>JAESFS010000002.1_pt1 | contig 896552 bp, 830 predicted proteins | sample 9269441 | NCBI WGS metagenome assembly JAESFS01 (sample SAMN14502548, study PRJNA617105) | algae metagenome | isolation source: Scytolyngbya sp. HA4215-MV1 and co-occurring heterotrophs from sample from... | place: USA: Laie Falls, Oahu, Hawaii | collected 2010-08-22 | reverse complement strand
CGATGGACATGGCGGACAAGGCGCGCCGCGAACTCGTGGAATCGCTGGTCAAGCCGGTCGCGTTGACGCCCCAGTTCATGGACGAGGTGAAGACAAGGCTCGGCGGGCGCATCCGCAAGGCCGCCCAGGCCGGCGAGACAGAGGTGATGGTGATGCGCTTCCCCGTCGACCTTTGCAACGACAAGGGCCGCGCCATCAACAACAACGACCCGGACTGGCCGGAATCCCTGACGGGCCGCCCGCGCCAGGCCTACGAACTGTGGCGCGACCACCTGCGCGCCGGCGGGTACAAGCTCAAGGCCATGATCATCGAGTGGCCCGCCGGCATGCCAGGCGACGTCGGCTTCTTCCTGAGCTGGTCCGACAGCAAGCAGAAATGATCCCCACCTCCCTCCGGCGCACAACGAAAAATCACCATTACGAAGGGACCAAGCCGATGCTCACTCGCCCGAAGATCCTGTTCGCCCTGACGGCGGCCGGCCTGCTGCATCCCGTGCTGGGCCATCCAGCCGTCGCGGCGGAAGCGTCCGTGGAGGGGGCATGGCTCGACCAGAACCTCGAATGCTCGGCGGTCTACGTCATGACGGGCAAGGGGGCCAAGTTCAGGCAGCCGGTCGATCTGTTTGCGCCGGCCTTCATCATCTCGGGCAAGCGGCTGACCACGCCGCAGGCCTCGTGCAGCCTCAAGAGCAAGAGCGCGATGAACGACAGGACGGCGGTTCAGCTGTCCTGCGCCAACTCCGTGTCGGTGTCTCCCGTCACGATCCAGCTCTCCCGCGCGGCAGAAGGTACGCTGGTGAGGTACATGGACTCGAACGATAAGTCCGGGAGCAAGTACAAGCTGTGCAAGTAGTGCAGCTCGGATCCGTCCCGGACAATGATGGTCTGTGGCCTGAGCCCTCCTCAGGACGAAGGGTCATGGCATAGAGCGCCGTTCGGAAGGCGGAGCGCTGCGGCCGAGGATGGCTTGCGCTCCGCCGGAGCTCGCCGTGGCGGCCACGAAGGCGCCCTCCATGCATGTCAGGAAGGCGCTCTCGCGCCACCGTGATCGCGGCTTCCTGCCGTGCCGGCATGGAAAGCTGAAGCTATGAAGCGCCTTCCACCTTCAGCGCGCCGGCCGCGGACGCCTTGATCTCGGCGTATCGCTCGATGGCGTTGCGGGCGTTGAAAAGCAGCCTGCCCGGGCCGTACCGCTTGTCCAGTCCCGCGCGACGCACCACCTCGAGCACCCCGGGATTGAGCCCGACGAGCCAGAGCGTCGTCCCGGCCGCAGCCAGGCGCCTTTCGCTCTCCTCGAGCATCTGAAGGGCCGAGTACTCGATGTCCGGCACGCGGCTGAGATCCAGAGCGACAACGTTCGGCTTGTTCGTGCGGACGAGCGTCGTGAGCTGGTCGGCCACGTCCTGTGCGTTCACGAAGAACAGCCTTCCTTCCGGCCGCACGATCAGAAGGCCCTCGAAGGTCTCGTCGTCGGGATGCTCAGGCGAAAGCGGCCGCAGCACGTCAGCTCCGCGCTTGCGGCCGATCACGGAGACGCGCGGGTGCGCCGTCTGGCTCGCCAGACCGATGAGGGACAGGATGATCGCGACGACGATGCCTTGCAGCGTGCCGAAGATCAGAACCCCGATAGCCGCCGCCACCGCCCAGCGGAATTCCATGCTGCGCACCGCGAGGATGGCGCGGAATTCAGCCGGGCGGATCAGCGGAGCCGAGTAGACGATCACCACCGCCGCCAGGGTCGCATTCGGCAACAGGCCGAGCATCGGCGCGAGCAGCAGCATGGTGGCGAGGGCTGTTGCCGCGGTGACGAGCGAAGCCACCTGGCTGCGGCCGCCCACGGCTCGAACGATGCCGGTCTGTGAGGTGCCGCCGCCGGCGGGCATGGAGCCGAGCAGTGAACCAACGATGTTCGCGGCGCCTGTAGCGACCAGCTCTCGATTTGCGTCGATTGGGCGGTCCCCGGGGCGAACGAACGCCCGCCCGGCCGCGATGGTCTCGGTGAAGCTCATGAGCGCGATGCCCAGGGCGCCGGGAATGAGTTGCTGCACGAGGCTCGTATCCGGGAAGACGAGCGAAGGAAGCCCTTGCGGAATATGCCCGACCGTTGAAACGCCCAGACGTCCGAGGCCGAACAGCCAGGAGGCGGCGATGGCCACCGCTACCGCGATGAGCGGTGCTGGAGAATGGGGCTTCACGACTTCCATGCTGATCAGAAAGACAACCGTCGCGACGGCTACGGCCAAAGTGGGAATCGATGTTTCGGAAAGGTGGTGAAGCAAGCTCACGAGATCGGCCAGGAAGGATTGCTTCGTGATGTGCAGACCGAAGAGCTTCGGCGCTTGGTCGAGCAGGATGACCAGGCCTATTCCGGCCTTGAAGCCGGTGAGCACCGATGCGGAAATGAAGTTGGCGACAAAACCAAGCCGGAAAACCCTGGCCAGCAACAGAATGGCGCCCACGAGGAGCGTCAGCGTTGCGGTGGCGGCGAGCAATTGCGCTGGGTCGCCACCCGGTACGACGGCGCCGAGTTCTGCGCCTGTCAGAATGGCGAGAGTGGCCGTGGAACTGACGCTGAGCACGCACGACGAGCCGAGCAGCCCGTAGATCGCCATCGGAACCAAGGCCGTGTAGAGACCGACTTCCACCGGCAGGCCGGCCACCGTGGCGTAGGCCATGGCCTTCGGCAGCACCACCGCGGAGGCGGTCAAGCCGGCGACCATATCGAAGCGGTGCCCGCCGGCGTGCTTGCCGTCGCCGTGCGTGAAGTCCACGCTCATGCCGTCTCCGATCGCGGGTTGCCTCGGTTCAAGCCCGGGCGTGCGGCTTGGCGTTGCACCGGCCTGTGGCGTGCCAAGCACCGCATGACGCACTGGACGATGCGGAGCATCGGCGCGGGGGCCCTGCTCCGCTCATTCGAGCTCAGAAGACTTCGGGCACTCGCCGGTATTGGTAGTGCGGCTCCTCATAATCGTGGGGCTTCTGGCGATCGGGCAGTTGTACTCTTTTCTGCTTGACCTTTTCATAGGGGATGCTCGACAAGATATGCTGGATGATGTTCAGCCGCGTCCGCTTCTTGTCGTCGGACTGCACGAAATACCACGGAGCCCACGAAGAATCCGTATTGGCGAACATATCGTCGCGTGCTCGTGAATAATCGTACCAGCGGCTGTATGACTTCAGATCCATCGGCGAAAGCTTCCAGATCTTCCTGGGGTCGTCGATGCGCGACTTGATGCGACGGGTCTGCTCATCCTGGCTGACGTCCAGCCAGTACTTCAGGAGAATGATGCCGGAGTCGACGACGACACGCTCGAAGGTCGGCGTCATTTTCAGAAACTTCTCGGCCTGCGTCTCAGTGCAGAAGCCCATGACCCGCTCGACGCCGGCGCGGTTGTACCAGCTGCGATCGAAGATCACGATCTCGCCTGCCGCAGGCATGTGAGGCAGGTAGCGTTGCGCGTACATCTGTGACTTCTCGCGGTCCGACGGGGCAGGCAGCGCCACGACCCGGAACACGCGCGGGCTGGTGCGTTCCGCGATGGCCTTGATGGTGCCGCCCTTGCCGGCTCCGTCGCGGCCCTCGAAGACGATGCACACCTTCGCCCCGGTCTCCTGAACCCAGATCTGCAGGGCCACGAGCTCGCCTTGAAGTTTCTCGAGCGCTTTCTCGTAGTCCTTCCGCCCGAGCTTGTCGTTCTTGGCGCTGCTTTCAGCGACGGCGTCCGGCTTGCCTTTTTTCGCCTTGCGGCGGGATTTGCCTCCGTTCGTTTTCACTTCGGCGTCCATTGCGCTTCTCCGGTGGCGTTTCATTCAACTTATAAGGGTGTATTCAGAAATGTCATTGACCCAAGTCACTCATCGATGGGGCGGCGGGAGCAGACCGTGTCCTTCGATGATCCGGTTCCCCCCTCAACCGTGGAGCTCAAGAAGCTTTCACGAGGTCGAACGACAGTTGGTCACAAAACGCGGTCAGGTTGAGCTACCGCAACAACTGGAGACGGGAGGGGCATAGGATCTCTTCTCCGAAGCTGGGGTAGAGATCCCTTTAAGAAGCTTGGGGAGGTCAAGATGAAACAAGCAATTCCGCTCATGGCGTTCATGTCGGCGCTTCTGCTCATGGCCGCTACGCAAGAAGCGAATGCCGTCGTGTACTGCCAGTACATTGATTACCCGGTCGGCTGTATCGTCCGGCCTGGCGTCGTGCTGCGTCCCAGGCCCGTGGCGAGGGCCGTAGCGACGCCGGGCGTCGGAGCCCCGGGCGTCGGCGTTCGGCCCGGAACGCCGGCGAACCGCGGCGGTCCGGTCAATCGGGCCGGCCGACGCTGAAGCGCCGGCGACCTTCGAATTCTGGTCGCCGTCGCCGACTTTGGCGCCTTCTCGTGCTTGGGAAGCGCAAAGTATTCCCGAGTGGCGGGACGACAAAATCTGTGGGCCTGCCACCCGACCCCCGAGTTGGTTCTTGCAGAAGGCAGTCGCTCTGCAGGACAACACAGGGCTCTGGCCCATAGGACGGCGAACGAGAAAAGGGATCGGGCATGCGGCTTTGGATGGTCCCGATGTTCTACACGGTCGCCAGCCTCGCATTGGCGGCGACACTGCCTCGTGTGGAGCACGCCTTCTTTCCAGCCCTGTTGCACAGTACCTCTCCCGCCGCGGCGATGGCGTTCCTGTCAGCGACCGCGTCAGGCATTCTCGCGTTCACAGCCATCGTCTTTTCGCTCGCCTTCGTCATGGTCCAGTTCAGCGCCATGGCGTATTCGCCTCGCCTGGTCCTGATGTTCGCGGGCAAGCCGACCCTCTACCACGCGCTCGGCATTTTCATCGCGACGTTCACCTACGCCATGGCGACGCTGCTCTGGACCGATCGGGGCGGGGAGGGGGCCGTCCCGTTCGTTTCGATGATGGTCGTGATCGTGCTGCTGATCGCCAGCATGGTCAGCTTTGCTCTCCTGATCCAGAGCCTCGGGAGCCTCCAGATCACCGAAGTGCTCAATCTCGTAGGAGATGAGGGGCGGGCCGTGATCGAGAAGCAGGGCGGGCTTCGAGCATCTCCAGGTCCCCGCTTCGTCCATCAGGATGGGATGTTCGACCCTGTTTCGCTCGGGCCGGAAATCCAGGCGCTCCTGCATGTCGGCGTCCCCCGCACCATCACGAGCGTCGACTGGATCGAGCTTGCCGAGGCTGCCGAACGCTATGACGCCATCATCGCCCTGACCGCCGCCGTCGGGGACACGCTCGTCGAGGGCACGCCCATCCTGCAGGTTTTCCGTGCGCCCAAACCCGTCCCAGACGACCTCCTCAGGACGTTCATCCACCTCGGGAGGGAGCGGACCTTCGAGCAGGATCCCAAGTTCGCGCTTCGCATCCTGGTCGACATCGCCATCAAGGCGCTTTCGCCGGCCATCAACGATCCCACGACAGCGGTGCAAGCGCTGGATCAGATCGACGATCTCCTGCGGCGTCTGGTGCGCCAGGAACTCGGCAGCGTCTGGTACGCCGACTCGCGGGGGACGCCACGCCTCTTCGCGCCCCTGCCGGTCTGGGACGATTATCTCTCGCTCGCATTCGACGAGATCCGGCAATTCGGAATGACGTCGATCCAGGTGATGCGGCGGCTCCGGTCGGCGTTGCTGGGCCTGGAAGCGGTCGCGCTGCAGCAGGACCGGATCGACGCGGTGAGCGACTACCTGGCCCATCTGGACGGCGCCGTTCAGCAGTCTGCCTTGGACACCCTCGATCGCGTCACCGCCCGCCAGGCCGACCCTCAGGGACTCGGCTTTGCGCGCGGCGGTCCCGGCGTCAAGTCGAGCGCATCCGCAAAGCGGACATCGAGCTGAGGGTCGCCGACCGCGTCGTCAGCCGTCAAAAGGCCATCCGGTCGAGCGGCAGTCATCGTGCATTATTTGCTGCGCGACCGACCGACTCGCCTTCAATACCGATATATTTGCGAGGCCACGGCGGCAGGAACCCGGTTCCAAAGTCCACGTTTCAGCCGAGGTGAGCGGCCACACGCTTCAGCACAACATCGGAGATCCCCATGCCCAAAGGCGAACAGCGCGGAAACAAGGAAGCCAAGAAGCCCAAGAAAGAGAAGCCGAAGACGATCGCGGCTGCTCCGTCGACCAAGGGGACCGGGGCTGCGCCTCCGTCGTCGCCCAAGAAGAAATAGGCTTTCCAGCGCACTCGACCTGAACCAGGCCTCGGAGCAAGGCCGCGCCGTCCCATCGTTGCGCGGGGTTTCCTCGTGCGCTCGCGCCCGAGGGCCGACCCGTTCCCCGCCGGCAGGCGCACGATCTGCGATGGTCCTCGCCTGTCGCGATGATCTATAACCTGACGCGGGACGCATCCGTCGAAGGGTGTGTCGATCCCCTGTCATCGGGGTTCATCGGGCAGGAGTTGCGGTATGAAGACGGCGATTGCGACCGTGTGCCTTTCGGGCGGCCTCCAGGAAAAGCTCGAGGCGACAGCGGCGGCGGGGTTCAGGGCGGTCGAGATCTTCGAAAACGATCTCATCGCCTATCCCGGCAAGCCTTCCGACGTCAGCCGCATCTGCAGCGATCTCGGGCTCGAGATCATCACTTTCCAGCCGTTCCGCGATTTCGAGGGCATGCCCGAGTCCCGCCGCGGCAAGACTTTCGATCGCGCCGAGCGCAAGTTCGACCTGATGAACGAACTCGGTTGCGACCTGCTGCTCGTGTGCAGCAACGTGTCGCCGGAGTCGCTCGGCGGCGTCGACCGGCTGGCGGCCGATTTCCACGAGCTGGGCGAGCGCGCCGCCCGCAAGGGCGTCCGGATCGGCTACGAGGCTCTCGCCTGGGGCCGGAACATCAGCGACTACCGCGACGCGTGGGAAGTCGTGCGCCGGGCGGGCCACGAGAATGTCGGGACGATCCTCGACACGTTCCACATCCTGGCGCGCGGCACGGACCTGTCGGCCATCCCTACCATCCCGAAAGACCGCATCTTCCTTGTCCAGGTCGCCGACGCGCCGAAGCTGGACATGGATCTCCTCTCATGGAGCCGGCACTGGCGCTGCATGCCGGGGCAGGGCGACCTTGCGCTGGATCGCTTCATGCAGGCCCTCGGCGCGACGGGCTATGACGGGTGTCTCTCGCTCGAAATCTTCAACGACCGCTTCCGGGCAGGGTCTGCTCGGGCCGTGGCCATCGATGGCCACCGCTCGTTGATCAGTCTGCTGGACGATGCAAGGGCCAGCGGAGCTGTGGCGGCGTCGCCGGACCAGCGGCTGCCGCCCCGGGCGCCGGTGGAGGCGGTCGAGTTCATCGAATTCGCCGTTGACGAGATTGAGCGGCCCGGCTTCGAGGTGCTGCTGTCGGCCATGGGTTTCGCCGAGGCCGGCAGACATCGCTCCAAGGACGTGGCGCTCTGGCGGCAGGGCGACATCCGCATCGTCCTGAACAGCGACAACGAAGGCTTCGCCCACAGCTACTACGTGAGCCACGGAGCATCGGTCTGTGCGCTCGCCTTCAAGGTGCCGGACGCCGGCGCCACGATCGCCCGGGCGAAGGCGTTGCTCGACAAGCCGTATGCCGGCGCAGTCGGCCCCGGCGAACTCGATATCCCCGCCGTGCGCGGGCTGGGCGGCAGCCTCGTTTATTTCCTCGACGGCTCCTCGGGCCTGGGTGGCTGGTCCGAGATCGACTTCGTGCCAACGGGCTCCACGAGCGAAGGCGCGGGGCTCCTGGCGGTCGACCATGTGTCCCAGACCATGCAATACGAGGAGATGCTCACCTGGCTGCTCTTCTACACGTCGCTGCTGGATGCGCGGAAGACGCCGATGCAGGCCGTGATCGACCCCGGCGGCGTGGTGCAGAGCCAGGTGATCGAGAGCGGACCGGCCGCCCATGCCGGCCTGCGGCTGGTGCTGAACGGCTCGCAGAGCCACCGCACTCTGTCCGGCCGGTTCGTGTCGGAATTCTTCGGGTCGGGCGTGCAGCACATCGCGCTCTCCACGGCCGACATCAGGTCGACCGTGCGGCGGCTCGTTGCCGGCGGGCTGGATATGTTGCCGATCCCCGAGAACTACTATGACGACCTCGATGCGCGCTTCGACATTGCGCCCGAGACGCTGAAAGAGCTGGCCGAGCTCAACATCCTGTACGATCGGGACGCCGGGGGCGAGTTCTTCCAGGCCTATACCCGCGCGATGCCGGACGGCTTCTTCTTCGAGATCGTCCAGCGCGACGGCTACTCCGGATACGGGGCAGCCAACGCGACGATCCGCCTGGCTGCTCAGGCCCGTCAGGCGCGCCCGGAAACGATGCCGCGGCTCTGAGCGGGAAGAGGGCAGGGCGGATGGTCACGAGTTTCGAATTCGGGGACATCAGGGTTGACCGCCTCGTCGAGCTGGAGTGCCCGGTCAGGCCGATCCTGACCTTCCTGCCGAGCCTGACGCCGGAACTGCTGGCCGAGAACCGGGCCTGGCTGCAGCCGGCCGCGCTGGATGAACAGGACTGGCTCGTCCTGTGCTTCCAATCCTACATCCTGCGCACCCCGCATCACTGCATCCTGATCGACACCTGCATCGGCAACGACAAGGCGCGAACGATTCATCCCCGTTTCAACATGAAGACCGACGACGCCTACATGCGGGCGCTTGCGGCGACCGGGCTGACCGTTGACGACATCGACTTCGTGATGTGCACGCACCTGCATGTCGACCATGTCGGCTGGAACACGAGGCTGGAGAACGGCCGCTGGGTTCCCACTTTTCCGAACGCCAAGTACCTGTTCTCCGGCAAAGAATTCGATTTCTGGTCGGAGCGCAACGCGACTGCGCCGGTGCAGCCTTTCGCGGATTCGGTGCTGCCCATTGTCGAGGCGCAGCGCAACAGGTTCATCGACAGCGCTGATGTGCTCGACGACCATGTCCGGCTGCTTCCGACGCCCGGTCACACGCCGGACCACTTCTCCGTCGTGTTCGGGCGGGGACGGGATGACGGCGTGATCACCGGCGATGTCATTCACTCGCCCCTGCAGGCGCGCTATCCCGAGCTCTGGATGAAGGACGACGTCGATCCTGTTCACGCGAGCCAGACTCGCCGGAGTTTCCTGGAGCGGCTCTGCGACACGGCCACAGTGTGCTGCAGCGCGCACTTCCCGTCGCCGTCCTTGGTGCGGATCGGACGGTGGGGCGACGGGTTCCGCTGCGATCCCATGCAGGCCTGAGCCGGCGGGAGAGCGGGGGAGCCGTGCGCTTCAACTCTTGGCGACGCGGTCGTGCTGGGCAGCGATGGCTTCGCACAGCGTCGGGTCCAGCCCTAGCGCGCGCATCATGTCGCCCGCTTCCCGCATCTCGGCGGCGCGGCGTCGCCCATGGCGTTCCACCCGGCTGCGCATGGTGACGGCGAGGCTGGCCCAGTCGATCGAGGGGAAGCTTGCGGAGAGGCTCGCGAAGACTTCCTCCTGCACCGCCCAGCCCTTCGAGGCATCGGCGCAATCGATGATCAAGGCCTCCAGCCCCTTGATCATGATGCTGCGGCAGAGCTTCATCGCCGACGCGCGGCCATGCTCCACCGCGACCGGCCGGATGTTCATTCCCAGCGGATTCAGCAGCGCAGCGGCCCTCTCTGCGGCAGGGCCGCCCCCGAGGATGGGGACGCGCAGGCGCGGCTCGGCGACGGGCGCCATCACTGCGCCCTCCACGTAGTCGGCGCCGGTCTTCTCAACGATGCCGGCGCACCGGCGCTTCGTGTCGGGTGAGGCGGAGTTCAGGTCGAGGAAGATCTGCCCGGGCTGCAAGGCTTGGGCGGCCTCCGCGGCCACCCGTTCCGCCGCATCGGCCGTGACGGCCGAGAACACCACGTCGACACCCACAAAGGCTTCGGCCAGCGCATCGACAGGGATCACCCCATCCGCCTTCGCCTGCTCGCGCATGGCTGGGCCTTTCGACGGATCCTCGAACAGGATGTCGTAGACGCGGATCCTGCCCGCGCCGTTGGCCAGCAGATCGCGGGCGAACGTGCTGCCGACCTCTCCGTAGCCGATGAAAGACAACTCAGCGCTCATTCCGTCTCCTCCTGCCGATGAAGGATGCCGCCCGCGCTCCGTCCTGCTCAAATGACAAGAACGCGGCTATTCCTGAACGCCGTTCAGGAATCGGCGGCGCGGCGGGCTTCCGCCTTGAGCCTGCGCGTGATCAGCGACAACAACGCGGTCGCCGCCGGAGAGAGGGGAAGGCCGCGCCTGGAAATGGCGCCGATGGTTCGCGAAATCCCGGGGTTGCGCAACGTGAGGGCCTTCACGCCGGGCGAGCCTGCGCCATCGATCGACAGACGCGGCAGGATGGCGACGCCGAGCCCCTCCGCCACGAGGCTGACGGCGGTCGCCACGTGCTGGCATTCGTAGCGCCACGTCATCTGCTCGCGCCTGCTGCCGAGCGCGTCATCGATCAGGGCGCGGTTGCCGGTCTGCGCGCTCACGCGCACCAGGGGGACGCCTTCGAGGTCCGACCAGTTGACGCCGGACTGGCCCGCCAACGGGTGCGACTGCGGGCAAACGGCCACGAAGGGCTCCTTGAGCAGAGGCGCGATCTCAAGGTCCCAGCGGTTTGCCGAGACGATGGTGATGCCGAACTCGGCCCGGCCGGCCTGCACGTGCTCGGCGATCTCGGTGGCGGAGTTGTCGTGTACCTGCACGATCAGCCCCGGCCACTTCGCCTGAAACTCGTGGAGCACGCGCGGAAGGTAGTGGATGGCGATGGTGGGCAGGCACCCCAGCGACAGGCGCTCCTGGCGCTCCTTGCCCTGCTGGCGGAGCGCCGCGAAGCTCGCCGAGATCTCATCCATCATGCGGCGCGCCTTGGGCAGAAGCTCCTGCCCCGCCGGGGTGAGCGCCACCTGCCGCGTCGTGCGCGCCAGCAGCTTCACGCCCAGATCGTCCTCCAGCTTCTTCATGCGGTGGCTGAGCGCCGTCTGCGACAGGTTCAGGTGGGCGGCCGCAAGATGGAAGCTGCCGCGGTCGGCGATGCTGAGGAAGGCCTCGAGGCCGAGGAAGTCGATGCGCATGCCTGCCTCGTCGCGGGCGTCGATTGATGCGCCCAATTCAGCAAAGAGGCTAAACAATCAATTTGATTGGATGGGAAAGCAATGGCCTGTTCCCACCGGGAGGAGCCCATGACCCCAGCTGCAGAACCGTGCCACGATCTCGCTCACCTCGGCCACGTGGAGATGTTCACGCCGAAGCCGGAGGAGAGCCTCCGCTTCTTCATCGACGTGATGGGCATGACGGAAAGCGGCCGGGAGGGCGGCAGCGTCTATCTCCGGGCCTGGGACGACTATGAGTTCCACACCCTGAAGCTGACGACGCACCACACCTCCGGCATCGGCCACGTCGCCTTCCGCACCGGGAGCCCCCAGGCGCTGGAGCGCCGGGTGTGCGAGCTGGAGGCGATGGGGGCGGGACTGGGCTGGGTCGACGGCGACCTCGGCCATGGCCGGGCCTACCGCGCGCGCAATGCGGACGGCCACGCCTTCGAACTCTACTACGACACGCGCTGGTACGAGCCGCCGCCGGAGCTGAAGCCTGCGCTGAAGAACCAGGCGCAGCGCTACCCCGCGCGCGGCTGCAACGTCCGCAGGCTGGATCATCTCAACCTGCTCGTTCTCGATGTGGCGGAGACCCGGCATTTTCTCGAACGCGGCCTGGGTATGCGGACCACGGAAATGATCGTGCTGGACAGCGGGGTGGAGGCCGGCGCCTGGCTCACCTGCACGAACAAGACCTACGACATCGCCTTCACCAAGGACAACACGGGCACGCCCGGCCGTTTTCACCACGTCACCTATGCCATCGACAGCCGCGAGGACATCCTCCGCGCGGCTGACATTTTTCTCGAGAACGGCGTGCATATCGAGACCGGGCCGCACAAGCACGCGGTCCAGCAGACGTTCTTTCTCTACGTCTACGAGCCTGGCGGAAACCGCATCGAGATCGCGTGCGCCGGAGCCAGGCTGATGCTCGCGCCGGACTGGAAGCCGATCGTGTGGACGCAGGCCGAGCGGGCCAAGGGGCAGGCCTGGGGCCTGAAGACGGTGGAGTCGTTCCACACGCATGGTACGCCGCCGGTCGGCTGACGCGCGGAGGGGCGTTGCCGGAACTTCGCAACGGTCAGCTCGTTGCCGAACCGGTTGGCGAGTCGGCTGGACCCCCTGACGGCGCGTCGGCTGGCCCCGCGTTCCTGAGGGCGCGGGGCCTTTTTGGTGTCCGAACGCCGCTCGCGCCGCGGCGGGTTTAGTCGCAGTTGACAGGAATGTGAATTAAGCTTTAGCGAAAGCGCCGTCGGTGCTAAGTTGACGTCGCGGTGCTGGGAACTCCCTACCATGCTGGAGCTTCTCGAAAATCTTCCCTGGTGGGCTTGGGTGCTCGCCGCCTATATGGCCTCCTTCGGCGTGCTTCTCGCCGCCGCTTTCCGGGCCGTGCTCGAGCCCGAGAATATTCCTCACGGCGAGTAGGCCGGCGCTCGCGATTTTGGCAGGCGCGTCGGTCGACGTCCTTCGGCCTCCCCGCGTTTGAGCTAGCGCTCTTGTGAAACGCACGGCGCGAGCATGAACTCGCCTGTGCCCTGGCGAGCCGCTAAGACTGAGGCGACCCGATCGGCGGTCTCTGAATGCCGCAGGGCAGGGCTTTTGTTCCGCCCCGTGCCAAAGGACATCCCATGCTGAAGTTCTTCTTCAACGGCTCTCCCAACCCCACTAAGGTCGCGCTGTTCCTGGAAGAGGCGGGGATCCCTTACGAGCCGATCCCCGTCGACACGCGCAAGGGCGAGCAGTTCGCGCCGGAGTTCCTCGCCATCAACCCGAACGGCAAGGTGCCGGCCATCGTCGCTGGCGACGTGTCCATGTTCGACAGCAACGCCATCCTGCTGCACCTCGCGGAGAAGACCGGGCTCTTCCTGGCTAAGCCCGCCCAGCGGCCCGAGCTGCTCTCATGGCTGATGTTCGCCGCGACGGGGATCGGGCCCTATTCCGGGCAGGCCGTCCACTTCCGGCATTTCGCGCCGGAGAAGCTCCCCTACGCCGTGAACCGTTACCTCTTCGAGGTGAAGCGGCACTATGAGATCCTCGAGGGACGTCTCGCCCATCGCCAGTACATGCTGGGCGACGACTACACCATCGTCGACATGGATGTCTGGGGCTGGACGCGCATGGCGGCGTTCATCCTGGGCGACGACGCCTGGAATGGCCTTCCCAACCTCAAGCGACATCACGACGAGATCACCGCGCGCCCTGCCGCCGTCCGCGCCGTTGCGCTGAAGGAGCGCTTCACCTGGAAGGCGGCGATGGACGACGAGGCGCGCTCGATCATGTTCAGGCACCTGGCGAAGGCCTGAAGCTTTCTCTCGCCGTTTTCCGCCGACGCCTGCTCAAGGCTTCAGCGGAAGCCGGTAGGTGCGGATCGCCGTCCCGCGATAAAGGTCGCGCTTCTCGTTCTGGCTCGCGCCGGCGATCGCCTCGTCGACGATCTCCACCCATTCTGGGTAGCGGTGCGTGAGCTCCGAAACCGTCCAGTCGCTGCCATACAGCATGCGCTCGAAGCCGAAGCAGTCGATCGCATGAACGATGTAAGGCAGCACGTCCGTGCGTTTCCAGTGCGCATGGTCGGCCTCGGTGACCACGCCGGACAGCTTGCACACCACATTGGGATGCCGGGCCAGTTCTCGGATCTGGCCCCACCACGGCTCGCGCAGCCCATGGCGGATGCCCGGCTTGCCGAGATGGTCGAGGACGAAGCTGACGTCCGGGCAGCGCTTCACGAGCTCGATCGCGAACACGAGGCCCCAGTGCTTCACGCAGACATCGAAGCTGAAGCCGTACTTCGGCAGCAGCCTGAGAGCCGCGAGGAACTCCGGCGCGAGACAGAACGAGTAGTCGAACTCCGTTTCGATCAGGCGGCGGATACCCTTGACGCGCGTGTTTCGGCTGAGCGTGGCGAGGTCGGCCTCGACGACGGGGCCGCGTTCGAGCGGGGCATGGGCGATGATGCCGCACAGGCGCGGGTCCTCCCGCGCGAGATCCTCGACGAACTCCACTTCGGCAAGATGCTTGCCGGGATCGACAGCCACTTCGGCGAAGACGATGCCATCCACCTGCACCGGCCCTCGCGCCGCGTCGAAATCCTTCGGGAGGTAGGTGCGATTGATGCGCGGGACCTTCTGCAGCCAGCCATAGCTGAGGCGGTCGATGTCATAGAGATGGACATGGCTGTCGACGATGGGGAAGTCAGGCATGGGCTGGCCCTGTCGTGGGAGTGTGGTGGAGGAGGTGAGGACCGAGATCAGCGAGACGGGTGACTCCGAGCAGCCCCATGGTCCGGTCGATCTCGCGGCGATAGATGTCGAGCACGTGCGCCACGCCGGCCTGGCCGGCGACAGCCAGGCCCCAAAGCTGTGGCCTGCCGACGAGGCAGCACGTCGCGCCGAGCGCGATGGCCTTGACCACGTCGCTACCGCGCCGCAACCCGCCATCCAGCAGGACGGGCGCGCGGCCGCGCACCGCGGCCACCACGCCGGGCAGGGCCTCGATGGAGGAAACGGCTCCGTCCAGCTGCCGGCCGCCATGGTTGGAGACGATCACCGCGTCGACGCCGCGCGCGACGGCTTCGGCTGCTTCATCGGGATGGAGCACACCCTTCAAGATGAGCGGCCCTTTCCACATGGCGCGGAGCCAGTCGACGTCATGCCAGGACATGCCGGGATCGAGGATAGAGCCCATGCGGCCGGCCAGCGTGGCGATATCGCTCGCCTCGCCTGGCCGGACATAGTTGCCGAAGGTGATCTTCGGCAACTCGGTTCGCATGCGCAGCAGCCAGGGCAGCTTCGCGGCCATGGCGAGCATGTCCGCGGGACCGAAGCGGGGAGGGATCGTGAAGCCGTTCCGGATGTCGCGCTCGCGATTGCCGAGCAATTGATTGTCGATGGTCAGGACCAGGCCGTCATAGCCCGCCGCCGCAGCGCGGCGCGTGAGCTCCTCGGTGAAGGCGCGGTCGCGGTAGACGAAAACCTGCATCCAGCGGGGCGCGACCCTCGTGGCCGCAAGCTCCTCAAGCGTGCAGACCGAGCCGTGGCTGAGGCAATAGGCCGTGCCGGCCTCCTGCGCGGCGCGCGCCGCCGCGATCTCTCCCCCGGGCCAGAACAGGCCCGCGAGCCCCGTCGGCCCGACCATGACGGGCATGCTCAGGCGATCACCGAACAGGGCCACCGACTGGTCGCGCTCAGCAGCCCCGTTCAGGGGCCTCGGCAGGAAGGAGAAAGCGTCGAACGCGCTCTCGTTGCGCCTCAGCGTGCGTTCGTCCTCGGCACCCCCGTCGGCGAAATCGAAGACGGGGCGGGGCAGGGCGCGACGCGCGAGGCGGCGCATGGCGTCGACGCTGCAGCCCTCGCGTCGCCAAGTCTCTCCCCGCTTCATGTGGCTCGTTCCAGCCGTGGTTTTCATTGTTGCTTCAAGTGAAGCATGGACAGCCTCGCACGTTCAACGGAAACTCCACGACCCGCCAAGGCAGCCGGAACGGGAAACACCCGCATGATCGAAGATCCGCCACTCGTCACCCTGCGGCGCGCCAGCCGGCGGCCCAGCCCCGAGCAGATCGCGGCCCTCACGGGGGTGCAGACGGGCTTTCTTGCCGACGCCATGGACGGGCGCGGCGCCCTCGACGGCGCCATCAAGGCCTGCGTCGCCGGGCAGTCGAGCTTCTGCGGGGTGGCCTTGCCATGCCACGCGGGGCCCGCCGACAACCTCGCCGTCTTCGCGGCGCTTCCCGTCCTGCAGGACGGCGACGTTCTGGTGGTCGCGACTGACGGCTACCGCGCCACCGCGGTGGTCGGAGACCTGCTGCTTGGCATGGCGCGCAATCTCGGGGCCAGAGGCTTCGTCACCGATGGCTGCGTTCGCGACCTGCCGGGCATCGAGGGCGTCGGGTTGCCGTGCTTCGGCGCCGGGGTGACGCCCAACTCGCCCGCGCGCAACGGGCCGGGCACGGTGGGCCTGCCGGTGGTCATCGGCGGCGTCGCCGTGGACGCGGGCGACGTGCTGATGGGGGACGTGGACGGCGTCGTGGTGGTGCCGTTCGAGAGGATCGACGCCGTGATCGCGAGGCTGGTCGAGATCCGTCGCGCCGAGGCGGCGCTCGATGCGCGCGTCAAGGCGGGGCTCGGCGTGCCGGAGTTCGTCACGGCGCTGTATCAGGCGGGCAAGGTGCGCGAGATCGAGTGAAAGGCGGCGGCGTTCAGCCGACCACCGCCTCCGCCTCGATCTCGACGAGATAATCGCCGACCAGCCGCCCGACTTCGAGGAGCGTATTGGCGGGGCGGATCTCGCCGAAGTAACGCCCGTGAACTCGCGAGACCGGCTCCCATTCGTCGGCGTCGGCAAGATAGACGCGGGTGCGCACGACGTCGGCGAGGCTTCCGCCCAGCGCCGCGAGGCTGGCGGCGATCTTGTCCAGGATGTAGGTCGCCTGGCCGGCGGGATCGCCAGGGCACACCACCTCGCCGGAGCCATGGGTCGCCGTGGTGCCGCTGACGAGAATGCGGTCGCCGATGCGTACGGCGCGGCTGTAGCCGGCGATGGGCTCCCAGACGCTGCCGGAGGAGACGCGCAGACGCCCGGGATGACCGGGCACGGGCTCGGGCGTGTAGATCTTCGGCAGGCTTTCCAGGTGGTGGCTGAGGTCGCCAGACGCCGTCAGGAAGGGCGGGCGCCGATACTCGTCGCCGCAATCGCCCGCGAGCGGCGTCGTGCGCGACAGCGCGGCGTCGATCGCCGCCCGGTCGGCATCATCGAGCGCGAAGCCGAAGAGGCGGAGGTTGTCGGCCCGGTGCTCGCGTTCGCCGAGTCTCGCCCCGACGATCACGCCCGCCACCGCCTGCTGCTCCAGCACCCAGCGCGTCGCGACGTTCGCGATCGAGACGCCGTGGCGGCGTGCGACTCCGTCGATCGCGGCGAGCAGCGCCTGCAGCGCGCTCCAGCCGCCGATCGCGTCCACGAAGCGGCGGTATTTCATCTTGCTCCAGTCAGAGATGGCGTCGACCGGGGGCTCCGGGGAGCCCAGCCAGCGCTCGCCCATGAGGCCGCCCGCGAGTGTGCCATAGGCGAGCAGGCGAACGCCGTTCTCGAGGCAGAAGGCGCTCATCTCGCCAGCGGCCCTGCGGTCCAGCAGCGAGAAGCAGACCTGGTTCGTGAGAACAGGGATCCCATGTTTCACGAGCAGGCGCAGGTGGGCGGTGTCGAAGTTCGTCACGCCGAGATGGCGGATCACCCCCTCGCGCTGCAAGAGGGAGAGCTCCTTAATGGCGTCGAGATAGCCGGGGTGCTCGAAGGTCCACCAGTGGAACTGCAGGAGATCGATGCTGGACACGCCGAGCCGCCGCAAGCTGCGCTCGACGCCGGCGCGCACCACTTCCGCCGTCATGGGCCCGGGGGTTGGGCACCATTTGGTGAACACGGCGGGCGCGTTGGAACCGGACGGCTCGCCCGCCGCCACGCGCGCCAGGAAGCGGCCGCTGATCACCTCCGCGCTGCCGTAGTGATCGGCCATGTCGAAGCTGTTAAAGCCCGCGCGGGAATAGGCCAGCATGTCGCCCGAGGCGACCTCGGGGTCGAGCAGCACGCCCGAACGTTCCATGTCCGCAACCTGCCACAGCCCCGTGACGACGCGGCTGATCTCCAGATCGGGCGCGAGACGGAAGCGATCGGGGACGGCGGCGAGGGAGGACATGCAGGGAGGACCTGAACAGATTGCGTGGGCGTTGTCGCCCCGCCCACGAGAGGGCAGGGCGGCGGCTCAGCTGGGCGCAATCGACTGGCGAAGAGCTTCATGCCCAGCGCCACCCACCCCGCCGCTGCGCGGCGACCCTCCCCTCCAGGGGAGGGTAAGGGCCGGCCTACTTGATCTTCGCCTTGATGGCGTTCACCTCGTCGGTGCTCATCTGGCCGACAGTGGCCACCTGGCCGTCCGTGATCTTCCAGAGGCGGAAGGGGCCGGTGATGTCGCCGTACTTGTCGAAGGCGATGGGGCCGATGACGCCCTCGTACTTCACGGGCTTGCCTTCCTTGATCAGGCCGAGCGCCTTGGCGAACTCGGCCTTGCCGGCATGCACCACCGTGCCGGCGGGATCGGTGACCTTGAAGATCGCGTCGCGGATGGCGAGCGGATCCTGGCTGCCAGCCGCGGCGATGGCGAGTCCCACGACCGCTCCGGCGTCATAGGCGCGGTCCGCCGCGGGGTTGCTGGGATCGATGTTCGAGAATGCCTTGTAGTTGGCGTTGAAATACTCGGTCGAGGCCGTGGGGCTGGTGCCGGAGGAGGTGCCGTAGGCCTCGTTCAGGTACTTCGCGCCGACGCTGGCGATGAAGTCCGGGCTGTTCATGCCGTCGTTCAGCAGGAACTTCGCAACGCCGCCCTGCGAGATCCAGGCGCGGGCGATGGTGGCGCCATCGACCGGCGTGGCGATGAGGTAGAGCCCGTCGGGCTTCGAGGCCATGGCTGCCGTGGCCTCCGAGGTGTAGCTCGCCTGCTTCTCGTTGTAGGGCGTGACGTTGACGATCTCGCCGCCCAGCGCCTTGTAGGCCTTGGCGAATTCGCCGTAGAGGTTGACGCCGAAATCGTTGTTCACGTGGATGACGGCGATCTTCTTGAAGCCCTGGTCCAGCGCGTACTTCGCCGCCGCCGTGCCCTGCAGCGCATCCGACGTGATGGTGCGGAAGAAGATGCCGTTCGTCTTGCCGTCGCGGCCGAGCGCCGTGAGCGTGGGTGAAGAGGACGCCGGCGTGACCTGCACGACCTTGGCCGGGCCGGTGACGGAGGTCAGGATCGGGATCGAGACCGAGGAGATGATGCCGCCGATCACGACGGGGACCTTCTTCAACTGAACCAGCTGTGTCGCGGCGTCGACGGCCACGGAGCCCGCGCTCTGGCTGTCGCGGGTGTCGGTCGTGAGTTTGCAGCCTTGCGCGCCGCCCGCGTCGTTGATGTCGCGGAACGCCATCTCGACGGACTTCGCTCCCGCCTTGCCGTACTCGCCGGCGGGGCCCGTCAGCTCCATCACGACGCCGACCGTAATCTGGCAGGTCTGTGCCTGCGCGGCGCCGGCGCCGAGCGCGAGCGCCATAGCGCTCGTCGTCAGCAAAGTCTTGGCCTTCAGCAAAGTCTTGGCCTTCAGCATCGTCCTGGTCTTCATCGTTCGTCCCCTTGATGGTCTCGTCGCCGGTCGGGTCTGCCTTCCGGTCGCGCTTTCGGTTCGCCTCGTTCAGTGAGGCTCTGCATTCAGGTTGTATTTCATGATCGAGCCGTGCCGCCCCGTGCGGTCGCGCTCGAGCGAATAGACGTCCCCCAGCGGCCCATTGCTGCGGCCCAGCACGGCCGCCACCTCGGCACGATCCTCGTCAGTGAGGCGGAGCGTCCCGATGGCCGCGTTCCCTTCGACATGCGCGCGGTTGCGCGCGCCCACAATGACCCCGGCCACGCCCGGCCTGTCGAGCACGAGCCGGCTCGCGACCGTCGCGATATCGGCCCCATGGCGGTCGGCGATCGCGCGCAGCGTGCGCAGCAGTTTCTGGAACAGGGTCCAGCCTCCGAAATCGTCGATGATGAGCTTGTATTTCACCAGCGAGCGGTTCTCGAGCGCCCCGAGCGGCTCTGGCGCGCCAAGCCAGCGGTCGCTCAGGAAGCCGCCTGCGACGGAGCCGTAGCAGAGCAGTTTCACGTCGTGCGCAAGGCAGAGCGACACCAGCCCGTTCTCAGGCCGGCGGTCGAGCACCGAGTACTGCACCTGCATCGAGGCGAGCGGGACGCCGGCCGCCAGCACGGCCGCCACCTTATCGCAGTCGAAATTGGTGCCGCCGATGAGCCTGATCTTCCCCTCGGACTGCAGCTCCGTGAGCCAGCCGAACGCATCGAGCCAGCCGGGGTGGGCGTAGTCCCACCAATGAAACTGGACAAGGTCCAGCCGCTCCATCCTCAAGCGGCGCAGCGAGGTGTCGACGATGGTCTCGATGTCGGATCTCGCGATGCGCGGCAGGATCGCGAGATCCGGCACGAGCTTGGTGTGGACGTGCATGCGCGCCGCCGCGTCTGCGCCGCGGGTGTCGCGCAGGCGCGTCCTGAGCAGGCCGTAGATCTCCTCGACCCCGGTATAAATATCGGCGCAGTCGAACGTGGTGATCCCCGCGTCGAAGGCCGCCAGGAAATCCTCCACCGCATGGTCGCGCTCAATGGCGCCGTGCCCGCCCGCGAGCTGCCAACCGCCACGAATGACCCGCGAGATGGCGTAGCCGGGACGTAGCTCGGTCGACTCCAGGGTCATCTGCCGAGCGCTCATTCGCCGTCTCCCGCATCCTGCGAGGGGAGGGGGACGGCCGTGGTCGCTGCGTGGCTGAACCGCCGCAGGCCCAGGCGACGAATGCGAAGGCGGCTGCCGCAATTGGGATCGGGGCAGGCGACCTCGGCGTCGCTCGTCATCCAGTCGTTGGCGTGGGTCGGGCGCTGCTTGGCCGCAAGCAGCGGCAGCACCGCGGCCAGCGAGTAAATCGAGAAGCCCTGCCCGGGAGGCAGCGTCAGCATCTCGCCGCGCAGTTCGAAATGGTCGCCCTCCCGCACCCCGCAATAGACCTTCGCGCCCGGCGGGATCACGGCCTCGACACGCAGGTCGTAGAGATCGAATCCGTCGTCAGGTGGGCGCGTGCTCATGACGGAACAGCTCCCGCCGGGTTGCGTTCGGCCGGGGCGAAAGCGCCGTCGCCTGCGAGCCGCTGCCGGAGCAGGTCGAACGCCCGGCCGATGTCGCGGGCGAGTGCGGCCCGCGCGGCCGGCACATCGCGCCGCTCCAGCGCATCGAGGATCTCCATGTGGTAATGCGAGGCGGAGACCTCGCTGCGGGGATCGAAGGCGGTCACAGCAGCGCGGACCACTGGCCCGGACTGCAGCCACAGGCTCTCGATGATGGGCATCAGCACGGCGGAGCCGGACGCGCGGTACAGCCGGAAATGGAAGGCGCGGTTGGCTTCGAGTTCGCCCTCGATGTTGCTGCGGCCCTTGCGGGAGAGGGCGCGGTCGTAATCGCGCACGAAGCCCCGCAGGGCGTCGAGATCGGCAGGGGTCAACCGCGCCGCCGCCAGTTCGAGCGCAGCGCCCTCGTTGACGATGCGGGCGCGCAGGAGGTCGTCGATCCGATCCGCCTCGATCAGCGGCACGCGGACGGACCTGTTCGGCATAGCCTCCAGCGCCTGCTCGGAGATTAGGCGGGACAGGGCGTCGCGCACGGGCATCGTGCTGGTGGCGAGAGAGGCCGCGAGCTCCTGGATGGTGAGCACCTGGCCCGGCTCGAACGACCCGAAGATCAAGGCCTTGCGAAGCTCCCGGTAGACGCGGCCATGCACCGTGTCGCGCTCGACGGGCGCCAGCGGAGGGGCCGGCGGAGCCCGGTCCGGGGCGCGCGTGCGGAGGCTTGGCCGGGCCGTCGCCCGCGCCTGTCCGCCACGATCCTTCTCGCCCTGATCCTTGGCCGAAGCGTCCGTCATCCCGGACCTTTCCGTCCCATCCGCCGCCCGGCTCTTGCTGGCGGGCGCTGCTACCGATACCGTGACTGTATTGTGATCAAAGATCAAAGATCAAGGCTGGTTTGAGGACGGCGTGTCGGGGTCGAGCGGCGAAGGACAGGGTGGCCGGACGGGGCAGGGGAGCGGGCGGGCGCCGATCCTTGCGGCGGAGTCCGTCGTGAAGCGTTTCGGCGGGATTGCGGCGGTGGACGGAGTGTCGTTGGCTGTCCAGCGAGGAGAGATCGCCGGGCTGATCGGGCCGAATGGCGCGGGCAAGACCACCTTCTTCGATTGCCTGGCCGGCGAGCAGCAGCCCACCTCCGGCCGCATCCTGCTGCAGGGCGATGAGGTGCAGGGGCAAGGGCCGCACCGGCGCATCGGCAAGGGGCTGGCCCGGACATTCCAGATCCCGCGCCCGTTCGCCGCGCTGTCGCTGGTCGAGAACGTGATGCTCGGGCGGCAAGGCCAGTCCGGCGAGCGGATCTGGCCGAACTGGCTGGCGCCGCGCCGCGTGGCGCGGGAGGAGCGCGAGACCCACGACCGCGCCATGCAACTGCTCGCCTTCGTGACGCTCGCCCCGCTCGCCAACCAGCCCGCCCGGGTCCTGTCGGGCGGCCAGCGCAAGCTGCTCGAGCTTGCGCGCGCACTGATGGCGGAGCCGCAGATCATCCTGCTCGACGAGCCGGCGGCCGGGGTCAACCCGAGCCTGCTCGAGGTGATCATCGAGCGTATCGCCGAGCTGAATGCGGGCGGGATGACCTTCCTCGTCATCGAGCACAACATGGACATGGTGGCCCGGCTCTGCCGGCACGTGTTCGTCGTGGCGTCCGGCCGGCTCCTCACCGAGGGACGGCCCGACGAGGTGGCGGAGGATCCCCGCGTGGTCGAGGCCTATCTCGGCGGGGTGGCGGCATGAAGCCGATCCTGCGTGTCGAGGCTCTCGTCGCGGGCTACGAGCCGGGCGTGCCCATCGTCAACGGCGCGTCGCTCAGCGTGGGGGAGGGCGAGATCGTCGTCGTGCTCGGTCCCAACGGGGCGGGGAAATCCACGTTGATCAAGGCGGTGGCGGGGCTCGTGCCGATCCAGGCGGGAAGGGTGTTCCTCGGAGACGACGACATCACCCGCACCCCCGCCCACGAGATGGTGCGGCGAGGGCTCGGCTTCGTGCCGCAGACCGAGAACGTGTTCACGACGATGAGCGTCGACGACAATCTGCAGCTCGCCGCGGGCGTCCTGCCTGCAGGGTTGCGGGGAGGGCGGATCGCCGAGAGCTACGCCCTGTTCCCCGACCTCGCACGCCAGCGCCAGCTCGCGGCGGGCCGGCTGTCTGGCGGGCAGCGCCAGATGCTCGCGGCGGCGCGCGCCCTCATCGCCGGTCCCAAGGTGCTGATGCTGGACGAGCCTTCCGCGGGCCTTTCGCCCAAGCTCGTCGAGATGGTCTTCGCCAAGCTCGCCGAAATACGCCGCAGCGGCGTGACCATCGTGCTGGTGGAGCAGAACGCCCGCGCCGCGCTGGCCATCGCGGACCGGGCCATCGTCCTGGTGGAAGGACGCAACCGGCACGAGGGGGAGGCTGGGACGCTGGCGACGGACCCCGCGGTCGCTGCGCTCTATCTCGGCGGCATGCGCGCTCCGGCAGGTGGAGCGCGGCCATGAACCTGCAGTTCCTGGCCGACGGCCTGATCGCGGGCGCGATGATCGGCCTCGGCGCGATCGGCGTGACGCTGACCTATTCCATCCTGCGCTTCTCCAACTTTGCCCATGGCGAGATGCTCTCCTGGGGCGCGTATGCCACCCTGATCCTCGCAGGCGCTATCGGATCGGTCGTCCCGGCGACGGCCTCGTCGCTGGGGCCGTTCTCCTTCGGCTGGGCCGTCATCGCCGCGGGGCTGATCGCCATGGCGCTGACGGGCGGCCTGGCGCTCGCCCTCGATGTGGTGCTGTTCGGACGGCTTCGGGAAAAGGGAGCGTCCATCACCGTGGTGATGGCGAGCTTCGGGGCTTCGATGGCGCTGCGCTCCCTGCTGGAATTCCTGTTCACCTCCCGGCCCGCCTACTACTCCCGCGACCTCCAGATCGCCGCGCCAATCGGCCTCGGCGTGCGCGTCACGCCGGACCAGGCCGCCCTGCTGGGCATGACGGCGGTGCTCGTCTTCGCCATGCACCTCCTGCTGACGCGCACGCAGATGGGCCGCTCGATGCGGGCGGTCAGCGAGAACCCGGCTCTCTCGCGCGTGGTCGGGGTGGATGTCGGCCGGGTGGTCCGCGTGACATGGCTGCTCGGCGGAGCGCTCGCCTGCGCGGCGGGGGTGATGCTCGGGCTGCTGGTGCAGATCCGCCCCTACATGGGGTTCGACATGCTGCTGCCGCTCTTCGCGGCGGCGATCCTCGGCGGCATCGGCAGCGTGCCGGGCGCGCTCGCCGGCGCGCTGATCGTGGGCGTCGCGGAGGCCGCCACCGTCCAGCTCGTGGGGGCGGAGTGGCGGGCGGCGGTGGCGTTCATGCTGCTGATCGCGGTGCTTCTCGTGAAGCCGAGCGGGCTCTTCGGGAGAGCGGCGTGACGATCGATCTCCTCGGCATCACGGCCTACGCCAGCTTCTTCCTCGTGACCGCGCTGGTGAACGCGATCGTCTGCCTCGGGCTGAACGTGCAGTGGGGGCAGACGGGGCTGTTCAATGTCGGCATCGCTGGCTTCGTGGCGATCGGCGCATACACGTCCGCGTTGCTGACGACGCCCGCCACCGATACGCATCTCGGCGGGTTCGCGCTGCCGATCGCCGCCGGCTGGATCGGCGCGATGGCCATGGCGGGCGCTGCGTCGGCCTTCGTCGGGGCGGTGACGCTGCGGCTGCGGTCGGACTATCTCGCGATCACCACGTTCGGCGTGGCGGTGGTGGTGCACCTCGTGGCGCTCAACGCCCAGAAGCTCACCGGGGGCGCCTTCGGCATCGGCTTCATCCCGCGCCCGTTCGAGAGCCTCGCCGAGCGCCCGGCCCTGTTCGGCCTCGCCTCGCTGGCGCTCGTGTCGCTCGTGGTGCTGTTGCTCTACCTCGCGCTCGAAAGGCTGGTGCGCAGTCCGTGGGGTCGCGTTCTGCGGGCGATCCGGGAGGAGGAGAGGGCGGCTGGTTCGCTGGGCAAGAACCCCACGCTGTACAGAATCCAGGCTTTCGCGCTGGGCGGCGCGATCATGGGCCTGGGCGGGGCGGTGCAGGCTCACTTCATCGGCTTTATCGCGCCGGAAAACTACCAGTCCGCGCTCACCTTCCAGATCTGGACGATGCTGATCATCGGCGGGTCCGGCAACAACCTCGGCGCTGTGCTCGGTGCGACGTTGATCTGGGGCTTGTGGAGCGCGTCGGGTCTGGCTATCGCCGGGCTTTTCCCGCCGGAAGACCAGGCCAGGGCGGCCGCCCTGCGCATCGTGGCCATCGGGGTGCTGCTCTCGGCGATGATCCTGTTGCGGCCGCGCGGCATCCTGGGCGAGCGCACCACGGTGTCCCGCCACCTGGAAGACCTCGCCGCGCCGGCTGCGCCGCCCGCCAAAGGCTGATCGCGTCAGGCGAGTTCGCCGATGGCGATCACCCAGAGCGGGGGCGCGGCGCAGGGCGCGCGGCCCGGGTGAGCCCAGGGCGCGAAGGTCTCCTCGTCGTCCTCATCGGCAGCGTATGCGACGGACGCATCTGATGCCTGCTTCAGGACGCGAAAGGTGGTCGCTGCGAGGATGCCGTCCTGCGGCGAAGCGGCGACGCAGCGATCGAGAAGCTCTGTCATGGTGGCCATGGCCGTTGTGTCCTATCCAGCGATGCGATGCCGGACCATGGAACGACGGGGCAGGGCGGGCAGTGAGCTGCGTTACACCCCCGAAGACCTGCGTTACGCCCTCGACGACGCTGAGATCGCGGGGATCACGGACAGATGTACCCCGTTCCGGACGGGCTCTTGAAGCAGCCCACGGATTCCGGGAGTAGCCACTTCGGAAGGTAGAGCACCACCTCCGGGAAGAAGACCGTGAAGCCGATGGTGATGATGAACACCGCATAGATCGGCAGCGACCGGAACATCGCCTTGGAGAAGCTGACGCCCACGAACTTCGAGGCGACCAGCAGCGAAAGCCCATAGGGCGGCGTGATCAGGCCGAAGACGAGGGTGGTGATGATCACCACGCCCATGTGCAGGCCGTTGATGTTGCCGAGCTCCGTCAGCTTGATGACGATCGGCATGAAGATGATGATCGCAGGGACTGCGTCCACGAAATCGCCGATGATCACGAACAGCGCGACCAGCAGCAGCATGATGGTCCGGCCGTCGGTGCCGGCGTAGTCGGAGATCCAGGAGGCGACGATGTCGGGCCCGCGCAGGTAGGCGAGCATCCAGCCGAAGGCCGAGGCTCCCGCCACCGCCGCCAGCGGGATGGCGTAGAGCATGCCGGTGTAGACGAGGTCCTGCGGCAGGAATTTCAGATGCCCGCGGTTCAACGCGGGGATGAGCACCACGAGGATGTAGACGCAGGCGATCATGCCCGCCTCGGTGGGGGTGAACCAGCCCGTGAGAATGCCGCCCATGATGATGACGGGAATCATCAGCGGCAGCAGCGAATCCTTCAGCGCCTCGCCGACCTCTCCCGCCGTGGCCCGCGGCTTCTTGATCCCCACCGGCCCGAAGAAATGGGAGTAGATCATCAGCCCCAGGCCGATGAGAACGCCCGGTACGATGCCGGCCAGGAAGAGGCCGCCGATCGAGACGTTCCCCGTCGCTCCGTAGACCACCGCCATGATGCTGGGCGGGATGAGGTTGGCCATGGTCGAGGCGCAGGCGATGAGGGCAGCCGTGAAGGCCTTGTCGTAGCCCTCCTTCTCCATCTCCGGGGCCACCGTCCGGCTGAGCACGGCGACGTCGGCCGTGGAGGAACCGGAGATGCCGGCGAAGAACATGCTGAAGAGGGTGACCACCTGCGCAAGCCCGCCCCGCAGATGACCCACGAGCGTCTGCGAGAGCCGCACCATGCGCTGCGTCACGTTCGCCGACGTCATCAGCTCGCCGACGAGCAGGAAAAACGGCACGGCCAGCAGCGTCTCGGAATCGATGCCGTGGAACATCTGGCCGATCATCGAGGCCAGGCTGATGGGGGTCAGCGCCGCGGCGACGAGCACGCCGGCCATCAGCGAGAAGGCGACGGGCACGCCCATGTAGCCGAGACCGAGGAAAAGCCCCGTCATCAGGAAAAGAACGCTGGAATGGCTCACGGGCCGCCCTCTACCGGTACGCTCGACAGCTCGTCGTCCTCGACGCCCTCGAACCCGACGCGCCAGCCATTGACGAGCTGCTCGACGGCGAAGAGGGCGATCAGCATGCCCGAGATGGGCACAGAGGCCGTGTAGACCGTCAGCGGGATGAGGGACGGCATGCGGTAGCTGCCGAGATCGAGCACGGCGTTCTGCACGCCGAACCAGACCATGCACAAGGCGACCGCAAGCACCACGATGCGGTTGAAGGTCTCGAAGAAAGTGCGCTGTGCGCCCCGCATCTTCTTCGTCATCTCGACGAGATAGAGGTGATCGTTACGTCGCGTAGCCGCCGCCATGCCGATGAAGACGCCCCAGGCGAAAAAACCCGTGGTCACCTGCTGCAGCCAAAGCCAGGGATGGCCGATGGTGCGCGTCACCACGTCGAGGAAGACAGAGAGGGTGAAGAGAAAGATCGAGACCCCGCACAGCACCATCAGCAGCGCTTCGAGCCAGTCGAGGGCAGGCCATTTCAGGTGCCCGTGCCGTTTGAGCACCAGGGTTCTTTGCTGCACGGGGGACTCCGATACGACAGGCTGTCGAGGCCGGCCACGCCAGAGGCGGGGCCGGCGACGGCCTCATTTCACATTGCGCACGAGGTTCAGGATCTTGACCGCGTGAGGGCCGAGTTCGGCGGCGAGCTGGTCCTGGATGGGTTGCGCGGCGGCGATCATGCCGCTCTTGTCCACGCCCTCGACCACCTTGACCCCGATGGTCTTCAGCTTGGCGGCCGAGTCCTTTTCGAGCTGGAACGCCTTGGCCGGCTCGGTCTTGCCCACCTCGGCGGCAGCGGCCAGCACCCAGCCCTTCTCCTTGTCGTTGAGGCTGTTCCAGGTCTTGTCGCTGACCCAGAGGCAGTTGTTGTTGGCCTCGTGCTCGGTCATCGAGAGCACGGGCGCGACCTCGTAATGCTTGTTGGCGAGGTACACGTTGACGCCGTTCTCCGCCGCGTTGACGACGCCCGTCTGCAGCGATGTGTAGACCTCGCCGAAGGGCATGTGGACGGTCTGCGTGCCGTAAGCCGGGAAGTGGGTGTCCTCCGTCTTGGTCGCCTGCACGCGGATCTTCTGATCCTTGAGGTCGGCCACCGACTTGATCTCCCGCTTGCTGTAGATGTCGCGGAAACCCATGGTCAGCAGCGTCAGCACGCGCCCGCCTTGCACCTGGTCGGCGATCATCTCCTGGAAGGCCTTGGTGATCTCGGGGTCGGCCAGTACGGCCGCCAGATGCTTCTCGTCGCGGAAGATGTAGTGCAGCGAGAACACGCCGGATTGCGGCGCCACAGTCGAGGCGTTCGCCGTGGACGTGATGATGAAATCGATGTCGCCCGAACGCATTTTCTGCAGCATCACGGGTTCCTGGCCGAGCTGTGCGCCGGGGAACTGGTCGATGCTCATCGTCCCGCCGCTGAGTTCCTTCAGCTTGGCGTCGAAAATGTCCGCGGCGACGCCATAGGCGGTCGAGCGAGGCTGGTCGTAGCCGAACGTGAACTTGCGCTGCGCGTGGGCCGCTCCGGTCAAGCCGATCGCCAACGCCATGCCCACGCCGAGCGACCGCAGGCTTCTCCACCCTTCGAACATCGATTCCTCCCTGAGCGGCGGTCCCGGGATTTGTTTGAACCCGTTGGATCCGCTTGCTGAGGCAGTCTGACATAACCGGAGCGAGCGTGTAAGGCGCTCGGCGGCGAAAGATCGTCTACCAAGATTTATGGCCAAAAAATCAGAAGGGCTCGCGTCCAAGGGTGTTTTCGCCTTGGACGCGTTCAGCGAAGCCCTTGTCGCCCGATGCTTTTCTGCCGGTTGGGCGAATTCTGCAGACTGCAGCGTTCACCCCCGACAGCATCCTTTGGCGCGCAGGAATCGGGTGTCGGGGAGGGGGCTTTGGCGTCACTCTCCCTTGAACAGGAGGAGAGGCAGATGAGCTTTCGGATCACCGGACTGGACCCCGCACCGTTCCAGCCCCTCTACGGCATGATCGACGATGAACTCGCCCGCTTGAACATCCGACGGTTGGTGGCCGACAGCAAGCCGGGCTTCCCGGACAGGGTGGAGATGCGGGAGGCGGAGCCCGGCGAGACGGTGCTCCTGCTCAATCACATGTGCCAGCCCGCGAACTCGCCCTATCGCGCCACGCACGCGATCTTCGTCATCGAGGGCGCCAAGGCCCGGTACGACGCCGTCGATGTCGTGCCCGAAGTGATGCGCGGACGCCTGCTTTCCCTGCGCGCCTACGACGACGAAGGCATGATGCTCGACGCCGATATTGTCGAGGGACGCGAGGTGGAGCGGGTCATCGAGCAGTTCTTCGCCAATCCGGAGATCCGCTACATCCACGCTCACAACGCCAAGCGCGGTTGCTACTCCGGCCGCATCGAACGCGCGTGAAAAGCTGGGCCGTCGTCATTCGGGGAAGTCGATGACCGCATTGTTCAGCGGTAGCTGGTCCTCGTGGTCGCCAGGGTGCCAGTTCTGATCGAGCACCCCTGGCCTGCCCGCGAAGAAGCTGTCGTCGAGCACCAGCCGGCCGGTGCTGCCGAACCGGTCGAACACGTAGGGAAGGCCGCTCGATGCGAGCGGAAATGGGCCGTTCATCACGTGGAAATGCAGGTGCGGCGCATCGGTGTTGCCGGTGTTGCCGAGCTGGCCCAGCACATCGCCCTGCTTCACGTGATCACCCTTCTTGATGCGCAGGCTTCCGGTCTCGAGATGCGCATAAAGGGCGAAGTTGCCGCCGCCGATGTCGAGCACGACGTGGTTCCCGGCCGCGGTCTCGATCGTGATTCCCGCGGGGGCTGCGCCCGGCACGGCCTCGGCCATGCCGTCTTCGACGCCGACGACGACGCCATCCGCCACGGCATGAACGGGGACGCCGAAGAAGGCGTAGCTGCCGAGCTTCTCCTGCGGCCCCGTGAACAGCCGGCGCTCGGAGTCGAACTGGACGAAGTCGATGGCGAAACGCTCGGGCGCGAGCATCACGCCGTTGAACGCCATCACCGCGCCCCGGTGCGACGTGATGCTGTCGCAGCATCCGTTGACCGCGATCCAGCCCGGCCCTTTCAGCGGCGGCGCCAGCCGGATCGCGGGCCGGTTGTCCACCGGGGTCGTCGCTGTTTCAAAGGTCACGCTCGCCGGTATCCCCAGCGAGGGGTCGATCGGCGCGCTCCTGCCGGGATCATTCCCCGGCGCCTGTGACATGCGCGTCGTCGAGATGCGGTGCCTGATCGACACGGGGGAGGGCGAGGCGAGCGGGATCGTCGCGTCGAGGAACACGATAGCGGATTGGGAGGGCCCGAGAACGACCCCTTTGTCGCCGCCGTTGATGCGGAAAACCGCCTCGAGATCCCGGCCGGACCATTGCCCCAGCGCAGCGCCGGTGTCCGCGTCCAGCGTCATCACGTCATCGAGCCGAACGAACAGCTTCGTCGTGTTCACGATGGTGAGTTCGTAGGCCAGATGGGTGAGCCCGTCGGAGCCCGCGAAAGGCCGCGGCGACGCAAGCGCCGCAACCGCGACCGCCGTCAGGATCGGCTTGTCCTCCGCGCGGCTCTCCGTGAGCGCGGCGAGCGGGGCCATGGCCAGCGCCGTCGTGAAGGCCCTGGCGAGAACTGCGGTCATGAGCGTCATTCGCATCGCCCGTTTGGTTCGAGGGTCCACAAGGTCGGATGAGCGGCCACTGTCGACGAGGGTGCGTGTCGCCGCAACGGCTGGTTGCGATCCATCGGGAGGAGGAGTCGCAACTCCGCGCTGCTCGCCGGCCGCTTGGCTGGCTGATTGTTGGTGGCTGATCCCGAAGAGCCAATTTCACGAGAGTGATTCGCATAAGCAATATTATGGAACATAACGAGCGATCTCTCGGCTAGTTGGCCGGGGCTCGAATGGCGAGAGACGGCAATGGCTTCTGCGGGTCTGTTCCCGTTGCGGGAGAAACGCTCTCGCGATCAACCGGCGTTCCTGAAGATGGCGTTTCCGCCCGCTCTGAAATTGACATTCCGGGGCAATGCTTTCTCAGCATCTTCTGGTGCATGATGGCGGAGCCGCCGGACCCCATCTGCGGCAGTCCACCGGCGTCGCCGGGATCTCGTGCCGGAGCCTCGGGGATGACCGACCTCAGCCGCGCCGATGCGCCAGCTTTGGCCATCCGGGGCTTGTGCAAGAGCTTCGACCGGCCAGCCGTCGACGGGCTTGACCTCACGGTTCCGCGTGGCTCGTTCTACGCCTTGCTGGGCGCAAATGGCGCGGGAAAGACCACCACACTGCGCATGACGGCCGGCCTGATGCGGCCCGACGCGGGCAGCATCCACGTCTATGGAATCGACGCGTTGGCGCAGCCTCTGGAGACGCGGCGCATCATCGCCTGGCTGCCCGACGAGCCGATGCTCTACGACAAGTTGACCCCGCTCGAATATCTGGAGTTCGTCTCGGGCCTGTGGTCCGTCCCGCGAGCGCAGGCCGAGACAGCCGCCGAGGATATCTTGCGGGCGCTCGACCTTTGGAGCCACCGCGACGCGCGCTGTGAAGGGTTTTCCCGTGGGATGCGCCAAAAGACAGCCCTGGCCGGCGCGCTGATCCACGATCCGCAACTCCTCATCCTGGACGAGCCGTTGACCGGTCTCGATGCGGGGATCGCCCGCCAGGTGAAGGACCTGCTGACCGCGCGCACGAAACGCGGCGCGACGGTCATCCTCACCACGCACATCCTGGAGGTGGCGGAGCGCCTGGCGGATTGCATCGGCATCATCCACCACGGCAAGCTGCTCGCGGAGGGCACGCTGGAGGGCCTGCGTGAGGCTGCCCGCCAGTCCCCAGCCGAATCCGGCGCAGGCGTCTCGCCAACTGGCGAGACGCTGGAGGATGTGTTTCTCGGCCTGGTCGGTTTCGCCGGGGAGCGCGCCGCGTGAGGCGTGCGGCGGGCCTTACCATGGCGACGCCGTCGCTGGCCTTTTTGCTGCGGCATGAGCTCCGCATCTGGTCCCGCCGATTGATCGAGATGCGCGGCAGGGGGCGCTTGTATGGCGCTCTCTTCATCGTCGCGGGAACTCTTCTTCACCTGCTGGCGCTGGGCATCGTCACGGTCGTTGGCCGCCTGCCCGCCGATCTCTCGCCCGCACTCGTCCTGCCGCTGCTCTCGATGACGGTGTTCATGCTGCTCACGCTGATCGTGGCGCAGGCGTTGAGCGGCGCGACGCGAACGTTCTTCGATGTCGGCGCGGGCGACTTCGTGCTCACGGCGCCTGTGCCTCCGCAGCGTCTGTTCGCCATCCGCGCGCTTGCGCTGGCCATCATGACCACTGCGCCCTTCGCGGTGTTCGTCCTGCCGATCGCCAATGTGGGAGCGCTGGTCGACGGGCCGCGATGGCTGACGCTGTATCCGATGCTCGTCTCCATGGGGCTGCTCGGCGCCGCCGTCGGCATGGCGCTCGCGATGCTCCTTGTACGCACGATCGGTCCGCGCTTCAGCCGCAGCGCCGGCCAGATCGGCGCGGTGCTCATCGGCACCGGCCTGGGGTTCGGCGTGCAGTGGTTCAACCATCTCGGCGTTTCCGAGAAGCTGTCGCTGGTCGAGGGCGTCATGAGGTCCTCCCTCAGCCCCGGCGGGGGTTGGAGCGCTCTCCTGTGGATTCCCGGGCGAGCCCTGGCGGGCGAAGCGCGGCCCCTGCTGGCGGTCAGCCTGCTTTCGCTTGGCGCATTCGCCGGGATCGTGACCCTCATGGCCGGCCGCTACCTGCGGAGCCGCCAGGACGCTGCCGGCATGGCCGAACAGCCTCGCCGAAGCAGGCTCCCCGGCACGAAGTTGCGCTTCGGCTCGAGCCCGCTCGTGGCGCTCCGGCGCAAGGAGTGGCGGCTGCTGACCCGGGATCCCTGGATCCTGATGCCGGTCCTGCAACGGGCTATCGCCCTCGTGCCGGTGTCCCTCGCGCTTTCCGGACTGGGATCTCGGGGCGACGTGGCGGCCAGCGTGGCCGCGCCGATGCTGGTCGTCTTCGCGGGCAAGCTCGCGAGCGGCATCGCCTGGCTGACGCTGTCGGCCGAAGAGGCTCCGGAACTGATCGGCACCGCGCCGGTGTCCGCACGAACCGTTGAGCGCGCGAAACTCGAGGCGGCGCTTTCGGCCGCGGCAGCCTTGTTCGTGCTGCCGATCGCCCTGCTCGCCTGGCGCTCACCGGCCGCGGCAGGATTCGCGCTGTTGGGCTGCACGGCCGCGACGCTGGGAGCCACCATGCTCGCGCTCGCCGAACCTGCCGCCCGGCGAAGGCGCTCGCTGAATGAACGCTTCCACATGTCCGTGCCGTTCGTGCTGGCGGAACTTCTCGTGACGCTGTGCCTGTCGGGGGCCGTCTGGCTCGCGGTCGAGGGGCGGTTGACGATGGGTGGGATCGCAGCCGCTGTCGCGGGCGCCGTGCTGGCGCTCTTTCTCAACCTGATGAAGGCGGGGCCTGGCGCGGCCAAGACGATCGGCGCCCCGACGGGCGAGGGAAGCCCCCTCCCCGTGCGGTCGCCTCAGGCGCTCAGCCGCAAGCCGTCATAGGCGGGCTCGACGTTCTCCGGCAGTTCGGCCTTCAGGGCGGCGTAGTCGAGATCCGTGTGCAGGTTGGTGACGATGGCGCGGCGCGGCTTCATGCGCTCGATCCAGGCCAGCGCTTCAGACAAGGAGAGGTGCGTCGGATGCGGCGTTCGGCGCAAGGCGTCGATGATCCAGATATCGAGCTCTTGCAGGGCCGGCAGGCTCTCCTCGGGGATGGCGTTGACGTCCGGCGTGTAGGCGATGGCGCCGAAGCGGAAGCCGAGGGCGTCGGTCTGGCCGTGGTGCACGCGAAACGGCGTCGCCCGGATCTCGCCGCCGGGCCCCTCGACCACCACGTCATGGCCGATCGTGATGCGCCGCTCCTGCACGATGGGCGTGTAGTCGCTGTCGTCCGGCGTGGCGAAGCAATAGGCGAAGCGATCCGTCACGAGTTGCGCGGTCCTCTCGTCCAGCCAGACGGGCAGGACCCGGCGCATGTGGATCGCCATGGGCCGGAGGTCGTCGATGCCATGGGTGTGGTCGGCATGGTCGTGCGTGTAGAGCACGCCGTCGAGGCGCGTCACCTGCTCGCTCAGCAACTGGTCGCGCAGGTCCGGCGAGGTGTCGACGACGAGGCTCGTCGTCCCGTGCGGGCCAGCCTTCTCCACGAGGATCGAGCACCGGCGGCGTCGGTTGCGCGGTTCGGCGGGGTCGCATGCCCCCCAGCCCGAGCCGACGCGCGGCACGCCGCCCGACGAACCGCAACCAAGAATTGTTATCGTCACGCTCATCGCGCGACCTCTTGCGGCACGACCGCTTTGTTGAACAAGGAGAAGAAGTTGCGTGTGGTCTCTCGCGCCATGTCCTCGCTCGAAACGCCTTTCACCGCAGCCAGAACAGCAAGAGTTTCAACGACATAACCCGGCTCGTTGCGCCTGCCGCGATGCGGCGGCGGTGCGAGGAAGGGAGCGTCGGTCTCCACCAGGAGCCGGTCGAGCGGCGTCTCGGCCGCGATGTCCCGGATAGTCTGCGAGTTCTTGAAGGTGAGAATTCCTGAAAACGACACCATCAGCCCGAGCTCGACGCCGACGCGCGCGAGCTCCGGCCCGGATGAGAAACAGTGCAGGACGGCTTTGAAAGCCCCCTTCCCCATTTCATCGCGCAGGACGGCGATGATGTCGTTGTCGGCGTCGCGCGCATGGATCACGAGCGGCAGGCCGGTCTCGCGCGCCGCGGCGATCTGGGTCCGGAACACACGGTTGGCGATGTCGGGCGGGCTATAATTGTAGTGGTAATCGAGCCCGGCCTCGCCGATGCCGATGCAGCGGGGATGGCGGGAGAGCCTGACGTACTCCTCGACCGCCACGTCCGGCTCCTCGGCCGCCTGGTGCGGGTGGGTGCCCACGGTGCACCAGACGTCGGGGTAACGCTCGGCGATGGCAGCGTAGCGGGCGAATTCGCGCGAGCGTGTGGAGATCGTGAGCATGGCTCCGACACCGGCGTCGCGCGCGCGGGCGATCACGGCGTCGCGCTCTGGCTCGAAATCGGGGAAGTCGAGATGGCAGTGGCTGTCGACGACGAACATGCTTAGGCGGGATCCTCACAACGCGGTCTGACGCCACGGCGAAAGCTGCGCCTCGGCGGAGGCAGCCGGGTGGCCGGCTGGTCCAGCGGTCGGGCTCAGGCGCTCGCGGCGTCTTCCGCCTCTACATAGCGCGGAAACACCGGGCTGGGAGGAGGCAACACGGCTCCGGCCGCAAGCCGGCCGACCGCGCCGCACTCGGCGAAGCTTCGCTTGTCAGCGGGCACGCCCAGCAGGTCCAGCAGCTTGGCGGCTGCCTGGGGCGCCACGGGCTGCACCATGATGGCGACGCCGCGCAGCACCTCGGCCGTGACATAGAGCACCGTCGCAAAGCGCTCCGGGTCCGTCTTGCGCTTCACCCAGGGCTCCTCGGAGGCAAAGTAGCGGTTCGCGTCGCCCACCACGCGCCAGATGTCGGCCAGCATGGTGTGCAGGGCGAACTCCTCCATCGACCCCCTCGCCTTTTCCGGCAATGCGTCGACCGCGGCCAGGATCTCCTCGTCGGCGGCCGCGAACGGCCCCGGAGCCGGTACGGCGCCGCCGAGGTTCTTGGCGACCATGGAGAGCGAACGCTGGGCGAGGTTGCCGAGGTCATTGGCGAGGTCGGCGTTGATCCGGTTGACGATCGCCTCGTGCGAGTAGCTGCCGTCCTGTCCGAACGGCACCTCGCGCAGAAAGAAATAGCGGAGCTGATCGACGCCGTAATGCTCGGCCAGCGTGAACGGATCGATCACGTTGCCGACAGACTTCGACATCTTCTCTCCGCGATTGAAGATGAAGCCATGGCCGAAGACGCGCTTTGGCAGAGGCCAGCCCGCGGAAAGCAGGAAAGCCGGCCAATACACCGTGTGGAAGCGGACAATGTCCTTGCCGATGATGTGCACGTCCGCCGGCCAGAATTTCGCCCGCGGGTTCGACGCATCGGGGTAGCCCGTGGCGGTGACGTAGTTCGTCAGCGCGTCGGCCCAGACATAGACCACATGCCTGGGATTGCCGGGCACGGGAATGCCCCAGTCGAAGGCCGTGCGGCTCATCGACAGGTCCTTCAGGCCCGAGCGGACGAAGCTCAGGATCTCGTTGCGGCGCTCGTCGGGGCCGATGAAATCGGGCTGCGCCTCGTACAGTGCGAGCAGCCGGTCCTGGTAGGCGGAGAGGCGGAAGAAGTAGCTCTCCTCCTCGACCCATTCCACAGGCGTGCCCGTGGGGCCGCGGCGCACGCCGTCGCCGCCGACAACCGTCTCGTTCTCGGCGAAGTAGGCCTCGTCCCGGACCGAGTACCAGCCGGAATAGCTGTCGAGATAGATGTCGCCAGCCGCCTCCATGCGCCGCCAGATCTCCTCGGTGACGCGGTAGTGCCGCTCCTCCGTGGTCCGGATGAAATCGTCGTTGCTGGCGTCGAGCACGCGGCCCATGTCGCGGAAGACGGCGGAGTTGCGGTCAGCGAGTTGGCGCGCCGTCAGGCCTTCGCGCGCCGCGGTCTGCAACATTTTCTGACCGTGCTCGTCCGTGCCGGTGAGAAAGAACACCTCATAGCCGTCCAGCCGCTTGAAGCGGGCGATGGCGTCGGTCGCGATCAGCTCGTAGGCGTGGCCGATGTGGGGTCGCCCGTTGGGATAGTTGATCGCCGTCGTGATGTAGAAAGTGGGCTTTTCCGGCATTTACGCCTCGCAGGCATTTCTCAGGCGGCGCGCGAAGCGCGGAGCGCGTCGGAGAGATCGGTGAACAGGGTCAAAACGAGCGCGCGGCGGTCGAGATTGTAGCTGTCGGTCTCCCTGACCTGGCGCGCGATCTTGTCCCATACCTCCGCAAGGGGTGCAAGGCGGCGCGCCCCCTCCCCGGCCCTGCGCTCCGTCTGCTCGCCCAGCCAGTCGAAGATCGTCTCGATGGTGGTCTCGAAGGCTGCTTCGTTGACCCGGCCGGTCAGGCCTTCCGCCACGGCGTGCAGGTCGGTCCAGTCGATCGCGGGCAGGCGGTCCAACGCCGCCCTGATGTGCTCGACAATGGCGAGCGTGCCTTCGTCGAGGATCTTGAACGCGTGGCGGACGGAACCGCCGGAAAGTTCGGCGGCGCGGCGCTGAAGAGCGGCGTCGTTACCCCCGGCCGGCGAACTCGCCAGCGCCCGCGAGACCTCTTCCGGCTCCAGGGGCCTGAACGCCAGCATCCTGCAGCGCGAGCGGATGGTGGGCAGCAGGCGGCCCGGCATATGGGAGACGATGAGGAACAGCGAGCGCTGGGGCGGCTCCTCGACGACCTTGAGCAGCGCATTCGCGCCGTTCACGTTGAGGTCCTCCGCGCAGTCGACGATGCAGACGCGCCAGCCGCCTTCAGCGGAGGTGCTCTCGAAAAACGAGATCGCCTTGCGGGCGAGGTCGACGGGGATGACCGTCGGCATGGATTTCTTTTCAGGGTTCCACTGCCGCCGCAGCACGAACAGGCCGCCATGGCCGCGCGCCGCAACCTTGCGCGCGGCGGGATGCTCGGGGTCGATGGACAAGTCGGTCGCCTGCTGCACCGCCGACGAGGCCGGGTCGCCGCGGGCCAGCAGGAAGCGCGACGCGCGATAGGCGAAGGTCGCCTTGCCCACCCCTTCCGGGCCTCCAAGGATCCAGGCATGGGGAAACCGGCCGCCGCGATAGGCGTCCAGGAAGGCGCGCTCCGCCTGGCTATGGCCGAACAGCACCGAGGTCTCCCGAGGATGCGGCACGCCTTCGAGCCGGTCGGCTTCCTGGACGTCGTCTTCCTTAGCCATGGGCGGATCCCGGCGCGGGCACGCTCGACCCCTTTCCCGGGAACACCCGGGCCTGTACCGCGTCCCAGATCGCCTCGGCGACCACCTCTTCCGAGCCTGTCGCGTCGATGACGACGCAGCGCTCGGGTTCGGCCTTCGCAATGCCGAGGAAGGCCTGCCGCAGCGTCTGGTGGAACGCGAGCGTCTCGCTTTCGAACCTGTCGACGCTCTCCTGGCCACGGCGCGCAGAAGCCCGGGCGAGGCCCTGCTCGGGCGGCAGATCCAGGATGAGGGTGAGGTCCGGCTTCGTGTCGCCCACGACGATGCGCTCGAGCGCCTTGACGATCCGCGGGTCCAGCCCGCCTGCCGCGCCCTGGTAGGCCCGGGTTGAGTCCGCAAACCGGTCGCAGATCACCCAGTCCCCTCGCGCCAGCGCCGGGCGGATCGTCGCGGCGAGGTGGTCGGCGCGGGCGGCCGAGAACAACAGCGCCTCGGCCACGGGGCCGAAGCGGGCCGCATCGCCGGACAGGATAAGGTCGCGGATGTCCTCGGCGCGGGGTGAGCCGCCGGGCTCGCGCGTGGCCAGCGCCCGGATGCCGCGCTCGGCGAGACGGTCCACGAGGCGGCGGAGCTGCGTGGATTTCCCTGCCCCCTCGCCTCCCTCCAGAGTGATGAAGCGCCCGGGCGTGGCGCGGTTCGTCATGTGCCGGACTTCGAGAACCGGCTGCGCACGAAGCCGATCACGAGTTCGCTTGCCGCGTCGAAAGCCCGCTTGGTCAGTTCGGCCGGCGCGGCGTCCTCATCGGCGTAGAGCGGCGTGTCCAGCACCTGCACGTCCCCGCGCTGGATCTTCAGCCGGCCCACCTGGGCTCCGGCGGTGACGGGAGGCCGCAACGGTCCCTGGTAGACGATCTTGCCGACGAGCCTGTCGCTGCTGCCGCGCGGCACCAGGATCCGCACGGGACCCTTGGCCACGAGGTTCACGGACCCCGGCGCGCCGCCGAACACCTTGGCTTCGCCGATCACCGCGCCCGCCGGGAAGACCTCCTTCACCTCGAAGGAGCGGAAGCCCCAGTTGAGGATGCGCCGCGCTTCTTCGGCGCGCTCCTTGGCGGTCTTGGCGCCGTTGACCACCACCACGAGCCGCTGTCCGTTCTGCACGGCGGAGCCTACGACGCCAAAGCCGCTCTCCCCGACGTTTCCGGTTTTCAGCCCGTCAGCGCCGATGTCCATGAAGAGCAGCGGATTGCGGTTCTGCTGCTTGATCTTGTTCCAGGTAAAGTCCTTGCCGCTGAAGTACTTGTAGAGCTCGGGGTAGGTGCGGATAATGTGGTTGGCGAGTTGGCCGAGCTCGCGTGCCGTGACCTTCTGGTCGGGATCCGGCATGCCGGTCGCGTTGGTGAAGGTGGACTTGGGCATGCCGAGTTCGCGCGCACGCGCCGTCATGCGCGCCGCGAACGCGCCCTCGCTGCCGGCCAGCGCCTCGGCCACGGCGATGGCGGCGTCGTTGCCGGACATCACGGTGATGCCCTGAATGAGATCGACAACCTTCACCTTGCTGTTCAGGATGGCGAACATGGAGGAGCCGCTCGACGGGCCCCCTCCCCTGCGCCACGCGCTTTCGGAGATGACGAACTCATCGTCGAGCGAGACCTTGCCCTTCGAAATCTCGTTGAAGAGCAGCTCGATCGTCATGAGCTTGGCCATGCTGGCCGGCACCATCAGCTCATCCGCCGCCTTCTCGAAAAGGACGGCGCCGGTGTCGGAGTCGATCAGGATGGCGTAGGGCGCGCTGGTCTGGAATCCTTGCTGCTGGGCGGCGGCGGGGGTTACGAAGCCATGCCAGGCGAAGACGGACACAAGAGCAAGGGCGCGCAGAAGCAGCGCAAAAACGGGCGGCATTGACTCACGCATGTCCGAGGGCCTCGACGAGGTCGCAGAATGCGATCTTGCTTTACGGAAATCAACGAAAACGGAGTTTGGTGCGGCGAAGTGCTCGCTATGGTCGAGAAGCACTCAATCGAAGACGTCAAGGCCGTCCGAAGCCCGGGTTGAGATCAACTCGAGCGCCGGACTTCGGCCAGCTGAACGATCAGAGCTTGGTGCTCTGGCGGAGCGGAACGAAGTTCTGCTGGATCAGCCCCGCAAGCGGATCGCCTTTGGTGAACTCCGAGCGTACCGACGGCTCCTCCTCGGCGAAGAACATGCCCGTCCCCATGCCGAGATTGGCCGTCCGGCGCGGGATCGGCATCGGGATCGGCGAGGCCGCAGCGGCGGGAGCGCGCATCTGCCCGGAAGCGGCCTGTCCAGCGGCCCCGAGATCGAACGGACGGTCGGGCGGCAGCGGCACGCCCGGCGCAGGGGTTCCTGCGCTTGCGGCGGCGACGGGAGCCGTGAACGGAGCCGGCGCGACCGCCGGAGCCGGGGCGCGAGCCTGGACCGGCGCCGGGGCAACCTCGGGCTCGGGCAACGGCAGTGCGGCGGGCTTCGGCTGGCTGAACAGCGAGAACGGCTGCACAGGTGCTTGCGGCTCCGCGCTGGCGACGGCCGTCGCGCTGCCGCGGAGCTGTGCGGGCGCGCCATCGGTGCGCAGCGTCGCGTAGAGTTTCTCGTCGTCGCTGCCCGCCGTCGAGGCGCGGCCGACGTAATCCACCTTCACGCGCGCAGTGCCCATGCGGCGGAAGTCGAGGGCTTCGGCAACGCGCTCCGACACGTCGAGCAGCCGGCCGCCATGATATGGGCCGCGATCGTTGACGCGGGCGATGATCGAGCTGCCGTTCTTCAGGTTCGTGACGCGGACATAGCTCGGCAGCGGCATCGTGGGATGCGCGGCGGTGATCGAGGAGCGGTCGAACACCTCGCCGTTGGCGGTCAGGCGTCCGTGAAAGGACGGTCCATACCAGGACGCGAGGCCCGTGGCGGTGTAGCCGGGCGTCTCGCGAGGCGTGTAGAGGCGGCCTGCCACCACGTAGGGCTTGCCGACCATCTCGCGGCCGCCGCCCTTGGGCACGGCATCGCCGTCGGCGACGACCTTGGGGCTGGCGGCGACGCCATATTTGGGGTCGATCCCGCCTGCGGACGACATCTTCTTCGTGGCGGAGGAGCAGTTGGCGACCAGAAGCCCCACCGCGACAGCAGCCCCCATGCGGGCGGCGATGCGGAGATTCAGGCGGCTTTCGGAAGGGCTGGAGTCAGGGAGAACGGGGGAAGAAGATGCCTTGTCGGCGCTCACGCCGTGCGTCTCGTTCGACCAGCCGTTCCGCATGTCATCAATCCCAACGCCGCAATGGACCGTTCGGCTCGTCCGGCTGCCCCATGAGAGGCGACTTTGTGGCGAGCGCGACACATCTTGTTAGCTCTCGCAGCATGAAGGGAAGGTTAAAGCCAGCCAGAATGCCCAAAAGCTCCAGTTTGGCGGCAGGCGTGACTTGCGTGTCACACCTCGAACGGTGTCGGCTCAGCCTCGTAAACCAGCCCGAATTCGGCGCAGAAATGGCCTGTGCGCCAGGGCCGCGAGGCCATCGACCTCGATAAATCAGTCGGCGAGGCGGGCGACGCCCTTTTCGCCGTCGTCCCGGACCCAGGCGATCCGGCCGCCCTCCTGCTCCGTCACTGTGAAGCAGAACACGCGTCCGTCGTACCAGGTCTGCCATTGCTGGCAGAGGTTCCGGCCATCGACCCACCAGCGGCCCGAATCCTTCGGCTTCAGGAACCGGCCGAGGCCCACCGCCTCGCCGGACCCGTCCACCCGGCCGTCCGGGCGATAGAAGAGCGGGAACTCGCCCCCGAGCGGCGTGGCGAGGTACACGCGCTTGCCGGCGATCGTCTTCTTCAACTCATGGCCTTCCAGCGGACGGCCCGAGGCTCCGGCAGCCGCGGCCATCAACGGAAGCACGGCCGCGCTGATCGCCGTGGCCAAGGACAGAACGCGAATTCCCGAGCGTCGCCCCACCTGAGATGCCATGCTGGTCCTCCAATCATTGTTCCCGCGGTCGTATACGCAAGCTTGGGCATTTCGGTTTCACGGAACGGATCCGAGGGCGTCTTGCGTGCTGGGGCAGGCACGTCTCGTGCAGGCCGGCCCGCACTCATTGCAGAGGAGGAAACAAATGGATCTCGGATTGAAGGGCCTGCGGGCCATCGTCACCGGCGGAAGCAAAGGCATTGGCCGACGCGCCGCCGATATCTTCGCAGAGGAAGGCGCACACGTGGCGATTTGCGCGCGAAACCAGGCCGAAGTCGACCAGACCGTGGCCGCCCTGAAGGGTAAGGGCGTGACGGCCTTCGGCCAGGCGATCGACGTCGCCGACAAGGGAGCCCTGGAGGCGTGGGTGGCGGCCAGCGCCGAGGCGCTGGGCGGGATCGACATCGTCGTGGCCAATGTTTCGGCGCTGGCGGTGGAAGACAACGAGGAAGCCTGGCAGAAAGGCTTCGCCACCGACATGATGCACACCGTGAGGGCGGTGAACGCCGCGATGCCGTGGCTCGAGAAATCGAAGGCGGGCTCGATCACCGTCGTGTCCAGCGTGTCGGGCCGCGAGGTGGACTTCACGGGCCCCGCCTATGGCGCCTTCAAGGCGGCGCTGGTGCACTACGCGCAAGGGCTCGCCTATCGGTTGGCGCCCAAGAACATCCGCGCCAACTCGGTGTCTCCCGGCAACACCTACTTCGATGGGGGCATCTGGCAGTGGATCGAGGGCAACCTGCCGGACCTGTTCAGCCAGGCGTTGGCGCTGAATCCGACCGGGCGCATGGCGAAGCCTGAGGAGATCGCGCGCGGAATCGTGTTCCTGGCGAGCCCGGCTTCGTCCTTCACCACGGGGACCAACCTCGTCATCGACGGGGCGCTGACGAAGGGTGTGCAACTCTGAGGCGGCACATGGCGCGCGAAGACCGCGCCAAATGTCATTAATGACATAATGAGACTTCGGCGCACGAAGAGTAGTCAAACGCCCATCACGGTTGAATAACATTCAGTCTTGCATCTGCGTGCCCCGGTTCGATGATGAATTCATCATCCAATCAGGGGCACGCCATGACCAAGATCTCCCGCCGCACCTTGCTTCAATCGACGGCCGCCGTGGGCGCCACCTTGGCGATGCCCGGCATCATCCGGTCCGCTCACGCCGCCGGCTCGGTGAAGCTCGGCTGCCTGTTCTCGTCCTCGGGCACGATGGCCAATCTGGAAGGCCGCCTGAACTTCGTCGCCCGGATGGCCGCCGACGAGATCAACGCCAAGGGCGGCGTGCTCGGCAAGACCGTCGAGGTCGTGGCCTCCGATCCGGCCTCCGACTGGCCGCTCTACGCCCAGGTCGGCAAGCAGATGCTGCAGCAGGAGAAGGTCGCCGCCCTGTTCGGCTGTTGGACCTCCGTGTCGCGCAAGTCGGTGCTGCCGGTCGTCGAGCAGAACAACGGCCTGCTGTTCTACCCGCTGCATTTCGAGGGCGACGAGAACTCGGGCAACGTGGTCTACGTCAACTCCCCGCCGGCGAGCTCCGTGCTGCCCGCGGTGGACTACCTGATGAGCGGCGAAGGCGTCAGCGCCAAGCGCTTCTTCATGTTGGGCTCTGACTATGTCTGGCCGCGCACGATCAACAAGCAGCTCAAGGGCTACTTCAAGTCCAAAGGCATCGCGGAGACGGCCTGGAAGGAAGAGTACGTTCCCTTCGGTTTCTCCAACTTCCAGACCCTCGTGAACCAGATCCGCAAGTTCGCCGACGAGCCGGGCGGCCAGCCGGTCGTGATCCTGACCACCGTCGGCTCGTCCATCCCGGATTTCTTCCGCGAGTTCATCAACCAGGGCATCAAGGCGACCGAGGTGCCGGTGCTCGGCCTCGACGTCGTCGAGGCGGATCTCGAGGGTCTCGACACGAAGCAACTCGTCGGCCACCTCACCTGCTGGGCGTATCTGCAGGGCGCCAAGGGCCCCGCCAATGAGAAGTTCCTGAAGGATTGGGGCAGCTACGTCACCGCCAAGAAGGTGCCCTTCCGCGGCGATGTCGCCATCGATCCCATGGTCTCCACCTATGACGCCGTGCATCTCTGGGCCATGGCGGCCGCCAAGGCCGGCTCGTTCGATGTGCCGGAGGTGAAGAAGGCCTTCGCCGGCCTGAGCTTCGACTGCCCGTCCGGCTACAAGATCGCGATGACGGCCGAGAACAACTACGTCTCGCGCGGCGTGTTCATCGGCTCGGTCAACGAAAAGCAGGGCTTCGACATCCTCTGGCAATCCAAGGACACGCCCAAGCCCGTCCCGTTCAGCCCCTTCGGCTGATTCCGTCCCGGCCCATCCCCGGCCTGCAGGCGAGCGCCTGCCGGGCCGGGGGTGACGCCCGTATTGCGTGAGCCCTGGACGGTCCTGATGGCGTTCCGCCTGCCCTGCTTCGCCTTGTTGCTCGTTGCGGCCGCGGTCCAGGCCTCCTCCGCGCCGGCCCGCGCCGCGGACCGGTTCGACCGCCCCGCGATCGTGGCGAAGCTTTGCGGCGACGCGGCCGGGATGGCGTCCGCAGCAGCGACAATCTCTGCGGGCGCCGCGGCTGGAGACGCGGAAGACCTGTCGTGGGGCCTGCGCCTCGTGAAGGGCGTGATCGACCGCGCGCTCGCGTGCAGCCCCAATTCTGCAGTCCTCGGCGCGGCCCCGGCGACCGTCGATGCCGCGACCTTGAATCCGACCGCGCCACTTCCTGACGCCAAGACGCCCGTCCTCAGCTTGAAAAACCGGGCGGCCTTCGAGACCGCCGCGGCGGTGCTGACCCTGCTCGCCGATCCCGCGCCCGGCGCGAGGGCCGCGGCGCTGAAAACGCTGGAGCGCCGGCCGGAAAGCGCGCCCGTCGCGGTGCTGGACCGGGCGGCTGCCGCCGAGACCGTGCCGGAACTCCGCCAGGCGATTGCCGGTCTCGCCCAGACGGCGGCGCTGAAATCGTCCAATCCCGCCAAGCGCATCGAGGCGGTACGGCACATCGCTGCGACGCCGAGCACGCGAACGTTGACCTTGCTGCGCTCCGTCCAGGCCGATCCCGCGACGAAGGCTGATCCCGCCCTCAAGGCCGCCGTCGACGGCGCCGTGACGAACGTGGAGCGCTGGCTCCAGGTGAGCGCTGGCCTCTCCGCCTTCTACAACGGCATGAGCTTCGCCAGCATCCTGTTCATGGCGGCCGTCGGGCTCGCCGTCATCTTCGGGCTGATGGGGGTGATCAACCTCGCCCAGGGCGAGTTCATCATGATCGGGGCCTACGTCACCTTCCTGGTCCAGGAACTCTTCAGGCGCGTCGCGCCGGGGTTGCTCGACTGGTACCTGATCGCCGCGATCCCTGTCGTCTTCGGCGTCACCGCCATGGTCGGGATCGTCATCGAGCAGTTCCTGATCCGACACTTCTACCGGCGGCCGCTGATGAGCCTGCTGGCGACGTGGGCGGTGAGCCTGTTCCTCGTCAACATCATCCGCGTGACCTTCGGCACGCAGAACCTGCAGTTCGAGACCCCCTTCTATGTCAGCGGCGGCCTGCACGTGGTGGGCGATTTCATCGTCACCTGGAACCGGCTCTTCGCCATCGTCTTCGCCGCCGCCACGCTGGCGCTCGTCGGGTTCGTGCTGAGGCGGACGCCGCTCGGGCTCAACATCCGGGCGGTCACGCTGAATCGCGACATGGCGGGGTGCATCGGCATCCCCACGCGCACGGTGGACCGCCTCGCTTTCGGCCTGGGGTCCGGCCTTGCGGGTCTGGCGGGCCTCGCTCTCTCGCCGATCTACAACGTCAATCCGCAGATGGGCACGCTGTTCATCATCGACAGCTTCATGGTGGTGGTTCTCGGCGGCGTCGGCACCCTCGTCGGCACGGTGGTCGCGGCGATCGGCGTGGGCCAGATCAACGTCCTGATCGAGCCGCTCTACGGCGCCGTGGCCGCCAAGGTGATCGTGCTCCTCATGATCATCGCCTTCCTGCAATGGCGGCCGGAAGGGCTGTTCGCTATCGCGGGACGGCGCAAGTGAGCGTGCGTCCGGGTGCATTCCAGGGGCTCGCCGCCGCCCTCGCCGGCGACCGCATGTTCGCGGGAACGCTCGGCCTCGTTCTGGCGACAGGCGCCGTCACAGGCTTGCTGGGCGGTCTTTTCGGCGCGCCCGTGCTCTCGGGCTATGTCGTGAACGCCCTCGGCCAGTTTGCGGCCTTCGCCATCCTGGCGATCGCGCTGGATCTGATCTGGGGCTATCTCGGCATCCTCAGCCTCGGGCATGGGCTGTTCTTCGCCATCGGCGGCTACGCGATGGCGATGTACCTGCTGAAGCACTCCTATGCCGTGACGGGCGTCGTGCCCGACTTCATGCAGTTCATGGGCTGGAAGCAGTTCCCCGCCTATTGGTGGGGCTTCGAGCACCTGCCCTACGCGGTGTTCGCAGGCCTCGGCCTCGCGCTCGTGGTCGCCTTCCTGTTCGGCCTCGTCTCCTTCCGCTCGCGCGTGGGCGGCGTCTACTTCGCCATCATCACGCAGGCCTTGGTCTACGTCGCCATGCTGCTGATGTTCCGCAACGACACGGGGTTCGGCGGCAACAACGGGATGACCGGCTTCGCCGTGGTGCTCGGCCAGCCCATCGCGAGCAGCATGGTGACGGCCGGGCTCGCCCTGACCTCCCTGCTCGCATTGGCGCTCGCGCTTCTCGCCTGCCGCTCCCTGGTCGCCAGCCGTATCGGGCGGCGGATGCTGGCCTGCCGGGACGATGAAGTCAGGCTCCGGACGCTGGGCTACGACACGGTCCGCCTCAAGCTGGGCGTGTGGTGCCTCTCCGCCGTTCTCGCGGCCGTGGCGGGGTTCCTCTATGTGCCGCAGGTCGGCATCATCAATCCGCGCGTACTCTCGCCCGAACTGTCGCTGGAGGTCGCGGTCTGGGTCGCCATCGGCGGGCGGGGGCGGCTCGCAGGCGCGGTGATCGGCGCGGTGCTCATCAACGCGCTGAAGTTCTGGCTGTCTGCCAAGGCCCCGGAGCTCTGGCCGTTCATGCTCGCCGCGCTCATCGTGCTCGTCGCCGTGGCGTTCCCGAACGGACTGCTCGACCTCGGCAAGCTGCGCTGGAGCGGGCGCGGCGGACTCGCCGGCGAGGTCGAGGGCGCGGCGGTGCGGCTCTCCCGCCTCGCCTTCTGGAGGACGCGGTGATGGGCGCGCCCGCGATCGTCGTCGACGGCCTGCGCGTCGCATTCGGAAACTTCCAGGCCATCGACGACCTCTCGATGGCCATCGACTACGGCGAGGTCCGCGCCGTCATCGGCCCCAACGGCGCGGGCAAGACAACGCTGCTCGACGTGATTTCAGGGATCACCCGCGCCAAGGCGGGCAGCGTCACCCTGGACGGAACCGTCGACCTGACGACGCGCAGCGAAACGGCGGTCGCGCGCGCAGGTGTCCGTCGCAAGTTCCAGAAGCCGAGCGTTTTCGACGCGCTGACCGTGCGTGAGAACCTGGAGATCGGCCTCGCCCGCCGCGGCCCCGCGGCTGACGCCCGGATCGACGAGGTGCTCGAGACGGTGGGGCTGGCTGCGTCGCGGGCAAGGCTCGCGGGCGAGCTGGCGCACGGCCAGAAGCAATGGCTCGAGATCGGCATCGTGCTCGCCAGCGACCCCAAGGTGCTGATGCTCGACGAGCCCGTGGCGGGCCTCACCGACGAGGAGACCGAGCGCACCGCCGATCTGATCCGGAGCCTGCGCAGTCCCGGGCGCTGCATCATCGTCGTCGAGCACGACATGAACTTTGTCGACCGCATCGCCGACCGCGTGAGCGTGCTGCATGAGGGCCGCACGCTGTTCGAGGGCCGAATGCCGGACGCGCGCCGCGATCCCCGCGTCATCGAAGTCTATCTGGGGCGCTGACATGGATCTGAAGATCGAGGGTGTCGACCAGCATTATGGCAGCGCGCAGGTGCTCCGCTCCGTGTCCTTCAACCTTCCGAATGGCGAGTGCCTGGCTCTTCTCGGCCGGAACGGGGCGGGCAAGTCCACCCTGCTGAAGTGCATCACGGGGCTGCTGCCGATCTCCGCCGGCTCGGTGAAGCTGGATGGCGCCGAGATCTCTGCAATTCCGCCCTTCCGCCGCTCGCGCGGCGGCATGGCTTATGTGCCTCAGGGCCGCGAGATCTTTTCCGAACTCAGCGTCGCCGAGAACATCCTCGCGGCGGCGCGGGCGCACGGGCACGAGGCGGATGGGACCATCGAGGAGGCGGTGGCGCTGTTCCCGATCCTGCGGGAGATGTGGCGGCGGGCGGGCGGCCAGCTCAGCGGGGGCCAGCAGCAACAGCTCGCCTTCGCCCGCGCACTCGTCACGAAGCCCGCGATCCTGCTGCTCGACGAGCCGACCGAGGGTATCCAGCCGTCCATCGTCGCCGTCATCGAGGAGGTGATCGCATCCCTCAAGGGGCGCATCTCGATCCTCCTCGTGGAGCAATATCTCGACTTCGCCATCGCGCTGGCCGACAGCTTCGTCGTGATGTCGCGCGGCGCGATCATCGATCGCGGAGCACGCGCCGATATGAGCCGCGAGCGGCTGTCCCAGTTCATCTCCGTCTAAGTCCTGCCGCCAGTCCCATTCCTTCCACCGTTCCCACGAGGATCCGCCATGCCCAAGCATCACGACATCCCCGCCACGCCCGAGAGCATGGTGTGGGGCTATCTCGACGCGACGTCCAAGCCGGTGCTGGAGGTCTCCTCGGGCGACACGGTGACCCTGCGGTCCTTCCCGGCGGGCGGAATGGACACGCTTCCCACGGACGGCCGCGCCATTCCCGCGGATTTTCGGCTGGCGCTCGAGACGATGGAACAGGGCCCTGGGCCCCATTTCATCACGGGTCCCGTCTACGTGCGCGGCGCGCGGCCCGGCGATACGCTGCAGGTCGACATCATCGACGCCAAGTGCACGATGGATTGGGGCTTCGTGGCGATCCTGCCGCTTCTCGGCACCCTGCCGGAGGAGTTCACCGACTACGAGGTCATTCATCCCACGATCGATCACGAGCGCAGCGTGACCGTGATGCCCTGGGGGGCTGAAATCCCGCTGGACCCCTTCTTCGGCATCATCGGCGTAGCGCCGCCCAAGGCCTGGGGCCGCTGCGGCTCGCCGGTGCCGCGCAGCTTCGGCGGCAACATGGACAACAAGGAGCTGCGGCCGGGAACGACGCTCTACCTGCCCGTCTTCAACGACGGCGCGCTGTTCTTCGCCGGGGACGGCCACGGCGTCCAGGGCGACGGCGAGGTCTGCATCACCGCGCTGGAGACCGGCCTGTCCGGCACCTTCCGCCTGACCGTGCGCAAGGACATCAGCCTCGACTTCCCCTTTGCGGAGAACGAGACCCATCTCATGTCGATCGGCCTCGACGAGGACCTCGACGACGCCGCCAAGCAGGCCGTGCGGGAAATGGTGAAGCACGTCTGCGCCCGCACGCGCCTCACCCGGAACCAGGCCTACATGCTCTGTTCGCTGGCGGGAAACCTGCGGGTGACGCAGACCGTGGACGGAAACAAGGGCGTCCACATGATGCTGCCGAAGTCGCTGCTCTGAACCCTGGGTCGGTGGAGAGCTTCCCGGCCCGCTGGTCGGCGGCCCGCTTTCGTCGTACAGCATCCGCCCTGCGATGATGGCGAGCGATGCGATGTCGGACACGGGCGGTGAGAGCTGGCGTATCGGGGTGCTCTTCTCGCGCTCCGGCATCACCGAGGTCACCGAGACCGAGCACTTCCGGGCGACCGCGCTCGCGGTCGAGGAGATCAACCGCGCCGGCGGCGTCGCAGGCCGGCCAATCGAGCCGGTCTGCTACGATCCTTCCTCGAGCCCGGACGAGTTCCGCCGTCTCGCCGAGCAGTTGCTGACGCAGGACGGCGTCTCGACCATTTTCGGCTGCTCGACCTCCAACTGCCGCAAGGCCGTGCTGCCGTCGATCGAGCGGCGCAACGGCCTGCTCTGGTACCCCTCGCTCTATGAGGGGTTCGAGTACTCGCCGAACGTGATCTACACCGGCGCGACGCCGAACCAGAACAGCATCCAGCTGGCGCGCTATCTCGCCCGGCATCACGGCAAGACGATCTACCTCGTGGGTTCCGACTACATCTATCCCCGCGAGTCCAACCGCATCATGCGGGAGTTCGTGGAGAGGGAGAACGGGCGCATCGTCGAGGAAATCTACGTGCCCATGCTGCCCGCCAGCGAGCAGTTACGGCGCATCGCCGAGGATATTCGCCGCAAGAAACCAGACGCGGTGTTCTCGACGGTCGTGGGGCGGGGCGCGCAGGACTTCTACCGCATCTACCGCGAGGTCGGCATCGACCCCGCCGAGATCCCGATCGCCAGCCTGACGATGGGGGAAACGGAGATCCGCGCCATCGGGCCGGAACTGTGCGCGGGGCACATCACCTCGGCGCCCTATTTCTCCACGGTCGAAACCCCGGAAAACCGGCGCTTCGTCGCTGCGTTCCGCGAGCGCTTCGGGGCGGACGCGCCCGTCTCGATGTATGGCGAGGCCTCGTACTACCAGATCTACCTGTTCGCCATGGCGCTGGAACGCGCCCGCACGCTCGATTCAGAGCGGCTCGCGGCGGCGGCGCTCGGCCTGGAGTTCGACGCTCCCCAGGGCCGAATCGCCATCGATCCCGACAACCAGCATGTCTCCTTGTGGCCGCGCATCGGCGTGGTCGACCAGCACGGCGAGTTCCAGATCGCATGGCGATCGGAGGGGCCCGTCAAGCCGGACCCCTATCTCGTCAACCTCGCCTATGACGACGCCTGGTCGGATTGAGCCGATGGTGCGGAGCGACCGGCCGTGACGGCCTCGTCCATCATTCAAAACCTGCGCAACACGCGCATCGCCGTGATCCATCCCCGGGATCGCGACGGAGAAGAGCTGATCCGGCATCTCCAGCGCATCGGGTGCCAGGTGCAGGGCGTTTGGCCGCCCCCGCAGCAATTGCCGCAGGCAATGGACGCCGTGTTCTTTTTCCTCGACCGCGAGCAGCAGACCGCGATGCCCTGGCGCACGGCCGAAGGCGGCCCGGCGCTGATCGCCATTCTCGACTACGAGAACCCCACCCTTCTCAAGGCCTTGCTCGACTCCAACGCGCACGCCGTCCTCATTCGCCCGATCAGGCCGGTGGGCGTGTTGTCGAACCTCGTCATGGCGCTGTCGATGCGGGGCTACGAGAGCCGGCTCACGGCCAAGGTCGCCAAGCTGGAAGAGACGCTGCGCACCCGGCGCGACATCGAGAAAGCGACACGCCTCATCATGGGGCTGAAGAACATCAGCGAATCCGACGCCTACCAGTTCATCCGCAAGCAGGCGACGGCCAAGCGGGTGTCGATCGGCGTCATTGCGGTGTCGATCATCCGGGCGACCGAAGTGCTCGAAGGCCTGCGGCTGGACCCGGAACGCGATCCTGCTGCCGACTAAGCCAGCATCGTGCTTGATCACTGTTCAACACTTGATGCAAAAGTCGTCAGAAATAATCAATTGACGCATCTCTCTATTCGCGCTTAAATCCCAAGTATTGGTTCCTTCTGGGGCCTCGCTGGCAGCGTTGCCGGCTTCCAAATTAAGGCTGTGCAGCCTCCAATGAGCGTCACCACTGGCGCCGTTGGGGGCTTTTTTCGTTTTTGCCCTCGCTGGGAACGCGTCGTCATGACTCAATCCAGTCTCGTCACCATCGCGTGCATCCAGATGGAGCCGATCGTCGGCGAAAAGGACGCCAACGTCGCCAAGAGCCTCGCCTTCATCGAGAAGGCGGCTGACTCCGGCGCGCGCCTTGTCGTTCTGCCGGAGCTCGCGAACACCGGCTACATGTTCGAGACACGGGAAGAGGCTTTCTCCCTCGCCGAAGCGGTCCCTGGCGGCCCGACGAGCCACGCCTGGGCAGAAATCGCGGCGCGGCGCAACCTCTTCATCGTCGCCGGAATCACGGAACGCGAAGGCGCCTCGCTGTTCAACTCGGCCGTGGTGATCGGACCCGGCGGTTACGTGGGCACGTTCCGGAAAGTGCACCTGTGGGGCGAGGAGAACCTGTTCTTCGAGCCCGGCAACCTCGGCTTTCCGGTCTTCGCCACGGAGATCGGCCGGATCGGGGTCGGCATCTGCTACGACGGCTGGTTTCCCGAGACCTACCGCCTCTGCGCGCTGCAAGGCGCGGATATCGTCTGCGTGCCGACGAACTGGGTTCCGATCCCCGGGCAGGCCGAGGGCCGGGATGCGATGGCCAACATCCTCACCATGGCTGCCGCCCATTCGAACTCGATCTTCATCGCGGCGGCCGACAGGGTCGGCACCGAGCGGGGGCAGCCGTTCGAGGGCCAGAGCCTGATCGTCAGCTACACGGGCTGGCCCGTCGCAGGGCCCGCCAGCAGGGACCGCGAGGAGATCATCCTCGCCGAAGTCGACCTCGGCGACGCCCGCCGCAAGCGCAACTGGAACAGCTTCAACCAGGTCCTGCGCGACCGCAGGACGGACCTCTATGGCGAGATGCTCGGCTCCCAGCACCCGCGGGGCTGGTACTAGCTCTCGCATTTTCCTTCTTCTTTCAACGCCTTGAACAAAACGGAGAACACGATGTCTCGTTTCAGAACCACCATTCTCGCCAGCACGGCGCTGCTGGCCCTCGCGGCCCCCGCATTCGCGGCGGACACCATCACCATCGGCGTTCCCGTGGGCCTCAGCGGCGCCAACAGCGTCGTCGCCCCGTCCGTCGTCCAGTCGGCTGAGCTGGCCGTGGAGGAGATCAACGCCGCCGGCGGCATCCTCGGCAAGAAGGTCGTGCTGGAAGTCGCCGACGACGCCAGCGGCGCGGCCGGCGCGCAGAAGGCGTTCGACAGCCTCATCCTGCAGAAGAAGGTGGACGTGCTGATCTCGATGGAGACGAGCGCGGCCCGCAACGCCGGCCTGCCGATCGTCTCCCGCGCCAAGGTCCCGTATATCTACACTTCGTTCTACGAAGGCCGCTCCTGCAACCCGTATCTCTACGTGAACGCCTGGGTGCCCGACCAGCAGGTCGCGCCCATCGTCGACTACTTCATGGACAAGAGCTCGGCGAAGACCTTCTTCCTCGTCGGCAGCGACTACGCTTTCGGGCGCGGCATGCTCGCCTTCACCCGCAGCTATATCGAGAAGCGCGGCGGCAAGATCCTGGGTGACGAGTACGCCCCCATGGACGCCACCGACTGGACGGCCGTGATCTCCAAGATCAAGGCGGCGAACCCAGACGCGATCATCACCTCCACGGCCGGCGGAGCGCCGAACGTGACGCTCACCAAGCAGCTGCGCGCGGCGGGCATCAAGTCGCTCTACGGCAACCTCGCAGTGGACGAGGGAACGGCCAAGGGCATGGGCGCGGACGCCGAGGGCATCTTCATCTCCGGCTCCTACCTCACCAACATCGACAGCGAGGCCAACAAGAAGTTCCTGGCCAGCATGACGAAGAAGTTCGGCGCCAACCTGAAGACTCCGAACGACCTGTCGGTGCCGCAGTACGAGGCCGTGTACGCCTACAAGGCGGCGGTGGAGAAGGCCGGCGGCACAGCTGCAGACGGCGTCATCAAGGCGCTCTCGGAAGTGAAGTTCGATGGCCCGCGCGGTACGATCCAGATGAGCAAGCAGCGCCACGCGCCGCTGACGATGTATCTCGGCCAGGTCGCGGCGGACGGAAGCATCAAGCTGATCTCGACGTTCAAGGACGTCGATCCCGGCGACCAGTGCCCGAACCTGAAATAAGCCCTGCCCGGGCGAGGCGTGGCCGACCGGCCGCGCCTCGCTTCCCCTAGCGAGGCCGAGGCCCATGCTGGTGCAGTTTCTCGACATCACGACGACGGCGGCGATCCTCTTCGTCGTCGCCGCCGGCCTGCTGATGATCTTCGGCGTCATGAAGATCATCAACTTCGCCCATGGCGGACTGATCACCGTGGGCGCCTACGCATCCCTGTTCACGACGCGCTTCGCGCTCGACCCATGGCTGGCGGTGCCCCTCGCCGGCCTGTTCGGCGCGGTCGCAGGGGTCGCGATCGAACGCTTCGTCGTGCGGCCGCTCTACGACCGCCCGCTCGACGCCATCCTCGCGACCTGGGGGCTGGGCATCATCATCGGCCAGGTCATCACCATCGCTTTCGGGCGCGAGGTGCAGTTCGCCGAGAGCCCCATCAAGGGTGCGATCGACATCCTGGGCGAGAGCTATTCGGAGTACCGGCTCGTGCTCGTGGGGGTCGCCCTGGCGATCGGCGCGGTGCTCGCGCTGATCCTGCACGGCACGCGGCTGGGACTGGATACACGCGCCGTGATCATGAACGAGGATCTTGCCCGCGGCCTCGGCATCAACAGCGGCCGCGTGCGCTTCACCACCTTCATCCTGGGCTCGGCGCTCGCCAGCATGGCTGGCGCGCTGATTACGCCACTCTCGAGCCTCGATCCCAACATGGGCGTGCCGTGGCTCGTCAACGCCTTCATGCTCGTGCTGGTGTCCGGCGCGTCGCTGTTCAGCCTGGCGGCGGCCAGCCTCGTCCTGGGAGGCGCACAGGTGCTGGTGAGCTCGCTCGTCAGCCCCGTCCTCGGCGGACTCACCATCGCGGTGCTGGCCGCCATCATCCTGCGCGTCAGGCCACAGGGGTTCTCGCGTGACTGAGCCCTCCGCCCTCGTGCAGCACCCAGCGCTCGCCGGCATGGCGTCCGGGCGGGGCCGAAGCCTCCGCGTCGTCGCCGTGGCGCTGATCGGCGCGGCGATCGTGGGGATCGGTCCCTTCGTGTTCGACGCCTACACCGTGAACATCCTCATCCGATCGTTCCTCTACGCCTCGGTGGCGCTGACGGTCGACGTGCTCTGGGGCTACATGGGCGTGCTCACCTTCGGGCAATCCGCCTTCTTCGCGATCGGCGCCTATGCCGCCGGCCTGACGTTCACGCACTACGGCTTCAGCGAGGCCAACGCAGGGCTTGCTCTGGCCGGAGGCGTCGTGCTGGCGGTAATCGTGGCGGCGGTGATCGGCTGGCTCGCCTTCTGGCATGGCGCATCGGCGCTCTACGCCTCGGTGATCACGCTCGTCCTGCCCATCGTGGCCACCCAGATCCTGTTCTCCGGGGGCACCTTCACCGGATCGAGCAGCGGTCTCTCCGGGTTCGAGAGCTTCAGCTGGTCCACGGAACAGTGGTTCTGGATCACCGGCGGGTTCCTCGTCGTGCTGACGACCCTGGGCTGGCTGTTCGTCAACAGCGACGCCGGCAAGATCCTGGTGGCGGTGCGGGAGAACGAGCAGCGCTGCAAATATCTGGGCATCGATACCTCCCGCCTGAAGACGGGGGTGTTCATCGCCGCCGCCATCGTGGGCGCGATCGCCGGTTACCTCTATGCCGGCTTCACGACGGTGGTGGCGCCGGAACTGTCCGGCTTCGTCTTCGGCACCGAGCTCGTCATCTGGGTTGCACTGGGGGGCCGGGGCACCTTGCTCGGCCCGGTGCTGGGAACTCTCTTGATCGACTGGTCGAGCGCGCAGCTCTCGGGCGATTTCCCGTTCGTGTGGAAGCTGATCCTCGGCGCGGTGTTCGTGCTCGTGATCGTGCTGTTCCCCCGCGGGGTCGCGCCGCTGGTCGCCGCCGCCGCGCGCCGCGTGCTGCCGGCCCGCTGGTCCGGAGTGCAGGCGGAGCCCCCTGCCCTGCTGCAGCGGACGGGGACGCAGGAGCCCGCGACGCCGGGAGCCGCGGCGCCGGCGCTTGTGATCGAGGACCTGTCCAAGCACTTCGGCAGTTTGAGCGTGCTGACAGGCATCACGCTGACGGCCCGGGCCGGCCAGCTCGTCAGCCTCGTGGGCCCCAACGGCGCGGGCAAGACCACGCTGATGCGCTGCATCGCCGACGGTGCGGAGCGGTCGTCCGGGACGGTGCAGATCAATGGCGAGGATATTGGCCGCTCGCCTCCGGAAGCCTGCGTGCGTCTCGGTGTGGGACGCAAGTTCCAGACGGCGAACGTCTTCGACGCCCTGACCGTGCGCGAGTGCTTGCGAATTGCGCGCGCACGCATCGACCGGCCGTCAGCGTGGAGCCGCGCGCCGGAGTTGCGCCTGCCTGAACCCGCCCTGCATGTCATCGAGGCGACGGGGCTCGGCGCGGTGCTGGACAAGCCGGCGCACCTGCTCTCCCACGGCCAGAAGCAGGCGCTCGAACTCGCCATGGTTCTGGCGCTGGAACCCGGCATCCTGCTGCTCGACGAGCCGACCGCCGGCCTCACCAAGGCGGAGCGCACCTTGATCGGCTCCATGCTGGTCGACCTCGTTGAACGCAACGGCCTCTGCATTCTGCTCGTGGAGCACGATCTCGAGTTCGTCCGCCAGATCAGCTCGCGCGTGGTGGTGCTGCACCAGGGCTCGATCGTGCTGGACGGCACCGTTGACGAGGTCGTCAATTCCGAACTCGTGAAGGCGGTCTATGCTGGTTCGGGGAACGCAGGGCCCGTCGCGAGCTCGGGAGGTGCGGCATGAACGCTCCCGCGCTGTCGCTTGCCGGACTGTCGAGCGGCTATGGCGACAGCATCGTCCTGCAGAACGTCGACCTTACGATCGCCCCCGGCGAAATCGTTGCGTTGCTCGGCAAGAACGGCATGGGCAAGAGCACGCTGCTGAAGAGCATCATGGGCTTCCTGCCCAAGGCGAAGGGCACGGTGGACGCTTTCGGAACCGCGATCACCAATTGGCCGCCCTACCGGACCGCGAGGCTCGGGATCGGCTACGTGCCGCAGGAGAAGGCGCTGTTCCAGGACCTCACGGTGGCCGACAACATCCGCCTGGCCCTGGCTCCTGGCGCGCCTTTCGCGGGGGCGCTGGAGCGCGTGGAGGCGGCCTTCCCCTTCCTGACCAAGAGGCTTGCGCAGCGCGCGGGCACGCTTTCCGGCGGCGAGCAGAAGATGCTGCTGATGTCACGCGCCTTCGCCGCCCGGGCCAGGTTGATCCTGATCGACGAGATCACCGAAGGCCTCCAACCCTCCGTGATCGAGCGGCTTGCAGACGTGATCCGCAGGGAACGGCAGGCCTCCGGGGCCTCCTTCCTCCTCGTCGAGCAGAACGTGCCGTTCTCCCGCACCGTCGCCGACCGGTTCGCGGTGCTGGAGCGTGGCGAGATCGTGGAGAGGGGCGAAACCGCCGATCCCACGGCGCCCGCCCGGATCGCCGCGCATCTCAGCGTCTGACATCCGGGACGCCAATCGGGTGCGCGAATGCTCTGGATTGATTATTGCATACGAAGGACATCCCCGCAGGAGCGCTGCCATGCGACGTTCGATGCATTCGGATGACGAGATCGCCTTCATGCTGCAGGAGGTCGAGAGAGGGGCCGCGGTGGAGGACATCTGCCGGACCGCGAACGTCTCGCTGCGCACCTTCTACCGATGGAAGCGGCGTCTTGGCGCTCTTCCCCCGACTTCCGTCCGGCGGATGCGGGAACTCGAGGACGAAAACAGGCAATTGCGCCGGCTGCTCTCGCGCCTCACCCAGCTCGGCGAGCGGCAGGTTCTGGACAAGCCTGCGGCCACACCCTCGCCGCAGACGCCCTTCGTCCGTGTCGTGGAGCCGATGGCGTCCACCCCCCGCTCCGTGGTGCGGGGATCCGCGGCGTACCGGATCTGCCGGACGAGGCGCTGAGGGGCTTCGGCTCTGGCTCATCGGTGGCACGAAACATGGATCCGCCGTAGGGGCGGCGGCACGCGCGAAATCGTGAACGGCTTGTTCGGCATTTAGGGCGTTTGATGATGGGGCGCGGGGCGGGCGGGGTCTGGCATGAGGCAGGGTCGGAGGCACGGCGCAGCATTGGGCGGTTTCTTGACCGCGATCTCGCTGCTTTCGCTGACGCTCGCCGGACCAACGCCGGCCAACGCGGTCGAGCGGATGGCGCCCCGGTCTGCCGCCCACCCCATCCAGGCGAGCGGCGTCGTGCAGCAGCGGCCCCCGGGGACTCGTCACGGGACCGGCGATGCGCCACGGGTTCTCATCCTCTCGGGGGACGGGGGCTGGAACGAACTCGAGCGTCATCTGGCCGATCTGCTCGTGGGCAAGGGCTTGCTGGTGACCGGCGTCGACAGCCGGAAGACCTTTAATCGGCCCAGCGAGATCGAGGACATCGCAGGCTTCATCGAAGGATTGGTGGAACATGACGCCCCCCTCATCCTGGTGGGCTATTCGTTCGGGGCCGACCTCCTCCCGCTGATCTGGCCGCATCTGTCACAGGACGTTCGGAGCAGGACGCTCCGCGTCGCCATGATCGCGCCGAGCCGCGACGGCTCGCTCAGCATCGATCCCAGCGGCGAATACGACGCAGGCCTGATGGACCTGTTCCCGGTGGCGCAGACCATCCGTAACGCGCCGCGGTCCCGGCTGGTGTGCATCTTCGGAACGGACGAGAGAGCCAGCGGGTATTCCAGCTGTCCCGACCCCGGTTTCGACCCCGCCCGGAGGGTGGAGCTGCCCGGAGGCCACGCTTTGAACCACGATTATGAAGCGATTGCAGCCGCCATCGCGGACGAGTCCGTGCTGGACGCCGCCCTGAACGGCCCTTGAGCGCCTTCAGCTAAAAAAAGCCCCGCAGCACGCTGCGGGGCCCGACGGTGACGGCGAAAGTTCGCCGGTTCAGCTTTTCAGCTTGGCGTTGCACTGGCTCCAGTATCCGCCGCCCTTCTCGATCCACTTGAGATTGCCGTTGGCGTTGGCCGCCTTGTTGGCGTTGTACTGGTCGGCGCAGGTGTGAAGCCGGGCTTTGCCGGCGGCTTCGTCTGAATACTTTGCATTGACGGCCTTGGGGAAGACAGCGGGCTTCGCCTTTCCGGCTGCTGCGGTCGCTGCTGCCGGCGCCGCGGCCGGCTTGGCGGCTGCGGCGGGGGCTGCGGCGGGGGCTGCGGCCGGTGCGGGCTCCGACACCGCGGAGGCGGCATCAGAATCGGTCGCATCGTCGTCGCCGCACTCGGCCTTGCGGAAGTCGTTCCACTTCATGCCTTTGAGCTTGTTGGCGGTTTTGGCTTCCTGATACTTTGCGCTGCATTCCTTCATCGTGAGCGCCGATGCGGGTGCTGACGCAAGAAGCGACAGCGCAAGACACAACACCGACGCAAGGGCGAATGACCTCAACATGGGGAGCTCCTTTGGCAACCAAGGCGCTCATCGAACTATACACACGCTGAAGTTGCAAGCAGTCGCGCGACACTAGTTCCGCGAGCGCCGGAACCCGCTGCAGCGCTCTCGCCGGCATCGCGACCGTCCGCTGCGCGATCGCTGCTGTTTGCGCTCTGCAGGCTCGACGACCAGGTGATCGAGCACATGGGACTTGTACAGCCACGTGAAGCCGGGCATGCAGGAGGACGCTGCGTCGCGCGTTGACGCGGCGCTGATGGCGGCGATAAACAAGCGCAAGTCTCGATCCTGGCAATGCGGTGGCAAAAGGCCGGTTTGGCCCCGCCGCACGGGACGACAATGCCAAGCTTACGAGCTTGGAAGGGTGGCCGAGTGGTTTAAGGCAGCGGTCTTGAAAACCGCCGTGGGTGCAAGCTCACCGTGGGTTCGAATCCCACCCCTTCCGCCAGTGGCTTGTTCACAGCGATCTACCGAAATCCATAAGCATCTTAAAATTACGAGATATTCCGCCCATTTCTGTCTATGCCCGTCGTTCGAAGTCCACTCAAATCCACGCAGAAACTAGGGAAGCAATAGGGAACGGACGGGCCAACTAGGGAAGGGTTCCTCAATAAGCTGACCGACCGCGCCGTTCGCACCGTCACCAAGCCCGGCCGCCACAGCGACGGAGCCGGGCTTTATCTCAACGTCACCGCGACTGGCGCGAAGAGCTGGGTCTTCATGTGGGCCAAGGGCGGGAGGCAGCGCGAGATGGGTCTCGGCTCCCTGAATGCCGTCCCACTCGCTAAGGCCCGCACGCTTGCCGCCAGCGCCCGTGAGACTGTCGCCGACGGTGGCGACCCGCTCGCCCCCCGCGCGGCAGAACGCAAGCCCGTCCCGACGTTCGGTAAGTTGGCGGACCGGCTCGTCGAGAACATGGCTCCGTCATGGCGCAACGAGAAGCACGCCGATCAATGGCGCATGACGCTGACGACTTACGCCGCTCCCCTGCGCGCCAAGCCGGTGGACACCATCACGACAGAGGACGTGATCGGCCTTCTGCAACCGCTATGGCAGACGAAGCCAAAAACCGCCTCGCGCCTGCGCGGACGTATCGAGAAGGTCACGGACGCCGCCCGCGCGCTTAAGCACTGCGACGGGTCAAATCCTGCCGCCTGGAAAGGCAATCTCGCCGCCCTCCTCCCCCCTCGTCAGAAGCTCACGCGCGGACACCATGCGGCGATGCCGTACCCGGAGGTTCCGGGCTTCGTGCTTCGTATGCGGGCGACAGGCTCCACAGCGCCACGCGCCCGTCGGAGAAGCGCCGCGCCACCATGCGGTAGCCGTCGTGCTTGACCTCGTGCATCCAGCCCGGAGCCTTCACCGGCTTTGCCACGAGCGTTGGCTGGGCCGGGATGATGAAGCCCTCTGGATGAGGCCGGCGGGATGGGTGTTTTGGGAGTCGCCACAGCATGCCGATTCGATTCATTCGGCGGCCGTTAGTTCCTGCGGCGAAAATGAGGCGCGCCCCGAATCAGAACGGCAATCTGGTGGACAGGGTGCTAAGTCCCTTAACACGGCCCATGCAGCGAGTGTTTTCGAGATGGTGACGATCCGGTTGTCGTTCAGATCGGACTCACCGAAATGGCATGACTTTACACCGCGCTCCGCGGGGCCCTTTTTTTGCCGCACTGAAAGGCTCAGGACGCCACGCCCGACTGTCAAAACTCGCGGGAGATGACTACATGCCCTATTCGTTCGTGACTGTCGTGTTCGACGATGAACTGCCCTTGCTGGGTCTGCAGGCACGATCAATGCGCATCTTTCTGCCACTCGCCATGGTCGAAGAGATCGTTGTGGTCGCGAACGAAAGGAGTCCTCTTCTTTTAGAGCGGCTCCGGCATATGCTTCCCGAGTATGGCGTGCTTGCGGAAAGGGTCAGAATACTGACACTGGAGGACTTCCCGCCGATTCCGAAGACGAGCGGGTGGGTTAGTCAGCAGGTCTTGAAGCTTCTCGTTGCGACGCATGTTCGTACTCCACGATACGTGGTGCTGGATCCAAAGACGCATCTGATTGCGACGCCCGAGGAAAGTTTCTTCACGCATTCGGACGGTAGACCGAAGATAATCGGGTGCGGTTACGAGAACCATACCCTGGTGCCCTATCTAAAGCGCTCCTTGTCTTACTTTGATCTGAGGCTTGATGAGTACATCCAGTTGTTCGCGACTAGCGTGGCACCGTTTGTCATAATCACTGATATTGCGTGTGAACTGATCAATGTCGTCGGCAGCACGCCCGGTCTGTCCTTCGCAGAAGTGTTCATAGAAGAAAGGGTATCGGAGTTCTTTTTATATGCTGCTTGGATTGCAAAGACCCGCGGTGATGTTCAGAACGTTTATCATTACCACTATGATCGCCACTCCCCGATCATTTGGGAGCACAGGACCAGCTTGCCCCTGCTACGCGAGGAGATCCTCGCAAAGATTGAACGAAGTCCTTTCATGTCAATCCACCGACGCGCGATCCCAAAAATGAGAAGGGAAGGTCTCGAATATATTGCCGACGTCTGGTGTAGATGCGGCCTTTTCGACACGCAAAAGGATGCTTTGATGTTCCTCTACGGCTTCAGAAAAGGTTACCGGATGGCGTTCTACAAGGAAATTGCCGCCCGAAAATTCGCCAAGCTGTTTCGCACAATCTCTTTTGCGGAACAGTGACCACCCTACGAGGTTATTTAGGTCTCGGTTATAAATGTTGGAGGAAACCGGCGTCGGCTGCGCGGGGATGATGAGCCCTCGGGATGAGGTCGGCGGAGGGGTGTTTCGGAACGCGCCACAGCATGCCGGTTCGATTCACTCGGCGGCTGTTAGTTTCCTGCGGCGGAAATGTGGCACGGAAACCCAGGACGTTGATGGTCGGATCAACCGGAGACATCGCAATGGCAGACGATCCTAACTACCGCGGCGCACAGGACCGCTCCCGCATCAATGTTCATCAGGAGCATGAGGTTCGGTATTGGACCGAGAAGTTCGGCGTCAACGCTGACCAACTCAAAGCTGCGGTGAAAGAGGTTGGCCCGACCGCTAGCGCGGTCGAGCAATGGCTGGCCTCGCACCAACGCTAACCCAGCCAATCGTCGCCAAGTTCAGTGACCGCCGCCGGGCAGTTCATCCGTGCTCCGGCGGCGGCTGTAAATCGTCCCGAGCGGCCGACCCTCCAGCTGCGCACGAGCAAGGCGCTGGACTACGCGGGCTAGCTAGTTGAGGTATGCCGTGCCCTCAATCTCTACCAACCATTCCTGTTGGAGCAGCCCCGAGACTATGAGCCCAGTCGTTGCGGGATATGGGGGACTAAAGAAACTCTTACGTGCGGCAATCACGCCGGCGAAGTGCGAACGGTCGAGGACAAAAAAGGTGATGCGGGCGACGTCCCTCATTGTGCCGCCAGCTGCCTCAACCAGAAGTCTCATGTTTGCGAGAGCCTGAACGGCCTGAGCAGCTGCGTTTCCAGCTCCGACCAACTCGCCCTTGTCATCGATTGCCACCTGTCCTGAGATGTGGACTGTCCTTGTGCCAGTGCTAATGACAGCCGGACTGTACGGGGTAGCCGGCTGCGGAATCGCGGAGCATTTAACAGCCTCGTACGGCATTGTTGTGCCCTCCTTGATTTCGCTCGCGCCCGCGAGCTCTCGCAGGACTCTACTGGCGGCTTCGTATTCAGTCGATTGTACGCATTGACCTTGCCAGCGGGGCCCGTCAGGCACCCAGACGCGGCAACAAAGGGGCGGCGGAAACGTTGCGGTACGAATAGGACCAACCAACGAAGTTGACCGCCGGGCGCTTGTACATCCGAAGCGCCGCGGCGGTCGCACGGTGCCGTCGACACGAACTAAATTTCTAAAACGGAGAGATGGCTCTAGGGAAACGACTAGGGAACGTTCCATAGAATGCTAATTTTCGTTGTCGCATCAATGATGTATGGCGGACATCCATCCGCCATGGACTTCTGTGAACACGAGGGTGCGAGGTCTGTGAAGCGAGCGCTCCGCTCTCGAAAGGGCATCACGCCGCCAGCGAGGCCAACAACCGCGACCGCTTTCTCGTACCGCTTTCTCGTCTTGAATGGCCTTCTTGGATATCGAGAACCCTGGAACTCGCACGGCTGCACGCCTCCATTGCGCCGCACGCCTCGGCTACGAGGCTCTGAACGGAGGTTTGATCCATGACGGCGACGGACCGCCCCGACTGCATCGTTCACTGGTCGGAGATCGAAGGCGCGGATGATTCCCATTACCCAGGCGATGACGAGTTGATGGGCATCGGCGCGCCCTTCGGAGCGCGTTTCGGCCTGCGGCGCATCGGCATCCACCACGTCCGGTTGCTACCTGGACGGCGTACGTCCTACCCTCACGCGGAGAGTACCGAGGAGGAGTTCGTGTACGTGCTCGAGGGCGAGCCCCATGCCTGGCTGGACGGCCGCCTGGTTCAGTTGCGCCCCGGAGACGGCGTGGGCTTTCCGGCGGGGACGGGGCAGTGCCACACCTTCCTCAACAACACGACGACGGACGTGCGGCTGATGGTCGTCGGCGACACCGCGCGGGGGGACAACAAGGTTTGGTATCCCTTGAATCCCGACAGGAAGAACTATCGGGAAGATCTGTGGACCGACCCACCGGAGCGGGAATTCGGCGGCCATGACGGCCTCCCCGATTCGGTCCGTGATCGCAAGGCTGCCCGGGGGGACAGGAGCTAGCCGATGGCGCAGGGTGACCCGCCAGACGACGTCCGGGACGCGTCGGCGCCTGACGAGGGCGGGACATCGCAAGCCGGTCTCCTGGTTCGTCATGAACGGCCGGGCGACGCTGCTGCAATCGCCGAAGTCATCGCCGCGGCCTTCCGGGGACACCCAAGCAGCCAGGGGCGCGAAACCGGCGCCGTGGCGCGCCTGCGACGCGACAAGGCGCTCGTGGTCTCGCTCGTGGCGCAGACGAACGCCGGGGTCGCCGGGCACATCGCGTTTTCCAGAGTGATAATCACCGGCGCAGGCGGAGGCTGGTACGGTCTTGGCCCGCTCGCCGTCGCACCTTCCCTGCACAAGCGCGGGATCGGCCAGCTTCTGGTGCGGAGTGGCCTAGAGGAACTGCGGGCAATTAGCGCCCGGGGCTGCGTGCTGCTGGGCGACCCGGGCTTTTACGGGCGCTTCGGCTTCCGCCCCTGGCCGGGCCTGATGCTGGAGGGTGCGCCCCCGGAGCACGTCCTCGGCCTTCCCTTCGGGAAGGACGAGCCGGCTGGCGAGATTGCATTTCACTCGGCCTTCTACGAAGCGGACCCGACAGGGCCCGGCGGCGCTGCGGCGATCAGGTCCGCTGATGTCACTCCGCTGCCGCCAGGCGATAGCCGATGCCCGTCTCGGTCAGGATGTGCTCCGGCCTTTCGGGATCTGCCTCGAGCTTCTGGCGGAGCTGGCGGACATAGATGCGCAGGTACTGCACATCCACAGTAGGCCCCCAGACCGCCTGCATCAGCGCCCGGTGGGTCAGCACCTTTCCCGCGTTGAGCGTGAACTGCCGCAAGATGTCCCACTCCTTGTTGGAGAGCTTCACCTCGGATCCGTCGCGGGTGACGCGCCTGTTCACGAGATCCACCGCCAGGCCGGCGTGCCGGTAGACCGGCTCCGCGCCCTGCTGCTGCACGCGATGGCGCAACGCCGTGCGGATACGCGCCACCAGCTCGGACATGCCGAACGGCTTGGTCACGTAGTCGTCCGCGCCGAGCTCCAGCGCCTCCACCTTGCCACGCTCGTCGCCTCGGCTGGAGAGCACGATGATCGGGACCCTGACCCCGCTCTCGCGCCAGGTCCGGATGAGCGAGATGCCGTCCACATCGGGAAGGCCGAGGTCGAGCAGCACGACCTCCGCCGGATCGGTGGTCTGTGCGGCCAACGCCGCCCGGCCGCTTTGCGCCTCGATCACCCGGTACCCCTGCGCGCCGAGGCTGGTGCGCAGCAGCCGCCGGATTGGGCCGTCATCCTCCACAACGAGCACCGGCACGCCGCCTGTCATCCGGTCCCTTCCCTCGTTTCGGCCTCGATCTCCGTCGTGCCCAGGGCCAGCGCCATGGGAAAGGCGATCACGAAGGCTGCGCCGGGTCCGTCTGAATTGTCTTCGGCCCGGATGGAGCCGCCCATCGCGTTGACGAAACCGCGGCAGATCGCCAGGCCCACGCCTGAACCGGCGGGTCCGCGATCCTCGCCACGGATCTGGTGGAACAGGTCGAACACCCGGTCACGGTCTTCCGGCGCCACGCCGGGGCCCTGGTCCCGAACGGCGATTTCGACGCGCCCCTGCTCCGCCGTTCTCACCTCCACGCTGATCCGGGAGCCGGGCGGCGAGAACTTTGCGGCGTTATCCGCGAGGTTGGCGAGGCACTGCTCCAGCAGCACCGGGTCGAGGAGCAGGAGGGGAAGCCCCTGCTCGATGGTGACATCCACGACGTGGTCGCGCGTCAGCGAGGCGGTGCGGCGCAGGGCTGCTCCCACGATCTCGCCGACGTCGGTCGGCTGGCTGCGGGGGGCGACGGAGCCCGATTCCAGGCGCGCCATGTCCAGCAGGTTCGTCACGAACCGCGCCATGCGTTCGGTCTCCTCCGCAATGGCGCCGACCAGCTCTTCGCGTTGCTCCGGGTCGTAGAGCGCATCAAAGTCCCGCAGGGACGTGGCAGCTCCGAGAATGGAGGCCAGCGGGGTCTTGAGGTCGTGTGAAAGGGAGTTCAACAGGGCCGAGCGCAGTCGCTCGGACTCCGCCGCGAGCTGGGCGGCGTCCCGCTCGCCTGTCGCCCGAATACGCTCCAGCGCGAGGCCGGACTGGTCCGCGAGCGCCTGCAGCTTGCGCTCCTCGTCGGGCGCGAGCGCGGCCGGACGCGTGCGGGGCGCGATCCCGAGCGCTCCGAGGAAACCAGCCGCGCTCCGCATCGGCGCGAACCAGGTGTCCTCGATGCGCATCAAGCCGGCTCCCTGCGGCCCAGGGTCGGCCCAGGCCGAGCGAAGCGCCCAGAGTTCGAAGGGCTCGAGCGCCCGGCTCGACACGCTCGGCGGCTCCAGGCGAAGCGCGCCGTCCGCGTCCGGGAGGAGCACGCAGGATGCGCCGTCGAGAAGGGTTCCCGCGGTCTCGACGGCGGCCTGCACGACCTCCCCGCGCTGGGTCAGCCGCGCAAGACGGCTGCTGAAGACGTAGAGCGCCTCGGTGGTTTCGGCTCGCCGCCGGGCCTGCAGCGAGCGCAGACGCAAGAGGCCGGCGAGATTGCTGGTGATGAGCGACGCCACCAGGAAGAGCACCAGCGCGGTCACGTGCTTTGGATCGGCGATGACGAAGGTGTACAGGGGAGGAAGGAAGAAGAAATTGTACGCCGCGACGCTCGCGACGCAGGCGGCCGCGGCGGGACCAGGCCCTTCCCTCGCTGCGACCGCGATCACGGCCACAAGCAGGATGAGGTCGACGTTCTCGAGCCCCACCCATGGCTGCGCCACCAGCGCAGTGGCCAATGCCAGCAGCGTGGCCGCAGCCGCCAGGCCATATCCGGACGCACCATTGGGCTCTTGTCGATCAGGACCTGTCATTCCGGCTCCAGCATCCCCGGGCCTGCCCCTACGGCGCGCCGGCGAGCGGCCGCATAGGAATGTCATATATGAAATCCTGCTTTTCCGGCCCTTTCTCTGGCGCCGCCGCGGGACCTGCTTAAGTCGGGAGGGCGGCCGGCTCGGCCGCGCGCACCCCGATCCGTCCATGAGCATCGCCTCCCCGATCCCCTCCCAGGCTCCGGTTCAGCCTGCTCCAGTTCACTCCGCTTCGGCCAAGGGAGCCGGCTTCTGGACGCTGGCTCTGGGCAGCGTCGGCGTCGTCTATGGCGACATCGGCACGAGCCCGCTCTACGCCTTGAAGGAGAGCCTCAATGCGGCGGCCGGCGGCGGCGAACTCACCGAGCCGATGGTGCTGGGCGTAATGTCGCTGATGCTGTGGACCCTGATCATCATCGTCACGCTCAAATACGTCATCCTGATCATGAGCATGGACAATGACGGCGAGGGTGGAACGCTCGCCCTGATGGCGCTGGTTCAGCGGCTCGCGGGCCGTCGCGCAGCGGCCATCACCCTGCTCGGCATGGCCGGCGCGGCGCTTTTCTACGGCGACGCGATCATCACGCCGGCGATCTCGGTGCTCTCGGCGGTCGAGGGGCTGAATCTCGTGGCGCCCGACATGAGCGCCTGGGTCGTCCCCGCCAGCATCACGATTCTGGTGCTGCTGTTCTCGGTCCAGAGCCGGGGGACTGCCTCGGTGGCCTTCGTCTTCGGACCGATCACGGCGGTGTGGTTCGCCGCGCTCGCGGCGGGCGGAGCGCCGCACCTATTGGCCGAGCCGCGGATCCTGCTGTCGCTGAACCCGCTCTACGGCGTTGATTTCCTCCTGCATCACGGCCTGGCCGGCCTGTTCGCGCTAGGCGCGGTCTTCCTGACCGTGACCGGGGCGGAGGCGCTCTACGCCGACATGGGCCACTTCGGCCGCAACCCCATCCGCGCCGCCTGGCTCGGCCTGGTGCTGCCTGCGCTGGCCATCAACTATCTCGGCCAGGGCGCGTTGATGCTGACCCATCCCGATGCGCTCGAGAACCCGTTCTACCGGCTCTATCCCGCATGGGCGCTGCTGCCGATGCTCGGGCTGGCGACGGCCGCCACCATCATCGCGAGCCAGGCGGTGATCACGGGCGCGTTCTCCATCACGCAGCAGGCCGTGCAGCTCGGCCTTCTGCCCCGCATGGAGATCCGCCGCACGTCCGAGACCGAAAAGGGCCAGATCTTCGTGCCGCGGGTGAACACCTTGCTGCTCGTGGCGGTTCTGTTCCTCGTCTATGGCTTCAAGTCCTCGAGCGGGCTCGCCTCGGCCTATGGCATCGCCGTGACGGGCACGATGGTGGTCACCGCCATCCTGGCCTATGTGGTGATGCGGCACGTCTGGGGCTGGCCCGCGCTCCGCGCCGTGGCGGTGATCCTGCCCTTCCTCGTCATCGATTGCATCTTCCTGGGCGCGAACTTGCTGAAGCTCGCCGAAGGCGGCTGGCTGCCCGTCACGGTGGGCGCAGGCCTGATCGTCGTGATGCTGACATGGCGGCGCGGAGCGGCGCTGCTGGCCGCGAAGGCGAGGCGCGAGGCGGCTCCTCTCCGCGGTTTCATCGAATCTCTTACCCGTCACCGGCTGGAGCGGACCCGCGGCGTCGCCGTGTTCCTCACCGGCGATCCGGAGCACGCCCCAACCGCGCTGCTGCACAATCTGAAGCACAACAAGGTCCTGCACGAGAAGAACATCGTTCTGAACGTGGCGACGATGGATGTGCCGCGCTGGGACCCTGAAGACCGCGGGCTCTGCGAGCGCCTCTCGCCGGAGTTCCGGCGCGTCACCCTTCGGTTCGGCTTCATGGAAGAACCGGACGTGCCGGCCGCGCTGCGCTCCTGCAAGGGCCTCGACTGGCCGTTCGACGTGATGAGCACGTCGTTCTTCATCTCCAGGCGCGCGCTGCGCCCGGCCAGCCGTTCGCGCATGCCGCGCTGGCAGGAGACGCTGTTCATCGCGCTCGCCCGCAACGCCAGCGACGCCAGCGAGCACTTCTGCATTCCCAGCGGGCGGACGATCGAAGTCGGCTCCCAGATGTCCGTCTGAGGCGAGCCAGCGCGCTAGCGGCGACCGGCGGCGACCGGTTCCGTCACGCCGCCGCGAGCAGGGGAGCCGGGGGCTCGGTCCGAAGATCGACGACGTGGTAGCCGTCCACGGGATCCCTGACGATGAGGGCGAGCGGCCGCACGATGCCGACGTCGTGGAACGCGCCGGCCTCGTCGAGCCACTGGATGATCTCGCCCATCGTCCCGTCCGCGAAAACCACGCGGCGCAGGGGCTGGCTGATCTCTGACACCTCGCGATGGATCGGCATGGCGGCCTCGTCCTCATTCCGCCGAAGGCGATCGGCCCTCAGGCTTGGAAACGAGTGTGAAGGCACGAACCGCATGGCGCAGTGGTGCGTGTCACAAGGGCCGATTGTGGCTCACTGCCGAGGTGTGCCCGGCAGGGCAGCGCGGCCTGGGGCCTGGGGTATCGCCTCGTCCAGGCGGCGTTCCAGGTACGAGTAGAACGGGTTCGAGGAGATACGGAGCAGCGAGTCCAGCGCCACGATCAGAACGCCGACCTCCCCGCGCGAGGCTGTGGCGCCGAGCCTGACGCCGAAGTCCTCCCGGGGATCGGGATCGAACCCGTAGAGGCCGTCGCTGGGCGGAAACGGGATGGCGACATGCGACAGCGAATAGATGTCGCGGGGATAGGCCACCCCGAGCGGCCGCGTGGTCTGATTCGTCGCGCCGGCCTCCACCACGGTCTCGACCACTTCGGTGGTTTCAGCCGAGGCGTTCGCGATGGTGGTGGAGCGGAAGGTGCGGGGCGCAGGGGGAAGCAGGCGGGCCAGCATCGTCTCGGCCGTCTGGCGCAAAAGCGGTCCGAACTTCGCCGTGCGGTTGATGTCGAACAGCACGAGTTCGCTGCCGTTGGCCGGCAAATGTGCATAGAGCGCTGAGATCACTGCGGAGGTGCTGACCGTGAAGTCCATGACGGACTGGAACGTCAGTGTGGGCGGCAGGCCTTCCAGCACGCCGCTCCTGGAGTGGGCGAGCACCTGCCGCTGCAGCGCCTGGGTGAGGCGGAAGGACTGGCGCGCGCCGTTCACCGGAAATGAGTTGTACTTGAAGGGGTTGAACTCCGGCACGATGCTGAGCCAGGCCGCCTTGGCGAAGGCTGGAAAAGCCGCGGGCCAGCCGGCGATCCCCGCGAAACGCGCGAAGCTGGTGACGCCGATCATCGGGGAGATCAGGATAAGACGATCCGCCCGCGGCAAAGACGCGTCCTCCAGCGCGTCGAGCGTCGCTTTCATCGCCAGCGCGCCGCCATTGGAGAAACCCACGATGTGAAGGGGAGCGCCCGGGCCGGCCCTCCGGCGCGCCTCGCGCAACACGAGGCGCGTCGCGGCCAGCCAGTCCTCCCACTCGACGTCGGTAAGGGCCGCAGGCACCGTGCCGTGGGCAGGCAGGCGGATGGCGAGCGCCACGAAGCCGCGATCGCGATAGAGCCGGGCGACATGGCGCAGGCTATAGGGCGAATCCGTGAGGCCGTGCAGCAGCACGACCGCGCCCTGGGGAGGCCCAAGGGGCTCCATCACGTAGGAACGGTTCCAGTCCTGCGGGAACCGGCCGGGATAGACCGGGCTGCCCTCGAAATAGCGGTTGTCGGGCACGCGGTCCGCTTCGGGCAGCCGTTGCGTCACCTCCATCCGCAGCGTCTGGAAGAGCTTGTCCTCGGCCGCGAGGTACCCCGCCCAGTCCGTATGATCGATGGCGTCCCGGCTGAGTTCGTGCGGCACGAAGGTGTGCCACGGCTCCAGCGGCGCGCCCCGCTGGGTGTCGTAGAGACGGATGCCGAACAGCGTGACGGCGACCAAGCCGATAAGGATGGCGAAGCGCTTCGTCCAGCGGCCAACGAACCTGATCATGCTGCGAGCCAGCCCTTGTTCCCTGCGCCGGTCAACGCCAGAGCGCTCCGCTGAAGGCGAGCACCAGGCCGAGCGCGAGCAAGGACGCCACGGACCAGCGGCTCAGGATCCGATCCACGTCTTCCGCCAAGCGTCCGACCCGGCCCAGGAGCGGACCGCCCCGCTCCGCCAACACGATCACGTCTCCCTCCGGGATGCGGGGCAGACGGTCCCCTGCCCGGCCCACGGCGACGAAGCCGGCGACGCCGAGAACAATGGGCCAGAGCAGCCCGGCCAGCGACTTGAGACTGAATAAGTCTCCTGCAGCCTTATCGGCGATCCCCGGGAAAAGGGCCAACGGCCATACGACCGATGCAAGCGCCACGATCAGCCAGGCCGCGCGCTGCGCCGGATGAGGCGCCGCAGTTCGATCGGAAGATCCTGCCTGGGACAGGCACGAGACGAAATGCAGCATCAGCATGGTGCTGCCCGCCGCCGCGAGCGTGGCGAGAAGCGCGATCGAGCCTCCGCCGAGCCCTGGTTTCATCGCCAGTTTGGCGAAGGCGCCCCCGGTCAGGGGAAGCCCGGCGAGCCCGAGGCCGAGCAGCGCCGAAACGACGAGCACTGGGCGCAGGCGCGAGGGTGCTGTCGTCGCCGCGATCCCGACGCCCAGGAACAACGCGCCTTTGGCCAGCATGTGATGCAGCGCGTAGAAGGCGGCCGCCTCCCCTGCCCCGGCGTCGCCGGCGGCCAGCCCTGCGCCGAGGATCACCGCCACCAGCCCCATCTGGCTCACCGTGGAATAGGCGAGCACCGTCTTCGGCGCGGCCTGGGTGACCCCGATCAGCGCGCAGGCGAACGCTGTGATGAGCCCCTGCGCCGCCAGCGCGACACCCCAGCCGGCGAAGGCGTCGCCGAGCGGCAGAAAGCGGATCATCCCAATGACGCCGGCCTTCACGACAACGCCGCTGAGCACGGCGGAGGCCGCCATCGGGGCGGCGGGATGAGCCAGCGGAAGCCAGACATGAAGGGGGACGAGCCCCATCTTCAAGGCGAAGCCGAGGACCAGCAGGGCGATGATCCATTGCGCCGTCGCAGCGCCGGGAAGTAAGGCGACCGCGTTGGCTATCAGGGGATTGAAGCTGTCAGTGACTCCCGCGAGCATCACGAAGGCCAGCAGCAGGAACGCTTCTCCGACGAGGGCCAGGACCATGTAGACGGCTGCCGCCCGCCGTGCGCGGGGCGTCCCGTCATGGACGATGAGCCCATAGGCGGCGAGGCTCACAAGACCAAAGGCGAGATAGAAGCCCGCCTCGTCCGCTGCAATGAAAACGCCGAGGCTTCCGGCCAGCGTGAGCAGCCACCAGCCGGCGAAGTCGGCGAGCTTCCTCTCGCGCTTCATCGTCACGGCCGCATAGAGGCCGGCGGCGCTCCAGAGCAGCGCGGCTCCGCCGAGCAGGATCGCCCCGCTTTCATCCAGACGGAGCACGGTCCTCAACGGAGGAACGAGGGACATCTCAGCACCCTCCTGTCCGAAGAGCGCGCAGGCCAGGCCGGGCAGCGGCGCGAGAAAGAGGCTGTCGACGGCGCGATCGCGGAATCCTGGCCAGAGCACTCTTGCTCCGGCGAGCAGCAGGGGAAACAGCACGGTCGCGGCGAGGAGCACGCCGGTTCCTGTCATGGCTGGTGAACTCCGGCGACGAGATGGCCGATCTCGAGAAACGAGAGCGGCCGAAGCGGCAGGAGGCCAAGCGCGATCGCGGCGAGGGCCAAAACGAATGCAGGCAGCTCGGCGGCGCGTGGAATTCGGTGGGCAGTCTTTGCGTCGGGAAGCGCGAGCGCCCGCCCCAGCAGCGGGAGGATGTACCCGGCGGCGAGCAGCCCGCCGACCAGCATGACGATGGCCAAGAGCCAGTGTCCGCCCTCAACGGCGCCTCCGAGGAGGAGCCATTTCGCGTTGAAGCCGCCGCTCGGAGGCAATCCGACCAGGGAGAGGCCGCCCAGCGCGAGGGCGAAGGCCGTGATGGGCAGCGTGCGCCCAAAGCCGCCGATCCCATCGATCCTGTCGTGTCCGTAGGCCTCTGCGATCACCCCCGCGGCCAGGAACATCGCCGCCTTGGCGAAGGCGTGGGCTGCGAGCTGCATGAAAGCGCCGGAGCCGGCAAGCGTCGTCCAGGGGTGGTCGGTTCCGTACGCCGCAGGAAAGAAGACGAAGAGGTAGCCGATCTGCGCCGCCGTGGAATAGGCGATGAGGAGCTTGAGCCGGGCTTGCCGGAGCGCCAACACACTGCAGAACAGCACGGCCAACGCGCCGAGTGCGCCGAGCAACTGCGCGCCCGCGATGTTCAGCGCGTGGGGAGCGACATCGAACCAGAGGCGCAGAATGAGGAAAAAGGGCGCCTTGATGACGAGCGCAGACAGCACGGCGCTGGCGGCCGGCGGCGCGCCGGAATGCGCTGGAGGCAGCCACACATGCAGGGGAAACAGCGCCGCCTTGGCGAGCAGGCCCGCCGTCATCACGGCGATGGCGACGGTCGTGGCGGGGCCGGCCCGGAGCGTGCGGGCCAGCGTGGCGATGTCCAGCGCTCCGTACTCTGCATAGAGGATCGCCGCGCCGAGGAGGTAGAGCATCGATCCCAGCAGGGCGAACATGAGATAGCGGATCGCCGCTGCGACCGTCTCGTGGCGGCCATCGAGGCAGACGAGGGGAACGGCGGCGAAGGTCAGGAGCTCCAGCGCCACATAGAGGTTGAAGAGGTCCTGGCCCAAAGCGACGGCGTTGAGCGCGCTCCAGATCGAAAGCAGGAAGCACCAGAACACGAACGGCCTGCGGCCTCCCCGCCCCTCCTCGCCCTTCGCCCGGCGGAAGCTGCCGATGGCATGCCAGCCAACGCCTGCCATCACGACCGCGCTCACCGCGATGAAGGCGGCGGACGGGCCGTCGGCCCGCAGCGCGATCCCGAGCGGTGGGGCGTAGCCGCCGAGGTTCACCTGCAGGGCCTCGCCCCCGCTCACGATCTCCGTGACGAGCAGAATGGCGATGGCGAGTGTTGCGACGATCGTCGCGAGCGCAATCGGCTCTGCTCGCTTTTCGCCCCCCATGGCGATGGCGAGCATGCCGGTCAGCGGCAGCATGAGGGCGAGCGGCAGGAGCACTTCGCCGGGCGTCACGGCTGACCCTGCTCGCCCGAACCCTCTGTGTCTGCGCCGGAGGCCGCATCCTGCAGGCGCAGCACGAGCGCTACCGCCAGCGCCGTCGCCGAGAACGCGACGACGACGCCCGTGATGATGAGCGCGTGCGGTGTGGGGTCTCCCTGGAAGCCCGCTGCAGCGCCCCGGCGCGCGGCGACGCCGAACAGAAGGAAGATGCCGGCGCCCATCAGGTTGAAGCCGAGGATGCGCCGCAGAAGGCCAGCCGACGCCACGACGCTGTACACTCCGAAGCCGACGAGGCCTGCCCCGCAGAGCGCGTAGAGGGTCAAGCCGTCCCCGAGCGGCGCGATCATGGGGCGCCTCCGTCTTGCACCGGTCGGCCGGCCACGAGGTAGGCGAGCGTGACAGCGATCGAAAGCGTGAGCGCGGCTTCGATCAACAGGATGGCCGGCTTGGCGAAGCCCTTGGGGTAACTGAGGAAACCGTCTGCGAAGACGTAGCCGAGAAGGCCGATGAAGGTGAAGAGAACGGATCCCGCGACGAGCATGAGGCGGAGCCGTCGCTCCCCAGTGCGCGGAAAGGTCGAGAGGCCGGCGACGACAATCAGGATCCACATGGCCGCGAGGACTGTTCCGGCCTGGAAGGCGCCGCCCGGCCCCGTCGCGCCTTCCCAGAACATGTAGATGCCGAACAACACGCCGATGGGCGGTAACCCCCTCGCGAGCAGCACGAGCGCGGGCGGCGGCGCTTGGCCCAGGATCGTCGGCCGCGCGTGCCACGCGTTGGCGCCTGCGAGAGACCAGACCCCCAGAAGCGCCAGGAACAGCACGACGGTCTCGAGCAGGGTGTCGAGGCTGCGAAAGGCGAGGAGGACGCCGGTGACAGGATTGCCCAGCCCGGTCGGCGGAAGAGCTGCAGCGGCCTGCGGCGCGAGCGTGGGCGGGGGCTCGGGCAGCGCCAGCACGATTGCAGAGAGCAGCATGGCGAAGGCGAGGCTGCCGACCCCGGCCAGGGCTCTCACCGTGCGGCTGGAAGCCCTCGCCGGCTCCGACGCCTCTCGCAGCCGGGCCTGCGCGCGGAGCAGGAGAAAACCCGTCGCGCCGCCTCCGATAGCCGCTTCGGTCAGGCCGACATCCACAGAGTGCAGCCGGATCCATGCGAGCGCGAGCAGCGGGCCGAGGCCGACCAGCGCGACCACCGCGGTCAAGTCGTCGCGCGCGGTCGCGACGCGATGGGCGAGAAAGAGAGCCAGCAGAACGACGACGCCGTCGAGTACTGCGCTCATCGCTCCGCCCCGCGGCGCGTCGCGTGGGCGGCAATGAGCTGGCTGACGGTTGCGGCCGAGAGCTGGGCCAGCAGCCAGACGCCGATCATCTTCAAGGCTTGCGCGACATCGGCCGCTTGCGGCAGGAGCCCGAGCACGACGAGGCCGAGCCCGAGATTGTCCGCCTTGGTGAGCGCGTGCAGTCGCGTGAGCGCATCGGGGAAGCGGAGCAGGCCGACAGCGCCTGCGCAGAAGAAGACCGCGCCGGCTCCGATGCACAACAAGCTGAACGCGTCGAGAAGCAGGCTCATGCATCGTCCTCCGCTTGCGCCTCGGCCGTGCTGGGGATCGTGAACGCCGTGGCGGAGAACGCTGCGAGAAGGACGAGCATGACGGCAACGTCGCTCATGGCCGGGGTCGCCAAGCCGACGGAGAGGAGCAGAACGATGGCCGCCCCCGCCGTTCCCAGAAGTTGCACCGTCATCATCAGGTCGCGTCGATTTCGTCGGGACAGCATCCGCAGGAGAGCCAAACCCGTTGCAGCGAGGATCAGCACCGCGGCGCCCGTGAGAACATCAGCCATCTCCGCTCCTTCGTCCGAGCATGGCCGCGAAAGCCGCTTCGTCCGCCGCAACCTGCGCCGCGATGGGCTGGCCGACATCGAGACAGTGGATCCGGAGGGGATCCCTCCCCAGGGCGGCGACAGGGAGCGTGCCGGGCTGAAGGCTCAGGACCGCCGTCAAGGCGTCCCGGGCCAGGCCCTCCGGCAGGCGGGCATGGTGATCGACGAAGCCGGGCGACAAAGGCAGGCCGGGATCGAATGCCCGCCGGCCGACGTCCAGCCCCGCCGCCAGCGATTGCCGCAGAAAGCGCATGGCGAACAACGCCGTTCCGGCAGCGGACGGATTTCCGGACGGCGGCAGGAGCCGCAGGCTGAGGAACACCGCAGCCGTGACTGCGAGCGCCCCGGCCACGAGGTCGGTCGGCGAGACGCCCGCCAAGGCGATCCAGACGAGCGCAAATCCAAGGGTCCTGCGCGCCGCCGTCATGGCCGGCTCAGGGCAGGAAGGTGAGCCGGAGCCCCGCGACGCCGGCCGCAAAGTTCAGGCCCGACTGGACTTGCAGGCTGAACGGCTGGAGCACGAAGGCGTTGCGCGACCCGCCCACCAGCGCGTTGGCTCCCGCCCCGACGCCGACCGAGGCGTTTGCGGTCACGCCGGCATAACGCCCGGCCAGCGCTCCCGGGGGAACCCCCGTCGATTGGGCGAACACCGACCAGGCGACGACGCTCGGTCCCTGGAAGCCGACGTCCAGGCCGACGCGCGTGATCGTGGCGCTGTAGCGCTGGAGCGGCTCGCCGCCCACACCCTTGAACTCGCACGCCATTGTTTGGCGGGAGCCCAGGATCAGGCCGACATTGCCGGTTCCCCGGCAGGTGAGATTTCCGAGCAGGAGATTGGGCTGGCTGGCGGCGTTGAGCTCTGGCCCGAAGGTCAGCAGCGCCACCAGGCAGGCAGCCACACCGAGAAGCCAGTTGAGTCCGCGTTTCGCATTCATCGCGCGTGTCCTTTTCGCTGCCGCGGCAAGGCCGCACCCATGCGGCGCGAGCGCGCCGTCGTTGATCGAGGGCGGGAAAAAACTAGCAGCGTTCAAGCCGGCTGCACTGAGCAGCGCATCCCAATTCTCGACCTGACGTCCCAAATTGCCTGCGACGACCGCACCGGCGCGGGCGTATCGTCAGCCGCGGGACAGGTAGTAGAGCCCGGCCGCGATGCCGACGACGAGGACGGCCAGCAAGATCTTGGCGAGGAGGTATTCCAGCTTCACGACCATGGAGAGTTCCTGGCGTTGCGGTGCGACGGTTCAGGCAGGTTCAGAACCGCCATACGAGCGGGACGTAGAAGGTTGCAACCAGGAAGTACCAGGCCAGCAGCGGCAGCCCGAGCCTCCAGTAGTCGCCGAAGCGGTACCCGCCGGGCCCCATCACCATCAGGTTGGTGGAAGTCGCGATCGGGGTGAGAAAGGCGGCGGCGCCCGCCACGCAGACGCTCATGAGCACGGGCCTCGGCGAAACGCCCATTCCCTCGGCCGCGGCGATGGCGATGGGGATGACGATCAGCGTCGTCGCGGTGTTGCTCATGATCTGCCCGAGCAGCGCCGTCAGCATGAACAGGCCCGCCAGCAGCGCGATTGGCCCCGAGCCGCCCAGCGCCGCCACGAGACTGTCGGCGAGGAGGCGCGCCGCGCCTGTCTGCTCCATCGCCACCGAAAGCGGCATCATGGCGCCGACGAGGATGACTGTCGTCCAGTTCACGGCCCGATAAGCCGCATCCACGCTCATCACGCCGGAGACGAGCAGCACGCCCGCTCCCGTCAGCCCGGCGATGACGGGCGGGGTGAGCCCGGTCGCCAGCAGCACCACCATGACGCCCAGCGCTGCGAGCGCGACGAACGCGCCGGGCCCGAGCGGGAGCGCCTGCCGGCGGACGAGATCCGGCGAGTTCACCAACAGGACGTCGGGATCGCCGAGACGCAGGTCCAGCGCCTTCCAGGCGCCCTGGAGGAGAAGCGTGTCGCCGACCTCCAGTGCGGCCTCACCCTCGGGCAGGTCCTCCCCGCGACGCTGCACGGCGAGCACGGCGAGATCGCCGTCTTCCGAAATCATGCCGGGAAATACAGTTCGTCCGACCAGGGCCGAGCGGGGCGGAATGATGACTTCGGCCAACCCGGCCTTCGTGTTGAAGAACGCGTCCTGGCCCAGTTCATCGTCGCGGAACGCCAGATGGAACTCCTGCGCGAAGGCGGCCGTGGCGTCCGGGTCGCCACGCGCCACGAGCACGTCGCCGGCCGCAATGGGCCGCGCCCCAAGCGGAGCCCCATCGCCGTCCTGCCATGCAACGACCTGGAGGTTCGCCCCTGACGGCGGGGCGGCTTCGCCCGGGATGCGGCCGACCAGGCCCGAACTCGGCCGGACGCGCAGCCGAAAGACGCCTGCCTTCAGTCCGTATTGCTCGACGAGCGTGCGGGCATGCTGGCTGAGGTCGGCGGGGATGGAAGGACTTCGCCGCGTGGGCAGGAGTCGTGATCCGAAGAGGAGCACGATGATCACGGTCCCGATCACCAGCGGGATCCCGGCCAGCGCAAACTCGAAGAAGCCGAAGGCGGGGTATCCCGCCTCGAACACCGCTTCCGAGATCAGGACGTTCTTGGGCGAGCCCGTAAGCACGAGGTTGGCGCCGGCGTGCGCGGCAAAAGCCAGCGGCATCAGGACCTGGGACGGCGCCAGCTTCATGCGCAGGGCGGCCACGCTGGCGACCGGAAGAAGCGCGGCGACCGCGCCATTGGCGCTGATGAGAGCGGTGAGCGCAGCGACCAGAAGCATCAGCGTCGCGAGCATGCGGCCCGGGCCGGCCCCCCCGGACTTCGCGACCAGCTTCTGGCCGACCCATGCAGTCACTCCGGTGCTCTCCAGCGCGGCGCTGACGACGAACAGGGAAGCGATGAAGGTGACCGCCGGATCGCCAAACCCCGCGAGCGCCTGCTCCAGGGTGAGGACGCCGGTCGCGAACAGCCCCAGCGCGGTTCCGATCGCCACGACCACGACGGGCAGCCTGTTCCAGACGAACAGCGCCATGGCGCAGGCGACGACGAGGGCGGTGAGGCCGATCGGGCTCAAGCGGGCGCTCCCGTGAACGTGGTCAGTGCTTATGCTACAGCTTTTGGTTGCGGGTCCACCCGAACGTCAGAACCGAGGCCCACCGGGGAGCTCATGGAAGAGAACGTCACCTCCCCCCGAGGCGAACCCATCGCGCTCGTGTTGCTCGACCCCCGCAAGGGCGATGTCGAGGACGACGCCTCCAGCCCGCAGTCTCGCTCCATGCTCGCCGTCGCCGGCAGCCTGCTGGCGGAGATCAGCTTGCCCAAGCTGGCTCTCGCCTGGACATTCATGATCATCATTCCCGGCATCCTGCTGGGGCTCGCGCCGCTGGTCCTGACTGCGTGGCTGACGAGCGTGTCGGCGCGAATCGGAACGCTGGCCGGGCTCTGGCCTCTCTTGGTGCTGGCGCTGCTGCTCGTCGCCGCATGGTTCGGCGGCCGGCCGGTGTTTCGCATGGTCGAGAAGAGCTTCTGGTCGCTGAACTCCCTGGCGGTGCAGCCGGGCTACGCGCTCGTACGGGAGGGCCTGCGGCATCTAGGGGAGCGGTTGCTCGGCCCCCGCGCGAGCGTGAAGTCGCAGACCTCGATGCGGGCCGCCAGCGCGGCGGGCGGTGGGCTCGTCGCCTGCTGCGCGGCGCTCGTCTTCCTCGCACTCGCCTGGCCCGCGACCCGCTGGCAAGGGACGGCAGGCGACCTCATCACGCCCCTGCAACTCCTCGTTCCCGCTTTGGCGAACACGGTGGCTGTGGTGAGCCTTTATCTGGCGGCCGCGTCTCTGGTCTGGGGCTTTGCCGACGCCACCATGGACCAGCCGGTGGATCTCCAGGCCTTCGACGCGGCCCCGAGCGATCCCCGGCGCTGGCGCGTGGCGCACCTCTCCGACATCCACATCGTGGGCGAGCGCTACGGCTTCCGCATCGAGAGCGGCCGCGCCGGGCCGCGCGGCAACGATCGCCTGGAGCGGGTCTTCCATCGACTCGCGGAGATCCACGCCGTGCACCCGCTTGATGTCGTCCTGATCACCGGCGACATGACGGACGCCGGGCGATCTGCCGAATGGGCGGAGTTCGACCGCATGCTGCTGGCCCGCCCTGCCCTCGCGGCCCGCACGCTGGTGCTGCCCGGCAACCACGACGTCAACATCGTCGATCGGGCCAACCCTGCCCGGCTGGACCTGCCGACGAGCCCCGGCAAGCGGCTCCGCCAGATGCGTACGCTCTCTGCCATGGCGGCCGTCCAGGGCGAGAGGGTCCGTGTCCTGCGCGCGGACAGGGCGTCGCTGGGCGAGCCTCTGAACGCCGCGCTCGAAAGGCATGCCGCCGCCATCCGCACCTTCGCCGACAAGGGTTCGCTGCGCCTGTCGCTGAAGCTCACCCAGTTGTGGGCCGACGTGTTCCCGATGATCCTGCCTCCGGCGGAAGAAGACGGCCTCGGGGTCATTCTCCTGAACTCGAATGCGGAGACGCATTTCTCCTTCACGAACGCGCTTGGCCTCGTTTCAGCGGAACAGGCGCTCTCGCTGTCCGCTGTCACGAAGCAATTCCCGCGGGCCCGCTGGCTCGTGACGCTGCATCATCATCTCGTGGAATACCCCAAGCCCGCCAAGGCGTTCTCGGAGCGTATCGGTACGGCCCTGATCAACGGCAGCTGGTTCGTGCGCCAGCTGAAGCCGCTCGGGATGCGCTGTGTCGCGCTTCACGGGCACCGTCACATCGACTGGATCGGGGCTTGCGGGCCGCTTCGCATCATCTCAGCGCCCTCCCCCGTGATGGACGCGACGGACGCGCAGGAGACGCGCTTCTACATCCACACCTTCGCCCCGGGCGCAGGCGGCGAGCTCGCGCTGCTGCAGCCCGAGACTGTCGTGATGGCGGGAGAGCCGGCCTTGGAGGGAGACGCCTGATCATTCCGGGGAGGCGAGGCTGCGTCTCCGCACTCACCCTGAGGCGGGGGACTGACCCCTCTCCGGCGCAGAGAGCAGGTCGGCCAGCCAGCGGCTCGATGGATGCTGGGCGCAGAAGGTCAACACGGCGATCATGATCGGCACCCCGATCACCGAGCCGAAGAAGCCCCAGAGGAACGTCCAGAAGAACACCGCGAACAGCACCACGGACGGTGAGATCGCCAGCGCGCTGCCGGACACCCGAGGCTCGATGTAGCTGCCGACGACGAACTGGATGACGTTCAGGCAAGCGAACACCAGCAGGGCCGTCTGCCAGCTTTCGAACTGGACCAGCGCGAGCGCCGTGGGGAACACAGTGGCGATCAGCGGGCCGATGAAGGGCACGTAGTTCAGCGTGAAGGCTATGACGCCCCACTCCGCCGCCAACTCCAGCCCGATCAGCCTGGCGAAGCCCCAGACGAGGAGCCCGGTCATGATGCTCATCTGGGTGCGGACAAGCATGTAGCGGCGGATCTTGGCGGCCGTCTCCATGCTGCCCTTGACGAGCACGCGCTGCACGTCCGGGTCCCCGACCGCCCGCGCGCGGCGACCGAAATCCTCGACCTCCATGAGGCCCAGGATGACGTAGACGAAGACCACGATCCAGAAGCTCATGGCGCTGTTCACCCGTCCGGTCAGGCCTTGGACCGTGCGCACCAGCAGGCCGACGTTGAAATGCTCCGCCCAGAGCCCGTCGACCGCCACCCCCTGGCCCTCGAGCCAGGCGGCCGTCTGGTCGTAGAGCTGCTGGAACCGCGCGCTCTCGCTGACCACCCAGCGGCCGACGCGGCCGAAGCCCCATGCGATCAGCCAGCCGAACACCACGAAGACGACCGCCAGCACCACGATGCAGAGGAATTGCGCCAGCAGCCTCGGCATGACCGATTGCAGGGTTTGCTGCAGGGGCCAGAGCATCGCGATGATGAACAGGGCGAAGGCGACGGGCGCGAACACGGCGCTCGCCACCGAGAGCGCCGCGACACAGGCGAGGACGGCGATCAGGATCACTGCCGCCCAATGCTGGGACTGCTGGACCATGGCGCGCCCTCAGACGCCTTCGAGGAAGCTGTCGAGGTCGAGCGAAGAACGGTGGCCGATCTCGTCGCGGTGAGCGGCGTAGAAGCTCTCCGCCGCCTTGCGGCCCTCGTCGCGCAGCATGGTCAGGAATTCCCACTCGGCGTTGAGCTTCGAGGAATAGCCGAGGTCCACCATCATGTCGCTGCTGATGCGGTGGAGGCGCATGCGCGCCCAACGCGAGCCCTCCTCGCCCTTGGGATCGGCCTCGCGCCGGATCAGGGCCATCATGCGGAGTTCCTTGAGCAGCACCGCGTTGAAGGACACCTCGTTGAGCCTGTTCAGGATGTCGCGGGCGGTGCGGGGCGTGCCCGGCCTTTCGATCGGGTTGATCTGGACGAGGATCGTGTCGAGCGAGTCGCACTCGCGGATGAGGGGAGTCATGGTCGGATTGCCGGAGTAGCCGCCGTCCCAGTAGTCGTCGCCATCGATCTCGATGGCCTGGAACAAGGTTGGCAGGCAGGCCGAGGCGAGCAGCACATCGGGCGTGAGCTCATGGTTGCGGAAGACGCGGCCCCTGCCCGTCCGGACGTTGGTGGCGGTGACAAAGAGCTTGATCGGGCCCTCGGCGACCGCCCCGAAGTCGATGACCTCCTCCAGGATGCCCGTCAGCGGGTTGCCTCCGCCGGGATTGAGATCATAGGGCGACAGCACGCGGGACATCATGTCCATGGCCACGAAGAGCGGTGAGTTGTCGAGCGTCCACCGGCCGAGGAGCACGTCCAGCGGACTGCGCTGGAAGGGGCTGTATCGCGCGGCCTCGGCGTTGCGTCGCCAAAACAGTTCCAGCCTGTCGCGCGCCCCCTGACGACCGCCGGTGGCGTAGCCGGAGGCCAGGACCGCCGCGTTCATGGCGCCCGCCGACGTGCCGGAGACGCCATTGATGTCCAGCCACTCCTCCTCGAGGATACGGTCCAGCACGCCCCAGGTGAAGGCGCCGTGCGCCCCGCCGCCCTGCAGGGCCAGATCGATCGGCAGGGTGTCGCGCCGCGTCCTGGCGCGCTCGGGCGTCGGCTTGGTCCTTGTCTCGCTCACGTCGAACCTCTTTCGGGCTGTCCTGCCTGCTGCGTCAGCGTGATTTCACGAGACCGGAAAACCCGGCCACCGCGAGCAGGCTCAGCGCCCAGCCCACGACCGACTCGAAGTAGTAGTAGAAGATCGTGAGACCGCCCCAGTTCTGCGCCGGGTCCGGTCTCCAGTAGGCTTTCTGGCCGATCTCGAACACCGGGAACAAAGTATCGAGCGAGAACATCCAGGGGTTGAACTCGGGGTAGCTGAGCATGTCCCACTGGGCGCGAAAGCAGTCGAGCTGGGTCTGGCCCGGCTCGGCGCGCCCCTGCACGGGCTCCGCCGCGCCGCCGACGTCGCGCCGCTCCGTTGTAGGCAACCGGCATTGCGTCCACTCGGGGGCGCGCAGGATGACGGCGCTGTTGGGCTTCAAGGCCCCCACGCTGTCCGCATGCGCAAAGACCGCCACGCCGAGCAGCCAGAACAGGCCCAGCCAGACGAAGGCGAGCAGCGGCTGGCGGCCATAGGCGACGGTGATCTTGAGCAGTCCGTCCTTCGCCCCGAGGAGCGAGCGCCAGGTTCCCCGGGCGGTGCGGGCGCGCTGGGCGCGGCGTTGCAGCCGCTCCTTCTCGATGAGCGTGGCGCGGGCGTCCTCATCGTGCCCCATGTCGCGGAATACGGTCGCGAGCTGCTCGTAGGGCTGCGGCCAGAAGTCTTCCTTCCAGCGCTCGGGGCTCTGCCGCGACAGCCAGTCGAGCCGGCTCCGCGCGTCTACGGGACCCTCGATGAAGCCGGCGTAAATGCAGCGGTTCAGCAGGAGGTCGCCCTTGCCGGGCCACCCCTCCGGATCGTCGTGCAGTGTGCCGATCGTGGCGCCGGTCATGTCCAGCGTGCCGGAGACGCTGGCGCCCTCGCGCAGGAAGAAGCCTCCTTCGACGAGCGCCCTGCTGAGCTGCAACGCATAGCCGCCGGGATTCGAGAGGCCCGCGCCGGTGAGGTCGAGGTCGCCTCCGATGCGGACGCCGAGCAGACGGACCTCGCCCTGGACCGAGACCCCTCTCAACGCAACGTTGCCGCGCGCTTCAAGCGCGTCCGCGTTCAGGGCGATCCCTTCGGGATGGCTCAGCGTCAGGCCCCGGCCGTCCAGCGCCGCCCGCAACCGCGCGCCCGACAGGTCGATCCCGCCGCTGACCTCGGCGCCGCGCAGAAGCACGCCTCGCGCCGACAATCCTTCCGCCGCAAGCGCGATCCCGCCCGTCCGCCGGATGGTCGCCCCGTCGCATTCGAGCGCGCCGCCGAGGCTCGCTCCGGCAAGGCGGATCTCGCCCTCCACGAGCGCGCCCAGCAAAGTGAGGCCGCCGCGGGCCTCGAGCCGATCGGCCTGCAGCCCGGGAAGGCGGGAACCGTCCAGGAACACGCTGTCGAGGATGGCCGAGCGCAGCACCGGCGCGTAGTCGAAGTGGCAGTCCTTGAGGCCGATGTCGCGCGGCACGCGACACCCTTCGAGATCGAGGACGCCCTCGATCCAGGCGCCGATCAGCCGGACACCTTTCTCGTGGGGGCGGCAGCCTTCCTCGCCGCCGAGGAGGAGAAAGCGGAGGAAGCCCGCGCGGACGACCCGCGCGGGATCGGGCCGGGCCGGCCGCGACCCGTCACCCAGGCGATCGAAGTCGCCGCTCTTGAGCTCCGATACGACCTTCCTCTCGGCGGGCATGAGCGGGCTGAATTCGGCCAGGCCCCCTGCGCTCGCAATGGCGGGCGCCGTCACCGGACGGCGCCCGCTGAGGACCGGGTCGGCAGCGCGTTCACGTGGTGGGCGGGGTCGCCGGGGCCGCGCTGCTGACGGCGGCGAGCGCATCGCGCAGCTGATGCTCCTTCGTTTCGTCGAAGGAGGTCTTCATCACCACGCCGCCGACGCCCTTGAGATCGGCGAGCACCTTGTCCGTGGTCATCTTGCGGATCAGCAGGAACAGGCCGGCCTGCCCGGGCTGCAGGGACGAGGCCGTGTCCTTCATGAACTGATCGTTGATTCCGACATCGGTCAGCTTGCCGCCGAGCGCGCCCGAGGCCGCGCCGATCGCCGTGCCTACCAATGGCATCAGGAAGAGGAAGCCGACCAGCGTGCCCCAGAACGCGCCGGAGACGGCGCCCGCAGCCGTGGTGTTCATCAGCTGGTTCAGCTTGATGTGGCCTTTCTCATCCTTGACGACGACCACCGCGTCGCCGAGCTCGATGAGGTATTCCTTCTGTAGCGACAGGACCTTCTGCCGAACTTCTTCAGCCTTCTGTTCGGTCGGGAAGGCGATGAATACGAGGTCGCTCATGAGATAGCTCCTTCAGGTTCATAAGGGGATCGGACCGAGACTTCACGATCCTTCGGCGGCCCGCTTGACAAGAAAGTCCGCCAGCAGCGGTACGGGGCGACCCGTGGACCCCTTCGCCGGGCCGCCCATGGAGGCGGTTCCGGCGATGTCGAGATGGGCCCAGCGGTAGTTCTTCGTGAACCGGCCGAGAAAGCACGCAGCGGTGACGGCGCCCGCGGCGGGACCGCCGAGATTGCTGGTGTCGGCGAAGTTGCTGTGAAGCTGGTCGAGGTAGTCGTCCCACATCGGCAGCATCCAGGCCCGGTCGCCACTGTCGGCGCCGCTACGCATCAGCTCGGCGGCGAGCGTATCGTCGTTCGCGAATAGGCCGCTGGCATGACGGCCGAGCGCGACGACGCAGGCGCCGGTCAGCGTCGCGACGTCGATGACGCACTCGGGTTCGAAGCGCTCCGCGTAGGTCAGGGCGTCGCAGAGCACGAGCCGGCCTTCGGCATCGGTGTTGAGGATCTCGATCGTCTGGCCCGACATGGAGGTGACGACGTCGCCCGGGCGGGCGGCGTCTCCGCCCGGCATGTTCTCGGCCGCCGCGACGATGCCTACCACGTTGATCGGCAGGCCGAGCCTTGCGACGGTCCTCATCACGCCGATGACGCTGCCCGCCCCACTCATGTCGAACTTCATCTCGTCAAGGTTCGCGCCGGGTTTCAGCGACACGCCGCCCGTGTCGAAGGTGATCCCCTTCCCCACGAGCACGATCGGCCGGCCGGCTGTCTTGCCGCCGCGATAGTGCATGACGGCCATCTTGCAGGGCGCGTGGGACGCACGCCCGACGGCCAGGAACGATCCCATGCCGAGCGCTTCCATGTCCGCGCGCTCGAGGATCTCGACGGAAAAGCCGAACTCTCCGGCGAGCGCCGAGCAGGTGTCGGCGAGATAGGCGGGATCGCAGATGTTGCCCGGCATGTTGCCGAGATCCTTGGCCAACGCGACGCCCTCGGCGACGGCCAGGCCGCGGCGATGCGCGGTGGTCATGTCGGAAGTGAGCGTCTCGGGGATCACCACCATCACGCTGCGCACACCGCGCCCGCCCACGGGCTTGGGCGTGGTCGGAAGAACGAAGCGATAGCTGCTTTCCGCGAGTGTCCGGCACACGGTCTCCAGGCGCCAGAGTAGAGTCCGGTGAGGGACATCGATGTCGGCGAGCGTGAAGACGGCGTCATGGGAGACGCTCCCCGCCAGAGCCTTTGCTGCGCCTTCGAGCGCCTTGCGATAGGCGGCCTCTCCGAAGGCATCGGCCTTGCCCAGGCTCACGAGCAGCACACGCTCCGCCATGACGCCCTGCAGGCCGTACAGCATCAGGACGGATCCTGCCGTCGCGCCGAGTTCGCCGCCCAGGACCAAGGCCGAGAGGCGGCCCTTGGTGAGACGGTCGGCGGCGTCTGTCCCGCGCGGCAGCCCCCCGCCGGCGAACGCGCCGAGCACAAGAACGCCCGTTCTGAGTTTCTCGGCTGAGCCGCCCGCCAATGTGATGTCCATCAGCCGTCTCCTGGAGGCCGGCAGGCACGTGACCGGCCTGGGGTGGTGGGGATCGTCACGAGGGATGCGACTTGCTGGCGCGTTGAAAATGCTCGCGCTCCCTTACACGACGCCCCACGGCAACCCGAGCAGGTACCAGCCGGCCAGAAGCAGGGTCCAAAGCACGGTCATGATGACGACGTAGGGGAGCATGAGGGCGATGATGGTCCCGACGCCCGCGTCCTTCTGATAACGCTGGGCGAACGTCACGATCATGGCGAAGTAGGCGTTCAGGGGCGTGAGCGAGTTCATGGGGCTGTCGCCCACCCGGTAGGCCGCGAGCACGGCCTCGGGCGCCACGTTCAGCTTCATCAGGAGCGGCACGAAGATCGGCGCGAAGATCGCCCATTTCGGCACGGCGCCGGTGATGATGAGATCGAGGAGCAGCACGACCGCGACGAACCCGATGATCAGCCAGAGCGCGTCGAAATTGGCGCGCTGCAGCGTGTCCGCGAGCGAGACGGCCGCCAGCGTCGCCATGTTGCTGTAGTTGAAGTAGGCCAGGAACTGGCTGATGATCAGCAGAAGGAAGATGAGCCCGCTCAGGCTGGCGATCGCATTGGTGATCGCGCCTATGACGTCGAGGCTCGACTTCATGGTCTTGGCGCCGACGCCGTAACAGATGCCCATCGTCAAGAAAATCAACGCGATGACGACGATGAGACTGGTCATGAACGGCGAGTTGCCGAAGATGTCGCCCGTGACGGGATCACGCAAAGGCGCGCCGGGGGGGAGCAGCAGCACGCCCAGGAAGACGGCGACCGCGAGCAAGCCGAAGTTTGCGTAGCGCAGACCCCGCTTTTCGTCGTCGGACAGTCCGTCGCTGGTCTCGGCGACATAGTCGCCCTTGTACGGCCCGAGCCGCGGCTCGACGATCCGCTCGGTGACGATCGCGACCACGAAGGTCAGCAGCACTACCGAGGCGATGGAGAACCAAATGTTCGCGGTCAGCGAGATCGAGATCGCCGGGTTGAGCAGGTGGATCGCGTCGTTGGTGATCTCGGTGAGGATGCCGTCCGTCGGCACGATCAGGACGTTGACGAGGAAGGCGGAGGCGACGGAGGCGAATGCGGCCGCGAGGCCCGCCAGTGGGTGCCGACCGATGCTGATGAAGGCGGCCGCAGCGAGGGGGATCAACACGAGGTAGCCCGCATCCGCCGCGATGCTCGACACGATGCCGACGAAGACCAGGATGTAGGTGAGCGCCGCGGGGGGCGCCACCAGCACCAGCTTGCGGATCAGCGTCTTGACCAGCCCGGAGGCCTCGGACACGCCGACGCCGACCATCGCCACGATGATCACGCCGACCGCGTTGAAGTTCATGAAGTTCTGCACGACCCCGGTGAACATGAACCGGATGCCGTCCGCGGTGAGAAGGCTGCGCGCGACGGTGGTCGTCGTGTTCACCTTGTGGGTGACGGGATCCACCACCTGGTAGGTCACCCCTGCCCCGAACAGGTAGAGCACGTGAGAGAGCAGGATGACGATGCCGATGAGGATGATGAAGATGACCGCCGGGTGTGGCACGCGGTTGCCGAACGCCTCGACGGCGTCGAGCAGCTTCTGCATGGTCGTCTTGCCGGTCGGGGCGGTCATGCTGGCGGCTTTCATCCTTCGAACTCCTTCGGGGGCGTCCCGCGAGGCGCGGACGAGGTGGCGGCTCTCTCCGTGGGGGCGACTGTACGGGCGGCGGGGGCCGACGCCGTGCGGGCATTGGCGGGGCTTGCTGCAGCCTTGATGGGGTTGACCTTCTGGCCGGGATGCAGCGCCTGCACGCCGCTTCGGACGATCGTTTCCCCGGGTTCGAGACCCTGGGAGATCACCACGCGCGAGGGCTCGAAACGCAGCACGTCGACGCTCCGCAGCCCGACGGTCGAGCTGGCGGGATCGATGACCCATACGGCCGGAGCGTTTCTCAGCGACGTCAGCGCGCCCGACGGGATCGTGACGACCACCGAGGAACTGAGGTCGACGAAGCCGTTCACGGTGGAGCCGAGCCGGAAGGCCTCGGGCGGGTTGTCGAGGCCGACCCGCACCCGGAACGTCCGGGTCACGGGATCGGCTTGCGGCGACACCTCGCGCACGCGCCCGACGGCGGTGACGCTCTGATCTGCGGCGAGCGCGATGCGGATGGGAACGTCGGGGCCGGGTCCCTGCAGCACGGAGGCGGGGACCTCGAAGACGGCGTCGCGGCCGTCGTCGCGGGCGAGCCGGACGATCATCTGGCCGGGCTGGACGACCTCGCCCGGCTCCGCCCCGCGGGCGGTGACGATCCCCGCCGCATCTGCCTTGACCTCGGTGAAGCGCACGCGGTCCTGCGCCGTCTCGGCGCGGGCCTCCGCGTCTTCGAGCCTCGCCTGCGCGGTCTCCAGCGCCTGCCTCGCCTGGTCGTAGCGCGGCCGCGTGGTGAAGCCCTGGTCCATGAGCTGTTGCTGCCGGGCATAGGTGTTGCGCGCCGTGTCGACCTCCCCTAGCGCGGCCAGCACCGCGGCTTCGGCGGCGCGCAACGCGTTCTGCTCCGTGGCGGGATCGAGACGCGCCAGAACCTGACCCGCCTTCACGGCGTCTCCTACATTGACGAGCCGCTCCGTCATGCGCCCGCCAATGCGGAAAGCGACGTTGACGTCCTTCTGGGCCTGGATCTCGCCGCTGAGCGAGAGCGCGTCGCGCAGCTTGCTGGACTCTACCACGACCACGTCGACCGGGCGTCCGCCGGCTCCGGCAGGCGGCGCGTCGCGTCCGCAGGCCGCGAGAGCGGCGAGCAAGGCCGCGCCGGCCAGGAAGCGAACTTCGGCAAGACGCCGAGATGGAGCGAGGTTGCGGCTCATGCGGGGACAGCCTCCGCTGCGGCGGTTTCGACCGGCTTCGGCGGCGTCACGGCAGGCCCATCCGCTTCTGGCGTTCCCCGCCCGAACACCGTGACGTAGAGCGTCGGCAGGAAGACGAGCGTGAGCACGGTGGCGACGAGCAGGCCGCCCATGATGGCGTAGGCCATGGGACCCCAGAACACGGTCGGCGCTATGGGGATCATGCCGAGCACAGTCGACACCGCCGTCAGCATGATCGGTCTGAAGCGCGTGCTGCTGGCATCGAGCGCGGCGTTCCAGACGTTCTTGCCTGCCGCTCGCTCCGCGTCGATCTGGCCGACGAGGATGACCGCGTTTTTGGTGATGATGCCGATGAGCGCGAGGACGCCGAGCAGCGCCACGAAACCGAGCGGCTTTCCCGAGAGCAGCAAAGCGCCGACGACGCCGATCAGACCGAGGGGCGCGATGCTGAGCACGATCGCCAGCCGCGCGAAGCTCTGCAGCTGCACCATCAGCACCGTGAGCATGATGAACAGCATCACCGGCACGACCGCGATGACGGAGGCCTGCGAGGTCGCGCTCTCCTCGACCGTGCCGCCCAGGGCGATGGCGTAGCCGGCCGGGAGGGATTTTCGAAGTTCCGAGATGGAGGGATCGAGAGCGGAGACCACTGTTTCCGGCAGTGCGTCCGGCGTGATGTCGGCTTCGACGGTCAGGGTGTTCAAGCGGTCGCGCCGCCAAACGAGCGGATATTCCTGCTCGTAGCTGAAAGTCACGAACTGGGACAGGGGCACGGAACGTCCACCCGGGAGCGCGACCGGCATGGTGCGCAGCGTGTCCAGGGAGATGCGGTCCTCGTCGCGGGCGCGCACCACCACGTCGATGAGATAGATGTCGTCGCGCACCTGCGTCACGGTGGTGCCGGTGAGCACCGTGCCCATGACGGCGGCGAGCGCCTGCGAGCTGATGCCGAGCCGCCTGGCTTCGTCCTGGTCGATCCGCAGGCGCAACTGCCGCGCGGGCTCGATCCAGTCGAAGTTGACCTGCGTCGTCTTCTTGTTCGCCGCCACGGCCTGGGCGACTTTCAGCGCGATGGCCCGAACCTCGGCGATGTCCGGCCCGCTCACCCGGTACTGCACGGGCCAGCCGACCGGTGGCCCAAGCTCCAACGGATAAACGCGGGAGACGAGGCCGGGGAAGTCCTTGGCGAGCATCGCCTCGAGCTTCTTGTGCAGGCGCTCGCGGGCCGCGACGTCGCGCGCGACGATGACCGCCTGGCTGAAGAAGTCGTTGGGAAGCTGCGCGTTCAGCGGCAGGTAGAACCGGATCGCGCCGCGTCCGACATAGGTGCTCCAGCGTTCGACGTCAGGGTCGTTCTTCAGGGCCGCGTCGAAGCGTGCCGAGACATCCTGGCTGGCGTAGATGGAGGCGTTCTGCGGCATGCGCAGGTCCACCAGCAACTCCGGCCTGTCCGAGGCCGGGAAGAATTGGCGCGGCACCAGCGGGAGGGCGAGGATCGAGAGGACGAAGAGCCCGACGGCCCCTCCGATGGTGATCCAGCGCGCCCGCATCGCGGTCTTCAGCAGGTTGCGAAAGCCCTCGGCGACGGCGCCGGGCCTGGCTTCGCCCATGGTCGGTTTCGGCGTGGCGAGGATGGCCACCCCCAGCACGGGCGAGAAGACCAGGGCCACCAGCCAGGACACCACGAGAGCGATGCTTACGACGGCGAACAGCGAGAAGGTGTACTCGCCCGCAGAACTCGCGGCGAAGCCGATCGGCACGAAGCCGGCGATGGTGACGAGCGTGCCGGCCAGCATGGCCATGGCATAGTGCTTGTAGGCAAAGGTGGCCGCCGTCTCCTTCTTCTCGCCAGCTGCGAGGCGCGACATCATGGCGTCGGTCGTCGTCATGGCGTCATCGACGAGCAGCGCCAGCGCGATGATCAGTGCGCCCAGCGAGACGCGCTGCATATCGATGGCGACAATGTTCATCAGCGCGAAGACGATCGCCAGCGTCAGCGGGATCGAGAGCGCCACCACCAGCCCGGCGCGCACGCCCAGGCTGATGAAGCTCACCACGAGAATGATCGCGACCGACTGCCAGAGCGAGGTCATGAAGTCGTCGATGGCGTGGTCGACGGTGACCGATTGGTCGGCGACGAGCCGCGGCTCCATGCCGAGCGGCAGGTCCGCGGTGACCTTGGCCATGACAGCCTTGATGTTGGCGCCCAGCGCCAGGATGTCGCCACCGTCTCGCATGGCGATGCCGAGGCCGATCGCCTTCTGGCCGTTGACCCTGAACATCGGCTGGGGCGGATCGGCGTAGGCGCGCTTCACCGTGGCGATGTCAGAGAGGCGGACCATGCGGTCGCCCACGGGAAAATTGATGTTGAGGATGTCGGCCTCGCTGTCGAACGCGCCGGAAACGCGGACGGAGAGCCGCTCCTCGTCCGTCGTGATCGCGCCGGAGGGGCGCACCACGTTCTGCGCCCGCAGTGCGCCGAGGAGCGCCGAGCGGTCGATGCCGAGGTTGGCGAGCTCCTGGATGGAGAACTCGACGAAGATCCGTTCATCCTGCGCGCCGATGATGTCGATCTTCGAGACGTCGGGCACCAGGAGAAGCCTGGAGCGGATCTCCTCAACGCGATCCCTGAGCTCCCTCTGCGTGAACCCGTCGGCGGTGAAGCCGTAGATGATGCCGAAGGTGTCGCCGAACTGGTCGTTGAAGAACGGCCCCAGCGTACCCTGAGGCAGGGTGTGCCGGATGTCGGCGACGAGGTTGCGCACCTGGAGCCACGTACCGGGCACTTCGTTGCCGGGAACGGACTGCTTCAGGTTGACGAAGATCGTGGTCACGCCGCGCGTGGTGTAGCTGCGCAGGAAATCGACGCCGGGGGTCTCCTCGAGCTTGCGTTCGAGCCGCTCGGTGACCTGCTTCAGCGTGTCCTCCATGCTGGCGCCGGGCCACGCGGCGGAGACCACCATGGTCTTGATGACGAAGCTCGGATCCTCGTTCCGGCCGAGCCGGTGGTAGGCCAGCAGACCCGCCACGACCGAGACGACCATCAGGTAGATCACCAGCGAGCGGTGCTTCAGCGCCCAGTCGGAGAGGTTGAAGCGCATCACGACTCCACTCCGATCAGCCGGACCGGCTGGCCCTCACGCAGCTGGTTCACCCCCGCCGTGACGACGATCTCCCCCAGCTCGAGCCCCTTGCCCACGACTGCGTTGGCGGGATCGGCGCGCAGCAGCTGCAGCTTGCGAAGCGATACGGTCCTGGTCTTGGGATCGACGATCCAGGCGGCGGTCTCTCCTTCGGTCCGGACAAGCGCCGTCGTGGGGATCGCTACAACGCCCTTGTCCTCGCGCGTGATCGAACCCGTCACCGCCGCGCCGAGCCGGAACGCCGGCGAGGGGTCCGTCAGGCCCACCCTCACCCGGAATGTCCGCGTGACCGGGTCGGCCTGCGGAGAGACCTCCCGAACGAGCCCCGTCGCGGTGGCGCCGGCGTCGCCGTTGAGGGTCACCGTGATGCGGTCGTCCGGCGAGGCGCCGCGAAGCAGATCCTCCGGAATTTCGAACACCGCGTCGCGGCCGCCGCGGCGGGCGATCTGCACGATCATGCGGCCGGCCTGCACGACCTCGCCGGGCTCCGCGCCGACGGCCGTGACCACGCCCGGCGCATCCGCCTTCAACGTCGTGTAGGCCACCTGGTCCTCGGCGATCTTCAGCTGCGCCTCGGCGGACGTCACTTGCGCCCGCGCTGAAGTGCGGGCCTGTTCAGCCGCTTCGAAGTCCGCGCGCGAGGTGACGCCGCGCGCCTTGAGGTGCTCCTGCCTGTCGAACTGGTTCGCCGCCTGGCGCAACACGCCCTGCGCGGCGGCCAGCGCGGCCCGGGCCGAGCGCAGCGCGTTGAGTTCGTTCTCGGGATCGAGCTGCGCCACCACCTGGCCCCCGCGCACCTCCGCGCCGACGCCGACCAGGCGGTCGGTCACGCGGCCGGAGATCCGGAAGCCGAGCGAGGCGTCGTCCCGAGCTTCGATCCGGCCGACAAAGCCGGCCGAAGGCGGAGCGCGGAAAGGCTCCACCGTGACGGTGCGCACGGGCCGGGGCGGGGCGGCCGGCGCGGCGACCTGCCGGTCGCAAGCCGCGCACATCGCCACGGCTGCGACCGCCAGCCCGATCCGCCAGCCAGCCCCCGGCGCCGTTTCGAAGATCCCGCTCATGCGCACGCGCCTTCTAGCTCCGCGACAGCGCGTCGAGCACGCGGACCCAGGAGCGGATGCCGTGATGGAAGCTGTTCAGGTCGTATTTCTCATTGGGGCTGTGGATACGGTCGTCTTCCAGCGCGAAGCCGGCGAGAATGACGTCCATGCCCAAGGCAGTCTTGAGCTGATGCGTGACGGGGATGGAGCCGCCACCGCCGACATAGGCGGCCTCCTTGCCCCACTCGTCCGTCAGGGCCTTGCGGGCGCTTTCAAATGCGGGAGCGTCGATGGGGAAGCGGATGGCCTTGCCGGCGGAGTGCTCCTGGAACTCCACCTTGCAGTCCACCGGGATCCGTTGCCGGACGAACGCACGGAAGGACTCGCGGATGGCGTGCGGATCCTGGTCGAAGACGAGGCGGAAGGAAATCTTCGCCGAGGCCTTCGACGGGATCACCGTCTTGAAGCCTTCGCCCTGGTAGCCGCCGCCCATGCCGTTGATCTCGCAGGTCGGCCGCGCCCAGATCATTTCCAGGGCGCTGCGGCCCTTCTCGCCCGCGGGTTGCGACAGACCGACCGCGCCGAGAAATTCGGAGGCCTGGAAGTTCAGCTTGGCCCACTGTTCGCGAAGAGAAGCCGGCAACTCCGGCACGCCATCATAGAAGCCGGGCAGCGTGATCCGGCCGTCGGCGTCTCGCAGATCCGCCAGGATGCGGGCGAGGATGTGGTTGGGGTTTGCCGCCGCCGAGCCGTAAAAGCCTGAATGCAGGTCCCGGTCGGCCGCCGTGATGACGATCTCGTCGGCGTACATTCCACGCAGCATCGTGGTGATCGCCGGGGTCTTGGCGTCCCACATGCTCGTATCGCAGATGAGGCCGATGTCGGCCTTGAGCTCGCCGGCGTTCACTTTGAGGAAGCCCGGGAGGTTCACCCCACCCGATTCCTCCTCGCCTTCCAAGAGGATCGTGACCGGAACCGGGAGGCTGCCGGTCACGGCCTGCCACGAGCGGCAGGCTTCGACGAACGTCATCAACTGGCCCTTGTCGTCCGAAGCGCCGCGGGCCCGGATGGCCCGTGTCCCGTCGACTCTGGTCTCGACGAAGGGCTCGAACGGGTCGTGGTCCCATAGCTCGATGGGATCGACGGGCTGTACGTCGTAGTGGCCATAGAACAGGACTGACGTCCCAGAGCCGCCGCTCTTGCTCCCGACGACGATGGGGTGGCCGGGGGTCGCGCGCGCGCTGGCCTCGAACCCGATGCTCTTCAGGTCCGCAGCATGCCAATCCGCGCAAGCCTGGCAATCCTTCGCATAGGCGGGATCCGTCGAGATCGACTTGATGCGCAGGAGTTCGAGCAGCCGATTGAGCGCGTCGTCCACATGGGCGTCGACATGGGCGAGAACGGCGTTCAGGTCCGACATGGGCGTCTCCGGAGGTTCGGGCTCGGAAGTCACGCTTCGCTGGGCCGGGCGGCGATCCATCGGCTCCGCGCCGACCGGCCACCGCTCCGGGACGGAGCTGGCAGGCCTTTCGCCGCCGACCGAGCCTGTCGGCCGTCCGGCGAGCCTCGACGGGAGCCCTGCGAGAGTTCTTCCGCGTCGTCCGCATGTCGGACGTCCAGTGGAGCTTAGGAGTAGCAACGGCCCCGCCGAAGGGGATGAGCCCAGAATCCCACTTCTGAGCACGTCATCCCAATCTTGGCGGTGGCGTCCTGCGGCCTTTCAGAGTGGGACTTGGACGGGTTCGAACGCCGCCGTCCGGATGGTGCGCAAGGCCACGATCGCCAGCAGTCCAAGGCCAACGCCGGCGGCGCAGGCCATGAGCAGATACACGTCTTCGCCCCATGACGGGTACAGCCGGCCGGTGATGCTGGTGAGGACGGCCATGCTCCCGGCCCAGCCTGCAGCAAGCCACCCCTGCACCTGCGTGCGCAGACCCATGGGTGACAATCTGGCCAGCAGAAAGATGCTGCCGAGGTGGGTGGCGCCGAAGGTGAATCCGTGAGCCGCCTGGAGCAGGACGACGATCGGCAACGCCGGGTCGGTGGACATGCCGATCCATCTGAAGGACGCGATGGCCGCTCCCGCAAGCAGCAACGCCAGCCAGCCCCGCAGACCCACGACATAGCGTCCGGCCACGGCGAACAGCGCCACTTCGGAGACGATCCCCACCGCCCAGAGCGCTCCGAGCTTCGCCCCGCCGAGTCCCTGGTCCTGCCAATGGATGGTGCTGAAGGCGTAGACGGCCGCGTGGCTCGCCTGCACCAGGGCGGCGCCGCAGATCGTCGCCCCGACGAGCCAGGGATGAACCAGGCGATCCGGCGCGGCCGATCTTGTTTCCGCCTTTCCCTGCCTTTCCGGAAGGCCCGTCGCAGCCAGGGCCGTGGCGAGCGCCGATGCGGCCAAAAGCACGATCACGAAGGAGACGGGCAGGATCGTCAGCATCCAGCCTGCCGACAGGCTGGCCGCGGCGAAGGCAAGCGAACCGCACAGGCGGATCCGGCCGTAGGCCAGCTCCGCCCCAGGACGACCTGCGAGCGTCCCAAGCGTCAGGGAATCCGTCATCGCAATGAGCGGACCTTGCGCCAGCGCGATGAGCACGACGAAGGCCAGGATCGCAGCGAAGCCATCGAGCGCGCCCAGGATCACCGTCCCCGCGACGACGGCGAACGCGCAGGCCAGGAGGGTCGTTCTCGCGCGCCCCGAGCGATCCGCGAAGGCCGTGACGACGGGGTTGGCGACGATGCGGGCGAGCAACGGGGCTGCAAGGACAAGGCCGATCGCGGCGTCGTCCAGCGACTTCGACTTCAGCCAGATCGGAAAGAACGGCAGGTTGACGCCTAGCTCATAGAACAGGGCGGCGTAGAGAATGGCGAGGCGCGCGGTCGTCGACAGCACCGGATGTGTGCTCCCGGTCAAGTGGCCGAGGCGAGATCAACGGGTGAAGTCGCCCGCTCGAGCCGAAGAGTCACTGGGAGGACGAGGCGCCCTGCCCTCCGGAAAACACGCGAAATGGATCGCGCCGCGGCGCAACCTGGTGCGAGAGGGCGATTTCGCGCGCCTCGCTCGGGCTGAGCCCGAATGCGCGACGGAAGGCGCGGCTGAAGGTCGAATGATCGGGAAACCCCACGTCGTTCGCCACGACATTGATCGACCGCGTCTCCCTGGGGTCGCTCAGACAGGTGAAGGCGTGCTGGAGGCGTTCGCGCTGGATGAAAGCCCCTACCCCGCCGCTGTCCTCGAACATGCGGTAGAGCTTGGATCGGGAGACCGCCATGAGCCTGCAGAGCTGGTGGGGACCGAAATCGTACGACGCCATGTTCTGGCGCACCACGTGGCGCGCCCGCTCCACGATCGCTGTGGCGAGCGTGGCCTCGGCCGTCTCGGCGCGCTCGCGCTTGGGCGCCGTGCATGCCACCACCAGATGCCGCACGGCGTCGGCGAGACCCTCGGCCTCCTCCCGCGTCACGCTCGAGAGGCGACCCGCGAGGCTCTTGAGGAAATCCGCGAGCAACCCTGCAACCGCAGTCGGCAGAGGCACGTCATGGGCCCGGTCGAGCGCCTCGGTCTCGGCGCGCGGGAGGTCGCGGGGCAACATCAGCGTGATCACTTCTGAATCGCGGCCCTTGCCCTGGTAGGGCAGCGCCAGCGACCTGAACGAGACGTGCGCGCGAGGGTCGGCTCCTGCGTCGGCGTCGACCGACGGTCCAGCGAAGACGAGGCACCAGTGGTCCTTGTAAGACCTCGGCACATGCCGCCATGACCTCTCGGGAGCGCCCACCATGATGGACCGGGTCAAGACGAGGCCGCCAAATTCCCAGCGTGTGAAATGGGCGGGAAAATCGTCGATGGGTTCGTCACCGGGCGAAAGGTCGACGATGTCAGCGATATGACTGCGCCAGGCATCGAAGCGTTCCGGCGGTGGCAGGCCCAGCGTCGAGAACGACTCCGGCTCCCATGGCGTCCCGACAAATGCCGCTGCGAGGCCGGTGTCGTCGCGCATTCGAGCCGCTCCCGCTTTGGTTGTGTAATAGTGTACGGTGGTTGCTTAAGCAAATCAATTAGCTCAAGTGACGCAGCTCAACAAGAACGAGTGTAGATGACAGTACCGTGACGTCGCGCAGAGTGCCGCATCGATGCAAAACTCAAATCATTTGAAGGCATTGCGCGCCAGGAATGCCGGTTCCGAGTTGAACCCGTGGGGTAAGCCGGCCTCGGTCCCTATTGCGCCGCCGCCTCGAACACGAGGACCGGAGCCGACACGACCATGCCAGCCGCCGAGCCCAGCGCCTCCACGGCGGAAAAAGCGCCGAGGTCGCCGTCCTGCACCACCTGCCCTTGCACGAGACGGTCCCCGATGAGGCGGACGACCGCGGGACTTTGCGCAAAGAGATCATGGTTGATGCGATCGTTCGACCGAAGGGCGGTCAGGTCGAGGACAGTGACCCCGGAGAGCGGCGCGATCTGCGCCAGATAGTCCTCGCGCATGGGATCGATGCCGCCGAGGCGCGTCACGCCGCGGGTGAGGAAGCGGGACAGTTGGAGTGCGCGATCGCTTTGGGACACGAACAGCGTGATCTGGGGCCGCCTTGGGCCCATGTCCTCCACCTGCCGCCGGAACACGCCGACGTCGAGGTCAGGCGACGCCAGGATGAGGTTGTTGATTTTCCGGGGGACGCCATTCCCGCGCAGGGCGAGTTGACGGATCGCCTCGACGGCGACCCAGCTGCCCAGCGAGTGCGCGAGCACGACGATCTCGCTGACGGCCGGGGACCGCGCGGCCGTCTCCAGGAGGTTCGCGAGGTCCGAGCGGGAATAGGATGCGTTGTCGTGGTCCCGCTTGTAGTCGAGCAGGCGTCCGCGGGACGGCCAGGAAAACAGAACCGGCGCGGCGTCGGCGTCTGCGTCGTGTGCGAGCTGTGCGAAGCGGAAGACTGCCCGGTCGAAGCGCGTGTTGAAGCCGTGCACGAACACGAACACCCGACGGGCCTTGCCGTGCGTGGCCCTGAACCACGAGAGTATCTGGTCCTGGCGCAGCGGCGTGACGGAGGTGACGGCGAAATCGGTGGCGGGGTCGGCCGGCGTGCTGCTTGGCCAGCGAAGCGAACCGACCTCTCGATCGGGCGGGATCGAGACAACGATATTGCTGAACGAGACGCCCGAGCCCCGGTCTCCGCTGAACAGGACGGCCGGGTCGTCCGAGGGCGCGCGTGTGGTCGCCGCCAGCATGTCGACCCGCGCCGTGGGCAGCGTTGTTTCGACAGGGGTCAGCATCCCGACAGGGGTCCCGCCGCACGCCGCCATCGCCAGGCTCAGCGCCAGCGCCGCGGCGGGGCGGCGCCAGCGCATTCGGATCCCTGGCTCAACTGGCACGCGAACTCCTCTGCCTGCTAAAAGCGCCAGATCAGAGGAACATAGAACACCGACACCAGGAAGAACCAGATCAGCAGGGGAAGACCGAGCTTCCAGTAGTCGCTGAACCTGTAGCCGCCCGGCCCCATGACCATGAGGTTCGTCGGTGTGGCGATCGGGGTCAGGAAGGAAGCGGCAGCCGCGACGGCCACGCTCATCATCACGGGGCGCGGGGACACGCCCATGCTGGTGGCCGCAGCGATGCCGATGGGGATCACGATCAACGCCGTGGCGGTGTTGCTGATCAATTGGCCAAGGATCGCCGTGAGCAGGAAAAGCCCGGCGAGAAGGGCTGTCGGGCCCGCCTCCCCCACCAGGCTCACAAGGCCCTCCGCCATCAGCTTGGCCGCGCCGGTCTGCTCCATGGCGGTCGAGAGCGGCATCATCGCCCCGACCAGGATCACGGTGGTCCAGTCGATGGCGCGGTAGGACTGCTCCACGGTGACCACGTGGGTGAGGATGAGCGCACCCGCGGCCAGCAGCCCGGCCACGGCCGGCGGCACGACCCCGGTGGCCAGCAGAACCACCATCCCCATGAGGATGAGGATGGCCTGCTTGGCCCCCGCTCCCAGCGGCACCGCCTGCCGCCTCACCACGTCCGGCGAATTGACGACGAGCACGTCGGGATCGTTGAGGTGAATGTCGAGGGCTTTCCAGGTGCCCTGCAGCAGCAGGGTGTCGCCAGCCTCCAGGGCGACCCGCCCCTGGCCGAGCTCGCCGCCGTGGTGGACATCTCCGCCCTGCCGCTGGATGGCGATGATGATGAGGTCGCCGCTCGGAGTGACCATGCCCTGGAACACCTCCTGGCCGATCATCGGCGAGCGCGGCGGGATCATCACCTCGGCGAGCCCCGAATTGCGGTTGAACAGCGTGTCCTCGACCCCACTGCCATCCTCGTCCTGGCGGAAGGCGAGATGCTTCTCTGCGGCGAAGGCCGCGGCGGCTTCCGCGTCGCCCTTCACGAGGAGGTAATCGCCCTCGGCGAGCGTCTGCCGGCGCAGCGGCGCGCTGGAGCTCCCCTCCTGCGCCGCGACAAGCTGCAGGCCGCCATAGGCTGCCAGATCCACCGAGCCCGGGGCCTGACCGACATAGGGCGACGTCGCGCGCACGCGCATCTGGAACAGGCCGGCGCTGAGCCCGTACTGCTCGACGAGCGTCCGGGCGTGCCGGCTGAAGTCCGACGGCATGGATGGCCCGCTGCGCTTGGGCAGCAGGCGCTCGCCGAACAGGACGATGATCGCCAGCGTGCCCGCCAGCAGAGGCGCGCCGACAAGCGTGAATTCGAAGAAGCCGAAGCGCGGCAGCCCCGCCTCGACGGCGGCGTTCGACACGAGCACGTTCACGGGCGTCCCGGTGAGCGCCAGAAGCGATCCCGCATGCGCTGAAAACACCAGCGGCATCAGGAGCTGGGACGGCGGACGCTTGAGGCGCACGGCCATTACGACCACGACCGGCAGCAGCGCGGCGACCGCGCCGTTGACGCTGATCAGCGCCGTGAGAAAGGCGACCAGGAGCCCCGTGAGCACCAGCAGGCGGGTGCGGCTCTCCTCCCCGGCCTTGGCGATAAGGAGTTGGCCCGCCCACGCCGTGACGCCGGTCCGCTCGAGCCCCGTGCTCACCACGAACAGCGAGGCGATGAAGATCACGGCGGGATCGCCGAGCCCCGCCATGGCCTGGTTCAGGGTCAACACCCCCGTGGCCCAGAGCGCGACGGCCGTGCCCATGGCGACGATGACGACCGGGACCCTGTTCGTCACGAAAAGGACGATCGCCGCGGCGATGATCGCCGCCGTGATGGTGATGTGGCTCAAGTCACCTGCCCCCTGGTGATGCGAAGCATGCCGATGGCGGCGGCTTCCGATTGCCGAGCGGCGGCCCCGGCCCGGTCCCTGGCAAAGGCCTCTTTTGGTGATGACGCCGAGACGGGCTGCGGCCCGCGCGGTCCGGCACTCGGCAGCGGACCCTATGTCGCAACCCTACCCGCCTGAAAGAGCACAGAATCCCAGCCTGTGCAGGACGTCCCATTCTTGGCTGAGCCGTCGCCGAAGCCGCGGCGAGGCGTCCCGAAGCGGATGAAAAACCCGAAAAGCGCCCGTCGCGCCGGCGCTTGCGGGCTTGCGCGACGGCGGTCGACCTCCCGTCAGTTCATGTACCAGCCATGGCTGACCACGATCGACTGCCCCGTCAGGGCGTTGGTCGGGAACGACGCGAGGAACAACGCGGTCTGTGCGACGTCGTCCACCGTCGTGAACTCGTGGTCCACGGTCTCCTTCAGCATCACGTTGTTGATCACCTCCTGCTCGGAGATGCCGAGCTCCTTGGCCTGCTCGGGAATCTGTTTCTCCACCAGTGGCGTGCGGACGAAGCCGGGGCAGATCAGGTTGGAGCGCACGCCGAATTCGGCGCCTTCCTTGGCCACCACGCGGCACAGGCCTTCGAGCCCATGCTTGGCCGTGACGTAGGGGGCCTTCAGCTTCGATGCTTCCTTGGAATGGACGGAGCCCATGTAGATCACGGTTCCGCTCTTCTGCTTGTACATTTGGCGCAACGCGGCCCGGGTCGTCAGGAAGGCGCCGTCGAGATGGATCGCCAGCAGCTTCTTCCACTTGGCGAACTCGAAATCGACGATCGGCGCCACGATCTGGATGCCGGCGTTGCTGACGAGCACGTCGATCCGGCCGAAGGCCTCGATCACCTTGGCCATGCCGGCCTCGACCTGCTGCTCGTCCGACACATCCATCCCGACGCCGAGCGCCATCTTGCCCGATGGGTCCAGCTCCTTTGCGGTCGCTTGCGCAGCGTCGAGGTTGAGGTCGGCGATCACGACCCTTGCGCCCTCCGCAGCGAAGACGGCGGCGATGTCCTTGCCGATGCCGCTGGCGGCGCCTGTGATGACGGCGACTTTGTTTTCGAGACGCATGTGCGGCTCCTTTCTGATGTTTCAGGCGAGATAGTCGTGCACGACCTTGCCGAGGCCAAGGGTGAGGTCGGCGATGAAGTGCGTGGCCGAGACGATCTCCAGGACCGGCAGTTCGCCCACGGGGGCCAGCGCGTGGGAGTCGAGCCGCAGCGAGCTTGGTCCGGTCCAGGCGCCTTTCAGATCGACGTCCTCCAGACAGTACTCGACCAGTTCGCAGATCCGGACCGAGCCGTCCACGTGGGGGATGATCTTGAGCAGAAAATTCGGCATTTCCATTGCGGCTTTAACGCCCGCCATGTCGACGCTCTTGTGCTTGTAGCCCATGGTTCCCGTCGCAAGGCGCACGGGGCCGTAGTCGAGCGTGCCGACGAGCGTGTCCGTCTCGGCCTTCAGCGTCGGCCGCGCCAGCTTCTTGGGAAAGCCCCAAAGCTCGCGGCCGCCCGCGATCGGGGGATGGTCGTTCAGGAACATGCAGTGGCTGTAGCCGCCCTTTCGCCCGTTGAAGGTGACCGGGATGACCTGCCCGCTCTCGCTGAAGTCGCCGAACCCGGTGGAATCCGGCATCCGCATGAACTCGAATTTCACGAGCGGCTCATCGATCTGGAGCGGCTCGGGAACAACCTCCCGCAGCCTCTTCGCATCGGTCCGGTAGGTGATGACGAAGAACTCCCTGCCGATGAAGCGGTAGGGACCGGGCGGGAAAGCAGGACTCGTGAGCGGCATCGCGAATGCGCGGTCGCGGACTTCGCCTTCATTCATGACGCCGGTCTCCTTGTCTGGCGGGGTGGCGGGGAGATCAGCGCCTGTGCCGCGCGAGGCCCAGTGTGAGCATTCCGTGCTTGCCGGACCCGGGCTGCTTTTCGCCGTTCACGTAATGCATGACCCCATGGTGTGATCAGGACAGTAGCATGGCGCTCGGCCAGCGCAGCCGAGATCCCGGGCCCGAGCTCGTGATCGCACGGCTCGAGACGGGTCTATGGCGCGAGAGCGCAACCATAGACCGTTCGTGATGACAAATGCACGAATTGAGCTGTATTCCGATCGGGCCGCCTGCGCCCTGCCGGACTCCGTCAGGGCGCAGCGACGAGCGTGACCGTCGTGACGCCGCCCGCGATGTTGATGCCGGTCTGGCCCTGAACCGAGAGCGGCTGCAAGGAGAAGGCGCGGCCGGTGCCTCCGACCAGGACGTTGGCGCCGAGACCTGCGCCAGCTGTGGCTTCGACGCCGACCCCGCCATAGCTGCCGGCCAGCGCGCCCTTGGGCAGTCCTTCCGCGGGGGCGATGACGCCCCAGACGAGGTGGCCCGCATTCACCTTGCCGATGGCCACTCCATAATCGTCGATGCGGCCATTGTAGATCTCCGTCACGCCGGTCTTTTCGTTCTTGAAAGTGCAGGCGAGCGTCTGCTTTTGCATCAAAATCATGCCGACGCCGGCGGACACGTCGCAGTTCAGGGTGCCGACGTTGAAGGACGACTGGGCTGAGGCGGAGCTCCCTACTGCGATGAGCGCAAGCGACGCGAGCAAGGCTGTTCTGGTCATCTGACGACTCCTCGAGAGGGGATCGCAGTGCGGGTCATCCGCACCGGTGCGGTCGATCCTGGCCTGCCCGCCGGCGACCCCGGCGAGGCGACGCGCGCCGACGGGAATTGCGCTGCGAGCAGGCGGGCCGCCCTGTGGCCCCAGGATCAGAATCCCGCGGAAGCTACGCTCTCGCTTGGGGGGCGTCTTGATAGTTTGAGACGTGGGCCGCGTCGCGTTGCGCGTGCGGCTGCAAACGCAAACGGCCGGGAGGAGGCTCTCGCCTCGTCCCGGCCGTCAGGCGATTGCGGTTCAGATGGTGCGGGCCTTCATCTGGTCGGCGATGAACTCGGCCTGCCGGATCGCCAGCGCCACGATGGTCAGCGTCGGGTTCTCCGCGCCGCCCGAGGTGAACTGGCTGCCGTCGGACACGAACAGGTTCTTGATGTCGTGGGCCTGGCCCCACTTGTTGACCACGCCGTCACGCGGCGACGCGCTCATCCGGTTTGTGCCGAGGTTGTGCGTGGAAGGATAGGGCGGCGTCGGGAAGGTGCGCGTCGCGCCGACCGCCTCGTAGATCGCCACGCCTTGCTTGTAGGCGTGGTCACGCATGGCGACGTCGTTGGGGTGGTCGTCGAAGTGCACGTCGGAGACGGCCATGCCGTACTTGTCCTTCGTGGAGCTGAGGGAGATCCGGTTGGTCTCCTGCGGCATGTCCTCGCCGACGAGCCACATGCCCGCCATATTGGGGTACATGTCCAGCGCGCTGGTGAACTCGCGGCCCCATGCGCCGGGATCCAGGAAAGCGGCCATGAAGGGCAAGCCGAGCGCCAGGGTCTCCATCTCGTAGCCGCCCACGAAGCCGCGGCTGGGATCGTGACGGGCCTCGTCCCGGATGATCCCCGCCATGGTGGTGCCACGGTAGAAATGGACCGGCTTCTCGAACACGCCGTAGACCGAGCCCGTCATGTGCCGCATGTAGTTGCGGCCCACCTGGCCCGACGAGTTGGCGAGGCCATCCGGGAACTTGGCGCTCTCGGAATTCAGCAGGATGCGCGGGCTTTCGATGGAGTTGCCGGCGACGGCGACGATGCGGGCCTTCTGGCGCTGCTCCTTGCCGTCCTTGTCGACATAGACGACCCCGGTGACCTTGCCGGAAGGATCGTGCTCGACCTTGAGCACGTGGCTCTGCGGCCGGACCTCCATCTTGCCGGTGGCTTCGCCCTTGGGGATCTCGGTGTAGAGGGTCGACCACTTCGCGCCCCATTTGCAGCCCTGGAAGCAGAAACCCGTCTGCTGGCAGGAGTTGCGGTCGTCCCGCGGGGCTGAATTGATGGCCATGTTGCCGGTGTGGCATTCCTTGTAGCCGAGCTTGTCGGCGCCGGCCTTGAGGATCTTGAAGTTGTTGTTGCCAGGCAGGCCGGCGCGGCCACCCGTGCGGGTCACGCCCATCTTTTCCTCGGCCCGGGCGTAGAACGGCTCCAGGTCTGCCAGCGTGATGGGCCAGTCCAAGAGGTTCGCCCCCTTCACGCGGCCATAGGTGGTCAGCGTCTTGAACTCGTGCTCCTGGAAGCGCAGCGAGGCGCCGGCCCAGTGCGTCGTAGAGCCGCCGACCGCCTTGACGATCCAGGCCGGCAGGCCCGGAAAGTTCTTGGCGACCCGCCATGTGCCCGACGTGGTGCGGGCGTCGGTCCAGGCGAGCTGCGAGAAGCTCGCCCACTCGTCGTTGATGAAGTCGTCGTACTCGTGGCGGGCGCCCGCCTCCAGGATCACGACGTTGACGCCCTTCTGGGCGAGTTCGTTGCCGAGCGTGCCGCCGCCGGCCCCTGAGCCGATGATGACGACGACGTTCTCGTCGTTCTGGTCGAATTTTGCAGCCATGGGATGTTCCCTTCCTCTCGCGTCGCCGTTTCTTGTGATGGTCGGCGTACGCCGGTCAGAGCCAATCGATGTCGTCGAAGCCGCGGCTGATGTAGCCGCCCTTGGAATAGGATTCGCCCTCGTAGCCGAAGATCGGCCAGAGCTCTTTCTGGTTGTAGAGAGAGACCACGAGGCCCGAGCGCACCGTCTCGAACATGGGACTGGCGCTGATGCCGCGCAGCAGAGCGACGCGCTGCGACTCCCAGCCGACGCCCGTATAGCCGGCCGGCCCAGCTGCAGCATTGAGCCCTGCAACGCCGGTCTCGATCATCGCCTTGAAGGCGGGATCCTTGCCGGCCTTTTCGTCGTAAGGCTTCACGGCGATGGCATAGAAGCGGTCGGGAACCTTGTCGTGCGGGTAGATGTCCCGGGCCATGAGGATCAGCGTCTTCATGGTCTCGGGCTTCAGGTTGGTGACCTCCATGCCCCAGGCTTCGGCGCTATTGAGCAGGGCGCCCGCCGAGGTCACGGTGATGGCGGCTGCGAAAGTGACCTCGGACGACCGCATCAGGAAGGCGCGGCGGCTCAAGGCGGGGCGGCCGCCACCACCGTGCGGGTGGTCATGCTGGTGGTCGTGCGAGTGGTCGTGATGATGGTCGCTCATGAAGTCTCCTCCTGGGTCTTCGGCGCTGACGCGCTCTCGTTCACATGATGAATTCGAAGCCGCCGAAAACGGGCGGATCAGCGATAGCGGCCGTGGCGCTGGAGCACCTCGATCTTGTACCCGTCGGGGTCCTCGACGAAGAAGAAGCGCGCCAGCAGCGCGCCGTCATTCTTGAAATCGACGATGTTGCGGGGCTTGAAGCCGAGGCCTTCGAAGCGGGCGTGTTCGGCGTCGAGGTCGTCGACCACGAAGGCGATGTGGCCGTAGCCGGTGCCCAGCTGGTAGGGCTCGCTCTGGCCCTTGTTGATGGTCAGCTCGACTTCGAAGTCGGCTTCATCGTTGCGGAGATAAACGAGCGTGAAGGTGGGAAAATCGAGCCTGTCGGCGACGCGCAATGCGAACGCCTGTTCGTAGAAGCTCACGGACCGCGCCTCATCGAGCACGCGGATCATCGAATGAATCGCCTTCGCCATCTCCACCCTTCCTCGTGTCGGACAAGCGCCGACTGACTGAGGTCAGGATAGGACGGCCACGACGAAGCCGGGTGTTATCGGGCTACTACCTGTGATGCGAAACGTCGCAGGTCATGCGGCCTGCGCCTGCCCGAGGCTGCGCCCCTCCGGAAGCCTGTTCTCCAGGGCGACCAGGCAGATGCACCGCAGGTGAGATGTGAAGTTCGGCGCTTCGCCCCACATCAGCAGCACCTCGCGGTGCAGCGTGGAGATGAACCGGGGCACGGTGAGCCCCTCCCCGGCTGCGATGGTCTCCAGGATGGTCCAGAAGATCTTCTCCAACCGGACGCTGGTGCTTTGACCGTTGAGACGGATGGAGCGCGTTTCAAAAGCGTAGCTAGCGGGCGCTTGGCTCGCGAACAGGTGGCACATGATTTCTCCCCGCGATTCATCCTTGAGCTCTGCTCTGCGGCAGGCCTATCGCGATTCTCTGTGAAATCTCGCCTCATGGCAACGCCGCAGGAGCACGCCGTCCCGAGAGGCGGCGTGCTGCGATAGCGACTCGCGAGCATAGCTGGCCTGTTGCTCTCTCAAGTCTCCAGGACGTGGGGCGAGAAAGCCGCCCCCACGTCGACGTGAGTTGCGGGCCGCTTCAGCCCTTCCAGAACGTGCTGGCCAGGGCGTCGTCGAGCACCGCGGGCCTCTCCAGCGGCGCCTCGATCGAGACCGCGCCGCCGTCTTCTCCCGCCTGGAGGATGGCGTACATCACTTCGAGGACGTGTTGCGCCAATGCGCCGCTGGCGCGGTGAGGCCCGCCGGTGCGCACGGCGTTGGCGAGTTCAGCGACGCCAAGGCCGCGGTAATTGGCCCGGTCCGGGGCCTCGGGCGGCCAGTTCGGCGAGCGCCAGTTCGGCTTGCCGAACGGCATGGCGGAGCTGTCGACCTTCTTCCAGTCCCCGCCCCTCTCGGTGATCTCGACCTCTCCTCCGAAGAAGTTGGGGTCCGGAACGCGCATGGAGCCTTCCGCGCCGTAAAGCTCGATCGGCGGGTGGCCGTGCTTCCAGACATCCCAGCTCATGATCATGGTGACCTGCGCGCCGGAGACGAACTCGAGCAGCGCCATCACGCTCGTCGCCGTCTCGACCTTGATGCTCTCGCCTTTGCGGGGCGAGTTTGCCGCGGAGATGATGCGCTCGGCGAAGCCCTGGCCCGACATGGCCTGCACCCGCTTCACCGGGCCGGCCAGGTTCACGAGCGCGCTGAGATAGTACGGCGCCATGTCGAGGATGGGCCCGCCGCCAGGCTTGAAGAAGAATTCGGGGTCGGGGTGCCAGTGCTCCATGCCGTGCGACATCAGCATGGCCGTGCCGCTCAGGATCCGCCCGACGGCCCCCTCGTCCACAAGCCGGCGCGCCAGCCGCCCTCCGGCCCCGATGAAGGTGTCGGGAGCGCAGCCGAGCAGCACGTTGCGCGCCTTGGCCTCCGCCACCAGCTTGCGGCCCTGATCGACGCTGACGGTCAGGGGCTTCTCGGAGAACACGTGTTTTCCGGCCGAGAGCGCCGCGAGCGAAACCTCGAAGTGCGAGTTCGGGATGGTCAGGTTGACGACGATGTCGATATCGCCCCGCGAGAGGAGCTGGTCTACGCCAACCCCGTCGATCCCGTACTTGGCGGCCTGGGCCTCCGCAGCCTCGCGTCGCACGTCCGCACAGGCGCGCAGGGCGAGGCCCTCATAACGGGGTAGGTTCTGTATGTAGATGGAAGAAATATTGCCGCATCCGATGATGCCGACGCCGAGGGTCTTCATGATCGAGGATTCCTTACCAGCCGCGATAGGTGTCGATGGTGCGCGAGGCGAAGCGCGCGACGTCGTTGGGCTTGTCGTGCTCGGCGACGAAGAGTTCGACGCCGGCCTTCTTCAGCGCCGGCAGGATCTTTGACCAGTCCAGCGTGCCGTGGCCGACATCGGCCCAGCCGTCCTCGTCTTCGCACTGGCCTACCGGCGCAATGTCCTTGATGTGGACGGCCTTCACCCGGCCCGCATAGCGCTCGACCTCGGCGACGGGATCCGCGCCGCCGCGGGTGATCCAGGCGAGGTCGGCTTCCCAGAGGATGTCCGGGGCGGCCTGCAGCATCACGTCGAGATAGGTGCGGCCGTCGGCCGTCCTGCCGAACTCGAAATGATGGTTATGCCAGCCGAAGCCCAGTCCCTCCTCCCGGGCGATCTTGCCGAAGCGGGCAAGCTCTTGGCCGATCGCCTGCCACTCCTTCTCGGCCCCATCGCGCTCGCCGGGCGGCGGCGCGGGGGCGTAGACGGTCTTGATGCCAACGTCCCGGCACATCTTGAACGTCGCGGCGGCGTCGGCGCGCATGCGATCCATGCCGACATGGGCCGTGGGGGCGGCGAGATTGTGCGCCGCCAGCAGGCTCTTCAGAGCCGCGGGATCGCCGAACAGACCGCCGAAGGGCTCCACATTGCGGTAGCCGAGGCCGGCCACCAGCGCGAGCTGCCGGTCGAGACCTTCCAGCGACCGGGCGGAATAGAGCTGGAAAGACAGGTTGGACAGGTCCATGGGACGCTCCAATGCAAGTGGGATGTGAGGAGATCAGAGCCGAACGCCGGTTCCGGCGTCGAACAGGTTCAGCCGGTGGGGCGGCAGCCATGCGGGCAGGGTCTCGCCCGGCCGGATGCTCGACTCTCCGCCGAGCAGGATGGAGACGGGCGTCTCTCCGATGCGGCACCAGACGAGCGTTTCGGAGCCCATCGGTTCCACCATCTCGACCTGAAGCGGCGCCGCGCCTGGGCGCTCGCCGGATTCGAGGTGCTCCGGACGGATGCCGAGCTCCACCGTCTGGCCATCCTCCAGCCGTTGCCGGGCGTCGTACCCGTCCAGCGGCACCCGAAGTCCCGGCATTTCGAAAATGGGAACGCCGCCGACATGCGCCACGCGGCCGGGCAGAAAGTTCATGGCCGGCGAACCGACGAAGCTCGCCACGAAGCGGTTGGCCGGCTTCATGTAGATGACGTGCGGCGTGTCGAGCTGCTGGATGATGCGGTCCTTCATCACCGCGATGCGGTCGGCCAGCGTCAGCGCCTCGATCTGGTCGTGCGTCACATAGATCATGGTGGCCTTGAGCCGCTGGTGCAGGCGCTTGATCTCCACGCGAAGCTCGGCGCGAAGCTGCGCATCGAGGTTGGAGAGAGGCTCGTCGAACAGGAACACCCCGGCGTCGCGCACCAGCGCCCGGCCGATGGCGACGCGCTGGCGCTGACCTCCGGAGAGCTCCGCCGGCTTGCGGTCGAGCAGCTCCGTGATCTTCAGCATCGAGGCCGCGGCCATCACCCGCTTCTGGATCTCGGGAGCGGCCATGCCAGCGACCCGGAGGCCGAACGACATGTTGTCCCGCACGCTCATGCGCGGATAGAGCGCGTAGGACTGGAACACCATCGCGATGCCGCGGTCCTTGGGCTCCTCCCAGGTGACGTTGCGGCCGCCGATCCAGATCTGCCCGGCGTTCACGTCCAGCAGGCCGGCGACCGCGTTCAGCAGCGTGGACTTGCCGCAGCCAGATGGCCCGAGAAGAACGATGAACTCCGACTGGGCGATCTCGAGGTCGAGCTTGTCCAGCACATGGACGCTGCCGAAGCTGATCTCGACGCCGCGCACGGAGACGTCGCAGCGCTTGCCCGCGGCGGGATCGCGGAACGTCAGGGGCGGCTGCCCTGCCCGGGTTTCGGTGATCGCGCTCATCCCTTGACGGCTCCCGCTGCGATGCCGCGCACGAACCAGCGTCCGGACGCGAAGTAGACGACGAGCGGCACGAGCGCGGTCAGCAGCGTGGCCGCCATGTCCACGTTGTAGGCCCGCTCGCCCTGGGTGGAGTTGACGATGTTGTTGAGCTGCACCGTCATCGGCAGGTTCTCGCGCCCCGCGAAGACGAGGCCGAGGATGAAGTCGTTCCAGATGCCGGTGACCTGCAGGATCACGGCCACGATGATCATGGGGGTCGCCATCGGCAGCATCACGGACCAGAAGATCCGGAAGAAACCGGCTCCATCCACGCGCGCCGCCTTGAAGAGCTCGATGGGCAGCGAGGCGAAGTAGTTGCGGAACAGCAGCGTCATCGTCGGCAGGCCGAAGATGGTGTGCACCACCACGATGGCGGCGATGGAGTTGCTCATGCCGACCGAGGCAAAGACGCGCACCAGCGGGTAGATGAAGATCTGGTAGGGCACAAAGGCGACGACCATGAGCGTGCCGAAGAGCGCGCCGGAAATCGCCACCCGCCAGAAGGACAGCGCGTACCCCGTAAGCGCTCCGACCGCGATCGATACGATCACCGAGGGCACCAGGATCGTCACGGAATTGACGAAGCCGACGCTGATGCCGTTGCAGGTGAGCCCGGTGCAGGCCGACGACCAGGCGTGCCCCCAGGCCTGCAAGCTCGGCGAACCCGGCAGCGCCAGCAGGTTGCCCAGCCGGATCTCGGGCATCGTCTTGAACGAGGTGACGAGCATCACATAGAGCGGCACCAGGAAGAACACCGCGGTGATGACGAGGAAGACGTAGAGGCCGATCCTGCCGACGGACAATGCGGCGGGGCGCGGACCATGGGGTTCAGCGAGAGCGACCATCAGTGCGCCCTCCGCAGTCCGCGGCGGCTCTGCCAGTACATCCAGGGCCCGATCACGGCGGCGACGGTGATGAGCATCGAGGTCGCGGCCGCCGTGGCGAGGCCGAGATTGCCGCGCTCGAACAGGTGATCCATCACGAACTTGGCGGGAACCTCCGAGGCGATGCCAGGCCCGCCATTGGTCATGGCGACCGAGAGGTCGTAGAGGCGCACCACGCTGGTCGCCAGCAGCACCGTGGCGGTCGCGAAGCTCGCCCCCATCATCGGAACGATGACGGAGACATAAACGCGCCAGGTCGGCAGGCCGTCGACCTTGGCGGCCTTCCAGATGTCCTCGTCGATGCCGCGCAGGCCCGCCAGCATGATGGCCATGACGAGACCTGAGGCGTGCCAGACGGCTGCGAAGACGAGGCAGTAGATCACCATGTCCTGGCGCACGATCCAGTCGAAGCGGAACCACTCCAGTCCGAGATCCCTGCCGATCTTTTCGATGCCGAAAGTCGGATTCAGGATCCACTGCCAGACGAGTCCCGTGACCACGAAGGACATGGAGAAGGGATAGAGGAAGATGGAGCGAAGCAGGTTTTCCGCCCTCACCCGCTGGTCGATCGCGACAGCGAGCAGGAAGCCCAGGGCCAGGCTCGCCAGCATGAAGAGCACGCCGAAGACGGCGAGGTTCGAGACCGAGACCAGCCAGCGCTCGTTTGCCCACAGGGCATCGTACTGCCTGAGGGCGACGAAGGTGGAACTCGGCAGCATCCGCGACGCCGTCATGGAGATCCAGATCGTCCAGGCGGTGCAACCCACATAGACGATGAGCAGGATCGACATGGCCGGCGAAAGCGCGAACCAGGCTGCGAGCCGGGAGGCGACACGGGGCCGAAGAGCAAGCATGGTCATGCTCCGGGATGCGCGCCGGCCCCCGCCATCGGGACGAGGGCCGGCGATCGCCCTGGTCAGATCTGCTTCAGGGCCGCGGCGAACTTGTCCGCGAAGGTGTCGACGTTCTGGCCCGGGTTGTTCCAGAACGAGGAGATCACATCCTCCACCGCGCCGGTGACCGAGGGCGGCGTGAGCAGCTCCATGGCCGGCGCCTGCTGGGCCTTGTCGGCGACCATCTTCGCGCCCTTCTGGGCGCAGATGTCGAGCGAGCTGGTATCCACGTCGGTGCGGACGGGGATCGAGCCCTTCTTGGCGTTGAACTTGATCTGCGTCTCGGGATCCAGCAGCACCTTGGCGAGCATGATCTGCGCCTTGACGGCGTTAGGATCCTTGGTCTTGGGGAAGGCGAAGACGTCGCCGCCCATGGCGTAGCCGCCGCCGGCCTTGGACAGGATGGTGCAGCCATATTCCTTGCCGGCCGTCTGGCCGGCGGCGATGAACTCGCCCTTGGCCCAGTCGCCCATCACCTGGAAGCCGGCCTTGCCCTGGATCACCAGGCTCGTCGCGTCGTTCCAGTTGCGGCCAGGCGCGCCGGCGTCGACGTAGTTGCGCAGCTTGCCGAAGGTCTCGGCGACGCTCTTGAACTCGGCGCTTTTCACCGCCGCCGGGTCCTTGTCCCCATAAACCGCCTGCCAGAGCTTGGGACCGCCCTGCCCCAGCATCACCGCGTTGAACAGGCCGCGCTCCCAGGTCTTCTGGCCGCTGAACGCCAGCGGAATCAGGCCAGCCGCCTTGATCTTGTCGAGGATCGGGATCATTTCGTCCCAGTTCTTCGGCTCTTCGGCCCCGACCTTCTTCAGGACGTCGGTGTTGTAGAACAGCCAGTTCTGGCCGTGTATGTTCACCGGGATCGCATACATCTTGCCGTTGCGGGTGGTCGCCGCGACGATTGCCGCCGGGATCTTGTCCTTCACCTTCAGCTCGGTGACGACGCCGTCCACATCGTTGAGAAGATCGTTCTCGACCAACTCGTCGAACTGCTTGCCGGTGTTGAACTGCATCATGGTGGGAGGCGTGCCGCCGACGGTCCGGTTGATCGCCGCCGTGCGGGCGTTCGAGCCGCCTGCGATGGCCGTGTCGATCCAGGTGCCCCCGGCCTTGGTGAACTGCTCAGCGAAAACCTTCACCGCTGCGGACTCGCCGCCCGACGTCCACCAGTGGATGACCTCGGCCTTGTTCTCCTGCGCAGTCGCGGCGCCAGCCCAGGCAAGGGACACGGCGAGCGCCAAAGCGGAAACGGATGCGCGTGTATTCATTGCTTCCTCCCGGAACGATCGGGCGAATTGAAAACGCCCTTGTAATCGATTACAACTTGAAGTTGAGGTTGAACATGCCGATGTGACGTGTCAAGAGCCGATTTTATGGTGCATTGCAGCAAGCAATGGCGGCAAGGACGGGTGATCGAAACCTTGAACGAACGTACGAAGCCGCCTTCCTCATCCATTCGCATCGCCCATGTCGCTGAACTCGCGGGCGTTTCCACCGCCACGGTCAGCCGCGCCCTCGCGTCGCCCGGGCAGGTCCGGCCGGCCACGCTCGCGCTGGTGATGGAGGCCGTTAAAAATTCGGGCTACCGCCCCAACAGCAGCGCCCGCAACCTGCGGACGCAGCGCACCAAGATGGTGCTCGTGGTGATGCCGAGCATCGCCAACCCGGTTTTCGCCGAGGTCCTGCGGGGGATCGACACGGAGTTGACGACGGCGGGCTACGGCGTCGTGATCGGAAATCTCGACAACAATCCCGGCAAGGAGCCTCGCTTCGTCGAACTGGCCTTCTCGCGCGAAGTGGACGGCGTCATTCTCCTCAACGGCTGGATTCCCCGAAGCGGCCGGCACTCACTCTTGGAATCCGGGCTCCCGGTCGTGTCGATGTGCTCGGCGATCGGGGACGAAGTGGTTCCGGACGTGACCGTCGACGACGCCGCCGCGGGGCGCGAGGCGGCCCGCTATCTCGTCGGCCTCGGGCACGCCGCCCTCGGCTACGCCGCGGGACCCATCGGCCACCCGGTGGACAGCGCCCGTTGGACGGGCTTCCGGGATGCGGCGATAGACATGGGCGTCGAGCCGGGCCGGATCCGGCGCTTCGAGGGACAGAAGGAAGCGCGGTTTTCCTACCAGTCCGGCGTCAGCAGCGCCGAGAGCTTTCTAGCACTGAGCGACGACCGCCCCACCGCCGTCTTCTGCGCGAGCGACGAGATGGCGATCGCCTTCATGAAGACCGTCAGAGACCGGGGCGTCGACATCCCCCGCGACCTTTCCGTCGTCGGGTTCGACGGGATCACGGCGGGACGCTTCGTGCACCCGACGCTGACGACGTTCCTGCAGCCAAAGCACGATCTGGGCTGCGCCGGCGCGCGCGTGCTGCTCGAGCTGTTCGCCGGCGCAGAGCGCTCGCAGGCGCTCTCGAAGAAGATCGCCGTATCGCTGGTGGAGCGCGAGAGCACCGCCCCTCCCCCAGCTTGACCCACCCGCAAAGGTGGAGCGCAGCCGGGTACAGCGCTGCGCTCCACTCCAGCACGCCTACGAGACGCGCCGGTTCGTATCGCGGTTGGTCCCCGTGCGCTGGTCGGAAACGTCCACATCCGTCCTGCCGTAAGCGCCTCTCCACTCGGTCAGAGTGGGGTCGACCGCGCCCATGCGTCCGCCGAGCCAGGATGCGAGGCCGCCGAGAAGGAGGCTGATGGCCGCCAGGATCGCGCCGCGCGAGACGCCCTTCGCGGCGAGGTCGGCCGCCTGCGTCGCCTTCTGCTTGGCCTGGTCCATCGTCTGCCGGTACTGTTGCTCGAACTGCTGGACCTGAGTGCGGGCTTCCTCGACCCCGACGTTGCGGGCGCGGGCCAGCGCCTGAGCAGCCCGCTCGCGCGCGTCCTGCTGGCTCGCGGGGTCGCCCGTCACGAGCGCGCGCATGGCGCTCACGGCGGAATCGCGCAGTGCGGCCGGATCCTGCCCGCCCGTACTATCGCGGATGGACTGCTGGATCGAGGCGAACGGGTCCGTCGCTCCGGCCAGGGCCGGCGCCGCGGCCTGCGCCGCTGTCTGGACCGCGCCGCCCGCGGTTTACGCCACGCCGCCGAGCGCGCTGGTCACGGTGCGATACGCCCCGCCGATGACGCCGCCGATCGCCGAGGTGAGGAGGTAGAAGATCACCAGCGTGGTCACCGCCCAGGACGTCACGCCGTGCCAACCCGCGGTTGATTCCTTGGGGCGGCCGGCCATGCGTCCGGCGACGTAACCGCCGAAGAGCGCCGCGATGACCCCCGAGAGCGTCCACCAGATCGCCGCGCCCATGGAAAAGCCCATGGCGCTCGGGTTGTCGCCCGTCCCGGGATCGATGGTGGCGGCGCCCACCCCGATCCCGATCATGTTGAGGATCAACTGCGACACCAGGGTGACGACGACGCCCGCAAGCACGGCCCCCCACGAGATCCTGTTGATCAGGATGGTGCGCGCGTCCTCAGCGGGGGTGACGGGGCTGACGTGAGGCTGGTCGTCGCCTCCGCGACTGCGAGGTGTTCCTGCGCTGTAATCGGTCATGGCTGATCTCCGTCCGTCGCATGCCCATTTGTCAGCCGAACGTTCGCCTTCCCCGCTGGTTCCGGACAGGTTTGCTCCCGCCGGCAGGGTGCAGCGGCCTTCGCCACACAGGGTGTGCCTTTCCAGGAACTCCTTCACCGCGCTGTTGTTATCGCTGCTCATTCATCAGCGCTGGAGGCAATTCCATGGCGACCAAGGAACGCGGGCTCGAGGATCTGTTCCTCGAAACCCTGAAGGACGTGTATTTCGCGGAGAAGCAGATCCTCAGGAACCTGCCCAAGATGGCGAAGGCCACCAAGACCCCTGAACTGCGGCAGGCCTTCGAGACCCATCGCGACGAGACGGAAAAGCAGATCGAGCGGCTGGAGCAGATCTTCGAGGGCCTCGGCAAGCCGGCGCGCGGAAAGTCTTGCCCCAGCATCCTCGGCATCGTCGAGGAGGGCCAGGAGGTCATGGACGACTTCAAGGACACCAACGCCCTCGACGCGGGCATCCTCGCGGCGGCCCAGGCGGTCGAGCACTACGAGATCTCGCGTTACGGGACGCTTCGCACCTGGGCCGGCCAACTCGGCAACAAGGATGCGGTGAAACTCCTCGAGCAGACCCTCGAAGAGGAAAAGAAGACGGACGTCCTGCTCTCGAAGCTGGCGGAGCAGGCGGTCAACCAGAAGGCCGCCTGACAGACAACCTCGACCCGTTCTCGTCCGCGCTTCCCAAAGGACCTTGCCGCGCCACGTGGCAAGGTCCTGTTTGGCGCGCGCAAAGGAACGATTACGTACGCTTGCCTGGAACGTCCTGGGTTCACCGGGGTTGTGACCAGACACCAAAGGACGCAGTGATGGGTAGAGTATGGGATTCAGCTCCCGGCGGGAGACCGCCGCGTGATCTCACGCAAACAGAAATAGGCGTTCTGGAACGCATGTTGGAGGCTGGAGGCCGTCTCGCGCTGACAGCCCAAGAGGCTTCGCAGAAGGCCATCGTCGATCTCCAGATACGAGAGATCATCCTGCCGTCCGACAGCGGAAGGGGCGACCTGCTCGAATATGAAATGACGTCGAGCGGCTTCGCCGTCTGCGACCGGTTGCGTCTGCGCCGCTAGAGCCGTTCGCCACGCGCGGTGCTCAGCGCGGGCCCGGCGGTTCGCGCCGACGATATCCCCAGCGCTCACGCCATGCCCCAAGCTGTCGTCGCGTCCAAACACAACTCAAGGTGAAGTTTGGGGTGACGATGCAATCCAAATGAATATGATCACCCCTGAACCTGCAACTTGGGCGAGCAACGTGGGGATTCGTTTGTGAAAAAGCTTATCGCTGAGGGACTTGGAACCGCGACCTTGGTTCTCGTGGGCTGCGGGGCCGTGACCTTGGGACAACTGGGTCCCATCCTGGGCGGAGCCGCGCCCGGTGCGCTCGCCGTCGTACCGATCGGCCTCGCGTTCGGACTGACTGTGATGGCGATGGCGTACGGCATCGGGCCCGTCTCCGGTTGCCACATCAACCCGGCTGTGACGGCGGCTGTCTGGTCGTCGGGCCGCATGACCACGAGCGAGGCGATCGGTTACGTGGTGGCCCAGGTCATCGGGGCCGTCGTGGGGGCGGCCATTCTCGTCTTCATCCTCACCGGCAAGGCCGAGGGCTACGATCTCGCCAAGGGCGGCCTCGGTCAGAATGGCTGGGGCCCCGGTTACCTCGGCGCGTACTCGCTCGTCTCTGCCTTCGTGACGGAGGTGATCGCCACCTTCATCTTCACCGTGGTGATCCTTGGGGCGACGTCGAAAGCCGGCGCGACGCCAGCGGCCGGGCTCGCCATCGGCCTCACGCTGTTCGCGCTCCACCTGCCCTTCATCCAGGTCACAGGACTGTCGGTGAACCCGGCGCGGTCACTGGGACCGGCGCTGTTCGTCGGTGGGACGGCCCTGGCCCAGGTCTGGCTGTTCATCGTCGCGCCGATCATCGGCGGCCTGATCGCTGGCTTCCTGTTCAAGACGCGCACGCTCGAAGCCTGAAACGCGCCTCGGCGCTGCGCTGACAAACAAAAGGCCGCTCCTCCGTCGAGGGGCGGCTTTTTCCGTAGAGCGCAGGATCGACCGTGAGGCGTCAGGCTTCGATGGAGACGACGACCGCCGGGCCGAGATCGGCGAGCGCCTTGACCACATCGGTCCGGAGGTCGGACGGGCCCAGGGTGGTATGCGGGCGTATCGTGACGACATAGGACGGGTCGGATCCGGCAAAAGCCTCAGAGCAGGTGACCGCCGGCTCCTGGATCCTGCGTGCCACGATCATCGGAGCGAGGCGACGGCGCACTTTCTCGGCGATCATGGCGTCGTTTTTCATGGGCATGGGCAACTCCACCGTGTGGATCCTGAAAGACTGTTGCACCGCACGGTACATCTCGCAAGCGCACAATTCGGCGCACATCCAAGCGCAGTGCATGGATTGATAAGAGCCGGACTAAATCAGGCGAGGCGGAGGGTCCCGGCGGCGTTTTCGGCGCCTGCACCGAGGATGAGCCCCACGCAAGCAGCCTGGCCATAACCCGCATCCCGCAATGCGGCGACGCAGTCGTCAGCGCTTTCGGCCGGCACGGCCGCCAGCAAACCGCCGGACGTTTGCGGATCGAACAGGAGCGCGGCAAGCGCAGGATCGGCTCGTCCATCCACGATTGTCAGGAGCGCCTCGCGGTTCTGGCCCATGAGTGAAGAAGCGTAGCCGGCCTCGGCCAGGTCCTTCGCGCCCGCTAAAAAGGGAATCCTGGACACTTCCAACGCTGCGCAAACGCCGCCGGCGGCGAGCATTTCAGCCAGGTGGCCGGCCAGGCCGAAGCCGGTGACATCGGTGACCCCAGACGCGCCGCACCGCCGCAGGACGTCGGCGGCGGCGCTGTTGGAGAGGCGTTGAGACCCCAGCGCGGCGGAAATCGAGCGGCTCGACGCCATTCCCCGCATAGCGGCGGCGAAGATCACGCCCGTCCCCAGGGCCTTCGTCAGGATGAGGATATCTCCAGGACTCGCGCCGCCCTTCGGTGTGAGCCGGTTCCTGGCCCCTTCCCCGGTCACCGCGAAGCCGAGAGCCAGCGCATCTCCCTCGCTGGAATGTCCTCCGACGAGCACGACGCCTTCCCGGTCCAGCGCAGCGCGCGCACCAGCCAGCAACTGGTACAAGTCTTCGGACACCGTCTCCGGCCGGCCGTGCGGCAGCACGGCGATGGCGAGGGCGCGGACAGGCACGCCCCCCATGGCATGGATGTCTGACAGCGCATGCAGCGCAGCGATCTCGCCGAACCGGTAGGGATCGTCAAAGAAGGAGCGAACGAGGTCGACCGTCTCGAGATCGACCTGTCCATCGGCTCGCGCGATCACGGCGGCGTCGTCGGGCGCATCGAGGCCTGCCAGCACGGACGCACTGGAGGGAGTGCGGGGCGCGGGTGGGAGGCGGCGCAGGGCGCGCCCGAGCGGACCCGGGCCCACCTTGGCCGCGCAGCCGCCACAGCGGAACTCCGCGGGAATGTCTCCGGTCTCGTCCGGCACGACGGGCGGCAGCCGGTTGAAGCTGGCGAACATCGCCATGAAACGTCGGTCGATCCAGTCCTTCCAGCGCCAGACCCATGCGCCCTGCACGGCGAAGCGCCGCCCCCTGCCTCCGATGGCCGAGCCGTCCCCGGTGTTCAGGAGGACGAGAAAGTCGTGCTGCCGTCGCCAGCGCTTCAACCGTTCCTTCCGCGCCAGCCTCAAGAGGTTCTTCGCCAGCACGGGCCCTTGCCGAACCGCAAAGACACCCGCCTTGTCCGACGGGTCATCCCGAAGCGCCGCACAATCGCCGACGGCGAAGACTCGGTCGTCGCCGATACTCTGGAGGGTGTCGTGGATCAGCAGCGAGCCGTCCGGGGCGCACGGCAGCCCGAGGCCGGAGAGCCAGGCGGGCGCACGCGCGCGGGTCGACACGATGGTCGCGTCACTCGGGATAGGCGGACCGCCCTCGACCTGCACCTCCGTCGCCGTGACTCCGACCACCCGCTGTGCCTCGCGGACGACGATGCCTTTCGTGTGCAGCGTCTCGTGCAAAAGTCGGCGCACGCCCTCGTTCAGGCTGGGCGTCAGGGGAGCCGACGTCACAAGCGTGACGGCAAAGGCGTCCCTCGGAATGCCGAGTTCCCCGGCGAGATGGCGGAGCCGAGTCTGCAAGGTCATGGCGATCTCGACGCCCGCAGCCCCGCCGCCAACGACGGTCACTCGCCGTGGCCCCTCTTGCGATGCGGCCTGCGCAAGGAACGACTCGAACCTGTCGATGAAACCCGAGATCGGCTTCAACGGCACCGCGTGCTCCGCAGCACCGGAGATGTCCGAGAGCTCGGGGACGATGCCGACGTTCAGGGAAACGGCGTCGTAGGCGATGGGCGGCCGCCCCTCCAGCAGAACGCGCCGGTTGGCGCGGTCGAGGCCGACCGCCCGGGCATGGACCAGCCTCACCCCGCAGGCGAAGGCGAGTCGCGCAAGGTCGATGTGGATCTCGTCGCGTGTATAGCGCCCGGCGATGAAGCCCGGCAGCATGCCGGAATAAGGGGTCTCGAACCCTTCCGTCACGAGCGTCAGGCGCAGGCCGCGGGCGCCCGCCATGGCGATGCGGGTCATCACCTGGACATGGGCGTGGCCGCCGCCGACGAGAACGATGTCGGTCGTGATCGGCCCCGCCGGCCTCAAGGTGAAGCCTCGTCCACGCGCATGGCCCGACCCCAGGCGTCGAAAAAGCGCCCCTCGTTGATCACCAAGCGGTCGTCGTCGATGCGGGCCTGCAATTCCATGAGCCAGATCTTCGCCGAGGAGTTGTCCAGCGGCCCGCCTTTCGGATCTCTGCGGGGGAAGAAGACGGCGGCGTCCCATTTGCGGCCCGAGCCGTTCAGGATGGCCGTCATGCCACCCCAGTCGATCTCGTCGCCGATGACATGAGCGAAGGCCGAGGCCAGGGGCTTCACGTCCTTCTTGCGGATCTTGAGCACCAGCATCAGCACCGTGAAGCCGTCCGGCGTTCCCGAGGCGAACTCCTCGGCCAGCCAGCGGTCGAAGTCGGTGAGCGGCGGGCGATCTGCGCTCTGGCCGGCGCTCATCGCGCAGTTCCATTTCGGCCCACGGAGGCGCCTTGCGGGGAAGCCGGGGAAACTGGCGGAGGAGAATGGGAGTCGAACCCACCCAGGACCGGCTCACGGCCCCACCCGGATTTGAAGTCCGGACGCCCCACCGGGGACGCTTCTCCTCCATCGCGGCTCTCATCCCCGCCGGCCGGATTCTCCTGGAAGAGATCCTGGCGATGGGGATTGGGCCGTCTCGCGTCGCCGCGGCGCAAGGCCACGCCGTGCCGATCGAAGAATTCGAGGATTTGTATGGCGACCTTCCGGCCGTTGTCGAGCCTGTCGCGGAACTCGCCGGCGATAAACCAGCCGTCCGGCTTGCCGGCGGATACGTCGCGCGCGATGCCCGCCATCTCGCCAACCGTTGCGCGAAGGAAGAAATGGTCCTGCGCCACCTCGTCGACCAGCGCGCTGCGCTGCAGCCTGTGCATCAGCACGCGCACACGCGCTTCATCGAGGCCCTTCAACTTTGCGATGTCCCGCACGCGGGGTGGGCGAAAACGCTCCTGGCCCCCGAGCAGCGGCAGAATCTCGTCCTTCATGCGCTGGTCGTCGGCCGAGAGCACGATCCGATGCGAGGACAGGCGGACCCACGCCCCGTCGACGCTGATCTCCCCGGCCTCCTGCTGCAGGCGGAGCAAGGCCCGGAACAGCGGCGCAGGGCATTTCGGCGCAGCCGCCTGCCGCAGCCGCTCCAGTCCCATCCCGGCGAAATCGGGGTTGCCGGCGTGCCACTCCGCCAGAGTGGCCGTGAGTTTGCTCCGCAGATCCTCCAGCGCCTCGGACGGGGCGATGTGCTCGCGGCCTCCGGCGACGAAGCGGGTGAGCCCGTCCACGGGCGTCTCTTCCGGCGGGATGCCGCGATCGGCCAGAAAACTCGCGAGCGGAAGGATGTGAGGCGGCGGCGTGAGCAGGCCTCGCAACGCGGTTGCGTCATCGTGCTCGCGCCAAGCCTGCCGGATCGCGTCGCGCTCGGGAGACCGCCGACGGCGCTCGGGCGCCCGCAGGTCGAGAAAGCGGCCGCCGCCGATGGTGCGGGACTGGGAGACATCGCGCAGGATGAACCGGTCGCCCGAGGCCGCGGAGATCGGGCTCTCCAGCACCAGCTGCACGTCCCCGGTCTCGCCGGGACCAATGGGCTTTTCCGCAAGAAGCACCAGGCGCGCGCCCACTTCCGCGGCCGCGTGGTGCAGGCGAACTGGCATCCACTGGCCGGGCGCCCTGCGCTCAGAGGAGAGGACGTGAAGTTCCGCGTCGATCCGCACCGTCGGCGAGTGGCGTGCGGGAGCCACGACCATGTCGCCGCGATGAAGGGCGTCCTTCGAGACGCCCGCGCCCGTGAGGTTCAACGCCGCACGATCGCCGGCCCTCGCCCGCTCGGCCTTGCGGTCCTGCGCGTGAATCGAGCGGACACGCGCCTGCAACCCCGATGGGGAGACGACGACCGTGTCGCCGACGGCGACCTCTCCGTCCAGAACCGAGCCGGTGACGACCGTTCCCGCACCGGCCAGCGAGAACGAACGGTCAACAGCAAGCCTGAACAGGCGGCTTGCATCACGCGCGGCCAGGCTCGCCGCTTCCTCGTCGAGCCTGGCCGCAATCGCGTCGAGCCCCTCGCCCGTGGCGCTCGACACCGGCAAGACGGCAGCGCCTTGCAAGGTCGTGCCCGCCAAGGCGTCGATGATCTCGATCTCGCGCTCCAGCAGGGTGTCGGCGTCGACGAGGTCGCATTTGGTGAGCGCCACGAAGCCCCGGTTCAGGCCAAGCAGGTCGAGGATCTGCAGATGCTCGCGGGTCTGGGGCATCACGCCGTCGTCGGCGGCGATGACCAGCATGACGACGTCGATCGCGTGGGCCCCGGCCAGCATCGTGTGCACGAAACGCTCGTGGCCCGGCACGTCGACGAAGCCGATGACGCCGCCGTCCGGCCGCGTCTCGTAGGCGAAGCCGAGGTCGATGGTGATGCCGCGCGCCTTCTCTTCCTTCAGGCGGTCGGTGTCGACCCCAGTCAGCGCGCGCACGAGCGAGGTCTTGCCGTGGTCGATGTGGCCGGCCGTCCCGACGATCATCGCGCGCTCTCCGACCAAGGCGGACGGGAGCCGATGTCTCGCGCGATCTCGGCCGCACGCGCCCGGCTGCGTCCGTCAAGGCTCGCTTCCACGGCGGGGACGTAAGTCTCCGCGAGGCGGGAGCCATGGCTCCTGGCCAGCAGCAGCAGGACGAGCGCGCGGACAGGGTCGCGCTCGATCCCCTGGCCAAGCTGGTGCGCGGCCCCCAGCATGGCGGCGCCGTCGGCGTCTCCCGCCTCGACGGCGCGGGTCCACCATTGCACCGCCGCTTCGGGATCGCGCTCCACGCCGAGCGCGTGGTGGTGGATGAGACCGAGCCGGGTCATGGAGGGCCCATTCCCGGCCGCCGCCGCCTTGGCGGCCCACTCGCGCGCGGCCACGACGTCCTGCGTCGCGACTTCGCCCTCCAGGAGCATCCAGGACACCATGTCCTGCGCCTCGGCGTCTCCCGCCTCAGCTGATTTCCGGTACCAGTGCAGCGCTCCGGCGTGATCCTCCGCGCCGCCGAGGCCCTGGAACAGCGCGGCGGCAAGGTTACGCTGCCCGACGGAGTCGCCGGCTTCCGCCGCGGTGGTGAGCCAGCGCACCCCGAGCGCGACGTCCCGCTCCACGCCGAGACCATCGAGGAAGCAGGCGCCGATGTTGTTCGCCGCCCGGGCGACGCCGCGATGCGCGAGGGGTCCCCAGATCGCCAGCGCCGCCTGATGCTCGCCGGCGGCGGCGAGAGACCGCGCTTCGGCCATCAGTTCGTCGTCAGGCGTATCGGAAAGCGTCGCCGCCGCATCCTTATGAAGGCCGGTCGTACGCCGGAACAGGGACAGGATCATGCCGCATCCCCCAGGCTGGCGAGCATACGGGAGAAGGCCTCCACGTCCTCGAGGCACCGCAGGTCGAGCAGCAGGCGATCGTCCGAGATTCGCCCGATCACGGGGATCTCCAGCTGGCGCAGGCGGCGCGCCAGCGCCTCGAGGGCCCTGCCCTTGCCACCCTTGCCGCTTTCGGGGATCGGGGAAGCCGCCAACGCGGCGCTCGGCAGCAGGTCCTGCGGCAGCGCGCCCGATCCGATCTGGCTCGCGCAGTCCTCGATCGACACACGCCAAGACGGTCCCAGAGCTCGCGCGAGCACGGGCGCGAGCGCATCGGCCTGCCCCCTGATATCGGCCTGCGGCCGGGTGAACGCGCGCAAAGCTGGCAAGCGCGCGGCCAGCCGGTCGGGATCCCGGTACAGCTTCAACGTCGCTTCGAGCGCCGCGAGACGGAGCTTGTCCAGCCGCAGGGCGCGCTTGAGGTGGTTCTTCTGGCACGCCTGCACGAGGTCGCGCCGGCCCGCGATGAAGCCGGCCTGCGGGCCGCCGAGCAACTTGTCGCCGCTGAAGGTGACGAGGTCCGCCCCCTCGCGGATGACCTCGCTGACGGTGCGCTCCCTCGGCAGCCCCCACCGGCTGATGTCGACGAGCGTGCCGGAACCGAGATCCTCGACGTAGGCGATCCCCGCATTGCGAGCGATTCGGGCGAGCTCCGGCCCCGGAACCTCGGCCGTGAACCCTTCCACGGCGAAGTTGGAGCGATGCACCTTCATCAAGAGGCCGGTCTCCGGCCCGATCGCGTCGGCGAAGTCGCGCGAATGGGTGCGGTTTGTGGTGCCGACTTCCACGAGCCGCGCGCCGGCGCGCTTCATGATCTCGGGAACCCGGAACGCGCCGCCGATCTCGATCAGCTCGCCGCGGGACACGATGGCGTCCTTGCCCGAGGACAGTGTCGCCAAGACGAGCAGCACCGCGGCCGCGTTGTTGTTAACGAGGATGCAATCCTCAGCCCCGGTGATCTCGCGCACGAGTCCCCTGACGTGGTCGTCCCGCTCGCCGCGGTCCCCGGCGTCGAGGTCGTATTCGAGGTTGGTGGCGTGGCGCATGGCCTCCACCACAGCCGCGACCGCCTCCTCCGCGAGAACGGCGCGGCCGAGATTGGTGTGCAGCACCGTGCCTGTGAGATTGAAGACCCGCCGCTGCGAGGGCCGGTCCGCCGCTTCCAAGCGGGCCAGCACCGCGTTTCCGACGCCAACGGCGAGAGAAGCCGCAGTCGACACGCCCAGCGCGGCGCGGCGCGCCTCGAGTTCGGCCCTGACGGCCGCTGTCGCAGAGGTGCGGCCGAAGCGCGCCACGGCCACCCGGCCTTCGTCCGACCGCAGAACCTGGTCGACCGAGGGCAACGGCGAGCCGCTCGTCCGGGCTTCGGACATGGACTGCGGCGCAATGGCGCGGGCACGCGGGCCGGACGGCATGGGCCTCAGGCTCCGATGAGGAAGAGGTTCAGGCCGGCGCGGCGAAAACCCTCTTCGCGGACCAGCATGTCGAGCCCGAGGCTCGCAACGTCGTCGGCGATCCCTTCCAAAGCGCGATCGACATCCTCGGACAGGATTTTCACATAAGACCGGCACTCGTCGCAGCACTCGGCCTTGATGGTCTCCGAAACGCCTTCGATGGCCTTGTAATGGATGCCCTTGGTGGAGGAGCACGCGACGCATTTCACCCGGACGGCATACCAGCGCGTGGCGCACAGGGAGCACAGGCAGAACCGGCTGCGCTCCGCCTCGGCCCAATTCACCAGCGACGTGGTGGCTGGCGCGCCGCCGCATGCGGGGCAAACCCCGTCGGCGATGAAGGACAGCCGGCGGCCGTCGATCCCTTCGGCCAGCCGGGCGAAGTGCACCTGCAGCCCGGCGCCGACCCACACGTGTTCCGCCACCTGGTCGGCGGGGATCTCGACCGCGAGCACCGCACGGGCGATGCCGGCGAGTTGATCGTCATCGGCCAGGCGAACGCGCGTCAACGCGGCTCGCGCGGACTCCGGCATGGCCATGTCAGTGGCTTGGTCGAACAACCGGTGCAGCGTCTGGAGGACCACATCGTCCACCTCGAAACGCTCGCGCGCGATCGCCGGCATGCCGAATTCGACCGCGCGGCCCAAATCCTCGTCGCTGGGCAGAACGGGATTGGGCAGGCCCTTCTGGATGGCGTGCTGCGCCTCGCAGAGATCCGCCAGAAAACTGAGATAGGGCTGGAGCTGATGGCCCGGAGCCAGCGCCCGGAACCGCGCCGCGCGTGCCTGAAAGAGTGTGGCTGGCTCGGGGGAAACGACCGAAGGGGGCCGTGCTTCGGCGCCGATCGGAATCGGCGGGAACTGGGGAGGCGTGACGTCCGACATCATTTCCTCTGCGCTCGAGAACCGGACCGGCCACATCGGGCGAAACCGGCCGGCGTGAACAGGCCGGCCGACGAAGGAGGCGACGCATCGCCTCCTCCCACTCGTCATTCGGCGGGGTTGAGCCCGCCGCGTTCCTTCTCGGACTCCTCGCGGAGCCATTTGCGATGATGACGCCAGGCCCAGCCGGCTGTCACCTCCCCGCGTGTCATGGCGGACACTGTGCCACGGACCCAGATCGCCGCATAGACGTGGATGATCCACACGGAGATGGCGGCGACCGCCGCAATCGCGTGCACCAGCACGGCGACGCGCTTCTGGTCCGTCGAGCTCCACTGGGCGAAATACTGGTCCCAGATCACGAGGCCCGAGGAGATGAGCGCGAAGATCAGGACCGCCATGCCCCAGAACACGCCTTTCTGGCCGGCATTGTACTTGCCGATCTCAGGCAGTTTCTCCTCATGCCCGCGCAGCACGTCCGGCAGCGCCTTCACCCATGTGGTGTCCTCTTCGGTCGGCAGGTTCAGCCGCCAGAAGCGGAAGAAGAGGCCGAGGAAGCTAACCACCAGCAGAACCCCGATCCAGGGGTGGATCTCACGGGTCAGCTGCCCGCCCCCGAACAGCGCCGTGAGGAAGAACAGCGAGGGGTGGAACAGGCTCAGGCCGGAAATCGCCAAGAGAATCAGCGAGACCGCCGTGAGCCAGTGGTTGGCCCGCGCCGCCGCGGTGTAGCGGCGGACGGTGGGAGTGCCTGGGGCGTTCATGCGTCACCTTCCTTCACGCGACGACCGTTCTCCTCGTCCTCACGCGTCACGCGGTTGGCGCCCATCACGGTGTGGTGGACGAAACCGGCCAGCGCGGTGAAGGCGATGATCCCGAGGCCGGCATACTTCGTGACGCCCTTCCAGACCTCGACCAGCGGCGAGATCCGCGGGTTGTCGGGCAGGTTGGCATAGAGCGACGGCCTGTCGTTGTGATGCAGCACGTACATGACGTGCGTGCCTCCGACGCCCGGCGGATCGTACAGGCCCGCCTGCTGGTAGCCGCGGGACTTCAGGTCCTTGATGCGGGCTTCGGCGAGCTTGGCCATGTCCGCCTTGCTGCCGAAGCTGATCGCCCTCGTCGGGCAGGCCTTGGCGCAGGCCGGCCCCTGCCCGACCGCCACGCGGTCGACGCAGAGCGTGCACTTGTAGGCCTTGGAGTCGGCCTTCGAGATGCGGGGAATGTTGAAGGGGCAACCCTTCACGCAATAGCCGCAGCCGATGCACTTGTCGTGCACGAAGTCCACGATGCCGTTCTCGTACTGCACGATCGCGCCGGGGCTCGGGCAGGCCTTGAGGCAGCCCGGGTCCGCGCAGTGCATGCAGCCGTCCTTGCGGATCAGCCATTCCAGGTTGCCCGACGCCGGGTTCTCCCACTCGGTGAAACGCATCACCGTCAGGGTGTTCTCGGTCAGGTCCATCGGGTTGTCGTAGACCCCGTGGTTGATGCCCACGGGCTCGACGAGGTCGTTCCATTCCAGGCACGCCGACTGGCATGCCTTGCAGCCGATGCACTTCGAGACGTCGATGAGCTTTGCGACATCGTTTCCCGAAGGCGGCAGGGGACCCGCGAACGAACTCGTCGCGGATTGCCGGACCAGGTTCATGGCCGGGGAGACAGCAGTGGTGGTCGCCATGGTTCTCTCCCCCTCAAGCCACGGCCGGGCCGTCGGCGATCGGCTTGATGTCGACAAGGAACGCCTTGAACTCGGGCGTCTCGATGTTGGCATCGCCGACGAACGGCGTCAGGACGTTCACGCCGAAGCCGGGCTTGGCTGCTCCGAGGAACCCGTAGTGGATGGGAATGCCCACCACGTGCACGGTCTTGCCGTCGCAGATCATCGGCTTGATGCGCTTGGTCACGACCGCCTTGGCCTTGACGTAACCCCGGTTGGAGTCGACCTGGACCCAGCCGCCCTTCGTGATCCCTTTCTCCTTCGCGAGCTCCTCCGAAATCTCGACGAAGAACTCGGGCTGCAGCATCGCATTCACCCGGTTGTGCTTCGTCCAGTAGTGGAAGTGCTCCGTGAGGCGGTAGGTCACCGCCGCGTAGGGGAACTTGTCGGACGTGCCGAACTGGGCCATGTCGCCCGCGAACACCCGCGCCGCCGGGTTCCCCCTGATCTTGGGATTGATCGGGTTGGCGATCGGGCTTTCGAAGGGCTCGTAGTGCACCGGGAACGGGCCGTCCTTCATCATCCCGCGCACCCAGAGGCGCCCGGTCCCTTCGGGGTTCATGATGAAGGGCATGACCACGTCGGGCTTGGCGCCCGGCGCGATGTCCGGCACGTCGCCGCCGGCCCACTTCGTCCCGTCCCATTCGATCAGCTTGCGGCTGGAATCCCACGCCTTGCCCGAGAGGTCGGCCGAGGCGCGGTTGTAGAGGATGCGGCGGTTGGCGGGCCAGGAGAACGCCCATTTCGGGTTGCTGCCAATGTCGCCGGGATCGCTGTTGTCCCGCCGGGCCATCATGTTGCCCGCCTCTGTGAAAGCGCCGGAATAGATCCAGTTGCCGCACGAGGTGGAGCCGTCGTCGCGCAGCACGGCGAAGCCGGGGAGCTGCTTGCCCTTCTCGAGCAGGACCTTCGTGGCGTCGGCAGGATCCATCAGCGTCTCGATGGCCGAGCCGTTGATCTCCTTGGCGATCTCCTCGGGCGTGCCCTCGTTCTCGTCCTTGTAGGGCCAGTAGAGGTTGAGGATGGGGTCTGCGAATGCCCCGCCCTCTTTCTTGTAGAGCTCCTTCAGCCGCAGATGGAGCTGCGACATGATCCAGACGTCGGACTTGGCCTTGCCCGGCGCATCGGCGGCCGGCCAGTGCCATTGCAGCAGGCGCGAGGAGTTGGTGAGCGAACCCTCGTCCTCGGCGAAGCAGGTGGTCGGCAGCTCGAACACCTCGGTCTGGATGTTTGCGGGCGTCGCCTTGTTCAGCTCCCCGTGGTTTTGCCAGAAGCGGGCCGTTTCCGTCGTCAGCGGGTCCATGATGACCAGGAACTTGAGCTTGGAGAGCGCTCCGAGCACCTTTTCCCGGTTCGGGAAGGACTGCAGGGGATTGAAGCCCTGGCAGAAATACCCGTTCATCTTGCCGTTCGCCATCATGTCGAAGGCGCGCAGGATGTCGTAGCCCGGCACGTCGAGCTTCGGCAGCCAGTGATAGGCGAAGTCGTTTTCTTTCGTCGCCGCAGGGCCCCACATGGACTTCTGGAAGCTGACGAAGAACTTCTTGTAGTTCTGCCAGTAGCTCATCTGGCCGGGCACGAGCGGCTTGAAGGCCCGCTTCGACATGTAGGCGCCGAAGTCCGCCTCCGCCTCGACGGGGATGTTGAGGTAGCCCGGCAGGAGGTTCGACATCAGGCCCAGGTCCGTCAGGCCCTGGATGTTCGAGTGGCCTCGCAAGGCGTTCATGCCGCCGCCGCGCAGGCCCATGTTGCCCAGCATCAGCTGGATCATGGCCATGCAGCGGATGTTCTGCGAGCCCTTCGAGTGCTGGGTCCAGCCCAGCGCGTACATCGACGTCATGACCTTGTCGGGCCGGGACGTCTCGCCGATCATCTCGGCCACCTTCAGGAACTTGTCCTTCGGCGTGCCGCAGATGCGCTCGACGAATTCCGGCGTGTACTGGGCGACGTGCTGCTTCAGCAGGTTCCAGACGCAACGCGGATTCGTCAGCGTCGGATCGGTCTTCACATAGCCGGCTTCGTCGAACTCGAGCTCCCACGACGAGCGGTCGTAGTCGCGCTTGCTCTCGTCATAGCCGGTGAAGAGGCCGTCCTGGTAACCGAAGCCTTCCTTCACGATGTAGGACGCGTTGGTGAAGGCCTTGGTGTACTCCCACTGGACCTTGTCGTTCTTGATCAGGTAGTTCATCACGCCGAGCAGGAACGCGATGTCGGTCCCCTGCCGGATCGGCGCATAGAAGTCAGCCACGGCGGCTGAGCGCGTGAAGCGCGGATCCACCACGACGAGCTTGGCGCCACGATTGGCTTTCGCCTCGGTGACCCACTTGAAGCCGCACGGATGCGCTTCAGCGGCGTTGCCGCCCATGATCAGGACGAGGTCGGTGTTCTTGATGTCGGTCCAGGAGTTCGTCATGGCTCCACGGCCAAATGTCGGGGCGAGACTCGCCACCGTCGGGCCGTGTCAAACGCGCGCCTGGTTGTCGAACACCACCATGCCGGCGCTTCGCACGACCTTGTAGGTCACGAACGCCGTTTCATTCGTCGTCGCGGACGCAGCCAGGAAGCCCGTGGTCGTCCAGCGGTTCACCGGAACGCCCTTGGCGTTCGCCGCGATGAAGTTCTTGTCGCGGTCGTCCTTCATCAGGCGGGCGATGCGCTCGAGCGCGAACTCCCAGGTCACCTCCTCGAACTTGTCGGTGCCGGGCTTGCGATGCAGCGGCGTCGTGGTCCGCGTGGGGGCCTTCACGAAATCGAGCAGCGCCGAGCCCTTGGGGCAGAGTGTGCCCTTGTTGGTCGGGTGGTCGGGATCGCCCTCGATATGGACGACTTCGCCGCGCTTGCCCTTCGACGGGTCGGCGCCCTTCGAATACATGATGATTCCGCAGGCGACGGAGCAGTACGGGCAGGTGTTGCGGGTCTCTGTCAGGCCGGTGAGCTTGAAGGGGCGGATGGACGCCGCGAGAGCCTCCTCCGCGCCGCCGAAGCCGAATGCCCCGATCGATGTGGCCGCAATCCCCGCGCCGGCAGTTCCTATGAACTGCCTCCGCGAGAGTTCGATCTGCATGGTTTCACCCTCTTCTCGGTGCGGTTGTCAAATTCCAAGTCTGCGCCTGGATTCCTGTCAATTGGACATGTTTAACTTGGCCGCAGGAGGCGTCAAGGAACAAACGACGCGGCGAGCGCCCCGCGCGAAGTGTCCGCGGTAATTGAGACAGACCGTGATATTGTGCACTGCAGAATAAATTTGATGAGAGGCGTGTTGCAATGCACCATTTTCTGGCCTCCCCGCGTGAAACCAGCGGCTACACTGTCCGGCATCGCACGCCACCGCTGCATTCATCTGAGCGACAGGAAAAAGAAGATCATGGGAAGGTTGCAAAGAGGAGCCTTGCACACGCGTAGGCTTAAACCTGCAATTCAGAATTGAATGATATCACTGCCTTCATTTTGGAGGGCATTGCCATGGCCAGGGACACGATGCGACAGGAGAAGCTCCTGATCGTAGTCCGCGTGACCAGCAGACAGTTGCAGAAGTTTCCGGCCAGGGGCTGGGTCGCGGTGGAGGTTTTTTCCGACGAGACCAGCGCACGGGCTCGCTTTCATGCGTTGCGGCTGCCGTTGGAGGAATTGAAGGTCGGGGCTGTCCTGGTCCACGCGCTAACCACGCCCGACTTCGAGTACATCGAGTACCAGAAGACCGTGATCAGCAAAGATGCAGATTTTTGGGAGTTGCAGAGCGCCGATATCATCCGAGCTTCAGAAGACCAGCAGTCCGAGTGGAACGAGTGTATCGCGGCGACCCTCAAGCGGATCGAGGAGAAGCGGGTCGCCCTGGACGCGGCTGCAGCCCTGCGCAAAGCCGGGAAGCCCATCGAGGAGCGCAAGAGCCGTCAACGCTCCAAGGCGTTCGCTGCGTGCGCCGGGTTCGTGCTGGTGGCGGGGATCGGCGTGGCGGTCGGCTTGTCGGGCAACAAGCCCCCGGCGCCCGACTGGGCGCTTCAGCAAGCCCGCAGAGGCATAGTGACGGTCATCATGGCCGACAAGAACGATCCCAACATGCTGATTGAATTCGAACTGAAGGACGACGGTTCGCGGCGGCTCGTGCGTCGCATCAGTCAAAGCGAAGCGAAGGCGCTTGCGCGCCAGCAGGACGTTGAAACGACCCAGGCGCACGACCAGGGTCAGCAATCGCTCACCGACGCCCTGAACAGGTTCTTCGCGGTCCGCAACTGAAGCAGGGCGGCGCCGGCGCTTTATGCTGGCGGCGTCCGCAATTCAACGGATTCTCATTGAGCCTGCGCGACGATAAGCCTGAAGAGCAGTAGACCGGAGAGGTTCGCCCGTGCCGACAGAGCATCCTTCAGGCCGTCCGCGCCGCAGCGTCAAGCGCGGCACCGCTTCAATCGTGCGCTGGCCGCGGGAAGGATATCTCAATCCCCGGCTCGACAATCCGCGCGAGCTGTCCGGCGGCTTCGGCTTCCGGATGCCCGATCCCCAGCATGATCACCTGCATGGCGTTGCGCTTGCCCGGGGTGACCGCGGCATAAAAGATCGCTGAAGCGTATCGACCGATGACGAGAACGCTTGGACGTCGCTCTCAGCGTCTCCAGGTTTCTGGCCAAAAGCCGGAGCGGTCGAGCCAGAGCACGATGACCGCGAAGGCGAGCCCGAACACCGCCGCAGCCAGCATGCTGCGCCCGCGCATTCGCCAGCCGACCAGCAGCAGCACAGCCACGCCAGCGATCACATAGGGCAGCTGCTCCATTCTCGTCCCTGTGCCTCGAACCAAGAATCGCACGCTAGCAGAATCGAAGGGATTGGCGACGTCGTGGCCCTGACACGATCGTGAACAGGGCTCGTGGCTCCGCAACCTGTGATGGCGCGTATTCGGTGTGACAGCTCCGCTGTCCCCGAATCTCCCGCTTCTCACCTCGCAGAGTCCTTCATGCCCCCCTTGCCTGCCCAACATCACGTCGGACCTCGCCGCGCCTCTCGCCTCGGCGCGGGCGTGCGCCGGCGATTCATCGCCGTGCTCGGAGTTCTGCCGCTCCTGGTCGGCTGCAGTCCGCTTTCCGCGCTCAATGCGCTTTCCCCTTCCGACGTGGGATCGGAAAAGGTTGGCTCGGGACTGGCCTACGGAACCGATCCGCGCCAGAAACTCGACGTCTATACCCCGTCAGGCCCCCGGAAGAAGAAGCCCGTCGTCGTCTTCTTCTATGGGGGGTCCTGGAACAACGGCGACCGGGCCGACTATGCATTCGTGGGCAATGCGCTCGCCTCTCGCGGGTTCGTCACGATTGTTGCGGACTATCGCCTCGTTCCGGCTGTCCGCTATCCCCTGTTCATCGAGGACGGCGCTCAGGCTGTTCGCTGGACGCGAGACCATGTCGAGGCCTACGGAGGCGACCCCAACCACATCTTCCTCATGGGGCACTCGGCCGGAGCCTACAACGCGATGATGGTCGGGCTCGCGCCATCCTTTTTGGCCAAGGCCGGCGTACCGCGATCCTCGATCAAGGGCGTGGCGGGTTTATCCGGCCCCTACGATTTCCTGCCGCTCGACGTCCGCGCTACGCAGGAAGCCTTCGGCCAGTGGCCGCGACTGCAGGAAACGCAGCCGATCACCTATGCATCGCCGTCCGCGCCACCTGCTTTCCTGGCGCACGGCCTCTCGGATACGCTCGTCTACCCCAAGAACACGGTAGCCCTGGCGAAGAAGCTGAAAGCCTCCGGGGTCCAGGTGGATGAACATCTCTATGAAGGCGTAGGGCATCCCGGGACGCTGGTGGCCCTCGCCAAGCCGTTCCGTTCCGGCACGCCGGTGCTGGAGGACGTGGTGGCGTTCTTCAGCCGACACTGACGGCGCCGGTCGCCTCCCATCATCTCACGAGACCTTCCACGGGAACGTCCAGGTCTCGGTGAGGGCCCGGTCGCCTGCCTTCAGAAAGACCCTGATGTCGATCGTCGAGCCGGGCTCGCCCGTGACGTCGATCCCGGCGCGGAAGCCCTTCCGGATCGGGTTCGGGACGAGAAAGCTCCCGGTGATCTTACCGCTGGATGTGCTCGGCTCCACCGTGACTTCGTCCGGGGCCTTGAGAAAGAAGTCGAGTTCCCCGCCGGCGAAATCGATCAGGAACCGGCGGGTGTGCTGTGGCTTTTCGCCCTTGAAGCCGTGCGCGACGGGGTCCGTCTGGAATGTCGCCACGGTCCGGCCGCCGCCATGCAGGCCCTCGCCACCGGTCAGCGAGCGGATCGTGTAGCCGAAGTCCACCCGGCCACCGGCCCGCACCACCTCGTCCGGTCGCCAGAACGCGACGATGTTGTCGCTCGTCTCGTCTGGCCCGTTCAACTCGACGAGATCGACCGACCCCTTGCCCCAGTCGCCGCGCGGCTCCACCCAGTAGCTTGGCCGCAGGTCGTAGCGGGCCTCCAGATCCTCGTAACGGGTGAAGTTCCGCTCGCGTTGCATCAGGCCGAAGCCGTTGGGGTTCTCGTCCATGAAGCTGGAGACGATGGTTCCGTCGGGATTGCGCAGCGGACGCCATATCCATTCGCCGGCTCCGGTGTGCAGCATCAGGCCGTCGCTGTCGTGCACGTCGGGCCGATAGTCAGTCTTGATGCGGCGATCGTTCTCGCTGACGAAGAACATGGAGGTCAGGGGAGCGATCCCCAGTCGATCGAGATCGCGTCGGGGGAAGAAGCTCGCATCGACATCCACCGCGGTCATCTCGTCGGGATAGACGGTGAACCTGAAGGCGCCCGCAACCGAGGGGCCATCGAGCAGCGCGTGGATGACGATGCTGCGCGCGCCGGGCGCCGGCTGCTCCACCCAGAACTGCTCGAAGCTTGGGAATTCCTCGCCAGGGTAGCCCGACCCCAGCGCGACGCCACGCGTCGACAGGCCGTAGTGCTGCCCGCGCCCGAGGAAGCGGTAGTAGCTCGCCCCCTGGAAGACGATCAGCTCGTCCAGGACCTTGGGGTCGTTCAGCGGATAGTGCAGCCGGAGCCCCGCGAATCCGAGATCCGCGGGGAGCGCTTCCGCGAAATGGTTGTGGCCGTAGTCGAACAGCGAAGCGTCGTAGTCCACCGGCCGCGCCCTGCCGGCCTCGACGATGTTCACGGCGATGGGATGCGTGAAGAGGAAACCCGGGTGAAAAAGGTGCATTCGGAACTGCCCTTCGAGCAGCGCCTGCTCGGGCTGGAACCGGATGTCGCGATACTGGTCGTAGCCGAGTTCGGCCAGACTGGCAGGAACTGTCTTGCGGCCGGGGTCATAAGCCGTCGTCGCGCGGGACCGGGCGAGTTCGACGACCGTATCGTGGGAAAACGGCACGCCCTCCTCCGTGGCTCCCCGCGCCGCACTGGCCGCGACGCCTGCCGCTGCGCGGTGGGAGGCCGGGAGCGCAAGGGCGAGGATTGCGAGTGAGTGGAGGACGCTGCGGCGGGACGGATCGGGCAAGAGGCCTCCTGATCGAGCTCAGCCTCCCCGGATCATCCGTCAGGCCTGCGCTCGGAGAACGCGGGCTTTGCGCCGCCCGTTCCATGCCGCGGAGCAGCTGCAGTTTACGCGGGGCCGCATCCGGGCTAGACGACACCCGAAACCGAGCGTCCGCCTGATGCGTCGACGCCCCGCGAAGCGATCCCATGACCGTCGAAGCTCCTGCCCACCTGCCGAAGATCTCCTTTGTGTCACTCGGCTGCCCCAAGGCGCTGGTCGACAGCGAGAGGATCATCACCCAGCTGCGAGCGGAGGGGTACGATCTCGTCAAGTCGCACGAAGGTGCGGACGCGGTCATCGTCAACACCTGCGGCTTCCTCGACAGCGCCAAGGCGGAGTCGCTGGCCGCCATCGGCGACGCGCTCGCGCGCAACGGCAAGGTGATCGTGACCGGCTGCATGGGCGCGGAGCCCGAGCAGATCCGCGCCACGCATCCCGGCGTGCTCGCCATCACGGGTCCGCAAGCCTATGAGAGCGTCGTGTCCGCGGTGCACGAGGCGGTGCCCCCTGCGCATGATCCATTCCTGGACCTCGTGCCGCCGCAAGGCGTGAAACTGACGCCCCGGCACTACGCCTATTTGAAGATTTCGGAGGGATGCAACAACCGTTGCAGCTTCTGCATCATTCCCAAGCTGCGCGGCGACCTCGTCTCCCGTCCGATCGGGGACGTGCTGAGGGAGGCGGAAAAGCTGGTGAAGGCTGGGGTGAAGGAACTCCTCGTCATCTCGCAGGACACCTCTGCCTATGGCGTCGATACGAAGTATGCGACCAGCCCGTGGCAGGGGCGCGAAGTTCGGAGCAAGTTCATCGACCTCGCCCGGGAACTGGGCGACCTCGGCGCCTGGGTGCGCCTGCACTACGTTTATCCCTACCCCCACGTGGACGAGGTCATTCCGCTGATGGCGGAGGGCAAGGTGCTGCCCTACCTCGACATCCCCTTCCAGCATGCCTCCCCGAGGGTGTTGAAGGCCATGCGCAGGCCGGCGCACCAGGAGAAGACGCTGGAGCGCATCCGCGCCTGGCGAGAGGTCTGCCCCGACCTCGCCATCCGATCGACCTTCATCGTCGGCTTCCCCGGTGAGACGGACGAGGATTTCGAGGAATTGCTCGCCTTCCTCGACGAAGCGAAGATGGAACGCGTCGGCTGCTTCAAGTACGAACCTGTCAGCGGCGCGACCGCGAACGACATCGGGCTGCCCCAGGTCCCCGACGAGGTGAAGCAAGTCCGCTGGAACCGCTTCATGGAACGCCAGCAGGCCGTGAGCGCCAGGCGCCTCGCCTCGCGCGTGGGGCGGCGGATCAAGGTGATCGTCGACGAGCCCGGCCCGACGGTCTCAAAGGGCCGCAGCCAGTGGGACGCGCCGGAGATCGACGGGAACGTGTACGTGGCAAGCCGCCGTCCGCTGCGCATGGGCGATATCGTCACCGTGAAGATCGAAAGGGCTGACGCTTACGACCTGCACGGAGTGGCGGTGTAGCGGGTCACGGTTTCACCCGGGGGACTCGGGCTCGACGTCGAGCACGTTGTCACAGCCGGCCCTGCAGAAGACGAAAATCCTTTCTGCGCCATTATTCTATCTTAGGTTGTGTTCGTCCGTCTTGGTGACGAGAGCGCAGCCATGGACCACGCCACCGCCCTGCCCCTCTTGACGCCGCCGCGGCCTGCTCCGGCCCGCGAGCGCCTGTCGATGTTCAAGCTCGGTCTGGCGCTGGGGCGCAATGTCCTCGCGGTCTGGGGTGAGGAAGCCTACCGGCGCGACATCCTGGTCGGCTCGCTGTTCGGCGCGACAAGCTTCACGCTGAACGAACCGCAGGCCATCCGGCACGTGTTCATCGACAACACGGACAATTACGCCCGCACCGTGCCGACGAAGCGGATGCTGAGGCCGATCATCGGCGAGGGCCTTTTCCTGAGCGAGGGCGCGGCCTGGCGGCGCCAGCGGCGGGCGCTGGCCCCGGCGTTCACGCCGCGGGCCATCGATCCCTTGCGGGGGATCATGAAGGAGGTCGCCGTTGAGAAGCTCGACGGTCTTTCGGGCCGCCTCGGCCGGCCTGTCGACCTCTTCGCCTTCACGCAGAGGCTCGCGCTGGCGATCGCCGGGCGCACGATGTTTTCGCTGGAAATGGCCGGCCACGCCCAGCGCATGCGCGCGATGATCGAGGACTACGCCACCAAGGTCGGGCCCTCTCTGTTCGACCTCGCCTTGCCGGAAGGCTGGCCGAACCCCACAGACATCCGCCGGTCCATCGCCGCCCGGCGCTGGATGCGTTTCATCGAGCAGCTCATGGACGAGCGGGAGCGGCAGGGCGCGCCGGCTGAGACTCCGCGCGATCTCTACGATCTCCTTCTCGCCAGCCGGGACCCTGACGACGGCACGCCTTTCGACCGCACGCAGCTGCGCGACCAGGTCGCCACCATGATCCTGGCGGGCCACGAGACGACCGCGACATCGTTGTTCTGGTCGCTGCTGTTGCTCGCGCTCGCGCCGGACGTGCAGGAGCAGGCTGCGGCGGAAGCGGCGAACTGGGCCGACGACGGCTCGGCGCTGGCCGGGCAGTTGCCGACGATCGCGGCGATCGCCAACGAGGCGCTCCGGCTCTATCCGCCGGCCTTCCTCGTCACCCGCGTCGCCCGGGATGCGGATCGCATCGGCCCTCACAAGGTGAAGGCCGGGGACATCGTCTCCGTATCGCCCTGGTTGCTGCATCGGCACGAGAAGCTGTGGCGTGATCCCCACAGCTTCGATCCCAGCCGCTTCCTTCCCGGCGTTCCCGCGGTGGACCGCTTCGCCTACATGCCGTTCGGCATTGGCCCCCGGATCTGCATCGGTGCGCATTTCGCGCTGACGGAGATGATGGTGGTGTTGGCGGAAGCGCTCAAGCGGTTCCGGTTCGAGCGAACTGACGACCGGCCCGTGCTGCCCATCGGCGTTATCACCTTGCGGCCGGACCACCCAGCGCGGTTCAGGCTGAGCGCGCGCTGACACGTCGCCTCTGCGCCGACCGCTATTCCACGCGATCTTAGCTGTAAATTAAAACGTCAATCGTAAAAATTGAAAAAATCATTTTATGAGAGCGATTTCATGCCGGGTACGATCAAGCAGCGCGTGGTGGCCGTCACCACGCTGACAACTTTGTTCCTCATCGCGCTTTCCGGCGCCATCATCCTTCAGTCGTGGCGAGACATCCAGGCGGCGGTCGCTCTGCAGAAGGCAGGAGCTGCCCGCAACGCCTTGGTTCATGCCCTCCTGGACCTGTCGCTCGAACGCAGCGTCAGCCAGCTCTCCGTCACAATCGACCCTACGATTTCCAAGGAGAACCGCGCCCTCATCGACCATCAGCGCCTTAAGGCGGATGCAAGCCTCCAGCACGCGGCGTCCATCGGCCGAGACGTCACCACGTCCACCGAGGCGCCGAAGTTCGTCTCCCAGCTCGGTACCGCAATGACCCGGTTGAAAGATCTGCGGGGCGAACTCGACGAGATGACGGCGCAGCCGATAGCCCGCCGCCCAGCCGGTCGTGTCGAAAGCTGGCCAAAAGAATTCAAGACGATCATTTCCGAGATGATGCGCTACAGCTACTTGCTCCGCGGCGACGGCAACGACATTCCATCACGGGTCGTGTTGCTCGAAAACCTCGAGGACCGGGTGTGGGAAACGCGCGAATACGCAGGTCGCGAGCGCACGTGGTTCGCATGGGCGCTCGCAACGGGACGCCCGATCGACGCCCAGCGTCGAGCCGAAATGGACGACAACCACGCCCGAAGCAGCGACGCCTGGACCATCGTCGGCGTGATTGCACGGCAACTGGCTGACATTCCAGAAATCGAAAGCCAGGTCGCGTTGGTAAACAAGGACTATTTCGGCAGCTATCTGACATTGCGGGAGGCGTTGCGAGAGGCCGGCGCCTCTGCCTCGCCGCGCTACCCGATCAGCTTCCAGGACTATTTCGAGCAGTCGTCACGCAGTCTGGCCGGGATCACGACCTTCGCGGACACGGCCGCCGAGGAGGTGCAGGCGGTTTGGGCCGAGCTGATCGACGCCGCAAAGGCGGCCATGATCCGCGCGGCGGTGGTCATGCTGGCCGCACTTCTGCTCGGCGCTGCGTCGATCCTGATCGTCACCAAAGGCGCCCTGTCCCGGTTCGCGCGGATCCGGGAAACGATGGACGCCCTGGCTGGAGGACAGAAGGACGTCGTGGTGCCCGGCTTGGGCGACCGCGACGAGATCGGGGCCATGGCGAAGTGCGTGGAGGTCTTTCGGGTGAGCGCCCAAAAGCTCTCCAGCGCCGAAGACATGGCGGAACAGGCCGAGCGGCTCACGAAGTCTGAGCGAGCGCGCAAGGCGCTCGAAGACGAGCTGCGCATGAGCCTCGGGGTGGTGGTCGCCGCCGCGCGCGCGGGAGATTTCTCGAAAAGGGCGGACGCCTCGGCCGAACTGGGCGCGCTACGCGAAATTGTAGAGGGCTTCAACGTCGTCGTGTCCACATGTGACGTTTTTCTCGATGAGACCGACCGCGCTCTTCAAGCGCTCGCCGAGGGAGACCTCACCGCGCGCATGCCCCAGACGTTTCAGGGAAGGCTCGGCGCCGTAGCAGCCAATTTCAACGCCGCCAGCGCGGCGTTGATGGAGACAGTCGGCAGCGTGGCGCTCGCGAGCGGGGGCACGCGGTCCGCCGCCGTCGAGATCGCCGCTGCTATGCACGACATCTCCTCGCGCACGGAACAGCAAGCCCTGGCTCTCGAGGAAATGACAGCCACCGTGGAGGAACTGGCGAGGACGAGCGAGGTCACCGCTGGAACGGCTGGTCACGCCGCCCAACTGGCGCGTGGCACCGCGTCCCAGGCGGACCGGGGTTCGCAACTCGCGCGGGATGCGATGAACGCGATGGACAAGGTCGAGAGCCAGACAGGCAAGATCGTCGCGATCGTCGATGTGATGGACGATCTCGCCTTCCAGACCAACTTGCTCGCACTGAACGCCTCAGTTGAAGCGGCTCGCGCCGGTGAAGCGGGCCGCGGCTTCGCAGTCGTCGCCGTCGAGGTGCGCAGGCTTGCACAGCAATCGGCCGATGCCGCGAAGGGCGTTCGCACCTTGGTGGCGGAAGTGGGGGCCGACGTGAAGGCGGGCGCGATGTCGGTCAAGACGGTCGGCGGCGCGCTGGAGGAGATCGTGGGGGAGGTCGTCAAGATCGCAGGCACGTTCGGCGAGATCGCAGGCGCGACGCGAGAGCAAGCCACCGGCATTGCGGAAATCGCGAACTCCGCGACGTCGATCGATGCGGCCACTCAGGCGAGCGCGTCGGCGACCGAGGAAACGGCGTCGGCTGCTTCGCAGCTGGAGGACACGGCGCAGTCGTTGAACCGAACGATCTCGCGGTTCCGGCTTGACGGTTCTCCGAGGCCTCACTCGGGGGCGTCGGCCCGCAAGGCTGCCTGAGGGCCTGTCCCGCCAGGCATGCCTGCACGACGCTGCTCACGACATCAAAGGGCGGCCCGCGAAGGCCGCCCTTTCCATTCGCGTACGTTTTACTTCGGCAGCTTGTCGTCGATTCCCTTGACGTAGAAGTTCATGCCGAGCACCTGCTCGTCGGCCAGGGCGCCCTTGCCCTTGCACTCGACCTCCTTGCCGTCCTGGCCATAGACCGGGCACTTGAAGGGATTGAGAGCGCCGGACTTGATGGCCGCCTGGGTTTCCTCCGCAGCCTTCTTCACGTCATCCGGCATGTTGGTGTACGGGGCCATGTTGACCATGTTGGCCGCGAAGCCGCCCCAGGTGTCCTCTGACTTCCAGGTGCCGTCGAGCACCATCTTGGTGCGGGCGATGTAGTAGTCGTCCCAATGGTCGACGATGGATGTCAGCGTCGCCTTGGGGGCGAAGCGGATCATGTCTGAAGCCTGCCCGAACGCGAACTTGCCGCGGGCCTCGGCCTGCTGCAGCGGCGCCGGGCTGTCGGTGTGCTGGGTGATGATGTCGCAGCCCTGGTCGAGCAGCGCCTTCGCGGCGTCGGCTTCCTTGCCCGGGTCGAACCAGGTGTTGGCCCAAACGATCTTGACCTTGATGTTGGGGTTCACGGACTGTGCGCCCAACATGAAGGCATTGATGCCGGACACGACCTCAGGGATCGGGAACGAGGCGACGTAGCCGATGGTGTTCGTCTTCGTCATCTTGCCTGCGATGACGCCCTGAACGTAGCGGCCCTCGTGGAACTTGGCGGAATAGGTCGCCAGGTTCTTATCGCGCTTGTAGCCGGTGGCGTGCTCGAACTTCACGTCGGGGTACTTCTTGGCCACTTTGACGGTCGGGTCCATGAAGCCGAAGGACGTCGTGAAGATAAGCTTGTGGCCGGTGCGGGCCAGTTGCTCGATGGAGCGCTCGCTGTCGGCCTCGGCCACGTTTTCCAGGTACGTGGTCGCGACCTTGTCGCCCAGCGCCTTTTCCACGGCGAGGCGACCCTGGTTGTGCTGGTAGCTGTAGCCGAAGTCGCCGACCGGGCCGACATAGATGAAGCCCACTTTGAGCTTCTCCTGAGCCGCCGCGGGCTGGGCCGCGAGCCCCACCGCCAACGCTGCGACGGCGGCCGCCGAAATGATGTGACGCATTCTGCTCTCCACTCCGGGTCATTGTTCTTGCGAAGCCGGCCGCGCCCGAAGCGACCCGCCCCCCTGAGACATCGAAAGCTCCGGTCCACCCTACAAATCAGCGGTCCGGAACAAAAGGGGCTCCGAGCGATCCGGGGGCTCCCACCGCGCGGCGCTTGCCCAGCGACATGATGACGAGAGCGACGATGGTCGCGACATAGGGGAAGGCCGTCAGCGCCTGGGACGGCAGGCCGAGCGACGCGGCCTGGGCGTGCAGCTGCAGCACCGTCGCCCCGCCGAAGAGATAAGCCCCGAAGATGAGCCGGAGCGGCTTCCATGAGGCGAAGACCACCAGGGCCAACGCGATCCAGCCGCGGCCGGCCGTCATTCCCGGCGACCAGAACGGCGTGTAGACAAGTGAGAGGTACGCCCCCGCCAGTCCCGCGCATCCGCCGCCGAAGAGGATGGCGAGAAAACGGGTGCGCAGGACCTCGAGGCCGAGCGCATGGGCCGAGATGTGGTTTTCGCCGACGGATCGGAGCATGAGCCCGGACCGGCTGCGCACCAGGAACCAGAGTGCGCCGCCTGCAAGGCCGATCGAAACATAGAAGAAGGGGTTCTCGCCGAAGACGAGCTTGCCGATGACCGGCAGCTCGCTCAGCCCGGGGATGAAGAGGTCGGGGATCGCAGCGCGCTGCGTGCCGACGAAACCGGCCCCGATCAGTCCGGAAAGGCCGAGCCCCAGGATCGTGAGGGCGAGGCCGGAGGCCACCTGGTTCGTGGCGAGGCCGAGCACCAGGAAAGCGAAGAGCGTCGCCAGCACCATTCCTGCCGCGATCGCCGCAAGGATGCCCAGGATCGAGGACTCCGTCAGGATGGCGGTCGCGAAGCCGCACGCCGCCCCGACCGCCATCATGCCCTCGATCCCGAGGTTCAGCACGCCAGCGCGTTCGACGACAAGCTCGCCGATGGCGGCGATCAGCAGCGGCGTCGCCGCCGTGATCACCGTGAGGAGAACAGCTTCCCAGATGCTCATCTCAAGCCCTCGCCGTCGTCACGAACTGCACCCGGTATGAGACAAGCGCATCGGCGGCCAGCACGCACATCAGCAGGATGCCCTGGAAGGTTCGCGTGAGGTCGAGCGGAAGCTTCAGCGCGATCTGCGCTCCCTCGCCTCCGATCACGGTCAGCGCGACCACGAGCGCCCCGAACACCATGCCCACCGGATGCAGCCGGCCGAGGAAGGCCACCGTGATCGCGGTGAACCCGACGCCGCCCGAAATAGCCGGCTTCAACTGCCCGATCTGCCCGGTGACCTCGACAATGCCTGCAAGGCCAGCCAGCGCGCCCGAGATGCTGAAAGCCGCGACGAGGAGCTTGCTGGAATCGAAACCGGCGAACCGCGCCGCCTTGGGCGACTCGCCGGACACGCGGATCCCGAACCCGAAGAGAGTGCGGCTCATCACGAACCAGGCGACGAGCACGACGAGCGGGCCGATCAGCACGCCGGCGTGGAGCCGTCCGCCATCCGCCAGCATGGGCATCAGCGCGCCGTCGTCGAAGCTGACGGTCTGGGGAAAGTTGAAGCCCTTGGGATCGCGCCACGGGCCGCGCACGAGATAGTCGAGCGTGAGGTCCGCCACATAGACCAGCATCAGGCTGGTGAGGATCTCGCTGACGCCGAACGCGACGCGCAGGAGCGCCGGGATCAGGGCGAACAGCATGCCGCCCAACGCGCCCATCGCGAGGGACAGCACGAGGACCCAGTGGCCGGCGTCCGACCCGTTGGTCAGCAGGGGCAGGATGCTGCCCGCCAGGGCGCCCATGATGAACTGACCCTCCGCGCCGATGTTCCAGAGGTTGGCGCGAAAGCAGAAGGACAGGCCGACCGCGATGATCAGCAACGGCGTCGCCTTGATCGCGAGCTCCTGGAGGGCCCAACCCTGCGTCAGCGGCTCGAGAAAGTAGACCTCGAAGGCTGCGGCCGGGGATCGTCCCATCAGGGCGATGATCAGGCCACCGATCAGCGTCGCAGCCAGAACGGCTGCGAGAGGCGCCAGCACGCGGGCGTAGGCGGGGATGTCGCCGCGCGGTACGAGTTCAAGCCGCATCCGCGTGGTGCTCCCCGATGCCTGCCATCAGGAGCCCGATCCGCTCGCGGTCGATCTCCCGGGCGGGGTGGGTGTCGGACAGCCGTCCGTCGTGGATCACCGCGATGCGATCTGCGATGGCGAAGATCTCGTCCAGGTCCTGGCTGATGACGATCACCGCCGCGCCCCGGGCGGCAAGGTCGATCAGGGCCTGCCGGATGGTGGCGGCGGCGCCGGCGTCCACGCCCCAGGTCGGCTGGTTGACTATCAACACGCCGGGCTCACGCATGATCTCGCGCCCGACGACGAACTTCTGAAGGTTGCCGCCGGAGAGCGTGCCCGCAGGCGGGTCCGCCCGGCCCTTTCGCACGTCGAAAGCCTGCGAGATTGCAGCGGCCACCTTCCGGGCCGCCCCCGAATCCACCAGGCCCCGACGGGCGACGCCACCGGTGGCATGCCGGGACAGCACGACGTTTTCCGAAAGGCTCAGCCGAGGGGCGGCGGCATGGCCGTTGCGCTCCTCGGGCACGAAAGCGGCGTTTCGCCGGCGGCGCTGGTCGATGCCCATCGAGCCGACGGGTGAGTCGTCGAGGCGCACGGCGCCCGGCGAGGCGGCCACCATCTCGCCGGACATGGCCGCGAACAGCTCGGACTGACCATTGCCCGCGACGCCCGCGATCCCCACGATCTCGCCGCCGCGCACCGCCAGGGACACATTGCGAAGCGCGATGCCGTGCAGTTCCGGCGAGGGCAGGCTCAGCCCGGTCATCTCAAATCGCACCGGCCCCAGGGCGTGGACCGGCGCGGCGCGGACCTCCACCACTTCGCTCCCCACCATCAGGCTCGCGAGGCGCGACACGGTTTCCTTGCGCGGGTCGCAGGCCGCGACGACCTTGCCCGCGCGAAGCACGGTGGCGCGGTCGCACAGGCGCCTCACCTCCTCGAGCCGGTGAGTGATGTAGAGCAGGCCGCATTGTCCCGCCGCCAGCTTCTCCAGCGTCTCGAACAGCGTGTCGGCTTCCTGCGGCGTCAGCACGGAGGTCGGCTCGTCCAGGATGAGGAGCTTGGGCTCCAGCAACAGGGCGCGCACGATCTCGATGCGCTGGCGCTCGCCAGCGGACAGCGTCCAGACGGGCCTGTCCGGTTCGAGCGCCAGGCCATAACGCTTGCCGACCTCCGCGATACGCTGGTCGAGGTCGACCAAGGGCACGTCGCGCGGAAGCGAGACGGCGATGTTCTCCGCCACGGTGAGGTTGTCGAACAACGAAAAGTGCTGGAACACCATGCCGATGCCCAGCGCCGCGGAGTCGTCGGGGCCAGCGAGGGCGACAGGGCGGCCCTGCCACCGGATCTCGCCCTCATTGGGCTGCAGCAATCCGTACAGGATCTTCACGAGAGTGGATTTGCCGGCGCCGTTCTCACCCAGCAGGGCGTGGATCTCGCCGGCCCGGATATCGAGGTCGATGCGATCGTTGGCCGTCAGCGTTCCGAACCGCTTGACGATGCCGCGCAGGCTGACGAGCGGCGGCGCCGGATCGACCGCTGCATTGGTGTTCGTCCCCATCATGGCGGGACCCGCCTCCCCCTCACCCACACGCGCGACCGGCCCCGCCGGTGGCGATGGCAGGCCGCTCATTCGCCTGCACGCTCCTGGTGCAGAGTTTGGCGCGGAACGGATGGACATTGCGAGAGCAAACTTCGCTTCTTCCAGCGCCGATCGACGTTCTCCCTAGGGGATCAACACGGTCGCTCCGGTCGTCTTCCGGCTTTCCAGTGCGCGATGCGCTTCGGGCGCATCCTGCAGCTTGACGCGATGATGCACCGGTATCTTCACCGCGCCGGAGGTGACCACGCCGAAGAGGTCGCGCGCCATCTTCAGGAGATCGGCCCGCTGCGCGGTGTAGGTGAAGAGCGTCGGGCGGGTCGCGAAGAGCGAGCCCTTCTGAGCCAGCAGGCCGATGTTGAAGGCCTCGATCGGTCCCGACGCACTGCCGAAGCTCACGAACATGCCGAGCGGCCTGATGCAATCCAGCGACGCCGGGAAGGTGTCCTTGCCGACGCCGTCATAGACGACATGGCAGAGCTGGCCGCCGGTGATCTCCTTCACGCGGGCCACGAAGTCCTCGTCCCGATACAGAATCGTGTGGTCGCAGCCGTTCTTTTTGGCGAGTTTCGCCTTCTCCTTGTCGCCCACCGTGCCAATCACCGTCGCGCCGAGGTGCTTGGCCCATTGGCTCGCGATGAGCCCGACGCCCCCCGCAGCGGCGTGGATGAGGATCGTGTCGCCCGGCTTCACCTTGTAGGTTCGGCGGACGAGATATTGGGTCGTGAGCCCCTTCAGCATCATGGCGGCGGCAGTGTCGTAGTCGATCGCGTCCGGCAGCTTCACGAGGACCCGCGCGGGGACGTTCCGCTCCTCGGCGTATCCGCCATAACCCGCCACGTACGCAACGCGGTCCCCTTTCCTGAAGCCGGTGACACCCTCACCCAGCGCAAGCACGTCGCCGGAAGCTTCGCTGCCGGGAATGAACGGCTTGGCGGGCGGCGGATACAGCCCGGTGCGGTGATAGACGTCGATGAAGTTGACGCCGATGGACCGATTGCGCACGCGGACCTCGCCTGGGGCGGGCGCCGGAAGCTCGACATCGCCATAGACCATCGCCTCGGGTCCACCGACCTCATGAACCTGAATCGCCTTCACCATGCCTTGCTCCTAAAGGCCGCCGTACACGCAGCCGCATTGTGTGGGTCTCGGCGGCATCTTACGGGGCATTCCCAACTCGGCAATGCGCTCGCGATGTGTCATCATCGCAAATCCACATTCATTCCTTGTGGAATATCTGCATGACTGCGCTGGTACGGCGCAAACGAGTTGTTGGAAGACGAGCACCCGATGAACATCTCGGCGAAATCCACCCCGCGCCCCGAACCCTCCTTCGTGGAGCTCTTCACGCCCAAGCTCGTCACCGTGCTGCGCGAGGGCTACGGCGCGGCCGCGCTGCGGGCCGACCTGATCGCCGGCATCACGGTGGCGATGGTGGCGCTCCCGCTCTCCATGGCGATCGCCAAGGCCAGCGGGGCGACGCCGGACACCGGCCTCTTCACGGCCATTGTCGGCGGGTTCCTGATCTCGGCGCTGGGCGGCAGCCGGTTCCAGATCGGCGGCCCCGCGGGCGCGTTCATCGTGGTGGTGGCGGCGTCCATCGAACGCAACGGTTTCGATGGCTTCCTGCTCGCCACGCTGATGGCGGGAGCGATCCTGATGGCCATCGGGTTCCTGAGGCTCGGCACCTACATCAAGTACATCCCGCACCCCGTGACGGTGGGATTCACGTCGGGCATCGCGGTCATCATCTTCTCCAGCCAGATCACGGACCTGTTCGGCCTCACCCTGCCCGGCCGCGAACCGGCGGCGTTCGTGCCGAAGATCGAGGCGATCGCGGGGGCTGCAGGCACGATCAGCGCCGCCGCAATGGTGGTGACGGCGGTGTCGCTCGCCGTGATTCTCCTGCTCAGGCGGTTCAAGCCGCACTGGCCCGGGTTTCTCATCGCCATCGCCGTCGGCGCCGTGCTGTCCGCGGTCATGGCGAAGGCTGGATTCGGCGTGGCTACGATCGGCTCAAAGTTCGGCGGGATCCCGAGCACCTTGCCTGCGCCTCACCTGCCGCCGATCTCGATGGAGAAGATCGCGGCCGTTTTCCCCGACGCCGTCACTTTTGCGATCCTGGGCGGCATCGAATCGCTGTTGTCGGCGGTGGTGGCGGACGGCATGAGCGGCCGGCGTCATCGCTCGAACTGCGAGCTCGTCGCGCAGGGCGTTGCCAATATCGGCTCGGCCCTGTTCGGCGGAATTTGCGCCACGGGCACGATCGCCCGCACGGCCACGAACGTGCGCGCGGGCGCGCGCGGCCCCGTCTCCGGAATAATCCACTCGGTCATGCTGCTGCTCATGATGCTCATGGCGGCGCCCCTAGCCTCCTACATACCCCTCGCGACGCTCGCGGCCGTGCTCGCCGTCGTGTCCTGGAACATGGCGGAGAAGGCTGAGTTCATCGCGATCCTGAAGCGTTCGCGAGGCGACGGCCTCGTTCTGCTGGCGACCTTTCTGCTGACGGTGTTCCGCGATCTCACCGAGGGCATTGCGGTGGGCGTGGTGCTTGGGGCCGTCATGTTCATGCATCGCATGGCCCAGCTCGTCGAGGTGCAGACGCACACGCACCTCATCGACACCGACCAGGCGGACACCGCCGGCGACCGGGCGCCGTATGCAGGCCCGCTCGGCGACGGCGGCGAGATGGTCTACCGGATCAGCGGGCCGTTCTTCTTCGGGGCGGCGTCCGAGGTCGGCGCGGTTTTGGACCGCCTTGGGCAGTTCCCGAAGGTCTTCATCCTCGACCTCGCCAGCGTGCCCTTTGCGGACACCACCGCCGCTCATTCGCTCAAGTCGTTCGCCCAGAAGGCCGCCAGGTCGGGCACGAGGGTCTATCTCGCCGGGGCGCCGTCAGGCGTCCGCCACGTCCTGCTGGAGCACGGCTTGCGTCCACCGCTGGTGGAATACGCCCTGTCGGTAGAGACGGCGCGCGAGGCGTCCCGGGAGGCCGCCGGTTCGACTGCTCCCGAATCCCGGCTCGCCTCCAGCACGACCTGAAGCTCAGGGCTTGTGTTTCGCAAGCCCGGCCGCCAGCGGCGTTCGCACAAATCCGAGGCCGCCGAAATAGACGGCGCAGGCGAGCAGCACGATGCTGGTGAAGAGATCGGGCTTCAGGTTCTCGGTGATGACGACGAAACCGGCGATGGTCCAGACGACGCACATCCCGAGCGTCAGCGGCTTCAATTGGCGCACCCTGAAGGGGTGGACGAAGACCAGCGGCATCGCCTGGCCGATCGCCGCTGCCAGGATCACGACGGTCGCGAGCCAGGCCGGAGGCGCATAGACCATCAGGTAGAAGACGACGACGTTCCAGACTGCGGGGAAGCCCGCGAACCAGTTGTCCGGCGTCTTCATCCTGAGATCCGCGAAATAGAGCGCGGCGGACATGATCATGATCACGCCGAGGAAGATTGCGAGGTCGCGCGGCCACAGCCCGCAGAGGACCAGCATCGTGGCGGGGACGAAGACATAGGTCGTGAAGTCGATGACGAGGTCGAGGACATCGCCGGACAAGTTCGGCACCCGGTCCCGGACGTGAAGCGCGCGCGCGATCGTGCCGTCGATGCCATCCACCACCAGCGCCACGCCCAGCCAGAAGAAAGCCTGGGCGAAGTCGCCCTCGATGGACTTGAACAGGGCGATGAACGCCAGCGCGCCGCCCGAGGCGGTGAAGAAATGGACGAGGTAGCCCGGCAGCCTTTCGCCGAACGGACGTCGCTTCGCCTGGGGGTTGACCAGGAAAGGGTCGTCCTGGGAACCTTGCCCGTTATCGTTGTCCACGCGCCGTCCCGTCCCCAGTACATTCGGCGACGAACGCCGTAGGGCTGGCGTCGTCCGGAGGGATCAGCCAGCATCGCGAGGGGATAAAACATCACCCGGCTTGGGTTTTCCAGTGCTTCGTTGCGCCAGCATCCAGTCTCAGCCCAGGGCCCAGTGCAGAACCGGACCGATGCCGACCGCCGAAATTGCGACGGCGGCGCCTGCCATCACAAGGCCTGCGCCGATCATCCGCGGCGCCCACCGCCCCTGCGTCAGGCGTTCGATGGTCATGAGGAGCGTGAAACAGGCCATCCAGAACAGGTTCATGACGCCTGCGATGAGCATGAGCGCCATCACCGCCGCACAACAGCCCACGCAACGAGCCCCATGGGCGAGCCCCAGCCTGAACACGCGCAACCTGGAGCCGCTGGCGCTTTCGGCGTCGACCTCGTGCCGGCAGGCTGCGAGAAACCGAAGCTTCAAGTCGCTGAACTGATAGAGCCCCGCCGCGCCGATCACGGCGCCGGACAGCACGCCTGTGATGACCGGAGGCGCGGCCAGTTGCGAGCCCAGCCGCAACCAGAGCGCCTGCGCCAATCCCGCAGACACCGAAACCGCGGTCCATACCAGGAGATAGCCGCCGATCAGCCAAAGGGAGGACGCTGCACCCGCGCCGGTGCGCCGGAGATGCTCGTCGGCGCGATCGAGATAGGACGCCGCGGTCGGGATGAGCGTCGGCAGCATCATCGCGACGCTCATCACCGCGAAGATCGCCGCCGACGCCGCCCAGTCCGACACGAGACCGGCGACGCCCTCACCCGGAGAGGCTCCGGACGAGGAGCAGAGCGCTGTCAGGAACGCGTTCTCGCCCCCGACCCGCTGGGCCTGCAAGGCGAGGGCCGCCCACGCTCCCAGCGTCAGGGCGAGGATCGCCGCGACCGCCGGAAGCGAGACCGGCCGGGCGGAGACCGTGGCGGCCTCGCGCTCGTAGGGTGAAGACGGAGTTGGCAGGGTTCTCGGGGCGAGGAAGCTCATGGACAGTCAGGGAAGCTCATGGAGGGTCGGGCGGCCTTCCTTGTGCGCCTTTCACCCAAGCATCCCGCCCGATCCCTGTCCATTCGAAGGAACACCGATGCGAGGACCTTTGGGCGCTGCGGCCTGATGGGCGCTGTCGCTGCCGGAAAGGCTGGTGTAGGAGCGTAAGAGGCGGTCGGGCGAGCCACCGGCCCCTATGGTCAGGATCACTGTCGGCATGATCGAAACGGACCCAGGACACTTCGAGATCGTGGTCGTCGGCGCAGGCGCGGTGGGTCTTGCGGCGGGGATCGCCCTCGCGGGACGAGGCTGGCGGACCGCAGTGGCGGGCCAAGCTGGCGCCAGACGAGACGGCAGGACCGTCGCCCTGATGGACGGCTCCGTGCAGTTCCTGCGCGGAATCGGGGTCTGGGACGCCATAGCCTCGCACGCCGCACCGCTCGAGACCCTCGCCATCGTGGACGATACCGGCGGCCTGTTCCGCGCCCCTCCGGTCTCATTCCATGCCTCGGAGATCGGGCTGGATGCCTTCGGCCAGAACATCGAGAGCGCAGAACTCGTCAGCGCGCTGGAGTCCCATGCGTCTAAACTTCCGCTGCTTACACTCCTCGCTGACGCGATGACGGGCATGGCGACGAATGACGAGGGCGCGATGGTGACCCTCGCTTCGGGTGCAACACTGTCCGCACGCCTGGTCGTCGGGGCCGACGGAAGAACCTCGCCTGTGCGCCAGGCCGCTTCCATCCACGCGCGGGAATGGCGTTACGAGCAGGTCGCCATCACGGCCATCCTGGACCATGACCGCGCTCACCGCGAGACGTCCACGGAGTTCCATACGCGCAAGGGCCCGTTCACGCTCGTGCCCTTGCCGGGCAAGCGGTCGAGCCTCGTTTGGCTGACGGATCCGCGTCACGCGGAAGAGTTGCAGGCAATGGACGCGGAAGCGTTCGCACGCGCCGTGGAGCGGCAGGCCCAGTCGATGCTGGGCGCAATGCGGCTCGCCGGCCCGCGCGGCGCGGTGCCGATGGGCGGGCTCTCTTTGGACCGGTTCACCGCCGAGCGCGTCGCACTCGTCGGCGAGGCGGCGCACGTGTTTCCGCCGATCGGGGCGCAGGGTCTCAATCTCGGCCTGCGCGACGTGATGGCCCTGGCCGAGGCGATCGGGATCCCTCCCGGCGATCCCGGCTTCGCCTCCGCTCTGGTTGCCTACGAGCGCGCCAGGGGGTTCGATGTGCGGAGCCGGACAGGCGCCGTCGACGCGCTGAACCGGTCGCTGCTCGCTGGCTTCCTGCCGGTCGACATGGTGCGGGGGCTCGGCCTGATGGCGCTGAGCAGGATCAAGCCGTTGCGGCGCTTCGTGATGCGACAGGGGCTGGGCGCGGCGCGCTGAGCCCTCGCCGAAATCGCGGACGGTCAGTCGTCGCGAAAGACTGGAGCGATGGGGACGACCATCGCCGGCATCTCGGCGCTCCCGCTTCGGACGACCCGGTCGAACAGGCCGCGCCGGCGAAAGTGTTCGTCGGCCAAAGCCTCGTCCAGCGTCGCAACGATGGTGCAGCAGCAATCGAGCGGCGTGAACACGGCCCGCCACTCCTGGGAGTCGCGAGCCCGGATGAGCCGTTCGATCTCGGCGGCAACCTGCCGGGGATCAGCCCTGGCGTCCCTGAGCCCTGACGCGAGCCCGACCGCCTCGCAAAAGGTGGTCCAGAACTTATCCTCAAGCGCGCCCACCGCCAGGAACCGGCCGTCTCGGGTGGCATATGGGCGATACCGGGGGCTGCCCCCGGTCAGCATCGTCTCGGCCGCGCCCGGGAACACCCCGGTGGCGTGTCCCTGCGCCAGCCCGTACCACGCAAAGGTGAACATGGCGTCCGACATGGCGATATCGAGGTGGACGCCCTGCCCCGTCCGGTCCCGATCCCGCAGCGCCAGCAGAATATTGATGACCGCCGGCATGGCGCCGCCTGCGATGTCGGCAGTGAGCGAGGGCGGCAGCGTCGGCTGATCGGCCGAACCGGGCGATTGGGAGAGGAGCCCCGTGACGGCCTGGTAGTTTATGTCGTGCCCCGCCTCTCCGGACCGCGGCCCGGTCTGGCCATAGCCGGTGACGGAGCAGTAGACGAGCCGGCGGTTGCGCTCCCGAAGGGCCTCATAGCCCAGCCCCAGCCTGTCCATCACGCCGGGGCGGAACTGCTCGACCAGAACGTCGGCGCGTTCCAGGAGTGGAGCTATTCCAGCGATGTCAGCGGGGTTCTTGAGGTCGATCGTGCGGATCGTCTTGCCGCGATTGAGCATGGCCCAGGGAACCGACGTCTCCCCGAATGCCGGTGGAAAGCGGTGCATGTCCTCGCCGCCGGGACGCTCCAGCTTAATGACCTCGGCGCCGGCTTCGGCAAGGAACAGCGTCGCGAGGGGGCCGGGCAGCAGCGTGCTGAAATCGAGCACGAGAATGTCGCTCAGTGGACCTGCCATGCGCGTTGGCGCTCCGGCTGCTGTTCATTTCCCATGATTGTCACTCATGGCTGCGCGCTTGGGAACCCGTTCTCAGGGGAAGAGGTCGTAGGGAATGGAATCGTGGGCGACCATCAGCAGCAGCGCCGTCACCGTGCCGACTGAGGCGAGGGTCCCGATCAGGATCGCGGTAGACGCACGCTCGACGTAGACGTGGTACTGATTGGCGATCACGAACACGTTCAAAGCGGGGGGAAGCGCGGCCATCAGCACGGCGGTGAACATCCATTCGCGCTCGAAATTGCCCAGCCACGACAGCAGCACCCACACGATCAGAGGATGAATGACGAGCTTGATCAGGAGCAGGATCGGGATTTCGCCGGGGATCCGGTTCAACTTCCGGAGCGCCACCGTCACGCCCATCGTGAAGAGCGCGCAAGGAGCGGCGGCGTTCTTCAGAAAGGTGAGCATGGTGTCGACCGCCACCGGAGGCTGGTAATGGGTCGCAGCGGCCGCGATCGCCACTGCAGTGGCGATGTTGAAGGGATGCGTGACTACCCGCTTCACGATGTACCAGGCCGTCGCACCGACGTTCATCTCGTCCTTGCCGCCCAGAGCCATGACGATGGGGACCAAAGTGAACAGCAGGATCGTGTCGAACACGAAGATCAGGGCCGTCGGGACAATGGCCCCCTGCCCCAGTGACGCGATCGTCAGGCCCGGCCCCATGTAGCCGATGTTCGAATAGCTGCCCGCGACCGCCTGGATCGTCGAGCGCCTCAGGTCACCCCCGGTGAAGAGGATGCCGACGCCGAAGGCGAGGCTGAACGCGATGTAGGTGGACAGTGAGGTGCCCAGCACGAACGGCCAGTTCGCGAGCTGTTCGATGGGGGCGGCGGAAATCAGCTTGAAGAACAGGGCGGGCAGCGCGACGTAGACGATGAAGAAGTTCATCCATTGCAGGCCGGCCTCCGGATACCTCACGATCTTGCCGCAGATGAACCCCAGGAAGATCAGCCCGAAGAAAGGCATGGCCAGGGAGGCGACGCTCGACACGATGCAGTCCCATGGCTCGGAGATGGCGAAGGCGAAACTCCGAGCCGGCACGGCCGGATCGGAGCCCATGCGACGTAAGGCCACCCGGACAACCCGTCAACCGCATGAAATGCGCGGCAGGACTTCGCCGTTCCCGCTTTGAGCCGGGCTCGCCTCATGTTAGCGGAGCACGGCTGGAGCCGGGCGGGGGCGCGTGGGGACGACGAACGAACACACGACCGTTCAGGAGGATGTCGAGCCTTTCAGGCCGAGCCTGCTGACGCGCGTGGAGTATTGGGGCTTTCTCGCGGTCGCCGGATTGTTCCGTGCGCTCCCGCTGGAGACGGCGTCGGCCTTCTCCGGGTGGATGTGGCGCGTGATCGCGCCACGCCTACGCCGGCATGAGCGGGCCCGGCGCAATCTTTCCGCCTCGATGCCAGAGCTCAGTCCGGAGCGGCGCGAAGCCGTGCTCCTCGAGATGTGGGAGATGCTCGGCCGGACCTTTGCCGAAGCCTTCCACCTCGACGAGATCGCCAATGATCCCAAGCGGGTCACGATCGATCCCTCCCCGGAGGTGCATGAGGCGTTTCATTCGCCCTCCGGTTGCGTGATCGTCTGCCTCCACATGGGGAACTGGGAAGTGGCCGGGCTGGGCGCGGCCCGGGCCGGCTGCTCCATCGCAGGCGTCTATCAACGCTTGAAGAACCCGCTCGTCGACCGGGCCGTGACCCGCATGCGGCGGCACGTCTATCCGCTCGGCCTGTTCAGCAAGGGGCACCAGACTGTCACCGCCCTGATGCGGATTCTTCGCAAGGGAGGCGCAGTCGCCCTCCTCGCTGATCAACGCGACCACGGAGGAATACCCGTCCCTTTCTTCGGCCGGCCAGCTCCATCGACTCCCTTCCCCGCCATGCTCGCCCGGGCCAAGAACGTCCCGCTCGTGGCAGGTCGCGTCCAGCGCCTGCCCGGCGTGCGGTTCAAGGTCCTGACCGAGATCGTGGAGGTTCCGCACACGGACGACCGCCAGGCCGACATCCGGGACGCGACGGCGGCCATCCACGCCGTTTTCGAGCGCTGGATCCGCGAGGACCCGGGCCAGTGGATGTGGAGCCATCGGCGCTGGGGCTGAAGGATCGCTTGCGCGCATGCTCCGCTTGGCCGATTGCGAGGCCGGCGCGGCATGTCATATTGCGCTGCAGCACGCGACCGGAGACCAGCCATGAAACTCGCCCGCTCGTTCTACAAGCCGCTGGCCATCGGTGCGCCGGAGCCCTATCGCGAATTGCCGGTGCGTCTCGAGCGGATGATCCATTTCGTGCCTCCGCACATCGAGAAGGTCCGCGCGAAAGTCCCCGAGCTGGCCGGGCAGGTCGACGTGGTGCTCGGCAATCTGGAGGACGCTATCCCCGTGGAGGCGAAGGAGGCTGCGCGCGAGGGCTTCATCGCCATGGCGAAGGCCGTGGACTTCGGCCAAACCGGGCTCTGGACCCGCGTCAACGCCTTGAACAGCCCCTGGATGCTGGACGACGTCACCCAGATCGTCGGCGAGATCGGCGACAAGCTCGATGTCGTGATGTTGCCCAAGGTGGAAGGCCCCTGGGACATCCATTACCTCGACCAGCTGCTCGCCCAGCTGGAGGCGCGCCACGGGGTGCGTAAGCCGATCCTGATCCATGCGATCCTGGAGACGGCCGAGGGAGTGAAGAACGTGGACGAGATCGCGTCGGCGTCCCCCCGCATGCATGGCATGAGCCTGGGGCCGGCCGATCTCGCCGCCTCGCGGGCCATGAAGACCACCCGGGTGGGCGGCGGCCACCCCGAATACAAGGTGATCTCCGACCCCGTTCCCGGGCATGCCCGTAGCGTCGCCCAGCAGGACCTGTGGCACTACACCATCGCCAAGATGGTGGACGCTTGCGCCTCGAACGGGCTCAAGGCCTTCTACGGTCCGTTCGGGGACTTTTCGGACGCGGAGGCCTGCGAGGCTCAGTTCCGCAACGCCTTCCTGCTGGGGTGCGCGGGCGCATGGACGCTGCATCCCTCCCAGATCGCCATCGCCAAGCGCGTCTTCAGCCCAGACGCCGCCGAGGTCGCCTTCGCGCGCCGGATCCTCGAAGCCATGCCCGACGGCAGCGGCGCGGTGATGATCGACGGCAAGATGCAGGACGACGCCACCTGGAAGCAGGCCAAGGTGATCGTCGACCTCGCCCGCACCGTCGCCAGTCGTGATCCCGAGCTTGCCGCCGTGTACAATTTTTGAAGGAAGTGGTGCGACACTCACGAGGTCGGGCGGCGCAAGGGCCGCATTGACTCAGTTGGAGTTCCGGACGTATCCGGTCGGCCCATGAAGGCAAAAAACGCGAAATACGCTCTCGGCCAGGTTGTCAGGCATCGAATATACCCCTTCCGGGGCGTAATCTTCGATGTCGATCCTACCTTTTCCAATACCGAGGAATGGTACAACTCGATCCCGGAAGAGGTTCGCCCGCGCAGGGACCAGCCCTTCTACCATCTCTTCGCCGAGAACGCCGACACCGAGTATGTCGCCTACGTGTCGGAACAGAACCTGCTTCCCGACACGTCCGGCGAACCGCTCCGGCATCCACAGGTCGCGGATGTGTTCGAGCGGGACGCCAGCGGCGTCTATCACGCGAGGCGAGATCTCCTGAACTGAACGCGCTCCAGCAGGGCGCGCACGAAAAAGCGGGCCGAAAGGGCCCGCTTTCCGTGAACCAGGCCGCCCTGCTCAGGGCTTGGCGGGCGCAGGCGCAGGCGCAGGGGCTGCTCCGGGCGCGCCGGGCTGGCCGCCGCCCTGCTCGAGCTTCTTGCGCATCTCGTCGGCCTGCTTCTGCATCTGGTCCTGAAGGGCCTTCTGCTGCTGCTCGAGAACGGCCGGGTCGATCGGCGGTCCGTCATAGACCTTGCCGAAGCCGGCCAGCGGCACCTGGAAGGTGACCTCGCGGGCGAACTGGTTCTGCACGCTGATGTTGAGGGTCGTGCCCTTCTTCATCGCGGCGATCTGGTCGTCCTTCATTGGAGACTGCGCGAAGCAGCCCGTAGGGAAGCAGATGTCGAAGCGGCCCTGCTCGGCCTTGCCCTGGTCGGTCGCAAAGCGCAGGCCGGGCTGCACGAGGAGGCCGAGGGGGACCAGGAAGCGAACCATCTTCGTGGCGTCGCCCTTCACGTCGTAGACGGCGACGGCGAGAACCGGCTGGCCCTGATCGGAGACGAAGTCGCGTGTCGTGTAGCAGATCTCCTTGCCGGCCGTGGGATCCTTGCCGCAGACCTTGAGCCAGTCGGTCTGGCTGGGCTCCGGCTTAACCTGCACGATCGACGGACCCGTCTGGGCCGCGGGAGCCCCCGGAGCCCCCGGAGCGCCGGGCTGCGGGACCGGTTGAGCAGGCTGTGCGGGCTGCGCAGGAGCGGCCGGCTTGGGCGCTGCGGGCTTCGGCGCGGCAGGGGTAGTCTGCGCGAGAGCCGCCGAGGCCATCATGGCTGTCGCCGTGGCCAGGAGGGCGATGCGGCGCGTACGGACAATCAGCGACCGGTCGAACGTCATTCGGGCAAATCCTCTCAGGGTCGTGCTGCGCGGGGAATGGTCTCGTCGGTACCGACCTCGCGAGAGGCCCCCATTTCCGGAACGCACGCACAGGCGAACCATCGTCGCCCACGCCCATCGCTCCATCGGGGGAGAGTGAGGCGAGACCATGACGACAGCGGCTGCTCATAGCCGTTTGCCGGCAGGGTTTCCACCTTAAATCGTCACCGCCATGAAATGGCCGGCGCGAGGCCCCAATCACCTTGGGAATGAGCGGCGTGCTATCTCTAAAGCCATGATTGAATCCGAATCATCCTCGGGCCGAAAGCTCGCGCAAGCGACGCGCTGGCTTGCGCCGGCCGTCTTGGCCTGCGCCGTGATTCTCCTCGCGGGAGCGACTGGGAAGGCTGAACCCAGACATGGCATCGCCATGCATGGCGAGCCCGCGCTCCCCGCCGACTACACGTCCCTGCCCTATGCCAACCCGGCAGCACCCAAGGGCGGGCGAATCGTTTTCGGCGTGCAAGGAACTTTCGACACGCTGAACTCCTACTCTGTCCGGGGGATTGCGGCCCAGGGCGTCTCGCCGCCGATGGGCCTGGTGTTCCAGAGCCTCATGGCGCGCTCTTGGGACGAACCGTTCTCGCTCTACGCTCAGATCGCCCAAAGCATCGAGACGCCGGACGACCGCAGCTGGGTGCAGTTCAACCTGGATCCGCGGGCCCGATTCTCCGACGGCTCTCCGGTCACCTCCGAAGACGTCCGGTTCACCTGGGATCTCTTGAAGCAGAAGGGAAAGCCGAGCTTCCGGAGTTGGTACGCAAAGGCGGTGAAGGTCGATACCCCGGATGCGCATACGATCCGCTTCGACCTCACCGGGGCGGACGATCGCGAGTTGCCCTTGATCCTCGCGCTCATGCCTGTCTTCTCCAGGAAGGCGATGGACCCCGCCCGTTTCGAAGAGACCAACCTCACCATTCCCATCGGCACGGGTCCGTATGTGGTGAGCGAGGTCAAGCCGGGCGAGAGCGTCACCTTCAAGCGCATCCCCGACTGGTGGGGCGACGCCATTCCCGCAGCACGCGGCCTCTATAACCCCGACGAGATCCGATACGACTACTATCGGGATGCCAACGCGCTGTTCGAAGCTTTCAAGGGCGGCCTCTACGACGTGAGGTCTGAGGACAGCCCCACCCGCTGGACATCGCAGTATGATTTCCCCGCCGTCCTGGATGGACGCGTGGTCCGCGACCCCGTGGTCGCGCGTACGCCCAAGGGCATGAACGCCTTCGTGTTCAATACGCGGCGGCCGTTTTTTTCAGACATCCGCGTCAGGGAGGCGTTGTCCCTGCTGTTCGACTTTCCGTGGGTGAACCAGAACCTGTTCGGTGGCGTCTACCGTCGCACGACCAGCTTCTTCGAGGGGTCGGACCTCGCCTCGGCCGGGCAGCCGGCGAACGCCGGGGAACGGGAGATCCTGGCTCGCTTTCCCGGCGCGGTTCGCGAAGACATCCTTGAGGGTCGTTGGACGCCATCGAGCGCCGATGGATCGGGACGCGACCGGGATAAGGCGCGGCAGGCGCTCACGCTGTTGGGCGAAGCAGGGTGGACGCTGAAGGACGGCGCATTGCGAAACGCCGCCGGAGAGCCTTTCACGTTCGAATTCCTGGCGGCGACGCGGGTCCAGGAGCGGCTGGCCCTCAATTTCAGCCAGACGCTGCAGCGATTGGGAATCACGTTGAAGGTCAGACTCACCGACGACGTGCAGTATTGGCGGCGCCTCGCCGCTTTCGACTTCGACATGATCCAGTTCGCCTGGGGTGGGTCGCCTTCTCCCGGCAACGAGCAGTATAACCGCTGGAGCGCGCGCGCTGCCGACCGCCAGAGCTCGCTAAACTACGCCGGAGCAAGATTACCGGCGATCGACGCGACCATCGATGCAATGCTTGCTGCGCGAGAGCGGGAAGATTTCGTCTCGGCGACCAGAGCTCTCGATCGCGTGCTGCTGTCACAATTCTACGTAATCCCGCTTTTCAATCAGCCCGATCAGTGGGTTGCACGGAAATCATCGGTCAAGCGGCCTGAGCGCACAGCTCTCTTCGGCTTTCAGCCCGAAACTCTCTGGCGTGAGCAGCCCTAACTCTGCGATATTTACTTTTGTCATCGCGCAACATGAGTCGCGACGTGAGCGAAGCGCACACTGCTGGGTTTGGTGCAGAGAAGACGCCCCCCTGGGCAGGCGTCACGCTCACGGATCTTTTCGCTTCGACGGTGCAATTGAACGGCGCTGCGCTCGCTTTCGCAGGCCCGGCGACGTCCGCGAACGAGGCGTCTTCCCGCCGGCTCAGCTACAGCGAAGCCGATCATGCGATCGAGCGCGTTCGTCACAGGATCGAAGACCTGGGCCTGCCTCGCAGTGCGCCGCTTCTGATGTGCTTCGGCGCGACGGTGGAAGCGCCGATCAGCATCCTGGCGTGCTTGAGGGCCGGTCTCATCCCCTGCCTGATGCCCGTGACGGCAAGTCATTCGGAAACGGTCGCGGTGCTTCAGGCCAGCGGAGCCCAGGGGATCGTCACATGCGCCGCGGTGGGCGACCTGCGGCCGGCGGAGATGATCCGGGCGGCGAGCGTGGAGGCCGGCGGTCCCCGCTACATCCTCGGCTTCGGCAATCGACTTCCTGCCGGCGTGATCCCGATCGACGACGCCTTCCGGGAGATGCGCGACGCCGGCATGCGAACCCCGGCTGCGCCTGCATTGGCGACCCCATTGTCGGTGATGACCGTCGAGCTGCTGTCCGAAGGGCCGGCGTTGTTCATGCACGACCAGGAAGCGCTCGTCGCGCTTGCGCTCGAGCTGGTTTTGCATGGTGGGCTCGCCTCGGGCGAGTCCGTTGTCAACACGGTGTCGCCGATGACCCAGGCGGGCCTGGTGGTCTGCATGACGCCGCTCCTGATCGGCGGATCGCTGCACCTCTTGCCGGTGTTCACCGGAGCGGGCCTTTTGGATCTCGTGTCGGAGTCGGGCACGCCGCACGTGGTCGCGCCCGCAGCCCTGCAGATCGGACTGATGTCGAGCGGGCTGCTGGGCAGCGCCTCCGTCGCCTCGACCATCCTGCTGCACCGCCCTCCGGCCCGGTTCGACCAGGCGGAAACCTTTCGGGGTTGGACTTCCAGCGTGCTCGATCTGCTTGCGCTGGGCGAGCGTACGATCATCTTCGGCCGGCGGGGAAGCGACGGCCGCCCTGCCCTGACGCTGTCGGAAGCGAGGATCCCGGAGGATGACGGCGCTCTCGTCCTGGCCTGTCGACAGGACGCCGCCATGCGGCTCTCGGTCTCGGGGGCCTCTGTCGCGACCCGCCTCAACGAACGCTTGCCCGACCGCGATACGGACTGGCGGTCCATACCGTTCGTCGCGAGCGTCGATGCAGACGGGCTGATCACCAATGTGATCCGCGTGTCGAGCCCGCTGAACAACTATCCTGCCGCCGTCGGTTGAGCAGTTCCCCGGCGTTTTATCACCCCAGCTCAGGCTTGCGCCGTTGACTCACTGCTGTTTGCGGCGCAATGGGCGCGTTGCATTGTGGAGTTTTCCATGTCCGACACCCCTGCCCGGCCCACCGCCCTGACCATCGATGTCGTGTCCGACGTCGTCTGCCCCTGGTGCTATGTGGGACAGAAGCGCCTCGAAGAGGCCCTCGCGATGCGCGCCGGACTCGACACGGTCGTCAGGTGGCGGCCTTTCCAGCTGGACGCCACGATCCCGGCTGAAGGGCTCGATCGACGCGATTACATGACGAAAAAGTTCGGATCCATGGACCGGATCGCGCCGGTGCACGAGCGCCTGACGGAGATGGGACGGGAACTCGGCATCGCCTTCGCCTTCGACGCCATCAAGAGATCACCCAATACGCTGGATGCTCATCGCCTGATCCGCTGGGCCGCCGCATTCGGCGCCCAGGCCGCCGTGGTGAGCGGGCTGTTCGGCGGGTACTTCTCGCGCGGCCTCGACCTCGGCGACTACTCCGTATTGGCCGACATCGCTGCAGAAGCCGGTCTCGACCGCGACGCGGCATCGAGCTTTCTTGCGAGCGGCGCGCTGGCCGATGAGGTCCGCAAGGAGATAGGCATGGCCCAGGAGCTCGGCATCCAGGGCGTCCCGTTCTTCATCTTCGGCGGCACCCACGCCGTATCGGGGGCGGAGGCTGCGGAGGTGCTGGCCGGCGCGATCGACCAGGCGGTCGGGGCGGCGTGACGGCGTAGCTCCTGGTGGTAGCCGTGCTTCGAGACGGCCCGGACAGGTCCGGACCTCCTCAGCATGAGGGCCATTGAGGCTCCTCGGTTACGACCCCGGTGCTCCCTTGTTCCTCATGCTGAGGGGCCCCGGGCTTGGCCCGGGGCGTCTCGAAGCACCACGACGAGCGCCGAGCGCCGTCAGGCCAAAGCGGCTCACGCCGCCTTCTTCTTCTCCGCGATGTTGGCCAAGGCGCGCAGGATCACGGCCGTGCCCTTGAGCCGGTCATCCGCATCGTCGAAGTCGCGGATGAACACGATCCGCATGTCCGGCCTCACCTTCGCCAGCGAGCCCTGCTCGCCGACATAGCGGACCAACCCCTCCGGATTGGCGAAGGCGTTGTCCCTGAAAGAGACGATGACGCCCTTCGGGCCCGCGTCGACCTTCTCGACATTGGCCCGGCGGCAGAGCGCCTTGATCTGCACGATCTCCAGAAGTTGGTTGACCTCCTCCGGCAGCGGCCCGAAGCGGTCGACCAGTTCGGCGCCGAAGCCGTTGATTTCCTGGTCGGTATCGAGGCTCGACAGGCGCTTGTAGAGGCCCAGCCGCAGGTGCAGGTCGGGGACGTAGGGCTCGGGTATCATCACCGGCGTGCCGATGGTGATCGAGGGAGACCACTGCGTGTCCACGCTGTCGTCGTCGATGCCCGCCTTCAGCGAGGCCACGGCCTCTTCCAGCATCTGCTGGTAGAGTTCGTAGCCGACCTCCTTGATGTGGCCGGACTGCTCGTCTCCCAACAAGTTACCCGCGCCGCGGATGTCGAGGTCGTGCGAGGCGAGCTGGAAGCCCGCGCCCAGCGTGTCGAGCGACTGCAGCACCTTCAGCCGCCGCTCCGCCTGCGCCGTCAGCGTGCGGTTTGCGGGCACCGTGAAGAGCGCATAGGCGCGGGTCTTGCCACGCCCGACGCGCCCGCGCAGCTGATAGAGCTGGCCCAGCCCGAACATGTCCGCTCGATGCACGATCAGCGTGTTCGCGGTGGGGATGTCGAGGCCGGACTCGACGATCGCCGTCGAGAGCAGGATGTCGTACTGGCCCTCGTAGAAGGCGGTTATGACGCTCTCCAGCTCCGTCGCGGCCAGCTGGCCATGCGCCACCGCCACCTTCGCCTCCGGCACCTCGGCCGCAAGGAACGCCTTGGCCTCGGCGATGTCCTCGATGCGCGGGCAGACATAGAAGCTCTGGCCGCCGCGGTAGCGCTCGCGCAGCAGGGCCTCGCGGATCGTCAGCGGATCGAACGGCGTCACGAAGGTGCGCACCGCGAGGCGGTCAACGGGGGGCGTCGCGATGATCGAGAGCTCCCTCACGCCGGTAAGGGCCAGTTGCAGCGTGCGCGGGATCGGCGTGGCGGAGAGCGTCAGCACGTGCACCTCGGCGCGCAACTCCTTCAGCCGCTCCTTGTGGCCGACGCCGAAGTGCTGCTCCTCGTCGACGATGAGCAAGGCGAGGTCCTTGAACTGGATCGCTTTTCCGAGCAGCGCATGCGTGCCGACGACGATGTCGACGGTGCCGTCCGAGATGCCCGCCTTCACCGTCTTCATCTCGGCGGCAGGCACGAAGCGGGAGGCCTGCGCCACCTTCACAGGAAGGCCGTGGAAGCGCTCGGAGAACGTCTTGAAATGCTGCCGGGCAAGCAGCGTGGTCGGCACTACGACGGCGACCTGCCGTCCCGCCATGGCCGTGGCGAACGCGGCGCGCAGCGCCACCTCCGTCTTGCCGAAGCCGACGTCGCCGCAAATCAGCCGGTCCATGGGACGACCCGAGCCGAGGTCGGTCAGCACCTGGTCGATGGCGTTCTGCTGGTCCTCGGTCTCGTCATAGGGGAAGCGGGCCGCGAACTCGTCGTATAGGCCCACGGGCACGGGCAGGCGCGGCGCTTCCTTCAGCGCGCGCGCGGCCGCGATCTTGATCAGCGCGTGCGCCATTTCGCGGATGCGCTGCTTCAACTTGGCCTTGCGCGCCTGCCATGCGCCGCCGCCCAGCCGGTCGAGCGGAACCTCGGTCTCCTCGGAGCCGTAGCGGGACAGCAGCTCGATGTTTTCCACGGGCAGGAACAGCTTGTCGCCGCCCGCATAGTGGATCTCGAGGCAATCGTGCGGCGCGCCCGCGGCGTCGATGGTCTTCAGCCCCACGAAGCGGCCAATGCCGTGGTCGACATGCACCACGAGGTCGCCCTGGGTGAGGCTGCCGACCTCGGCGATGAAGTCCTGCGGCCGCTTGGCCTTCCGCGTCCGCCGAACGAGACGGTCGCCCAGGATGTCCTGCTCCCCGAGGACGGCGAGATCCTCGGTCTCGAAGCCGCGCTCCATGCCCCAGATGGCATAGGTCGCGACATTGCGGGGCTGCACCAGCGCGTGGGAGAAGGCGGAGATCGACTGGCCGTCCTTCAGCCCATGGTCCGAAAGCACGTGAGCCAGCCGCTCGCGCGAGCCCTCGCTCCACGCCGTGACGATCACCCGCTTGCCGTCCTTCTGCAGACCGCGGATATGCGCGACGGCGGCGTCGAAGACGTTGGCCGATCCCGTCTCGGCCTCCTGCGCGCGCTCCGCCGCAAAGGTGCGGCCTTGCCGGCCACCGGCGTCCAGCACCGGCCGGTCGCCGGCCTCGGGCTGCGCAAACGGCGTCAGCCTGACCACCGTCGATTCAGCCAGCTTCGCCGCCCATTCTCCCGGTGCGAGATAGAGCGCATCCGGCGGCAGCGGCTTGTAGGGAGCCGCGCCCTGCGCCAGCTTCTCGATGGCGGGCTTGTCCAGCGCGCCCTTGCGGGCCTGGTGATAGTCCGCGATCTGCGCAAGGCGCTCGCCCGCCGCGTCCTCGGCCAGGGCGTCGAGCACGACCGGCGCGCCGTCGAGATAGTCGAAAAGCGTGTCCAGCCCCTCATGGAACAGCGGCAGCCAATGCTCCATGCCGGGGCTGCGGCGGCCTTCGCTCACGGCTTCGTAAAGGACGTCCTCGCGCGTCGCAGCGCCGAACCTGGCGACATAGTTCTGCCGGAAGCGCTTGATCGTCTCGGTCGTGAGCTGGATCTCGCTCATCGGCACGAGGTCGAGCGCCCTGAGCTGGCCGACCGAGCGTTGCGTCTCCGGATCGAAGCTGCGGATGGACTCCAGGGTGTCGCCAAAGAAATCCAGCCGGACCGGCGCGGGCAGGCCCGGCGCGTAGAGGTCCACGATGCCGCCGCGCACGGCGTACTCTCCCGTCTCCCGCACGGTCGACGTACGCAGGAAGCCGTTGTTCTCCAGCCATTGCGCCAGGTTTGGGATGTCGACGAGGTTCCCGGGCGCCGCAGAAAAGCTCTCGCCCGCGACACGCTTACGCCGCGGCAAGCGCTGCAGGATGGCGTTGACCGTGGTGGTCAGGATCCGCGGCTTGTCCTCTCCAGAGCGAGAGCGGGAAAGGCGCGAGAGCACCGTCATCCGCCTTGCCGCGATGGCGGCGTTGGGGGACACGCGGTCATAGGGCTGGCAGTCCCAGGCAGGGAAGGACAGCACCTCGATGTCGGGAGCCACGAAGGCCAGCCCGTTCTCCAGCAGAGCCTGGCGCTGCCCGTCGCGCGCCACGAACACAAGGACTGCCGGCCGCTCGGAACCCTTCCTGGCCAGCACGCGAGCGAGATCGGCCGTGAGGATCGCGTCGAATCCGTCCGGCGCAGAGCCGACGGTGAAGCTCTTGTGCTGGGCGATCCAGTCAGCGGCTTTCTGCAGGGGTCGAATTGGGGCCATGTCACTGTCTGTTCGGCAGGGGCTGAGCCGCCCCTGGAATGGGTCGAAGGTCCGTTGCGAGCCGGAAAACGGCGTCAGACGTTGATCGGACCGAGATGGGTGTGGAACGCCCGGAGCTTGCGAAACACGGGCAGGTCATAGTTGGACGGGGTCTGCGCTTCGCCCGTGAGCCACATCAGGAGGTCCCTGTCGGGCACCTCGATCAGCCGCTCGAAATCGTCGAGATCCGCGTCGTCGAGTTCGGCGATGTGGGCGTCCGCGAACTGGCCCATGATCAGGTCCATTTCCCGCAGCCCGCGATGCCACGACCGGAACAGCACACGGCGCCGGCGGGGATCGAGGTCGGCGCTGCTGCGCTGGCTGCCTGTCATCGCTGGGCGCTCCTGGTCTGCAATCGGGGTCGCGGCCGGTATATAGGGTGAGGGCGGCGAAAGGGAGCGCCGAATTCTCACAATGGCGACCTACAGCGCTTCCACGTCACCTCTCGCCCAGGCTTCCTTCACGCCGGCAACGAAATCGTCGAAACACCCCCCGGCGATGGCCTTGCGCAGTCCGCCCATCAACTCCTGGTAGTAAGCGAGATTGACCCAGGTCAGCAACATCATGCCAAGGATTTCGTCCGATTTGACGAGGTGGTGAAGGTAAGCGCGGCTGTAGTCCCGCGCCGCCGGACAGGACGACTGGGGATCGACCGGCCGGGGGTCGTCCGCGTGCCTTGCGTTCCGGAGGTTAATCTTGCCGAAACGGGAATAGGCCAGGCCGTGCCGGCCGGCGCGGGTGGGCATCACGCAGTCGAACATGTCGACGCCGCGGCGCACGGATTCCACGATGTCGTCCGGCGTGCCCACGCCCATGAGATAGCGCGGCTTCTCCGGGGGAAGCAGGGGCTCCACCACGTCGATCATGGACAGCATCACGTCCTGCGGCTCGCCAACCGCCAGCCCGCCGATCGAGTAGCCCTTGAGGTCCAGGTCGACCAGCGCTTTGGCGCTGCGCTCGCGCAGCCGCTCCACCGCGCCGCCCTGCACGATGCCGAACATCGCTTTTCCCGGCTGGTCGCCGAAAGCAGCCTTGGAGCGCTCCGCCCAGCGAAGGCTGAGCTCCATCGCGCGCTCGGCCTCCTCGTCGCTGCAGGGCAGCTTCACGCACTCGTCGAGCTGCATCTGAATGTCGGAGCCGAGCAGCCCTTGGATCTCGATGGAGCGTTCCGGCGTCAGCACATGCGCGGATCCGTCGATGTGCGACTGGAAGGTCACGCCGGTTTCATTCAGCTTCCGAAGCTGGGCCAACGACATCACCTGGAAACCGCCGGAATCAGTGAGGATGGGATAGGGCCAGTTGATGAGGGCGTGAAGACCGCCGAGGCGATCCACCCTCTCCGCTCCCGGCCTGAGCATGAGATGATACGTGTTGCCGAGCACCACGTCCGCGCCGAGCGCCTTGACCTGATCAGGGTACATGGCCTTCACCGTACCGGCGGTGCCGACGGGCATGAAGGCCGGCGTACGGATCACGCCGCGCGGCATGCGAATCTGCCCTGTGCGCGCCCTGCCATCCCTCCCCGCTACCGAAAAGGAGAATTCCTCGACAGCCGGAGCCGGTTCGACCGATGTGGCGTTCAGCGGCGTGTTCATGGGCTGGTCTCCGGCTCGGCGCGGAACAGGAGCGTCGCGTCGCCATAGGAGTAGAAACGGTAGCCGGACGCGATCGCGTGAGCATAGGCCTGCCTCATGCGCCCCAATCCGGAAAACGCGCTCACCAGCATGAAGAGAGTCGAGCGCGGCAGATGGAAGTTGGTCATCAGAACGTCGACGACCTTAAAGCGGTAACCCGGGGTGATGAATATCGAGGTCGCACCGGTCCAGGCGCGCAGCACGCCATCGTCGCCGGCTGCGGCTTCGAGCAAGCGCAGCGACGTGGTGCCCACGCTCACAACGCGGGAACCGCGCATGCGGGCCTCGTTGATGGCGGCCGCGGCCTCCACGCTGACATGGCCCAGTTCAGCATGCATCCGGTGATCAGCCGTATCGTCAGCCTTCACCGGGAGGAAGGTGCCCGCCCCGACGTGCAGGGTCACCTTGGCGACCTCGACACCGCGCTTCTCCAGCGCAGCAAGCAGCGCCGGCGTGAAATGGAGGCCGGCGGTCGGCGCGGCGACGGCCCCCTCCTCGCGCGCAAAGAGCGTCTGGTAGTCGCTGAGGTCGGCGGCGTCCTCGGCGCGCTTGGCGGCGATGTAGGGTGGCAGCGGCATCCGCCCCACGCCGGCGATGGCTTCGTCCAAAGCCGGGCCGTGAAATTCGAAGCGCAGCAGCACTTCGCCCGCATCCCGTTTCTCCTCGACGACGGCATCGAGATGTCCAAGGAGGCAAGCGCTGCCTTCCGAGGTCTCCCCGAAGCGGATGCGCTCGCCCACTGCGAGCCGCTTGGCGGGACGAACGAAGGCCGCCCAGCGGTCAGGGCCCTCTCGCATGTGCAGCGTGGCCTCGATGTGCGCCACGGCTTCACCCCGGACGCGGAGCCCCTGAAGCCGCGCAGGGATGACCTTCGTGTCGTTGACGACAAGGAGGTCTCCCGGCGCGATGATGTCAGGTAGCTCGCGCACCCGTCGATCGGCCAACCCATCCAGCGGATTGGATGGGACGACCAGCAAGCGGGCGGCGTCGCGGGGTTGTGCCGGCCGCAGCGCGATCCTGTCCTCGGGAAGCTGGAAATCGAACTCGTCTACACGCATGGGCGATGACGCTCGGGTGCACAGAGGGGTCAGCAAACGCCGTGGGAGATTTTCGTCCCGGTTCGCAACCGCTGTGTCTAAGTTAATAAATGCCTAAACTTCCGACTAAATACAATCACCGCGTGTTTACATCATCATCTCTACAACCGGAAGTGATTAGTCCGCCTGTGTATTAAAGGTGTTCGAACCAAGCTTACCGCAAAACGCTTGCATCAATCGCGAAATTATCGGATGTTGTTTTCGCAACTACTGGAGATTGCGCTCCAGACTGAACATTTTCAGGCAGCCCTTTTTCGTCGGCAGTCATTGTGGAATGGATCGGCCGGTCGCTCATGCGACCGGCCGATTTTTATTGCGGCCGCCGTCAGGTCCTATGGAAGAAAGACGGCGTCAGACCGCCTCGCAAGAGGCAGGCAGCCTCAGGAAGGCGCCCCTACGCGTGCGGTGACGATCTTGTCGGGGTCGCGCACCGGCTCGCCCCGCTTGAATTGGTCGACCGACTCCATCCCTTCCACAACCTTGCCCCACACCGTGTACTGGCGGTCCAAGAAGCGCGCGTCGTCGAAGCAGATGAAGAACTGCGAGTTCGCGCTGTCGGGATTCTGGGAGCGGGCCATCGAGCACACCCCCCGTACATGAGGCTCGGCCGAGAACTCGGCCTTCAGGTTGGGCAGCTTGGAGCCGCCCATGCCGGTGCCGGTGGGGTCGCCACCTTGCGCCATGAACCCGTCGATCACGCGGTGGAACACCACGCCATCATAGAAGCCCTCATTGGCGAGAGCCTTGATACGTTCGACATGACCCGGCGCCAGGTCCGGACGCAACTCGATCACGACGCGCCCCTTTGTCGTCTCGAGCACGAGGGTGTTTTCAGGATCGGTAGCCATGGTCGGTTCTCCTTGGACCCTTCGCCTTCAAAGCAGGGCCGTTGTTCGTCCTCAGATGGGGCGATGTGATGAAATGGAACCTCGCAACGCGCAAAATGCGCCGGCGCTGTCTTTGTCGCCCTGCGGGGAGTTCTACTTCGTGTCCGCCAGAAGCTTCATCGACACGATCTTGTCAGGGCCTTTGACCATGCCGTTGGGATCGCCCTCGGCTTTCTTAATCTTGTCGACGTTCTCCATGCCGGAGACGACTTCCCCGAATACCGTGTACTGGCCGTTCAGGTTGGACGCATCCGCGAAGCAGATGAAGAACTGCGAATTGGCGGAGTTGGGCGAGCGGGCCCGCGCCATGCCCAGCGTGCCCCGCTTGAACGGCGTCGGCGTGAATTCCGCCGGGAGGTCCGGCAGCTTCGAGCCGCCCATGCCTGTGCCGGTCGGATCGCCCGTCTGGGCCATGAAGCCGTCGATGACGCGATGAAACACCACGCCGTCGTAGAAGCCTTCCTTCGTCAGCGTCTTGATCCGCTCCACGTGCTGGGGCGCGAGGTCGGGACGCAGGCGAATGGTGACCGGCCCCGTCTTCGTGGTGAGTACGATCGTGTTCTGGGGATCGAGCTTGTCCTGGGCGCCGGCAGGCGTGGCAAGGGCGGCGACAAGGGCCAGGGCGGCGAGAATGCGAAGCATGAAGCCTCCGGTTGAGGTCTGACAGGACGAGATCAGCGCGGAAACCGCGCCTTCAGGCGAGTGACGACGCCGGGCGGCACGAATGCGGAGACGTCGCCGCCCAGCGCTGCAATCTGGCGAACGAGCGTGGCGGTGACGGGGCGGACCAGAGGGGACGCTGGCAGGAAAACCGTTGCGATCTCCGGGGCCATGGTCCCGTTCATTCCTGCGAGCTGCATCTCGTAGTCGAGGTCCGTCCCGTCGCGCAGGCCGCGGACGAACATCGTCGCGCCGTGCCGGCGCGCCGCGGACACTGCGAGATCGTCGAAGGTGACGACCTCGATCTCCGTGCCCGTTTCAGACGCGAGGGCTCCGAACTCCGCCGCAATCATCGCGGAACGCTCTTCGGCCGTGAACAGCGGCGCCTTGCCGGGATGTACTCCGATCGCGACGATCAGCCGGTCGGCGAGCCGGCAGGCATGGCGAACGACGTCCAGGTGCCCGTTGGTGACGGGATCGAACGAGCCGGCGTAAAAGGCGATCCTTGCAGAAGCACTTGGCATGGGAAAAACGCATAGCGGGTGCCTTGCACCGAGACAAGCGCAACGGCGGGAAGACAAGCCCGCGGCTGCGCGACTACGGGACTACGGGACTTGGGAACTTGGGGACTTGGGAATTGGGGACTTGGGGACTGCGTCAGCGCGACCGTTCGGATAGGATGGCGGCAAAGGGAACCGAAATGACTGAGTCGCTCGAAACGGCGATCGGGGCCATCAGCGGCACCTCGATGGACGGCATCGATGTCGCCATGGTGCAGACGGATGGGCGCGTGGTGCGCACCTGCGACGCCGGACGGACCTATCCCTACTCCCCTGCCCTGCGGGCCGAGCTTCTCGCCGTCATCGCCGATCCAGAACGGGCGCGCAACGATCCCCTTGCCGAGCTCGAGCAGCGGGTGACTGACGCCCACGCCGAGGCGGTGACCCGTTTCATGCAGGATTTCGGCGTGGATCGGCGCGACGTCGCGGCGGTGGGCATGCATGGGCAGACGATCTTTCACCAGCCCGAAGCCGCGTTCACGCGCCAGCTCGGCGACGGGCGGCGCTTCGCCGAAGCCGTGGGCGTCGGCACGGTGAACCGTTTTCGCCACGCGGACATGGCCGCGGGCGGCCAGGGTGCGCCGCTCGCGCCGCTCTATCACCAGGCGCTCGCACGCGATCTCCCTCAGCCCTTGATGGTGCTGAACATGGGCGGCGTCGCGAACGTCACCTATCTCGACGGAGACGCCGTCATCGCCTTCGACACGGGACCCGCCTCGGCCCTCCTCGACGATTTCGTCATGAAGCGCCGCGGCATTCCGTTCGACGAGGACGGCCGGCTCGCGACCTCCGGGAAAGCGGATCCGGCGCTTCTGTCGACACTGATGTCGCATCCCTACTTCGCCGCGCCCGCGCCCAAGTCGCTCGACAGGAACGCCTTCCATGGCTGGGCGCATGCGGTGGACACCCTGTCCGACGCCGATGGCGCAGCCACGCTGGCCGCCTTCACCGTCGAATCGATCGCCGCGTCGCTCGCCCATGTCCCGGGCCGACCGGAGCTTTGGCTGGCCGCAGGCGGCGGACGCCTCAACGGAGCCATCATGCGGCGGCTGGCCGACCGGCTGGGCGTCCCCGTGCTGCCCGTCGAGAGCCAAGGCTGGAACGGGGATTTCATCGAGGCCGAATGCTTCGGCTTCCTGGCGGTGCGCTCGCGGCGCGGCCTGCCCCTCAGCCTGCCGACGACGACGGGCGCCCCGACGCCCCTGACCGGCGGCGAATGGAACGAGCCCCGCTGGTCCTGATTCCCTCAATTCTTCAACATCTTCTCTGGTGAGGCTGAAGAGACCTGGACCGCTCCCGCGACGGGCGGCAACGCGCCGCTGCAGGCGTGAACCTTTCCGGGCCTGTGCCGTTGAGTGGCCATGCGCAATGGCGCAAACGCCACATATCCAGGAGAATCATCATGTTGACCAAGACTGTTGCCTACGGTCTGCTCGCCACGTCCATGCTGGCCGCGCCGGCCCTGGCTCAGAGCAACCCGCCCGCCACGCCCGCCAATCCCACCGTGAACCAGCCTGCGAACACCGCCCCGGCCACGGAGCCCGGCCCGAACGGCGTTCAGTTCTACACGAAGGCCGGCGCATCCGACTGGCGCGCTTCCAAGTTCATGGGCGTCGACATCTACGGAGCGAACAACGAGAAGATCGGTGACGTCAAAGACATCATCCTTGACCACTCCGGCAGCATCCAGGCGGTCGTAATTGGCGTGGGCGGCTTCCTCGGCATTGGCGAGAAGGACGTCGCCATCCCGTTCAAGACCGTGGAATGGATGGAGCAGCCGATGCGCACCAGCTCCAACGCCGGGTCGAACATGAACACGGCGGGGAACAGCACAGCGGCGGCCAACAACGCCGCCAACAACACCACGCTCGGCACGGGCATGGGGACCGGCAACGACACGGTGGCGAACAGCAACCGCCCGGCTGGAACCGACGTGACGGGGACGACGGTGGCCGGAACCCACCGCGGCTATCCCGACCACGGCGTCCTGCGCATGACCAAGGACCAGCTGAAGTCGGCGCCGACGTATCGCTATCCCGACGATACCCGCGCGACCGCGCAGTAAGCCGCGCCGATCGCCTTGGAAAAGGGGGCTCGCACCCCCTTTTCCTCGCGCTAGGCTGGACGGGTTATACTCGTATTGATTGTAATTTTAATTAGCTTCTATGGTTCTGGGCAAGCGCCTGTTCAGCGCGTTTTTTTCTGAGATATCAATGCCTTCCTGACACGATTTCCACCTGGTTGAGTACAGGTGGAAAGCATGCTCAAAGGCCCGGGTATCAAGCCCAGTCGACGCGCTTCCAGGGCTTTTTTCACCCTTGTCGCCACGCTCTTCCAGATGTCCTCAGTCACCGCCCAGACCGCCTCCGGAAATTCCGGAGCCAGGCCGACTGCGGCTGACGCGGCGTCCGACCTCCTGTTCAGGCCTCCGCTGCGTGGTTCGCTGGACGCGGACGGATTGATGACCTCGTCGATCGCCGCGCCGCTTTCGGCTGCGTTGCGCGCCGATGATGGCGTGTTCAACACCGTCACGATCCCCGCTTCCCATCTCGCCATCTCGCAACGCTGGCGCGAGATCCTCGCCGACGATCCCGCGCGCATCTTCACGGAAGGATGCGAAGCCTCGCCCGCCACATGCCAGAGCGCCGTCGTGAGGGCGTTTCTGAAGCTGGACGCGGAAAACGAAGCCTCCCCGCTCACGCGCCTGGTGCTTGCGCGCAAGGTCAACCTCGCGGTGAACCACACGGTCCGCTACCAGTTGGATTCCGTCACCTACGGGGTGGAAGACTATTGGGCGACGCCGGCCGAGAGCGCGTCCCGCGGCGTGGGGGATTGCGAGGATTTCGCCATCCTCAAGATGGGGATGCTGGCGGCGTTCGGACTGCCGTTGTCGTCCATGCAGGTCGTGGTCGTGAAGGATCTCAAGCGCAACGCAGGGCACGCGATCCTGAACATCAGGCTGGGCGGGACGAACTACATTCTCGACAATCTCACGGACATGGTTCGCTCGGACGACCTCGTCACGAATTACCACCCCTTCTACTCCGTTTCGGCGAATGGAAGCTGGCTGCACGGTGTTCGAAGCCCAGGGGCTCAGCCCGCCCAACAGGCGGATGCAAAACCCCTGGCGATGAAGACGGACATCATGTCGCTCGATCCCGCAGCCCTGATGCGCGGAACATTGGGACGCTTCGACCCGTCCGTTGGGCGACGCTAGCTGCCGGCCTTCGCGGGCTTGCCCGGATCCAGCACGAAGCCGACGATCAGGTCCCGGCGTTCCGGATGGACGAGCGAGACCTTGGCCCTGCCTGAAAGCACGGCGCCGCTGGTCCGGATGCTGAACCCGCATGTCGCGGCCCTGCCCTGTTCGGAGCCCAGCGTCTCCAGCAATTTCTGGACGGGCACATCCATCGACATGTGCACCTTCGTGGCCTCGGACGTCTCGCTGGGGCGGGCATGGGCGGTCACATAGGTCGTGAACTCCGGGTTGGAGGCGACAAGCTCCCGCGACGCGCTGATCACGAAGCATGGCACGGGTGCGGCCAGGACCCCCTGCAGCACCTTTTTCGGGACCTGCGCCGTCTCCAACGCCAGGCATCGCTCGTTCAGCCATTCCATGGCCCGCACGCGCATGAGAGAGGAAATGTTGGCGTCGGGCGCGGAGCTCTCCGTGAGCTGCTTCACGTAGTCGCCCAGCTTTTTCTCCTGGTCCTTGGCCGCGCGCTCGAGCGCTTCCCAGAACACGTCCTCCAATCGGAACGCTCGCCGCCACGCGCCGCGCTTGAAAATGCGAAAGCGCAGGGCGGCAGGATCGCCAGGCGGGCCGGACACGACATCTCCGTCGTTGGCGATGCTCATCTCAGCGCTCCGAAAGGGATTCGTGCCGCGCCTTGAGCACGGGCTTGAGCAGATAATCGAGAACGGTTTTCCTGCCCGTCAGGATTTCGGCCGCGGGCGATCATGCCCGGCATGATCGGGTGCTTGCGGCCCTTGTCATCGAGGGCCGAATGATCGGTCTTGACCACGACCGTGTAGAACGTCTCGCGCGCCTGCTCGTCATAGACGCTGTCCGACGGAACGTATTCGACGACCCCGTCGAGACCGCCATAGATGGAGAAGTCGTAAGCTGTGATCTCGACCATCACGGGCTGGCACGCCCGGATGAAGGCGATGTCCGCGGGCTTGATCTTGGCCTCGATGGCCTCGAGCTCGCCGAGGTCGGATGCGGTCATCGTGTTGTCGAGGCGCACGAGGATGTCGCCCTGCCTGACCTGCTGGCCAAGGCGGACCAGGATTTCCTGATCGAGGCGCAGCGGCATGCGGAGCGCCCGCAAACGCCGGACCGCGCTGTTCTCGACAGCGTGCCTCGGGTCGGAAGGGCGTGGGAAAGTGCCGTGCATGGAAGGCGTCCAAATTCAGGGGGCGTTCGAGGGCTGAACCTCACGGCAGCCATGGCAGGCGCCAGAGCCTGAAAGACTCCTTCATCATGTCTCTCACCGCGGTGCCTCGCTCGATCGCGAACACGACCCGCCGGCCCGACTTGAGGCGCACGGGGATGTCGATCCACGAACGGTTGGTGAGCAGGCGAACGTTCTGTTCACCGTCCGTGACGCTGTCGGGGAAGGCGAAGGCGAACCGTTCGCCGTCGTTCACCACGGAAGCGGAGAGGGCCACCCCGCGGTCGACGCCGGGATTGCGCAGTTCGGGAAGCCCGACCTGGGCCACGGCGTCGCCCGGCACCTTCACTTTGAGATCGATCAGAAGCGGCGCCGAGCCTTGAGCGGCGGGCTCGTTGCGAAAGGAGAGCTCGATCCGGGATTGCGATTTGCCGATGATCGCGGTCGCCCGGATGGCATCCGGCCCCCGCTCGGCCATGGCCGGTCCTGCGTCGATCTGCCAGACGGCAGTCCCCGTTTCAATCCTGGGCGCGCCCTGTGGATTGTCCTCGATCATGCCGGCCCGGAACGGGCCGACCGGCACACCGTCACGCAAAGCCTCGACCGAATTGAGGGCGACAGGCGAGTAATCGAACGAGTCTGCCTGGACGACCTGCGACTGGTAGATCTCTTCCAGCCCCGGCACGAACGCCATCATCGGATAAAGGGGCCGCACCGTCGGGGTCGCGTCTGTCCTGACGGTCCTGGAGCGTCCGGCGGAGGCTTTGCTCTGATCCGCCGTGAGCGTCGGGTCAGCCAGGACGAGGCGACGCCGGGTCAGCAGGCCCATATCCGACAACTGCATGGGCTGCAGCACGACCTCGCCGGGCTTTGCGCGCATCGAGGGGGTGACGACGCGTACAGGAGGTGCGTCCGGCATGGAATTGGACTCGCTGGGAAGGGCGGCTTCCTGCGGCTCGGGCTCCCGGAAGGTCGGCCCTTTTCCCGGCGCGCCGATGCGCCCCGCCTGCTTGGAAGCGTCGACTGGCTTGGGGGGCGGATGGGGCGGCGCGAGGTGCTCGAAACCGGGGAGCGCCTCAGGGATCGGCTGCGGCGGCGCAACTGGGGCAGCAGGCGCGGTCGCCGTTGCCGAAGACTTGCTGTCTCGCCCGCCGGTCCTGGCCTTGCCCTTGGCTGGCGCACTCTCGAGAAGGAGCGGAGCTGCGGCCTGACCCGCCGGCGGAGCCCCGGGCAGAATGAGGGGGCCGGCCTGCGCCATCAGCGCGGCCGAATCCCGCGATTCAAAGCTGGTCGAAAGATGTCCCGCCCCGGCGGGCTCCAGGCCATAGCTCCGCCCCGCGGACGCCGGCGAAAAAGCGACGTCCGTAACCGTCAGCGCGCTCAGCGCCAGGAGCGGAAGGAAGCGCTTCATTATGGACCTTGTTGCTAAACAATCGGATCGCCGGGATCAACTAAAGGGCGCTACTATTCCGTGAATTCAAGTGGCATGTGAAGAAGCCATCATGGAGAGTCTGGTTGGAAGCAGAGCCATGACTTCGAGCAATTTGAAAGAATTTCGGCCTTGGTACAAACTAAATTAGCGTTGATCGGCTGTTTCGCCAACACTTTGTCGTATATGCGGATATGTTGCCAATCTGTCAAAGGGCGCTTGATCTGCGGATAGTTTATACGCTTATATGACGCCTTGGTTGAATTACGTTTGCTGTAATCAGTCCAAATCAATAGGTTGCGCTCGGTAAAATTGAATCGGTCGGACGCATCCGACGGTTCCGGGGCACCCGATATGTAGCTTGTGGATGCCGATCGGGGGGAGCAGCACACGCGTCCCAACTCACTGTCGCTTTCGAACAGTTGACGGGTGTGTCTCGAACGCTTCGGTCGGCACAGGCCGCAGGTGCCCGCGCATTCCTGGTTCGCCCAAAGTCCTCTTCCTTGACGAACCATCGAGCGCCTGGACCTCGCCTCCGAACGCAGCTTCCTGGCGCGGCTGACCGCGACCATGCCGGCGGACCAGACCTTGATGATCGCGACCCATCGCTACAGCATGCTGGAGCTCGTCGATCGCCTTCTGGTGATCGACAACGGCCGGATCATCGCCGACGGCCGCAAGGACGCCGTCATAACGCGCTGAAGGCGGCGAATGGCCCGGCCTGACAGAAGCAGAGCGATCACCCGGCGTTCCCCGCAACCAACGGGCCGATGAGGCGTCTTCAGGGACGTGCAACGGAGGCGGCCATGGATATAGCGCTCGACAAGGTATGCTCCCTCATCCGGCAGGCGAGACGGTTCGATGTGAAGGAGGGAATCACCGATCCCGACTCCGGCTCGAACCCGGCGGACGACAACGCCATCGACGTTCTCGAGCCTACCGCGGACGATCCCACCGAAGCCGAGATCCGCAGCTTCCTGAGCGGCCTCAATGTCGACGAGCAGGCCAACCTGGTCGCCCTGGTGTGGCTGGGCCGCGGCGATTTCGAGCCGGAGGAATGGGACGCCGCGGTGTCACAGGCGCTAGAACGGCGCGACACCGCAACAGCGGACTATCTCCTTGGCATTCCCAACCTGCCGGACCTGCTCGACGAAGGCCTGGGGCTGCTGGACCTCTCCTGTGTGGACGAGGACGCGGGAGCCGGCGTCTAGACGAGCGCTCGTCGCGGCGAGCAGGTAAACTGGCGGGACCGCGGCAAGAGTTCGTCCGATGCAATCCGTCGAAGCTCCCCACACGGCCGGTGATGCCGGCGCGAACGATGTCCGGCCTTCGCGGGACATCGGGCAGCTCCTCCGGATCATGGCGGCGCTCCGCACCCCCGTGACCGGGTGCCCGTGGGATCTGGAACAGTCTTTCGCGAGCATCGTGCCGTTCACGATCGAAGAGGCCTACGAGGTTGCAGACGCCGTGGAGCGCGGCGATCTTGCGGATCTGCGCGACGAACTGGGGGACCTGCTGCTCCAGGTCGTATTTCACGCCCGGATGGCTGAGGAGCAGGGCCGCTTCGATTTCGGCGGAGTCGTGGAAGCCATTACGGCCAAGCTCATTCGCCGGCATCCTCATGTATTCGGCGAAGCCCGCGATCTCGGCCCGGACGCCGTCCGCGTGCTTTGGAACCAGATCAAGCAGCAGGAGAAAGCGGAGCGCCGTCGGGCGAGGTCCGCGGCAGGAATGCCAGTGGAGGATTCCGGCCTCCTGGCCGGTGTGCCGCGGGCATTCCCGGCGCTGACGCGATCCGTGAAGCTTCAGGCGAAGGCCGGCCAGGTGGGGTTCGACTGGAACGACCCGCGGCTGGTGCTCGCGAAGATCCGCGAGGAGCTGGACGAGGTCGAAAGCGCCCTGGAGGCTGGGGACCATGCGGCCGTGGCGGGCGAGGTCGGGGATGTCCTGTTTGCGATGACGAACCTGGCCCGCCACCTCGAAGTGGACCCCGAGTCCGCGCTGGCCTCCACGAACGCCAAGTTCGTGCGGCGCTTCTCGCATGTGGAGCGCTCCCTGGCCGCGCAGGGCCGGGCGCTCGGCGAGGCGACCCTCGATGAAATGGAAGCGCTTTGGGTCGAGGCGAAGGATCTGGAGCGAAGCGACCCGGGACGGGAGCGGCCGGGCGCGGCTGAAGCCGCCACACCGATACGGCTCACCGCATCCGGCGAGCCGTCGGGAAGCGGCGCGTGAGCCTCGGCTCTTTCTCGGGCGCCAGGCGCACCGCGAGCTGGATGCGGCCAGACTCGTCGCTGCGCCGGTCGAGAACCTCCGTTTCCTCGTATAGCCAGTTCAGCGCTCCGCCTTCTTCCGGGGCGAGAGCGACATGATAGACGGGCCGCTCGACCGCGAGGCGGTCCTCGATCACGCTCTTGAGGTCATCCACTCCTTCGCCCGTCACGGCGGAGGTGAGCACCGGCCGTCCCGCGGCGGGGCGGTGGCTCGCGACGGTCAGGAGCCGGTCACGTTCGGGGGCATCGAGCTTGTCGGACTTGTTCCAGACCTCGATCAGCCGCTCGTCCGCAGGCTCGATGCCGAGGTCGCGCAGGATGGCGGTGACGTCGGCCGACTGCGCCTCCGTGTCGCCATGCGAGACATCCCTGACGTGGAGGATCACGTCCGCGGAGATCACGTCTTCCAGCGTGGCGCGGAAGGCCGCGACCAGCATGGTCGGAAGGTCGGAGATGAAGCCGACGGTGTCCGACAGGATGATCGGCCCGCCATGGGGCAGTTTCACGATCCGCGCCGTGGGATCGAGCGTGGCGAAGAGGAGATCCTCGGCCATCACCGCTGCCGATGTCAGCCGGTTGAAAAGCGAGGACTTCCCGGCATTGGTGTAGCCCACGAGCGCCACCACCGGGTACGGCGCCTTGGTGCGGCTCTCACGGTGCAGCGATCGCGTCCGCTTGACGTTGTCGAGATCGCGCTCGATCCGCACCATCCGGTCCGTGATGATGCGCCTGTCCGCCTCGATCTGCGTCTCTCCGGGACCGCCGAGGAACCCGAACCCGCCGCGCTGGCGCTCGAGATGGGTCCAGGAACGCACCAGCCGGCTCTTCTGGTAGGCGAGATGGGCCAGCTCAACCTGCAGCGCGCCTTCCTTGGTGCGCGCCCTGCGCCCGAAGATTTCCAGGATCAGTCCCGTACGATCGATGACCTTCGCGCCCAGCGCCTTCTCGAGGTTGCGCTGCTGAACGGGGGTCAGGGCGCAATCCATCATCACGAGATCGATGTTCTCGGCCTGGACCATTGCGCCGAGTTCCTCGACCTTGCCCTTGCCGAGAAAGGTGGCCGGCCGCGGACTGGCGACCGCGGCGACCATCGAGGACACAACCGTCAAATCGATCGCAGCGGCGAGGCCCACTGCCTCTTCCAGCCGCGCCTCCGGCTCACGCAGATTGGGGCGGTCGCTTTCTTCCGAGAGAATGCGTTGGCGGCGCGCATTCGGGTAAGGACCGACCACGAGCGCGCGCGTCCCGGCCGCGATCGTCTTCTCGATTTCAACGGCCTTGCGAGGCGGAGCATCCTTGCCAGCGCCGCCTTTGGAAATGCGTGGACCAGTCAACTCAATCCTTCAGCAGGCCCAGCCTGCACATTGACGATGGTAACGCCAGAACGAGCCCGCATTCGATCATCGCGTGATAACCGAAGGCCGCACCTGGCCGGATCTTCACCAGGCCGGGTCTCCGAGAACGCCTGATACAACCCCCGGTTCGTTCATTCCTTACCAGCGACCGCGCCTTCTTCACCGGGCTCGAACAGAGACACGGGGTGCCCTGGCATGATCGTCGAGATCGCGTGCTTGTAGACCAGCTGGGAGTGTCCATCCCGCCGCAGCAGGACGCAGAAATTGTCGAACCAGGTGACGACGCCCTGCAGCTTTACGCCATTGACCAAAAAAATCGTGAGCGGAATCTTGTTCTTGCGGACATGGTTCAAGAACGTGTCTTGCAGGTTTTGTGTTCGTTCGGCGGCCATGAGTTTGCCCCTACCCTTGTTTGTTTTTGCCGCCCGCCGCCGCATACAGCCGGTTTTCTGTGCAACGGGCAGTGATGACTTGATCGCTCCAGCAACCCACAATGGAGTCACCAGAATAGGCGCTCCGCACCAAAAAAACAGAGTAGCGCGGCCGAGTTTGGCTCAGCCCCGGTCGGGAAAGACCGGCAGTGACATTTCTGTCACCTCGTGCAGGCCAGCCCTCAGCGCAAGCGCGACAGGCCCTGGCGTCCCATCGCCCACCGGGCGCCCGTCGATGGAGACCACGGGCATGACCAGGCCGCTTGCCGAGGTGATGAAGGCCTCCGCCGCCTGCTTGGCCTCCTCAGGTTTGAAAGGGCGCTCTTCGACAGCCAGATTGCGGCGCGCGACGAGGTCCAGGACGCCGAGCCGGGTGACCCCCGCCAGGATCTGCTGGTCCGGCTGCCTCGTGACGAGGCGGCCATCATGGGTGACGATCCAGGCATTGGTGGAGCCGCCTTCTGTGACGTAACCCGACGCGTCGACGAACCAGGCCTCGCGCGCTCCCATTTCCCGGGCTTGCTGCTTGGCCAGCACATTCGGAAGCAGACCGATGGTCTTGATGTCCACCCTGCCCCACCTGTTGTCCGGCAATGTGATGACGGCGACGCCGGCCTGCGCCATCCGCTCCATCTGAGCACGGTTGAGAGAGCGCGAGGTGACGACGAGCGCGGGATCAGGCTTCGACAGCGGAAAATAGTGGTCGCGCGGGGCTACGCCCCTGGTGACCTGGACATAGACGAGACCGTCGCGCACGCGGTTGCGCCGCACCGTCTCGCGCATGATGTGAGACAGCGCGGGCCGCGTGACCGGCCAGTCGATGCGGAGCTCACCCAGCGAGCGGGCGAGCCGGTCCAGATGGCGGGTTTCGTCCACCAGTCGGCCCCTGAAGATCTCGCAAACCTCGTAGACGCCGTCGCCGAACTGGTATCCCCGGTCCTCAATATGAACGCCCGCCGCGGCATGCGGCAGGTAGCGTCCATTCACATACGCGACGCGGCTCATCGAACAGCTCCAGGGCTACGAAAACTCAGCCAATTCCCAGGGACTTGAGCTTCCGGTGCAGCGCCGAGCGTTCCATGCCGATGAATTCGGCGGTCCGCGAGATATTGCCGCCGAAGCGGCTGATCTGGGCCACGAGATACTCGCGCTCAAAGATTTCCCGCGCCTCGCGCAGCGCCAGCGACATCAGCTTCTCGCCTCCTGCTCCGTTCGGGGTGGAGGGAACGAGCGAACCCACTTCGGAGGGCAGAAGATCGGACGTGATCTCCACGGACGGGTCCCCTTCCGCAAGGATCAGCAGGCGCTCGATGTTGTTGCGCAGCTGCCGGATGTTGCCCGGCCAGTCGTGAGATTGCAGCACCGCCAGCGCATCAGCCGCGATCGCCCGTTTGGGCAGCCCGGTCGAAGCTGAGATCTGGTCCATGAAGTAGGCGATCAGTTCCGGGATGTCTTCGCGCCGCTCAGCGAGGCTCGGGACGCGGATCGGCACCACGCTGAGCCTGTGAAGCAGGTCTTCCCGGAACCGCCCGGCGGCGATTTCGCTCATCAGGTCCTTGGCCGTGGACGAGATCACCCGGACATCGACATGCACCCGCATCGTGCCTCCGACCCGCTGGAAGTTCTGGTCCACGAGCACGCGCAGGATCTTGCCCTGCGTCTCACGGGGCATGTCGGCGACTTCGTCGAGGTAGAGCGTGCCTCCGTGGGCTTCCTCCAGCGCGCCGACCTTGCGACCCTTGCCATCGGAGCCCTCGACGCCGAAAAGCTCGATCTCCATGTTCTCGGGCGTGATGGTGGCGGCGTTGATCGCCACGAACGGACCGTTCGAGCGCGTCGAGAGCCCATGGAGCGTTCGTGCCGCCAGTTCCTTGCCGCTGCCGGGCGCACCGGCGATCATTACGCGGGCATTGGTGGCGGCGACACGCTCAATCGTCTGGCGCAGCTGATGCGCCGCCTGGGACAGGCCGACGATATGCGTGGCCTGCTGCGACTTCAGGCGCAGTTCTTTGACCTCACGCTTGAGCCGGGACGCCTCCAGCGCGCGCTCGGCGACGAGCACCAATCGGTCAGCCTTGAAGGGCTTCTCAATGAAGTCGTAGGCGCCGCGCTTGATGGCTGAAACCGCCGTCTCGATGTTGCCGTGCCCCGAAATCATGACGACGGGCAGGTCGGGGTGCTGCTCCTTGACGATGTCCAGGATCTGCAAGCCGTCGAGCCTGCTCCCCTGGATCCAGATATCCAGGAACACGAGCTGCGGCCGGCGGGCTGCAATCGCGGCAAGCGCGTCATCGGAATTGCCTGCGGTGCGTGTCCGGTGGCCTTCATCTTCGAGGATACCCGCCACGAGCTCGCGGATATCGGCCTCGTCGTCCACGATCAGGATGTCTGCGCTCATGCTTTACCCCCGTTCGTGGCTGGATTGGTGGAGTCACGTCTCATGCTGATCATTCCGGTGTGCGATGTCATGATTCGGCCTGGGCCGGCTCTTTTGGCGAGAGAGCGTCCGAAGGATCGGCGCTTTCCCGCGGTGCTTCGCGGAAGGCCGTATCGACGGTCGTCGGAAGATCGGGCGCCGGGAACCAGAGCCGCACGATCGCGCCGCGGGAAACTGCTTTGTTGTCAAGCAGTTCGATCCCCCCGCCGTGCTCCTCCATGATCTTCCCCACGATGGCGAGACCGAGGCCGGTGCCGCCTTCCCGCGTGGTCATGTAGGGCTCCAGCAATCTCTTGCGGTTCTCGGTGGGGAAGCCCTTGCCGTTGTCGGCGACGAGGATCTCGATATTCGGGCCGATGGACCGGAGGGTGACGCTGACGACACCCTGCCCACGCTCCTCGACCGGGACCGCAGAGATCGACTCGGTCGCGTTTTTCACAATGTTTGTAACAGCTTGTGAGATCAGGCGGCGGTCGAAGCGAGCCATGAGGGGCGTGGCGGGAAGCTGGTCTTCGAAGGTGATCTCCGGGTGCCCGACCCGCATGAGGAACAGGACCTGGCGGACGATGCCTGCGATGTCCTCGATCTCTGCCGTCGGTTTAGGCATGCGGGCGAAGCTGGAGAACTCGTCCACCATGCGCTTGATGTCGTCGACCTGCCGGACGATTGTGTCCGTGCACTGGTCGAAGATCTCCCGGTCCGTGGTGATGACCTTGCCGTATTTGCGCCGAATTCGCTCAGCCGAGAGTTGAATCGGGGTCAGCGGATTCTTGATCTCATGCGCGATGCGGCGGGCCACGTCGGCCCAGGCAGCGGTGCGTTGCGCGGCGACGAGGTCGGTGATGTCGTCCAGCGTGACGATAGCGCCCTTCTCTCCATCGGCGGCCTGCTCGTTCGTGACGCGAACGGTCAACGTCCGGTCCTGCCCGGCGCGGGTGATCTGCAACTGGGTCTGCACAAAACGATGGCGATCTCCGAGGGCCTCCTCGACGATGGGCGTCAATTCGGGAAGCACCTCCGACACCTGTTTTCCCAGCCATTTCTCCCGGCTGGCGCTCAGGAGCTGTTCCGCAGACGGGTTGAGCGCCGTGACGCGGCCCTTGCCGTCGATGCTGATCACACCCGCCGACACGCCGGAGAGCACCGCCTCGGTGAACCGCCGGCGGCGGTCGATCAGGTCCCGCGCGGCTGTCAGCCGGTCGTGCTGCTGGCGGAGTTCGTTGGTCATCTTGTTGAAGGTTGCGGCGAGGTGGCCGAGGTCGCCTTCGTTCTTTCGCGAGGGCACCTGGACGTAGAAGTTGCCCGACGCCACCTGGTCGGTGGCGTGGATCAGGCGGCGGATCGGAGCGACGAGCCTGTTGGCGAAACTCAAGCCCAGCCAGATGGCGGAGAGCAGCAGGATCAGGGAGATCAGCCCGTACATGCTGGCGAAGGCGATTTTCAGCTCGAGCTTTCGCTCCGAGAGCGCCTCGTAGTAGTTCGCGGCCTGCTGCGCCTGCTGGGGGAACTCCAGCGCCTTCGGATCGACGGCGCGCGCGACGATGAGATAGGCGTTGTCGAAGGCCGGCACCTTCAGAATGCCGCGGAAGATGTAGCCCGAGGATGGAATCAGGCACCACGCCTCGCCGTCATTGGCGGCGGCGATGTCGTCCTTGCTCGGCAGCGGAAGCCCCTCGATCGGCTTCACCTCGATCCGCTCGATGACGCTGAGGTCGTCCTTGACCAGGAAAGTCACGGGAAAGCCCAGGAACACCGCGCGCGAGCGCATGAAATCGCGGAAAAACTCCCGATTCTGGTCGAGCGCAGGCCGAGCCCGGCTGATGTCGGCGGCCATCAGGTTGATTTCACGGCCGATGGTCCGGCACTGCAGTTCCCGATAGGCGTTGGCGACGTCGACCGAAGTCGTGAGGAGCCCCCGGATATAGCGGCTGAACTGGATGTCGAGCCCGCGTTCAAGGGTCAGCCAGCCCACCGCAGCCACCAGGAGAGCGGGAGCCGCCGCTACCAGCGCGAAGAACCCTACGACGCGCGTATGCAGCGCCGCGGCGGCGAGCCCTGCGCGACGGGCCCGGACGAGGCTGATCGCCTCCTTCGCCACGACCCCCAGCAGCACCACGATGAGCACGGCGTTCACGACGAAGAGGGAGAGAACGACGTCCTGCGTCGGCACGACGGGCACCATCCCCGCCAGCACGAGGAAAGTCGCGAGGGCGGACAGCAGCGCCAGGACGACAGCAATGGCGCCTGCGATGGTCCATGCGCGTGAGGAGACGCGCAGTCCGGCTGATGAGGCCTCGGGAAGATCAGTCATCGGGCGTGCGTCACTCCTGATCACGAGCCACGGGAGCGAAACTCATCGCCCGAGCAACATTCGACGCGAGATATCGACAAAATCGCCGCCCAAGGCATGGTGCTTCGCGGCAACAGTGTTGCACCATGAATACAGAAACGAGGCAAGAATGCGACGTGCCGGATAGCACAGCCGATCAGAGGGCGGCTGTGCTGGAGGCCACGCCGGCCGGGGCCCGCGAATCCCCGGTGTGCTGGAGATCGCTCGTCTAGCCGGGGGTGTTCCCGTGCAGTTCGGCGGCAAACGCCCTCACCGCGAGGTGCGGATCACCTGGATATCCAGATCCCGAATCTTCTTGCGAAGAGTGTTCCTGTTCAGCCCAAGCAGTTCCGCAGCCTTGATCTGGTTGCCGCGCGTCGCCGCCAGGGCAGCGCTGATCAAGGGCTCTTCCACATCGCGCAGGATGCGATGATACAGGCCAGGTGGCGGCAGATCCCCGCGGAACTGGCCGAAATAGGTGGAGAGATGCCGCTCGACCGAGCCCATCAGGGTGTCGTCGTCTGAACGCAACTCGGAGCGGCCGCCGCTCGGCGCGCTTAGGGCGGGCTCCGCCAGTTCGGCCTCGATCAGCGGTTCGGTGATCGTTTCCTGGGGATAGAGGGCCGCCAGCCTTCGGATCAGGTTCTCGAGCTCGCGAACGTTGCCCGGCCAGCGATAGCGCTTCATGCGCTCGACCGCGCCGCCGTCCAGGATCTTGCGTGGCAAACCCTCTTTCTCGACCATCGTGAAGAAGTGCCGGGCCAGATCCGGGATGTCCTCGCTGCGTTCGCGCAAGGGCGGCAGCCGCAGGGGCACCACGTTCAGGCGGAAGAAGAGATCCTCCCGGAACAAGCCCTGCTGGATCGAGATCCGCAAATCCTTGTTCGTGGCGGCGACGATCCGGACGTTGGTCTTGATGGGCGTGCGCCCGCCGACGGTCGTGTATTCGCCCTGTTGCAGAACGCGCAGCAGACGCGTCTGCGCTTCCATCGGCATGTCGCCGATCTCGTCCAGGAACAGGGTTCCGCCTTCCGCCTGCTCGAAGCGCCCGGAGGCTCTTTGCAGCGCGCCGGTGAAAGCGCCCTTTTCGTGCCCGAAGAGCTCACTCTCGATGAGATCGCGGGGGATCGCCGCCATGTTCACGGCGACGAAGGGACCTTTTCGGCGCTTTCCGTAGTCGTGCAAGGCCCGGGCGACCAGTTCCTTGCCCGTTCCGGACTCGCCGGTGATCATGACCGTGAGATCGGTCTGCATCAGGCGCGCGAGCGCCCGGTAGATTTCCTGCATTGCGGGGGAGCGGCCCACCAGCGGAATGTCGTCGGGCTGGTCGTCATTGGCCAGCGCCTGGACGGGCTTCGGCCGCGACAACGCCCGCGCCACGATCGCCATCAACTCCTTCAGGTCGAAGGGCTTGGGGAGATATTCATAGGCTCCGCGCTCGGATGCCTTGATAGCCGTCATGAACGTGTTCTGCGCCGACATGACGATGATCGGCAGATCGGGGCGCAGCTTCTTGATGCGGGGAAGCACGTCGAACGCGTTCTCGTCCGGCATGACCACGTCGGTCACAACGAGATCGCCTTCACCAGCCGCGATCCAGCGCCAAAGCGCCGATGCGGTGCCGGTCGAGCGGACTTCGTAGCCTGCGCGCGCAAGGGCCTGGTTCAAAACGGTTCGGATCGCCGCGTCGTCATCGGCTACGAGGATCGTGCCTGTCGGCATCATTCACCTGCTATTGTTCAGAGGATCGCCCGTCCCGGGAGACGTGCATCGGCATCAGAATCCGAAACGTGGTCCGCCTGGGCAGGCTGTCGCATTCGACGACGCCTCCGTGATCGCCTATTATTTTCGCAACCATTGCAAGACCGAGGCCACTGCCGGCGGACTTTGTCGTGACGAAGGGATCGAACAGGTTCCGCATCAGATCCTCGGGAACGCCGGGTCCGTTGTCCCTGACGCAGAATTCCATCGGCAAGCTGACGCGCTCCCGGCTGCCGGGCACCGACATGCGAACGCCGGGCCGGAAGGCGGTCGTCAACTCGATCTCGCCGTCCATGGAATCGGGGCCGATCGCTTCCGCCGCATTCTTCACGAGGTTCAGGAAGACCTGGATGAGCTGGTCCCGATTGCCGAACACCGGGGGAAGCGAAGGATCGTAGGTTTCCACGAAGCGTATATGACGCCCGAAGCCTGATGCAGCGAGCCGCTTCACATGCTCCAGCACGCCGTGGATGTTGGTGAGGTCCCGCTCCACGGGCCGGCCGTCGGCGAAGTCCTCGAAGCGATCGACAAGCTTCACGATCCGGTCGGTCTCTTCGCAGATCAGGCGAGTGAGCGTGCGATCGTCGTCGTCCACTGAGGTTTCAAGGAGTTGCGCCGCTCCCCTGATGCCTGACAGCGGGTTTTTGATCTCGTGGGCGAGCATGGAGCCCAGCGCCCCGATGGAGCGTGCGGCTCCCCGATGGGTGAGTTGTCTGTCTATTTTTTCAGCAATTGTCCGTTCCTGAAGCATCACCACGACATGGCGGTCGGATTCTCCAGCCGGTGTGACGAAGATATCGACAATCCGCTCGGTCCCGATCCGCGGGGTTCCGATGTCGACGCGGTACTCGTTCATGCTCCCGCCGCGATTGCGCGCCTCCTCGACAAGCGAGACCACGGGCGAGCCGAACGGCAGGAGGTCCGCCAAGCCGTTCCGGCACAGGGCCGGACGGCTCATCTGGAAGAAGGCCTCGGCGGCGCTGTTCGTCTCGATGATGCGGTTCTGCCCGTCGACGAGCAGGACCGGGAGGGGCAACGCGTTCAAGATGGCGTCGCCGCGCCCGACATCATGGGCGAGCTGTCCGAAGGGCGTGGAAGGTCCGACGGGCTGGTACTTCATGCTGCACTGTCCATGACTACCGGCCGCGTGCGCAAAGGCGCGGCGCGGCCGAACACGCGGGAAAGGGCCGAGAGGACCTGCGAAGGGGAGTGCGAGGTCGTGAGGGTCTCGCGGATGGCGGGGTCGACCGAAATCCCGTCCTCGATGGCGTCGTCTAGAAAGGCGACGAGGTGCTTGCGTGCGTGGCGCACGCCGACCGCGACGCCATAGGCCCCGAGAAGCGACTCGTAGTGCTCGATCGCCGCATCGGTGCGGGCCCCGCCTCCGGGCTTGCCGGGATCGGTCCCGCTCGCCAATCCCTTCGCCAACACGCCCGCAAGCCAAGGTCTGCCCAGGGCGGCGCGTCCCACCATCACGCCATCGGCGCCGGAGACGGCCAACATCGCCTGGGCGTCCGCCAACGTGGCGACGTCGCCATTGGCGATGACGGGAATGGAGACGGCATCCTTCACGGCGCGAATGGCGGCCCAATCCGCCCTGCCCTTGTAGAACTGGCAGCGGGTTCGGCCATGCACGGTGACGAGGCGAACGCCCGCCTGCTCAGCCCGGCGGGCAAGTTCGGGCGCGTTGATCGAGCGCTCATCCCATCCCAGCCTCATCTTGACCGTGACGGGGATGCGCACCGCCGCAACCGTCGCCGCGATCAAAGCGAGCGCATGGTCGAGATCGCGCATCAGGGCGGAACCGGCGTAGCCGCCCGTCACCTTCTTGGCGGGGCAGCCCATGTTGATGTCGACGACATCGGCCCCCGCGCCCTCCGCGAGACGTGCGGCCTCGCCCATCCAGTAGGGCTCGCAACCGGCGAGCTGGACCACATGGGGGCTCAGGCCCGCGCCTTCTGCCCGCAGAGTGGCTTCGGCAGAGCCCTTCGCAAACTCGTCGGACGCCACCATTTCGGACACCACGAGGGAGGCCCCGAAGCGCCGGGCGATCCGGCGCAGCCCCGCGTCGGTGACCCCCGACATAGGGGCGAGGACGGCGGCCCCGTCGAGCTCCAGGGAGCCGATCGCAAGGGGAGAACGTGGAAGATACGCGGTATCGTGCATAAGGATTGTGCAGCCCATCCGATTGCCTGCATTCTAACCATCTTTTTTGCAGCGCAACAAGGACGGGACGGAGGGGGGCGGACATTCCGCCGCACGTATAATCGCATATGCCCGGCTTGCAACCGGCAAGCGTGCGACGCCGGCTTCGCCGGAGGGAACACCGCCTGCCCCCGCGGGACGATTTGACCGGCTGGGGGAAAGCGTTCAATTGGGAGACGGAAGCCCAACAGAGCCAGATCGCTTGTCCGAGCCCGCCGCCACTTTGCCCCCTTCTACGCACGTCGCCGCCCTGATCGTGGCAGCGGGCAGCGGCGAGCGCGCCGGCGGCGCGACCCCGAAACAGTATCGCGACCTGGCGGGCCGGAGCGTACTGGCGCGAAGCATTGCAGCGATGGCTGAAAGCGAGGCAGTGCAGAGCGTCCTGTGCGTGATCTCTCCGAGCGCGCTTCCCCTGTATGAAAAAGCGGTCTCGGGGTTGCCGCCGCTGGTGGTGTCGCGCCTTCGCCGGCCAGTGGCGGGTGGCGCGACGAGGCAGTCCTCCGTGCTCGCCGGGCTGGAGGCGCTCGCGGCCGAAGACGGCGGAATTCCCTCCATTATCCTGGTCCACGACGCCGCACGGCCGTTCGCGAGCGCGAATCTGGTGGCGAAAGCCATCGAATCCGCTCGCATTCACGGTGCGGCGGTTCCCGGAGTCCAGGTGACCGACACCGTGAAGAAGGTGGATGCGGCCAGCAGCGTGGTCGAGACGCTGGACCGGCCGCTGCTGAGAGCCATCCAGACGCCGCAGGCGTTTACGTTTGTCGACCTCCTGGCGGCCCACCGCCGCGCGGCGCAAGCGGGAGCTGCAGGCCTCACCGACGACGCGTCGGTGATGGAGTGGGCCGGACATCGCGTCCATGTCTTCGACGGCGAGGAGGGAAACGTGAAACTCACCACGGCCGAGGACATCGCCCGCGCCGAAGCGAGGCTTGCTGCACCCCTGGAGGTGCGGGTCGGATCGGGGTTCGACGTCCACGCTTTCGGCGAAGGCCAGGCCGTCATCCTGGGGGGCCTTGCGATCCCCCATGCGCGCGGGCTCAGCGGCCACTCCGACGCCGACGTGGTTCTGCATGCGCTGACCGACGCCGTGCTCGGAGCGCTGTCGGACGGAGACATCGGCTCGCATTTCCCTCCGAGCGACATGCAGTGGAAAGGCGCGTCCTCGGACCGCTTCCTCGCCTACGCCATCGAGCGGGTCCGGGCGCGCGGCGGGCGGGTCGACCACCTCGACGTGACCGTGATCTGCGAAGCGCCCAAGATCGGGCCTCACCGGGACGCGATGCGGGCGCGGATCGCGGAAATCGCCGGCCTCACCCTCGACCGGGTCGCGGTCAAGGCGACGACTTCGGAACGGCTCGGATTCACCGGACGCGGCGAGGGCATCGCGGCCCAGGCCACCGCGACCTTGCGGCTGCCGGCCGGCGACTGAGCCCGGCCGCCTCGGCAAAGTTTTGGGGAAAGCGGGCATGAGGTGCGCGGCATGAACGCCCACGATCTCGAGAAGCAGGCCGCCCGGGTGCTGGCGCTGCTGCGCGCCCATGGCTTGAAGGCCGCAACGGCGGAATCATGCACCGGCGGGCTCGTGGCCGGCGCGCTGACGGCCGTCGCCGGCTCCTCGGACGTGGTGGAGCGCGGCTTCGTGACCTATTCGAACGAGGCCAAGACCGAGATGCTCGGTGTTCCGGCCACCCTCATCGCCCGCCACGGCGCCGTGAGCGAGGCCGTCGCACTCGCCATGGCGGAGGGGGCGCTCGCCCACTCCCGTGCGGATGTGGCGGTGGCGATCACCGGCGTCGCCGGGCCCGGCGGCGGCTCGGACACGAAGCCCGTGGGCCTGGTGCAGTTCGCGGCGGCGCGGCGGGGGCGGCCGACCGTGCATCTGGAACGCCGCTACGGCGACCTCGGCCGCGCGGAAATCCGCGCTGCGGCGGTGCAGGACGCACTGGAGCTGCTGGCGGGGCTGGCGGTGTAGCCGTCGCCAGGGAGCAGCCTTGAATGTCTACACCTAAGCCGGCGAGATCCCGGCGCTGATCGGCCTCGCGCCATACACCCGGTTGGCGCGCTCCTCGAAGGCCTCGGCGAACTTCCGGAAGGCCCGGTCGAACATTGCGCCCATCAGCAGGCCGAGGGTGCGGCTGCGGAACTCGTAGGCGATGAAGAACTCGACGGTGCTGCCGCCCGTGGGCTCGTCCCGGAAGGTCCAGCGGTTTTCGAGTCGCCGGAACGGGCCGTCGATGTACTCGACCAGTATTTTCAGGCTGGGCCGGTCCAGCTCCACGCGGCTGGTGAAGGTCTCGTGGATGGCCTTGTAGCCGACGGTCATGTCCGCCACGAGGATCTCGCGCGTGTCCTCCTCGGCTCGCCGGCGCACCTTCAGCGCCTCGCAGAGCGGCAGGAACTGCGGATAGCTCTCCACGTCCGCCACGAGGTCGAACATCTCGGCGGCCGTGTGACGCACACGGCGGGTGCTCCGGAAAGTCGGCATGACGGGCGCTCAGCGGCCCGTGCGGGCGAGCCGCGCGGCCTTCAGCTTCGCGAAATCGTCGCCGGCATGGTGCGAGGAGCGGGTCAGCGGCGAGGAGGAGACGAGCAGGAAACCCTTGGTCGCCGCGATCGTCTCGAAGCTCTTGAACTCCTCGGGCGTCACGAAGCGCAGCACCGGATGGTGCTTCTTCGTCGGCTGCAGGTACTGGCCGATGGTGAGGAAATCGACCTCCGCCGAGCGAAGGTCGTCCATCAGCTGAAGCACCTCGTTCCGCTCTTCGCCGAGCCCGACCATGATGCCGGATTTCGTGAACAGCGTCGGGTCCAGCTCCTTCACCCGCTGCAGCAGGCGGATGGAGTGGAAATAGCGCGCGCCGGGGCGCACCGTCAGGTACTTCGAGGGCACTGTCTCGAGGTTGTGGTTGAACACGTCCGGCCGGGCGGCGACCACCACCTCCAGCGCACCGTCCTTGCGCAGGAAGTCCGGCGTCAGCACCTCGATGGTGGTGCCCGGGCTCATGGCGCGGATCGCGCGGATCACCTGCGCGAAGTGCTCCGCCCCGCCGTCGGCGAGATCGTCCCGGTCGACGGAGGTGATGACGACGTGGCTGAGGCCGAGCTTGGCGACGGCCTCGCCGATATGCGCGGGCTCATGCGGATCGAGCGCGCCGGGCAGGCCGGTCTTCACATTGCAGAAGGCGCAGGCCCTGGTGCAGGTGTCGCCCATGATCATGAAAGTGGCGTGCTTCTTCTCCCAGCACTCGCCGATGTTGGGGCAGCCGGCCTCCTCGCACACGGTGACGAGGCCGTTCTCCTTCACGATGCGGTTGGTCTCGGCCCATTTCGGCGAGCCCGGCGCCTTGACGCGGATCCACTCCGGCTTGCGCAGCACGGGCTGGTCCGGCCGGTGCGCCTTCTCGGGGTGGCGGGGACGGCTGTCCGCATTCCGGGTGTCAGCATTCCTCGGGTCGCGGTTCAGCGTGTCCAGGAGGACGGCCATCGCAAAGCTCTCCTCGCGGCACGGCCGCGTTCATCCCCGGAAGTAGTCATTTTCCCGACCATGGGCAAGCAGGGGGCATCCCGCACCATGGTCGCATGGGGCACGCGCGCCGGAAGAGTCGATCACGACCGGCCAATCGGATGCCACCATGTTCCTCATGCTGAGGAGCGGACCTTTTTGGGTCCGCGTCTCGAAGGACGTACCATGGTCTGGAGCGCTGGAATGCGCCGAGCCATGGGCGGTGCTTCGAGACGCCCCGGACAAGGCCCGGGGCTCCTCAGCATGAGGAACATGGGAGCGGCCTTTGGATCCGAAAACCTGAATCATGACGGCCACTCACACCGGCCGCCCTCTCGCCTGCCGCCACAGCCACAGCACGATGACCGCGCCGACGATGGCCGCGCCCAGCGTGCGCCAGAAGCCGAACACCGGCACGTTCAGCACCTCCGCCAGCTTGCCGGCGACGAAGCTGCCGGCGATGCCGACCAGCAGGTTGGTGAGGAGGCCGTGGCGCGACTCCGTGATCTTCTCCGCGATCCAGCCGGCGAGGATGCCGACGATCATCATCGAGAAGAAACCGAGGCCGGGGCTGCCTGTGTCGAAGCCGTCCATGTCCCGAACTCCCTCGCCGTCAGGTGTGGATCACGCGCCCATACGCATCCAGCACGCTCTCGTGCATCGTTTCCGACAGCGTGGGATGCGGGAAGACGGTGTGCATGAGGTCTTCCTCGGTCGTCTCCAGGTTCATGGCGACGACGAAGCCCTGGATGAGTTCGGTCACTTCGGCGCCGACCATGTGCGCGCCGAGCAGCTTGCCGGTCTTGGCGTCGAAGATGGTCTTCACCAGCCCGTCCGGCTCGCCCAGCGCGATGGCCTTGCCGTTACCCACGAAGGGGAAACGGCCGACCTTCACCTCGAAGCCCTGCTCCTTGGCCTTGGCCTCCGTCAGGCCCACCGAGGCGACCTGCGGGTTGCAGTAGGTGCAACCCGGAATCTTCAGCTTCTCCATGGGATGGGGATGCAGGCCCTTGATGCTCTCCACGCAGATGACGCCCTCATGCTCGGCCTTGTGCGCCAGCATGGGCGGGCCTGCGACGTCGCCGATGGCGTAGATGCCCGGCACGCTGGTGCGGCCGAGGCCGTCGGCGACGATGACGCCGCGCTCGATCTTCACGCCGAGCGCCTCCAGCCCCAAACCCTCGACATTGCAGACGACGCCCACAGCGGAGATCAGCCGCTCGGCCGAGATGGTCTGCACGCCCTTGCCGTCGTCCACGGTGGCGGTGACGCCCGAGGCGGTCTTCTCGACCTTGCTCACCTTGGCGCCCGTGAGGATCTTGATGCCCTGCTTCTCGAAGCGCTTGCGGGCGAGCGCGGCGATCTCGGCATCCTCGACGGGCAGGATCTGCGGCAGCAGCTCCACCACCGTCACCTCCGCGCCCATGGTGCGGTAGAACGAGGCGAACTCGATGCCGATCGCGCCGGAGCCCATCACGATGAGCGACTTCGGCATGGAAGGCGGCACCATGGCCTCGAAATAGGTCCAGATCCGGTCGCCGTCCGGCTCGATGCCTGGCAAAGCGCGAGGCCGCGCGCCGGTGGCGATGATGATGTGCTTCGCGTTGTAGACACCCTCCCCCAGCGTGCCCTTCGGCGCGGGATTGGCGGGCTGCACGGCGGGCTTGGTCGGCTTGCCGACGCGGATCTCGCCGGGCTTCGTGATGACGGCCTCGCCCCAGATCACGTCGACCTTGTTCTTCTTCATGAGGAAGCCGACGCCGCCATTGAGCTGCGCCGACACCCCGCGCGAGCGCTTCACCACGGCCGCCATGTCGAAGCCGACATTCTGCGCGGTGAGGCCATACGCGCCGGGATGCTGCAGATAGTGGAACACCTCCGCCGAGCGAAGCAGCGCCTTGGTGGGAATGCAGCCCCAGTTCAGGCAGATCCCGCCCAGATGCTCGCGCTCCACCACGGCCGTCTTCATGCCAAGCTGCGCCGACCGGATCGCGGCGACATAGCCGCCCGGGCCCCCGCCGATGATGATGACGTCGTAGCTGTCGGGCATGGTGGGTTCCTCGAGGCGGATCAGCGGGGCTACGCGCGGAGATGAATGAGCACGAGATCGCCGCCCACGCTCATCGCGCGAAAGGTGTACCAGCCCATTATTTTTGGCCGTCCATGATATCGGCTACGCTCTTCTCCAGAACAGCGATGCGTTCTTCGAACTCGCCGGTAAGGAGACGGGTCATCAACGTGTCAGCCGTGAGTGCCTGCCGGAAACTGACCTGGGCTTTCAGAAGATCGTCAAGACGCTTCTCGACGACGCCAAAGCGCCATTCCACTTTAGCGAACCCCGCTCGCATCTCCTCGCGCATTTCCTGCAGCATGGGTACGATCATGTCCCGAGGCTCCGACATCTGAAATCACCATCCGTGCTGAAATGAACAAACAACGACGTTCACATCGGAAGGCAGCATCAGGAAGTCAACTCCAGCGCTACACCAGCATTCCCATCGGGTTCTCGATCAATTGCCGGAACGCCCCGATCAGTTCCGCACCAAGCGCGCCGTCCACCGCGCGGTGGTCTGTGGAGAGCGTCACGGACATCACCGTCGCCACCGCGGGAGCGCCGTTCTTCACCACCACGCGCTGCTCGCCCGCGCCGACGGCGAGGATGGAGGAGTGCGGGGGGTTGATGACGGCGGCGAAGTCCTTGATGCCGAACATGCCGAGGTTGGAGACGGCCGACGTGCCGCCCTGGTATTCGTCGGGCTTCAGCTTGCGCGCCTTGGCGCGGGCGGCGTAGTCCTTCATCTCGTTGGAAATGACGCTCAGCGTCTTGGTGTCCGCCTTGCGCACCACGGGCGTGATGAGCCCGCCGGGGATGGAGACGGCGACGCCGATGTCGGCGTTGCGGTGCTTCAGCATGGCGCTCTCGGTCCAGGTGACGTTGGCCTCGGGGACGCGCACCAGCGCCAGCGCCAGCGCCTTGATGACGAAGTCGTTGACCGAGACCTTGTAGGCGGGCTTGCCGTCCTTGTCCTTGGGAGCGGCGTTGTTGATCTGCTCGCGCAGCGCCATCAGCGCGTCTAGCTGGACGTCGATCGTCAGGTAGAAATGCGGGATCGTCTGCTTGGCCTCGAGCAGGCGGCGGGCGATCACCTTGCGCATATTGTCGTGCGGGACTTCGTCGTAGCTGCCAGGCTCGTAGAGCTTGCGCACGGCGTCGTCCCCCATGCCCGTCGCGAGCGGCGCGGCGGCGGGCCTGGGCGCAGTGGGAGAGGGAGCCGCGGCGGGGGCCGCCGCCGGCGCTGCGGCGGGAGCGGCCTTGGCCGTACCGCCCTCCATCGCGGCGCGCACGTCTCGCTCCACGATGCGGCCGTGCGGGCCGGAACCGGCGACGGACCCGATGTCGAGGCCGGCATCCTTGGCGATGCGTCGGGCCAGGGGCGAAGCGAAGACACGTCCGCCCTCGGCCGCGCCGTTGGCCTTGGCTGCGCCCGCCGGAGCGGGCGCGGCGGCTGTGAAGCTCGCGGCGGATTGCGCTGCCGGCTTACCCGCGGCCTCCTGGGATTGCGGTGCCGCCGCTGCAGCGGCGGATGCGGGCGGAGCGGCGGCGGTCACCATGTCGGTCGCATTCTGGGGCGACTTGGGGCCGGGAGCGGCGGCCGGAGCCCCTGCCCCGCTGGACACGGCCTTGGGATCCTCGCCCTCAGAGGCGATGACCGCAATGAGGTCGTTCACCGGCACGTCGGACGTTCCGGCCGGCACCACGATCCTGGCGAGCACGCCCTCGTCGATCGCCTCGACCTCCATGGTCGCCTTGTCGGTCTCGATCTCGGCGATGACGTCGCCGGATTTGATCGCGTCGCCTTCCTTCTTCAGCCATTTCGACAGGTTGCCCTTCTCCATCGTGGGGGACAGGGCCGGCATCAGGACGTTGACAGGCATGGACGGAAGCCCTCTTCGGCTCAGTGGGCGGCGCTCGTTTGACCGAGGTCGGTGGGATTGTCGAGTTCGGCCCGCAGGCCCTCGACGATGCGGGCCATGGCATCCTCCTCGGAGAGGTCCGTCTCGGCCGCATAGATGCGCGACGCGTGGCGGGCGAGATCGACCAGCAGGATGCCCCAGGTGAAGGGATCGTCGAAGGAACGCCGCATGGCGACGCTGACGCCGCCATTCGAGATCGCCGCGCGCAGAACCTCATGCCCGCCATTCTCGAGGGCGTCGGGCGGCGCGGCGAGGTCGTGGAAGACGGTATCGGCCATGCTCAGGCTTCCTGGGTTTCGGCGAGGGGCGGATCGAGCGGCCAGAGCGCAGCGAGCGGGAAGGAGATCGCATCGAAGGGCGCCAGGCTTACTTCGGCTGCATCAGTGTCCGACGTGGCGCCCGGCAGCAACCAATGACCGTCGACGAGGCCAAAGGCCTCGATGAACTTGGACCGAGGATCGACGAGCCAGAGATGACCGATGCCCGACCCCGCGTAGATGCGCCGCTTCGGTCCCCGGTCCCACAGCTCTGTCGAAGGGGAGAGAACCTCGCAGACCCAGTCAGGAGGCAGCGTCATGAAGGCTTCCTCGGGCATGGCCGTGAGCCGCTCTCGCCGCCACGCCGCGAGATCCGGCACGACCACGTTCTCGCCCAGGTGCAGTTCCGGCTCGACCATGAACACCCATCCCCCCGGGCCGCCGCGCCCACTCTGGAAGGGGCCCGTCAATTCGCCGCTCAAGGATGCGGAGGCCACCGAGTGCCGCGGGCTGGGCCTGGGCTGCGTGACCAGATCGCCCCCGATCAGCTCCGCGACCAGATGCTCCGGCGCGGCGAGCACGTCGGCATAAGTGGCGTGGCGCTTGGCGGGAGCCGGATTCACTGGCGCTTCCCTCAGCGATAGGTGACGGCGCGGGCCGCCTCGATCACGTCGGCGACGCTGGGCAGCGCGAGCTTCTCGAGGTTGGCGGCGTAGGGCATCGGCACGTTCTTGCCGGTGACGCGGCGCACGGGCGCGTCGAGATAGTCGAAGGCGCGCTCCATGATCTGGGCGGAGATCTCCGCGCCGACGCCCGATTGCGGCCAGCCCTCCTCCACCGTGACGCAGCGGCCCGTCTTCATCACCGAGGCGACGACCGTGTCGACGTCCATGGGTCGGATGGTGCGGAGATCGATGACCTCGGCGTAGATGTGCTTCTTGGCGAGCTCCTCGGCAGCCTTCAGCGCGTAGGTGAGGCCGATCGACCACGTGACGATGGTGACGTCCTTGCCCGGCCGCACGATCCGGGCCTTGCCGATGGGCAGCACGAAATCATCGAGCTTCGGCACCGGCGAGGATTGGCCGTAGAGGATCTCGTTCTCGAGGAACACGACGGGGTTTGGATCCCGGATCGCGGCCTTGAGAAGGCCCTTGGCGTCGGCGGCCGTGGCCGGGGACACGACTTTCAGGCCCGGCACGTTCGAGTACCACGCGGCGTAGTCCTGGCTGTGCTGGGCGGCCACGCGTGCGGCCGCGCCGTTCGGCCCGCGGAACACGATGGGGCAGCCCATCTGGCCGCCGGACATATAGAGCGTCTTGGCGGCGGAGTTGATGATCTGGTCCATCGCCTGCATGGCGAAGTTGAAGGTCATGAACTCGACCACGGGCCGCAGGCCGGCGAAGGCGGAGCCGACGGCGAGGCCGGCGAAGCCGTGCTCGGTGATGGGCGTATCCACGACGCGCTTCGCGCCGAATTCCTGCAGCAGGCCCTGGGTGACCTTGTAGGCGCCCTGGTACTCCGCCACCTCCTCGCCGATGATGTAGACGTTCTCGTCGCGGCGCATCTCCTCGGCCATGGCGTCGCGCAGGGCCTCGCGCATGGTCATCGTGACCATCTCGGTCCCGGCGGGGATTTCCACGGAGGCGTCGTAGGCTCCGGCCGTTGGTCCGGCCGCCGTCGCGGGCTGATAGGCCGCGGGCTGCGCGGGAGACGCCGCGGCGGCGTCCGGATGTGGCGACGTCATGGCGACGTTGACAGGCTCGGCGGCCACTTCGGCCGTGTCCGGAAGCCCAGGCATGTCGGCGCCGCCGTTGTCGCGAACAGCGGCGACGTCTTCGCCCTCGGCCGCCAGCACCGCGATCTTCTGGTTCACCGGCACGTCGGACGAGCCTGCGGGCACCAGGATCTTGGCCAGCACGCCTTCGTCGACCGCCTCGACTTCCATGGTGGCCTTGTCGGTCTCGATCTCGGCGATGATGTCGCCGGACTTCACCGAGTCGCCCTCGTTCTTCAGCCACTTGGCGAGGTTGCCCTTCTCCATGGTGGGAGAGAGAGCGGGCATGAGAATATCGATCGGCATGAAGGTCGATCCCCGTGGGACTGCGGTTCTCAGGCGAGCAGGACGCTCAGGAGAGAAGAGGAAGGAAGGCGGCGGCTTGGTCGGCGACGGATGGCGAGCCGGCCGCAGGACGCGGCCGGCGTCGCGTCACTTCAGGATGTCGGTCCACAGCTCGGCGGGATCGGGCTCGCGATCGTTGGTGGCGAACTCCGCGGCCTCGTTGACGATCTCGCGCACCTTGGCGTCGGCGGCCTTGAGCTCTTCCTCCTTGAAGCCCCACTGCTCCAGCAGGCGCTTGCGCACCTGCTCGATCGGGTCGCGCTCCTCGCGCATTTTCTGGACTTCGTCCTTGGAGCGGTACTTCGCCGGGTCTGACATCGAGTGGCCGCGATAGCGGTAGGTCTGCATCTCGAGGATGTAGGGGCCCTTGCCGTCGCGGCACCACTGGATCGCGCGCTCGGCCGCGGCCACCACGGCGCGCACGTCCATCCCGTCCACCTGCTCGCCGGGGATGTTGAAGGACGCGCCGCGCTTGGAGAAATCCGTTTGCGCCGAGGCGCGGCTCACCGACGTGCCCATGGCGTAGCGGTTGTTCTCGATGACGTAGACCACGGGGAGCTTCCACAGCTCCGCCATGTTGAAGCTCTCGTAGACCTGGCCCTGGTTGGCCGCGCCGTCCCCGAAATAGGTCAGAGAGACGTTGTCGTTGCCGCGGTAATGGTTGGCGAAAGCGAGCCCGGTGCCGAGCGAGACCTGCGCGCCGACGATGCCGTGGCCGCCATAGAAGTGCTTCTCGACGCTGAACATGTGCATCGAGCCGCCCTTGCCCTTTGAGAGCCCGCCGCGGCGGCCCGTGAGCTCGGCCATGACGCCCTTTGGGTCCATGCCGCAGGCGAGCATGTGGCCGTGGTCGCGGTAGCCCGTGATCACCTGGTCGCCCTGCTTCGTCGCCATCTGCATGCCGACGACGACGGCCTCCTGGCCGATGTAGAGGTGGCAGAACCCGCCGATGAGGCCCATGCCGTACATCTGGCCGGCCTTCTCCTCGAAGCGACGAATCAGCAGCATCTGGCGATAGGCCGCGAGCTCCTGGTCCCGGTCGAGGCCGGGGGCCGCCTTGGCTGACTTCCTGTTGATGCCGGGGGACGCTGCGGGCTTGGCTTTGGTGGCGTTCGACTTGGCCGCACCCTTGGGTGCGCCGGAAAGGCTACGGGCGGCAACCGCCATCGGCTTCCTCCTTGGACCCCAACGGGTCGTGTTGTCGGAGGACAGTAGCGCATGTTTCGGGGGATGGCGAGCGCGGCAAACTGAGGAATCACGCAGCTTCGCCGAGCTCAAGTCACTGAATTAACGATGAAAACAGAAAAGAACTGAATCCTGGTTCATTGCACGGTGCAGCGCGGCTGGCGCTTGTGCGCCGCACGCTCAGCGCATCGCGGCGGCGCCTTCCCCGGTCATGATCACGACGTCGTTCCGGTGCATGCGGTTCAGCGTGAGCCGGGCCCGCTCCTCGAGCAGGTCGCGGTCCACCGAACTGGTGCGCAGCATGGAGACGCGGCGCTCCCAATCGGTCTTTTCTTCCTTCAGGCCGGCCAATTCGTCGTCGAGCGCCAGGATCTGCTGCCGGAGCACCAGCTTGGTCTCGAGCCCGCGGTCGCCATGCTGGGAGTGGTAGACGAAATAGCCGACCGTCAGGCCCGACACGAGGTACAGGGCCAGCGGAATCAGCACGGCGCGGATGCGGTAGCGTACGACCATGCCGGGATCATCGCGGGCGGTGGTTACCGGAACCTTAAGGACTTGCGGCCACCGGCGGCGGCGTTCAGGCCACGTCCCTCAGTTGCCGGACAGCACGACCTTCACCTTCTCATCCCCTTTGACGACCACCTCGTCGTAGATGAGGTAGGCATAGGTGATGTCCTTCTTCTGCCAGGTGACGAACGCGGTGACGAACCAGCGGCCCGGTCGCACATCCTCGAACTCGAACTTCCCGCCAATGCTGGCCTTCACCCTGCGGGTGAGCCGCGGGTATTCCTCATCCGGCTTGTCCAGCCGGTTGCCGAACCACGCGTTGACGAACCGGTCGTTCCCATAAAGGTTGCGCATGCGCTCCTCGGCGTAGGCCGTCGCCGGGATCAGCGTCACCCAGTCTCCGCCGGCCGTGTAGGTCCGCCCGCCGACATGCACGAAGGCATGGCCTTCGACCGTGGCCTTGCCGGGACCGATCATCTGCTCGGCCTGCGACCGCTGCGCGTCGTCGAACTTGCCCTTGGTCTCGACGGTGACGCAGCCGCCGAGCGCAAGCGCTAGCAGGCAGGAGGCGATGAAGGGCATACGCATGCTCGCTACCCCGGAAGCAACGCCATGGGCCGCAGGGCGCGCCGGAAAAGCTAAGCACCAGCTCTAAAGGCCGGCAATGGAGCGAGTTTCGCGAGTGAACGCAGGGATGCGCGCTCAGCGTGTTGAGCGTTCAAAGCCAGCGGCACAGGCACGTCGTGGCCGGGCTTGTCCCGGCAACCCACGACGTTCGCGTCAGGAGTGGAAGATCCCCGGGCCGATTCCGGGGACGACGGCTCTGGTCGCTGCGCCTTCGCTCAGCCCCGCAGCGCCTTCAGCGCATCACGTCCGGCGTAGCGGGCCGTCGCGCCGAGCTCCTCCTCGATGCGGATGAGCTGGTTGTACTTCGCCAGCCGGTCGGAGCGCGCCAGCGAGCCGGTCTTGATCTGCCCGCAGTTCGTCGCGACAGCGAGGTCGGCGATGGTGGCGTCCTCCGTCTCGCCGGAGCGATGCGACATCACGGCCGTGTAGCCGGCGCGCTGGGCCATGTCGACGGCGGCCAGCGTCTCGGTGAGGGAGCCGATCTGGTTCACCTTGACCAGAATGGAGTTGCCGACACCCCTGGCGATGCCGTCCGACAGGCGCGTCACGTTGGTGACGAACAAGTCGTCGCCGACGAGCTGGCAGGTCTTGCCCGCGAGGTCGGTGAGGATTTTCCAGCCCTCCCAGTCGTCCTCGGACATGCCGTCCTCGATCGAGGCGATGGGATAGCTGGAGGCGAGCTTGGCCAGGTACTCGGCCTGCTGCTGGATGGAGCGCACCTTGCCTTCGCCCTCATAGTGGTAGGCGCCGTCCTTGAAGAACTCGGTGGCTGCGCAGTCCAGCCCCAGGAACACGTCCTTGCCGGGCTTGAAGCCGGCGCTCTCGATCGCCTTCATGCAGAAATCCAGCGCCGCTTCGGCCGAGGGCAGGTTCGGGGCGAAGCCGCCCTCGTCACCGACATTGGTGTTGTGGCCGGCCTTCTTCAGCGCGCCCTTGAGCGTGTGGAAGATCTCCGCGCCGATGCGCACGGCCTCCGACAGCGAGGACGCGCCGACCGGCAGCACCATGAATTCCTGGAAGTCGATGGGGTTGTCGGCGTGCGCGCCGCCATTGACGATGTTCATCATGGGCACCGGCAGCACCCGCGCCGAGGCGCCACCGATATACCGGTAGAGCGGCAGCGCGCTCGCCTCGGCGGCCGCCTTCGCCACCGCGAGCGACACGCCGAGGATGGCGTTCGCGCCGAGCTTGCTCTTGTTGGGCGTGCCGTCGAGCTCGATCATCGCCTCGTCGATGGCGACCTGCTCCTCCGCGTCCATGCCGCCGATGGCGTCGAAGATGTCCCGGTTGACGCTCTCGATCGCCTTCGTCACGCCCTTGCCCATGTAGCGCGATTTGTCGCCGTCGCGCAGCTCCACCGCCTCGTGCGCGCCCGTGGACGCGCCGGAGGGGACCGCCGCGCGGCCGAACGAGCCGTCCTCCAGCGTCACGTCGACCTCGACGGTCGGGTTGCCGCGGCTGTCCAGGATCTGGCGGGCGAGGATGTCGACGATGGCGGTCATGGGGCGGGTCCTCCGGTTCGGCGTCGATGGGCGCGCGGAGCGCGCCGTGCAGGGCTGCTCCGGCTTTTAAGGCATGGAGTGGCCAGCGCAAGGGAGGGCAGCCGGCAGCGGAGAACCCATGCCAACATCGCCTCACCCTGAGAGCTTGACCGGAAAGCGGCCCGACATGCGGAGCCCACCAAGACCCTCATGCTGAGGAAGCCCCGGACACAGTCCGGGGCTGTCTCGAAGCACGGCGAGCCGAGGGGAGCAGGAGAGGCGCGCCAGACCAGGCGCCGTGCTTCGAGACAGCCGCTTCACGGCTTCCTCAGCATGAGGAACGTAGGTGGCGTCCTGCATTCGACCACACAGCTCTGACGGGGTATAGAGCGGCCCAATCATCCACCGCAACGAAGACGCCGTCATGTCACACGCCGGACCGCCCGACACCCTGCAACTCGGAAATGCCTCCGCCATGCCCTCCTCGCCAGAGGAGGCCGTGCTCGACCGGGTGCCGAACCCGCATGCGGGCACGCTCTACCTCGCGCGCTTCACCTGCCCGGAGTTCACCTCGCTGTGCCCCGTCACCGGCCAGCCGGATTTCGGCATACTGGTGATCGACTACGCACCGGGCGACTGGCTGGTCGAATCCAAGTCGCTGAAGCTGTTCCTCGGCTCCTTCCGCAACCATGGAGCCTTCCACGAGGACTGCACGGTCGGCATCGGCAAGCGCCTCGTCAACCTCCTCGCTCCCGACTGGCTGCGCATCGGCGGCTACTGGTACCCGCGGGGCGGGATCCCGATCGACGTGTTCTGGCAGACGGGAGCTCCGCCGCAGGGGCTGTGGCTGCCGGACCAGGGCGTCGCGCCGTATCGGGGGCGGTAGCCCGGAAAACGTTCACATGCTTGCTCGCCTGCAAAGGCGGCATAGTATCGTGCCTTGAATGATGCTATAATTCGTATCAAACGAGGTGCTGGAATGAACTTCATTTATGCCCGCCGGAGCGTCAGCGTAACGGAGTTGAAGCGCAGCTACGCTGAGGTCGTGAAGGCGGCGGCTTACGGGCCCGTGGCCGTCCTCAACCACAACAAGCCCGAGGCCTACCTGGTGGGGGCCGAGGCATTCGAACGCCTGGTGGAACTGATCGAAGATTTCGAGGACGCCGAGACGATCCGGGAGCGGGCAAACGAGATCGGCATTCCCGTCAAACTCGATGAGCTATGACCTTCTCTTCCTTCCATCCGCGCTGAAAGAATGGAAGAAACTGGCGCCGCAACGACGGGAAGAACTCAAGAAGAAGCTTCGGGAACGGCTGGATAATCCCAGGGTCCCATCGGCGGCGCTGCACGGCATGAAAGACTGCTACAAAATCAAGCTGCGTGACGCCGGTGTGCGGCTTGTGTACCGCGTGGAAGATCGGATCATCGCCGTTACGGTGCTTGCGATCGGACGGCGGGATGGAGACGTCTATCAGGCCGCAGCCCGCCGGCTCGACGACTGACTGGATCAGTTGACCGCTTTAGCCAGCCGATCGAACCCCATCAGCCGCTCCAGCAGCGCCGGCATTTCCTTCAGCGGCACCATGTTCGGGCCGTCGGAGGGCGCGCGCTCCGGCGCTTCGTGGGTCTCGATGAACACGGCGGCGACGCCCACCGCCACCGCCGCGCGGGCCAGCACCGGCACGAATTCGCGCTGGCCGCCGGAGGAGCCGCCCTGCCCGCCCGGCTGCTGCACGGAGTGCGTGGCGTCGAAGACCACCGGCGCGCCGGTGGCGGCGAGCACGGGCAGCGCGCGCATGTCCGACACCAGCGTGTTGTAGCCGAAGGAGACGCCCCGCTCCGTGACGAGCACGTCGGCGTTGCCGGCGCCGGTCAACTTGTCGACGACGTTCTTCATGTCCCACGGGGCGAGGAACTGCCCCTTCTTGACGTTCACCACCCGCCCCGTCTGGGCAGCCGCGATCAGCAGGTCCGTCTGGCGGCAAAGGAAGGCGGGGATCTGCAGGATGTCGACCACCTCGGCCACCGGCCCGCATTGCGAGGCGTCGTGGATATCGGTGATCACCGGCAGGCCCAGCGTCTCCTTGATCTCGGCGAACACGGCCATGGCCGCATCGAGCCCGATGCCGCGCGCGCCCGAAAGCGAAGTCCGGTTCGCCTTGTCGAAGGACGACTTGAACACGAACGGCATGCCGAGCCGCCCCGTGATCTCCTTCAGGGCGGACGCCATCTCCAGCGCGTGCGCCCGGCTCTCCATGGCGCAGGGGCCGGCGATGAGAGCGAGCGGCAGGGCGTTGCCGAAACGAACGTTGCCGGCGGCGACGACAGGACGGGGCGTGACAGGTGCGTTCATGGCGCGGGTATAGCGAACACGGGCGTGGCTGGCGAGGGGGCTGGGGTCGTCATTGCGAGCGGAGCGAAGCAACCCAGGAGCCGGGCACAGAGCAGCTTCACTGCAGAGCTTCGCGCCCGGCCAGTGGATTGCCGCGTCGCTGCGCTCCTCGCAAGGACGGATTGGGCCGTCAGCCCCGCTGGAAAATCAGCGCCGTTCCGTGCGCAGCGTCGGGCGAAACGACAAGGGTACCCTCGTGGCGCGTGAACCGAATTCCCGCCGCCGTCAGCCGCGCCGCCTGCCCATCCACGTCCGGCACCGCCACCCGGAACCCGACGAGCCGGGCCGGCTCCTCCGGCAGGCCCATCCCCGTGTGGAAGGCCAAAGCCGCCCCGCTCATCACCTGGATCACCCCGCGGGGCGTCGGGATCTCGACGCCGGCCGAGTTCGAGACGATGTCGTGCTGGCCGGAGAAGTGCGTGAAGAACTCGGCGTGGGCGGAGGGGTTCTCCGCCACCATGATCACGCCCGGCACGCCCGTTGCGCCGTTCGGGTGACGCTGGAAGTCCGGGTTCCAGAAGTTCTCCGGCGCGTGCTGCTGGCACACGAAGAAGCCGGCCTTGGGCGCGAGCCTGTCCTGCGCGAAGGCCAGCGAGAAGGCGACACGTCGGGGTGTTCCATCCGGCCGCAGCGCGGTGCGCTCAAAGAAGAAGGTCTCGAAATCGCCGATGTGCTCGGCCGCGAAGGCCGCGCGGTCCGCCGCCGCGTCCTGGGACTCCAGCACGAGCATGGCGAAGCCCTCGCCCTCGGCGAGCCGGTCCCGCACGAACGCGCCGAAGGAGAACTTGCCTGGAGCATGCGGAGCGATCTCTGCCCCCTCGCCCACCGTGATCAATTCCAGGAACACGCCGGGGAACTGCACGATGCGGTTCTCCGTGCCCCAGGGATGCCGGTTCCGCCCGCCGACCGTGAAGCCCATGGCCTCGTAAGCGCGGCCGGCGGCGTCGAGGTCGTTCACGGCGAGGACGAGGTGGTCGAGACCGCGGGGCATGGGTGACACTCCAGAAGGGCCGGCCGGGGACAATGCCCGCTGCGGGAGAAAACGTCATCCTCCGGAAGCGGGTCACCGGCCGGATAAGGGTGGACAGAGCCCTTACTCCGTCCACCCTTGCGGATCGATCAAGCCGACGGCTTGCCGTTCTCGGCGAAGGCGCGCGCCATGTTCACGAACTCGCTCGGCATCATGATGATGGTCATCGTGTTCTGCTCTGCGCCCACTTCCGTGATCATCTGCATGCGGCGCAGTTCGAGGCCCGCCGGGCTCTGCATGATGATAGTCGAGGCTTCGTTGAGGAGAGAGGCCGCATCCTTCTCCGCTTCAGCCTTGATCTGGCGGGCGCGCTTCTCGCGCAAGGCCTCCGCTTCCTGCGCCATGGCGCGCTGCATGCTGGCAGGTATCTCGACGTTCTTCATCTCGACCCGCTCCACCTTGACACCCCAGGGCTCGGTGGCGCGGTCGATCGTCTCCTGAAGCGCCTGGCTGATGGACTCCTGGTCTTTCAGGACCGCATCGAGCGTGTGCTGGCCGATGACATTCCGCAAAGCGGTCACGGCGACCTGCACGACGGCGTTGGAGACGCCGCGGACCTCGATGAGCGAGCGTGCGGGGTTGATCACGCGGCTCCAGATCACGGCGTTGATCTTGATCGGCACGTTGTCGCGCGTGATTGTTTCCTGCTGCTCCACCGCATAGGTCGTGGTGCGCAGGTCGACCTTGGTCTGGGCTTCGATCACCGGAATGATCCAGAAGAGGCCGGGTCCGACGGCGCGATCGAATCGCCCGAGGCGGAAAACGACGGCCCGCTCATATTGCTGCGCGATGCGCAGGCTCGCGGACAGGAGAAGGATGGCAGCCGCGACGGTGGCCGCGGTCCAGGCATAGTCTGCGAAGGTGAGTGACATCATTGTACGGCGACTATCTCGCCGCCTCGAAGCACCGCCGAACGGGCGGGCGCGTGGCGGAAATGTGGCCCCGGCCAAGCTCGAGCAAAAGAGGCGTCACGCGCTCGTGAAGAGATTCGCGGCGCGCCCGCCCGGGCTGCGCGCTCGTCAGACCAGCCGGCTCTGCTCCACCGCCGCCGCAATGAAGCTCTTGAACAGCGGGTGCGGCTCGAAGGGGCGGGATTTCAGCTCGGGGTGGTACTGCACGCCGATGAACCAGGGGTGGTCGGCGTATTCGACCGTCTCGGGCAGCAGTCCGTCGGGCGATACGCCGGCAAAGCGCAGGCCCTTGTCCTCCAGCGCTTCGCGATAGCCCATGTTGACCTCGTAGCGGTGGCGGTGGCGCTCGGAGATCTCCGTATCGCCGTAGACCTCGGCGATGCGGCTGCCGGCCGCGAGGTGCGCGCGGTAGGCGCCGAGCCGCATGGTGCCGCCGAGGTCGCCGCCGGCGGCGCGCTGCTCGAGCTCGTTGCCCTTCATCCACTCCGTCATCAGGCCGACGACGGGCTCCGTGCAGGGGCCGAACTCGGTGGAGTTGGCGTCCGCCACACCCGCCAGCGAGCGGGCGGCCTCGATGACGGCCATCTGCATGCCGAAGCAGATGCCGAAATACGGCACCTTGCGCTCGCGCGCGAAGCCGGCCGCGCGGATCTTGCCCTCCGCGCCGCGGTGGCCGAAGCCGCCGGGCACCAGGATGCCGTTGACGTGCTCCAGGAACGGGGCGGGATCCTCGCTCTCGAAGACCTCGGATTCGATCCAGTCGAGCTTCACGCGCACGCGGTTTGCGATGCCGCCATGGGCCAGCGCCTCGATCAGCGACTTGTAGGCGTCCTTCATGCCCGTGTACTTGCCGACGACCGCGATGGTCACCTCGCCCTCGGGGTTGGCGATCCGTTCGGCGACTTCCTGCCAGCGTGTCAGGTTCGGCTTGGGCGCCGGCTCGATGCCGAAGGCGGCGAGCACTTCCTTGTCGAGCCCCGCCTCGTGGTAGGCGGCGGGCACGGCGTAGATCGAGGAGACGTCGCGCGCCTCGATGACGGCGCTCTCGCGCACGTTGCAGAACAGGCCGAGCTTGCGGCGCTCCTCGCGGGGGATCTCGCGATCCGTGCGGCAAAGCAGGATGTCGGGCTGGATGCCGATGGAGCGCAGCTCCTTCACCGAGTGCTGGGTCGGCTTGGTCTTCAGCTCGCCGGCGCTGGGGATGAAGGGCAGCAGCGTCAGGTGAACGTAGACGGCATGGCCGCGCGGCAGGTCGTTGCCGAGCTGGCGGATCGCCTCGAAGAAGGGCAGTCCCTCGATGTCGCCGACCGTGCCGCCGATCTCGACCAGCACGAAATCCACGTTCTCGTTGCCGGTGAGCACGAACTCCTTGATGGCGTTCGTGACGTGCGGGATCACCTGCACCGTCGCGCCGAGATAGTCGCCGCGGCGCTCCTTGTTGATGATCTCCTGGTAGATCCGCCCCGTGGTGATGTTGTCCGCCTTGGAAGCGGGCCGTCCCGTGAAGCGCTCGTAATGGCCGAGGTCGAGGTCGGTTTCCGCCCCGTCGTCGGTGACGAACACCTCGCCGTGCTGATACGGGCTCATCGTCCCGGGATCGACGTTGAGATACGGGTCGAGCTTGCGCAGGCGGACGGAGTAGCCGCGGGCCTGCAAGAGAGCGCCGAGGGCGGCGGAAGCCAGGCCCTTGCCGAGCGAAGAAACCACGCCACCGGTGATGAAGACGTACCGAGCCATGGGGAGTCCCGTGTAAGGCCATCCGGCCGATTCGACGAGCGGAAGGGCGGGATCCGCCGGCCTTTCCACATGGTTTCGCCACAGGTGTCGAGCGCGATCCCGCGCCCACGCTCGTCAGGCCACGGCAATCCGTGCGCCCGGCAAGCCCTGCAAAGAGAGAAGGCCGGTCGCCCGGCCCTCTGTTCGTCTCGTTACTGGGCCGGAGCCGCAGGAGCAGCAGGCGCGCCCGGAGCCGGGAGCGCCGGCGCGGCCGGCGGAGCCGCCGACTGGTTCTCCAGCTGCTTCAACTGGTCGAGCACGCCGCCCGAGGGCGCTGCCGGGGCGGCGGGGCCCGCAGCGCCGGGCACGGTCGTGTCCAGGATCGACTTCGGCGCGCGGTTGAGGCTGCCGATGATGCCCAGCGTGAGGCTGGTGACGAAGAAAATCGCGCCCAGGATGGCCGTGGCGCGCGTCAGCGCGTTCGCCTGCCCTCGGCCGGTGAGGAAGCCGGACACGCCGCCGCCGCCGCTGAGCCCCCCCAGCGCGCCGCCCTCGGAGCGCTGGAGCAGGATCACGCCCACGAGCCCGATGACGACGATGAGGTGGATGACGATCAGAACCTGCTGCATGGCGGCGTCCAATGGAGTGCGTCAAACCGAAAAGCCGGGTGCGGCGTCGCCATGGGTTCGACACCCCGACGAAGGCCCCGGCTCGGTTCGCTTGGCCGCGCCTTTAGCACGAGGCGGCGGCCGGAGGGAAGAGCGATGCTGCAGAGGTGGGTCTGCGGGGGCACGACGGCAAGAGCGCGGGCAAGGGGTGGGCTTGGGCGGGCTTGGGCGGTCCTTCGAGACGCGGGCTTCGCCCGCTCCTCAGGATGAGGACCGTTGGGTGTGGTCCGGCAAAGGGACTCTTCCAGCCGATGCGCCGCCCATCGCCACAATGGCCCTCATCCTGAGGAGCGATGCGCCTTCGCATCGCGTCTCGAAGGACTCGCGACGACCGTGAGTTCGGGATGGGAGCCAAACCACCGGCGGTCCTTCGAGACGCGGGCTTCGCCCGCTCCTCAGGATGAGGACCGTGGGTGTGGTCACTCCAATGTCACGGCCTGAGCATCGTTCAGGCGTAAGCCGCCGCAATGCCCAGGAAGTCTGCCGCCTTCAGGCTCGCGCCGCCCACCAGCGCGCCGTCCACGTCGGGAATGCCCAGCAATTCCCGCGCGTTGGAGGGCTTCACCGAGCCGCCGTACAGGATCCGCATGGCCTGCGCGGCATCCTTGCCGACGAGCTTGCGCAGTTCGGCGCGGATGGCGGCGTGCACCTCGGCGACATCGGCCGGGGTGGGCGTCAGCCCGGTGCCGATGGCCCAGACGGGCTCGTAGGCGATGACGACGGTCAGCGCCGTCGCGCCCTCCGGGATCGAGCCGCGCAGCTGGCGCTTGACGACGGCGAGCGTCTTGCCCGCTTCCCGCTCCGCCCGCGTCTCGCCGACGCAGACAATGGCCACGAGGCCGGCCCGCATCGCAGCCTCGGCCTTCGACTTCACGACGGCGTCGCTTTCGCGGTGGTCGGTGCGGCGCTCGGAATGGCCGACGATCACGTAGGTCGCGCCGGCGTCCGCCAGCATATCGGCGGAGACGTCGCCGGTGTGCGCGCCGGCTTCCTTTGTATGGCAGTCCTGCCCGCCGACGCCGATGCGGGTCCCCAGCGCCTCCTGGGCCAGCGGGAACACCAGCGTGGCCGGCGGGCAGACCAGCAATTCCACCTTCGCCCGCAGCGCCGCGCCGTAGCCCTTGGCGATGGCGTCGAACTCGCCCAGCGAGGCGCGCACGCCGTTCATCTTCCAGTTGCCGGCGACGAGCGGGCGCGGGCGGGTCTCATTCGGCATGGAGGGCTCCTGGATACGATGGGCGAACGCAGGGCCGATAGCAGAAGCGAGGCGCGACCGGAAGGGTCAGGCCGAACCGGACTTAACTTCACGCTCCAAAACCCCGCGGGTCATCCCTCCCCTGCAGGGGAGGGTCCGGCCGAAGGTCCGGGGGTGGGGACCTGGCTGGGCGAGAGGCGATCTTCACCTCCCCCTCGAGGGGGGAGGTCGGAGCGCGAAGCGCTCCGGGAGGGGGTGACGGCTCCGCTCGGCACATCCGGCCGGCGGTGAGTCCCATGCCCGGCGCCACCCCACCCCGGCCCTTCGGGCCGACCCTCCCCCTCAAGGGGAGGGTGAAACCGGCGTATTTCCCGAACGAAGAAGCGCTATTCCGCCTGCACGCGCCGGATTGACCCGTCGAGCCAGCCCCTAGGCAAGCGCCTTCGCAGCCGCCTCGATCGCGCCCGTGCCGCGCTCCAGCCCGAGCGCCTGCATCCCCGTTTCGATGGTCGCCAGCGTCCCCAGGATCATCGGCGGGTTGAGGTGGCCCATGTGGCCGATCCGGAACAGGCCCTCGTCGCGCCCGCCGGGAACGCCGGAGTTCAGCGAAATGCCGATGCCCAGCGTCAGGTCCAGCTCCGCGTCGCAAAAGGCGCGCAGGCGGGTGGCGTCCTCGCCGGAGCAGATGGTGGTCACCGCCCAGGAGCGGTGGCTTGGTTCGGGGATGTTGAGCTCCCACGAGCCGCCGCGGCCCCAGGCTTCCACCGCCGCATGCACCGCGCCGGCGAAGCGGCGGTGGCGGTCCCAGACCGCCTCGAGGCCCTCGCGCTCGATCATCCCCAGCGCCGCTTCGAGGCCGAACAGGTGGTGCGTCGGCGGCGTCCCGCAGTACTTGGCGTAGTAGACCAGCGGGTCCAGGCGTGGCTCCCAGTCCCAATAGGGCGTGACGCATTGCGCGGACTTGCGGGCCGCGCGCGCCTTGGCGCTGATGAAGTTCAGGCCGATGCCGGTCGGCGTCATCAAGCCCTTCTGCGAGCCGGCCACCGTGACGTCGGCGCCCCAGGCGTCCATCTCGTAGGGGTCGCAGCCCAGGCTGGCGATGCAGTCGACCAGGAGCAGCGCATCGCTGCCGGCCGCGTCGATCGCCTTGCGCACCGCCGCGACGTCGTTCTTCACGGAGGTGGCGGTGTCGACATGCACCATCAGCACCGCCTTGACGCCGCGGTCCCGCCGCAGGGCGTCCTCCACCTGGCCGGGATCGACGGGCGAGCGCGCGCCGAAGTCGATGGCCTGGACCTCCAGCTTCAGCGCCCTTGCCATGTCGGCCCAACCCCGCGTGAAGCGCCCGGTGTAGAGCGCGAGGATGCGGTCGCCTGGGGCGACCAGGTTGACGAGCGCGCCTTCCCAGGCGCCGTGGCCGTTGGCGATGTAGATCACGACATCGGACTGCGTGGCCCGGGCGACCTTCTTCAACCCCTGCTCGACGCGGTCCGTAACCTTGAGCAACTCCCCCTCGTAGATGTTGGGGCTGTCGCGGTGCATGGCGGCCAAAACCTCCTCCGGCATCACCGAGGGGCCTGGGATCGCCTGGAAGTGACGGCCGCGCGCAAGCGACATGGGGAAATCCTTCTGGTCGGTCTTACGGAGAACGCCTTCCCTATAAGAGACGAGCGCCCGCTGCGCCAGTTGCGCCAGTGGCGTCCGGCGGGAAAACGGCCCTTCCGGAGCAGAGAACCCGCCCTGCCCCGTTGCAAGCGCGCCTTTGCGCCGCCGCGTTTGTCTTTCGCCGCGGACACGGGCACGAATGGACGGACAGGGTAGCGACGCCGCATCGCGCGCGCCTGCCGGCATGGCTGGCGCGTCGAGGGCGAGGGCGATGCGCGCCGGGCCGCCGGACCTTGCGGCCGAGGGAGAGACATCATGCTGGTGAATGGAAAATGGTCGGCCGAGTGGCAGCCCGTGCAGGCCAAGGACGAAAAGGGCGGCTTCGTGCGGCAGACCTCCAGCTTCCGCAACTGGGTGACGCCCGACGGTGCGCCGGGGCCGACAGGCGAAGGCGGCTTCGCGGCGGAGACCGGCCGCTACCACCTCTATATCGCGCTCATCTGCCCCTGGGCCTCGCGCACGCTGATCGGCCGGGCGCTGAAGGGCCTGGAAAACGCCATTTCCGTCTCGGTGGTCGAACCGAAGCTCACGGACCAGGGCTGGCGCTTCGGGAACTATCCCGGCGCGACCGAGGATCATCTGTTTGACGCCGCCTACATGCATGAGATCTACACGCGCGCCGATCCGCAGTTCACCGGCCGCGCCACGGTCCCCGTGCTCTGGGACAAGCAGCGCCAGACCATCGTCAACAACGAATCGGCCGATATCCTGCGCATCCTGAACGCCGGCTTCGGCGGGCTCGCCGATCCGCGGTTCGATCTGTATCCGGAGGCGCTGCGCGCCGAGATCGACGCGCTCAACGACCGCATCTACCCCCGCCTGAACAACGGGGTATACCGCGCCGGCTTCGCCACCACGCAAGTGGCGTATGAGGAAGCCTTCGTCGAGGTCTTCGGCATGCTCGACGAGTTGGAGGCGCATCTGCAGGGCCGCAGCTTCCTCGTCGGCGAGATGCTGACCGAGGCGGACATCCGGCTCTTCGTCACCCTGGTTCGTTTCGACGCCGCCTACCACGGTGTGTTCAAGTGCAACCTGCGGCGGATCGCCGACTATCCGCGCCTCAGCGCCCATCTCGACCGCATGCTGGACTTGCCCGGCGTCGCCGCCACGGTGAGCATCGACCACATCAAGCAGGGCTACTATTCGATCAAGTCACTGAATCCCAACGGCATTGTGCCCCTGGGCCCTCAGCTTCCCTTCGCTGCGAAGCTGCGCCCGCTGTCCCTGGCGGCCGCCGCCTGAGGCGTGCTTCGCGCTGAGCGGCGTTGGACCTGATTGCGCCGTCTAGAAAGGAGGGATTGCACCGCTGCGCTTTTTTTCAGGATCCAACGGATTGCCGATGGGTGTATTGCAACGCCTCACGATTGCGTTTTGCGCCTCGGTGATCTCGGCCGGCGTCGCCAGCGCCCAAATTCCAACCTCATCGCCCTCGGCGCGGTTCGCGTTCGAGCTTCCCTCTGACGTCTCGAACACGGCGGAGGTCAAGCGGTCCCTCGACGAGCTCTCACGGGAGCCTTGCGACAAGGTCGCGATCGAAAAGCTGGCCAAGGCCCTCGAGCGGGCCGGATACCGCCGCGAGGCCGCCAAGGCTTACGTCGGCTTTTCCGACTCCTGCGGCGGACACCCGAACTCTCTCCGGACGGCCGTCAATCTCCTGCTGAAGCTGTCCGACTACGCGGCCGCGACCGAGGTGGCTACGCAGCTGATTGCGCTGGAGCCGTTCAACGACAACGGCTTCTTCTTGCGTGGCGTCGCTCGTCTGGACGGCAACCAGCCGCGCGCCGCGGTGGACGATTTCGTCACCGCGCTCGAACTGTTCGGCGATAAGGACAAGATTTCGAGCGTGGGGTATCAGCGGCTGTCCCGCAGCTATGAGCAACTTGGACGATACTGCGATGCGATGCTTCCGATCGAGGCCTGGGTCGCACTGAACCCCGCCCGCAACGCCAACAGCCAGAGCCGGGCGATTTTGGCTTCCCTGACGGCGAGGGGCAATTGCCCGGAACCGATCGGAGACGAGGACGTCTTCCCGCTGTCCCGGAAGAACGAGGCCCTGACGCTGATGGGCACCATCAACGGCGTGACGGGAAAGTTCATCTTCGACACCGGGGCCACGTTCGTCTCGCTGAAGAAATCGTTCGCCGAGCGAGCCCAGGTGGAAGTCGACCCCGACTCGACGATCCAGCTCAACACCGCCAATGGAATCGGCGCCGGGCGGATGGGACGGGCGAAGCTGATCCAGCTGCGGTCGCTCAGCGCCGCCGATGTCCTCGTCGTCGTGCAGGCGGACGGGAAAGGCGTGTACGGCGACGATGTCGACGGGCTGCTCGGGATGAGCTTCCTGTCGCAGTTCAACATCGCCATGGACGGGACGACGCTGCGGCTGAAGCGGCGTTCGAGCAAAACCAACTGATCCCTCAGGGAGCCGGAGCGCTCATCGTCCCGCCGCGATTCTGAACCGGGACCGGCCTTCCACGAGCCTCGCACATCCAAAGCCTGGGCTACGGGAGATGTTCTTCACGCCCCGAAACCCGCCATTGCCCCGCCCTGCCCTCATCCATATGATGCGCCGCCTTTCGGCCGGGGGTCGTGCGGCGCGCTTTGCGCGTCGCGATGACATCTCCCTTTGACCTGGCCGCCACCTTGGCCTCGGCGCGCGGGATGCGCCGGCCGCACTGACTGAGATTGGAACGACCCCATGATGAACGGGATGCGCAAGGCCGGCCAGAGCGTGTTCGGCAAGATCGTCATCGCCATCCTGTTCGGATTCCTCATCCTGAGCTTCGGGATCTGGGGCATCAGCGACGCCATCCGCAATGTCGGGCACACCTACGTGGCGAGCGTCGGCGGCCGGGAGATCTCGGCGCAGGCTTACCGGGACGCCTACCAGTCCGAACTGCAGAACCTGGCCCGGCGGGCCCGGCGCGCCGTGACCAACGACGAGGCGCGCGCCTACGGCCTGCCGCAGCAGGTGCTCTCGAAGATGCTGACGGAGGCAACGCTCGACCAGCAGGCCAAGTCGCTGGGGCTGGGCATTTCCGACCAGGACATCGCAAAGGCCATCCTGACGGACCCCAATTTCCAGGGCGCCAACGGCCAGTTCGACCGCAACCGCTTCAACGAGCTGATCCGCCAGAACGGATTCACCGAGCAGGGCTTCATCGCCACGCAGCGCAACGTCTATTTGCGCCAGCAGCTCGCGGAGACGGTGGCGGGGCAGGTCTCTGCGCCCACCGCCCTGCGCGACGCGGTGAACCGCTTCCAGAACGAGGTCCGCAGCGCGGAGTACGTGACGCTCGGCGCCGCGCAGGCCGGCGCGATCGCCGCGCCCGACCAGGCGACGCTCCAGAAGTTCTTCGACGAGCGCAAGGCCGCCTTCCGGGCGCCGGAGTACCGCAAGGTCGCCATCCTCGCGCTGACGCCCGCCGACGTCGCCAAGCCCGAGGCCGTGACGGACGCCGAGGCGAAGGCGGCGTATGACCGCAGCCTGCAGCGCTTCGGCCAGCCCGAGCGGCGCTCGGTGCAGCAGATCGTGTTCCCCTCGATGGACGAGGCCAAGGCGGCCTCGGAGCGGATCAAGGCGGGGACGGCGTTCGACGCCATCGTGGAGGAGCGCAAGCTCGGCCCGGCCGACATCGACCTCGGCATCGTGACCAAGGACGCCATCATCGACCCCGCAGTGGCGGACGCCGCGTTCTCGCTGGCCGCCAACGGGGTGAGCGAGCCCGTGCAGGGCCGCTTCGGCGTGGTGCTCGTGCGCGTCGCCGAGGTGCAGCCCGCCGCCGTGAAGCCTTTCGAGGAGGTCGCCGGCCAGCTGAAGGCGGAGATCGCCGCGTCCAAGGCCAAGAACGACGTGCAGGACGTGCACGACAAGATCGAGGACCAGCGCGCCTCCGCCAAGCCCCTGGCGGAGATCGCCAAGGACCAGAAGCTGACCTTGCGCACCATCGACGCCATGGACCGCGGCGGGCGCGACAAGGCCGAGAAGCCGATCGCGCTGCCGGATCGCGAGGCGCTGGTGAAGGCCGTGTTCTCCTCCGACATGGGCGTCGACAACGAGGCGATCTCGACCAAGGACGGCGGCTACATCTGGTTCGACATCCTCGGCATCGAGCCCACGCGCGAGCGCGCGCTCGACGAGGTGAAGCCGCAGGTCGAGGCGCAGTGGAAGGACGAGGAGATCTCCAACCGCCTCGCCGACAAGGCGCAGGCGCTGGTCAAGGCGGCGCGCGGCGGCAAGACGCTGGCCGACATCGCCAAGGAGCTGAGCCTGGAGCTGAAGACCGCGCAGGGCGTCAAGCGCCAGGGTGCGGACGCCGGCCTGTCGCAGGCGGCGGTGGCGCAGGTGTTCTCGACGCCCGTCGGCGGCTTCGCCTCGGCGCTGGGCGCAAAGTCCGACGAGCGCCTCGTGCTGAAGGTGACGGGGGCCGAGGCCCCGCAGCTGCTCTCCTCGCAGGCGGAGGCCGGCAAGCTCGACGAGCAGATCAGCGTGGCGCTCGGCGACGACATCCTCAACGCCTACGTCAACAAGCTGCAGGCCGACATGGGCGTGAAGGTCAACCAGGCGGTGCTGAACCAGGCCATCGGCGGGCAGTGAGGGATGACCGTTCAGCCCGCCCTCTCCTCCTTCACGCAGGCCTATGAGGCAGGCCGGCCGCAGATCGTGCGGACGCGCCTCGTGGGCGACCTCGAGACGCCGGTCTCCGCGTTCCTGAAGCTCTCCGACGGCGCAGGCGGCAACGTCTTCCTGCTCGAATCGGTGGAAGGCGGCGCGGTGCGCGGCCGCTATTCCATGATCGGGCTCGCCCCGGACCTCCTGTTCCGGGTAACCGGCGAGACCGCTTCCATCAACCGCGCCGCGCAGGAGCGGCCCGACGCCTTCGAGCCGTGCCCGCAGCCTCCCCTGGAGGCGCTGCGCGCGCTGCTGGCCGAGAGCGCCATCGACATCGACGCCGGGCTGGAGCCGGGCGAGACCATCCCGCCCATGGCGGCCGGCGTGTTCGGCTATCTCGGCTACGACATGGTCCGCCACATGGAGCGGCTGGGCCCGCCGAACCCAGACCGGATCGGCATCCCCGACGCTCTGCTGGTGCGCCCCACGCTGATGGTGGTGTTCGACGCCGTGCGCGACGAGCTCACCGTCGTCACCCCGGTGCGGCCCCGCCCGGACGTTTCCGCGCGAGCGGCCTACGAGGCGGCGCTGGAGCGTATCGACGGGGTCGTCGCGCGGCTCGACGCGCCCCTGCCCCACGCGCCGGAGCCCGCGCCGGACGCCCTCTCGACGTCCGACGCGCAGTCCAACACCGCGCCGGCCGAGTTCCTGGCCATGGTGGACCGCGCCAGGGAGTACATCGTCGCCGGCGACATCTTCCAGGTGGTGCTCTCGCAGCGCTTCGAGGCCCCCTTCACCCTTCCGGCCTTCTCGCTGTACCGGGCTTTGCGCCGCGTGAACCCCGCGCCGTTCCTCTGCTACCTCGATTTCGGCGGCTTCCAGGTGGTGTGCTCCTCGCCCGAGATCCTGGTGCGCGTGCGCGACGACCGCGTCACCATCCGCCCCATCGCCGGCACGCGCCCCCGCGGCGCGACGGCGGCGCGCGACAGGGAGCTGGGCGAGGAGCTTCTCGCCGATCCCAAGGAGCGCGCCGAGCACCTGATGCTGCTCGACCTCGGCCGCAACGATGTCGGCCGCGTGGCCGAGATCGGCACCGTCACCGTCACCGACAGCTTCTTCCTGGAGCGCTACAGCCAGGTGATGCACATCGTCAGCAATGTCGAGGGCCAGCTCGCCAAGCGGCACGACGCGCTCGACGCGCTGGTGGCGGGCTTCCCCGCCGGCACCGTCTCCGGCGCGCCCAAGGTGCGCGCCATGGAGATCATCGACGAGCTGGAGAAGGATAAGCGCGGTCTTTACGCCGGCTGCATCGGCTATTTCGGCGCGAACGGCGAGATGGACACCTGCATCGTGCTGCGCACCGCGCTGGTGAAGGACGAGCGCATGTACGTCCAGGCCGGCGCGGGCATCGTCTACGACAGCGACCCCGCCTCCGAGCAGCAGGAATGCATCAACAAGGCCAAGGCCCTGTTCCGCGCGGCGGAGGAAGCCGTGCGGTTCGCGAGTTCGGCAAGGCGGGGGCAATAGGAGCCGCTCCCTTCACCTCCCCCTCGAGGGGGGAGGTCGGGGGGCGAGGCGCCCCGGGAGGGGGTGGCGGCTCCGCTCGGGGCCAACTTGGGGCGAAGCGCCCGATGCCCGGCGTCACCCCACCCCGCCGCTCCGCGGCGACCCTCCCCCTCGAGGGGAGGGTGAAGCCCCACTGTGAGCTCGCTCACACATTGCCAAACGCCGCCCCTGCCGTAAGCTGAACCGCCCCGCGCCACGCATTTTCAGGCGCGGCGGGCTTGTTTTTCAGATTTCGGATTTCAGATGCCGAGTTTCAGCTTCGGGCCTGTGCCCGGCATGCGCCTTTGCGCCGTCGTCCCGAGGCCGCACCATGCGGCTTGACTGGAACGACATCCGTGCCCGCGCGGCTGATTTCGCGCGCGAATGGCATGACGCTTCATACGAAAAGGGCGAAACGCAGAGTTTCTACAACGCCTTTTTCGAGGTGTTTGGCGTCTCCCGACGGAGGTACGCCGTCTACGAGAAGCTCGTCCAGCCTAAGCCCGGAGAGCGCGGTTTTATCGACCTTTTCTGGCCCGGCAAACTTATCGTAGAGCAGAAATCCGCTGGCCGCAGCCTGAAGCCCGCCAAGAAGCAGGCGCTGGACTACTTCCCCGGCCTGCGTGAGGACGAGCTGCCGCGCTACGTCCTGCTGTCGGACTTTCAGACGTTCGAACTGTTCGACCTCGACCTTCGCCCCGACGAGCCGATTCGGTTCCGCCTATCCGATCTTCCGGACAGGGTGCAGGATTTCGGGTTCATCGTTGGCCAGGAAAAGCGGGTCTTCAAGGATCAGGACCCGGTTAACATCGTGGCATCTGAGCTCATGGGCTCACTGCACGATGCTCTCGATGAGTCCGGCTACACCGGTCACAATCTTGAACGCTACCTCGTGCGCCTCGTCTTCTGCCTATTTGCGGACGACACGGGAATATTCAACCCGCTAGGCGCTTTTGAGGACTACATCGTCAATCGGACCAGCGATGACGGATCCGATCTCGGCCCCCGGCTGTCGCATCTGTTCGAAGTCTTGAACACCCCGCTAGACAAGCGGCAGACAACACTCGACGCCGATCTCGCCCAGTTCGACTACATCAATGGCGATCTCTTCGCGGAGCGGCTCCCTCTTCCCGCTTTCGACCGGTCGATGAGGGAAAAGCTGCTGCTCGCCTGCGGCTTCAACTGGCAGAAGATCTCCCCCGCGATCTTCGGCTCCTTGTTCCAGTCGGTGATGAACAAGGTGGAGCGGCGCAAGAAGGGCGCGCACTACACCAGCGAAAAGAACATTCTCAAGGTAATCCAGCCTTTGTTTCTGGACGAGCTTCGGGCGGAGTTTTCGCGCATCAAGGCCCGACTCGACAATGGGCGGCGACGGGCACTGGAAGAGTTTCACGAAAGGCTCGGGACGCTCACCTTCTTCGATCCGGCCTGCGGCTGCGGCAACTTTCTCGTGATCGCGTATCGCGAACTGCGACTGCTCGAGATCGAGGTCATACGCGAGTTGTTCCCCACCAACCAATTCGTCACCGATATCGGCCTCTACACCCGCATCAACGTCAATCAGTTCTACGGGATCGAGATCGGGGAGTTCGCCGCCCGCATCGCCGAGATCGCGCTGTGGATGATGGACCACATCATGAACGCCCGGCTTTCGGTCGAGTTCGGGCGTTCGTATCTCCGCATTCCCTTGAAGGCCTCCCCCAACATCGTGCACGGCGACGCGTTGAACTCGGACTGGGAGGCGGTGCTTTCGCCCGACAAGTGCTCGTTCGTGCTCGGGAACCCGCCCTTTATCGGAGCAAAGGTCCAGAGCCCGTTTCAGCGCGAGCAGGTCATGGGAATTGCTCATCTTGGAAAGACAGGTGGGACGCTTGATTACGTGTGCGCGTGGTTCATCAAGGCGGGTTCATACATTCGCGCAAGCACGTCGGGCCGGCCCGCCATCGGTTTCGTCGCGACTAACTCCATCACACAGGGCGAGCAGGTCGCCCAACTCTGGCCCATCTTGTTCGAGCGTTTCAGGCTCGAAATCGCCTTCGCTCACCGCACATTCCAGTGGATGTCGGACGCAAAGGGGAAGGCGCATGTCCATTGCGTGATCATCGGGCTTGTCCGTCGGGAAGACGAGCCGAGGGAGAAGCGGTTGTTTTCCTATGAGGAGATCACCGGCGACCCGGTCGAAACGCGGCATGGGGCGCTTACAGCATATCTCACTGATGCGGCAGGTTTAGCCGACCGGTTCTTGGTGGTGCCCGAAGTTTCCGCGCCAATTTCGGGTTCAAGACCCATGATCACCGGATCAAAGCCGCTTGATGACGGTCTATATGTTTTCACTTCGCAAGAGCACTCTGAATTCTTGATTGAAAATCCGGACTCGGCCAATCTATTCCGTAAATACGTGGGGGGCGCTGAATACATTAATGGATGGCACAGATTTGTTTTATTTTTCGACGGTATCGATCCTCAGATTATTCGACGGATCGATGGGATCAAGGATAGAATCGATAAGGTCCGTGTATGGCGACGGTCCAGTAAGAGCGGCCCCACCAAGCAGCTTGCTGATTTTCCCACCCGCTTCCACGTAACCGTAGCGCCATCGGTACCGTTCCTTTGCGTTCCAAATGTCAGTTCAGAGCGACGGGACTACGTGCCAATAGGTTGGATGGAAGGTGACACAATCCCAAATCAAAAACTTCGAGTCGTGCTTGACGCTGACCTATGGGATTTTGCCATACTAACGTCACAGATGCACATGGCGTGGATGCGGACAGTCACGGGCCGCATGAAAAGCGATTACATGTACTCCGTTGGTGTTGTCTACAATACCTTCCCCTGGCCCGAAGCTGACGCGAAAGAGAGAGAAGCAATCCGCGATATCGCCCAAAAAGTATTGGACGCCCGCGCTGCTCATTCCGGCGCGACGCTGGCCGACTTGTACGATCCCGACACGATGCCGCCGGACCTCCGCAAAGCGCACCGTGCGCTCGACCTCGCGGTGGACCGCCTCTACCGGCGAGAGCCGTTCTCCTCCGATCGGGAACGCGTGGAACACCTCTTTACGCTTTACGAAAAGCTAACAGCGACGTTATTCACCTCAGGTCCAAAAAAGCCGGCTCGTCGGACTAAGCGAAACTAACCGAGGGATTTCGATCCCCCGCTGCCTTCCCTCCTCACCCCTCCCACTCCCCTCCGCCCTTGACGATCCCGCCGTCGCGTCGGACAACGCCTGCTCAGCCAACCGGACCATGGCCGTGCCGCGCGTCACACTCGTCGACAACTACGACAGCTTCACCTGGAACCTCTACCACGACCTCGGCCGGCTGGGCGCGGAGGTGACGGTGGTGCGCAACGACGCGCAATCGGCCGATGCGCTGATCGCCGAGCGGCCGGACGCCATCGTGCTGTCGCCGGGGCCGGCCACGCCGAACGAGGCGGGGATCTGCCTGGAGCTGATCGAGAAGGCCGGTGCGGAGATCCCCATGTTCGGGGTGTGCCTGGGCATGCAGGCCATGGGGCAGGCCTTCGGCGGGGACGTGGTGCGCGCGCCCGCGCCCATGCACGGCAAGGTCTCGACGATCCACCATCGCGGGCAGACCGTGTTTCGCGGCATCAACGGCCCGCTGCGCGCCACGCGCTATCACTCGCTCGTGGTGCGGCGCGACACCTGCCCGGCGGACCTCGCCGTCACCGCCGAGAGCGAGGACGGGCTGGTGATGGGGCTCTCCCACCGCGAGCGGCCCATCCACGGCGTGCAGTTCCACCCGGAGAGCATCCTCTCCGAGCACGGGCTCACCATCTTCAAGAACTTCCTCGACCTCGCCGACGCCTGGAACAGGGCCCGGCGCGCCGTGCCGGCCTGAGCCGGGCGCACAGGAGCCGCCGCATGGACGCGTTCAAGCCCATCATCGCCAAGGTCGCCACCGGCAGCCCGCTCTCGCGCGAGGAGGCCGAGCACGCCTTCGACACCATCCTCTCCGGCGGCTCCACGCTAGCGCAGACCGGCGCGTTCCTGATGGCGCTGCGGGTGCGCGGCGAGACCGTGCCGGAGATCGCCGGCGCGGTGAAGGCGCTGCGCGACAAGATGCTGCGCGTCAGCGCTCCTGCCGACGCCATCGACATCGTCGGCACCGGCGGGGACAATTCCGGCTCCTACAACGTCTCCACGCTGGCCGCGATCATCACCGCCGCCTGCGGCGTCAAGGTCGCCAAGCACGGCAACCGGGCGGCCTCCTCGCGCTCCGGCGCGGCGGACGTGCTCACCGCGCTCGGCGTCAAGGTGGGGCTGGAGCCGGCCCGGGTGACGGCCTGCATCGAGGAGGCGGGCGTCGGCTTCATGTTCGCGCCCACGCACCACGCCTCGATGCGCCATGTCGCGCCGGTGCGCACGGAGCTCGGCACGCGGACGGTGTTCAACCTGCTCGGCCCCCTCTCCAACCCCGCCGGGGTGAAGCGGCAGGTGCTGGGCGTGTTCTCCGAGAGCTGGCTGGAGCCGCTGGCCGCCGTGCTGCAGACGCTCGGCTCCGAGCGCGTCTGGGTGGTGCACGGCAGCGACGGCCTCGACGAGATCACTACGACAGGCGAGACCTTCGTGGCGGCGCTGGAGAACGGCGGCGTCCGCCGCTTCACCATCACGCCGGAGGAAGCTGGCCTGGAGCGCGCCAGGCCGGCCGACCTGAAGGGCGGCGAGGCCGAGCACAACGCCATCGCGCTCCGGGCCGTGCTGGCCGGCGAGCGCACGCCCTATCGCGACATCGCCGTGCTCAACGCCGCGGCCGGGCTCGTGGTGGCGGATCGCGCGCGCACCCTGAAGGAAGGCGCAGAGCTCGCCCAGCGCGCGGTCGACAGCGGCGGGGCCGAGGGCGTGCTCGCCAAGCTCGTCGCCGTCTCGAACGGGTGAGGAGTTCCTGGACCTTGGCCGACATCCTCGCCGAAATCGAAACCTACAAGCGCCGCGAGATCGCGGAGGCCAAGGCGCGCGTGCCGGAAGCCGAGCTGCAGCGCCTCGCGCAGGCCGCCCCCGCGCCGCGCGGCTTCGCCCGCGCCATCGCCGCGCATCTCGCGCAGGGGCGGCCGGCGCTGATCGCCGAGATCAAGAAGGCCAGCCCTTCCAAGGGCCTGATCCGCGCCGACTTCGACCCCCCGGCGCTGGCGCGCGCCTATGAGGCCGGCGGCGCGTCCTGCCTCTCCGTGCTGACCGACGAGCCCTCTTTCCAGGGCCGCCCCGAGTTCCTGACGCAGGCCCGGGCCGCAACCGCCCTGCCGGCCCTCAGAAAAGACTTCCTGTTCGAGCCCTACCAGGTGCTGGAGGCCCGCGCCTGGGGCGCGGACTGCATCCTCGTCATCATGGCCAGCGTCGGCGATGCGCAGGCCCGCGAGCTGGTCGACGCCGCCCATGGGCTCGGCATGGACGTGCTGGTGGAGGTCCACGACGCGACGGAGCTGGACCGCGCGCTGCCGCTCGGCACGAAGCTCGTGGGCATCAACAACCGCAATCTCAGGACCTTCGCCGTCAGCCTCGAAGTGTCGGAACAGCTCGCGCCGAGGATCCCGGCGGACCGTATCGTCGTCTGCGAGAGCGGCATCGGCGGCCATGCCGACGTCCAGCGCATGGTGGCGGGCGGGGTGCGCACCTTCCTCGTCGGCGAAAGCCTGATGCGGCAAGCGGACGTGGAAGTCGCTACCCGCGGGCTGCTGTTTGGCGAGGAGCTTGCTGCTGGGCGCAGCTCTTCACCCTCCCCTGGAGGGGGAGGGTCGGCCCGCAGGGCCGGGGTGGGGTGACGCCGGGCGTCGTACACCTCGCCCGCAGCGTGAGCCGAGCGGAACCGTCACCCCCTCCCGGCTCGCTTTGCGAGCCGACCTCCCCCCTCGAGGGGGAGGTGAAGGAAGGCCCTTCGCCCATTTGTTCCTCCCCTGCGGGGGGAGGGATGACCGCGTGAATCCGAGGACAACGCCATGAGCCGCCTCACCCATCTCGACGCCTCCGGCGCGGCCGCCATGGTCGACGTGTCGGACAAGGCCGTCACCTCGCGCACGGCCGTCGCGGAGGGCTGCGTGGTGATGCTGCCCGGGACCGTCGCCATGGTGCGCGACGGCAACGCCAAGAAGGGCGACGTGCTGGGCGTGGCGCGCGTCGCCGGCATCATGGCCGCCAAGCGCACACATGAGCTGATCCCGCTCTGCCACCCCCTGCTGCTGAGCAAGGTGGCGCTGGACCTGACGCTGGACGACGCCTTGCCGGGGGTGCGCGTGCAGGCCACGGTCACCGTCTCCGGCCAGACTGGCGTGGAGATGGAGGCGCTGACGGCCGTTTCCGTGGCGTGCCTGACCATCTACGACATGGTGAAGGCCGTCGACCGCGGCATGCGGATCGAGGGCGTCCGCCTGCTGCAGAAGGACGGCGGCAAGTCCGGCTCCTGGCGGGCGCAGGACTGAGGCGGCTCCGGCGGGGGTTTTCGCCGGGCACGACATCGCGAGGGACACCCATGGCCCAGGCTTCCGCTCTGCTCACCGTCGACGAGGCGCTCGCTCTGGTGCTGGCCGCCGCGAGGCGGCCGCTCCCGGCCGAAACCGTGCCCGTCGCGGAAGCCCTCGGCCGCACCCTGCTTGCGCCGCTCGCCGCGCTGCGCACGCAGCCGCCCTTCGCCGCCTCCGCCATGGATGGCTACGCCGTGCGGGCGGAAGACGTCGCAGAACCCGGCAAGCCGTTGAAGGTGATCGGCGCGGCCCCGGCGGGCCATGCCTTCGCGGGAACAGTCGGCCCCGGCGAGGCGGTGCGGATCTTCACCGGCGCGCCCCTGCCGGAGGGCGCCGACACGATCCTGATCCAGGAGAACGCCGACGCCGCCGACGGCCTGGTGACGCCGCGCGAAAGCGAGCAGCGTGGGCGTTTCGTCCGGGGTGCGGGGCTCGACTTCCAGACCGGCCAGGCCCTGCTGCCGGCCGGCCACCGCTTCTCGCCGCGCACGCAGGCGCTCGCCGCCGCGATGGGCCACGGCTCGGTTTCCGTGTCGCGCCGGCCCGTGGTCGCCGTCCTTGCCACCGGGGACGAGCTGGTGCGCCCCGGCGAGGCCGCGCGGCCGGACCAGATCGTGGCGTCCAACACCTACGCCGTCGCCGGCATGGCGGAAGCGGCCGGCGGGCGCGCGGTCGATCTCGGCATCGCCGCCGACACCTTCGCCGCGCTGGAGGACGGCATCAAGCGCGCCGAGGCGGCCGGCGCGGACGTGCTCGTCACCCTGGGCGGCGCCTCTGTCGGAGACCACGACCTCGTCCAGTCCGCCCTCACCCAGCGCGGCATGACGCTCGGCTTCTGGCGCATCGCCATGAGGCCCGGCAAGCCGCTGATCTTCGGCGAACTCGGGCGCATGGCGATCCTCGGCCTGCCTGGCAACCCCGTCTCCTCCATCGTCTGCGCCAGGCTGTTCCTGACGCCGCTGCTGCGCGCGCTGGCCGGCGATCCCGACGCCGCCGCCGACCCCAGCGAGCCCGCCCGCCTCGCCGCCCCTGCCCCCGCCAACGACAGCCGGCAGGACTACGTCCGGGCTACGCTGACGACCGGCCCCGACGGCGTGCCGCTCGTCACGCCCTTCCCCCAGCAGGACAGCTCGATGCTGCGCGTGCTGGCCGAGGCGCAATGCCTGCTGGTGCGCGCGCCGCACGCTCCCGCTGCGGTTGCAGGCGCGGCGTGCCGGATCGTCCGGCTCTGAATTCACGGGAAGACTGAGACGATTGCCGAACACAGCACGAACATGTATGGTTTGTTCGTGATTTGTTTTGACGAGTCGGAGCGCGGCGCGCGGCCGACCTCCTGATCGGGGACGCTGACCGGCATGTTGACGCGCAAGCAGCACGAACTTCTCCGCTTCATCCACGACCGGTTGAAGGAGGATGGCGTGCCCCCTTCCTTCGACGAAATGAAGGACGCGCTGGACCTGCGCTCCAAGTCCGGAATTCATCGTCTCATCATGGCCCTGGAGGAGCGCGGCTTTATCCGTCGCCTGCCCAACCGCGCCCGCGCGCTCGAGGTGCTGCGCGTGCCCGAGCAATCCGTCCCCAGCAGCGCGCCGCGCGGGCGCTTCAGCCCGAACGTGATCGAGGGCAACCTCGGACGAGTGCGTCCCCGCAACGAGCTGCACGCGGGCAGCGAACAGCCGAGCATCGTGTCCATTCCCGTGATGGGCCGCATCGCTGCGGGCACGCCGATCTCCGCCATCCAGTCGCGCAGCCACACCATCGGCATGCCGCCGGACATGCTCACCAGCGGCGAGCACTTCGCGCTCGAGGTGCGTGGCGACTCCATGGTGGAGGCCGGCATCCTCGACGGGGATACGGTGGTCATCCGCCGGCAGGACACGGCCGACACCGGAGACATCATCGTGGCCCTGATCGACGAGGAGGAAGCCACCCTGAAGCGCCTGCGCCGCCGCGGCTCCTCCATCGCGCTCGAAGCCGCCAACCCGGCCTATGAGACGCGCGTGCTGGGTCCCGACCGGGTGCGCATCCAGGGCAAGCTCGTGAGCCTGCTGCGGAAATATTGAGCCTGGATGGCGCTCGGTGGCCGCGGCGCGGGGACCCCGCGCTCACGCCCGCTCGCCGTCCTTCGAGACGCGAGCCGAGGCGGCTCGCTCCTCAGGATGAGGGGCGTTGTGGGTTGGGGAGAGGCGTCGGCGTTGGTCGCGGCGTTGGCGTTGGTCGCGGCGTCTGTGTGGACGACTTCGGGAACCTCGAACCCTCTACTGGAACACCCGCGGCCCTCATCCTGAGGAGCAGGCCCTGCTTGGGCCTGCGTCTCGAAGGACCGCCTATTCTGCGGCCTCGCACGTCTCCGCGCCCGCACCACCGTCTGTGGTCCTTCGAGACGCGAGCCGAGGCGGCTCGCTCCTCAGGATGAGGGGCGTGGTGAGTTGGGCCGAAGGGCATGCGTTCTTGCGTTGCGCCGACCGGTCCCGTCTCACCAGATCGGATCCAGCCGCGGCGTCTCGTCGGCGGCAGGTTCGGGCGGGTCGGTGCGCTTGGAGGATGGTGGGGGGCTTTTGGGCCTGGGCATCCAGGGCCGGTCCGTGCCGGGGCTGCGCTGGCTTACGATGTCATAGGCGCCCGGCAAATCAGCCATGGCCTTGAAGAGCATGATCGCGCCGCGTCCATCCAGCACTGGCTTGTCGATGAGGACGGCCGGCTTGCAGAAGGCCGGCGCGGCCAGGGGCGTCACGACCACGGCGGCGCGGCGGCAATCCTCCTCGAAGGCCTCCGGCGCGAGGATCTGGGCGACGGCGCGGCCGTCCGGCAGCCGGGCGACGCAGCCCCAGGGGTCGCAGCGGGATCCGGCGAAGAGGCCGGGATCGTCGACCTTGCGCAGGTCGCCGTCGGCGCGCAGCCATTGTTCGAGCACGAAGGAACCGGGGCGGCCGAGCACGGCGAGCCTGCCGTCGGGCCCGCGCACGGCGAGGACCACGCCGTCGCGCGCGACGACGAGGTCCGGCTGGGTCTGCGCCGCCGCGAGGACGATGCCGAGCGCGGCGAGCGGGACCGCAGCGAGCTTCAGCCCCGACCGCCACAGGGTGGCGCAGAGGATCGCGAGGCTGAGCGCGCCGAGAGCGGGCGGACCAAAGGCGGGGACCGTCTTCACGGAGCCCTGCCAGCCCGCCACCATGTCCGCGACGTGGAGCATGCCCTGCACGCCGAGGCCCATGACCTGCCACACCGGCGCATCGAGCCCGAACGGGATGGCGATGACGCCGAGGACCGCCGCCGGCATCGCCACGAAGGACACGAGCGGCAGGGTCAGCGCATTGCCCACGAGCCCGTAGGGCGTGAACCGCTGGAAATGGTAGAGCCCGAACGGGGCGGTCGCCGCTTCCGCCACCAGGGTGGTGAGCACGACGGCGACGACGTGCCGCCTCGCAGCCAGCACACGCCGCAGGACCGGCCCGACGGGCAGAGCGGGCGCGGCCGCTCTCGGCTGCCCGAGCCCCGCGAGCCCGAGGCTCTCGGGCTCCGGGGCGCGGGGGCCATGGCGCTCGTAAAGCGCGATCAGCGCTGCGACTGCGCCGAAGGACATCTGGAAGCTCGGCCCCAGCAGGCTCTCCGGCTCCAGCGCCAGCACCACGAGCGCAGCGATGGCGAGGTTGCGCATGGAGAGCGCAGGCCGGTCGGCCAGCGTCGCGCCGAGCAGGACGAGCGACATCAGCAGCGAACGCTGGGTGGCGATCTCGGACCCCGCGAAGATGTTGTAGGCGAGCGCCGCGCCCATGGCGGCAAGCGCCGCCCATTTTTTGATGGGATGGCGCAGGGCCAGCGCCGGGGAGAGAGCGAACAACGCCCGCAGCGACCAGAACACCATGCCAGCGGCCAGCACCATGTGCAGGCCGGAGATCGAAACGACGTGGTAGATGCCCGCCGCGCGCAGGTCCTCGTTGGTGTCCTCGGGGATCAGTCCGCGCTTGCCCGTGACGAGCGAGGCCGCCACTGCGCCGGATGGTCCGCCTACGGAGTCGGCGATGCGGCGGGTCAACGCATTGCGGGCGCGGTCGACGGCGGCAGCAAAGCGCAGGCCCCAGTCCTGCTCCTGCGCAGCCGGGGTCAGCTCGATGGGGCCGGCGAGCGATCCGACCGCGCCGATCCCGGCGAACCACGCCTCGCGGGCGAAGTCGTATCCTCCAGGCCGCGAAGGCTCGGGCGGCGGCAGCAGGCGCGCGGTGGCGGCGACCGTATCCCCGGCCTTCACCGTGGGCGGCTTCGGCGTGGTCACGCGGATGCGGTAAGGCAGCGCGGCGGGCCCCAGGCCCTCGGCGGTGAGCGGGCGCAGCAGCAGCCGCCCTCCCCCGAGCCGGATGTCGACGGCTTCGACGACTGCGGTCAGCTTCAGAATGCGTGGGCGATCGAGCACCGGAGCGGCCATCCCGGCCGTGCGCAGCGCGGCGGCGCTGAAGCCGGCGAACAGCAGGGCGAGCGCGAGGTTGACCTCGAAGGCCAGCCCGGCGCGCCGGCGGGTCGCGATCGCCGCGGCGGTGAACAGGGCGGCGGCGGCCAACGGCGCCCAGAGGCTCGGCTCCGCCGTGGCGGCGAAGTAGAGCAGGATCCCCGCGCCCATGCAGGCCGGCAGCCACAGGAAGAGGCGGCGGCCATCGACTTCGAGCGTCCATTGCCGGGAGAGCCAGAGGCCTGCGGCCTCGGCGGCGCGGGAGGCCGACGGTATCCGGCCGGTCCAGGCGAGCGCGATGGCGGCCGGGCCGACGACCCGGCGCGGCGGACGCCGATCACCCCCGTCCTCATCCATGGCGGCCCCCGCGCGAGGGCGACATCCGCGCGCTTGGAGATGCTACACGACGCCTCAGGGCCTGCCAGCGACCGGAAGTGGCGCGGCTCCTTCCCTTGCAATCCTGGCCTGTAGCGGCCGGATGGGGCGGGCGACCGATGCGCTGGAATTCCCCGCGCGCCGCACGGTCTTAACCTCGCCCCGCAATGGTGCTACACGACGCCCTCGCGCGGACCATGACGGCCGGTTGCAGGCTTTGATTCCGCTTTTGCACGACAATGCCCCGAGTATGCCGATGTCCCGCCCCGTCGTTACGCGCTTCGCTCCCTCCCCGACCGGATTCCTGCACATCGGCGGCGGCCGCACGGCTCTGTTCAACTGGCTCTACGCCAAGCGCTTCGGCGGCAAGATGTTGCTGCGGATCGAGGACACCGATCGCGAGCGCTCCACAGAGCCGGCCATCAAGGCGATCATCGACGGGCTGAGCTGGCTCGGCATCACCTGGGACGGCGACGTCGTCTACCAGTTCGCCCGCGCGGCGCGGCACCGCGAGGTGGCGGAGAAGCTGCTGGCAGAGGGCAAGGCCTACCACTGCTACGCCACGCCGCAGGAGCTTGAAGAGATGCGCGAGGCCGCGCGCGCGGCGGGCAAGCCCATGCGCTATGACGGCCGCTGGCGCAATCGCGATCCCCGTGAGGCGCCCCCCGGCGTGAAGCCCGTCATTCGCCTCAAGGCCCCGCAGGACGGCGAGACCGTGGTCGAGGATCACGTGCAGGGCCGCGTCACCTGGCAGAACAAGGATCTCGACGACCTCGTCCTGCTGCGCTCGGACGGCAACCCGACCTACATGCTGGCCGTGGTGGTGGACGACCACGACATGGCGGTGACGCACGTCATCCGCGGCGACGACCACCTCACCAACGCGGCGCGGCAGACGCAGATCTACCAGGCCTGCGGCTGGGACGTGCCGGAGATGGCGCACATCCCGCTGATCCACGGGCCGGACGGGGCGAAGCTCTCCAAGCGCCACGGCGCGCTCGGCGTCGACGCGTACCGGGCGCTGGGGTACCTGCCCGCTGCGCTGCGCAATTATCTGGTCCGGCTGGGCTGGAGCCATGGCGACCAGGAGTTCTTCTCGACCGAGGAGATGATCGCCGCGTTCGATCTCTCCGGCGTCGGCCGTTCGCCCGCACGTTTCGACTTCGCCAAGCTGGAGCATCTGAACGGACACTACATGCGCGCCTCCTCGGATGAGGAGTTGGTCGGCGCGATCGAGACGATCCTGCCGGAGATCGGGCCGCAGCGCGGCTTGCCTGCGGCGTTCACGCCGGAGATGCGGGCCAAGTTCACGTCGGCCATGGCCGGCCTGAAGGAGCGCGCCAAGACGCTGATCGAGCTCATCGACAGCGCCTACTACCTCTACGCCGCTCGCCCGCTCTCGCTGGAGCCCAAGGCCGAGGCGTTGCTGGCTGACGGCGGCCGGCAGAGGATCGCAGCCCTCCTGCCGGCGCTGGAGGAAGTGTCCCCGTGGTCCGCGGAGGGCACAGAGGCCGTGGTGCGGCGATATGCCGAGGAGAACGGCGTCAAGCTCGGACAGGTGGCCCAGCCGCTGCGCGCCGCCCTGACCGGGCGGGCCACATCGCCGGGCCTGTTCGACGTGATGACGGTGCTCGGCCGCGACGAGTGCCTGGCGCGGCTGCGGGACCAGGCCGCCAGGGCCTGACCGTCGAGAGCCGGCTCAGGGCGCGCCCTCGCCGTCCGGGCTTACGGGCAGCGGGCGCGGGCGCTGCAATCCTTGCGGGACACCCCACCTTTCGGTGTGGTTGAACGTGTGCGGGATATGGGCTAGCAAAATCGAGGCATCCGCGAAAAGGCGCTGGTACAGCCCGTTTTGTCTTTAAATCGACAACTCGGCGGCATCCAACTTGCTTCGCGTTTCCGCTGCGGCCGGAGCCCTTCCGGCCTCAGCCCTGCGTGATCTCTCGGCCGAAGGATTTCCCGCCCATGAGCGAGCCCGCCACCCTGATCGTCGACAACCACAAACTCGAACTTGCCATCAAAGCCGGGTCCATCGGGCCGAGCGTCGTCGACATCGCCAAGCTCTACGCGCAGACCGGGATGTTCACGTACGACCCCGGCTTCACGTCGACGGCGAGCTGCGAGTCGCAGATCACCTACATCGACGGCGACGCCGGCGTGCTGCTCTACCGCGGCTATCCCATCGAGCAGCTGGCCGAGCACGGCGACTTCCTGGAGACGTGCTACCTGCTGCTCTACGGCGAACTGCCGACAGCCGCGCAGAAGGCCGACTTCGACTACCGCGTCACGCGCCACACCATGGTGCACGAGCAGATGATGCGGTTTTTCCAGGGCTTCCGCCGCGACGCCCATCCGATGGCGGTGATGGTGGCCTCGGTCGGCGCGCTCTCGGCGTTCTATCACGACTCGACGGACATCTCTGATCCGCAGCAGCGCATGATCGCCTCCATGCGCATGATCGCGAAGATCCCGACGCTGGCTGCGATGGCCTTCAAGTATTCAATCGGCCAGCCCTTCGTCTATCCGCAGAACGACCTCGACTATACGACGAACTTCCTGCGCATGTGCTTCGCCGTGCCGTGTGAGGAGTACAAGCCGAACCCGGTGCTGTCGCGCGCGCTGGACCGCATCTTCATCCTGCACGCCGACCACGAGCAGAACGCCTCGACCTCCACGGTGCGTCTAGCCGGCTCGTCGGGCGCGAACCCCTTCGCCTGCATCGCGGCGGGCGTAGCCTGCCTGTGGGGCCCCGCTCATGGCGGCGCCAACGAGGCTGCCTTGAAGATGCTGGAGGAGATCGGCTCGGTCGATCGCATCCCGCACTTCATCGCCCGCGCCAAGGACAAGAACGACCCGTTCCGCCTGATGGGCTTCGGGCATCGCGTCTACAAGAACTACGACCCGCGCGCCAAGATCATGCAGAAGACGACGCACGAGGTGCTGAGCGAGCTCGGCATCAAGGACGACCCGCTGCTGGACGTGGCGATGGAGCTGGAGCGCATCGCGCTGCACGACGAGTACTTCATCGAGAAGAAGCTCTACCCGAACATCGACTTTTATTCCGGCATCACCCTGAAGGCGATGGGCTTCCCCACCTCCATGTTCACGGTGCTGTTCGCGCTGGCCCGCACCGTCGGCTGGATCGCGCAGTGGAAGGAGATGATCGAGGATCCGTCCCAGAAGATCGGCCGCCCGCGCCAGCTCTACACGGGAGCGCCCAAGCGCGAGTACCAGTCGATCAACCAGCGCTGAGCTGACCCGGCGACGCCATGCCAGGGGCCCTGCGGGGCCCCATTGCGTGCCGGCTCCCCTGCCCTCCCCGGCGCAGCGTTCGGGCTCCCCGTCGCCCGGCGTTTCCGGCATAAGGGTCCAACCGCCGCACGCGAGCACCAGCATGTCAGTCCTCGACCGTTCCGCCTTCGGGCTCAACACGCGCATCATCATCCCCGAGACGCCCGCTCCGGGGCCGCTGCCGGCGATCCTCTTCCTGCATGGCCGGGGGCAGAGCGGGACGGACGGATCGCAGATCGACATCGGGCTTTCCGCACAGGCGCTTGACAAGCCGCAGGATTGGCCGGTCCTGATCGTCTGCCCGCAAAAGCCGGAGTTCGACCGGCTTTGGCCGGACTATCTGAAGGAGCTGTCGGGCGTGCTCGAAGCCGTTGATCGGGAGTTCCGCCCCGATCACGCCCGGCTGAGCCTGACCGGGCTGAGCCAGGGCGGCAACGGCTCCCTGGTGCTGGCGAAGGCGCTGCCGTGGCGCTTCGCGGCCGTGGCGGCGGTTTGCGGCTGGGCCGATCCCCGGCAGGCCGCGCGCGAGCTGGCGGGAACGCCGCTGTGGTTGTTCCATGGTTCGGACGACGCCGTCGTGCCGGCGTCCTGCTCTGTCGCAGTCGCGGATTGGATGACCGGCCCGGATCGGCCCCTGGCCGCGCCGCGCCTCACGCTCTATCCCGGCGTGGGGCACAATTCGTGGGAAGCGGCCTATGCCGAGCCGAAGCTGCCGGAGTGGCTCCTGTCCGGCGGAGCCGGGGCGCAGGCCTGAGCGGGCGGGCTCAGGCGCGGCCGATCTCCAGCGTGTGACGCACGATGCGCGCCGCGCGTTCGCTGGGCGTGTCTCCGTCGGGAAGCGTCATCAGCGCGTCGAGGCGCGCAAGGGCGGCGAGCTGCGCGCTGCGCTGCGGCGTGTCGCCCAGCAACGGGTCGAGCGCATCGGCGAGGGCCTCGGGCGTGCTCGCCTCCTGCAGCAGTTCGGGGATGGCGTTCTCGCCCAGGATGAGGTTCGGCAGGACGATGGACGGAACCTTCACCAGGAATTTCAACGCGTCTTCCATCCAGGAGAAGCGGTAGGCGACCACCATGGGCACGCCGGCCAGCGCCAGTTCGAGCGTCACGGTGCCGGAGGCCGCGAGCGCGGCGCGCGCACTGCGGAACGCGGCCAGCTTGCCGGGTTCGCCGAGCACGATGCGGGGCGTCACGGGCCAGGAGGCCGTCGCCTGGCGGATCTCCGCCTCGAGGTGTCCCACGGCGGGAAGCACGACGTCGAGGTCGTGCCCGCGTTGGGCGAGCAGGGCGAGTGTCTGGCCAAAGGGCTCCAGCAGGCGCGAGATTTCCGAGCGGCGGCTGCCGGGCAGAACCACGAGCACGGGCCTGCCCGAAGTTACGGCTTCGCCGGGGCCGCGGCGCAGCTCGCCCAGCCGCTCGATCAAGGGATGGCCGACATAGGTGCACGAGGGGCCGCCGAGGCGGCGATGCGCCTCCGGCTCGAATGGGAGCAGCGACAGCACGTGGTCGACATACGCGCGCATCTTGCGGGCGCGGCCCTGCCGCCAGGCCCAGACGCTGGGGCTGACATAATCCACGATCGGCAGCTTCGGCAGCCGCTTGCGCACCCGGCGCGCCACGGCGTGGGTGAAATCCGGGCTGTCGATGATGACGAGGATGTCCGGACGCGCCGCCACCACCGCGTCGACCGTGGCGTGCACCCGCTTCACGAGCGTCGGCAGCCGCGCCAGCACCGGCAGGATGCCCATGACGGCGATGTCGTGCAGCGGGAAGAGGCTCTGCATGCCTTCCGCCTGCATCGCCTCCCCGGCAAGACCGGAGAAGCGCACGCCGTTCTCTGCGAGCTGGCGCTTCAGGGCGCGCATCAGCTTGAAGCCGAGCTGGTCGCCGGAGTGCTCGCCCACCACGAGCGCGATGTGGACGGGGCCGGATGACTGGCTCATGACGCCGCCCCGAACAGGAAGAGCCCCGCGCGCCCGGCGTCGGACAGGGTCTTGGATCGCTCCACGATGACGACCGAGCCGGCCTCCACGGCGATGCCGCGCAAGCCCGCGCGACGCGCCTTGACGACCGTCTTCGGGCCGATGGCGGGCAGATCCACCCGCACGTCCTGGCCGGGCTTCGGGCGCTTCACCAGAACGCCGGCCGGGCCGTCGAGCTTCACCCGGCGCGAGCGGCGCATCGCGGCGATGCGCTCGAGCATGGCGTCGGTGCCTTCCGGACCTTCGACGGCGAGCACCTGCCCGCCGGCCACGACGACGCCCTGGCCGATGTCGAAGCGGCCGGTGGCGGCGAGCAGGTCCGTCGCAAGCGCAATGTCGGCGAGGTCGCCCGCCGTGGGCGCAGCCGGCGTGAGCGGCCCGGCCGTGGCCAGCAGGCCCGGCGCGATGTCCTGCGCCCCCACGACGGTGAAGCCGGCGTCCTCGATGAGCTCGACCGCGCCGCGCAGGATGCGGTCGTCGCCGCTGCCGAGGATGCGGCCGATCTCCTCGCGGTTCCGATAGGCGGAGAAGACGGAGCCCAGGGCCAGCGGGCCTGGGCGCGTCACCGATCCCGCGAGCACCACGCAGGCCGGCTTGATCTCGGCGAGCAGTTTCAGGATGCGGCCGGGGTCCAGCATATCGGCGTGCTGGATGCGCTGGCCCGCGACGGTGCGCGGCGCAAACCCCCGCAGGCCGATGACGCCGACGGCGCGGCCAGCGGCGCGGGCGGCCTGCGCGATCTCGCCGGGAAACGCGCCGCCGCCGGCGATGATCGCCACGGGACCCGGCGGCGGGACCGGCATGGCTCAGCCCTCGTGCGGATCGCGCGGCGTGCAGATCGAGCGGTTGCCGCCCTCGCGGATGAAATCGAGGATCTCGTGCACCACGGGATGGGTGGCGAACTCGCCCGCCACGTCCTCGACGCGCTCCTGCAACGTGCCCTCGTCGGCGAACAGCAGGCGATAGGCGCGGCGGATGTCGTGGATCACCTCGCGCGAGAAGCCGCGGCGCTTGAGCCCGACGATGTTCAACCCGGCGAGATGAGCCCGGTTGCCGAGGGCGATGCCGTAGGGAATGACGTCGTTCTCGACCCCGGAAAGCCCGCCGATGAAGGCGTGCGCCCCGATGCGGCAGAACTGATGCACAGCCGCGCCGCCGCCGATGATCGCGTAGTCCCCAACCTTGCAGTGCCCCGCCAGCATCACGTTGTTGGAGAAAATGACATGGTTGGCGATGCGGCAGTCATGCGCCACGTGCGAGTTCGCCAGAAACACGCAGCCGTCGCCGATCGTCGTCGCCAGCCCGCCGCCCTCGGTGCCGGGGTTCATGGTGACGCCTTCGCGGATCATGCAGTCCGACCCGATGGTCAGCGTCGAGGGCTCGCCGTGGAACTTCAGATCCTGCGGCTGGTGCCCGATGGAGGCGAACGGCCAGATCCTGGCCCGGGGGCCGATGGTGGTGCGGCCCGCGACGACGGCGTGGCTGACGAGCTCGCAGCCGTCCCCCAGCTCCGCCTCGGGGCCGACGATGCAAAAGGGGCCGATGCGAACGTTCTCGCCCAGCTTCGCTCCGGGCTCCACGATGGCGGAGGCATGGATGTTGGCCATCGCTGTCACTCGGTCACGAGCATGGCGCTGACTTCCGCCTCGCAGGCGACCTTGCCCGCCACCTTCGCCTCGCCGCGGAACCACCACATGTTGGCCCGCTGCTTCATCTTGCGCATGTGGTACTCGACGACGTCCCCGGGGACGACGGGACGGCGGAACTTCGCGTTGTCGATGGTCATGAAGTAGACGACCTTCGGCCGCTTGGTGCCGAGCTTGGCGTGCACGCAGAGCGCGCCCGCCGTCTGCGCCATGCCCTCGATCAGCATGACGCCCGGCATCACGGGCTGGCCGGGAAAGTGGCCGTTGAACTGCGGCTCGTTGAACGTGACATTCTTGATGCCGATGCAGCTCTCGTCACCGTTCATCTCGATGATCTTGTCGACGAGCAGGAAGGGATAGCGGTGCGGCAGGAGCTGCAGCACGCGCATGATGTCCACGGACTCGAGCGTCCCGGTAACGGTCTCAGTCATCGCCTTGCCTCTTCCTGCCCGGGCCGGCCCCGCGGGCAGGTCCGGTCGCGTTCACGTTCCATCGCCCGGCGAGCCGGGTGCTTCGCCCGGCTCCTTCTTCTTGGCGAGGTTCGCGAGGAGCGTGATCTCGCGGAACCACTGCCGGATGGGCTTGGCCGGGTAGCCGCCCCAGCGCGCGCCACGCGGAACGTTCTCGCCGATGGCGCTGCCGCCGGCCACCTGGGCCCCCATGCCGACCGTGACGTGGCCGACCACCCCGACCTGGCCGCCGAGCGCCACGAAATCCTCCAGCACGGTGCTGCCCGAGATGCCCACCTGCGAGACGATGATGCAATGGCGCCCCACCGTCACGTTGTGACCGATCTGGACGAGGTTGTCGATTTTTGTGCCTTCGCCGATCACCGTGTCGCGGTTCGCCCCACGGTCGATGCAGCTGTTGGCGCCGATCTCTACGTCGTTCTGCACGATGACGCGGCCGACCTGCGGCACCTTGAGATGGCCCTTCGGCCCCATCGCGAAGCCGTAGCCGTCCTGCCCGATGCGGACGCCGCCGTGGATGATGACGCGATCGCCGATGAGGGCGTGGATGATGGAGCTGTTGGGGCCGATCGAGCAATCGCGCCCGATGCGCACCTGCGGGCCGATGACCGCGTTGGCGGCGACGACGGTGCCCGCGCCGATTTCCGCCCCGGGACCGATGACCGCGCCGGGATCGACCGTGACGCCCGCCTCCAGGCGCGCCTGGGGATGCACGAAGCTCCCCGGGGACAGCCCCTCGGCCGAGAACAGCGAGCCGGGCCGGGCCGCCTCGGGATAGAGCTTCATGGTGACGGCCGCGGCCGCGCGGTAGGGCTCCGGGGTCACCAGCGCGACGGTGCCCTGCGGCACGCGCGTCTTGAACTTCGGCGCGACGAGGCAGGCCCCGGCGCGAGTGCGTGCGAGATCCTCGGCGTAACGGGGATTTTCGAGAAAGACGAGATCGTCGGGGCCGGCCACATCCAGCGGAGCCACGCCATGAATGAGCCGCGAGGGATCACTCCCCTCCGACACGACAGCGCCGGTCAGTACCGCGATATCCGAAAGGCTGATCGGCGCCGAAAGGCGGAAGAATACGGGCTCTGTCATGCCAGCCTCGCGGCGACGGGCCGGCCCGCGAGGGCCGGCGTCGCCGTCGTCAGAACGAGGTACCGCCCGAGAACCGGAAGTACTGGGTCTGGTCGTACTTATCCTTGGTGATGGGATAAGCGTAGTCGAAGCGGATCGGGCCGAGCGGCGACTGCCAGAGCAGGCTCGCGCCGACCGAGGAGCGGATGCCGCTGTTGTCGATGACCGAGATCGTCGTCGGGTAACCGGCGGCGACCGGTGACGGAGCGATGCCCGCGAAGTTCTTCGGGCCCTTGTAGCCGAACAGCGTGCCGGCGTCGGCGAAGAACGCGCCCTTCATGCCGAACTCGCGCGGAACGACCGGCAGGGGGAACTGCACTTCGGCGGTGCCGCCGAAATAGGTCGTGCCGCCCAGCGCGTTGTTCTTCGGGTCGGCCGCGTCGCGCGGGCCGATGCCCGACGGCGCGAAGCCGCGCACCAGGCTCGGTCCAAGGAAGAACTGGTCGGTGATGCGCAGGTCGCTGCCGAAGACGTTGCCGCCCTGGACCTTCAGCATGCCGACGAAGTCGTCCATGATCTCGTGGTAGTAGCGCGCCTCGCCCGTGGTCCGGATGTAGCGGGAGTCGCCACCCAGTCCCGCGAAGTCCTGCTTGAACTCGACGTAGTAGCCCGAGCGAGGATTCTTCACGTTGTCCAACGTGTTGTAGGACAAGGTGTAGCCGACGAGCGAGGTGATGGAGGTGCCCTGCGCTTCCTTCAGCGCAAGCGAGGCCTCGCCGTTGTACAAGCAGGCCGGGTAGGTGAAGGGATAGGTCGGGGCCAGCGAATACCAGCAGTCGTTGTAGGGCTTCTTGATCGTATTCGGGATCGTGACGTCCTGCTGGTAGAGCGAGTAGCGGAACAGGACGGCGGCCTCGTCCGTGAGAGGCAGGCCCACGCGAAGCGTGCCGCCGGTCATCTTGTTCTCGTAGTAGGAGTAGCGGGTGTTGTCGCTCTGCTTCGAGAACAGGTCGAAACCGGCCGCGATGCGGCGGTCCATGAAGTAGGGCTCGGTGAACGAGAACTCGACGCCCTGCGAGTACTGGCCGTATGAACCAGCGACGCGCACGTACTGGCCGCGGCCGAGGAAGTTCGACTCCGAAACGGACACTTCGCCGATGAAGCCGTCAGACGTCGAGTAACCGCCGGAGACCGCGAACTGGCCGGTGGGCTGGTCCTCGACGTTCACGGTCACGATCACGCGGTCGGGCGTGGAGCCCGGCTCGTTGGTGATGCGGACGTTCTTGAAATAGCCGAGGTTGTTCAGCCGGCGCTCGGCCTTGTCGACCAGGATCTTGTTGTAGGCGTCGCCCTCGCCGAGGTCGAACTCACGACGGATGACGTTGTCGCGGGTGCGGGTGTTGCCGACGACGTTGATCCGCTCGATGTAGACGCGCGGACCTTCCTCGACGACGTAGGTGATGCCGATCGTCGCTGTGGCGGGATCGCGATTGCCCTGCGGGCGGACCTGGGAGAAGGCGTAGCCCTTGCCCATCACGTCGGTGGTGATGGCCTGCAGGGACTTCTCGACTTCTTCCGAATTGTAGGTGGTGCCGGGCGACGTCTTCACGAGCCGGCGCAGGCGCTCGGAATCGATGTCGGGGATGCGGCTGTCCACGCGGACGTCGCCGACCTTGTACTGCTGGCCCTCGTCGACCGTGATGGTGACGCGATAGCCGTTGCTCGCCTGGTCGAACTGCACGTCCGTGTTGACGACGCGGAAGTCGGCGTAGCCGTGCTTCAGGTACAGGCGGCGGATCAGCTCGAGGTCGGACGAGATGCGATCCGGATCGTAGACGTCGGACGATTTCAGGAACGACAGCAGGTTGCTCTCGGTCGTCGCCATCTGGTCGCGCAGGCGGCCGGACGAAAAGGCCTTGTTGCCGACGAAGTCGATGGACTTGATGCCGGTCTTGTCGCCTTCGGCGATGTCGAACACGACGTCGACGCGGCCGTTGTCCAGCGGCACGACCCGGGCCGAGACGGCGGCGTTGCCGCGGCCGCCGGCCTTGTAGATCTGCTTCAGGCGCTCGACGTCGGAATCGACCACGGCCTGGCTGAACGGGCCACGCGCCTTGGACTGGACTTCCTGGCTGAGTTGATCGGGCTTCAGCTTCTTCGCGCCCTGGAACACGACCCGGTTGATGACCTCGTTCTCCTTGACGGAGACGACGAGCGAACCCGGGCGGCCGGTAACGCTAACGCTGGAGAACAGGCCGGTGGCGAGCAGATCCTTGCGAGCCTGCTCGGCGGACTGGCCGGTCACGTAGGACTTGATGGTCTCGGTGTCGACGCGGCGATTGCCCTGGACGACGATGGTCTCAGCGTGGGCGACCGAACCGAGAGCCACGAGAAGGGCGAGACCGACCGCCGTACCCTTCAGCGCCCTCTTAGAACGCCGGTTTGCCGAAGTCTCAGACGTCATCGAGTAACCGCCTTACGCTCACGATCCAATGGGCTGACGAGCCTACCGGAATCCCCGGATCTACCCGTCGCTTCTACAAATTTTCCGCCGTCCTGCAAACCGCAATTCGGCCCGAACGGCCGAATCCAGGGCGGCGTGTCTGCGATGACACTTAGCGCATGGTTAAGATGTCACGAGGTGCAGCAGGTCGTTGAAGGTGGTGAAAATCATCAGCATCACGACCAACGCAAGGCCGATCCGGAACCCGAACTCCTGCGTGCGTTCGCTCAGCGGGCGCCCCCTCGCCGCCTCGACGGCATAGAACAGCAGGTGCCCGCCATCCAGCAGCGGCACGGGCACGAGGTTAATCAGACCGATAGAAACCGAGAGAATCGCGGCAAGGTTGAGGAGCGCCACGATGCCCGCCGTTGCGACCTGGCCGGACACCTGGGCGATCCGAATCGGGCCGGACAGCTGGTCGGTCGTCTCGGTGCCTGCGAAGAGGCCGCCGACATACGCGCCCGTCCGCTCGACGATGAACCAGGTCTCGGTGACGGCGCTCGACAGCGCGGGGCCAAAGCTGAGCTGCTCCGTCCGCAGGTCGGCCGGATTGCGCGAGGCCTGGACGCCGAGCATGCCGACGCGCTGCTTGCCGAGCGGCGTCTTGATCTCCTTCAGTTCGGGCACAACCTGCAAGGTCATGTCCTTGCCCTCGCGCTCCACGACCAGCGCCAGCGTCTTGCCGGGGGACGTGGAGACGATGCGCTGCAGGTCCATGAAGCTGTCGATGGGACGGTCGTCGATGCTGACGACAAGGTCTCCGCCCTTCAGCCCGGCCCGTTCCGCGACGCTGCCGGCGACCACGCCTTCGATGCGGGGCACCAGCACCTGGCGGCCGTAGCCGACATTGATGGCGGAGAAGATCGCGATCGCGAGCAGGAAGTTGGCGACGGGCCCGGCCGCCACGGTGAGCGCGCGCTTCCAGACCGGCTGGTAGTGGAAGCTCACGGCCTTGTCGGCCGCCGACATGGTCGCGAGCGTGTCGCCATCCGGCGTGCTGGCCGCCGAGCTGTCCCCGAAGAACTTGACGTAGCCGCCCAGCGGAATGGCGGCAAGCCGCCAGCGGGTGCCGTGCCGGTCCGTCCAGCCAACCAGCTCCGGTCCGAAGCCGATGGAAAACGCCATCACCTTGATGCCGCACCAGCGCCCGACCAGGAAGTGCCCCATCTCGTGGATGAAGACGACGATGATGAGCACGAAGAGGAAGGGCAGGATGTAACCGCCCGCGCTGTTTGCGAAGCCGCCGATCGCGCTGAAAAGATCCATCCCAATTCCTCTTTGCCACCCGGATCGCCGGGCTGGTCGGTCCGCACGTCTCAGATTAGCGCTAAATGCAGCAGACGCGCAGGTTAGGTGAACAAACAGTTAACGCCCTGTCGAGGCCGAAGAAAGGCCGGCCTCGATCTTTTCCTCCTCGCCGAACGAACTGGCGTCGGGAACGATGTTCATGGAAACAGAGCGAGATGAAAAGCTTGTTTCACTCGCCAGATGCTCCGCCGCGCGCCGCCGCGCCTCGTCGTCGAGGGCCAAGGCTTCGTCGACGCTGCCGGGGGCGTGGCGTTCCCCGGCCTGCCCCATCGCCTCCAGAAGGCGAGAAACCAGATCCGTGATGCCGGGAAAGCTCAGTTTTCCCCCCAGGAAAGCGGCCACGGCGATCTCGTTGGCGGCGTTCAGCACGATGGGACAGGTGCCGCCGGCGGCGAGCGCGTCCATGGCGATTCGCAGCGCCGGGAAGCGGGCGAAGTCCGGCGCGGAGAATTCCAGCCGGGCGATGGCGGTCAGGTCGAGCCGCCTCGTGGAGGCGCTGAGGCGTGCGGGATAGCCCAGGCAGTGGGCGATGGGCACGCGCATGTCGGGCACGGCGAGCCCGGCCGTGACGGAGCCGTCGCGAAAGGTGACGAGCCCATGCACGATGGATTGCGGGTGCACCAGGACCTCGAGCGCCTCCGCCTTCACGCCGAAGAGGTGGTGCGCCTCGATGAGTTCCAGCCCCTTGTTCATCAGCGAGGCGCTGTCGATGGTGATCTTGGCGCCCATCGACCAGTTCGGGTGCGCCAGCGCCTGCTCAGGGCGCGCATTGGCGATCTCGGCAGCGGTCCAGGTGCGGAAGGGTCCGCCAGAGGCGGTGAGCACCATGGTCTCGATGTCGTCCGCGGTGTGGGAGCCAAGGGCCTGGAAAATGGCGTTGTGCTCGCTGTCCATCGGCAGCAGCCGCGTGCCGTGGCGCCTGGCGTCGCGCATGAAGGCGGAGCCGGCGCAGACGAGGCTCTCCTTGTTCGCCAGCGCCACCGCCTGCCCTTGCTGCAGCGCCACGTGGGTGGAGCGCATGCCGGCGGTGCCGACGATAGCCGCCACCACGAGATCCGCCGGCCGCGCTGCGGCTTCGAGCACGGCGGCCTCGCCTGCTGCGGCCTCGATGCCGCTGCCGGCGAGCGCGTCCCGCAACGCGCCGAACGCGGCGGGATCCGCAACAGCGGCGAAGCGGGCCCGCAGCGCGCGCGCCGTCTTCGCCAGGGCCTCGGCGTCCCGCCCCCCCACGACCGCTTCGACGCGAAACGCGTCGGGGTTCTCCAGCAGGACCGCGGCGGTGGAACGGCCGACCGAGCCGGTCGCGCCGAGAATGGAGACGGTCGTCATCGCGCCGCGCCTCCGCCGGCCAAGGCGACGACGCCGATAAACAGGCAGACGGCCCAGAAGGAGTCGAGCCGGTCCATCACCCCGCCATGGCCGGGGATGAGGTGGCTGGAATCCTTGATCTCGAAACGGCGCTTCATGGCGGATTCCAGCAGATCGCCCCCTTGCGACAGCACCGCGGCCACCCCCGAGAGCAGCACGAGCCCCACGCCTCCATACCACGACGCGTCCAGGATCGGACCGCCCCACAGCACGACGCCGATGGCGCACAGCGTGCCCGCGAGGACGCCGCCGATGAAGCCCGACCAGGTCTTCTTCGGGCTGATGCGGGGCCAAAGCTTGGGGCCGCCCAGCGTCCGGCCGGCGAAATAGGCCCCGATGTCGGTGAGCCAGACCACGGCGAACAGCCAGAGGATGGCCAGCAGGCCGTGCGCGGGATCGGTGCGCAGCGCGACCGGAACGACGATCACGACCGACGCGTAGAGGACGCCCAGCGCCGCCATCAAACGGGCGCGCGGCGCGATGGCCGCCGAAAGGACCGCCCCGGCGACAATGCAGAGATAGAGCGAGGGCTGCCGCAGCGAACCGTTCTCGGCGAGCACGCCAGCGATGGCCAGCGCCACGGCTCCGGCGGCCCAGACAGCCACGCCCCGCTCGCGAACGCCGACGATGGCGATCCATTCGCGCAGCACCAGCAGTCCGGCGATGGTCCAGAACAGCCCGAACAGGCTGCCGCCGATCGCCGCCGAGCCGAGCGCCAGCACGGCCATGACGAGGGCGGAAGCGACACGCAGCCAGAGGTCGGACGAAGGTTTCGCGGTGGTGGCCGCCGTGGCGGGATTGCCGGCTGTCAGCGAGGGTGGCGCGGCGTCGCCGCCACCTTGCTCGCTCAAGATCCGGCTCCGGCCCGCGACGAGAGCCCGCCGAACCGGCGGTCGCGGCTGCGGAACTCGGCGATGGCCGCCTCGAGCGCAGCGCGGTCGAAATCGGGCCACAGCACCGGCGTGAACACGAACTCCGCATAGGCCGCCTGCCACAGCAGGAAGTTCGAGAGGCGCTGCTCGCCGGAGGTGCGGATCACGAGGTCGGGATCCGGGATGCCCGTCGTCTCCAACCGCGCCTCGATCGCCTCGGGCGTGACGTCGTCCGGTGAGAGCCGCCCTGCGGCGACGTCGACGGCAAGGGACTTGGCGGCGTCGGCGATCTCCTGGCGGGATCCGTAGTTGAAGGCGACCACCAGGGTCAGGCCCGTGTTGGATTCCGTCAGCTTTTCAGCTTCCTGCAGCAGCGAGCGGATGTCCTCAGACAGGCGCTCGCGCGAGCCGATCACGCGCACCCGCACGTTGCTCTTGTGAAGGTCCGCGAGGTCGTTCCGGATGAAGCGCTTGAGCAGGCCCATGAGGTCGGAGACCTCCTGAACGGGCCGGCGCCAGTTCTCCGAGGAGAAGCTGTAGACCGTGAGGAACGAAATCCCGATCTCGATGGAAGCGCGCACCGTGCGGCGCAGCGCCTCTACGCCGCGGCGGTGGCCTTCGAGCCGTGGCAGGCCCCGCGCGGAGGCCCAGCGCCCATTGCCGTCCATGATCACGGCGACATGCGCCGGGCACGGTTCGGAGGACGTCTCGGCATATCCGGTCTTCGGAGCGCTGACGGCTCGATCGATCATGGGTTCACTCCAGCGGCCTGGCCGCTCCGCAGGCATCCAGCGAAGATCCTAGGCGCTAGACCTGCATGATCTCTTTCTCCTTGGCGGCCAACGCCGCGTCGATTTCGGACACCGTCTGGTCCGTCGCCTTCTGCACTTGCTCGGAAAAGCGGTCGAGGTCGTCTTTGGAGACGTGCCCGTCCTTCTCCAGCTTCTTCAGGATGTCGAGACCGTCGCGCCGCACGTGGCGGGCCGCGACGCGTCCCTCCTCGGCATACTTGTGCGCGACCTTGACCATTTCCTTGCGGCGCTGCTCGTTCAGCTCCGGCACGCGGATGCGCAGGACCTGCCCTTCCGTGGCGGGATTGAAGCCGAGGTTGCTGTCGCGGATGGCCTTTTCGACGGCGCTGACCATCGAGCGGTCCCAGACCTGGACCGTGATCATGCGCGGTTCCGGCACGTTCACCGTCGCGACCTGGGTCAGCGGCATGATGGCCCCGTAGGCGTCGACCTGGATGGGATCGAGCAGGTTCGCCGAAGCCCGGCCGGTGCGCAGGCTCGCGAGGTCCTTGTGCACGGCCTGAACCGCGCCCTGCATGCGGCGCTTCACGTCGGCGAGATCGAATTGCGTGCTCATGGTTCGTCCGGACTTGATGATCGGAAACTGTTCAGGGCTTACGCCCGCGCCCGCCGCAGTTCAAGAGCGGACGCGAGCGGCGCGAGCCCGTTCAATCAGGGGTGTACGACCGTGGCGGGCGTGCGGCCGAGCAGGATCGAGGTGATCGCGCTGGGCCCATGCGCCGAGCCCACGATGATCGACATGCGATTCTCGCGGGCCAGCGCGAAGGCGGCGGTGTCCATCACCTTGAGGTCCCGGCCGATGGCCTCGTCATGGGTGAGCTTGTCGAAGCGCACCGCGGTCGGGTCCTTCTTGGGGTCGGCGGAATAGACGCCGTCGACCTGCGTAGCCTTGAGCACCGCGTCGCAATTGAGCTCGATGGCGCGCAGAACAGCGGCGGTGTCCGTGGTGAAGAACGGATTTCCAGTGCCGCCGCCAAGCACCAGGATGTTGCCCTTGCTCATGGCGTTCAGCGCGGGCTGCCTCGCGTAAGTCTCGCAGATGGACGGCATCGAAACGGCCGAGAGCGCCCTCGCCGACGCCCCGACCGCCACGAGCGCGCTCTCAAGCGCGATGGAGTTCATGACCGTCGCCAGCATGCCCATGCTGTCGGCCGTCGCGCGGTCGATCCAACCCGCCGCGCCCACCTTGGCGCCGCGGATCACGTTGCCGCCGCCGATCACGACCGCGATCTCGAAACCCTCCTTGTGCGCCGCAACGAGGTCGGCCGCGAGGATGGATAGCGTCTGCGGGTTCAGCCAATAGCCGTCGGGCGCGATCAACGCTTCTCCGGACAGCTTCACGAGGATGCGTTTGGGAGCGGTCATCGAAGCCTCCGGAACCAGCATGTCGATATGAAAACGGCGGCGCAAGCGCCGCCGTTTCGGGGGAGCGGATCAGGCCGCCCCGCCGGCGGCCGCGGCCACCTCCGCGGCGAAGTCGCTCTCCTGCTTCTCGATGCCCTCGCCCAGCGCGTAGCGGACGAAGCCCTTCAGCGCGATGGCGCCGCCGACCTCGCCTTCGCTCTCCTTCACGGCTTGGGCCACCGTCTTGCCGGGGTCCATGACGTAGGGCTGGTCGAGCAGGCAGACCTCCTTGTAGTAAGTCTTGAGGCCGCTCTCGACGATCTTCTCCAGCACGTGCGCCGGCTTGCCGGCGTTCTTGTCGGCCAGCACGGCCTTCTCGCGCTCGGTCACCGCGGGGTCGAGCCCCGAGGGGTCCAGGGCCAGCGGGTTGGAGGCGGCGATGTGCATGGCGATCTGGCGGCCCAGCGCCTGCAGCTCGGCGGCCGCCCCGGACGACTCCAGCGCCACGATGACGCCGATCTTGCCGACGCCCGGCGCCACCACGTTGTGGATGTACTGCCCCACCACGCCCTGGTGGACCTGAAGCTCGGCCGCGCGGCGCAGCGTCATGTTCTCGCCGATGGTGGCGATGGCGTTAGCGACCGCGTCCTGCACCGTGCCGCCGCCGGGATAGTGCGTGCCCTTCAGGGCCTCGACGTCGGCCGTCTTCTCCAGCGCCACGGCGGCGATGGTGCGCGCGAGCGCCTGGAATTCCTCGTTGCGGGCTACGAAGTCCGTCTCGGAATTCACCTCGACGACGACGCCGCGGTTGTCGCGGACGTCGACCGCGACGAGGCCTTCGGCGGCCACGCGGCCGGACTTCTTGGCAGCCTTGGCGAGGCCCTTCTTGCGCAGCCAGTCGATGGCCTGCTCGACGTCGCCCTCGTTTGCCTCGAGCGCGGCCTTGCAGTCCATCATGCCGGCGCCCGTCTTCTCGCGCAGTTCCTTCACCAGTGCTGCCGTGATCGTGGCCATGGTTCAAACCTCTCGTCGGTGTCTCGATGCAGCGGCGCGGCGGCCGCCAAATGGCGAGACGGCGGCCTCGTGAGCCGCCGTCGCAGAACTGGTTGCCGGACTAGACCGTGGTCGGACCAAAATGGTGCGCTGGAGCCGCCGGGGAACCCGGCGGACGCACGGTCGTCCGCAACTCAGGCGTTTTCGAGGAAGGCGCGCGCCTGGGCGACCCAGCCCTCACGGTCGATGCGCCCGCCCAGCTTGGCGACCGTGTCGATCTGGGCGACCTCGGCCGGACCCATCGCGGCGATCTGCCAGTAATGGAAGATGCCGGCGTCGTTCAGCTTCTTCTCGATGAGCGGGCTCATGGAGGAGAACTTCGAAAGATCGTCGGGCGCGCCGCGCGGAGCGGTGAGCAGCTCGAAGGCCTCGCCGGTGGGCGAGCCGGCGACTTCCGCAGGCAGCTCCTCGGCCATCGGAGCCTCGCTGGCTCCCGTGTCCACGCCCATGGAGCCCTGGCCGCGCGAGATGCCGTCGATGGCGGCGCGGGCGACGAGGTCGCAGTAGAGAGCGATGGCGCGGCCGGCGTCGTCATTGCCGGGGACGGGATAGGTGATGCCGTCGGGATCGCAGTTGCTGTCGATGATCGCCGCGACCGGGATGCCGAGGCGCTTGGCCTCCTGGATCGCCAGCTGCTCCTTGTTGGTGTCGATCACGAAGATCAAGTCGGGCGTGCCGCCCATGTCCTTGATCCCGCCGAGCGCGCGGTCGAGCTTCTCCTTTTCGCGGGAGAGCATCAGGCGCTCCTTCTTGGTCAGGCCGGCCGCGCCGGCGGCGAGCAGCTCGTCGACCTTGCGCAGGCGCTGGATGGAGCCCGAAATGGTCTTCCAGTTCGTCAGCATGCCGCCGAGCCAGCGGGCGTTGACGTAATACTGCGCGGAGCGGCGGGCCGCGTCGGCGACGGCCTCGGAGGCCTGGCGCTTCGTGCCGACGAACAGCACGCGGCCGCCCTGGGCCACCGTGTCGGAGATCGCCTTGAGCGCCTGATGCAGCATCGGCACGGTCTGGGCGAGGTCGAGGATGTGGATGTTGTTGCGGGTGCCGAAGATGTAGGGAGCCATCTTCGGGTTCCAGCGGTGAGACTGGTGGCCGAAATGCGCGCCTGCTTCCAGCAGGGAGCGCATCGAGAAATCAGGAAGTGCCATCGTGTTCTTCTCCGGTTAGGACCTCCGCGGAGCGTGAACTGGATGGGCGCGCCACGCAGATGCGCAGCACGACCGCTCCGGTCACCGGACGGCCTGGGCCAAGACTCCGCGTGTGGAATGAGGCGGCTCTTACACGGGGCGGGGGTGGAAGGCAAGGGTCAGGCGATGGCGGCCACGGCCCGGGAAGGCGTCCACGCGACGATTGCTGGCCCCTACCCCAGTTCCACCGACACCACGCCCGGCACGGCCTTGATCGCGCCGGCGATCTGCGGCGTCGCCTTGTACTTGCCGGGCAGCCTGATCTCGACCTCGCGCTGGCCGCCCTCGACCATCAGGATGAGGGCGATCTCGCCGTCCCCGCGTTCCCGCAGCCGTTCCTGAATCGACGGCAAGGGTTTGTCGTCCCTCAGGAAAATGCGCAGCGAGGACGGCAGCTTGGCGGCGGCCTTGTCGAGCGGTTCGGCCGCGGTGATGCGGGCGCGGACCTCCTCGCCTTCGGCGGAAGCCTGTACCGTCAGCACGACGGCGCGGCCGGGCTCCAGCAGGTCGCGGTACTGGTTGAGCCCCTCCTGGAACAGAATCGCCTCGAAGTGGCCGCTCTGGTCGGAGAGCGCCAGGATTCCCATTTTGGAGCCGGATCTGGTGCGCCGCTCCTGGCGGTCCAGCACGGTGGCGGCGACGCGCCCCATGGACGCGCCGGCCTTCACGGCCTTCGCGAAATCGGTCCAGCGCTGCACGCGCAGGCGGCTCATGACGTGCTCGTATTCGTCCAGCGGATGGCCGGTGAGGAAGAAGCCGATGGCCTCGTATTCGCGCTGCAGCCGCTCGGCCGCCAGCCAGGGCTGGTAGGGCGGCACGCGCAGCGGCTCGGGCGAACCGCCGGAGCCGAAGATGTCAGCCTGCCCCGCCGCGCGCTCGTCCTGCGTGCGGTTGGCGAGCGCCAGCATGCCGTCGAGCGCGGCGATGGCGCGGGCGCGGTCCGGCTCGATCTCGTCGAGCGCGCCGGCGGCGATGAGGCTCTCCAGCGTGCGCTTGTTGACCGCGCGCGGGCTGATGCGCCGGGCGAGGTCGCCCAGGTCACGGAACGGGCCGTCCCGGCGAGCCTCGACGAGGCTGGCGACTGCGTGCTCGCCCACGCCCTTCACGGCGGCGAGCGCATAGCGCATCACGAGTTCGCCCTTGTCGTCGCGGTGCACCTCGAAGGTGACGCCCGAGCGGTTGACGGAAGGCGGCTCGACCTTGATCCCCAAGCGCTGCGCCTCGCGCCTGAACTCCGACAGCTTGTCGGTGTTGGAGCGGTCGAGCGTCATCGAGGCGGCCAGGAACTCGACGGGGAAGTTAGCCTTCAGATAGGCCGTCTGGTAGGCCACAAGCGCGTAAGCCGCGGCGTGGGACTTGTTGAAGCCGTAGTCGGCGAACTTGGCGAGCAGGTCGAAGATGGTGTCGGCGGTCTGCTTGTCGAGCCCGCGCTCCACCGCGCCGGTGACGAAGCGCTCGCGCTGGGCGTCCATCTCCGCCTTGATTTTCTTGCCCATGGCGCGGCGCAGCAGGTCCGCCTCGCCCAACGAGTAGCCGGACAGGATCTGCGCGATCTGCATCACCTGTTCCTGGTAGATGATGACGCCCTGCGTCTCCTTCAGCACCGTCTCCAGCTTGGGGTGCAGGTAGTCCGCCTGCTCTTCCCCGTGCTTGCGCGCGCAATAGACGGGGATGTTCGCCATCGGGCCCGGCCGATAGAGCGCGACGAGCGCGATGATGTCCTCGAAGCGGTCGGCCCGCATTTCGGCCAGCGCCTTGCGCATGCCCGCGCTTTCCACCTGGAACACCGCCACCGTCTCGCCGCGCCCGAGCATTTCGAAGGTGCGGGCGTCGTCGAGGGGGATGGCGGAGAGGTCGACGTGGATGCCGCGGCTGGCCAGGAGGTCGACGGCCGTCTTGAGGACCGTCAGCGTCTTCAGGCCGAGGAAGTCGAACTTCACGAGGCCGGCGGGCTCCACCCATTTCATGTTGAACTGGGTGACGGGCATGTCGGACTTGGGGTCGCGATAGAGCGGCACCACCTCGTCGAGCGGCCGGTCGCCGATCACGATGCCGGCGGCGTGGGTCGACGCGTGGCGGTAGAGCCCCTCCAGCTTCTTGGAGATGTCGAGGAGCTGGCGCACGACCGGGTCCTCGTCCGCGGCGGCCTGCAGCTTCGGCTCGCCCTCGATGGCCTGCACCAGCGTGACCGGGTTGGCCGGGTTCTGCGGCACCAGCTTGGTGAGCTTGTCCACCTGTCCATAAGGCATCTGCAGGACGCGGCCGACGTCGCGCAGCACGCCGCGCGCCAGCAGCGAGCCGAAGGTGATGATCTGGGCGACGCGGTCCTGGCCGTACTTCTGCTGCACGTAGCGGATGACCTCGTCGCGCCGCTCCTGGCAGAAGTCGACGTCGAAGTCCGGCATCGAGACGCGCTCGGGGTTGAGGAAGCGCTCGAACAGCAGGCCGAAGCGCAGCGGATCGAGGTCCGTGATCGTCGTGGCGTAGGCCACCAGCGAGCCCGCGCCCGAGCCGCGGCCCGGCCCGACGGGAATGTCGTTGGCCTTCGCCCACTTGATGAAGTCTGCCACGATCAGGAAGTAGCCGGGGTACTTCATGCGCTCGATGACGGAGAGCTCGAAATCGAGGCGCTCGCGATACTCCTGCGACGTGAGCCCGGGCGCGGGACCGTGGGCGGCGAGGCGGGCTTCGAGCCCTTCCACGGCCTGCCGGCGCAATTCGGCCGCCTCCTCGGCGATCGCCTGGGCGGGGTCGCTGAGGTCCCCGGTCGTGAACCGCGGCAGGATCGGCTTTCCCGTGCGCGGCCGGTAGGCGCAGCGCATGGCGATCTCGACCGTGTTCACGGCGGCTTCGGGCAGGTCCTTGAAGATCTCAACCATCGCCGCGCGCGTCTTGAACTCATGCTGGGGCGACAGCCGCCGGCGCTCGGTGTCGGAGACCAGCCGCCCCTCGGCGATGGCGAGCAGCGCATCGTGCGCGCCGTAGTCTTCGGACTTGCCGAAGAACGGCTCGTTGCTGCCCACGATGGGTACGCCACGGCGATAGGCGAGTTCGAGCAGGTCCGGCTCGACCGCACGTTCGCTGTCGAGCCCGTGCCGCTGGATCTCGACATAGAGCCTGTCGCCGAACGTCTCCAGCAGACGCTCCAGGCGGGCTTCGGCGAGATCTGCGCGGCCCGACGCCAGCGCCCTGTCGATGGGACCATCGGGTCCGCCGGTCAGGGCGATCAGTCCCTCGCTGCGCTCCAGGATGTCGGCGAGCATGACGTGCGGCGGCTCGCCCGGGGCGGGGCCGAGATAGGCCTTCGACCCCAGCCGCATCAGGTTGGCGTAGCCCTCGGCGCTGGACGCCAGCAGCACGAGCCCGGGCCGGGTGACGAGATGCTGGCTGCGGCCAGGCTTCTCGTCGCCGGTCTCGACCGCGAGCTCGATGCCGACGATGGGCTGGATTCCCGCGCCGGCCATCTTCTCGGAGAATTCCAGCGCCCCGAACAGGTTGTTCGTGTCGGTGAGCGCGAGGGCCGGCATGTGGTCCTTCAGCGCCAGCTTCTTCAGCTCGTCGATGCGCAGCGCGCCTTCGAGCAGGGAGAAGGCCGAGTGAACGTGCAGATGCACGAAGCCGACGTCACCGAGTATGCGACTCACGGGTGTGCTCCCCTGCCCCAAGCGTCCTTTTTTCCCCGACATCGCCCGCCGGTCCAGCATGGAGAGCGCAGCGCCGGCATTCGCCTGGGGACGACCGCAGGCGGAAATGGCGGGACCCATCCCCGGCTCGGCCGGGCTTGCGCTCAAGCCATCATGCCGCTCGCGAGGAACAGGAGAGCCGCCCCGAAGGCTCCGAGGGACACGAGTTCGACGACGTCCTGGACGATGATGCGGACCATGATGGTGCTCCCGGCGTTGCAGGATGCGAGTATGTTCCTGTTTTGTTCTGGCGCAAGAAAAAACCGGTCGCCGGTTCATGGACGGCGGGAACGAGGGTTAACGATTCGTCATCCGAGAACGCGTTGAGTGTCTCAGTTGCGCAACAGGCCTGCCGAAACGCTGTGGCCAGGCGCGCCGGACCGCGCCGCGAGACAAACACGTCCAGGCGTCGCCGACCATTCTTATCGAACGATCTCAACACCATCTCACCGCCCGTTCGCGTGATCTCCTGAAGCGCTTTGCTGCGCTGCAACGGGACTTTCGGTCAAGTTGAGCCACCCTTTTAGCTTATTAAGGCCAGAAGATTATGGTTAACGTCCCTGCCGGTTTGGGAAGGCTCTATGGTTCGTCACGCTCTGCTTGCGCTCTGTTTGCTCCTCGTCGCGGGCCCTGTCCGCGCGTGGGAGCGCGGTGCGCTCAAACCGGGCATGACGCTGAGCGAGACGCGTGACGCGCTGTCCGCGGAGGGGGCGCGGATGTCGGGCGCCTCGACGCCCGGCGCCAAGGGCGTGCAGGTCGTCATGCTGACCGAGCCGCAACCCGCGCAGCTGAAGTTTTGTGGCGGACGCCTCGCAGGCTATTCCGAACTCATCCCGGGCGGCATCGTGAGTTTCCTGAAGCGGACAGAGGTGGAGACCCGCAAACGCGGGCTCGCCCTGCCCCGCTTCTCGCAGTTCGAACAGGACGGCCAGAAGGTCGAGATGATCGACACGGAATGGCGCGATCCGGCGGGCGGCAGCGTGACGCTTGCATGGCTGTCCTACGGGGACACGGCCACCGGCGCGTACAGCGTCGACGGCCCCTGCTCGCTCGTGGCCTCGAACCCGATCGCGCCGTCCCGCGCCAAGCCCGCCACGGCGGTCGCGCCCCCGCAAAAGCCGGCCAACGTGAAGCCGGTCCCTGCTTCCGCAAAGCCGGTTCCGGTTTCCCCCGCGCCCGCCGAAGCGCCGCCTGCGCCCGCGCCTTCCGCGCCAGCGCCAGCACCAACTGCTCCAGCGCCCGCGTCGGCCCCCGCCCCGGTCACGGCGCCCGCCACGACCCAGCCGGCCGCCACGCCAGACGCCCCGCCGAGGGAAGCCCCCGCGCCCGCACCGGCCGCGTCGTCCATCAGGACGGCGAAGCCGGACGCGGTCGTCGTTCCCGTGCCCTCGCAGGCGATCGCCATCCCCCTTCCCGCCGATGCGCCGCTCGATCCGGTCACGAGCGGGCTCGCCTTGCCGCGCTCCGCCTCGACGGCCGGGGAGACGCCGGCGAGAGCGATCCCCCGGGCGGCGCCTGAGAACGCGCCCGCCGCGGTGCGGCCCAAGCCGGCGCCGAAGCCGCCCAAGCCCCCCGTGGCCGCCTCCGCGCGCGGCCGCCAGGAGCCCGCGTCCGGCGTGACCTCGACCATCACGCCGCCGGGCCGTCCGCCGCAGAAGCCCGCACCCGAACCGGCGGATCCCGAGGCGACCTACGCCACGGCGGCTCCGGTGGAGGTTCCGCCGGCCGCCAAGCCGCAGCAGGCCGCTCAGCCTGCCCCCGCAGCGACGGCGGCTGGTCCGCTGCGCCTGCCCAACGCAGCCTTGGCTGCCAATCCGGATGATGGCGAACTGGATGCGCCGCCCACACCTGTCGCCAAGCCGAAGCCGGCTGCCGGGAAAGGCTGGATGCCGACGACGCCGGAAGCCTGCGGGAAAGCTTTCAAATCCTATGATCCGGCCAAGAGGACCTACAGGGCCATCGACGGCGCGACCCGGTCCTGCCCCTGAGCTGAGGGTCGGCCAGCCTGCAACTTTTCCGCGCTTTGCGTCGTATGGCGGGCCATCCTAGGCTTCCCTGGTGTTGACCAGGGAGCATCGCGGTGGCCGGGCGGATGGATGATTTCAGCGTGCTGGTCCTGCCGGGCTGGCACGGCTCGGGCGACGAGCATTGGCAAAGCCAGTGGCAGCGCGCCTTTCCCGCCATGCTGCGCGTCGAGCAGACCGACTGGGACATCCCGGTTTACGAGGAGTGGCGCAAACCTCTCTGGGCGGCGCTGGACGCCGCGCGCAAGCCCGTCGTGCTGGTCGGCCACAGCCTCGGCACGTCCATGACGATGCGGCTGGCGCTCGCGGGCGATGCTCCGCCCGGGCTTGCGGCCAAGGTGGCGGGCGCATTCCTGGTCGCGCCGACGGACCGGGACATTCCCGGCGAGGGGCCCCAGGGTTTCGGTCCGATGATCCTGAAGCCGTTTCCCTTTCCCGCCATGGTGGTGGCGAGCAGCAATGACGAGTACGTCTCGATCGCCCGGGCCCGGCTGTTCGCGCAGGCGTGGGGCGCGCGGCTCGTGGAGGTGGGCGAGCGCGGGCACATCGGCTCGGCCGCCAACCTCGGGCTCTGGCCGGAAGGGCTCCTGCTGTTCGGGGAATTCCTGGCGACGCTGCCGAGTCCCCGCTGAAGGTCTCCCTGGCTCCGCAAAGCCTTGTAGCGACGTTCAGTCGAGCTCGACGACCACGCCTTCGCGGATGGTGACGCGGCGGTCCATCTTCGCGGCGAGCTGCAGGTTGTGCGTGGCGATCACCGCCGCGAGTCCGGTCTCGCGGACCAGCGTGGTCAGGGTGTCGAACACGTGCGTCGAGGTGTGCGGATCGAGGTTTCCCGTCGGCTCGTCCGCCAGCAGGATGCGGGGCGCATTCGCCACGGCGCGGGCGATGGCGACGCGTTGCTGCTCGCCGCCCGAGAGCTCGGACGGACGATGCGTGAGGCGTTGTCCGAGTCCGAGATAGCCGAGCAGGCCCTTCGCGCGCTCCCTCGCCTCCCCCTTGCCGAGGCCGCGCAGGAGCTGCGGCATCATCACGTTCTCCAGGGCGGAGAACTCGGGCAGCAGGTGGTGCGACTGGTAGACGAAGCCGATGTCGATGCGCCGCACCGCGGTACGGTCGTCGTCCGACAGCGTCGTGGTGGCGCGCGAGTTCACGTAGACCTCGCCCGCATCCGGCTTCTCCAGGAGACCGGCGATCTGCAGCAGCGTCGACTTCCCGGTGCCGGAAGGCGCGATCAGCGCGACGGACTGGCCGGCCCAGACGGCGAGGTCGACGCCGACCAGGATGTCGAGCACGCCGTGGGCTTCCTTGAAACGCCGCTCGACGTGCCAGAGGTAGAGGACGGGATCGGGATAATTCTCCGACATCGCTTCACTCGTAGCGCAGCGCCTCGACCGGATCGAGCCGGGCGGCGCGCCATGAGGGATAGAGGGTCGCGAGCAGCGAGAGCAGGAGCGCCATGAGGACGATGGTCACGACCTCGCGCGGATCGACCTCCGAGGGAAGGCTGCTAAGGAAATAGAACTCCGCCGGGAACAGGTTCGCCCCCGTCAGCCGCGACATCAGCATGCGCAGGTTCTCGACGTTGAGGCTGATCACCAGCCCCAGCAGGAAGCCCGCGAGCGTGCCGACGAAGCCGATGGCCGCGCCCGTGATGAGGAAGATGCGCATGATCGCGCCGCTGGTCGCGCCCATGGTGCGCAGGATGGCGATGTCGGCGCTCTTGTCCTTCACCAGCATGATCAGGCCGGAGACGATGTTCAGCGCCGCGACGAGCACGATCAGCATGAGGATCAGGAACATGACGTTGCGCTCCACCTCGAGCACGCCGAAGAACGTCTTGTTGCGCTGACGCCAGTCCGACATGACGATCGGGCGCTCCAGCGCCTTGTCGATGCCGCCCTTCACGGGGTCGATCCGGTCGGGGTGATCGAGGAACACCTCGACGGCGGTGACGTCGCCCTCCCGGTTGAAATAGGCCTGCGCCTCGGTCAGCGGCATGTAGACGAAGCCGCTGTCGAACTCCGACATGCCGACCTCGAAAACAGCCGCCACGGGGTAGCTCTTGATGCGCGGCGTGACGCCGAACGGCGTCTCGGCGCCCTTGGGAGCAGTCAGGGTGATGGTGTCGCCGGGGTGCACGAAGAGCTGCTCGGCGAGACGCCGGCCGATGGCCACGCCGCCGCCCGTGTCGAAGCCCTGCAGCGAGCCTTCGCGAACGGTGTTGCCGATGGCGGGGATGCGCTTGATGTCCTCCTCGCGCACACCGCGAACCAGCACGCCGCCCGCGGCCGCCTGGGAGGAGGCCAGCGCCTGCCCTTCCACGAGCGGGAAGGCGAGCTTGACGCCCTGCACCTTGTTCACGGTCGCCGCCACATCGGCGAAGTCGGTCATCGGCTTGTCGATGGGGGCGATGAAGATGTGCCCGTTGATGCCGACGATCTTGTTGAGGAGTTCGCTGCGGAAGCCGTTCATCACCGAGAGCACGATGATGAGCGTCGCCACGCCCAGCATGATGCCGGCGAAGGAGAAGCCGGCGATGACGGAGATGAAACCCTCGCGCCGGCGCGCGCGCAGGTAACGCAGCGCCACCATCCACTCGAAGCGCGCGAAGGGGCGCGTGCCCTGCGGCGCTGCTGAGGGATCCCTGGCTGCTGCGCCCATTCCCGCCTCAGGCCGACAGCCGCGCCACGGCGTCCTCGACGGACACGGGCGAGCGCTCGCCCGTGGCGCGCCGCTTCAGCTCGACCTTGCCTTCGGCGAGGCTCTTGGGCCCCACGACCACGTGCCAGGGAATGCCCACGAGGTCGGCCGTCGCGAACTTCGCCCCCGGGCGCTCGTCGCGGTCGTCGTAGAGCACGTCGAGGCCGCGGGCCGACAGCGCGCGGTAGAGCGTGCCGCAGGCCTCGTCGGTGGCGCTGTCGCCGACCTTGAGGTTCAGCAGCGCGACGTTGAAAGGCGCCACGGCGTCCGGCCAGATAATGCCCGCGTCGTCGTGCGAGGCCTCGATCAGCGCCGCCACGAGGCGGGACGGGCCGATGCCGTACGAGCCCATGTGCACGGGCCGCTCCTGCCCGTCGGGGCCGTTCACGACCGCGCCCATCGGCTGCGAATACTTGGTGCCGAAGTAGAAGATGTGGCCGACCTCGATGCCGCGCGCGGAAACCTTGCGGTCGTCCGGCACCCCCGCATAGGCGGCCGCGTCGTGCATCTCGCTGGTGGCGGCATAGGGCGCGGTGTAGGCGTCGAAGATCGCCTGCAGGCCGGCCGCGTCGTCGAAATCCGTGTCGGCTGGCGGAATGGGAAGGTCGAGGATCGCCTTGTCGCAGAACACCTCGCTCTCGCCGGTCGAGGCCAGGATGATGAACTCGTGGCTGAGGTCGCCGCCGATGGGGCCGGTGTCGGCGCGCATCGGGATCGCGGTGAGCCCGAGGCGGTGGAAGGTGCGCAGGTAGGCCGCGAACATCCGGTTGTAGGAATGGCGCGCGCCGGCCTGGTCGAGGTCGAACGAATAGGCGTCCTTCATCAGGAATTCGCGCGAGCGCATGACGCCGAAGCGCGGGCGCACCTCGTCGCGGAACTTCCACTGGATGTGGTAGAGGTTCAGCGGCAGGTCCTTGTAGGACCGCACGGAGGCCCGGAAGATCTCCGTCACCATCTCCTCGTTGGTCGGCCCGAACAGCATCTCGCGCTCGTGCCGATCCTTGATGCGCAGCATCTCCTTGCCGTAGGCGTCGTAGCGCCCGGACTCGCGCCAAAGCTCGGCGGACTGGATGGTCGGCATCAGCAGCTCGATCGCGCCGGAGCGGTTCTGCTCCTCGCGAATGATCCGGTTGATCTTCTCCAGCACCCGCAGGCCCGCCGGCAGCCAGGCGTAGATGCCCGCCGATTCCTGCCGGATGAGCCCGGCCCGCAGCATGAGGCGATGCGACACGATCTCCGCTTCGCGGGGAGCCTCACGCAGGATGGGGAGGAAGTAGCGGGACAGACGCATGATGATCGCGGACCGGACAGAGAGCGAGCGGGATGTATCGGGGCAGATTCGACCCTGCTCATGAAAACCATCGCCGAGCAAAAGACAAGCGAAGGGCGGCTGATGGCGCCCCTCGGCTGGCCATCTCCAGCCGGAGCGCAGGTCGCCGCTCGCCGCTTCCCGCGACGACAACGCCGGTCATCCCCGGCCGGAGCGGCGCAGCCGCGGAGGGGAAGGGGATCCGGGAGACCGGGCTCAATCGTGGTGCGCGCGATTGCGCGGCGCCCCACTCCCCCAGTCTCCTGGATCCCCTTCCCTCGCTTCGCTCGCCGGGGATGACTGTGGTGGCGTTCGGCGCGTGGGGTCCGTCACTTTCAGGTAGGCTCACGCCGTCGCCTCGGCCCGTCCCCGCGCTGCGTTCGCCGCTGGTGACAGCAGCCGAATTCCGCAACTGCATCTTTTTCACGCCACCCCTGCACAATTTGGTGACAGCGCGATTTTCGTCGTCTATGAATCATTTTCACAACAACAGGCCCGACGCAGGAGCAACTTGCGCAAGGGACCGGGTCCAAGTCTTGGGAGGAAGACAGCCAGCTGCTCAAAAGTGAGCAACTGGGCCACGTCAAGCAGCGGCGCCGAAACGGCAGACGCGCGAAGTGGTCAGAAGAGTAAACCTCAAGAAAGGCAAGGCGAGAGCCTTGCCTTTTTCTTTTTTGGCGTACGCTTCAGCCGCGAATACGGCCGCTGCCCCATTCTTTTACTGAGCCATCCCCGCGCCTTTTGCCGAGACCGGGATTCGACTCAGCGCGAATCACCTGCGCCTTGGAGACAACGTGTCGCAGCCGAATCAGAAGTCGACGTAGGTGATCAGGACCCAGATGAGACCGAAAAACGGAAGAGCCGCGATGCTGGTGTAGATGAGCTTGCGCCCCATGGCCGGCAGGACCGGCGCGCCGGGGTCCGTGCCCGCGGCGACATCGCCATCCTCATGCTGGCTGCGCACCCCGATGGGCAGGATGGCGAACAGGGTCAGCCACCAGACGATGAAATAAAGGGCAATTCCGCCCGACCAACTCATCATACTCTCCCGGGCGCCGGCCATGTCCCTGCCCTGCCTTCAAATGCGGCGGCGGACGTGAGCGGCCCCTTATACAGGCATCGGCCGGGGCCCGTTACGGGATCGGCCTCACCTCCTCAGGTGCGCCGCCTGCGTACAGCAGCCCGGCGCTAGAGGGAACACAAACCGTCGGGGTGCTTCGAGACGCCGCTGCATCGCCGTATGGCCCGTTGTGCGGGGAGCATCGGCCGTATCGGGGGCTGGACCCGCTCAGGCCTGCTCCAGCTCCACGAGCGTGCCGTTGAAGTCCTTGGGGTGCAGGAAGAGCACGGGCTTTCCGTGCGCGCCGATCTTGGGTGCGCCATCTCCCAGCACGCGGGCCCCTGCCGCCTTCAGCCGGTCGCGCGCGGCGAGGATATCGTCCACCTCGTAGCAGACATGATGGATGCCGCCGTCCGCGTTCTTCTCCAGGAACCTGGCGATCGGCGACCCTTCGCCCAGCGGCTCGAGCAGCTCGATCTTGGTGTTCGGCAACTCGATGAAGACGACCGTGACCCCGTGCTCCGGCTGCGCCATGGGCGGCGACACCGTCGCTCCCAGCGTGTCGCGGTAGAGCCGCGAAGCCGCGGCGATGTCCTTCACCGCGATCGCGACGTGGTTGAGCCTGCCGATCATCATCCCCTCCGTGCGCGCGCCGGCCCCTCCGGCGTCCCGTGGAATAGCGCGCGCCGCCCGTTTTGGCGCTCCCGCCTTTCGGCGGAGCACGCTTCCATCACACCACGAGGACGTGGACGTGGCAGGACGGCTTCTTGCCCCAGGCCTCGCCCACGGCGGCGCGGACCGAGCGCTCGACGGCGTTCTCCACGAGGTCGGGATCGCGCCGGCGCTGCTTGGAGAGGCCGTCGATCACCGAAAAGATCGCGTCCTCGATGACGTCCTCGAAGGCTTCGCCGCTGCGGGTCACCTGCGGCAGGCCGGTGAGCTCCATGGAGGGTTCGCCCAGCATCTCGCCCTTCGCGCTGATGGCGAGCGCGATGGAGACGATGCCGTTGAATGACAGCCGGCGGCGCTCGCCGACCGTCGATTCGCCTTCGGGCACGAGCAGCGAGCCGTCCTTGAAGACGCGCCCGAACTGCACCTGGTCGACGACGCCCGGCTTGCGCGGGCCGAGCAGCACCATGTCGCCGTCCTTGGCCATCAGCACGTCCGGGACGCCGAGCGAGTGCGCGAGTTTCGCATGCTCGTGCATGTGAAGCGCCTCGCCGTGGACCGGCAACGCCACCTGAGGCCTCAGCCAGCCATAGAGCTTCTCCAGTTCACCCCGGCGCGGGTGGCCGGAGACGTGCACGAGGTGCGTGCGGTCGGTGATCACCTCGACGCCCTGGCGGATCAGCGAGTTGATGATGCGGCCGACAGGCTTTTCGTTCCCGGGGATGGTGCGGGACGACATGATCACGAGGTCCCCCGGCGAGAGCGCGATATCCGGGTGCTCGTCCTGCGCCACCCGGGCCAGCGCGGCGCGCGGCTCGCCCTGGCTGCCGGTGAGCAGGCAGACCACCTTGTCGCGGGGCAGGTAGCCATAGGCGTCCGCGCCGCGGAAGGCGGGGGTCTCCTCGAGGTAGCCGCACTCCAGCGCCACCTGGATGACGCGGTCCATGGCGCGCCCGACCGCCACGACCTCGCGCCCGCAAGCCAAGGCAGCCTCGGCGACCGAGCGGATTCGCGACACGTTGGACGCGAAGGTGGTGACGGCCACCCTGCCCTTCGCCGACGAGATCAGCTCCTTCAGCGTGGCGGCGACGTCGCTCTCGCTGGGGCTCTCGCCGCCGCGGGTGGCGTTGGTCGAATCGCAGACGAGCGCCATGACGCCCTCATCGCCGATCGCCTGCAGGCGCTCCCAGTCCGTCACCCAGCTCGCGCCGGGGTGCTGGTCGATCTTCCAGTCGCCGGAGTGGACGACCGTGCCGACCGGCGTGTGGATGGCGAGCGCGGTCGATTCCGGGATGGAATGCGACATCGCGACGAACTCGACGTCGAACGGGCCGAGCGACAGGCGCGTGCCCTTGTCGACGACCGTCATGGGGATCTTCTTGGCGCCGGGCTCGTTGAAGCGCCGGATCTCGAGCAGGCTCGCCGCGAACTGCGTGGCGTAGACCGGGGCCTGCAGCCGCGGCCACAGGTCCATCAGCGCACCGATGTGGTCCTCATGGGCATGCGTGATGATGATCGCCAGCAGGTCGCCGCGATGCTGCTCGAGGAAGCGCACGTCGGGCACGATCAGATCGATGCCGGGCAGGTCGTCGCCTGCGAAGCTCACGCCGCAGTCCACCAGGATCCACTTGCGCCGGTTGCGCGAGCCGAAGCCGTAGAGACTGGCGTTCATGCCGATCTCCCCCACTCCGCCCAGCGGGACGAAGACCAGATCGTCGTCGCCACCTGCCATCAGTTCGTCCTTTGCTCGCCGCGGTCGTCGTCGGGGCGTTGATGGGTATCGAGAGGAGACGGGGAGCACGAAGCCACCTGTGGTGGCGCGGTTCCCTGTTCTGCGTTCATCTGTTCAGAGGCCGGGGCGTGCACGGAGCGCGCCAGTCCGGGGAGGAACACGTCGCCCGCCTGGATCGCCAGGAGGACGCCGTCGCTGTCGAGCAGCAGCCGGCCGTGCGCGTCGAGATCGCGGAACAGCCCGCGCCGGTCGCCTTCGGGCCGGCGCACGATGATCATCTCGCCCACGCCCCCGGCGCGAGACAGCCATTCCTGCCGGATGCCGGGAAAGCCCTGCCCCCGGTTCCAACGCGCCAGCGCAGCGGCGGCGCTGCGCGACAGGGCGGCGAGCAGCTGCATCGGCGTGATGCCGAAGCCGGCCTCGGCGCAGTTCGTGGCGCGGTACGGGGTATCCGCCGGATGGTGGGCGAGATTGACGCCGAAGCCGATCACGATGGCGAGCTCGCCCGTTTCGATCAGCGTGCTGCCCTCCACCAGGATGCCGGCCAGCTTCGCGCCGTCGAGCAGCAGGTCGTTCGGCCATTTCAGCGCAAGCCGGTCGCGACCGAGCCCGGTGATCGCCTGCACCGCCTCGTGCAGCGCTACGCCGGCGACAAAGCCGAGCTGTGGCGAGACGGCGGCGGCGCAGGGCGCGCGCAGCAGGAGGCTCCCGTAGAAATTGCCGGGCCGCGACGTCCAGGCGCGGCCGTGGCGGCCCCTGCCCTGGGACTGCTCGGCGGCCACGATCCAAAGGCCGCCGGGGTCGCCTGCGCGGGCGCGGACGAAGGCCTCGTCGTTGGTCGAGCCGAGAACCTCGAAGGCCTCGAGCCGGTAGCCTTCCGGCAGGGCGATGTCGGATGAGAGCGGGGGAGTGCGATCCACGTGCTGGGGTTGCCCGGTCCTGCGGCGCTTCAGAACAGCGACTTGGCGGCGGCGGTGGCCGCCGTCACCAGCGGTCCCGGCCACAGCCAGAACAGCAGGTTGAAGGCGCCGGACACGCCCATGATGGTGCGCAGCGTGATGCTGGCGGGCACGAAGGCCTGGGCGGGCTCGTCGAAATACATGATCTTGACGATGCGCAGGTAGTAGTACGCGCCCACGACGCTGGTCAGCACGCCGATCACGGCGAGCGCGTAGAGCTTGGCGTCGACGGCGGCGGCGAAGACGTACCATTTGGCGAAGAAGCCCGCGAGCGGCGGGATGCCGGCCAGCGAGAACATCAGCATGGCGAACACGAAGGCCATGCCCGGGCTGGTGCGGCCAAGTCCCGAAAGGTCCTCGATGGTCTCGACGTAGCCGTCGGCGTGCCGCATCGCGAGGATGCAGGCGAAGGTCCCGAGCGTCATCACGAGGTAGAGCGCCATGTAGATGGCCACGCCCTGCACGCCGGCCGGTGTTCCCGCCGCGAGGCCGACCAGGGCGAAGCCCATGTGGCCGATAGAGGAGTAGGCCATCAGGCGCTTGATGTTGCGTTGGCCGATGGCCGCAAAGGCGCCGAGCGCCATGGACGCGATCGAGATGAAGACGACGATCTGCTGCCACTGGGTCAGGATGCCGGGGAAGGCCGTGATCACGAGCCGCACGGCCAGCGCCATCGCCGCCATCTTGGGCGCGGAAGCGAAGAACGCCGTCACGGGCGTGGGTGCGCCCTCATACACGTCCGGCGTCCACATGTGGAACGGCACGGCGGAGATCTTGAAGGCCACGCCCGCCATGATGAAGACGAGCCCGAAGATCACGCCGGTGGATCCCTCGCCCTTCAGCACGGCGGCGATCCCGGCGAAGGACACGCTGCCCGTGAGCCCGTACACGATCGATGCGCCGTAGAGCAGCATGCCCGAGGAGAGCGCGCCCAGAACGAAGTACTTCAGGCCTGCTTCCGTGGAGCGCACGTCGTCGCGGTTGATGGAGGCGACCACGTAGAGCGCGAGGCTCATCAGCTCCAGGCCGAGATAGAGCGCGATCAGGTCGCCCGCCGAGATCAGCATCATCATGCCGAGCGTCGAGAGCAGCACGAGGATCGGGTACTCGAAGCGATTGACGTGGTGGGCGCGGAAATACTCGACCGACATGATCAGCGCCACGAACGAGCCGATGATCGCGGTGAGCTTCATGAAGCGGGCGAAGCCGTCGACCACGAAGGAGCCGTTGAAGGTGACGACCGTGGGCGCGCCGAGGCCGCGCCAGACCAGGATGCCGACGACCGCCAGCAGGCCGAGGGCCAGCCACGTGACCAGCGCGGCGGATTTGTCGCCCCGGATCGCGCCGACCAGCACGAGGATGAGCGCGCCGATCGCCAGCAGGATCTCCGGCAGGGCGGGCCCGAAAGCCGGTACGACGGCCTGAATGCCTGGCATTTTCGAACCTCAGTGAGCGACCAGCGCAGCCGTCTTGGCGGCGCTGAGGGCGGCTTCGGCGCTCTTGAGGAGCGCGTCGGTGGGAGCGGCGAACGCATCGAGCACGGGGCCGGGGTGCACGCCGTAATAGATGGTCAGCACGATGAGCGGCGCGAGGATGGCGAGCTCGCGCGGGCTGAGATCGAGGATGCCCTTCAGGCTCGGCTTCTCCAAGGTCCCGAACATGACGCGAGCGTAGAGCCACAGCGCGTAGCAGGCCGACAGGATCACGCCCGTGGTGGCGAAGAAGGCGACCCAGGGGTTGGCCCGGAACGCGCCGAGCAGCGTCAAGAACTCGCCGACGAAGCCCGACGTGCCGGGCAGCCCGACATTGGCCATGGTGAACACCATCAGCGCCACCGCATAGAGCGGCATGCGCTGCGTGAGCCCGCCATAGGCCGCGATCTCGCGGGTGTGCATGCGGTCGTAGATCACGCCGACGCAGAGGAAGAGCGCGCCGGAGACGAGGCCGTGGCTCACCATCTGGAACATCGCGCCCTGGATGCCCTGCGCGGTCAGCGTGAACAGCCCCATCGTCACGAAGCCCATATGGGCGACGGAGGAGTAGGCGATCAGCTTCTTCATGTCCTCCTGCATCATCGCCACCAGCGAGGTGTAGATGATCGCGATGATGGAGAGCGCGAAGACGAACGGCGCGAAATAGAGCGACGCGTCGGGGAACATCGGGATCGAGAAGCGGATGAAGCCGTAGCCGCCCATCTTCAGCAGGATCGCAGCCAGGATGACGGAGCCCGCCGTCGGCGCCTCGACGTGCGCGTCCGGCAGCCAGGTGTGCACCGGCCACATCGGCATCTTCACCGCGAAGGAGGCGAAGAAAGCCAGCCAGAGCCAGAACTGCATGTCCTTGGGGAAGGAGTGCGCCAGCAGCGTGGGAATGTCGGTGGTCCCCGCCTCCCAGTACATCGCCATGATCGCGACCAGCATCAGGAGCGATCCCAGCAGGGTGTAGAGGAAAAACTTGAAGCTGGCGTAGATGCGCCGCTTGCCGCCCCAGATGCCGATGATGAGGAACATCGGGATCAGGCCGGCCTCGAAGAACAGGTAGAACAGCACGAGATCGAGCGAGGCGAACACGCCGATCATCAGCGATTCCAGGATGAGGAACGCGATGAAGTACTCCTTCACGCGCTTCTCGACCGAGATCCACGACGCCACGATGCAGAACGGCATCAGGAAGGTCGTTAGCATGATGAACGGCATCGAGAAGCCGTCGACGCCGAGCTTGAAGCGGATCGTCTCCGACAGCCACGCTCCGTCCTCGAGGAGCTGGAAGGCGGGATTGGTGATGTCGAAGCGGCCCCACGCTACAAGCGAGACGATGAAGGTGATCACCGTGGCGGCGAGCGCGATCCAGCGGATGTTGGACTGCCCAGCCGGCGTGTCCTCGCGCGTCACCATGATGAACAGCGCGCCCACCAGCGGCAGGACGAGAAGTCCCGTGAGGAGGTGGTTCAACATCAGTGGGCTCCCCCGAACATATACCAGGTGACCAGGGCAGCCACGCCGATCAGCATCGCAAACGCATAGTGGTAGACGAAGCCAGTCTGCAGGCGCACGACCAGCCCGGTGACGTCCACGACGCGGGCGGAGACTCCGTCCGGCCCGAGGCCGTCGATGACCATGCCGTCGCCACGCTTCCACAGGAAGCGGCCGAGCCACTTGGCCGGACGCACGAAGATGATCTCGTAGAGCTCGTCGAAGTACCACTTGTTGAGCAGGAAGCGGTACAGCACCGGCTGGCTCGCGGCCAGTTTCGCGGGCAGTTCAGGGCTCTTGATGTAGAACAGCCAGGACACGGCGAAGCCGATCACCATCGCCAGCGTCGGCGTCCACGCCACCCATGCCGGGAAGTTCTCTTCCTCGCCCGCCACGACGACCGCGCCCTTCCAGAACTCCTCGGCGCCATGGCCAATGAAGAAGCGGGAGAAGATGAGGCCCGCGAGGAGAGCGCCGGTGGCGAGGACCGCCAGCGGCACGAGCATGTTCAGCGGGGACTCATGCGGCGTCAGAGGACCGTGGCCATGGCCGTGGTCGTCATGCGCATGGTCGTCATGCGCCGCCACCGCGTGCACCGTTCCGCCATGCGTCGCGGCGGCGACGGCGTGGGCGTCCCCTGCGTGGGCTCCCGAGCCGTGCGTGTCGTCCTCGGATTCCGCGCCATGGGCTGGGGAATGGCCGATCGGCGTGTCCCATTTGGCCGGCCCCATGAAGGTCATGAAGAACAGCCGCCAGGAGTAGAAGGAGGTCAGGCCCGCCGTCACGACCAGCAGGATGAAGGCGTAGCTGTTGCCGAAGGTGTGGGTGCCATAGGACGCCTCGATGATCGCGTCCTTCGAGAAGTAGCCGGCGGTCAGCGGGAAGCCCGTCAGCGCCAGCGTGCCGACGGCCATCATGGCGGCGGTGAACGGGATCTTGTGCATCAGCCCGCCCATGCGCCGCATGTCCTGCTCATGGTGCATGGCGTGGATGACGGAGCCGGCGCCGAGGAACAGCAGCGCCTTGAAGAAGGCGTGGGTGAAGAGGTGGAAAATCCCTGCCCCGAAGGCTCCCGCGCCGAGCGCCACGAACATGTAGCCGAGCTGCGAGCAGGTGGAGTAGGCGATCACGCGCTTGATGTCGTTCTGCACGAGGCCGACCGTGCCCGCGAAGAACGCCGTGGTCGCGCCGACGATGAGCACGGCGGACATGGCGACCGCCGAGGTTTCGAATAGAGGCGAGAGGCGGGCGACCATGAACACGCCCGCCGTCACCATGGTCGCGGCGTGGATGAGGGCGGAGACGGGCGTCGGACCTTCCATCGCGTCCGGCAGCCAGGTGTGCAGCAGGAACTGCGCGGACTTGCCCATCGCCCCCATGAAGAGCAGCAGGCAGGCGAGCGTCAGGGCGTTCCAGTCATGCCCGAGGAAGTGGAACTGCGCCTCCTTCAGCCCTTCGACCTTGGAGAAGATCTGTTCGAAGCCGACGGAGCCGAAGAGCACGAAGACGAGGAAGATGCCCAGCGCGAAGCCGAAGTCGCCGACGCGGTTGACGATGAAGGCCTTCATCGCCGCGGCGACCGCGGACGGCTTCTGGTACCAGAAGCCGATCAGCAGGTACGAGGCGAGGCCCACGCCCTCCCAGCCGAAGAACATCTGGACGAGGTTGTCGGCCGTCACCAGCATCAGCATGGCGAAGGTGAACAGCGAAAGGTAGGCGAAGAACCGCGGCCGGTGCGGATCCTCGTGCATGTAGCCGATTGAATAGAGGTGCACGAGCGCGGAGACCGTGTTCACCACCACCAGCATCACGGCCGTGAGCGTATCGACGCGGAAGGCCCAGTCGACCTTGAGGTCGCCGGACACCATCCAGCTCGCCACCCGCACGTGCGTCGCGCCATGCCCGAAACCAACCTGGAAAAAGGCGATCCAGGACAGCAGCGCGGAGACGCCGAGCAGCGAGGTCGTGATGACCTCGCTCGGGCGCGGGCCGAGCATTTTGCCGAACAGCCCCACGATGAGGAAGCCGATGAGCGGGAGGAAGACGATCGCCTGATAAAGCATGGTCTGTTCGGTCGTTGCCTGGCGTTGCGTGGGCCCCGGAAGGCGGGGAACTCGCGGTTCTCTGCGCTCGGCTCCGCTCAGCCTTTCATCATGTTGATGTCCTCGACCGCGATGGTGCCGCGGTTGCGGAAGTAGACGACGAGAATGGCGAGACCGATCGCCGCTTCGGCAGCGGCCACGGTGAGGATGATCAGGGCGAAGACTTGCCCGACTAGATCGCCGCCGAAGCTCGAGAAGGCCACGAGGTTGATGTTGACCGCGAGCAGGATGAGCTCGACCGACATCAGGATGACGATGACGTTCTTGCGGTTGATGAAGATGCCGAACACGCCCAGCGTGAACAGCATGGCCGCGACCGTCAGGTAGTGGGAAAGCCCGATCGTCATGTCGTCCGTCCAGCCCGTTCCAAACTCACTTCAGCGCCACCCTGCCCGGCTCAAACGCCCTGCCGGAATGGCACCTTCTTGACCTCGACCGCCGTTTCCTGCGTCCGGGCTACCTGGTCGGCGATGACCTGGCGGCGAACATTGCCCTTGTGGCGCAGCGTCAGCACGATCGCGCCGATCATGGCGACCAGCAGCACCAGGCCGGCCGCCTGGAAGTAGTAGACGTACTGCGTGTAGAGCACGCGCCCGAGCGCTTCGGTGTTGGAGATCAGCGCCTGGCTCGCCGGCGCCGCGGGCGCCACGTTGTGGGAGATCACGCCCGGCTGTATCGCATAGGTGGTGACCACGAGGATCAGCTCGATCAGGAACACCACGCCGAGCACCGCGCCCAGCGGCAGGTAGCTCAGGAAGCCCTGGCGTAACTCGGCGAAGTCGACGTCGAGCATCATCACGACGAAGAGGAACAGCACCGCGACCGCGCCGACATAGACGACCACCAGGATCATCGCCAGGAACTCCGCGCCCAGCAGCACGAAGAGCCCCGCCGCGTTGACGAAGGCCAGGATGAGGAACATCACGGAATGCACGGGGTTGCGGGCCGAAATCACCATGAAGGCCGAGCCCACGGTGACGCCCGCGAAGAGATAGAAGAAGGCCGCAGCCACAGTCATCGGGAAACCCCCAGCCGCAGGATGCGGCCTTCTCAACCCATGAAGCCGCCAAAGCGGCCTTGAAGCCCGAGACCGCTATTGCGGCCCCTTAGTCCCGGGCCGAAAACCGGCCCTTCTCGTCCCGGGTGGAGCCGCGAGGCGACTCGTCCCGACCCTGTCTCGCGTCTGAACCGCCGCGGGCTCTATAGCCCCCGACACCCTGAGCGACAACCCGACTCTCGGCCAGTTCCGCCCATTCGGGCCGTGAACTCAGCGATATGGCGCGTCGCTCGCGAGGTTACGGGCGATTTCCCGCTCCCAGCGCGCGCCGTTCTCGAGCAGCCGCTCCTTGTCGTAGAACAGCTCCTCGCGCGTCTCCGTGGCGAACTCCATGTTCGGGCCTTCGACGATGGCGTCCACCGGGCAGGCTTCCTGGCAGAAGCCGCAATAGATGCACTTCGTCATGTCGATGTCGTAACGGGTCGTGCGCCGCGTGCCGTCGTTGCGGCGCGGCCCCGCCTCGATGGTAATCGCCTGGGCGGGGCAGATCGCCTCGCACAGTTTGCAGGCGATGCAGCGCTCCTCGCCATTGGGATAGCGGCGCAGCGCGTGCTCGCCCCGGAAGCGCGGCGACACCGCGCCCCGCTCATAGGGGTAGTTGAGCGTGGCCTTCGGCTTGAAGAAGTAGCGCATCGAGAGCGCGATGGCCCCGACGAACTCCTTCAGCAACAGCGACTTGGCGGCCTGGTCGAGCCTCATCGTCATCATCCCCTGACGCTTTCGCGCCTCATGATCAATCCGGCGCTCGCGCGCCGCTTGCCTCGTCAGGACCCCGCGACCGACTGCCCGAGCAGAAAGCCGATGATGGGGAACGCCCCGACCGTCATCACCATGAAGAGGACCCGCATGATGCGGATCTTCCTCTCGAAAACCTGCTTTTCCGCGTCGCCGGCCGACGTGTCCAGCCGCCGAAGCTTGGCCTCCACCACGCCGGACACGACCCGGTAGTCGACCCAGCCCAGCAACAGCCCGACGAGCGCGCCGATGAGGCCGGCTACGGGAAGCTCCATCAGCCGGGCCTCCCCGGCAAACTGACCCTCATGCGTCTCAATGCCCCGGCGCCCAGCCGGTGAACTGCAGCACGCCGGCCACGATCACCACCATGGCGAGCGAGATCGGCAGGAACACCTTCCAGCCCAGCCGCATGAGTTGGTCGTAGCGGTAGCGCGGCACGAACGCCTTCACGAGCGCGATCATGAAGAACAGGAACGAGGCCTTCAGCGCGAACCAGATGATGCCGGGAATCCAGTTCAGCGGCGGGATGTTCACCGGCGGCAGCCAGCCCCCCAGGAACAGGATCGTCATCAGGGCGCACATGGTCATGATGGCCACGTACTCGCCCAGCATGAACAGCAGGTAGGGCGTCGAGGAATACTCGACCATGAATCCGGCCACGAGCTCCGATTCGGCCTCTACGAGGTCGAAGGGCGGGCGGTTCGTCTCGGCCAGGGCCGAGATGAAGAAGATGATGAACATCGGGAACAACGGCAGCCAGAACCAACTGAACATCCCGAAGCGGCCATCCTGCGCCGCGACGATGTCGCCGAGGTTCAGCGATCCCACGCAGAGCAGCACGGTGATGATGACGAAGCCGATGGAGACTTCGTAGGACACCATCTGCGCGGCGGAACGCAGCGCGGAGAGGAACGGGTACTTCGAATTCGAGGCCCAGCCGCCCATGATCACGCCATACACGCCGAGCGACGAGATGGCGAAGATGAACAGGATGCCGACATTGAGGTCGGCGATGGCCCAGCCGTCGGCCAGCGGGATCACGGCCCAGGCGGAGAGCGCCAGAACGGTCGTAATCAACGGGGCGAGCAGGAACAGGCCCTTGTTCGCGCCGGCCGGAATGACAGGCTCCTTCAGCGCGAACTTGATGAGGTCCGCGAACGACTGGAACAGACCCCACGGCCCCACGACGTTCGGACCGCGCCGCAACTGCACCGCCGCCCAGACCTTGCGGTCGGCGTAGAGCGCGAAGGCGATGAAGATGAGGAGTCCCGCCAGCATGACGAAGCTCTTCACCAGGTTGATGAAGACGATCCAGACCCAGCTGTCGGCTACCGTGGCGTCCATCACGCGTCTCCTTACTCGGCCGCCAGCGGCATGGAGCCGCGCGCCAGCGCCGAGCATTCGGCCATGATCGCCGAAGAACGGGCGATCGGGTTCGTCAGGTAGAGGTCGGACACCGCGTTGCGGAACGGCGTCCGCGTGGTCGCGACCGCGCCGCTCGCGAGCGCATCGAGCGCGCCCGCATCCGCCGCATCGACATGGCCGATCCGGGCGAAGCCCGGGAAGCTCGCATAGAGCTGGGAGCGGAGCTGGCCCAGCGAGTCGAAGGGCAGCTTCGCCCCAAGCGGCTCGGAGAGCGCGCGCAGGATGGCCCAGTCCTCCCGCGCCTCGCCCGGCGCAAAGCCGGCGCGGGTGGTGAGCTGGGGCCGGCCCTCGGTGTTCACATAGGTCGCGGACTTCTCGGTGTACGCCGCGCCCGGCAGGATGACGTCGGCCCGGTGCGCTCCGCGGTCGCCATTCGTGCCGATGTAGACGACGAAGGCGCCGGGGGCGACCTCGAGCTCGTCCGCTCCCAGCAGGAACAGCACGTCCAGCGCGCCTGTAGCCGCCATGCCGTGTGCGTCGAGACCACCTTCGCCCGGCACGAAGCCGAGATCGAGCGCACCGACGCGGGAGGCCGCGGTGTGCAGCACGCTGAAGCCGTTCCAGCCCTCGGATATCGCGCCGACGGCCTTGGCCGCGCGCACCGCGAGCGACAGGATCGCCTCGCCGTCCTCGCGGGCGAGAGCACCCTGCCCCACCAGGATCAGCGGCTTCTTGGCGTTCTTCAGCACCTCCGCGAAGGGATGCGTCCCCGCCACGATCTCCGACAGCGTCTCCGCCCCGGCCCCGATGGTCTGCACGTCGTAGGTGGCGTGCACCGTCTCGCCGATGCGCGCGATCGGGAAATTGCCGAAGCGCCAGCGCTTGCGGATGCGGGCGTTGAGGACGGGAGCCTCGGTGCGCGGGTCCGAGCCCACGATCAGCAGCGCGTCGGCCTGCTCGATGCCCAGGATCGTGGCGTTGAACAGGTAGGAGGCGCGGCCGAACTTCGGGTGAAGCTTCGTGCCGTCCTGCCGGCCATCCGTGTGGGGCGAGCCCAGCGCAGCGGCGAGCGACTTCAGCGCGAAGATCTCTTCCACCGAGGCGAGATCGCCCGCGATGAACCCCGTGCGCGACGCGCCGGCCGCCTTCACCCTGGCGGCGACGGCGGCGAAAGCCTCGCCCCACGAGGCGGCGCGCAGCCGGCCGTTCTCGCGGACATAAGGCCGGTCCAGGCGCTGGGTCTTCAGCCCGTCCCAGATGAAACGGGTCTTGTCGGAGATCCACTCCTCGTTCACCGCCTCGTTCAGCCGCGGCAGGATGCGCATGACCTCGCGCCCGCGCGCATCGACCCGGATCGCGGAGCCGACGGCGTCCATGACGTCCACGGATTCGGTCTTGGTCAGCTCCCACGGCCGCGCCTTGAAAGCGTAGGGCTTGGACGTCAGCGCGCCGACGGGGCAGAGGTCGATGACGTTGCCCTGCAGCTCGGAGGCCATGGCCCGCTCGAGATAGGAGGTGATCTCCATGTCCTCGCCGCGCCCGATGGCGCCGAGGTCCGGCACGCCGGCCACTTCCGTCGAGAAACGGACGCAGCGCGTGCACTGGATGCAACGGTTCATCTGCGTCTTCACGAGCGGCCCGATGTACTTGTCCTCGACCGCGCGCTTGTTCTCGGCGAAGCGGGACGTGTCGACGCCATAGGCCATCGCCTGGTCCTGCAGGTCGCACTCGCCGCCTTGGTCGCAGATCGGGCAATCCAGCGGATGGTTGATGAGGAGGAACTCCATCACCCCCTCGCGCGCCTTCTTCACCATCGGCGACTTCGTCGAGATGGCCGGCGGCTCGCCATTCGGGCCGGGCCGGCAGTCGCGCACGCCCCAGGCGCAGGACGCGACGGGCTTGGGCCCGCCCTTCACCTCGACGAGGCACATGCGGCAATTGCCGGCGATCGACAGCCGCTCATGGAAGCAGAAACGCGGTATCTCCGCGCCCGCCGCCTCGCACGCCTGCAGGAGCGTGAACTCCGGCGGGACGTCAACCTCGATGCCGTCGACGATGATCTTGGTCATCGGGATCTTTCCTCAGTGCGCCGCGTCGGCGAGTTCGAGCCGGCGTTCGATCCGCTCGACGCGTTCCTCGAGACGGTCCAGACGGCGCTGTACCCCGACCAGATTTTCTTCGACAGAGGTCATTCGGACCTTCAATCCGTGCATGTCGTCGAGAACGCGGTCGAGCTTCGCGTCGATATCGTTGAAGCGCCGGTCGAAACGACGCAGCATCTCGAACATGATGTTGTCGGGCTCGGCGCTCATGGCTTAGCCTCGCTCGCCTGCAGGAGCGTGAACTCCGGCGGGACGTCAACCTCGATGCCGTCGACGATGATCTTGGTCATCGGTTCTTCCCTACTCCGCCGCCATCGGCGAGCACGACCGCTCGCGATAGAGCTTCGCTTCCTTCAACCAGGACCAGCCGAAGGCAAAGTCGCTATCACCGCGCGCCTGAAGATGGTTCAGCCGCTCAAGCCCCTCGTCGAGTGTCGGACGGTGCCCCTCCGGAACCCACCACATCACGAAGTGCATGCGGTCCATCAGCTCAAACCACTCCCGCCGGCGCTCGTAGAACTGCCGATGGACCGTGTTCCAGACGAAGACCTCCAGCATCTCAACGCTCTCCCACACCGTAAGGTTGGAGACGAAGAGCGGATCGCCCGCGATCTTGCTGTCCGTGTTGCCCGTGTTGGGCCCGCCCCAGCCCTCCATCATCCAGACGAAGCCCGGCATGCGCTTGCCCAAGCCGTTCACGCGATCGAGCGCCTGCATGAAGTCAGCCACGCGCGGATCGTCGGTCGGCGCGACGAGCCGTCCGATGTTCAACTGGGCGAGATGGTGGCCTGCAGGCTGCATCTGATGTCCTACTCCGCCGCAACGCCATAAGTTCGCACGGGCTCGCTGTGCGGGTTTGCGGCGTACTGGTCGATGCGCTCCTCGATCTCGTGGCGGAAATGGGCGATCAGGCCCTGCACCGGCCAGGCCGCCGCGTCGCCGAGCGCGCAGATGGTGTGGCCCTCGACCTGCTTGGTGACCTCCAGGAGCATGTCGATCTCGCGCTTCTGGGCGCGGCCCTCGGCCATGCGGGTGAGCACGCGCCACATCCAGCCCGTGCCTTCGCGACAGGGCGTGCACTGGCCGCAGCTCTCGTGCTTGTAGAAGTAGCTGATGCGCGCGATCGCCCGGACGATATCGGTCGACTTGTCCATCACGATCACGGCCGCCGTGCCGAGGCCGGACTTCAGCTTCTGCAGGCTGTCGAAGTCCATCGGGGTGTCGATGATCTGGTCGGCCGGCACCATGCGCACCGAGGACCCGCCGGGGATGACGGCCTTCAGGTTGTCCCAGCCGCCCCGGATGCCACCGCAATGCCGCTCGATCAGCTCGCGGAAGGTGAGCCCGAGCTCCTCCTCCACGTTGCAGGGCTTGTTCACGTGGCCGGAGATGCAGAACAGCTTGGTGCCGACGTTGTTGGGGCGGCCGATGCCCGCGAACCAGGCCGCGCCGCGGCGCAGGATAGTGCCGGCGACGGCGATGGATTCGACATTGTTCACGGTCGTCGGGCAGCCATAGAGGCCCATATTGGCCGGGAATGGCGGCTTGAGCCGCGGCATGCCCTTCTTGCCTTCCAGGCTCTCCAGCAGCGCGGTCTCCTCGCCGCAGATGTAGGCGCCCGCGCCGTGGCCGAGGTAGATGTCGAACGGCCAGCCATGCACGTTGTCCTTGCCGACCAGCCGGGCCTCATAGGCCTCGTCGATAGCGCGCTGCAGGGCGATGCGCTCGGCGATGTACTCGCCGCGGATATAGATGTAGCAGGCGTTCGCCCCCATCGAGAACGACGCGATCAGGCAGCCCTCGACCAGCAGATGCGGGTCGTGCCGCATGATCTCGCGGTCCTTGCAGGTGCCGGGCTCGGACTCGTCGGCGTTGACGACGAGGTAATGCGGACGCCCGTCCGACTGCTTGGGCATGAAGGACCACTTCAGGCCGGTGGGGAAGCCCGCCCCGCCGCGTCCGCGGAGGCCGGATTTCTTCATCTCGTCGACGATCCAGTCCCTGCCCTTTTCCAGCAGGAACTTGGTCCCATCCCAGGCGCCGCGCTTCAGCGCGCCGTCCAGGCCGGGATCCTGGAAGCCGTAGAGGTTGGTGAAGATGCGATCGCGATCCTGAAGCATGCCCGCTTTACCCCTTCGGCCGGTCGGCGCCCGGCTTGTCGCCGGTCTGCTTCTCGGGCCGCCAGCCGGTCGCGAGCTTCGCGGCCTGCTCGATCCACTTGTCACGCACCGCGCGGCCCTTGAAGGCCCCGAGGTTCTGGTCGATCCAGCGCAGGTTCATCTCGTTCCACGAGGCGATCTGCGAGAAATGGAAGACGCCGAGCTTGTTCAGCAGTTGCGCCAGCTTGGGCCCCACGCCCCAGATCAGCTCCAATTCATCCGCCTTGCCGCCCTCCGGCGCGCTCAGGAGCGCCGGCTTGAACTCGTCGGAGACGTCCGCGAGCATCGGCTGCACGGCGGCCATGGGCTCGACATGCGGCGCGGGCGGCGGCGGAGGCGTAGCGGCAACTGTCCCGCTCAGCTTCGTCTCCGGATCCGACGCCTTGGCCCGCTCGGCCGGGTTGATCGGCTGCTTGCCGTCAGCCACCCGGGCGGCCGGCGTGTCCGCGGCCTTCAGCGCCGGCTGGCTCGGGGCAGGCTTGGCTGGCTCGGGGTTCTCGACGGCCTTGGCCGCCTCGGCTCGGTCGGCTGCTTCCTTCGCGGCCGCGGCCTCCTTGGCCTTGGCCTCTTCCTCGGCGAAGCGCTTTTTCCAGGCGCCGATGACCGAGCCGTCGTACAGCGAGGGATCGGTCAGCGTGGTGACGCCGCCCTCGGGCTCGGACGAGCGCCGGCCGTTCTGCGGGCCCACCTTCACCGGCCGGCCCGCCGCGAGGTCATCCAGCAGCTTGGTGAAGTTCTCGGTCGTCAGGTCTTCGTAGTAGTCGTTGTTGATCTGCACCATCGGCGCGTTGCAGCACGAGCCCAGGCACTCGACCTCGAGCCACGAGAACATTCCGTCCGCCGTGACGTGACGCTGGTCGCCGATGCGATCCTGGCAGACCTTGACGATGTCGCCCGCGCCGCGCAGGCGGCAGGGCGTCGTGCCGCAGAGCTGGATGAAGTACTTCCCGACCGGCTCCAGGTTGAACATCGTATAGAAGGTCGCGACCTCCAGCACCCGGATGTTCGGCATCCCCAGTATGCCCGCGACGGTCTCGATGGCGGCCTTGGGCAGCCAGTAGGCGTGCTGCTCCTGCGCGCGCCAGAGCAGCGGGATCACCGCCGAAGCCTGCCGGCCCGGCGGGAACTTCGCGATCTGCTGCTGCGCCCAAGCCAGGTTCTCGGGCGTGAAGGCGAAGCTCTCGGGCTGGACCGCATCGGCGGCTAGGCGTCTGACTGACATGGCGTCCTCAAGACCGGCCGGAAGCCGGGTGGAGCGTGACGGCGGGAGCGGACCTCAACGATCGACCTCGCCGAACACGATATCGAGCGAGCCCAGGATGGCGGAGACGTCCGCCAGCATGTGGCCGCGGTTCATGTGATCCATCGCCTGCAGGTGCGCGAAGCCGGGAGCGCGGATCTTGCAGCGATAAGGCTTGTTGGTGCCGTCGGAGACGAGATACACGCCGAACTCGCCCTTGGGCGCTTCCACGGCGGCGTAAACATCGCCCGCATCCACCCGGAAGCCCTCGGTGTAGAGCTTGAAGTGGTGGATGAGCGCCTCCATCGAGCGCTTCATCTGGCCGCGCTTGGGCGGCACCACCTTGCCGTCCGAGGAGCCTACCGGGCCGCGCCCGGCTGGCTCGCGCAACTTGGCGCAGCACTGCTTCATGATGCGCACGGACTGGCGCATCTCTTCCATGCGGATGACCTGGCGGTCGTAATTGTCGCCGTTCTTGCCGACGGGGATGTCGAAATCCATCTCCTCGTAGCACTCGTAGGGTTGCGCCTTGCGCAGGTCCCACGCCGCGCCGGAGCCGCGCACCATCACGCCCGAGAAGCCCCAGGCCCAGCACTCGTCCAGCGTCACGACGCCGATGTCGACGTTGCGCTGCTTGAAGATGCGGTTGCCCATGACAAGCTCGTCGAGGTCGTCGCAGACCTTGAGGAACGGGTCGCAGAAGGCCTCGATGTCGTTGACGAGCCGGTCGTCGATGTCCTGGTGCACGCCGCCCGGCCGGAAATAGGCCGCATGCATGCGCGAGCCGGAGGCCCGCTCATAGAACATCATCAGTTTCTCGCGCTCCTCGAAGCCCCACAGCGGAGGCGTGAGCGCGCCGACGTCCATCGCCTGCGTCGTGACGTTGAGCAGGTGCGAGAGCAGCCGGCCGATCTCCGAATAGAGCACGCGGATCAGCTGCGCGCGGCGCGGCACGCTGATGCCCAGCAGCTTCTCGACCGCGAGGCAGTAGGCGTGCTCCTGGTTCATCGGCGCGACATAGTCGAGCCGGTCGAAGTAAGGCAGCGCCTGAAGGTAGGTCTTGGCCTCGATCAGCTTCTCGGTGCCACGGTGGAGCAGGCCGATATGCGGGTCGACGCGCTCGACGATCTCGCCGTCCAGTTCCAGCACCAGACGAAGCACGCCGTGCGCCGCAGGGTGCTGCGGGCCGAAATTGATCGAGAAATTGCGGAGCTGCTGTTCTGTCATCTAGTTTCACTCGGCCACGATTTGAAAGCTAGGACCCACAGATAGATCAAGCTTCCGAACGGTATCAGGGGGAAGCTGATCAAGTAAGCTACCCACGGCCTCCCTCCCGTGCGAGCTGTGATCCTCGCGAGTGGAAAAGCAAAAAGACTCCAAACCATGAACACGACAATCCAATGCCAAACAGAAATCCCGCCCATGATAACAATCCTGATGAACAAAAATCATAGCAATCACTCTATTGCTTCGCCTTCTCATCGCCCGGGAGCACGTACTCGGTGCCCTCCCAAGGCGAGAGAAAGTCGAACTGGCGGAATTCCTGCGGGAGCCTCACCGGCTCGTACACCACGCGCTTCTGCTCGTCGTCGTAGCGGACCTCGACGAAGCCGGTCAGCGGGAAGTCCTTGCGCAGAGGGTGACCCTCGAAGCCGTAGTCGGTGAGGATGCGGCGCAGGTCGGGGTGCCCGGAGAACAGGATGCCGTAGAGGTCGTAAGCCTCCCGCTCGAACCAGTTGGCGGACGGGAACACCTCGATCGAGGACGGGACCGGCGTCATCTCGTCGGTCTGCACCTTAACCCGGATCCTGCGGTTGTACTTCGGCGACAGCAGGTGGACGACCACGTCGAAGCGCTTGTCGCGGCTGGGATAATCCACGCCGCACAGGTCGATGAAGCTCACGAAGCGGAAAGCCGGATCGTCTCGCAGCGTTTGCAGCACCTTCGGGAGCACAGCGGCTTCGGCGTGAACCGTCAGCTCGCCGAAGGCGACCTGGAATCCGGTCACCGCGCCGGGCAGCGCCTGGACGACGCTCTCGCCGAGCGTGGTCAACATGGGCTCAAGGGTTTCGTCCATCACGGCCGTCATCGATGGGCTCGCAGGTTCCGGCGTCGGCGGCAGCCTAGCCGGGTGGCGGGAGCACGGGGACCCGGCTCCGCGTGAAATCGGATCAGGAGAGGCCGACCGAGCGGTCTCTCCGGGAAAACAGGCCGCGCTCAGCGCTCGATGGTGCCGACGCGGCGGATCTTCTTCTGAAGCAGGAGCACGCCGTAGAGCAGCGCTTCCGCCGTGGGCGGGCAGCCGGGCACGTAGATGTCGATCGGGACGATCCGGTCGCAACCACGCACGACGGCATAGGAATAATGATAGTAGCCGCCGCCATTGGCGCAGGAGCCCATGGAGATGACGTAGCGCGGCTCCGGCATCTGGTCGTAGACCTTGCGCAGCGCCGGGGCCATCTTGTTGGTCAGCGTGCCCGCCACGATCATCACGTCCGACTGGCGCGGAGAGGCGCGCGGCGCAAAGCCGAAGCGCTCGACGTCGTAGCGCGGCATCGACATCTGCATCATCTCGACGGCGCAACAGGCGAGCCCGAACGTCATCCACATGAGCGAGCCCGTGCGAGCCCACTGGATGAGGTCGTCGGTCGAGGTGACGAGGAAGCCCTTGTCGCCAAGTTCCGCATTCACGTCCGAAAAGAAGGGATCGTTGTGCCCGACCGGCTTGCCGGTGGCGGGATCGATGATGCCCTTGGGTTGGGGGGCGACCAGCGTGCCGGTCGCGTCAGCGCTCAATCCCATTCGAGAGCCCCCTTCTTCCACTCGTACACGAAGCCGATGGTGAGGACGCCGAGGAACGCCATCATCGACCAGAACCCGAACAGGCCCACCTCCTTGAAGGCGACCGCCCAGGGAAACAGGAACGCTACCTCGAGGTCGAAGATGATGAAGAGGATCGACACCAGGTAGAAGCGCACGTCGAATTTCATGCGCGCATCGTCGAACGCGTTGAAGCCGCATTCATAGGCCGACAGCTTCTCGGGGTCGGGCCGCGAATAGGCCACGATGAATGGGGCGATCAGCAGGGCGGCCCCGATGAAGACAGCCACGCCGATGAAGATCACCAGCGGCAGGTAGTCGGCGAGAAGCGCGGGCATGGTGTCTCCGATCCTCCGGTGAACCCACGACCGCCATGCAAGCGGATCGTTCGCTTGCTACGGCCGCCGCCTGCGCCCTCACCATGCCCCGAATCCCGTGGATTCGCACCTGTTCGGCCGTAAACGTCGGTTCGGGCGAGGCTTATCGCAGCGCAATGAAGGACGCAAGACGGCAACCCGTCTCATTCCCGGCCCGTTCGCCGGGGATGGGATGCGCGCCCCTGCGGGTTAGAACGAGAGATATGCATCCCTGCCGTTCCTGCACGGCGGCGGGACGTCGCAGCATTCCGCGGTCCGCGGCTCCAACTCGCCATTGGGCAAGCACAAGCGGCGCAGCGCGCCCGAAAGGAGAGCGTGGGGCTGCGGGTCGCTTCAACCCCTGCGGAGCCAGTGGGGATCCTGTCGTGCGAGCCATGCGCGCGCCGCGGGCGCCCTCCCCTCGACAGCGCCGTCCGGGCCAGTATGGTCGCGCATCATCGAAGAAGGAAAAAGACACCATGGGGAACGGAATCGACCTTCAGGGCCGCATCGCGGTCGTCACCGGCGCCGCGCAGGGGATCGGATTCGCCGTCGCCCAGCGCCTGATCGCCTCGGGCGCGACAGTCGCGGTGTGGGACCGGGACGAGAGCCTCGCCGCCCAGGCCGTCGCCACCCTGACGAGCGGTGGCGGCAAGGCCGTGGCCTTCACCGTGGAGCAAGCGGACTCGGCGTCCGTGGCGGAGGCGGCGCGCCGGACGGAGGCCGACCTCGGCCGCATCGACATCCTCGTCAACAATGCGGGCATCTCCGGCCCGACCATGCCGGTCGTCGACTTCCCCCTCGACGAGTGGCGGCGCATCGTCGACATCGACCTCAACGGCGTCTTCTACTGCTGCAAGGCCGTCGTGCCGGGAATGATCTCCCGAGGCTACGGCCGCATCGTCAACGTGGCGTCGATCGCCGGCAAGGAGGGCAACCCGAACGCCGCCGCCTATTCCGCGGCCAAGGCGGGCGTGATCGCGCTCACGAAGTCGCTCGGCAAGGAACTGGCGGCCCACGACATCGCCGTGAACTGCGTCACTCCCGCGGCGGCGAAGACCAAGATCTTCGACCAGATCAGCCAGCAGCACATCGACTACATGCTGTCCCGCATCCCGCGCGGGCGATACCTGAAGGTGGAAGAAGCGGCGGGGATGATCGCCTGGCTCGTCTCGGCGGAGAACTCGTTCACCACGGGCGCAGTGTTCGACCTGTCGGGCGGCCGCGCGACCTATTGAGCCGGCGTCGGGGGAGCGGGCGGCTCAGCGGTCGAGCATGGACCCGAGGCTGTCCGGCCTGGACGGCCCGGACCTGGCGAGCAGCGGCGCTTCCAGGCCGCTGCGGATGTCGACGACCGGTTCGAGCTCGCTCAGGAAGCAGCCGATCCGTCCCCACAGCGTCTTCGGCGCGAAAGGCTTGCGCAGCACGTGCACGACCCGGCTTCTCGCCGCGTCCTCGATCACACGCATCGTCGGCCGGGCGGTGACCACGATCACGGGCACCCCCGGGTCCGTCGAGCGCGCGGGATCGCGCAGGATGGCGAGCAGGTCGCGGGCCGACATGGTGGGCAGGTTCCAGTCCAGCAGGATCAGCGAGGGCTTGACCTTCGAGAGCCGCTTGAGCGCCTCCTCGGCGTCGCCGGCTTCGATGACCTGCCGAAGCCCCACTGGCTCCAGCATGGAGCGCAGGATGCGCCGGGCGAAGGCGCTGTCGTCGATGAGGAGAACCGGCAGGTTCGGGAAGGCTGGAGGCTTCAGCATGGGTCTTCGCCAGCTGTGCTTCGGGAGCACCCGTCCTGGATGCCATGCCGCCTGTTAGAGACGGCATACGGCTTTAGTTAAAATTGAGCGGGATGACTTGTCAGCCCGGTACCGCACAAAGCTGGGCCACGACCTTTTCGGAGGCGGTGCGCCAGGGCTCCGCGCTCACGCCGAAGGTCCGTGCGAACAGGCTGGAGTCGAGCTCGGAGTTGGCCGGGCGGCGCGCCGGGGTCGGGAAATCCGCCGTCGTGATGGGGCGGACCGCCGGGCGCCGTCCCGTGAAGCGCGCCTGGACGTCCACGAGGTGGCTCACGAAGCCGTGCCAGCTCGTCACCCCCGTCCCGGCGAAATGGTATGTGCCGAAGGCGGGTTGCGCGGAAGTCACGGCCTGCGCCGCGGCCAGGATGGCGCGGGCGAGATCCGCCGTGGCGGTGGGGCAGCCAAGCTGGTCGGCGACGAAGCGCAGCTCGTCCCGTTCCCTGGCCAGCCTAAGCGCCGTCTTGACGATGTTGGCTCCGTACGCCCCGTACACCCAGGAGGTCCGGATGATGACGTGAGCCGGCGTCGCCTCGCGGATCGCCGCCTCGCCGGCCGCCTTGCTGCGCCCGTAGACGCCGAGGGGCGCGATGGGGTCGTCCTCGCGGTAGGCCCAGGCCTTGGCGCCGTCGAACACATAGTCCGTCGAGACGTGGATGAGGGGAATGCCGGCCGCCTCTGCGGCCAGAGCAAGCTGGCGCGGCCCCTGCTCGTTGGCGCGAAACGCGGCCTGCGGCTCCGCCTCGGCCGCGTCGACCTTGGTCCAGGCGGCGGCGTTGACGATCACGCTGGGCGCGGACCGCTCGATGGCAGCCCGCACCGCAGCGGCGTCCGCGATGTCAGCCTCGGCGTGCGCGACGGGCGTGAGCGGCCGTCCCTCGGCGGCCGCGAGCAGGGCGAGTTCGCTCCCGAGCTGGCCGCCGGCTCCAAACAGAAGGATCACGCGGACACTCCCAGCCGCTCGCCGCGATATACGCCGGAGCGGATCCGCTCCCACCACGGGCGGTTGGCGAGGTACCACGTCACCGTCTTGCGCAGGCCGGTCTCGAACGTCTCCAGCGGCTCCCAGCCGAGCTCGCGCCTGATCTTCGACGCGTCGATGGCGTAGCGCAGGTCGTGGCCCGGCCTGTCGGTGACATAGGTGATCAGGTTGGTGCGCGGCCCGCCCGAGAGCGGTGGCGCGAGCTCGTCCAACAGCGCGCAGACGGCGTGGACGACCTCGAGGTTGGTCTTCTCGGCGTTGCCGCCGACATTGTAACTCTCGCCAGGAACGCCCTTTTCGGCGATGAGGATCAGCGCCCGGGCGTGGTCCTCGACGTGCAGCCAATCCCGCACGTTCTCGCCCTTGCCATAGACCGGCAGCGGCTTGCCCTCCAGCGCATTGAGGATCATCAACGGGATGAGCTTCTCGGGAAAATGGCACGGCCCGTAGTTGTTCGAGCAGTTGCTCGTCACCGTCGGCAGGCCATAGGTGTGATGCCAGGCCCGCACGAGGTGGTCGGACGCCGCCTTCGAGGCGGAATAGGGCGAGTTCGGCTGGTACGGCGTCTCTTCCGTGAAGTGTCCCTCCGCCCCCAGGGAGCCGAACACCTCGTCCGTCGAGATGTGGTGGAAGCGGAAGGCGCCGCGCCGCTCCCCGTCCAGCCCGCGCCAGTGGTCGAGCGCGGCCCGCAGCAGCGTGAAGGTGCCGTTGACGTTGGTCTCGATGAACGCACCTGGCGAATCGATGGAGCGGTCGACATGGCTCTCGGCCGCAAGATGCATGATGACGTCCGGCTGGAACCGCGTGACGGCGCTCCGCATGGCGTCGAGATCGCAGATATCCGCCTTGAGGAACTCGTAGCGCGGGTTCGCCGCAACGGGGGCCAGGCTGTCGAGGTTGCCGGCATAGGTGAGCTTGTCGACCACCAGCACGCGGTGCTGGGTCGCCTCGATCAACCGCCTCACGACCGCCGAGCCGATGAAGCCCGCACCGCCCGTCACCAGAAACCGCTTACCCGTCATCGTCACTCGCCCGCCCTTGCCGCACGTCTTGCGCAGCTCCCAGCATTCCAGATGACAGCCGCCGTGAACAGCCAAAACCCGGATACCGTTACTCGCTCAAATGCAGCGTAGTAACAATCCAGAATTATCGAAAAATGGCGCGATGCAACTCTGGCTTGATTAGCCCTTTCGCTTCAACTCGGTGAGTAAACACGTGTTTTCCTTTTCAACAGTCGAACTCATGCTAGACCTTGCTTCGCCCGGGCCGGCTGGCCGCCGGGCGACGTTGGTCGAGTCCATGAGGCTGGTGTAGAAACATGATGAGAGTGGGGGCGAGCGGCGTCATGGCGAAGTTCAGCGTCTCGGAAACCGCATTGCCGGGCGTTCTTCTGGTGAAGCCGCGACGCATCGGCGACGCGCGGGGCTACTTCGTGGAGACCTACTCCCGCCAGAGCTATGCCGAACTCGGCGTCACGGCGGATTTCGTGCAGGACAACCAGTCCCTGTCCGCCACGCCAGGCACGTTGCGGGGCCTGCACTTCCAGAAGCCGCCTTTCGCCCAGGCCAAGCTCGTCCGGGTGCTGAAGGGCTCGATCTTCGACGTCGCGGCCGACCTGCGGGTCGGATCGCCGCATTTCGGGCGCTGGTGCGGCGCGACTCTCACCGCTGACGGCGACGAGCAGTTTTTCGTGCCGCGCGGATTCGCGCACGGCTTCGTGACGCTCGAGCCGGACACGGTGGTCTCCTACAAGGTCGACGCGTATTACTCCGCCGAGTGCGATGCGGGCGTCACCTTCGACGATCCCAGGATCGGCGTCGAATGGCCCTGGCCGGCGGACAGACTGACGCTCTCGGCCAAGGACAAGGTCCTGCCCCGGCTCTCGGACATCGCCTCGCCTTTCGTGTTCACCGCGCCGTGAGGACGGCCCCTCCCCCATGGTGACGTCGCGCAACAGCATTGGAACGACCGGTCCATGACCCGCAAAGGCATCATTCTCGCAGGCGGCTCCGGCACGCGGCTGCATCCACTCACCATGGTGACGTCGAAGCAGCTGCTGCCCGTCTACGACAAACCCATGATCTACTATCCCCTGACCACGCTGATGCTGGCGGGGATCCGTGAGGTGCTGATCATCACCACCCCGCAGGACCAGGCCAATTTCGTGTCGCTGCTGGGGAATGGCGGCCAGTGGGGCATGTCGATCACCTACGCCGTACAGCCGAGCCCGGACGGGCTGGCCCAGGCGTTCGTCATCGGCGAGCGTTTCCTCGACGGTGCTCCAAGCTGCCTCGTGCTCGGCGACAACCTGATCTACGGCCACGGCCTCACTGTCTCATTGCAGTCCGCGCACGCGCAGACCGAGGGCGCCAGCGTCTTCGCCTACCGGGTGGAGGACCCCGAGCGGTACGGCGTCGTCGCCTTCGATGGCGCTGGCCGCGCGACCTCCATCGAGGAGAAACCCATCCAGCCGAAATCGTCCTGGGCGGTCATCGGGCTCTATTTCTATGACGGCGAGGTCGTGGACATCGCGAGGTCGCTGAAGCCTTCGGCGCGCGGCGAATATGAGATCACCGATCTCAACAACGTCTATCTCCAGCGCGGCAAGCTCCAGGTGGAGCAACTCGGACGCGGCTTCGCCTGGTTCGACACGGGCACGCACGACGCCCTGCTGGAAGCCGGGGAATTCGTGCGCGTGCTGCAGACCCGGCAGGGCCAACTCATCGCGTCCCCGGAGGAGATCGCCTTCCGGCAGCGCTGGATGAGCAAGGCGGAACTGATCCGGGCGGGCGAGAAGCTCGCCAAGACCCGCTATGGCCGGTCGCTGCTGCAGACCGCCGAGGACGCGCCGGGCGTCTGACGCCCTTCTCAGGGTTAAGGCGGCGGCGCCGTCAGCGCACGGTCCCGGCCACGGCGCCCGTGACGGATTGGACCGCGAAGCGGACCTGATCGCCCGCCTGCCCGAAGCGCGCCGGCCGATCGGCGGAGACGAAGGCCGCCGCCGCGGCAGCTCCGAAGACGAGGCCTAAAGCAAAGCCGAACATCCGGGGCGCCGAGAGCAGGCGGGAGCCGCTGTGCGCCACAGGGCGCGTGCGGCCGAGCGGGATCGGCTCGACGACGACCTGCATGGGACGAATGATCTTCAGCGCATGGTCGCGGCCCAGCGCGAACTGCAGCGCGACATGGGTTGGCACGCTCACGATGAGCATCAGCGTCACGCCCAGGTGCAGCCCCGCCAGGCTCGCAACGCCGCCGAGAAGCGCGGCCGACACCAGCAGCTGCAGGCCCACCAGCGCGAAGAAGCACTGGGCGAAGAGCGTGTTCGCGCGCCGCCAGGACCGGCCGCCACCGTGGCCGAACACCTCGCGGCGCGCTGTCCTCAGGCCGGCGCCCTGCTCTTCCCGAAGGCGCCAGAGATAGGCGATTGCGATAGCCGACAACACCAGCGACGCCGCCATGTGCCAGCCCAGCAAACGGCCGGGAAGGAAATGGGCGGTGGAGACGATGACGGTGGAGCGTCCAAGCGCCGGAGCGACTCCGTATTCCGTTGCGAGCGCTAATCCACTCACCACGCAGAACAACAAAACAAGGGCCATGCCCCAGTGCAAGATGATGATGCCGGGCGCCGTCTTCGGCTTGCGCGGTCGAAGCATTCAGACTCCCCTTCCGTCTGATCCTTCGCCGATCCAGGGGAATGGCAGAAGGAGCGCTCGTGAATCGTATTTTGTCTTTGCGAGTTTGATCTAAGCAGGAGCGCGCCACGCGGCGCTGAACAAGTCTGTCAGCTTGCGTTCAGTTTGGGGGAAAGCGGGGAACGCCGAGCCCCGGAAACCGCTCGCGCACGCGCGCGCGCCCCCCATCCTCCGCCTTGATCCCGCCGCATCCCTGCTGGAGTGCTTGACTCCACTCCGTTTAAGTTAAAGCACTAGAATAGCGGGATCCTGGGCTCGTGCAGTCACGCTCAAGGTCCGTGCGGTCCGGGGTGATCGGCGATCGCCGTGCCGGACATTCGGGGACGCCATGGGCGTTCGTGTTGCGTCGCCCTGAAACCTGAAGGATTGGAAAGGGATAGCCGCCGATGCGCGTGCTGATCGTGGAGGACGACCGGCAAATCGCCGCCGAGATCGCCCACGCTCTGGAGGGGGCGGGCTACGTGGCCGAGGAGTCGCATGACGGCGAGGACGCCTGGTTTCGCGCGGAGACGCAGGCTTTCGACGTCATCGTGCTCGATCTCGGCCTGCCGCGGATGGACGGGCTCTCCGTCCTGAAGCGCCTGCGGCAGGCGGAAGTCTCGACGCCTGTGCTGATTCTCACCGCCCGCGACAGCTGGATGGAGCGGGTCGACGGCATCGATGCGGGGGCGGACGACTACCTCACCAAGCCTTTCCACACCGAAGAATTGCTGGCCCGGCTGGGCGCGATCCTGCGTCGATTCGCCGGGCGCGACACGCCACTGCTCAAGGCCGGCCCGATCGCGATCGACACTCGGCGCATGCGGGTGGTGGTGGACGGCAAGCCAGTCCCGCTCTCGCCCCTGGAATACAGGCTGCTGCGCTACCTCGTGCACAACTCCAACCGCATGGTGTCGAAGGCGGAGCTCGCCGAGCACGTCTATTCCGACGACAGCGAGCCTGACAGCAACACCCTCGAAGTCGTCGTCGGGCGCATCCGGCGCAAGATGGGGGCGGATCTCGTGCGCACCCAGCGCGGCTTCGGCTACATCGTGGAGGGCTGAGCATGGGTGCCCCACCGTGATCCTCGGCTCCATTCGGGCCCGTCTGATGGCGCTGGCGGTGGGCGGCATCCTCGCCACGCTGGCCATCGCGGGCGTGACGCTCACCTACGTGTTCCGCAACCACATCGAGACGCGCGCCGCCCAGGAGCTGAACCTGCGGCTGCTGGAGGTGGTCGCCGCTTTAGGCGTCGACGACAAGCGGGATGGGCTCACCGTGAAGCCGCTGGGCGATCCCCGCTACGAACAGCCCTTCAGCGGGCTGTATTGGCAGGTTTCGGAGAATGGCAGGCCGCTCTTGCGCTCTCGCTCGCTCTGGGATCGCGATATCCCGGCCGACCAGACGGGCGCGGACGCGTCGCCGGACATGGCGCAGCTGCGCCTCGGCCCGAACAAGAGCCGCTTCTTCGCGGCCGACCGCGCCGTCGAGCTGGGCGAGACCACGCCGCCGCGGCGGCTGGTCGTCTCCATGGCGGTCGACTACCGCGACATCGAGCGGGCGAGACGCGCCTTCGCGGGCGAGGTCGTGCGCGTACTGGTGCTCATCGCGGCGGTCCTCGTGGTCTGGGCCTGGCTGCAGACCAGCCTCGGGATCGGGCCCCTCCGGCGGCTGCAGGAGCAAATCGAGCTCATCCGGCATGGAAGGGCGAGGCGGCTCGGCAGCAATGTTCCAGCGGAGGTGCATGGGGTGGTGGCCGAGTTGAACGGCCTTCTCGATCACCAGGAGCTCGCCGGAGCGAAGGCGCGTGAGCGCGCCGGGGCTCTGGCGCACGGGCTGAAAACGCCCCTGACCATCCTCTCCGGCCAGATCCGCCACCTCGAGGAGGCGGGCTTGCGGGACAGCGCCCGCGTGCTGCGCGAGCAGCTGGGATCGATGACCGAGCACGTGAACCGCGAGCTGGCCCGCGCGCGCACCAGTGGCCCCAGCAGCCCCGGCGCGGTGAGTTCGGACGTCGACAGCCTCGTGGAGCGCATCGTCCGGTTGATGCGGCACATGCCGCGCGGCGAGGCGCTCGACTTCATCATCGACGTTCCGTCCGGCGTGACGCTGGCGATGGACGGCTCCGATCTCGGCGAGACGCTGGGCAACCTCCTCGACAACGCCCGCAAATGGGCGCGCTCGCGGGTGCGCGTCGTGGCGCGTCAGGTCGACGATGGTGTGGAGGTCGCCGTCGAAGACGACGGGCCGGGCATTCCGCATGGCGAACGGGACAGGGTGATGCTGCCCGGTGAACGCGCTGCGGCAAGGCCGCCGGCCCATGCGGTGGAGGGCTCGGGCCTCGGCCTGTCCATCGTCGCGCGCATCCTGGACGAATACCAGAGCAGCCTCACGCTCGCGCAAAGCCCCTGGGGCGGCTGCCGAAGCGCCTTCACGCTGCCGGGCTGGATCGAGGCGCCGCAGGACACGGCCCCGCGCCGCGGGGACCGCCAGGCGCCGGAAGCCGGCGCCGCGGCAGCCTGATGAGGGCTCAGGCGGCGCCTGCCTCGCGTGGGGCTTCCGCAACGGCCTCCTGCGGCAGGACGGACTGGCGCAACTGCTCGAGCAGTTCGGGATGGCGGGCCGAGACCTTGCGAATGAAGCAGTGATCCTCGCCGATGCGGGACTGCACGTCTTCGAACTTCTGGAAGACGAAGGGCTTGGGCTGGCGCGTCCAGTCCACCAGCATGGGGCTTTCCACCCGCTTCATCGCCGGGGAGAAGCTCATCAGCAGCGACTGGAAGTACATCTCGTCGGGCACGGCCGAGAATTCGAAGGACTCTCGCAAATCTTCGCGGGTGGCATCGAGTTCGACGATGAGGCGGACGGCCGCCTCCGTCAGCGACCACCACTGCGACCCGTAGAAAAGGGGCAGATCCGCCTTGCCCACCTTCCGCCGCTCCTCCAGGCGGTGCATCGCGGCGAGGAAACGGTCGTCGACGACGGCGCTCTCGATGGGGCGGCCGTGCAGCGACGTCGCCTGATGGTCGAAGCAGTAGAAATTCCGGTAGCGCTGGGCGAAGAGTTCGTTCTCGTCGACCCGCCGCACCGCGATACGCTCGTGGTCGGTGGTGAGCTTGGCATTGAGCAGCCAGGGCGCGCGAACCGGGAAGCTGTCGTCCGAAACCAGGGCGAAGTTGCCGTAGGACCCGCCGGCGAGGGCGGCCCCCATCAGGTCGAGCATGGCCCTAACCATCGTGAACCCGGCCCAGTAGATGGATCGCCGCTCGGGCAGGAAGACGCACTCCTGCGACATCGGCCCCATGGCGGCCTTGTAGTCCGCCACCGGGACCTTGGCGTCGAGGTGGACGTAGATGTCGCAGCCCGCAGCCCGATAGACCGGAACGGCGGCGGCGAGAACGGCGGGCTCCCGAAATGCCAGCGCGAGAATGGCGACGGTCATGGAGCCCTCCCTCCGGATCTTCAGCTGACGAGCGTGACGGCGCTGGAGAAGCGCCGCATGGAATGCAGGTAAATTCCGCTGTTCTTGCCGTAGTTGTTGTCAAACAGCCGGCAGGGATGGTCCAGCAGGGCGCAGCTGATGGCCACGTGCAGCCGGTCCGTGGTGCATTCTGTCGACCGCTTGATTGCCTGGAACATGCACCACACCGATTTTTCCGCCGTGTCCGGCACCACGCCGAACTCGAAGGCAGTGGACAGGTCGAGGACGCTCTCAATGCCCGGGCGATTTTCGCGCTTCTCGCCGTCCTCCCGCATGAAGGCCAACGATCCGCGCTGCCTCGCCCTGAGCGCAGGCACGGACTCGACCCGCTTGGCGAACACCGCTGGCATCTCCCGATACTCGATGCATTGCGTGAAGAAATCGTCCACGTTCAGGTGGAAAGCCATATCGTGGTCTAGCCTCACGTCAGCCCGGCAATGCTGCAGAACATGCCAGTAGGACTGGGGATCCCGGCAGAACACCGTTGCGCGGTGATCGATGTGCGCCAGCAAGTCCTCATTACCGCGTATGGTGTGCGGCAGTACGACGATGCGTCCTGCCGACGGCAGAACCGCTTCCAGGACGTCGCGGCACTCACGGTAGAGGGGGACGAGGTTACCGCCCCCGCCCAGGAAGACGGTGCGCCCGGTCACGTTCTGGCCGGGCTGCAGGATCGAGAAGCGGATGCCGGCTCGGCGCAAGGCCTGGTACGTGCCGGCCGCGATCAGGCTGTCGCCAGCGTTTCCAGGGTTCGGGAAATACAGGATCTCCTCGCCACGAAACGTCTCCAGAAAGCGTCGCATCAGATGGAGGTGGTAGGAAGTGTTCATGGTCGTGTCCGATCACGGCATTGCGATGTCGAGGTGGATCGGCCTGGCGACGAGCCGGCGCTGCCAGGCGGGCCGGCCGCGGCTGGTCTGGGTCGTGATCAGCAGCGGATCGTCGCCGATCTCCTGGAAGCTCCGGTCGGCGGCCGTATCGTCCATCAGCACGGGGTAAAATTCGGTGTGCTGGGCATCCTCCGGAGGCGCCGCGTCGCGGTCGGCGAGGAGGAGCACCGGCTCCGACCAGGCCAGCAGGTCCTGCGACGTGGAGAGATAGACGCCGGGGACTTCGCCGTTGCGCGGCTTGTCCCATCGGTTGAAGCGCATCGTTGCAACGAACAGCCCGCTCGGGCGGTGGCGGGAGAGACTGCCCACGCCGAAGAACAGGTTGCCGCCCGGCAGCGGCGTGCAGAGCCCCTCGGACCCCGCCGCGCGACCTCGCACGTCGACGCTGAAGCCTACGCCGTCGAAGCCGCGCCACGAGCCCGGACGGCCGTCCGAGGCGACGGGCGAGCGCATCAGGCAGAGGCCGCTCTTTCCGGAAGGCGGGATCAGCCCCGCCATCACGTAGAAGAAGCCGTCCGCCTCGATCACGTTCGTCGGGTTGAAGTAACCGACCTGCCGCGGCCGGTCGCCCCGGTAGGGTTCCGGCAGGGCCGCGACCACGGCCGCCGCAGAGGGATCACGCGCGAAGTGCGCGCCACCGTCCTGCGACGCCACGCGCACCAGCGCATTCTCCCAGCAGCGCTCGTACACCCCGGAGGGGCACAGGGTCGAACGCTGATGGCCGTGAAATTCGTTGTGCACGAGGCCCCAGATGTCCTTGCCGTCCCGCGTGAACAGGGCCGCCAGCCAGGCGTGGTCGTCGAAGCGGTCTGGATGAGCGCTGCCTGCGCCGTGCAGCACGCTGGGGCAGGCGAGCGTGAGCGAGCGCAGCGCCGGGCCCTGGAGCGCCCGGTTGTCCTCGTCGGCTGCGAAAAGCCGGACCTGGCCGTTCGCATCGCGAAAGGCGCGCGGCGGCGCGTCGGGCGTGACCCGGCCGCCGCACGCCCCGCCGAAACTGTCGAGGAGCAGGACCGGTGGGCCGGCGAGCCGCGCAGTCAGGACCCGGGCGACCGCCGGGCCGCCGCACAGGCAGAGCACGAGGAGGAGCATGGAAAGCCCCATCCCCGCACGCCTGACGCGCGAAGCGGCGCGGCCCTGCGGGTCACGCCACATGCCGGGCTGCCCAATCGGGCCCGTAGACCTGCAGGATGGCTTGCATGCGCTCGTCGTCGCCACCCGCTTGGGCGGCCGGGGGCAGGCGGGCGGGCATCGTGGAGATCTCGAGCAGCTTGCTCGCCAGATCGCTGGCGCTGCCGGGCTCGAAGGTCGCCCCGGTCACGCCTTCCCTCACCTTCTCGGCCATGCCGCCGATGCGGCTGCACAGCACGGGCTTGCCGATGGCGAGCGCCTCCTGGATGACGACGGGGGAGTTCTCCCACCATACCGAGGGCACGATGATCCAGTCGTAGTCGGCCATCAGCTCCAGCACGCGGTTGTTCTGGTAGGGCCCGCGCAGGCTGGCGCAGTCCTTCACGGCCGCGAGCTGCCCGGCGATCCGGTCGCGGAACCAGGGCTCCTGGATCTCCAGATTGGCCCCGTGCAGGCCGACATAGAGTCCCTCGCGGTCCTCTTCGTCGAGCAGCGCCAGCGCCTCCAGCAGGACGTCGATGCCCTTGTAGGGATTGATCTGGCCGAAGAAGCCGATGCGGGTGCGAGTCTTGCGCTGGCGGGGTTGCCGGCGGTCGGCTCCGCGATAGCCCCCGGCGTCGATCATGCGCGGTTCCGGCGCGGGCTCGGGCCTGCGCGGCGTCGCCGCGATCCGCTCGCGCACACGCTCCGCGGCGGCCAGCACGTCGACCGCCAGAGGGTTCTCGACCACGCTGATGCGGTCTGCCGGCACGCCCCATGCGACATAGCGGTCGGCCAGGAAACGGCTCGGCGCGATGAAGTGGTCGACGAAACCGAAGAACGCCTTGAACATCTTCTCGCGCAGGAAGAACTTCCCGGGCGTGAACTCCGGGAAGCAGGCCGAGCATTCCGCGGGTGAGGCGGTGTTGCAGAGCCGGCCATTCGTCTTCAGCATCTGCCCTTGGCGGTGGCAGATGGCGATGAACTCGTGCAGCGTGAAGATCACCTTCACCCCGCGCCGCTTCAGGATCTCGAACAGCTCGATGCCCCAGAAGGCGAAGTGGTGGACATGCGCCACATCCGGCTTGAAGCGCTTCAGCACGGCGTCGACGATCTCCTCCAGCCGCGCATAGTCGAGCGCAGTCTGGGTGAACGGGTCGAGCGCCGGCGGTGCGGCCAGCAACTCGTCCTGCCGTCCGCGGAACGCGCCGAGCGAGGCGCTGTGGCCGATGGCGTCGCCGGAGGCGCGGGCCAGGAACACGGCCTGCTCCACGCCCTCGGCGGTCTTCAAGTGCTCGAAGAGTGAATAGGCCGCCCGTTCGCCGCCTCCGGCCGAGAGGTCTGGATGCGCGTGGGAGATGACGAGGATTTTCATTCCGCTGCCGCCGGGATCTTGTGTGACGCCGCCTGGTTGGCGGCTTGCGCCGCATGGCTGAGGAGCGCGGCGACGTCGGCCCCGCGATCGATCGCCCTCTGCCAGCGCCGGTTGAAGGTGATGCAGTTGAGGTACATGACCACCTCCCGGAACGAGACCTCGCCCATCAGGCGAATGGACTGGCGCTCCAGGTGGTAGATGCCGGGCTCGCGCACGATCCCTGTCGGCAGGCCGAGCTCGCCGATGCGCAGGCAGAGGTCGGCGTCCTCGAAATCGCCGCGGACATAACGGTCGTCAAAGCCCCCGACACGCCGGAAGAGCTCGCGTCCCACCATCAGCAGCGCGCCCGTGGCGGCGGGCGAGCGGGAGATCTCGCCCGGCGCGGCCGGCTCCGGCGGAAGCCCCTTGCCCGGGTGCTCCACGAGGTAGAGGTCGTGCACGTCGGGATGGCGCACGAAGGCGAGGCCGTCATGCTGGATGGTGCCGTCCTCGTAGTGCAGGCGGAAGCCGATGGCGCCGAACTCGCCGCTGTCCAGCGCCAGCACGGCGCGCTCCAGCGGACCGGCGTCGTCCACCCAGATGTCCGAGTTCATGAACAGCAGGTAGTCGCCCTCGGCGAGCGCCGCGCCGATGTTGTTGGAGGGCCCGTAGCCATAGTTCTCGTGATTGATGACGAGCCGGGTGCGGTTGCGCAGCAGCGGCGCGCGGCGGCGCAGGTAGGTCTCCAGGTTGCGCTTCAGGGCGGGGTCGTCGCAGACGAAGATCCACTCCACGGTCTCGGAGAACCACATCTGCATCGTGGTGAGATGCCGGATGAACATGTCCTCGCGATAGAAGGGCACGATGATGCTGAGGTCGGGCCGCACCGGCAGCGACTTCACATCGTGCACCGTCCAGCCCGGCTCCTTCTTCGGCTCGTGCAGGAAAGGGCGATAGAGCCGGTCGGCGGACTGGGGCGGCACGAAGCGCCCTCCTCCTTCGACCACGTTGATCCGCGCAAAGAGGCCCGCGACGTCGGTGTTGGCGTCCGCGCCCGCGACGAAGTACCCGACGAGCCGGTCGCCCTCGAACGCGCCGATGATGATGTGGCGAGCGTCCTTGCCCCCGATCGGGAAGACGGCGATCACGCCGTGCTCCTCGGTCGTCAGGGCATGGCCCATCCCCTTCAGGTGCTGGCTCACGTCCGGCCGGGCGCAGAACGACGCCTCGCCCGGGGCGACGAGGCCGGCGGCGTCGCCCGTCAGGAACACGAGTTCGCGGCGGCCCGCGTTGGCGATCCAGCCGTCTGCGGCGAGCCCAAGCCCGCCGCGTGCGACGGCGTCGAGATGCGCCTCCAGCCGGGGCACCCCTTCGAAGCCCGAGAAGGCTGCCGCGATGAGGCGGACGGGCGCTTCGGGCAGCACGCCGACCGCGGCGGCATGGCGAACGCACTGCGCGGCCTCGCCGTTCATCTCGCCGCCCAGCCGGCCGATGACCTCGCCTGCGCCGGTGAAGGATGCGAGCTCGTGGCCTTCGACGAGCAGACGCCAAAGCGCGCCTTCGCCGAACTCCATCTCGGGGTGCTGCATGCGGTCGATCACGGCGATGAAGCCGACGCGCGGATCGACCTGCCGGGCAGCGGATGCCGGCATCAGAGACGCCACCACGTCGGGCCGCTCGATCCTGCCGAGGGCCTCGACCGCCAGAGGGCGCGGCGCGCCATCCGCGACGACGCTCAGTTCGAAACGATCGAGGGGCGGGACGCTCCAGCCTTCGACGAGGATGCGGTTGGCGAACAGGACGACGCGGTCGATACAGGCTTGGCGGCGTTTCGGCCGGTCGTTCATCTCGCAAACCTCGTCATTCCCGGACGCGTTGCAGCGCCGGCTGTTGCTGGTGATCCGCCTGAGGAGATTTCGCCGTCAGCGCCCGCGAGAGAGCGTGCGCCACCGACCGCGCGTCGACGAACGAGCAGATCGCTGCGCGAACCTCGTCGGTTGCTTCGGCCTTCAGCCCTCGTCCTTCATGTGTTGCAATTATTGCGCGAGAAAAAGCTTCAGCGCCATTAAAGGTCCACTCCTGTATTTGAGTCATTCTTGGTAAACCTTCGGCGGCGTTGGGCGTCATCAGGCAAGGAACGCCGGAGGCGAGGCTTTCCAGCACCTTGCCCTTGAGTCCTGCACCAAAGCGCAAGGGCGCCACGGTGAGCCTGACGCGCGACAGGACGGCCTCGTGCAGGTCCGGAATCCAGCCCAGCGCCCTCACGCCCTCATGCCCTTCCGTGAAGCCGGCCGGCAGCCCGGCGCCCACCAGGCTGAGCGTGATGGACGGGTCCTCCCGCCGCACCAGCGGCATGATCTCGTCGACGAGCCAGCGGGCGGCGTCGAGGTTCGGCGCGTGGTCGAAGCCGCCGATGAAGGCCACGCCGGAGCGCTCGTCGAAGGGCCGCGTCACGGGCCTGGCGGACACCGTCCAGGGGACGACGTGAACGTTGCATTCCGGCAGGGCCGCGCGGATGAGGTCCGCCTCGACATCCGAATGAGTGATCACGGCGTCGACGCGGCCGATGATGTCGAGCTCCTTGTCCCGCAACGCGGCGCTCTGCGCCTTGCGGGTATCGTCACCGAGCAACTCGGCCTCCCGCTCCTCCCGGAGGTGGTGCAGATCCGCGACGGAGAACACGACCCGGGCCTGCGGCGCGAGTCGGCGGACATCGTCCAGGTAGCCCCGGGCGTTGGGGTAGCGGTGGATGTAGACGAGATCGAGCCGGCTCCCCAGCCGTTCCAGCACGTCGACAGGGCCCTTGGCGTAGGGCGCGTAGAAGCAGCGCACGCCCATGGCCTGGAGAGCCGGCGTCGCCGTCTCGTGCAGCTCGGGCGGACCGCCCGGGGCGAACGACACATCGTAGCCCAGCGTTTGCAGCGCCCGGATGTGGGAGACGATCGCGGCAGAGCCGGCGTCGCGATCGGGCGTGGGGAAGGCATGGTCGATAACCAGCGCGCGCCTGCCGGCTCCGTGCCCGGACAGGTCATCGCTCGCGAACCGCGGCTCGGAGAGCGTGTCGCGCCAGGCCAGCTGGAAGCGCCGGTGACCCTCCGCAAAGCGGCTGCGCTCAGACGGGCCGGTCGTCGGCGACAGGGTTTCGGGAAGCAGATCGAGAGCGGCGCCCGCCGTAGGCAAGGCCACGATCCGCCGCCCGAGGCGGCGAACCTTGAAGCAGAGATCCGCATCGGCATGGGGCCGGTCCGGGATCTCCTCGTCGAAGCCCCCTGCCCGTGTCCAGAGCGCCTTCTCGATCATCATGGCGTGCGAGAGCACGGCGTCGGGTTCGCGGGTGAAGGCCACGTCGGGATGATCGGGCGGGAGCCCGGCGCCGATCGCCACGAGCTCGCCGACCGCGCTGACGCCCACGCCCAGGGCCGAGACCTTGCCGTCTCCACCCAGCAGGCGTGCGCCGACGATTCCCACGCCGGAATCGACCTCGAACGCTCCGGCCATCGCGTCGACCATGCCGCGTGCAGGCCTCGCCCGCGCATCGAGGAACAGGACGAGGCGGCCCTGCGTGAGCGCTTGTCCCGCTCGCAGCGCCTTCACCTCGCCTACGGGGTTGGGCGTGCGGAACAGGCGGACCGCCTGGGGCAGCACGGCGCGGGCGATGAGCGTCTCGTCCGTGGAGCCGTCGTCGACGAGGATGATCTCGTAGGGCGTGGCCGGCTGCGAGGCGGCGATCGCGCGGATACAGGCGTGGGCCTCGGCGAACGCGTCGCGCGAGGCGAGCACGATGGACACGACCGGCTTCCGCGCGGCCGGGATCGCGATCTCGGGATAGCGCGCCTTCACGCGCTCGACCGCCTCCTTGAAATTGGCCGGAGGCAGCGCGCTGGAGGGGCCGCCGGCGGCGGGCGCCAGGACGGGGTCGCCGACCCGCCAGCGCTGCGCAAAGGCATCGTCGAGGCCGGACGCCAGCATGGTCACGAACGCCGCGAGCTCCGCTCGATCCTCGATCACCGCCAGCCGCTGGCGAATGAGCTCCCCGATCTGGTCGGCATCGAACTCCGCCTTCGCGCCCTGCTGCTGGAGAACGGCCGGGGAGCCGGCCAGATCGAGATCCTGCTCGGCGAACCGCACGCGCACGACGTGGCGGCCCAGCGGGAACAGCTGGCGCGAAAGCGTGAAGGTGAAGCCATAGAGACCGGTGCCGACGCCGGCGTCCTTCAGGTCCTGCCGCAACTCGGATGCGGTGGTGCGGGCCAGGACGCGCTCGCCCTCGCACAGCTCGATGACGAGGCTGCGCTTCGGCGAGCCGGGATCCCACGCCCAGCCCTTGATCCGCCCGGCCTCAGCCAGGTCCACATGGCCGCGCAGCTCCGGCCGGGCCGCCTGATCCGCGGCGGCCGACGAGACGGACCCTTGCGGACCCTGCTGATCAGGTGGAGCACTGGAGGGATCGGTCATCGGTCTTCCCCTGACGTGCCTTCAAACTGGGCAGGGGAACGTAAGATAAGGTATCCAGGGTTGTATTCGGTTGGTGCGACCGTTGACTTTGCTTAACAATCCGAAAACTTCCGCCGGGCCGCCGGGCTCCTGAAGCATGGGCTGGATCCGCATCTCAGGATGCTCGCGCAAGCCCGTTCTGCCCCGCAGCCGGGGTCGCCGAACCGGCGAGTTCTTCCACCAGCGCGATCTGGCGCGGCAGGCTGCGGGTGCGCAGGTCGAACTTCTGGATCACACTTGCACGGCCTGCGGCCCGCTGTGTTGCGTAGCGCTCGGGCTCGGCAAGGGCTGCGACGGCGCGGTCCGCCAGCCCTTGCGCGTCGAAGAAATCGACCAGCAGGCCGTTCTCGCCGTCCTGGATCACCTCCTGAACGGGGCCGGTCCGTGAACCGATGACCAGCGCCCCGCAGGACATCGCCTCCAGCACCGACCAGGACAGCACGAACGGATAGGTCAGGTAGACATGCGCGCGGCCGAGTTGCAGCGCGCCGAGGAACACATCGTAGGGAACGCGGCCCAGGAAGTGCACCCGCGCCAGATCGATCCGTCCGCGAAGCTCCTGCAGCAGCAGGGATTTCCACGAGCGGCCGCCGGGCGGGGGCGGGCCGTACGAGGTGCCCTTCCCGCCTACGATCAGCACCTGCGCGTTGGGGCGGGCGGCGAGGATGGCGGGCAGCGCCCTCATGAAGACATGGAAGCCGCGATAGGGCTCCAGGTTGCGCGCCACGAAGGTTAGCACCTCGTCCTGCGGCGTCAGCACGGCGCCGCTCTCGACCTCGAGCCGGACTTCGGGGTCCGGGGCGGCGCGGGCGGTGTCGACTCCCTCGTGGATGATCTGCAGGCGCGAGCGGATCGCCTCGGGAAAGCGGCTCGCCTGCCACGTCGTGGGTGTGACGAGGGCGTCGCTGTCGGCGGCCGCAAACAGCGCCGGCGCATTGCGTGCGCGCACCCGCGCCATGGCGGCGAGGCCGTCCAGCGGGAACTCCGGATCGAAATTCACGTCCGCGCCGCTCCAGCCGAAATAGAATTCGAGGTAGGAGACGATCTTCGCCGCCGGAAACACGTCGCGGACGAACAGCATCTCTCCCCAGCCGGCATGGCCGACGACGAGGACGGGGTCGCAACCTGCCTCGCGCAGCCGCTGGCAGGCGGCGGCGGCAGCCTCACCGCGGCGCTGCTCCAGCCCGGCCCGGCGCACGGCGGGATCGAGCGCAGCGAGGTCGCCGGCTTCGACGCCGTAGGTCTCCAGCGTCACGCCCGCCGGGGCCCGGGCGCTGCCGCTGCCCACGGCGAAGACGCGCCAGCGGCCCGAGCGGGCCAGCGCCAGCGAGAGGTGCACGAACTGCCCGGGGAAGTTGTTGTGAATGAAGAGGATGTGCCGCATCGAGACTCCGCGCGCAAAAGCGCTCGCGGAAACTTCCGCTCAAGCGCTTTCATCGCCCTTAACAAAACCATTCGTGATGCCCGGGACCGTCCTAACCCGCGCTTCACCATCAATCGTTCTGCCCTGCCGGAGCGGGGGCATTTGCTTTGACGAGCCAGGCTTAAGCTCTAATATTTAAGAACATTTAGTTCTCATGGCTGCAATCCGCCAACAACCGGTGAACCGATGCCCGAACGCTTTGCCACCGTGCTCCTGCCCGTGAAGAAGGGCCTGCATGTCCTGCGCTACGTCTCGGCCACGGACATGATGCGCCCGCCCCGCGTGCTGGTGATGGGCAAGCCCGGCGCGAGCGAAGGCCTTTCGCTCATGTTCTCGCCGGACGTGGCGGAGGGCCTTCTCGTTCGTTTCGACGATTGCGTGGCCATCCGCGCCACGCATCCGGCCGTCGTGATGGTCACGACCCTGGCCGATCCGCTGTGCGTCTCGACGGACGTGGAGCTCAAGCTGGAGCCGGTCGACAGGGGCGACCGCCCCGCAAGCCGCGATGCGAAGGCCGCCGCTCCCGGACCCGCGCCGCTGGGGCGCTTCCTGGTCGAAGGGCATGTGCAGGCCATCGGCGACAGTCGCGCCGGCCCCTCCGGCTGGCTCGGGGCGGCGACCGGCGACAACCGGCTCGAATGCTTCTCGGTGGCGTGGCTCGAATCGATCAAGGGCGTGCGCCTCTCCTATGGCTGCGAGATGCTGGGGCGAGGCCGCCAGACGGCCCGCGTGCCGGGCCAGCTCGTGGGCACCAAGGGCCAGTCCACCGCGATCAACCGGGTGTTCTTCGAGCTCAACGGCTCGCAGGCGGGCGAGTGGGAGTTCGTCGTCACCGCGGCGTTCCGCGGCGGCCCTCCCCGCACGGCGACCGGCCAGAAGGTCGAACTCGCCGGGCCGACAGGCCAGGAGCCGCTGACCGGGCTGAAGATCGAGTTGCGCGAGCGCGAAGCCACGGCGGAAGCCTCGCCTGACGTTCCGACCACCGTCGCAGCCGCCGCGGCCCCCGAGCGAGGCAGGGTCCGCGTCTTCCGCGCCGTGAACCTCTCCAACTAGGCGCAGACCTTGGACGCATCCTTGTCGCAGCCCGCCGCGGCTGCGCAGACGCAGGACGAAGCGCGCGTGGTGCTGCACGTCGGCTGCGGCCGGCCCAATCCGGACAAGCTGCATCCGCTGTTCCGGGGCGGCGGCTGGCGTGAATTGCGGCTCGACATCGATCCCCGCGTGCAGCCGGACATCGTGGCCTCCATGGTCGACCTCGGCTGCATCGAGGACGCCAGAATCGACGCGGTCTGGTCGTCCCACAACATCGAGCATCTCTTCGAGCACGAGGTGCGCGAGGCGCTGGCGGAGATCGTGCGCGTGCTGAAGCCCACGGGCTTCGCCCTCTTCACCACGCCCGATCTGGTCCGCGTCGCCTGCGAGATCGCGGCGGGGCGGCTGGAGGACACGCTGTACATCTCCCCCGCCGGGCCGATCGCGGCCGTCGACGTGCTCTTCGGCCTGCGCAGCTCCGTCGCGGCGGGGAACCCCTACATGGCGCACCGCACCGGGTTCTCCGCCGAGCGCCTCGGCTGCTTCCTCGTGGAGGCCGGCTTCGCCAAAGCCAGGGTCTGGGACGGGACCACCTTCGACCTGTGGGCGCTGGGGCTGATGCCCGACGCCGACGAAAGCAGGATCGGCCTGGCTCCGGCAGACTGAGCACGCGACGGTCGGGCTTCCCGCCTCACTCATCCCCGCACGAATGGCGGCCCCGTTTCCCGGCCCTTCGCTTCGCAACAACCTTCTGACCGGCCCTCCAGCACACGCCGACCGAACGAAAAAAGGCCGCCCCGAAGGGCGGCCATGAGCAGAGGGGGCCGGGGGTCCGTCTGACCCCCTCTGGGAGCAGCTCTGAGATCAAGCCGCCTTGCGGAAGGTTGCGTCGTCCTGCGCGGTGAACCCGGCGAGGATGGCGCGGAGCGCCGCACCGTCGGTCACCAGCGGATAGGCGCGGTCGAACTCGCCGTCGGCGTTGGGTTCGATCGCATCGTCACCGCCATAGAGGTCGATGTATTCGCGCCAGTTGACGAACATCCGCCGGCTGTTGTGGTTCGCGTAGGTCTCCGTGGCGGAGCCGTTCGCGAAAATCACGTCGGGCGTGTCCAGCTCGACATGGAAGTACTCGATCAGCTCGCATTCGCGATCCCGCACGATGGTCTCGCCGTTGACGAGGTCCTCGGCCCGGACGAAGGCGCCGTCGAAGTACATCGCATGCTTGGCCGAGACCCGAAGGTCCCGGTTCGGCAGTCCCGCTCCGAGCGCGCCCTGGCGGAACAGGACGGGGCTGGCTTCCGAGCGCGGCCCGATGAAGGCCCGCTTGAAGGCGCGGCGGCCGATCCACTTCACCGGACGGGCGACCCCGTCCAGCGTCATGACGAGATCCCCGATGGCCAGCGATTCCACGGCTGCCTCGCCCTCCGGAGACGCGATGAGCGTCCCCCGCATGAAGCAGGCCGTCTCGGTCAGCACGTTCTGATCCGTGAGATCCGAGGTCTGGACGTTCGCGATGCGGATGGAGCCCGAGAACAGCGTGGGATCGAGCGCGGTGATGATCACGCCGTTTCCGCTCGGGTCGGGCTGGATGAGCAGGTCCTCGAACTTCAGCCCCGTGATGGACCGCAGGTCGATGGTGTCCTCCCCGACGGTGAAGTCGCGGATCGTGTCCTGCCCGATATCGCCGGCGTGATAGAGGAACGTGTCCTTGCCGGCGCCGCCGGCCAGGATATCCGCCCCCTCTCCGCCCTCGAGGATGTCGTTCCCGGCGCCGCCGTCGAGATTGTCGTTGCCGGCGCCGCCCGAGATGAGGTCGTCGCCGTCAAAGCCGATCGCGCTGTCGTCGCCATCGCCGCCGTCGAGGACGTCGCCGTCGACGCCGCCGACGAGGAGGTCGTTCCCGTCGCCGCCGAAGAGCTTGTTGAGCCCGTCCCCGCCATTGATGACGTCGTCGCCGGCGCCGCCATAGACGAAGTCGTCGCCGCCAAGTGCATCGATGAAGTCGGCGCCGTTGGTCCCGAAGATGATGTCGTTACCAGGCGTAGGTGTGTTGGCCATGATGTTCAGTCTCCAACGAGTTCACTGAGCTGGTTGCGTCAGACGGTGGTGGCGTCGATGTGGATGCCGATGTGTTCGTCGGCGGTGCTGACATGGGTCACGAGGTCGGCCACGATCTTGGCCTTGGACCAGTCGCCGATGCCGTCGACGTAGCTCGAGATCTGCGCAGCGCTCCACTTGCCTGCGGACGTGTCGAACAGGTTGTCCATGACGTCCGAGACGAAGGCCGCCTTGTCCGCATGGCTCGTCAGCGCCGGGCCGGTGAGGTCGAGGTCGCCGTCAATGCCGTCGATCGAGGTGGCGATCTCCTCGAGGCTTGCTCCGTTGTGGAACGCCATGAGCGCATCGTGATAATCGCCGGCGGTCGGATCCTGGTCGTTCACCGCCTGGAAGAGGCGGGCCACCGCCGCTTCGCCGACGTTCTGGACCGTGATCAGCACGCCGTCCGAGGCCTCGACATACTCGACGTTGCTGATCGCGTCGCCGTTCTCGCTGCTGACCCACTGGTTGCCGACGTAGTGGAAGCTCGCCTTGGTGGCGTCCACGGTCGCGATGTCGAAGCCGGTGCCGCCGTCGATGGTGTTGTCGCCGCCGCCGCCCAGGATGCTGTCGTCGCCCCGGTCGGTGAAGATGCGGTCGCCACCGTCGCCGCCGCCATAGACCGTGTCGTCGCCACGGCCGGTCATGATGGTGTCGTGGCCGTCGCCGCCAAACACCACGTCGTTCCCGTTGCCGGTCTGGATGTAGTCGTTACCGCCAGCGCCATCGACGGTCTGGCTGTTCCAGCCGCTAACGATGATCTTGTCATCGCCCGCCGTGGCGCCGATGACGTGAGACTGAGAGCCGGCCAGGTTCAGCATCACGCCGTCGATGTCGCCGTTGAAGAGGATGACCTTGGCGCTGTCGAGGATCGTATTGTTGGTGCTGTCGGCGGCCGTCTGGTTCGCGAGATAGGCCGCGTCATAGCCGAAGCCTGACTTGAAGTTCTCGCCATAGGTGTCGAGGTTCAAGAGGTCCACCGCCTTGGTGGAGCCCGTCACGTCCACCTTGCTCGCGAGCAGGGCCTGCTCGAAGGCGTCGGTATAGTGCTGTGCATGGACAAAGTCCGCGAACGAACCGAGGTTCGCGCCATGATCGAGGTTATACTGCAGAGCCATCTGTTGACCTTTCCGATATCACCAAAACTGGTTCGAACGATTTTAGCGTTATTTCGCTTGTTCTTATTGCTTGTTCCGAGAACCAACTTCCGGCCTCAGGTGTTAACGGGAGGTAAGTACCTCATGGTCACGTTAGAGCCATCTCCATAAATTATTTCCGGCTCGTAATGTTTTTCTCCGAAGTAATGTCAACGCTGCTGAATTACAGGAATTGTTGCGTGGAAGCTTGTTTCAAATGTTTGAGAGATACTTCCGACAACATTTTGGAGGACGAAGCGCGAGGGCTTGGCCTGCCGCGTAGCGTTCGCCGGGCAGGCCGTGGCCAGGCCGCACGCAACCCGGCGCCCCGAGCCATGGCGGCGTCCGCTCGGCGAGGCGCGCCGACGCCCCGCGTCCCGGTCTCCTCTCGGAGCTGTTGGCGCGTCGTGGGTCCGCGTGCTTCGTCCTTAACGGCGAGGCGGCGGCGCGGATCGGGGAAACGGATCGTTCACACTGACGAGCGCAAGGGGCCCCGAGGGTCCGGCCCCTACCGGCTCAATGCTCGCGCATGCCGACGCGGATGCGGTCCGCCAGCGGGCCGATCAGGTACTGGATGGCCACCCGCTCGCCGGTCGAGACGATGACGTCGGCGTTCATGCCGGCCACGATCTTGTCCCGGAAGTCGGCCGGGATGGTGTCGTAGTCCACCGACACCTCCGCCGCGAAATAGGCGTCCCGGTTGCCGCTGTCGTCGATCAGGCGGTCGCGCGACAGCCGCTTCACCCGGCCGAAGAAGAGCGGCGGCTTGCGGCTGGCGAAGCTGGGGAAGCGGATCTCGGCGGTGTCGCCGACGTGCACGTTGTCGACGTCCAGCGGCGTGACGCGCGCGCGGATCACGAGTTCGTCGGAGACGGGCACGATGTCCATCAGCGCGTCCCCGGGGCGCACCACGCCGCCCACCGTGAACACCTTGGTGCCCTGGACCACGCCGGTCTGCGGCGCGAGCACGGCGACGCGCCGCAGGATGTCCTCCTGCACGCGCAGCTTCTCCCGGATCTCGGCGATGGACTTGCGGGTCGTCGGCAGGTCGCGGCTCACCGCTTCCAGGAACTGCTGGCGCAGTTGCTGGATCTGCAGCCGGGCCTCCCCGATCGTCTGCTCCGCCTTGGCGAGGTCGGCGAGGGAGCGTCCCACGGAGCCGCGCAGGCGCGCCTGCTCGCGCTCCAGCGACAGCACGCGCGGCAGTTGGACGAGGTTCTTGGCCAGCAGCATGCGCAGGCCCACCAGCTCGCGCTCGAGCGTCCGGATCTGCTCCTCGCTCGATTCCTGCTCGCGCCGGGTGCCCTGCATCTCCTCGCTGAGCTGAGCGATGCGCGCCTCGAAGATGCTCTTCTGACCGGCGATGTTTGCGCGGCGCTCCGTGAACTGCGAGAGCTGGTCGTTGATGGCGCGCTCGACCATGGGGTCGGCCTGCTCGCGGATGACCTCGGGGGGGAAAGTCACGGTTCCCGCCTCCTCGCGCTCGGCGATCAGGCGAGCCTCCTCCACGAGGGCGGCGGCCAGCTGCTTGCGCAGCAACTGCACGGAGGCCCTTGGCTGGGTCTCGTCGAGGCGCAGGAGGAGCTGGCCCTCCTGCACGAGGTCGCCGTCCCGGACGAGAATTTCGCTGACGAGCCCGCCTTCGAGGTGCTGGATCGTCTTGCGGCTGGATTCGACGGCGACGACGCCGCTGGCGACCGAGCCGGCGTCGAGCCGCGCCACCACGGACCACACCCCGCCGATGCCGAAGACCAGGCCGATCACGAGCCACGAACGGCGCACCAGGGTCTGCCAGTCGTCCGGCCGCACCGTCTCGCCGAAATGCAGCTCGGTCGCCTTCAGCAGCGCCGCGCCCTTGCCGAGCGCCAGGACCTTGCCGGTATCGGGGAGCTTGATCATGCCGGCGCCCTCGCCGAAGCCGGCGAGCGTTCGGCGGCGGGCGTCCTTCCGGGTTCGCGGGCCGGGCCGACGGCGCGGCCGCCCTGCGGCGCGCCCGCCGTCATCGGCACCACGTTGGGCATCCCGAGGCGTTTCATCACCTCCTCGCGCGGACCGAAGAGGTGGGCCGCGCCGTCGCTCATGACCAGGATGTGGTCGACCTGCGAGATCATGTTGGACCGGTGGGTGATCAGGATCACCGTGGAGCCGCCGCGGCGCAGATGCCGGATGGCCTCCACCAGGCATTCCTCGCCGCGCGTGTCGAGGCTGGCGTTGGGCTCGTCCAGCACCACGAGCGGCGGCCTGCCCAGCACGGCGCGGGCCAGCGCGATGCGCTGGCGCTGGCCGCCGGAGAGCTTCGCGCCGCCGTCGCCGATCTCGGTGTTGTAGCCGTCCGGCAGCCCCTGGATGAGTTCGTGCACGCCGGCGAGCTTCGCCGCCTCGATGATCTCGTCGCTGCTGGCTGGCCCGAAGCGGGCGATGTTCTCCGCCACCGTGCCGGAGAAGAGCTCGACGTCCTGCGGGATGTAGCCGAGGTGGCGGCCAAGCTCGTCGGGGTCCCAGTGGCCGAGTTCATTGCCGTCGATGCGCACCGCCCCCTCGCAGGTCGGCCAGATGCCGACGAGCACGCGCGCCAGGCTCGACTTGCCCGCCGCGCTGGGGCCGATCACGCCGAGGACCTGTCCCGGCTCCAGCTCGAAGCTGAGGCCGCGCAGCACCAGCCGGTTGCTGCCTGGAGCCACTGCGGACACGCTGTCGAACAGCACATGGCCCTGCGGTGCGGGCAGCGTCATGCGCTCCGGCAGTCCGGGCAAGGCGTTGAACAGGCGGTCGATCCGCTGGAAGGCGTACTGCGCGGACACGTAGGATTTCCAGTTCTGCGCGAGATGCGCCATTGGCGAGATCGCCTTGCCGGAGATGACCATCGCGCCGAACAGCACGCTCGACGGGGCCATGTTCTCCAGCACCAGCAGGAGGGTCGCCGCCATGACGAAGGTCGGCGCGGCGAACATCAGCACGCTCAGCCCAACCTGCGCCCACGGCGCGCCGTCCGCCGCCATCGCCTGCCAGCGCAGTCCCGCGTCTCGCAGCCGCTTCCAGCGCCCCTGCAGCACGCGGATCATCCCGAGCGCGTGGATCGCCTCGCTGTTGCGCAGCATCGTCGCGGCGAAGTCCGAGGCGTGGATGCCGGCGGCGGTCTGGCGCAGCGTGGCGTTGGCGGAGGCCACGTTGATGGCGAAGCCCGTCACCACGACCGCGACCATGGCGATGAGGATGGCTACCCCGACCAGAGGGTGCAGCAGGCAGCCGACAAGCAGGAACAGCGGCGCGAACAGCAGGTCCACGAAAGAGGTGATGAGCCTGCCCGAGACGTTGTCGCGCACGGTGTCGAGGTCGCGCATCGTCTGGACCGGCGAGACCGCCCCCTGCCCTCGCCCGAGCATGGCGCGGTGGACGGCGGAGAACAGCGTGTCGCTCAGCCTGTGGTCGAAGGCGACGCCGACGCGCACCAGCGTGCGCGTGCGCAGGTTGTTGAGAACGCCGTACGCCACGGCCATCACGACGAACACGCCCGTGAGGAAGGCCCAGGTGACGACGTTGCGGGAGGCCAGCACGCGATCGAAGCTGCTCATCATGAACAGCGCCGGCGCGAAGTTCAGGATGTTGAGGAAGAGGCTCAGCGCCGCGATGGCCCGCAGGGCGGGCCAGGTTTCACGGACGGAATCGCGCAGGGGGTTGGAGACGCTCCGGTCGAATATGGCCTTCAGCAAGACGGGAAGCCTCCACCCCAGGTTGTGTACCTTGACCTTCGGGGTAAAAAGTTTCCGACCGCTTGAACCGATCCATACGTTATGACGCGTTCACCAATGTTCCCGCGTGTCCCTGCCCATCGAAGCGAAGTTCGCGCGAGCGGGGCGGCGTGGCGAGCCCGCTGAACGGGTAGAGATCCAGGCAGAGGTTGGGGTTGTAGAAGGGGTCGGCTTCCAGCACGTGCGCCCAACGCTCGCGGAGCGCGGCGGTCTCCTTGCGGGCGCGCGAGCGCTTCTCGTGCGTGACGTCGAGACCCCGGCTGGCGCTTTCCTTGTGCAGCAGCCGCGCGTGCGGGGTCAGCAGCACCGACTTGCCGGCCTGCCGCAGCTTGAGGCAGAGATCGACGTCGTTGAAGGCGACGGGAAAGCCAGCCTCGTCCATGCCGCCGACCGCGTGGTAGTCGGCCTTTCGCATGAGCAGGCAGGCCGCCGTGACGGCGCTCTGGGAGCGGGCGACGAGCAACTGCTCGTCATAGCCGGCCTCGCCGTCGATGCGGTCGTTGAAGGCGTGCCCCGCCGCGAAGTGCGGGCCCAGCACCACGCCGCCATGTTGTACGATCCGGCTCGGCCACAGCAGCGTCGCCCCGACCGCGCCGACGCCGGGCTCGCCGAGCTCCAGCGCCATCTCGCGCAGCCAGTGCTCCTCGATGACTTCGACGTCGTTGTTGAGGAAACACACGAGGTCGTGCCGCGCCGCGGCGACCCCGATGTTGTTCAACTTGGCATAGTTGAACGGGAAGTCGGCCGGGATCACCCGCCCACCCAGCGCTTTCAGCCGCTCGAAGAAGACGCGTGTCGCGGGAAGGCGCGAGCCGTTGTCGACGACGATGATCTCGAAGGCGATGTCGCTCGTGCCCCGCAGCAGCGTGTCGATGCAGGGCTCCAGCAGATCCACACGGTCGCGCGTAGGGATGATGATCGAGACCGGCTCGGGCCGAACGTTCGCTGGCCACGCCAGCGCCACCGCCGGATGCAGCGTGCTGCGCAGCGGCGTCGCGATGCGCGGCGCGCCCCGGCGGGCGGCCTCAGCCTCGGCTGCGAGCGCGAGTTGGGCCGAGCGCGCCGCCATGTCGCGCGGCGGAAGCGTCGCGAGGAGCTGGGGCAGATGGGCGATGGGCTCGCCGGCCTGCTCGCAGCGCCGGACGCAGGAGAGCAGCAGCTCGTACACCCCGCCCGGCCGATCCGCGCGGATGGCGTCCAAAGTGGCGGCGGGCGCCGCAAAAACGTCGGCCGCATAGCCCTGGGACTGCAGGCGACGGCGGTCGAACGCGGGCTTGAAGCTCGGCGCGAGCCCGCCGTCGGCGGTCCGCAGGATGCTGTCGGCGTAGACCAGCCCGGGAAACCTGTCGTCGGCGAAGGCCACGGCGAAGTGGCCGACCGCGTGCCTGTCGAGCAGCGCGCCGGCCTCGACGATCACCACCACGTCCGCCCCGGCGTCCACGATGCTGGCTGCCGCGTGGTCGAAGTCGTCCGCCGCGAAGGTTCCCTCGCGGGCGGCGAGCGCGACGGCGCTCCACGCGGTGTGGGATTGGGGATGCAGGCTGTCCACCGTCGCCTGCAGCGCGGCCTCGTCGTCGCCGACGATCAGCACCGCGACGCTGGCCGTGGCCGGCGCGGGCGCGTCGACGGGAAATCTCGCCCGCCAGGCCGGGAACTCGGCCACGGGAATGGCGGCGGGCATCAGCCTGTCGAGCAGCTGCGCGCGGGTGAGCGCGCCGGTGCGGTCGTCGGGATCGATCTCGCGCGCAAGGCCGGCGTAGCCCTGCTCATGCGCCAGCACCAGCGTCGGCGAGCCGGCGAGATCGACGCCCCCAGCAAGCGCCCGCACCGTATGGGCCCGGCCATCGGCGAAGCGCGCGGGCAGCGAGGCGTCGAAAGCGAAGCGGCCGGAGGGCGCGACATCCCCGGCCTGGCTCTCGCGCCAGCCGTTCGGCAGGACCTGACCGGTCGTCTCCCCGTCCACCAGGATCTCGATGGCGAGCGGCTGCACGGGACAGGCCACGTCGCAGGCCCAGCCCGCCAGCCGCAGCCCGCCGGCCCAGCGCAGCTCCCCCGCGATCCGCCCGGTGGCTGCCGGCGCGTCCGGAGCCATCAGCACGGGCACGGACCCGAGCCGCGTTTGCGTATTGGCGACATAGGCCTCGATCACGGCCGCGTCGGCGGTCCGGGCGGGATCGAGCAGGACCACGAAACCGTGGCACCCGTCCCCGCCGAAGCGCTGGCGCAGCTCCGGCACGAAGCTTTCGGCGAGCACGAGCGCGGCGCACTCGCCGTCCACGCGGATCTCGACGACGAAGCGCTGGCCGGGCTGCGCGGGATCGAGCACCCACCCGCCGACCGCCTGGTCCCCGACGCGATAAAAGGCGGCGTGCCCGGTCTCAAGGTCGAGGGGACCGGCCGTCGTCCGCGTTTCGGGAGAGATGAGAGAAACACTAGCGGTCATGCGACCTCCGCTGGGGCTCGTGCGAGGCCCGAGAGGGCCGATGCGGCGAGGAACGTGTCGGCGACGAGGGCCAGTTGCTCGACTGTCCAGCCGGGGTCCAGCGCCAGCCCGTCCGGCAACTCCGCCAACAGGTCGGCGCCGGCTCCTGTGGGGTATGCGGCGAAGGGCAGGCCCGCCCGCCGGACGATGTCGTAGGCCGGGTGCGCCGTCAGTGGCTCCCGCAATGTCAGGATCAGCCCGCCGCAGGGATGGGCGGCGAAGGCCTGGGGCCAGTCCTCCTCCTCCAGCGGGCCCGTGACGAACACGTTGCCGAGGCGCAGCAGCCCGACATCCCGGAAGGTCTCTCCGAACACGACGAGGCTGCGGCTGGAGCCGCGCCGGTGCAGCGCCCGCGCGAGATCGCGGATGACGGCGAACGTCGCCGGGGAGGAGTCCCCGGGCAGGATGCCCATCGCCTCGCCGAAGCCCGCCCGCGGCAGGGGCTCCGCCGCCGGGACGGGCAGGTCGGCGAGGCAGGCCGCAGGCGCGCCGCCCGAAAGGGCTCTCGCCGAGGGCGTCGGCAGAAGCACACGGCGCGCGGCAGCGGCGAGGCCGGGCTCGAGCGGACGATCCGCCGCGAGCGGCAGCACGTCGAACGGCACGCCGAGGCCGGAGACGGCCGCGAGAATGCCGGACGGCATCCCCCGGCCGTGGACCAGCACGACGTCCTCGGCCGACAGCGCCTCGATCGCCCAGGCGAATGCGGCCGAGGCGTCTGCCTGCGCGGCTTGCTCAGGGAGTGGAACCGCGTCGTCCAGCCCCGGCCAGCGGCAGGTCCAGGAGGAGGGCGCACCGTTCGGCGCCGCGAGCACCGCGATTTCGAGCGGATCGGCCTCGTTCGCGAGGCGGCGGGCGAGAGCTGTGTCGAGGCCCCCTGCCCCGGCGATCACCAGTCGCCTGCGGCGTCCGCGCAGCAGGCTCGGCCAGGCCAGCGCCTGCCGGGCCCGGCGCAGCGGGTCGCCCTTCACGAAGGCCTCCGTCTCCGCCTCGATGCGTGGCCAGCGCCGGACGAGGGCGGACGCGTTGGCGACGACCAGCGCGCGCTTGGACGCGCCGAACGAAGCTTCCCCCTGGTGCGCCACGAAGAGGTCCGTCGTGCAGACGTTGCGGTAGCCCGCCTGGGCCACGCGCAGGCAGAAATCCACCTCCTCCAGGTAGCCGCGCTCATAGTGCTGGGCGTCGAGCCCGCCGACGGCGCGCAGCGCGTCATTGCGCACGAAGAGGCAGAAGCCGACGCCGTTCGGCATGTCGATCACCCCGCCGCCGAGCCGCTGGGCCGCGGCGTCGAGCTCCAGCAATTGCGCACGGCCGGGCATCGGGTTCGCGCGGAACGCGTTGGGGACGCTGACGAACTCGCCGTTGTTGGAAAGCGGCGTCACCGTGCCCACGTCCGGGGCCATGGCGGCGGCGCGCAGCCTGTCCAGCCAGCCGGGCGGCGTCGCGGTGTCGGCGTTGAGCAGGACCACGTCCTCCTGGCCCACAAGCTTCAGCGCCCGGTTCACGGCCCGGATGAAGCCGACATTCTGCGGATTTCGCAGCAGCACGATCTGGCCGGCCGCCGCCAGCCTGTCGAGCAGTGCGCGGATCATGGCGTCCGGGCTCGCGTCGTCGACGGCGATGACGCGGCGGCGCGTGGTGGTGGCGCGGTCCGCGGCGAGGCTCTCGAAGCAGGCGCGCGTGGCCGCGGCGTCGGCGTAGACGGGCACGATGATCGTGACGTCCACGTCCTGCCCGGAGGCGTCGCGATGCGGCAGCATGGAGCGGGGCGTATCGAGGATCTCGTCGTTCATCATCGGCGCGCCGCGCAGGAGCGCACCGGTTACAGAGTCCCGGATCTCGACGATGGCGGCGCCCGCAGGCCAGGTGAAGCGGAACCGTCCGAAGCGGGCCGCGTGGCGGGCCCAGGCGGGGTGCGGCTGCGCGTCCACCGCGAAGGGCGCGCTGCGCCCGTCCGCGACCAGAGTGAACGTGCGCTCCATCGCTTCGCCGCGCCAGGCCGCCCAGCCTTCGATCTGCCGCCCGTCGAGATCGACCGCGCCGAAGACTTGCCAATCGGCGTCGGAGGCCGACAGCGCGGCCGCGAGCACGTCGGGATCCCGCGCGCTGCCGAGCAGCTTCCTGGCCACCGCCCTGGCTTCGCGGCGCTCGCTGGCGTCCGCGAGGCCCTGCAGCAGCCGGCCCTGCGCGACGGGGTCCGTGGGGTCGATGACGAAGGCCCTTCTGAGCGCGGGCAGCGCCGCGCGCGGGCCAGACATCCGCAGCCTGATCGAGGCCTCCAGTAGCCTGTCCGGCACGCTGTCGCCGCCCGTGCGCCAGTAGCGCAGGAGGAGCTTGAGAGCCTCCTCGTCGCGCCCGTCGACGTGAAGCCAGCGCGCCAGCAGCGGCAGCGACATGCGGTGCCGGCGCTCGTCGAAATAAAAGGTGCCGAACTGCGCGATCAGGCGCTGCAGCGCATCCCCCTGCCCGCGTTCCCCGGTGCTCAAAGCCGCCATCCCTTCCGTTCAAGCGGCGATCCGCACATTCCTCGCGGCCTTCCTTCCATCTCGTTCACACACTCTCCGGTAGAAATCTGGAGCATTCGTTGCCGAACCCGGGGATGGCCATGTACGAGACCCTGCGTCCGCTGGACAAAGCGACCGACCTGCCGCGCCTCCCGGCTGCCGAGACGATGCTGCCCACGGTCAATCCGATCGCCATCTCGGTTGCGCCGATCGAGGTTCCCCGGCTCATGGAGCGCTACCCCGTGGCCTGGCGCAGGGATGCGGGCAGCTGGGACCTCGTTGCGCTGACGGGCCTGGCGCCGGAACAGGACAGCTGGAAGCCGACGATCGGCGACAGCGGCGAACGGGTGATCCCGCTCCTCCTGCGCGCCTACCCGCTGACCATTCTCGACCAGGGTCTCGGCGAGACGCTGCAGGTCCTCGTCGACCAGGCGGCGCTGCTGACGCCCTGGCACGCCGACGTGCGCGATTTCGATCCCGAGCGCGGCGAGACTGCGCTCACCCTCCGGCTGCAGGCGCTGTGGACCTACGCCCATTCCCGCCGTGCGCTGCTGCCCGTCTACCAGGAGATCGAGCAGGCCGGAGGCTTCGTCCCCTGGAACCTCAGCTTCACGAGCGAGCGCCGGAGCGTCGTGCTGGATGGTTTCTTCGTGCTGGACCGCGCCTTCATGGGCGGGCCCGCGCACCGCGCCATCGTGAGCCGCCACGGCTGGCTCGCCGCCAGCCTCATCTCGCTGCATCGCGTCTCGCAGCACCGCATCAATACGCTGCTGCACGACCTCCACCGGCGCTCCGACGCAGCCTGACGCTATCTCCGACATCAGAACAGGCCCGAAAAGTCGATCGACTCCGACTGGTCGAGCGAGAAGCCGCGGATCGCGACCGGCTCATGTGCGCCCTGCGCCGCTGCGTCCGGGGTCGCAGCACCGGCGGCCTGCGCCTCGGCCGCATGGCGGAACGATTGCTCGATGAGCGCGCCGATCCGGCTCTCGAGATCCGCCGCCGCGCCCGTGGCGAAACTGCCCCGCAGCAGCCGCATGGAGTAGATCGAGGCGAAGGCGAGGTCGAGCGCCGAGGGCGCGCCGGCCGCCAGGTCGGCCAGTTCGGCAGGCGCGGTCTTCGCGAGCCGCGCGACATCCACGCAGAACAAGGGCGCGAGCGTCTGGGACAGGGGCTCGACCGTGAACACCATGGCGAGCGGCGCGAGCAGCCGGCGCTCCTCAAGCTCCTCGGCAAGGCTGGCCAGAGCGGCCCGCCCCGCGTCGGCGTCGGCGAGGTTGTCGAGCACGCGGCGGTATTCCGGCGAGCGTGCGCCGTCGGCCTCGAAGAAGGGCCTGCCCGGCGCGGGCGGCATGGTCACCTTCTCCGGCGCGATCTCCCAGGCGTCGTCCCGCTCGCTGCGGCGGAAGGGATGCACGCGCAGCACGAAGGGCGAGTACTCGCCGATCCAGTGTCCGCCGGGGGAGATCAGGGACCGCCGCAGGCTCGCGTCGGCGAGCACGCCGATCACGTTCCACGCGCGACCGCGCTTTTCGAACAGCACCGGGATCTCATGCGCGACGTTGTAGAGCTCGCTCTCGATGAGCGGGACCGTGTCCGACCCCAGCGCATGGCGAAAGTCGCGGCTGAAGCTGTAGCGCTTGCCGCGATAGACGTCCTCGTTCGGGATCAGCATCCCGGCCCCCCAGCAGTCACAGCGCAGCCCCTCGCGCTGATGCCACTCATGGTTGCAAATCGGGGGTTAAAGGAGCTTGTGGAAAACAGGCGCAATGCTGCGCCAGCGCCGTGATTCAGCACGCGCGTCTGAAATCCGGCTCGCCGCCGGAAGCGCCGAATGGGTGCGGGACGGTCCCGCGCCGCCGGTCCCAGGCGCAGGCCGCCCGAATGTCGACCGCCCTTCAGCGTGCCGCCGTGCGGGCGTCGGCCTGCCGGACGGGGAGCATCAGGTGTTCTTAGGGCGTGCCCCGCCAAACGACAGAGGGCTGCGATCGGCGGGATCGACCCAGTCAGGATCAGCCCTGATTGGTGCGGAGATCGCGCATCATCAGATCGGAAATCCGCTTGTGGATGACGCCCAGCTTCTCCTCCACCCGGTGCCGCTCGCGGTGATGGCGCTGGACGAGCCGGTCGTGGAGCTGGTTGAGCAGAAGGCGGTCCCCCGCCCTGCGGGCCGCTTCATCGGCGTGATTCAAGGCTTTCTCATACCGCATGTCGATGTCGGCGAGGTTCGCGAGCGCGTCCTGCGCCTCGTACAGCAACTCGTCTGGATAAATCCGGAAAGGCTGGGCCTCATAGGCGAGGCGACCCTGGCCGTAACTCGGCATGACGTCCTCCCTGTCTTGTTTTTCGTTCGGGAAGCGTCGGCGAAGAGTGTGGCTGAAGCGCGGCGTTCGAAGATGGTCCAGCACGAAACCACGCGCCGCCGGAGACGGATAACATGTGGATCTTGGGACATCGCGGTTGACAGTACATAGAACAGCGAGGACAATTTCTCCGCTGGGCGCCTTGAGCGGATTGACGCGGCGCCGACCTCGAACATGGAGGTCCTCATGCCACCACCTGGTAAACAGGCCGCGATGATCGCCGGATCTTTCGCACGGGGTCCGGCGTAGCGGCAGCACACGCGCGACGTCGCCGGGTGAGGATCCCTGCCCATCGCAGATGCGAGGCACTGCGAGACGCGTTGGCGTTTGGCGAACGGCGCTCCTCCCCGGCCATGACCCTCCCGGCCATGACTCTCCCCGGCCATGACTCTCCCCGACGTACTGGACCGGGGCGGCATCCGCAGCAGAAGCAACCCGCCCTCAGTGAACCGAAAGCCAGAGCCGCGCGGCCCGCTGGGCCTGCGAGATCTCGTCCTTCGTCATCTCGGAGGCGAGCTCGGCGCGCAGCGGCAGAGCCTCGCGGCAGCCGCGAACCGCGGCGATGTTGAGCCATTTGTGGGCTTCGACCCGGTCGATCGGCACCGACCGCCCGACGGAATAGAGGATGCCGAGATCCAGGAACGCCCGCGCGTCCATCGCCTTCGAGACCAGCGCGGCGGTCTCCACGCTCGCGTCGTACCGTGCCATCGTCGCTCTCCCTGGTGTGTCGTTCGATGGGGAGAGTTTTCGCCATCCGCGGGGCGCGGTCTGTGGACTGCGTCACACCTCGCCGTGGATGCGGCGGGCCTTCAGTCCTGCCGGTCGTCGAAATACTGGCCGGCGTAGGCCGGGCTGATCGTGCAGGCCATCACGGAAAGGGCGGAGAGAAGCAGGCTGAGGATGGCGGTCATCGGAAGCATCTCCATCGATGTCGCAGCATTCCATGGCCAAGGCGGAGCCGATGTGCTCCGCCACACGCGCTGGAGCCGGAGTCGTGACGGCGTTGGCCGCGTGCGATGAAAACACGTGCGAAGCTGCGGGAGCGACGTATTCGTTTACATCAGCGCCGGGGAAGGGTCCCCGCTTGCGGGACTCGAACGATGGACAGAACATCCCCTTCGAAATGAAAATGGCCCCGAGAAAGGGAAAAGAGAAAAGAGAGCGCGGCGGCTTTGAAAGTAGTGTCCGGATCGAAACTAGACGTCTTGTGGCTTTGAGGATCGCCTTCGGAGGAGATGAAACGTGAGCCATTCGCGTTCGGAGGCAGTCGTTGCGTTCATCGATCTCGCCGGGTTCAGCGCGGCGACAGATGTGTATGGCGATGAACTGGCGCTGGCGATGCTCGGCTTATTCGAAGACATCGTCCACGAGAGCTTAGGCGATACTGCTCCGCTCAAATGGATCGGCGACGAGGTGATGCTCGCCTTTGATGATTGCCCGTCCGCACTGTCTCGACTAGGCGCTCTGTTGAGCCGGTGCCGTGAGGAACCCCGAATCCCTCTCACCCGAACAGGTGTTCACAGCGGCCCCGTTCTCCGTCGCGACGGCGATGTGTTTGGCGCCACGGTCAACATCGCAGCCCGCTTGACGTCGCTGGCCGGCCCCGGCGAGCTTCTCACGAGCCAACCGCTCGCTGACGCTGCGAAAGCCGCCGGCATCGCGGTGGACGATCGGGGGGATCATCAACTTCGATCGGTAGCAAGCCCTTTGAGGTTGTTCTCCATCGCGGTAGCCCCAGCCGCTGATCCAAGCTGGATTGACCCTGTCTGCAAAATGCACGCTCCGTTATCCGCCTATCGGAAAGGAAACGGAGAAAAATGGTTCTGCTCTGAACGATGTGCGGCTGCCTATGCCAGCAATCCGACGGCCTATGCTACGCGGCGGACGACGGAGTGGGGAACACCTTAGCGGCACATCAGCATCACGAGGTCGTGGGTTGATGAACTCGACCCCATGAGTGGCCGCGATACTGCGCAACACGGCGGATTACGCTCCGTGAGCTTGGGCTGCGCGCGCCTCGGGCATAAGCGCTTCGACCACGCGTGCTGGTGAACTGATCTGTTTCCGTGCGATGCCGGCATTGAGCTTCGCCGGGCAACTTCTGCAGCCCGGCTGGTCACGTAAGCTGGTCGGATGGGGACGACCCCGGCTAACTTCCCCGCCACGCTCATGCACTGAAGTGCAATCTCGCGGCCTGGTCAGTGCACGGTCGGATCCCGGTTCCAAATGTGTGTTTGGAAGCGGCAGGTTCCGCCTTCCATCTTGTAAATGGCGACGTACTTGCCTTTCACGTGCTGCTTATGAGCACCGTTGTCGTCGAACTCGTATTCCCCGACTTCCTCCATCATCTCAGGAGAAATGGGCTGGCATTCACTTTTCGTGACACGCATCCCGGAGACGTCTCGCAGCGCTTCGGCAAAGAAGTGCTCAACGCCTTTCCGCCCATGGATCGTCGGTGCGGCGAGTGGCACGACAACCGCGTTTTCGCAGTAGACTGCCGCCAACCCGTTCATGTCATGTCGGTTCGCCGCCTCCTGCCAGCTTTTCCTTGCCTTATCTACGGCAGCTTGGGTGATAGCCATGGCCGACCTCCTGCTTTGGGGCTACAACCCAAGCATACACCCGGCACTACAGCCCGAGTTATCTCGAGGATGGACATCCCAAGGGAGCGGGCGCATGCCTCTCCCTGGTTGGAACGGCGCATCATGTTCAACGACCCCGTTGAGGTCTAAGCGACTGGCCTATGGGCTGTAATCGGCACTGCTGCCGATACTGAGACCCGAGCCAGGCATCCCGTTGCCGGCCATGCGGACGCTAGACTTCAGTGGCTATCGTCAAGTTGGAGCCAAACGCACGAGGGAGGCGATGAAGATCTCATCCCAGGGCAAGAAGGTCATCGTTACCGGGGGCAGCCGTGGCATTGGGCGCGCCATTGCGATCGCCTTCGCAGAGAATGGCGCCCATGTGGGGATCTGTTCGCGCGGAATCGATGGGTTGAGGGCTGTGGAAGCAGAACTTCGGCTTCACGGAGGAAAGGTCTTCGGGAAGTCATGCGACGTGGGCGACGGTGCGGCATTGGCGAGCTTTATAGCCGAGGCGGCTACGGCGCTGGGCGGCATCGACATTCTGATCAACAACGCGTCTGGCCTGGGCCTCACGGACGATGAAGTGGCTGGTTGGCCGGCATCAACGTCGATCTTCTCGCCACTGTCCGCGCGTGCCGCGCTGTTATTCCCCATATGGAAAGAGCGGGAAGCGGCGGGATCATCAATATCGCGTCGATTGCGGGCCTAACGGGTCTGGCGCGGGGACTGCCCTACGCCGCGGTGAAAGCCGCCATCGTGAACTACACCAGGGGACAGGCGCTTGCTCTGGCCACGAAGAACATCCGGGTCAACGCCATCGCTCCCGGCTCCATTGAATTCCCCGGCGGCATCTGGGATCAACGGCGCACGTCTCATCCCGAGCTATACCGGGAGACGGTCGCCAAGATACCTTGGGGCCGGTTTGGCAGGCCGGAAGAAATCGCGAACGTGGCTCTGTTTTTGGCGAGCGACCAGGCGGGTTGGGTCACCGGTCAGACGGTCGTCGTCGATGGCGGCCAAACCTTATAGTCGCTAAAATTGGGACTGAAGATCCCTTTGCTTGCAAGGCCAAATGCATGAATCCCCCAATAAGCAGCGTTCCCGAAATTCATCTATCCGGGCCATCGGCATAGGATTCATCCGAGAATCCACAGTCTCGCTTGCGATGGAATCGTTGAGAAGTCGGGAAGCAAGCCTGTATTGAACGGCCCCATGAACCTTCGCTTTCGGGAGGCTTCTGATGTCCACCATGTTCGATCTCACAGGGCGTGTCGCGATCGTGACCGGCGGCAACGGAGGAATCGGATTTGGAATAGCACGTGGGCTTTCCGAAGCTGGCGCGTCTCTCGTTCTGGTGGGACGGAATGCTGAGAAAACCGCCTGGGCCGTCTCAGAAATTGAAGCGGTTGGCGGGAGGGCAATTGGTCTAAGCGGGGACGTTCAGGATGCCGCGTCGGTCAGGCGCATGGTTCGCGAAGCCCTCGACGCATTCGGGAGGATCGACATTCTCGTCAACAACGCCGGCATTGGTGTTGGCAACCGTCCGGAGGATATCAGTCCGGACGAGTGGGCGTCCGTCCTCAATTCCAACCTGACGAGCGTTTTCCTGTGCTCGCGGGAGGTATACTCGAGCATGGCTAAGGCGAAGCGCGGGAAGATCATCAATATCGGCTCAATTCTATCGATATTCGGTCATCCTAAACTGGCGCATTACGCGGCCAGCAAGGGCGGCGTTGTCCAACTGACCAAGAGCCTCGCGATAGCGTGGGCAAAGGATGGCATTCAGGTCAATGCGATCCTGCCGGGCTGGATTCGCACTGACATGACAGCGTGGTCCCAGGAGAAAACAGCCCGCTCCAACGCTCTTGAAGACCGCACCCCGATGGGGCGGTGGGGGCTTCCCTCTGACTTGGCGGGCACGGCTGTTTACCTCGCCAGCAGCGCATCAGACTTCGTGACAGGTGCATGCATCCCGGTGGACGGCGGCTACAGCAGCCACTCTCTTTAGTTGCGTCTCGTCACCAACTGCTTCGCCATGGCTGGTTACGACCAAGGCGCGGACGGTCTGTTCTGGGACAACTTAAGGTGCCAATCATGACTCAAGTAGACTTGGAAGGTGTTCACCCTGCCCAGCTCGGCTTCGACAAGGCGCGGCTGGCCCGGTTGACCGCCTGGATGCAGCATTATTCGGACGCCGGCCTCTGGCCGGGCGGAGCGGTGCTTGTCGCCCGCCATGGCAAGCTCGCCTACTTTGATTGTGTGGGATACGCCGACATCGAGGCCAAGCTGCCTTGGCGGCGCGACCTCATTGCCCGCATCTACTCGATGACCAAACCCGTGACCGCCGTCGCGCTCTTGATGCTCTACGAGGAAGCCCGTGTTCACCTCGATGACCCGGTCGAGGCTTACCTGCCGGAATTCAAGGATGTGCAGCTTCTCATTCCAAGCGCGACGTCACTCGACCAAACCGTTCCCGTCAAGAGGAAGATGACGATCCATCATCTCCTGACGCACACCGCTGGTTTGAGCCTTCTCACGAATCCGCGCTTGCTTGGCGAGGCTTACGCCAAAGAGGCGCTGGGGCTCGCGTTTACCTACGGTGGGCTCGACAAGATGGTGCGCAGGATCGCCGAGCTGCCGCTCGAATGGGAGCCGGGCACGAGATGGCAATACAGCGTCGGCTCCGACATCATCGGCCGCATCGTGGAAGTCGTCTCCGGGATGCCGCTCGACAGGTACTTTTCAACGCGGATTTTCGAGCCGCTGGGCATGACCGATACGGGCTTTTCTGTACCAGACTCCGGGATCGGCCGCTTTCCCGCCCTTTACGACGCCATCCCCGGTGGGGTCGCTTTGCACGAGACCTCTGAGGACTCCGCGTGGCGGCAAGGGAAGGTCGATACCTTCTGTGGTGGTGGCGGGCTCGTCGGGACCATCGACGACTATTGGCGGTTCGCGGAAATGCTGCGAGCCGGAGGCGAATACAACGGTGAGCGCCTACTCAGTCCCCGCACATTGAGCCTCGCCAGTTGCAATCACCTGCCCGGCGACCTTGCCTCCATGGCGACCGAAGTCTGGTCTGAGACGCAATTTGACGGGGTCGGGTTCGGTCTGCTGGGCTCCGTCGTGCTCGATCCGGCAAAAGCGGGAATCTCGGCGCACGGGGGTGACTACGGGTGGGGTGGCGCGGCAGGCACCTTTTTTTGGGTGAGCCCCGTCGATGACCTGGTAGCCATCCTCTTCACCCAGTTGCTGCCATCGAGCGCGTTGCCGGTGCGCAAGGAATTGCGCGCCCTCGTCTACAGCGCTGTCACCGGGGCTTGAGGGCTCGTGGCGCTTCCATCCGATCCAGACGGCGTTGGGCCGGCTGAAGCCAAGGGCTCATCCGAGCGGATCAGAATGCAGTTGATCGTATCGTCCGGAGCAATGCGCTTGGCTGCGATCCCGATAGCGGCGCTGCTGATGGCTTCGGCGCTTCCTGCCTCAGCGGCTAGCCTCAGCGTTCTCCGTGTTCCGGGACGCTTGCCTTCGACCATCCTGATCGAGGGGGAGTTCGAAGCCGCCGACGCAATGCATTTTGCATCCTTGCTTGAAACGCTCCGGCGCGAACACCAGCCAGCCCGGCTTGTGGCGCTGGACTCACCGGGAGGATATGTCGGCGAGGCCCTCACCATCGCCGAGATCGTCCGGCGAGATCGCCTGAGCACTTACGTTGCGCGCCTTTGTGCGAGTAGCTGCTTCAATGTGTTTGCCGCCGGCGTTACGAGAACGGCCTCACGCGAAGCGAGTATCGGTGTGCACAGCGCCTTCTCGCCTGCCGGCCCCAACGTATGGGGCACCGCTGCAATGGCTGACTATGCCGTATGGTGCGGCACGCCCCGCCGGATTGTCTCCAAGCTGGTGTCGACCCCTGCGCCTCGCATCGCGTGGCTCAAGGAAGCAGACATGCGCGCCATGCGGGTGAAACTGACCCCGTAGCTGCCGGATCGCCTGCATTGGGCAGCTACAGCGCCGAGGCTTTGTAAAGCTCGTCGCGACGAAGTTCAGCTATTCAACGACCTCGTTGAGGATTAAGCTTTGCTGACGCATTCCAGCGTACAATGATGATCAACAAAGCGGATCGGCGCTGATGAGGCGCGCAGCCGCATGCACAAAGGCAGCGGCCTTCGCTTCGGCAGTTCGCATCCGCAGGAGAACTTTGCGGAGGCTCGCTATGACAAAAACCAGCACCATCGTGCTTGCTTCAGCACTGACTGTCTTCGCACTCGTCCCGACACAAGCCTCCGCTCAGTGGCGAGGAGGTTGGGGCGGCGGGTATCATGGCGGATGGGGCGGCGGTTACCACGGCGGATGGGGTGGGTATCGCGGCGGGTGTTGTTATGGCGGGTGGGGCGCTGGGGCAGGCATCGCAGCCGGCATCGCCGGACTCGCCATCGGCTCAGCGTTAGCCTCGCCGGGCTATGGCTATGGATACGGTTACGCCCCTGCCTACTATGCTCCAGCTTACGCCTACGGTTCCCCCTACTACGCACCGGCTTACGCCTATGGTTATGAGCCCGCTTATGGGTATGCGCCGGTCTATCGCAGGCCGGTCGTGGTCCGACGTGTTTATCGCCCTTACTACGGCTATCACCGGCCAGCGTATTTGCATCGGCCCTATTACCGGACCCGTGTCGTGGCCCGACGCGCCGTATGGCGTTGATCGATCTTGAAGCGCAGCCGTGCGCTGATCGTGGAGCACGCCGTCGCAGTTTTGAAATAATGGCGGTTTTGAAAGAAGTGGCGGGAGTGACGGGACTCGAACCCGCGGCCTCCGGCGTGACAGGCCGGCGCTCTAACCAACTGAGCTACACCCCCGGAAGCGGAATGGTCGTCCGCTGCGGTGGCGGTGGATTACGGGACGCCCTCCGCCCTGTCAAGCGCCGACGCCGCGCAAATTCGGCCGGCGAGGCCGGCAGCTTTCACGATCCTGATCAAGCCCCTGACGAAAAGCGCTTTTCCCGTAGTCCCGGCGCGAGCGCGCGCAAGGCGTTCAGGATCACGGCGACGTCGATAACCTCCTGAAGCAGTGCGCCCTGGAGCGGGCTGAGGCGCCCGGCCGCGGCGGCGATCATGCCGGCCGTGGAAAGCCCGATTCCGACCAGCACGCTCTGCACCGCGATGGCCCGCGTCCTGCGGGCGATCCTGAGCGCGATGGGCAGGCGGTCGAGGCTGTCCTGGAGGATCACGGCGTCCGCCGCCTCGGCCGATGCTGCCGCACCGCGCGCGCCCATGGCGATCCCGGCCCCCGCCGCCGCGAGCGCCGGCGCGTCGTTGACGCCGTCTCCCACCATGAGCGTGACGCCGCGCTCGTTCTCGGCGGTGACGGCCGCCACTTTCTCGGTGGGGGTGGCGTCGGCGATGATCTGGTCGATCGGCATATCCCGGGCCACCGAGCGCGCGATCGCCTCGCGGTCGCCCGTCACCAGCACGATCCGCGTGATCCCCGCCTTGCGCATGTCGAGCAGCGCCGCCGCGGCCTCCTCGCGGGGCTCGTCGAGCATGGCGATCCAGCCGGCGAGCCGCCCGTCGAGACCGACGAACGTGGTGGAGCCGCCCGCAAGCGCGCGCACCGTCGGCACGGCCTGGTCCGCTGCGGCCCGCGCGACATGCGCGAGCACGTGCGCATGGCCGCCGAGCACCACCTCGCGGCCGTCGACGATGCCGGACAGGCCGGCCCCGTGGTCCTCCCGGACCGCGTGGGGCGCCGAGAGCTCCCCGCCCCTCTCCCGGGCCTCCCGCACCAGCGAGGCCGACATGACGTGAGGGGAGGATTGCGCGAGGGAGGCCGCGCAGTGCAGCACCTCCTGCTCGGAGAAGGGCGGCAGGGCTTCGACGTCCCTGATCCGCGGCACACCGCCGGTCAGCGTGCCCGTCTTGTCGATCAGCAGGGTGGTCGCGCGGGCCATCGCCTCCAGCGCCGCGCCGCTCTTGATCAGCACGGAGTGCCGGGCGCAGCGCGACATGCCGGCGACGATCGCCACCGGCACGGCGAGGATCAGCGGGCACGGCGTCGCCACCACGAGGACGGCGAGCGTGCGGACCGCGTCATGGGTGGCCCACCAGGTTCCGCCCGCCAGCACTGCGGTGAGCGACATGAAGCCGAGCGCCCAGCGGTCGGCCAGCCGCGCCATGGGCGCGCGCGAATGCTGCGCCGCCTCCACGAGCCGGACGATGCCGGCGTAGGTGCTCTCCGCGGCGGGCCTCGTGACCAGCATGTCGAAGGCGGAGCCGACATTGGCGCTGCCGCTCATCAGCGGCTGCCCCGGCCCGCGCGACACCGGCGTGGATTCGCCCGTCAATGCAGCCTCGTCGACATAGGCCGCGTGACCTTCGGGCGTTCCATCGACGGGAACCACGTCGCCGGAGCGGACGAGGAGCCTGTCCCCGGGGACGAGCGCGTCGAGGGGGCGCTCGACGATCCCGCTCGCCTCATGGCGCAGCGCCGTGCGCGGCTGACGAGCCAGCAGGGCCGTCATCTCCCGCTGGGCGCGGGCCTGCGCGAAGCTCTCCAGCAGCTGCCCGCCCGAGAACATCAGGGCGATGACGTTGCCCGCAAGGGTCTCGCCGACGAGCAGTGCGCCAGACATCGAGACCGCCGCGATGATGTCGAGGCCGAATTCCCCGCGCGCGAGGCTGCGAACGATCGTCACCACCAGCACGGCGAGCACGATGGCGGTGCCCGCAGTGAAGGCCAGACTGGCCTGCTCCAGGCGGCCCAGCCACCACGCGACCGCGCCGCCCGCCAGTGTAGCCACGGCGAAGGCGAAGAGCATGACGGGGGCAGACTTGCGCATACCGGTTCTCCAGAACCCATTCAGCATGGCCCAGAAGCCCGCCGCCTTGGGATGGGTCAAGGCGCGGAGTTCGGCATCATGCCGCAGGCGCTTCTTGATATGTCTTTCGGAAGGAAAGGCCATCGGTCGCGTGCAGGCGCATCATTTTACAGCCCGCGGCGCAGGATGTATGTTGCTGCGGCGATCGGATTGAGTGGGCGCTGCCGAACAGCCCGGTTTGGCCGCGGCGGTTCTCTCGTCCATGCACTCTCGTTGCGGGGTGTCTTTCGCATGCGCCAAACGATCTTCGCAGCCGCGATCCTGGCGACGCTGTCCACGGCGTCCGCTTGCCCCATTCAGGAACTCACCGGAAAGCTGCAGGCTGCGGACGAGCATGTCGCGTGGTTCGACTTCTGGCGGGACATCGACAACGGTGAGTCCGCCGCCGAACTGGGATATGCGACGTCCGACCTGAGGGCCCTCGCTGACCGCCTGAAGCTCACGGACTGCGCCGCACGGCCGGACGCGCAGCTTCTGCTGCGGGCGGTCGAACACACCTTGGCGTCCTGTGTGCGCTGGAGCAAACCCGCCGAGGTCCCGGCGACCCTGCTGCAGTCGACCGGACCGCATCTGACCCAAAGCGCGAAATGACGCCAGGCGGACCCGCGCGATCCCCCTGTTTCGGTAAGCGGCCGATGGATCGGGAACTATCGGCTGAGGGCCTCAGATGGGACGACGCAGGGGGATGCCGATCAATCGCTCGTACTCGGCTTCGGGGTCGCCGTAGCAATCGCCCGCGAACTCCTCCAGCCGCGCCCGTTCCCGGACGATGATGCGGCCGCGCTTGTTGGTGACCGCGTGCTCGCCCTCCAGCACATGCATGTCCGTCGTGATGCCGGCGCGCCGGACACCCAGCATGAGAGAGAGAAATTCGTGCGTGAGTTCAAGGGAATCGCTGGCGACCCGGTCGTGACACATCAGGATCCAGCGCGACATGCGCTCCAGCACCGAGCGCCTGCCGTTGGCGAAGGCCGTGTAGCCGACCTGCACCGCCTGGCAGTGTGCAAAGCGCAGGAGGGTCCGGTTCATCTCGGGCTCGGCGTCGCACAGTGACTTCAGGTCGCCGGCGCTCATGCGGAAAGCGAATCCTGGGATCTGGACGAAGCTCGAAAAAGGCGACGACTCCGCCTGATTGATGAGCGAGACGCCGCTGACGCCCTCTACCCCGCAGATCCCGACTTCAATGGCGTCGGTCGCATTGTCGCTGTGCCTGGCGACCGTCGAACCAAGGGCCGTCTCGAAGAAATAGACGTATTCGATGGGTTCGTTCGGGCGCTCGAGAACCTCGCGTGTGGCGAGGCTGACGCGGGTGAGGCAGGGCTCGACCTTGGCCAGCAGTTCGGCTGAGAAAGATCGCAACAGCAGGTTCTGGTACGATGGCCGCGCCTCGACGCGGTGGGCTTGGGACGGGGACTGGGTCGAGATGGAATCGGACACGGCTGGCCTCCTCACGGGGCCAGAGCACGAAGCGTCTCCCTATCGAAGGCGCCCCTGAATTGATGCCGCCGACAACATATCTTTAACACGGACGCACAACCTGAAGTTGCGAAATCGCATAAACGTTCGCATGAGATCTCCGGATTGCCGAAGCTAGATTTTTCGCCCGCTCATCTTCCGCGGCACGTGGCGGCGGGGGTTCATTTCTTGACGTAGTACCACGACGCGTGCTTGGCGGGGGCCACCGCCTCAGGGGCCTTTGCAGGAACGGCAGGCGGCTTCGCCTTCGCGAGCCGAAGCAGGTTCGCCTTCTGCGACACGGGTTGCGCGTCGATCAGACCGTATGGAAACAGACGCGGACGGCCCTCGGACTGCACGGGCCGAACCTTGTGCGATCGGGTGACGCTTTCCGTCATCCGGGAGAGGTAGCGGCCGCGCCAACCTTTTTGCATGGCAAAGTCCACCTGCGCGCCGCAGAACCAGGACCGGGCGGGCAATAAGGAATGTACCTTGAAACCGCGAGGGCAACCAGCATCGCCCTCGTTCACCCGCTGGTATCCTTAAGAAAACGCAAAGAAATGATTGAAGACTGTGGATCCTCCGGGTCAGTCGTCTTTGCCCGCCTGATTTTTCAGCTGTAGATTGCATGACCGATATTCGGCAGCGCTCAATGCTGTCGCGGCGGTCGGCGGCGCTCGGGCCCAGAAATTTCGCGCCTGCGCGATCTTGCACCAGCCGCGGTCCAGGATACGGCAGGCCGAAAGGGGAAAGCCGAAGAGCCTCGCCGTCCGGCTCCGGCACCCCAATGCTCTGACACGCCAAGTCCAGCAGCGCGTCCTTCCCACCGCGCGGGTTGCAAGCGGCTCGCGCATTGGCGGCCGGGACGAATTCCAGGCGCCCGAGGTCAGCGAACGGACTTGCTGAGAAAGCTCGTGACGCCGTTCATGAAGGGCTCTTCGCGATCCACGCTGTAGCCCAGCATGCGATACAGCCGGATGTTCGTTTCGAAGGCGGCGTTCGTGAGAAGGCGCAGTTCGGGCAGCCCTGCCGCAATGGCGCGGCGTTCAGCGTCGGCCAGCAGGAGACGGCCGACGCCCCTGCCCTGCGCGGGCGGGGCGACCGCCACGTTTTCGATCCAGAGGTGGTCCGCGCGGCGTTCTGTTTCGATGACGCCGACGCACCTGCCGGCATCGGGCCCGTCCGAGGCGTCGATGGCCAGTACGAAGTCGTGCTCCAGTATCGCCGCGTCGTAGTCCACCTGCATCGGTCGCGGCTCGCGCCCGATGACGGGAATCCACCGGGCATAGGCTGCGCGGACAAGGGCGCGGATTTCCGCGGCCTCGTGCGATGCGGCAGGCCGAAGCTCGATCCCTGGCATGACGGGCATGGACATGTTCCTGGCTTGATCATCCGGCGCCCAACTCCGTCAAGAGGACGTCGCGGCAGGCCGGGTTCGAGAGCCCGTGTGCCGTTACACACAGGTTTTAGTTGTCATACATGGCAATACGCGCAAATGTCGCACCCCATGGGTGCGGCCCCTGATCCTGCGCGGGATGCCGCCATGACGACGCTTTACGCAGCGAAGCCGGCCTTTCAGAACCTGCTGAGACCTACGGTCGCCGCTCTGGCGCATGCCGGGGTGCAGGCCAACCAGGTCACGCTCGCGGCGATGCTGGGCTCGCTTGCGGTGGGCGTCGCGGTGCTGGCGGCTGGCGCGCCCGGCCCCGCCTTTCTGCTGGTGACGGTGTGGCTCGGCATCCGCATGGCGCTGAACGCGGCGGACGGCATGCTGGCGCGCGAGTTCGGTCAGAAGAGCCGGCTGGGCGCCTATCTCAACGAACTCGGCGACGTCGTGTCCGACGCAGCGCTCTACGCACCCTTCGCGCTCCTGCCCGGCTTCGGCCCGCTCGGGATCGGCCTGGTCATCGTGCTCGCCGTTCTCACGGAGTTCGCCGGCGTCCTCACGCAGGCGCTGGGCGGCGAGCGGAACTATGCCGGACCGATGGGCAAGAGCGACCGCGCCCTCGTCTTCGCCGCACTGGCGGCCTGGGCCGGTTTCGGCGGCCCGCTGCCCGGCTGGCTGGGCCTGCTGGTCCCCGTGCTTGCGGTCCTGCTCGCCGCGACGGTCTGGAACCGCGTCCGCACCGGGCTGGACGACGGGCCGGCCGTCACACAGGAACGCACGCTGCCCTTGGCGGCGGACCTCGCAGTGCCCGGGCAGGCGGAGCCCCCGGAGCCCCGTGAGCCCCGCGGGCTCGAACGCTACGCCACGGTGCGCCCGCAGGAGGCGGGCCGTTTCACCACGTCTGACGGCGTGGAACTCGCCTATCGCCGCTGGCCGGCGCTGGAGCCGGAAACCCGGCGCGGAGCCGTGCTGCTCTTCCACCGGGGCCACGAGCATTCCGGCCGCATCGCCCATCTCGCCGACGAACTCGACCTGCCGGACTTCGATATCTACGCCTGGGACGCCAGGGGCCACGGCCACTCGCCCGGGGAGCGCGGCTTCAGCCCGGGTTTCGGCCGCTCGGTGCGCGATGTGCAGGAATTCGTCGACCATCTCGGCGACACGCAGGCGCTTCGGCCCGAGGACATCGCCGTCGTCGCCCAGAGCGTGGGGGCGGCGCTCGCAGCGGCCTGGGCGCACGATTATGCCCCGCGCATCCGCGCCCTCGTCCTCGCTTCGCCCGCCTTCAAGGTGAAGCTGTATGTGCCCTTCGCCCGGCCCGGCCTCGCCCTGCTGCAGAAACTGCGCGGCGACTTTTTCATCCAGTCCTACGTCAAGGCGAAGCTGCTCACGCACGACCCCGCGCGCGTCCGCTCGTTCGAGGCAGACCCGCTGGTGACCCGCGCCATCTCGGTCAACGTGCTGCTCGGGCTCTACGCCACATCGGCCCGCATCGTGGAGGATGCGCGCGCCATCACCGTGCCCACGCAGCTCCTGGTCTCGGGGGCCGACTGGGTGGTCCACGCCGGGCCGCAGCACCGCTTCTTCGAGCGCCTGGGCGGCACGGTGAAGGAGCGCCACGTCCTGCCCGGCTTTTTCCACGACACGCTCGGCGAGCGCGACCGCGCCGTCGCAGTGGAGGCGATCCGGGCCTTCATCACCGCGAGGTTCGACGAACCCGCCACGCAGATTGCCCTGCTCGACGCCGACAAGGCCGGCTACACGCGGGACGAAGCGGAGGCGCTGGCGTCGCCCCTGCCGCCGCTGTCGCCCCGGGGACTCTACTGGGCGGCGGTCCGCGCCAACATGCGGCTCGGCGGCAGGCTCTCGGAGGGGATCCGGCTCGGGCACGAGACCGGCTTCGATTCCGGCTCCACGCTGGACTACGTGTATCGCAACGAGGCGCGCGGCTTTTCCCCGCTCGGCCGGATGATCGACCGCACCTATCTCGACTCGCCGGGCTGGCGCGGCATCCGGCAGCGCAAGGTGCATGTGGAGGAGCTGATCCGCCTCGCGATGCAGAGGCTCGCCGAAGAAGCCCGGCCGGTCGTGATCCTGGATATCGCGGCAGGGCACGGGCGCTACGTCATCGACGCCGCCACCGCCGGGCCGCGGCTGCCCGACGCAGTCGTGCTGCGGGACTACCAGGCCATCAACGTGGACGCCGGCCGCACGCTCATCGCCGCGCGCGGGCTCACCGACATCGCGCGCTTCGAGGAAGGCGACGCCTTCGACGGCGACGATCTCGCCGCCGTGCGCCCCACCCCGACCCTGGCCATCGTCTCGGGCCTCTACGAACTCTTCCCGGACAACGGCCCGGTGCTGGTCTCCCTGAAGGGCCTCGGCCGCGCCGTGCCGCCTGGAGGTTGGCTCGTCTACACCTGCCAGCCCTGGCATCCCCAGCTGGAGCTCATCGCCCGCGCGCTCACCAGCCATCGGCAGGGCCAGGCCTGGATCATGCGCCGCCGCACGCAGGCCGAGATGGACCAGCTCGTCGAGGCGGCCGGGTTCGAGAAGGTGACGCAGCGCATCGACGAGGACGGCATCTTCACCGTCTCGCTGGCCAGGAGACGCGCATGACGCCCGTCGCCATCGCGGTGGCGGGAGGAGAACGCAATCGGCCCTGGGGCCGCGCGGCGCTCTGGCTGCTCGGGCTCGCCCCGCTGTTCTACCTCACCTACGGCGCGGCCAACCACCTCGCAGCCGGGCGTGCGGACGTGCCCGCCGTCGTGTTCGGCTGGGAGCGGCAAATCCCGTTCCTCGCCTGGACGATCCTGCCCTACTGGAGCATCAACGCCTTCTACGGCGCGTCGCTGTTCGTGTGCTCCACCCGGGCCGAGCTGGACACGCATGGACGCCGCCTGCTCACGGCGCAAGCGATCGCAGTCACTTGCTTCCTGTTTTTCCCGCTCCGCTTCAGCTTCGCCCGGCCGGAGATCGCCGGGGGGTGGGCGGGGTTCATGTTCGACGCCCTGCTCAGCTTCGACAAGCCATACAACCAGGCCCCGTCGCTGCACATCGCGTTGCTGGTGATCCTCTGGGTGCTCTACGCCCGCCACATGCCGCCTTGGGCGCGGCGGCCCCTGAACATCTGGTTCGCGCTGATCGGCGCCTCGGTTCTCACCACCTACCAGCACCATTTCGTGGACATCCCCACCGGCGCGCTCGCCGGATTCCTGTGCCTCTGGGTCTGGCCGGACGAAGGAGCGAGCCCCCTCGCCTCGCTCTCCCTGACGGACGACCCGCAGCGCCGGCGGCTGGCGCTCCGCTACGCGGGCGGAGCGCTGGCGTTCGCCCTGCTCGCAATGGGGGGCGGCGGCTGGCTGCTCTGGCTGGCCTGGCCCGCCGTGTCCCTGCTGATGGTCGCCGGGTGCTACGCCCTGTTCGGCCCCGCCGGCTTCCAGAAGGACCAGGATGGCCGGCTGAGCGTCGCGGCGCGCTGGCTCTTTGCGCCCTACCATCTCGCGGCGTTCGTCAATTCACGGCTCTGGACCCGCGACGCCCCGTCCCCCGTCCCCGTCGCGGAGGGCGTATGGCTCGGGCGCATCCCCGGCCCGTTCGACCCCGCGCGGCCCTGCGGCTTCATCGCGATCGTCGATGTCTGCGCCGAGCTTCCGGCGAGCCCGGGCGGCGCGTGCGTGCTGTCTGTCCCGATGCTCGATCTCGTCTCGCCGTCGCCGGCGCAGCTCGCCGAAGCCGCCGGCCTCATCGAAGAAGCCCGGCTGGTCGGCCCTGTCCTCGTCTGCTGCGCGCTGGGCTATTCCCGCAGCGCCGCGGCGTTGGCCGCATGGGCCTTGCGCACGCATCGCGCCCGAACGGCGGAAGAGGCCGTGGCCTTCGTCCGCCGCGCCAGGCCCTCGATCGTCCTCGACGCCGTCGGCGTCCGCGCAATCGCCGCCGCTGGCGAAGGCCAGAGCTCCAGGCCGGAGATGCAGCCGTGAGGGTTTCCCAGGGCGACGGTCCCATGCTGGCCGCCATCGGAGCGGCGCTGCTGGCCCAGGGGGAGCGGCTCGACAGGCTGTCGCGCCTCCTCACCATGCTGGCGATCATCGGGATCGCCTGGTTCAGCGAGGGGGAGGCCTCCGTCGTCTCTGTCTCGCTCTGCGCCGTCGCGACTGCGGCGGGGGTGGCCGAGATCTACGTCGCCCTGCGCGTCGGGCTCGACGCCGAACTCTTCGGGATGCTGGCGCACGAGGACGGGCCGGACGCGCCCGACCTCGCCCGGCTGGACCGCGGGCTGCAGGCCTGCGGCCTCATCGCCGGGGGGTCCGAGCACCGTTCGCTGGCCCCGCGGATCGCCGGCGCGCGCCGCCTGTTGATGCTGCAAGGGCTCGCTCTGGCCCTGCAGATCACGCTCCTCGCCACGGCGGGAGCGGTCCAGTGAGCGCGGCCGCCGCGACACTGGCCGCCCTCGGGATCACGGTCTTCGCCCGCGCCGTCACCGGGGTGCGCGCGGACTGGCGGGGCTGCCTGCCCCAGCCGGGCAGGCGCATCTACATCGCCAACCATGTCAGCCATGGCGATTTCGTGCTCATCTGGACCGTGCTGCCGCGCGCGCTCAGGGCCGCCACGCGCCCGGTCGCGGGGGCGGACTACTGGCTGGCCTCGCCGGCCCGGCGCTTCATCGCCAGCGAGGTGTTCAACGCCCTCCTCATCGAGCGCGATCCGGCCCGGCGCACACGCGATCCCGTCGCCGACATGGCCGAGGTGCTCCAGGCCGGCGACGCGCTGATCTTCTTCCCCGAAGGCACGCGCAACACCACGCAGGAGGTGCTGCTGCCCTTCCGCAGCGGCCTGTATCATCTCTGCGCCGCCGTGCCCGATGCGCAGGTGGTTCCGGTGTGGATCGACAATCTCAGCCGCGTGATGCCCAAAGGCGAGTTCCTGCCCGTGCCGCTGCTCTGCACCGTCACCTTCGGCGAGCCGCTCACGCTCGGCCCCGACGAGGCCAGGGACGCCTTCCTGAAGCGGACACGCGACGCCCTGCTGCGCCTCGCGCCCGCCCGCCATGGCGACGCCTGATGACGGCGCGAGACCAGACGCTCGCTCTTTTCGCCGGGATCTTCGGCGTGCTCGCGCTCGCCTCCCTGGTGGGCTTCCTGCTGGCGCGCCGCGCCGGGCCGGAGGGGCCGAGCCCCGTGGTGCAGAACCTCGTCGCGCGCATCAACGCCTGGTGGGTGATGGTGGGGCTGATCGGGCTCGCCTTCCTCGCCGGGCGCACCGGCGTGGTGCTCCTCTTCGCGTTCGCCTCCTTCACCGCGCTGCGCGAGTTCATGACCCTCGTCCCGACGCGCCGGGCCGACCATTATGCGCTGGCGGCGGCCTTCTACATCGTGCTGCCGCTGCAGTACTGGCTGGTCTGGAGCGACTGGTACGGGCTCTACTCCATCTTCATCCCCGTCTACGTGTTCCTGGGCCTGCCGATCGTGGCGGTGCTGCGCGGCGATACGCACGGCTTCACCGCGCGGGTGGCCCTGCTGCAATGGGGCATGATGATCAGCGTGTTCTGCATCTCGCACGTGCCGGCGCTGCTGACCCTGCAGATCCCCGGCTATGAAGGCCGCAACCTGCTGCTGATCGCCTTCCTCGTCCTCGTCGTGCAGTCGAGCGACGTGCTGCAATATGTCTGGGGCAAGCTCTTCGGGCGCCGCAAGGTCGCCCCCACGCTGTCGCCCTCGAAGACCTGGGAGGGCCTCGTAGGGGGCGTGCTCTCCGCCACGCTGCTCGGCGCGGGGCTGTCCTGGATCACGCCGTTCAGCGCGGTGCAGGCGGGCCTGCTGGCGCTCGTGATCACGCTGCTCGGCTTCTTCGGCGGTCTCGTCATGTCGGCGCTCAAGCGGGACCACGGTGTGAAGGACTGGGGCCGCCTGATCGAGGGGCACGGCGGCATGCTGGACCGGCTGGATTCCGTGGTCTTCTCCGCCCCCATCTTCTTCCACCTCGTGCGCTACTGGTGGACGTGAGGCGAGGCCGGGAGAATCCTGTTGCGCCCGCGCATGCCAGCCATCCCCGGGGCCCCTGTTCCGCTGACGCCGAGGTGCTATGTCTCCCCCTGAAGAAACTCAGGGAGAGAGACGCATGACCAAGCGAATCCTGTTCACCGGCGGCACGGGCAAGGCGGGGCGGCACGCCCTCCCCTGGTTGCTGGACAAGGGCTACAAGATCCTCAACTTCGACCTGCAGGCCTTCGACCACCCTGGGATTCCGACCCTGATCGGCGACATCACGCAGGCGGGCCAGGTGTTCAACGCCATGACCACCCATTTCGGCTTCGACGGCTACGAGGCCGGCCGGCCTCCCGCGCCCGTGGACGCGGTCGTGCATTTCGCGGCCGTGCCGCGCGTCCTGATCAACGCCGACGACGAAACCTACCGCGTCAACGTGATGGGCACCTACAACGTCATCGAAGCCGCGATGAAGCTCGGCATCCGCAAGGTGATCGTGGCGTCGAGCGAAACGACGTACGGCGTCTGCTTCGCGGAAGGCGACAAGGACTATCACGCCTTCCCGCTGGAGGAGGACTACGACAGCGACCCGATGGACAGCTACGGGCTCTCCAAGGTCGTCAACGAGAAGACCGCCCGCGCCTTCGCCATGCGCTTCGGGGCCGACATCTACGCGCTGCGCATCGGCAACGTCATCGAGCCCAACGAGTACGATCGCTTCCCCGGGTTCGTGGCCAACCCGATGTCGCGCAAGCGCAACGCCTGGAGCTACATCGACGCGCGCGACCTCGCGCAGATCGTGCATCTCTGCCTCGAGAAGGACGGCCTCGGATACCAGGTCTTCAATGCGGTGAACGACACGATCACCGCCGACCTGCCCACCGCCGAGTTTCTGAAGAAGTATTGCCCCTCGACGCCCTTGAAGCGGCCGCTGGCCGGCTCGGAAGCGCCGCTCTCCAACCGCAAGATCCGCGAAGTGCTCGGCTTCAAGGAAGCGCACAATTGGCGCGACGAGGTGAAGAAGCTCGGCGCGAAGTAGGCGCGCCGGCGACAGCGCCCGACCGCTCCGTCGATCTCACTGAAAAAGCCCGGAGCTGACGCTGCGGGCTTTTTTGTATGGCGGTCTATCGGCGCAGGGTCAGGGCGTCGCACCCGCCGCCTGCTGCCGGGCGATGGTGCGGGCTTCGGCGCTCGCCTGGGCCAGCGCCAGCTGGCGGCGGCGCTGCAGCGTCTGGTCCGCCAGCACGCCGACGAGAATGACCGCGCCCATGACGGCGAAGTTCAGCGAACTCGGGATGCCGAGGATGTTGACGAGGTTCTGCAGCACCTGCAGCAGCACCGTCCCCAGCACGATCCCGACGATGGAGCCCTCGCCGCCCCGCAGCGAGCAGCCGCCGAGCACGGCCGCCGCGATGGCGTAGAGCTCGTAGAAGTTGCCGTGCGCCGAAGGGGATACTGATTGGGTGTAGAATACCAGGAACACGGAGGAGAGGCCCGCCAGCAGGCCGTTGATCATGTAGGCGGCGCAGATCACCTTGTCCGTCGGAATGCCGGAGAAGCGCGCCGCCTCCTCGTTCTTGCCGACGGCGAAAAGGTAGCGGCCGAACACCGACTTGTGCAGCACGAAGCCCATGATCACGGCGACGATCATCAGGAAGACGAAGGTGTGGGGCACGTTGTAGGTGCGCCCCGACATCAGCCATTCCAGGAACTCGTAGCCGCTGCCATAGCCGAAGCCCTGGGTGCTGTCCGCCGTGTACCAGCGCGCGATGCCGCGGTAGATCAGCAACCCGCAGAGCGTGACGACGAAGGGCTGCATCTTCAGCTTCGTCACCAGCAGGCCATGGATGCTGCCTAGCAGCACGCCGCCGCACAGCGTGATGACCAGCGCGATCGGCCAGACGACGTCGTGGTTGATCAGGAGGTCGAGGAACACGATCCCGAGCAGCGCGAACATCGAGCCCACGGACAGCTCGATGCCGCCCGTGATGATGACGAGGCCGACGCCGATGGCGAAAAGGCCGAACAGCCCGATCTGGTTCGCCAGGTTCATCAGGTTCACCTGGGAGGCGAACTGCGGGTTGATGGCCGTGGTCACCCCGCCGATGACGATGATCAGCACGAAGAGGCCGAGCTCTTTCTTAAACATGGCGGATCTCAAACATGGCGGACCTTACGCATGGGAGACGGTTTCGTCCTTGGCATGCTGGCCGACGGCCAGCATGAGCACATTGTGTTCCGAAAAATCCTGGCGCTCGAGGAAGCCGCTGATCTCGCCCTCGTGCATCACGGCGATGCGGTCGCTGACCCCGATCACCTCCTCCATGTCGCTGGAGATCATCAGGATCGCGACGCCCTCGTCGGCCAGCGCCCGCATCAGGCCGTAGATCTCGCTCTTGGCGCCGACGTCGATGCCGCGCGTCGGCTCGTCGAACATCAGCAGCCTCGGCCGCATCGAGAGCCACTTGGCGAGCACCACCTTCTGCTGGTTGCCGCCGGAGAGCGTGACGACCAGCGTGTCGATGTCGGGCGTCTTGATGGACAGACGCCGGCGCTGCTCCTCGGCCACCTCGCGCTCCCGCGAGCTGTCGACGATGAGCATCGTGGCATAGTTCGGAAGATCGGCGAGAGAGATGTTCTCGACGATCGGCACGTCGAGGAGCAGGCCTGACTTCTTGCGGTCCTCCGGCACGAGGTAGATGCCCTCGGCGATGGCGTCGTGGGCGTGCCTGATTGCGACCGGCTTGCCATCGAGGGTGACCGATCCCCCCATCACCGGATTCACCCCGAACACGGTCTGCGCCAGCGTGGTGCGCCCGGAGCCCACGAGCCCGGCGAGGCCGAGAATCTCGCCCCGCCTGATCGAGAGCGAGACGGTCTTTTCCGGGAAGGCGTCGGTGACGAGATCCCTGATCTCGGCGCCGCCCTCGCGCGGGCCTGACTTCGGGGGGATGTAGATCGACTTGAGGTCGCGGCCGATCATCAGGCGGATCATCGCGCCGTGGCTGATCTCCTGGCGGCTGAGTTCCCCGACGCGCCGCCCGTCCCGCAGCACCACCACGCGGTCGGCGCAGGACTTCACCTCGGCGAGCCGGTGCGAAATGTAGATGACGCTGACGCCCTCGCGGCGCAGGTCCGCGATGACTTGCAGCAGGCGGCCGGTCTCGGTGAGCGTAAGGCTGGAGGTCGGCTCGTCCATGATGATGACGCGCGCGTCGAGCGACAGCGCCTTGGCGATCTCGACCATCTGCCGCTGGGCGATGGACAGGTTCTCGACGCGCTCGCTGGGCCCGAAATCGACGCCCAGGCGCTTCAGCAGCGGCGCGACGCGCGCGTGCAGCGCAGCGTTGTCGATCATGTTGAGCAAGCCGCCGCGCCGGGGCTCGCGCCCGATCAGCACGTTGGCGGCGACGTCGAGGTTCTCGAAGAGGTTGAGCTCCTGGTGCACGAAGGCGATGCCGGTCCTGCTGGCCTCCTTCACCGTGAGCGTCGCGTGTTCGACGCCGTCGATCACGATGACGCCCGAGGAGGGTGAGGTGACGCCGCCCAGGATCTTCATCAGCGAAGACTTGCCTGCGCCGTTTTCGCCGATCAGGCCGAGCACCTCGCCACGGCGCACCGTCAGGCTGACATTGTCGAGCGCGGTGACGCCTGGATAGGTCTTGGTGATCGAGCGAAGCTCGAGCAGCACGTCTTGCGAGGGATCCGCCATCGTCTCACTCATGCGCCCGCCGGATCACCGACGGGCTGGAAATTCAGGATTTGGTGCAGGAAAATGGGCCGGCCGTGGGGGCGGCCGGCCCTCGCTGAAAGATTGCTTACTTCTTGAGAAGGTCGCGAATCTTTTCGGCGAATTCCTTGACGTTCGACTTGTCGACGATCTGCGTCGGCACGATGTTCAGCTTGTTGGCGGGGATCACGGACTTGTCGCCCTCGATGATCTTGGCCAGCGTGATCATGGACTGGTAGCCGAACTCGAAGGGCTGCTGCACGACGGTGCCGTCGATGGCGCCTTCGGCGATGCCCTTGAGGGTCTGCTGGTCCTCGTCGAAGCCGACGATCTTCAGCTTGCCGTCCTTACCGGCCGCCTTCACGGCGTTGTAGATCTGCGGGGTGTTGTACGCCCACAGGCCGACCAGCAGGTCGATGTTCGGGTACTTGGTCAGCGTGTCTTCCACGTTGGCCTTGGCCTTGGCCTGGTCGCCGCCGTCGGTGCGGATGTCGATGATCTCGATCTTGGTGCCGGCGATGGCTTCCTTGATGCCCTGGCTGCGCTCGCGGGCGTTCGCGGCGTCCATGGTGCCGACGAAGAGCATCGCCTTGCCGCCGTTCGGCAGCGCCTTCTTCATCAGCTCGCCGGCCTGGCGGCCCGCCGCGACGTTGTCCGTGCCGATGTACATCAGACGGTTGGAGTTCGGCGCGTCCGCGTCCTGGGTGATCAGGGCGGCCTTGGCGGCGACCTGGTTCAGGATGTCGGTGGAGTTGTCGGGGTTGACCGGGCTGATGGAGACGCCCGCCACGTTCTTGGCGAGGAGATCCTCCAGGATGCGCTTCTGCGCGGCGGCCGACATCTCGCCGGGGATGTAGAACTCGATGTTGTAGTTCGGCAGCTCCTTCTGGGCCTTCTCGGTGCCGCGCCGGGCGATCGTCCAGAAGTCGGCGGGAACGTTGACGACAAAGGCGAGGGTCTTCTTGGCCTGGGCGTGAGCCGCCGGCACGAGCGCCGCGCTGGCCATCACGGCCGAGGCCAGTCCAACGAAGGTCCGCTTGGAAATCAGCTTCATGGTGTCGTTTCCTCTTGTTCGTGGGTCGTTGGTGGTTCGACTATTCCCGGCCGGAGCCGGCGTGCGCGGCCCCACAGCCGCACAGGTCGTTCTTCACGTCGCTTCGGCTGGAGCCGCCGGGCCGCCTCGGGGACGCCGTGGCGGCGACCGGCTCAGACCCAGCCTCCGTCGACGATATAGCTCTGGTTGGTGCAGGCGGACGCCTCGTCCGAGGACAGGAACACCGCCACCCGCGCCACGTCGTCCGGCACCAGCCGGCGCTTGATGCACTGATGCGCTTCTCGCGTGGCCTCGCCCTCCGGGCTCATCCAGAGGTCGAGCTGTCGCTGGGTCATGATCCAGCCCGGCGCGATCGAGTTCACGCGGATGTTGAAAGGCCCGTAGTCGCGCGCCAGCGAGCGCGTCAGGCCGAGCACGGCGGACTTGCAGGCGTTGTAGACAGGCATCCCGCCCATGCCGGCCATCCAGGCGATCGAGCCGAAGCAGATGATCGAGCCGCCGCCGGCCTCCTTCATGTCGGGGAGCACCGCCTGCGAGGCGAAGAACTGGTGCTTCAGGTTCACCGCGATGCGGTCGTCGAAATACTCGGGCGTGACCGCCTCGGTGTCGTGCCGCTCGTCATGCGCGGCGTTGTTGACCAGCACCGTGATGGGGCCGTTCGCCTGCCTGATCGCCACGATGGCGCGCTGCAGGGCGGCGATGTCGCGCAGGTCGGCATGCTCGAAATGCACGGAGCCGCCCTCGGCCCGGATTTCGTCCGCCAGCGCCCTGGAGGCGGGCTCATTGATGTCGATGAAACCGACGCGGCACTTCTGCGCGGCGAACCGCCGGGTGATCGCAGCGCCGATACCCGAACCGCCGCCCGTGATGAGCACGGACTGGCCCTCGAGGTCCGGATAAATGGCTCCGGCCATGTGCGTTTCGCTCCCATGATTATTTTGACCGGGTGAGGTTCGCACCTCAGGCAGCCGACATCAAGGGCCAAAATTGTCGAGCTTTGGCCAGAAGAGCAAGACCAATCCGTCTTGCGGCGGACGCTGGACTGGCATGCATCAGGACATTGCGATGCTCCCGGGCGAATTTCGGGCGATCCTCAGTTTTCCGGCTAGGCAGGGTGATGAGTGGCGAACCTCAGCCCTGCGCCGGGAAGGCAGCTGGCGCGGGGCAAGGCCCAACACGCTAGCGTTGCAAGAGACGGTTAAACCCGACTAAATGGCGCGTCATCCTGGGAATGCGCGAGCGTCGACGTGGCAATGCATGGCGATGGGGATCCGGGCGGCGCACAGGCAGCCGCTTCGCCGGGCGAACAAGCCGGAGAACAAGCCCGAGAACAAGGCAAGGACCCCGCCGATACCGATCTCCTGTCCGTCATCGAGGATGAGGACAGTCCGCAGCACGGTTCCGGTGCAAGGGAGCCGCAGGGCCGCCGCGCCAAAGTGGCGATCATCGACGATGACGAGGCCGTGCACGAGGGCACGCGCTTCGCGCTGAAAGGCTACTCGCTGAACGGAAGCGGGCTCGAAATCCTGTCCGCCTACTCCGCGGCGCAGGCGCGGGACCTGCTGGCCGCGCACCCCGATACCGCGGTGATCCTGCTCGACGTCGTGATGGAGACGGATACGGCGGGGCTGGACCTCGTGGGCTTCATCCGGGACGACCTGGCCAACGACACCGTGCGGATCATCCTGCGGACGGGCCAACCCGGCCAGGCCCCGGAGCGCGAGGTGATCGTCCGCTACGACATCAACGACTACAAGTCGAAGACCGAGCTCACCGCCGACAAGCTCTTCACGACGCTGACCGCGGCGCTGCGCAGCTACGATCAGCTTCACCGGATCAGCGAGACCAACCGCAAGCTCGGCGCCATCGCCGAATCGACGTCGCGCCTGCTGAAGATGCGCTCCCTGCAGAGCCTGGCCGAGGGCATGCTGGACCGGCTGGGCCTTTTCCTGGGGCTCCAGGGCGCGGGGGCGGTGATACTAGCCGGGCTCGCCGGCGAGGACCCCGCCGTCCTGGCGGCGCGCGGGCGTCATGCCGACCTTGTGCGGCGCGCGGCCTCCGGCGGCCTCCCGCCCGACCTGCAGGCCGCGACCATGGCGGCTTCCGCCGCGACGCAGCCGGTCACGAGCACGGCGGGCCATTTGTCTGTCCGCCTGCCCACCGAGAGCGGCCGCTCGGTCATCATCGCGCTGGAAGGTGCGGCGAGCGCCGCGGACGACGACCGCATCCTGCTCGAGGTATTCGCCGATCGCCTGGCGGCCGCATTCGACAACGCGCTCCTGCATGGCGAACTGCGCGAGGCCAACAGTTTCCTCGAGCAGCGCGTGGCCCAGCGCACCAACGAACTCCTGGCCGCCAACCGCCGCCTGGAAGCGCAGTGGGCCCGGGCGCGCCGCACCACGGCCTTCCAGAACGAGGTGCTCGGCATCGTCGCGCACGATCTCAAGAACCCCCTGTCCGTGATCATGGGGCGAACCGAAATCCTTAGCGAAGTGCTCAAGGAGCAGGACGCGCTCAGCGACGCCGCGCGCAACCAGATCGAGCGGATCCGGGACTCGGCGAAGCTCCTCACCGGCATGGTGGACAGCCTGATCAAGGACGCCATGGCCGATGCGTCCGACATCCCCGTCCACCGGGAGAGCGCCGACCTCGGCGCGCTGGTCAGCGAGGCCGTGGAGGCGAACCGCCCCCTCGCCGAGCGCAAGGAGCAGGCCCTCACCTTCACGGGAGCCGACGGCGTCCGGATCGCCTGCGATCCCGAGCGGATGCGCGAAGCCGTCGACAACCTCGTCGGCAACGCCGTCAAGTACACGCCTGCCGGCGGCAGGATCGCGGTCACCCTCGAACGCAGCGCTTCGGAGGCGCGCATCCGGGTGAGCGACAACGGTCCCGGCCTGCTGCCGGAGGATTTCCCGCGCCTGTTCGGCCGGTTCCAGCGCCTCTCGGCCCGGCCCACCGGCGGGGAGAACTCAACGGGCCTCGGCCTCTTCATCGCCAAGCGGATCGTCGAATTGCATGACGGGCGCATCGAGGTGCATTCGCCGGGTCCCAACCAGGGCGCGCAGTTCGAGATCGTGCTCGACATCGCGGCATCGGCGGAGGCCGCCGCGTGAGCGACCGCCAGCACATCGCCGTCGTGGACGACCAGGCCGAAGCCCGCGAGATGATCGGCGACTACCTCGCCCTGCACGGGTTCCAGGTCTCGGTCTGTGACGGCGGCGCGAGCCTGCGCCAGCTCATCCAGCGCGATCCGCCGGACTTGATCATCCTCGACCTCAACATGCCCGGCGAGGACGGGCTCTCGGTGATCCGGAGCCTGAAGCACACCAGCCGCATTCCCGTGATCATGCTGACGGCCAGCGCCAGCGCCATCGACCGCGTGGTCGGGCTGGAACTGGGCGCGGACGACTATGTGGCGAAGCCCTGCGAGCTGCGCGAGCTCCTGGCCCGCATCCGCTCGGTCCTGCGCCGCATGCGCTGGTTGCGCGGCGGCCCCGGCGACCGGCGTCTCGCCGCGATCGCCTCCTTCGACATCGCAGGCTTCAGCCGCCTCGTGCAGGAGGACGAGCCCGGCACGCAGGTCGCCATCGACTCCGTGCTGGAGGACCCCGTCGCGCCGAGCCTCTCGCGCTTCAACGGGACGCTTTTCAAAATGCTGGGCGACGGAGCGCTGGTGGAGTTTCCCAGCGTCGTCGACGCGGTGGACTGGGCCGTCGACGTCCAGGGCGCCATGGCGCGCAACCGGACCAGCGGCCGCCCCGGCTCGCACCTGCGCTTCCGCGTGGGCATCGCCATCGGCGACATCATCGTCAGCAACAACGACCGCTTCGGCGAAGGCATCGCGCTCGCGGTGCGGATCCAGGAGCTGTCGTTTCCCGACGGCGTGACCTTGTCGGACTACGTCCACCGGCTCGTGCGCGGCAAGACGACCGCGCAGTTCGCTGACGGCGGCATCCACGCCATGAAGAACTTCGACGAGCCCATGCAGATCTGGCACTGGGCCCCCGAAGGCGTCGACCTGCCAAGGTGACCCGCCGACCCTCTGGCGCTTCCACGGCCCGCAGACACCTTCTGCTCGGGCGCTTCCACTGCCCTCATGCTGAGGAACGGGCGAAGCCCGTGTCTCGAAGCACCGCAAGGGGCAGGGAGCGGACCGAACGGCGCTCCCGAATGATCGCCGTGCTTCGAGACGCCCCGGATCAAGTCCGGGGCTCCTCAGCATGAGGATCATTCGTGCTGCTCGCCGATGTCCTGCTGCTTCTCCAGTATCAGACGACACCTTCTGCCTGGACGCTCCCACCGCCCTCATGCTGAGGAACGGGCGAAGCCCGTGTCTCGAAGCACCGCGAGGGGCAGGAAGCGGAGGACAACGGCGCTCCCGAATGATTGCCGTGCTTCGAGACGCCCCGGATCAAGTCCGGGGCTCCTCAGCATGAGGGGCATTGAGGGTCGGGCCGGGCGCGGCGGCAGCCTCTATTCCTTGATGTCCACTCCATCGAACGGATGCCGCCCCAGCGGGTCCATGACGAAGTTCGTCACCTCCGCCCTCGTGGCCATGAACACCACGGAGTGCGCGATGGGGACCCAGGGCGCTTCGGCGTGGAAGATCTCCTGCGCCTTGCGGTAGAGCTGCTCGCGCACCTCGCGGTCGGGCGTCAGCTTGGCCTTGGTGACCAGCGCGTCGTAGTCGGCCTGGCACCAGTGGGCGACGTTGTTGCCGCCATGGCGGGCGGCCGTGCAGCCCAGCAGCACGTGCAGGAAGTTGTCGGGGTCCCCATTGTCGCCGGTCCAGCCATAGAGGGCCATCGTGTGCTGCCCGTTCTGGATCGCGGCCCGGTACTCGCTCCACTCGCGCGTCACCAGCTTCAGCCGCACGCCGATCTGCGCGAGGTCGGACTGGATCATCTCCGCCACGCGCTTGCCGTTGGGGTTGTAGGGGCGGCTCACCGGCATGTACCAGAGCTCGGTCTCGAAACCGTTGCCGAGCCCGGCCTCCGTGAGGAGCTTCTGCGCCTCGGCCCGGTCGAAGGCGTAGTCCTTGATGTCGTCGTTGTAGGACCAGAGCGTCGGCGGGATCGGGTTCTTCGCCACGGCGCCCGCCCCCTGGTAGACGGCGGTCACGATCGCCTGCTTGTCGATGGCCATGGAGAGAGCGCGGCGCACGCGAATGTCGTCGAAGGGCGGCTTCTCCGCGTTGAAGGCGAGATAGCCGATGTTCAGCCCCTCCTGCGTGAGCAGCTTCAAGGCGCGGTCCTCGGCGATCCGCGGCGCGTCGCCGGGGTTCGGGAACGCCATGACGTGGCATTCGCCCGATTTCAGCTTGGTGAGGCGCACCGCCGGGTTGGGCGTGATCGAGAACACCAGCGTATCGATGGGCTGGCGGCCGCCCCAGTAGTCCTCGAACGCCCGGTAACGGACGGTGACGTCCTTCTGGTAGCTCTGGAACGTGAACGGCCCGGTGCCGATCGGCTGCCAGTCGAGCAGCTCCGGCTTGCCGAGCTTGAGCAGCTGGGCGGCATACTCGGCCGAGAGCACCACGTTGAACGGCATGGCGAGATCAGCCAGGAACGGCGCCTCGGGGTGATTGAGCGTGATGCGGACCGTCATGTCGTCGACCGTTTCGATCGATTTCAGGAGCTCCGGCATCCCCATGTCGCGGAAAAAATCGAAACTGAAGCCCGACACCTTGTGGAAGGGGTGGTCCTCCTTCCACTGCCGCACCAGCGAGAACACGACGTCGTCCGCGTTCATCGTCCGCGTCGGCTTGAACAGTCCGTTCGCGTGGAACTTCACGCCCGCGCGCAACCGGAAGGTGTAGACGAGGCCGTCCGGCGACACCGTCCAACTCTCGGCCAATCCCGGCTCCACGAGCGTCGTGCCCTTTTTGAACTCGACGAGGTTGTTGAACATCGGGCGTCCGGCGTTCATGCCGGTCGTGGTGGTCACGATCTGCGGGTTCAGCGCCTCGGGATTGCCCTCCGAGCAGAACACGAGCGTCTTGGCGGAAGCCGGCGAGGCGGCAGCCACTATCCCGGCGAAGAGCCCGGCGAGCACTTTGGTGTCGAAGCGGCGGGTGGCGGTGGTTGCAGCGTTCATGATGGTGCTCCCTCCTTCGCTCGCACCCCGGGTTTCCCGGCAGGTCGCGCCGCGGCGGCCTGCTGGCCCTCGGGCATGGGCGCGATCCGCGGGATTTCGATCGTGAAGCTCGTGCCCGCGCGCGCGCCGCTCGACGCCTCGATGCGCCCGCGCAGGGTCTGGCTGACGAGGTTGTAGACAATGTGCAGGCCGAGCCCGGTACTGCCCTTCTGGCGCGCCGTGGTGAAGAACGGGTCGAAGATGCGCGGCAGGTTCTCGGCCGGGACGCCGCGCCCGTCGTCCGACACGACGAGCCGGATCCTGTCCGCGCCGATCTCGCTCGCCGCGATCTTCAACGTGCCGCCCTGCCCCTCCTCGAAGGCGTGTGTGGCGGCGTTGACGACGAGATTGGTCAGCACCTGGCCCAGCGCGCCGGGATAGGTCTCCGCCATGACGCCCTCGGGGCAGTCGATCTCGACCGCCAGGCCGCGCTTGCGCAGGATGGGGCTGAGGCTGAGCACGAGCTCGTCGAGCCAGGCCCTCAGCGCAATGGCGCGTCGCTCGCCGCTCACCTGGTCGGCCGCCACCTGCTTGAAGCTGTGCACGAGATTGGCGGCGCGCGAGAGGTTCATCGCCAGGAGATGCGTGCCCTCGCTCATGCGCTCGATGAACCCCATCAGCTGCGAACGCAGCAGAGGCTGGCTGCCGGCGGTGGTCGAGAAGGCCTTGGCCTCCTGCTCCATGACGGTCGCCGTCGTCAGCGCCACGCCGACGGGCGTGTTGATCTCGTGGGCGACGCCGGCCACGAGCTGACCCAGGGAGGCGAGCTTCTCGGCCTGGATCAGCTCCGCCTGCGTGCGCTGGAGGTCCGCGAGCGCCGAATCCGCCCGCTGCACGGCCTCGCGCAGCGCACCCTCGCGGGCCACGATCTCGTCCACGAAGAAGTTGGCGGCGCGGGCCATGTCGCCGAGCTCGTCGGTGCGGTGCGCGTCCGACACCCCTCCCCCGGCCGGGTCTTCGGCCAGGCGCAGCATGCTCTGCTGCACGCGCTGCAGCGGCTGCACGATGGAGCGGGCGACGACGATCGCCGCGTAGGACCCGAAGAACAGCCCGATCGTGGCTCCGATGAGCAGGATCATGCGCGTCGTGGTGCCCAGCCGGTCGGCGTCGCCGGTGAAGGTGTCGTTCAGCTCCCGCGCGACGCCGGTGAGGCTCATGGCGGCCTCGTTCATGCCCGCAATGGCCGCATTCTGCTCCTCCAGGCCCTCCAGCGTCGTCGCGAGCCGGTTGCGCCACTGGTCGAGCGACTCGATCATCTCGGTCTGGATCAGCGGAGAAATGGGCAGCCGCGCCATGGTGGCCCCGAGCTCCTCGCTCTCCTCCAGCGCGGCGCGCGCCTCCACCACATTGCGCGAGTCCAGCGCGTTGCTCGTCCGCTGCCCCAGCTTGAGGGCCGCGATGGCGATGTTCTGGGTCGCCTGCTCCGTCTCGTTCGCCTCGATGGAGTAGGTGAGGAGTTGCCCTACCTCCTCGTGCAAGGACCGCTCGGCGGAGCCGTCCACCTTGAGCAACCGCTCGCACCAGTCCACCAGGTCCGCCGTGGACCCGAGCGGATCGCCGACGGAAGCCCCCGCCGCGCGGGTCGCATCCCAGGCTGCAAGCAGCTGTTCCAGCGACCGGGCGTCGGCATTGCGGCCGGCCGCCTGCAGCGAGCGCTCGAGGTCCCGCGCGGCGTTGCGCACCAGCCCCTCGGCGAAGGAGACCTGCGGTCCCTCCGTGGCCCCGATGATGTTGATCTTAAACTGCGAGGTGGCGATGACGGCGCGCAGGTTCTGCGCCTGGTCGACGATCTCCCGGATGCTGCGCAGCCGTTGGTCTTTCTCCGAGACCGACCCGACAATATCCGCGTTGGAGGCGTGCTGGCGGGTGCGCGCCTGGTCCGTCAGGAGGACCAGGCCGGTGGCGCGTTCGCTCATCTCGCGGGTCAGCCTGTCGTTGCGCTCCGTCGACTGGACGAGCCGGCGCATCTGCGCGTCATAGTTCTTCAGGTTGCGCCCGGCGCTAGCCACTGCGTCGGCCTGGGCGGGGTTGCGCGTGTTGTCCGCCAGCGACGCGAGGTTCTGCGCCGCGAAGGTCGTGAGCTGGAAGAACCGCGCCGCGGTCCGTCCACGCTCCGCCGCAGGATCGGTCGGGAACCGGTCGCGTTCCGCGGAGGCGAGCAGCAGGTCGCGGTAAACGACGCCGGCGATCACCGCGCCGCTCCGAGCACGATCCGCCTCGCGCAGCAGGAACCACGAGGCCGTGGCGATTACCGCCGCGATGACGATCGGGATGCCGCCGACGAGGAAGACCTTGGACGCAATACGCAGGGCGCGACCTCCCTGATCGTGCACCGAGAGCTGCCAACCTAGCAATGAGAGCGCACACGTGAAAGGTGTGTCACCTCAATGATGCCCCTCATACTTGGGAACCCGCCGATGTGATCCGGGGCCGCACCGACGGTCCTCATCGTGAGGAAGCCGCAAAGCGGCTGTCTCGAAGGACCGCCCACGGTTTGGCGCTCCCTCCCGATTCCCACCGTTCGCGGTGATTCGAGATGGCCCGGACCAGGTCCGGGCCTCCTCAGCATGAGGCGATTGGAGATCTTAGGAAGCCCCGGATGCGATCCGGGGCCGCGCCGACGGTCCTCATCCTGAGGAAGCCGCAAAGCGGCTGTCTCGAAGGACCGCCCACGATTTGGCGCTCCCTTCCCGCGCCCCACCGTTCGCGGTGCTTCGAGATGGCCCGGACCAGGTCCGGGCCTCCTCAGCATGAGGGGCTTGGAGGCCTTAGGAAGCCCCGGATGCGATCCGGGGCGGCGCCGACGGTCCTCATCCTGAGGAAGCCGCAAAGCGGCTGTCTCGAAGGACAGCCCACCGTTTGGCGCTCCCTTCCCGATTCCCACCGTTCGCGGTGCTTCGAGATGGCCCGGACCAGGTCCGGGCCTCCTCAGCATGAGGGGATTGGAGGCCTTAGGAAGCCCCGGATGCGATCCGGGGCCGCACCGACGGTCCTCATCCTGAGGAAGCCGCAAAGCGGCTGTCTCGAAGGACGACCCACGGTTTGGCGCTCCCTCCCGCTGCCCACCGTTGACGGTGCTTCGAGACGGCCCGGACCAAGTCCGGGCCTCCTCAGCATGAGGGACTTGGTGGGTTCCGCTCGCGTGTGGAGCAGAGGTGCGCCCTGCCGCTTCGCTACGCGGGGGCTTTACGCCCGGGCGTACTTCGCCGTCCGCAGCTTCTCCGCGTAGACGTTGATGATCAGCGCCGCGAGCAGGATGAGGCCGCGGATCAGGATCTTCAGGAAGCTGTCGATGTTGACGTGGTCGAGCCCATTGTTGAGCACGCCCAGCACGAAGAGGCCGACGATGGTGTTGCCGATGCCGCCGCGTCCGCCGAACAGGCTGGTGCCGCCCACCACGACCGCCGCGATGGCGTCGAGCAGGTAGCTGTCGAACTCGTTCTGCTGCGCGCTGCCGAAATAGGCGACGCCCAGCATTCCCGCCATGCCGGAGCAGACGGCGGAGATCACCATCACCGAACCGACGATCAGCGCCACGTTCACGCCCGAGTTCTGGGCCGCCTCGCGGTTGCCGCCGACCATATACACGTAGCGTCCGAAGCGCGTGTAGGTGAGCACGATGTGAGCCACCAGCAGCACGAGCGCCGCCACGATCACGATCCATGGCACGCCCGCGATGGAGCGCGAGCCGAGCGTGGTGATCAGGCTCGGCACGGAATAGGCGATCTGGCCGCGCACCATCAGGGCGCAGATGCCCGCGCCGATCTGCATCATGGCGAGCGTCATGATGAAGGAGGGGATGCCGATCTTCGTCACGCCGATGGCCGTGATGAGCCCGAGCAGGAAGCACGAGGCGAAGGCCAGGATGATCGCCACCGCGCCGGGCAGCGGCAGGTTGGCGATGTTCACGCTGGCGTCCTGCATGGTGAAGAACGCCACCACGATGCCGGTGGCGTTCGCCACGGCGGCGACGCTGAGGTCGATCTCGGCGGTCAGGATCACGAAGGTCAGGCCGACGGCGATGATGGCCGTCACCGAGACCTGCTGCAGGATGTTCCAGACGTTGCCGACCGTGGTGAAGGAGGGGCTGGCGAAGGAGAAGAACAGCACGAGGAACAGCAGCGTCAGGAACGGCGCGATGTTGCGCAGCTGGTCGCGCAGCCATGTCCCCGTTCGCGTCTTGAAATCCGGCCGGCCGGTGTCGGTGGTCGAGGCGTTCATGGTCTTGGTTCCTAGGCGGCGGCCAGAAGCTGGTCTTTCGAAATGGTTCGGTCGGCGAATTCCTGGGCGACCTGGCCGCGGCGCATGACGATGATGCGGTCGGCCATGGAGAGCACGGTCTCGGGCTCGGTCGAGAGCACGATGACGGCGATCCCCTGCTCCTTCAACGACTTGACGATGCGCACCACGTCTTCCTTGGCGCCGACGTCCATGCCCTTGGTGGGCTCGCAGAGCACCAGCACGCGCGGCGTGCGCGTCAGCCAGCGCGCCAGCGCCACCTTTTGCTGGTTGCCGCCCGAGAGCGCGCCGAGCCGCGTATCGGCGTCCGGCGCGCGGATGCGGAGCGCCTTGATGTGCCCCTCCGCGATCTCGCGTTCCCGCGCCGGGTTGAGCCACAGCTTGGAGATCGTCTCCAGGATGGAGATCGAGATGTTCTTGTAGATCGGCTCGTCGGAGAACAGCATCGCCCGCCGGCTCTCCGGCACGAAGGCGACGCCGACCTGCTTGGCCTGCGCAGTGTTGCCCAGGCGGGCCGGTTTGCCGCCGATGCGCAGTTCCCCGGTTTCCGGCTTCAGCCGGCCGAACAGGGTGCGCGACAGCTCGATCTGGCCGCAGCCCATGAAGCCGTAGACGCCCAGCACCTCGCCGGCCTTCACGTTGAAGCTGACGTCCGAGAACGCCGGCGAATGGCCGAGCTTCACCGCTTCCAGCACCACCGGCGCGCCGGGCGGGCTCGCGAGCGTATGCGTGCCGAGGTAGCTCTCCTCGATGTCCTCGGCTCCGGTCCCGATCATCCGCTCGATGATCCAGGCCTTGTCGGTCTCGGGCGTGACCTTCGCGGTGACGATCTTGCGGCTGTTGCGGAAGATCGTGACGACGTCGGAGATGTTCAGGACGTCATCGAGGAAGTGCGAGATGAAGATGATGCTGCGGCCCTCTTCCCGCAGCCGGCGCAGCACCGTGAACAGGCGCTCCGTCTCGGGCGGGGAGAGCGCGGAGGTGGGCTCGTCGAGGATGATCACCCTGGCCCCGGAGAACAGCACCCGGCTGAGCTCGACGAGCTGCTGGATGCCGATCGGGTAAGCGCCGATGGGCATGGCCGTGTCGACGTCCAGCCCGAGCCGGGCGAGCAGCTCGCGCGCCGTGCGGTGCATGGTCTTCCAGTCGATCATGCCCATGCTGGTGGTCGGCTGGGAGCCCAGGAACACGTTCTCGGCCACCGTGAGGTCGGGCGCGATGGAGAGTTCCTGGTGCACCATGCCGATGCCGGCGGCTAGCGCATCGGCGGACGAGCGGAAGTGAACCTCCCGCCCGTCGATGCGGAAAGACCCGTCGTAGCCCGTGTGGACCCCGGCGATGATCTTCATCAGCGTGCTTTTGCCCGCGCCGTTCTCGCCGACGAGACCATGGATCTCGCCGGCGTTGAGCGTCAGGTCCACGCCACGAAGGGCCTGGACGCCGCCGAAGGATTTCGAGATGTCGACCAGCTCGAGGAGCGGCGGTGTTTCGGCCATCGTCGTGATTCCCGATCCGATCTCAGATCAGGAACTGCTCTTCCATCCACGCCATGCCCGGCGCGTTGGCCTTCGTGACGACCGGACCGTCGGTGACGATGTTCTTCGGGATGTCGGTGCCGGTCTTGGCCCCGTTCATCACCGCCGCAACGCCCGCCACGATCGCGCCGCCATGGATGCGGCAGGACGGGTTGCGGACGGTGGCGAACATGCGCCCGTCGGAGACGGCCGCGATGGCCGGCGGCATGGCGTCGACGCCGCCGATCTTGATCTCGGTCCGGCCCTTCGCCTTCATGACGTTGTAGGCGGCGAGCGCCATGTCGTCATTGTGGAAGAAGGCCGCGTCGATCTTCAGGTACTTCGTCAGGTAGGACTCCCAGAGGCGCACGGCCTTGGTGACGTCCCAGTCCGCCGGCTGGGTTTCCAGCACCTCGATCTTCGGGAACTTCTTGACCACGGAGTCGAAGCCGCGGGCGCGGCCCTGCGCGCCGGTGTGGCCGAGCGCGCCCTGCGTCATGATGACCTTGCCCTCGCCGCCGATGGCGTCGACGAGCGCCTGGGTCACCGAGGCGCCCATGAACTCGTTGTCGGGAGCCAGGAAGGTGTGGACGTTGATCGAGTCGAGAGGGGCGATCAGCGTGTCCATGTCGATCACCGGCGTGCCGGACTCGATCATCTTGTTGACCGGCGCGGTGAGCGTGCCGATGCCGAACGCCTGGATGGCGACGAAGTCCCATTTCTGGGAGGCCATGTTGTCGATGGCCGAGCGCTGCTTGACCGCGTCGAGCTGGCCGTCGAACCACGTGACCTCGACATTGAAGAGCTTGCCCCAGTACTCGGCGGCCTGCTTGCCCTGGGCGCACCAGGTGGCCTGCAATCCGGCGTTGGAGAAAGCGGCCTTCAGGGGCTTGGTGGCACGGCCGGCTTCCTTGGCCATCGCCTGCGCCATCAGAGGATTGAAGCCCATCCCGCCGAACATGGCGGCTGCTCCGGCGGCGAACGCCGAGCTGCGGATCAGGCCGCGGCGGGACGTGTTTGTGAAATCGTCGTCTTGGGACATGCTTTCCTCCTGGGAATGCGGCTTTTCCAGCTCGCAGTTGTGCGCGGCCAAGCTGCCACGTCTTCCTGCGTGTTGTCACGAGGCAAAAACCGCTGATCGGCCCTGCTCCAGCATGTGAGCCTTGCGCGCCGGCGCCGTGCTAGCCCCGGCCCGGCGGGCGTCGAGTCGGCCTGCGCGGGATCGACGGGGCGGGCCGCGCCGTCGTAGACACGACAGCGTGCGCGGGCCGGAACTGGAAGCGATCATGCGAGCCGAGGGCGACGAGGGCCGGCGCATCATCCACGCGGCTGGGGATGAGCGCTCGATCCGGCGGCTGGAGGACGAGCGCTTCCTGACCGGGCGCGGGCGGTATCTCGACGACGCTCCCGCGCAGGGGCAGCTCGCGCTGGCGGTGCTGCGCTCCCCGCACGCGCACGCCGCTATCCTCTCCATCGATACGCGGGCGGCGGCCGCTGCGCCTGGCGTTTCAGCCGTCCTCACCGCCGCCGATCTCGACGCGGCGGGCATCGGCCCCCTGCCCTGTTCGGTGACGCTCGACCCCTCCGCGAGCCTCATGGCGCCCGAGCGCCTCCCGCTCTGCCGCGACCGGGTGCGGCATGTGGGCGATCTTGTCGCCTGCGTCGTGGCGGAGAGCCGCGCCCTCGCCCTCGAAGCGCTCGACCTGATCGCGGTCGATTACGACGTGCTGCCGGCCGTAACCGACCTGCGGCGCGCCGGCGAAACCGGCGCGACCGAGATCTGGGACGAAGCGCCGGGCAACATCGCTTTCCGCTATAGACGGGGCGATGAAGCCGCCACGCAGGCCGCCTTCGCGAGGGCGGCGCACGTCGTCGCACTCGACATCGTGAACAATCGCGTGGCCGCGATGGCGCTGGAGCCGCGCGCGGCCTTGGGGAGCTACGATCCCGAGACGGGCCGCTATCTGCTGGAGGTGAGCGGGGCGTCCGTGCATCACATCCGGCGCGAACTCGCCGAGAGCGTCCTGCGCATTCCGCTCGACCAGCTGGACGTCGTCACGCCGGACGTCGGCGGCGGCTTCGGCATGAAGAACGTGCCCTACCCCGAATACGCGCTCGTGCTCTTCGCGGCCCGGCGCCTGGGCCGGCCGGTGCGCTGGCTCGCCGAGCGCATCGAGGATTTCACGAGCGGGGCGCATGCGAGAGACAACCTGACGCGCGGCCGCCTGGCGCTGGACGCGGAGGGACGTTTCCTCGCCGTGGCGGTCGAGACGACGGCCAACATGGGCGCTTATCTCAGCAGCCTCGGCCCCGGCCCGGCGACCAACGCCACCGCGAGCGCAACGGGCGGGCTCTACGCCATCCCCACGATGACGCTGGCGGTGGACGGCGTGTTCACGAACACCGCCCCCGTCGACGCGTATCGCGGCGCAGGCAAGCCGGAGGCGAACTACCTGATCGAGCGGCTGATCGACGTCGCCGCGGCGAGGCTCGGTCTCGATCCCATCGCGTTGCGGCGCAAGAACCTCATCGCCGCCACGCCTTATCGGACGCCGATGGGGTTCACCATCGACAGCGGGGATTTCAGCGGCAATCTCGACCGCGCCCTCGCCGCGGCGGACTACGCCGGTTTCGAAGCGCGCCGGGCCGAGGCGGCGCAACACGGACGGATGCGGGGCTTCGGCCTCTCCTGCTTCCTCGAAACCTCGCGCTACACGCCCAACGAGGAGGCCTGGCTGCGCCTGGAGCCGGACGGCGTCATCGAGATCGCGGTCGGCTCGCACTCCAACGGCCAGGGCCACGAGACCAGCTTCGTCCAGCTCGCGGCGGAGCGGCTGGGCCTCCCGCTGGAGCGCTTCCGCTACGTGCAGGGCGACACGCGCCGCGTGCCGAGGGGCGGCGGACATGGCGGCGCGCGCTCGCTGCATCTCGGCGGGACGGCGGTGCTGATGGCGGCGGACGCGTTGCTCGAAACGGCCCGCCCGCTCGCGGCGCGGCTGCTGCAGGCCGCTCCGGAAGACGTCGGCTACGAGGCCGGGACGTTCTTCGCGCCGGCCGCCTCGTCCCCCACCGGCGGCGCTCGCCGGAGCATCGCGCTGACCGAGATCGCCGGAGCGCTGGGCCGGTCCGGGCCAGGGGCGATCGTGGAAGGCCACGCGGAGAACGTGTGCGACCTCTACACCTTCGCCAATGGCTGCCACACCTGCGAGGTGGAGGTGGATCCCGACACGGGGGAGGTCCGCCTGCTCAGCTACACGGCCGTCGACGACTACGGCAACCTGGTCAACCCGCTGCTCACCGAGGGCCAGATCCACGGAGGCATTGCGCAGGGCGTCGGCCAGGCGCTCATGGAGCACGCGGTCTATGACCCGGAGTCCGGCCAGCTCCTGAGCGCCACGCTGATGGACTACGCCGTGCCCCGCGGTGCGGACCTGCCGAGGCTGGATATCGGCTTCGTGGAGATCCCCACCGCCGCCAATCCCATGGGCGTAAAAGGGGCCGGCCAGGCCGGGGCCATCGCCGCGCCCGCGGCGGTGATGAACGCCATGATGAACGCGCTGAAGCCGCTCGGCGTGGAACACATCGACATGCCCGCCACGCCAGAGCGGGTGTGGCGTTCGATCCGGGATGCTTCTGGATCGCTGTGAAGCGCTTGATGCGTCCCACTCCCCCTTGTGGGGAGTGGTTAGGGGTGGGGGTCGCCCCCGCGCTTGGCGTTGGCGTTCCCATGTATGCTCACGATCGACATCGAGCGACCCCCACCCCCGCCCTCCCCACAGGGGGGAGGGAGTTCGCGCGTTGGTTTGGCGCCTGGCGTCGCCTCAATACCAGGCGTCCGGCATTCCCGCCTTGCGCTGCGCGACGAACGCGTCCAGCGCCTCGCGCACGCCTTCGTCCATCGCCGGCGCTTCGAACTCGCGCAGCATGCGCTTCCATTTGGCGTTGGCGCGTTGCTGGATGTCCTGGGAGCCCTCGTCGGTCCATTGCTCGAACGAGTTGTTGTCCGATAGGGGGAAATCGTAGAACGCCGTCTCGAAGTTTCGCATCGTGTGGGCCGAACCGAGGAAGTGCTTGCCCGGCCCGACCTCGTGGAAGGCGTCGAGGCCCAACGCGTTCTCGTCGATGGGCATGCCCTTGGCGAAGACGTGGAACGCGCCGAGCTGCTCGGCGTCGATGACGAACTTCTCGTAGCCCATCGACAGCCCGCCTTCCAGCCAGCCGGCCGAGTGCAGGATGAAGTTCGCGCCGCAGAGCACGGCCGGCCACATCGAGTTGGCGCTCTCGAAAGCGGACTGCGCGTCGGCGATCTTGGAGGCGCAGAGGTTGCCGCCGCAGCGCAGCGGTACGCCGAGGCGGCGGGCGAGCGCGCCGATGGCGAAGTAGGCCATCGCCGGCTCCGGCGTGCCGAAGGTCGGCGCGCCCGATTTCAGCGACATCGAGGACAGGAAGTTGCCGAGGATCACCGGCGAGCCCGGCCTTTCGAGCTGGCCGAGCGCGACGCAGACCATGGCCTCGGCGAAGCACTGCGCCAGCGCGCCGGCCGTGGTGACCGGCCCCATCGCCCCGCCGAGGATGAAGGGCACGCAGACGGGGGCCTGGTTCGCCGAAGCATAGGTGCGGATGACGCGGCTCGCCTCGCCGTCCAGCACCAGCGGGGAGTTGACGTTGACGTTGCCGAGGATGACGCAATTGGCGTCCACGAACGCCTCGCCGAACAGCACGCGGCAGAGATCGATGGAGTCCTGCGCGCGCGGCGCGGTGGTGACCGAGCCCATGAACGGCTTGTCGGAGAGCGTCATGTGCGCGTGCACCATGTCGAGGTGCCGCTTGTTGACGGGCACGTCGACCGGCTCGCAGACGGTGCCCCCTGAGTGGTGCAGCCAGGGCGTGGCTGATGTCAGCATCACGAAGTTGCGGAAGTCCTCCATCGAGCCGTAGCGGCGGCCCCGGTCGAGGTCGCGCACGAATGGCGAGCCGTAGGAGGGCGCGAAGACAGTGGCGTCGCCCCCGATCTTCACGGTGTGGGCGGGGTTGCGGGCGTGCTGCAGGAACTCGCGCGGGGCGCTCGCCTGGATGATGGAGCGGATCAGCCCGCGCGGGAACTTCAGCCGCTCGCCGTCGAAATCGGCGCCGGCCTTCCGGAAGAGGTCGTTGGCGATGGCGTCGCCGCGGATCTCGAAGCCGACCTCCTCCAGGATCCTGTCAGCATAAGTTTCGAGCGCGACGAGCCCTTCCTCCGAGACGATCTCCGTCGGCGGGATTTTCCGCGTGATGTAGCTGGGCGATGCCGGCGCGTTGGCCGCGCGCTCGCGTTGGCGGCCGGCCCGTCCTCCGTGGCGGGATCGTGGTGCGGCGTCGACGCTCATGCTGATACCCTCGCTCGCCGCGCTTCAGCGGCCCTTCCATTGCGGCTTGCGTTTCTCGGCGAAGGCGCGAGCGCCTTCCTTGAGGTCTTCGGAGCGGGCCACCGCCTGCACGCCCGCCAGTGCGTCGTGCAGGGCGAAAGCCTGGTGCTCGGGCGTCATCTCGCTGTGGCGAAGCAACTGCTTGATGGCGGGGAAGAGCAGCGGCGGGCCGTCGGCGATACGGCGTGCGATCTCGCGGGCTTTGGCCAGCCCTTCCCCTTTCGGGACAATGTGGTTCACGAGGCCCCAGTGCTTCGCCTCGGCGGCGTCCATCCAGCGGCCGGTCAGCAGGAACTCGACGGCGACGTGATAGGGAATGCGCCGGCGCAGCTTGATCGTCCCGGCGTCGGGCAGGATCCCGACATTGATCTCCGGCAGCGCAAAGGTGGCGTGCTCCTCCGCCACGATGATGTCGGTCCCCAGCATCAGCTCGAACCCGCCGCCGCAGGCGATGCCGTTGATGGCGGCGATGACTGGCTTGTCGAGGTTGCGGGGATAGTTCAGCCCAGCGAAACCGCCCTCGCCCCAGTCCGCGTCGGATTCCTCAGCCCCGGAGGCGGCGCCTTTCAGGTCCCACCCCGCGGAGAAGAACTTCTCGCCGGCCCCGGTGAGGACCGCCACCCGCAGAGCCGGGTCGTCGCGGAACTGCTTGAAAACCTCGTTCAGCCGCAGGCTCGTCGCCCTGTCGATGGCGTTGGCCTTGGGCCGGTCGAGGACGATCTCCAGCACCGCGCCGTCGCGTGTCAGCCGGATGGCGTCCGACGTGGCGGAGGTCATGCGAAGGCGCTCCCAACCGGTGGCGGTGCTTCGAGACGGCCCCGGATGATCCGGGGCCTCCTCAGCATGAGGGTCATGGAAGCGCCTCACCCTTTTGTAAGAACTCAATATTCCTCATGCTGAGGAGCCGCCGAGGCGGCGTCTCGAAGCACGGCGACTGTTTCCACAGCCTACGCCGCGGCGCGCTTCGAAAGCACTTCTTCCAGCCAGTCGGTCCGCATCTCCGGCACCGAGGAGAGCAGCTTCTCGGTGTACGGGTCGTAGGGCGGATTGAAGACTTCGGGCGTCGGGCCCTGCCGCACGATCTTGCCCTTCAGCATCACCGCCGTACGGTGCGCGATGCGCCGGACGATGCCGAGGTCGTGCGTGATGAAGAGGTAGGCGAGGCCGCGCTCCTCCTGAAGGCCGCGCAGCAGCTTGAGTATGTCCTCCGCCACCAGCGGGTCGAGCGCCGACGTCGGCTCGTCGCAGATCACGATCTCGGGCTTGGCGGCCAGTGCGCGCGCGATGCAGACGCGCTGCTTCTGGCCACCGGAGAGCGCGCCGGGCAGGCGCTTGGCGTGCTCGGGCGGCAGCCCGACATCCTTCAAGAGCTCCTGGACGCGCTTCTCCACCTCGGAGCCGGAGAGCCCGAAATAGAACTGCACGGGCCGCCCGATGATCTCGCCGATGGTCTGGCGCGGGTTCAGCGCCACGTCGGGGAGCTGGTAGATGAGCTGGATGCGGCGCAGCTCGTCCTTGCTGCGCTGCTTCACCAGCGGTGTTAGCGACTTGCCGTGGAAGCGCACGTCGCCCTCCGAGCGGGCGAACAGGCCGACTATGCAGCGCGCGACGGAGCTCTTGCCCGAGCCGGATTCGCCCACCAGCGCCACCGTCTCGCCCTTGGCGAGGTCGATCGTGACGTCGTTCACCGCCGCGAAGTCGCCGTAGCGCGCGGTGACGTGGTCGAGCTCCATCAGGATCTCGCCGCGCTTGTCCACCGTCTCGATGGTCATGGTGTCGGCGGCGCGCCGCTCGTTCACCAGCGCGCGGGCGTAGTCGGTCTTGGGGGCGTGCAGCACCTCGTTGGCGGTGCCCACCTCCACCATCTTGCCATGGCGCAGCACCATGATGCGGTCGGCGACCTGCGCCACCACCGCGAGGTCGTGGGTGATGTAGAGGGCCGCCGTGTTGAACTCGTGGATCAGCTTCTTCAGCTGGGCCAGAACCTCGATCTGCGTGGTCACGTCGAGCGCGGTGGTCGGCTCGTCCAGCACGAGGATGTCGGGCCGGCACGACATCGCCATGGCCGCCATGGCGCGCTGCAGCTGGCCGCCCGACACCTGGTGCGGGTAGCGCTCGCCGAAGGTCTCGGGGTTCGGCAGGTCCAGCGCCTTGAACAGCACCACCGCCTGACGGCGCGCCTCGGCGAGGTCCATCAGGCCGTGCCGGATGGGGCCTTCGCAGACCTGGTCGTAAAGGCTCATCATGGGGTTGAAGGCGGCCGCGGCGGACTGCGCGACATAGGCGACCCGACGGCCGCGGAAGTCGCGCCGGCCGGCGGCGTCGAGCCCGCGCAGATTCGTGCCGTCCACCTCGATCTTGCCGCCGCAGATATGGCAACCCGAGCGGGCGTAGCCGAGCGCCGCCAACCCGATGGTCGACTTGCCCGCGCCGGATTCGCCGATCAGCCCCAGCACCTCTCCGCGCCGGAGCTCGACGTCGACATTGTCGACCAGCACGATCCCGGTGCGGGTCTCGACCCGCAGCTTGTCCATGTGGAGAACCTGGTCGACGGGTGAAGCGCCGGGGGCGGCGGCCGGGCGGCTCGGGTCGATGGTGGTCATGTTGGAACTCCCCTGGGGATCGAGACTGATCGACGCCGCCCCGTTGATGCAAGCTTCGTGCTCGCATCCGCGGAGGTCAAGCAGGGATCGCGGCGGTTTCTGGTCCGCTGGCGTCATGGGGAGCTACACCCCGTCATTGCGAGGAGCGAAGCGACGCGGCAACCCAGCGAGTGCAGGTCAATGCCCAGCCACTGGGTTGCTTCGCTGCGCTCGCAAAGACGGGTTGGGACCGGTGAGCTTACACGCGGTCAGGTGGCGGCCACCCGCCGCCCGCGCATCCGCCCCCGCTGGTGCGCCGCCTGGCCGAGCAGCGGGTCAGCCGCCACCTCGGCTTTCAGCCAATCGCGCAGCGTGCAGACGGAGGGGTCCTCGGCGAGTTCGCTGCGGCAGGCCATGTACCAGCGGGCAGGCTGGCGCACGGCGACCGAGAAGGGCTGGATCAGCCGGCCGGACCGCAGGTCGGTCGCGGCGAGGAAGTGGGGCACGACGGCGACGCCCCTGCCCTCGCAGGCGGCCTCGATGACGAGCAGATAGCTGTCGAAGCTGACGCTGTTGCCGCCGGGCCCCAGCGGCAGGCCCGCCGCCTCGGACCATGTCCGCCAATCGACGAGCGCGGTGTAGACCTGCAGCCTCTGGTGCCGGGCGATATCGGCCGGTGAGGTCAGCGGCGGCTTGCCGGAGAGCAAAGCGGGGCTGCAAACCAGAACGAGGTCCGCGTCGAACAGGTGGGTGAAGTGCTGCCCGGGGCCATGCCCCACCTCGCTGCAGACGATGCCGACGTCGGCGATACCCGGCTCGAAGTCCCAGCCGAGATGGCTGGCGTTGAACTTGAGCAGCAGGTCGGGATGCGCGTTCTGGAAGGTGTGCAGGCGGGGCATGAGCCAGCGCACCGCCACGGTGACGTAGACCTGCACGGTGAGCTCCGACCGCGAGCGGCGGCGGATCAGCTCCACGCCCTCGGCCAGCCGGGCAAAACCCTCCCGCAGGATCGGCTGCAGCAGCCGGCCATCCTCGGACAGGGTCACCCGCCCGGCGCTGCGGAGGAAGAGCTGCGCGCCGAGCCGTTCTTCCAGCGCCGCGATCTGGTGGCTGACGGCGGAAGGCGTGATGCTCAGCTCGTCGGCGGCGCGCTTGAAGCTGCCGTGACGAGCCGCGACCTCGAAGGCGCGCAAGGCGTTCAGCGGCGGCATCTGGGTCGGCGGCGTCGGTCTCTCGGGCATGTCTCCGCTTTCGGCAGGGGATGAATTTTTCTCATCATGCGCTGAGAAGGCCTCGCTTGCCACTCCCCTTCCGCCAAGCTCCACTGAGCGCAGACACGCCGGCGTCGACCGGCGGGCTTGGACGTGTCCGGCCGGCGGGAGAGACGGGATGAGCGTGGTTCAGGTGGAAGGCCGCAGGCGCGGACGGGATGCGCGGGTCGCGGCGCGAGGCCGGCCCCTGGAGGACGCGGCGCGGCCGGTGTGGCCGGGGCTGAAGGGCGGCCGCTTCAAGCCGCTCGCGGACGCCGACATCCTGAAGATCCACAACGCCGTGCTGGACGTGCTGGAGCAGATCGGCTTCGCCGACGCGATCCCGAGCTGCATCGAGGCGGTGACCGCCATCGGCGGAATCTATGGCGACGACGGGCGGCTGCGCTTTCCGCGGGCGCTGGTCGAGGATGTCATCGCCAGGGCGACGCGCCGCTTCGTGCTGCACGGGCAGGACCCCCGCCACGACATGGAGCCCTGGGGCACCAACGTCTATTTCGGCACGGCGGGCGCTGCGGTGCACATCGTCGATCCCGTCACGGGCGAGTACCGGGATTCGACGGTCGAGGATCTCTACGACTGCGCCCGTATCGTCGACAGCCTCGACAACATCCACTTCTTCCAGCGGACCAATGTGTGCCGGGAGATCACCGACACCTACGAGCTCGACGTCAACACCTGCTACGCCAGCATCGCAGGCACCACCAAGCATGTCGGCACGGGGTTCGTGCTGCCGGAGCATGTCACCGCCTGCCTCGAGATGCTGCACATGGTGGCGGGCGGCGAGGACAAGTGGCGCGCACGGCCCTTCGTCAGCCAGTCCAACTGCTTCGTCGTGCCGCCGCTGAAGTTCGCCGAGGACGCCTGCCGCTGCCTGGAGGTCGCCGCGCGCGGCGGCATGCCGGTGCTGCTGCTCTCGGCGGGCCAGGCCGGCGCGACCGCTCCGGCGGCGCTGGCCGGGACCGTTGTTCAGGCGACGGCCGAGTGCCTCGCGGGGCTCATCTATCTCAACGCGATCGTGCCGGGCGCGGTGGGGATCTTCGGCACGTGGCCCTTCGTGTCGGACCTGCGAACCGGCGCGATGTCCGGCGGCAGCCCGGAGCAGGCGCTGATCTCGGCGGCCTGCGGGCAGATGGCGCAGTTCTACGACCTCTGCGGCGGGACGGGCGCGGGCATGTCCGACGCCAAGCTGATGGATTTCCAGGCCGGCTACGAGACGGCGACCAACCTTGCGCTGGTCGGCAACGCCGGGACGAACCTCATCTACGAGGCGGCCGGGATGCACGCCAGCCTGCTCGGCGTCTGCAAGGAGACGCTGGTCGCCGACAACGACATCATCGGCGCGGCGCAGCGCACCATGCGCGGCATCGAGGTGAGCGACGAGAGCCTCTCGGTGGAGACGATCCGCGCCGTCTGCGTCGGCGGGCCCGGGCACTATCTCGGCTCGCCGCAGACGCTGGAGCTGATGCAGCGCGACTACGTCTACCCCAAGGTGGGCGACCGCTGGAGCCCCAACGAATGGAACGAGCGGGGCAAGCCGGACTACGTCGGAAGGGCGGTGACGAAGACGCGGGAGATCCTGCGCAGCCACCATCCCCGCCACATCAGCGGCGGGCTGGACGAGCGCATCCGGCAGCGGTTTCCGATCAAGCTCGATCGCTCCGCGATGCGCGATCCCTCGCTGGACGAGGAGACGTTGTGATGGGGCGCGGTTGGGGTGAGCGGGCCTCTTCTGGCGGGATTTTCTGGATCCCCTTCCCCTGCGCGGCTGCGCCGCTCCGGCCGGGGATGACCCGGGGTGGTTCAAACGGGTCATCCCCGGCGGCGCGCAGCGCCGGGAAGGGGATCCAGGGCCACCTCGCCGCCCTCAGCCACAAGCCCGTCGCCACCCACAGCCGCAAGCCAGTCGCAACACGACGCTGGAGCCCGTCATGACCGAGCACGCCCGGGTCGTCGTTATCGGCGGGGGCGCTGTCGGCGCGAGCGTGCTGTATCACCTCGCCCTCATGGGCTGGACGGACGCAATCCTCGTCGAGCGGGACGAGCTGACCTCCGGCTCGACGTGGCACGCGGCGGGCAACTGCCCGAACTTCTCGACGAACTACAACGTCATCAAGCTGCAACGTTATTCGACTGCGCTCTACGCCAGGCTTGGCGCGGAGGTGGGCTACCCGATCAACTACCACGTCACCGGCTCGCTGCGCCTCGCCCACACCGCCGAGCGCATGGACGAGTTCCGGCACGTCGCGGGCATGGCGCAGGCGCAGGGCTTAGCCTTCCAAGTGCTCTCGCCGCAGGAGGCGCAGGCGCTCTATCCCTTCCTCGAGCTGCACGACCTGCAGGGCGCGCTGTGGGACCCGCTGGACGGCGACATCGACCCGAGCCAGCTCACGCAGGCCTATGCCAAGGGCGCGCGCGATCTCGGCGCGAAGGTGAAGCGCTTCACCAAGGTGACCGGCCTCGCCCGCCTCGAAAGCGGCGAATGGCGGGTGACGACGGACAAGGGCGAGATCCTCTGCGAGCACGTCGTCAACGCCGCGGGTTATCGCGCCGGCGAGCTGATGGCGCTGCTCGGCCGCAAGCTGCCGATCGTCGCGATGTCGCACCAGTACCTCGTCACGGAGGCCATCCCGGAACTCGCTGGGCGTGACGGAAAGCTGCCGCTGCTGCGGGATCCCGACACCAGCTACTACCTGCGCCAGGAGCGCGACGGCCTGATCCTCGGCCCCTACGAGGCCAAGGCCACCGTGCACTGGCAGGACGGCATTCCCGGCGAGTTCGCCAACCAGCTCTGGCCGGACGATCTCGACCGGCTGGAGTGGTACATCGGCGAGGCGATGGCGCGCGTGCCGATCCTGGCAACGGCCGGCGTGCAGCGCGTGATCAACGGCCCGATCCCCTATTCGCCGGACGGCAACCCTTATATCGGCCCGGTGCGCGGGCTCCCGAACTTCTGGCAGTGCTGCTGCTTCTCCTTCGGCATCGCGCAGTCCGGCGGCGCGGGCCGGCTGATGGCGGGCTGGATCGTCGACGGCGCGCCGGAGTGGGACATCTGGGGCTTCGATTCCCGCCGCTTCGGCGACTATGCCACCACCGCCTACACGACCGAGCGGGCGACCGAGCTCTACCGGCGGGAATACGCCATCGCGTTTCCCGCCGAGGAATGGTCCGGCGGACGGCCGGCCTACACGACCCCTCTCTATGAGAAGCTGACGGCCAAGGGCGCCCGCTTCGGCGCGCGCGGCGGCTGGGAGCGCGCCGTGTGGTTCGGCGAGCCCGGCGCGGCCGATCCCGAGCCGAGCTTCCGCCGTCCCGCCTGGCACGCGGCCGTGGCGGAGGAGGTCAAGGCCGTGCGCGAGCGCGTCGGCGTGATGGACATGGGCGGCTTCACGAAGCTGCTCGTGGAAGGTCCGGGCGCGGAGGCGTTCCTCGACAAGCTCGTCTGCGGCAAGCTGCCGAAGCCCGGCCGGATCGCGCTCACCTGGGCGCTGGACGAGCGTGGCGGCATCGTCAGCGAGTTCACGATCAGCCGGCTGGGGCCGCAGAGTTTTTACCTGTGCAGCGCGGCTTCCGCGCATGAGCACGATCTCGAATGGATCGAGCCACGCCTGCCGCGCGACGGCTCGGTGACGTTGGAGAATCTCTCCGCGCGGCTCGGCTCGCTGGTGCTGGCCGGCCCGAAATCGCGCGAGGTGCTGGCGGCCCTCACCAATGCGCCGCTCGACAACGCGTCCTTCCCCTGGCTCGCCGTGCGGGAGATCGAGATCGGCTTCGCGCGCTTCAACGCGCTGCGGGTCGGCTATGTCGGGGAACTCGGCTGGGAGCTGCACGTCCCCCTGCCCCAGCTGGGGCAGGTCTACGACGTAGTATGGAAAGCGGGCGAAGCGCACGGCATCCGGGATTTCGGCGTCTACGCCATGGACAGCCTTCGCATGGAGAAGGGCTACCGCGGCTGGAAGGGCGACATCACGCGGGAGTACACGCCCGCCATGGCCGGCCTCGACCGCTTCGTGGCGCTGGAGAAGGGCGAGTTCACCGGCCGCGCCGCGCTGCTGCGGGAGCGCGAGACCGGGCCGAAGGAGCAGCTCGTGCTGCTCGCGCTTGAAGAGCCTGGCGAGTACGACGCGCCGTCCTGCTCCACCGTCTGGCAGGGCGATGCGCGCGTCGGCATCGTGGCGACCTCCGCCTTTGGCCACCATGTCGGCCGGAGCCTGTCGCTCGCCTATGTCCGGCCGGAGCTGGCGGAGGTCGGCACGCGCCTCGCAATCGAGATCTGCGGCCGATTCGTCGCCGCCGAGGTCGTGCCCGATCCGCTCTACGATCCCGCCAACGCCCGCCTGAGATCCTGATCCGTTCAGCCGGGTAAACCCGGTCCGCTGCGCAACGTGAGTCCCGCCATGGCCGACCTTCCCGCCCACGCCCGCGTCGTCATCATCGGCGGCGGCATCGTGGGCTGCTCGACCGCCTACCACCTGGCGAAGCTGGGCGTGAAGGACGTCGTCCTGCTGGAGCGCAAGCGGCTCACCAGCGGCACCACCTGGCACGCCGCGGGGCTCGTGCGATCATCGCTCTATACTCAGAACCTCACGCGCCTCGCGAAGTACACGGTCGACCTCTACACCAGGCTGGAGGCCGAGACGGGGCAGGCCACGGGCTTCGTGCAGCCCGGCTCCATCTCCATCGCCACGAACCCCGAGCGCTGGGAGGAGCTGCTGCGCGGCGCCGCGATGCTGCGCTCCTTCGGCGTCATCGCCGAGCCGATCAGTGCGCGCGCAGCGCAGGAGAGATGGCCGCTGATGCAGGTCGACGACGTCGTCGGCGCGATCTGGTATCCGCATGACGGCAAGTGCAACCCCATCGACACGACGATGGCGCTGGCCAAGGGAGCGCGCGCCGGTGGGGCCGCCATCGTCGAGAACTGCAAGGTGCAGCGGGTCTTGGTCGAGAACGGCCGGGCCGTCGGCGTCGAAACCGATCTGGGAACCGTCCGCGCCGACATCGTCGTGAACTGCGCCGGCATGTGGGCCCGCGCGCTGGGACAATCCGTCGGCGTCGACGTGCCGCTGCAGGCCTGCGAGCACTTCTACATCGTCACCGACCCCATGGAGGGCATGCACCCGAACCTGCCGGTGATGCGCGACATGGACCATTGCGCCTACTACAAGGAAGACGCCGGCAAGCTGCTGCTCGGGGCGTTCGAGCCCAAGGCCAAGCCCTGGTCGCTCGACGGCATCCCCGAGGATTTCGAATTCGGCGAGCTGCCGGAGGATTTCGACCACTTCCAGCCCATCCTGGAGGACGCCATCCGCCGCGTGCCGAGCCTCGAGCGCGTCGGCATCCGCAAGTTCTTCAACGGCCCGGAGAGCTTCACCGCGGACCAGCGCTATGTGCTCGGCCCCGCGCCGGAGCTGCAGAACTTCTTCGTGGCGGCGGGCTTCAACTCCATCGGCATCCAGTCCGGCGGCGGCGCGGGCATGGCGCTGGCCCACTGGATCGTGGAGGGCGAGCCGCCCTTCGACCTCTGGGAGGTCGACATCCGACGGCTTTATCCCCACCAGAACGCGAAGCACTTCCTCGTGCCCCGCGTCTCGGAGGCGCTGGGGCTGCTCTACGCCATGCACTGGCCGTACCGGCAATACGACACCTCACGCGGGGTGCGGCGGTCCAGCCTGCACGACAGGCTCGCGGCGGAGGGAGCCTGCTTCGGCGAGGTCGCCGGCTGGGAGCGGCCCAACTGGTACGCCGAGCCGGGCCAGACGCCTGTCTACGAATACTCCTATGGCCGCCAGAACTGGTTCGAGGCCTCACGCGCCGAGCACATGGCGGTGCGCGAGAGCGTCGGCCTGTTCGACCAGTCGTGTTTTCCCAAGTTCATCGTGAAGGGGCCCGACGCCCGCAGGCTGCTCGACCGCGCCTCCGACAACGCCATGGACGTGCCGCCGGGCAAGGTCGTCTACACGCAGTGGCTGAACGCCAAGGGCGGCATCGAGGCGGACCTCACGGTCACCCGCATCTCCGAGACCGAGTACATGGTGGTCACCGCAGCCGCCACGCAGCTGCGCGACCGCCGGCAGCTCGAAAGCCTGATCCGCGAGGAGGATCGCGTCGCGGTGGTCGACGTGACCTCCGGGATCGCCACCATCGGGCTCATGGGCCCGCGCTCGCGCGAACTGCTGGCGCGCCTCACCGGCGCTGACCTCTCATCCGAGGCGTTCCCCTTCGGCTTCAGCCGCGAGATCGAGATCGGCGCGGCGACCGTCCGGGCGACCCGCATCACCTATGTGGGCGAGCTCGGCTGGGAGCTGAACATCCCGACGGAGTTCGCCCCCGCCGTCTTCGACCTCGTCCGCGAGGCCGGCGCGCCGCTCGGCCTGCGGCTGGCGGGCTATCACGCCATGAACAGCCTGCGCATCGAGAAGGCCTACCGGCACTGGAGCCACGACATCACGCCCGAGGACACGCCGCTGGAGGCGGGACTCGGCTTCTGCGTGGCCTGGGAGAAGCCCGGCGGCTTCGTGGGGCGGGATGCGTTGCTTCGCCAGCGCGATGCGGGCGTCCAGAGAAGGCTGGTGCAGTTCCTGCTCGAGGATCCCGAGCCCCTCCTCTACCACGACGAGCCGATCTGGCGGGACGGCGAGCGCGTCGGCCGGCTCACCTCCGGCATGTACGGGCACGCGCTGGGCGGCGCAGTGGGGCTCGGCTATGTCGAGCTTGGCCGCGCGGCCCCTGCGGCCGAGTTCGCCGGAGGCCGGTTCGAGATCGAGGTCGCGGATCGGCTCGTCCCGGCGCGTGCGTCACTGCGGCCGATGTGGGATCCTTCGTCCACGAGGATCCGGGCATGAGCGGCACAAGAGTTCCGGCGACTTCGCAAACCCGCCAGAAAGCGTCGTCTGTGGATCGACAGGTCATGAAACTTGCTTGAAAATCAGATGGATTAGGGCGGTTGTGGATCGGTTGGCGAAAGCCGCGGAGGGGGAAGCTGAGGGGCTTCCAGGGCTCATGCGGCGATTGCCGGATACGCTGATCCGACTGAAGTTGACGTTGTCGGGATGGGGTCTGATGATGCCGTCGGGGCGACGCGAGAATGACGGGCGAACCACACCCGTCGCCAACCCTATCCTTACGGCCTGAACCAGGCCGTGACGTCAATCGGAGGGAAGTTACAGTGAGCGAATTCGACAATCTCAAAGCCCTTTTCGAGAAGGGTCATCTCTCGCGGCGCGATTTCCTGAACGGCGCTGCCGCCATCGGCGCGGCCGCGATGATCGGGCCGTCCCTGCTCGGCGGCGTCGCCCAGGCGGCGACTCCCAAGAAGGGCGGCACGCTGCGCATCGGCATGGAAGGCGGCGGCGCCAGCGACTCCATGGACCCGCGCACCTACGCCGACTCCATCCCGATCGCCTTCTCGCTGGCCATCTGGAACACGCCGGTCGAGATCGACGAGAACGGCAAGGCGACGGGCGAGCTCTTCGAGAGTTGGGAAGCCAAGCCCGGCGCGAAGGAGTGGATCTTCAATGTCCGAAAGGGCATCAAGTTCTCGTCGGGCAAGGTGCTCGACGCCGACGACATGATCTACTCGATCAACCTGCATCTGGGTGAGACGAAGTCCCCGGCCAAGGGCATCCTGAAGCAGATCACGGAGATGAAGAAGCTCTCTCCGACGCAGATCCAGTTCACGCTGGAAGGCGGCAACGCCGACCTTCCCTACGTGCTCTCCGACTACCACCTCATCGTGGTGCCCAACGGCTTCACCGACTGGTCGAAGCCCGACGGCACCGGCGCGTACAAGCTCGAGTCCTTCGAGCCGGGCGTGCGCGTGGCGCTGAAGAACAAGGGCGACTACTGGAAGCCGAACCGCGGCAACTTCGACGCGGTCGAGATCCTCTACATCACCGACAAGGCCGCCCGCACCTCGGCGCTGCAATCGGGCAAGATCGATGCGGCCAACCGCCTCGACGCCCGCACGGTGGACCTGCTCGGCAAGGACAAGAAGCTCGAGATCGTGCGCACCAAGGGCACGGGCAACCGCTTCTGCTTCGTCTCGCGCGTCACCGACACGCCGTTCGACAACAAGGACCTCAGGCTCGCCTTGAAGTACGGCATCGACCGCGAGAAGATCATCAAGCAGGTCTATGGCGGCTACGCGTCGCAGGGCAACGACCACACGCTCGACGCCAACGACCCCTACTACAACAAGCAGATGCCGCAGCGCCCCTACGATCCCGACAAGGCGGCGTTCCACTTCAAGAAGGCCGGCATCACCAGCCCGGTCCAGCTGCAGACGTCGGAAGGCGCCTGGGGCCAGGCCGTGGACTGCGCCTCCCTGTACCAGGAGAGCCTGAAGAAGGCGAAGATCGACCTCGACGTGAAGAAGGTCGCGGCCGACGGCTACTGGGAAAACATCTGGCTCAAGCAGCCCTTCTGCGCGGTGTACTGGGGCCGGCGCGCCACTGCCGACCTGACCTTCTCGACGGTCTACAAGTCGGACTCGGCCTGGAACGACAGCAACTGGAAGAGCGCCGATTTCGACAAGCTCGTCATCGAGGCTCGCGCCGAACTGGACGACAAGAAGCGCAAGGAAATGTACTACAAGTGCCAGGAAATGATTGCGGATGACGGCGGCATGATCTGCTTCGCCATCGGCGATTATCTCGACGGCTACTCGAAGAAGGTCGCCGGCGTGGCTCCGCATCCGCGTTACGACCTCTGCGATCAGCGTCTTGCCGAGAAGGCCTGGTTCGCCTGATCTGAAAGACTGTCACCTCCTGCTGTCCGTAACCCTTGAACAGGAGAACGACCCGTGTTGCGCATCATCGCCACGCGGGCCGCTCTCGGGGCACTCACCCTCCTGGCCGTCAGCGCGCTGATCTTCATCGCCACGCAAGTCCTACCTGGCGACGTCGCATCCGCCGTTCTCGGCCAGGGGGCCACTCCGGAAGCTCTGGCGGTCTATCGCCAGGAACTGGGCCTCGATAGACCGGCTTACGTCCGCTACTTCGAATGGCTTTTCGGCGCTCTCCGGGGCGACTTCGGCATTTCGCTGACCAACAAGCGCGTCATCATCGACGAGGTCACGCCGCGCTTCCTGAACACACTGTTCCTGGCCGGCTACGCGGCGCTCATCGCCGTGCCGCTGGCGGTCGGGCTCGGCATTGTCGCTGCAATTTACGAAGGCAAGCTGATCGACCGGGTCGCCAACGTTCTCAGCCTGATGACGATCTCCGTGCCGGAGTTCTTCATCGCCTACCTGCTCATCCTGTTCCTTTCCGTGAACAACGACGTCTTTCCTTCGCTGGCCACCGTCTATCCCAGCATGGGGCTGGGCGAGCGCTTCTTCGTGACCACGCTCCCGGCGATGACGCTGGTCATGCTGGTCACCGCGCACATGCTGCGCATGACGCGCACATCGGTGCTCGCCGTGATGTCGACCCCCTACATCGAGATGGCGTTCCTGAAGGGGCTCTCGCGGTCCCGCATCATCCTGCGCCACGCCCTGCCCAACGCCGCGGCTCCCATCATCTCGGTCGTGGCGCTCAACCTGGCGTACCTCATCGTCGGCGTGGTCGTGATCGAGGTGGTCTTCGTCTATCCCGGCATCGGGCAGTTGATGGTGGACGCCGTCTCCAAGCGCGACGTGCCCGTGGTGCAGGCCTGCGGCCTGATCTTCGCCGGAGCCTTCGTGATCCTCAACACGTCGGCCGACATCCTCGCCATTCTCGTCAATCCTCGGCTCCGGAAGCCACGGTAGGGGCCCATGCTGATCTTCGGCCACAAAGCCCCGTTGTCTGCAGTGATCGGCATCGCGATCATCGTGATCTACCTGTTCGTGGCGATCTTCGCCCCGTGGCTCGCGCCCTACACGCAGTCGGAATCCGTGGCGGGCACCTGGGCCCCGCCCTCGGACGAGCTCTGGCTGGGGGCCGACAACATCGGCCGGGACATCCTCTCCCGGCTCATCTACGGCGCGCGGATGACCATCGGCATCGCGTTGGCCACCACGTTGCTGTCCTTCTTCTTCGGCACCTGCATGGGCTTCGCCGCCGCGGTCGGCGGCCCGCTGATCGACACGGTGCTGTCGCGTCTCATCGACGTGATCCTGTCGATCCCGCTGCTGATCTTCGCGCTCATCATCCTTTCGGTGTTCGGCTCCTCGATCCCGGTGCTGATCCTCACCATCGCGTTGCTCGACAGCACCCGCGTATTCCGTCTCGCGCGCGCCGTGGCCGTGAATCTCTCGGTGCTCGAATTCGTGGAGGCGGCGCGCCTGCGCGGCGAGGGCCTGTGGTGGGTGATGCGCCGCGAGATCCTGCCGAACGCCCTGCCCCCGATGATCGCGGAGTTCGGCCTGCGCTTCTGCTTCAACTTCCTGTTCGTCGCCGGCCTCAGCTTCCTCGGCCTCGGCATCCAGCCGCCTTATGCCGACTGGGGCGGCATGGTGCGCGACAACGCCCAGGCGATCAGCTTCGGCCTGCTCGCGCCGCTCTGGCCCGCCATCGCCATCGCCATCATGACAATCGGCGTGAACCTCGTGGTGGACTGGATCCTCTCGATCTCCGCCCGGCCGTTCGGCGCGCCCGCGGATATGTGAGGGCGGCGCTGGCGGACCGCCCGCTCCGTCATCGCGAGGAGAGCAGCGACGCGGCGACCCAGAGGCGGGCGTGAGGCGGCCAGCGCCCGGCAACTGGATTGCCGCGCTACGCTCGCAATGACGATTGATGCCGGGGGATGCGGTGAAGATCACGGGCCTGAAGACCTTCGTCGTCGGCAATCCCCCGCCCTACTCCGGCGGGCGCTACTTCATCTTCCTGAAGCTGGTCACGGACAGCGGCGTCGAGGGCGTCGGCGAGGTCTACACGGCCACCTTCGGCCCCCACACCGTGGTCAAGATGATCGAGGACGTGTTCGAGCAGCACCTGCTCGATGCTGATCCGTTCCGCATCGAGACTCTCTGGCGCAACGTCTATGGCCGCGGCTACTCCATGCGGCCGGACATCTCTCTGATGGGCGTGCTCAGCGGCCTGGAGATGGCCTGCTGGGACATCATCGGCAAGGAGACCGACAAGCCCGTCTACGAACTGCTGGGCGGGCGCGTGCACGAACGGCTGCGCACCTACACCTACATCTATCCGGACTTCTCGGACGGTGCGCACGCCTATCACGACCCTAAGGGCGTCTACTCGAACCCCGACGCCGCCGCCGAGCGCGCGGCCCACTACGTGGCGCAGGGCTTCACCGGCCTGAAGTTCGACCCGGCCGGCTCGTATTCGACCTTCGATCCCCGCCAGCCCGATCTCGAGCACATGGAGATCTCCGAGGCGTTCTGCAGACGGCTGCGCGAGGCGGTGGGCGTGAAGGCGGACCTCCTGTTCGGGACGCACGGCCAGTTCACCACCTCAGGCGCCATCCGCCTCGCGCGGCGGCTGGAGGCCTACGATCCGCTGTGGTTCGAGGAGCCGGTGCCGCCGGAGATGCCGGAAGAAATGGCCAGGGTCGCGCGCCAGACCACGATCCCCATCGCCACCGGCGAGCGGCTGACCACCAAGTACGAGTTCTCCCGCGTGCTGGCGCTGCAAGCCGCCTCCATCCTGCAGATGGCGCTGGGCCGCGTCGGCGGCCTCCTGGAGGCCAAGAAGATCGCGGGAATGGCTGAGGCCCACTACGCCCAGGTCGCGCCGCATCTCTATTGCGGCCCCATCGAGGGCGCGGCCAACATCCAGCTCGCGGCCTGCTCGCCGAACTTCCTGATCCTGGAGAGCATCGAGCGCTGGGAGGGTTTCCACAGCGAGATCCTCGTGAAGCCAATTGTCTGGCAGGACGGCTATGTCATCCCGCCGACCGCGCCCGGCCTCGGCGTCGAGCTCAACGAGGAGGTCGCGCTGGCCCACCCTTATGAGGGGACCGCGTTGCATCTCATTCCCACCTTCCACCCCATCGACTGACGGCGGAGCCTGCCATGCGCTACGGTTTCATCGGCCTCGGCCATCTCGGCGCGCCGCTTGCCAGCAGCCTCGCCAAGGCGGGCTTCGACCTCACGGTCCACGACACTGATCGCGCCCGGGCGGCCGGCCCCGAGGCGGCCGGCGCACGCTGGGCGGCCAGCATCGGCGAGCTTGCCGCAGGGGTCGACGCCGTCATCACCTGCCTTCCTTCGCCCACCGTGTCCGAAAAAGTGCTGCGTGAGATCACGGCCCATGCGCGCCCCGGCGCGACCTGGATCGAGATGAGCACCAATGGCCGCGAGGAGATCATCCGCCTCGCCGGGATCGCCGAGGCCGCCGGGCTCCAGACGCTGGAGTGCCCGGTGACGGGCGGCGTCCACAAAGCCGCCTCCGGGGAGATCACCGTCCTGGTCGGCGGCGACCCCGCGCTGTTCGAGACGCACCGCCCGGCGCTGGAGACGATGGGCGGCGAGATCTTCCACATGGGGCCGCTTGGCTCCGCCGCGGTGATCAAGGTGATCACCAACATGCTGGCCTTCATTCACCTCATCGCTGCGGGCGAGGCGCTGATGCTCGCCAAGCGCGGCGGGCTCGATCTGGCGCAGGCCTTCCACGCCATCAAGGCGAGCTCCGGCAACAGCTTCGTGCACGAGACCGAAAGCCAGGTGATCCTGAACGGCAGCTACAACATCAACTTCACGATGGACCTCGCCTGCAAGGACCTCGGCTTCGCCATGCAGTACGGGCGCGAGTTCGGGGTGCCGCTGGATCTCGCCGGCATGACCGCCCAGACCTTCATCCGCGCCCGCTCGCAATATGGCGGCGGCGCCTGGTCCTCGCAGGTCGTGAAGCTCCTGGAGGACGCGCTGGACACCGATCTTCGCGCGCCAGGCTTCCCGGCGGAGCTCTGAAGCGCTCAAATATACTTCTTGACACATGTTATTTGAGTGCCCCGAATATTTCGGGATGACCTCCTGCTGAAGGAGAGAGCATAAACACTTACGTTCTAGACCTGATTGTACGCTTTCTGACCTTATGGCAAAGCTTGCACGGTAAGTAGCACGTCAGGCAGGTTTCATGTTCCCCCGCGGCACGAATGAAGAACAACGCCTGCAACAGCTGCGCGCACTCGAAATTGTCGATACGCCGGAAAGCCACAGTTTCAATCGCATCTGCGCTTTAGCCCAAGAATACTTCAAGGTCCCGATCGTCTTCATCTCCTTCGTCGACGAGGACCGGCAGTGGTTCAAGGCCCGCTGCGGCATCTCGGCCTCGGGCAGCAGCCGCGAGGCGGCGCTCTGCAACTACACCATTCTGCAGGACGACCTCTTCATCGTGCAGGACACGCACGCCGACACCCGCTTCGCCCATAATCCGCTCGTCACCGGCGAGCCCTTCATCCGCTTCTACGCCGGCGCGCCGATCGTCTTCGCGCCGGGCGTGCGGGTCGGGTCGGTCTGCATCGTCGATCGCGTGCCCCGCACGCTGAACGCCAATCAGCGCGCCTTCCTCAAGCATCTCGCCGAGATCACCGTCACCGAGCTTCGGCTGGTGCAGGCGGGGAAGGCCTATTTCCGTCGGGAGTTCTCCCGCGCAGGATGAAGCGGCGAAAGCCGCCGGCCGCTTTTTGCGGCCGCGAGGGTTGTGAGGCGCGGCGGCGGCCCCGATACTGGGCCGATGCAAGCTCTTTTCACCGCTCATGCCACGCTCCTTTTCGGCAGCGCCCTCGTTCTTTTCGGCATCCTCTCCAGCCTTGCGGCCTCCCGCTTCGGCGTGCCGCTGCTGCTCGTGTTCCTCGGAACGGGCATGCTGGCGGGCGAGGACGGCCTTGGGCAGATCTCGTTCGACAACTATGCCCTCACCTACCTCGTCGGCTCGGCGGCGCTGGCCATCATTCTGTTCGACGGCGGCCTACGCACCCGCACCGCGACCGTGCGCTCGGTGCTGGGGCCAGCCGGCGTGCTGGCCACCGTTGGCGTCGTCATCACCACAGGGCTGACGGGCGCCTTCGCCAGGCTGGTGCTCGGGAACGGCTGGGTGGAGTCGTTCCTGATCGGCGCGATCGTGGCCTCGACGGACGCGGCGGTGGTGTTCTTCCTGCTGCGGACCGGCGGCCTCCAGCTCCGGCGCAGGGTGGGAGCCGTGCTCGAGGTGGAGTCCGGCACCAACGATCCCTTTGCCGTGCTGCTCGCCGTCCTGCTGGTCGAGATGGCGCTGGCCGGCTCGGGCGCCGCGGACCTCGCCCACATCGCCCGGGAGATCGTGATCGAGGCCTCGCTCGGCGTCACCATCGGCCTGCTCGGCGGCGGCTTCCTGGTGCTGGTGCTGAACCGGCTCTCCTTGCCCGCAGGCCTGCATCCCGCCTTCGTCGTGGCGGCCGCGATCTCCCTCTTCGCCCTCGCCCAGACGCTGGGCGCAAGCGGCTTCCTCGCGGCCTATGTCGCCGGCCTCGTCGTCGGCAACAGGCCGGTGCGGGCGTTCGGGAGCATCCTGACCTTCCACGACACCGCGACCTGGCTCTGCCAGATCGTGCTCTTCACGCTGCTCGGCTTCCTGGTCACCCCGTCCAAGATCCTGCCTCTGCTGGTCCCGGCCATGCTGATCGCAGCGTTCCTCATCGTCGTCGGCCGCCCCGTGGCGGTCTGGGCGACGCTGCTGCCGTTCCGTTTCACGCCGCGGGAGATCGCCTTCGTCTCCTGGGTGGGCCTGCGCGGCGGCGTCAGCATCTTCCTGGCCACCATCCCGGTGCTCGCGGGGCTGCCCAACGCGCAGAACTACTTCAACATCGCCTTCGTCGTGGTGGTGGTCTCGCTCGTCGTGCAGGGTTGGACCATCGCGATCGCGGCCCGGATGACCGGCGTCGCCCGGCGCGACCCCGCGCCGGAGATCCAGCGCATCGACATCGATCTCCCCGGCCAGCTCGACGCCGAGCTCGTCGGCTATCCCGTCCTGGCCAAGAGCCCCGCCGCGCGCCACCGCGCCCTGCCCGAATGGGTGCGGCCCGTGCTCGTCGTGCGCGACGGCCACATCTACGAGCCCTCGGCGGCGGGCGCGCCCCTCGTGGGCGACTACGGCTATTACCTCGCGCCCACCGAGCGGCTGAACCGGCTCGACCGCTTCTTCGCCATCGATGACCGCGCCGTCGTCTGGACCGAGATGGCCGAATTTCCCTTCGACGCCCGCCTGAATGTCGGCGAGATCGCCGCGCTGTACGGGATCGAGGTGGACCAGGAAGAAGCGACGGAGACCATCCAGGACCTGTTCGCCAGCCGGCTCGTCGAGGTCCCGCAGGAGGGCGACCGCATCGACCTCGGCGCGGCGCTGCTCATCGCCCACAACGTCGAGGACGGCAAGGTCAAGCTCGCCGGCCTGCTGCTGGAGGCAGAGCCGGAGGAGGACGAGCCGGGCGCGAGACCAGCGATCCGCCTCCGCCGCGTCATTCGGCGCAGCCTCGCGAGATTGCGCCGGGCCTTGAGCAAGCCGGAGGCGTAAGCGGGGCTGTTCGGAGTTCCCGCTAAATCCAATGTCCTCTGATCAACGCGCGAGCTCCCTCCCCATTGTGGGGAGGGCTGGGGTGGGGGTCGCGGTAATCGTGGTCATGAGCGACTGCCGAGAGGCGTCAGCAGGCGATCGGCGTTGGCCCACCCCTAGCCCCTCCCCACAAGGGGGAGGGGGACGCGTCGGGGCTGGAATGTCGCGCGCAGGCGGAGGCGCCGTAGCCCTCAGCCTTCCGACGTCGGTTCCTCGGCGGCGGGAAGGTCACCCTCTTCCTCGGCCTCCTCGGTGATGCGCTCGACGGAGACCACCTTCTCGTGCTCGGCGGTGTCGAACACGATCACGCCCTGCGTGCCGCGGCCGGCCACCCGGATGCCCTGGACGGGGCAGCGGATGAGTTGGCCGCCATCGGTGACGAGCATGATCTGGTCGGTCGGATCCACGGGGAAGGACGCGACCAGCGGACCGTTGCGGTCGTTCACGGCCATGGCCACGATGCCCTTGCCGCCGCGGCCCGTCACGCGGACCTCGTAGGCCGAGGTGCGCTTGCCGTAGCCGTTCTGCGACAAGGTGAGGACCACCTGCTCACGGGCGGAGAGCTCGACATAGCGCTCCTGCGACAGCGACGCATCGGCGGCCTCGCCGGCCTCCTCGTCGGCGTCCACGGGTTCCTCGACGATGCCCTCGGCGGACGCCCCCTCCCCATTGCCGCCCTCGCCCATGGCGCGGCGCATGCGCAGATAGGCGGCGCGTTCCTCGGCCGACGCTTCGACATGGCGCAGGATCGCCGTGGCGATGACCTCGTCGCCCTCCGCCAGGTTGATGCCGCGCACGCCGGTGGAATCGCGGCCCTTGAACACCCGGACGTCCGTGACGCAGAAGCGGATGCACTGGCCCCGGGCGGTCGTCAGCAGGACGTCGTCGTCCTCCGTGCAGATCTGGACGTCGACGATGTGGTCGCCCTCGTCCAGCTTCATGGCGATCTTGCCGTTGCGGTTCACGTTGACGAAGTCGGACAGCTTGTTGCGCCGCACCTGGCCAGCCGACGTCGTGAACATCACGTCCAGCTTGTCCCAGTCGTCCTCGTTCTCCGGCAGCGGCATGATGGTGGTGATGCGCTCGCCCGTCTCGATGGGCAGCATGTTGATGAGCGCCTTGCCGCGGGCCTGCGGGGCGGTCAGCGGCAGCCGCCAGACCTTCTCCTTGTAGACCTGTCCGAGCGACGAGAAGAACAGCACGGGCGTGTGCGTGGACGCCACGAAGAGCCGCGTGACGAAATCCTCGTCGCGCGTCTGCATGCCCGAGCGGCCCTTGCCGCCGCGCCGCTGCGCCCGATAGGTCGAGAGCGGCACGCGCTTGATGTAGCCGGCGTGGGACACGGTGACGACCATGTCCTCGCGCTGGATCAGGTCCTCGTCGTCGACGTCGGCGTCGTAGTCGTTGATCACCGTCCGGCGCGGCGTGGCGTAGGCGGCCTTCACCTCCTCGAGCTCGGCCGAAACGATCGCCATGATGCGGACGCGCGAGCGCAGGATGTCGAGATAGTCGGAGATCTCGGCGGCGAGCTTGTTCAGTTCGTCGGCGATTTCGTCCCGGCCGAGGGCCGTGAGGCGCGCGAGGCGCAGTTCCAGGATGGCGCGGGCCTGCGCCTCGGACAGGAGGTAGGTGTCGTCCTCCATCACCCGGTGGCGGGGATCGTCGATCAGCGCGATCAGCGGGGCGACGTCCTTGGCAGGCCAGCGGCGCGTCATCAGCGCCTCGCGCGCGGCGTTCGCGTCGGCCGAGGTGCGGATGGTGTGGATGACCTCGTCGATGTTCGCGACCGCGATGGCGAGACCGACCAGCACGTGCGCCCTGTCGCGCGCCTTGCCCAGCAGGTAGCGGGTGCGCCGGCTGACGACCTCCTCGCGGAACTCGATGAAGGCGCGGATGAAATCCTTCAGGTTCAGCGTCTCGGGGCGGCCGCCGTTCAGCGCCACCATGTTGGCGCCGAAGCTCGTCTGCAGCGCAGTGAAGCGCCAGAGCTGGTTCAGCACCACGTCGGCCATGGCGTCGCGCTTGATCTCGATGACGATGCGCATGCCGTCGCGGTCGGACTCGTCGCGCAGGTCCGAGATGCCCTCCACCCGCTTCTCGCGCACGAGGTCGGCGATCTTCTCGATCAGCGTCGCCTTGTTCACCTGGAACGGGATCTCGGTGACGATGATCGCCTCGCGATCCCGGCGGATGGTCTCCACCGCGGTCTTGGCGCGCATCATGATCGAGCCGCGGCCGGTGTTGTAGGCCGAGCGGATGCCCGCGCGGCCAAGGATCGAGCCGCCCGTGGGGAAGTCCGGCCCGGGGATGTGCTCCATCAGCCCTTCGATGGTGATTGCGGGGTCGTTGATGTAGGCGATGCAGCCGTCGATCAGCTCGCCGAGATTGTGCGGCGGGATGTTGGTCGCCATGCCGACGGCGATGCCGCCTGCGCCGTTGACCAGCAGGTTCGGGAACCGGGCCGGCAGCACCACCGGCTCCTTCTCGGAGCCGTCATAGTTGGGCTGGAAATCGACCGTCTCCTTGTCGAGGTCGTCGAGGATCGACATGGCCGGCTTGGCGAGGCGCACCTCGGTGTAGCGCATGGCCGCCGGGGGGTCGCCGTCGACGGAGCCGAAATTGCCCTGCCCGTCCACCAGCGGGAGGCGCATGGAGAAGTCCTGCGCCATGCGCACCAGCGCGTCGTAGATCGATTGGTCGCCGTGCGGATGGTACTTGCCGATGACGTCGCCGACGACGCGGGCCGACTTCCTGTAGGGCCGGTCCGGGAAGTAGCCGTTCTCGTTCATTGAATAGAGGATGCGCCGATGCACCGGCTTCAGGCCGTCGCGGCAATCCGGCAGCGCGCGGGACACGATCACGCTCATCGCGTAATCGAGGTAGCTGCGCTTCATCTCGTCGGTGATCGAAACGGGGCGGATGTCCTGCCCCGGCGGCTCCTTGGAACCCTCGCCACCGGGTGGCGGGTTCTTCTTGTCGTCGTCGGCCAAGGTGTTGTCCTAAGTCTTTTACGCAGCGTTCTTTCTATCCGATTCCGCACTGCGGCACCACCATTCGCCGAGCTTTGGCGGGGATATTTTCCGCTTTGATTTGAATATCTTAGGTGGGGGCTGCCGGCGAATTGCGGCAACAATGCAACGGCGGCTTCGCCACATTCGGCAAAGCGGCGCAATTTGCCCCTGCGCAGGCGCGCGCTTCGACCCCGTGAGCTTGACCGCGACGCCGCGAGATGATGCCCTGCCAGCATCCCCTCGCCCGCGGAGAAGCATGTGCTCGAATATCTCACCTCCGCGCTCGTGACCCTCCTCGTGACGCTGGATCCGCCCGGGCTCGCGCCCATCTTCCTCGGCATCACGCCGGGGATGGATGAGACGGAGCGGCGGCAGGTCGCCATCCGCGCCTGCGTCATCGCCACCTGCATCATGGCCGCGTCGGGCCTCGTGGGCGCGCAGTTGCTGGGGGCGCTCGGCATCGGCCTCCCCGCCTTCCGCATCGCGGGCGGGCTGCTGCTGTTCTGGATCGCCTTCGAGATGGTTTTCGCCCGCCGCAACGAACGCAAGACCGAGCAGGCCGACATGGCCATCACCATCGATCACATCCGCAACGTCGCGGCCTTTCCGCTCGCCATTCCGCTGATGGCCGGCCCCGGCGCGATCACGGCGACGATCCTGCTCGCCGGCAGGGCCGAGGGGGACCCCGTGCGGCTCATCGTGCTTCTGGCCGTGATCGTGGGCGGCGTGGCTTCCTGCTTCCTCGTGTTCCTCGCCGCGACTCGCATCTCCAGATGGCTGGGCGTGACCGGCAACGTGGTGCTCACCCGCCTCCTGGGCGTGATCCTGTCGGCGCTCTCGGTGCAGTTCGTCGTGGATGGCGTGAAGGCGGCGTTTCACTGAGGCCGCTGTCGGCCGCGCGTCGCGCTCCCGGCTAGCCCAGCGTCTCCAGCAGGCGCTGCATCAGCAGCGTGCGGGGCGCGATGGACGAGATGAGCCCGTATTCGTGCAGGGTGTGCGCCCCGTCGCCGTCGATCCCGAGCCCGTCCAGCGTCGGCACGCCCAGCGCGGCGGTGAAGTTGCCGTCGCTGCCGCCGCCCGACAGGGGAACGTCTCCGAGCGTCACCCCCATGCCGCCCGCGAGCGTGCGCGCATGCTCGAACAGCGCCACGCCCTCCGGCGTCCTGGGGAAAGGCGGCCGGTTCATGCCGCCCGTCACCGTGATGGCGACGTCGGGATCGTGCGGCCGCAGCCCCATGATGCCCGCCACGCAGGCCTCGCCCTCCTGCGCGTCGACCACGCGAAGGTCGACCGAGAACCGCGCGAACTGGGGCACCACATTGGCCGCCGTGCCGCCGCTCATGGTGCCGACGGTGGTGGTGACGCCTTTGGCGTAGTCCGTCATCCCCTCGATGGCGAGGATCTGGCGGGCGGCCTCGCGGATGGCGCTGCGGCCATCCTGGTGGCGCGAGCCGGAGTGCGAGGGCCTCCCCTCCAGCACCACCTCGAAGCGCCCGACGCCCTTGCGGCCCGTCACCACCTTGCCGCCGTCGCGGCCGGGCTCGGTCACCAGCGCGTAGGCCGAATGCCGGGCGTGATCCTCGATCAGCCCGCGCGTCGTGGGCGAGCCGATTTCCTCGTCGGGCGTGATCAGGTAGGTCAGCGGCAGCTGGGCCTTGTGGGACGCCGCCACGGCGAGAAAGGCGTGCAGCGCCAGGTAGACGCCGCCCTTCATGTCGTAGATCCCCGGCCCGTAGAGCCGGTCCCCCTCACGCCGCCAGGGCAGGTCGCGCGCCAGCGTGCCGACGGGATGGACGGTGTCGACATGCGACATCACCAGCACGCCGGCCTTGTCCGTCTGCGGGCCGGCCCGCAGCACCAGCACGTCGCCGAGGCCGTCCCGGCCGGGGATGCGCTCCTGGGCTACGCCGTCGATGGCGGCCATGCGCGCCGCCGCATCGATCATGGCGTTGACGCCCTTGACGTGATGCGTGGGGCTCTCGATCGCCACCCACGCCGCCATCCCCGCGATCATGCGCTCGAGCTCGATGGTCATCGCGGCCTCCCGTGGCCCTTCGGCCCCCCGCGAAGCCTAGGCCTGTCCGGGACCGGTGTCACCGGCCCAGGCCGCCCTACCCCGCCGCCGGGGCCGGCTCCTCCGGCTTCACCAGCCTGCGATAGAGATGCCAGGTCGTGTGGCCCAGCACGGGCAGCACCACGAACAGCCCCAGGAACAGTGGCAGGCACGCGGCCAGCAGCAGCACGACGACCACGATCGCCCACCCCAGCATCGGCACGGGGTTGCGCGTCACCGCCCGCACGCTGGTGATCATGGCCGTGATGAAGTCGACGTCCCGCTCCAGCAGCAGCGGAAACGACACCACGGTGAGCGAGAACAGGACGATCGACAGCACCGCCCCGTCGGCGTGGCCGATCAGCAGGAACAGCCAGCCTTCCGGCGTGCCCAGCACCTCGGACAGGAACTCGCCCGGCGAGAATGACCTGAAGCCGAAAAAGAGCGCGATCAGCAGGCGCACCTGGTACATCCACATCATGAACATGAAGACGCAGACGAGCGACATCCAGCCGAGCTCGCGCTTGCCCTGGGCGAACACCGCGCCCAGCACCTGCGGCCAGCGCGGCGTCTCGCCCAGTTCGCGCACCCGCGAGACCTCGTAGAGCCCCACCGCCACGAACGGCCCGATCAGCGCGAAGCCCGCCGCCAGCGGATAGGCGAGATAGAGCAGCCCCCAGGACGAGGCCGCCGTTACGATCAGGAGACCGCCGAGCGCATAGATCCCGCCGAAGAACAGCCCGAAGAGCGGCGCGGCCTGGAAATCCCGCAGCCCCGCCGCGAGCGCCTCGGCCACGTCGGCGGCCTTGATCGAGCGCACCGCCGGATCCGGCCTGCGCGCAGGTGCCGCCACGGCCGCCGTCCCGCCGTCGCCGACGCCCGTCAGATCCGCTTCGTGCGCACTTTCCGCTTGGTGGGGCTGCGCCGGCTCGTGAGCACTTCCCGCTTGGATAGCCTCGGCCGCTACGCGAGCTATTTCCGCTCCGTGAGCTGTTTCCGCTTCGTGAGCTGTTTCCGCTTCGTGAGCCTTGGCCGCCTTCTGGCGCTGCGCCATCCCGACCTCCCCTGCGCCGCCGGGCGGCCTTCGCCGACTCGGCCTTATGTCGGGGGAGACTTACGATGCCCCCGCGCGTGCTGCGCCGCAAGGGTGGCCGCGGAGGGCGGAGCGGAGCGGCCTCCGCCACAGGGCGACGGCGGTGACCCGCAGGCCGGTCCACACCCTCGCTAGTAGAGCCCGCCGGTGCCGGCGCTGATGGCGCGATCGGCTTCGGGTGTCACCGCGCCGCCGCCGCCGCCGATGACGGTGTAGGTGTCGGGCGGCGCCGTGCCGGGCTTGAACGCTTCGAGGATCGCGGTGGTGTCCCCCGCGCCGGCGCGCATGCCGGTCGCGCCGGAGACGCGGATGAGCTTGATGCCCGGCGGCACGCGGAACGGAGTCGCGGGCTTGTCGGCGAGCGCGAGCTGCATGAAGTCGCGGAACACGGGCGCGGCGTATTGCCCGGCGGTGGCCGAGTTGCCCAGCGAGCGCGGCTTGTCGTAGCCCATGTAGACGCCGACGGCGAGGTCCGGCGAGAAGCCCACGAACCACACGTCCTTGGCGTCGTTCGTGGTGCCTGTCTTGCCCGCAAGCGGCTTGCCGACCGCCTTGACGGCCTGTCCGGTGCCGCGCTGCACAACGCCCTCCAGCATCGACGTGATCTGATAAGCGGTCAGCGGGTCCAGCACCTGCTCGCGCTTGTCGATCAGGCGCGGCTCGCCCTGGCCATTGAACTTTTCGGAGTCGCAGGCCACGCACTGCCGCTCGTCGTGGCGGTAGATGGTCTGGCCCCAGCGGTCCTGGATGCGGTCGATGAGGGTGGGCTTGATGCGCTTGCCGCCGTTGACGAACATGGAATAGCCCGTGGTCATCCGCAGCACCGTCGTCTCGCCCGCGCCGAGCGACATGGCGAGCACCGGCAGCATCTCGTCATAGATGCCGAAGCGCTTGGCGTATTCGGCGACGAGCGGCATGCCGACGTCCTGCGCCAGGCGCACGGTCATCAGGTTCTTGGAGTGCTCGATGCCGTAGCGCAGCGTGTGCGGCCCGCCGGACTTGCCGTCGTAGTTCTCCGGCCGCCACACCTCCTGGCCGGGGCCCTGGTCGATCTCGATGGGGGCGTCCATGATCACGCTGGAGGGCGTGTAGCCGTTGTCGAGCGCGGTGGCGTAGACGAAGGGCTTGAACGAGGAGCCCGGCTGGCGCAGGGCCTGCGTGGCGCGGTTGAACTTCGACTGGTCGAAGGAGAAGCCGCCCACCATCGCCAGCACGCGCCCGGTATAGGGGTCCATCGCGACCATGGCGCCGGAGATCTCCGGCAGCTGGCGGAGCCGGAACTGGCCGGCCCGGCCGTCCACCGGCTCGGCGTAGATCACGTCGCCGGGGTTGAGCACGCTGCGCATCGTCTTGGCGCGCGTCCACTTGATCCCGTCGGCCGTGACGACGCCGGTGGTGCGCTCGCGCGAGACCTCGCCGCTGCCCTCGCGGGCGGGCTGCAGGCCGATCTTGGCCGTCTCGCCCTGCACGTCCAGCACCACGGCGAGTTGCCAGGGCTGTACATCGCCCAGCGCCGGGACCTCGGCGAGGGCGACGCCCCAGTCGCGGCCGGTGATCTCGAGCCGCTGGATCGCGCCCCGCCAGCCATGCGCCTCGTCGTAGCGCACGAGGCCGTCGGCCAGCGTCTTGCGCGCCATCAGCTGCAGCTTGGGATCGAGCGTGGCGCGGACCGAAAGGCCGCCCTCATAGAGCTTCTTCTCGCCGTAGCGGTCGGCAAGCTCGCGGCGCACCTCCTCGGCGAAGAAGCCGGCCGCGAAGGAATTGGGCGAGAGCGAGCGCGGATTGACGGTCAGAGGCTCCTTCTTCGCCGCCTCGCCATCCTCCTTGGAGACGTAGCCGTTCTCGACCATGCGGTCGATGACGTAGTTGCGCCGCTCGATCGCCGCCTGCGGGAAGCGGAAAGGATGGTAGTTGTTCGGCGCCTTCGGCAGCGCGGCCAGGTAGGCCGCCTCCGCGATGGTGAGCTCGTGCACCGACTTGCCGTAGTAGTTCAGCGAGGCGGCCGCGACGCCGTAATTGCCCAGGCCGAGGTAGATCTCGTTGAGGTAGAGCTCGAGGATCTTGTCCTTCGTGTAGGTGGACTCGATCCGCAGCGCGACCAGGATCTCCTTGATCTTGCGATCGAAGGTCTGCTCGTTGGAGAGCAGGAAGTTCTTGGCGACCTGCTGCGTGATGGTGGACGCGCCTTGCGGCCTTCGGCCCTTCTCGCGTTGGAAGTAGTACAGGCCGGCGCGCATGATCCCCTCGGGATCGACGCCGCCATGCTTGTAAAAGTTCTTGTCCTCGGCGGACAGGAACGCCGCCACGATCATCTTCGGCACGGCCTGGATGGGAATGAAGAGCCGCCGCTCGCGGGCGTATTCGGCGAGCAGGCTGCCGTCGCCGGCATGGACGCGGGTCATCACGGCCGGCTCGTGGTTGGCGAGCTGGCTATAGTCCGGCAGGTCCTTCGAGTACTTCCAGTACATGAACCCCGCGCCGGCGGCCCCGATCACGAACAGGATCGCTCCCACGGTGAAGAGGATGCCGATGAACCGAAGGACGTAGCGCATCAATCTCTGCCGTTGATCTCTGGAGAGGCCGTTCCGGGCCACCGCGACGCCGCCGAGCCCGGCATGCGCCAAAGACGCCACTCCGGTCATCAGCGAGGCTTTTCGCAGACGATCCGCTCGGCGACAACATCATTAGTTTAGCACTTCACGCACCGCGATGACATGGCCCGCGGATCGCCGCAGGGTTGACGGGGCAATGTGGTCAAAACACGACGCTTGACGCGCGGCGCAGGCGCAGACCCAGCACAGCCGATGGGATGTGCTCCGTTTGCATCGCACCGCGCCGGGCGGCGACCGCCGATTTGCGGGAAGGTCAACCGAGGCGAAGGCCGAATCAGGGGACGGCAGGCGCCGAAGCGCCCACCTGCTGCGCCAGACGTGGGGCGAGGAAGGTCTGGATGGCCGACACCACCGAGTCAGCCGCCTTCTCCCGCCACTCCGACGCGCGGAGAAGCTCCACGTCGGACTTGCTGGACAGGTAGCCGAGTTCGATCAGCACGCTCGGCACGTCCGGAGCGCGCAGCACCTGGAACCGGGCGGAGCGCTGCGGGTTCTTGTTGAGCTTGGACGCGGCCGTGATCTGGCCCACCAGCGTGCGGGCGAACAGATGCGAATAGGTGCGCGTCTCGCGACGCATGAGGTCGCCCAGGATGCCGTTGACTTCTTCGCCGTCCTCCGTCGCCTCCAGCCCGGCCAAGGCGTCAGCGCGGTTCTCGGACTCGGCCAGCCGCGCGGCCTCCGCGTCGGAGGCGCGGTCGGAATTGGTGTAGACGGTGAGGCCGCGGACCTCGGGGCTGGCCTGCAGCGTGTCCGCGTGAATAGAAACGAACAGGGCCGCCTCCTCCGAGCGCGCGAGCTTCACGCGTTCGCCGAGCGAGATGAAGACGTCGCTGTCCCGGGTCATGACCACCCTGACCTGGCCGCTGGATTCCAGCTTCGCCTTCAGGGTCCGTCCAAATGCGAGGACCACATCCTTCTCGATGGTGTCATTGAGGCCGACTGCGCCGATGTCGATGCCGCCATGGCCGGGATCGACGATGATCACGGGGCGTTTGTCGCCGCGGACCTTGGCGGCTTCTCCCGGCAGGACCGACGCCGTCTGCGCCGCGAGCCCGTCGCGCCGGTCGGATTCGGCGGCCCTGGCGAACGCCTCGCGATCGGCCTTCCTGATCTCGAGGGCGAACGACGTCGCGGCCCCGGCCAGGATCGGCTCGTTGATGGCCTTCCCCGGCAGTCCGGGCTGCGCGAGTTCCAGGACGATGCGGGAGCGGCCCGGCCCAACCAGGCCGTAGCGCACCGATTTCAGCAGCCCCTTCACCTTCTTCGCACTCTCGGCCGGGATCTGGAAGTTCACCTCCGGGAGGTCGAGAAGGATACGGTCCGGCTTTTCGAGCACGGTCACGGACGGCTTGATCGGCGAAGACACGGTGAAAGCGATGCGGGTCGAGGCCGAATCGCCGCCGACTTGCAGATCCACGGCGACTGGCAAGGCGGCGGGGCTGGCGGTTGCCTGGGCGGTTGCGGCGCGCAGCGTCTCGGAAGGCCTGGGGCTCCCCTGCCCGGCCTCGACCGTGGCCGGGCCGCCCAGGAGCGTGAACCCGAACAGGGCCAATCCGCACGCAACCTTGACGAGCAATGGCCGCGTCGTCGGGCGAGACGCCGCACGGACCAGGGGTCCGATTGCCTGCATGTGAGCCAAACGTGCCCGGTTCGTCACCGAATAGTCCCCAGTGGATGCCGATTCCCCGAGAAGGGCGTCCGTCCGAATCCGTTCATAGGCTATAGATGACAACCGGTTAACTGAGCGTGAGTTGCAGCGGATGCTTTGCCGGGCGATGTGCCCGGGCAGACACACAGTGCATTTGCTCGAACCCGCGAACTGTCAAGTCAACGCTTGCCAACAAGGGCCTGCAATCGCTATGAGGGAACTGTCACTTCGCTGCTTGTTCCTGAAGCGATCGCCGTGGTGTCGGCATCGATGCGGGATCCGGTTCTTGGGGCTGCTTGGCTCCAGTTCATCCGGTGCAATCGCGGCTGCGTGACGCAACCCCATCGGACGGCGCCACTCCGGCCCCTCCGACGGCTCTGCAGGCGGGTCGGCTGCGGTTCCCATCCTCAGGAACTGCGCGCGACCCCTGCCCAGAAGGTGTCGAAGTCATGGTCGTGAGCAATGGGCTCCGGTCCGTATGTGCAGCGAAACAGGCCGTCGAGAGACAGCCGGCGCTCGCTGTGACGGGCTGTCGCCGCTCGCGCCCGCCTTGCGCATACGAAAACCCTCGCCAATCAAAGGCGACAACCGTGCGCCGCTCCCGTTCCGACCGTTTTCTTGTCATTTGCCTGACGCGGCGCCCATCGGCACACTCCGCGTCCTTTGTCTCGACAAGACTGGCCGACCAGCGGGAGCCGCGCCATTGAGAGTGTCTCATGGCCAACAAAATGCTGATCGACGCCTCGCACCCGGAAGAGACCCGGGTCGTGGTGGTTCGTGGAAACCGCGTTGAAGAGTTCGATTTCGAATCCGCCAACAAGAAACAGCTTCGCGGGAACATCTATCTCGCCAAAGTCATCCGCGTAGAGCCGTCCCTCCAGGCCGCCTTCGTCGACTACGGCGGAAACCGGCACGGGTTCCTCGCCTTCAGCGAGATCCATCCCGACTACTACCAGATCCCCGTCGCTGACAGGCAGGCGCTTCTGGCCGACGAGGCCAGGCACGAGCGCGACGCCGAACAGGACGAGGAGAACCGCCGCAACCGCAGCCGCCGCAAGCCGCGGCGCGCCACCAAGGCCGCGTCCTCCGACCGGAACGACAAGGTCGTCTCCGACGTCGAGGACAGCACCTCCGGCGAACCTTCGGAAGCCGGCGAGGAAAACGCCGCCCAGGCCCACGACACCGCTTCCGACAACTCGGCGGAGGAGCGCTCCAGCGAGGTCGAATCCGGGGAGCATGGCGGTGAGGATCACGAGTCTGAGGATCACGATTCCGACGATCATGGCTCCGACGATCACGCCGAAGAGGATGTCATCGAGCAGGTCGGCGCAGGGGACGCGCTGGAGGAGTTGCCGGAGCGTCCTCGCGCTTCGCGCCGCCAGTACAAGATCCAGGAAGTGATCAAGCGCCGCCAGGTGCTCCTGGTGCAGGTCGTCAAGGAGGAGCGCGGCAACAAGGGCGCGGCTCTCACCACCTACCTGTCGCTGGCCGGCCGCTACTCCGTCCTGATGCCCAACACGGGCCGCGGCGGCGGGATCTCCCGCAAGATCACCAACGCCGTCGACCGCAAGCGCCTGAAGACCGTCGCCCAGGACCTCGAGGTTCCGGAGGGGATGGGCGTCATCCTGCGCACCGCCGGCGCCTCGCGCACCAAGGCGGAGATCAAGCGCGACTTCGAATACCTCATGCGCCTGTGGGAGACGGTCCGCGAGCTCACCCTGCAGTCGAGCGCGCCCGCCCTCACCTACGAGGAAGGCTCGCTCGTCAAGCGCGCCATCCGCGACCTCTACAACAAGGACATCGACGAAGTGCTCGTCTCCGGCGACGCGGCCTACCGCGACGCCAAAGAGTTCATGCGCATGCTCATGCCGAGCCATGCCAAGAACGTGAAGCCCTACAAGGACGTGCAGCCCCTCTTCGCGCGCTACGGCGTGGAGGCACAGCTCGATGCGATGTTCTCCGCGCAGGTGACGCTGAAGTCCGGCGGCTACATCGTCATCAACCAGACCGAAGCGCTCGTCGCCATCGACGTGAACTCCGGCCGCGCCACCCGCGAGCACAACATCGAGGACACCGCCCTCAAGACGAACTGCGAGGCGGCCGACGAGGTCGCCCGTCAGCTCAGGCTGCGCGACCTGGCCGGCCTCATCGTGATCGACTTCATCGACATGGAGGAGAACCGGAACAACCGGTCGGTCGAGCGTCGGCTCAAGGACGCGCTCAAGAACGACAGGGCGCGCATTCAGGTCGGCCGCATCTCACCCTTCGGCCTGATGGAGATGTCGCGCCAGCGCATCCGAACCGGCGTTCTGGAAGGCTCGTCGGTTCCGTGCCCGCATTGCGCCGGCGCCGGGATCGTGCGCGCCGTTCCGTCGGTGGCGCTGCATGTGCTTCGCGCCGTCGAGGAGATGCTCATCAAGAGCAACTCGCACCACCTTCTCGTGCGCACCCGGACCGATGTGGCCCTCTACATCCTCAACCAGAAGCGCGGCCATCTGCGCGGGCTTGAGGACCGGTTCGGGGTCGACATCACGATCCTGGCCGACGACACGCATACCGGCTCGCATGCCTACGCGATCGAGCGCGGCGAACTCGTGACGAATCCCAGGCCCATCGTCGTTCCCTCCGTCCAGGTCGACACCGTCCTTCCTGAAGACGAAATGGACGAACTGGTGGAGGACGAGGTCGAGGACGAAGACGAAGAGGAGGAGGGCGCCTCCGAGCCGGAGCAGGCCCGCAGGCCCTCCGACCACCGGCGCGAGGGTCGCCAGGAAGGTCGCGGCGAGGCTCGGGAAAGCCGTCCCGAGGCACGCGGCGAAGGTCGCCTGGAGGCTCGCGACGACGGCGAAGGCGGAGGTCGGCGTCGGCGCCGCAGGCGGCGCAGACGCGGTGGACGCGGCGAGGGCAGGCCCGAGGGCGTCAACGGCCAGGCCGCACAGTCCTCCCCGATGCCGCTGGACGCCCCGCAGCCAGAGGTCACCGGCGCACCCTTCATGGGCACCGCGACCTTCGAGCCGCAGGATCCCGAGACGGTGGACGCGCTGGCCCTCAACGAGGCTGAAGGCGGCGCCGTCCTCCGCTCCGACGAGTCCGGCGAAGGTCTGGACCGCAATGGCCGCCGCCGGCGCGGCCGCCGTGGCGGGCGTCGCCTGAGGGGCGAGGGCGAGCCGCTTGCGGCCGCTGGGTCGCCAGGTGGCGACGAGATCACGGAAGCACCCGAGGTCGAGGCCGACGAGGTCATCCCGGCTTCTGTCGCCACCGGCGTCGACATGGTGGTTCCCGAAGCCCAGGCGGAGACCACAGAGGAAGGGCCTGCGCCGAAGGCTCGCAAGCCCCGCGCTCCCAGGAAGCCCCGCAAGGCGGCAGGCGTCGAGAGCGTCGCGGCGGAGGACGTTTCCGAGGTCGCTCCCGAGGTCGCCGCCCAGAGCTATGCCGAAGCGCCTGCCGCCGCCCCGGCGGTGGCGCTCAGCCGGCCGATCGCCGTCGAGCCTCCCGTGGCGGTGACGCCCGAGCCGGAGCCGCCGGCTCCGCTGCCCGAGCCGATCACCACCGAGCCTGTGGTGATTGGCAGCGAACCGGCTTCCCCCCGCCGTGCGGGCTGGTGGGCCAAGGCCAAGTCGGCCCTCGGAGGCTGACCGCGAGACGGATCAAGACGGAGACGGCGCCTTTTGGCGCCGTTTTCGTTTCGAATGACCGTCAGCCGCGTCCAGACTTTCCCAGCACCGCGCCGAGCCCCCGGATCGTCTGCCGACAGTCATCTTCCGTGCCGGCGAACGAGATCCGAAGCGTGTGGTGCCCGCGCGCAGGATCAAAATCCGCCCCGGGCGTCACAGCCACGCCTGCCTCGTCCAGGACGCGACGGCAGAACGACATGGAGTCGTTCGTGTAGCGGCCGACGTCGACATAGACGTAGAAGGCCCCATCGACGGGGTGGAAGTCCGGCAGGCCGATCTCGGGCAGCTCCCGCAGGAGCAGGGCCCGATTGCGGGCATACCCCGCCTTGATCGCCTCCAGCTCGTCCGTCGCGGAAAACGCGGCCTCGGCCGCCACTTGCGACAGCATGGGAACCGAGATGAACAGCGACTGGGCCAGTCTCTCGACTGGCCGCACGATGCGTTCCGGCAGCACCATCCAGCCCACCCGCCAACCGGTCATGCAATAGTACTTCGAGAAGCTGTTGATCACGACCGCGTCGGGATCGCTGGCCAGAGCCGTCTGGGCCGGCTGCTCATAGGTCAGCCCGTGATAGATCTCGTCCGAGATGAACCAGATCCCCAGCCGGCGGCAGCAGGCGGTCAGGGCGGCCAGGGCGTCAGCCGACATCATCGTGCCGGAGGGGTTGGCGGGGCTCATGACCAATACGCCGTCGAGGGCGGCTTCGTCGTGGGCCCGTTCGATGGCCTCGGGCGTCAGGACCCAGCGGTCCTGCGCGCGCGTTTCGATCTCCACCGCCTCGAGCCCGAGCGCCTCCAGCGTGTTGCGATAGGCTGGATAGCCCGGCGCGGAGATGGCGACGCGCGCGCCCACGTCGAACAGCGCCAGGAACGAGAGAATGAAGCCGCCGGACGACCCCGTGGTGATGCAGATTCTGTCTGCCGGAACGCGGACGGCATAGGCGTCGAGATAGTGCTGCGAAATGCGTTCACGGAGCGAGCGCATGCCGAGCGCCTCGGTGTAGCCGATGCGCCCTGCCGCCAGCGCCGCGCCAGCTGCTTCGATCACCTTGCGAGGCGTCGGAGCCGCCGGTTGGCCGATTTCCATGTGGACCACGGGCTTGCCCTGGGCCTCGCGGGCGTTGGCCGCCGCGAGCACGTCCATGGCCATGAATGGCGCGACGCCGCTGCGGCGCGAGGGGGAGCGGGTTTTTGCAGCTGTGGTCATGGCCTTGCCGTGATTTGACCGGAGAACGCGCGCATCGAATTGACCCGCCGCCTGGGGAACCCTAAGTCTCAGGCCCGAGCTTGACGAAGTGACGGATGCAACAAGACGCGAGCGGATCCCCTAGCAGCCCACCGACATCAGCGCCATCGCGGATGAAGGCGGCGGCGCGCCGCTGCGTTGGCGGCCTCTGTGCTCTCGTGGTCGCGCTCGTTCCCATCTCGGCCTCGGCACAGGAGGGCCGGCAGTCCCTCATCCGCGACACCGAAATCGAAAACCTGCTGCGCGACTACGCCAACCCGATCTTCACGGCGGCCGGAATCAAGCGCGGCACGATCCAGATCGTGCTCGTCGGCGACCGGTCCTTCAACGCCTTCGTCGCGGATGGCCGCCGCATGTTCTTCAACGTCGGTGCGCTGATGGATGCCAAGACGCCGAACGAAATCATCGGCGTGATCGCCCACGAGACCGGCCACATCGTCGGCGGCCACCTCAGCCGCCTGCGCGAGCAGCTGGCCAACGCCCAGATCATGTCCGTGGTCGGCATGCTGCTCGGGGCAGGCGCCATCGCGGGAGCCGCAGCGGGAGGCGACCGCGTCGGCAATCCTGGCATGGGCGCAGCCGGTGTGCTGATGGGCTCTCAGGAAATGGTCCGGCGCAGCATGCTCTCCTATCAGCGCGGAGAGGAGCAGGCAGCCGACCGAATGGGCGTGAACTACCTCAACGCCTCCCATCAGTCGGCGAAGGGCATCCTCACCACCTTCGAGAGGTTCAGCCAGGACGCGTTGTTCTCGTCCAAGCGCATGGACCCGTACCTCGTCAGCCATCCCCTGCCCGCAGAGCGCATCGCCAGCATGGAGACGCTCGCCAAGCAGAGCCCCTATTACGAGACGAAGGATCCCCCTGCCCTGCAGGCTCGGCACGACCTCATGCGCGCCAAGCTGTTCGGTTTCGTCGCCAAGGCGGAAGAGGTCGGCCGGCGGTACCCGATCAGCGACAACTCGCTCGCCGCGCGCTACGCCAGGGCCATCGCGGCTTATCGCTACAAGCGTCTGGCCGAGGCGCTCACGCAGATCGACGGACTGATCGCCGAGCAGCCCTCGAACCCCTATTTCATGGAGCTCAAGGGGCAAGTGCTTCTGGAATTCGGGCGCGCCAACGAGGCGATCCCCATCTTGCGCCGTGCGGTCGCCATGGCGCCGTCGAGCGCCCTGATCCGCGTTCTGCTCGGACATGCTTTGGTCGCGACGGAAAACAGGGCCAATGTGGACGAGGCCATCAGGGAGCTCTCGAACGCGACGCAGCGCGAGCCGGACTACGACGAGGGCTGGCGGCATCTCTCCACGGCTTACGCCCTCAAAGGCAATATCGGCATGGCTTCCTATGCGGCCGCGCAGTCCTATTTCGCAGCGGGCGACTTTAAGAACGCCGCGACGCAGGCGAGCCGCGCGAAAGAGAGTCTGCCCAAGAACTCGCCGGGCTGGTTGCGCGCGGACGACATCCTCAATACGCCGCCGCCGAAGGTGAACTGACGGACAGGACGATACGCGACGCCCGATCAACCTTAAGTGATGTGCGCATAGAGACGTCCTTAAGGCAGAATGACGATAACTCGACCGCGCAGGCGACCTGCAGCGGCGCAAGGAGCAACAGATGCCAGCTTTCATGTTCGACAGGGTTTGGGGTCCCGCGAGGCTTTTCGCCGGGCTCATGCTGACGGCCCTGTTGGCCGCGGCGCCCGTCGCGGCCCAGGACAAGACTCAGTTCACGGACGGTCAGAAGGCCGCCATCGGGGCCATCATCAAGGATTACCTCGTCAAGAACCCGGAGGTCATCCAGGAGGCCCTTGCCGAGCTCGAGACTCGGCAGAAGGAGGCCGAAAAGACGGCCAGCCGCAAGGCGCTGAGCGACGTGCAGGCCACGCTGGTGAGCTCGCCGCGCAACATGGTGGTCGGTAACCCGAATGGCGACGTCACGCTCGTCGAGTTCTTCGACTACAACTGCGCCTACTGCAAGCGGTCGCTTTCCGACATGCGCGAACTCATCAAGACCGATCCCAAGCTGCGCGTCGTGATCCGCGATTTCCCCGTACTCGGTCAGGATTCGGTCGAGGCGTCGTTTGTCGCGGTCGCCGTCAAGAACCAGCTGAAGGGTGACAAGTTCTTCGACTTCCACCAGAAACTCATGGAGTCGAAGGGCCGTGTCGGCAAGGACCGCGCACTGGCCGTCGCAAAGGAACTCGGCGTCGATACGGCCCGGGTTCTCAAGGACATGGATAGCCCCGATACGCGCGCCACCATCGAGGAGACGATGCGGATCGGCGACTCGCTGAAGCTGCAGGGCACGCCTGCCTTCGTGGTCGGCGACGAGATCATCTTCGGCGCAGTCGGCACGGATCCGATCCGCGCGACAGTGGCCTCCGTGAGGCAGTGCGGAAAGGCGACCTGCAGCTGAGGGCTGCGTTTTCGCGGACTTACAAGCGCCAGGCGCAGGTTGCGGCGGTTCTCCGCAACCGCGTGAGCCGCCAAGCTTCCCCTCACGCCATCAACCAGATATGACGGCAGTCCGACAGCTCAGGGCCGCTTGGCGCTGGGCTGATTCTGGCGATCGCCGCAGGCGCACTGCTATCGCGTCTGCGCTTCGTTTGATGCAGGACGCAGATTTCAACGATGCCCGTCGCTCCATTCCCACAGACTGCCCTTCCATGAGCATCAGAGCCGCGGCGAAAGACAAGCCGGTGACAACCTCCATGGCCAAAGACCAGCCTATCGATCCCAAGCTCGTGCGTGAGCTCGCGAACCTGCTCACAGAGACCGATCTCAGCGAGATCGAGGTCGAAAAGGGTGATCTTCGGATCAGGGTGGTCCGCCAGATCGTGCAGACGGCGGTCAGCATTGCGGCTCCGGCGGCGGCCCCCGCCCCTGCCGCTCCGGCCTCGGGAACGCCGCTCGCCGCCCCGGGGACGAACCGGGTCGAAGAGGCCCCATCCGTGGGAACGGTCACGTCCCCGATGGTGGGTACCGCCTATCGGCGCTCTTCGCCCGATTCCAAACCATTCGTCGAGATCGGATCTGTGGTCCGGACCGGTGACAAGATCCTGCTCATCGAGGCGATGAAGACGTTCAACGAGATCGTGGCGCCGCGCTCGGGAACGGTCACCGCGATATTGGTCGAGGACGGCCAGCCGGTCGAATATGGCGAGCCGCTGATGGTCATCGAGTAATGTTCGACAAGATCCTGATCGCCAATCGCGGCGAGATCGCCCTGCGCGTGCTTCGCGCGGCGAAGGAACTGGGCATCGCGACCGTGGCCGTGCACTCGACCGCCGATGCCGACGCCATGCATGTGCGGCTTGCCGATGAAAGCGTCTGCATCGGACCGCCGCCGGCGCGCGAGAGCTACCTCAACATCCCTGCCCTGCTCGCCGCCTGCGAGATCACGGGCGCGGATGCGGTGCACCCGGGCTATGGCTTCCTTTCAGAGAACGCGCGTTTCGCTGAGATCCTCGAGAGCCACAACATCCACTTCATAGGCCCCAAGGCGGAGCACATCCGCATCATGGGCGACAAGATCGAGGCCAAACGCACGGCCAAGCGCCTGGGCATTCCCTGCGTGCCCGGCTCGGAAGGCGGGATCACGGATGACGAGGACGCCCTGCGCGTGGCGGCCGACATCGGCTATCCCGTGCTGGTGAAGGCGGCGGCCGGCGGCGGCGGGCGAGGCATGAAGGTGGCTCGCACCGAAGGCGACCTGATCGATGCGCTGAACACGGCGCGTGCAGAGGCAAAGGCCGCCTTCGGCGACGATTCGGTGTACCTCGAGAAATACCTGGAAAAGCCACGCCACATCGAACTGCAGATCCTGGGCGATGGCCGCGGCGGAGCGGTGCATTTGCACGAGCGCGACTGCTCGCTTCAACGCCGGCACCAGAAGGTCTGGGAGGAGGGCCCCTCCCCCGCCCTCAATGCGGAAATGCGCGCCAGGATCGGCGGCACGGTCGCGGCGGCGATGCAGGAACTCCAGTACCTCGGGGCCGGCACGATCGAGTTCCTGTACGAGGACGGCAATTTCTATTTCATCGAGATGAACACCCGGATCCAGGTGGAACATCCGGTGACCGAGATGATTACGGGGATCGATCTCGTCAACGAGCAGATCCGCCTCGCGGCAGGGGCCGAGCTGTCCTTTTCACAAGAGGACGTCGTTCTCTCCGGGCACGCCATCGAGTGCCGGATCAACGCCGAGCATCCCGCGACGTTTAGGCCCTCGCCTGGCCGGATCGCCTATTACCATCCGCCGGGCGGCCTAGGGGTCCGCGTCGATTCGGCGGTCTACCAGGGTTATACGATCCCGCCGAACTACGATTCCCTCGTCGGCAAGCTCATCGTGCACGGCCGTACGCGCAATGAGTGCCTGATGCGGCTTCGCCGGGCGCTGGACGAGTTCGTCGTGGACGGGATCGAAACCACCCTGCCGCTGTTCCGTGCGCTGGTGCGAAACCCCGACATCCAGAACGGCGCGTATGATATTCATTGGCTGGAGAAGTTCCTGGCCACCGGCGGCATGGACACCGCCGCCTGAGGGCGGGTGATTGCGCTTTCCGTTGCGCGAGCGCGACGATTCCCGTGCATGAACGTTGAGGTCCCGATCAGCATGCAGGTGGCTGGCACACGATGAGTCGCCGCAACGACCCCGACAGCGAAGTCACGCCCCAACTTCTCCTGAGGGCCTACGCGATCGGGATTTTCCCCATGGCGGAGAGCGCCGAGGATCCCACCATCTACTGGGTGGAGCCGCGCGAGCGGGGAGTCATTCCGCTGGACGGACTCCAGGTGTCCTCCCGCCTCGCGCGGACCGTGCGGTCCGACCACTTCGAAATTCGCGTGGACACGGCGTTCGACGAGGTGCTGGCGGGTTGCGCCGCGCCTGCGCGCGACCGCGAGCAGACCTGGATCAACGCCCGCATCCGCGGGCTGTACGGCGAGCTGTTCGACATGGGTCAGGCCCATACCGTCGAGACGTGGCGGGACGGCCAACTTGTCGGCGGGCTCTACGGCGTGCGGCTGGGCGCGGCGTTTTTCGGCGAGAGCATGTTCCACCGCGAACGGGACGCTTCGAAAGTGGCGCTCGTGCATCTCGTGGCGCGGCTGCGCGCAGGCGGTTTCAAGCTTCTGGACACCCAGTTCGTGACGCCTCACCTGGCCAGCCTCGGCGCGGTGGCGCTGTCGAGGCGTCGCTATCGCGACCTGCTCGATGCGGCCGTCGCGGCGCAAGCCGACTACTTCGCCTGGCCAAGGGACGTGCTGGTGACCGGCGCCCAGGCCCTCTCGGCCATCGCCGCGCGCTGACCGGGCCCTGCTTCAGCGGTTGCTGTTGCCGCCGAGATTGGGACCGGATTCGGTATTGGCGCCACGATTGGTCGGAAAGAACCGCTGCGAAGGCTGCCGGGGCGCGACAGGCACGCCCTGCGGCGCGCTGACGCCGATCTGGCCGTCGGCGGCGGGGGCCGTCCCGGCGGGCAGCTTCTTGGACGCCGTCTTCGCACTCGGATCGACCGCCGGTTTCAGAGGGTCCACCTTGTCGGGGTCCACGGGATCGGCGATCACGGCAGTCCCGCCTTTGCAGGCGGTCAGCCATACGTCGTAAATGGGATGCTCGATGCCGTGCAGACCCGGGCTCGATGCGAAAACCCATCCTCCGAAAATCCGACGGTACTCGTTGGCGAACGTCACCTCGTCGACCTCGACGAACGCCGTGGTGTTCTGCGGCTCGGTGGGAGGACGGGAGTAGCAGACCCTTGGGGTAAGTTGCAGGGCCCCGAACTGGACCGTCTCGTCGACCGCCACCTCGAACGAGATGATGCGGCCCGTGATCTTGTCGAGCCCGGCGAAGACTGCAGTCGGGTTCTTGATCTTGTCCGCCCTCGCGAGGTCGTGGCCATGCCCAATGAGCGCTAGTGCGAGCGCGGCGCTGGCGAAGAGACGAGCTTTGCGCATGGGCGGGCGTTGGGTCCTGTCGAATCGCCTGAACCGTCCGACGGACCTCGCGGCGAGCGGGACGATTAACACGCGAAACCGGGCGGAGAAAAGGCGAATGACCACACGTGGCGCACGCTCCAGACCGAGGTGTCTGGAAGACGCCGCGTTGCTGTGCGAGGACGTCTTTGGGTTCAGTTGCCGGGAGTCCAGGGCTCGTAGTCGCCGGTCGCCGGCTGGCGCGGCGTCTGGGTCATGATGGAGCCCTTGGGGCGATAGGCGTAAGGCGTCCCGGTCATGTTGGGCCGGTGTTCCTTCTGCCACTCGCGAGGCACATAGTTCTCCTTGGAGGGAGGTGTGTCCGCCGTATGGCGCAGCCAGGCGTGCCAGCCCGGCGGCACGTTGGTGGCCTCCGTCGCGCCGGCGTACACCACCCAGCGCCGTACGATCCCGATCGCGGGATCCGCTACGCCGCCGCGCGTCCGGTAGTAGCGGTTGCCGAACTGGTCCTCGCCCACGAACTCTCCGTGCCGCCATGTATGGAAGCGCGTGCCGAGCGTCTGGCCGCTCCACCAGGTGAAGAATTGCAGCAGGAAAGTCTTCATGTCCGGATCCGGTTCTCGCACACGGGCCGGTCGAAACGTCGTGCCCGGCGCGCGCGGACTATGGCGAGGAGGCGCTGCTCTGTCCAGTACGCGCGGCTCGTACCCTTGTCGCATCGGACTGGCCGGAATGGCCGCCTTTCTACCCGTCGGCCATGATCGGAGCGTCACCGTTGCGCGATTCGGCCTCGATCGCCGGACGCGAATCGTGCCGCCTGACAACCTGACGTTGTTTGCTGTTGGCCTTGCGTCTGACGATCCCGGTCCATGTGCCAGATTTTGCCACATTTTCCCCGTTTCCAGCACTGCAACCCCACTGCACGCATGCCACTGCCGGGCCGCGGTTCGGGAGTGTGGCCGAAAAGCCGCCTGCCCCGACTGCGATTGTGGTTAACGAATTCCAGAAGGGCGTTTCAGGACGCAGGCGGTTGCGAATCTCGACGTGGAGTCCGAGGCTTAGCGAGACGGGTTGAGGTAATCCCCGTTCTTCACAGCCCTGTCACAAGATGTAGCGCCGGGCTGAGCGCCAGGCACAAAACCTTGACGAAAGGGGCCCTCGGACGTAGGGTCATCGAAGTGTCGCAAGGCCGGCGAAACGATGGTTTCCGATCATCCTCCCGCGTCTTCCGCGATCCGTTTCGAAGTCGGCTTCTTCTTCCGGGGACGCCGGCGGGATCGGTGGAAAGCCAGGGTCGCAGCGACCGCGTAGGACGTCGGTACACAGCGTCGGCAGGTCTCTAGGGGCAAACAGAGTGGGAGCGGAGGCCGGGAAGTCGCCCGGCCTTCGGACAATTGCGCCTTGAACGGCGCGCCGGCGGAGGTCCGCCGATCAGGGCGGAGCGATCCGCCGATGGAAGCATTCGCGGAGCGATCCGCTCACGGGGAACGAGAGACATGCGGTTCGAACGTCGCTTCACCAAGCCGGGGCAGTCGGCCTATGCGGAGATCGCCTTCCGGGCGGCCACCAGCGAAATCCGGAACCCGGACGGGTCCATCGTTTTCCGCCTCGACAACATCGAGGTGCCGGAGGCGTGGAGCCAGGTGGCGGCTGATGTGCTGGCCCAGAAGTACTTCCGCAAGGCCGGCGTCCCCGCGAGGCTGAAGAAGGTCGAGGAGAATTCCGTCCCCTCCTGGCTCTGGCGTTCGGTCCCCGACGAGAAGGCGCTCGCCGCGCTGCCCGAGGACGCCCGCACGGGCTCCGAGATGTCTGCCAAGCAGGTGTTCGACCGGCTCGCCGGCTGCTGGACCTATTGGGGCTGGAAGGGCGGCTACTTCTCGTCCGAGGACGACGCGCGCGCCTTCCATGACGAGCTCTGCTTCATGCTGGCCCGCCAGATGGTCGCGCCGAACTCGCCGCAATGGTTCAACACCGGCCTGCACTGGGCCTATGGCATCGACGGGCCGTCGCAGGGCCACTATTACGTCGACTACAAGACCGGCAAGCTCACCAAGTCCAAGTCCTCCTACGAGCATCCCCAGCCGCATGCCTGCTTCATCCAGGGCGTGGCCGACGACCTCGTCAACGAGGGCGGCATCATGGACCTGTGGGTGCGCGAGGCGCGCCTGTTCAAGTACGGCTCCGGCACCGGCTCCAACTTCTCCGCCCTGCGCGGCGAGGGCGAGCGGCTGGCGGGGGGCGGGCGCTCGTCGGGCCTGATGTCCTTCCTGAAGATCGGCGACCGCGCGGCGGGCGCGATCAAGTCCGGCGGCACGACGCGGCGCGCCGCCAAGATGGTGGTGGTGGACGCCGACCACCCCGACATCGAGAACTACATCGACTGGAAGGTCCGCGAGGAGCAGAAGGTCGCCGCCCTCGTGACGGGCTCCAAGATCTGCCAGAAGCACCTGAAGGCGGTGCTGAAGGCCTGCATCAACTGCGAAGGGCCGGACGACGCCTGTTTCGACCCGGAGAAGAACCCTGCGCTGAAGCGCGAGATCAAGCTCGCCCGCCGCGCCATGGTGCCGGACAACATCGTCAAGCGGGTCATCCAGTTCGCCAAGCAGGGCTACACGGACATCCAGTTCGACACCTACGACACCGACTGGGATTCGGAGGCCTACCTCACCGTCTCCGGCCAGAACTCCAACAATTCCGTCTCGCTGAAGGACGATTTCCTCCGTGCGGTCGAGGCGGATGGAGATTGGAAGCTCATCCGCCGCACCGACGGCAAGGTGGCCAAGACGCTGAAGGCCGCGGACCTGTGGGAGAAGATCGGCCACGCCGCCTGGGCCTCGGCCGATCCCGGCCTTCACTACAACACGACGATGAACGACTGGCACACCTGCCCTGCCGCGGGCCCCATCCGGGCGTCGAACCCGTGCTCGGAGTACATGTTCCTCGACGACACCGCCTGCAACCTCGCTTCGCTGAACCTGCTGCAGTTCCGCGGGCAGGATGGGCGCGTGCTGATCGACGACTACGAGCACGCCGTCCGCACCTGGACCGTGGTGCTGGAGATCTCGGTGCTGATGGCGCAGTTCCCCTCCCGGGAGATCGCCGAGCTCTCCTACCGCTACCGCACGCTGGGCCTCGGCTACGCCAACATCGGCGGCCTGCTGATGACCAACGGCGTGCCCTACGATTCGGCCGAGGGCCGCGCGATCTGTGGCGCGCTGACCGCGGTCATGACCGGCGTGTCCTACGCCACCTCGGCCGAAATGGCGGCCGAGCTCGGGGCTTTCCCCGGCTATGCCGACAACCGCGAGCACATGCTGCGCGTCATCCGCAACCATCGCCGCGCGGCGCATGGCGAGGCGACGGGCTATGAGGGCCTGTCGCAGACGCCCGTGCCGCTCGACCATGCATCCTGCCCCGACCCTGTGCTGGTGCAGCGCGCCCGCGCAGCGTGGGACCGCGCCCTGCAGCTGGGCGGCGAGCATGGCTTCCGCAATGCGCAGGCCACCGTCATCGCGCCCACCGGCACGATCGGCCTCGTGATGGATTGCGACACGACCGGCATCGAGCCCGACTTCGCGCTGGTGAAGTTCAAGAAGCTCGCCGGCGGCGGCTACTTCAAGATCATCAACCAGGCTGTCCCGGAGGCGCTTCGCACACTGGGCTACCGGGAGAGCGAGATCGCCGAGATCATCGCCTATGCGGTGGGCCACGGCTCGCTCGCCCAGGCTCCCGGCGTGAACCACACCACGCTGCGCTCGCGCGGCTTCACGGACGAGGCGATCGCCGGCGTCGAGAAGAATCTCGTCTCCGCCTTCGACGTCAAGTTCGTGTTCAACAAATGGACGCTCGGGGAGGACTTCCTGACTGGGGCCCTCAAGGTGCCGGCCGAGAAGTTGGCGGACCCCTCCTTCGAGCTCCTGCCTTTCCTCGGCTTTAGCAAGGCCGAGATCGAGGCGGCCAACATCCACGTCTGCGGGGCGATGACGTTGGAAGGCGCGCCACATCTCAAGGTAGAGCACTACCCGGTGTTCGATTGCGCCAACCCGTGCGGGCGCATCGGCAAGCGCTACCTCTCTGTAGAGAGCCACATCCGCATGATGGCCGCGGCGCAGCCCTTCATCTCGGGCGCGATCTCCAAGACCATCAACATGCCCAACGACGCGACCGTGGAGGACTGCAAGCAGGCCTACCTGCTCTCCTGGCGGCTGGCGCTGAAGGCCAACGCGCTCTATCGCGACGGCTCCAAGCTCTCCCAGCCGCTGAACAGCCAGCTTATCGCCGACGAGGCGGACGACGAGGACGACGCGCTGGAGGCCCTCGTGGCCCAGCCCGCGGCCGCGCGCACGGCCACCGTCGCCGAGAAGATCGTGGAACGGGTGGTCGAGCGGATCGAGCGCATGCGCGAGCGCGAGAAGCTGCCGGACCGGCGCAAGGGCTACACCCAGAAGGCGGTTGTCGGCGGCCACAAAGTGTACCTGCGCACCGGCGAGTACGAGGACGGCCGGATCGGCGAGATCTTCATCGACATGCACAAGGAAGGCGCGGCCTTCCGCAGCCTGATGAACAACTTCGCGATCGCCATCTCTCTGGGCCTGCAATACGGCGTGCCGCTGGAAGAGTACGTGGAAGCCTTCACCTTCACCCGCTTCGAGCCGGCCGGTTTCGTGCAGGGCAACGACGCCATCAAGAACGCCACGAGCCTGCTCGACTACGTGTTCCGCGAATTGGCGATCTCCTATCTCGGCCGGCACGACCTTGCCCACGTCTCGCCCGACAGCATCGGCTTCGATGCGCTGGGCAAGGGCGAGGACGAAGGCAAGGCTCCGGCCGGGCACGTTCCCTCCCCCGCCGCCCGGGTCGTCTCCAAGGGCCTCGTGCGTGGAAAGCCGACGAGCTTCATGACCATCGAGGGCGGAGCCGGCGCGACCGAATCTCGCGGCGAGGCCCGCGGCCCCGTCACCACGGCCTACGCCACGGCCGGCGCAACGGCGCTGAAGGGCGATCTGCGCGAGGAAGTAGCCCACGAAGTCGGCCGCGCCCTCGACGACGCCGCTCTCTCCCACCTTGGCTTTTCCGCCCCCAAGACGGAACAGCGCGCGGAATCCGGAGCCAAACGCGCCGAAGCCCTGATGAAGGGCTACCAGGGCGACGCCTGCGGGGAGTGCGGAAACTTCACGCTCGTGCGCAACGGGACGTGTCTGAAGTGCGACACGTGCGGGGGCACGACGGGATGCAGCTGAACTGAAGCGCGGGTGTTTTGAAGGCGGACCTGATGATCCGTTTTGGACCCCAAGGTTCTGTCTTTGAGAACCCAGGAGACCGCAAGGGGACAGGCGGAAAACTAGTCTAGCCGAGTACGGGGTGGCCCTAGGCCATCCCGTCTTCCCCTCTGCGGGCACGACCCCCATCTGCGCTGAGCCCCGTTCCCCGACCCACGGGCGGGCCCTTCCCGTTCAAGGTGGAGTTTGCCTGCCGCGTCCATGACCCGATGACGTGGATCGCCGTGCACGCTGATTTCGCCCGGAGTCCGCACACGCTGTGGTGCTCGCAACCTCTTGACAGGTACGCCACAGGTTCCCAGCCTAGTCTCAGCTAGCGAGGAAGCATCGCACGCCGGCCGTCTCGTTTTCGGTTACGATACGTGGCGCCCGGTGTGGACGCACAGCATCCGATGCAACGGCTCGGGGACTGCGCAACCGCCCTGCTCGCCGCCACCAAGACGCCAGGGGGGAACGTCATGCAGATCACCGGAATGCTCTACGGCGCGCCCCTGCTGCAGCACGTCGACTTCCCGGCGACGGAGGTGCTGGGACCCGGAGCGTCGGAAGACGCCATCCAGAGCCTGATCGACCGGCACGGGCTCGTCTTCGTCAAGCCGCTCTTCAAGGGTGGCGTCGGCAAGAAGGGCAAGGCCGGCCTCGTCGGCCAGGCGCGCGATCTTCGCACCGCGCTGAAGGAGAAGGAGCGGCTGTACTTCGTGGAGCACCGGCACGGCAATGTGGTCGCCAAGGCCAACGGCGTCACCTTCGAGGCCGGCGTTCCGGCCGAGCACGAGGTCTATTTCGCGATCAGCGACGCCACCCAGTTCCGCGCGCCCACGATGACGCTCAGCCACAAGGGCGGCATCGACATCGAGGATCTCGACAGGAGCGACGTCGCCAACGTTCCCTTCGATGCCCTCACCGGGCTCAAGGCCTTCGTCGTGGCCAATGCGCTCTCCGATATCGGCGCGCCAAAGGAGATCATCTCGCCCCTGGTGCAGCACCTGCCGAAGCTCTGGGAGCTGATGCACCACTACGGGATGACGACGCTGGAGCTCAATCCCATCCGGATGCGCCCGGGCAAGGACGGCCGCCTCACGCCCGTCGCCTGCGACTTCAAGTGCGGCTTCGATCGCGACGACGTGCGCTGGCAGCGCCTCGATTTGGCGGACCACCTCTTCACCGCCGACACCTCCGACTTCGAGCAGGAGGTGAACCAGCTTCGCACCCACCAGGGCCAGTCGGACGTCTTCGTGATCAACGAGCACGGCACGATCCTCGCCCCCACTTTCGGCGGCGGCGCCAACTCGCTGGTCACGGAGGTGCTGGGCGAGTCCGCGATCATCTCCTCGGACTTCGGCGGCAATCCGCCCTACGAGAAGATGAAGAGCGTGGCGCGCATCTGCTACAAGCATTGGCTGAAGCAGGCCAACGTCCTGTTCATTATCGGCGGCAAGTCGAACAATACCGATATCTATGAGACCTTCCGCGCCATGGGCGACGCCCTGCGCGAACACTTCAGCGCCCATGGGCCCTCCCCGCTCTACGTGGTGGCAGGCCGCGGCGGCCCCAACCTCATCCGCGGCTTCGGGGCGCTGGCGGAGACCTGCGATTCCCTGGGGCTGCCCTACCGCTTCTTCGGCTTCGACAGCGCCATATCCGAGGTCGTCAACTATGCCCGTGAGGTCGACGCCTGGATGAAGGCCGGCGGCCGGGCCGAAATCGCCTCCCGCCTCGGCGCGCGGTCGGCCGCCTGATCCCCCGCACGCCAAAGGAGCGGCGCCATGCACAAGAAGGGCATCCCGGGGTTTCCCTATTTCCTCGGCATCGGGTCGCTGGCCGAGATCGCGACCCGCGAGGACAGGGTGTGCGTGCTCAACATCCTCGGCGGCGAATCCCGCACCGTGACTCCCGTCAGCCACGCCTTCTCGGGCGGTAACGTGGTGTTCGGCACCTCGCCGGGACGCGGCGGGCAGGCGCTGCCGACGCCCCTCGGGGACATCCCCGTGTTCAACAACGTGCGCGAGGGGCTGAGCGCGGGCCACGCCTTCAACACGGGCGTCGTCTACCTGCCGCCCTCCGGCGTGCGCGACGGGGTCGCCGAGCTGGTGCGCGTCAATCCGGACCTGCGCAAGGTCGTCATCATCACCGAGAAGGTCTCGGTTCACGACGCGCGCGAGATCAGGGCCATCGGGCAGTCGAACGGCATCGACATCTTCGGCGCCAATTGCCTGGGCGTCGCCGACACCTGGAACAGCGTGCGGATCGGCGGGGCGCTGGGCGGCGACAGCCCGGAGGAATCGCTGCTGAAGGGCTCGGTCGCGATCTTCTCGAACTCGGGCGGCTTCAGCACCACGATCGCGCAGTACCTCGCTACGGCCGGCTGGGGCACCACGACGATCATCTCCTCGGGCAAGGACGTCTACATCCACTACGCCGCACGCGATTTCGCGCACGCCTTCCGCAACGACCCGCGCAGCCAGGCGGCCGTGCTCTATTGCGAGCCGGGCGGCTACTACGAGCAGGGCGTCGCCTTCGACAAGCCGGTCGTCGCCTGCATCGTGGGACGCTGGAAATCCAAGCTCACCCGCGCCGTCGGCCATGCCGGCGCGATGGCGGGCGCGGGCGACAGGGCCGAGGACAAGGAGAACTGGTTCATCGAGGCGCTGGGCGTCGAGGGCCTGTTCTCACCGGAGACGCCGCACGTCTCGGCCAGGGGCGCCGTGGTCACCAACATCGCGCACATTCCCGCAGCCCTGAGCGCGGTGATGGCGCTGAACGGCGTCGCGCCGGACTTCGCGCCGCGCGGCAGCCTGTCGCTGAAGCCCTGGATCGCCAACGACCAGGGCCTCGCGCTGCCGGCCTCGCTGGCCATGCCCGTCGTGCGGGCCATGTCGCCCTACGATGCGCAGATCGAGGCGCTGAAGCGGCAGGTCGGCGCGGTGGTGCCGCGGCAGGTCATGAAGGACAAGTCCGGCGCCACCTTCATGGATCCGAAGACGCAGGTCACGCATGTGCACGGCTACTCCGTGCTCGACCTCGCGCTGCAGCCGCTGGAAGCGAACTTCGCGCTCCCGCTGGTGCACGAGATCGCCACCGAGAACGACCGGGCGATGCTCGACATCGCCGTCGCCGCGGAGATGAACCTCGTCGGCGATCCCGCGCTGATGGCGGCCGAGGCGGCGCGCGACGCCGGCAACTCGCCGAACACGGTGATGGCGGCGGCGGTGGCGATCATCGGCCCCAAGCGCATCGAGCGCGCCCTCGCCTGCTCGCACATGCTGATCGACCTGTTCGCCCATTCGGGCCTGCAGGACGCGCACGACGAGGGGTTCGACGCCAGCGCGGTCCGGCTGACCGAGGCGCAGCTGGCGCTCTTCCGGGCCTCGCCGGAGGAGCTTGAAGACCCGCGGCCGCAAGCCATGCTGGACGCCGTGCACGCCCGCGGCGGGCGCTCCTTTTTCCTGCGCTTTCTGGAGGGGCAGGACATCCAGCTGTCGCGCGATGCCGTGCTGGCGGCCATCGCCACGACGATCGCGTGGAGGCCGCTGATGCGCAAGCGGATCTCCCGCCTCACCGCGGAGACGCTGCCTTGGTATCTGCGCCTCTACGGCGTGATGATCGGCGCGTCCATGCCGGCCCGCCATCACCAGCGCGGACGCCTGCACGGGGTGGCCCGCGAGGAGCGCTTCGGGCGCTGGGCCATGGCGGACTTCCTCTTCCTCGCCCTCACCGGCAAGAAGCCGACCGACGAGGAGGCGCGCCCGCTGCAGATCCTCATCGGCCTGCTGATCTCCAACGGGCCGGGCGCCATCACCGCGCAGGGCGCCAAGGGCGCCGTCGCCGCGGACGGCCCGCAGTCGCCGAGCCGCGTGCAGATCAACAAGGCCATGCTCGGGTGCCTCAGCCATTCCGGCTACAGCCACGGCGGCAACGGCTTCGAGGGCATGGCCTTCCTGCTCGAGCAGTTCAGGGACACCGGGCTCACGGACCCTACCGACCCCGGGCATGGGCTCGACCTGGCGGCCATGGCGACGCGCTTTGCGACCGACTACAAGGCGGAGAAGAGCGAGGCGAAGGAAAGCGGCGCGAGCGAGCCGCGCGCCTTGCCGGGCATCAACCACCCGATCTTCCGCGGCAAGGCCGTCAACCACGACCCCCGCGAGCGCTTCATCGCCGAGTTCATGGTGAAGCGCGGCGAGTACAACGTCTTCCACGCATTTTACCGCGAGCTGGTCCAGGCGCTGTACGAGGTCGGCGCGTCGCGCAACGTGTTCTGCGTCAACGTCGATGCCGTCATCGCCGCGCTGCTGCTCGCGCTCCTGTGGAAGGACTACAAGGCCGGCAACCTGGGCGAGCGGGACCTGGAGACCGCGGCGTTCAACGTCTTCCTCTACGGCCGCATGATCGGCGCGGCGGCGGAGATCGACGACCACCTCAACCGCGGCCGCAACATGGACACGCGCACACCGCAGGAGCAATGCGCCTACGTGGTGTGACGGCAAGTCGGGGTGGGAACGACCACCCGGGCCACCCCGTCCACGACGGCGCGGTCCGCCACCGCTGCATCCTCGGCCGACATCAGACTTGTGGTCTGCGCCACAAGACCGCGCAGCAGGCGCGGTCAACGAAGCTTGGCGATGCCGATGCCATCGAGTTTGGCGCGGTCCTTGATGGATTCCTCGCTGCGGGTCATCGCTTTCGAAATGGCCTTCAGCGCCATGCCCTTCTTCGCCAGCAGCTTGAGCTTTTCAATTTCCTCGTGGGTCCAGGGTTGTCGATGGCGTTCAAATCGTTCGGTCACGATCTGCTCCTATTTTGCCGGGATTCGCTCGGCGTTCGTGCGAACTCTAGCAGTGAAGGCTGGTTCCTGGGCAGTTTCAGCCCAAACCCGCAGTGATCCAGCGGCGCAGCCCGTAACGGCGGGCTCAGCTCGGCTGCTCCAAAGGAACGCATGCGATGACTGCGGTTCCCCAGGCGCCGGTTGCAATCTTGAGATCCCCATTGAACTGGCGCAGACGGGCTCGCATCCCGGGGATTCCGACGCCCATCGCAAGCCGTTCATCCGCAGCTTCGGACCGAATACCCGTGCCGTCATCGCCAATTCTCACGAAAAGCTTCCCCCTGTAGACCCGCGTCCCGACATGCACGCGCGACGCCTTGGCGTGGCGATGGACGTTGGCCAGCGCCTCCTGGACGACACGCAGGATGGCGAGCTGGAAGGCGTGAGGAGCCCCATCGATCTCGTCGGCGATGTGCAGGCTCACCTGGAGCCTGCTGCGCTTGCCAAATCCCGATGCAAACTGGCGAAGCGTCGAGGCCAGCCCCTCCGTCGCCAACTCCGGCGGATGCAGGAGGTAGGCGAAGACCCGCAGCTCGTTGAGGGCGAATTGAACCTCGTTCGCGATTTCCTGCCTCGTCAGGTGCGCACTTGGGAGGTCTCGCGCCATTTCGATATCGAGCCGGGCGAGGCAGAAGTTCGTCGCGACGAGATGCTGTACCGTCGAGTCGTGCAGTTCGCGGGCGATGCGCCGGCGCTCCTCTTCCTGCAGGGCCAGCAGCTGGCTGGAAAGCTCCGCCACCTCACCCTGGGCGCTGGCGACCATGCTGGTCAGGCTTCTCAGCGGGGTTTCCACCTGGCGGGCCGTGAAAAAGGCCGCGGTGGCTCCTGCGAGCAGGAGCAGCAATCCGGGCCCGACAAGGCGTTTCGCCACATCGGCGATCGGCGCATTCACCAGCGCCATGGGCGCGGCCACGGCCACCGTCCAATCGGTCGCGTCCGATCGACGATACGCCACGAGAACATGGGCGCCAGACTCATCGGTTGCATCCACGAGCCCCTCGTGGCTGCCTTTCGGCCCGGCCGTCGCCAGTTCCGCACGCAGCGCCTCCGGCGTTCTCGGCGCGAGTGCGAGGCCCGACGCAGGGCTGGACACGATCAGGTTCAGATCGCGGTCGAACAGGAATTTCCGCCATCCGCGGGGAACCTCCTGTGCGTCCAGGAGCGCATTCAGTCGCGGCTCGGCCAGGATCGTCGTGAGCCAACTGGTCAATGGGCGATCGGGCGGATCGATCCTGAGGCTGAGCCCGACGATGAAGCCGCCATTCAAGGCGCTTGCGAGACGTCCGGACACGGTCCAGGGGCGCATCTGGAGCCGGGCGATGAGAGCGTCATAATTCGGCATCTCATCGCGTTGGGGGAGAGGTTCTCCAAAGGGCCGCAAGGTATTGGCGACCTGGCCCTTGAGATCCTGGAGGATTAGCCAGGATCCTTCGGGGACCGGCGTGGCCCGCAATTGGGCATGGAAGGCTTTGAAATCGCCCGACTGCAGGGCCGGCGAAGTCGACAGGCCCTTGAGCAGGTAATTAACGGCCGCGACCTCCTGATCGAAGCCGAAGGAGAGCACGACGGCGGTGCGCAGGGCGCGGTCCCGAGTGATCTGCCTCTCGGCTCTTGCGTTGACCAGGAGCAGCACCCCCGCCACGACACAGGCGAGCAGTGCGACAATCAGGAAAGCAACGACGACCCGGCGGTTCAGGCGCGTGACGTCGATCCGCACGGATCCAGCAGATGCCCCGATAGGTCCACCGCTCATGCACCCCTCGCAGTCTGGACGTCGCTTGAGGGCCGGCAGCGGTGCGGACACCGCCTCCCTTAAGGCTAAACCCTGACCGGTGGCGCTGTCGAGGCGCGAGTGCAGTCCTCCATCATCGTGTGAGTGCGTGCAGCGCCCTTGTATTTCCAGGGTCTGGACATCCGTATTTCAGGACCCACCCCAGTAGTCCCAGATTCGCAAATGGATGAGTGTCAGAAGCGAGGGTGAGTGGCGCGGCATCCTCCCCGGCGGCGGCGACGTACGATGGTTCTTCGAGCACACTTTCCTTTCGGCGCCAGCGCAAGCTATGCTGTGCCGTTCATCAGGACCTTTCTGCGATTGCCACCGAGGCGGCGCCCCACTCCTTTTCTGTCGAGCAGACCATGGAAACGGATGCGGCTCCCCCCATCCAGCAACTGAGAAACGGCGACGAACAGGAGACGCTCGTGAACCCTCAACGGTCGGAAGCAAGCCTGACCCGACGCGGCGTCATCGCAGGTCTCGCGCTCATGTCCAGCCTGGCCGCCTCCCTGCGGACGAGCGCTGTCCTGGCCCAGGGTTCGGATGCACAGGGCGCCCCTCCGGCGCCGCCGCTTGCGTCATGGAACGAGAGCGCCGCGCGAGACGCCATCATCCGCTTCGTCGAGAGAGTGACGTCGAACTCCTCGCCGAACTTCCTCCCTCCCCCGCACCGTGTCGCCGTCTTCGACAATGACGGCACCTTGTGGTGCGAGCACCCCATGTACGTGCAGTTGGCGTTCGCCCTCGATCGGGTGAGGGAACTCTCGCCGCTTCATCCGGAATGGAAGGACAGTCCTCTGTTCAAGGCCGTCCTCGACGGGGACGTGAAAGCCGTCGCCGCCTTCGGCCAACGAGGCCTGGTCGAAATCGTCCTGACGACTCACGCCGGGATGACGACCGAAGAGTTCGAGCAGATCGTCACCAAGTGGTTGGCGACAGCGCGCCACCCCCGCTTCAAGCGGCCCTACACCGAGCTCGTCTACCAGCCCATGCTGGAGCTGATGGCCTACCTCAGGCTCAAGGACTTCCAGGTGCACATCGTTTCGGGCGGCGGAATCGAGTTCATGCGGCCCTGGTCCGAACCCGTGTATGGGGTCCCTCCGGAGCGTGTCGTGGGATCGTCGATCAAGACGAAATTCCAGATCCGCGACGGCGCGCCGGAACTCTTCCGGCTCGCGGAAATGAATTTCGTCGATGACGGGCCGGGCAAGCCCGTGGGCATCAACCAGCATCTCGGCAGGCGTCCCATCCTGGCGGCCGGCAATTCGGACGGGGATCTGGAAATGCTGCAGTGGACGACGCTGGGGGGCGCTCCGGGCCTGGGCCTGATCGTCCACCACACGGATGCCGAACGCGAATACGCCTACGACCGCAACACCGACTTCGGTCGGCTCGACACGGCTCTTGTCGCCGCTGAAATGAACAAGTGGCCGGTCATCGACATGAAGCGGGACTGGGCGACGATTTTTCCTGCAGCAAACTGAACGCTTCCGCTTCTCCGGGCGCACTTCCACCTTCTTCCCACGTTCCAGCCGCAGGGGCCACGCGCCGCGGACGGTGCGCTCCCGCAGCCCGACGGCCGGAACACCGCAGGACCATGCTCCAGGCGTGGCTCAGCGAGCTGCGACACCCGCCGGCGCATGGTGAGAGACGGTCGGCAGCGCGTGCGTCAGCCCCGCAGGATGAACCGGCGCCCGTCATGATCGACCACGTCGATCCGCTGCGTGAAGCCCGGCCGCTCGGCGAAGAGGCTGTGGAACTTCGGCTCGCTGCGGGGTGGGCGCGCAAGGCTGACGCCCCGCATGCTGGCTGCGCTGGGAACGCCGAGCAGATCGAGAATCGTCGGCCCGATGTCGATCACGCCAGCGGGCCGGTCGACGGGGCCCTGCGCCAACCCGGGCAGGCCGAGGACCAGCACCGAGTTCAGCTCGTGGCGGTTCAGCCCGCCATGCATGCCGCCGCCCAGCGGCACGTCGTCGGGCGTCATCAGCCCCTGCCCCGGCAGGCCGTACGCATCCGGCGCGTCGGTTGAGGACAGCGCGAAGGCCAGATCCGGCTGGCGTTCATGCTGGTTGTCCACGACGTCGAAGGCGAAGGAGCCACGCGCCACGCCGTCCACCCCGTTGTGCCCCCGCGAGAAGACGTGCGAGACCTCGGGTCGCCCCATGAGCCACTCGGCGACCGCCTCGAGCCGGGAGGGATCGGCGTCGAGCAGGCGGATCTCGCCATTGCGGCCTCCGGTCATCGCCAGTTCGTAACCGAGCACACGATCCTTCGGGCCGACCGAGAAGCCTGCCTCGCGCGCCTTGTCCGCAAGCGAGACGATGCCGCTCGTCGCGATCTGCCCGTGGTCCGACGCGGCGATCACCGCCCAGCGCTCGGCGTCGGGGCGGGCGTCGATCCATTCCAGGATGCGGCCGAAAGCGGCGTCCGCCGCGCGCAGGACGGCCAGTGAGTCCGTGTGCCCGATGTCACGATAGTGGAAGCTCGTGTCCGGCTCGTTGAACCAGACCAGCGCCACATCGGGCTGCAGCTCCGGCAGAACGTACCCGGTCATGACGTCGGCGGCGTAGTCGAGATCGGGGAAGCGCGGCAGGGCGCGGGCCGGAAGCGGTCCGAAGCGGGCGATCATCTCGGTGACCGCCTGCGGGGTCTGGGTGTGCTCCGCGCCGTGCACCGAGAAAGTCCAGTGCCCGTTCTCGCGGGCGCGAGGATTGATCAGGTGCGCGGATCCGGCCGACCCCGTATGGACCACGGCGAGCATCCGGCCTGCCCGCGCCAGTTGATCTCCGAACGTGTCGGCCGTGACGAAACGGCCGCCATGAACCGCCTCCGCGCGCGCGATGTGCGCGGCGCGGCTGGTGTCGAGCATGCGTTCTGGCAGCGCGGCGGGATGATAAAAGGCGTTCCCCACGACGCCGTGCGCGGACGGCGGCGCGCCGGTCGCGACCGATGTCGTCGCCACGCGCGTGACCGATGGGAAGACGCTCCGCGCCTCGCGGAACCAGGTTCCGCGCTCCGCCAGCTTCAGGATGTTGGGCGTCAGGTCGTGCCGCATCATGTCGGCTCGCAGCCCGTCGAACACCGCGACGACGACGTGGGATGCGGCCGGCGCGGACTGAGCGGTCATGTAAACGATCTCCATTGCGAGCCCGAACCTAGCCCTCGGGCGAGACGGATTCCGGACGCTCCCGTGACGCGGCGGTGACGCTGGTCAAGGCCTCGGCTGGCCAAGATCTCGGCTGGCCTGAACGCCGCCGCCAACGTGTCGCCGGCCAGTATGTCGCAGGCGTCGCGGTGCGTCGAGCAGGCGGCGTTCTTCAAACCGTCAGACAGCCGTCATCGCGGCGTCGGCTACCCCCGCTAGACCGGCCTCGCGCTTCGGTCACGACCGTCCGGGTCATGGCCTCGCCTGTTTCGGCCTGGCCCGGGTCGACCCGGCGGCGGCGTCTCGCCCTGTTTTCCGCCCTGGAGAAAATCGATGATTCATCTGTCCCGCCGATCGGCGCTTTCCCTCGCCGCCGGAGCGCTCGTTTTGCCGCGCTTCGCGATTGCACAGTCCGACAACCGCCCCTCGATCACGATCGCGGTCCAGAAGGTCTCCAATTCCAACACGCTCGACGTCCTGCGCGAGCAATCCAACGTTGGCGAGCGCGTGTTCTTCTCGTCTCTCTGGGAAGGCCTGGTCGGCCGCGATTGGCTGGGCGGCCTGAAGAAGACGCCGCTGCTCGCCACCGAGTGGAAGCGCATCGACGACCAGACCGTCGAATTGAAACTGCGTCCGGGCGTGAAGTTCCACAACGGGGCCGAGATGACGGCCGAGGACGTCGTGTTCTCGTTCTCCCGGGAGCGCATGTTCGCCAACACCGAAGCCAAGAACCGTACGACGCTGAAGGCTGCCGAAACGATCCCGACGCCGCGCCCCGGCAAGGAGCTCCCCGCCGAGGTCCCGGCCACGGCCCGCCGGGCCTGGCCGGATCTTGTGCGCGTCGAAGCGGTGGACACCTACACCGTTCGGTTCGTCAACGCGACGCCCGACGTGACGCTCGAAGGCCGCCTGTCGCGCTACGGTTCCGAGATCATGAGCCGGCGCGGGTTCGAGGAGGCCGCCAGCTACCTCGACTGGGCCCGCAAGCCCATCACCACCGGCCCCTACAAGGTGGTCGAGTTCAAGCCCGACACCTTTCTCGTCCTCGAAGCGCACGATGAGTATTGGGGCGGCCGCCCCCCCGTTAAGCGCATCCGCTTCATGGAAGTTCCCGAAGTCGCCAGCCGCGTCAACGGGTTGCTCGCCGGCGAGTACCAGTTCGCCTGCGACATCCCGCCGGACCAGATCCCCGGCATCGAGAAGAACGCGGCCTTTGAAGTGCAGGGCGGCACGATCCTCAACCATCGCCTGACCGTGTTCGACAAGAACCATCCGGTTCTCGCCAACCCGCTCGTGCGCCGGGCGATGACCCACTCGATCGACCGGCAGGCGATCGTCGACAGCCTCTGGGCCGGCCGGACCAAGGTCCCGAAGGGTCTTCAGTGGGACTACTACGAGGACATGTTCCTCGCCGACTGGGACGTCCCCGCTTTCGATCCCACGCAGGCGCAGGCTCTGCTGAAGCAGGCCAACTACAAGGGCGAGCCGATCCCCTATCGGTTGCTCAACAACTACTACACCAACCAGGTCGCCACGGCGCAGGTGCTGGTGGAGATGTGGAAGTCCGTCGGCCTCAACGTCCAGATCCAGACCAAGGAGAACTGGACGCAGATCATGGAGCGGGGAGACACGCGCGGCGTTCGCGACTGGTCGAACTCGGCCCCGTTCAACGACCCCGTCTCGTCGCTCGTCGCCCAGCACGGCCCCAACGGCCAGCAACAGCAGATCGGCGAATGGACCAACGCGGAAGCCAACCAGCTTTCCGAGATCATGGAGACGTCGACCGACCAGGCCGCCCGCAAGAAGGCCTTCCGCCGCATGCTCGAGATCTGCGAGCGCGAGGACCCCGCCTATACGGTTCTCCACCAGAACGCGACGTTCACGGCCAAGCCCAAATCCATTCGCTGGAAGACGGCGCCGGCCTTCGCGATGGACTTCCGCCAAGGCAACTTCGGGGTTTGATCTCCCGCCTCCTGCTCGGCCCGCCATCCGGCGGGCCGACGCATTCGTGACCATCATGGGGAGACACGACATGACCATCCAGGCAGTGGTCCAGGCCCGCGATGCGTTTCAGGGCCATCCGTCGACCAGGGACGCAGCCCAGTCTCCCCTGGTCAAGATTGCGGGCCTGAATGTCTCGTTCGATGGCGTGCCCGTTTTGCACGGCGTCGATCTCGACGTGTTCCCCGGGGAGGCGGTCGGACTGGTGGGCGAGTCCGGGTCGGGGAAGTCTGTGACCTGGCTGGCCGCGCTGGGGCTGTTGCCCGCAAAGGCGCGGGTCACGGGCCAAGTGCAGATCGAGGGCCGAGATCTCCTCTCGGCGCCTGCACGTGTCCTCGACAGCATCCGCGGCGGCCGTATCGCGATGATCTTCCAGGACCCTGCGAGCGCACTCAACCCGGTGCTGACGATCCGAGCGCAACTTTGCGAGTCTCTCGCTCTGCATCGCGGCATGACGGGCGCCACGGCGCGCGCCGAGTCCAGGAGATTGCTCGACGTCGTCGGCATCCCGGACGCCGAGCGCCGTCTTTCCGCCCATCCCCACGAGTTCTCGGGAGGCCAGAACCAACGCATCATGATCGCCATGGCGCTTGCCGGGCAGCCCGACATGCTGGTGGCGGACGAGCCGACGACGGCGCTCGACGCAACCATCCAGGCGCAGATCCTGGATCTCATCATGCAGCTGCGGCGCGAGATGGGCATGGCCGTCGTACTGATCAGCCACGACCTCGGAGTGGTCGCCGAGATCTGCGACCGCGTCGCCGTCATGTATGCCGGCCGGATCGTGGAGGAGGCGCCGGCGTCGATATTGTTCGACGATCCCCATCACCCCTACGCCAGGGGCTTGATCGGCGCCCTGCCGCCCATCTCCGGTCCTCGCCGGCGGCTCACCTCGATCGCGGGAACGGTGCCGGACCCACGGGACATGCCGAAGGGATGCGCCTTCTCGCCCCGGTGCCAAATGGCCGTCGCGGTCTGCTCGGCAGAAGTCCCGCCCCTGTTGCCGGCAGGACCCGGCCGGCGCATGGCCTGCGTACTCGGACAGCAAGTCTGCGCCGAAGCCCCGCGCGCGTGGGCGCAGGCATGACCGCCCCCCTGCTCGTCGCCGACTCCGTCGCCCGCAGCTATGGGCAACGTCGCGGCCTGTTCGGAGACCGGGTGGAAGTGCGCGCGGTGGACGGCGTGAGCCTGTCCATCCCTGGCGGCGAAACGCTGGGTCTGGTGGGCGAGTCCGGCTCGGGTAAATCCACCACGGGCCGGATGGTCCTCGGCCTCGAGCGGCCCGACCAGGGCTCGGTCAAGTTCGACGGGAGCCCGATGCCTGCTCCCGACAGCGTCGCCTGGCGGTCGATGCGGGCGCGCATGCAGATGATTTTCCAGGATCCTCTGGGCTCGCTCGACCGGCGCATCGCAATCGCCAGGCAGGTCCGCGAGCCGCTCGACATTCACGAGCTCGGCGCGCCGGACGAGCGCGACGAGCGCAGCCTGGCGTTGCTGCGGTCGGTAGGCCTGTCGGCCGACCATGGCCGGCGCTATCCCCACGAACTGTCCGGAGGACAGCGCCAGCGCGCCGTGCTGGCGCGGGCCCTCGCGACGAAGCCCGATCTGCTCGTGTGCGACGAGCCTGTCTCGGCGCTCGACGTGTCGATCCAGGCGCAGGTCGTCAACCTTCTCGTCGACATCCAGGCGGAGCTCGGGTTGGCGATGCTGTTCATCAGCCACGACCTGCGGGTTGTCCGCCAGGTCAGCAGGCGGGTGGCCGTGATGTATCTCGGCCGGATCGTCGAGGAGGGCGACGCGGACGACCTTTTCGCCGCGCCCGTGCACCCCTATACGCGCGCCCTCGTGTCCGCCGCCCCCGCTCCCGGGAAGCCCCGGACGGAGCGCATCGTTTTGACCGGCGACCCGCCGGATCCCGCCGCCCGGCCGCCGGGCTGCGCCTTCCACCCGCGTTGTCCGGTCGCCATCGGGAGGTGCCGCTCGGAGAGCCCGGTGCTCGCCCCCGTCGGCCCCGGACGGCAGGTCGCCTGCCATCTGACCCCCTCCACTCAACGCCAGGTCGAGGCTGCGTCATGATCCGTTACTTCGGAGTCCGGCTTTTGCGCGCACTGGTCACCATCGCGCTCGTCGTGACCTTCGCTTTCGTCGTGCTGCGCCTGTCCGGCGATCCCGCGCTGATCATCATGGGCCCGGAGGCTCCGCCGGAGGTCATCGCTGCGTTCCGGCGCGCCTGGGGCCTCGATGACCCCATCTGGATGCAGTATGTCCGATACTTCGGCGCGATTGCGCAGGGCGAGCTCGGTCGGTCCATGCGAGACGGCCGCTCCGCGATCGAACTGGTCGCAGAGCGCATTCCAGCGACACTGGCCCTCACGCTTCCGGCGCTGGCTCTGAAGGTCGGCATCGGCGTGCCCGCGGGCATGTATGCGGCGCTGCACCGGGGCAGCCCGATCGACCGCGCGGTGATGACGGCCGCCGTCGCCGGTTTCACGGTTCCCAGCTTCGTGCTGGGGCTCGTGCTGGTCCTGATCTTCTCCGTGACGCTCGGCTGGCTTCCCTCGGGCGGGCAGGACAGCTGGAGCAGCGCTATCCTGCCCGTGGCGACGCTGGGCATCGGCGGCGCCGCGGTGCTGGCGCGATTCACACGGTCGGCGATGCTCGAGGTGCTCGGGCAATCCTACATCCGGACGGCGTCGGCGAAGGGTGTGTCCTGGCGGCGAGTGATCTCCCACCACGCGCTGCCGAACGCGGCGATCCCCACCGTCACCATCATCGGCTTCATGGTCGGGACGCTGATCGCCGGCGCGGTGGTTGTGGAGAGCGTGTTCTCCTGGCCCGGCGTCGGCCGCCTGCTGGTCGTCGCCGTCGCCAACCGCGACCTCGCCGTGGTCCAGTGCATCCTCCTGCTCGTCGCCGCGACCATGGTCACGTCGAACCTCGTCGTCGACTTTCTCTACGGTTTCCTCGATCCGCGGCTGCGGACCCAGGGAGGAGCAGCCTGATGGCCGACGCCTCGCTTCTGCCCGCCTCCGCGACCGTGCCGTCGCGGCCGCGCGCACCCATGCTCCCGGCCTCGGTGGCGGCCGCGCTGCTCTGGATCGCCGCCGTCGTGGCGATCGCGCTGCTCGCTGACGTGATCTCGCCTTATGGCGTGACAGCCATGGACCTACGTAACCGGCTGGCGCTGCCGGGAGGCGCCGCCCACTGGCTCGGAACGGACGAACTCGGTCGCGACGTGCTCACTCGCCTGCTGGCGTCGATCCGCATCTCCCTCGTGATCGCCTTCGGCGCCACGCTGATCTCCGCCTTTGTCGGCACCCTGCTCGGGTTTCTCGCCGCGCACTTTCGCGGATTTGTCGAACAGGCGGTGCTGATGCTGGCCGATTTCCAGGCGAGCATGCCATTCCTGATCATGGCGCTTGCGGTCCTCGCCTTCTTCGGCAACTCGCTGGCGCTGCTGGTGGGCCTGATGGGCCTGTACGGATGGGAGCGTTATGCGCGCATCGCGCGGGGCCTCGCCATCTCGGCGACGGCCCAGGGCTTCGCCGGGGCCGTTCGTCAACTTGGCGCGTCGCCGCCGCGCATCTATCTCCTGCACATCCTGCCCAACATCGCCTCGACGCTTATCGTCTCGATGACGCTCGTCTTTCCCGAGGTGATCCTGCTGGAGTCCGGGCTGTCGTTCCTCGGCCTCGGCGTGCAACCGCCGATGACCAGCCTCGGCACGATGGTGGGCTACGGCCGCGAGTACATCACCCGCGCCCCCTGGATCATGCTCGCCCCGGCGCTCACCATCGTGTTCACCACGCTGGCCGTCTCGACCGTCGGCGACTGGCTGCGCGACCGGCTCGACCCGACGCTCCGCTAGTCAGCCTTGCCGCATTCACTTGCGCACGAGGAAAAGGGGCCGGAATCGACCGGCCCCTGATGCGTTCAGGCGGTCCCCGGCAGACGATCAGTCGGCGAGGCCAAGGCCCGTGAGATGCTCGACGCCCCTCATCAGGTTGGCCTGGTCCTTCACCTCCAGCACCAGCCGCGGATTGGAGCTTCCCGCCGCCAGGGCCGCGAACACGGCCTCCCAGCGGATGGTCCCCTGCCCCGGAAGCCAGTGGCGATCGGCGTACCCGTCGATGTCCTGGACGTGGACATGCGCGAGACGGTCGCTGGCGGCGTGCACGTAGTAGTCCACCGGCGGCGCACCGGTAGAGGCGTGGGCATAGTGGGCGTGCCCGGTGTCGATCGACACGCGGACCGCCGGGCTGTCGAAGCTGCCGGCGAGAGCGACCCGGGCATGGGGATCCTTGTCCTCGATGTTTTCAATGACGAGGACGCAGCCCATGTCTTCCGCACGGCGGACGACATCCTTCAGGGTGGCGTGCACGCGCTCGACCACCTGGGCCCGCGCCTGAGGGTTATTGTCGAGGTTGTTGTAGTCCCAGGTCGTATAGGGGGAATGCACGACCATCTGAGTCGCGCCGACGACGGCGCACACGTCCAGGCCCTGCAGGAGGCGCTTGCGAACGACGTCGCGGATCTCGGGATCCTGGGAGTCGATCTTGAAGCCCCAGAACGGGCCGTGGATGCCGAGGCGGCCGGTGTAGCCGTCGAGCACCATGCGGATCCGGTCCGCGAGCGGGCGCCAGTCGCCGTTCAGCACGTCTGCCGTATGGAAATCCTGCAACTCCAGGTCTCTCTGGCCCTCGATCAGCCAGTTTAGGTGCATGTCGATGAAAGGCAGCGTCAGCGCCGCGCCCAATATGGGGCGGGACTTCTTGGTGGAAGGCATTGTGGCGGCCTCGCGATTATGGATCCGAATGAAACCCACCACGCACGGCCGGCACGAAGGCCGAACGCGGTTGGTGCTGTTGCATTAGGTTGGCGACATGAAGCTTCGACGAAGCTTCTGCGTCTTCTGCATGTCAGCAGCCATTCCGCTCGGCTTCGGAAATCGTCAGGCGGGCGCGCGCCGCCCTCTCGGGCTCCTGGAAGGCGCGATCTTCACCGTCACGGTCGTGTCGCGCCGCGTCGCGCCGCGCGCGCTGCGGCGCTAGGCCGGCTCGCGCGCCCGGACGAGGTCCACGATGGTCGCGTGGCTGGGCGTAGGGACACCGTGCGCCGCGCCAAGCCGCAGGATGGCGCCGTTCAGCACATCGGTTTCCGTCCTTCTCCCTGCCTCGATGTCCTGCACCATCGAGGAGCGATGCGGAGCGGAGCGCGGGAAGACGACGGGATGCAGCGTCTCCGCGACATAGCGCGGGCCATCCGGCGCCGGACGGAACCCGAAGGCAGCGGCGTAGGTCTCGAGCGTCTCCTGCGCGAGACGGGTGATCAGGGCCCGCGAATGCGCGTTCTCCAGGAGCTCGCCATAGCTGCGCCCGGTGAGCGCTCCCGTCGGGTTCATACAGCTGTTGAACAGCAACTTGGTCAGCACGACGTCCCGGATGTCGGGCGCGTGCACGACGGGCAGGAAGCCACGCGTGGCGGCCTCGAAAACGGGAGCGATCGCGTCCGGGGCGTCGCCGAGCAGCGAGCCCACCATGACCGCGCTCGAGGCGGCGTTCACCGCGACGGAAGCCAGCCCCTGCCGCTGCATGCCGACATACATCGCCGCCGAGAAGACCGGCACCTCCGGCCCGAGCACCGCACGCGCCACCTCAGCCGAACCCAGGCCATTCTGCATGAGCAGGACCGCGCGCGGACCCGGCGGGGCGGCGGCGAAGGGGCCGAGCGCGGCGGCCAGGTCATGCGCCTTGGTCGTGACCACCAACACGTCGCAATCGCGCGCGTCGGCTGGCGGAGCCTCCGCCTCGGCGAGCGCGATCGCGCCGGGAGGAACGCTGTGTTCGCCGAGCTTGCCGCTGATCGAGAGCGTCTCGCGCGACAGCGCCGCAACAGAGGCCGGGCGGGCGAGCAACGTCACCCGGGCCCCCGCCTGCGAAAAGCTCGCGGCTACGGCCAGGCCGACCGACCCGCCGCCCAGCACCGTCATCCTCAGCATGCTCGTTTTCCTCGAAGGATGACGCAATTGCGCTTATCGGTAGTACTCGCAAAGCCAAGCTCAAGTATCCTGCCAGAAGTCTTGCCTCGGGTCGACTGCGAGAACACGCGCCCTGCCCTTTCGCGATGGAAATGGAGAGGATTTGAAACCGGCTCAACGGGGTCACCCTGCCGTGCGCTGAAAGCGAGGGGGACAAGGGAGACACCGCCTTATCGGCGCCCCTTATGCCCCTGACCCCCTCCTTCTCGAGGTTCAGGGGGTATGCTCCTGACGTGCTATTGGCTGAGAAGCAGGTAAATCCCCATCGCCAACCCGCCTAGGGCAAGGCCGATCACAGCCACCATCAATGGCGACTCCGCGCTCTCCGGCGCTGAGACTTCCTGGATTGCGCCGCGCCTGACGACCACTACGCCAACGACCCCGACGAGCGCCCCAAGCCCGACAGCCGAAGCAGCAATCATGGCTGGCGAGGCATTCCCTGCACCTCCAGTGATGAGCAGTATGAGCCGTTTCAGCAGGCTCAATTTCAGAAGGAGGCCGATCATCGCGTTGAGCCCAGCGCCGCTTCAGGTTCCATCGAACCTCCATGCCGGGCTCCAGTCCAGATATTTAAGACAAGCCTCTGCCGAGCCTCGTCGTAACGGGTCTCCGGACGAGACGCGCACTCGGCCCCGGGGGAGATTTTCGATAGGGCGGAATAGAAGGCAAGAAGATGGGGCCGGCGCCAGCGGGCCGAAGCGCAGACGCCGCAACCATCCCGGCGCCGTCGAGGCCGTGTTACTCGATGACGTCGTCCGCGCCGCTGACAATGGCCGGCGACATGGTGACGCCCAGGCTTTTGGCGGCCTTCAGGTTCACGAGCAGTTCGACTTTCGTGACCAATTGAACGGGAAGGTCAGCCGGGTTTTCGCCATTGAGGATCCGCCCGGCATAAATTCCCGCACGACGGTGCGACTGAACGAAATCGCCGCCATAGCTCATCAAGCCGCCTGCCAGCGGAAAGTCGCGGGATTGGGTGATCGCCGGGACGCCCGATCCGGCGGCCAGGGAAGCGAGTTGCCGGCTGCGAAAGGCGAAATAGGGGTCGGAGGTGAACACAAGTCCCCCAAGGGACGAGCTGCGCGCCAAGGCAAAGGCGGGCTCGAACTCTTGCTCCGTGCTGGCGTCGATCAATTCGAGCCGGACCCCAAGGATCGCCGCCGCCGCCTTCAAGCTGTCCAGTTGCGACGTGGCTGTCGGACTGGTCGGGTTCAGCACGACGCCGAAATCGCTCGCCGCCGGAAGAAGTTCCTTCATGAACTCCAGCCGTTTGCCCGACACCTCGACGCTCAGGCTCGACACTCCGGTGATGTTTCCGCCTGGCCGCGGGAGGCTGTCCACCACCCTGAGGCGGACAGGATCCCCGCCCATCTCGAACACGATGGCGATGGTCGAGGTCGCTGCTTTCGCAGCCAGCGCGACGGGAGCGCCTCCGGGAGCAACGATCACGGCCACCCGTCTGGCGGCAAGGTCCGAAGCGAGCGCCGGGAGCCGGTTGTACTGGCCCTCGGCCCAGCGATACTCGATGGCGACATTGCGTCCTTCAACGTAGCCGCTTTCAGCCAACCCGTCATGGAACGCCTTGAGACGGCTCCCAAACGGCTCGGGCGACTCTGGACAGAGATACCCGATGACCGGCACGGCAGGCGTCTGCGCCCTGCACTGAATCGTCCACGCCGCCGCGCCTCCCGCGAGCGACAGAAATTCGCGCCGTTTCATCGTGGCGAAGCCCCGCCTGTGTCTATCTCTAGGTTGTCGGGCTCTCTCGATCATCGATCACCCTGTTCGGGTGATTGCCTTGCGCCAGTTCTACACGCGCAGCGGGTTCGGAGCTAACCCGGGCGCCGTGGAAGACCATCCCGAATACGGGACGCGCCTCGTCATAACCCTTCAAAGGCCGGGGTCCATGATCGATGAGCGGGTGCTTGGTCTTCACAGCTTCCGCGACCGTCCCATCCATCAGGATCTCGCCGTCCGACGCGGACGCGCACAAGCGGGCCGCGAGATTCACGACCGAGCCGATGGCCGTGTAGTCGAAGCGGTCCTCATAGCCGATGCGGCCGACCGTTGCCGTGCCGCTTGCGAGGCCCACGCCGAACCCGACATTGTAGCCTTGGGCTCGCCAACCGATGATGAGGCGCTGGACGCTGCTTTGCATCGTCAACGCAAGGTCCACGGCCGTCAACGCAGGCTGCTCTACCGCAACGGGTGCGTTCACGAGAACCATCAAGCCGTCGCCGGAGAAGCTGATCAGCGTTGCGCCGTATGTCGTGATGGCCTTGCCCAAGGCGCTGTAATACGCGGTGAGGACACTCATGATGTCCTCCGGCGCCGCTGACGCGGAAAAAGCGGTGAACCCACGCAGATCGCAAAAGACCACCACGACTTCGGTTCGGCGCCCAAGCAGGACACTGTCGTCGCCCGTGCGATCGACCAGATCGGCGACCTGTGGTGCCAGGAACCGCTTGAGCTTCGCAATGCGCTCGCGGTGGTCCTGGGACACGGCCAGTTCCGCGGCCATGGCATTGAAGCTGTCGGCCAGGCGTTGAAACTCGTCCCCCGTATTCATCTCGATGCGATAGTCGAAGCGGCCCGCGCCGATCCGCTGCGTACCCTCCTCGAGCAGGCGGATCGGCTCGGTCATGCGATGGGCGAGGACGTAGGCGAGCACGCCTGCAAAGCCCGCTCCGACGAGGAGGAGGCCCGCAGTCCGCCACAGGGCGGAATAGATGGGCCCGAAGGCCTCGGAGAGGGGCTGCTGGACCAGGACGGTCCATCCCGGCCCCGTAACCGGAGCGGCCGCCGCGGCGACGGCGTTGCCTCGAAGATCGAACCCTGTCGCGTTGCCTGCCTTGACCGCTTCGCGGAGCAGATGGAACGGCCGCAAGGTGACCTCGTCGTCTCCCCGCAGGACCAGGCTGAGGTCTGGATGTGCGATGAGCCGGCCCGGCCCGTCCAGCACGAACGCGGAACCGGACTCGCCGACCTTGATGGCCGAGATGACGTCCCAGATCAGCTTCAGGTTCACTTCGGCGATGGCGATCCCGACCGACGGCCGGTTTCCCGTGATCGCGAGCGTCACGTAGGGCTCCGAGCCCCGGTTATAGGTCACATCCCCGAACCAGATCCGGGCCGTCCGGGCTCCGCCCGCAGCCGGGTCCCGGGACCGGTCGGCTCGGCTCTCGATCCGGTTCAGGCCAATGCGGGACACATAAAGTCGTTCTCGGCCGTCGCCGTCGAGGAGGGACAGGCTGGCGATCGCCGGAACCTGTCGAAGCAGGCGCAAGGCGTCCGTTCGTCGTCTCTCGTCGGGTTCCTCGGTCCATGGAAGCTGGACGAGCCAGCCAAGCTCACCCGTGATCCCATCTAGGAAAGCCTGGATCCTGATGGCGGCCGACGTGGCCTGCAGGCTCAGGAGCTGGTCGACCGTGGCTCGCTGGTCGCGATATCCGAACCACGCCTCGCTGGCCCCCTGGGCCGCGAGGGGGATCACGACGGCTGAGAACAGCACGACCAGGTACTTCTGGAACAGACCGCGGAACCTGAGGCGCTCGCCGATCATCGCTGCCGCACCTCAGCTGATCTGAAACGGCGGGCCGATCATTCGGTCACCTCTTCCGCCCAAGTGAGCACATCGCGAGCCATCCGGAGCCGCGTCGCCGCATGGCGCTTTCCCCAAGGGTCGTTCCCGCTGGCTCTACAATGGACTATAGCACCTCGCTCGGAGAGGAGTTCACGTGGCTCGCCGCACCGGCCAGGCTATGGCGGTCTGATAGCTCGGCCGACCCGGCTTTCACGCTTCGAACCGCGTGGAAGTCACCACAGGGGACCATGGATCGAGAACGGCCACGCGGCTCTCCTCGATCAGTAAGTCGCCCGCCCGCCCGACAAGTCAAAAACAGCGCCCGTGCTGAACGAGCAAGCGTCCGAGCAGAGCCAGAGGACGAGGTCAGCCACCTCCTGAACCGTGCCGAGCCGACCCATGGGGCTTTTGGCGATCATGGCCGCGACCGTCTCAGGAGACATCTGCGCCAGAATCTCCGTCTCGATGGCGGCCGGCGCAACGCAGTTCACCCGCACGCCGGTCGTCGCGAGCTCTTTCCCGAGCGACTTTGTGAGGGCGATGACCCCCGCCTTTGCCGCCGAGTAGGCTGACAGGTTCGGGGTGCCTTCCTTGCCGGCCAGCGAGGCCATGTTGACGATCCGGCCATGCCCGGCAGCGCGCATCAGCGGCACCACCTTGCGGCAGACTTCGTACACGCTGACGAGGCTCACATCGATCACCCTGCGCCACTGCGCTGGATCGAATGCCTCCAGCGAAGCGGAGCCTCCGGTGATTCCGGCGTTGTTGAAGAGGATGTCCACGCGCCCCCAAAGCGCAATCAGGTCATCGATCCCACGGTTGATCTCATTCGGCCGGGTTACATCCACCGCCGCGTAGCCCCAGGCCACGTCGGGCGGCTGAACGACATCCCATACGCAGACCTTTGCCCCAGCGCCGTGGAGCCTCGCGGCGACAGCCGCTCCGATCCCCCGCGCTCCCCCGGTGACAAGGGCCGTCTTGTCCGAGAAGTCGTAGGTCACCATGACAGGTAGTCCTCGCTCTTCTTTGAGAAGACGACCTGGATTTCCGGAGGTCAACGCCTTGTTTCGACCCGTTTTGCGCGTTTGTAGCGCCAGACGGGACCTGATCGGATCCCAGGATTGCACAGGCTTTCAGGCCAAATGCGCCTGCCTGGTCTGCGCAAGCTGAAGACCAACCACAGCAGCACGGCCAGGGGCCCTTCGCGGCGGTCCGACAAGTAATCCGATCGACCGCAACAGCAGACCGCCTCCGGCGCGTACACGTCCGGCAGAGGCTGCAAATCGTCCCCGGGACCAAATCGTCCCTGGGACAAAGAGAACATTGTCGAACCACACAGCGCAAATGCTCGCTGCTGCCGATCGCGAGGATCGCTGACGCTGCCCGGCGTACAGGCAGACGATCAGCATCCTTGCGATTTCGATCCGGGCTATCCCACCTTCTCCACCGCCGGCACCTTCCAGCTTCCGTCGATGATCGATGGTTTCTTCTCATCCGGCCAGTAGAGCCGCATCATCAGGTGGAACTTGCCCTTGGGAGCGGGCAGCCAGTTAGCTTCTTTATCCGGGCCGGGGCTCTCGTTCTGAATGTAGATGACGAGCGATCCATCAGCCTCGTATTTTGGGTTCGTGCGCAAGCTCATGGAATAACGGTTGATCGGGTTGGAGACGAAGAAGAAGCCCTCGTCATACATCGTCAACGACCAGAAGCCCCTCACCGGAGGGAGTTGTCCCTTCTTGAAGCGGAGCACGTACTTTTTCTCGCCGCTGTAATTCTCCAGCAGCGACGGCTTCATCGAGGTCGGATAGACCGCGTCCTGCGGGCGGTTCGCGCCGAGGCCAATCGCCGTCAGGAGGGCCCGCTGCAGGTAGTTGACGCCGTAGAGGCCGGTCTTGGTCGTGAAGCCCCATCCGTTCTGCTGGGTCACGTCCTTCGACTTGAAATGCAGCATGGTGCGGGCGTAGGACAGCTCCGGCAGCCGTTTCTCCCAGCGCTTGTCCACGAATTGCGGATCGAAGCTTTTTCCAGGCACAAGACCGATCTTGGCGAACTGCGCCAGAACGGGCGCATCGGCCGCCGCCGGCGGATTCCGCTTCATGAGCTCGGCGAGCAGCGTGAAGAACTCGACCGCCGTGAGCTGGTTGACCTGGTCGCGGACCGAGGTCTTCATGTCGATGCTGGGGTCGACCTTGCCGGCCGGCGGCGTATAGGTCTGACCCCAGGTGCTGAGCGGTTGCAGCTTGAACGCGTCCTGCAGCTCGTGGACCGCCGCATAGTCCTCTGGCGTGCCGGAGCAATAGAGGCGCCCGATCAGCCAGACGAGGCTCGTTGGGGATTTGAGCTGCGCCATGCCGGCCGGGACCTTGCCCGTCCAGCCTGGGCCGGTGACAAGAAAGGTCTTGGGGCCGGTGCCCGTGGTCCGCTTTCCCGGCGCCTCGAACACGTCCGTCCATCCGCTGAGCAGCGGCAGCAGAAAGTACCGGCCCTTCATGTCCGGCTGATCGAGCACCCAGGGCTCGTCGCCGACATCGAAGAAGGCGGTGGTGTAAAGCGTGTCGGCATTGGGTGCCGTGACGTCGCGGAAGCTCGCGTTCGGATACTCGCGAGCCTTGATGAGGGTCCCCATCGGGGCGCGCGTTCCCTCGGCCTTGTCGACGTTGGAGATGATGCGGCGGGTCATCTCCATCGTCACGAGCGGGTAGCCATAGACGTAGGCGTCGGAGGCGGTGGCGAAGTCCTCGCCCGCTTCGACCAACCCGGTGAGCGGATCATCGAAGGCGAAGGCATCGGAGACAAGCGAAGTCGAGGACAGCAGGGCGAGCGCGCCGAGTGCGCTGCGGCGGGTCAGGTCCATTGGATACCCCTTGAATGCGCGTGCAACGGCCACGCGACAAGCCCCAGGCCGCGGGGGGCGACCCGATAGATCGACCAGTAAGGGAATGGCCCGGTGGGCTTCGAGGACCGGGCTGCGACGCGGGCGAGTGAGAGGGAAGCACCGGCTCCACCGCACGTCGCAACTCATGACTAACACACGAATAACCTGCAAACCCGGCAATATGAGACACGAGATTGATCTTTCGTGCCCGCGCCCCCGCGACGCTGGCTTGCGTACAGCATGGTGACAGGTTGACGGCGAGATGAGTGGATCGGGCTCCCAGCGGCTTGCCGCGGACCTGTTCGCCTGCGCTGCGTCCGACGCCCGGGCGGAGCCGAAATCGGCCTGGCCCATTTGGGCAACGATCCTCTCTCGGCTTTCAGAGAGAGTCCTTCGGTGGAGCAAGCATACAATGGGGTTGAAGTCAGGACGGCCGGGCGCAAGGGAGAGCAGTCTCGCGTCGGCAGCCTCGATCAACTCTCGAAAGCAGGCCTTTGGCTCAAGCGGCTTCACGCTCCGCGTCGCCGGCGTCGAGACCGAGACCAGAAGCTAATTCGAAGGCGTCGCGGTTGTTGGGTCTGCCGGCGTCAATGCGCGCGACCGTTTCTGCCGGGCAAACCGGCCACGGACGCGAGGGATTCAATGATGAGGTGGACGCCCTGGGGACGTCGCAGGGCCAAGGTGGGGGTGCTTCAGAACCAGTCCAGGTGAGCGACCGTTAGAGAATAATATCAGCACGTATCCATTTAAAACCTACGCAATTATCAGCCGTCTTTCGAATTTCTGACGGAGCCGAAGGAGTCGTCTGAAAATGATTTCTCGATAAAAAGCCAGAATATAGGACTTTTTGTACCCTCTTATAAAATCTAAAGCTGACTGCCTGTCCTCGAATAGACCGGCAGACGTCCACAGTTCAGCAATGTACTCAAGCCCGCTGTCTTTCATCTTGAAGATTGACCGACGATGAATGTTGATGAATGGGCTTCGCCCGACGCCATGCGCTAGTTCCTCCTTTATCTCTGAAATCTCGACTTTATGCTCCCAGATCGTCGGTGAATATAAATTGCTATAGCTGTAAAGCTTTTCGATGGAACCGAATTTTTTCACCACCCAGGCCGAATACAGAAAAAACTCTGTCAGTTTTTGTGAAATAAATTCTTCTTCAAAGGGCCGACCCGAACATCGGCCAATACTGTCAATAAGGTCGTTTGTTACGTCCGTATACATAATAAACGGGGGGGCGCTGGAGGGGAATTTTTGAATGTACTGATCCGGTTCGAGATGAAGGTATCTCAATGTTCTCTCAAGATAAGGGCGGAGCGTGTGGGTCGTATATGGATAATCCATCATGTTCGCCCTCCCATCGCCATGCTCCAGAAAGGCATCCGTGAGCGGCGCGATCAGATGCGTCTTAGGATCCAGCACTACATAGCGCTCAGTGCGAACATGACGTGCCACCAACAATTTCAAGAGTTGCTGACTGAACCATCCAACCGTTTTTGGGAGCTGAGGAAAATCACTCAGATCCAGGATGGTCACCAGGGGCGCTGAATCGCCGTACCATTGCACGCAACCCCGTAAGCGCTGTACGAACCGAGCGTCGTGCGAGTTGGCGACGACGACAATCTTCTCAAGCATCGGCGAGGGAGCAAATCTTCTCAACGAGGCAGCCTGAAGCTGCAGCAGAGGCAACTCGTCTTCGAAAACCACGGTTACCAACGTATACTTCATTCGGTGCTCCCCAGCAGTGAGATCGCCCGCTGATGTGTGCCGTGTGAATACCCGGGTCGAAGTCGAGCGCCGTCAAGGGACCAAAATCACTCGAGGTCACGAGCCAGAGACGGTGCGTCTCTCGTTCGCAGTGCGCCAATCCGATCGGAGGCGCGGGTCAGGGCGTTCAGCAAGAGCGGGCGCAGGACCCGCTGGCTCGGCCTCTCGACGAGCCGGTACGCCGTAGCCGACACTGCCAGACAGACGACGAAGCTCACGACGATGTAGGCTGTTTCTCCGATCGTGCCGATGACGGGGGACAAGGCCTTCAGCAGCGCCAGGTGGACCAAATAGAGCGAGAAACTCCAGGCTCCGATCGCCCTCATCCCGCGATTGGCAAAAATCACGGAGGAAAACGGCGAGGGAATCGAGATCGCCAGGACGAGTGCTCCCGGGATCAAGGCTCTCGCATCCGGGTGGTAACGCAGGGGCAGGCCGAGGTCGAAGGGAGACGTGGCGAAGTTGACGGTGAGGGCGAACATCGCGCACATCGCCCCCTGGAGGACCACAAGCTCCCAAGTGCCCGCCAAGGCAGGGCCAATCCTCGGCCGCAGCCAAGCAGCTGCAATCCCAGACATGAAAAACTGGATGTGTGCGCCGACGAACGTGCCCGGAAACTTGTAGCCATAGGCCAGGCAAAGGAGCATCGCGATCGTGAGCACGACCAGCGGCGCTACCCATCCTTGAACACGATAGGCAGCAACGGCGAACCACAAGAGGATGAACACCCCGTAGAACTGAACTTCCGGAGGAATGGACCAGAACATCGCGGCATTCCCTGAAAACAGCAGGTGCCGCATCAGGTTGCTGTTGTCGATCGGGTACGCGAAGCTGGGCCACGCCGCATACAGCCCATACGAGATCAGGACAACGACGATATAGATCGGCGCAATGCGCACAAATCGCGCAACTCCGTATTGGATGACAGTCTCTCTCGACCAAGGCCGATCGAGATAAAGGGTGCCCATCAAAAAGCCGCTCAGGACAAAGAACAGCATCACCCCGAAGCTACCCCCGACCTGCCCGACGCCGAGGTGCTTGGCGAAATCACCGGCATGAGCAAAAAACACGAGCAGACAAGCTAACGCTCTGATTCCGTCAAGCTCTGGAAGGCGTTCGGACCTGGGGCTTTCGATCAACCAATCTTCTCCACTATCGTTTGCTCAATGCTTCCGAGCGAATTGCAGTCCTTATGTCCTAGGGAACCATTTAACATGCCCTTTCCAATCACGTCTGAACTTTCAAGGATAATCAGCCACCTTCATACCGCGACCCCGATCGTCTGAAAACGACCACGCGCCGATCACGACGTTCACCGTCTATGTGGCTGAGTCGGGTCTCGTGTCGCATGCAGACGATTTCAAGGCATTGTGGCGGTTTGCCGGAGGTGTCGTCGCCGATCGGCTGCTGAACGCCGCCTCGGCCTAGTCGGGGGCCAACTGGTCGAGGGGCTGCATGATCGGGCCCCATCCGGCGGACGGCCGCAACGCCAAGGCGGCAAGACACGCTCCTGTGCTTCGGCAGTGTTCATTGCTTCGGCAATGGTCGGCATGACGCAACAGCGCCACACTCGGTGAGTCGACGCGAGTTCAATGCGGCTGCTTAGCTTGCAGGCCCCAAGAGGGCGTGCCGAAATGGCACAACAGGTGGGGGCGCGGCATGGCTGAGGAAAGCGAAGTCAACTTCCACGACCGGCTGCGGCAGGCGCTCGGGGCAGAGAATTTCGAGCGAATGTTGCGTGAGCATCGGGTCGCGCTGGATCGTCGCCGTCGCTGGGAATACCTCGCGAAGTGTGGCTTTGCCGGATTGGTGGGATTGGCCGTGCTCGCTGCCGTTATCGCTCTGTCCTAGGTGCGCAAGCTGATGACCAGCCACAGGAGGACGATCAGGGCGAAGCAGATGAAGAGCACCTTGCCGAAGCGATCCATGTTCTATCGCCGCTCCCGCCAGTCAGCCCGCAATCCGGGTAGCGCCTGCCCAGAAGTTCCGGCAAGCGATCGCATGACGTCAGCGGCTCAGCCGAGGCGATAGGCGAGCGTGTCCGCGGCGCTGGAGAAAAAGCCGTAGTTTTTCGTCGCCAGAAGGGCACGGCAGTCGAACTGGTCCTGATAGGACAGGTGCTTGTGCTCATAGTTGATGATCGGAGGAAGGCAGTTCGCGTCGACCGCCGATTTCACAACGTTGAAGTCGTGGCCTTCGGTGTCGATCTGAAGAGTCAGAATTTCAGGAAGGTTCCTGTGTTTGGCGAGGATGTCGCCGATCGTGAGCACAGGCACGCGTACGGACCCGATAAGGTTCTCGATCGTCGCCCGAGTGGCCCCCATCATACTCTTGTGCTTTAGAAGAACGTTCTTATCGAAGCTCGCCAATCCTTGCGCCCAGGTAGGAAGATCCTTTGCGGTTTGGGAAAACCGGAACAGTTCGGCTTCGCCGGATTTCGTGCTGACTGCGACATTGTGGAAATGGACGGCTGGAACGCCGCTGTAGTTTGCGCAGAGATCACGAAACTTATCCGGCAGCGGCTCCACGAGGATGGCGGGCATCTGGAGCTTGGTGATGACCTTGTGAACCGGATCCGCCATCACACCGTCATTAGCGCCGATTTGCAGGAGTGTGCCGCCCCCATCGAGCGCGAAACGCTGCTCGGTGAGAATCTCCAGAAAGGGAATGCCCGGTCCATTGTCTGCCACACGGCGAGCAATACTCCACCCGATACTTTCGAATCCGAGTCCGACAACTTTCCGAGCGGTTCGCTTGATGGACGGCAATTTATACCTCTTGGTTACGGCAGAGCTATATTCTGGGTTGTATTCTTTCTTAGCACGCTCGTCCCCGAGGTCCAGTGACGCCGCGCTCCCGCGGCAGCGGCTGTTCGGCTTTCCGGCGGCCGCCGTCGTGTCTTGAGCCTTCGGGATGAGGTCGGCGATAGGGATGTTTCGGAACGCGCCATAGCATGCCGACCCGATGAATTCGGCGGCCATTGGTTCCCCAGGCGAAAACGTGGCGAGGACCCCCTGAGAGTCACGTCGACGCCGATGCTCCGATCAACCGGAGCTTTCCGAAGCGCCCGGCGGTCGCACGTCAGGCCGTCGCCTGGATTATGGCACTGCGACGCCCGTATGGAACCACAGTGGAACCACAGGGCAATTCAGGCATCGAAAAGCCCGCCGAAGCGGGCCTCAAGCCTTCGAAAGATTGGTGGGCGGTGACGGGCTCGAACCGCCGACCCTCTCGGTGTAAACGAGATGCTCTACCAACTGAGCTAACCGCCCCCAGGTCCGGCGCCAACGCTTGGCCGCACGTTTCGCCGTGCCGCGCCTGCGGGCGACGGCTCTGAATAGGCCACGGGGGCTCTCCAATCAAGCGGAGGCTTGATCGCCTCATGGCCGTGATGCGCCCCATCGCGGAACTGAAAACGGGCTGGCGAGTGCGCCAGCCCGTCGCTCACGTCGAACGCGGCTTCGCCGCTTCCAACTCGACCTCAGCCGTTCACGGCCGACTTCAGGCCGGCGCCGGCCTTGAACTTGGGGGCCAGCGACGCCTTGGTCTTGATGGTCTCACCCGTGCGCGGGTTGCGCGCCTCACCGGCCGGACGCTCGCTGACGAGGAAGGTGCCGAAGCCGACAAGGCGAACCTCGTCGCGGGACTTCAGCGAGGACGTGATGGCCTCGAGGACTGCGTCGACAGCCGCGCCGGCCTGGCTCTTGTTGAGATCGGCCTTGTCGGCGACGGCGGCGACGAGATCACCCTTGTTCATCAGTATTCTCCTTGAAAATGGATAGGATGCGCCGATTCCAGCGGCGGCTGGGGGTTTGTTCCAGCTTGAACCGGCCCGCGCAAGCCGGGGCGGCGCAACACCCCGGCATTTTCCAGGGATTCTTCACAAAAAGGAGCCCCCCGGCAGCGCCGGAGGGCTCGTTCTTCAAGCGAAACGTGAGGAGGCGGTGATCAGTGCGCCACGATCGCGGCGCCATCTTCCTCAGGAAGAGGCTTTGCCTTCGCGGCGGTCAGGTCCTCTTCCCAGGTGATGGGCGTCGGCTGCCGCACAAGGGCGTGCTTGATGACCTCCTCCATGCGCGACACGGGCACGATCTCCATGCCGTTCTTCACGCTGGCGGGAAGATCCACCAGATCCTTCGCGTTCTCCTCGGGGATCAGGACCTTCTTCACGCCGCCGCGAAGCGCCGCGAGAAGCTTCTCCTTCAACCCGCCGATGGGCAGCACCCGGCCGCGCAGCGTGACCTCGCCGGTCATGGCGATGTCGTGCCGCACAGGGATGCCCGTCAGCACCGAGACGATGGCCGTGGCCATGCCGATGCCGGCGGACGGACCGTCCTTCGGCGTGGCGCCCTCGGGAACGTGCACGTGGATGTCGCGCCGGTCGAACAGCGGCGGCTCCAGCCCGAAGTCGACGGCCCGCGAGCGGACATAGGACGCCGCGGCGGAGATCGACTCCTTCATCACTTCCTTCAGGTTGCCGGTCACGGTCATCTTGCCGCGGCCGGGCATCATCACGCCTTCGATGGTCAGCAGCTCGCCGCCCACTTCGGTCCACGCCAGTCCGGTGACGACGCCGACCTGGTCCTCGCTCTCCGTCTCGCCGTAGCGATACTTCGGAACGCCGAGGTAGTCGGGCAGCGTCTTCTCGTTGACGACGACCTTCTTCTTCTTCGAGAGTAGGATCTCCTTCACCGCCTTGCGGGCGAGGTTGGCGAGCTCACGAGCCAGGTTGCGGACGCCGGCCTCGCGCGTGTAGCGCCGGATCAGCATCTGCAGGCCGCTCTCGTCGATCGACCACTCCTTCTCCTGCAGGCCATGCTTCTTGATGGCCTCCGGGATCAGGTGCTTGCGGGCGATCTCGACCTTCTCTTCTTCCGTGTAGCCCGCGATGCGGATCACTTCCATGCGGTCCAGAAGCGGCGCAGGGATATTCAGCGTGTTCGCCGTCGTCACGAACATCACGTTCGACAGGTCATAGTCGACCTCGAGGTAATGGTCGTTGAACGTGCTGTTCTGCTCGGGGTCGAGAACCTCCAGCAGGGCCGAAGACGGATCGCCACGGAAGTCCATGCCCATCTTGTCGATTTCGTCGAGCAGGAAGAGCGGGTTGGACGTCTTGGCCTTCCGCATCGACTGGATGATCTTGCCGGGCATCGAGCCGATATAGGTCCGCCGGTGACCGCGGATCTCCGCCTCGTCACGCACGCCGCCGAGCGACATGCGCACGAACTCGCGACCCGTCGCCTTGGCGATCGACTTGCCGAGCGAGGTCTTGCCGACGCCGGGAGGCCCGACGAGGCACAGGATCGGACCGGTCAGCTTGTTGGCCCGGCTCTGCACGGCGAGATACTCGACGATGCGCTCCTTGACCTTCTCCAGGCCGTAATGCTCTTCCTCGAGCACGCCTTCGGCCTGCGCGAGGTCCTTCTTCACCTTGGAGCGCTTGCCCCAGGGCAGGGAGAGCATCCAGTCCAAATAGTTGCGGACGACGGTCGCCTCCGCGGACATCGGCGACATCTGGCGGAGCTTCTTCATCTCCGCCATCGCCTTGTCGCGGGCTTCCTTCGTCAGCTTGGTCTTGGCGATGCGCTCCTCGAGCTCGGCGAGTTCGTCCTTGCCGTCCTCGTCGCCCAGCTCCTTCTGGATCGCCTTCATCTGCTCGTTGAGGTAGTACTCGCGCTGGGTCTTCTCCATCTGGCGCTTGACGCGCGAGCGGATGCGCTTCTCCACCTGCAGCACGGAGATTTCGCTCTCCATGAAGCCGAGCACCTTCTCCAGGCGCTTGCTGACGTCGAAGATCTCCAGCACGTCCTGCTTGTCGGTGATCTTCACCGCCAGGTGCGAGGCGATGGTGTCGGCGAGCTTGGAATAGTCGTCGATCTGTCCGACGGCCGCGACGACCTCGGGCGAGACCTTCTTGTTGAGCTTCACATAGCTCTCGAACTCGTTGACCACGGAGCGTGCGAGCGCCTCGGCCTCGACCTTGTTGGGGGTCAGGTCGGCGACGGCCTCGGCCTCCGCCTCGTAGTACTCCTCGGAGCGGACGTAGTTCTTCACCGAGGCGCGGCCGACGCCCTCGACCAGCACCTTCACGGTGCCGTCGGGCAGCTTCAGGAGCTGCAGGACGCTGGCGAGCGTGCCGATGGTGAAGATCGCGTCCGTCGCCGGGTCGTCATCCGCCGCGTTGCGCTGGGTGGCGAGCAGGATGAGCTTCTCGCTCTTCACGACTTCCTCGAGAGCCTTGATGGACTTCTCGCGGCCGACGAAGAGCGGCACGATCATGTGGGGGAAGACGACGATGTCGCGCAGCGGCAGGACCGGGAACGTGTCCACGGTGCCGGGCTCGATCTGCGGGCGCTGTCTGGGGGTCGTCATGTCAGGTCATGTCCTTTCTGGTGCGCTCGCGAGAATTCCCATGCGGGCCATCCGGCGAACGAGATGCGCACGAAACCGGGGGGATCGAGCGCTACGCACCCGGTTCCTCCAGGCCTGCTTCCCTCGTTGCAGAACCTCGTCTGCCTAGGGGGGATGCCGCCTGTTGTGATGAGCGAACCGGACTACTGGAACAAATGTGGTACTCGATCCGGGGCCCTGCAAGGGTGGTCTCGGCCCCGTGAATGCTGGGTGAACGCGCGGTGGGGCCGCGCATTCCTGTCGTGGATTCCGGGCAGCGGTCAGGCGCTCGAAGCCGTCTCGTTGGCCTTGTCGGAATAGATATAGAGCGGCCTGGCCTTGCCTTCGATGACCTCCGGCCCGATGACCACCTGCTCGCAGCCTTCCAGGCTCGGCAGGTCGTACATCGTCTCGAGCAGAATGCCCTCCATGATGGAGCGCAGCCCGCGCGCGCCGGTCTTGCGCTCGATCGCCTTCTTGGCGATGAGCGAGACGGCCTCGTCGGAGAAGGTGAGCTCGGTGTCCTCCATCTCGAAGAGGCGCTGATACTGCTTCACCAGCGCGTTCTTGGGCTCGGTGAGGATCTTCTTCAGCGCGGGCTCGTCGAGGTCCTCGAGCGTCGCGATGACCGGCAGGCGGCCCACGAACTCGGGGATGAGGCCGAACTTCAGCAAGTCCTCAGGCTCCACCTCGCGGAAGATCGCGCCGGTGCGGCGGTCTTCGGGCGCCTGCACCTTGGCTGCGAAGCCGATCGAGGTGCCCTTGCCGCGCGCCGAGATGATCCGCTCCAGGCCGGCGAACGCGCCGCCGCAGATGAAGAGGATGTTCGTCGTGTCGACCTGCAGAAACTCCTGCTGGGGATGCTTGCGCCCGCCCTGCGGCGGCACGGAGGCGACGGTGCCCTCCATGATCTTCAGCAGGGCCTGCTGCACGCCCTCGCCCGAGACGTCCCTCGTGATCGAGGGGTTGTCGGACTTGCGGGAGATCTTGTCGATTTCGTCGATGTACACGATGCCGCGCTGCGCCCGCTCGACATTGTAGTCGGAGGCCTGCAACAGCTTGAGGATGATGTTCTCGACGTCCTCGCCGACATAGCCGGCTTCGGTGAGGGTCGTCGCGTCCGCCATCGTGAAGGGCACGTCGAGGATGCGGGCCAGCGTCTGCGCGAGCAGCGTCTTGCCGGATCCGGTGGGGCCTACCAGCAGGATGTTGGACTTCGCGAGCTCGACGTCATTGTGCTTCGTCGCGTGGTTCAACCGCTTGTAGTGGTTGTGCACGGCGACAGAGAGCACCTTCTTGGCGTGCTCCTGCCCGATCACGTAGTCGTCGAGGACCTTGCGGATCTCCTTGGGCGTCGGCACCCCGTCGCGCGACTTCACCAGCGAGGACTTGTTCTCCTCCCGGATGATGTCCATGCACAACTCGACGCACTCGTCGCAGATGAAGACCGTCGGTCCCGCGATGAGTTTGCGGACCTCGTGCTGGCTCTTGCCGCAGAAGGAGCAGTACAGCGTGCTCTTGGAATCCCCGCTGCCGACTTTGCTCATGGCAAACCTCCAGTTGATCGGGAGCCGGGCCACCGCCGCGACGCCATCCGATCAGATTATAGGCCGGCAACTAAGAAACAGTAGCGTTCCATCGTTCCGGACTTCCAGGAAACAATCCCCCGACCGACACCGAAACCCCGGAGGATTCGGGACCATGATCGATGATGCAAACATGGTGCCGCCAAGGGATCAAGAGTCCCCCCCGTTTCCGCGGGGGACCGTTGCGAAAACGGGACAGGTCTCCGGACCGCGCCGGTGGACCGTCCCCATATGAACCAGACGGGTGCTCGACCATCGCGCCGCGCGGGCGGCCGCGGCCATCGCTCCCGACGTCAGGCCGTGGGATCCATCGGCCGCTTGTCCATCACCTGGTCGACGATGCCGAACGCCTTGGCCACGTCGGCCGTCATGAAATTGTCGCGCTCGAGGGCTTCCTCGATCGCCTTGTAGTCCTTGCCCGTGTGCTTCTCGTAGATCTCGTTGAGGCGGCGCTTGAGGCTCTCGACCTCGCGGGCGTGGATGAGGATGTCCGTCACCTGCCCCTGATAACCGCCGGACGGCTGGTGCACCATGATCCGGGCGTTTGGCAGCGCGAAGCGCATGCCGGGCTCGCCGGCAGCCAGCAGAAGCGAGCCCATCGAGGCGGCCTGGCCCACGCACAGGGTGGATACGGGCGGCCGGATGAACTGCATCGTGTCGTAGATCGCGAGGCCCGAGGTGACGATGCCGCCGGGCGAGTTGATGTAGATCGAGATCTCCTTCTTCGGGTTCTCGGATTCGAGAAACAGAAGCTGCGCCACCACGAGCGAGGACATGTTGTCCTCGACGGGGCCGGTCAGAAAGATCACGCGTTCACGAAGCAGCCGGGAATAGATGTCGAAAGCGCGCTCGCCGCGGTTCGACTGCTCTACGACCATCGGCACGAGCATGTTGTTGTAGACTTCCAAGGGATCGCGCATGGTCGTGCCCATTTCCAATGAATGGTTGGCGGAACTGATGGCAGCGGCTGGCCGAAGCGGCCGCCGAGTCCGTCCTCAACATAGTCACGCCCGTCGCCCGCGCAAAGGGTCAAGCACCCTTTGGTGAACAAGCCGCCCTAGAGGTGCGACGAAGAGCGCCACTGGCGGTTGCAAGTCCTGAAAACTGCGGAGCGCGCCAAGAGCGTGCCCCGATCCTCGCGATGACGGCCAACGCCGCCACGCACCGTCGCTATCCAGCCCGGCCCCTTGACCGGGGCGGCCTCACTCGGCCGTGGGGGCCTTCTCGGCTGCGGGCTTCCTGGCCTTCTTCGCCTTCGGCTTGGCCGCGGGCTTCGCCTCGGCGTCGCTGTCGCCCTCGTCGAGGAGTTCCTCCTTCGACACGGTCTTGTCCGTCACCGCGGCCGTGGCCAGGATGTGGTCGACGACCTTGTCCTCGAAGATCGGAGCGCGGATCTCGCCCAGCGCCTGCGGGTTCTTGCGGTAGAAGTCCCACACGGCGCGCTCCTGGCCGGGGAACTGCCGCGCGCGCTCCACGAGCGCCTGCGTCACTTCGTCGTCGGACACCTGCACCTTGGCCTGCTCGCCGATCTCGGCGAGCACCAGCCCCAGGCGCACGCGGCGCTCCGCGATCTTGCGGTACTCTTCCTTGGCTTCGTCTTCGGTCGTGTCGTCGTCCGCGAAGGTGCGGCCCTGCTGGGCCATGTCGGACTGCACCTGGCGCCAGATGTTGTCGAACTCCTGGCCGAGGAGCGACGGCGGGAGGTCGAAGGTATACTGCGCGTCCAGCGCGTCGAGCAGCTGGCGCTTGAGCTTGCGGCGCGAGACGCTGGAGAGCTCAGAGGCGAGCGAGCCGGCCACCGCTTCCTTCAGCTTGTCCAGCGACTCCAGCCCGAAGCCCTTGGCGAGTTCGTTGTCGATGACCAGTTCGCCGGGCGCCTGCACGGACTTCACCGTCACCTCGAACGAAGCCGGCTTTCCCGCGAGATGCGCCGCGCCGTAATTGGCCGGGAAGGTCACGTCGACCGTCTTCACGTCGCCGGTCTTCAGCCCGAGGAGTTGATCCTCGAAGCCCGGGATGAAGGTGTTGGAGCCGAGATCGACCGAGATGTCCGTACCCGTGCCGCCCTCGAAAGCCTCACCGTCGATCGTGCCGACGAAGTCGACCACGACTCGGTCGCCCTTCTCGGCCGCCGCGGCCTCGGCCTTCGGCGTGTAGGTGCGGTTCTGGCCGGCCATGCGCTCCAGCGCCTCGGCGACGTCCTTCTCCGGGATCTCGGCAGTCTCGCGGACCACCTTGAGGCCGGAGAAGTCAGCGACCTCGAACTTCGGCAGAACCTCGAGCGCGACCTTGTAGGCGAGGTCGCCCTTGGCCTCCATCGCGGCCTCGACTTCCTCGCGGCTCTCGGGGAACTCGATCTTGGGCTCGAGGGCGAGCTTCAGGCCGTGGTCCTCGACGATCTTGCGGTTCGTCTCGTTGACGATCTCCTGCAGCACGTCGGCCATCACCGAGCGGCCATAGACCCGGCGCAGGTGCTGAACCGGCACCTTGCCCGGACGGAAGCCGTTGATCTTGACCTTGTCCTTGAGGTCGACGAGCTGGCTCGTCAGGCGCTCTTCGAGATCCTTGGCGGGAAGCACGACCTGGAATTCGCGCTTCAGACCCTCAGAGAGTGTTTCCGTGACCTGCATGTCTGACGTGCCTTCGAAGTGAGATGCATTGGCGTGAAGCGCCAACGCGGTGAAATTCGGCCGTGAATGTCCCGCTCGCGTGGTCTCCGCCTGGGATCTCCGCCGCCGGACCCGTCCGGTCCGGTTCCGAGGCGAGGCCTGCGGGTCCCGAGGCGGGGCGGGACGATCCTGGTGCGGGCGGAGGGACTTGAACCCACACGACTTGCGTCACTGGAACCTAAATCCAGCGCGTCTACCAGTTCCGCCACGCCCGCATGAGCGCAATCACACGTCCCCGACGACGGATTTCCCATCGTGAGGTGGCGGCTCTATAGCATGGCGCAAGCGCTTCGCCAGCGAAAAATGAGCCGCCGCTTACAACCCGATTCTCCCCCGGGCCGCTCCCGCCATCCTCTTGCCGGGGAGGGCCCGCAAGTGGTCCGGGGCCGTCCCGAAGCGCGGTCGGCGGCGGGAAGCAAACCAGGGTCACGGCGGCTGCGGTGGTTCGAGACGCCCCGGGCCCCTCATCTTGAGGAACAGGGATGCGGCCGGATCGGCGGCGGGCGGGGCCTCGCGCTTTTGCCCGGGGCGTGGCACAAACGAAGACAACTGAAAGCTGTTTTGCGTTTCGATGACCGGCACCACCGACAAGGCCCCCTCGCCCGCCGCTTCCTGCGGCTCGCCCGAAGCCCCGACGCGACGCGACGCGCTGACCGTGCTCGCCGGCGCGTTCGCGAGCGCGGCGGCCGGTCTGGCGCCGGGCGACGCGCTCGCCCAGCAGCCCCCCGCCGCCGCCAAGGCCGACGGGATGCCCACCGTGCTGCTGGAGGCCAAACCCGCCTTCGTGGAGTTCAACCCGGGCAAGGTCACGGATCTCTGGGCCTTCGGCGGGCGCACGCCCGGACCCGAGCTACGCCTGCGCAAGGGCGAGGACTTCCGCTTCCGCCTCGTCAACGGCATCGCCCGTCCCATGTCGCTGCACTGGCACGGCATGCGCATCGCCAACGAGGCCGACGGCATCGCCGGACTGACGCAGGACCCCGTCGCCCCCGGCGCAGGGCTCGACCTGCACTTCGTCCCGCCGGACGCCGGCACCTTCATCTACAGGCCGGGCGCGATCGGCTCGACGGGGGAGCAGGCCGAGCGCGGCCTCTCCGGCGTCGTGGTGGTCGAGGAAGCTGCGCCGGCTCCCGTCGACCTGGACCAGGTCCTGGCCGTCGACGACTGGCGGCTGGCCGAAGACGGCCAAATGGAGCCTTTCGACTCCGTCGAGGACCGGGCGGGCGGCGGCAGGCTCGGCAATCTGCTCACGGTGAACGGCGCGCGCAGCCCCTTCAAAATCACCGCCGCCCCGGGCGCGCGCGTGCGCCTTCGCCTCGCCAATCTGTGCAACGCCCGCATCATGCGGATCCGCTTCGACGGCATGAAGGCCTATGTCGTCTCGGTCGACGGCCAGCCGACCGATACGTTCGAGCCGCTGCGCTCCATCCTCCCCTTCGCGCCGGGCTCGCGCTACGAAGTCATCGCCGACCTCCCGCTCGACCCCGGCGTGACCATGAGCGTCACCGCGCTGCTCGGAGCCGGTCTGCCCCTCGCCCAGATCGTGACGGATGGCGCGGCCATCACCCAGAAGCGTCCGCCCTTGCCGCCCGTCGCGCCGCTGGGCGAGAACCGCCTGCTCCCGGCAGCCATCCAGCTCGAGCGCTCGCAGCGCGTCGACCTCGTCATCGAGGGGGGTGGCCGCCCCAATCCGGATGGACGCATCGAATACAAGGGCGATCCCGCCCGCATCTACACGGTCAACGGGGTCGCGGGGGCGACCGGGCTCGACAAGCCGTTCGGAAAGCCTCTCGTCTCGGTGAAGCGGGGAACGCCCGTCGTGCTCGCGCTGTCCAACAAGACGGCCGGCCCCAAGGTGCTGCACACCCACGGCCACTGCTTCCGCCTGCTCCATGCCATGGACGACGGCTGGGAGCCCTACTGGCTCGACACCATCATCCTGCCGGAAAACCAGACGGCGCGGGTGGTGTTCGTCACCGACAACAAGGGCAGATGGCTGATCGGCTCCAGTATCCTGGAGCACCTGGATGCGGGCTTGTCCACGTGGTTCGAGGTGTCGTGAGGGGGCGGCACGCCATCGCCCACCTCCTCACCCCTCCGTGAAGTACCCCTTCAGCACACCCGGCAGCACCTCCGGCAGATCCTCGGCGATGAGCCCCGGCCCGATGGCCGCGCCGGCCGCGCCGTGGAACCAAGCCGCTGCGCAAGCCGCCTCGAAGACGGGGACGGATTGCGCCAGCAGCCCGCCGATGAAGCCGGCCAGGACGTCGCCGGACCCCGCGGTCGCCAGCCAGGGCGTCGCATTGGCATTGATGACGGCCCGGCCGTCCGGAGCGGCGACCACCGTGTCCGGCCCCTTGAGGAGAACGACCGCCCCAACGGAAGCGGCCGCCTTCCGGCAGCGCTCCAGCTTCGAAACGGGTTCTGTCACGCTCTGCATGCCCTTGAACAGCCTCGTGAACTCGCCTTCGTGAGGGGTCAGCACAACGCCCTGCGGGTTCCCGTTGCGCCGCCCGGCGATCAGGGCTGCGAGCGCAGCCGCATCGCCTGCAAAACTCGTCAAGGCATCGGCGTCGAGCACCACGTGCGGGCCCGCCGCGAGGCCCGCGGCCACCATGGAGCGGGTTTCCGCGCCCACCCCGGCCCCCGGTCCCAGCACCAGGGCGCTCTTGCGAGGATCCGCCAAGAGCGCCGCCAACCCCTCGGCCCCGTCGCTGGCCCGCACCATCACGGCCGTCAGCGCGGCGGCGTTGATCGCAAGGGCCGCGGCCGGGGATGCGACGGTCACGAGCCCGGCCCCCATCCTGAGCGCGGCCCGGGACGCCAGCCGCGCCGCGCCGGTTGCATCCTCGGCGCCCGATACGACGACGGCGTGGCCACGCCCATATTTGTGCCCGTCCGCTGCGGGCGCCGCGAACAGGTCCCGCCAGAGCGCGGGTTCGTTGCGCCACTGCTTCGGGCCGAGTTGAACGAGCACGTCATCCCGGATGCCGATGTCGGCGACGCGCACCGGGCCACACAGCAGCCGACCGGGGAAGAGAAGGTGCCCCGGCTTCATCCGGAAAAACGTCACCGTTTCCGTGGCCCGGATCGCCGCGCCGCGGATCTGGCCGCTATCGCCGTCCAGTCCGGAGGGCACGTCCACCGCGACAACGGGCTTGCCGGACGCGTTCACCCGCTCGACGACGTCTTTCGCGAGGCCGTCGAGATCGCGCGAGAGGCCCGCCCCGAAGAGAGCGTCGACGATGATGTCGGCCCCGGCGGTGTCGGCCTCGCTCAGCGGTCCTGCCTCGCCGCGCCACAGGGCGGCGGCTGCCGCCGCATCCCCTTTCAGGGCGTCACGCGGCCCCAGCAGGCACAACTCCACCCGGTAGCCGCGCTCCTGCAGCACCCGCGCGGCGACGAAACCGTCTCCGCCATTGTTCCCCGGTCCGCACAGGACGAGAACGCGCGCCCCTGCCCGGCGCGAGCGGGACACGGCGTCCGCCACCGCCCGCCCTGCCCTGTCCATCAACGTGGCGCCGGGCGTCCCCGCCGCAATGGTGAGAGCGTCTGCGCGAGCCATCTCGGCCGTGGTGAGAAGCATATGCACGAAGCCGCCTCGTCCGGTGTCCATGGCCAGAGGATGCCAGCGTTCAGAAAGCGGGCATATCCGAAATTCGAAGGCTCATGTCGGGCTGGCCTATCCCCGAATAACCGTACAAACAACAGGCATTTGCCTCTTGGATAGGCATATCTATGCACGTGGATTCGGCGTACCCTCGACGCCGCTCAAAGAGTGGCCGCAAAAACCGATCTCGTTGGTTGCAGGCCCGTCATATCAGGATGGCGGTACGGCATGGTTGATGCTAAGAGCCGCAGCGACTTTCCGGAACAGCGCTCGGTTGCGGAAAGAACAGGGATGCAGGGCCTGACATGAAAAAAATCGAGGCGATCATCAAGCCTTTCAAGCTCGACGACGTGAAGGAAGCTCTCCAGGAGGTCGGCCTCCAGGGGATCACCGTCACGGAGGCGAAGGGCTTCGGCCGCCAGAAGGGCCACACCGAACTCTACCGCGGCGCCGAGTACGTCGTGGATTTCCTGCCGAAAGTGAAAATCGAGATCGTGTTGCCCGACGACATGGTCGACCGGGCCGTGGATGCGATCCGCAAGGCGGCGCAGACCGGCCGCATCGGCGATGGCAAGATTTTTGTATCGCAAGTCGAGGAGGCGATCCGCATCAGGACCGGCGAGACCGGACTGGACGCGATCTGATCTTCGCCGCCGGCCCCGGTTCCAAGGCCGCTTTGTTCCCCACCTCACCCCTCCGTCTCTCCGTTCCAGAGGAAGCCGACTCATGAAGACCGCCAAGGATGTCCTGAAGGCGATCAAGGACAACGACATCAAGTATGTCGATTTCCGGTTCACCGACCCGCGCGGCAAGTGGCAGCACGTCACCTTCGACGTCTCGATGGTGGACGAGGACATCTTCGCCGAAGGCACGATGTTCGACGGCTCCTCGATCGCCGGCTGGAAGGCGATCAACGAGTCCGACATGACCCTCATGCCCGACCCGCAGACGGCCTTCATCGACCCCTTCTTCGCTGCCTCCACCATGTCGATCACCTGCGACATCCTGGAGCCGACCACGGGCGAGCCCTATTCGCGCGATCCGCGCGGCATCGCCAAGAAGGCCGAGGCCTACCTGCAGTCCTCCGGCATCGGCGACACGATCAATGTCGGCCCCGAGGCCGAGTTCTTCGTGTTCGACGACGTGCGCTACTCGTCGGACCCCTACAACACGGGTTTCAAGCTCGACTCCACCGAGCTGCCGATCAACGCCGACACCGAGTATGAGGGCGGCAACCTCGGCCACCGCATCGCCACCAAGGGCGGCTACTTCCCGGTGCCCCCGCAGGACAGCGCGCAGGACATGCGCGGCGAGATGCTCGCCGCCATGGCCGCCATGGGCGTCAAGGTCGAGAAGCACCACCACGAAGTCGCCTCCGCGCAGCACGAACTCGGCATGAAGTTCGACACGTTGACGCTGATGGCCGACCAGATGCAGATCTACAAGTACGCCATCCACAACGTGGCGCAGAGCTACGGCAAGACGGCGACCTTCATGCCGAAGCCCATCTTCGGCGACAACGGCTCGGGCATGCACGTGCACCAGTCGATCTGGAAGGGCGGCAAGCCCCTGTTCGCCGGCAACAAGTACGCCGACCTGTCGCAGGAATGCCTGTACTACATCGGCGGCATCATCAAGCACGCCAAGGCGCTGAACGCCTTCACCAACCCGTCGACCAACAGCTACAAGCGCCTGGTCCCCGGCTACGAGGCCCCCGTGCTGCTCGCCTACTCCGCGCGCAACCGCTCGGCCTCCTGCCGCATCCCCTACACGTCCTCGCCGAAGGCCAAGCGCGTGGAAGTGCGCTTCCCCGACCCGATGGCGAACCCCTACCTCGCCTTCGCGGCCATGCTGATGGCCGGCCTCGACGGCATCCAGAACAAGATCGATCCCGGCCAGGCGATGGACAAGGATCTCTACGACCTGCCCCCGCGCGAGCTGAAGAAGATCCCGACCGTGTGCGGCTCGCTGCGCGAGGCGCTCGCCAACCTCGACCGCGACCGCGGGTTCCTGAAGGCCGGCGGCGTGTTCAACGACGACTTCATCGACGCCTACATCGAGCTGAAGATGCAGGACGTCATGAAGTTCGAGATGACGCCGCACCCGGTCGAATTCGCGATGTACTACTCGTACTGAGCTCGCGGACGGTCCCGGCTCCGGCCGGAACCGCTCGGGCATGCCACGGGGCGCCTTCGGGCGCCCCGTTTGCGTTTGTCGAAGTGCGGCTCTCCGGCGACCTTCATTCGGGCCTGTTCGACCGCCGATCAGGCTGTCACATCTGTCAAGGAGGTGTCATCCTGAGCGCCTAGGCATGAACTGCTCGCCAAATTGCTGGCCCCCTGCCCACGCGCACCCTTTCGAGGATTCATCCGATGCCACCGATCTTGCCCCGGGCAAGCCTAGCCGCCCTCCTGCTCGCCTCCTCCGCCGGAGCTCTTTCGGCTCAGACCATCTACCCGATCGACCGCGCCGAGATCCTCACCGGCGCGAAGTTCGACTTCAAGGTCGAGTTCCCCGGCGTGGTCGACGGCGCGAAGCTGGACGTCACCATCAACGGAAAGCCCTACGCCGAGGTGCTCGGCGGCCAGGGCGCCTTCGTCGAGAAGGAAGCGGGCAAGGACCAGTCGGCCCTCGTGGTGCGCGACGTGACGCTGGCGACCGCCGGCGAACTCCAGGTGAAGGCAGGCGGATCGACGGTCGTCTGGCGCGTCTTCGACACCCCCGCGCCCCGCGCCGCCAAGAATGTCATCCTGTTCATCGGCGACGGCATGTCGAACGCCCACCGGGTCGCCGCCCGCGTGCTGTCGCGGCAGATCTCTGAAGGCAGGTACAAGGGAAGGCTGGTGATCGACCAGTTCCCCCAGATGGCGCTGGTCGGGACCTCCGGCGTCGACTCGCTGATGACCGACTCGGCGAACTCGATGAGCGCCTACACCACCGGCCACAAGTCCTCCACCAACGCGCTCGGCGTCTATGCGGACCGCACGCCCGACACGCTCGACGATCCCCGCGTCGAGACCGTGGGCGAGCTGGCCAAGCGCAAGGGCCTGGCCATCGGCATCGTCACCAACACCGAGGTCGAGGACGCCACCCCGGCCGGCGTGGTCGCCCACACGCGTCGCCGGGCAGACTACGACGTCATCGTGCAGCAGTTCTTCAACCTGAAGCCGGACGTCCTCATGGGCGGCGGGTCCGCCAACTTCATCCCGAAGGCGGTGGCGGGCTCCAAGCGCGGCGACGAGCAGGACTTCGTCGCCAAGTTCAAGGACGCCGGCTACGCCGTCGCCACCACGGCGACCGAGCTGAAGCAGGCCGCGCCCGGCGCGAGCAAGCTGCTCGGGCTCTACAACCTCGGCAATCTCGACGGCGTGCTGGACCGCAAGTTCCTCAAGGGCGGCTCGGTGAAGCGCTTTGGCGACCAGCCGGACCTCACCCAGGAGGTCGAGGCCGCGCTTTCGGTGCTGTCGAAGTCCGAGAACGGCTTCTTCCTGATGGTCGAATCCGGCCTGATCGACAAGTACACGCACGCGCTCGACATGGAGCGCTCGATATACGACACGATCATGCTCGACAATGCGGTGGGCGTCGCGAAGGCCTTCGCCGACCAGCGCAACGATACTCTGATCCTGGTCCTGGCCGACCATACGCACCCCGTCGGGATCGTCGGCGTCATGAACGACGACATGAGCGCGCAGGGCGTGAACACCCCGATGCGCGACCGCCTGGGCGTCTACAACGAGGCGGGCTATCCCAACTACCCCGCGCCGGACGCGGAGGGCTACCCCGCCAAGGTGGACGTCAGCAAGCGCATCGCCATGTTCACGGCGGGCTATCCGGACTACTATGAGACCTTCCGGCCGAAGCTCGAGAATCCCATGAACCCCACCGTGGCGGGCCCCGAGAAGAACACCTTCGTCGCCAACAAGGCCTATGCCGAGCAGCCCGGCGCGGTGTTCCGCGAAGGCAACCTGCCGCGCTCCGCCAACTCCGACGTGCACAGCGCCGAGGATTCGCTGCTCAACGCCTACGGCCCCGGCAGCGAGCGGGTGAAGGGCTTCATGGAGAACACGGACGTCTTCAAGGTCATCGCCCATGCGCTCGCCCTGGGCTCCAAGTAAGCCCATGACCCCGTCCCCGACCCGCCGGGCTCTGCTCGGCGGGATCGGTACGGCCGTCCTTGCGCCCGCGTGCGGCTGGGCGGCCGCGCCCGCGTCGCTCGCCTTCGACGATCTCTATGAATCCTCCGGCGTGCTGGGCCTGCGCTTCGGCCCGGCGTTGCTGGCCGCCAAGGGCGGTCAGGTCGCGATGCAGGGCTACATGGCCCCACCGCTGAAAGCCGAGAGCACGTTCTTCGTACTCACCCGCGAGCCGGTCTCCATCTGCCCGTTCTGCTCGACAGACGCGGATTGGCCGACGGACATCGTCGTGATCTATCTCCGCTCCGCCGCGACGCCCACGCGCTTCACCGACCCGATCGCCGTCACGGGGATGCTGCAGGTCGGATCCTGGACCGATCCGGAGACGCGGTTCGTCTCGCAGATCCGGATCGTCGATGCCGCCTTCCGCATCGTCTGACGCGCCCGGTCTCCTCGTCGAGGACCTCACCCTCTCCTACCCGACCGGCGACGCCCTGCAGACCGTGCTCGCGATCGACCGGTTCGCGGTGGAGCCCGGCAGCCGCGTCGGGCTCTCCGGCGGCTCCGGGGCCGGCAAGACGAGCCTTTTGCACGTGATCACCGGCATCGCCCGCGCCGACCGAGGCCGGGTGCAGTGGGGAGGCGTCGCGCTGTCCGCGTTGCCGGAGGCCGCACGGGACGCCTGGCGGCGAAGCCATGTCGGCCTCGTCTTCCAGGACGTCCATCTCGTCGGCGAGCTGACCGCGCTGGAGAACGTGCTCCTGCCCTGGCGCTTCGACCACTGGCGTCTTCCCGTGAGCGCCCGCCGGGACGCACTCGCGCTCTTGGATCGCATGGGCGTCTCAACGCCGGACCGCCGCGCCGGCCTCCTGTCGCGCGGCGAGCAGCAGCGCGTCGGCCTGGCCCGCGCCCTCGTCCGCGCGCCCTCAATCCTCGTCGCGGACGAGCCGACCGCGAGCCTCGACGCCGACGCCGCGCGGATCGTGGCGGACCTGCTCATCGCCGCAGCAGAATCCTCCGGCACAACGCTGATCGTCATCTCTCATGACGAGGCTTTGCTGGCTCGCCTGCCCCGACGCATGCGGCTCGCCGCCGGCAAGCTCCGCGAGGAGCAGGGCTCGTGAACCCCTTCGTCCTCGTGGCCGCCCACCTTCGGCGCTCATGGCTCGGCGCGGCGGCGCTCGTGCTGGTGGTGGCCGTCGCCGTGGCCATCGGTGTCGCCGTGCTCGCGCAGGAGCGCGCCTTGCGCCAGGGCAGCGCACGCGCCGCCGATCCCTTCGACATCGTCATCGGCGCGCCGGGCAGCCCCACCCAGCTCGTGCTGACCACCGTCTACCTGCAGGAGGCGGCCCTGCCCCTGCTGCCGCCGGCGACGCTGACCGACCTCGATCGCCACAAGGGCATCGCCTGGATGGCGCCGCTCGCCTTCGGCGACAGCTGGCGCGGCCATCCGGTCGTCGGCACGACGGCCGCGCTCGTCACCCTGGGCGGCGCTCGCGCCCTGACTGAAGGACGCGTGTTCCAGGCCGAGGGCGAGGCGGTGGCGGGAGCGGACGTGCCGCTCGCGATCGGTGCGACCCTGAGCCCCTCGCATGGCCATTCCAGCGGCGAACGCGCCGGCCAGGTGCATGAAGGCCACGCCATCGCCATCGTCGGGCGGCTGCCGCGCACCGGCACGCCTTTCGATCGCGCGATCCTCGTGCCGATCGAAAAGGTCTGGGAGATCCACGGCCTCCCGACCGGCCATCCCGAGGGCGACCCCCGCATCGGCCCGCCCTGGAGCGAGGCGACGGGCGCGACGCCCGCCATCGTCATCAAGGCCGCCTCCGTGGCGGACGCCTACCGCCTGCGCGGCCAGAACCGCACGCCGGAGCGGATGGCTGTCTTCCCCGCCGAGGTGCTGGTGGCGCTCTACGCCACGCTGGGAGACGTGCGCGACGTCATGGCCGCCCTGACATTGGCGACGCAGGCGCTGGTTCTCGTCGCGGTGCTCGTGGCGGTGATGGCGGTGGTCGCCGCGCGCCGCCGCGAGATCGCCGTTCTCCGGGCGCTCGGCGCGCCGCGGTCCTTCGTCTTCGCGTCGCTCTGGTGCGGGCTGGGCGTGCTGCTGGCCGCGGGCGGCCTCCTGGGGTTGGCGCTCGGCTATGCCGCCACGGCCCTGCTCTCGGCCTGGCTCGGCGCCCGGACCGGGGTGAGACTGCCGGTCGCGTTCGCCGCCGAGGATCTCGCGCGCGCCGCCGGGGTAGTCGCCGTCGGCCTCCTGCTCGCTCTGGCGCCTGCACTGGCGGCGTTTCGCACGTCTGTTTCGGCCGGCCTGCGCGGGGAGTGAGTGCTGGGGCCGGCGCTTCATCCACACCCGCTCCCGCTGTTGCGCCCACACCCTTGCGTTTCCGGTCCGTTCCCGTCACACCACCTCTCGTGGCATGATGCGCCTTCTGGCGAATCAGGCGGCGTGGGCGAAGGCGTCGGGACAAGCGGAGAGCGGGACGGCATGGCGAATTCGGGGGATCTCTTCGGTGACGGCTCGGCGGCGCGCAAGCTGCCGCAGGGGACCTCCGAACCCGGAGCGTCCGATGGTGCACCCGCGCGCAAGAAGCCGGCGCTCGCCTCCGTGAAGGCAAAGGCCGAGCCTGCCACGGGCACGCCCGGCGAAACCGGCTACACCGCCGCCGACATCGAGGTGCTGGAGGGACTGGAGCCCGTCCGCCGCCGGCCCGGCATGTATATCGGCGGGACCGACGAAAAGGCGCTGCACCACCTCTTCGCCGAGGTGATCGACAACTCCATGGACGAGGCGGTGGCTGGCCACGCCACCTTCATCGGCGTCGAGCTGTTCGAGGACGGCTCGCTGGCCGTCACCGACAATGGCCGCGGCATCCCGGTCGACCCCCACAAGAAATTCCCGGGCAAGTCCGCGCTCGAGGTCATCATGACCACGCTGCACGCGGGCGGGAAGTTCGACAGCAAGGTCTACGAGACGTCGGGCGGCTTGCACGGCGTCGGCGTCTCAGTCGTCAACGCGCTGTCGGACCGTCTCGAGGTGGAGGTCGCCAAGGAGCAGCAGCTCTACCGGCAGTACTATTCCCGCGGCGTGCCGCAGGGGCCGTTGGAGCCTCTCGGCCCCGTCCGCAACCGGCGCGGCACGAAGATCACGTTCCACCCCGACGCGCAGATCTTCGGGCCCGAGGCGAAGTTCTCGCCCAAGCGCCTGTTCAAGATGGCGCGCTCGAAGGCCTATCTGTTCGGCGGCGTCGAGATCCGCTGGAGCTGCCCGCCCTCCATGCTGGAAGGCGTCGAGGGCGTGCCGCCAGAGGCGGTGTTCCGCTTCCCCGCCGGCCTGAAGGACTACCTCGCCCGCGAGATCGACGGGCGCGAACTGGTCACCGACCAGATCTTCGCCGGCAAGATCGAGAAGAGCGGCGGCCACGGTTCGCTGGAATGGGCCATCACCTGGCTGGGCGGCGTGGAGGACGGTTTCGTCCACTCCTACTGCAACACCATCCCGACGCCGGAAGGCGGCACGCACGAGTCCGGCCTGCGCATCGCGCTGCTGCGCGGCCTGCGGGACCACGCCGAGCGCGTCGGCCAGGCCAAGCGCATGGCCGCGGTGACGACCGACGACATCATGGCGACCTGCGCCTCCATGCTCTCGGTGTTCATCCGGGAGCCGGAGTTCCAGGGCCAGACCAAGGACAAGCTCGCCTCCCTGGAGGCTTCGCGCATCGTCGAAAACGCGATCCGCGACGCCTTCGATCACTGGCTCGCGGCCTCCCCGTCGCAGGCCAACAAGCTGCTGGACTGGAGCATCGACCGGGCCGAGGAGCGGCTGCGCCGGCGCGCCGAGAAGGAGGTCGCCCGCAAGACTGCGGTCCGCAAGCTGCGCCTGCCCGGCAAGCTCGCCGATTGCACGGCCGCGGGCGCGGCGGGCTCCGAGCTCTTCATCGTCGAGGGCGATTCGGCCGGCGGCTCCGCCAAGCAGGCGCGCGACCGCCAGACCCAGGCCGTGCTGCCGCTGCGCGGCAAGATCCTCAACGTCGCCAACGCCACGCGCGACAAGCTCGCCGCCAACCAGCAGCTCGCCGACCTCGTGCAGGCGCTGGGCTGCGGCACGGGCTCGCACTACCGCGACGAGGAGCTGCGCTACGAGAAGGTTGTCATCATGACGGACGCCGACGTGGACGGCGCCCACATCGCGTCGCTGCTCATCACGTTCTTCTTTCGCCAGACGCCGAAGCTGGTGGACAACGGGCACCTCTACCTGGCCGTGCCGCCGCTGTATCGGCTCAGCCACGGTGCAACCTCGGCCTATGCGCGCGACGACGCGCACAAGGACGAGCTGATGCGCACGCTCTTCAAGGGCAAGAGCAACGTGGAGATCGGGCGCTTCAAGGGGCTGGGCGAGATGATGCCGGCGCAGCTCAAGGAAACCACCATGGATCCGCGCAAGCGGACGCTCCTGAAGGTGCGCGTGCTCGGCGACGAGAAGATCGACACGACGGACACCGTCGAGCGCCTGATGGGCAACAAGCCGGAAGCCCGCTTCGCCTTCATCCAGGAGCGCGCCGCCTTCGCCACGGACCTGGTGGATATCTAGAGGCGAAAGGCGACGGCACCCGGCATCCGTGACGATATCCATGAAGCGCAGCGGCGCAGATCGTCTCTGGCCGCTTGTCTTCTTTTCATCCGCTCGTCAGGTTCCCGCAGGTTCGTACCCTCAGGATGCCGGCTCCGACGCCGAAAGGAGATCGCATGTCCGTTCCGAGCGAGACGCTCTTGATGCAGCCGGATCTGGCCGCGGAGGCGGGGCTGGAGGCCTACCGCTATCATGCCGTCGCGCGGGCCCTTCACTGGACCATGGCGGGCCTCATCCTCGTCGTCTTCGCACTTGGCCTCATCGTGGACGTTTTTCCCAGGGGCGTGAAACCCTTGGTCGTCGAGGTTCACAAGGATCTCGGCGTCACGATCCTCGTCCTGCTGGCCGCTCGGCTCGTCTGGCGCTTGGTCCGCCGCCCTCCCCCGTATCGGGAGACCCTCAGTCCGCTCATCGAGCGCATGTCCGGTCTCGGACATCTCGGGCTCTATGCTCTCATGCTGGCGGTCCCCGTCACGGGTCTTCTCTACCTGTTCTGGCGGGGCCAGGGTCTGGATCTCGGGCTGTTCTCGGTCGCGTCGCCCTTCGCGGCCGACAGGTCGACCGCGCGATCTCTCCGCGAGGTCCATGAATTTGCGGCCTATGCGCTGATCGGTTTTTCGGCCCTGCATGCTGCGGCCGCGCTTTGGCACCACGTGGTGCTGAAAGACAGCGTTCTTCAACGCATGCTCCCTTCCCGCTGAGGTTGCTTAACAGATTGAAATGAAAAGCAATACAAGTTTAACGGTACTGCCCTAACGTCTCTCAACTTGTGATTTCATGGGGGACGACGATGGATGGCAATGGTGATTTCCTGAAGACGACGATGCTGCTCGGCCTGGGCATCGTCGTGGGTGGCGTGGCGGTGGGCCATGTCCTGGCGAAGCGTCCGTTGGAACTGACGATGGCGGACCTGATGAACGCCGTCGTCGTGAACGGCGCAGGGGGCGTGCCCGACCCGATCGTGACGGGTTCGGTGGGCCAGGCTCCTCCGGGCAAGACCATCATCCTCGATCCCTGCACCGGGCTGCACAGGAACTGAGGACCGCGTCGCTCCGACCAGCCGGGATTGCATCGGCAAGAACCGATTTCAAGTGTCTCTTCTTTTCGTTATTTCAGCCCGGCCGGACGCGCTTTCTTCGCGTCCGGCCGTTTCCTCTCCCTCAGCTTGCAGCCACCTCGCCAAGGCTGCGCTGACATGGTCCGGTCGCTCCAGCGAGGAGAGGTGACCACACTCCGGAACGATCTCGATCCGCGCAAAGGGGATACCCTCCGCCAGTTCGGAGGCGACCTCCGGCGGGGTGATCAGATCGTCCTCGCCCACCAGCACCAGGGTCGGGACGCGGATGGAGGACAGCGTCGGCCGCGAATCCATGCGGCCAATGATGGCGCGCTGTTGCCTGACGAAGGCCTCCGGTCCGATCTCCAGCAGCATCCGCCGGACCGTTTCTTCCAGGTCCCTGTCGTCGAGCCTGTCCTGGTGGACGAGCTTCTCCCAGAGAACCGTGTGGACCTGCGCCAGTTTGCCCGCCTCTGCGAGCGCAATGAGCCGCCTGCGCCGTTCGGTCGCGCCTTCATCGTCAGGACGCGCCGATGTGTCCATCAGCGCCAGCCGTGTCACGCGGGTCGGCGCCATTCGAGCGATCTCCAGCGCGAGGTATCCGCCCATGGAGAGCCCGGCCAGGGCGAACCGCGGGGGCGCGGCCGAGAGAAACTGCGCTGCCATCGCCGCCAATGTCTCGGCTTGCGTCGTATCCACGAACACGACCTCACGCGCGGATCCCAAGGCTTTCGCCTGCGCCGCGAAGAGTTCTGGCGTACAACCGAGACCAGGGGCGAAGGCCAGTGCTTCTTTCATCAGGACTATTCCTTTCAGCCGGAGGGCTTTTTTGAGGGCTTTTGCGATTCGAGAATTGACTTGAAGTGAAATGCCTCTATTTTCCGGCTCACCCTGCGAAGGCTGGACTGACGCGTGTCTTCGACGTCTCTTCCCGGTCCGCCTTCTTTCAACGCACCAAGAGCGTCGAATGCCGCATTAAGAGGCGGCCTCACACATGAATTTTTCCGAACTCGGCCTTAGCCAAAAAGTCCTCGAGGCGGTCACCGCATCGGGCTACACGCAGCCCACGCCCATCCAGGAACAGGCTATCCCGCACGTCCTGGAACGTCGCGACGTTCTCGGCATCGCCCAGACAGGCACCGGCAAGACGGCCGCCTTCACTCTGCCCATGCTGACTTTGCTCGAGCAGGGCCGGGCCCGTGCGCGCATGCCCCGCACTCTGATCCTGGAGCCGACCCGCGAACTCGCGGCCCAGGTGGAAGAGAGCTTCAACAAATACGGCGTGCAGCAGCGCCTCAGCGTGGCGCTCCTGATCGGCGGCATGTCGTTCGGCGACCAGGACGCCAAGATCACGCGCGGCGTCGACGTGCTCATCGCCACGCCAGGCCGCCTCCTCGATCACTTCGAGCGCGGCAAGCTGCTGCTGACCGGCATCGAGATCCTCGTGATCGACGAGGCCGACCGTATGCTCGACATGGGCTTCATTCCGGACATCGAGCGCATCTGCCGGCTCGTGCCGTTCACGCGCCAGACGCTGTTCTTCTCGGCCACGATGCCGCCGGAGATCCAGCGCTTGACGGAGACGTTCCTGCACAACCCGGCGCGGATCGAGGTGGCCAGGCAGGCGACCGCAGCCAACACCATCACGCAGCGCCTCGTGGCCGCCGGACGCGAGCCGCACACCAAGCGCGACGTCCTGCGCCAGCTGCTGCGCAATACGCCCGACTTCAAGAACGCGATCATCTTCTGCAATCGGAAGCGGGACGTGCAGCTCCTGCACAAGTCGCTGGAGCGCCACGGCTTCAACGTCGCGGCCCTGCATGGCGACATGGACCAGCGCGGCCGCATGGCGGCGCTGGACGGGTTCCGCTCGGGCGCGACGCAGCTGCTGGTGGCCAGCGACGTCGCGGCGCGTGGCCTGGACATCCCCGACGTCAGTCACGTCTTCAACTTCGATGTGCCGCACCACGCGGAGGACTACGTTCACCGGATCGGCCGCACCGGCCGCGCCGGACGCAAGGGCACGGCCTATACGCTGGTGACGTCGGAGGACCGCAAGTCCCTCTCCGCCATCGAGCAGATGACGGGCGTGCCGATCGAATGGGAAGGCGAGACGTCTGCGACCGACGAGCCTTCCGATGGACGCCGCCGCGGCGGCCGCGGCGAGCGCACCGAGCGGGGGCGGGATCGCAAGCCGAGACGCGAGGATCGGCCCGAGAGATCGGCGCGGCCCTTGGACGAGGCGCCGGAAACGGCTGCGCCCGATCAAGCCGCAGAAGCGGATCGCCCCGCCCGTCCGCCCCGGGAACGCCAGCCGCGCCGCGACGCTCGCCCGAACGCTGCTCCGGCGGCCTCCGAGGCGGCCCAGCCCAGCGGGGCCGAACGCCGCCCGCCGCGCGAAAACCGGCCTCGGCCGGATGAGCGCGGCAAGGGCTCTGACCGGCCGCAACGGCATCGCGAGGACCGCGATGACGCGCCCGTCGTCGGCCTCGGCGACCACGTTCCCTCGTTCCTGCTGCGGTCGGTGCGCGTACGGTGAAATGATGAACACCGTCTTCGGATTAGCGCCACGTTAATCGGCCCGTGCAAGATTGCTCCCGCCCCAGGAAAGAGGCGGGAGACTTTCATGCACGACCAGGTCGGCGACCGTGACTTGAGCCTGAAGCTCGCTGACGAAGTCGTCCGGAACATCCGCGCCCATGGAGCCTCCGCGCACCCCCGCTCCTACGAGCTTTGGTACACCCACATCTCCGGCCAGAATGCCGCTTTGAGCCGGGCGCTTTCCGAGACGCTCGACGGAGCCGGCTGCATCTCCGACGAGACCACCCAGTCCCTGTACGACCGCTTCCTCGCCAACAACCGCTTTGCGCTCCAGGCGGAAAAGGCCGGCGCAGGCCTGCTCAGCGAAATCGAATCGGTCATGGAGATGATCGAGTTCGCGCTGGGCAACACCAGCAACTATGGCGAGTCCCTGGAAAAGATCACCGCCGATCTCTCCGAGAACGTCGACCGCGTCCGCGTCCGCGACATCGTCGCCAAGCTGGTGATGGTGACGCGCGAGACCGTCGCGACGAACCAGACCCTGGAAGCGCGGCTGAAGGAAACGCGGTCGGAGATCCAGGATCTGCGGGAGACCCTGGAGTCGATCCGCACGGAGTCGCTGACCGATCCCTTGACGACGCTCGCCAACCGCAAGCATCTCGACCGCACGCTGCTCCAGGCCGTCGACCACGCCGCGCTGTCCGCGGAGCCGTTGACGATGCTGATGATCGACGTCGACAAGTTCAAGGATTTCAACGACACGTGGGGCCATCTCACAGGCGACCAGGTGCTGCGGCTCGTGGCCATGTCGATCAAGGGCGCCGTGCGCCCGTCCGACACCGCAGCCCGTTTCGGCGGCGAGGAGTTCGCGATCATCCTGCCCCAGTCGAGCCTGAAATCGGGGCTGCTGGTGGCGGAGAGGATCCGCCAGACCGTCATGAGCCGCGAACTCGTGAAGCGCTCCACCGGCGAGGCGCTGGGGAGGCTCACGGTGTCCATCGGCATCGCCAGCTTCGCCAAGGGCGACACGGCCGCCCTCCTTCTGGAACGCGCCGACCGCTGCCTCCTCGAAGCCAAGCGCTCCGGCCGCAACCGCTGCGTCACCGAGCACGACTCGACGCATGCGATCTCCGACGTAGCCTGAGCCCGGAACGGCCGCAGGAGCGCACGCCATCAGGCCCGCTCTCGTCTCAACAGGCCGGAATCCGCTGCTCTGCCGCGAATATGCGAGCCTGGTAGGCTCGTGTTCCGAGCCACGCTACCGCTTCGCCTGACCCTTGTTCTTCGTCGGTTTCTTTGCCGCCGCGAACCGCCGGGCCGCGGCACGCGCCAGCGCCGTCCACTGCACCATGACCTCGGGATCCTCGAAGGCCTCGTCCGGCATGCGCCAGTAGGACGTGATCACCCGCTGCGGCTCAGGCCCATAGGTGAAAGGCCCCGAGCCGGCCGTCTCAAAGGCAGGTTGCGTCTCGGGATCGGTCTTGAGGTAGACGGTTCCACCAGCCTCGAGCGCGAAGATCAACCCGTCCGCATAGATCCCGTGGCCGCCGAACATGCGGCGGACGGACACGTGGCCCACGGGCGCGAAGAGGTCCTGGAGTTCGGCGGGGCTCATGCTCGCCGCCGGCCGTCAGGCGCCGGCGGAGGCGAGCCTGTCTGCACTCGCGGGCGTCAGCGCGACGGACTCGCCGCAGCCGCAGGCAGACGTCTGGTTGGGGTTGTTGAAGACGAACTGCGAAGCCAGCTTGGTGGTCTGGAAGTCCATCTCGGTGCCGAGCAGGAACAGTACGGCCTTGGGGTCGACCAGCACGGTGACGCCCTTTTCCTGCACCACCTCGTCGCCGGGGCGCACCGCATCGGCCACCTCGATCGTGTAGGACATGCCGGCGCAGCCGCCATTGCGCACTCCGACACGGACGCCGAGCGCAGGATTTTCGGAGTTGGCGACGATCGCGGCGACCCGGGCAGCAGCCGCGTCGGTCACGCTCATCACCTTGAAAGCGGGCAGTGAACCCATGGGGGAACGTCCTTCTCTTCGACAGACGGGTTCAAGGCCCGTGCAGAAGCGATATCGACGCTAACATAGCGATGATGAGCAGGGAGTGAAAGCCCGGCCCCGCGCGCACCTGCCCGGCGGCGCGGCGCTCACCACATGTCGAGCGCGACCCTGGCCTCGTCGGACATCCGGCTCTGGTCCCACGGCGGATCGAACACCATCGTCACCTTGGCGGACTGCACCCCTGGCACCATGGCCACGGCGGTCTCCACCCAGCCCGGCATCTCGCCGGCCACGGGGCACCCCGGCGCGGTCAGCGTCATGTCGATCATGACGTTGCGGTCGTTGTCGACGTCGACCTTGTAGACGAGGCCGAGCTCGTAGATGTCGGCCGGGATCTCCGGGTCGTACACCGTCTTCAGCGCTGCGATGATGTCCGTCGTCAACCGGTCGATCTCCTCCGGCGGAAGCGCGCCGGGGATCTCGATATCGGGCCGGTTGGGCGAAAGGACTTCGGTGTCGGTCGTCATGTCATGCCTCCGAGCGTCTCGGGGTTCGCTCAGGATCGGGGATACGGTCAGCCGAAGAGACCTTCGGCCTTTTGCAGGGCCTCGGCAAGCCGGTCGACCTCCTCCAAAGTGTTGTAGAAGGCGAAGGACGCCCGGCAGGTGGATGTGACTCCATATTTGGCCAGCAGCGGCTGCGCGCAATGGGTGCCCGCGCGCACCGCAACGCCGGCACGGTCGATCACGGTCGCCACGTCGTGGGCGTGCGCCCCGCGCATCTCGAAGGACACGATGGCGCCCTTGCCGGGCGCATGGCCGAAGATACGCAGCGAGTTCATCGCGCCGAGCCGCTCCATGGCGTAGTCGCGCAGCGCGTTCTCCTGAGCGAGGATCGCCTCGCGCCCGATGGAGAGCATGTAGTCCACCGCCGCGCCGAGCCCGATCGCCTGCACGATCGGCGGGGTGCCCGCCTCGAAGCGGTGCGGCGGATCGTTGTAGGTCACCTCGTCCCGGCTCACGAGGTTGATCATCTCGCCGCCGCCGTTGAAGGGGGGCATCTTCTCCAGCCACTCGCGCTTGCCGTAGAGCACGCCGATGCCCGTCGGCCCGTACACCTTGTGGCCGGTGAAGACGTAGAAGTCGGCGTCGAGGCCGCGCACGTCGACCGGCAGATGCACCGCGCCCTGGCTGCCGTCCACCATCACGGGGATGCCGCGGGCGTGGGCGAGGCGGATGATCTCCTTGATGGGCGTCACCGTGCCCAGCACGTTCGACATGTGCGTGATGGCCACGATCTTCGTGCGCTCGGTGAGCAGCGACTCGAACTGGTCGAGCTGGAACACGCCGGCCTCGTCGACCTCCGCCCACTTGATCACCGCGCCCTTGCGCTCGCGGTGGAAGTGCCAGGGCACGATGTTGGAGTGGTGCTCCATGATGGAGAGCACGATCTCGTCGCCTTCCCCGATCGCCATTTGCCCGTAGCTCGCCGCCACGAGGTTGATCGCCTCGGTCGCCGAGCGCGTGAAGATGATCTCCTCGGTCGAGCCCGCGTTCAGGAAACCGCGCACCTTTTCGCGGGCATCTTCAAAGGCTTCCGTCGCGGCGTTCGCCATGAAATGCAGCCCGCGATGCACGTTGGCGTATTCGTGCTCATAGGCGTGAACCATGCGCTGGATGACCTGCCGCGGCTTCTGCGCCGAGGCGGCGTTGTCGAGATAGACGAGCGGCTTGCCGTAGACCTGCTCCGACAGGATCGGAAAGTCGGCCCGGATCGCCTTGATGTCGAAGGGACGGCTGGGGGATGCGGTCATGAGATCCTCATACTCGGTCCGTCATGAGACCGTTCGGCCTCGATCGTCCTTGTTCCCTGACAAAGAGCAGGCTGAAGCCGCTCTCTCAGGTCATCCCCGGCGGCGCGCAGCGCCGGGAAGGGAATCCAGGGCCACCTCGCAAAAGTCTGGTTCCCCTTCCCGGTCCGCTTTGCGGACCGCCGGAGATCACCACCGGGAGGCGGGTTCCGGCGCGACCCTCACATCCGCGCGCGTAGCCAGGTCTCGACCACGCCCTCGATGACCTCGCGAACGCCGTCGTGCTCGATCGTCTCGATCGCCTCGCCGACGAAGGCCTGCAGCATCAGAGCCTCGGCCTCTGGTTTCGGCAGCCCGCGGGCCCGCAAATAGAACAGCAGGTCGTCGTCCAGCGCGCCGCAGGTCGCGCCATGTGCGCACTGCACGTCGTCGGCGAAGATCTCCAACTCCGGCTTGTTGTTCATGGAAGCGCCGTCGCCGAGCAGCACCGCCTGGCTCATCATCCGGCCGTCGGTCTTCTGGGCGGGCGGGCGCACCAGGATCTTGCCCTGGAACACGCCCGTGGCTTCGCCGTCCAGCACATGCTTGAACATCTCCCGGCTCTCGCCGTGAGCACCCGCATGGTCGACGGCCAGCGTCGTGTCGCCATGCTGGCGTCCATTGAGCAGCGCAGCCCCGGCGATCATCGCCTTGCTGTGCTCGCCCGCGAACCGCAGGAAGATCTGGTGCCGGCTGATCGCCGGAGCAGTCGCCGCGGCGAAAGAGCGGAAGTCGACGGACTCGCCCAGATGGATGCCGAGCGTCGACAGGTCGACGGCGCCCGCGCCTTTCGTTTTCAGCCTGATGTGACGCACCACGGCCTTGTCCTCGGCGATGATCTCCACCGCGGCATTCGACTGGTGCGCCACGCCGTTGGTGCCTTCATGGCTTTCCACCAGCGTCACCTGCGCGCCGGCCTCGACCACCAGCAGGACGCGGACGAAGGTCGCCACCGGCGTGTCCGCCTCCGTGACGAACCGGATGAGCACGGGACGCTCCAGCTTCACGCCCTTGGCGACGCGCATGACCACGCCGTCCGTCATGAACGCGGCGTTCAGCGACAGCAAGGGGTCATACTCATCCGGCAGCGCCGTGCCGAGATGGACGGCGATGAGGGGGTGATCCTTGCCGAGCGCGTCGGCCAGGCCCGTGACCTCCAGCCCGGCGGGCAGGCGGTCGACATCCGACAGCGACGGCGCGAAATGGCCGTCGATGATCGTCAGCCGCAGCGCATCCACCCGCGCCAAGGGGCTGGCGAGCCGATCGGCCGAGGCGAGCGCTTCCGGTCCCGGCGCGGGCGCGAGAGGGGCGGCGTCGCGCAGCATGCTGCGCAGGTCGGTGTACTTCCAGGCCTCGATGCGGCGGTGGGGCAACCCGCCTTCCGCAAAGGCCGCGATCGCCTTGGCGCGCTCTCCGGCGGCGCGCGCGCCACCGGGCAACCGCGCCTTCACGGCGGGGAACAGGTCCAGGAGCGCGGTCTCGGCCGTGGTCCGGATGGGTGTCACGTCAGCCATGTCCGCCTCACGCCGCCTGCGAGCGGTAGTCGGCGTAGCCGTTGGCCTCGAGCTCCAGCGCGAGCTCCTTGCCGCCGGACTTCACGACCCGGCCTGCGGACATCACGTGCACGGTGTCCGGCACGATGTAGTTCAGCAGCCGCTGGTAATGGGTAATGACGAGGAACGAGCGCTCGGGCGAGCGCAGCGCGTTGACGCCGTCGGCCGCGATCTTCAAGGCGTCGATGTCGAGCCCGGAATCCGTCTCGTCGAGAATGCAGAACTTCGGCTCCAGCAGCGCCATCTGCAGGATTTCCATGCGCTTCTTCTCGCCGCCGGAGAAGCCGACATTGAGCGCCCGCTTCAGCATGTCCTGCGGGATGTGCAGCCGCTCGGCCGCGGCGCGCACGCGCTTCATCAGGTCGGGCGTGGTCAGTTCGTCCTCGCCGCGCGCCTTGCGCTGCGCGTTCAGCGCCGCTTTCAGGAAGGACATCGTTGCGACGCCGGGGATCTCCAGCGGATACTGGAATGCGAGGAACACGCCGGCGGCGGCGCGCTGGTCGGGGTCCAGTTCCAGCAGGTTCTGCCCGTCGAGCAGCACCTCGCCGTCGAGGATCTCGTAGTCCTCCTTGCCGGCGATGACATAGCTGAGCGTCGACTTGCCCGAGCCGTTCGGCCCCATGATCGCGGCCACCTCGCCGTCATGGACGGTGAGGTTAAGGCCGTTGAGGATCTTCTTGTCCTCGATCTGGACGTGGAGATTGCGGATTTCGAGCATGGCGGTGTCCTTCGATGGTGGGGTCCGTCATGCCCGGCCTCGTGCCGGACACCCACGACTTCGACGCGCTCTGGCGGAACTCGTGGATGGCCGGGCCAAGCCCGGCCATGACGTGCAAAATGGCTAGCCGACGGAGCCCTCGAGCGAGATCGAGATCAGCTTCTGGGCTTCCACGGCGAACTCCATGGGGAGTTGCTGCAGCACGTCCTTGACGAAGCCGTTGACGATCAGCGCCGTGGCCTCTTCGGCGTTGAGGCCGCGCTGCTGGCAGTAGAACAGCTGGTCCTCGGAGATCTTGGACGTCGTGGCCTCGTGCTCGAAGACGGCGCTGGCCGTCTTGCTCTCGATATAGGGCACCGTGTGCGCGCCGCAGGTGTGTCCGATCAGCAGGCTGTCGCAGTTCGTGAAGTTGCGGGCGTTCGTCGCCTTGCGGTGCGCCGAGACGAGGCCGCGATAGGTGTTCTGCGAGTGGCCGGCCGAGATGCCCTTGGAGATGATCCGGCTCGTCGTGTTCTTGCCGAGGTGGATCATCTTCGTGCCGCTGTCCACCTGCTGCCAGCCGTTCGACACCGCGATGGAGTAGAACTCGCCGCGCGAGCCGTCTCCGCGCAGGATGCAGGACGGGTACTTCCAGGTGATGGCGGAGCCCGTCTCCACTTGCGTCCAGGAAATCTTGGAGTTCCTGCCGCGGCAGTCGCCGCGCTTGGTGACGAAGTTGTAGACGCCGCCCTTGCCCTCGCTGTCGCCGGGGTACCAGTTCTGCACTGTCGAGTACTTGATCTCGGCGTCATCGAGCGCGATCAGCTCCACCACGGCGGCGTGCAGCTGGTTCTCGTCCCGCTGGGGCGCCGTGCAGCCTTCGAGGTAGCTGACATAGGCGCCCTTGTCGGCGATGATCAGCGTGCGCTCGAACTGGCCGGTGTTCTTCTCGTTGATGCGGAAATAGGTCGAGAGCTCCATCGGGCAGCGCACGCCCTCCGGCACGTAGACGAAGGAGCCGTCGGTGAAGACCGCCGAGTTCAGCGTGGCGTAGAAATTGTCGGTGACGGGCACGACCGTGCCGAGGTACTTGCGCACCAGTTCGGGATGCTCGCGGATCGCCTCGGAGATCGAGCAAAAGATGACGCCGGCCTTCTTCAGCTCTTCCTTGAACGTGGTCACGACCGAGACGCTGTCGAACACGGCGTCGACCGCGATCTTGGAGGTCTGAACGCCGGCGAGGATCTCCTGCTCTCGCAGCGGAATGCCCAGCTTCTTGTAGGTCTCCAGGATCGCCGGGTCGATCTCGTCGAGCGACTTAGGACCCACCTTCGCCTTGGGCGCGGCATAGTAATAGAGGTCGTTGAAGTCGATCGGCGGATAGGTGACGCGCGCCCAGGTCGGCTCGCGCATGGTCAGCCAGCGGCGGTAGGCCTCCAGCCGCCACTCCGTCATCCACTCCGGATCGCCCTTCTTGGCCGAGATGAACCGGACGATGTCCTCGTTCAGCCCCTTCGGGGCCTTGTCGACCTCGATGTCGGTGATGAAACCGTACTTGTACTGGTCGACGTCGAGCGCGCGGACCTGTTCGACGGTTTCCTTAACCGCTGGCATTGTCTTACTCCTTCCTCTCCGGCTTCAAGGGCCGTGGGTTGGGCTTGCTGGTCAGGCGGCCCGGCGGGCCTGCCTGTCTCGGTTGAGGTCTCTTACCTTTTCGAAGGCGTCGAGGAAACGAATCACGTCATCTTTGGAATTGTTCCAACCAAGGCTTACCCTGATCGCTCCCCGTGCAAGGTCGGGCGGCACGCCCATGGCGTCCAGCACGTGAGACGCCTGCACCTTGCCGGACGAGCAGGCCGAGCCCGACGACACGGCCACGCCCGCCAGATCGAAGGCGATCAGCGCGGTGGCGGCGTCGAGGCCAGGCAAGGCGAACAGCGTCGTGTTGGGCAGGCGATCCTCCCCGCTTCCGAAGATCACAGCCTCCGGGGCGAGCTGCCCCAGGCGCTGCTCCATCAGGTCCCGCAACGCCCGGAGCCTCGCGGCCTCTCCGTCGAGCGAAGCCGCCGCAGAGGCGGCCGCAGCGCCGAATCCCGCGATGCCCGGCACGTTCTCCGTGCCCGCGCGCGCGCCTCGTTCCTGTCCGCCCCCGCGCAGGAGTCGCTCCTCGATGTGGGTCTCGGCGCTGCCGAACACAAGCGCGCCCACACCCTGCGGGCCGCCGAGCTTGTGCGCGGAAAACGCCGCCGTATCGGCGCCGTTTTCAGCCATGTCGAACGGAACCTTCCCGGCGGCTTGCACCGCATCGCAATGCAGGAACCCTCCGGCGCCATGGACGAGGTCGGCCGCCTGACGGAGCGGCTGGATCACGCCGGTTTCGTTGTTGGCTGCCTGCAGGGTGAGAAGCACGCGCTGGCCTTCTCCCGCCAACGCCTCGAGCCTGCGCGACAGGGCCTCGAGGTCGATCACCCCCGTCGAGAGGACGGGAACGCGCTCGACCGCATCGACCGGAAAACGCGCCCCGGCCAGCACGCAGGCATGCTCGATCCCGGACACGAGCAGCCTTGTCGGCCTGGCCCCGCCGGCGAACATGATCCCGGGCGTCAGGGCCAGGACATTGGCTTCGGTGCCGCCGCTGGTGAAAACGACGTTGCGGGCCGGAGCGCCCGCCAGCCGTCCGACAGCCTCCCTCGCCTGCTCGACAAGCGCGCGTGCGGCACGGCCCTCGCTGTGCACGGAGGACGGATTGCCCCCGATCTCCAGCGCCCGCAGAACGGCCGCCGACGCCTCCGGCCGAATGGCGGAGGTCGCGTTATGGTCGAGAACGCTGCGGGCCACGGGGGACATGACGGGGGACATGCAGACCTGTTCGATTCCTGCTGACGCGAGTATCTGGAAAACCGGCTCCGCGCCCGGGATCGAAGCACCGACGCAAGCGCCTGCCGAAGCAGCAAAAGCTTGCATTCGACCCCGGCCCTTGTGCTAAAAGCTGCGCTCCCGCGGTGGCGCGGACCCGCCGGGCGACCCGGCGTGGACCTCTCCACCTGTTAGAATAATTCTAAGAGATTGTGGGGCTGGCCCAGCTCCGAGTCAAGGCGCGCGCGTGTTGCGCAGCGCCTGCGGACAGGCCCTTCACGGCCTCACGACGAGAGGAATTGCATGCCCGAGGTCATCTTCACCGGTCCGGCCGGCCGAATCGAAGGCCGTTACCATCCTTCGAAGACCAAGGGCGCGCCGATCGCGATCGTTCTTCATCCGCACCCGCAGTTCGGCGGCACGATGAACAACCAGGTCGTCTACGCGCTCTATTACGGTTTCGTGGAGCGCGGATTCTCGGCGCTGCGCTTCAACTTCCGTGGGGTCGGTCGCAGCCAGGGCTCCTTCGACCACGGCCAGGGCGAGCTCTCCGACGCCGCCGCCGCGCTCGACTGGGCGCAGGCCGTCAACCCCGAGGCGCGTGCCTGCTGGATCGCTGGCATCTCCTTCGGCGCCTGGATCGGCATGCAGCTGCTGATGCGCCGACCGGAGATCGAGGGCTTCATCTCCATCGCCGCGCCGGCCAACCGCTTCGACTTCTCCTTCCTGGCCCCCTGCCCGTCCTCCGGCCTGTTCGTGCACGGCTCGCAGGACCGAGTCGCGCCCATCAAGGACGTCATGAGCGTCATCGAGAAGGTGAAGACCCAGAAGGGCATCCAGATCGAGCACCAGACCGTCGAAGGCGCCAACCACTTCTTCGAGGACAAGACGCCTGAGCTGATGGGCGTCGTCGGCACCTACCTGGACAAGCGGCTCGGCCCGAAGGAGGGCTGAGGGCCGACTGCTACGCTTGCATCGTCAGAGGTCGTCAGGGCGTCTTCCTGGCCGAAGAGCCCCCCGATGCGCTTGCGGCCTGGACCGGAGTCTCGGTGTTCCTCATGATCACCGTGCAGGGCGTACCCTTCCTTTCCACGCAGGCGGCGACCGCCCTGCGTGCGGCTTCGTCAGCGGTCTCTGTCCCGGCCCACCAGTGCACCGTGCCGCCGGCTGCGCCCTTGACGAGCGCCTTCTCGCCGGGCGCTGAAATATAGCGCTCGATGGTGGGGCGGTGCTTGGGGTCCAGTTCGTTCTGCAGCATGACCTGGTCGACCATTTCCTGCGGCCAGGTCGGCAGCTTCAGCGTGCGGAGGAACCGGTCCACCTCCGGCCACCACAGGATGCGGCCTTCGGTGGCGCTGAACAGCTTGTGCCCGTCATCCGAGACCGGCGGCATCCGGACGAACGTCACCGGCTCGGGACCCTGCGCATAGGCGCTCTTCAACCGGCCAGCGATCTCGGGTGGGAAGAAACTGTCGTTCTCCGAGTAGAGCCAGAGGCTTGGAGCCGAAGCCTGGCTCCCCAGCGTCTGAAACGCGGAAACGAGATTATCGTCGAAGGGGCAGTCCCGGCTCCGGAGCCCGCCGGAGACATTGATCACGGCTTGCAGCCCCTTCGGCTTCATGGCCGAGAGCGCGAGCGAAGCGACCCCGCCATTCGACACGCCGATGGCGATTATCCGCGCGGGATCGACATCCCCGCGCTGCTTGACGACGTCGAGCGTCGCTTCCAGATCCTCGCCTTCCGCACGGAACTGGCGCATCAGGTCGAACCCGACCTTGCAGTTGCCCGCAGCCAGGAACTTGCCCTCCGAAAGCCCGTAGCCCCGCCGCACCACGGCGACCGCCAGCCAGCCGCGCCGGGCAAAATCATGGGCGACCGTGCGGTAGTTGGTGGCGTGCACGGCGGCCATCTCGGCCTGGGTCGCGGGCTTGCCATGGCTGATGAGGACGACGGGCAGACGCCCTGTTGCGCCCTGCGCCTTCACGAAGAGCATCTCGAGCCGCACCGTCTCCCCGCCGATCCGCACCGGAACGAGCGCGCTCTCCTCCGAGAAGGAGGGGCCGGCGGGGACCGAAGCCGCGGCAGGAGGAGTTGCTGCGCCGGCCGGCGGGACCGCACCCGCCGCGACGCCGGACGGCCTCAGCTGCTGAATGACAGTGTCGGACAAAGAAAGGGCGGGCGACGAAACCAGAGCCGCCGTCACAATCAGGAGGACGAAACGAATGAGGGTCATGGCGAGCTCGGACAATGATAGCACGTATCGAAAAATGCCAGACTACGGGGAGCGGATGTGACTCGGCAACGCCTCAGCCCGCCGGCTCCGGGCCTCTCAGCGCCGTCTCAATCGCGGGCAGCAGCTCGCGCGTGATCCTCTCGGGATCGAGCCCGCCTGTGAGCCGCGCGACCACGGCGCCGTCCCGGCCGATCACGAACGTCGTCGGCACACCGCGAACGCCGAGCTGGCGTGCGAACGCCCCCTTGGGATCGAATCCTACGGAATCGTAGGGGTTTCCCTCGCGGGTCAGGTAGTCCCGCGCCGCGCCCATGTCATCCCGGTAATCGATTCCCACGAGCCGCACCGTCTTCATGCGGGCATAACGCATGAGGTCGGCGTGCTCGCCCCGGCAATAGGGGCACCACGCCGCCCAGACGTTGACGACCGTCACCTGTCCGACGAAATCTCTCTCGCTCACGCCCGGCACGGGCCGGCCATCGCCTCGGCGCAGCCCGTCGATCGCCGGAAGCGAGAAAGCGTCCCTGGGCAGCCTGGCGTGCCCGGCGCCGAGCAACCCCCGAGGCAGCGCGAAAGCCGCGGCGAGGCAGCACAGCAGGAGGACGATCCCGGCCACGACGTGACGATCCGTGACCAGCGCCGTCAGTGGCTTTGTAGGCGTCGGGCCGAACCCGAGCCTTTGCCGCCGTTCCTCGTAGCTCATGCTCGCCCCCTCGCTTCTTCTCAGTTTAAAGCGAGGGCGTTGCGGGATCGCTGTGGGGACCCAGCTGTTTTGCGCGGACCGGGTCAAGGGTTCGTTGACGCATGGGCCGGGCCGGCGCGGCTTGGCCGTGCACTGTGAAGCTGGTACACGAACCTCCCGCCGCGCATGCCCCTGCGTGCGTGTCGACCAGCAGAGACATCGTGATGAGCGACCCCGCAGCCTTCTCCCCCAAGTCCGATTTTCTCCGGATTCTCCTCGAGCGCGGCTACGTGCACCAGTGCTCGGACTATGCGGGTCTGGACGAGAAGGCGGTGCGCGGCGAGGTCGTGGGCTATATCGGGTTCGATTGCACTGCGCCGTCGCTGCATGTGGGATCGCTGGTGCAGATCATGCTGCTCCACTGGCTGCAGCAGACCGGCAACAAGCCCGTCGCGTTGATGGGCGGCGGCACCACCATGGTCGGCGACCCCTCGGGCAAGGACGAGGCGCGCAAGCTGCTGACGGTCGCCGATATCGAGGCCAACAAGGCGGGCATCCGCACTGTGTTTTCGAGGTTCCTGCGCTTTGGCGACGGTCCGAAGGACGCGGTGATGCCCGATAACGCCGAGTGGCTCACCGCCCTGAAATACGTCGAGTTCCTGCGGGACGTCGGCCGCCACTTCTCCGTCAACCGCATGCTGTCGATGGACTCGGTTCGCCTGCGCCTGGAGCGCGACCAGGAGCTTTCTTTCCTCGAATTCAACTACATGTGCCTGCAGTCCTACGACTTCGTCGAGCTCAACCGCCGATATGGAGTCCAGCTCCAGATGGGCGGCTCGGACCAGTGGGGCAACATCGTCACCGGCATCGATCTCGGCCGCCGCATGGGCACAGCACAGCTCTTCGCTCTGACGACCCCCCTGCTGACGACCGCCTCCGGCGCCAAGATGGGCAAGACCGCAGCAGGCGCGGTGTGGCTCAATGAGGACCAGCTGTCGCCGTACGATTACTGGCAGTACTGGCGCAACGCCGAGGACCGCGACGTCGGCCGTTTCCTCAAGCTCTTCACCACGCTCCCGCTGGACGAGATCGCCCGCCTGGAAGCCCTCGGCGGGGCGGAGATCAACGAGGCCAAGAAGGTGCTTGCCACCGAGGCGACCGCGCTGATGCACGGCCGCGACAAGGCCGAGCTCGCAGCGGAAACCGCGCGCCGTACCTTCGAGGAGGGCCAGGCGGCCGAAACGCTCCCGACGGTCGAAGTCGACGGCTCGGAGCTCGGCGACGGCCTCGGCGTGCTCGCGGCTTTCGTCCGCGCGGGGCTCGTCGCCTCGACCGGCGAGGCCCGCCGGCAGATCAAGGGCGGCGGCCTGCGCATCGACGACGCGGTGCTCAGCGACGACCGGGCCGTCATCCCTTCCGCGTCGCTGGAGGACGGCAAAGCGGTGAAGCTGTCGCTCGGCAAGAAGAAGCACGTGCTGCTGAAGGTGCGCTAGCCGAAGCCGGATCCGCGGTCCATCGCGAGTCCGGTGCCGAAAAGGCGGCCGGGCGTCGAAATAGCGCAGATCGGGCCTTGTGAGCCCGTTCAAATACCCTGTATCGCGTACTATACGGAATTGCTGATTTTCACCGATCCAATTGATTGCCTGGTTGCTGTTTCCCGTCACTCCTCCGACGCATCAGGGCCACGCCCTGACGGCGAGTGAAGACGCACCCCGGCGAAACAAACATTGCGAGGACGCCGGATGAACGCGCACGTCGAGAAGAGAGCAGGAACTTGCCCGGTCATGCACGGGGCGGCGACCTCATCGAGCGCAAGCGTATTGAATTGGTGGCCGAAGGCGCTCAACCTCGACATCCTCCACCAGCACGACAGCAAGACCAGTCCGCTGAAGGGATTCTGCTATCGTGAAGAGCTGAAGAAGCTCGACGTCTCCGCGCTCAAGCACGACCTGCGTGCACTGATGACGGACAGCCAGCCCTGGTGGCCGGCGGACTGGGGCCACTATGGCGGGCTAATGATTCGCATGGCGTGGCATTCGGCGGGGTCGTACCGCCTCGCCGATGGCCGCGGCGGCGGCGGAACCGGCAGCCTGCGTTTCTCGCCGCTGAACTCATGGCCGGACAACGCCAACCTGGACAAGGCGCGCCGCCTGCTCTGGCCCATCAAGAAGAAGTACGGCAACAGCGTCAGCTGGGCGGATATCATCATTCTCGCCGGCAATGTCGCCTATGAGTCCATGGGCCTGAAGACGTTCGGCTTCAGTTTCGGCCGAGAGGATGTCTGGCACCCCGAGAAGGACATCTATTGGGGAGCCGAGACCGAATGGCTGGCTCCGTCTGACAGCCGCTACGGCGACCTCAAGAACGCCTCCACCATGGAGAACCCGCTCGCCGCCGTGCAGATGGGCCTCATCTACGTCAACCCGCAGGGCGTCAACGGCCAGCCGGACCCGCTGCGTACAGCCGCGCACATCCGCGAGACCTTCGCCCGCATGGCGATGGACGACGAGGAGACGGCGGCCCTGACCGCTGGCGGCCACACCGTCGGCAAGACCCATGGCAACGGCCGCGCCGAGCTGATCGGCCCGGAGCCGGAAGGCGCTGAGATCGCCGAGCAGGGGCTGGGCTGGCTCAGCCCCACGACGCGCGGCGTGGGCCGCGACACCGTCACGTCGGGGCTGGAAGGCGCGTGGACCACGCATCCGACCCGCTGGGACAATGGCTATTTCGACCTGCTGTTCGGCTACGAATGGGAGCTGAAGAAGTCGCCCGCCGGCGCCTGGCAGTGGATGCCGATCGACATCCGGGTGGAAGACATGCCCGTCGACGTCGAGGACCCGTCGATCCGCGTCATGCCGATCATGACGGACGCAGACATGGCGATGAAGGTCGATCCGGCCTACCGGGAGATCTGCGAGCGCTTCAGTCGCGATCACGCCGCCTTTTCCGAGACCTTCGCACGCGCGTGGTTCAAGCTCACGCATCGCGACATGGGCCCGAAGGCCCGCTATTTCGGCCCCGAAGTCCCGGCCGAGGACCTGATCTGGCAGGACCCCGTTCCCGCGGGCCGCACGGACTACGACGTCGCGGCCGTCAAGGCCAGCATCGCGACCGCCGGGCTCACGATCGCCGAAATGGTGTCGACGGCGTGGGACAGCGCGCGGACTTATCGCGGGTCGGACATGCGCGGCGGGACCAACGGCGCCCGCATCCGCCTCGCTCCTCAGCGCAGCTGGGAGGGCAACGAGCCCGCGCGGCTGGAGAAGGTTCTCGGCAAGCTCGAAGCCATCGCCGCCGAGAGCGGCGCCAGCGTCGCCGACGTGATCGTGCTCGCCGGCAATGTCGGCGTCGAGCTGGCCGCCAAGGCCGCGGGCTTCACCGTCACGGTTCCTTTTACGGCGGGACGCGGCGACGCCACGGCCGAGCAGACCGACGCAAGGTCGTTCGACGCGATGGAGCCGCTCGCCGATGGCTTCCGGAACTGGTTGAAACAGGATTACGCCGTCAGCCCCGAAGAGATGCTGCTGGACCGCACCCAGCTCCTGGGCCTGACCGCCCCCGAGATGACGGTCCTGGTTGGCGGCATGCGCGCTCTCGGGACCAACCATGGCCGCGCGGGGCATGGCGTCTTCACCGGACGCCCGGGCGCGCTGACGAACGACTTCTTCGCCGCCCTGACCGACATGACCTATCGCTGGGAACCGGCCGGCAGGAACCTGTACAACATCGTCGACCGGCACACCGGCGCGACGCAGTGGACCGCGACGCGCGTGGATCTGGTGTTCGGATCGAACTCGGTTCTGCGCGCCTATGCGGAGCTCTACGCCCAGGACGACAGCCACGCCAGGTTCGTCGCCGACTTCGTGGCGGCCTGGGCCAAGGTCATGCACGCCGGCTGCTTCGACTTGGGCTGAGGCTCCCCGCCCGCCCTCGGTGGACATGGCTCTGCCGCGCCGGCTCAGGAAGCCGGCCGGCGCCGTCCCTGGATCGGCTCCGCGGCCGGCGACCCTTGGGGAGCGGCGCTCTTAAGCGCCGTTAGCGCGGAGTATCCGTCGTGCGCGAGGGCGGCAGGGCGTCGCCGCCGCCCGTCGCCTGGTCCGCGTTGAAGACGCCGAAGAACTTCCGGAGGAAGCCGGGCGCGACCGCCGAGAGCGGGTTGATCGAAAGCGTGGGCTGGCTGACCTTGCCGGAGATCCGGAAGTTCACCGCAAAGAGCCCCTCGTTTTGGCCGCCGCCGAGGATCGGCCCGACCACTGGCACCCGGTTGAAGATGTTGTTCAGGCCATAGGCGGGCACGAAGGTGCCGGACAGGTTCGCCTGGTCCCGCGTGAAGTCCAGCGTCCCGTCGAGCGTGCCCCCGACGGACTGGCCCCACATCGTCGCCTCGCTGATCACGAGCTTTCCACCTCCGACGGAAAAGCCCGAGCGCAGCTTCGTGAACAGGACGTTGTTGGGCGCTTCCAGCCCGTCGGCCTTCTGGCCCAGCGGCGCACTTTTGGCCAGCGCAGGTTCGTTGCTGAGGACGAACCGATTGACGATCAGCGTTCCGTCCATGCGCGGCCCGGGACCGGTGAGCGTCACGAGCAACTCGCCGCCGAGCATGCGGCGGTAGATGTCGAAGAAGCGGAGGAAGCTGCCACCGTCGCCGGTCTCGACGACAATGCCCTGCATCCCCCCTTCCAGCCTCGCCACCTGGCCCGAGAGCGGCGCGGAGCCGAACCGGCCCGACAGCCGGAAGTCCTTGAACCCGCCCGAGCGCAGCCCGATCTTCAGGTCGGCCCCGCTGAGCGTTTCCGAGTTGAGCCCCTGGATCGCGCCGACCTTCAGGTCGAGGTCGACGTCGCCGGGGTTGGAGAAGGCGCTTTCGCCCGGCGCCATCAAGGCCCGCAGCAGCGGACGGGCGTCGAAGGCGCCGCCACGGACCACGGCGCGCAGAACTCCGCCCGCGTGGTCGATGTCGAGCTTCATGTCGTCGCCGGCGCTCAGCTTCAGGCTGGAGAACTTCGCCGAAACAAGGCCCTGGTCCTCGCCGAGCCGCAGCGCGCCGCGCGCCGAAACGCCTCCGGCCGCATCCAGCATGAAATCCTCGAGCGACGTGCCGTCGTCCCCGCTCACCATGCGGAAGCTTGATTTGGCGCTCTTGCCGGCCGCCTTCGTCCAGCCGGGCACGACGTCGACCAGCCCCGCCTTGGTGAGGTCCAGCTCCACTCTCGCCTGTGATTTCGGCGAGCCGGGATCCTGGATCGTCGCCTTCAGGTCCACGATCCCGGTCACCTGGCCGGGCAGCTTGATGCCCTTCCTGGCACGGGCGGCCTCGTCGAGCGAGGCGAGCAGGACGACCTCGGCCGGAGCGGCGCTCGGGTGCTGGTAGTCGATCTGCACGGGCACGCCGCCGATCTTGGCGTCGCCCTTGACGATCAGCCCCATGCGGTCCTGGGCGAAGGTGAGATTGCCCGCTTCCAGCCGGTCCTTGCCGGCCACGTTGTCGGCCGTCAGGCCCACGGTGGTCCCTTGCAGGCTCACCTGCACGTCCTTGGGAGCGAGCACCGGCTGAAGCGGCATGACCACCTTGGCGCGCGCCTCGACCTGTCCCTTCACTCCGGCCACTTCCGCCGGAACGATCGTGAAGGCGCGCATGGCGTCCGTCCGCAAGACTTCCAGCAACGCGTCCGCGCCGCCGGCGACGTCGAAGCCGATCCGGGCGATCGCAGGCTTTTGCGTGGTGTCGGCGACTTCGAACCTGGCCTTGCCGATGAGGAGCTGATGCCCTGGCGAGGGCGCGGCCGCCGCCCGCGTGATGTCGATGCGGGACGTCCGGCCCGTCACCCGGGCCTTGCCTTCGATTCCCGTCAGCGTCACCAGCCCCGGCGCAGGGCGCATGACGCCGTTGGTCACCTTGACATCGATGGAGACGGCCTCGTCCGGCAGCGGCTTCTTCAGAAGCGCGTCCTTCAGGCTCGCCGAGGAGAGCTGGTTGTGCAGCTCGAAGCTCTCGACCGTGCCGGACACGACATTGTCCAGCATGTAGTGGCGCACCTCCGGCGTGATGAAATGCGGCCAGAAGGCCAGCACCTTGCGCACCGGCATCTGGCTGGCCGCGATGTTGAGCTTCAGGCCGTCGAGCACGGCGGCCGTGCCGGTTGCGCCATCCACCTGCATGGCGACCCCCGGGCCTTGCATGTCGAGACGATCGATGAACAGGGCGCCGAGGCCGATCGGCATCCGGCCCTCGAAGGTGATCGCGTCGATCACCACCGGGGCGTCGCCGCCCTCCCCTGCGAGCTGCGAGCCGGAACTCGTCAGTGACACCGACCAATGGTCCAGCGAAGCTCCCGGCGGAACCACCCGCCCCTGCAGCGCCCAGGTCGTGCCGCCGCCCTTCAGATCGAGGGAGCGGACGAGCAGCGCATGCGCGTCCCTGTCCCAGCCGAACTCGCCCCTCAACCCGTCGATCCTGATCGGCTTGGCGTCCGGATCCTGGATCAGCAGTTCGCCGGATCCGCTCGTGACGATGCTGTCCACCGCCACGATGCCGCCATCCGGCGCGACGCTGATGCTGAGGAACCCGGAAATAGCGACATCGGTGGTGAACGGCACGGCGCCCGGTTGCGCGATGGCGATGACCTCGGCAAGGGCCAGGTTCTGCGTGTCGAGGCGGATGGTCCGCTCGGCCCCGGGCGCTCCGGTGACCCCCAGGGTGACGGACCACCGTCCAGACGGGCCCTTGGCTGACAGCGCCAGGCGCCCCTGGGCATCGCCTTGCGGCCGAACGTAGCCGAGGCTGAAGTCGGTGTAGTCGGTGGTCTTGCCGCGACGCCTGTCATCGATGCGAAGATGTCCGCCCCGCACGCCCGCACGCTCGAGCACCGCGATGGGCCCATTGGGCGACGTCAGCGCATCGAGGAGCGGGCCGGGACCGAAGCTGGTGTCGCTGGGCTGGATCGGACCGGCGCCGCCGCCCTCCGCGACGGGCGCGGTCGCGCCGCCGGCGGGGACTGCGCCCGACGCGGAAATCGATACGCCGCCATCGGGCCCGATCGTCAGCGCCACGGCGAGGCCCACAAAGGAGATGTCGCGCGGGACGGGATTGCCGAGCCCCAGCGTCCAGGGATCGAAACCGATCTCCGCCTGCGGCGCGCGGACCACGATCGTGCCCTTGGGGTCGCGGATGGTGACGCCGCTGACCGCCAGGTTGGGGCCGCCGCTCTCCCAGGCGACGCTGGCGTCGTCGATGGTGACCTTGAAGTCGCTGCCGAATTGCCGTTCGAGGGAGCGCGCGACCGTGTCCTTCAGCCGTTCGAACGAAAGCGGCCCCTGGGAAAGGCGCACCATGAGCAGCGCGCCTGCGAAGATGACCGCGGCCAGCACCACGCCCGCCAGCTTGGCCAGCCCACTCATCATCCGGCGCGAGCGCGCCCGGCGCTCGGGAAGCGCGATGCGCCGGCCCCGCAGGCGCGCGGCCCGCTTGACCCTGCGCCCCTCCTGCGCGGGAATGGTCACGCCAACGTCGGAAACGAACGGACATGCCGGCTCCATGCCGTCGGCCGGTGCTACGCTTGCGCTCGCCACCGCCGGGGCATGCCGCTTCAACTGGGAATTCTCATCAGCCAAAGTCGCGCGACGTCCATTCTCGATGCGTGGCGCCGTGCCCGGTGGGGCCGACGCGGCAGGTGACGGTCCCGTTCGATCCATCACGCGCGGGCTCGCGTAAGGTAAGAGTCACAGCGATTCGACGAAAGGAAGGCGAGATGACGCAGAAAATTGCCGTTGGCCAGCAGGCCCCCGACTTCACCCTGCCGGGCGATGGCGGCTCGACCATCGCCCTGTCCAATCTGAAGGGGAAGAAGGTCGTCGTTTACTTCTATCCGAAGGACGATACCTCCGGTTGCACCAAGGAAGCGATGGACTTCAATCGCCTGAAAAGCGCATTCGCCGATGCGGGCACGCACATCATCGGCGTCTCCGCGGACGACGTGGCGAGCCACGACAAGTTCAAGAAGAAATACGATCTCACCTTTCCGCTCGCGTCCGACGAGGACAAGACCACGCTGGAAGCCTATGGCGTCTGGGTCGAGAAAAGCATGTACGGCCGCAAATACATGGGCGTGGAGCGCACCACCGTCCTGATCGACGCGAGCCGCACGATCGCGAAGATATGGCCGAAAGTGAAGGTGCCGGACCACGCGGAAGAAGTGCTGCAGGCCGCGAAAGCGATCTAGCAGCCCTTTGGAACATCGCAGCAGATTCCTTCGGCTTCAGGATCGGGCCGGGCCAGCAGGCCTGGCCCGTCACGAGCATGCCGTGCACCATTCCACGACGGAACAGTAAGTAAATGCGTTTAATTGCACGCTTTGCGATTGATTAACCCTAACGATCTCTAATGGCCCCTGTCAGTCGCGTTCGCCGCGTGCAGAGGCTCTCATGGCGTCCATCCCGTCCCCATCGCACGACAATCCGGCTCCGCTGGTCATCAGCTTCGAGCGCCGGGGCCGCACACGGCGACTGACCTTCAATGCGACTGCGTCGCTGATCGTCGGCGGCACGCTCCTTCTCCTCGGCATCTGGTACCTCGTCGCCACCCTCTACCTGGTGTTCCGGGACGACCTGCTGAGCGGCGCGATGCTGAGGCAGGCGGAAATCCGCTACGCCTACGAAGATCGCATCGCCGCCTTGCGGGCGCGCATGGACCGGGTGACGAGCCGCCAGCTGGTGGACCAGGACAGCTTCGAAGGAAAGGTTCAGGAGCTTGCAGCGCGTCAGGCGCAGCTCGAAACGCGCCAGGCCATCGTCTCCACCCTTGTCGCCCAGGCCGCCGGGAGCCTGGCCAGCACCGCACCGCAGCGCGCCGCCGCCAAGGCCCTCGTGCAGGCGAACGCCGCGGGACCGCTGCTGCGCACGCCCCCGGCTGCGCTGCCGCTCGGTGGGCCAGAACAGGCGGAAGCCGACCTACCCCCCGGGGCCAGCGCCTTTGCACCCGTGGAGAAACCGCGGGTCAGCCCCGACCTGCCTCTGCTGCGCGGCAGCGGCGGCCCTGCGTCCTTGTTCCCGCCCGTCGCCCGAGATGGACAGCCCAAGCCGCAGAAAGACGCGTCTCCCTCGATCCCTGCGCTCAAAGAAGCACCCCGGCGGAGCAGCGCCCTGTCGCCCGACGTCCCGGCGGGGGAACGCCTGAAGCGGCTCGCCGCGACGCTGGAGGGTTTTGAAGCCCGGCAGAACGCGACCTTGTCGAGTTTCGAGCATGCCGCGCAGGGCCAAGCGCTTCGGCTCCAGGGCGTTCTGACGGAGGCCGGGCTCGACGCCGGCCGCTTCAAGCCCGCGCGCAGCGAAGCGCGCAACCAGGGCGGCCCCTTTGTGCCGCTGCCCATGGACGGCGAGGATGGCGCATTCGGGCTCGCCGTCGATCGCCTCCAGCGCGCGCTGCTGCAGGCGGAGCGGCTGCGCCAGATCGTGTCGAGCCTGCCCCTCGCGCGTCCCCTGCCCGGCGAGATGGACCTCACGTCCGGCTTCGGGGCTCGGCTCGATCCCTTCACGCGCAGCATCGCCATGCATACCGGCATCGATTTCAGGGACGACTACGGCGCGCCGGTGCGGGTGACGGCCGCGGGAGTGGTCGTGACGGCCGAATACACGGGCGGGTACGGCAACATGGTGGAGGTCGACCACGGCAACGGTCTTTCCACCCGTTACGGCCACCTCTCGGCTATTTCGGTCAGCGAAGGCGAGAGGATCGAGGCAGGCGCGGTCGTCGGCAAGCTCGGCTCGACCGGGCGCTCCACGGGCCCGCACCTGCACTACGAGACCCGCATCGACGGCGACGCGGTCGACCCCCTGCGCTTCCTGCGCGCCGGCAAGAAGCTCGGCCAGAGCTGAAGGCGATCCGACAGGGTCGTACCCGGCGGAGAGAAGCGCCGGGAAGGCGACCCAGGAATGTCCGGCAGCGTCGGCTGCTGGCCAGCCTCGACGCGAGGGATGATCGGGCCCAGTCTCCTGGCTCCCCGCCCCCGCGCCTTCGGCGCGCCGGGGATGGCCACCCAATGCCCCTCAGTCGATGTCCTCGACCTCTTCTGTCGCGCCATAGACCCGCTGGGCCAGTGAGGCTTCCATGAATTCGTCGAGGTCCCCGTCCAGCACGTCGCCCGGCGCAGTGGAGGTCCGGCCGGTGCGCAGGTCCTTCACCAGCTGGTAGGGCTGCAGCACATAGGAGCGGATCTGGTGGCCCCAGCCGATCTCGGTCTTGGAGGCTTCGGTGGCGTTGGCCTTCTCCTCGCGGATCTGCAGCTCGCGCTCGTAGAGGCGGGCGCGCAGCATGTCCCACGCCTTGGCCCGGTTCTTGTGCTGCGAGCGTTCCTGCTGACACGCGACCACGATCCCCGTGGGGACGTGCGTGATGCGCACCGCGGAATCCGTCGTGTTGACGTGCTGTCCGCCCGCGCCGGATGAGCGATAGGTGTCGATCCGGCAGTCGCTCTCCTTCACGTCGATGACGATCTTGTCGTCGATCACGGGATAGACCCACACGGAGGCGAAGGAGGTGTGCCTGCGGGCGTTGGAATCGAAGGGCGAGATGCGCACCAGCCGGTGCACGCCGCTCTCGGTCTTCAGCCAGCCATAGGCGTTATGCCCCTTGATGAGGAGCGTGGCGCCCTTGATGCCCGCCTCCTCGCCGTCCGCCATGTCGACGATCTCGACCTTGAACTTCCGCCGCTCGGCCCAGCGCGTGTACATGCGCATGAGCATGTTGGTCCAATCCTGGCTCTCGGTGCCTCCCGCGCCGGAATGGACTTCGACATAGCAGTCGTTCGCGTCGGCCTCGCCGGAGAGCAGCGTCTCCACCTGCCGGCGCGCGGCCTCGGCCTGCAGCGCCTTGATGATCTGCTCGCCCTCCGACACCGTCGGCTCGTCGCCTTCGGCGTCGCCCAGCTCGATCAGGGTGATGGCGTCGTCGAGTTCGCCTTCCAGCCGGCCGATCGAGGCCAGCCGGTCCTCCAGGTCGGTGCGCTCGCGCATGACCTTCTGGGCTTCCTCGGCGTCGTTCCAGAGGTTGGGGTCTTCGGCGCGGGCGTTCAGCTCCGCAAGGCGTCTCGTGGCTGCGTCGAAGTCAAAGATGCCTCCTCAGCAGTCCCACGGACTGCTTGGCGGCATCGACCAGCGCTTCGATCTCGGCGCGCATGGGCAGGTTTCCCGGTGAGTGAGGAGGCCGACGCGAAGCATCGGCCATGAATGAAAGCAGCCGGGAGATAGCGGCGCGGCCGTGCCGTGTCAAAGGAAGACCCGGCCACGCGAAAGGGCCCAGGGCTGGAGCAGAGCATGGACAGTCCACCTGCGGAGCCGCCGCCGGCCCGGGGCGGCCCGCTCAGTCGACGCTAGAAAGGAATGTCGTCGTCGAGATCCTGGCTGGGCCGTCCGCCGCCGGCCGGGGCGGGTCGACGCGGCTCCATCGGCGAGGAGCGGCCGAACTCGCCCCCGCGCGAGCTGCCGGAGCCGGCCTGCCCCGCATAGCCGTCGTCCTCCATCGCGCCGCCGCCCTGGCCGCGGCCGTCGAGCAGCGTCAGTTCCCCGCGGAAGCGCTGCAGCACGACCTCCGTCATCTGCCGTTCCTGCCCGTTCTTGTCCGTGAACTTGCGCGTCTGCAGTTGCCCTTCGAGGTACACCTTGGCGCCCTTCTTCAGGTACTGCTCGGCGATCTTCCCGAGATTCTCGTTGAAGATCACGACGTTGTGCCACTCGGTGCGCTCCTTGCGCTCGCCGGTGCCCTTGTCGCGCCAGGTTTCGGAGGTGGCGACGCTGAAGCTCACCACGCCCTCGCCGGAGTTCATGCGGCGCACTTCGGGATCGCGGCCGAGGTTTCCGACCAGGATGACCTTGTTGACGCTGCCTGCCATCGGAATGCTCCTCGCTTCTGTCGCGCGATCCTTATCGCACATCGTGCAGGGAGGGGTCTCGTCCCCGCCGGTTATCCACACCCCTGCCCTTGCGCAGGCTTGGGCGTGGGCGTTTGTTCCTGTTGTGTTCTTATCACCGCGGCGTTATGGGAACAAGGGCGATGTCATGCAGGGATTGCTGCTGATTCCCCTGTTGCCCCGCACGCCGCCGCACTAGGTATTGAGATCGTTTTCGCATCAAGCGCAGGAAACCGTCGTCCGGGGCTGGGCCATGTCGTCCGCCGGGACTGACCGGGAAAGTCCATGCGCGCAGAAAAGGTCCCGTCATGGCCTCCATCGATGATCTCTTCGACCGCGCCGGCTCGGCCAAGGCCGCGCAAGACCGCCGCGTCATCGCGATCCGGGGCGCGCGCGAGCACAATCTGAAGAACGTCGATCTCGTCATTCCCCGCGACAAGCTGGTGGTGTTCACGGGCCTGTCGGGCTCCGGCAAGTCCTCGCTCGCCTTCGACACCATCTATGCCGAGGGCCAGCGGCGCTATGTCGAGAGCCTGTCGGCCTATGCCCGCCAGTTCCTCGAGATGATGCAGAAGCCGGATGTCGACCAGATCGACGGGCTTTCGCCCGCCATCTCCATCGAGCAGAAGACGACCTCGCGCAATCCGCGCTCGACGGTCGGCACCGTGACCGAGATCTACGACTACATGCGCCTGCTCTGGGCGCGCGTCGGCATCCCCTACTCGCCCGCGACGGGGCTGCCCATCGAGAGCCAGACCGTGAGCCAGATGGTGGACCGCGTTCTGGCGCTGCCGGAGAAGACGCGACTCTATTTGCTCGCGCCCGTGGTGCGAGGCCGCAAGGGCGAGTACCGCAAGGAGCTGGCGGATTTCCTCAAGCGCGGCTTCCAGCGCGTGAAGATCGACGGCGAGTTCCACGAGATCGCCGACGCACCCGCGCTGGACAAGAAGTTCAAGCACGACATCGACGTGGTGGTGGACCGCATCGTGGTGCGGCCGGACATCGCCTCGCGGCTCGCCGAGAGCTTCGAGACGGCGCTCGAACTCGCCGAGGGCATCGCGGTCATGGAGTTCGCGGATGCCGACGCCAAGGACGACAAGGGCGAGCAGAAGCGCATCATCTTCTCCTCCAAGTTCGCGTGCCCCGTTTCGGGCTTCACGATCTCCGAGATCGAACCCCGGCTGTTCTCCTTCAACAATCCGTTTGGCGCCTGCCCGGCTTGCGACGGGCTGGGCCACGAGATGGCGATCGACGCCATGCTGGTGGTGCCGGACGAGACGCTGACGTTGCGCGGCGGCGCTATTGCGCCCTGGGCGCGCTCGACCTCGCCCTATTACGGCCAGACGCTGGCGGCGCTCGGCCAGCACTACGGCTTCAAGCTCACCGTGCCCTGGCGGGACCTGCCGCAGAAGGCGCGGGACGTGATCCTGTTCGGCTCGGGGACCGAGAAGGTCCGCTTCTCCTACGACGACGGCCTGCGCGCCTACGAGGTCAACAAGCCGTTCGAGGGCGTCGTCCGCAACATGGAGCGGCGCTGGAAGGAAACCGACAGCGACTGGGCGCGCGAGGAGCTCGGCCGCTTCATGTCGGAGACGCCCTGCGCGGCCTGCCACGGCTTCCGGCTGAAGCCCGAGGCCCTGGCCGTGAAGATTGCCGACCGGCACGTCGGGCAGGTCTCGCAGCTGTCCGTGCGCGAGGCGCAGGAGTGGTTCTCCTCCCTCTCCAGCCAGCTCAACGCCAAGCAGAACGAGATTGCGGGCAGGGTCCTGAAGGAGATCCGGGAGCGTCTTTCCTTCCTGCTGGACGTCGGCCTGGAGTACCTCACGCTGGCGCGCAACTCCGGCAGCCTCTCCGGCGGCGAAAGCCAGCGCATCCGCCTCGCCTCGCAGATCGGCTCGGGCCTCACCGGGGTCCTCTACGTTCTGGACGAGCCCTCCATTGGCCTGCACCAGCGCGACAACGAGCGGCTGCTGCAGACGCTGCGCCGCCTGCGCGACCTCGGAAACAGCGTCATCGTGGTCGAGCACGACGAAGACGCCATCCTGCAGGCCGACTACGTGGTCGATGTCGGCCCCGGCGCGGGCATCCATGGCGGCGAGATCGTCGCGCTCGGCACGCCGGCCGAGATCATGGCGAACCGCAAGTCGCTCACGGGCAAGTACCTCAAGGGCGACCTCGCGGTGCCCGTGCCCGCCAAGCGTCGCAAGCCGCAGAAGGGGCGTACGCTGTGCATCACCGGCGCGCGGGGCAACAACCTGAAGGACGTCACGGCGGAGATCCCGCTCGGCACCTTCACGTGCGTCACCGGGGTGTCGGGCGGCGGCAAGTCGACGCTGATCATCGACACGCTCTACAAGGCCGTGGCCCGCCGCCTGAACGGCGCGCTGGAGCACCCCGCGCCCTTCGACACCATCGAAGGCCTGGAGCACCTCGACAAGGTCATCGACATCGACCAGTCGCCGATCGGGCGCACGCCGCGCTCCAACCCGGCGACCTATACCGGTGCGTTCACGCCCATCCGCGAGTGGTTCGCGGCGCTGCCGGAGGCGAAGGCGCGCGGCTACATGCCCGGCCGCTTCTCCTTCAACGTCAAGGGTGGCCGCTGCGAGGCCTGCCAGGGCGACGGCGTCATCAAGATCGAGATGCACTTCCTGCCGGACGTCTACGTCACCTGCGACGTCTGCAAGGGCAAGCGCTACGACCGCGAGACGCTGGAAGTGAAGTATCGCGAACGCTCCATCGCTGACTTGCTGGACATGACGGTCGAGGAGGCCGGCATCCTGTTCAAGGCCGTTCCGTCCATTCGCGAGAAGATGGAGACCCTGGCCCGCGTCGGGCTCGACTACGTCAAGGTGGGGCAGCAGGCGACGACCCTGTCGGGCGGCGAAGCGCAGCGCGTGAAGCTCTCCAAGGAACTCGCCCGCCGCTCGACGGGCCGCACGCTCTACATCCTGGACGAGCCCACCACGGGCCTGCACTTCCATGACGTCGCCAAGCTGATGGAAGTGCTGCACGAGCTGGTTGACCAGGGGAACACGGTCGTCGTCATCGAGCACAACCTCGAGGTCATCAAGACGGCCGACTGGATCCTCGACCTCGGCCCGGAAGGCGGCGACGGCGGCGGCATGATCGTGGCGCAGGGCCGGCCGGAAGACATCGTCAAGGTCCCCGCCAGCCACACGGGCCGGTTCCTGGCCGAGGTGCTGGCCCGCAGGCCGCCGAAGCCCGCCAAAGAGACGGCCAAGGTTTCCGCCAAGCTTTCACCAAAGGCTTCGATCAAGGCTGCCGAGTAGGCTCCCGTTGGCCATTCCCGGCCGGAGCTCACCGTGGTCGTGCACCAGCGGCCGGCCGCTCACGCCTCAGAGCCGTCCAGGACCCAGAGCGCCACAATTTGGCCATGCGCTGAACGGGCAACAGTTAATGATTCTTCACGGAGCCATGCGCTGTGCGGATAGCACGCATGTTCCGTCTCCGCTTCAAACGCGGCGGTAGCAGGCGTATATGCAGTGCAACAAAGAGACGACGCCCATCGCGGTTCAAACGCAGATAGCGCATCTCTTTCCTCAAGTTACCGCACTGCAGCAAAGGCAAGGCCATGTTGAACGTCAACGTCATCTCCAAGCGGCTCCGCAACTGGAACCGCTACCGCAACACGGTCAAGGAGCTCTCGCAGCTCACCGACCGCGACCTCAACGATCTCGGCATCTCCCGCGGCGAAATCCGCTTCATCGCCAAGAAGCACAGCGTCACCGCCTGAGACCGTTTCTCCCTAGCAGCTCGGCGTCCGGACCCCTCCCCTGGACGCCTGAGCCGAAACGCCCGCCCCTCCGGCGGGCGTTTTCGTTTGTGCCGCACACGCGGCGCATTCCCCTCGCGGGCGGGATGGACTAGCGTCCGCGCCATGCGCAAGAATAATTCTTCCCCTCCCGTTCACGTCGTCGGCGGCGGCCTCGCCGGGTCTGAAGCCGCCTGGCAGCTCGCCGAATCCGGCGTTCCGGTGGTCCTCCAAGAGATGCGGCCCGTCCGCGGCACGGACGCCCACAAGACGGACCGCCTGGGCGAACTCGTCTGCTCGAACTCGTTCCGCTCCGACGATTCCGATCAGAACGCGGTCGGCCTGCTGCACGCCGAAATGCGCCGCATGGGCTCGCTTATCATGCGCTGCGCGGACGCCAACCAGGTGCCGGCCGGCGGCGCGCTGGCCGTCGACCGCGACGGATTCGCCGACGCCGTGTCGGCCATCCTCGAATCGCACCCGCTGATCACGATCGAGCGCGCCGAGGTCTCCGGCCTGCCGCCGGAATCCTGGGGCCGCACCATCATCGCCACGGGACCGCTGACGTCCCCTGCCTTGGCCGAAGCGCTGCGGGAGCTCACCGGCGAGGACTCGCTCGCCTTCTTCGACGCCATCGCCCCCATCGTCTATCGCGACTCCATCGACATGGACGTCGCCTGGTTCCAGTCGCGCTACGACAAGGCAGGGCCGGGCGGCTCCGGGGCCGACTACATCAACTGCCCGCTGGATCGCGACCAGTACGAAGCCTTCGTCGACGGGCTTCTGGCCGGCGAGAAGACCTCGTTCAAGGCCTGGGAGGAAGCCGGCACGCCCTATTTCGACGGCTGCCTGCCAATTGAGGTGATGGCCGAACGCGGCCGCGAGACCTTGCGGCACGGGCCCATGAAGCCCTTCGGCCTCACGAATCCTCACAGGGAAGGCCTCGCTGCGAAGGCCTACGCGGTCGTGCAACTGCGCCAGGACAATGCGCTGGGCACGCTGTACAACATGGTCGGCTTCCAGACGAAGCTGAAGCACGCCGAGCAGGTGCGCCTGTTCCGCACCATCCCGGGCCTGGAGAACGCGGAGTTCCCGCGCCTGGGCGGGCTGCACCGCAATACCTACCTCAACTCACCGCGCCTGCTCGATGCGACCCTCTCCCTGAAGGTCCGGCCGCAATTGCGCTTCGCCGGGCAGATCACGGGCTGCGAGGGTTATGTCGAATCGGCAGCCATGGGGCTTCTTGCCGGCCGGTTCAGCGCGGCGGAGGCGCAGGGCCGCGATCTCGCGCAGCCGCCCTCCACGACGGCCATGGGCGCGCTGCTCAACCACATCACGGGCGGCCACATCGTCACCATCGACAACGGACCGCCCTCCTTCCAGCCCATGAACGTGAACTTCGGGCTGTTCCCGCCCATTGAGGCGGCGCTCAAGAACGCCGACGGAAAGCGCCTGCGCGGTCCGGACAAGGCTGCGGCCAAGAAGAGGGCGCTGACGGGGCGGGCGAAGGCCGATCTGGAATCGTGGCTCGGAGAAGGCGCGCTCGCAGCCGCGGAGTGAGGCGTAGCGCCGTGGGCGCCGTCCGCCCCGCCGGTGCTGCGCTCTTCCCGCCCCTCCAGCTATCCGGGCGCCCTGCGCGACGCCCGCCAGAGTATCCAGATCTTGCGCCACTCCGGCAGGTCGACGGCCGTGCGGAACGGGTGATAGTCGCGCCGGTCCATCAGCGCGAGGTAGGGCTCCACCAGCGCGAGCGGCAGGTAGGCTGGAGCGGTATAGGCGGGGCTCGCCGGGAGGAGCCGCCGCGCCTGGTTGAAGTGGGAACGGGCGCGGTCGCGCATCTGCCGCAGCAGGCGGCGGAGGCCTTCGCTGTCCTGCCCGGCCAGAACGTCCTCCCGCCGCACGCCGAAAGTCGTCATCAACTCGGCCGGAAGATAGACCTGCCCGTGGGAGGCGTGCCACGGCACGGCGCGCAGCAGCCCCGTCATGGCGTACGCCACGCCCGCATGGCCGGGGAGATCGGGATCGCCGGTTTCGCGGCCGTCGGCCAGGACAAGCGAAGCGAGACGCATGAGAGCCGAAGACGTCTCGCCGCAATAGCCCTCGAGATCCCCGACGGTCGGCATGAGGTCGTCATAGAGGTCGAAAGTGCGCGCCTCGATGAGCGACAGGAAGGGCGCGCGCGGCAGCTTGTAGCGCTCGATGGTGTCGAGAAGGGAGGCGGCCACGGGATGGGCGCGCACGTCGCCTCTCGCCTGAGGTTCCCGCACCTGCGGCTCCAGGGCGTCCCGCCACCACTGGCAGCGCATTTCGCCGGGCAGCGGATCGGAGACGATCTCGCGCACGCGCGCCACCTCGGCGCTGAAGGCGTAGAGCGCCAGCAGGCCCGGCCGGTGCTCCGACGGCGCGAAAAGGGACGCGAGGAAACGGTCGCGGTCCGCATGGCGAACCGTTTCGGCGACGAGAGGGTCGGCAGCCTTGGGGGTGGACGGGACCACGGACGCAGGCGGCGGCGCGGGATCTGCGCTGGCGGGGTCGCTCATGCGTCGTTACGGCCCGGCTCAGTCCACGGCGATAAGCGCAGCCGCGACCTGCCGGCCTTCCTCCATGAGAATGTTGTAGGTGCGGGCAGCCGCCCCGGTCTGCATGACATCGACGCCGACGCCCGCCTCGCGCAAGACCCAGCGCAGCGCTTCCGGCAAGAACACCACATCGACCCCGGTCCCCACCAGCAATATGCGGATCTCGGCCGCTTCCTTCAGAACTGGCTCGAACGCCTCGGCGGTCAAGTCCGCCGCCGAGCGCGGGGCCCAGGCCCGCACGCCGGACGGCAACGCCAGGATGGAGCCCCGGTGTGACATCCCCGCGAACTGGAAGCCGCCCTTGCCGTAGGCGTCGATCGGGTGGCGGCCGGGAACGAAGCCCTCGTAACGCTGGCCCGGCTTGCGCCCGCCGGGCTCGCTCACTGCGCCGGGCTCTCGGCGGCCCCCGAGCGCTTGCGCGGCGTAGGCTTGGCGGCGCTCTTGGCGGCCTCCTTGCCAGCCTCGTCCGCCGCGGCGGGAGCTTCGCCGCCCACCTTGACGCCGAGATAGATCAGCACCGGCGCGGCGATGAAGATGGAGGAGTAGGTGCCGATCACGACGCCGAACATCATCGCCCAGGAGAAGCTCTCGATCACCGTGCCGCCGAACAGCACCAGCGCGATCAGCGCCAGCGAGGTCGTCACCGACGTCATGACCGTGCGCGACAGCGTCGAGTTCATCGAGATGTCGAGCAGCTCCTCGGTCGGCATCTTCTTGTATTTGCGCAGCATTTCGCGGATGCGGTCGAACACCACGACCGTGTCGTTCAGCGAGTAGCCGACGATGGTCAGGATTGCGGCGATCGACGTCATGTTGAACTCGATCTGCGAGATGGCGAAGAAACCGATCGTGAGCACGAGGTCGTGCAGCGTGGCGATGACCGCGCCGACGGCGAACTGCCACTCGAAGCGGAACCACAGATAGACCAGCACCGCCAGGACCGAGAGCACCACGCCCAGCGTGCCGGACTGGACGAGCTCTCCCGAGACGCGCGGTCCCACCACTTCGGTGCGGCGGAACTCGAAGTCCTTCTCGAACGTGGACTTCACCCGCTCGAGCGCAGCCTGCTGCACCCGTTCCTTCTCGATCTGCGTCGCGCCCGCGGGCGTCGGTTGCAGTCCGAAGCGGACGGAGACGTCGCCCTTCTCGCCGAACTCCTGCACCTCGACCTCGCCGAGCGACAGGTCGGTCGCAGCCTCGCGCACGGCCGCGATGTCGGCCTTGCCGGTCTTTGACTGCATCTCGATCAGGGTGCCGCCCGTGAAGTCGATGCCGAAGTTCATGCTCACGAAGAAGAAGCAGAGCACCGACACGACCGACAGGAACGCAGAGAAGGGAAAGCTGATGCGCCGGAAGCGCATGAAGCCGAATTTCGTATTGTCCGGGACGATCCGCAAAAGCTTCATGGCAGCGTCCTCAGAACGGCAGATGCGTGGGCCGGGCCCAACGATACCAGAGCGCGATCATCATGCGCGTCATCGTCACCGCCGTCACGACCGTGGTGATGATGCCCAGGATGAGCGTGACCGCGAAGCCTTTCACCGGGCCGCTGCCCAGGAAGAACAGCACGGCGGCGGAGATGAACATCGTGACGTTGGAGTCGATGATGGTGGCGAAGGCGCGCTGGAAGCCCGCCTCGAGCGAAGAGATCATCGAACGCCCCAGCCTCGCCTCCTCCCGGATGCGCTCGTAGATCAACACGTTGGAATCCACCGCCGTGCCGATGGTCAGGACGATGCCGGCGATGCCGGGCAAGGTCAGCGTGGAGCCGAGCAGGGACATCAGCGCGAAGATCAGCAGCACGTGCACGGCGAGCGCGAGGTTGGCGAACACTCCGAACAGTCCGTAGGTCACCAGCATGAACGCGACGACGAGGACGGTGGCGACATAGGACGCCTTCTTGCCCGCCTCGATCGAGTCCTGGCCGAGGCCCGGCCCGACGGTCCGCTCCTCCACGATGGTGAGCGGCGCAGGCAAGGCGCCGGCGCGCAGCAGGACGGAGAGGTTGTTGGCCTGCTCCACGGTGAAGCGGCCGGAGATCTGGCCCTGCCCGCCGGTGATTGGCATCTGGATGCGCGGGGCGGAGATCACCTTGCGGTCGAGCACGATGGCGAGCGCCCGGCCCACGGCCTCGGTCGTCACCTGCCCGAAGCGCTGCGCGCCGCGGATGTTGAACTTGAAGTTGACGATGGGCTCGCCATTTCGGGAATCGAAGCCCGGCTGCGCGTCGATCAGGTCTTCGCCCTGGACGATCACGCGCTTCTCGACGCTCAGGTTGCCCTCGTCCTGCGCCGGCAGGGTCTCGACGTCGCCGGGAGGCGCGCCGGGGTCGGCGACGAGGCGGAACTCCAGCTGCGCGGTGGTGCCGAGGATCTCCTTCAGGCGGCGCGGGTCCTGCAGTCCCGGCACCTGCACGAGAATACGGTCCGTGCCCTGGCGCTGGATGTTCGGCTCGGTCGTGCCGAGCGCGTCGACGCGGCGGCGCAGCACCTCGATGGCCTGGTCGATGGCCTTGCGCACGCGCTCGTTGATGCCGCCTTCGCTAACCGTCAGGACGATCAGCCCATCCGGCTGCTGGGAAATTTCGATGGCGCGCTGCCCGCCGCCCTGCCCGAAGATGCTCCCAACGGGCGTCGAGAGCTCGTTCAGCTTGGGAATCAGCTTCTCGCGTTCGGCGGCGTCGGGCACGCGCACGCTGACGCTGCGCGGCTGGACGTTGATTCCGCCGGAGAGCGCAATCTTCTGCTCGCGGAGGATGCGGCGAACGTCGTCACGCAGGGTGTTGACCTGCGAGCGCGTGACCGCCGCGGTGTCGACCTCCAGCAGCACATGCGAGCCGCCCTGCAGGTCCAGCCCGAGCACGATGGCCTGGTGCGGCACCAGCCAGCGCGGGATGAAGCTCGGGGTCGACTGCTCGATGGCCTTGCGCGTCTCGGGCGAGAGCAGGCTGGGCATGGCGTAGAGCAGGCCGAGCACGGTGAGCAGCACCACGCCGAAGGTCTTCATTCTGGAAAAGCGAAGCATGGCGTCTGCAAAACCTGCGGGATGGGCCGAATTGCGGCGGACGGGAGCTTTTCAGCTCCGTCCGACGGGGATCAGGACTTGACGGGCTCGCCCTTGGCGCGGACTTCCGCGATCATGCCGCGGGCCGCGCGGACGCGCACGCCGTCGGCGATCTCGAGTTCTAGTTCACTGTCGTCCGTCACCTTGGTGACCTTGCCGATCAGGCCGCCCGTGGTCACGATCTGGTCGCCGCGCCGAACATTCTTGATCATCTCCTGATGTTCCTTGGCGCGCTTCTGCTGCGGCCGGATGATCAGGAAATACATGATGACGAAAATCAGGATGAAGGGAACGATCTGGACGAACATGTCCGTCGCGCCAGCGGGCGTGGCTCCCTGGGCAAAGGCAGGCGTAATCACCTTGTGACCTCCAAAACGCAAGCTCCCGCCAACCCATCATGGTGAAGGGGGGCCCCGAAAGTGGCGCGGACTATAGCCGCGCGGCCCCGGAAAGCAATGCCGGCGCGGGCGTGGCCAGAGAACAAGCAGGGTGGTCGCGGCGTCGCCCGCAGCGCGGCGGGAGCCTGTCGAACCGCGTCGCTGGACCGCCATCCCGCCAGCCGCTAATGCAGCGCAGCCGTTTCATGCTGGACCCGCCATGACCGACCCCGACGAGACCGCCGAGAGAGCCGATCCCGACCAGACCGCCGCCTCCGAGCTGCCCCTCCTGCTCGCCCGCATTGCGGACGCGCTCGAACGGCTCGCGCCGCCGCGGACGCCCGAGGTCGACCTCACGGCTGCGGACGCCTTCGTCTGGCACCCCTCCCCGCCCCGCCTCGCGCCGGTGCCCAGGGTGAACCGCGTGGACATGGTGCTCCTGAAGGGGATCGACCTCGCCCGCGACACCCTCATGGAGAACACGGCCCGCTTCGCGGCGGGGCTGCCCGCCAACAACGCGCTGCTCTGGGGCGCCCGCGGCATGGGCAAGTCCTCGCTGGTCAAGGCCGCCCACGCGCAGGTCAACGCAGACAGCGCGGGCAAGCCGGCGCTCAAGCTGGTGGAGATCCACCGCGAGGACATCGAGAGCTTGCCCGCGCTGATGGCCATCATCCGCGCCGCGCCCTTACGCACCATCGTGTTCTGCGACGACCTGTCCTTCGACGGCGCGGACACCTCGTACAAGTCGCTGAAGGCGGTGCTGGAAGGCGGCATCGAGGGGCGGCCGGAGAACGCCATCTTCTACGCCACGTCCAACCGCCGCCACCTGCTGCCGCGCGACATGATGGAGAACGAGCGCTCCACGGCGATCAATCCCGGCGAGGCCGTGGAGGAGAAGGTGTCGCTGTCGGATCGTTTCGGCCTGTGGCTCGGCTTTCACCGCTGCAGCCAGGACGAGTACCTCGCGATGGTCAGCGGCTACGCCGACCATTTCGGGCTCGTCGTCGACGCGGATCAGCTCCGGGCGGACGCCCTGCAGTGGGCGACCATCCGCGGCTCCCGCTCCGGGCGCACCGCCTGGCAGTTCATCCAGGATCTCGCGGGCCGGCAGGGGAAGGCGCTGGGCTGAGCTCACCGCGCAAAGAGAAGCGGGCGACGCCCGACGCGCCGCCCGCTTCATGTCCGATCAACCCGTGCCGTCTCGCGGTTGGCTGATCGACTTTCCGGAATTTCTGGGGCCGGTCTCAGAGACCGGAGAGATGGGGCATCGGGTCCACGGGGGTGGAGCCCTTGCGCAGTTCGAAGTGGAGCTGCGGCGAGGAGACGTTGCCGGTCTGACCCGACGTGGCGATGGTCTGGCCGCGAGCCACCTGCTCGCCGCGCTTCACCTTCAGGTCGCCATTGTGGGCGTAGGCCGAGACCCAGCCGTCGGGATGGCGGATGAGCACGAGGTTGCCGTAGCCCTTCAGCTCGTTGCCTGCATAGGCGACCGTGCCGCCTTCGGCCGCTTTCACCGGCGTGCCCTCGGGCAGCGCGATGTTGATGCCGTCATTGCCGCCCGCCTTGCCGCCGAACCCGGCGATGACGCGGCCCTTGGCCGGCCAGCGGAACTCGGTCGACCCTGTGCTGCGCGTCGCCGCGGCGACGCTCGCCGTGGTGTCGACCGCCTCGGCCGCGGGAGCGGCGGGAGCCTTCACCGGCTGGGCTGCCGGCGCGGAGGCGACCTTCACCGGCTCGGGCGCAGGCGCTGCGGCGACGGGGGCAGGCTGAGCGGCGGCCTTCGGCGCGGCGGCGGCGGGCGCGGCCTTGACCGGCGCGGCGGCCACAACCGTAGGCTTCACGGGAGCGGGGGCTGGAGCCGCGGCGGCGGCCTTCACCGGCGCGGCCGCTGCCTTGGGAGCCGCTGCTGCAACCGGCGCGGGAGCCGCGGGCTTGACCGGGGCCTGAACCGGCTGTGCGGATGCGGCCTGGGCGCCCTTCACGAGCTGCATGCGATGGCTGGAGGTCGCGGCCTGCGCCACCGCGGGCGCGGCGGGCTGCGCAGCGGGAGCGGGCGCCGCCTCGGCTGCGCCGACGGCGTTGTAGACGGGGATGACGATCCGGGTGCCCGCGGCCGGCTGGCCCTTGGCGGGGAGACCGTTGGCCGAACGAAGCGCCTGCTCGGGCACGCCGTAGCGGTTGGAGAGGGTGGTGAGGCTTTCGCCCTGCCCGAGGGCGACGGCGGTGCCGCCTTGCGCGCTCCAGCCCTTCACGGCGGGAGCGGCGGGGCCGGAGAGCGGCGCGGCGGCGGCGACGGCCGGCGCACGAACCGCCGCGGCGGCCTGCGGCGGAGGAAGCGGGGCCGAGGAGACGGGCGAACCCAGCGGCTGCGCCTGGACCGGAGAGACGGGCGCCTTCAACGGCGCCGGCGCGACCGAGCCGGTCGTTTCCGACGACGAACTGGAGAAGGGATTCTTGAAGGGGTTGTCGTCGAAGCGCAGCGCATCGGTGCTGCAGGCCCCCGAAGCGCCGCCCAGGGCGCAGACGATCACGAAACGGGGAACGGAACGCGACAGAAGAAGGCCGAAACGCTCACGCATGATCATATCCGAACCACTCGCACACAACGCTGAACTCGTGAGAGTGATTAATAGGGCGTTTGGGTTAAAGAATGGTTCAGGCGAAAGGTTAATCGGCGAATCGATTCACCAAGTTGTGGAGACTGGGCTTCCTACAGCGCGGCCGAGACGCCGCTCATGAGCAGCGGCAGGGAAAAGCGGCCGAGGATCTCTCGCTGCAGCGTGTTTCCCGAGATCCGGCTGAAGCGCACGAGGCAGGAGCCCTGCTCCAGGCGTTCCACGCCTACAAGGCGGCCGGTGGGCGTCAGTTGCGAGAACAGCGGCATCGGCGGCTTCTCGAAGGCGGCGTCGACGAGGATGCGGTCGAACGGCCCCTCCGCCGGCCGGTCGGTCAGGCCATCGCCCAGGTGGACCCGCGCATTGGCCACGCCCTGCGCCTCCAGCCGCGTCTGCGCCTCGATGGCCAGCGAACGATAGCGCTCGATCGAGACCACCTCCCTCGCCAACCGCGCCAGGATGGCGGTGCCGTAGCCGGATCCGGCGCCCACCTCGAGCACCCTGTGCTCGGACTTCAGGTCGAGCGCCACGATCATCTCGGCCATCAGCGACGGCGCGATGGTGGACTGGCCGCAGGGGATCGGCAGCGCCACGTCGCGCAGGGCGAGATCGACGAAGCGCCGCGGCACGAAGCGGCTGCGCGGCACCGTCTCGAAGGCGCGCAGAACGCCGGTGTCACGCAGGCCCTTGGCCCGCAATGCCATCAGGAAGGCGATCCTCGCTTCCGCGCCGTCGTGCTCCGGGGCCACGGACATCGCCGGATCTCAGCGCTGGTCGAAAAGTTGGGCGAAACGCGTCAGCGTCGGCTCGTCGGTCAGGTCCACCCGCAGCGGCGTCACGGCGATCTTGCGCGCCGCCAGCGCCGCGAGGTCCGTGCCGTTGGAGGGCTGGAACGGCGTGCGGGCGAAGCCGATCCAGAAATACGGGTTGTTGCGCCCGTCCACCCGCTCCTCGATGCGGAACAGGTTGGCCGCCCGCCTGCCCTGCACCGCCGTCGCGATCCCCTGCACCTCGGCAGGCTCGCAATCCGGGAAGTTGATGTTGACCAGCACGTCCCTGGGGAAGCCTTCCTGCATGATGGTTCGGATGACCCCCGGCGCATGCTGCTGGGCGCACTGCCAGATAAGCGCGTCCCGGCTCGCCGCTCCATAGGCCTGCGACAGGGCGAAGGCCGGAATGCCCAGCAAGGTGGCCTCCATCGCGCCCGCCACGGTGCCGGAGTAAGTGACGTCCTCGGCGATGTTCTGGCCGCGATTGACGCCGGACAGCACGAGGTCCGGGCCCTGCTCGTGCAGGAGGTGCCGCACGCCCATGATGACGCAATCCGTCGGCGTGCCCTTCACGGCGTAGCGCTTCTCGCCGATCTCGCGCAGACGTAGCGGATCGTTCAGCGAGAGCGAGTGCGCCACGCCGGACTGGTCGGTCTCCGGCGCGACCACCCACACGTCGTCGCTCAGCGCGCGGGCGATCGCCTCGCAGACCGTGAGCCCCGGCGCGTGGATGCCGTCGTCATTGGTGACGAGGATGCGCATCTCAGGCCGCCTTCTGGATGCGGGTGATCCCGCCCATGTATGGCAGCAGCGCCTCCGGCACGTCCACCGAGCCGTCGGCGTTCTGGTAGGTCTCCAGCACCGCCACCAGCGCGCGGCCGACGGCGACGCCAGAGCCGTTGAGCGTCGTCACGAAGCGGGTGTTCTTGGCGCCCTCAGGCCGGTAGCGCGCATTCATGCGGCGGGACTGGATGTCGCCGCAGACCGAGCACGAGGAGATCTCGCGATAGGCGTTCTGGCCGGGCAGCCAGACCTCGATGTCGTAGGTCTTCTGCGAGGCGAAACCCATGTCGCCCGTGCACAGCACGACGGTGCGGAAGGCGAGGCCGAGGCGCTTCAGCACCTCCTCGGCGCAAGCCGTCATGTGCTCGTGTTCGGCGAGGCCCTGCTCCGGCGTGGCGATCGAGACCATCTCCACCTTGGTGAACTGGTGCTGGCGGATCATGCCCCGCGTATCGCGGCCCGCCGAGCCCGCCTCCGCGCGGAAGCACGGCGTGCAGGCGGTGAAGCGCAGGGGCAGTTCCTTCTCGTCGAGGATCTGCTCGCGGACGAGGTTGGTGAGGGAGACCTCGGCCGTGGGGATGAGCCAGAAGTCTTCGCGCGTGGGCGCTCGTTCGAGCGCTCGTTCTACGGCCTCGGTCAACGTCATCTGGCCCGCCTTGACGAGCTCGATGTCCTCTAGCTTTGCATAGTCGAGAGCGGTGTGGAGTTGCTCGGCACGCGCGATCGTGCGCGTCGCCATGAACTGGTCGTCCGCGAACTTCGGCAACTGCGTGGTGCCGAACATCGTATGGTCCTTGACCAGCAACGGCGGGTTCACCTCCGTGAAACCGTGCTCGCCCGTGTGCAGGTCGAGCATGAACTGGCCGAGCGCGCGCTCCAGCCGCGCCAGCGGGCCCTTGTTGACGACGAAGCGCGCGCCGGACATCCGGGTCGCGGCCTCGAAGTCCATCAGGCCCAGCGCTTCGCCGATGTCGAAATGCTGCTTCGGCGTGAAGCCCATGCTCTCGGCGGTGCGGGGCTCGCCGTGGCGGCGCACCTCGACATTGTCGTGCTCGTCCTTGCCGACCGGCACCTCGTCGAGCGGCGTGTTCGGAATGGCGGCGAGCAGGCCGTCGAGCTCGGCGATGATGGCCTTCTCCTCGGCCTCCAGCGCGGGCACCTGGTCCTTCAGCGCGGCGACTTCCGCCTTCAGCGCCTCGGCGCGGGCCGCGTCCTTGGCGGCCATCGCCTGGCCGATTTCCTTCGAGAGCGCGTTGCGCCGCTCCTGGGCGGCCTGGGCCTTCTGGATCGCGGCCCTGCGCCGGTCGTCGACAGCGAGAAGCGTTGCGGAGAGCGGCTCTGCCCCGCGGTTACGCAAGCCACGGTCGAAGGCCTCGGCGTTCTCGCGGATCCATCGGATGTCGTACATGCTCGTCCCCTCGTCCGCGCCGTCCGGGTCCCGCAGGGCGGACCGGGACAACGTTCGCACGGCGATGATCGAGGTTTCGTAGAGGAGGGACGTCGGACTCGCAAGGGAGTGTGGACACGCCGCATCGGACGGAGCCCATCACGGATGCGGCGGAGTCAAAAAGCCAGAGGACAAGCAGCGCTCAACTCGCAGCGTCCTCCGCAGCCTTCTTCGCCGCGAGCTTCTTCTCGACCATCTGCACTGCGATGATCGAAGCCTCGTAGAGCAGCAAGGTCGGGATCGCCAGGGAGAGCTGGCTGATGACGTCGGGCGGCGTCAGCACGGCCGCGATCACGAACACCAGCACGATGGCGTAGCGCCGCTTCTCCTTGAGGAAGGCCGCATCGATGAAGCCCGCACGCGCCAGCAGCGTCAGCACCACAGGCAGCTGGAAGGTGATGCCGAACGCGAAGATGAGCGTCATGATGAGCGAGAGGTACTCGCTGACCTTGGGCAGCAGCTCGATGGCGGCCTCGCCCGGAACCAGCTGCTGCTGGCCGATCGAGAAGCGCATCACGATGGGCATGGCGATGAAGAACACCACGGCCGCGCCGAGCACGAAAAGACAGGGCGTCGCAACGAGGTAAGGCCGGAAGGCGTCCCGCTCGTTCTTGTACAGGCCGGGAGCCACGAACTTGTAGATCTGCGTCGCCACCACCGGGAACGAGAAGAAGCCCGCGCCGAACACGGCGAGCTTGATCTGGGTGAACAGGTACTCCAGCGGCGCGGTGTAGATGAGCTTCACGTGGCTCGCATCGCCCGCCGCGAAAATATAAGGCTGGATCAGGATGTTGTAGATCTGTCGCGCGAAGGCGAAGCAGAGCACGAACATGATGATGAACGAGATGAGGGCCTTGATGAGGCGGGCTCGAAGTTCGATCAGATGGTCCAGCAGCGGCGCCTTCGTGGCCTCGATATCCTCGTGGCTCATGCCGCGCCGTCCCCGTCTCCGCTGTCGATTTCAGTGACCGGCTTGGTCTTCGCCTTCACCGAGGCCTTGCGCGGCGCGCGCGGCTTGGGCGACTTCGCCGCTGCCGGATCGGCTTCCGCCGCGACCGTCGGCATGTCCTCGAAATAATTGGGAGCCTCCGGGGGCTGCACTGGCGCAGCAACGGAGACCGTCTCCGGCGTGACCGGCTCCTGGGAGGCCGCTTGCTCGGCGGGGCTCTCGACCTTCTTCTTCCGGCTGCGCTTGGGCTTCTCGGGGGCAGGCTCTTCAGCCGCGGGAAGCGCCGCACCGAGCGGCTCGGTGGAGAACGCCGCCTGGATCTGCTCCGGCGTCAGGTCCGGAACCGGGGGCGGCTCGGGAAGAGCGAGATCGATGGGCGGCGTCTCGGGCGATCCCACGAGCGTCGAACCGCCCTCTTCGCCCGCGGCCTTTCCCTCGGTCGCGTTCTTGATCTCGTCTCGGATGGTCTGGATTGGGTTGAAACTGCTGTCGAGCGACGAAGAAACGCTGTCGTTCAGCCCAGAAATGGTCTTGCGGGCCTCGTCGAGGTTGGCCTCGCGCAGCGCTTCCTGGAACTGGCCCTGAAACTCGCCGGCCATCCGGCGGATCTTGCCGACGGTCTGGCCCACAGTCCGCAAAACGCCCGGCAGATCCTTCGGCTTGATGACGACGAGCGCCACGCCACCGATGATCAGGAGCTCTCCCCAGCCGATATCGAACATGGTCTACCGATCAACGGGCCGGGTCATCCCGTCCCAGCCAGCCAGGCGCGGCGCTGCTGCGCCGCGCGCCCAACGATGCGCGCCTCAGCTCGCCTTGCGTTCGTTCACCGGCGTCTGCACGCCGGAAAGGCGCTGGTCTTCCAGCGACTTGGCGGGCTCACCTGGCTTGGCCGTCGTGGCGACGGTGGGCTCGTCGTCGTCCGCCATGCCCTTCTTGAAGGACTTGATGCCCTTGGCCACGTCGCCCATCAGCTCGGAGACCTTGCCGCGTCCGAACAGCAACATCACGACGACACCGACGACGATCCAGTGCCAGATGCTGACCCCACCCATATCCAAACTCCCACTCACGAGCCCGGCGCCACGGCGCAGCTCGACGTTCATGTCGCTCGGAACCTAGGCTTCCGGTGCGGCAAAAACAAGAACCTCGTCTGAATCGATCTCGATCCCGACATCTGCGCCCTCCAGGGCCTGCGGGCTGCCCCGCAACCTCGCCCGTATCGGCGCGTCCAGGCCCTGCACGGCGATTTCCAGCAGGTCCACCTCCCCCAGGAACCGGCGCGACAGCACCCGGCCCGGCAGGCAGAAGCCCGGCGCGCGGATCCGCACCGCCTGCGGACGGATGCAGACGACAGCCTGCTCACCCTCGGCCAGGCCCGGCGCGGCAAACAGCCCAATGGTCGTTTCGGCGCGCCCGTTGCGGACGCGGCCGTCGATTTCGTTGAAATCGCAGAAGAAGCGAGCGGCCGTCAGGTCCACCGGCCGGTGATAGAGGTCGGCCGCCGAGCCCGCCTGGACGATCCGCCCGCCCCGCATCAGCACCACCCGGTCGGCGATCCGCATCGCCTCTTCCGGGTCGTGCGTGACGATGATCGTGGTGGCCCCCATCTCGCGCAGCAGCGCGACCGTCTCCTCGCGCACCGCGTCCCGCATGCGCCTGTCGAGGTTTGAGAAGGGCTCGTCCATCAGCATCACGCCGGGCCGCGGCGCCACGGCGCGCGCCAGCGCCACACGCTGCTGCTCCCCGCCCGAGAGCATGTGGGGATAGCTGCTGACGTGGCCGAGCAGGCCGACACGCGACAAGGCCCGCTGCGCCGCGGTCGCGGCGTCGCTCCGGCTGAGGTTCTTCAGGCCGAAGAGCACATTCTGCATGACGGTGAGATGGGGAAACAGCGCGTAGTCCTGGAACATCAGCCCGATGGCGCGTTCCTCGGGCGGTACGAACTGCGCGGCCCCGGCCATCTCCTGTTCGTCGAGCAGGATACGCCCGCTCGTCGGCTCCTCGACCCCCGCCGCCAGCCGCAGCAGCGTCGTCTTGCCGCATCCAGATGGACCGAGCAGGCATACGACCTCCCCGGCTTCGATCGAGAGGTCGATGCCGGACAGAACCGTCGTGCCCTCGTAGGCATGGCCGATGCCTGCGAAGGAGAGGCGGGCCGGAATGGAGGCTCCCGCCGTGCCGCGCTGACCCCAGCGTCGGCTCGCGGCGGCCGGTTCGCGCGCGGTCACGCAGGCAAGCTCCCGGCAGGACCGCCCGGCGGTTCATCACCGGGGTCGAGCGGCTCCTCGATGCGGTTCGCGGCCTCTTCGGCCACCTCGGTGAAGAGGTCGTCGCCGAGCGGATCCTCGTCTTCCCGCAGCGTGGGATCGTCCGACGGAACGGGAATGCCGAAGCCCGGCGGCAGCCGTCCATCGATGAAGCCCGCCCCCTTCAACTCGTCCAGACCCGGCAGGTCGTCGATCCGTGCGAGACCGAAGTGCACCAGGAAATCCTCGGTCGTGCCGTAGGTGACCGGCCGCCCCGGCGCCTTGCGCCGTCCCCGCAGGCGGATCCAGCCCGTCTCCAGCAACACGTCGATGGTGCCGCGGCTGGTCGAGACGCCGCGGATCTGCTCGATCTCGGCGCGCGTCACCGGCTGGTGGTAAGCAATGATTGAGAGCGTCTCCAGCGCCGCGCGGGACAGTTTGCGGGGCTCCACCGACTCTTGCGAGAGAAGGTAGCCGAGGTCCTCGGCCGTGCGGAAGGCCCACTTCCCGGCGAGTTCGACCAGATTGACGCCTCGCGCGGCGTATTCCCGCTGCAAGGTGCGGATCACCGGCATGGCCGCGACGGATCCCGGCAGGCGGCTGGCGATGGCGTCGGCGGAGAGCGGTTCCGAGGAGGCGAACAGCAGAGCCTCGGCGATGCGGCACGCCTCCGCGAAGGCCCGCGCGTCGGCCGCGTCCGCCACCGCGTCGCGCAGCGGCTCGGCCGACAGCAGGTCGGCCTGCACGGCGCCGGCTCCGGCCGGCTCGCCCAGCTCGTCCTCCACCACCTCGATCACCCGTTTCACGGCGACCCGCAGCTGCGCCATTCCGTCCTCGTTTCACTCGACGAACCCGCCTAGGCGGCGCGCGCCTTGACCCAGATCGGCGCGAACGCCTTGTCCTGCTGGATTTCCAGCAAGCCCTCGCGCACCATCTCCAGCATGGCCACCAGCGAAGACGCGCGGACCGTGCGCTTCAATGCGGGCTCGACGACATAGCTCGTCAGATAGTCATCCAGCACCGTCCAGTCCACTGCGATGCCGACGAGCCGCTGCAACGCCTCGCGCGCCTCCGCCAGCGACCAGACCACCCTCCTGTGCAGCGTCACCCGCGAAAGCGCGTGTTTCTGCCGCTCGCGGGAATAGGCCGCCAGCAGGTCGTGCAGCGTGGCGTCCCAGGCAGGCGTCCTCGTGACGACCACGGGCTCCGGCTGCCCGCGCGCGAAAACGTCCCGGCCGAGCCGCGTCCGGTCGACCAGCAGCCGCGCCGCCGCGCGGATGGCCTCGAGCCGTTGCAACCGGTAGGCGAGCTGCTCCGCAAGATCCTGCGCCGAAGGTTCGTCGCCTTTCGGCGGGTCCGGCAGCAGCAGTTTGGATTTCAGATAGGCCAGCCAAGCGGCCATCACCAGATAGTCGGCCGCCAGCTCCAGCCGGAACTTCCGGGCCTCCTCGATGAAGACGAGATATTGCTCGGCGAGCGCCAGCACCGAGATTTTCTGCAGGTCCACCTTCTGCCGCCGCGCGAGCTCCAGCAGCAGGTCGAGCGGGCCCGAAAACCCGTCGACGTCCACCACCAATATCGGCTCGGTCTCGCCTTTGTCGGCGATGCCGGCCTCCTCGAAATCGAGCTGTAGCGCCATGGTCTCCGTCTTGCCGTGCGGGTCGTCCCGCCTCCATGCGACCGCGGCGGAACGCGCCGATTCGCATCCCCCGCCGCCGTCCGCCGAAAAGCTTCGGCGTCTCAGGCCACCATCGCAAGCGCGGCGTTCATCCTGGCGCGGGCTTCCACAGGATCGAACGGCTCTTCCTGATGCGCGATGCGGGCCAGCGCCGCTTCCGCCCGCCGCAGGGCCTTGCCCCTGAGCAGAGGGACGACCTCGGCGATGCCGCGCATCTCCTCCATGACGCCGCTGCAATGCAGGGCGATGTCGCAACCGGCCTTCAGCGCGGCCGTTGCGCGCTCGGGCAGTGTGCCGCTGAGCGCCTGCATGGAGAGGTCGTCGCTCATCACCAGGCCGCCAAAGCCGATCGCGCCACGGATGATGTCCCGGAACACCGTCCGTGAGGTCGTGCCGGGCAGACGGGGGTCGATCGCGGTATAGACCACGTGGGCGCTCATCGCCGCCGGCATGTCCGCCAGCATGCGGAACGGCGCAAAGTCCTGGGCGTCGAGCTCCGCCAGCGGCGCTTCGACGATGGGCAGGGACACGTGGCTGTCCGCCCTGGCGCGGCCATGGCCGGGAATGTGCTTCACGACAGGCAACACGCAGCCGGCCATCAGCCCCTCGGCTGCTGCCCGGCCGAGCACCGCGATGGTCTCGGCGTCGTCGCCGAAGGCGCGGTCGCCGATGATGGCGTGGGAGCCCGGAATGGGCACGTCGAGCACGGGGAGGCAGTCGACGTTGATCCCGACCGCGCGGAGGTCTTGCGCGATGAGCCGGGCGTTGAGACGCACCAGCTCCCGCCTCAAAAGCGGGTCGTTCACCCCCATGTCGCCGAGCCGCCGCGCGGAGGGATACGCCTGCCAGTTCGGCGGGGCGAGCCGTTGAACCCGGCCGCCTTCCTGGTCCACGAGAACCGGCGCGTCCTCGCGTCCCACCGCCTCGCGGAAGTCGGACGTCAGGCTGCGCACCTCGTCGGGCGTTCCGATGTTGCGCCGGAAGACGATGAGCCCCCACGGATCCGCCTCGCGGAAGAAGGCTTTTTCCTCAGGGGTGAGCAGTGCGCCGGAACACCCGGCGATGAAAGCGCGGACCATGCCTTGGCGTAGCCGCCGGGCAAGGACCGGTCAAGCGAGCGGCGGGGCTCGTCCACGCCGATCTGCCGGTCCGCAAAACAAAGCGGAGGCCGAAGCCCCCGCCTGGAATTCCACCTGAAACGACCGGCTGTTCAGGCCGGTCAAACGTCAGTTCTTGGCGACGAAGCAAGCGCCGCCCGAGCCCTGGAGCTTGGTGCAAAGGGCGGTGGCGTCCTCGCGGGACAGGCCGCCGACACGGATCCGGTAGATGGTCTTGCCATTCACGTCGGCCTTGCGAATCGCCGGCTTGAGGCCGCCGAGCTCATTGGCGAAGCGCTTCTCCAGCCGCGATGAGGTGTCCCTGGCTTCCTGTTCGCTGCCTGGGGCGGCGAGCTGGACGGCGAAGCCGCCCGGTCCGCTGGCGTCATCCGCGGTGTTCACGGAGGCGACCTGGGTCGGCTTGGCGGGCGCCGGCTTGGGCGTCGAGGCGACATCGGCAGGAGCCGGTGTGGCGGCAGGCGTCGGCGCCGGCATGGCCATGGGGCGGATGGGCGACACGGCCGTGGTCGCGGTGGTCGTCACGGCCTTGGGCCGGGGCGCTGGCGAGGGAGCGGCCGGCGTGGCGCTGGAGGCCGACACGCCTGCGGCGGGCGCAGGCGCCGCCGGAATTTCGACATTGGTCGGCGCCAGCGAAGCGACGCGGGCCGGAGCCGTGACCGGCTCGGGAGCGCCGGGGTGATCGATGATCGTGCCGTCGGGCCGAACCGATACCGTCTTGACGCGGCGAGCCTCGCCCAGGCCGGGAACGCTGGCGATGGAGGCGGTCGACGCGGTCACGGGCGCCGCCGAGGGTGACGTGGACGTCGACACGGCCGGTACGGCGGCCGGAATGTCCTTGCGCGTCGCCTGGCTCACGTCGATGGGCTGCTCCTCGCCGCCGACCAGCTTCACGCCCTTGACGTCGTCCTGAGCTCCCTTCGCGTAGATCTGGCGATCCTGGTTCGGCACTTCCATGCCGCCCGGGTTCTCTGGCGCGACCTTTGCGGGCGACATGTCCGCCTTGATCAGCGGCGGCGTGCCCGAGGCCACCTTCATGGCGGAGGGCGAGCGCCAGACCATCGCGCCGGCGACGCCGACCACGGCGACGCTCATGAAAGCGCCCGCCGCGAGCCAGCCCTTGCGGCGGGCGGGCTTGGCCTCTTCCTCAAACACGCGTTCGTGCGGTGGCAGCTGACCCTGCGGCTCGTAGAGAGGCTCGGCCTCGTCATCGGCGTAGACGTCAGCGCGCTGGCCCGGTGCTCGCCGGTCGTCGCTCAGCGCGGGCCGCATCGCCCAGTCGTCCTGGGCGGGTTCGCCGGCGTAGGCCTGCTGGTGCTCGGGAGCGTGGCTGAACGCCTGCTCGGGATGGGCGGGCGCGTAGCGGTCATCCCGCTGCTGCTCGGCGACCATCGTGTCGAAATCATTGCGGGCGTGCCGCTGCGGCTGCTTCTCGGGCGGCGAAGCCGGTGGCCAATACGACTTGTAAGGGTCGTCCTGCCCGACGATGCGTGCAAGTTCTGCGAGTGGATCGTCTGAAGACGGGGCCGCCGGTTGCGCTGATTCGCGCGCTCCCGCCGCCGCTCGCAACTGACGCTCGAGTTCGTCGAGGTCGATCACCGGCCGTTGCTTGTTTCCATCAGACATTGAAGGCACCCGCGTTTGCTCGCCGGGCAAGAGACGCAGCCCAGGCGTTTGCGCCGTGCGCGAGCTTATCGGAGTTCATCCGAACGGGAAATTCGCATGAGACCGGATATCCCCGATCATGCCGCCCCCCGCGCTCAGCGCATTTCATCAGGGGCCGAAACCCCCAGGATCCCAACCCCCGACGCGAGAACGGACATGACGGAACAGACCAGACCCAGCCTCGCGCAAGACGACAATCGATCAGCTTCGATAACAAAGCGTAAATGCGGCGCTTCTTTGCCCTTGTTCCATAAACCATGGAAGTCACTGGCGAGTTCGTAGAGATAGAACGCGACGCGATGTGGCTCGTGTGCGGCGGCGGCCGCCTCGATCACACGGGGATACTGGGAGAGCCGCCTGACGACGTCGATCTCGGAGGGATCCGCGAGCGCCGAAAGATCCGCTGAAGCCAGCGTGGCCGGCGCGAGATCGATGCCGGGAAACGCCAGTTCCGCCTGCCGCAGCACGGAGCGGCAGCGCGCATGGGCGTACTGCACGTAGAAGACCGGGTTGTCCTTCGACTGCTCGATGACCTTGGCGAGATCGAAATCGAGCGTCGCGTCGTTCTTGCGGAACAGCATCATGAAGCGCACCGCGTCGCGGCCGACTTCGTCCACCACGTCACGAAGCGTCACGAACTCCCCGGCCCGCTTGGACATTTTGACGGGCTCGCCGGCCCTGAGCAGCCGCACCAGTTGGCACAGCTTGACGTCGAGCTCGGCCTTGCGGCCGGTGACGGCGGCCACCGCGGCGACCATCCGCTTCACATAGCCGCCGTGGTCGGCGCCCCAGACGTCGATCATCACCGTGAAGCCGCGGGCGAACTTCGAGGCGTGATAGGCGATGTCGGACGCGAAGTAGGTGTAGGACCCGTCGGACTTCAGCAACGGCCGGTCCACGTCGTCGCCGAAGGCGGTCGCGCGGAACAGGGTCTGCTCGCGATCCTCCCAATCCTCGATCGCCTGGCCCTTGGGCGGCGCAAGCCGTCCCTCATAGACGAGGTCGCGCGCCCGCAGGTCGTCGATCACCTTGCGGATCTCGTCGACCGGGCCTGTGGACAGCGAGCGCTCGGAGAAGAACACCTCGTGCCGGATGTCCAGCGCCGCGAGATCCTCGCGGATCATCGCCATCATCATCGCGATGGTGACGGCGCGCACCTCTGGCAGCCACTCGGACTCCGGCTTGGCGAGCAGGGCTGCGCCATGATCCGCCGCCAGCTTGCGTCCCACGGGAACGAGGTAGTCGCCGGGATAGAGCCCTTCCGGCATGGGGCCCACATCCTCGCCGAGCGCCTCCCGGTAGCGCAGGAACGCCGAGCGTGCGAGCACATCGACCTGGGCGCCCGCGTCGTTGATGTAGTACTCGCGCGTGACGTCCTCGCCCGCGAAGGCGAGCAGGTTGGCGAGCGCGTCCCCGAAGACCGCGCCGCGGCCATGGCCGACATGCATGGGCCCCGTCGGGTTGGCGGAGACGTACTCGACATTCACCTTGCGCCCGCTCGACAGCACGCCTTCGCCGTATGCCCCGCCGGCCGCCAGGATCGCGCCCACCAGCCGGCGATAGACATCCTCATCCAGCCGGATGTTGATGAAGCCCGGCCCCGCCACCTCGACAGCCGTGACGCCCGGCTCCGCATCGAGCGCGGCGGCGATGTGCCCGGCCAGCACACGCGGATTGCTGCGGGCGTCCTTGGCGAGCACCATCGCGGCGTTGGTGGCGAGGTCCCCGTGCGAGGGGTCGCGCGGCGGCTCCACCACGACGCGCGACGTGTCGAGCCCCTGCGGGAGCACGCCCTCCGCGCCCAGCCGCGCGATGATGGCCGAGACCCGGCGCTGGAAGTCGTCGAAAATGTTCACGGTGACCCACCCTGGTCGCCGCCCCCGCCAGGATTGCGAGCAGAATGCGTGGCGGCGACGTTGCGGCGCGCCTAACGCAAATCGGGGGTGACGTCAAACAAGCGGCGGTGTTCCTCGAGCGCGTAGCGGTCGGTCATCCCCGCAATGTAGTCCGCCACCCGGCGCATGCGGCGCTGCTCGCCGGCCCCGTCCAACCCCTGCCGCCACTCCTCGGGCATCCGCGCGGGGTCCTCGCTCAGCGCCGCGAAGAGGTCCCGGACCACCCTGTCGGCCTTGGCGCGCACCTCCACGACGCTGGGATGCCGGTACATGTTGGCGAACAGGAAGCGCTTGATCGCGGCGTCCGCCTCCACCATCGGCAGGGAGAAGCCCACGAGCGTGCGTCCGGCCCCGCGGACGTCGTCGGCATGGGCCGGGCCGACCTGCGCAATGCGCCGCTCGCTCTCGGCGATCACGTCCTCGACGAAGCGGGTGATCACGCGCCGGCCGAGTTCGTGGATCACCCGCGGCTGGGCCAGCCCCGGCCAGCGGGCGTCGATCTCGGCCAGCAATTCGCCCAGGAACGGCACGCCCCGCAGCGCCTGCAGCGTGAACAGCCCGGCGCGCAGCCCGTCATCGATGTCGTGCGCGTCATAGGCGATGTCGTCGGCGATGGCCGCCACCTGGGCCTCGGCGCTGGCGTAAGTGGACAGCGAGAGATCGTGCTGGGCGGAATAATCGAGGATCGCGGCGGGCACGCCGCGCCGCGCATGACGCTCGACGGCTGAGCCATCCGGATTCAGCAAGGGCCCGTTGTGCTTCACGAGGCCCTCCAGTGTCTCCCATGTCAGGTTCAGCCCGTCGAAATCGGCGTAGCGGTGCTCCAGCCGCGTGACGATGCGCAGCGCCTGGGCGTTGTGGTCGAAGCCGCCGAAGCCCGCCATGCAGGCGTCGAGCGCGTCCTCCCCGGTGTGGCCGAAGGGCGTGTGGCCGAGATCGTGCGATAGCGCCAAGGCCTCGGCGAGGTCCTCGTCGAGGCCGAGCGCCCGCGCCAGGGATCGCGCGATCTGCGCCACCTCGATGGTGTGCGTCAGCCGCGTGCGGTAGTGATCGCCCTCGTGATAGACGAAGACCTGCGTCTTGTGCTTGAGCCTGCGAAAGGCCGTGGCGTGCACGATCCGGTCGCGATCCCGCTGGAAATCGCTGCGCGTCGGCGAGGACGGCTCGGCGACGAGGCGTCCCCGCGTCTCTGCGGGATCCGCAGCGTAGGGAGCTCGCCAGCGCTCGAAGGCGCGTCCCCTGCCCGTTCCGTCCATCGCCTGCGGCATCCCGATCCCGCTCTCCCCGGAGGTTGAACTCCGGAGCGAGCGTCCCTAGTTTGAGGTCCATCCGCTGCGCAGCCGCTGCGCCGCTCTGCTTTTGCAGGAAAACGGCAGGATCGCCATGACGAATTCGGCCCCGATCCCGACAGGCGACGCCACCACGCCGCTCGCGGTCACGGAACGCGCCGCCCGCCGCATCAAGACCATCCTTTCCGGCGAGCCGGAAGGGTCCATGCTGCGCGTGAGCGTCAACGGCGGCGGGTGCTCCGGGTTCTCCTACGATTTCGGCTTCGACCGCACGCGCAACCCGGACGACCTCGTCGTGGAGCGCGACGGCGCGACGGTGTTGGTCGACGCCGTGTCCCTGCCCTTCCTCGCCGGCTCGGTTCTCGACTTCGTCGACGATTTGATGGGCCAGTCGTTCCGGGTCAACAACCCGAACGCCACCGCCTCGTGCGGCTGCGGGACGAGCTTCTCCATCTGACCGCCCCGACAGGATCGTCCGGCGCACCGCAAGCCGCGGTTCGCCCGGCGCGTGCGGAAAGCATGCACCAAGTCCAGGGATTGCTGCGCTCCCACCGCGCTGCGCTTATTGTCGTTTAAGTCTCTCCGTGGTTCCTTCTGCCGAAGTCACCGGGTCGCCATGTTCACCCATGACGCTGCGCGCGTCGGGCCCACGCGGAAGGATTGCGCCATGACACGTTCGGCTCGCCTGCTGTCACTCGCCGCCGGAGGCTCCCTGCTCGCCATCACGGCGCATGTCGGCTGGCAGTACGCCGTCGGCGCCCGCATCGACGCCGCGCTGCACGGGTCGGCCGCGGTGGTGACCCGGGACGCCGTCGAAGTCGATCCAGTCTCGGGCCGGGTCGCCGTCCTCGGCCTGCGGATGCAGTCCGCCGACGGGGTGACGATCACGATCGACCGCGTCCGCGCACCCACGACGGCGGGATGGCTCACGCCGGCCTTCGCGGCCGCAGACGTCAGCCTCGACGGGATCTCCGTCCAGGGCGGCGGGATCGAGGTCAAGATCCCGCACATCGACGTGGCCGGCACGCCCGGCGCGCGCGACGACTTTGCGGCCATCTTCGATGGAAACGCCAGCAAGCCGCTCTCGCAGCGGCTGGCCGCGCTGTCGGCGGCGAGCGTCTCGATCCCCGAAATGTCGGTCCGCAAGACGATCGGCGAGGCGCAGTCCTCCGGCGTCTACAAGGACATCCGCATCGTCGGCCTGAATGCGGGCGTGATCCGCTCCCTCGCCGCGTCGGGCGGCACGTTCGACGGCTCGTCGCCGGGCAAGCCGCGCGTTCAGGGCACATTCGGGCCGCTGGCCGCCACGGACATCGACACACCTCTCATCGCCCGCGCCTATCTCGAGCCGGCTGGACCCGGCGACACCGAGATGAAGACCGCGTACGGCGCGATGTCGTTGGAGAACCTGACCGGCGCCAGCGGGCCGGAGGCGAAGTTCTCCATCGCCCGGATGAGCGGCAAGGGCTTCAAGATGAAGCCCACCAAGGACCCGTGGCTCCCGTTGATCCAGGGCATGGCCGACAAGCCGAAGCTCGAGGAGCTTTCGCCGGAGGAGCGCAGCCGGGTCGTGAACGGCCTCGTCGACATGCTGGAATCGTTCAGCATCGACACCATGGAGGCCTCCGACATCCTGATCCTGGGAGCTGGAGAGGACGGCGGCGGCCGCGCCAGGATTGCCCGGATCGCCTATGCGGGCGCGCAGGTGGGCAAGGTCAACGAGATGCGCATCGAGGGGATCGACGTCACGTCGAAGGACGCCTTCGGCCGCATCGGCCTCATCTCGCAGTCGGGCTGGTCGTACAAGAACACGCTGGCCGCCATGCGCGAGGCTTTCGGCAAGGTCGACTCGTCGCCCGAGGATGTGAACCCCCGCGCGTTCATTCCCGAACTCGGCACCTTCACGCTGCGGGACGCAGATTTCAACGTGCCGGACACGACGGCCCGCGAGAAGGATCCCAACGCCCCCAACCTGCGCGTGGGGCTGAAATCCTTCGAGTTCCAGGCCACGGATCCGCTGCTCGGCGTGCCTACCGCGCTGCGGGTGTCCACCGACCGCCTGACCATGGCCATCCCGCCCGGCGACAAGCAGGAGGGCCTGAAGGACCTCGTGGCGATGGGCTACAAGGAGCTCGACCTCTCCTCCGCTTTCGAAGCGCGCTGGAGCGAGGCCACGACGGACCTCACCATCGGCCAGATCGGCCTCCAGGGCGTCAACATGGGAAGCGTGACCCTGCGCGGCCTCCTCGGCAACATCAGCAAGGACGTCTTCTCCGGCGACAGCACCGCGACCCAGATCGCCATGATGGGCGCGACGGCCAAGCAGCTGACTCTCGTCGTGGAGAACAAGGGGCTGTTCGAAAAGGCGCTGGAATTCCAGGCGAAGTCGCGCAAGAGGTCGGTGGACCAGATCCGCAAGGAATACGCGGCCGCGGCCCAGTTGGGCATCCCCGCCATGATCGGGGCGAGCCCCGCCGCCAAGCAGATCGCGACAGCGGTCGCGAAGTTCATAGCCAAGCCGAACCGACTGACGATCTCGGCCAAATCCCGCAACCCTGGTGGCCTCGGCCTCGCGGAGGTCGCTGCGGCGGGAGGGGAGCCGGCCGCGATCCTCGACGCGCTGGACGTCACGGCGACGGCCGAGTGACGCGCCGGCATGCGGCTTTCGCCGCGGCCTAGCCCGGGCGCGCCTGCGACTGCGCCTCGACCACCGCGACGGCCGTCATGTTGACGACGCCACGCGCTGTGACGGACGGCGTGAGGATGTGCGCCGGCAGGGCGGGCCCGATCATGATCGGCCCGATGGGGAGGGCATCCGCCAGCACCTTGATGAACTGGTAGGACACGTTCGCCGCATCGATGTTCGGCATCACCAGCAGGTTCGCCTCGCCGCGCAGCGACGAGCCCGGCAGCTTGCGGTCCCGCACCATCTGCTGCAGGGCGGTGTCGCCCTGCATCTCGCCATCGACCTGGAGATGAGGGGCCGCCTTGCGGATGAGCCCCAGCGCCTCGCGCATCTTCGCGCTGGACGGCGTGTCGGAATCCCCGAAGTCCGAGTGGCAGACCAGCGCGATCTTCGGCTCGATGCCGAACCTCGCCACGTGGGTGGCGCAACGCACCGTCGCCTCGGCGATCTCCTCCGCGCTGGGATTGTTCCGGACATGCGTGTCGGAGAGGAAGTAATTGCCCTTCGGCGTGATGAGCAGGGTCATCGAGGACAGCCCCTGCACCCCCGGCGCGAGGCCGATGATGTCGCGGATCAGGCGCAGCTTCGACTGGAAGCGCCCCTCCAGCCCGCAAATCATGGCGTCGGCGTCGCCGCGCACCACGGCGACGGCCGCGATCACGGTCGTCGACGTGCGCACCAGGGTGCGCGCCGCGTCCGGCGTGATGCCCCGCCGGCCCGCACGCTCCACAAAGGTGGCGACGTAGTCGCGGTAGCGCGGATCGTCCTCGGGGTTGATGACGGCGACCTCCTTGCCCGGTCGGATCGAGAGGCCGTAGCGCTGGCAGCGCGCCTCGATCACGGCAGGGCGGCCGACCAGGATCGGGATCGCGATGCCCTCCTCGATGGCGACCTGCGCGGCCCGCAGCACGCGCTCGTCCTCGCCATCCGCGTAAATGACCCGCTGCGGATCGTCCTTCGCCTGGGTGAACAGCGGCTTCATGATGAAGCCGGAACGGAACACGAAGAGCGAGAGCTGGTCCCTGTACGCGTCGAAATCGGCGATGGGCCGCGTCGCCACGCCTGAATCCATGGCCGCCTTCGCCACGGCGGGCGCGATCCGCAGGATCAGCCGCGGGTCGAACGGGCTGGGGATCAGCGATTCCGGCCCGAAGGTCTTCACATCGTCGCCATAGGCCTTCGCGGCCACGTCGGACGGAGCCTCGCGGGCGAGCTGGGCGATCGCCTCCACGGAGGCGCGCTTCATCTCCTCGTTGATGGTGGTCGCCGCCACGTCCAGCGCGCCGCGGAAGATGTAGGGGAAGCACAGGACGTTGTTGACCTGGTTGGGATAGTCCGACCGCCCCGTGCAGATCATCGCGTCCGGCCGCACGGCCTTGGCCTCCTCCGGCATGATCTCCGGATTGGGATTGGCCAGCGCCAGGATCAGCGGGCTCGGCGCCATCTCCTTGACCATGGCCGCCTTCAGCACGCCGCCGGCGGACAGTCCGAGGAACACGTCCGCCCCGGCGATGACCTCCGCCAGCGTGCGCTTGTCGGTCTTCTGCGCGAACACCGACTTCCAGCGGTCCATCAGGGTCTCGCGGCCCTCGTAGACGACGCCCTCGATATCCGTGATCCAGATGTTCTCCCGCCGCGCGCCCAAGGTCACCAGCAGGTTGAGGCAGGCGAGCGCCGCCGCGCCCGCGCCCGACGCCACGATCTTGATGTCCGAGATCGCCTTCCCCGCGAGGTCCATCGCATTGAGCACCGCCGCGCCGACGATGATCGCCGTGCCGTGCTGGTCGTCGTGGAACACCGGGATCGCCATGCGCTCGCGCAGCTGCGCCTCGACCTCGAAGCACTCGGGGGCCTTGATGTCCTCGAGGTTGATGCCGCCGAAGGTCGGCTCGAGCGCGGCGACCACGTCGACGAGCTGGGTGACGTCTTTTTCCGCCACCTCGATGTCGAAGACATCGATGCCGGCGAACTTCTTGAACAGCACCGCCTTGCCCTCCATGACGGGCTTGGAGGCGAGCGGGCCGATGTCGCCGAGCCCCAGCACGGCGGTGCCGTTGGTCACGACGGCGACGAGGTTTTGGCGGGCTGTGTACAGGGCCGCCATGCCGGGATCGGCGGCGATGGCCTCGCAGGGGGCGGCGACGCCGGGGGAATAGGCGAGCGCGAGGTCGCGCTGGTTGCCGAGCGGCTTGGTGGCCTGGATCTCAAGCTTCCCCGGCTTGGGAAACTGGTGATAGACGAGCGCGCCCGAGCGCAGGTCGTCGGACATGTTCGATGCCATAGCGTGCCCCCGGACAGACGTGCCGTCGCGAACGCGACAGCATCCGCTTCGTCCTTCTCTACGCGCCGGGTATCGCCAGCGTCCAGTGGGGAAGCGGTAGATCCCGGACTTCGCGGGGCTGCTGGCGCCTGGCAGCGAGCCCGGTGCGTTCGTCTTGCCGGGCTGTCTGGCCAGGCTAGGATTGCAAACGGCGGTTCGACGCACCCGGAGATGAGCCATGCCGCACCGAGTACAGCTCAGCCGTTCAAGGGGCTGGCGCATGCCGCCGGACACGGTGAAGGTCGACCGCAGCACGATCTTCGGCAACCCCTGGGTGATGACGCCGAAGCGGTCACGGGCCGAGGCCGTCGCCGAGCACCGGCGCTGGATCATGGGCGAGCTGTCTGACGCGGAACTCGCCGAGCGTTACGGCCCGGAAGAAGGCAATCGCCTCGCCGAACGCCGCCGCATCGTCTGCGAGCGCATCCCGGAGTTGAAAGGAAAGAACCTGGCGTGCTGGTGCCCGGAGGGCTCTCCCTGCCACGTCGACACGCTGCTGCAATTGGCGAATGGGTGACAATTCAGGCTCGAGCGCCGGATCGAAACGGGATCAGCGAGGGATTGGCGACCCCGGCAGGGCTCGAACCTGCGACCTGCCGCTTAGAAGGCGGCTGCTCTATCCAGCTGAGCTACGGGGCCGGACTGCAGTCGGCGCGCCGTTCAGTGCGTCCACTGCCCGATGCGGTTGAAGCGGAAATTGTCGGAATAGGCGATGGTGCGGCGGATCGGCTCCTGCGGCTCCTCGACGGTGGCGGGGATGCCGTTTCTCGCCGCGTAGGCGATGGCCTCCTCCTTGGTGTCGAACCACAGCTTGATCTGCTGGCGCGTGTCGCGCGAGGAGGTCCAGCCCATCAACGGCTCGATCTCGCGCGGAGATTCCGGCTCGTATTCGAGCAGCCAGCGCGACGTCTTGGCGATTCCGGACTGCATCGCGGTCTTGGAGGGGCGGTAGATCCTGGCGGGCATCAGCGAAGAATCCTCGAAAAGCTCTGACTTGACGCGGGTCCGGACTGGTCGGGGCAGCAGGATTCGAACCTGCGACCCTCTGCTCCCAAAGCAGATGCGCTACCAGGCTGCGCTATACCCCGAAGGTCCGCGACCCCCGTCCGATTACGGTTTTTGCCCGGTTCCCGCAAGCGGGCAATTGCTCGCCGCCGCATCCGCACCGCCGCCCGCAGGGCCCAGCGCTTCAACTCAGCGCTTGAACATCGCATGCTGGACGCGGTCGCCGGGCTTGATGCCCGCCCGAGCCGTCGCGCCCGCGTTCAGCTCGAGCACGGCGATCACGTCCTCACCCGAGGCGATGGTTCGCGTCGAGTGGGGCTCCGTATCCTCGGCGATGCGGGCGATGGTGCCATCCTGCCGGATGAAGACCATGTCGAGCGGGATGTAGGTGTTCTTCATCCACATCGCGACCGGCCCGGGGGCCTTGAAGTCGAACAGCATGCCGCGCTGCTCGGGCATGTAGCGCCGGTACATAAGCCCCTTGGCGCGTTCCTCGTCGGTGCGCATCACTTCGACGTCGAAAGTGACCGGCCCCTTGCTGGTGGTGATGACGAGTTGCTCGGTCGAACCGTCCGCCAGCGCACGGGCAGGCGCGAGCGCCAGGAGGGCCAGCAGGACGAAGGCGAGGGCGTTGGCGACGAGCAGGCGCATTGCTGTCGGATCTCCGTGCGGGAGCGGAGACTGCTACGCCGAACGCCTCACGGTCAATCCGCGTGAATTGTGGGGCATGCCGCGCTCGGCGGCGAGCGAACCGCGGGGGCCGGTCAGTGCGAGGACGGCAGACCGCCCCCGTCGAGCGGCCGGACTTCGGCCGCCATCAGGCCCTTGGGCCCGTCGCCGAAGCGCACCAGCACCCACTGGCCCGGCTTGAGCTCGGTCAGGCCGTAGCGGCGCAGCGTCTCCATGTGCACGAAAATGTCCGGGGTCCCCTCCCCGCGCGAAAGAAAGCCGAAGCCGCGCAGCCGGTTGAACCACTTCACCTCGGCCTTCTCGAAGCCGCTCGACGGCGTGACGCTCACATGCGTGCGGGCCGGCGGCAGCTGGGAGGGATGCAGCGCGCTCGACGTGTCGATCGAGAGCACGCGGAAGGCCTGGAAGCCGCGGGCGCGGCGATGGGCCTCGCAGACGATCCGGGCGCCCTCATACGCGGTCTGGAAGCCGTCGCGCCGCAGGCAGGTGGCGTGCAGCAGCACGTCGGGCATGCCGTTGTCCGGCACGATGAACCCGTAGCCCTTGGCCACGTCGAACCACTTGATGATCCCGGTCACCTCGATCAGCTCGAGGCTTTCGCCCGTCTCCGCCTCGACCGAGACGCTCTGGGCCGCTCCGTGCTGGGAACCGACCTCCGGGCCGCCTGAAAGCGATGCTGGAAACTCGCGCTGCGGCTTTGAAGACCGGTCATTCGACATTGCGAAACACCAAACCAATGCTGACGTGAGCTTCGAGCAATCGAACCCGGTCGCAGGCCGCGACGTGATTCTCACGTTAAGCATAGCATCGCCATGTTTCAGTCACAGGGGGTTTTTGACATCCACAACTGATGGTCGCATTTTGGCCACAGCTAATTCGAGCAGCGAGCCCACGTCTGCTCGGATGACGAGGTCCGCGGCTCCATCGAGCGGCGTCGGCTCCCGGTTCACGATGGCGAGGAATGCGCCATTCTGCCGTGCGTACAAGGGGATACGGGCGGCGGGCTGAACCACCAGCGAAGATCCCAGAACCAGCAGCAAGTCGCACCCCGCGGCCACCTGCTGGGCACGCTTCATGGCCTCCACCGGCATGGCCTGCCCGAAGGAAATCGTGGCGGATTTCACGATTCCGCCGCAATCCTCGCAGCTTGGCGCAAGCTCTTGCGTTTCCACCACAGAACGCACCCCTGCAAGCTCGTGCCGCCTTCCGCACTGCAGGCACGCCGCATAGCTGCCGTTGCCGTGGAGTTCGATGATGGCGTCCGGGCCCAGCCCCGAGAGCTGGTGCAGGTTGTCGATGTTCTGCGTCACGACATGCGTCAGCCGTCCGTCCCGGTGCAGGTCGACCAGAGCCCGGTGTCCCCGCCCCGGCCTGGCATGCCGGTACAGGTCGTCCATGACGAACTTGCGCCGCCACGCCTCCAGCCGCGCCTCGGGGCTGGCCAGGTAGGCGTCGTAGGCGATGGGCTTGTGCGTCATCCAGGGGCTGCCCGGCGACCTGAAGTCAGGCACCCCGCATTCCGTCGAGATGCCCGCCCCGGTGAAGGCCACGATGCTGCGGGCCTGCGCCAGCACCGCCGCGAGGTCGTCGGCGTCGGCGTCGAGTTCTGGGGATAGGTCTGCTGTCGTCATCGCCCCAAGATGGCGCGCCGGAGAGCAACCGCAATCGGGCCCTGCGTCGCGGGCTCCCGCGCCCCGTTGCGCCCCGCGCAGGGCCGGCCCCTGCACCGCGCAGGGCGCTCGCCTTGCCGTCAACCATCAGCGGCTTATATTATGCTGGCTTATGATCAGTCAGCTTGAGGTCTCGCGTGAGCATCGCCACTGAGAAACCGTCTCCACCCGCCACAGCGGATCGCCTTCTGCGCCGGGAGTTCGCCTTCCTGGTTTCGGACGTGGCGCGGCTCATGCGCACCCTCACGGACCAGAAGGCGCGCGAATTCGGGGCGACGCGGGCCCAGTGGGCGGTGCTGGTGCGGCTGGAGCGCAGCCAGGGCCTGAGCCAGAGCGACCTCGCGGCCCTGCTCGATGTGCAGCCGATCACCCTGGGCCGCCTCATCGACAAGCTCTGCCGCGATGGCCTCGTCGAGCGCCGGCCGGACCCTGCCGATCGCCGCATCAACCGGCTCCATCTCACCCCGGCCGCCTATCCCGTCCTGAAGGATTTGCAGGAACTCGGGGCGGACATGATGGGTTCGGTGCTCGAAGGCGTACCGCTCGCCGCGATCGAGCAGATCGTGGAGCAACTCGCCATCATCAAGCACAACATTAAACGGGACCTGCAGGACGCGCAGGACGAGCGCGCCCCGGGTCAAGCGAGGTCGTCATGAGCGACGCCCGACGCGAGCCAGCGCCATCCCATCTCGAAGATCAGTCAGAAACGCATCCCGCAGCCATGCCCGACACCACAGACACCAAGCCAGAAACCACCGCGGCCGAGATCGGCAAGCCCGCTTCCGGCAAGCCCGATCCCGGCAACACGCAGACCGGCAAGCCCGATCACGGCAAGTCCCCGGCCGGTCAGCCCCAGCCCAACGCCAAGCCGAAGGCGAAGAAGGGCCGGCGCTTCCTGCTGTTCATCGTCCTTCCGGCGCTCGCGGCGGCCGGCGGGCTGTTCGCCTACCTGCACGGCGGGCGCTACGTCTCGACGGACAACGCCTATGTCGGCGCCCAGAAGGTGCTGATCACGCCGGAGGTCTCGGGCCGCGTCACCAGGATCAGCGTCCAGGAAGGACAGCAGCTCAAGGTGGGCGACGAACTCTTCGAGATCGATCCCGCGCCCTACAGGATCGCGGTCGAATCCGCCGAGGCGAAGCTCGCCCAGGTCAAGACCGAGTTCGCCACGGTGAAGGACAACCTGAACAGCCTGACCCGCCTCGGCGATCTCGCGCGCCAGACGGTGGCGCTGCGGCAGGCCGACGTCGCCCGCAAGACCGAGCTCCTGAACAACCGCACCGCGTCGCGCGCGGACGTCGACTCGTCCGAGATCGCCCTCACGGCGGCCCGCAACCAGGTCGAGCAGATCGAGCAGCAGCGCGTGGCCGCCCTGAACCAGCTGACCGGCAATCCGGACCTCCAGCTCGACCAGTACCCCCCGTATATCGACGCCACCGCGACGCTCGACCGCGCGCGGCGCGACCTGACGCTGACCCACCTCACGGCCCCGATCGCGGGCACGGCGACGCAGGTCAGCAGCATCCAGATGGGCCGGTATCTCTCCGCGGGCTCGGCCGTGTTCAGCATCGTCGAGAGCGACAAGCCCTGGGTGGACGCCAATCCCAAGGAGACGGACCTCACCTACCTGAAGCCCGGACAGGAGGTCACCATCACCGTGGACGCCTATCCCGGCCGCGAGTGGCGGGGATCGCTGGCCAGCATCAGCCCCGGCACGGGCGCGCAGTTCTCGATCCTGCCAGCCCAGAACGCCAGCGGGAACTGGGTGAAGGTGGTCCAGCGCGTGCCGGTGCGCATCGAGTTCGCGCCCGGCGAAGACACCACGCAGCTGCGCGCCGGTATGAGCGCCAATGTCGACATCGACACCAAGCGCGAGCGCAGCCTGGCGCATCTCTTCGGCATCGACATGTCGGCGAGCGCGCTGGCCAGCCAGTTGCCGAGCCTGTCCCCGAACGCTGCGGCGAACCCGTCCCCGGGCCCGTCGCATTGATCGCCCGCCAATCCGGAACCTGACCGTGTCCGCATCAGCCGCAGCAGCGCCTGCCTTCGTCGCCCCCGGCACGCTCGCGCCGGGATCCCGGCGGGCGCTCCTCACCGTCTGCGTCATGATGGCGACCATCATGCAGGCGCTGGACACGACCATCGCCAACGTGGCGCTGCCTTTCATGCAGGGCAGCCTGTCCACCACGGTCGACCAGGTCACCTGGGTGCTGACGTCCTACATCGTCGCGGCCGCCATCATGACGTCGCCGCTTGGCTGGATGTCGGCGCGCTTCGGGCGCAAGCGCCTCTTCATCGTCTGCACGGCCGGTTTCACCGTCGCCTCGATGCTGTGCGGCATCGCCCAGTCCATCGAGCAGATGGTGCTGTTCCGGCTGCTTCAGGGCGTATTCGGCGCGGCGCTCGTGCCGCTGTCCCAGTCCGTGATGCTCGACGCCTATCCCATCGAGCAGCGCGGCCAGGCGATGGCCATCTGGGGCATGGGCGTCATGCTCGGCCCCATCATGGGCCCCACGCTCGGAGGCTGGCTGACGGATTCCTTCAGCTGGCGCTGGGTGTTCTTCGTCAACCTTCCCTTCGGGATCCTCACCGTGCTCGGCCTCAGCGCCATCATGGAGGAGACGCCCGCCAACAAGCGCCTGACGTTCGACTGGTTCGGCTTCATCGCTCTCAGCCTGGGCATCGGCTCCGTCCAGCTCATGCTGGACCGCGGCGAGCAGGTCGGCTGGTTCGACAGCGCGGAGATCTGGATCGAGGCGGTCGTCGCCTTCGCAGGCTTCTACTTCTTCCTCGCCCACGCCCTGACAAACGAAAAGTCGTTCATCCCGATCCGCATCTTCAAGGACCGGAACTTCACCGTCGGCGTCATCTTCATGTTCATCATCGGCATCATCCTGCTCGCCACCATGGCGCTGATGACGCCGTTCCTGCAGAACCTGCTCGGCTATCCCGTGCTGTCCTCCGGACTACTCCTCGGCGTGCGGGGCATCGGCACGCTCGTGGCGATGATGGTCGTCGGCCGGCTGATCCGGAAGATCGACCCCCGTCTCCTCGTCGGTCTCGGTCTCGCCATGTCGACGTGGAGCCTGTGGATGTCGATCGGCTTCTCCCCCGACACCTCCGCCCACACGATCTCCCTGGTCAGCGTCGTGCAGGGCTTCGGGCTCGGCTTCGTGTTCGTGCCGTTGAACACGCTGGCTTTCGCGACGCTCCCGTCGGAGCTGCGCACCGACGGGACGGCGCTCTGGACGCTGATCCGCAATATCGGCAGCTCCATCGGCATCTCGATCGTCATCGCCCAGCTCACGAGCAAGACCACGGCGTTCCACAGCCAGCTGAGCGAATTCGTCACGCCCTTCAATCAGGCCCTGGCGGATCCCGACGTGAAAGGCATTCTCGACATCACCACCGACACCGGCCGCGCGCTGCTCGACCAGATGGTGACGCGCGAGGCGACGATCATGTCGTTCCAGAACGACTTCCTGCTGATGATGTGGATCAGCCTCGCCGCGTACCCGCTGCTGCTGCTTCTGCGCTCCCAGAAGGACGCCGCCGCGGCGGCCTCGGCCGGCCCCGCCGCCCACGCGATGGAGTGAGGCCGGAGGCGACCCGGCCTGCAACCGCGTGCGGACTCAGGCTTCCGGCGCGTGTGCGGCAGGAGGAATGGTGGAGCGAAGCGGAAGCTCCTTCATGGCCGCGAACCACGCCAGCGCGACCAGCAGGCAGAAGGTCGCCGCGACGAAGATGTGCCGGAACGCCTCCACGAGCGCGCCGCGATCGGCGACAGCCTGGGCCGACGCCGGGCCGTGCAGGCCGGGCTGCACGCCCCCGCCGAGCAGGATCGCGCCGAAGCCCGCCACCACGAGCGCCCCGCCGAGACTGCGGAAAAAGTTCATCCCGCCCGTGGCGGTGCCGAGCTGGTGCACGGACACCGCGTTCTGGATCGACACGGTCGTGACGGGCAGCATCGTGCCGAGCCCCAGACTGAACATGGCGAACAGCACCTCCAGTCCGGCGAGAGGCAGCGCCCCGGACCGGGCCGCGAGCATTCCCGTCGCGAAGATGGCCATCGCCAGGCCGACGACGGGCACACGCTTGTAGTGCGTGATCTTCGTCATGACCCGCCCCGCGAAGGTCGCACCCGCTACGGTGCCGACCATCAGCGGGATCAGCGCCAGCCCCGAGTCGCTCGCCGAGAGGCCGACCACTGTCTCGAGGTAGACCGGCACATAGATGCTGAGCCCGATGAACGTGCCCATGCCGAACAGCGCCGCCAGGGTGCCGTTGCGCACCACGGGATTGGCGAACAGGTTCAGCGGGATCAGCGGCTCGGGCGCCGTGCCCAGCCGAAGCGCGAACAAGACCCAGAGCGCCAGCGAGCCGGCGAACAGGCCGATTATGGGCAGGGATCCCCATGGGTGGCGGACCCCGCCCCAGTTCAGCGCCAGCATGAGCATGCAGGTGCCCGCGACCATCAGCACCGCGCCGAGGACGTCGAGCGCGTGCGGCTTGTCGTAGCGGGGCAGCCTGCGCAGCAGGCGGTCGGTCATCACGAATGCGATCAGGCCAAGCGGCAGGTTGATCCAGAAGATGATCGACCAGTGCAGGTGCTCGGCGAAGAACCCGCCCAGCACCGGCCCGGCGAGGCTGGAGCTCACGAAAACGCCGGCGATGTAGGCCTGGTAGCGGCCCCGCTCCTTGGGCGCGACGATGTCGGCGATGATGGTTTGGGCGAGCGAGATGAGTCCCCCTCCCCCCAGCCCCTGCAGTCCGCGGGCGAGGATCAGCACGAGCATGGACGGCGCCAGGGCGCAGGCGATCGAGCCCAGCACGAACAGGCTGATGCCCACGAGCATAGTGGGCCGGCGGCCCCTGATGTCGCTGAACTTGCCGTAGAGGGGGGTCACCGCCGTCGCCGTGAGCAGGTACGACGTCACGACCCAGGGCAGCAGGTCGAAATCGCCGAGTTCCCGGCCGATGGTGGGGAGCGCCGTGGCGATGATCGTCTGGTCCAGCGCGGCCAGGAACATCGCCATCATCACCCCGATGATGATGCGGGTGATCTCAGGATGCGTCAGCGGCGCGGTAGGGTTCGTCGAGAGGCGCGAATCCATGGAAGGATGTTCCGGCAGGCGCGGCTGGGGGAGCTGGCCACGTCGGTCATTCTCGTCCCATGGCGGGCTGATCCTGTCCAGACAGGGGAATGCAGGTCCGGGCTGCGGAGAGGCCTCGGAAGCCTCGAGGTCGCCCGCCTAGGCGGCAGGCTTCAAGGAAGGCTGCACCCGCGAAAGGTGAACCATGAGAGAGACAAGCGTCTCGGCCTCCATCAATTCAGGCCTGAATCCCCCGTCGATGGCAAAGCGCTTGAAGAGCAGGCTGTTTTCAGGACCGGCCGTGACCACGCGCATGCCCCACGCCCCGAAGAGGCGATCGTGACCTGACGTCACCTCCAGGAGTTCGACGTCGGTGTGTCGATCGTCGCGGGCGATGCGGCCGAAGGTGTTCGTAACCGCCAGGCGCTCGCCTTCGAGGACCTGTGCGATCTTGTCCTGCTCGAAAATGAGCATCCCCGTGATGCCGTTGATGTTGTTATGGCGGTTCGCGCTTTGGCGGATGTCGCGCAGTTCAGGCAAGCGACGCTCGGCCGTAATGGCCGACTTGCTGATGTACAAAAGCCGGAGCATCTGGGTCGTCCCTCTCGAATGGAGCGACCCTAGAGGGCAAGTGATAATTAATTGAAAACACGACAAACATCAATCTATGGTTGAGATGGCGGGCTGCGCGCAAGGCGAGCCGCAAGGGCTGGACGGAGGCCGTCTAACGGGGCCCGAGCACTTTCGCAAAAGCCGCCTCGGGTGCCCCGGTTCTCGCCCAGTGCTCGACCTCTTCGTCGGTCGGGAAGCGGCCCATCAGGTGCTTGGAGTACAGCAGGGCGCCGTCCGACGTAACGTCGAACTGACCTGACGTCCCCGGCGCGATGGTGACGTCCTGGACCCCGTATTGTGCAAGAAGGGCCCTCACCCGGAGGGCCTGCCTGTCGTAGCCTCAAGCCCGGCAGTAAGCGATGTGAATGGTCATTGGATATCCCCGTGAACGGCCGCAGTTCCCGCGGCCACAGGCAGCGTCGCTCGCAGCAGCGAGATCGTCAATCCAGCAGTCTGACGCAGTGGAGCTGGCGCGGCCTACGGGAATCGAACCCGTCTTCCCAGCGTGAAAGGCTGGTGTCCTAACCGATAGACGAAGGCCGCGCATCGCGCCGGCTCAGCCGGGGCGCGACGGGCTTATAGGAGGCTTCGCCGCGCGCGACAAGTCTCGTGCTCCACGGGGGAAACGTTTATGGGGGAGGGCTCGTGCGGCAAGCCCGCGCAGCGGCGTGTCGCGAGCGCCGGCTGCGTGGCCGCTGTGCTGAGTATGCCGGAGACCAGAATGAACGACAGCATGAGGGCCCCAGCGGCCACACCGGCCCCCGATAGAGCTGGCGCCTCCGCGGCAGCGATCCAGGTCGAGATGGCGGCGTCCGGCCCGGAAGGCACGGCCGCCGCGGCGCCCGTTAACGCCGGAGCGGCCGGCGGCGTGCAGGCGAACGCGCTGCTCGGCATCGGCATGATGCTCCTCGGCATCTTCCTGTTCGTCGTCAACGACGTCATGGGCAAGTGGCTCGTGGCCACCTACACGGTCGGCCAGGTTCTCATGATCCGCAGCATGGCCGGCCTGCTCATGCTGTCGCCCATGATCCAACGCGAGGGGCTTTCGGCGCTGCTCCGGCCGCAACGGCCGAGGCTGCAGCTGTTTCGCGTAGCGCTCTCCACGCTCGAAGTGGCCGCCTTCTACACCAGCGTGATCTACCTGCCGCTCGCCGACGTCGTGACCATCTATCTCGCCGGCCCGATCTACGTCACGGCGCTCGCCGGGCCCCTGCTGGGAGAGCATGTCGGCTGGCGGCGCTGGTGCGCCGTGCTGGTCGGCTTCGCCGGCGTGGTGATCGCGCTGCAGCCGAGCTCGGCGACGCTGGGCTTACCCTCGCTCATCGCGGTGGCGGGCAGCATGCTGTTCGCGCTGCTGATGATCGTGACCCGCAAGCTGCGCGGCACCAGCGACACGGTCCTCGTCACCTGGCAGACAGCCGCAGCCCTGCTCGGCGGTGCGGTGCTGGCCCCCTTCGGCTGGGTCACGCCCACCCTGCGGGATTTCGTGCTGCTGGCGATGCTGGGCGTGGTGGCGGCTCTGGCGCACCTGTGCGTCAACCGCTCGCTGAAGCTGGCCCCGGCCGCCGTCGTAGTGCCCTACCAGTACACGCAGATCGCCTGGGCGGTGCTGCTGGGCTGGCTCGTCTTCGGCGACGTGCCCAAGACCGCGGTCTTCGTCGGTTCCGGCGTCATCATCGCCGCCGGGCTCTACATCTTCCTGCGGGAGCAGAAGCTGGCGCGCGACAAGGCCAAGGCCAAGGCGGAGTCGGAGGCGGAGGCGGAGGCGGGCCGCGCCTGAGCGTCCCGCCCTCAGCGGCCGGCTGGGGCTGCGTCCACCAGCCTCAGCTGGATGCGCTCCGAGCCCTGCCAGCGATCGAGGGAGAGCGTGCCGAGCGCGTGGATGCGCTCGCCCCGCAGGCCGGCGAGCCCCTGGCCCAGCGCGCTGCCCACCGCCCGGAATGCGATACCGTCCAGCACGGCCCCGTCCTGCGCCTTCAGGCGAATCTTCAGGTGCCCCTGCCCCACCTCGCGCAGATCGATCAGCTGATGCGCGGGAAACGCCAGCAACGGCTCGGGATGGCCGGAGCCGAACGGACCCGCGCGCTCGAGCAGCGCATGCAGCTCCGGCCTGGCGGCGAAGGCCGTGAGGACGGCGTCCACGGAGAGGGACCGGTCCGACCGCGCCGCAGCCACCCTGGCCCCGAGCGCGGTCTCGAAATACGCCGCGAGGGCCGGCAGGCCTTCGGCCGGCAAGGTCATGCCGCCCGCCATCGGGTGCCCACCGCCCTTGATGGCGAGCCCCATCTCGACCGCGGTCCGGATCGCGCGGCCGATGTCGACGCCCGGGATCGAGCGAGCCGAGCCGGTCGCCAGCCCCGCCTCGTTGATCGCGAAGGCGAAGGCCGGGCGCTGGAAGCGTTCCTTGAGCCGCGAGGCGACCAGGCCGACGACCCCCTGGAGCCAATCGGGCGACGCCACCACCACGATCTCGGCCTGGTCCTCGCCGAGGCCGAGCCGCAGCAGGGCCTGCGCCTCGCCCTCCTCCACCATGGCGCGCTCGACGACCTGCCGCTCGCCGTTCAGCCGCTCGAGCTCCGCTGCGATGCGCGCCACCTCGTCCTCGTCCCGCGACAGCAGGAGCTTCGCGCCCAACGCCGCATCGCCGATGCGCCCGCCCGCATTGATGCGCGGGCCCAGCAGAAAGCCGAGGTGATAGGGCCGGGGCGGCCCGTCCATGCGCGCCACGTCGGCTAGCGCCCGCAGGCCGGGGCGGCCGCGGCTCGCCATCACCACGAGGCCTTGCCGCACGAAGGCGCGGTTCAGTCCCACCAGCGGCACGACGTCGGCCACGGTGCCGAGCGCGACGAGATCGAGCGAGGCCATCAGGTCCGGCTCGGGACGGTCCGCATTCCAGAAGCCGCGGCGGCGCAGCTCCCGGTTCAGCGCGACCAGCGTCATGAACACGACGCCCGCGGCGCAGAGATAGCCCAGGCCGGAGACGTCGTCCTGCCGGTTCGGGTTCACGATGGCCGCGGCCTCGGGCAAAGCCTCCGGCGCGAGATGGTGATCGAGGACGACGGTCGCGAGGCCGAGCCGGGCCGCCTCCCGCACCGGCTGATGGCTCGTGGCGCCGCAATCGACGGTGACCACGAGCCCGCACCCGGCCGCCGCAAAGCCGCGCATGGCGTCGTCGGTGGGGCCGTAGCCCTCCGTGATGCGGTCGGGAATGTGCAGGTGGAAGCGCACGCCGGCATGGGCGAGGAACTCGGCGAGCAGAGCGGCTGAGGCGGCGCCGTCCACGTCATAGTCGCCGAACACGCCGATGACCGCGCCCCGCTCCACGGCGTCCGCCAGCCTCGCCACCGCCTTTGGCATGTCGACGAGCACGAACGGGTCGGGCAGCAGCGTGCGCAGCCTCGGGTCGAGGAAGGATTCGGCGTCGTCGCAGGACACGCCGCGTCCCGCCAGCACCCGCGCCAGGGCGTCGGCAAGGCCGTGGCGCTGAGCGATGGCCAGCGCCACGGCCTCGCTCACGCCGTCGAGCCTGGCGGTCCACCTTCGCCCGGCAAGGGACCGCTCGACTCCGAGCAGCGCCTTCCCGAGTGCGGGAACAGGCGAGATCGCCTCCATCGCGTTCAGCATCCTTCAATCAATTCGTGTCTTAACATAGAACAACACGCACTGGTTTTACGATCCGGCGGCGTCCCTCGGGGATCCCCGCAGGTGAGCAGGAGATTGCCCGACATGGCTGAGCCTTGCACGACCGTCCTCGTGGTCGACGACAAGACCCCCATCATCCGAATCGTGCAGCAGCTCCTCACTGCGCAGGGCGTCAATACCGTGATCGGTGCGACCTCCGGACCGGAGGCCATCCGGAAGCTGAACGGCAAGACGCGATTCGACCTCGTGATGGCCGAGCGGTTCATGCTGCCGATGAACGCGCTCGACCTCAAGCTCCTGATGAACAGCCGGCCCGACTGGTCGGGCATCCCGTTCATCGCCATGCTGAGCATCGACAAGGCGGGTGACGCCGAGAAGCGCGTCGCCGCGGGCATCGAGCACTGCGTGCTGAAACCCTTCACGGCCGACACCCTTGTGAAAGTCGTCGCCGCGGCGACCGCCGGACGCGCCGCCGCGGCGTGAGCCGGCTCAGTCGAGCCGGAACTTCTCGAACTCGCGGTGCTCCGCGTGGATCTTGCGCACGGTCCCGGTGATCGAGCGATAGACGATGGTCTCGGTCTCGATCATGTTCGGGCCGAAGCGGACGCCCGACAGCAGCGAGCCGTCCGTCACGCCGGTTGCGGAGACGATGACGTCCCCCGAGGCGAGTTCGTGCATCTCGTATTTCTTGCCCGGATCCTTCACGCCCATGCCGCGGGCGCGCTCCACCTTGTCCGGCGTATCCAGGATCAGCCGGCCCTGCATCTGCCCGCCGACGCAGCGCAGCGCCGCCGCCGCAAGCACGCCCTCCGGCGCGCCGCCGACGCCGAGATAGAGATCGATGCCGGTGAGGTTGTGCATGGTCGTGAAGATCACGCCCGCCACGTCGCCGTCCGTGATCAGGCGGATCGAGGCGCCCGTCTTGCGCACGGCGGCGATGAGGTCCGCGTGGCGCGGCCGGTCCATGATCAGGGTGTTGATCTCGTGCGGCTTCACGCCCTTGGCCTTCGCCAGCGCGTTGATGTTCTCGGCGGGGCTGGCGTCGAGGTCGACGACCCCCGCGGCATAGCCGGGCCCGATGGCGATCTTGTCCATGTAGACGTCGGGCGCATAGAGCAGCGAGCCGGCTTGTGCCATCGCCATCACCGCGATCGCGCCCGGCATGTCCTTGGCGCACAGGGTCGTGCCTTCCAGGGGGTCGACGGCGATGTCGACCTTGGTGCCCTGGCCGTTGCCCACCTTCTCGCCGATGAACAGCATGGGAGCCTCGTCGCGCTCGCCCTCGCCGATCACGATGGTCCCGTCGATGGGCAGCTTGTTGAGTTCACGGCGCATGGCGTCGACGGCGGCCTGGTCGGCGGCTTTCTCGTTGCCGAGGCCGCGCAGGCGGGCGGCGGAAACGGCGGCCCTTTCGGTGACGCGGACGAGCTCCATCGAGAGAATTCGCTCGATGACGTCCTTCTGGGAGACGGTGATCTCGTTCTTCTGTCCGCTCATGGTTCGACGGGTTCCCGTTTGCGTTTCAGTGGCTGCGAACGTCAGGCGCCCGAAGGCGGGTCCTCGCGTTCGATCCGAATGACCTGGGGGAGCTCGGCGATCTGCCCGTCGGCCAGCACCGCCTCCATGGCGGAGCGGATGGCGGCCTCGGTCGTCGCGTAGGTGATGAGCACCACCGGAACGGGAACGCCCGACTTGCCCGCGGGATCCGAAGTCCGCACGCCGGCAGCGCGGCGCTGGACGATGCTCTCCAGCGAGATCTGCCGTTCGGCCATGCGCATGGCGATGGCGGCGGCGGCCCCGGGCCGGTCCAGAACGGAGAGCCGCACATAGTAGCCGCCCTCGTGGCGCTGCATCGGGGCGCGCTCGCCGCGCTCCAACCCGGCGGCGGGTTGCCCGAACGGCGGCACATGGACGCCACGCGCGACGTCGACGAGGTCCGCCACGACGGACGAGGCGGTCGCCGCGCCCCCTGCCCCGGGACCCACGAGCGTGAGTTCGCCGACGGGATCGGCGGCGATCGTGACGGCGTTGGTCACGCCCATCACCTGGGCGATGGCGAAGGACTTCGGCACCATGGTGGGGTGCACGCGCTGCTCGATCCCGGTCGCCGTGCGCTCGGCCACACCGAGCAGCTTGATGCGGTATCCCAGCTCGTCGGCCATCTTCAGGTCGAGCGGCGTGATCGAGGAAATTCCCTCGACGTGAATGGCCTCCGCGTCGATCCGCGTGGAGAAGGCGAGGCTGGTCAGGATCGCGAGCTTGTGCGCCGTATCGAAGCCGCCGACGTCGAACGTCGGATCGGCCTCGGCGTAACCCAGCCGCTGGGCGTCCGCCAGGCAATCGGCGAAGGTGAGGCCCTCGAGCTCCATCCGCGACAGGATGTAGTTGCAGGTGCCGTTCAGGATCCCGGAGACGCGCGAGACCGTGTTGCCTGCCAGCGAGTCCCGCAGCGTCTTGACGATCGGAATGCCGCCGGCAACCGACGCCTCGAACCCGAGCACCACGCCCTTGGCCTCGGCGGCTGCGGCGAGCTCGGCGCCAGCATGCGCCAGCAGCGCCTTGTTGGCGGTGACGACGTGCTTGCCCGCTGCGATGGCCGCCTCGACGGCGTCCTTTGCAGGCCCTTCGGAGCCGCCGATCAACTCGACGAAACAATCGATGTCGGGGGAACGCGCCAGCGCGACCGGATCCTTCTCCCACCGGACGGCCGAAAGGTCGACGCCACGGTCGCGGGAGGGGTCGCGCGCGCAGACTCCCGTCACGACGATGCCGCGCCCGGAGCGGATGGCGAGCGACGCGGCGTGGGACACCAGGATGCGTGCGACGGAAGCGCCGACAGTGCCGAGACCCGCGATCCCGACGCGCAGGGGCTGAACCATGAGACCGTCCATCGTCTTTGGCGGCGGTCAGGCCGCGGGAGGCAAAGGGATACGAGGTAAGGGGATACGCCGGGCAGGCTTGACGAGAAGCCCGGCGCTGGAGACCCGCCCCGGCTCAGCCGCGGGCGGTGAGCGGGATGACGTTGTGCATCGTCTTCTCGGCGGTTTCAAGGAAACGCCGGACGTTGCGGGCCGCCTGCCGGATGCGCTGCTCGTTCTCCACCAGCGCGATCCGGACGTAGTCGTCGCCATGCTCGCCGAAGCCGATGCCTGGCGCGACGGCGACGGACGCCTTCTCGACCAGCAGCTTGGAGAATTCCAGCGATCCCAGCGGACGGAAAGCCTCGGGGATCTTGACCCAGGCGAACATGGAGGCATTGGGCGGCGGGAAGTCCCAGCCAGCCTTCGAGAAACCGTCCACCAGCGCGTCGCGGCGCTTGCGGTAGGTCTCGCGCATCTCGCGGATGCAGTCGTCCGGGCCATTGAGGGCTGCGGTCGCCGCGACCTGCACCGGCGTGTAGGCGCCGTAGTCGAGGTACGACTTGACGCGGGCCAGCGCCGCCAGCAGGCGCTCATTCCCGACGGCGAAGCCGATGCGCCAGCCGGCCATGGAGAAGGTCTTCGACATCGAGGTGAACTCAACGGTCACGTCGATGGCCCCCGGCACCTGCAGCATCGAAGGCGGCGGGTCGTTCTCGTCGAAATACACTTCGGCATAGGCGAGATCGGAGAGGAGGATCAACTCGTGCTTCTTCGCGAAGGCGACGAGGTCCTTGTAGAAATCGAGCGAAGCCGTGTAGGCGGTCGGGTTCGCCGGGTAGCAGGTGACCAGCGCGATCGGCTTGGGAATCGAGTGCACCACCGAGCGCTCGAGCGCCCGGAACATCTCTTCGTTCGGCTCGGCCGGAACAGAACGGATCACCCCGCCCGCCATCAGGAAGCCGAAGGCGTGGATGGGGTAGCTGGGGTTGGGCACCAGCACCACGTCGCCGGGGGCCGTGATGGCCTGCGCCATGTTGGCGAAGCCTTCCTTCGAGCCCAGCGTGGCCACGACCTGCGTATCGGGATTCAGCTTCACGCCGAAGCGGCGCTCGTAGTAGCCCGCCTGGGCCCGTCGCAGGCCGCCGATGCCCTTGGACGCGGAGTAGCGGTCCGTGCGGGGCTTGCCGGCCGTCTCCACCAGCTTCTCGATGACGTGCTTGGGCGCGGCGAGGTCCGGATTGCCCATGCCGAGATCGATGATGTCGGCGCCGGCGTTGCGGGCGGTGGCCTTGATTCGGTTCACCTGCTCGAACACGTAGGGCGGCAGCCGCTTGATCCGGTGGAAATCCGTTGACATCGATGGGTCCTCGACGGGTGGTCTCAAGTCCTCTTAAAGCGACGGCGCGATCTTTTCACCTTGCTTCTTCGTTGCATCGTCCTTGGCGGTGTCTCCCGCCTTCTTTTTCGGGGGAGGCGGCGGCGGCCGGCCGGACAGCTTGTCGTGGTTCACCCGCGTCGACTCGAGATCCTTCTCCGCCGCGGCGAGTTCATCCGGCGTCAGCACCTTTTCCTTCCGCGCCGGCGGGGTGATGCCGACGGCAAGGTAGTCCATGTCCTTGGGCCGGGACGCCTTCACGAAGTCCTGTGCGTCGGGAACGGTGGTGGCGAAACCGGTCGCCGCAGCCACCGGCTTCACCAGCCCGCTCACCGCCGACTGGCCCTGGTTGCAGCCGGCGAAGGCGAACGCCGCAGCGAGAACCGCGAACGGCGCCACGCGACGCTTCGGGGCGCATTCCAGAAAAGGCCAGTTCATCCGCTGTGATCCTGAGAAAGTGGCAGGCTTTTTCGGCGCTGCAGCATCGTCGGTTGTGTCGTTTGGCGGATTTCTTTCGACCTCCGTCCGGTCTAGAGAGTTATCATGCCACGAGGACAATGGGCACGGCGAAACGACCGGCCGCACGCAAGCGAGGGAACGACGCCGTGAAAACGGGTGGGCAAGACGACATCCCGGCGCTGCTGGCCGCTCCCGACCTCGAGGCGCTCGCCTCGAACACGGCGAAGCTCGTGGAGGAACTGGGCAAGGCGACCGCGGCGGCGATCAAGCCTGTCGAGGAGGGGCGGGCCAAGCCCGGCGTGTCCGACGAGGTCAGCGACCTCGTGAAGACGCTCGGCCAGGTCGTCGAGCATTGGGCCATGGATCCGCAGCGGGTCGTCATGGCGCAGGCCTCGCTCAGCAAGGGCTTCCTCGAGCTCTGGACGGGCACCCTGCGGCGCCTGCAGGGCGAGGACGCGCCGCCCACAGCCGAGCCGGAGCCCACGGACAAGCGCTTCCGCGATCCGGAATGGACGACGAACCCCGTGTTCGACTTCATCAAGCAGGCCTACCTCATCAGCACCCGCTGGGCGGAGGAACTCGTCGAGCACGCCGAGGGGGTCGACCCGCACACGAGGCACAAGGCGGAGTTCTATATCCGCCAGCTTTCCAGCGCGCTGTCGCCGACCAATTTCGTCGCCACCAATCCCGAGCTGCTGCGCGAGACGCTGAAGCAGAATGGCGAGAACCTCGTGCGCGGCATGAAGATGCTGGCCGAGGACATCGAGGCCGGGCGCGGCACGCTGAAGCTGCGCCAGTCGACGCCCGGCACATTCGAGGTGGGCCAGAACCTGGCCTCGACGCCGGGCAAGGTCATCTTCCGCAACGACCTCATGGAGTTGATCCAGTACGAGCCGACGACGCCGGAGGTGTTCAAGCGGCCGCTGCTGATCGTGCCGCCCTGGATCAACAAGTTCTACATTCTGGACCTCAACGCCGAGAAGTCCTTCATCCGCTGGGCGGTGTCGCAGGGCCTCACGGTGTTCACGATCTCCTGGGTGAACCCGGACGAGCGCCAGGCCAAGAAGAGCTTCGAGGACTACATGCGCGAAGGCATCTTCGCGGCGCTGGAGGCCATCGAGAAGTCCACGGGCGAGAAGACGGTCACCGCCATCGGCTATTGCGTCGGCGGCACCCTGCTCTCGGTGGCGCTGGCCTACATGGCGGCGACGGGCGACGACCGCATCGAGAGCGCCACGCTCTTCACCACGCAGGTTGACTTCACCCATGCGGGCGACCTCGCCGTGTTCGTCGACGAGGACCAGATCCGCTCGCTCGAGGACCGCATGTACGCGCATGGCTATCTCGAGGGATCGAGCATGGCCTCCGCCTTCAACATGCTGCGGCCGAACGACCTGATCTGGCCGTATGTCGTGAACGTCTACCTGAAGGGCCAGTCGCCCTTCCCCTTCGACCTGCTCTACTGGAACTCCGATTCCACGCGAATGCCGGCGGCCAACCACTCGTTCTATCTGCGCAATTGCTACCTGGACAACACGCTGAGCAAGGGCGAGATGGTGATCGGCGGGCAGAAGCTCGACCTGAAGAAGGTGACGATCCCGATCTACAATCTCGCCGCGCGCGAGGATCACATCGCCCCGGCCAAGTCCGTGTTCCTGGGCAGCCAGAAGTTCGGCGGCGAGGTCACCTATGTGATGGCGGGATCGGGCCACATCGCCGGCGTGGTCAACCCGGCGGGCAAGCCGAAATACCAGTTCTGGACCGGCGGCAAGGCGGAAGGCGAACTGAGCGACTGGATCGCCAACGCGACGGAGACGCCAGGCTCGTGGTGGCCGCACTGGATCCAGTGGATCTCCGCCCAGGCTCCGGCGAAGGTCAAGGCCCGCAAGCCCGGCGGCCGCAAGCTGAAGCCGCTCTGCGATGCGCCTGGCGAGTATGTGAAGGTGCGGGCCTAGCCGGGCTGGACCTGCTCGGTCCGATCGCCCTTTCGTAGTCCCCGGGCTTGTCCCGGGGACCCAAGTTTCCGGCTTATATTCCAGCCCTGAATGGCTGGGGCGAGCCGCTCAGGGCTTGCGGACCACGACGGCGGGCAGCGCGGCCGGAATCGGCTTCGCCGGGTCGTCCCAGCGGTACCGCAGCGCCACCGAGACGATGTCGACATGCGCGTCGACCTTGCCGACGAGATTCCCGCGAGCGGCCGACCATGTCGGATTCCCCTGCACGATCGCGATCTGCGTGTCCTTCGGGAAGATGTGGGAGTAGCCGATGTCGAACGTCAGCTTCTGGTTGTACTGGTAGCTCGCGCCGACAGACGCCCAGATGCGGTCGTTGTCGGACAGCCGGAGATTGCGGACCGAGGTCTCGATCGGCGACTTTTCGTAGGCGAGGCCGGCGCGGACCGTCCAGGCCTGCGTCACCGCGTATTCGCCGCCGAGCGACGCGAACCAGCCGTCCTTGTAGCCCAGGGGCAGGAAGGGGTTCGCAGCCAGGAGCGTCCCGGTCGCGTCGTTGTAGACCCGGGGGAAGCGCAGCCGGCTCCAGTTGGTCCACTCCAGGCCGGCCTGGAGGGTGAACTGATCACCGATCGCCTGCCGCACGCCCAGCGTGAGCTGCTCCGGCAGCACCGCGTTGGCGTGGAACGGCCGGGTGGGCGCGGTGGGGATGACGGAGGAGCCCTGGAACGTGCCCTCCAGCCTCTCCTGGACCGCAGAGCGGAACCCGATGCCGATCGAGGTTCCTGCCATCGGCGTCAAGGTGAGGCCCAGCGTGTAGCCGACGCCGACGCTGTCGCCGTCGAGGCCCAGCACCTCGCGCGTGGCGGGCACGAACGACATGTAGCGGGCCTTGAAGTACATCACCTGCAGGCCGCCGCCGATGGCGAGCCAGTCGTTGACCTTCCAGGCGGCCGTAGGCGTGAAGTTGATCGAGCCCACCTTGGTGGCGTCGCCATAGGTGCGGCCCGCGAAGGTGGAGTCGGGCTTGGTGGCGAGGCCGAACGGGGTTGTCAGGCTGTAGCCGACCCAGAACCTGTCATTGATCTGCCAGGATCCGTAGCTGGCCGGCAGCAGGGCGTCCTGCGCCACGTCCCCGCTCTGGGTGCTGAGATACGGCGCAGACGAACCGGTCCCGGGCCTGAAGTTGGCATAAGGGGAGATGAGGGAGAGGTCGGTCTCGAACTGGATACCCGGCATCATCGTGATCGTGGCCGGGTTCCAGAACATGGAGCCGAGGCCCGCGCTCCCCGCCGCCGCACCCGCGAAGGACGATCCCTGCCCCGCCGCGCTCTGCTCGCGCAGGCCGAACGCGCCGGCATGCGCCTGCGTCAACCCGGCGAGCGCCGCGAGGGCGGATACGGCCATCTAGCGCGCACGGCGCGGGGAATTCGTCGTCATGAAGCGTCCTGCCCGTTGGTGCGCTGTCGAGTCGACGCAGCGCTTGCAGCCTTGTTCTCATTCGCGGACGCGACGAGGCAAGCGCCATCGGAGCGGTTGAATCGGAGGCCAAACACACGCTCCGGGTCTGCGTCCACTGAGAAGAGGCTCTTTTCGGGCTCGATTTCGAGCAAAACCGGAATCGCAACGAACTCGTTCACATCAAAACCGTCATGAAACCGACTTATGGCCCGAGGGGCGCGGCCTGAGCGCGATCACCACCATTCCCGTCTTGTCTCGGCTTTATGTGGATGTGTGGCGTGCACGTCACACCCGCCCCAGGCACATGGCTTAGGCGCTAATCGATTTGAGGGGTGGCGGGCCGGGATGTATACGACCAAGGAGCCGCGTCGAGAGCGGCCGACAACGGCCCTGACACCCTGCAACTGAATAAGGTGGAAACTCCCATGAAACTGGTCCGCTTCGGGCAAGCTGGCTCCGAGAAGCCCGGCATCGTCGACGCCGATGGCGCCATCCGCGATCTCTCTGCGCATGTGAAGGATTTCGCCGGCGCGGCGCTGGACCCGGCCGCCCTGGCGCGCCTGAAGTCGATCGACCTGGCCAGCCTGCCGAAGGTCCCTGCCGGCACGCGGCTCGGCTCCTGCGTCGCCCGCCCCGGCAACTTCATCGCCGTCGGCCTCAACTATGCGGACCATGCCGCCGAGACCGGCGCGCCGATCCCGGCCGAGCCCATCCTGTTCAACAAGGCCCCCAACTGCGTGCAGGGCCCCGACGATCCGATCGTGATCCCGAAGGGCTCCGAGAAGACCGACTGGGAGGTCGAGCTCGCCATCGTCATCGGCAAGACGGCGCTCTACGTGCCGGAAGCCGAGGCGCTGTCCCATGTCGCCGGCTATTGCATCTGCAACGACATCTCCGAGCGCGCCTTCCAGACGGAGCGCGGCGGCCAGTGGATGAAGGGCAAGGGCAGCCCCACCTTCGGCCCGCTCGGCCCCTGGCTGGTCACGCCCGACGAGTTCAAGGACATCCAGAACGTGGGGATGTGGCTGGAGCTCAACGGCAAGCGCGTGCAGGACGGCTCCACGAAGACCATGATCTTCGGCGTGGCGCACGTCGTGTCCTACATCTCGCAGTTCCTGCAGCTCGATCCCGGCGACGTCATCACCACCGGCACGCCCCCCGGCGTCGGCCTCGGCATGAAGCCGCCGGTGTTCCTCAAGGCCGGCGACACCATGAAGGTGGGCATCGAGGGCATGGGCGTGCAGAGCCAGGTCGTGAAGGCCTGGGGCAAGTAAGCACGCGGCTCTTTGGGAGGAGGTGGCCGACGCCGGCCGCCCCCACCCTGCCCTCCCCCGCTCCGCGGGAGAGGGTTCCCGTCGTGACGGCCCCGGCGCAACTCTCTCCCGCGCAGCGGGGGAGATGTCGGCGTAGCCGACAGAGGGGGCTCTCTACCCTGCCCCCTCGACGTCGCTCACAGCCCCAGCATCAGCCGCAGGTTCTGCACGGCCGCGCCTGAGGCGCCCTTGCCGAGGTTGTCCAGCCGAGCCACGAGCACGGCCTGCGAGCGCGCCTCGTTGCCGTAGACGCGCAGCTCCAGCCGGTTCGTCTCGTTGAGCGCCTCCGGCTCCAGCTTGCCGCCCTTCACCGAAGCATCGGCCGCGGGCACGACCGACACGAAGTCCGACCCCGCGTAGCGGTCCGCCAGCACGGCTTCCAGATCCGCCGGCTTGGGCTTGCCGGGCAACGCATCGAGGTGGAGCGGCACGCTCACCAGCATGCCCTGCCTGAAATTGCCCACCGACGGCACGAAGATCGGCCTCCGCGTCAGGCCTCCGAAGCGCTGCAGCTCCGGCAGATGCTTGTGCTCCAGCGCCAGCCCGTAGAGCTCGAACGCCGGAGCCGAGCCGCTCTCGTAAGCCTCGATCATGGACTTGCCGCCGCCGCTGTAGCCGCTCACGGCGTTCACCGAGACGGGATGGTCGGCGGGCAGCAGCCCGGCGTCGACGAGCGGCCGGATCAGCGCGATGCCGCCCGTGGGGTAGCAGCCTGGGTTGGAGACGAAGCGCGCCCGCCGGATCGCGTCGGCCTGCCCGGGTTCGAGCTCGGCGAAGCCATAGACCCAGCCCTCGGCGACGCGGTGCGCGCTGGAGGCGTCGAGCACCTTGGGGCCGTTGTCCCCTAGCGAGCGCGCCAGCGCGGCGGATTCCTTCGCCGCATCGTCCGGCAGGCAGAGCACGACCGCGTCGACCGCAGCCATCAGCTCGCGCCGCGCGTCCGGGTCCTTGCGGCGCTCGGGCGCGATGCTTTTCACCGCCACCTCGGGCAGCGCGTCGAGACGCTGCCGGATGCCGAGCCCCGTGGTGCCGGCTTCGCCATCGATGAAAACGGACGCGACCATGGAACCCTCGCAATGCCGCCCTGCGGCGCAACGGCGTTTCAGACCAGAAGCCTAGCGGACGACTGTGACACGCCGCCCATTGCCGCACTCCATAACGAAAAAGGGCGGCCCTCGCGAGCCGCCCTCCAAAACCGAAGCGCCTGAAATCAGCGCTTGGAGAACTGGAAGCTGCGGCGGGCCTTCTTGCGGCCGTACTTCTTGCGCTCGACCACGCGGCTGTCGCGGGTCAGGAAGCCGACCTTCTTGAGGACGCTTCGCAGCTCGGGCTCATAGTAGGTCAGCGCCTTGGCGAGGCCGTGGCGCACCGCGCCGGCCTGGCCGGAGAGGCCGCCGCCGGCGACCGTGACGACCATGTCGTACTGGCCGACCCGGTTGGCCACGAGCAGCGGCTGCTGCAGGATCATCCGGAGCACGGGGCGGGCGAAGTACGTGCCGATCTCGCGCTCGTTGACGGTGACCTTGCCGGTGCCCGGCTTAATCCAGACGCGGGCGACCGCGTCCTTGCGCTTGCCGGTCGCGTAAGCGCGGCCCTGGGCGTCGAGCTTCTGGACGTGCTTGGGAGCCTCGGGCGTCGCGGTGGCGACGGAGCCCTTGAGGTCCTGCAGGGACTGGAGAGTCTCGGCCATGATCAGGCCCTCACATTCTTGCGGTTGAGCGCGCCGACATCGAGCGAAGACGGCGTCTGGGCCTCGTGCGGATGCTCTGCGCCCTTGTAGACGCGGAGGTTGCCAAGCTGCTTGCGGCCGAGCGGGCCACGCGGAAGCATGCGCTCCACGGCCTTCTCGACGACGCGCTCGGGGAACCGGCCTTCGAGGATGAACTTCGCAGTCCGCTCCTTGATGCCGCCGGGGAAGCCGGTGTGGTGGTAATAGACCTTCTGCTCGCGCTTGCGGCCCGTGAGGACCACCTTGTCGGCGTTGACGACGATGACGTTGTCGCCGCAATCGACGTGGGGCGTGAAGGTCGGCTTGTGCTTGCCGCGCAGCCGCATGGCGACGAGAGACGCGAGGCGACCGACGACGAGACCCTTCGCGTCGATCACGATCCACTTCTTGTCGACCTCGGCGGGCTTGGCCAGGTAGGTCTTCATGTTCAAATCCGTCGGTCGGGGCCGCGGGACGGATCGGGATCCGGCCGCCGGCGGCTCGTTGGGACGCGAGGTACGATCACCCCACGCACTGTGCCGCGGCGTTTAGCGCGGATGAACGTGCGCGTCAAGGACGCAACGAAAAACAGACCAGCGAAAAACCGTGCAGTTTCAAGGCGCTAGAGCCAAAGGTATTTTTGCACCGCGCAAAGGTAATTTAATACCGCAGAATATGCTGTCGCTTTTCCCTGCCTCCCCCAGGCCAAGCCTCCGCAGGTTCCCTCACCGCGCGGGGATCGAATACGTCCCGGTCACGTGCGCCACCACGTCCTCCGAACCCTCCGAACGGAGCGTCACCTCCCCCACCGCCAGCCGCTTTCCCAGCTTCAGCAGCCGGCATTCGGCTATGAGCGCGCGCGGCTCGGGCTTGCGCAGGAAGTTGATGCTGAGATTCGTCGTGACCGCGAGCCCCACCGGGCCGATGGCGCCGAGCACCGCGACATAGAGTGCGAGATCGGCCAGCGTCATCATCGCCGGGCCGGAGATGGTGCTGCCGGGCCGCAGCTGGCTGGCGTGGTACGCCATGCGCAGGCGGGCGCGGCCATGCGAGACCGCCTCCACGCTGAAGATGCGGCCGTGCAGGTGGATCTCCGGGAATTCGCGGTCGAGGAAGGCCTCGATCTCCGCGGCGCTCATCGCCGCGCTGCTCTTGGTGTCCATCGCGCCCGCTTTTTCCCGCACCCTGCCCTGCCGCGCCCGCCATTCACCGGGCGCGCGGGATCGCATAACATGCCTGCAAACAGCCGCAACGTCGGATGAAGGCGATGGTCTCCACGATGAATGTCATGCCGAAGGCGCAACCCGCCGCCGACGCCCCGGTGCTGCTGCGCCGGAACGAAGGCCCCATCGCCGTTCTCACGCTCAACCGGCCGAAGGCGCGCAACGCCCTGTCGGAAGGCCTGATCGGCGCTCTCCACGCCGAGCTGGACGCCATCGCGGCGGATGCGGGCGTCAGGGCCGTGGTGATCACCGCAGGCGGGCCTGTGTTCAGCTCCGGCCACGACCTGAAGGAGCTCACCGCCCACCGCGGCGACGCCGACCGCGGCCGCGCCGTCTATGAGCGCGTCCTGAAGAGCTGCGCCGCGCTGATGCAGCGCATCGTCTCGCTGCCGCAGCCCGTCATCGCCGCCGTCGAGGGGACCGCGACCGCGGCGGGCTGCCAGCTCGTCGCGACCTGCGACCTCGCCGTCTGCGGCGACACGGCGCAGTTCAGCACGCCCGGCGTCCACATCGGCCTGTTCTGCTCCACGCCCATGGTCGCGATCTCCCGCAACGTCTCGCACAAGCACGCCATGCAGATGCTCCTGCTGGGCGAGATGGTCCCCGCGCCCGACGCGCTGCGCATGGGGCTCGTCAACGCGGTCGTTCCCGCCGGAGGCGCGCTGGCCGAGGCGCTGCGCATGGGCGGCGTCATCGCCTCCAAGTCCGCCCCCGTCATGAAGCTCGGCAAGAAGGCCTTCTACGAGCAGGCGGAAATGCCGCTGAAGCAGGCCTACGAGCACGCCGCCGCGGTGATGACCGAGAACATGCTGGCGCGGGACGCGGAGGAAGGCATCGGCGCCTTCCTCGACAAGCGGCCCCCGGTGTGGGACTGACGCCCTCATGAACCACGACAGCTACCCGGACGACCTCATCCGCGGCATCCTCAACGAGGTGAAGTCGATCGCGCTCGTCGGCGCGTCGCCGAATCCGGCGCGCCCCAGCTGGATCGTCGTGAAATATCTCAGCGGACGCGGCTACACCGTGATCCCGGTGAACCCCGCCGTCGCCGGCCAGGAGATCCTGGACCTGAAGGTCTACGCCAGCCTCGCCGACATCCCGCAGCCGCTCGACATGGTCGAGATCTTCCGCAATTCGGAAGCCGCGGGCCCGCTGACCGACGAGGCGCTGGCGCTCGATCCGCTGCCCAAGGTGATCTGGATGCAGCTCGGCGTGCGCAACGACGCCGCCGCCGCACGGGCCGAGGCCAAGGGCGTCACCGTCATCATGAACCGCTGCCCCAAGATCGAGTACGGCCGGCTTTCCGGCGAGATCGGCTGGCAGGGCATCAACTCGCGCATCCTCTCGTCCAGGCGGCCGGTGATGGCGGAAAAGGGCGTGCAGAAGCGCACGCTCGGCCCGCCGGGCGTCAACCCGTTCGGGACGCGGCGTTAGAACCGACCTCCCCGCACGACCTCCACATCCGACACCGTGAGGATGCCGATTCGGCGCTCGACCGCCTCGTAGACGGGCGGGAGCACTTCGTCCAGCCGTGCGGGATCGATGACGCAGACGACCATCACCATGCGCCCGGCGTCGGTGACCTGGCCGGATTCGTCCCACGGGCCGTGATGGCCCCGGCCGGAGAGCGCGGGCACGACGGTGTAGCCTGCGACCCCGAGCCGGTCGAACAGCGCCAGCAGCCCACGCAGGCCCGGCGCTTCCAGTACGATTTCGAGGCGCTTCTTGCGGTGAAGGTCCATGGCGTCCTCCGTGGCGGCCGTCAGCCGGCGATTCGCTCGGCGAGCGCGAGATAGAGCGGCAGGCCGAGGGTGAGATTGAACGGGAATGTCACGCCCAGCGACAGCGTGAGATAGATGGCGGGCTCCGCCTCGGGCAGCGCCAGCCTCATGGCGGCGGGCACTGCGATGTAGGAGGCCGAGGCCGCCAGAGTGATGAACAGCATCGTGCCGCCGGCGGAGAGCCCCAGCCCGGCGCACAGCGCCGCGGCCATGGCCGCGGAGACCAGCGGCATGCCGATGGCGAAGAGCAGCAGCGGCGGCGACAGCACCTTGCGCGCCCGCGCCAGCCCCCTGCCCGCCACGATGCCCATGTCCAGCAGGAAAAGGCAGAGCAGGCCGCGGAACATGTCGACGAAGAGCGGCGCGACAGGCTTCAGTCCGGCGGGCCCGACGATCCAGCCGATCGCGAAGGAGCCGACCAGCGCCACCACGGAGCCATTGAGCCCGATGTCGCGCAGGAGTTCGGACGTCGGCACGGTGCTCGCCGAGGGCTTGGCGCGCCGCACCAGCAGCAGCGCGGAGAGGATGGCGGGCGTCTCCATGACGGCGGCGACGGCCACGAGATAGCCCTCGGACTGCAGGCCCAACCGGGCGAGCACGTCCACCGCCGCGGCGAAGGTGACTGCCGAAATCGAGCCGTAATGGGCCGCGACGGCGCCGGCGTCGACGGGCGAGAGCTTCGAGATGGTGCGCAGCGCCGCGTAGGCGATCACCGGGATCAGGAAGGAGAGCGCGATGCCCGCCAGGATCGTGAGCACCATCTGCGCGGTGACGCCCTGCTTGGCGATCTCGACACCGCCTTTCAGGCCGATCGACATCATCAGATAGAGCGCCAGCGTCTTGGCGACGGCCTCCGGCACGCTCAGCTCCGATCGGGCCAGCGACGCCGACACGCCCAGCGCGAAGAACAGCACGACGGGTGACAGCAGGTTGGCGATGGCCAGATCGAGAAAGTTCACGGGCAGCTCCTGGGTACAAAGCACAGCTAGAACGGAGCGATCCCATATTCAACATTTTATTTTGTGAAATAGAACGGCGGCGGAATGTGATTTGCTGTTCTTCACAGCGCGCTCACGCAGAGATAAAGCGCAGCATGGCAATTGACGGTCGCCAGTTCGTTCTTTAAATCGAACGAATGACCTTTTCCAAGAACACGGTGAACGGACCCGCCATTCGCCGGCCGCCAAACTGAGGAACCGCCATGACCGAACCGAAAGCCCCCGGCTTCGCGACGCTCGCCATCCACGCAGGGGCGCAGCCCGATCCGTCCACCGGCGCGCGCGTCACCCCCATCTACCAGACGTCCTCCTTCGTGTTCGACGATGTGGACCATGCGGCCTCGTTGTTCGGGCTGCAGGCCTTCGGCAACATCTACACGCGCATCGGCAACCCCACCTGCGCGGTGCTGGAGGAGCGTGTCGCGGCGCTGGAGGGCGGCACGGCGGCGCTGGCCGTGGCCTCCGGCCACGCGGCGGAGTTCCTGGTGTTCCACGCCCTGATGCAGCCGGGCGACGAGTTCATCGCCTCCAAGAAGCTCTATGGCGGCTCGATCAACCAGTTCAACCACAGCTACAAGAACTTCGACTGGCGCGTGAAGTGGGCCGACCCGGACGACCTTTCCACCTTCGAGGCGGCGATCTCGCCCAAGACCAAGGCGATCTTCATCGAATCCATCGCCAACCCCGGCGGCGTCATCACCGACATCCAGGCCATCGCCGACATCGCCCACAAGGCGGGCGTGCCGCTGATCGTCGACAACACGATGGCGACCCCCTACCTCATCAAGCCGTTCGAGCACGGCGCGGACATCATCGTGCATTCCGCCACCAAGTTCCTCGGCGGGCACGGCAACTCCATCGGCGGGCTCATCGTCGACGGCGGCAAGTTCGACTGGATGAAGTCCGGCCGCTACCCCATGCTCTCGCAGCCGCGCCCGGAGTACGGCGGCATGGTGCTGGGCGAGACCTTCGGCAATTTCGGCTTCGCCATCGCCTGCCGCGTGCTCGGCCTGCGCGATCTCGGCCCGGCCCTCTCGCCGTTCAACGCCTTCCTCATCCTTACCGGCATCGAGACGCTGCCGCTGCGCATGCAGCGCCATTCCGACAGCACGCTGATCGTGGCCAGGCACCTCGCCAGCCACCCGAGCGTGTCCTGGGTGAGCTTCCCCGGCCTGGAGGGCGACAAGTACTACGCGCTCGCCAAGCGCTACTGCCCGAAGGGCGCCGGCGCGGTGTTCACCTTCGGCCTGAAGGGCGGCTACGAGGCGGGCGTGAAGCTCGTGTCGAACTTGAAGCTGTTCTCGCACCTCGCCAACATCGGCGACACCCGCTCGCTGGTGATCCACCCCGCCTCCACGACGCATCGCCAGCTCACGCCCGAGCAGCAGGCCCAGGCCGGCGCGGGTCCAGAGGTCGTGCGCCTGTCGATCGGGCTGGAAGACCCCGCCGACATCATCGCCGACCTTGATGAGGCGCTGGCCGTCGGCTGATGCCGCCGGCCCCGGAGACGTCCTGCGCCGTGCGGCGGATTGACCTGCCGCATGGCCGCCGGATGGACCCTGTCGTACATCTCGCCTGGGCGGCGCCGGGTCCGCCCTCCCCGAGGGGGCGCACATGTATCAGCATATCCTCGTGCCGACGGACGGCTCGTCGCTCGCGAACTCAGCCGTTCGGCAAGCAGCCGGCCTCGCCAAGGCGCTCGGCGCCAGGGTGACGCTCGTCACCGTCACCGCGCAGTACATGCCCGCGACGGCCGAGCCGGTCTACGTTCAGGAGACCGCGGCCGAGCACGAGAAGGACATGAACCACCTCTCCCGCCGCGTGCTGGCCGAAGCCCGGGCGACCCTGCACGACGCCGGGGTCGCCTGCGACGCCAGGCATGTCGAGAGCGACCAGCCCTGGAAGGCGATCATCGAGACCGCCCAGTCGGCCGGTTGCGACCTCATCGCCATGGCCTCGCATGGCCGTAGCGGCCTCGCGGCGGTGGTGCTCGGCAGCGAGACCACGCGCGTGCTCACGCACTCGCGCATCCCGGTGATCGTCTACCGCTGAGAACGCGCCCTATCCCGGGGGTCAGGCGGCCGACATCCGCCAGTGCGCCACGGCCATCGCGAGCACCAGCATGGCGAAGGCCTGGTGCAGCAATCCCAGCGCCAGCGGCGCCTGCCAGAGCAGCGTGACGACGCCGATCCCCGCCTGCGCCAGCACCAGCCCGGCGAGCGCCGTCGCGCGGCGGCCGGCCTTGCTTCCCGGCGCGTCGCGGCGCAGCGCAAAGGCCTGCCAGAGCGCCAGTCCAAGCAGCGCATACGCCACCATGCGGTGGTTGAACTGCACCGTCAGGTGATTGTCGACGAGGTTCTCGATCCACGGCGTCCCGTAGAACAAGCTGGCCAGCGGCGGCACGAAATGGCCGTCGATCAGGGGCCAGGTGTTGTAGATCAGGCCCGCCTTGGAGCCGGCCACCAGCGCGCCGAGGCCGATCTGAACCAGCACGACCAGCATCACCCAGTTCGCCATCCGCGCGGCGAAGGCCGGGGCGCGCTCGACCGCTCGCTCCTTCAGCGCCACGCCCACGGCGATCAGTCCGGTGAAGATCAGGCTCGCCGTCACGAGGTGCAGCATCAACTTCACCGGCGCGACCGCCGTCATGCCCGGCTTCAGCCCGGAGGCGACCATGATCCAGCCGATAGCTCCCTGCACGCCTCCGAGCAGGCCGAGCGCCCCCACCGCGAGCAGCATCCTGCCTCGCAGGATGCCCGCACCGGCGAAGACGAGGAACCCTACGCCGAAAACGACGCCGATGAGCCGTCCGAGCTGCCGGTGGGACCATTCCCACCAGTAGATCTCCTTGAACTCGGGCAGGTTCATGCCGCGGTTCATGAGTTCGTATTGCGGGCTCGCGCGGTACTTCTCGAATTCGACGCTCCAGGCCGACTCGTTCAGCGGCGGAACCGCGCCAGTCACCGGCTTCCATTCGGTGATGGACAGGCCCGAGCCCGTCATCCGCGTCGCGCCGCCGACGACGACCATGCAGAACACGAGGAAGGCGAGCCCGCCGATCCACAGACGCAGCGCCACCACGCCACGGGATGGGGAGAGAGCCGATGGCGCTGCGGAAGAGGCGTCCCTGACGTCGCGCCCAGCTGTGGCGGTGAGGCTCATGTCTCGGTCCATGGTCGTCCAATGTCGGTCCGGAGCTCGGCCGCCCGATGGCTGCTCGACATCGAGGCCTGGGCCTTGATACCCCGGGAAGCGGCGACACATAGTCCGGCGCGCTCCGGCTCACAACCGGCGTCTCGCCGCAGCCATCGCCCTGCCGACCAGAATGTTCTCCAACCCGCGTGAGTCCATGTCCCGCCGAACCCGTAAACTGATCGGGGCCTTCGCCATCCTCGTTTTCGTGTGCGTTTATGCGCTGGCCGCAATGTCGGTGGCGCAAGGACGCATCCAGGACGCCTCGAAGCTGGCGCAAGCTGTGTTCTATCTGATCGTAGGCCTCGCCTGGATCGTTCCTCTCATGCCGCTCCTCAAGTGGATGGAGCGCCCGGATCCCGAGGAGGGATGATCGCCGGGGACGCGTCGCTTGCGCTAGGCCACCGAGAGGCGCCGGCCCCTGTTCCACAGCAGCGAGGGGAGACCGGCCAGCAGGATGTCGAGGTGCCGGGCGGTCTGGAAGCAGCCGTTGAGCGAGAGCCGCGGCAGCGCCATGGGGTGCCCGGCATGAGCGGGGAAGAGCATCCCCGGGCGAGTCGTCACTCCGGTCTCGAAGCCGAGATCCCCCGCCAGCCTGAACTCCCGGGCCCCGGCCGATGCAGCGTCACCGACGGGATAGGCGACATGCCGCACCTTCCTTCCCAGCCGTTCGGCGAGCACGCTCCTGGACTGTTCGAGTTCCCGCTGTGCGTCCGACAAAGTGTGCTTGGCCAGCATGGGATGCGTCATTGTATGCGCGCCGATGTCGATCAGCGGCTCGGCGGCAAGCTGCTTCACGCCAGCCCAATCCAGGCACTGCTCGGCTGCGACGCCCGCGCTGTCGACGCCGCTCCTGCGGGCCAAGCCCCCGATCACCTCCTGCAGCCGTTGTTCCGGGCCTGAGCGCAGAGCCCGGTAGATCGTCGCAAAGGCCGCGCTTCGGGCCGCATCGTCCGCGCAGGAAAGCAGGTGGCCGCCCTCCCCCAGGTTTGCTTCCACGTTGTCCGCCCTGCGCAGCGCCTCTTCGAGGTCCAGCCACCAGAGGGGGGCCGTGCGCTCGATGAAGCCCGGGGTCAGGAAGACTGTCGCCGGCGTTCCATGCCGCCTGAGCACGGGCAGCGCATGCTCGAGCGTGTCGCGATAGCCGTCGTCGAAGGTCAGGCAGAGAAAGGGCTCGCTCGTCTCGTCACGCAGGCGGTCCAGCACCTCGTCGAGCCGCACGAACACGAACCCTGCCTGCCTTGCCCGGGTGATCGTCAGATCGAGGAATTCGGGCGTCACCTCCAGCATCCGATTGGGCGCGAAACCGCGCGGCCGCCAGGGGCGGACCTGATGCAGGGTGAGGATGGCTCCCCGGCCTTGTGTCCATGACCGCAGCGCCCGGTCGGCGCCGGTCGCCGCGATCGTGCGGAACGCCAGTTCGAACAGGCGATACTTGGCGGACAAGCGGGAAACCGGGCTGAAGCTTCAGGAAGCGCCACGTTAAGTTGTCTCTGCTTAAATCTGGGTTAGGCCGCTCCAACGGCCATCGGCGTTTCACGAGAAGGCAGCCCGAACCCTCCCATGCGTCCTGCAACAGCCGCGAACCTCGACGGACTGAGATTTCTCTCCTTTCGCAATCTGCCGGCCGTCGAGCCGACATGGCGCGCGCTGGAAACCGCGGGGATCGCCACGCCCTATCAGCGTTTCGAGTGGGTTCGCGCATGGCGGCTTTCGCTCGAGGCGCCGGAAGCCAGACCCTTCGCAGCCCTTGTCATCGCTGATGCATGGTCGGCCCCGCTCGCCCTGTTTCCAGTCGAGATCGATCGCCTCGGGCCTGCCCGGGTCGCGCGGTTCTGCGGCGGCAAGCACGCGAATTTCGCCATGCCGGTGCTGGACCGCGGCTTCGCCCGTCACCTCGATCCCGCCAGGACCCCGGCCCTGCTGCGCCGCCTCGCCGACGTGCACGGCGGCATCGACATCTTCGCGTTCCCGAACCAGCCTCCAGCCTGTGGCGGGATCTCCAATCCGTTCGCCCAGGGTCCCCACGCCCGCCCTTCCCCCGAGCCGGTCGCAACGACCTCGATCGCGCAGGAGGGAGTGCATGTCGTCGAACGGGTGATGAGCAAGGAGTCGCGCAAGAAGCTCGCGAGGAAGGCCCGCTGGCTGGCGGAACTCGGCCCCGTGACGTACCGGCGCGGGACCGAACCGGCCGATGTCGACCTGATGCTGGACGCCTTCTTCGACCAGAGGGCCCGCCGCTGCGCCGTGCTCGACGTGCCCAACCCTTTCGCCGCGCAGGAGCCCCGTCAGTTTCTGAGACTGGCCGCCAAAGCCGGCCTCGAACGGGGCGAGCCGGCCATCGAGGTGCACGCATTGACGTGCGGCGAGCGCATCGTCGCCGTCTTCGGGGCCACGACGGATGGGCGCTGGCTGAGCGGCAGTTTCATTTCTCACGAGACCGAGCCCGCCTTCCAGCGCTGCAGCCCGGGAGAGCTTCTCCTCTTCGCCGTCCTGCGCGACGCCGGGGCGCGGGGCTTCGAAAGCTTCGACCTCGGAGTCGGGGGCGGCGCCTACAAGGCCAGCTTCTGCAAGGAGCCCATGGCCATGGCCGACTGCTTCACGCCGGCGACCATGCTCGGCCGCGCGGTCGCGCCCTTGATGAGCGGGGCCGGCACGTTCAAGGCCGTCATCAAGCGGGACCCGCGGCTGTTGCGCATGGCGCAGCGGTTGGCGCCGATGCTCGGCGCCGCCTGACGATCTCCGTCTGCGGTTTCAGCCCGACGAACCCGCTAGCCGTGGGAGCGACCGGGCCCATGCCATCAGAAGCGGGCGCGTGCGCGACGGCCGAACCCGCTGGAACGCCAGCGCGATCGCGGCGGCCTGGGCGTCGGAGCCGCCGACGATCACGACAGGCTCCACTTCGGCCGCGAGCCAGCTCGCGAAGGGCGCCGCCGGTTCAGGCAGGTCGCAGCACACCAGCACGCAATCGTAGCTGCGGCGGAGCGCCTCGAGGTTGCGGGCGACCGAATCGTTCACCGCCTCGTCGTCGGCCAGCGTGCCGGGTCCGACGATGTGGAGCCGCGAGCGGGGCACGCTCTGGATCACTTCCGAGAACGAGACACCGCGGCGGCCAATGTCGCGCAAACCCGGCCTGCCCTTGCGCGAAGGTGCTCCAACCGCGTCTACGAGCACGGTGCGCCTTCGCGAAGCCAGCGCCCGGCCGAGCACAAGGGCTCCCTCGCGCGTAGCCGAGGGCTCTTCGCCGGCGACGAGGCAAACGAACCCCTGTCCGGCAGACTCGTGCAGCGACCGCAGGAGCGAGGCCATGGCCTCCGGCTCCAGCATCTCGGCTTCGATGTCGTTCGCCGGGGATCCGATCGCGGGCGCCGTAAATGACGAGGCTGCTCCGCCCGAACCGAAGGACGCTGCGTCCCTCGGCTCGCTGTTCTGCGCCACGGTCCCCGTGGCCATTGTGGTCGCCGTGGCGGGCTGACCGAAGCCAGGACTTGCGAGGGGTTCGACGTCCGGCGCGACCAAGGCGCGGCCCGAGATGAGTTCTCCGGTCACCACCAGCGCGGCCGAAACGAGCATGGCGGCAATGGTCGCGATGAAGATGATCGGCAGCTTCTTGGGGAAAGTGGGCGTGCTCGGCGCTTCCGCCCGCGAGATGATGCGGGCATCCGCGGGCGTGGCGTCCTTGGCGTCGCGGGCGATGGCCTCGCGGTAGCGCGTCGTCATGCCATCCAGCTGTTCGCGAAGCGTCCGCGCCTCGCGCTCCAGCGCGCGCAGGGCGACCTCGCTGTCGCCGCCCGCGGCAGTCTGCTGCTTCAGGGTTTCGAGCGCGGCGGAGATGCTGTCCACCCTTGCTTGCGACACCTTGGCGTCGTTCTCGAAGGTCCGCACCGCCTTCTCGGCCGAGCTCCTGATCTCGGCGTCGACATTGGCGAGCTGGGCGGTGAGTTCCTTGATCCGAGGGTGGCCCGGCAGGAGCGTGCGCGATTCCAGCGCGATCTGCCCTTTCAGCGCCGCGCGATCGCTGACGAGCCTTCGGACCAGCTCGTTGTTGGCGACGTCCGAGGTTTCGAGCGGCCGCCCGGCGGCGAGGGCCTCGCGGATCAGGGTCGCGCGGGACTGGCTGTCCGCCTGCGCCGTGCGCGCCGCCGAAAGCTGCGCGTTCATGTCGGCGAGTTGCTGCTGCGTTAGCGTCGCGTTATTGGCGCCGACGATGAGCCCCGTACGGGCGCGGAACTCCTCCACCCTGGCTTCCGCCTCGACCACCTTGGTCCGAAGCGGCTCGATGGCGCCGAGCAGCCAGGAGCCGGCCGAGCGCGCCGTCTGCATCTTCGATTGGGCCTGCGCCTGGATGAAGAGCTCGGCCACGGTGTTCGCGCCCCGGGCGGCGAGGGCGGGATCGGACGAGTTGAACTCGACCGTCAGGACGCGGGACTGGGCGACGGGAAAAGCGAGCACCGCATCCCGGAACTCCTCGATGAGCTTCTCGGACGCGCGCTCCGGCGTGTAGGGCTTCACCAGCCCCGCCATCTCCAGCAGCGAGCGCACCCCCATGCTGCGCGCAGCGGGGTCGAATTCAGGGTTGCCGCGGAGGTTCAGCGCCTCGATCGCATCGCGGGCCAGGTCGCGTGACGTGACGATCTGGACCTGGCTGACCACGTCCCGTTCGTCGATCGCTCCGTCCCGGTCGCTCGAGCCGCTCGGGCGCGTGTAGTAGCTGTCCCCGCTCTGCAGCAGGATGCGGGTCTCCCCCGTGTAGCGCGGCGGAACAAGGTTCACCGCAACGGCGGAACCGGCCAGGGCGAGCAGGGCCGGAATGACGATCCAGCGGCGGCGGGCGCGCAGCGCGCTCCACAGCTGCCCGAGGTCGAGGTCCCCTGCGCGAGCGTCGCCCAGCGAGGATTGGGGCCCATGGGAGAAGCCTGGTCCCGCTTCGCCCCGCCCCGCCGTCCAGCCACGCTCCGCCATCGCCGTCTCCGCGCCCACCGGCACGAGCATTCGCCCGTTCGAGTTGCGATAAGGTTAAGAATACGTTGTTTATTCAGCAAGTTAAGCGTGCATTAACCAAACCGGGAATAATCAGTTTCGCATACTGCCTGCCCCGGAGTCGCGCGTGCACCGCCGAACATTCCTCCAGACGCTCCTCGGAGGTCTCGCCGTCACGCCCCTCGCCGGCTGCGTCACCCGCAATCCGGTCCCGGCCGGCTTCGCCGGCGCCAGCAGCCAGACCTACACTCTGGCTGCTGGCGACAGGCTTCGCATCATCGTTTTCGGGCAGGACAACCTGTCGAACAGCTACGCTGTGGACGGATCCGGCCGGATTTCAATGCCTTTGATCGGGTTCGTGGACGCCCGCGGCAAGACGACGACAACCCTCGCCAAGGCCATCGAGGGCCGCCTCAAGGCCGGCTTCCTGCGGGAGCCGCAGGTCACGGTCGAAGTGGAGCAATACCGCCCGTTCTTCATCCTGGGCGAAGTCACGGCCTCCGGGCAGTACCCTTTTGTCAATGGAATGACCGTACAAACGGCCGTCGCGATCGCGGGCGGGTTCTCCCCGCGCGCCGAGCGAGAGCAGGCCGACCTGACGCGGACCCTCCACGGCGAGCTGACGACGGCCACGGTGCCCATCACGTTCGCGGTCCTTCCAGGTGATACGATCGTCATTCGCGAGCGGTGGTTCTGAGGCCGGGAAGCCGATCCAGGGGAACCTGGCGATCGCCTTTCCAGGCGGCTCCGGACACCAGCAACTACTCTCCCAACACGCGCCGGAACTCTCGCCATCCGGCCAACCCGGCCCCGATGCTCCGGCAGGACGGCCGCTTCGGATCATCCACCTCTTCCGCGCTCCCGTCGGGGGATTGTTTCGGCACGTGCGTGACCTCGTCCACGAACAGGTCGCGGCCGGACATGCGGTGGGCCTCGTCTGCGACGTCTCGGGGGGCCCCCGCTCGGAAGCCGCGCTGGCTGGGCTCGCGCCCTTCCTCGCCCTCGGCATCACGCGCTGGTCCATCCCTCGGGCGCCCGGACTCAGCGACGTCGGCCTGGTGCGCAAGGTCATGGCCCTCTCGCACCGGCTTGGGCCGGATGTTCTCCACGGCCATGGCGCCAAGGGCGGTCTCGCAGCCCGCCTGCCCGCCTCCCTGGGGTGGCGCGGCCGATCCGTCACCGCCTATACGCCCCACGGTGGATCGCTCTATTTCAACCGCGGCGTTCGCGGACACCGCCTCTATATGGCCGCCGAGCAGTTCCTGGTGCGCGGAACCGACGCTTTCACCTTCGAAAGCCAGTTCGCCGCCACCCGCTTCGCGGAGACCATGGACCCCGGCGACAGGCTGGTGCGTGTCATCCGGAACGGCGCGCACCCCGGCGAGTTCGAACCCATCCGCCTCGATCCCGACGCGACCGACCTGCTCTATCTCGGCGAATATCGCCGCGTGAAAGGTCTCGATATTCTGGTCGACGCGCTGGCTCATCTGAAGGAGCGCAGGGGCCGCGAAGTCTCCGTCCGCATGGTCGGCGCGGGGCCGGACGAAGGCTTCGTCCGCGACCGCATCGCCGCGAGCGGCCTGACCGAGATCCGCATGGAGCCGCCCCGCCCCGCGCGGGAAGCCCTGCGCCGGGGGCGCATCCTCGTCCTGCCTTCGCGCGCGGAATCCCTGCCCTACGTTCTGATCGAGGCAGCCGCAGCCGGCGTGCCCATCATCGCCACCAACGTCGGCGGCGTCTCCGAAATCATGACCCCCTTCGCGTTCTCCCTGGTGCCGAGCGAGAACGCCGCCGCTCTCGCGGACGCCATCGAGACCCGGATGGAGGAGCCCCCGTCCCTCAGAAGCTTCACCACTGGCGTCATCCAGAACCACATCCGCGAGAACCTCTCGGTCCGGCGGATGGCCGAGGCCGTGGAGAGCAGCTATCGCGAGGCGATGCAAAGGCGCGGACTTACTTAAGCCTTCCGTTACTGAGCCCGGCTAAATCTCCTCTCTAAGTTTAGTGGACGCACGTACGCCTTGCGGCGAGCGCGCGGAGACGGAGTGCCTGTGAATGGTCCAGAAATCCGGCGAAAAGGCCGTCGAGCTGTCCGGATCGTTCGCGGACCGGGTGCGCTGGGCGTCCGATATCGGCCAGCGCCGAAAGCTGCCCGTCCTCGCCGAGGAACTCGCCTCCCACCCGTTTCGTCCATCTTATTCAGTCAACGTCGTCGCCGGCTTCGTGGCCATGGCGGAGTTCGCCGTGATCCTGTTGATCGGCATCGCCGTTCACGCGTTCTACCTGCAAGGCGGCGTCTTCGTCCCTCTGCCCTATTCCGCGATGCTCATTGGCGGAGCGGTCGGCCTCGTCGCCGCAAACAAGGTGACCGGCGGCTATGAGCTCGCCTCGTTACGCACGCCTGCGTTGACCTTGCTCAGGACGCTCGCGCTCTGGACCGTCGTGGTGTTCGCCTGCGTCGTCGCAATGTTCCTGGCGAAGGTCTCCCAGGACGTGTCACGCGTTTGGCTGACGGCCTGGTACGTGCTGGGCCTGTTCGGCCTCATGGCCGTGCGCCTTGCAGTGTTTTTCCCGATCAGGGGCTTGATGTCTGCGGGTCGCTTCGACCGCCGAACGGCGCTTGTCGGGGGTGGCCAATCCGCCGAGGCGCTCGTGCGCGCCCTCGACGCCGAGGAACACCGCGACGTCCAGATCGTCGGAATCTTCGATGACCGCGACGAGGACCGATCCCCCGACATGGTGGGGGGCTACCCGAAGCTCGGCAACACGGACGACCTGATCGAGTTCGTGCGCCGGACGCACCTTGACCTTGTGATCTTTACGCTCCCGATTTCAGCCGAGGAGCGTATCCTGGAAATGCTGCGCAAGCTCTGGGTTCTGCCGGTCGACATCAGGCTCGCCGCACACCAGTCGAAGCTGCGCCTGCGGCCGCGCAGCTATTCCTTCATCGGCTCGGTTCCCGTGCTGCCGGTTTCGGACAGGCCGATCGCTGACTGGGCGGTCGTCAACAAATGGCTCTTCGACAAGATCGTCGGCAGCCTGCTGCTGGTCCTGTTGTCACCCCTCATGCTTCTCACCGCACTGGCGGTGAAGCTCGACAGCCGCGGCCCAACGTTTTTCAAGCAGAAGCGCTACGGCTTCAACAACGACGTCATCGAGGTCTGGAAATTCCGCTCGATGTATCACGAGCAGGCCGATCCCCTGGCCACGCGCCTCGTGACCAGGAACGACCCACGCGTCACCCGGGTCGGACGCTTCATCCGCAAGACGTCGCTCGATGAGTTGCCTCAGCTCATCAACGTCGTCTTCAAGGGGAACTTGTCGCTCGTCGGGCCCAGGCCCCACGCCGTGAACGCGGGCACCCACGATCGACGCTATGACGACATCATCGACGGCTACTTCGCACGCCACCGCGTCAAGCCCGGCATTACCGGCTGGGCGCAGATCCGAGGCTGGCGCGGCGAGACCGACACCGTCGAAAAGATCCAGCGCCGTGTCGAGCACGACCTCTACTACATCGAGAACTGGTCGGTGATCTTCGATCTCTACATCCTGATGATGACCCCGTTCGCGCTGACGCAAACTGAGAACGCCTATTGAGCGAGGCCGCGCTCGCCATCGGCCACGGACATCGCCGTCTCGTCTCGGCCGGGGCTCTGCAGCGGCAATGCCTTTGGTGGCTCCTCGCGAGCGGCTGCATCGCCTTCATCGAGCCATCCCCCTACGAGGTCGCTTTCCTCGCAACAGTGCTTGTGTTCTCCGCAACGGGCTTGCGGCTGACGCGCGAGAGCCTGCCCCTGCTCGGCATGCTGCTCGTCTACAACATCGGGGGAGCCGTATCCCTGCTGCCTTACCTTGACGAGCAGCTCTCCGTCACCTTCGTCGCGATCTCCTTCTACCTCGCGGTGACGGCCGTCTTCTTCGCCATCATCATGCTGGACGATACGCAGCGACGCCTCGAAGCGATCGAGCGGGGCGCCGTCACGGCGGCCGTGGTCGCATCCGGCGCCGCGATGCTCGGCTTCTTCGATCTCGCCGGGCTTGGCGCAGCCCTCACCCGCTACGACGGGTCCCGCGCGACCGGAATGTTCAAGGACCCCAATGTGCTCGGGCCCTTCCTCGTGCTCCCCAGCCTGTTCCTGTTCCAACGGCTTCTGACTGGCGGCTCTCGGCGGCCGCTGCTGAACCTCGCTTTGGTGGGATTCATCGGCTTCGGCGAGCTGCTGTCGTTCTCGCGCGGGGCCTGGGGCGACTATGTGGCGGGCATTCTGCTGCTGGGGGGCCTGATCTTCTTGACCTCTCGAACCGCTCAGCTGCGGCGCAGGATCGTGCTGATCGCCATGGGTGGGCTTTGCCTTGCGGTCGTCCTCCTGATGGCGGCGCTGTCGTTTCCCAAGGTCAGGGCCATGCTCGAGGATCGCGCCTCGCTGAGCCAGAGCTACGATGTCGGCGAGACTGGGCGCTTCGGCCTGCAGAAGCGCTCCATTCCATTGCTGCTGGAAGAGCCGAACGGCTTCGGCCCCCTGAAATTCCGTACCGTGATGGGCGCAGACCCCCACAACGTCTACATCAACGCATTCGCCTCCTATGGCTGGCTCGGCGGGGTCGGTTACCTCGCGCTGGTTGCGTCCACGCTGCTGCTGGGCTGGCGGATCGTTTTCCAGCGCACGCCATGGCAGGGCTGGGCCATCCCGATCTGGGCCGCGCTGTTTCCCCAGATCATCCAGGGCCTCCAGATCGACACCGACCACTGGCGGCATTTCTGGCTGATGACGGGGCTGGTCTGGGGTCTCGCCGCCGTCAACGAGCGCTGGCTGAAGGCGGGGCGAGGCGTGCAGCCGCTCCCGCCTCAGGCGGCCTTGCGGCCGTCGCCGAGAGCGGCGTCGTAGACACGCAGCAAAGCCTCGACATGGCGCTCGGTGGTGAAGGGCCGCCCCCAATAATGCAGGTGTGCTGCGTGCGACATTCGTCTCGCGACGCCGTCGTCCAGCAGCTCGCGCATGGCTGCGACAAGGCTCTCGACGTCGGCCGAGCGGAACCACAATCCGGTTTCGCCATTCAGGACGGATTCCCTGCCCGCGCAGATATCGCTGACGATCACGGGAGTGCCCAGGGCCAGCGACTCCAGGACAGAGAGCGGCTGGCCCTCGTACCAGACCGATGGGAAGACCATCGCCCGGGCTTGGGACAGGAGGCGGCGCGAACCAGCCTGATCCTGCCAGCCCGGGTAGATCATCTCGGGATAGGCGGCGCGAAGCTCATGCTCGGTCGGCCCACTGCCCGCGATGACCGCGATCTGCCCCAGCCTCCGCGCCGCCTCGGCGAAGAACGCGACGCCCTTCTCCGGCGAAAGCCGTCCCAGGAAGACGAACGGACCCGGCGCGACCGCCGCGTCCCGTGGACCGGGATCCTCGACGGAGACCGGATTGTCGACGCGGTGAAAAGTAACGCCGGGGAGATACGGCGCCATGATCTGCTCCTGCAGCGCGCTGAGCGTGATCATGTGGGAACTGATCGTACGCAGGCCGCTCCAGTGGTTGACGACAGCCTGGCGTGCCGCGCGGTAGAGCTTGTGCCCATAGCTGCGGGAATCGCAGTTGTGCAGGAGGCATTTCAGCGACATCGGCTCGCGTGTGCATGCGGTCGAGCGGGGAAAATCGAAAAAGCCGCCGTTTGGACAGGCTAGCGAGTACTCGTGGAGCGTGGTCACGGCAGGCACGCCAGAAGCCGCGATCGCCGCGCCGACCGAGGGCGACAGAGCCTTCGCCCAGGCGTGCACATGAACGATCGTGCCGCGCGGATCGCACGTGGCGAGCAACTTCGACAGCTGTTGGGCTGCGGTCCGGTTCCAGAAGGCCTGGACCGCATAGGCGAGCGACGAGCCTGCCGAGTGAGCGTCCTGCTGATCCAGGCACACGACTCCTACGCCATGCGCTGCGAGCGCTGGATCCACCGGACCCACAGCCGCGAACAGGGTGACCTGATGACCGGCGCGCCGCAATCCGAAAGCGCTGTCGAAGGCGACGCGGGATTGCCCGCCGCTGACATGGGCGTTGTCGACGATGAGCACGACGTGCATGACATGTTCCGGCAAGCCGGCAAAGCCGCGCGGCGCAGATCGAAGGTCCCACAAGGGCGTTAAAACAGCGTGGAAGAGAGCGATCGATCGAGTTTGCCCGCGGCGTCCTGAGGTGCGCCTGTCTCGGCCGCACCTCAAGAATCTGGCCACGACGGCTTGCGCCGCTCTCCGCCCGACTCTATAAGCCGCGCAGTCGGAGTGTAGCGCAGCCCGGTTAGCGCACTAGTCTGGGGGACTAGGGGTCGTGGGTTCGAATCCCGCCACTCCGACCATCTAATCGACGGAAAATTCAAGAGATTTTGCAAATGCCCCGCCCTCATTTGGTGGGGCGTTTTCGCATGTGGGCACGTATCGGGCACAGAGCAGCGATGCAGATTGCGGGGCTGGGCACATCTCTGGGCAGAAGCCGAGATTCCGCGGCTGGTCCTGCCTTGCCCGAAAGGTGAAGCTTCGGCCGCCTCGTGCGGTATTCCGCGCAACGCAGGCACGACCTTCGTGCGACTGCCGGGCGCTTCGGATGTACAAGCGCCCGGCGGTCGAAGGGGGACGGATCCGGGGCGGCGTTTACCGCAGGGTCGGCCTACGTCGCCAGTCCGGTCGAGCCTAGCTACGCGCGTTGCTTCCAGCTCATGGAATGCGACGATCTCCGTCTCCTCCAGCCGTCGGTTCTGGAATGACGCGGAACGGGCGCTTCGGGTCTCAACTCGATCAGCGGGCGCCGCCCTCAAGCGCCAATGTCGGAAAGAACAGACCGACAGCACAAAGATACAGCTCGTGTGTTACCGTGCGGCGTTTTCCCGAAACCTTGTGGGGATGAGAAAATGGCTAAGCTTAAGCAAGCAGCATCAGCTAACTCCCTCGCTCTACCCCTTCCTTTCGTCTGTGTGTTCGCAGTCGTTTCGCTCGCACTCGTTGGTATAGCTACAGCCCAGCAGGATAAGTATACAGTGAAGGTCCCCGGCGGCTTGGAATTCTCAGAGTTCCGGGGTTACGAGGGGTGGCAAGTCGTTGCAACCAGCCAGAATGACAAAGCTGTCGCGGTGATAGTTGCGAATCCGGCCATGATAGAAGCTTATCTGGCGGGAATACCAAATAACGGAAAAGCTTTCCCGGATGGTGCGAAAATGGCGAAGGTCCACTGGCTACCGAGAAAAAACCAGTTTTTTCCGGATACAACAGTTCCGGGGGAACAGCACGACGTGGACTTTATGGTAAAGGACAGCAAGCGTTTTGGTGACAGCGGAGGCTGGGGGTGGGCCGCGTTCAAGTTGGATGCTTCAAGCAATACGTTCTCACCCTTCGACATCAATGATCAGCCGCCTCAGGCGAACGACGCCAAATGCGGCTTTGCGTGTCATACGGTTGCCGACAAGAAGGACTTTGTCTTCACTGACTATGCAAGAAGGTGATTGCCACGTCGCTACCCAGTCCAGCCGTGACCGCGGGCTAGGTTGCGCCATTGCGCCCGCTCGGGACGATCTACAGTCGCCGCACCTCGGATGTACAGGGCGGCGGCAGACGATGGTCTCCTGAGTGCGGAGACGGTGAGTGTCGCTGATCATCCGACAGGCCACAACCGCTGACGCGAATAGCTCCGAGAGACGCATTGGCAGCTCCTGAGCGGAGCATATCGTGGAACCGCCCCCTTAGGCTTGGGGTCGCGAGTTCGGAAGGGATGCCGCGACGGCCCGCCAAGTCGCAGTGTTTGCGGGAGAGGACTCGGAGACCGAGGGGTGCTGACTGGTCCGTGAGACGATCAGCGGCGGTTCAGGAGGGCGGAGCAGAGCAAGTGATCTCCACCCACGGCCGCCGCCGACTGTCGTACACTGACACATCCGGTGCGCCGAATTCTTCGCCGGCGAAGCTGCCCATCGCGACTGCGACGAGTTCGGGGCGGGCCTCGTGCCGCCAGGAAACTGTCGAACCGCACTCCGGACAGAAGGTGAAGGTGACGGTTGCACCGCTGTCACCCTGCCGGCTGAACGGCTTGCCCTCCCCGTAGCTCCGGACCTGGTCGCGTGGGAACCACAGTTGGGCGCCGAAGACGCTTCCGGTGCGGCGCTGACACTCCCGACAATGACATACCGAGATCCGGACAGGATCTCCTGAGCAGGTAATCTGAAGCGTGCCGCAGGCGCAGGTTGCTGTGCGCTCCATTCATTCGTCTCCACGATTGGGGACGGCGGCCAGCCCGCCCATGAAGTCGTGTGCAAGGGTCAAAGCGGCGTCGTCGGCCTAAGGGCAATCAGCATGCACTGGCAGGAAATGCACAGGATACGTGGCGGGACGGGTGGAATACTGACGCCTCGCTCGATCTCACGCATTCGGCTGGATCGGGGATGGCGCTCCACCTCCGCGAGGCCAGCCGTTCGATTGGCAGCGGGATGTACATGCCGAGGCTGAACCCTACGAAACGACTTTGGATGCGACCAGCCACACGAGAACCAGGCCAACGATATTGAGGAGCTTATGCGCGAACAAGCCGATGCAAATGCCGGCCGCTAGATAGATGGCGTTCGTCACACAGCACCTCCTCTCCGGAACTCGACGCGCGCGACACGCTGGCATCATAGCAGCAGCTTTGTCTCGGCCTAGTGTCGTGAGAGTTCCTTTTACCCACCGAGGGGCACCAGGGTCCTCGAGGAGGCCACAGTCCGGCAACGCTCCGGGGCTGGCAGGACGCTTCGGCGGGTACAACGCGCGGCGCCCGCCGGTCCGAAGGCCGGCGGGGTCAGATCATCTCAGGGGGACGGCTGCGAGCGGTGCGCCCGGCCGCACCTGGCGACTCAGTGGACGATCGATCCGCCCCAATCCGTGATGGGAGGCGTCTGAGCTCCACCACAGCTCACGCGGACCGACTCGGAGAAATTGTAGGGATTCGCTCGCACGTCCGAGCAGCTGCTGTCACGGGTGACGATCGTCCGGGGGCCAGCGGCGGCAGAATAGCCCAGGGCGGCAGAGTGGCGGCATTCCGCCACGACCCGGCGATTGTAAACCGACGGGTTGGCCTGCACGTCCTGGCAAGACACGCCTGCAGGCTGTCCAGACGTCAATGCGAAGGCCGGTGCCGGCGCGGTCAAAAGCGCCGCGGCAATGAGGAGAGATGTCGTCTTCATCGAAGGTCTCCTGCTTTTCCCCAGTCCCACCGGAACTCCGGCGACGCGATGATACATTAGTCAGACTAATGTCGATTTCGTCTTCATCAACTCTGCTTCAAATTATGAACGCGAATTCATGCGAATACACAGGATCGTGAAGAAGGTTGCGCCGCATCTGGCCACTGCCTGACAAGCGTCGCCCTGTTGCACAGCCTTGGGTGATATCGGTCAAGAATCCCGGTGCGGGTTCAGCACCACATGAAAGAAATTTAATGATCGCCAGAGCGAGCGGGGCCGGAGGTCGGCCCTCCGAGGTAAACGCCCCGGCGGCATCGGCGCTTTCATCGGCGCAGAACCGTCGCGATCTGTCGCGATAAGGCTAGACGCTCGCGCATCGACGGCTATGCTGCTCGTGATGGTTCCCTTCGGGGATGAAGAGGGAATGCGGTGCGGGCTTTCGCCCAATGCCGCGGCTGCCCCCGCAACTGTGAGCGGAGAGCGACTTCGGAATATCCACTGGCTGAAAGGCTGGGAAGGACCGAAGGAGCATCGACCCGCGAGCCAGGAGACCTGCCATCAGATGACCACAACACGGACGGGGTGTCCGGAGGGGTGCGGAACGCGGAAGTGGTGCTACTCAGCGCCGTTGAACCGGATCCAACCCGACGTTCCCCGGTCGATCAGGAACCCGGGGTGAGAACATGTTTCAGCAAGCCGTCCAGACCGCATCGGTCGCAGCACTTCCGCGTTCGAGCAGCGTGGTGCTGCAGGCGATGTTCGCCATCGTCTTCGGCGCGTTCATCGTCGGCATGGCCGGGTTCTCTCACATCGAAGCGATTCACAACGCCGCTCACGACATTCGGCACTCCAGCGCTTTCCCCTGCCACTGATCGCTGAGATGTCGGTGTTTCGCTCCATCGTCTTCAGCGCCGCCCTCTCAGGCCTCATTGTGGGCGTCGCTGTCACTGCGGTGCAGCACCTCGGCACCGTCCCGCTGATCCTCAAGGCCGAGGTGTATGAGCGCCAGGCCGAGGCGGCCGAGGCCAAGGCAGCGCCGGTCCCGGCGACAGAACAGGCGCGGCCCCTGGAAGCTGCTCGAGAGCATGCCGCTCATGATCACGCCGCTCATGATCACGCCGCAGCCGCGTGGACCCCTGCAGACGGGTTCCAGCGCAATGCCTACACCTTTGTCTTTAATGTGCTCGAATGGATCGGCTTCGCCATGTGCCTGGCGGGCGGTCTCGTGCTGTCGCGCCGCGCGGTATCGTGGCGGGAGGGATTGCTGTGGGGACTTGGCGGCTTCGCCGCATTCGTTCTCGCTCCCGGTCTCGGGCTTCCGCCGGAACTTCCCGGGGTTCCTGCCGCCGATCTCGGCGCCCGGCAGATCTGGTGGCTCGGCACAGCGGCGGCGACCGCGGGCGGGCTCTTCATGCTTGCGTTTCGCCCGTCCCTGGCCTGGGCGGTTGCCGCTCTCGGGCTTATCGCCCTGCCCCATCTAATCGGCGCACCGCAGTTGCAAAATGCGGAGTCATCGATTCCCGATGCGCTATCGCGGCAGTTCGTCGTAGCCGTCACGCTGACGACCTTCCTGTCCTGGACGCTTCTCGGTGGGCTCTCCGGCTATTTTCTCACGAAGTTTCCTCCGGAGCCCGCCGCACGCTGAGGTCGGCTCTCCTGACGTCCCTGCTGGTCAGGTGAAAGCGAGACCCGGGCGGAATCGCACGAGCGTCGATCTTCTCAGCGGCTGCGCGCCGGAACCGGTCCTGATTCACCTGGAAATAGGCCCTGCACGCCTCGGGGGCGGGCTCGTCACGGTGAGAGCGCGAACCACTCAAAAGCACGCGGAACGCCCGGCGGTGCACCACGCATTCCGCCCGGTGCCCCGCCGGTATGAAGGCGAGCGAGTCGATCTCGCTCCTCCAAGTTTCCGCTTCGTGCATGAGCCGTTTCGCCGATCCGTCCCGGCCTTCGCCAGTTGGCACCATCGGCAACCATGCGATGCGGGCCTTGCAGGTTCAAGCGGTGGGCCGATGGGACCCACCGCCGTTCAGTTCAGGCTTTGAAGCGGCTGGCGTGGTCCTTGGCGTATTCAGCCAGCGAACGCGGCTTGTGGCCGGTCAGGAGTTCGACGTTGCCAGTCAAGCCGGCGGCCCAGCCATTTGCGACAGGCTCGTAGATCGCCGCGAGAAATCGGGCGTAGCCCTCCGGCACGCCGGCCCCGGTGAGGGCTCCGACGAACGTCTCCGCATCGACCGGCGTGTAGGCGATGGTCCGCCCCGTGGCCCTGCTCAGGATTTCGGCAGCGTCGAAGTAGCTCAATGCTTCCGGACCCGTGAGATTGTAGGCCTTGCCGTCGAACCGGTCGGTAGTGAGCAGCGTGGCGGCGCTGGCGGCGATGTCACGGACGTCGATGAAGCCGCAGCGACCCTCGCCAGCGGGCACCGCGATGACGCCGTGCTGGATCCCATGCAGCCAGTAGTTATGGAAGTTGTCGGAGAACCAGTCGGGCCTAACCACAGCCCAACGGGCGCCCGAGCGTTCCAGCAACAGTTCCACCTGCCGGTAGGGGATCGAGTCATCGGATTCGACGCCCTTGGCCGTCTGCAGGACCACTTTGACGTTGCGGGTGGCGGCGGCGTCGATGATCGGCGAGAGGAAGCCGACGGGGTCGGTCTGGCCCGCCGGGGTGATCACGTAAAGGCGATTCACCCCGTCGAGAGCTGCGGGATACGTCGAGGGATCTCCATAGTCGAAGTGAACGCCTTCCGCGCCTTCCGGCGCCTTGCCCGACCGGGAGCCTACCTTCACGGACTCTCCTTTGAGGACCAGAGCCGCAACGAGCGGCCCCCCGACATTGCCGGTGCCGCCCAGAACCAGAATCTTGCCAGCCATTTTACGCTCCTCTAGAGTGGTATCGATGAGAAACCTTGTTTCGATGCGTTAGCGGTAACGGAACGAAACCACTCCCGCAAGACAGCACCCGGAAGTCACGAGGTGACCTTCGGGAAACCGGAATGCGTGTTGGCCGGGAGAAGAGTTGAAAGGTGGCCTGTGATGCGCGGCAACAGCCCGACGGAAGCACAATCCAGGACGTTCGACGTTTTTGCGGCGGGATGTCCCACCAGGGTGGTTCTCGACCGGATCGCCGACAAGTGGGCCGTGTTGGCTCTCGCCCGGCTGTCCCATGGGCCGGTTCGCTTCAATCAATTGCGGCGGGAGATCGAGGGAGTCTCGCAGAAGGTCCTCTCCCAGACGCTGAAGAAGCTGGAACGGGACGGCCTCATTCGGCGTGAGGCGTTCGCGACGGTGCCGGTGACCGTCGAGTACTCGATCACGCCCTTGGGTCGCACGCTGACCGCAACAGTGGAAGGGCTGACCCGCTGGGCGGAGGAAAACATCCAGGCCGTTCTGCAGGCGCAGCAGCGCTATGACGAGGGGCCAACGCACCGGCCGTGACGCCTGTCTGAGATCCGCTCACGCCTCGCGCGGCCTGCTCCTGAAGCCAGAGTACGCGCCCATCAGCCGGATCCTTACCCCCGCCACGTCCGCCGCCAGGAAAACGGCCGCGTAAGCTGCCCCGCCCAGAACGATCGCTGCCGGGAGCTCCACCACTGGTGACAACATGCCACGCCAGGGCCAGAGCGCCGCGACCATGGCCAAGCACCCCGCGACGACCCAGGCGACATCCCAGATCCGTACGACGTTCCGCAGGACCGGAAACGCCAAGGCCAGCGTGAAGCCGAGGGCCACGAGCATGCCGCCGGATTGAGCCCACGCAAATCCGCCTGGACCGAGGATGCGCGGAAGGACGGCCATCAGGACGACGCTCGCCGACAATCCCGTGAACGCCGCAAGCACGAGCGGAGCGGTCCGCCTGCTGAGCTGGAACACTGCGCTGAGCGCGCTGGTGATCAGGCATTGGGCCAGAACGGCAGGCAGAAGAAGAACGGAATAGGCAGCAAAGCCCTCTCTGAAAGCCGGAGGGACAAGGATGCCGACCAGGGAAGGCGTCACCAGCCAGAAGCCAACGGCGGCGGGCAGCAGCGCCGCAATCACGATGACGACGTTCTGGCCCACCCGTATCTGAGCGGCCTCCCGGCCATGGTGCTCGTCGGTCAGCACGGCGAGCTGGAACAGGATGAATTCGAGCGAAGCTCCGATGGCGGCGACGACGCGGTACAGCGTGTCGAAAGCGAGCGAGAACTGACCCGCCTCTGCATATCCATACCGGCTGGCGAGTAGCCAGCGGCTGAGGAACGGGATCAGCTGATAGAGCACCACCGCCGCGACGATCGGCGCAGCATAGCGAAGGAAGTCGGTCAGTTGCGCGCGCTCGAACGCGCCGCCTTGCTCCCGGCGCAGCGCAGTGCGTACCGGCAAGAGCGACACGACAATCGAGAGCCCAAGTGCAATCAGAACGGCGTGAGCGTCGTGCAGCAGCGCGGCGGAACCAAGCATCCCGACGAAGCTCATCGCGTTCTTGGCGAGGACGATCCTCGCGTAAAGCCGGTCGAGAAAACGGGCGCGGGCCAGTGCGCAGGCATAATCGAAGACGCCATGGAGCATCCCCACGATCAGGGTGAGGCTCAACAGCGTTCCCGGCATGCCATAGCCGGGCCACGCAACCGCGGTCACAGCCGCAACGCCTGCGACGCCGATCGCCAGCCGCCACAGGCTGCGATCGAGCGTGGCGCGGATCGATGGTGTCGCTTGGGTCGCCCTTTGGGACGTGAACCGGGCAGCGGCCATGCTGAACCAGGTGAAGGCGACGCCGTTGACGAGGACTGCCACGGCGGCGGCCAGCGCATAGCGCCCGAACTCCTCGGGAGCGAGCACGGCCGCGACCAGGAGGTTGAGCAGAAAGTTCAGTCCGGCATTGACCAGGAACGTCGCAGCAAAAAGCATGTGCAACGCTCGCATGGTGCAAGCAAAAATTGCGTTACAGCACGCCGACCCGCCTCAATCAGCCCCGGTGCGCGCCAACACTCCACGAGTTCCACGGTCAGAGACTCGCAAAGTCGACCCCGCATCGCCATATGGCTGGCGTCGGGACCAAAGGATCCCTGAGGAACATGAGCAAGACGATGAAAACTCCCTCGACTGCAGCACGCGTGGTCGTCGCGACAATCGCCCTGCTGGCGCTCGGAATCGCGACCGCGGAGGCGCGCCCCGGTGGCGGCGGGAGCTTCGGCAGCCGCGGCGGGCGGACTTTCTCCGCTCCCCCATCCACCATGACCGCGCCGCGTCCGGCCGCGCCGATCGAACGTTCCATCACGCAGCCGAGCATGCCTTCCCCGGGCATGACCGCTCCCGCCGCGGGGCGGACCGGCGGGTTCTTCGGCCGTCCCGGCTTTGGTTCTGGCCTCATTGGCGGCCTCCTCGGCGCAGGCTTGATCGGCATGCTGTTCGGCAACGGCATGTTCGGTGGCATGGGCGGTTTTGCCTCGTTCATCGGTTTGCTGCTTCAGGCCGCGTTGATCTTCGGCCTGGTCAAGCTGGCGTTCTGGTATTTCCGGAGCCGGCAGCAGCCCGCGATGGCGGGCGGGCTTCAGCGGCAGGACAGCGGCGCCGGCCCCATGGGCGGCGGACTGGGGAACGCACTGGGCGGCATGGGCCTGGGCCGCGGCGCCTCCGCCGCGCAGGGCCGTCCGGCCTCGAGCGAGCCAGTCGACGCGATCGGCATCGGTCCTGCAGACTATGAGGCGTTCGAGAAGACGCTCCTCGCCATCAACGCGGCGTGGGACCGCGAAGACGTCGATGCGATGCGAAACTTCGCCACGCCTGAAATGGTCGCCTACTTCCGCGAGGATCTCGCCGCCAACACCCAGCGCGGCCTTCACGATCGCGTTGGCCAGGTGAAGCTGCTGCAAGGCGATCTGGCTGAATCCTGGCGCGAAGGGACCACCGACTACGCCACCGTGGCGATGCGGTTTTCGCTCCTCAACGCCATGATCGAAAAGGCCACCGGCCGCGTCGTCGAAGGCGACTCGAACCGCCCGAAGGAAGTGACGGAGATCTGGACCTTCCGCCGGGACTCGCGCGGGCCTTGGGTGCTCTCCGCCATCCAGCAGGCCTGACGACTGATCACGAAAAGAGGCGCAGCGATGCGCCTCTTTTTTTGCCTCACCCCAGCACTCACGCCGGCGCCACGACCTCCCGCGGATTGATGTCCATGCGCAGGAGCCGGTGCACGGACCGGGACGCCGCGACCTCGCCTTTCTCGGCGTAGGCTTCGTGGTTCTGCTCGATGTCGTCGAGCGCGTAGAGGTAGTTGACCATCAGCCCGTGCGACTGTCGCACAGCCTTGGGTGAGAGGTCTCCAAATGCGTTGAGCCGCTCCAGCCTGGCTCCGTTGCCGAGATGGAAGCGTGCAACGGGATCGACGGGCCGTCCACCGGATCCCTTCGCCTTGAGGAAATAAACGGCCGCCGATTGCAGAAGCGCCCCGCGCACGGCGTCGCGCCGCTCGGGGTCGTCGCTCCAACCCAGCTCGTCCAGTGCGTCCAGCGCCTCGCGTGCATCCTCGGACAGCAGGTCCGTAGCAGGCCCGCCAGCACCGTCTGCCTCCGTTCGAGCGGCTTGTCGCTGTTCCGCGAGCCAACGGGAAAAACCGGGCACGGGCGACAGGGTGACGAAGGTCTTCAGGTTGGGCAGATCGCGCTTCAGATCCTCGACAACTTGCTTGATCAGGAAGTTGCCGAAGGTGACCCCTGCCAATCCCTTCTGTGTATTGGAGATCGAGTAAAACACGGCCGTTGTGGCGTCCTTGGCCGGAATGGGCTTTCTGTCCGTTTCCAGCAGGGGGCCGATGGCGTCGGGAATGGCGGTCGTGAGCGCCACTTCCACAAAAATCAGCGGCTCATCGACCAACTGCGGGTGAAAAAACGCGAAGCAGCGGCGATCGCTGGGCTCGAGCCGGCTTCTCAGGTCGTTCCAGTCGCGAATTTCGTGGACTGCCTCGTAGCGGATGATCTTTTCCAGGATGTTCGCCGGCGTACTCCAATCGATGGGCCGCAGCACGAGGAAGCCGCGGTTGAACCACGACGAGAACAGGTGCACGAAATCCGGGTCGAGCGCTCGCAACACCGGGTGGTCGCTCGTGAATTCGAGAAGGTCCGCACGCATGCGAACAAGGGCCGCGGTGCCCCCCGGCGCGAGATTGAGCCGCCGGAAGAGCTCCTGCCTCTTCGATTCCGCGGCGATACCGAGCGACGCGATGGCGTCCGGCGTCGGTTCGGCCTGGAACGCCGCGATGGCGGCTTCGAGCTTCGCACGATCCGGCCCGAAGCGTTCAGCCAGTGCCATCAGGAAGGCGACCTGGGCCGACGGAGACGCCGAGCGGTAGGTAGCCAGGATCGTGGAGGCGAGCACGACACCCGACGCCTCTCCCCGTCGCGACAGGAGCCGGTCGGCAAGCCGTGGGAGGTCGGTGCCGGCGACAGGCCCCTTCGGCAGCCCCAGAAGCGAGCGGCTTCGCTCGCTCAGGGTTTGCAGCATGTCATTGAAGAAGGACGACGGCATTCGGGGCCCCTATTCAGATGAACTCTATAGCGGGGCCGCGCCCGGGGCCCCGTCTGTTCAGTTCAACCACCGCGTTTCATCATGCCGCAGCCTCATGACACCGCAAGCACAAGTGGTGGGCGCAGCGCCCCGCCCGTCGCCAGTTGCGCTCGCAACCGATGCCGAGTGCGGACATGGGAGAATAAGGCTTACACCGCAATGCAGCACCGCATCCCGGCAAGTCGGTGACGGAAATAGCTTTGACGCTGCGCTCCTCAACGTCGACAGTGCGGGCCTCCGAAGCTTTCAAAGAGCCCGCCCGACATGCTCACGAACCTGCAGACACGCGACGTCGAAACCCTGATCCACCCCTACACCAATCTGGCGGCGCTGCGTTCCACCGGCCCGCTCGTCCTCGAGCGCGGAAAGGGCATATGGGTCTTTGACACCGATGGTAAGCCCTACATCGAAGGCATGGCAGGTCTTTGGTGCACCTCGCTGGGCTACGGCAACGAAGAACTGGTCGAGACCGCCCGGGAGCAGATGATGAAGCTCCCCTTCACGCATCTGTTCGGTGGCAAGAGCCACGACCCGGCGATCGAGCTGGCGGAGAAGCTGAAGGAGATGGCGCCGATGCCCGTCTCGAAGGTGCTGTTCGGCTCCTCCGGCTCGGACGCCAACGACACACAGATCAAGCTGATCTGGTACTATAACAACGCAATCGGGCGGCCGAAGAAGAAGAAGATCATCGCCCGCCTGAAGGGCTACCACGGCGTTACGATCGCGTCCGGCTCGCTTACGGGCCTGCCGAACAACCACATCGACTTCGACCTGCCGATCGCCAATATCCTGCACACGTCGTGCCCTCACTATTACCGTTTCGGACTCCCTGGGGAGACGGAGGAAGAATTTGCCACGCGCATGGCGGACGAGTTGGAGGAGCTGATCCTGCGGGAAGGTCCCGAGACGTGCGCCGCCTATATCGCGGAGCCCGTGGGCGGCGCTGGCGGGGTCACCGTTCCTCCCGCGACCTATTACGAAAAGATCCAGGCCGTGCTGAAGAAGTACGACATGCTCCTCATCGCCGACGAAGTGATCTGCGGCTTCGGCCGACTCGGAACGCCTTTCGGCTCCACCGCCATGGGCATGACGCCCGACACCATGTCGCTGGCCAAGGCGCTGACCTCGGCGTATTTCCCGCTGTCGGCCGTCCTGATTCCCGAGATGATGTACGAGGCGATGCTGGACGAGAGCCGCAAGATCGGCACGTTCGGCCACGGGAACACCTACGCCGGCCATCCCGTCGGCGCCGCGATCGGCGTCAAGACGCTCGAGATCTACGAGCGCGACGACGTGTTCGGGCATGTCCGGCGGATGATGAAGCCTTTCTGGGCCAGGCTGGACCGCATTCGCGAGCACCCGCTCGTGGGCGAGGTGCGCGGCAAGGGACTCGTCGCCGGGATAGAGCTCGTCGCCGACAAGTCGACGAAGCGATCCTTCGAGGCGAAAGCAGCGGTGGGGGCCAAGGCCACGGCTTTCGCGCAAGAGGAAGGTCTCATCGTTCGCAACCTCGGCGACACGGTTGCGGTCTGCCCTCCCCTCGTCATCACCGAGGACGAACTGGGCGACCTCTTCGACCGTCTCGACCGCGCGATCGAGCGGACCGAAGAATTCGTGCACCAGCAGAAACTGCGGGGCTGACCCGCCCGTCCGTGACAAAACGAACAGGAGCGGCCGGAGCGTTTGCTTAAAGGTCTCTTTACCGCGTCGGACCAAAGTCCGGGCCAGCGGCGCGCAGGGGGAGCGCGGTGGCGAACGCCACCGTTTCTCCACGTCCGCGCCATGGCCCGGCTCGATTGGGCGGTGAAGACAGTGCGCCCCCCAACTGGGCGGGGCTTTGCAAACGAGGACCTTGTGATGACGACCGAAATCCGCGCTGTGCCCCCGCGCACGCGCGTTGGCGAACGGGCGAGCAACTTCCATGAGCCTGCAGCGCTCAACGCCTATGGCCGCCACTTCCAGCAAATCGGGATCGCCTCCGTGGCTGCGGCGGCGGCGCAGGTGAAGCCGGGTCAGATGAAAAACCAGGACAAGAGCCGCCTCTCAATTCTGCGCTGGGAAGACGACGCTGCTTGACCAGCCCCGACCGGGCGCCGTGGAACCCCGCGTTTCCGGCCTGACGCGGCGAGCCGGTATCACCCGGCGCCGCGTGCTGGCCGGGCTTGCGGGGGCTTTTATTGGAGCGACGGGGCTGGCGGGCTATGCGTTCGGAATCGAGCCGCGCTGGCGGCTCGTGGTCCGACGCTATTCGCCCGCGCTGCCGCTCTGGCCAGCGGACTTCCCGCTCACGATCGCATTCCTCTCCGACATCCATGCGGGCGAACCGCACATGTCGCTGGAGCGGATCGCCGAGATCGTGGTACGCACCAACGCGTTGGGGGCGGACATCGTCCTGCTCGGTGGCGACTATGTGGCCGCCCACCGGTTCCTGATCCGCGGCTACAAGGCTCAGGATTGGGCAAAAGAGCTCGCCCCGCTTCGGGCGCCCCTCGGCGTTCACGCTATCCTGGGGAATCACGACTGGTGGCACGGCGCAGAGCCCCGATCGCGTCCGGACCGCGCGCGCGGCGTCTCACAAGCCATTCGGGACGTCGGCATCAATCTGTTGGAGAACGAGGCGTTGCCAATCTCCAAGGAGGGCCGCCGCTTCTGGCTTCTGGGCCTCGGCGACCAACTCGCCTACCCGCTCGGGCGTCATCGCTTCAAGGGGGTCGACGATCTCCCCCTCACCCTCGCTGGCATCACCGACGAAGCTCCCGCGATCCTGCTTGCGCATGAGCCAGACATCTTCGCCAACCAGCCGGCTCCCCGGGTCGCGCTCACCCTTTCTGGTCATACGCATGGCGGGCAGATCCGGCTGTTCGGCTGGTCACCGATCGTGCCCTCAGATTTCGGCGACCGCTTCGCTTACGGACATGTAGAGGAGGACGGACGGCATCTGATCGTCACCGGCGGGCTCGGCACGTCGATCGTACCGGTCCGGTTCGGAGTGCCGCCCGAAATCGTACTCATCCGGCTCGGCCAAGGCGAAGAAACGGCCTGAACTGGCAGACTCATCTCACTTGACGACGACCTTGGTTCCCGGCTGGACCCGATTGTAGAGGTCGATCACATCGATGTTGCGCATCCGGATGCAGCCCGAAGAGACGGCTTGACCGATTTTCTCTTCCTCGTTCGTGCCATGGATGCGGTACAGCGTGTCCTTGTTGCCTTCGTAGAGATAGAGAGCGCGCGCACCGAGAGGGTTGTCCGGGCCACCCTTTGTGTCGTGCACGTGGGGCCAGCGGATCTTCATCTCGGCCGGCGGGTGCCAATCGGGCCACTCGGCCTTGCGGGCGACGGTCGCCTCCCCGGTCCAGCCATAGGCTTCATCGCCCACAGCAACGCCATATCGCAGCGCCTTGCCGTTCGGCTCGACGTAGTAGAGGAACTTCGCCTTCGTATCGACGAGGATCGTGCCGGGCGGAAGACCGGTCGGGTCTTCGATGCGGTAGCGCTCGTACGGCAGCCAGATTTCGCTCTTGGGGACGAGCGACATATATTCCTGGTCACGCGCGCTCACCGTGGGAGCCGGAATGGACTCGTAGCGGCAGCCCGCGAGAACGAGGCCGACCAGAATGAGGATTCCGAGCTTTCCTGAAACCTTCATCGTCCGATATATCTCCGATCTCAACGGCTGCACGGTGCAAGACGAAGCTTAACAACTTCCGATCGCAACGGCTCCGCGACATCGCGGCCTCCCCGGGGGAGCGAGGGCGCCGCTTGACACGCCATGATTTGGATCAAGACGTAAGAAAACCTATTCCCCATAGACCGGGCAATAACCCTGATTGAAAATGTCACAAAGACAAAATTGGCGGGAGGCCCTGTGTCGACACTGTTCATCTCGCATCCGTGCTTTGTTCGCCACCAGACGCCACCGGGCCACCCCGAGCGTCCGGATCGGATCAGGGTTGTCGAACGGATTCTGGAACATGAGCGTTTCCAGTCACTTGCACGAGAAGCCTCGCCGCTTGCAACTTCGGAGCAGCTGATCAGGGTGCACCCCGAAAGTTATGTACGGGCGCTCGAAGACGCTTCGCCGCAAGAGGGCCTGATCCAACTGGATCAGGACACCACCATGTCGCCCGGCACGCTGGAAGCTGCGCTGCGTGCCGCGGGCGGTGCGATTCTCGCGGTCGACGAGGTGATGACGCGCCAGGTCGTGAACGCGTTCTCCGCCGCGCGGCCCCCTGGCCATCATGCCGAACGCGCCACGGCCATGGGCTTCTGTTTTTTCAACAACGCCGCAGTCGCCGCACGGCACGCCCAGGCTGTTCACGGAGCCGAGCGCATCGCCATCGTCGATTGGGACGTCCACCACGGCAACGGCACGCAGGACATCTTCTGGGGCGACTCCTCCGTCATGTACTGCTCCACGCACGAGATGCCACTCTATCCCGGAACCGGGGCCGCGAACGAGACCGGGGAACACAACACCATCGTCAACGTGCCGCTGCGCGCGGGCGACGGCGGCCTGGAATTTCGGGAGGCGTTCGAGGTGGGCGTCCTTCCGAGGATCGAGGCTTACCGGCCGGACCTCATCATCATCTCGGCGGGGTTCGACGCGCATGTGCGCGATCCCCTTGCCAATTTGAACCTCGTCGAGACTGACTTCGCCTGGGCGACCGCACAGTTGATGGACCTGGCGGACCGCTACGCCGGCGGGCGGCTCGTGTCGCTTCTCGAAGGGGGGTACGACCTGGAGGGGCTGAGCCGCTCCGTGGCGGCCCACGTCATGACCCTGATGCGGGGCGGATGACGATTGGCCTTGGTCGCCGGATTCGTCAGCCCTCGACGGTCTCGGTGGACGAGATCTCGATCCCAAATCCGGCGAGCCCCACGAAGGAGCGGCTCGACGAGGACAGGTTGACGATCGAGGAAACGCCGAGGTCGCGCAGGATCTGCGCCCCCAGGCCGATCTCTCGCCACTGGCGCTGGCGGACGGCCTCCGAATCGGATTCGCTTTCCACGCTCGTGAGAGGCACACCCGCCGTGCCGTCCCGGAGATAGACGAGGACGCCACGACCGGCTTTCTTGAAGCGGCCCAGGACCGCCTGCAGGCTCTTTCCGCCCTGCAAGGTGTCGGCGACCACATGGGCGCGATGCAGCCGAGTCAGCACGTTCCTGCCCTCGCCGACCTCGCCATACACGAAAGCGAAGTGCTGGACCGAGTCGAAAGGCGTCACATAGGCGTAGCCTGTGAGATCGACGGTGTCCGTCTTCACCGGAAAGGTGGCGACGCGTTCGACGAGTTTCTCGCGAGCCTGGCGATAGGCGATGAGGTCGGCGACAGAAATGCGCTTCAGACCATGAGCCTCGGCGAACGACGCGATCTGGGGTCCGCGCATCACGGTGCCATCGTCGTTCGCGAGTTCGCAGATGACTCCCACAGGCGGCAGCTTGGCCAGCTTGCAGAGGTCGACCGCCGCCTCTGTGTGGCCGGAGCGCATGAGCACGCCGCCGTCCTTGGCGATCAACGGGAAGACATGCCCGGGACGGACGAAGTCTCCTGCCCCCATGTTTCCATTGGCGAGCGCTCGGACGGTGTTGGTGCGCTGCTCCGCGGAAATGCCGGTGGTGAGGCCATGCTTCACATCGACAGAAACTGTGAACGCGGTGCCCAGCGGCGCGTCGTTGGCGGCCACCATGGGCGAGAGGTTCAGCCGCTTGGCCTCGCCGCTGGTGATGGGCGCGCAGACGATCCCGCAGGTGTTGCGGATGATGAAGGCCATCTTCTCCGGCGTGCAGTGCACGGCCGCGCAGATCAGATCCCCTTCATTCTCGCGGTCGTCATCGTCGGTGACGATGACGATCTCGCCGCGGGCGAAGGCTTCGATGGCGGAGACGACGGAATGGGGCACGGTGCGCTCCTCGATGGCCGGTCCGGCCGACACCAGGCCGGCAGGGATGAAATCGTTGGGGGTCACGGCGCCGCCGGTCTCGCGACAGATCAGCTCCGCCATGTCGCGGGACATCCACGCGGAGTCGCTGTTGCAGAGCTGCGTGATGGACGCCGGCGACACGCCGATGCGGCGCGCAAACTCGACACGCGATGACTTGTTGGTGCGCAGCCAGTCGGCGAGCTTCATGTCCCGCTTCGTAAGCCCACTAGAAATTCAGTGCAACTGAATTAGCTGCAAGCCAATGGGACCTTCTCGATTTCAGTCTGATTGAACAGTGTGGGGAAAAGGCCAGGCGCTTGTCTCACCCACCTGGCCTCGGTGGCGGAGAAACTGGTCAGCGATGACGCAGGCCACCATCGCCTCCCCCACGGGCACAGCGCGAATTCCGACACAGGGATCGTGGCGGCCCTTGGTCAGGATGTCCGTCTCATGTCCCTGCCGATCCACAGTGAGGCGGGGACTGAGGATCGAGGACGTCGGCTTCACCGCGAACCGAGCCACGATCGGCTGTCCCGTCGAAATCCCACCAAGCACGCCGCCGGCGTGGTTGGAGAGGAACAGGGGTCCGCCGTCATTTCCATGCCTGATCTGGTCGGCATTCTCCTCGCCGGTCAGCGAAGCTGAAGCAAATCCGTCGCCGATCTCGACGCCCTTGACGGCGTTGATGCCCATGAGCGCCGCTGCGAGCTCGGAATCGAGCTTCGCGTAGACCGGAGCCCCGAGCCCGGGCGGAACGCCCTCGGCCACGATCTCGATGACGGCGCCAATGGACGACCCTGCTTTCCGAACGCCATCGAGATAGGTTTCATAGAACGCCGCCATCTCGGCGTCGGGACAGAAGAATGGATTTCGGCCTACCTCGTCCCAATCCCACCGCGACCGGTCGATGGCGTGCGGACCCATCTGCACCAGCGCACCCCGCACGATGAGGCCCGGTACGACTTTGCGCGCAATCGCGCCCGCCGCCACGCGGGCCGCCGTTTCACGCGCTGAGGAGCGGCCGCCGCCTCGATAGTCCCGAACACCGTATTTCACGTCGTAGGTGAAGTCGGCATGGCCCGGGCGATACTTGTCGCGGATGTCGCCGTAGTCCTTCGAGCGCTGGTCGACATTCTCGATCATGAGCGCAATGGGCGTTCCGGTCGTCACCTGGCCGCCGGTCCGCTCGTCTTCGAACACGCCGGAAAGGATCCGGACCTCGTCGGGCTCGCGCCGCTGCGTGGTGAAGCGCGACTGGCCGGGCCTGCGGCGGTCAAGCTCAACCTGGATCTCCGCCTCCGTGAGAGGGATGCGAGGCGGGCAGCCATCCACGATGCAGCCCAACGCCTTGCCATGGCTTTCACCGAAGGTCGTCACGCGGAAGAGATGTCCGAAGGTGTTGTGAGACATGGCGCGATCAAGCGGTTGGTGCCGCGCCGGGGCGCGGCGGCTGCAGGCGTCGGGATCAAGGCGTCTTACCGGCAAAGCCTCGCCCCGGCAAACGACGGCCCACGAAGCGCGGTTCAGACCCAGTTGTAGCGGCCGTTCTCGATCAGCAGCACCCTGCCCTGCCAGATATCGATCGAGGGAGCCTGGGCCGGCGGGGCCGCGCACAGCAGGTACAGCACCGCCCGGGCGACGCCGCCATGACCGACCACGATGACGTCGCGATCGAGTTCCTCGGTCCAGGGCCGCACGCGCTCGGCCAGCATGGCGTAGCTTTCGCCGCCCGGCGGCACGAAGTTCCACTTGTCGCGTTCGCGGCCGCGCGCCGCATCGGGTTCGGCCTTGCGCACCTCTTTCCAGGTGTGGCCCTCCCAGCGTCCGAAGGATATCTCCTTCAGCCGATCCTCGATTATGAAGGAGTTCGGCTCCAGACCCAGCACTGTGCGCGCGATCTGCGCCGTCTCGCGCGTCCGGTGCATCGGGCTGACGAGCCACAGCATTCCCGCCGTGTCGATGGAAAGCGACTTCAGCTTGCGCGCAGCCTCTGCGGCCTGCGCGCGGCCACGCTCATTGATCGGGATTTCCTGCTGCCCTTGCAGGCGGCCTTCGGCGTTCCAGTCGGTTTCACCGTGCCGGACGAAGAGGATTCGATGCCCCGACGGCATCGCTCAGGCCTTGTCGAGCGTCAGGTCCGGCGCATCGGGGTTTTTCATGCCGACGACATGGTATCCGGCGTCGACGTGGAGGATTTCGCCGGTCACGCCGCGCGACATATCCGAGAGAAGGAAGGAGGCTGTCTCGCCGACCTCTTCGATCGTGACCGTGCGGCGCAGCGGGGCGTTGTACTCGTTCCAACGCAGGATATAGCGGAAATCGCCGATGCCGGAGGCGGCCAGCGTCTTGATCGGACCCGCGGAGATGGCGTTGACCCTGATGCCGCTGGGACCGAGATCGGCGGCGAGGTAACGCACGGACGCCTCGAGCGCGGCCTTTGCCACGCCCATGACGTTGTAGTGCGGCATCCACTTCTCGGCGCCGTAATAAGTCAGCGTCAGCATGGAACCGCTGCCCTGCATGAGCTTCTCGGCCCGCTGGGCCACAGCCGTGAAGGAGTAGCAGGAAATCAGGAGCGACTTCGTGAAGTTGCCCTCGCTGGTTTCGATATAGCGGCCGGTCAGTTCGTCCTTGTCGGAGAAGGCGATGCAATGGACCACGAAGTCGAGCTTGCCCCACAGCTTCTCGACCTCGGCGAAAACCGCGTCCATCGTCGCGGGATCGGTGACGTCGCAATGACCGACCACGGCGGCGTCCAGCTCTGCGGCGAGCGGCCGCACGCGCTTCTCCAGCGCGTCGCCCTGGTAGGTGAAGGCGAGTTCAGCCCCATGCGCCCGCGCGGCCCGGGCGATACCCCACGCAATCGAGCGGTTGTTGGCGACGCCCATGATCAGGCCGCGCTTTCCCGCGAGGAGCGAGGACGCCGGGGTGATGGAATCAGGCATTGGGACCGTGAGGCGGTTCGAGGAATTTGGCGGGCATCCATAGCCCAACCGCCCCTCCAGCGAAAGCGCTTCCATGGCGGGACCGGATCTGGGAGTGGGCGGCATGGGACACTGGGCGCGGGCCAGCCAGAATTCGCTTGAACATCGCACGGCGATCTGCGCAACCCACTGGCCGAAGGCGAGTTGCCTCCGTCAAGCGACGGATGTCTTCGCCGGCCCTTGATGGTATGAGAGGGTCGTGAAGGCGCGGCGAGTGTGTTCCGGCAGGCTTTATGGTCAATCGAGAGTCAACTAGCGACGCGGCGCCTCCGAAGATCGAGCCGGCCAAAATCGGCACGGTCGCGCCCATGCCGGATTCCGCGAGCGGATCGCACCATGCGGGCAGCCATGCGGGAAGCGCTGCGGAGGGGCATGAGGCGGCTGGTCACGCTCAAAGCCACGGCAGCCTGTTCGCTCTGACGCTCGGGTCCGTCGGAGTCGTTTACGGCGACATCGGCACGAGCCCCCTTTACGCATTCCGCGAAGCGCTTCTGGCGGCGGTGGGAAGCCATCACGCCCATCTCACCGGCCCGGTTGCCGTGCCGCGCGAAACGGTGCTCGGCGTCCTCTCGCTGATCGTCTGGGCGCTTCTGATCGTCGTCACCGCAAAATACGTGCTGATCCTGCTGAGAGCGGACAACAACGGCGAGGGTGGAACGCTCTCGCTGATGGCGCTTGCCCAGCGCACGCTGAAGAAGGGTCGTGGGTTCGTGCTGACGCTCGGCGTGATCGGCGCGTCCATGTTCTACGGCGACAGCGTCATCACACCTGCCATTTCGGTGCTCTCGGCCGTCGAGGGCCTGAAGCTGATCACGCCCGCATTCAGCGACTATGTCGTGCCCTGCACCGTCTTCATCCTCGTGCTTCTGTTTGCTGTGCAGAGCCGCGGAACCGCCAAGGTCGCAACGTTCTTCGGACCGGTGATGGCGGTCTGGTTCATCGTTCTGGCGCTCGGAGGTCTCGTTCACATCAGCGACGACCCGGGCGTCGTCATGGCATTGAACCCTATGCATGGGTTGTTCTTTCTGATCGAGCACAAGCTCATCGGGCTCGTCACTCTGGGCGCGGTGTTCCTGGCGGTCACCGGAGGAGAGGCGCTGTACGCCGACCTCGGCCATTTCGGCCGCCGTCCCATCCAGTTCGCCTGGCTGGGCTTGGTGTTGCCCTGCCTCGTTCTCAACTATTTTGGGCAGGGAGCGCTGATTCTGGCGGATCCCTCCGCCATCGAGAATCCTTTCTACAAGCTCTTTCCGGACTGGATGTTGATCCCGATCGTCGGCTTGGCGACCGCAGCGACGGTCATCGCCAGTCAGGCGGTCATCACGGGCGCTTTCTCGCTGACCCGGCAGGCCGTTCAGCTGGGTCTGCTTCCCCGCATCGAGATCCGGTTCACTTCGGAAACCCATTCCGGGCAGATCTACATCCCGCGCATCAACTCGCTGCTCCTGATCGGCGTTTTGATCCTGGTTTTCTTGTTCCGCTCGTCGAGCAACCTCGCCTCGGCCTACGGAATCGCCGTGACCACTACGATGGTGGTCGACGCCGCGCTGGCCTTCGTGGTGATCTGGCGGCTGTGGCACTGGCAGCCCTGGGCCGCGGCGTTGCTGGTCATACCCTTCCTGATGATCGACGGAACCTTCCTGGCCGCCAATCTCCTGAAGTTGCTCGACGGCGCCTGGGCGCCTCTCGCCTTCGCCTCGTTCCTCATCCTGCTGATGTGGACGTGGCGGCGCGGCACGCGGATTCTCGCCGACAAGACCCGGCGCACGGAGGTGCCGCTCGACATGCTGGTGCGCAACCTCGAGAAGAAGCCACCGCACCGGGTGCCGGGCACAGCCGTGTTCCTGACCAGCGATCCCGACTATTCGCCGACCGCGCTGCTCCACAATCTGAAGCACAACAAGATCCTGCACGACAAGAATGTGATCCTGACCGTCGCGACTGCCGACACCCCGCGCGTCTCCGACGAGGAGCGGATCACGATCACGCCCATCAGCGACCACTTCTCGCGCGTGAAAATGAAGTTCGGCTACATGGAGACGCCCAACGTACCGCGCGGCCTCGCCATCGCACGAAAGCTGGGCTGGACGTTCGACATCATGTCCACGTCGTTCTTCGTGTCCCGCCGCTCGATCAAGCCCGCCGCCCATTCCGGCATGCCACTCTGGCAGGACAAGCTGTTCATCGGGCTCGCCCGCAATGCCAGCGACGCCACGGACTTCTTCCAGATCCCGACCGGCCGCGTGGTGGAAGTGGGCACGCAGGTGACCGTCTGACCAGAGAGCCAGTGCTGCTCATGTCGGCTCTGCACGGGGTCAATCAGTAGAGGCCCTTGCGGGGATCCTCGGGCTGCTTCTCGCGCCAACGTTCCATCAACTCGTCGAGCGCAGGATCTTTCTCCGTCGGCAGGACGATCTCGATCGTCACCAGGAGGTCGCCCGCCGCGTCGCCGCCCGGCAAACCCTTGCCGCGCAGCCGCAGCGTCCGGCCGGACGACGAGTGTGCCGGAATCGACATCTCGACGGCCCCGTCCAGCGTCGGCACGCGCACCTTCGCGCCCAGGACCGCCTCATCGAGCCGCACGGGAAGGCGGAGGCGCAGGTTCTTGCCTTCCACCTGGAAGCGCTTGTCCGGCTTCACCTTAATGGTCACCAGCAGGTCGCCCGCCGGCCCGCCCATGGGGCTGGCCTGGCCCTGCCCTTTCAGCCGTATCGTCTGGCCGTCCTGGATACCGGCCGGGACCTTGACCTCGATCTCCCGGCCGCCGGGCATGCCCAGGCGCAAATGAGTGCCGTGCGCGGCTTCCGCCAGTGTGATCACGCCTTCGGCCTTCAGGTCTCCGCCCTGCACCGGGCCGCGCCGGCCCGCGCCGGCTCCTGAGAACAGGTCAGCGAAGATGTCTGCCGCGTCGAAACCACCGGCCTGGGATCGAAAGCCGCCGCCCTGGCCTCCCTCAAATCCGAAACCCTCGAACCCCGCGCGCTGACGACCGCCGCGCGCGCCCGCTCCGAAGCCCTCGAAGCCTGCGAAGCGCGGCTTGCCTTCGGCGTCGATCTCACCGGCGTCGAACTGCTTCTTCTTGGTTTCGTCCCCGATGATCTCATAGGCGTTGTTCAGCTCCGCGAACTTGTCGCGCGCCTTGGGATCGTCCTTGTTGCGGTCGGGGTGGTACTGCTTGGCCAGCTTGCGAAAAGCCTTCTTGATCTCCGCCTCGTTTGCGGAGCGAGCTACACCGAGCACCTCGTAGGGATCACGCATCAATCAGCCTCTCCGGCGATGGATCGGGGCGGCCAGGCCGCGCCCCACCGTTCAGCAAGCATGTGGGGAGCCTGTTGCCGATTCGCAACGGTCTCGGCACGCCGGATCCCGCCTTCCGCGGCTCAGCCGGCGTCCGTGAGCGACTTCACCTTCTGCAACCGCCACGCCCCAGCCCCGACCCGGCAGGCCGATCCGATCAGGAGCTTCTCCGGCCCGCCGGTGGCGACCGACGCCTTGAAAGCGCGGCAGACCCGATCGTCCCTGACATAGGCTGGCCCGGCGGCAGCGAAAACACCCCGCGCGCCCGTCTCGGGATTGGACCATTTCGTGGCCGCCCCCGCAAGCTGCGGATCAAGGGCCTTGTCCAGGGCCGTGCTGGCGAGATCCCAGTCGGATGGCGACAAGCCAGGCGACAGCATCGCGCTGTTTGGAGCGATGGAGGCCGTCGTCTCCGGCTCGGGTTCCGGGACGAGCGATGTCATCGGCAGGTTGATGGAGCACGCGCCAGAGAACGAGGCGAGCAGGCAGATCGGGAGCAGCCTAATCAACGACCGCAGGCCGCTGAAAGGCGACGCGGCGGTGAAAGAGCCGCGACATTGGTCCAACACGCTTCCTTCGATCGCCCGATGTCCCATATAACTTCGTACCCGGTCCCGCAGACGTCCGCACGACCGGGGCTCAGCAATCCGGCGTCATCGTCTGGCGTCGGCATTAAGCAGGTGGAAGCGTTAATGGCGAGTGACTTGCAAGACCTTAACGCCCCTTCCGGAGACGTATCGCCGTCCGTTGCCGCGGAGCAGCAGCCGACCGACGATCCCTTTCGCACGTTCGAATCCTGGATGGCCGAAGCGGCAGAGAAAGAGCCGAACGATCCCAATGCCATGGCCCTGGCGACCGTCGACGCCGAAGGGCTGCCGGACGTGCGCATGGTTCTCTTGAAGGGCTGGGACTCGGAAGGCTTCGTGTTCTACACGAACACACAGTCCGCCAAGGGCCGCGAACTCGAATCCAACCCCAAGGCCGCGGTCGTGTTCCACTGGAAATCGCTTCGCAGGCAGGTGCGCGTGCGCGGCCCTGTCGAGCGCGTCAGCGACGCGGAAGCGGACGCCTATTTCCAGAGCCGGCCCAGGGACAGCCGGATCGGAGCCTGGGCGAGCCAGCAGTCACGCCCGCTCGAAAGCCGCTTTGCCCTGGAAAAGGCCGTCGCGCTGACGGCCGCGCGCTATCCGGTGGGCGAGGTGCCGCGCCCGCCGCACTGGACGGGTTTCCGGATCCGGCCCGTCTACCTCGAGTTCTGGCAGGACAAGCCGTTCCGCCTGCATGACCGCCTGGTGTATCGCCGCCCCGAACCACGGGGCGGGTGGTCCACCGAACGCCTGTATCCCTGACCTGCGCCCACTGCTCGCAGGATCCCCTTGACGCACTCCCCCTGCCGGGGGATGCCTCCCATTTGGAGTCCCGCTCAAGGGCCTCCCGTAAACGAGATCGAGGACACGATGCCTTCGGGTTCCACTCCCGCCCCCAACGGACCGCGCCGCACGATGCTGCTGACGGGCGCGAGCCGCGGCATCGGCCATGCCACCGTGAAGCGCTTTTCAGCGGCCGGTTGGCGGGTGATCACCTGCTCGCGCCATCCGTTCCCGGAGAACTGCCCCTGGGAAATGGGGCCGGAAGATCACATCCAGGTCGACCTCGCAGACCCCGGCAGCACGGATCAGGCCATCCAAGAGATCCGCTCCCGCCTCGAGAGCGGCCTTCTCGACGCGCTGGTCAACAACGCCGGCATCTCGCCGAAGGGACCCGGCGGCTCCCGCCTCAGCACCATCGACACGGCCCTGGCCGATTGGCAGCGTGTGTTCCAGGTCAATTTCTTCGCGCCCGCTTTGCTGGCCCGCGGACTGATGGTCGAGTTGGAACGGGCCAAGGGCTCGGTGGTGAACGTCACCTCCATCGCAGGGTCCCGGGTGCACCCCTTCGCCGGCGCAGCCTACGCGACGTCGAAGGCCGCGCTCGCGGCGCTGACGCGTGAAATGGCGGCGGACTTCGGTCCGCACGGGGTTCGCGTCAACGCCATCTCGCCCGGCGAGATCGACACGTCCATCCTGTCGCCGGGTACCGACAAACTCGTCGAGGTGATCCCGATGCGGCGTCTCGGGACGCCCGAGGAGGTCGCCAAGGCGATCTATTTCCTGTGCACGGACCAGTCCAGCTACGTGCATGGAGCGGAGATCCACATCAACGGCGGACAGCACGTCTGAACGGATCGCCGTGACCGAGAACCGCCTCTACCCCGATCGACCCTTCCTCGCCGCCAGCGTCGCGGTGTTCAGGGACGGCCGGGTCCTGCTGGCGACACGCACGAAGGCGCCCTCGGACACCCTGTTCTCTCTTCCGGGCGGCCTCGTCGAATGCGGCGAGACTCTGCAGGACGCAGCGCTGCGCGAACTGCGCGAGGAGGTGGGCGTGGAGGCCGAAATTGTCGGCTTCGCCGGCCATGTGGAGGTGATCGAGCATGACGCGGACGCGCGCGTGCGCCGGCACTTCGTCGTTAGCGCCTTCGCGGCGTTGTGGCTGGCGGGCGAACCCGTGATCGGTCCGGAGGCAGGCGAAATCATCTTCGTGAGACCCGACGAGATCTCTGGGCTTCAGACCACGCCCGGCCTGCTCGGAATCGTCTCGCGGGCCGCCGAGTTGGTAGGCGCACGGGCGGTTACGCCGGAGACCCCTCGGGGGCAGGCCGCTCGATGATGCGCCCGCGACCGAAGTTCGCATCGCAACTGTACGCCCTCGCGCTGGCCGCCGGCCTCGCCTTGACGATTCCTGCGCAGGCTCAGTTCTACTGGCCGTGGCAGACCCGGCCGGCCGCGCCGCCACCGCCGCCCCCGGTAGCGCCCCCAGCCCCGGCGCAACAGCGCGCGGCGCCGAAGCCGGCTCCAAAACCGCAGGCCTCCAAGCCCAGCGATGGCAAGCAGGGGGACGCCAAGGCCGGCGACAAGAAGGACGACAAGGCGGAGGTGCCCGATGCGCCGCCGCCGCCCTATGAGCCGCAATTGCTCCGGCTGTCGGAGATTCTCGGCGCGCTCGCCTTCCTGCGGCCGCTGTGCGGGGGCAACGACGCCCAGGACTGGCGCAACAAGATGACGCAGCTGATGGAGGCGGAAGCCACCACAGAGCCCCGCAAGGAGCGGCTGGCCGGAGCCTATAATCGTGGCTATCGGGAATATGCACAGGTCTACCGGCGCTGCACGCCCGCCGCCGAAGTCGTGATTCAGCGCTATGCCGAAGAAGGTGGCAAGCTCACACGCGAGTTGACCAGCCGCTTCGGCGGCTGAGCGTCCGCACCCGAGATTCTCACACTGAAAGCTGCACCCCGAGCCGCCGGGCCGAGCCGCGGATGTGCTGCCGCATCGCTTCAGCCGCAGCCAAAGGGTCGCGCCTGGTCAGCGCCTCCAGCAGGATACGGTGCTCGCGGACGGTTTCGCCGAGCGTTTCCCGCGCGGCCATGGGGGCCCGCTGTGTTTGTTCCATGGCGTCCCGCGCCGATTGATAAAGCGAGGCGATCAGCGGATTGCCGGCCGCCTGGACGATCGCATCATGGAATTCAGAGTCGGACACCGCCATCGCCACCAGATCCGATCGCTTTTGGGCGGCTTCCATGGCGTCCACCATGGCGGCCAAAGCGCTTCTGGCCTCGGCGCTCATGCGTTCCGAAGCAAGAGCTGCGGCGATCGCCTCGAGACCCATACGGGCCTCATAGACGTCCCTCGCGCTCCCGCTGTCGACGATGCGGCCACGCACGCGGGGAGCGCCGGTGGCGACGAACACCCCGAGCCCGGGCCTGATGTCGATCAGCCCAAGCGTCTCCAGGACCGAGAGCGCTTCCCGCAGCGAGGCCCGGCTGACGCCGAAGGTTTCCGATAGGGCGCGCTGAGGCGGAAGGCGCTCGCCCGGGGCGAGTTCGCCATCGAGGATCTGCTGCTGGATGCGGACCGCAACTTCGTGCGGCACCATGGATGCCGCCCTGCGGCCGGTAGAAACGAAGGCTTCCAACATCGCTTCCTCGTTTCGCCGCTCGCGCGCCGGACCAACTCGATGCGACGTGCGTCCGACGCCCGCCAGCATTCGCAGCTTGACCGCATCGGATGAACCCGATCAACTCAACTGGTCAGACCGGCCTGACCAGTTCGGGCTACGGCCTCGCCACCATTTCGTCAACGCCGCTTTTTCGTCAGCATCGGGAGAGGACCACATGATCCGTGGGTTGAAGACAGTCTCGTTCGGCCTTGCGCTCGCCTTCGGGCTCGCTGGAGCCGCCTCGGCTCAGACCACCCTGAAGGTGGGCGCCAATATCGGCAACGTTCCGTGGGAGTTCCAGGATTCCAGCGGCAAGAACGTCGGCTTCGAGATCGACCTCGTCGAGGAGATCGGCAAGCGCAACAACATGAAGGTCGAGATCGTCAACATCCCCTTCCAGGGCCTGTTCGCGGCGGTCCAGTCCGGCCAGATCGACGCGGCGGTGTCCTCGATCACCATCACCAAGAAGCGGCTCGAAAGCGTCTCCTTCGCGCAGCCCTATTATGACAGCGACCAGTCGCTGACCGTGACCAAGGCCTCGGGCATCAAGAACCTGGCCGGCATGGACGGCAAGACGGTCGGCGTCGACACCGGATCGACCGGCGACATGTGGGCGACGCAAAACCAGGGCTCCACCAAGATCAAGGAGATCCGCCGCTACGAGGGCCTGAACCCGGCCATGCTCGACCTCGCGGCCGGCCGCATCGACGGCTACATTTCCGACATCCCGGCCCTTCTCTACTACGTGAAGGACAAGCCGCAGTTCGCCGTGATCGAGCGCATCAAGACGACCGAGCAGTACTCGGTGATGACGGCCAAGAACGCCCCTATCCTGGCGAAGATCAACGATACGATCACCGCCATGAAGAAGGACGGGTCGCTCGCCGCGATCCACAAGAAGTGGTTCGGCACCGATCCGGACGCCGGCATGGCGACCGCCACCGTGCTGGACATTCCCAAGCTCTGAGACGATCGCGGACGCTCCGCCGCCTTCGGGCGGCGGGGCCACCGCTGCCTTTCATCCGGGCGGGGGCCTCGGACACCTCATGGCCGCGGATTCCATCCGCGGCCTCCTCTTGCGGCGTGACCCATGAACATCTTCGACACGTTCCTCAACGGACGCGTGTTCATCGAGACTCTGCCACTCATTTTGAGCGGGCTCTCGACGACGCTTCTGCTCGGCGTCACGAGCATCGTGATCGGCTTCCTGCTCGGCCTGGTGCTGGCCCTGATCCGGCTCTATGCGCCGCAGCCCTGGCGCTGGCTGGCGATCGCCTACATCGACTTCTTCCGCGCCATTCCGATCCTGGTGCTGCTGATCATCGTCTACTACGCCCTTCCATTCGCTGGCCTGCGGCTCCCCGCATTTGCGGCGGCCGCCACGGCGATCTCCATGGTGGCCGGCGCCTACAGCGCCGAGATCTTCCGGGCCGGCATCGAGGCCGTGCCGCTGGGGCAGTTCGAGGCGGCCCGCGCGCTGGGCCTGCATCCCTGGCTGGTGATGTCCAAGGTGGTGCTGCCCCAGGCGCTGCGGATCGTCGTGCCGCCGATGACCTCGAACGCCATCAATATCTTGAAAGACACGGCGCTCGCCTCCGTCGTGGCCATGCCGGACCTGCTGAAGCAGGCGACGCAGGCGCAGGCGCTCGCGGCCAACCCGACGCCCTTGATCGCCGCCGCGGCGATCTACGTCATCATTCTACTGCCCATGGTGCGCCTCGTGGGCCACATGGAGAAGAGCTGGGCCAAGAACGGGCGCTGAGCGCTCGTTCGATGGCCCTTTGAACACGCATCCCGGAAAGGCCTGTCATGACCACTCCCTCCGCCAACGCTCCCGCGCTCGACGTCGCCTTTGCGCGCTCCCAGTTTCCGGCGGTCGCCAAGGGCGACTGGGCCTATTTCGACAATGCCGGCGGGTCGCAGGTGCTGAAGGCGGTGGCGGACCGGGTGTCGGATTACCTTCTCACCACGAGCGTGCAGACCGGCGCGAGCTACGAGCCGTCCCGCCGCGCCAGCGAGCGGCTGGCTCACTCGCGCGAACGGATCGCGCTGCTGATCGGGGCGAACCGGCCGGAGGAGGTCGTGCTCGGCCCGACCACCACGCAGATGATGCGCAACCTCTGCGCGGCGATGGCGAGTCAGTTCAAGCCGGGCGACGAGATCATCCTTACCGACTTCGACCACGAATCGAACATCGGGCCCTGGCTGCCGCTCGTCGAACGGGGCGTGGTCGTGCGCACCTGGTCGGTCAACCCGGAGACCTGCGAGATCGACCTCGCCGACCTCGACCGGCTGCTCTCCGGCCGCACGAAGCTTGTCTGCGTGACGCACGCCTCCAACATCCTCGGCACGATCAACCCGATCCCCGAGATCGCGCGTCGCGTGCACGCGGCCGGCGCGCGGCTGGTGGTGGACGCCGTCGCCTATGCGCCGCACCGGGCGGTCGATGTCGCGGGCTCCGGCGCGGATTTCTACCTGTTCTCGTTCTACAAGGTCTACGGCCCGCACTTCGCCGTGATGTGGGGCCGGCACGAGCATCTGGTGGGGCTGGATACGCTCTACCACTGGTTCTACACGGCCGATAAGGTCCCGGCGAAGCTGGAGCCGGGCAACGCCAACTACGAACTCGCCTGGGGCTGCTGCGGCATCGTCGATTACGTCGAGAAACTCGGCGGCGGCACAGGACGCGCGGCCATCGAGCGCGCCTTCGACGCCGTGGCGCAGCACGAGGAAGCCATCGGCGAGCGGCTGCTCTCCTACCTCCGCGGCCGCAACGACGTGCAGATCGTCGGCCGGCGCGAGTCGGACAGGGCGGTGCGGGTGCCGACCATCTCGTTCAAGGCGGCGGGCCGGGATTCGGCGGAGCTCGTGCGGGCGGTGGACGCCAGCCACGTCGGCATCCGGTATGGGGATTTCCACTCGCGGCGGCTGGTCGAAAAACTCGGACTGGCGGACGGCAACGGCGTCGTGCGCGTGTCGATGGTGCACTACAACACGATCGACGAAGTGGACCGGCTGGTGAAGGCGCTGGACGCCGCGCTCGCGGGGTGATGGCCGGGCCGCACCCACGGTCCTCATCCTGAGGAAGCCGCAAAGCGGCTGTCTCGAAGGACGGCCGGCTGCCTCGAAAGGACGGCCGGCGGTGCGGCGCTCCCTCTCGCTTCCCACCTGCCGCCGTGCTTCGAGACGGCCCGGACCAGTCCGGGCCTCCTCAGCATGAGGGGCTTGTGGGCTCCGGTCTTGGGCGACTTCCCGACGGGTTTCTTGGGACAAGGATGTCAATCCCCGGTACAAGGCCGGGCTTGACGGCGAGAGTCACGCCCGAGGCAACGCTTCCGCGAACACCACCGGCTCGCCGGTGGACGGCCCCACCAACTCGTCCTCCCACATCACTGTATGGCCCCGCATGATCGTGCCTACCGGCCACCCGGTCACCGTCACGCCGTCATAGGGCGTCCACTGCGACTTCGAGGCGATCCAGGCGTTCGTGATGGTCTCGCGCCGCTTCATGTCCACAACGGTAAGGTCGGCGTCGTAGCCCGCGGCGATGCGGCCCTTGCGGGCGATGCCGAAGATGCGGGCCGGGCCGGCGCTGGTCAGGTCGACGAAGCGCTGCAGGCTCAGCCGGCCGGCGGCGACGTGGTCCAGCATCATCGGCACGAGCGTCTGGACGCCCGTCATGCCGGACGGCGACGCCGGGTACGGCTTGGCCTTCTCTTCCAGCGTGTGCGGCGCGTGGTCTGATCCCAGCACGTCCACCACGCCCTGCTCCACGCCCCACCAGATCCCGGCGCGGTGGGCGGCGTCGCGCACGGGCGGGTTCATCTGCACCAGCGTGCCGAGGCGCTTGTAAGCCTCGTCCCCGTCGATGGTGAGGTGGTGCGGCGTCGCCTCGACGGTCGCCACGTCCTTGCAATCGACGAGGAAGCGCATCTCTTCCGCCGTCGAGATGTGCAGCACGTGGATGCGCGCGCCCGTGCGCCTGGCGATCCCGACGAGGCGCTGCGTGCAGCGCAGGGCCACCTCGGGCGAGCGCCAGACGGGATGGGAGGACGGGTCGCCCTCCACCCGCAGGTCACGCCGCTCGCGCAGCATCGGCTCGTCCTCGGAGTGGAAGGCGGCGCGGCGGCGCGTTCGGCGCAGGATCTCGCTGACGCCCTCGTCGTCCTCGACCAGAAGCGAGCCCGTGGACGAGCCCATGAAAACCTTGATGCCGGCAGCGCCGGGCAGCCGCTCAAGTTCCGGCACGTCCTTCGCGTTCTCGTGCGTGCCGCCGACCCAGAAGGCGAAGTCGCAGTGCATGCGATGCCGGCCGCGGCGGATCTTGTCCGCCAGCGTTTCCGGCGTGGTGGTGAGCGGGTTGGTGTTGGGCATCTCGAACACGGCGGTGACCCCGCCCATGACCGCGGCGCGCGAGCCGCTTTCGAGATCCTCCTTGTGGTCGAGGCCGGGCTCGCGGAAATGCACCTGCGAGTCGATGACGCCCGGCAGGATGTGCAGGCCCGTGCAGTCCGTGCGCTTTCCCGCCGCGGCGCGCGAGAGGTCGCCGATCTCCACGATACGGCCGTCCCGGATGCCGATGTCGCGCACGCCAGCTCCGTCCTGGTTCACCACCGTACCGCCGGCCAGCACGTGATCGAAGGGAACGGGCATCGCGGCCATGGGGCATCTCCGAGCAGGGCCGCCGCCGCTTGCGCCGCGCGCGCCCTTGATGGACAGGTGTTCCGGCATAGGTAAAACCGCGTGCGAGGGCAAGCCGCCGGCTCGCCTCCCGCTCATCGGCTCCCCCTTCCACCAGGAGGTCTTCATGGCGTCAGCCGCACTCACCGAACGGGGCGTCGTGCGCGTCTCCGGCGAGGACGCCCGCAGCTTCCTCGACGGGCTCGTGACGAGCGACATGTCCGCGGTGGCCGACGACAAGGCGCGCTACGCCGCCCTGCTGACCCCGCAGGGCAAGATCCTGTTCGACTTCATCGTCGCCGAGGCCGACGGCGAGCAGGGCGGCGCGCTCTACCTCGACGTGGCCCGCCCGCTCGCTGCCGACCTCGCCAAGCGTCTCGGCTTCTACAAGCTGCGCGCCAAGGTGAGCGTGGAGGACCTGTCCTCGACGCTCTGCGTCGTCGCCTTCTTCGACGGCGAACGGGCCCCGAACGGCATCGGTGTGCTTTATGCCGATCCCCGCGATCCCCGCCTCGGCGACCGCGTCATCATGGAGCGCAGCGAGGCCGAGGCGCTGAGCGGCGACATGGCGGCCTACGACGCGTATCGCATCGCGCTGGGCGTGCCAGAGGGCGGGCGCGATTTCATCTATGGCGACGCCTTCCCGCACGAGGTCAACCTCGACCGGCTGGGCGGCGTCGACTTCGACAAGGGCTGTTTCGTCGGCCAGGAGGTCGTCTCCCGCATGCAGCACCGCGGCACGGTGCGCACGCGAATCGTGCCCGTATCCTTTGACGACGGCTTCGCCGCCGAGGAGGGGATCGAGGCCGTGGCGGACGGCAAGCCCGTCGGCCGCATCGGCTCGACGGCGAGCGGCGGCAAGGCCCTGGCGATGCTGCGTTTGGACCGCGTGCAGGACGCGTTGGCCGCCGGCCAGCGGCTGGAGGCGGGAGGGCTCACCTTCCAGGTCGTGCAAAGCGGCGATGTACCCTTTCCGTTCTCGCCGGATGCCGCTAAACCGGTGGCATGAGCGAGCACACGCACGACCCCGCGAATCTCAGCCCGCATCTCGTGCTGCACCCCGACGGCCTGGCGCGCTGCCCCTGGCCGGGCGCGGACCCGCTCTACGTGCACTATCACGACACGGACTGGGGCGTGCCGGAGTACGACAGCCGCGCGCTGTTCGAGAAGCTGATTCTCGACGGCTTCCAGGCCGGGCTGAGCTGGATCACCATCCTGCGTAAGCGCGAGAACTTCCGCGCGGCGTTCGACGGCTTCGAGCCGGCGGTGATCGCAGAATACACCCCGGAGAAGCTGGCGGCTCTGATGGCCGACCCCGGCATCGTGCGCAACAAGTCGAAGATCGAATCGTCTGTGCGCTCGGCACGCGCCTATCTCGAGATCGAGGCCAAGGTCGGATTCTCGACTTGGCTCTGGGGTTATGTGGACGGCAAACCCATCCAGCACGACTTCCACTCGATGAGGCAGATCCCGGCCGAGGACGAGATCTCGCGCCAGATGTCGAAGGAGCTGCGCAAGGCCGGCTTCAACTTCGTCGGGCCGACCATCGTCTACGCGTTCATGCAGGCGGTGGGCATGGTCAACGACCACCTCGTCGGCTGCTGCCGGCACGAGGCGGTGAAGACGCTGGCGCGCGGGACTGGCGCGGAGCCGCATCGATGAGCCGGGCGGCCGCCAAGCCGCCGCGCGCGTGGCAGCGCATGCTGTCGGGCCGGCGGCTGGATCTCCTCGACCCCTCCCCGCTCGACGTGGAGATCGAGGACATCGCCCACGGCCTCGCCCGTGTGGCGCGCTGGAACGGCCAGACGCGCGGCGCGCATATCTACTCGGTAGCCCAGCACTCGCTGCTGGTGGAGGAGATCGCCGGCCTCGCCCAGCCCGGCATGCCGACGCAGTGGCGTCTCGCCGTGCTGCTGCACGACGCGCCGGAATACGTGATCGGCGACATCATCTCGCCCTTTAAGGCCGTGCTGGGCGACGGCTACAAGGGCGTGGAGCACCGGATCCTCGCGGCGATCCACCTGCGCTTCGGCCTGCCGCCGACGCCGCCCAAGGAACTGGCCACGCTGGCGAAAGCAGCCGACCGCGCGGCGGCCTATCTCGAAGCCACGCAACTCGCCGGCTTCTCGCAGGACGAGGCGATGCGCTTCTTCGGCCGGCCCGTCGCCACGCCAGATGATGCAGCGGCGCTGCTCACGCCCTGTGACGCCGAACAGGCGAAGGCGCGTTTCCTGGCGCGCTACGAAACCATCGAGCAGGCGTTGGCCGTGCGCGGCGCGGCGAACGCGCCTACACTGCGCTGATCTCCGCGTTCCCCTGGACCTGCCATGCCCGCCATCCACGTCACGCCCCTCTCCCGCCTGCACGAAACCGTCGAACGCTGCGGGGCGCAGCATGTCCTCACGCTCATCAACGCCGACACGGTGGTGCCACGGCCGGCAGGCATCAGGCCGGAACGCCACCTCTTCATCGGGGTGAGCGACATCGTGGACCCCCTGGATGGCCATATCCTGCCCGCCGACGCGCATGTCGAACAGCTTCTGGCTTTCGGCCGGGCCTGGGACCAGACGACGCCGCTCGTGATCCATTGCTGGGCCGGCATCAGCCGCTCGACGGCGGCGGCCTACATCACGTTGTGCGCGTTGCGGCCGCAGCGGGATGAGGTCGAGACGGCGAGGCTGCTGCGCGAAGCGGCCCCCTCCGCCACGCCCAACGCCCGGCTGGTCGGCGTGGCCGACGACATCCTCGGCCGCGGCGGGCGCATGGTCGACGCCATCGCCAGGATCGGTCGCGGAGCCGACGCCTATGAGGGCACACCCTTCTTCCTGCCGCTCGATCCCTGATGAGCGGCGAGACGTCCCAAATCTCCCTGCCCACGACCCCCATCGAGATCGGGGTCGCCGCCGCGGTGGTGGCCGTCGAGCACGACACGCCACAGATCCTGGTGGCGCGCCCGCAGGAGAGCGGGGTGGTTGGCCTGCCCTCCGGCAGCTTCGATCCGCTCTCGCACCGCACGCTCGAGATCGGCTTGCGAGCTTTCGTCGCCGAGCAGACCGGCCTCGCGTTAGGATATGTCGAGCAACTCTACACCTTCGGAGATCGTGGCCGGAACGCCACGCGCGGCGATGAGGCCCCTCACGTGGTCTCTATCGGCTACCTCGCCCTCACCCGCATTGCGTCCGGCGCACCGCCCTTGCCAAAGAGCGCGCGCTTCCGGCCCTGGTACACGTTCTTCCCCTGGGAAGATTGGCGCGGCGGGCGCCCCGCCGTCCTGGACCTCACCATTTTGCCTGCGCTCGACGCATGGTCCGCCGACAGGGCCGCCGAGCGCAGGGAGGGCGACCGCCGGGCTCTGAGCCGGACGCAACGCGTCGCCGCCTGCTTCGGCGCGTCCCGCGACGGCGAGGGCTGGGACGAGGAGAAGGTGCTGGAGCGTTACGAGCTCCTCTACGAGGCCGGCCTGCTCCCGGAGGCGCGCCGGGACGGCCGCGCCACGGCCCAGCAACGCGAGCCGCTGCAGGGACTCGGCGAGAGCATGGTGTTCGACCACCGCCGCATCCTGGCGACAGCGCTGTCCCGCCTGCGCGGCAAGCTGAAATACCGCCCGGTCGTGTTCGAGCTGCTGCCGCCGACCTTCACCCTCACCACGCTCCAGCGCACGGTGGAATCGATCTCCGGCCGGCACCTGCACAAGCAGAACTTCCGTCGCGTGGTGGAGAACGCCGCCCTCGTGGAGCCGACAGGCGAAACGGTCACCACCAAGGGCCGCCCCGCCGCTCTCTTCCGCTTCCGCCGCGAGGTGGTGGAGGAACGCCCTGCGCCGGGCCTGCGCCTCGGATCCCTGCCCCGGCGTGTTTGACGCCCTGAAGGCGGAACGCAGAAGGTGCGCAGCCATGCCGTCAACCACCGGTAGCGCTCATGGTCGGCTCCGGTTAGGCTGACCCTGAGCAAAAGCGCGGCGTTCGGTCACGGCCCGACCGCGTTTTCGCATACGGGAGTCCGCCTTGGACGAGTTTGGGTTCATCGTGCTGATCGGCATCGCGGTCCTGGCGATTCCGATCATGGGCTTGGTGGCGTTTTTCCGCACCGGTTCCTTGAGGCGGCAAGTCAGCGAACTCGAACTCCGCGTAAGGCTGCTGGAGAAGCAGCCGCCCAGCAGCGAAACGTTGGCGGCCCGGTCGGTCCAGGGAGCTCCGGACGCTTCTTTGGAACCAGTTTCTCCTCCAGCTCCGGAACCTGTACGGCCGGAGCCGGAAGAGCGCCCTGGCCTCGAGCGTCCCGAAGAAAACGAAGAAGAAGAAGAACCGCCTGTCGTTCAGCCCATCGCGGCGTCGGTCAGCGCCCCTGCGTCCTCATCGCCGGCCGCGCCTGCCCGGAGTCTGGAAGAGGCCATCGGCACGCGATGGGTCGTCTGGGTCGGCGGCGTCGCACTCGGACTCGGCGGCCTGTTTCTGGTGCGCTACTCCATCGAGCAGGGCTGGTTCGGACCGGGCGCGCGCATCGCCGCCGGCGCGCTCTTCGCCCTCGCCCTCGTCGCGGCCGGCGAGTGGATGCGTCGCCGCGACCTTGCGAACCCCCGCCCGCCCGCACCCGAACCGGCCGCTTCGGCCGCGGCGGCGGAGGGAACGTTGCAGCCGTTCCCCGTTCCTGACATCCCGTCGGTCCTGACGGCCGCCGGGACGCTCTCGGCCTTTGCGACCGTCTACGCCGCCCACGCGCTCTACGACATGATCGGGGCTGCCCCGGCGTTCATCCTGCTCGGAATCGTCGGTCTCGCGACCATGGGCGCAGCGGCGCTGCACGGGCCAATGCTGGCGGGCCTTGGACTGGTCGCGTCGTTCGCAGCGCCGGCTTTGGTGTCGTCCGGCGATCCGCGGCCCTGGCCTGTCGTGCTCTACCTCGTGGTGGTCGCCGGCTCCGCCTATGGGCTGGCCCGCGTCAGGCGCTGGCTCTGGCTTGCGATCGTCACCGCTGTGGGAGCCGCGCTCTGGGCGCGCCTGATCATGGATCTCGGCGACCACGCGGTCGAAGCGGCGGCGCACATCGTTTTCCAGGCGGCGCTGGCCGCGGCCCTTGTGATCATCGGCCCCAACCGCGGCCGCGGAGACGAGGTCGAGGAACTCGACTGGCTGGGAGTCGGCTTTCTCGCCGTCTTCGCCGTCCTCTCCTGCGACCTCCTGACCGACTGGTCCGAGCTCGGTGCGGCGCGCGTGCCTTTCGCCGCCGCCATGCTGGCCGTCAGCGGGTATGCCGGCCTGCGGATCGCGCCGGCGGCGGCAGGCGTGCTCGCCGGCGCGGCGGTGGCCGTCGCGGCCCTGTTCGGCTGGCCCATGCTGGCCGAAATCGCGCGCGAGACGACGACTGGTTTCCCGGCGCCGGGCGGGCCGGCTCCCCTGCCGGATACGCTTTGGCTGTTCCTCACCTTCGGCGCCATCGCGGCCGCAGTGCTCACAGGAGCCCCTTTCATCCGGCTCATGCGCAGCCCCCGCCTGCCCCGGCTTCCCGCCGCGCTCTACGCCGCCGCGGCCGTGCTCGGTCCCATCGCCTTGCTGGTCGTGGCCTGGTGGCGGGTCTCAAACCTCGACCGATCTGTCCCCTTTGCGCTGGTCGCCGCCGTATTGGCCTTCGTTTTTGTCAGCGGGGCGACCCAGCTAAGGCGACGCTTCGGCGAGATCGGGGACATCGCCTCGCGCTATGGGTACGAGGCGTTCGCGGCCGGCGCCATCGGCGCGCTCGCCGCGGGCCTCACCATGGCGCTCGACAAGGGCTCGCTCACGGTCGCTCTCGCGCTCTCGGCTGTCGGGGCCGCCTGGGTGACGACGCGCGAGCCGCTGGGGCTTCTGCGCTTCGCGGTGGGAGCGCTCGGCGTCGCCGTGGCCGGTCGGCTTGCGTGGGACCCGACAGTGGTGTCTGGCGACCTCGGGACGACGCCGATATTCAACTGGCTGCTCTGGGGCTACGGCGTGCCCGCCCTCTCGTTCGGCGCGGCGTCGGTGATGCTTCGCCGGCAGGCCGACGACCAGGTGGTCGCGCTCTGCGAGGCGCTGGCGCTGGCCTTTACCGGCTTTCTCGTGATGTTCGAGATCCGGCACCTGGTGTCGGGCGGCCGCATCGATGATTGGGATGTCGGTCACCTCGAGGTCGGCCTGCAGGCTTTCGCCTCGCTGATGCTGGCCGTGATCGTGGTGAGCCTGGAGGTCACGCGCCGAAGCCTCGTAATCAGGGCCGCGACCTACGTGTTCGGCGCGCTGGGGCTGGGGCTTGCGGTGTTCGGCCTGCTCCTCGTCTCCAACCCGCTGTTCAACGGCTACGGCGAGCGGATCCTCGGCGGAGCGTTCTTCAACTCCCTGCTCGTCGCCTATCTCTTGCCCGCCCTCGCCGCACTGGCGCTGGCCTGGCGCGCGCGGGGGATGCGGCCGCGCTGGTTCGTCATGGCCGCGAACGGGCTCGGCTTCCTGCTCGGCGCGCTCTGGGTGGTGCTGGAGATCCGCCGCCTCTTCCAGGGCGAGCAGATCAGCTTCTGGCGCTCCACCAGCGATGCGGAGTTCTACACCTATTCGGCCGTGTTCCTGGCGATCGGCCTCGTCCTGCTGGCGTTCGGCATCCTGCGCGGCTCGCGACAGGCGCGGCTCGGGTCGGCGGTGTTCATCCTGCTCGCGGTCGCCAAGGCCTTCATCTTCGACATGGCGGGACTGACGGGCGCGTACCGCGCCCTGTCGTTCATCGGGCTCGGGTTGGTTCTGGTCGGGATCGGCCTCGTCTACCAGAAGCTGGTGTTCCGCCCGGCCGGCGGGACCGCCGGGCCGGCGTCTCCGCCATCGCCCTCGCCGCCGGGAGATCCCGATGGCGAGAGCTCAGGGATCCAGGGCACGACGCCGCCGGGCGGACCCGGCGGCTGAACGTCACGCAGCCAGGATCTGCTCGGCCGGCACGTAGGTCATCCCGTGCGCCTCGGCGACGGGCGCGCAGGTGATCTGGCCCTCATGGACGTTGAGGCCTGCACGAAGATGCGGGTCATCCCGCAGCGCCTGCTTCCAGCCCTTGTCTGCGAGCGCCAGTGTGAAGGGCAGCGTCACGTTGTTGAGGGCGAAGGTGGAGGTTCGCGCCACCGCGCCGGGCATATTGGCCACGCAATAGTGCACGACGTTTTCCACGACGTAGGTCGGGTCCGAGTGGGTCGTGGCGTGCGAAGTCTCGCAGCAACCGCCCTGGTCGATGGCGACATCGACGATGACCGCGCCGGGCTTCATCGTCCTCAGCATCTCGCGGGTGACTAGCTTGGGCGCGGCCGCGCCCGGCACCAGCACGCAGCCGATGAGCAGGTCGGCGCGCTTCACCAGTTCGCGGATGGCGTCGCGGGTCGAGAAGATGGTGCGCACTCCCGTCCCGAACTGCGAGGCGAGCCTGCGCAGCACATCGGCCGAGCGGTCGACGAGGGTCACGTTCGCGCCCATGCCAAGGGCGATGGTGGCGGCATGGGTTCCGGAGACGCCCCCGCCCAGGATCACGACCTCCGCCGCCGGCACGCCCGGCACGCCGCCGAGCAGCACGCCGCGGCCACCTGCCGCCTTCTCCAGGCAATGCGCGCCGACTTGCGGCGCGAGCCTGCCCGCCACTTCCGACATTGGCGTCAGCAGCGGCAGGCCGCCCGTGGGCGACGTCACCGTCTCATAGGCGATGCAGGTCGCACCTGAAGCGGAGAGATCGCGGGTCTGCTCCAGGTCAGGCGCCAGATGGAGGTAGGTGAACAGCACCTGTCCACGACGCAGCCTGCGCCGTTCCTCGGGCAGCGGTTCCTTCACCTTCACGACGAGATCGGATTTCTCGAAGACGTCGTCGACCGACGCGACCAGCGTGCCGCCGGCAGCCTGGTAATCCGCATCGGGAATCCCCGACCCCAGCCCAGCCCCGGCTTCGACCAGCACCTCGTGGCCGTGGTGGACGAGTTCGGCCACCGACGAAGGCACAAGGCCGACCCGATACTCATTGTTCTTGATTTCCTTGGGCACGCCGACACGCATGGAGCGTCCTCCCTGTTATGGACCCCGAAACTCTACTCCAAGCGCCTGAAGGTTCACCCGAATTTGGGCTTCGCAGGGCGACCCTGGCCGCATATCATGCGGCCGACAGGGCGGCAGGGACGCAGCAAATGCGAAGGATCGAACTCGACGCGCGGGATCGTGCCATCCTGGAGCTTCTGCAGCGGGACGGGCGCATCACCAACGCCGAACTCGCGGACAAGGTGCACCTGTCGCCCTCCGCCTGCCTCAGGCGCGTGAAGATCCTCGAGGAATCCGGGCTTGTGAAGGGCACGGTGATGCTGCTCGACGAGGCGGCGGCCGGCCTGCCGGGCACGGCCTTCGTCTTCGTCACGCTGGACCAGCAGGGGCGGCAGAGCCTCGACGCGTTCGAGGCCGCTGTCGCCAAGCACCCCGAGATCCTGGAATGCTACCTGCTGGCTGGCACGGCGGATTACCTGCTGCGGGTTGTTTTCGCGGATACCGCAGACTTCGAGCGCATCCACCGCTCCGCGCTCACCAGCCTTCCGGGCGTTGTGCGGGTGCAATCTACCTTCGCGCTTCGCACCGTGAAGCGCACGACGGCGTTGCCGATTTGAATGGGCGGCGCTCCGCGCACCTGGTCTGGGGTGCAACCCGGCCTCAGGCCTCACTGGCTTGCGTGACGCGACAGCGCTGGGCATAACCCTCCGCGGCCCCTGAGCCTCGAGACCGGAGTCGCCTGTGTCAGACACCCCTGCGCCGCCCGCCGATATCGCCGCCCTTCCCTTCGAAAAGGCGCTCGCCGAACTCGAAGCCATCGTCAACCGTTTGGAACGGGGCGACGTGCCGCTGGAGGACTCCATCGCGATCTACGAACGAGGCGAGGCGTTGAAGACGCATTGCGAGGCGCTTTTGCGCAAGGCCGAGGCGCGCATCGAGAAGATCACTGTAGGCCCCGATGGACGGCCCACCGGGGTCGAGCCGCTCGACGTGGAGCGCTAGACACAACCGCAGTGAAAGCCGCGACAAGGGTTCAATTGCCGCGTCCAGCCCTTCTGGTGTAGGGCTGGAGGGTTGAAAGGCGGACCCCGCCGCCTGCAGGACAGCACGTGAGCACTTCGAAGACACCCCTCCTCGACCTCATCGAAACGCCGGCGGACCTTCGCCGCCTCGATCCGTCGGAATTGAAGGCCGTCGCCGACGAGCTTCGCCTGGAGACGATCGACGCCGTCTCGGTCACCGGCGGTCACCTCGGCGCCGGGCTGGGCGTGGTGGAGCTCACCGTCGCGCTGCACTACGTCTTCGACACGCCGGACGACCGGCTGATCTGGGACGTGGGCCACCAGGCCTACCCCCACAAGATCCTGACCGGCCGGCGCGAGCGCATCAGGACGCTGCGCCAGGCCGGCGGCCTCTCCGGCTTCACCAAGCGCGCGGAGAGCGAGTACGACCCTTTTGGCGCGGCGCATTCGTCCACCTCCATCTCGGCCGGCCTCGGCATGGCCGTGGCGCGCGATCTCGACAAGCGGGACAACAACGTCATCGCTGTCATAGGCGACGGGGCGATGTCGGCCGGCATGGCCTACGAGGCGATGAACAACGCCGGAGCCATGGATTCCCGGCTGATCGTGATCCTCAACGACAACGACATGTCGATCGCCCCGCCCGTGGGTGCGATGTCATCCTACCTGTCGCGGCTGCTCTCGGGCCGGACCTACCTGACGCTGCGCGACATCGGCAAGCAGCTGACCGGTCACCTGCCTCGCCGGCTCGACCGCACCATCACCCGCGCCGTGGAGCATGCCCGCGGTTTCCTGACGGGCGGCACGCTCTTCGAGGAACTCGGCTTCTACTATGTCGGGCCGATCGACGGACACAATCTGGACCACCTGCTGCCGGTGCTGCGCAACGTGCGCGACGCCCATGCGGGGCCAATCCTTATTCATGTCGTCACCCAGAAGGGCAAGGGCTACGGCCCCGCCGAGGCCTCCGCCGACAAGTACCACGGCGTCAACACCTTCGACGTGGTGACGGGCGCGCAGGCAAAGCCCAAGGCCAACGCCCCCGCTTACACCCGCGTCTTCGCCGATAGCCTCGTCAAGGCCGCGCGGGCCGACGACAAGGTCGTAGCGGTCACCGCTGCGATGCCGGCCGGCACCGGGCTCGACCTCTTCGGCAAGGAATTCCCGACCCGCACCTTCGATGTCGGCATCGCCGAGCAGCACGCCGTCACCTTCGCCGCGGGCCTCGCCAGCGAGGGCTACAAGCCTTTCTGCGCGATCTACTCGACGTTCCTGCAGCGCGGCTACGACCAGGTGGTGCACGACGTCGCCATCCAGAACCTGCCGGTCCGCTTCGCGCTCGACCGCGCCGGGCTGGTAGGGGCGGACGGGCCAACCCACGCGGGTTCGTTCGACGTCGCTTTCCTCGGCTGCCTTCCCAACATGACGCTGATGGCGGCGGCCGACGAGGCCGAGCTCGTCCACATGGTCGCCACTGCGGTGGCGCATGACAGCGGCCCTATCGCGCTGCGCTATCCCCGCGGCGAGGGCGTGGGCGTCGACCTGCCCGAGCAGGGCGTCCCGCTCGAGATCGGCAAGGGCCGCGTCCTGCGGCAGGGAACCCGGGTGGCCCTGCTCTCCTACGGCACGCGGCTGGCCGAATGCCTCAAGGCAGCCGAGGAGCTCGGCGCGCGCGGGCTGTCGACCACGGTGGCCGATGCGCGATTCGCCAAACCACTGGACACGGCGCTGGTCGAGGCGCTGGCCAGGGATCACGAGGTGCTCGTGACCGTGGAGGAGGGCTCCGTCGGCGGTTTCGGCTCCTATGTGCTGCAGCACCTGTCCGAGACGGGACTGCTCGAACAGGGCGTGCGCGTGCGCGCCATGGTGCTGCCGGATGTCTACCTCGACCAGGACAAGCCCGATCGCATGTACGCCGCAGCCGGACTCGACGCCCGAGGAATCGTCGCCAAGGTCCTGGCGACGCTGGGTAACGAGGCCAAGGCGGGAAAGTCCCTGATCGCCTGAAGCCGGCTACTTGATGACGGCGCAGCCCACCCGCGCGCCGGCATTGCCGATCGGCTGCGCGGTGTGGTCGTCTTCGGCGGCGTGGATCACGAGGGCGGACCCGTCGGCGTCGCGCAGGCCGTTGGTTCCGGTCAGCTTCACCTGCGAGGTGTAGGCCTCAGCGCTGGCCGATCCATCCGCCTGGACGTAGATGTTGGGCAGGTCGCCATTGTCCGGGCCCTCTGCGTTCAGCAGTCCGTGCTTCCTGGCGTCGTGATTGACGTGGCCCTTGGCGTTCTGGAAGGCGGCGACGTCGCCGCAATCGCCGCTTGCGTGGAGATGCATGCCGTGCCACCCCGGCGTGAGGGAGCCGGCCTTGAGGGTGACGCGCAGCACGACGCCGGCGGACCCGCCGCGCAGTTGCACCGATCCGATGGAGGCGCCCTTGTTGCCGACGATGTCGGCGGTCACCGTCTCACCCGCCGCCTGAGCACGGGCCGAAGCCGCACCCAGGCAAACGGCTCCAGCCAGAATGGCCACCACGACACTGCGCATGAAGTCCTCCCGTTGGAACCTGTGATCCCCGACCGTGATGCCGGCCAAAGCTCCGCCCTCGCCTGAAGTGACCTTCACCGCACCCGCCGGGAAGTGCAAGCCGTGAGCGCACGCAAGCGAGCCGACATGGCGCTGGTTGAACTCGGCCTGTTCGAGAGCCGGGCGCGAGCGCAGGAGGCCATCGCGGCGGGGCTCGTGACCGTGGACGGCGTTCCCGTGCGGAAGGCGTCGGAGGGCATTCCCGCCGGCGCGGTTCTCGATGCAAAACAGCCGCACCCGTGGGTGTCGCGCGGCGGCGTGAAGCTCGCCGCCGCGCTGGATCAGTTCGGCATCGACCCCGCCGGCCGCTACTGCCTGGACATCGGCAGCTCGACCGGCGGTTTCACGCACGTCCTGGCAGCCCGCGGGGCGCGGCGGATCGTGGCGGTGGACGTGGGTCGGGATCAGTTGCACGCCAGCCTGCGGGGACATCCGGCCATCGACTCGCGCGAGGCGACCGACGCCCGCACCCTGCGCCGGGACGACCTGGCGCAAGCGCCTTCGTTGATCACCTTCGATGTCAGCTTCATCCCGCTGCGCCTCGTGCTGGCGCCCGTCCTCTCCCTGGCCGCACCGAACGCGCGCGCCGTCGCGCTCATCAAGCCGCAGTTCGAAGCCGGACGAAGCGAATTGAAGAAGGGCATCGTGCGCTCGCCCGAAACCCGCGCCGCCGTGTGCGAAGCCGTCGCGGCGGAGTTCGCAAGGCTCGGCTGGCGCGTGCTGGGCGTCATGCCGTCCCCCATCGCGGGTGGAGACGGCAACCTTGAATTCCTGATCGCCGCGGAAAATCCCGGCGCTGAAAGCATCGCTCTATGAACCTCCACCACCTCACCATCCTGCGGCTCGGCCAGCGAGGCGACGGCGTCGCGGACGGGCCCGAGGGACCCGTTTACGTCGCCGGCGCGCTGCCGGGCGAACGGGTGAGCGCCGAGGTTTCCGGGGAACGGGGCCGGCTCATCGCGGTCGAGACGCCCTCGCCGGCGCGTATCGCGCCATTCTGCCCTCTCTTCGGAACCTGCGGCGGTTGCGCGACGCAGCATTTCGCGCCGGACCTCTACGCATCGTGGAAAACGGGGCTCGTCGAGACCGCCCTCACCCATGCCGGTTTGCAGGCTGACATCACGCCGCTGCGCCCGGCCCATGGCGCAGGCCGTCGCCGTGTCACCTTCCATGCACGCGCCGGGCGGGACGGCGAGGATCCGGTCGTCGGTTTCATGGCCGCCCGCTCCCATGAGATCGTGCCCATCCCGGCCTGTCCGCTGCTCGTGCCCGCGCTCGCTCGTGCGCCGGAGGTGGCCCGGAAGGTCGCCCGGGCGCTCGCCCGGTCGGGCAAGCCGCTCGACATCCAGGTCACGGCCACAGAGACGGGCCTCGACGTCGACGTGCGCGGGCACGGTCCGGCCAGTTCCGGCCGCCGCCGCGCCCTTGCGACGCTCGCCCTGGAACTCGATCTCGCGCGCCTGTCCGTGCATGGGGACGTCGTCGTGGAGTTCCGCCCTCCTCTCGTCACGATGGGCTCCGCCCAGGTCACGCCTCCGCCGGGAGGGTTCCTGCAGGCCACCGAGGCCGGGGAAACGGCTCTGGCAGGGCTGGTGCTGGCCGAACTCGACAAGGCGCGCCACGTCGCCGATCTCTTCGCCGGCGTCGGCCCGTTCGCACTGCGAATGGCCGAGCGCGCCAGTGTCCGCGCCGTCGAAAGCGACGCGTCCGCCCTCGCCGCCCTCGACCGCGCCGCACGGCGCACGCCTGGGCTCCGGCCGATCACAGTCGAAGAGCGCGATCTCTATCGCAGGCCACTGGTTCCGCAGGAGCTTGCTGGCTACGACGCCGTGGTGCTCGATCCCCCGAGGGCGGGCGCCGAGGCGCAGGCCCGGGCGCTGGCCGGCTCGATCGTGCCGATGGTGGTCTATGTGTCCTGTAATGCTGCGAGCTTTGCGCGCGACGCGCGTAGTCTTGTGGACGGTGGGCTTTCGCTTGTCAGGGTCACTCCGGTCGATCAGTTTCAGCACTCCGCGCATGTGGAGCTGGTGGGAGTTTTCCGCCGCCCGCCAACCGCAGGCAAGGGACCGAAGCGGCCACGCGGCCTGCTTGGCTGAGCCCGGGATGCGGCCGAGGAGACGAGGGATCCATGAGCCAGCCCCTCTCGCCTGACGCCCGCACCCTCGGAGACGCCTTCCTCGACGCCCTCGCGGGCACGGTCGGCCCGGCGAACGTGCTCGTGGCGGAGGCCGACGTCGCTCCTTACCTCGTCGAGTGGCGGGGCCTGTTCACTGGCCGGGCCCGTGCGGTCGTCCGGCCAGGGGACACAGCGGAAGTCTCCGCCGTGATGCGCCTGTGCCATGAGCACGCCGTGCCCGTGGTTCCCCAGGGCGGCAACACCGGCCTGGTCGGCGGCCAGACGCCGGACGGCAGCGGCACGGCGATCGTGCTCTCCCTGACGCGCATGAACCGCATCCGCGAGGTCGATCCATCGTCCGACACGATGACGGTGGAGGCCGGGCTCACGCTGCTGGCCGCCCAGGAGGCCGCAGACCAAGCGGGCCGGTTCTTCCCACTCTCGCTCGCTTCGGAGGGAAGCTGCACCATCGGCGGCAACCTCGGCAGCAATGCGGGCGGCACGGCCGTGCTGGCCTATGGTAATGCGCGCGAACTCGTGCTGGGCCTGGAGGTGGTGCTGGCCGATGGCCGCGTCTGGAACGGGCTCGGCAAGCTGCGCAAGGACAACACCGGCTACGACCTGAAGAACCTCTTCATCGGCTCGGAAGGCACGCTCGGCGTGATCACGGCGGCGGTGTTGAAGCTCTTCCCCAAGAACCGCTCGGTGGTGACCGTTTTCGCCGGCCTGCCCACTGTCGATGCGGCGCTCTATCTGCTCGACAGGGCCAAGTCTGCTCTCGGCGCAGCGGTGACGACGTTCGAGCTCATGCCCCGCCTGGCGCTGGACATGGTCGTCACTCACATCCCCGGCAATCGCGAGCCGTTGTCCCGGCGCTATCCCTGGAATGTCCTGATGGAGACGTCGTCGCCGTCCGAGGCAGGCCTGGACGACCGGGTGGAGGACCTCCTGGCTGAAGCGATGCGTTCGGGCGAAGTCACCGACGCGGTGATGGCGCAATCGCTGGAGCAGCGCGAGGCGCTCTGGCGCCTTCGCGAGACGCTACCCGAGGCTCAGGGACTGGAAGGCGGGTCGATCAAGCACGACATCGCACTTCCCATCTCGCTCGTCCCGCGCTTCGTGGCGGAGATGGAGGCCGCCCTCCAGGAACTCGTACCGGGGTGCCGGCCCCTGCCCTTCGGTCACCTGGGCGACGGCAACCTACACTACAACGTCACCCAGCCTGCCGGCGCGGACAAGAAGGCGTTCCTTGCCCTCTGGGACGATGTCAACGCGGTCGTCCTCGCTGCGACAGTCCGTTACGGCGGCTCCATCTCGGCGGAACACGGCATCGGCCAGCTCAAGCGGGAGTTGCTGCGCCACGTGAAGGATCCGGTAGCGCTCGATCTCATGCGCTGTCTCAAGCAGGCGCTCGATCCGCAGGGAATCCTCAACCCCGGGAAGGTGTTGTAGCCGGACCCGGACTCTCTTCCGGAACCAGAACCCGACAGACATTCCTCGTTGGCTTCACGCTTTGAGCCCGCGCTTAACCCGCTGCTAACCCCGCTGTGTCGTCGTGGAGCGATGCCCTGCGGCGGGAGGGCGCAGCGGAGGCGGAATGGCGATCGGATCCAGCATCAAGCCCGTTTCGGCCGTGGCGCCTGCGGCGGCCGCGCTGCCGGTATCGCTCACGGAGGGCGACATCCTCGAGGCGCGCGTGGCGGCGATCCTGGCCAACGGGCAGGTTCGGCTTGCGACGGCGCTCGGCACGACGGACGTCACCACGAACATCCCGCTCCAGCTCGGCACGGCGATCCGGCTGCAGGTGCAGACCATCGGCTCGCAGCTCACGCTGGCGCTGCTCAGCCAAGGCCTTTCCACGGAAGCTGCGCCGCTCCCTCCGGCAGCGGCTACGGGCTCCGCGCTTCCCGCCGCCCAGCAAGTGCTGGCTGGCGCGATCCAATCGGCGATCGACAGCCAGGCTTCGCCGGCGGCGCTATTCGCCAATCTGAAGCCCCTTGTCACAGGCCTGGGAGGCGCGCAGCCCACCGAGGTCAAGGCGGCCGCCAACGCCCTGCTTCTGCACGCGCTCAAGGCTGATGCTCCTGTCACCGCGGCGGCGGTGAAAGCCGCGGTCCAGAACTCCGGCGTGTTCCGCGAAGCGCGGCTCGCGGCCGGCGATGCCGGCGCGGCGTCGCCCGCGGGCGACATGAAGACGGCGCTCCTCGCGCTGCGGACCGCCCTCGCGGCTGTCGTGGCGGCCAGTCCCGAGCCAGAACCCAGCGCAACCGGCACTGCCGCGGAAGCCCGCACCCAGCAATCGCAAGGCGATGGCCCGGCGCTGACGACCGCCATGGCTGCGGCGTTGGCCCGGCTCCCAGCCGCGGCGCGGGAGGCGGCGCTCGCCGCGCTGACCACGGCGACTGCGGACGGGACCGCAACGGAGCCCCTCACCGCGGCAACCCTCCAAGCGGGCAGCCGGGCCGCTTCCGCCGGCGAGCAGCCCACAACCCGCCCCTCTCCAACCCTGCCGCGGATCGACCTTCCGCCCCGCGCCGAAGCCTCGGCCGAGCCCAGCATCCGGCTGGATGCGCCCCGCGGCGAGACCGCGCGGCTGGTGCTCGACCAGACCGACTCGGCGCTCGACCGGATCAGGCTTTCACAATACGGCGCGCTGCACCGTGACGATCCCGCTCTCCCCACGGCCGTGCAGAGGGACAACCAGCCCGCCTGGATCTTCGATGTCCCCGTCCTGCACGGACAGGGCGCGAGCAACGCGCAGGTGCGCATTACTCGCGACGGCGGACGGAATGCGGCTGATGCCGCGTCGCGCCGCTGGAGCGTCGAGTTCGCGCTGGACACGAGCCGGATGGGCCCCGTGCACGCGCAGATCCGGATGTATGGCCGCCATATCGGCGTGACCCTGTGGGCCGAACGGCCGGAGACGGCGAAGTCGTTCCGCGACCAGGTCTCGGAACTGCACGATGCGCTGGGGCAAGCCGAGTTCGAGGTCGAGGACGTCTCGGTGCTGGCCGGTTCTCCGTCCGCGCCGCAAGCCGAGCGGGGCTACTTCGTGGACACGCGCTCATGAGCGGGCCCATCGCGCCGAGGGTCGCCGTCGCCCTGCAATATGACCGCGGGCAAGCGCCGCGCGTCACCGCCAAGGGCCAGGGCATGGTCGCCGACCGCATCGTCGCGGCCGCGCGCGAGCACGACATCCCCATCGAGGAAGACCCCGTGCTGGCCCGTGCGCTGGCTCAGATCCCGCTCGACGACGAGATTCCGGAAGAGCTTTACCGGGCCGTCGCCGAAGTCATCGGCTTCGTCCTGCGCGCCGCGCGCCGCCGGTAAGGCTCACCAGCGGCTGCGGACGCTGCGCCAGAAGCCGGGATCGCGCCCGTCGAGGTCGGGATTGCGCTCCCGCAGGTCCTCGGACATCAGCCCACCGAAGGCGCTCCACAGCGCGAAGGGTACGGCCAGCGCGGCCGCCTTCCCGTCGACCCGCGCGGCGCGGTCGATGAATCCCAGTGCAGACCCGACCAACGCCGCCGCGCCGAAGACGCCTCCGGTGAGGCTGCGCTGGCCGAAGAACAGCTTGCCCCAGCCCGCGACGAGGGCGATGTCGGCCAGCCACAGCATCAGGGCCGAGCGTTTGTCGGGCGATGGCGGCGCACGCATCAGGCGGTACGCGCCGATGGAGTGCAGCGTCTGCAGAACGGGCCAGATGGCCCCGAACAGAGGGTCCGGCGGCTTGGAGGCGGGCTTCTCCAGGCTCGCATACCAGCGCATGATCCTGGGGTGCGTGGGATCGGGCGTGTAGCGCCGCGACACCAGGCCCGCCGCGGTCAAAACGCCGGCGACGGCCAGAAGGGCCACGGCGGGCGGGACGCCCTTCTCTGAGGATTGGCGGTACAGGGGGGTGTTGGGAGCCATCCGTCGTTCCTCTGCCAAGGGCAGGGCAATCCGCGAGGGGGCGTGGTCGTTCCAAGTGGACAGTAATGGAACGTAGCCCACCAAGATCCTCATGCTGAGGAGGCCCGGGCTGGCCCGGGCCGTCTCGCAGCACGGCTACTGGCGGGGAGCTGGCGAAGCGCGCCGAACCGTGGGCGGTGCTTCGAGACGCAGCGGATCAGATCCGGGGCTCCTCAACATGAGGGGGTTTGGTGGGGCCGGGCGACTGTCGGGCCGGCTCTCAGAACAGCGTGCCCTGCCCGTCGTCGCCGTCGTTCCCGCGCGTCCGCGGCGGGGCGCTCGCCCTAAGCGGGGACATGCGGCTCATGGGCTTTGGTAGAGCTGGATTCACGGGCGCAAGATCGAGCACGTCTTCCGCGGCGGGGCGGATGAGGCTGAGCGCGTTCGTCGCCAGCTCGTCGTCGCAGTTGAGCCAGGTCTCGAAGTCGCGCGGCTCCACGATGACCGGCATACGCTCGTGGATCGCCGCCATGACGCCGTTGGCGGCGGTCGTGAGAATGGCGGCAGTGTCGATTTCGCCGCCGTCGGCCGAGACGTTGGTTTCCCAGATCGCGGCCAATGCCATCGGCGCGCCGTCGGCGCGAGTACAGAGGTGGGGCGTGCGCACCGCGGTGCGGCCTTGTCCTTCGCGCCGCCACTCATAAAAGCCGGTCGACGGGACGAGGCAGCGCCGGCGGCGGATGGCGTGGCGGAAGGCGGCCTTCTCCGCGACGGTTTCGCCGCGGGCGTTGAACAGCAGGGGAAAGCCGGTTGCGTCCTTCAGGTACGACGGCAGGAAACCCCAGCGCACAAGCATGAAACGCCGACGCCCCCGCTCCTGCGTGACGATGGCGATCGGTTCGGTCGGCGCAATGGCCTCGCGCGGCGGAAAGTTGGGCTGCTCTTCATAGCTGAAAAGGGCCCGCACTTGTTCCGGCGTGGCGGTGAGCTGGAAGCGGCCGCACACGGCGGGATCAGGGCCGCGCCGGCGTCACAGCCAGCGCTTCCAGCGGAAGAAGACATAGGGCAGCACGGCGGCCATCAGCATCATGGCAAGCGCCATGGGGTAGCCAAAATGCCAGTCGAGCTCCGGGATCAGTTTGAAATTCATGCCGTAGATCGAGGCGATCAGAGTCGGCGGCATGAAGATCACGGCCATGACCGAGAACAGCTTGATGATGTTGTTTTGCTCGAGGTTGACCAGCCCCAGCGTGGCGTCGAGCAGGAACTGGATCTTCTGGGACTGGAAGCTGGCGTGCTCCTCCAGGGATTGGAGGTCGCGCAGCGTGGTGCGCACCGCTTCGCGCAGCTCGAGCGGCACGCGTGCCGCGCGGTACGAGACGGACAGGAACAGCAACACCCGCTCGATGGAGACGAGGCTCTCCCGGATCTTCGAGATCAGGTCCCCGCTGCGGCCGAGCGCGCGCAGGGTTTCCTGGAACTCGGCATTGCGCGTCGCCGGGTCGCTGCGGGATTCGAACACGGAACGCGAGAGGGCGTCGAGCTTGGCCCCGGCGGCTTGCAGAACGTCCGCCGCGCGGTCGATGATCGTCTCGACCAGCCCCGCGAGTATGGCCTCGGCGTTGGGCGCGCAGCCGTCCGGCTTGGAGAGCCGGTTCGTGAACATCTGGAACGCCTTGGGCTCGGCGTAGCGCACCGTCACCATCACCTGGTCCTTCAGGATGAAGGTGATGCCGGTGACCTCCGGATCGAACTCCACGTTGAACACCACCCGGGCGGTCAGGTAGCGCGCACCGTCCTCCACATAGAGCAGTTCGGAAGGCTCGATGTCGCTCATCTCCTCGCGGGTGGGGATGCTGATGCCAAGGAATTCCTCGACGCGCCGGTCATCGTCGCGCGAGGGCTCGACGAGGTCGATCCACAGCGCATCCGCCGGAACGGGCTCGCCGTCCTTGAGCAGCCGCCGGTCGAGGCGGGCCGGCGTGTCGCGGTTCAGCGGCTCGGAACAGCGGTAGACGATGATCATGACGCACTCCGCCCTGGGGCCCGGACCGCCGAAGCAACCGGCCGTGCGGGCAAGACCACGCAGCCGCGCTCGCGTCAAGCGTGCGCGACGGGCGAAACCGCGCGTCAGCCGGCCTGCGGATCGAGGCTGGCTGGCGGGGCGCTGTCGTCGGGCACGAAGAAGTCGACGAAGAGCTTCTGGGTGGGATCGACGCGGTAAACGTCGAAATCCGTCACGCCCTCACCGGCGAGGAACGTGTCGTCGATCAGGAAATTGCCGCTGAACTCCCGCGACGGCTTCTGGAAGATGCGCCATGCCGCGTCTGCCAGGATGTCAGGAGTCCGGCTGGCCTTCATCATCGTCTCTCCGCCGAGGAGGTTCTTCACAGCCGCCGTCGCGATGGTGGTGCGTGGCCACAGTGCGTTCACCGCGATGCCCTTACCTCTCAATTCGCCTGCGAGGCCCAGCACGCACAGGCTCATTCCAAATTTGGCGACGCTGTAGGGCAGATGCGGCGCGAACCACTTCTCCTGCATGTCGAGCGGCGGCGACAGCATGAGGATGTGCGGGTTCGCAGCGTTGGCGAGGTAGGGCGCCGCATACTTCGAGACCATCAACGTGCCCCGCGTGTTGATCGCGTGCATCAGGTCGAAGCGCTTCATGTCCGTCTGTGTCGTCGGTGTCAGCTGGATCGCCGAGGCGTTGTTCACGACGATGTCGATGCCGCCGAAGGTGAGCGAAGCCTTGTCCAGCGCGGCCTTGACCTGGTCCTCATCCCGGACGTCGACCACCAGCGGCAGCGCCCTGCCGCCCGCCTTCTCGATCGCTTCCGCCGCGGAATGGATCGTGCCCTCCAATTTCGGGTGCGGCTCCGCCGTCTTTGCCGCCACGACGATATTCGCGCCGTCCTGCGCCGCCTTCAGCGCGATGGCGAGGCCGATCCCGCGAGACGCCCCGGTGATGAAGAGCGTTTTACCTTCGAGCGGACGCGACATCGGAAAAGTCCTTTTGTTCAGGGGACGGCGTATCAGCGAGTCCCTGTCAAGCTAGTACGCCGGTGACGCAAGAAGGCTTTCGATGGCCGCACGAAGCGACCATTCCTGCAACGCTGCACGAGAACACCATCAATCCGGCGGCACGAACCGGGACGGTTGTGCGCCGTCGGCGTCGGTGAACCCATAGTGACGCGCCAGATCGGCGACGAACAGCGAGCGGCCGTTCAACGCACGAACCTGCGGATCGGCTGCAAGCGCCGCAACAGCGCGGCCGGCGTAAAGCGGGCTCTCCGTGGCCTCGCCGCCAAGCCTGGCCGCAAGCACCCGCTCGGTGCGGACGAAGCCCGGCGTGAGGTGGATGCAGGCTATGCCCGACGGCCCGATGTCACGCGCGATGAGCTGCGCGGCGCGCAGCATCGCCGCCTGTCCGAGGTCGTACCACGGGTCGCCAAGGAAGCGGCCCTCGCCGTCGAAGCCGACCGCCGCCAGCAGGCCCCGTCCGGAAGGAATCATGATGGGAGCGATGGCGCGGGCCGTCGCCATCAGCGCATACGCTCCGGACCCCAGCGCGGTCTCCAGCCCAGACAGGGATCGCTGATGAAAAGGCGTGCCGAAGCGGGCGCCATCGGCGTATGCATCGCCATCGTAGCCTTCGTTGCCGCCCCAAACCGCGCAGGCGAGCAGGCTGGGCGGACCGAAGCGCCGCAGCACCCATGCGGAGAAATCATGCAGCGCCCGCGTGTCCGTGCAATCGCAGACATAGGGATGGCCCTGCCCGCCGGCCTCCCCGACCGCCTCCGCCGTATCCTCCGTGGTTTCGCCGCGGCCCTCGGTCCGCGCCCCAAATCGGGTCGAGCGGGCGACGCAGATGACCGTCGCGCCCGCCTCGCCCAGCGCCAGGGCGATTCCCCGGCCAACTCCGCGCGAGGCGCCGGCGACGATGCAGACGCGGCCCGCCAGCGGCTTGTCCGGTTCAGACGACGAATCGGCTTGCGTCACGCGAACACCGCGGCGGCGGCCTCGACGGCCCCGGCGCCATCGATCACCGTGTGTTCCAGCGCAGGCGCCTCGGTGGCGAGTTGCTCGGCGAAGAACCGGGCGACTGCAATCCTCGTGGCCCCTGCGGGATTATCCTCGGCGGCGGAAAGTGCAGCCAGCGCTTCCTCGGCGAGGCAGACGCCACCCTGGGTCAACCCGAACAGCTTGAGGTACGGCGTCGCCCCCGCGAGCGCATCATCGGGACGGGATCCCATGGCGGCCTGCAGATAGGCTGTCGCACGCTCCAGCGAAGCGACGGCCTCAGCCAGCCTGGCGGCGGCATGGCCCAGCGCGGGAGCGTTGCTCGCCGCGACACGGGCCACCGTCTCGCGCATGCGGGCGATGGCGGCCTTCACGGTTTCGCCGCCGGAGAGCGGCAACTTGCGGGTGACGAGGTCGATGGCCTGGATGCCGTTGGTGCCCTCGTAGATCGCCGCGATGCGGGAATCGCGGAAATACTGCGCCGCGCCGGTCTCCTCGACATAGCCCATGCCGCCGTGGATCTGGACGCCCAGCGAGGAGACCTCGATGCCGATGTCGGTGGAGTAGGCCTTGGCGACGGGCGTCATAAGGGCGGCGCGCTCGGCCGCCAGCTTGCGGCGCTCGGCGTCGGGCTCGCGCTGGGCGCGGTCGAGCGCCTCGGCGGTCTGGTAGCAGATGGCCCGGGCGGCGCGCGTCTGGGACAGCATGATCATCAGCATGCGCCGGATATCGGGGTGCTCCACGATGGGGCTCATGCCATCGCCGCTGAAGCCCGAGGCCCTCCCTTGGCGGCGCTCCTTCGCATAGGCCAGCGCGTGCTGGAACGCCCGCTCGGCCACCGCGACGCCCTGGATGCCGACGCCGAGGCGCGCGCTGTTCATCATCGTGAACATGCAGGCGAGGCCTCGGTTCTCCTCGCCGACGAGCCAGCCCGTCGCACCGCCCTGGTCGCCATAGACCATGGTGCAGGTCGGCGAGGCGTGGATGCCGAGCTTGTGCTCCACCCCGGCGCAGCGGACGTCGTTCGCCGCGCCCAACGTGCCGTCGGCGTCGATCAGGATCTTCGGGACCACGAAGAGCGAGATGCCACGGGTCCCGGCCGGCGCGTCGGGCAGGCGCGCAAGCACGAGGTGGATGATGTTCTCGGTGAGGTCGTGCTCGCCATAGGTGATGTAGATCTTCTGCCCGGTGATCCGGTACGTGCCGTCGCCGTTGCGCTCCGCGCGGGTGCGCAGGGCGGCGAGGTCGGAGCCCGCCTGCGGCTCGGTGAGGTTCATCGTGCCCATCCACTCGCCCGACACGAGGCGGGGAAGCACGGCCTGCTTCAGGTGGTCGGACCCGTGCTTGGCCAGCGCGTCGATCGCGCCGGACGTCAGCAACGGGCCGAGCGCGAAGGCGAGGCAGGCGGCGTTCCACATCTCGCCGCAGGCCGAGTGCAGCAGCATCGGCAGGCCCTGCCCGCCGAAGGCGGGATCGGCCGTGAGGCCGTTCCAGCCGGCCTCCGCCCAATCGCGATAGGTCTCGCGCCAGCCCGGCGGGGTGGTCACATGGCCTTCCCTGAGCACGGAGCCGACCTTGTCGCCGACCGCGTTCAGCGGCGCGACACGCTGGGCGGCGAACTTGGCGGCCTCCTCCAGGATCGCCTCGGCGACGCCGCCCTCGATCTCGGGCGCAAGTCCTTCCGACACGAGAGCATCGAGCCCCGCGACCGTCCGCAGCGTGAACAGCATGTCCTGGACGGGCGGCTCGTAGCTCATGGATGTCCTCCGTTGGCCGGCATGCTTGTTCTGGGCTTGGCCGCCGCGCGCCTCGTTTCCGATTCCAGCCCGGCTCGAAAAGGTCTAAGGCAAGCCCGCCGACGTTGCCATAGTCCCGCGCTGTGAAACAGGGCCAAGTGTTCGCATATGAACGATCGATTGTCGCGCCCTCCATCTCCCTGGGGCACAGACGCTGAGCGGGGAACCACGCTGCGGCTTACGCCCGATGCGGCGGGCATGTCCCGAGCGGCTGCGATCCTGCGCGGGGGCGGGCTCGTCGCCTTCCCGACGGAGACGGTGTATGGGCTGGGGGCCGACGCGACCGATGGGCGAGCGGTGGCGGGCATCTACGCCGCCAAGGAGCGGCCGAGCTTCAATCCCCTCATCTCTCACGTTGCGAACGTGGACTCGGCGCTGGCGCTGGGCATGTTCGACGACGACGCGCGCCGCCTCGCAGAAGCGTTCTGGCCGGGACCTTTGACGCTGGTCGTGCCCCGCGTGGCCGGCTGCCCGATCGCCGACCTCGCCCTCGCGGGGCTGGACAGCGTCGCGTTGCGGGTTCCCGCCCATCCGCTTGCGCGGGCGCTGCTGGTGGAGGTCGGCCGGCCGATCGCGGCCCCGTCGGCGAACCGTTCGGGCCGTGTGAGTCCGACGACGGCGGACCATGTGCTGGCCGATCTCGACGGCCGGATCGACGCGGTGCTGGACGGGGGCTCGACTGCTGTCGGCGTTGAATCGACGATTGTCGCGTGTCTGGACGTCGTACCCGTGCTGCTTCGGCCGGGCGGCGTCTCGCGGCAGGATATCGAGCGCGTGCTGGGGCGAGCGCTGGCGGACCCGACCCCGGCCGAATCGGGGGACGACGCGCCCCTCGCCCCGGGCATGCTGGCCTCGCACTACGCGCCGCTCGCCAAGGTGCGGCTCGACGCGAAGGAGATCCACGCCGGAGAGGCCGCGCTGCTCTTCGGACAGGACGAGCCGGCCGGCCTGGAATGCGCGGCGCGCGTTCTCAACCTCAGTATCCGCGGCTCCCTCACCGAAGCTGCGGCGAACCTGTTCGCGTTCCTGAGGGCTCTCGACGAAACGGGCGCCACGACGATCGCCGTGACGCCCGTACCGGGGGAGGGTCTGGGTGAGGCGATCAACGATCGCCTGGGGCGGGCTGCCGCGCCCCGCTAAGGACGCGGGCCGGTCTTCACGCGGCCTGCGGGACGAGGCGGTCGATCAGCGGCAGCTTCGAAGCCTTCAGGGCGAAAGCGCCGTCGCCGGACAGGACGAGCGTCGCCGCGATCAGGACGAGGAAAGCGGGGTACTCCCAGCCGCCATTGGCGTTGGTGAACAGCCAGCCATTGCCGATGTGCACCGACAGCGCGCCGAGCAGGACCGGGATGGTGAGGACCGCGACCCAGCGGCTGTAGACGCCGAGAACGATGGCGACGCCGCCGAGCGCTTCGATCAGGATCACCGGCCAGGCCATGCCGGCGGGCATGCCGACCTGCTCCAGGAAGCCGGCGAAGCCCGGCACCGTGAACACGAAGTACTTCAGTCCGGCGTGGGCGATGAGCATCACGCCGAAGGCGACGCGCAGGAGGAAAATGCCGAGGGGAGCGTTGCGGGTGTCGATCATGGTCGTCTCCGGGGTTCTGACTATCCCGCGGGGACCCGGCTCATCCGGACCTCGACCGCGGCGTTGGCCGGAATATCATCTTTTCTTTTCCGCAAATCCATGGATGATTGCGAAAGATATAGATTGCAGGAACGCAAATGGACCCGCTTCCCTGGGACGATTTCCGCCTCGTCAAGGCCATCGCCGACAGCCGCTCCCTCACGGGAGCCGCTGAGATCCTGCAGGTGAACCACTCCACCGTGTTCCGGCGGCTGGGCGACATCGAGAAGCGGCTCGGCGCGCCCCTCTTCGAGCGGCACCGCACGGGATACGGCCTGACGACGGCCGGCGAGGAGATGGTGGCGCTGGCCGAGCGCATGGAGCGGGACGTCACATCCTTCACCCGCAAGCTGGCAGGCCAGACGCTGACTCCGTCGGGCGAGGTGCGCGTCACCACCAACGACACCTTGCTGGTGCACCTGCTGATGCCGGTGCTGGCCGCCTTCCGGCGAGCCTACCCGGACATCCGCGTCGACATGGTGCTATCCAACCAGGCGTTGAACCTCTCCAAGCGGGACGCGGACATCGCCATCCGTGCCACGGACGATCCCCCGGAGACGCTGGTCGGCCGCCGCGTCGCCACCCTCACGTGGTCCGTCTACGGACGCCGCAAGGACTTCCCGGACCTCGACGCCGGCGCGCTGTGCGACAGGCGGCGGTTGATCGACTACGACTGGGTCTCGCTCGGCGACCAGTTCGGACACCTCAAGGCCGCCCGCTTCGTGCGGGACACCGTGCCGCCCGAGAAGATCGCGCTGAAGCTCAACACGGTGCTGGGCCTCACCGAGGCGGTGCAGGAGGGCGTCGGCATCGGCCCCCTGCCCTGCTTCATCGCCGACCGCAAGCCAGACCTCGTGCGCCTCTGCGAGCCGAACGCCGACTTCGGCACCGGGCTCTGGCTGCTCACGCACCCCGACCTCCGCGCCTCGCCGCGCATCCGGGCCTTCCTGGACTGCGCGGCGGCGGAACTGGTGCGCGTGCGCAGCCTGATCGAGGGCGAACGGCCGGGGACGGCGGGTGCGAGCGGCTCCTGAGTCCGACCTCACCTTCGTTTTCCCCAGACGGGCGGAGCCACCCTATTCCTCATGCTGAGGAGGCCCGGACCTCGTCCGGGCCGTCTCGAAGCACGGCGAGCGTTGGGGAGCAGCAAAACGCGCCCAGCTGTGGGCGGTCCTTCGAGACAGCCGCTTCGCGGCTTCCTCAGGATGAGGACCAAGGGTGCGACCAAGCGACTTTCCGGCCGGGCTCTCAGCATGAGGCGCATGGAGACGACCTCCCTTCTCCCGCGCGGCGAAAGACGCCCCAACGCAAATCGCCAGATCGAGCTGGACCGGGGCAGCTCACAACTTGCGATTGGTCCTCCGAGGGAGGATGCTTCGGTCCTCTCACCGGCTGGAGGCTGCCATGACAGACGCTTCTTCATCCTCCCCGTCCACGGGGCCAAGGCTCTCCCCGCTGGGGCCCACCTTGGGCTCCGGGCTCCATGCGCTGCGAGCCAAGTGGGGCTGGGTCGTCGGCATCGGGGTGCTGCTGCTGGTCTGCGGCGTCATCGCGCTCGGCTCGGTGGTCACCGCCACGGTGGCGAGCGTCTGGGTGGTCGGCCTGATGATGATCATCTCCGGCGCAGGCGAAGTCGCCCATGGCTTCGCCATGAAGACTTGGGGCAAGTCGATCCTCTGGGTGATCCTCGGCGTGCTTTACGGAGTGGCCGGCGTGTTCGCCATCATGAACCCGCTACTGGCAGCTGGCGTGCTGACGCTGTTTCTCGGCGCGGGCCTCGTGGCCTCGGGCATCGTGCGCATGGTGCTCGCCTTCCAGATGAAGGAAGGGACGCCCTGGATCTGGGTCGTCGTGTCCGGCCTCATCACCGTTCTGCTCGGCGGCACGATCCTGCTGCACTGGCCGCTGTCGAGCCTGTGGGTGCTCGGCGTGTTCCTGGGCATCGACCTCGTCTTCGCCGGCATGAGCTGGATCATGATGGGCCTGGGACTGCGCAAACTCGCCTGAGTCCCGGCTTCACAACCGCCAGCGGGAACCTTTGATCCCGCTGGCTTGTTCACCGCGCCGCAGCGGGTGCGCGTCGCTTCACCCTGATTCAAGAGGAACGGGCCCCGCTACGACTGGGGGATTGCGTTTTCCCGGACCATGGGCGAAGGGATGAGCCTATTTTCGCAGCTGCGAACAGACGGGGACGGCGCTGATGACGAAGTGGGTGTACACCTTCGGCGACGGCAAGGCCGAAGGCCAGGCCGGCATGCGGAACCTCCTCGGCGGCAAGGGCGCGAATCTCGCGGAGATGAGCAATCTCGGGCTCCCCGTCCCGCCCGGTTTCACCATCTCCACCGAAGTCTGCACCTACTACTATTCCAACGGCCAAACCTATCCCGCCGATCTCACCAAGCAGGTCGAGGAGGCTCTTCAGGCCGTCGGAACGATCACCGGCAAGTCGTTCGGCGATCCCGCCAATCCCCTGCTCGTCTCCGTGCGCTCCGGCGCCCGCGCCTCCATGCCCGGCATGATGGACACGGTGCTCAACCTCGGCCTCAACGACGTCACCGTGGAGGCCATAGCCAAAAGCTCCGGCGACGCGCGCTTCGCCTATGACAGCTACCGCCGCTTCATCCAGATGTACTCGGACGTGGTGCTCGAGCTGGAGCACCACCACTTCGAGGATCTCCTCGACGAGTACAAGGACCGCAAGGGCTTCGAACTCGACACCGACCTTTCCGCTGACGACTGGAAACTCCTTGTCGGCAAGTACAAGGAGACGTTCCAGCGCGAGCTGGGCAAGCCCTTCCCGCAGGACCCCAAGGACCAGCTCTGGGGCGCGATTGGCGCCGTGTTCGGCTCCTGGAACAGCGCCCGCGCGATCAAGTACCGCGAGCTGAACGGCATCCCCGCGAGCTGGGGCACGGCCGTCAACGTGCAGTCCATGGTGTTCGGCAATCTCGGCGAGACGTCGGCCACCGGCGTCGCCTTCACGCGCAATCCCTCGACCGGCGAGAAGGAGCTCTATGGCGAGTTCCTGATCAACGCCCAGGGCGAGGACGTGGTGGCGGGCATCCGCACGCCGCAGGACATTACCGAGAAGGCTCGCATCGGCGCGGGCTCGGACCGGCCTTCGCTGGAAAAGGCGATGCCGGAGGCCTATGCCGAGTTCATCCGGATCTGCGGCCTGCTGGAGAAGCACTATCGCGACGTCCAGGACGTCGAGTTCACCATCGAGCGCGGCAAGCTCTGGATGCTGCAGACCCGCAACGGCAAGCGCACCGCCAAGGCGGCGCTGAAGATCGCGGTCGAGCTCGCCTCCGAGGGACTGATCACGCAGGAAGAGGCTGTCGGGCGCATCGATCCCGGCGCGCTGGACCAGCTGCTGCATCCGACGATCGACCCCTCCGCCCAGCGCCAGGTGCTGGCCACCGGCCTGCCCGCCTCCCCCGGCGCGGCGGGCGGCGAGATCGTGTTCGACAGCGACGACGCCGAGGCGGCCCGCGCGGCTGGCCGCAAGGTTATCCTCGTGCGCATCGAGACGTCGCCGGAGGACATCCATGGCATGCACGCCGCGGAAGGCATCCTCACGACGCGCGGCGGCATGACCTCGCACGCCGCCGTCGTGGCGCGCGGCATGGGCAAGCCCTGCGTCTCCGGCGTCGGCAGCATTCGCGTGGACTATGCCGCGCAGACGCTGACGGCCGGCGGCGTCACCCTGAAGAAGGGCGACTGGCTGACCATCGACGGTGGAGCGGGCCAGGTGCTGCTGGGCGAGGTGAAGATGCTCGAGCCCGAGCTCTCCGGCGAATTCGGCACCCTCATGAGCTGGGCGGACGGCGTACGCCGCATGAAGATCCGCGCCAACGCCGAGACCCCGCTCGACGCCGAGACGGCGCGCCAGTTCGGCGCGGAGGGCATCGGGCTCTGCCGCACCGAGCACATGTTCTTCGACGAGGACCGCATCATCGCCGTGCGCGAGATGATCCTGGCCGACGACGAGAAGGGCCGCCGCCAGGCGCTGGCCAAGCTGCTGCCGATGCAGCGCGCCGACTTCGTCGAGCTGTTCTCGATCATGCACGGCCTGCCCGTGACGATCCGCCTGCTCGATCCGCCGCTGCACGAGTTCCTGCCCCACACGGAGGAGGAGATCGAGGAGGTGGCCAAGGCCATGGGCGCATCGGCCGAGAAGCTGCGCCGTCGCGCCGCCGAACTCCATGAGTTCAACCCGATGCTGGGCTTCCGCGGCTGCCGGCTGGCCGTCGCCTTCCCCGAGATCGCCGAGATGCAGGCGCGCGCCATCTTCGAGGCGGCGGTCGAGGCCGGCAAGCGCACTGGCAAGGCCGTCATCCCCGAGGTCATGGTGCCGCTGGTGATGACGCGCCCAGAGCTGGACGCCGTGAAGGGGCGCATCGTCGCCATGGCCGAGGCCGTGCAGAAGGAGACGGGCGCGAGGCTGGAATACCAGATCGGCACCATGATCGAGCTGCCGCGCGCGGCCATCAAGGCGGGCGACATCGCGGAATCCGCCGAGTTCTTCTCCTTCGGCACCAACGACCTCACGCAGACGACGCTCGGCATCTCGCGCGACGACGCGGCGTCGTTCCTCGGCCCCTACACGGCCAAGGGCATCCTGCCGGCGGACCCCTTCGTGACGATCGACATCGAGGGCGTCGGCGAGCTCGTGAAGATGGCCGCCGAGCGCGGCCGGGCCACACGCCCGGACATCAAGCTTGGCATCTGCGGCGAGCATGGCGGCGACCCCGCCTCCATCGCGTTCTGTGAGACGGTGGGGCTGGACTATGTCTCCTGCTCACCCTTCCGCGTGCCCATCGCGCGTTTGGCCGCGGCGCAGGCCGCCCTCGGCGTGAAGGCGGCGAGCCAAGCGTAAGTAACCGTCATTGCGAGCGTAGCGAAGCAACCCAGGAGCTGGGCGGGACGCACAATAGCGGTCCCCACGCCCGGCTCCTGGGTTGCTTCGTCGCTGCGCTCCTCGCAATGACGGTGGAGCATTTTTGCCTCCCGACCCCCGCCATTAACCCCGCGTGAACCTTACCCAGCGATAACGAAATCAGCCGCAAGTTGATGGATCTCCGACGTGCCGGAGCCACAGCGGGCGGCCTTCGTCGTTGCGTGGGGTCAGCGTTCGCATGGGTCGTTCGCACGTCGGCTGGGCAGTCAATACGGTCGCGCCTTGGGTGCTGGCGAGCGGGCTCGTGGTGTCCATCACAGCGGACGCCGGCGTCGACGCATCCGCCGGCTACCAGGTCCTGCCGCTGACGACCCGGACGGCCTCAGTGCCCGATTTGCTGGTGCCCGGAATGGGAACGGCGCTGCTCACCGTGACCCCCCGCTTTGCGCGCGGCGCGATCCAGACCGTGCGGCTGCCGACTGGCGATCCCGAGCCCGGCGCGCTCGCTCCCGCCTCCCCGCCCCGCGGCGTGATGAAGACCGGCGCCGGCGCTTTCCCCGCCGTCGACCGCTCCGCCAAGGGCGACCTCATCGTCACCCTGCGCGAGACCATCAGCCGCTCCGGCCCCGACGTCACGCCCGGCGCGCGACTGTTGCAGCCGAACCTCGCGCTGCTGCCGCCAACGTTGATGATGCCGGCGTCCGAGTTCCCCTCCGCCGAGTCGGTGGCGCGGTTCCAGCCCGTGCCCGGCGCAGACGCCACGACCCCCGGCGCAGCCGGCGGCGCGAGCTCGCCCTCAGCGGGCTCCTCCCAGCTCACCGCCGCGGCCCGCGCTTCCGGCACCAGCACCAGCGGCGTCGGCTCCACGCCGAGCGTGCCGCGCGCCATCGCGCTGTCCTCCACCACGCCCGCGCCCGCCGACGCCACGCCGGTGGAGATCGCCGCCGCCCCCGTCTCCGAGCAGGGCCTCGCGGCGCTGCGCGCCAAGGGCGTCGCGACCGGCGGCATGTCGATCATCCCCAAGGCGGAAGATGATCGGCCGAGCTACGCCAGCCTGATCGACCCCGAGAACCTCAACAAGGAAGAGCGCTGCCTCGCCGAGGCCGTTTATTTCGAGGCGCGCAGCGAGCCGGAGGACGGCCAGGCCGCCGTGGCGCAGGTGGTGCTTAATCGCGTGCGCAGCGGGCTCTACCCCACCTCAGTCTGCGGCGTCGTCTACCAGAACCGCCACCGCAAGTTCGCCTGCCAGTTCTCCTTCGCCTGCGAGGGCAAGTCCCTCCGCATCACCGAAGCCGACAGCTGGAAAACCGCCGTCCGCGTGGCCCGCGAGGTCACCTTCGGCCAGACCTACAACGAGGACGTCGGCGCTGCCACGCACTACCACGCGAACTATGTCCGGCCGTTCTGGGCAAAGCGGCTGAAGAAGATGGACGTGATCGGACGGCACATCTTCTATAGTTTGAGGCCAGGGCAGACGTAGACAAGCCTTGATGTTGGCCCTGGTCATCCCCGGCGCGCCGAAGGCGCGGGAAGGGGATCCAGACTTTCGCGATTTGGGCCTGGATCCCCTTCCCGGCGCTGCGCGCCGCCGGGGATGACCAGCTACGGCTATCCCCTCGCCTCGATCACCACGTCCAGCCCGAGATCCAGCACGCTTGCCGAGTGCGTGAGCGCGCCGACCGAGATCATATCGACTCCGCTCTCGGCGATGGCCTGCACCGTGTCGAGGTTCACGCCGCCGGACGCTTCGGTGCGCATGCGGCCGCCGACCATCACGACGCCGCGCCGCAGGAGTTCCGGGCCCATGTTGTCGAGGAGCACGACATCCGCGCCCTCCTCGACCACCTCGGCGAGCTGGTCCAGCGTGTCGACTTCGATCTCGATCTTGACGAGGTGGCCCACCGCCGCCTTGGCGGCCTGCAAGGCGGGGCGGATGCCGCCGGCGACGGCGATGTGGTTGTCCTTGATGAGGACGGCGTCGTCGAGGCCGTAGCGGTGGTTCGCGCCACCGCCGCACTTCACGGCGTATTTCTCGAAGGCGCGCAGGCCGGGCGTCGTCTTGCGCGTGCAGACGATGAGGGCGGAGGTGTGCGCGACCCGCTCCACGTAGGTGGCGGTGAGCGTGGCGATGCCGGAGAGGCGGCCCATGTAGTTCAGGGCCACGCGCTCGGAGGAGAGGATGGAGCGCGCATTGCCCTCGATGACGGCCACGACGTCGCCCGGGGACAGGCGATCGCCGTCCTGCTTTTCCGGGGCGAAGCGGACGGACGCGTCGTAGATGCGGAACGCCGCCTCCGCCAGCGGCAGGCCGGCGACGACGCCGGGTTGACGCGAGGCGACGACCGCGCGGGCGGTCGCCGTCGCCGGGATCGTGGCGAGCGTGGTGATATCGCCGGCGCGGCCGAGATCCTCGTCGAGCGCGCGCCGGACGGCCTGGTCGATCAGCAGCGGGTTGAGGAACGCCGTGCTCATGCTGCGTCCGCCTGGAGCTGGCGAATGCAGGCCAGCGCCTCGGCCAGTGTGGCGCGAGAGCGCCGCGCGAGCCCGGGAACGGCGTTGGGATAATCGGAGCGGTAGTGCCCGCCGCGGCTCTCTCGCCGGGTCAACGCGCCGACGGCGATGAAGAGCGCGGTCGTTGCCATGTTGCGCAGCATCGCCGAGCGCGCGCCGACGCGGATGTCGCGCAGCGCGAGGCAGGCTTCGGCGAGGCCGTCGCCGTCCCGGATGACGCCGACCTTGCCGCTCATCGCCGTCCGCAGCGCCTGGACCGCCTCGCCTTCGATAGCGGGATCGAACGCAGGGGAATCGAGCGGCGCGTCCAGCACGGGCGCGTCGGTGTGGAGGGACGGCTTGGCCGGCTGGTCGGCGACGTCCTGCGCGATGCGGGCGGCGAAGACGATCGCTTCCAGCAGGGAGTTCGAGGCGAGGCGGTTGGCCCCGTGCACGCCCGTGGAGGCGACCTCGCCCGCGGCCCAGAGCCCGGCCAGCGAAGTTCGGCCCCGCGCGTCCGTCCAGACGCCGCCCATATGATAGTGCTCCGCGGGCGCGACCGGGATCGGCTGCGTCACAGGGTCGATGCCCGCCGCGGCGCAGGCCGCGTAGACAGTGGGAAAGCGCTCGGGGAACTCGGCTCCCACGGCCTCGCGGCAGTCGAGGAACGCGCCCCGGCCGGCGGCGATCTCGGCGAAGACGCCGCGGGCGACGATGTCGCGCGGCGCGAGCTCCGCGTCGGGGTGGATCGCCGGCATGAAGCGGCGGCCGTCGCGGTCGACCAGCGTCGCGCCGTCGCCGCGCAGGGCTTCGGTGGCGAGCGGCGCGGGGTCCCGGCCGATGTCGATGGCCGTGGGATGGAACTGCACAAATTCCGCGTCGGCGATCACGGCGCCCGCCTCGGCGGCGATGGCGACGCCGTTGCCGTTGGCCTGCGACGGGTTGGTCGTGACGGCGTAGAGGTGGCCGACGCCGCCCGTGGCGAGCACGATGGCGGAGCCGGGCACGACCCGGGCAAGCGGGGCCGTGCCGCCATCGGCGCGCGAGACCACGCCGGTGACGCGGCCGTCCTGCGTAACGAGCCCCTCGGCGACTTCGCCCTCCAGCACCGTGATGGAGGGCGTGCGCCGCACGGCTGAGATCAGCGCCTCCATGATGGCCTTGCCCGCCATGTCGCCGCGCACGCGCACGATGCGGCGCTCGGAGTGGGCGGCCTCGCGCGACTGCACGAGGTGGCCCTCGAGGTCCTTGTCGAAGGGCACGCCGTAGCCCAGCAGGTCGCGCACGCGGTCGCCTGCCTCCTGCGCCATGCCGAGCACGAGCGCCTCATCGACGATGCCCGCGCCGGCGACCACGGTGTCAGCCGTGTGCTTCTCCGGGCTGTCGCCCTCGGACATCGCGGCGGCGATGCCGCCCTGCGCCCAACTCGACGACGCGCCTTCGCCGATGGGGGCGGCGGCCAGCACGGTGACGGGACGCGGGCTGAGCTTGAGGGCGCAGAACAGGCCGGCGAGGCCTCCGCCGACGATCAGGATGGGTGCAGTCATCATCTGTGAAGTCATGGCGACGCTCCTCCGCCCTTGGGGAGAGGGACGCCGCGGCGGAGGAGCCCGCCGCGGCTGGTACGCGGGTTTCGCGTCAGTTCTTCAGCGCGATCATGCGCTCGATCGGCCGCCGCGCGCGCTCGGCGATCGCGGGGTCGATCAGGACCTCGTCGCGCATGTTGACGAGCGAATCGAGGATCTTCGGCAGCGTGATCCGCTTCATGTGCGGGCACAGGTTGCAGGGGCGAACGAACTCGACGTTCGGGGCCTCGGCGGCCACGTTGTCGGCCATCGAGCACTCCGTCACCATCACCACGCGGCGCGGCTGCCGGGTCTTCACCCAGTCGATCATGTGCGCGGTCGAGCCCGTGAAGTCCGCCTCGGCGATGACGTCCGGCGGGCACTCGGGGTGCGCGATGATCTGGATGGAGGGGTCCGCGTCGCGGTAGGCGCGCAGCTCCGCCCCGGTGAAGCGCTCATGCACCTCGCAGTGGCCCTTCCACAGGATCAGCTTCACCTTGGTCTGGGTGGCGACGTACTTCCCGAGATACTCGTCCGGCAGGAAGATGACGCGGTCGACACCCAGGCTCTCCACCACCTGCACGGCGTTGGAGGAGGTGCAGCAGATGTCCGTCTCCGCCTTCACGTCGGCCGAGGAGTTGACGTAGGTGACCACCGGCACGCCGGGATAGCGCTCCTTGAGGAGCCGCACGTCCGCGCCCGTGATAGAGGCTGCGAGCGAGCAGCCGGCGCGGCTGTCGGGGATGAGCACCGTCTTCTCCGGGCTGAGCAGCTTGGAGGTCTCAGCCATGAAGTGCACGCCGCACTGGACGATGATGTCCGCGTCGGCCTTCGCCGCGAGGCGCGCGAGCTGCAGGCTGTCGCCCACCACGTCGGCGACGCAATGGAAGATCTCCGGCGTCTGGTAGTTGTGGGCCAGGATCACCGCGCCGCGCTGGGCCTTCAGCTCGTTGATCGCCTTGATGTAGGGCGCGAAGAACGGCCACTCGACGGCGGGGATGACGTCCTTCACCTTCTCGTAGAGGTGCGCGGTCGCCTTCTCCACCTCAGGGGTCCAGGCGATGGCCGGCATCGGCAGGATGCCGTAGCGGACCTGGGCGGGGGTGAGGGCGGACGACGCCGCGAGCCCGCCGGGGATGGCGGGACGAGAGGACACGGAGAAACCCGACACGGCGCCAGACATGGCGACCTCCATCATGCTCCCGAGGAGCACGCATGAGGATGGGACGAGGTCCCGGCGTTGGAAGCCGGGTGTTTATGCTCAACATGAGCAAAAGTATTATAGTGACGGCTTTCGGGAATTACCAGTGGGGCGGGTTGCATTTCCAGGAATGGGGTCGGCGCCGCGCGTGGGCCGCGAGCCTTCAGGCCCTCACATCTGCCCCGCAGTGCGCTGAAGGCGAGCCCGAAGGCTCGCAGTTCCGAGCGCTGAGCTTTAGAGGCGGGACAGCTCTGCTTCCGGCACAATCCTGCAGCCTTGACAGAGCCAGCCGGTCGTGAACGTGTAGATACACCTTGGAGCAAACGATGTCCCGCGAACGGCCCCGATTGCCTGCTGCCGAGAACCCGGACCCGCTTGCGCAGGCCATCATGCAGGCGTCGCCGCTGTGCCTCGCCCGCTCGGTTCTCTGCGCTGCTCGTTCGCTGACGCGGGTCTACAACGCCTTCCTGCGGGACACCGGGCTGCAGATCACCCAATTCGCGATTCTCGCCGCCTTCACGCTCGATCGCTACGACACGCTGGCTCACCTCGCCGACACGCTGGCGCTGGAACGTACGACGCTCTTGCGCAACATCGATCTTCTCCAACGCGCAGGGCTCGCCGCCGAGCGCATTGTCGCGAAGGGAGCGGCCCGCCCCCCCGGCCGGGGGAAGCGATTCGATCTCACGCCCGCCGGCCGACAGGCCCTGGAAGACGCGCTGCCGGCCTGGGAGAAGGCGCAGGCCGCCTTCGGAGCGTCGCTGGGCGAAGGCGAGATGGCCACCATGCGCGACGCGCTGCGCCGCCTGCGCCGCGCGGCCGACGGCATCGCCGACGCCAGGCGGGCCGCAGCCGAAATTCCCCCTTCCCCGGAGACGCCCGCATCATGAGCCTCGCTCCCCCCGTCGCTCCCCATGGCAGCCGTGCCGCGCCTCGCTATGGCGTCGTGTCCACCGCTGAGCTGACCGCCGTCAGCGGCCTCGACTTTCTCCGCGGCATCATGGAAGGGCGCTACCCGGCGCCGCCGATCGCCGAAACCTGCGCATTCGAACCGGTTGCGGTGGAGCATGGCTTCGTGGCTTTCGACGCCCAGCCCGGGCCGCTTTACCTGAACCCGCTGGGCACGGTGCATGGCGGCTGGAGCTCCACCCTCCTCGATACGGTGATGGCCTGCGCCGTCCACTCCACGTTGAAGCCGGGCCAGGGCTACACGACGCTGGAGTTCAAGATCCACTTCGTCCGGCCCATCCTGGCGACCACCGGAACGCTGCGCGCCGAGGGCAAGCTGATCCATTCCGGCGGCCGCGTGGCGACATCCGAGGGGCGGATCCTGGACGACAAGGGACGGTTGCTTGCGCACGGCACCGAGACCTGCCTCGTGTTCGAGGTCCCCCAACCCTGACTCATCACGCACCCTGATCGACGCCATTCGAAGGTGTCGCTTTTCCCAGCATTTCGGGTCGCCTAAGACGCCGTCTTCATCGGAGCATACGCATGTCGTCTCCCTCGATCGCAGTGAACGCAAGGCGGTACGCGCCAGGGCTCATCCTGGTCTGCGGCTGCATGGCCGGCCTGCTGACCTTCGGGCCCCGCTCCACGCTGGGACTGTTCCAGATCCCGATCTCCAAGGATTTCGGCTGGAACCGCGAAGTGTTCTCCTTCGCCATCGCCATCCAGAACCTGCTCTGGGGCGTGGGCCAGCCGTTTGCCGGCGGCCTCGCCGACCGTTATGGCTCGCTGCGCGTGCTCATCGTCGGAGGCCTGCTTTATGCGGGCGGCCTGATCATCATGTCGGTCTCGAGCACGCCCGGGTCCATGATGCTCGGCGCCGGCGTGCTCATCGGTTTCGGACTGTCGGGTTGTTCCTTCAACGTTGTGATCGGCGCCTTCGGCAAGCTTCTGCCGGAACGTTGGCGGGGCGTCGCCTTCGGCGCGGGCACTGCAGCGGGCTCCTTCGGCCAATTTCTGTTCCCGCCCATCGGCAACGTGCTCATCTCGGCCGTTGGCTGGCAGGAAACCCTCCTGATCTTCGGCCTCACCTTGCTGCTCATCGTCCCCCTCGCGGTGCCGCTGGCCACGCGAAGCCTGGACTCCAGCGCGAGCGAGGGACCCTCGCAGTCCGTCCGGCAGGCGCTTGGAGAGGCTTTCCGGCACAAAAGTTACATTTTCCTGGTGCTGGGCTTCTTCACCTGCGGCTTCCAGCTCGCCTTCGTGACGGTGCACCTGCCAGCCTACCTGCAGGACATCGGCCTCCCCGCATGGGTCGGAGGCTGGACGCTGGCGGTCATCGGCCTCGCCAACGCCGTCGGCTCTCTGACGGCCGGGTATCTCTCGGGCCGTATGCCCAAGCGCTGGCTCCTGTCGGCGATCTATCTGCTGCGTTCGGTGGTCGTGGTCGTCTTCATCATGCTGCCGCCCTCCCCCGCCACGGCGATCGGTTTCGGCATCTCGATGGGGCTCCTGTGGCTCTCGACAGTGCCGCCGACCTCGAGCCTCGTCGCCCTGATGTTCGGCACGCGCTATCTCTCGATGCTGTTCGGCTTCGCCTTCTTCTCGCACCAGGTCGGCGGTTTCCTCGGCGTCTGGCTGGGCGGCGTGCTCTACGAGCGCTGGGGCTCCTATATCGGCGTCTGGTGGCTCTCGGCGCTGCTCGGCATCCTGTCGGCGGTCATCAACCTGCCGATCGTCGAGAAGCCCGTCGTCCGGACGGCTCCGGAGGGTGCGACCGCGCCGGCCTGAGCAGGACCTCCGTCCAAAGCGCGAGCGCCCTGCCCTTGCAGTGCGCCGCGCACCGCGCCAAAACCATGCAAAGCGCTATCAGGAGGATCCCATGGGCACGTTCAAGGCTGCCGTCGTCGACAAGACCGAAGCAGGCTATGGCTGCGCCTTCCGAACCATGGACGACAGCGAGCTGATGGACGGCGACGTCACGGTCCGCGTGACCCACTCCACCGTGAACTACAAGGACGGCCTTGCGGTGACCGGCAAGGCTCCGGTGGTCCGCCGCTTCCCGATGGTCCCCGGCATCGATTTCGCCGGAATCGTGGAAGCATCCTCGAACGCCGCCTGGAAGCCCGGTGACGCCGTGGTCCTGAACGGCTGGGGCATCGGCGAGACCCACCTCGGCGGCCACGCAGGGCGCGCGCGGGTGAAGGGAGAGTGGCTCATTCCTCTCCCGAAGGGCTTCTCGCCCGCGCAGGCGATGGCGATTGGAACGGCAGGCTACACGGCCTCACTCGCGGTCCTTGCCTTGGAGAACCACGGCCTGACGCCCTCCGACGGCCCCGTGGTCGTGACCGGCGCGGCCGGCGGCGTCGGTTCCATCTCGATCATGCTGCTCGCCAAGGCCGGATGGCACGTGATCGCCTCCACGGGCCGCCCGCAGGAAGCCGATTACCTCAAGGGCCTCGGCGCATCGGAAATCATCGATCGGGCTGAGCTTTCCGCACCGGGCAAGCCGCTCGGCAAGGAGCGCTGGGCCGCGGCCGTCGACAGCGTCGGGTCAAACACACTGGCCAACCTGCTGGCGATGACGAAGTACAACGGCGCCGTCGCGGCATGCGGGCTGGCGCAGGGCATGGACCTGCCGGCCAGCGTCGCGCCGTTCATCCTGCGCGGCGTGGCGCTGCTGGGCGTGGACAGCGTCATGGCGAAGCACCAGCGCCGGCTCGCGGCATGGGAACGCCTCGAACGCGACCTGGACCGAGAAAAGCTGGCCAGCGCAACGACCACTATCCCCTTCGATGGCGTGATCCAGGCCGCGACGCGGATTCTTGACGGAACGGTACGCGGCCGCATCGTGGTGGAGATCGGGTAGGTCCACAAACGCGCTGCAAAGCGGAGCGGGCAATTCCCTGTTTGCGCATTCGCCACCGCCCCTCGTCTTTCGAGACGCGGGCCGCGTCCGCTCCCCCGGATTGGAGACTGTCTGGTGACTTCCCTTACGGGTGTGCCGGCTCGTCCTGGCCGAGAGTGACGCCTCCGCAGAAGGTCAAAAAGCGATGGCGAACCGCAGTCCGTCATAAATCGCGGCGTGGATGTTGCGGGAGGCCACTGCGTCGCCAATCCTGAACAGCGAGAATCCTGCTGCGGGATCGTGCGTCACCGTCTGCGCGCGCCCTTGAGCGAGCGCCGCGTAGTCCACCTCGCCCCGGTTCCGGGACAGCGGCTTCAGCGCGAAGTAGAGCTCCTCGTTAGGCAGCGTGCCGTGCTCGACCACGATCTGCCCAACGCGGCGCTCTTCGGCCTGGCGGCTGTAGTCGTTGAAGAGCGTCGCGACGAGCGTGTTGCCGTCGCGGCGGACGGAGACCAGCCGCAGGTTCAGGCTGATCTTCGCGGCGTGGAGCGACAGGGCCCGGAGGTAGGCGGGATAATTCGTCCCTCCGACTTCCGGCGCGATGGCCTTCTCCGGTGTCACGAATTCCAGTCGGGACCCCGCTTCCAGCATGAACTCGGCCGTGGTCAGCCCGGGATGGCCGCCATTGTCGTCGAAGAGCAGCACGTCGTCCGCGGGCTTGGCCGCGCCGGAGAGGATGTCCCAGCTCGTGGTCACGAGGTCCTCGCCCGAGTCGAGGAAGCTCGTATTCGGTAGTCCCCCGGTGGCGATGACGACCACGTCCGGGGAAAGCGCCAGGACATCAACGGCTTCAGCGTAGGCGTTGAATCGAAACGTGACGCCCCTGCGCTCGCATTGAGCCATGCGCCAGTCGACGATGCCCATGATCTCGCGCCTTCGTCTCAGGGCGGAAGTGAGCAGGACCTGCCCGCCCGGCTGCGCCGCCGCCTCCAGCACGGTGACGGCATGGCCCCGCTCGGCCGCGACACGGGCGGTCTCCAGGCCCGCAGGTCCGGCGCCAATCACGACCACGCGGCGGGAGACTGCCGCCCGCTCTGTGATCTCGTGCGGCATGGAGGCCTCTCGGCCTGTCGCTGCGTTGTGGATGCACAGCGCCTCGCCGCCGAAATAGATGCGATCGATGCAGTAGCCCATGCCGACGCAGGGGCGGATGTCGTGCTCGCGGCCTTCCGCCACCTTCCTCGCGATGTGGGGATCGGCGATGTGGGCGCGGGTCATGCCCACCATGTCGAGCTTGCCACTCGCGACCGCATGGCGGGCCGTCGCCACGTCCTGGATGCGGGCGGCGTGGAATACGGGGAACTTCGTCGCGGCTCTCACATCGCCTGCAAAGTCGAGATGCGGCGCAGAGCGAGCCCCCATGCCGGGGATCACGTGAGACAGCGCCTCGTCCGAATCGATGTGCCCTTTGATCACGTTCAAGAAATCGACCTGCCGTGTCGCCACGAGCCGGCGCGCGATGGCCAGTCCCTCCTCCCGCGTCAGGCCGCGGTCCCAATCCTCGTCGCAGACGAGACGGCAGCCGATCAGGAAATCCGGCCCGACGCGCTGGCGCACGGCGTCCAGCACTTCCAGAGAAAAGCGCATGCGGTTTTCCAGGCTGCCGCCATGCTCGTCATCGCGCCGGTTCGTGGCGGGGGACCAGAATTGGTCGAGCAGGTGCCCGTACATCTCGAATTCAAGCCCGTCGAGCCCGCCGGCCTTGCAGCGCTCGGCAGCGTCGGCATAGGCCGCCTTGATGCGGGCGAGGTCCCAATCCTCCGCCGCCTTGGGAAACGCCCGGTGCGCGGGCTCGCGCACGCCAGACGGCGCGACGACCGGAAGCCAGTCTTCCTTGCTCCAGGTCGTGCGGCGGCCGAGATGGGTGATCTGAATCATGACCGCCGCGCCGTGCTCGTGCACGTCGTCCGACAACGCCTGCAGCCAGCCCACTACCTCGTCGCGGTAGAGCACGATGTTGCCGAACGCCTGCGGGCTGTCGGGCGCTACCACGGAAGAGCCGCCGATCATGGTCAGCGCGATGCCGCCCTTCGCCTTCTCCCGGTGATACAGGCGATAGCGATCCTTCGGCATGCCGTCTTCGGTGTAGGCGGGCTCATGCGCCGTCGACATGAAGCGATTGCGCAGCCGGAGATGCCGAAGCGAGAACGGCTGCAGAAGCGGATCTTGGCTCATGACGGGATCCACGGAAACGAAAGGCGACCCCGCAAGGGACCACATGGATCGCAACGGATCAGGCTATTGCCGCTTGTCGAAACCGATTGGCGGAGCGCGACACAAGCTGTCCCGTCGCCGCGGCGATGGACGTTATCCGCCGTCGGTTTCCGATACGCCTACGCCACGCGCAACCGCGAGGAGGCGGCGACACTCCATCAGTTCACCGAGCGCGCCGTTCAGCCGCATGACCATATCGGATGGAAGCACGGTGTGGGCTGGGGCAGGCCGACGCCGCGCCTCGCCCGCAGCCGCAAGCTCCGGGAACAGCTCGTCCGATGCCGGCGCGTCCTCAAAGCCGCCGGCCGGGGCCAAATCCGGAGCGGGCGTCTCGTCGGTCTCCCGCTCGCTCGGTCCTGGCGCCGGAGCCACCGCTTCGCCGCGTCCGAGAGACTGGACGAAACGCAGCCCCTGTTCCTTCAAGATCCGCTGCACGCCACGAATCGTGTAGCCCTGCCCATAGAGCAGGTGCCGGATTCCCCGCAGCAGATCGACGTCGTCGGGACGATAGTAACGCCGCCCGCCCCCGCGCTTCAGCGGGCGGATCTGGGCAAAACGCGTTTCCCAGAATCGGAGGACATGTTGGGGGAGATCGAGATCGTCGGCGACTTCACTGATGGTGCGGAAAGCGTCAGGGCTTTTGTCCACCTCTTCCTCCGGAAGGTGTAGGACCGCCGACCCGCCCTGCCGAGGTCATTTCAATCGTCCTCGTCCGCGGCGTCCAAGCCGTTGATCCTGGCCTTCAGGATGTTCGACGGCTTGAAAACCATGACGCGCCGCGGCTCGATGGGCACCTCGATGCCCGTCTTCGGGTTGCGGCCAACCCTTTCCCCCTTCGAACGGACGACAAAAGATCCGAAGGAGGACAATTTCACGGTCTCGCCCTGGGCGAGACAGTCGGACAGTTCCTTGAGAACGAGCTCAACCAGAGCTGCCGATTCCGTGCGTGAAAGGCCTACCCGCTGGTAGACCGCCTCACTGAGTTCCGCCCGGGTGATCGTCCGCTCGGCCATTGCGCCTCTCTGCACTGCGTCCCGACGAGAGCGGCAGAATCAATTCCGCAAGGACCTGATCTATCGCTCTGAAAGGACACGATATTCCGCCGCTGCTCCGGGGTCAACGCCGGATTCGGGGATCACGAGCGTACGATGGCGGACTTGCTACCAGCGGATGAGGGCGGAGCCCCAGGTGAAGCCGCCGCCCATGGCCTCGATGAGCACGAGCTGCCCGGGCCGGATGCGGCCATCCCCGCAGGCCGTCGCCAAAGCCAGCGGAATTGAGGCGGCAGAGGTGTTGCCGTGCTCGGAAACCGTCACGACGACCTTCGCCGGGTCGACGCCGAGCTTGCGCGCAGTGGCGTCGATGATGCGCTGGTTGGCCTGGTGCGGCACGAACCAGTCGATGTCTCCCGCCTTGAAACCTGTAGCCGCGAAGGCCTGGTCGACGACATCGGCGAGACACGTGACCGCGTGGCGAAACACTTCACGGCCTTCCATCCGCAGATGGCCCGTGGTGCCGGTGGCCGACGGCCCGCCGTCCACGTAGAGCTTGTCGAGATGCCGCCCGTCCGAACGCAGGTGAGACGAGAGCACGCCGCGGTCCCGCAGAGTGCCTTCGCCGGGCTGGGCGTCGAGCACGACGGCCCCGGCCCCATCCCCGAACAGCACGCAGGTGGTCCGGTCTGTCCAGTCGAGGATTCGCGAGAAGGTCTCGGCGCCGATGACCAGGGCGCGCTTGTGCGAGCCGGAAGTCAGGAACTTGTCCGCCGTGGTCAGGGCGAAGACGAAGCCCGAACACACCGCCTGCAGGTCGAACGCGACGCCCTGGGTGATCCCCAGCCCTGCCTGCACCTGTGTGGCGGTCGCCGGGAAGGTGTAGTCGGGCGTTGCGGTCGCCACGATGACGAGGTCGATGCTGGCCGCCTCGACCCCGGCGTTGCGCAAGGCCGACCGCGCGGCGCGCGTCGCGAGGACAGACGTCGTCTCCCCCTCGGCCGCGATGTGGCGCTGGCGGATGCCGGTGCGCTCGACGATCCACTCGTCGGAGGTGTCCACGATGCCGGCCATCTCGTGGTTGCCGAGCACGCGCTCAGGCAGGTAGTGGCCGCAGCCGAGGACGACGGAACGAAGCTGGGTCACAATGCGGTCTCCGACCCGGCCTCCGCCGTCGGCGGCGCCGGAAAACTGGCTTCGAGGCTCTCGCGAATCCTGGCCATGAGATCGTGCTTGACCATTTCATAGGCGATATCAATCGCCGCTGCGAAGCCCGTTGCGTCGGTACCCCCATGACTTTTGATGACGATCCCGTCCAGCCCCAGGAAGACGCCGCCATTCACCTTGCGCGGATCCATCTTGTCGCGCAGCGCGTCGAACGCGCTCTTGGCGAAGATGTAGCCGATCTTGGCCATCAGCGTGCGGCTCATGGCGGCGCGAAGGTAGGTCGCGAGCTGCTTGGCGGTGCCCTCGGCGGTTTTCAGCGCGATGTTGCCTGCGAACCCTTCGGTGACGACCACGTCCACGGTGCCCTTGCCGATGTCGTCGCCTTCCACGAACCCGGCATACGCGATGTGCGGGAAGTCCGATTCCTTGAGGATACGTCCGGCGGACTTCACCTCCTCGACGCCCTTGATCTCCTCGACCCCGACGTTCAGCAGCCCCACCGTGGGCCTCTCGATGTCGAACACGATCTGCGCCATGGCCGACCCCATGATGGCGAGGTCGACGAGGTGGCGCGCATCCGCGCCGATCGTGGCGCCGACGTCGAGAACGATGCTCTCGCCCCGCATGGTCGGCCACATCGCAGCGATGGCGGGGCGGTCGACATGCGCCATAGTGCGCAGGCAGAACTTCGACATCGCCATCAGCGCGCCGGTGTTCCCGGCCGAGACGACGGCGTCCGCCTCGCCCTTCTTGACGGCCTCGATGGCCCGCCACATCGACGATTTCCAGCGGCCCTGGCGCAACGCCTGGCTTGGCTTGTCGTCCATGCGGACCGCGACATCGGTGTGGGTGAACCGCGTGACCGCTGCGAGCTGGGGATGAGCCGCGAGCAGCGGCGCGCAGAGGCGCTCGTCGCCGTGGATCACGAACTCGGTGTCAGGGTGCCGCTGAAGCGCCAGAGCCGCACCGGGGATCACCACGCCTGGACCGTGGTCTCCGCCCATGGCGTCGAGCGCAATTCTCACCTTGGTGGTCATGAACGGCTTATCGGTCCAAATCCGCGGCCGCCGCCGCGCGACGAATGCATCTCCCGCGCCGAGCCTGGTGCGGCGGAGGCGGACAATAGACGAGCGGGGCCGTGTGGCAACAGGGATTTCACCCTGTCCACCGTCACTCTGGCTTGCGCTTCAAGGCGGACAGAGCGGCGAACGGCGACGCTTCTTCCTTGTCGCCGTCCTCGAAGGTGAACTCTACGCCCGGCTTCCTCGGGTAGGGATCGAGCCCGAGCGCCAGAAACTCCGCCGCAAGGGCACCGAGGTCGATCGCGCCGCCCACCAGCGGCTCCGGAGCGTCCAGCGCCGCCTCGCTCAATTCGACCACTTCGTCCGTCCGCGGAGTCACATCTTCGGAGAAACGCACCTCCACCGGCTCCTTGAGTGTGGCCGGGAAGGGCTCCAGCGTGACCACGCAGGTCTGGCGTATTTCGGCGTTCACCTCGCCCAGCACATGGACGACGCGCCCGCGGCCAGCCAGCCGGAAGGTGGCGGTCAGCTTGTCGATGCCGACCAGACCGTAGTCCCGGGCCAGCGCCGCCCTCTCCGTCTCGTTGGCCTCGACCGTCACCTCGAGCCCCTGCGGAGGCAGATCGCCCACCTTGACGGGACGCGAGAAGGACTTGTCCGATGGAACCGTCATGCGTGCCGCTCCATGCCATGCGCCGGATCCTGAGGACCGGCAGACTCTGGAAGGACGGGTTCGGGAAACTGCACGCGTCCCGCCACGAACTCATCGAGACCGAGGCCTTCCAGGCGGGAGATCACCGCAACCACGTAGTTGGCGAGCAACTCAGGCGCCTGGGCAGGGCGGGGTGAATTGCCGAACACGTTGCGGGCGAGGGCAGCGGTGAGCCCGCCGCCGGTGGAGAGCGCCTCCTCATAAGCTCTCGCGCGGCCGAGGAAGGCCGAAGCCATTGTTTTCATGCGCTTGGGCACACTAATGTCCCCGACGCCGAGTTCCCGCAGGGCCGCATCGAAGTGCGCGAAGATGGAGTCCACGAGATCCTGTGCGAGATCCGATGCAGGATCGGGCAGCGACCGCAGGCGACGCACTACAAGGTGAGCGTGCAGGGTCAGCATCTCGAAACGGCCTTCGACCGTGTCGGGCGCCCCGAGATCCCGGTAGAACGCCGGCCGCCGTGACGCCTCCGCCACGACCTCGTAGAGCCGCTCGACGATGGCGGCGTTGCGGCTGCGCCGTCCAAACAGCCCCAAGATCATGATCGCGTCCTTCTCCGAACCCGGTCGACCCTCGCGGGAGCGTCCCAATGGGCCTCGCGTCATCTGGGCCGCCCGTCCAGCCCGCCTTGGCGATCCTTGCATTTGCGCTGAACGCGAGGTACGGCATCCCCGCCGGTCATCGCAAGAAAATTCGACCGGCGCGAATCGCAGGGCGGCGATCGGCCGCCGCCACGGGAGCTATCGCATGTTGCGTCGGGTGATTGCGCGATCGATGTCCGGATCCCGAGGACGAGCCCTCCATCTCGCCCTGGCGGCCGGGCTCGGCCTCGCGGTCGCGGCGTGCAACACCGAACCGCAGATGCGCGGCTACATTCTCGACGAGAAGCTCCTCACCAGCCTGAAGCCCGGAGCCGACGCTCAGCTGGTGCTGCAGACGATGGGCACGCCCTCGACCGTGTCCACGGTCGGGAACCAGACCTGGTACTACATCAGCCAGACGACCGAGCAGAAGCTCAAGTTCATGAAGCCGAGCATCGTCGACCAGCGCGTTCTGGCGGTGAACTTCAACAAGAACATGAAGGTCGAGCGCGTCGCTAGCTACGGCCTGCAGGACGGCGTGCTGTTCGACTTCGTCAGCCGCACGACCCCGACCGGCGGCACCGAGCTGACGCTCGTGAAGCAGATGATCGGCGCGGCCGGTCTCGCTTCGGGCTCGTAGCGCAGCGTTTTCATCCCAACTGTCGTCATTGCGAGCGAAGCGAAGCAACCCAGTGAGTCGGCGTTGCTCCGCTGGAGCCTTACGCCCAGCTTCCGGGTCGCCGGGTCGCTTCGCTCCTCGCGGTGACGGAACGAAAAAAGGCCCGCCCCTTTCAAGGGCGGGCCTCTTTACTGTGAGTGCTGCAGATCAGGCCAGATGCGAGAGCACTGCGAGCAGCAGCAGGGCCACGATGTTGGTGATCTTGATCGCCGGGTTCACGGCGGGGCCCGCCGTGTCCTTGTAGGGGTCGCCGACGGTGTCGCCGGTCACGGACGCCTTGTGCGCCTCCGAGCCCTTCATGTGGCGAACGCCGTCACTGTCGACGAAGCCATCCTCGAAGGACTTCTTGGCGTTGTCCCAGGCGCCGCCGCCCGAGGTCATCGAGATGGCGACGAAGAGGCCGTTGACGATCACGCCCAGCAGCGACGCGCCGACCGCGGCGAAGGCCGAGGCCTTTGAGCCGGAGATCGCCAGCACGCCGAAGTAGACCACGATGGGGGCCAGCACCGGCAGCAGCGAAGGGATGATCATCTCCTTGATCGCCGCCTTGGTGAGCATGTCCACCGCACGGGCGTAGTCCGGCTTCTCCGTGCCTTGCATGATGCCCGGCCGCTCCTTGAACTGGCGGCGGACCTCCTGCACGACGGAACCCGCCGCGCGGCCCACGGCGGTCATCGCGATGCCGCCGAAGAGGTAGGGGATGAGGCCGCCGAAGATCAGGCCGGCGACGACATAGGGATTGGAGAGGTCGAAGGAGACCGTGCCCATGCCCTTGAAGTAGGGGTAGAGCGCGGAGCCCGCCTTGTTCGCCTCGGCGGCGAAGTACTGCAGGTCGTAGCTGAAGGCCGCGAACAGCACGAGCGCGCCGAGACCGGCCGAGCCGATGGCGTAGCCCTTGGTGACGGCCTTTGTGGTGTTGCCCACCGCATCCAGCGCGTCGGTGGAGTGGCGGACTTCCTTGGGCAGGCCCGCCATTTCGGCGATGCCGCCCGCGTTGTCCGTCACGGGGCCGAAGGCGTCGAGCGCCACGATCATGCCGGCGAGGCCGAGCATGGTGGTGACGGCGATGGCCGTGCCGTAGAGGCCGCCGAGCTGGAACGTGGTGATGATGCCGCCCACGATGACGATGGCCGGCAACGCCGTCGATTCCAGCGAGATCGCGAGACCCTGGATGACGTTGGTGCCGTGGCCGGTCACCGAAGCCTGGGCGATCGAGACGACCGGGCGCTTGCCCGTGCCGGTGTAGTACTCGGTGATCCAAACGATCAGGCCGGTCACGATGAGGCCGATGATGCCGCACACGAAGAGCCGCGTCCCGTTGACGACGATGTCGCCGCCCATGGCCTTGACGGTGCCGACGTCGCCGAAGCCCACCGTGCCCCAGGTGGCGATGGCGAGGCCGACGACGGAGAGCAGCGAGGTCGCCCACAGGCCCTTGTAGAGCGCGCCCATGATCGAGTTGTTGGAGCCGAGCTTGACGAAGAACGTGCCCACGATCGAGGTCACGATGCAGACCGCGCAAATGGCGAGCGGATAGAGCATCGTCGAGGCGAGGACAGCCTGGCCGCCGAAGAAGATGGCCGCGAGCACCATGGTGGCGACCACGGTCACCGCATAGGTCTCGAACAGGTCGGCCGCCATGCCGGCGCAGTCGCCTACGTTGTCGCCGACGTTGTCAGCGATCGTGGCGGGGTTGCGGGGGTCGTCCTCAGGAATGCCGGCCTCGACCTTGCCGACAAGGTCCGCGCCGACGTCGGCGCCCTTGGTGAAGATGCCGCCGCCGAGACGGGCGAAGATGGAGATCAGCGAAGCGCCGAAGCCAAGCGCCACGAGCGCGTCGATCACTTCGCGGCTCGCGGGAGCCTTGCCCATCGGGCCGGTCAGCACCCAGAAGTAGACGGAGACGCCGAGCAGAGCGAGGCCCGCCACCAGCATGCCGGTGACCGCGCCCGCCTTGAAGGCGACGTCGAGACCGGAGGCCAGCGATTGCGATGCGGCCTGCGCCGTGCGGACGTTGGCCCGGACCGAGACGTTCATGCCGATGAAGCCCGCCGCGCCGGACAGGATCGCGCCGATCGCGAAGCCCACGGCGACGCTGATGCCGAGCAGAAGGGCGATGATGACGAAGAGGGCGACGCCGACGATGGCGATGGTCAGGTACTGGCGACGCAGGTAAGCCTGCGCGCCCTCGGCGATCGCCGCCGCAATCTCCTGCATGCGCTGGTTGCCCGCGTCGCGGCTGTTCACATCCGCGATGGCCCAGGCGCCGTAGGCGAGCGATAGCAAACCGCCCAGAATAATCAGCCAGATCGTCATGTTGCCGTCCTTGTCAGTTCCTGCGGCTCTCAAACCACAAGCCGACAGCGCCCGGAGTTTTCTTCCAGGTCACCCATCGGCGAGGCCGCCACAGTCGTGCCAAACTTGCGCAGCCGACGCAAACGAGTCTTTGGGCTGGGTGATAAGATTCTAGGCGTTTTCCCGCGGCCGCGACGAATGGGGCACGCTCCACGCGCATGATGCGCCTGTTAAACCGCGCGGGCGGTCGAAGACGGCTAAAAATGGCTGAAACTGCCGCGCTCGAAGGTCATGGCCCTCGTCCCCAGGGAAAACGAAGGTGGTGCGTCGCCGGCGATCACGTCGCCGATCCGAGCGACCGGAATTCCGCAGCGGGCGGCCGCTTCCTCGAAGGCGCTGCAACCCGCGTGCGGCACCGAACAGAGCACCTCGTAGTCGTCCCCGCCCGTCACCGCGAGCGTCAGGGCGGCGGGATCGGCGGCGACAGCGGCGGAAGCTGCGGGTGACAGCGGTACTCGCGAGATCTCAACCGCAGCGCTCACGCCGGACGCGGCCATCATCTTGCTGATGTCGCCGACCAGTCCGTCGGAGACATCCATCGCCCCCGACGCGTGAGCCTGCAGCGCAGGGCGCAGCGCGAGGCGAGGCTGCGGGCGCAAATATCGGGCCCGGAGGTGCTCCTGTCCGCCGGCGTCCAGCGCCGCGATCCAGGGCAGCGGCTTCCGGCGGGGCTCTTCGGCAATGCGCAGCATGAGTCCGAGCGCCGCATCTCCGATGGAACCGGAGACATAGAGCGCGTCATCGGGCCGCGCGCCGGTCCGGGGGATCATCCGCCCGGGCGGAACGAGACCGAAAGCCGTGATGGAGAGGGTGAGCGGGCCGGGCGTGCGCACGGTGTCGCCGCCGAGCAAGGAGCAGCCGCCGAATTCCCCGCAGGCGCGGAGCCCTTCGGCGAAGCCGGCCATCCAGCCCTCCGTCCAGCCGGGCGGCAGGGCGAGGCTCAGCACGTAGCCCAGCGGCTCGGCGCCCTTCGCGGCGAGATCGGAGAGGTTCACCGCGAGCGCCTTCCAGGCGATCGCGTCCGCGGGGTCGTGGGGGAAGAAGTGCACGCCAGCGACGAGCGCATCGGCTGTGACGACGAGATCCTGGCCGGGCGGCGGGCGCAGGCACGCAGCATCGTCGAGGAGCGCGAGCCCGCCCTCCCCGGCCAATGGCCTGAAGTAGCGCGCGATCAACTCGTCTTCGGTGATTCCCGTGCGTCCGGTCATGCGGCGCTCCGGCGTCAGCCGACGCGCTTGCTGAGCTCGGACGCGCGCAGGTCGCGCCCGATGGCGTCGAGCACCGCGTTGACCATGCCGACCTCCTCGCCCTCGTAGAAATCGCGGGTGAGGTCGACATATTCGGAGATCACGACCTTGGCCGGCACGTCCTTGAGACGAAGCAGTTCGTAGGTGGCCGAGCGCAGGATGGCGCGCAGCACGGCTTCCACGCGCTTCAGCGGCCAGCCTTTGGCCAGCGCGGCGTCGACCTTCTGGTCGATGGCAAGCTGATCGTCCACCACACCCTGCATGAGGGTGCGGAAGAACTCCTCCTCGGCCGGCCGGAAGGAGATGTCGTCCACCTCGCGGCCGATCCAGTGCGCCTGGAACTCCGCCATGGCGTCGCCGACCGACTTGCCGGAGATCTCCATCTGGTACAGCGCCTGGACCGCCGCCAGCCGCGCGGCGGACCGTTTCTCACCCTTGCCGGCCATGCTCAGATCCTTCCGGCGGCGGCGCGGCGCTTGATGCGGAGCACGGCGAGGGCGGCCTCGGCGGCCCCGCCGCCCTTGTTCATGTCGGCCACGCTGGCGCGCACCCGCGCCTGCTCGTCGTTTTCGACCGTCAGGATGCCATTGCCGATCGGCATGCGCAGCGCGACGGAGAGGTCCATCAGCGCACGCGAGCTCTCGCCCGCCACGATGTCGTAGTGCCCCGTTTCGCCCCGGATGACGCACCCCAAGGCCACGACGGCGTCGAAGGGTTGGCCGGCCTCGGCCGCAGCCCCCAGCACGATTGCGATGGTCGAGGGGATCTCCAGCGCGCCGGGCACGGTCACCACGCTCCAGCTCGCCTCCTCGGCCTCCAGCACGCCCTTGGCGCCGGCCAGCAGTTCGTCGGCGATGTCGTCGTAGAAGCGGGCCTCCACGATGAGGACGCGTCCACGGGTGGGGACGCCGTCTCGCGTCGCGGCGGATGTGCGGGGTGCGGCCATGTCAGGGGTCCGGTTGTGCGTGCCCGTCAGTAGCCCTGCTCGCGGGCTTCCGCAAGCCGGGCAGCGTAGCGCGCCATCTGGTCCACCTCCAGATTGAGCCGGTGCCCCGCGCGCAGCGAGCCCCAGGTCGTCACGGCGAGCGTGTGCGGGATCAGGAACACCGTGAAGAGGTCGCGTTCCACCGTGTTGACGGTGAGGGACGTCCCGTCGAGCGCGACGGAGCCCTTCTCGGCGATGAACTTCGCGAGCTGCGCGGGCACGCGGATGGTGAAGCGGGCCGTGGGACCCCAGGCGTTGTCGCCGTCCACCCCCCCTTCCCCCGCGGTCACGTCGTCGCGCGCCACGAGGTCCGCGACCGCGTCGACATGGCCGGAGACGAGATGCCCGCCGAGCTCGTCGCCGATCTTCAGCGAGCGTTCCAGGTTGACGCGCGTGCCCTTGTGCCAGGTCGACAGCGTGGTGCGGGCCAAGGTTTCAGAGGCGGCGTCCACGTCGAACCAGCAGCCGCCGCCCTCGCGCGGGCCTACGGCCACGACTGTCAGGCATGGGCCGGAGCAGGCGATGGACGCGCCGAGCGGAATGCTCGCAGCATCGTAGCTGGAATGGATTCGGATGCGGCGCAGCGTGCCCTGGTGATCGGCGACGTTCGCGACCTCGCCGACGTCGCTGACAAGACCCGTGAACATCAGAACCTCCTCGTGAACCGCTGCATGCGGTCGCGGCCCAGCATCGTCTCCGGCCCGCGCTCGAAGCCGTGCGCATCCTGCACCAATCGGGTGAGCGCAGGGCCAAATACAAGCAGGCCTTCCCCGTCTCCCGGCGTAAAGGGATCCGGAGAGGTCAGCACGATCAGCGTATCCACCAGCCCCTCGTCGGCCAGCCTGTCCGCGAGACGAGGCCCGCCCTCGCAGAGCACGCGCGTGACGCCGCGATGCGCGAGCGCCTCCAGGGCGGCCTGCAGATCGAGCCCGATGCGGCCGGGGCCGCCCGGAACCCGCAGCACCTCGACGCCGAAGCCCGTGAGGGCGATCTCGGCAGCGCTGGAGGCTTCCGGCCCGGCGATGACCCAAGTCGGCGTCTCCCGCGCGGTTTGAACGAGGCGGCTCCCGATGGGGAGTTGCAGCAGGCTGTCCAGCACCACTCGCACGGGCGAGCGTTCCTGCAGCCCCGGCAGGCGGCAGGTCAGCTGGGGATCGTCGGCCAGCGCGGTGCCGAGGCCGATCAGCACAGCGTCGTGCTGGGCGCGCAGCATGTGCACGCGTGCGCCGGCGTCCGCGCCAGTGATCAGCAGGCGCTCGCCGCCGCTTCGCCCGGCATAGCCATCGACGGTCCGGGCGAGCTTCAGCGTCACGCTCGGCCGCTTGTCGACCACACGCCGGATGAAGCCGAGGTTGGCGGCCCGCGCCTCGCGCGCCAGCACGCCGACCTGCACCTCCACGCCGCTCGCGCGCAGCACGATGTGGCCTCGGCCGTTCACGCGGGGATCGGGATCCTCGATCGCGGAGACGACGCGCGCAATGCCGGCGTCGCGGATGGCGTTGCAGCAAGGGGCGGTCTTGCCGAAATGAGAGCAGGGCTCCAGCGTCACGGCCATGAACGCGCCGCGCGCCGCTTCGCCGGCCTGCGCCAGCGCCACCGTCTCCGCATGGGGACGCCCGCCCGGCTGGGTCCAGCCGCGGCCGAGAATGATTGGCGCACCGCCCTCCATGCGCCAGACCACCGCCCCGACGGCGGGGTTGGGCCAGGTGTTGCCCAGCCCCCGTCGACCCAGCGCCAGCGCGTGGCGCATCATCCGCTCGTCGATCAGGCGCTCGATGTCGTTGATGTCGGATGGCCGCGCCGGCGCCGCCGCGTCCGCCGGAGCCGGGACGCGCATCATCCCTCGTCCGCCACCGCCGGCGAGCGCGCCAGTCGCTTCTCCGCCTCGTCATCCCCGGTGAGCTGGCCGATCAGCTCCTCGAAGTCGCGGGCCTCGCGGAAGTTGCGATAGACGGAGGCGAAGCGGACATAGGCGACGTCGTCGAGGTTCTTCAGCCCCTCCATCACGAGTTCGCCGATGGTGGCGCTGGGGATCTCCCCGTCGCCCATGCTCTCGAGCTGCCGGACGATGCCGTTGATCATGCGCTCGACCCGGTCGGGCTCCACGTTGCGCTTGCGCAGCGCCATCTCAACCGATCGAACGAGCTTGTCGCGGTCGAACGGGATCCGCCTGCCCGAGCGCTTCACCACCATGAGTTCGCGCAGCTGCACGCGCTCGAACGTCGTGAACCGCCCGCCGCAGTCCGGGCAGACGCGGCGGCGGCGGATCGCCGAGTGGTCGTCGGTGGGGCGCGAGTCCTTCACCTGCGTGTCGAGCGATGAGCAATAAGGACAGCGCACCCGATGTCTCCTCGCTCGCGCCGATCAGTAGATCGGGAACCGCCGCGTCAGTTCGTGCACCCGCTTCTGCACGGACTGCTCGACCGCGCCGTTGCCGTCCTCGCCGTTCGCCGCCAGTCCGTCCAGCGTCTCGACGATGAGCTCGCCCACCTTCTTGAACTCCGCCACGCCGAAGCCGCGCGAGGTCGCTGCGGGCGAGCCCAGCCGGATGCCGGAGGTGATCGTCGGCTTCTCCGTGTCGAAGGGCACGCCGTTCTTGTTGCAGGTGATGTGCGCCCGGCCGAGCGAGGCCTCGGCTGCCTTGCCCGTGAGCTTCTTCGGCCGCAGGTCGACCAGCATCAGGTGGTTGTCCGTCCCGCCGGTGACGATGTCGTAGCCGGCCTCCTTGACCGTGTCGGCCATCACCTTGGCGTTGTCGACGACGGACTGGGCGTAGAGCTTGAATTCCGGCGTCAGCGCCTCGCCGAAGGCCACAGCCTTGGCGGCGATGACATGCATCAGCGGGCCGCCCTGCAGGCCGGGGAACACGGCCGAGTTCACCTTCTTGGCGATGGCCTCGTCGTTGGTGAGGATGATCCCGCCGCGCGGGCCGCGCAGGGTCTTGTGCGTGGTCGAGGTGGCCACGTGAGCGTGTGGGAACGGCGAGGGGTGCGAGCCGCCCGCCACCAGACCAGCGAAATGGGCCATGTCGACGAAGAAGAACGCCCCGACCTCGTCGGCGATCTCGCGGAAGCGGGCGAAATCCCAATGCCGGGCATAGCCCGAGCCGCCTGCGATGATGATCTTGGGCTTGTGCTCGCGGGCCAGGCTCGCGACCTGCTCCATGTCGACGCGCTGGTCTTCCGGCCGCACGCCGTAGCTCACCACGTTGAACCACTTGCCCGACATGTTGGGCGGCGCGCCGTGGGTGAGGTGGCCGCCTGCAGCCAAGTCGAGACCCATGAAGGTGTCGCCGGGCTTCATCAGCGCCATGAACACGGCCTGGTTGGCCTGGGAGCCCGAGTTCGGCTGCACGTTGGCGAAGCCGCAGCCGAAGAGCTTCTTGGCCCGCTCGATGGCGAGGTTCTCGGCGATGTCGACGAACTGGCAGCCGCCATAGTAGCGCCGGCCCGGATAGCCTTCGGCGTATTTGTTGGTCAGCACGGAGCCCTGCGCCTCCAGCACGGCTCGGGAGACGATGTTCTCCGAGGCGATCAGCTCGATCTCGTCGCGCTGGCGGCCGAGTTCCTTGCCCACGGCGTCGGCGATCTCGGGATCACGGTCTGCCAGCGAGGCCGAGAAAAAGCTGTTGGAGAGTGGGCTCGCGCCGCGGGCGGTGCTGACGGACATGGAGATCTCCGGAATCCGGGTTCGGCTGTGGGGCGTCCGCACGCGCCAAACCCTGCTCCGAGAGAAGGTGAGCGCTGGCGAACACGCGACATCCAGGGGGTCAGAGGCCAACCACCCTCAAGAAGAGGCCATAGCATGCGGACGGGAGAGCGCCAACATCCGGAACGTCGCGCGCTGTCCGAAGCGCGCCATCGCGCTTCTAGTCGGGCCGAAAAGTCGCTGGGCCACGCGAATGAAGCCTACTCTGGCCCTCATGCTGAGGAGGCCCGGACCTTCGTCCGGGCCGTCTCGAAGCACGGCGAATAGCAGGGAGCAGGCCAAGCGTGCCAGACCGTGGGCCGTCCTTCGAGACAGCCGCTTCGCGGCTTCCTCAGGATGAGGACTATTGATGCAGCGGCAGAGCGACTTTCCGGATGCAGCGAATTACTGCTGCTCGGGCTCGTCGTCCGTGCGCTGCACCGACGCGACCGGCACGGAGCCGATGCCGTCCTTCTGGTAGATGTCGTCGCGGAACTGGACGAGGCCTTCCGGCGTGGCCCACGCCGTGATGTACACCCAGTACACCGGCACGGGCTGCGCCAGCCGCGCATCGACCCGCTGGCCGCCCTCGATGGCGGCGTCGATCTGCTCGCGGCTCCAGCCGGGCGTGTCCTTGAGGAGCCAGGTGATGTAGTCGCGCACGTTCTGCACGCGCATGCAGCCCGAGGAAACGAAGCGGAAATCGTCGCCGAAGATGCCCTTGGCGGGCGTGTCGTGCATGTACACGCCATAGGGGTTGGCGATGTTGATGCGCACCACGCCCAGCGAGTTGAAGTCGCCGCCCGGATCCTGCCGGAACATGTAGTGGGTCGCCTCGTCCGAGCGCCAGTTGATCTGCTGCGGGCTGACTTCCTGGCCCTGCGGGCTGATCACGCGGATCTTGTTCTCGGTCAGGTAGTTCGGATCGGCCTGCATCTTGGGGATGAGGTCTTTCTTGATGATCGAGGCCGGCACCGTCCAGAACGGGTTGAAGTTGATGTCCGTCGCGCGGGTGGTCATGACGGGCGACTGGCGGTCGAACTTGCCGACGCCGGCCGCGTGACGCGTCATCACCACGCCGTTCTCGACGGTTTCGACAAGCGCCGCCGGGATGTTGGCGACCACGAAACGCGCGCCGAGATTGCCGGAATAGCTGCGCAGCCGGACGATGTTGGTTTCCAGCTGTCGCAGGCGCACGTCCGCGGGCACGTTCATGGCGGTGACGGTCGTCCCATTCACCACGCCCGTCGGGATCAGGCCGTGCCGCTCCTGGAAGCGCTTCACACCGGCCTCGACATAGGAGTCGAAGACCTCGGAGGAGCCGGAGGCGGCGTCCAGGTCACCAGACGCGATCAGCCTGCGGCGGAGCGCGACGACGTTGGCGTTCTTCTGGCCGAGGCGCAGGCTGGCCTGGGGCATGGCGGGCCAGCCGCCAGCGGCCACGAGCCGCTGATACTCCGCGATCATCTGCTCGGTCGCCTGAAGGGTGGCGGGCGAGAGGACTGGCGTGGTGGAGCGAGCCACCTTCTGGCTGGTCGCCGCGTCGTAGTTCTGCCGCCACTCGGCCTGATCGCCGCTCGGCGAGGCGGCCCGGGCCGAGGTCGCGCCGGTGGCGACGGCCAGAAGCGATGCGAATGCCGGGATGGTGAATTCACGGCGTGTGATCGATCTGAAACGGGTCATCGTGCGTATCTGAACCAGTTGGCGTGAGGGCGTTGCGGTACCCCCCTGAATGCATCGCAGTCCAGGGTAAACGAAACGTATTCAATGTCGCTCACGGTTTTGTGCTCAAGCACGAACGCCAGCGATCATCATTGGCCGACAAAGCATGGTGCAGCGCGGCGATTTTATGGCACGGGGGTGTCGTTGTCTTCCCATCTCGACGACGTGACCGCGTCTGCCGGCGCACTGTGGCTCATCGGCACCGCTCAAGCGCCTGCCCTCTGGGCTCTGGGCGTCACGATTCTCGTGTTTGCAGCGCTTTGGATCCTGAGTCTTCGCAAAAAGGATTGCGGAGTCGTCGACCTCTACTGGGCCTTCGGCTTCGCCGTGATCGGCTGGATCGAGTTTCTCGCGGGGCCCGCACGCGGCTGGGAGCCGACCCTGCTGATTGTCCTCGTATCGCTATGGTCGGCGAGGCTCGGAACGCACCTCGTCCGCCGACATTTCGGGGCGAAGGGCGAAGACCCACGTTACAGGGCCATGCGCGACAAGGGCGGCCCCGGCTGGCCCATGAAGTCATTCTGGTGGGTGTTCATGCTGCAAGCCATTGTGATGTGGCTCGTTGCGACGCCGCTGCATACTGCGTTCGCGACGCTCGGGGAGGTTGCCTATCCCGTGTTCGTCTGGCTGGGAGCCCTGCTCTTCGCCGCGGGATTCGTCGTCGAGACGATCGCGGACACCGCCATTGCGCGTTTCCGAAGCGACCCTGCGAATTCGGGGAAGCTCCTCACCACCGGGCTCTTCGCGTGGTCGCGCCACCCCAACTATTTCGGCGAGGCGACGCTGTGGTGGGGGCTGGGCCTGCTGGCGTTCGGCATCGGCGGCGACTGGATGGCCTTCTTCGGTCCGCTCCTGCTGCACCTCCTCCTGGTGAAGGTGTCCGGCGTCCCTATCCTTGGCGAATACCTGTCCAACCGCCCCGGCTACGCGGAGTACGCCGCGCGCACCAGCGCGTTCATCCCCATGCCGCCCAAACCGGCCGCTCCGGGCATCGAGGCAGGGGCGTTCGAAAGGCGTCGCTGAGCTCCACGGTCCGGAGCGCCATGATCCATGAATTACCCACGATCCAAGAATCGCCCACGACGTGAAAAGCCCGGGAATGTCCCGGGCTTTCTCGGCGTCGGCAGTGACGTGTCGCGTTTCTAGAGCCTGTAGCGGATGTGATCTGTCCAGAACCGCTCCAGGCGCGCTAGGGCCGTGTTGATCTGCTTGAACTCGTCGGGGGAGATGCCGCCGATCTGCTCCACGGTGCGCACGTGCTTGTCGTACAGCGAACGCACGATCTCGTGCACTTCCTTGCCAGCTTCCGTCAGGCTGATGCGGACCGAACGACGGTCCACCCGCGAGCGCTGGTGGTGGAGGAAGCCCATCTCGACGAGCTTCTTGACGTTGTAGGAGACGTTTGACCCGAGGTAGTAGCCTCGCGTCCGCAATTCGCCGGCGGTCAGTTCCTTGTCGCCGATGTTGTAGAGCAGGAGCGCCTGGACGCTGTTCACATCGGAACGGCCCCTGCGATCGAACTCGTCCTTGATCACGTCGAGCAACCGCCGATGGAGACGCTCAACCAGCGTGAGCGCTTCGATATAGAGCGGCTTGACTTCGAGTGCCCCTGTAGCTGCTTCACGTGGTTCTGTGGTCCGGAGAGCCGATTTCATGTCCTGCCTCACTGCAATGCCCTGACGGTCCCTTTTGATGCGACCTTATCTGGGTACACCGTAACGGCAGCGCATGAAGACGAGTTTAAGCAACGATGTGAATCCAGCGTTCACCTTGCAAAGCAGAATGCAGATATCCTGGAAAGATTCCTTTTACCTTACCAATTCGGCATCAGATCAGAATTCAATACAATTCTACTCGTCCCGCGATGCAAGCCACGACAATACAAGGTAGCCGAGTACGAGCGCGAGCTCGAAGCCGATGAAGAGCGGCGAGGATGTCGGGGCCGGGGCTCCCAGCGTGAAGGCGATGAGATCTGCCATCACCGCCAGGAGCCACATGACGCCGCCCCAAGCGCTGGTGAGCCAGAGGCCGACGCCTGCGACGAGGTCCAGGACGGAAAAAATGATCACGGCTCCGCGCTGAGCTGGCGGAAGATCCTGGAATGCGACGCCGAGCGGATCCGCGCCCAGGATCAGCATCCATGATCCCAGGCCCTTGACGATCCAGGCCGCCGCGACCATCCGCATGAACCAGAGCAGCAGCATGCCCCAGCGCATGCCGCCTGCGTCCTGGCCGCGATCCTGAGGACGTTTGGAGGTGCTGAGCGGCTCCGTCATGATGACGACGCGGCCTCGGCGATCAATTCGTTCCCGTCAAGCGGCGCAAAGAAGCGGTCCACCTCGGCCTCAGCGACGCCGTCGACGCGGGCGGGCCTCCACTTGGGCGATTGGTCCTTGTCGATCACCACCGCACGCACGCCTTCGAAGAAATCGGGATTGTCGATCATGCGCCAGACGATGCGCCATTCGAGCGCCAAGGCCGCTTCGAATTCGAGTGCAGCGCCGAGCCGCATCTGCCTCAGGGCAATGCTCATGCTGAGCGGGGATTTCGTGCGCAACGCGCCCGCAGTCTCCCCCGCAAAGACAGAACCCGCGGCGGCCTCCGCTTCGAGCCGATCGAGGATCTCCGCAAGAGAGCCTGCGCCGAAGCAGCGATCGATCACCTCCCGCTCGGCCTGCACGGGCGCAGGCTCGGGGACAGACGCATGGGACATCAGGACCGCGTCGATCGGGGCCCCCGCGACGAGCCCGTCCAGAATCGCGTCCAACCGGTCGGCTGTCGTCATATGGGTGACCAATCCGAGCGCCAGCGCGTCCACTGCTTTCACGCGGGCCCCGGAGATCGCGAGCCACGTGCCCGTCGAACCCGGCAAACGTGGCAATGCATAGGTGGCGCCCACGTCGGGGAAGAAGCCGATGCCGACTTCCGGCATCGCGAACAGGTATTTTTCCGCCGCCACCCGATGGCTGCCATGCAGGGAGAGGCCCACGCCGCCACCCATGACGATCCCGTCCATGAGCGCGACATATGGCTTCGGGTAGCGCTTGATCGCGATGTTGAGCAAATACTCCTCGCGCCAGAATCGCCGCGGCGCTTCAGGCTGGCCGGCGCGGCCCGCTTCGTAGATCTGTCGAATGTCTCCGCCTGCGCAGAAAGCCTTGCCCCCGGCTCCTGCGATGACGACACGCGTCACCGCCGGATCGTGCCGCCAGGACTCCAACGCCACGGCGATCCCCTCGACCATGCCCAGCGTCACCGCGTTCAGAGCCTTGGGCCGGTTGAGCACGATGATCCCGGCGGCGCCTTCCCGCCGACAGATGACCTCGTCCCCGGCGGCGGCCGCCCAGCTCTCGATCAGCTTCATTGTCGGGGAGTCTCCTGATGTCCCCCGCGGGGTCGGGGCCGACTTAGCCCCGCGCAGCCGAGGCCGTCAATTCGCGCCCGGCGCACATACGCGGCGAGACGGCGCTTCCGCGCTCTCGGTTTTCTCTGCTAGGAGAGTCGTCATTGCGCAGACGCACGCCGCCTGCCCTTTTGCACCAGGAGACCGCAATGGCATCGCGCGTCACGCCGCTTCCGGGAGCCGAGCGAACTTCAGCCGAGAGGCGAGCCGCAGAAGCCGGGCCTGCGTCCGAGGGGCTCGGGCTGGTGCACCGCATGCGCCGCAACCGCAAGTCCGACTGGGCGCGCCGCCTCGTGCGCGAGAACACCTTGACGGTGGACGACCTCATCTGGCCGATCTTCGTGCTCGACGGCCATGACCTGCGCGCCCCCATCTCCTCCATGCCCGGCGTGGAGCGCCTCAGCATCGACAACGCCGTCCGCCAGGCCGAGCGCGCAGCCAGGCTCGGCATTCCGGTGCTGGCGCTGTTCCCCTATACGGACAAGACTCTGCGCGACCATGCGGGGCGTGAGGCGCTGAACCCCGAAAACCTCGTCTGCAGTGCGTGCCGCGCCATCAAGAAGGCCGTGCCTGAACTGGGCATTCTCACCGACGTCGCCCTGGATCCCTATACGAGCCACGGCCATGACGGCCTGCTCGAGGACGGCCGCATCCTCAACGACGAGACCGTCGAGGTCCTGGTCCGCCAGGCGGTCCTGCAGTCGCAGGCCGGCTCCGACATCGTGGCCCCCTCCGACATGATGGACGGCCGCATCGGCGCGATCCGAAACGGGCTGGACGCAGCAGGGCTCGCCGACGTCCAGATCATGGCCTATGCGGCCAAGTATGCCTCCGCCTTCTATGGCCCGTTCCGCGAGGCTGTCGGCAGCAATGCGACGCTCACGGGCGACAAGCGCACCTATCAGATGGACCCCGCCAATGGCGACGAGGCGCTGCGCGAAGTCGCGCTCGACCTCGAGGAGGGCGCGGACATGGTGATGGTGAAGCCAGGCATGCCCTACCTCGACATCGTGCGGCGGGTGAAGGAGGCCTTTGCAGTGCCGACCTTCGCGTACCAGGTGTCCGGCGAATACGCGATGATCAAGGCCGCCGCGGGCCATGGCTGGCTCGACGGCGACAAGGCCATGATGGAGAGCCTCATGGCGTTCAAGCGCGCAGGCGCGGACGGGATCCTCACCTACTTCGCCCCCTTTGTGGCGGAGAGGCTGAAGGGCGGCATGTGAGGCGAAAAGCGACGAGAGGACTGTCGCCTAAGGGCCCGACCCGCTAATCCTAGGTCGATGGTACCCCGGCGCGTCGGCCTCCTCGCTTCGATCCTCGTTCTGCTCGCAGCGGCAGGCTGCGCCCGCCTGATGGACGCCGACCAGGAGCGGATCTGCCGCACCATCATCCCCGCGCTCAACCCGCCCGGCGCCACCTTCCAGATCGTTCGCGTCTCACCGGCCGTGGGCGAAGGCGCCCTGAGGATCGTCTACCGCGTTCAGGAGCCGGACACGCCGGCGCGTACCCGTTTCATCGCCTGCCAGTTCAGCGGTCAGACCCTGTCGAACCGGCGGGAGATCCTGTCGGTTCGCACCGACGCCGGCCCGGTCTCGGACGCCGCTCTCCATTTTCTGCGGCGCTTCTACCTCTCCGATCCCGAATCTGCGCTGGAGGACCCTGGCGATCCCAGCGCCTCCATCGGGCTCCCGACGGTGGGGCCCACCCTCGCCTTTGCGGTCCAGAACCTGCTGAACGCCCTCCCCCAGATCGGGGTCTATGGCCTGCTCGCCGCCGCCTACTCCCTGATTTACGGCCTGGTGGGACGCATCGTCTTCGGCTTCGGCGAGTTCGCCTCGATCGGCGGCTACGGCGCCCTGATCGGCGCGTCGCTGAGCCTGCAGGTGGCGGCGCACAACCCGGTGCTGGGGCTCGCGCTCGGACTTGTCCTCGCGCTTTTCGCCGCCCTGTTCCATGGCGTCGTGGCGGGCCGGCTCGTCGTGTCGCCCCTCGTGCGGACCGCGGGGATCGACGGGCCCGGCCTCCCCGTCCTGATCGCCTCCACCGGCCTGATGATCATGCTGTCGGAATACCAGCGCGTCACACAGGGCAGCGCGCTGCGCTGGCTGCCTCCGATCCTGAACGCGCCGGTGCCGCTGCTGCGCGCGGGCGACTTCGTCACCACCGTCACGCCAGTCGCGCTTATCGTCACGGGAGTGTCGCTGCTGGCCGCGGTCGCAACGCTGTCGACGATCCAGCTCACCGGCTTTGGCCGGCAGTGGCGAGCGCTGGCGGACGATCCCGGGGCGGCGGCGCTGTTCGGCGTCGACCGCAACCGGGTGTTCGCGCTCACCTTCGCGCTCTCCTCGGGTCTCGCCGGGCTCGCCGGCTTCATCGTCACCGCGTATTATGGCGGCGTCGGTTACGGCTATGGGCTGACGCTGGGCCTCAAGGCCCTGGTCGCGGCCATCGTGGGCGGGATCGGCTCGGTTGGCGGAGCCTTCGCAGGAGGCGTCGTGATCGGCATAGCGGAGGTGGCGTGGTCGGCCACGATGCCGATCGAGTCGCGCGACATCGCGATCTATGCGTTGCTGTCGGTGATGCTGACCCTCCGTCCGGGTGGACTTCTCGGCTACCGGGATCTGCTGCCGCGCCGCGTGTGAAGGGATGAGACCTCGCGAGGGGATGAGACCTCGCCAGGGATGAGACCTCGGGACAATGGTCCCGGGGCGGTTGACCTGGGGGAGCGCCGCCGTGACATACGCCATCACGATCGACCACGTCCGCGCCGCGGCGACACTGCTGTCCGGCCAGGTGCAGAAGACGCCCATGCTTCCCGCCCCGCGCCTGAGCGGGATCACCGGAGCCGATGTCTTCGTCAAGTACGAGAACATGCAGACGACCGGCTCCTTCAAGGAGCGCGGCGCGCTGGCGAAGCTCTCGGCCCTGACCCCCGAGGAGCGCGCGCTGGGCGTCATCACGATGTCGGCCGGCAACCACGCCCAGGCCGTGGCCTACCACGCCAGGCGCCTCGACATCCCCGCCACGATCGTGATGCCGGAAACGACTCCGCTGGTGAAGGTGGAGAACACGAGGGCGCATGGCGCGCGCGTGGTGCTGCACGGCGAGACCCTCTACGAGTGCCGTGACAAGGTGGAAGAGCTCATTGCGGCGCAAGGCAGCATCCTCGTGCACCCCTATGACGACCCCGCCGTGATGGCGGGACAGGGCACGATCGCGCTGGAGATGCTGGCCGAGGTTCCCGACCTGGACATGCTGGTGATCCCGATCGGCGGCGGCGGGCTCTGCGCCGGCAACGCCATCGCCGCAAAGGCCGTGCGGCCGGATATCCGCATCATGGGGGTGGAGGCGGCCCTGTACCCCTCTTTCGTCAACGCGATCAGGCACGAGGACCGCCCCATCGGTGGCCCGACGCTCGCCGAGGGCATCGCCGTGAAGAGCGTCGGCCAGCTGACGCTTCCGGTGGTGCGCGATCTTGTCGAGGACATCCTGCTGGTCGACGAGGCCGCGATCGAGAGCGGCGTGAACGCCTATGCCACGCTCGCCCGCACCATGGCGGAAGGCGCCGGGGCGGCCGGGCTCGCCGCCCTGCTCGCCTTCCCCGATCGCTTCCGCGGTCTCAAGGTCGGGCTCATCCTGTGCGGCGGGAACATCGACGCGCGGCTGCTCGCCGCCATTATGGTGCGCGCGCTGGAGCGCGACCAGCGCATCTTCTCCTTCCGGATCACGATGCCGGACCGTCCAGGCCTGCTGGGCGGCATCGCCTCGCGGCTCGGCGAACTCGGGGCCAACATCCTGGAGGTCTCGCACGGACGGCTCTTCCTCGATGTACCGGCCAAGGGTGTGTCGCTCGACCTCACGATCGAGACGCGCGGGACCGAGCACACCCGGGAGATCATCGCCGCGCTCGCGGGAGACGGACTGGATCCACATCCGATCGACCGCCGCGGCGTGCTCAAGGCCGAACGCGGCTGAGGGCCGTCGCATCAGCCCGGGCTTGAACGCCTGCGCCGCGTAACCACATCTTGCTGCTGTAAGACATCTGGCCCGCCGGTTGAGCTAGGCGGCCAGGAGAGGATCCCCCATGGCAGACCCGTTCTCCACTCCAGTGCGCTACACCCCCGCGGTCGACACGTCCGGCGTGCTCGGCGGCAGGGTCGGCGCATGGCTCGTCGATTTTTGCGTCATCGGCCTCTTGTGGGCGATCTTCAGCGTGGCCCTGTTCATCCTGGGCTTCCTGACCTTCGGGCTCGCATGGTTCCTGCTGGCGCCGCTCTTTCCGATCATCGCCGTCATCTACAGCGGGCTCACCGTATCCGGGCCGCGGCGCGGCACTTTCGGCATGCGCATGTTCGGCGTCGAGATGCGCACGACCAGCGGCCAGACCGCGCCCTTCATCGTTGCGGCGGTCCATGCGGTGTTCTTCTACATCAGCGTCTCCACCCTGACGCCGCTGGTGCTCCTGTTCGGCCTCTTCCGTGACGACCGCCGTCTGCTGCACGATCTGCTCGCCGGCCTCATCGCCGTCCGTCGTTGACAGCCTTGGGTAGAAAAGCGGCTTGAGGCCGCAAGCCGCGATGGTATCGTCGGCAGGACGGTGCTTCGCGCCCGCCGCTAGGAAGGCCCGGTGACCACTCAGTCGCGAGACCAGCCACAGTTTTACCTGACCGCTCCCACGACCTGCCCCTATCTCCCGGGCAGGCAGGAGCGGAAGGTGTTCACACATCTGATCGGGAAGCGGGCCGGCGAACTCAACGACGTCCTGACCCATGGCGGATTTCGTCGTTCGCAGACGATCGCCTATCGCCCGGCCTGCGATGGATGCCGGGCCTGCGTCTCCGTGCGCGTGCTGGTCGACGACTTCGAGCTCTCCCGCAACATGCGTCGCACCATGGAGGACAACGCCGATCTCGTCGGCGACATGCGAGCCAACGCGCCGAACTCCGAACAATATTCGTTGTTCCGGCACTATTTGGACGCCCGGCACGCGAGCGGCGGCATGGCCGACATGACGGCGCTCGACTTCGCCATGATGGTCGAGGACAGCCACGTCCAGACCCGCATGATCGAATATCGGCGCCGTGGCCCCGACACGGCCATCAACGGCCGGGGAACCGGCCCCCTGATCGCCTGCGCGCTGACCGACGTGCTCGGGGACGGGCTCTCGATGGTCTACTCCTTCTTCGACCCCGACGAGGCCAAGCGCGGGCTCGGCACCTTCATGATCCTGGACCACATCGAACGCGCCAAGCGCATGGGCCTGCCCTACGTCTATCTCGGCTACTGGGTCGAGGGCTCGGCGAAAATGGCTTACAAGGCCCGCTTCACGCCCCAGGAGCGGCTGCTGCCGCATGGCTGGCAAAAGGTTGATTGAGCAGAGATTCTGCCTGCGCGCCTGTGGCGACCGGTCGACTACCCGGGTTGACGCCAGCACCGAACAATTTTCGTCGGGCGCAGGTGACACCCGCTGACCTCAGCCGGATCGCCCGCACCTGCCGGCAAGGCGATCCCAAACGTTGTCTGCATTCGCCATTTAACACGTAAAAAGCGCGCGGGGTGGGTGTAATATTTATTGGATACATGCTTCAGCACTCTGTAAATGATGGTTGTCAATTCGGCGTGTCCCCCGAATAAGTTGTCCGAGTCGCCTTTCTGCCGGGCAAACCGCGCCATCAGCGTTTGTGGCTTCGTGTCGACTGCTACGGCGCTGCCCCGTGGCGGTGCCGGTTTCCTGTTGGCCGCCAGAAAGTGAACCCTCGACTCCATGGGAACGTGCTCATGCCGCATCGACTTCTGGCCTTGATTGAATGTGAACTCCTGGTCTGGTCCCGCACCCGGGCTCGCCTGACGAGAGAAGAGGCGGCGATGACCGTCGACATCTCTCCGGAAAGGCTCGACGCCTGGGAACGTGGGGACTTCCCGCCCAGCCTGGAGCAGTTGAAGAAACTGGCGGAAGCCTACGGGACCAGACTCAGCGTGTTCTTCCTCCCAGAACCGCCTCTCGACGAGTCCGGCTACGAATCCACGAGGGTTTGGGAGCGGCCCAGCCGCCGCGCCGCCGCCGAATAGGCCCGCCCGCAGCGGCGCCTGGATCGAACCCCAGAGAGCGGGGCGACGGTCCGGTGAGCGGTGACCGTTCATCGTCGATCATGAACCGGCGCGCCCCGCGCGGCGGTTCACCCGCCGAAGCGGTTCGACTTGGGGAAACCCTTCGGCGGGAGGCGGCCCGCCTCGGCGCGGTTGCCGATCCATTCCCGCAGGTCCGTCGCCGACACGGTCCAGGTGCGCCCGGACGTGTCGAGCCAGGTGAGGCCGTCGTCGAGCTTGAACACCTTGGCGTCGGCCATCCCGCCATCCTTGTAGCGTTGCAGCCGCACGCCTTTTCCGCGGCCCATCTCGGGAAGCTGCGCGATGGGAAACACGAGCAGCTTGCGGTTCTCGCCGACGACCGCGACGTGGTCGCCTTCGGCGGGAACGCAAAGGACCGCCTTCTCCTTGGCGTCGACGTTGAGCACCTGGCGCCCCTTGCGGGTGTTGGCCACGAGTTCCTCGCCGGGAACCACGAAACCCCGCGCGTCGCTGCCGGCGACGAGCATCTTCTGGCCCGGCTTCCAGGGCCAGACAGTGACGATGTCGGCCCCCTCGTCGATATCGACCATCAGCCGCACGGGATCACCGAAGCCGCGACCGCCCGGCAGCTTCGCCGCCTCGAGCGTGTAGATGCGGCCATTCGTGGCCAGAACGAGGATCTTCGCCGTGGTCTCGCTGAAGAACGAGGTGGCCAGCCCGTCGTCGCCCTTGAACTGCAGCGCCGAGAGGTCCTGCACATGTCCCTTCAGCGCGCGGATCCAGCCCTTCTTCGTGAGGACCACGGTCAGCGGCTCGCGTTCCACCATCGCCCCTACGTCGATGTCCCCGACTTCCGGCGCGTCGGCGAAGAGCGTGCGCCGCTTCCCCAGCGCGGTCGTGGGGCCGAAGGTCTTCTTCACCTCGCGGATCTGCCAGGCGATCGTCTTCCACTGCGTCTCCTCGGAGCCGAGCAACGTCTCGATCTGCCCCTTCTCCGCCGTCAGCTTGTCGAGCTCGGTCTTGAGCTCCATCTCTTCGAGCTTGCGCAGGGAGCGGAGCCGGGTGTTGAGGATCGCCTCGGCCTGCACGTCGCTGAGCTCGAAGACGCGCATCAGCTCGGCCTTGGGCTCGTCCTCCTCGCGGATGATCTTGATGACACGGTCGAGGTCGAGATAGACGATCAGCAGCCCGCGAAGGATTTCCAGCCGCTTGTCGATCTGGTTCAGGCGGAACTGCGAGCGGCGCTGCAGCACCACGCGCCGGTGGTCCAGCCACTCCCGCAGCGCTTCGCTGAGGCCCAGCACCCGCGGCGTGAGCCCGCCGGTGAGGACGTTCATGTTCATCGGGATGCGGCTTTCCAGCTCGGTGAGCCGGAACAGCGATTCCATCAGCATCACGGGATCGACTGTGCGCACCCGCGGCTCCAGCACGATGCGCACGTCCTCGGCGGATTCGTCTCGGACGTCGGCCAGTAGCGGGAGCTTCTTCTCGTTCAGGAGTTCGGCGATCTTTTCGATCAGCCGGGCTTTCTGGACGAGGTAGGGGATCTCGGTGACGACGAGGACGTAGCCGCCGCGCCCCGTGTCTTCCTTCTCCCACTTCGCCCGCACCCGGAACGAACCGCGACCGGTGCGGTAGGTCTCGGCGATGGAGGCGCGGGGCTCGACGATGATGCCCCCCGTCGGAAAATCCGGGCCCGGCACGAAGGTCAGCAGCTGCTCGGACGTCGCCTTGGTGTGACTGATCAAATAGAGCGCAGCGTCGCAGAGCTCGGCGGCGTTGTGGGGCGGGATCGACGTCGCCATGCCGACGGCGATGCCCTGCGAACCATTCGCCAGCAGGTTCGGGAAGGCGGCCGGGAGCACGACCGGCTCCGCGTCCTCGCCATTGTAGGTGTCTCGGAAATCGACGGCGTCCTCGTCGATGCCGTCCAGCAGAAGCCGCGCCACCTCGGTCAGGCGGGCCTCCGTGTAGCGGTAGGCGGCCGCGTTGTCCCCGTCGATGTTGCCGAAGTTGCCCTGCCCGTCTACGAGCGGATAACGCTGCGCGAAATCCTGGGCGAGCCGCACCATCGCGTCATAGACCGCCTGGTCGCCGTGCGGATGGTACTTGCCGATGACGTCGCCGACGATGCGCGCGCACTTCTTGAAGGCCTGGCCGGGATCCAGCCGCAGCAGGCGCATGGCGTAGAGGATGCGCCGGTGAACGGGCTTCAGCCCGTCCCGCGCGTCCGGCAAGGCGCGATGCATGATGGTGGAGAGCGCATAGGCGAGATAGCGCTCTTCCAGCGCCGTCTTGAGATCGATGTCCTCGACGCCATCGCCGGACGGCGGATCGACTGGCTTTCCCATGCGCACCCCGTGCGGTCCAGAATCAGGACGGACCAACGTGAACGCTTAGCGAACGCCGTGGGGCGGAGCAAGACGCCGCGTGTCGCGTCGCTGGAATGACGATCAGCCGCTGGGGATAATCACGAGTGCTAATTTTCGTCCTTGCGAAGGCAGGCGGCCCGCGCTCACCCATTCAAGGCAGCCGCCATGAACGCGGCCCTTACCTCCGGCATCGGCAGCCCTCTCGGCTCGAAGACGTTGCGCAGCAGGAAGTGTCCCGTAAGCGCGAAGCCCTGTCCGAGCTCTTCGGCGCTCGGTTGCACCCGCCCCTGTCCCTCGCGCAGAAAGGCTGGAAGCCGAAGCAGGCGGTCGGCATAGGGCTCGCCGGCGACGGCCGAGACCGCCCGCCCGGATTTCGGCGAGACATAGAGCAGGTCGTCGCGCACGCCCGTCGCCGCGCACTCGTCGAGGGCGAGGCCAACGCCGAGTTCGGTGAGGAGCGAGAGCTCGAAGCGGATGACGAGCGGCGCGGCGAGCGCCGGGTCGTGCAGCGCGTCCGCCACGACCACCAGCGCCTCATGCACGGCGGGATGAGGATCGCGCTCCGGCAGCAGCCGCACGAGCGCTCCCAGCAACGCCACGCCATAGAGCGCGGCCTGGCTTCCCATGAGCTGAGCCGTCCGCAGCGTGGTGGCCTCGACCTGGAACGTGCCGAGCTGCTCGTCCAGCCTCGCCCGCCATACGGCCTGCACCGAATTGCCCTGCTGAAGCACCGGTTGCAGCCGCGAAGAGCGGCCGCCACGCACCAGCCCGAGGTGCCGGCCATGTTCCCGGGTCATAAGCTCCAGCAGCACGCTGCTCTCGCCATGCCGCCTGACGCCGACCACCATGCCTTCGTCACGCCACTCCATGGCGGCGGCGCTCCCAGCCGATCAGTCCTTGGGGAACTCGAGGCCCATCTCGCGGTAGCGCGCGGGATCGTCGATCCAGTTCTCGCGGACCTTGACGAAAAGGAACAGGTGGATCTTGCAGTCCGCCGCCTCCTCGATGTCCTTGCGGGAGGCCTGGCCGATCGCCTTGATGGTCTGGCCGCCCTTGCCCAGCACGATCATGCGATGCGTCTCGCGCGTCACGAAGATCGTCTGTTCCACCCGCGCCGAGCCATCCTTGCGCACCTGCCACTGGTCCGTCTCGACCGTGATCTGGTACGGCAACTCGTCGTGCAGCCGTTCGAACAGCTTCTCGCGGGTGATCTCCGCGGCCAGCGCGCGCAGCGGGGCGTCGGAGACCTGGTCCTCCGGGTAGAGCCAAGGCCCCAGCGGCATCATCTCCGAGAACTTTCGCCGGACATGGTCGATTCCGTCGCCCGTCAGGGCAGCCACCATGAACGTCTCGGCAAAGGCGTGCTTCTCGTTCAGGTCCTGCGCCAGCTTGAGGAGGCGCGGCCGGTCCGTGACATCCACCTTGGTGAGGATGAGCACCTTGCGCTGCTTCAGTTCGCCGAGCCTCGCGATGATGGCGGCGGCCTCCTCGTCCACGCCCTTGCGGGCGTCGATGAGGAGCGCGATCACGTCCGCATCACCCGCTCCGCCCCAGGCCGAGGTGACCATGGCGCGGTCCAACCTTCGCTTGGGCGCGAAGATGCCGGGAGTGTCGACGAAGATGATCTGCGCCGGTCCCTCCAGCGCGATGCCACGCACCAGCGCGCGCGTGGTCTGCACCTTGCGCGAGACGATGGAGACCTTGGTCCCGACCAGAGCGTTCAGAAGCGTCGACTTGCCGGCGTTCGGCGCGCCGATCAGGGCGACGAAGCCGCAGCGGGTCGGGCCGACCGGTGCCGCGCGTTCGCCGTCCTCGTCGCCATCTCCGTCGTCTTCGACCAGCTCCTCGTCGTCTTCCTGCAGGTCATCGAGGTCTTCGTCGTTGAGGTCGCCCGGCAGCGAACGGCCGGCGGTCTCGTGGTCCGCGGACGTCGAACGGGCGCCATCCTCGTGCTGACGCTGGTCAGGCGCCGCTTCCTGGTCCTGACCCGGCTTCTTCGTCTTGCGTGTCATTGCGGCCCTTCGCCGAACATGCCTTCGCGGCGCAGGAAGGCCTCGGCCGCGGCCTGCTCCGCATTGCGTTTGGACGTGCCCTCGCCGAGAGCCGGCTGGTGGTCCTCGATGACAGCCTCTACCACGAAGTGCGGGGCGTGGTCCGGTCCCGAGCGCTCGACCTGCCTATAATGCGGCGTGGTGCGTCCGCGGGCCAGAGCCCATTCCTGCAGGGTCGACTTTGGATCGCGCTGCGCCCGCCCCGGTTCGCTCATCTTGGGGCCAAACCAGCGTTCGACCACAGCCTCCGCGGCGGGAAAGCCGCCGTCGATGTAGATGGCGGCGAGCACGCTCTCGCAGACGTCCGCGAGAATCGCTTCCTTCTTGCGCAGCCCGGAATGCATTTCGCCCGAGCCAAGCCGAATGTAGGCCCCGACGTTCCATTCGATAGCCACCTCGGCGCAGGTTTCCCGTCGCACGAGGTGCCCGAGCCGGCGGGAGAGTTCGCCCTCGGAGGCCATCGGGTAGGCGCGAAACAGCATGTCCGCCACGCACAGGCCGAGCACCCGGTCACCGAGGAACTCCAGCCGTTGGTAGTGCGGGCCGTCCGCCGGCGTGCCGTGCAGGGCGCTGATATGGGTCAGCGCGCGTTCCAAGGGCGCGCGATCATGGAAGGCATGACCGATCACGGCCTCGAGATCGGCGAGGTCCGGCTTACGCCGCGCCATGCCGTCACCGGATCGGGGACAGCAGGCGGTCGAAGCGCACGGTCCAGGGCCACTCCCAGACCTTCCACACGGCGCCGTCTTCCTTCAGCGAGAAGAAGATGATCTCGGCCCGGCCCACGAAATTCTCATAGGGCACGTAGCCGACGCCCTGCGGGCTGGGCACGCGCGAATCCAGAGAGTTGTCGCGGTTGTCGCCCATCATGAAGAAGTTGCCCGTCGGCACCTTGTAGACGGCGGTATTGCGGCCAAGCTTGTTGCCGTAGATGTCCAGTTCCTGGATCGTGTAGCTGATCCCGTTCGGCAGCGTTTCGCGGTAGTAGGTCGCCTGATCGCGATAGTTCGCGCCCGCGGCCACCTCCTTCTTGCCGATCAGCTCCTTCTTCACCGGCTCGCCGTTGATCGTCAGGATGCCGTCGACCATCTGGATCCTGTCGCCGGGCAAGCCAATGACGCGCTTGATGTAGTCGGTCGAGTTGTCGGACGGCAACTTGAACACGGCGATGTCGCCGCGCTTGGGTTCGGACGCCATGATGCGCCCATTGATGATGGGCAGCGTGATCGGGAAGGAATACTTCGAATACCCGTATGAGTATTTCGAGACGAAGATGTAGTCGCCGATCAGCAGCGTGGGAATGAGCGATCCCGATGGAATGTTGAACGGCTGGAACAGGAATGTTCGAACCACGAGCGCAATCAGCAACGCCTGTACGACGAGCTTGACCGTCTCGAGGACACCGCTTTCTTCAGTGCCGGGCTTCTCTGACTTAACCACGCTGGTCGGATCCGTCATGCATCGTCCTCACCTGGCGAAGGAAACGGCTCCGGGCCGGGTCCGATCGCGACCGCCTCCAACTCGACCGCTGGGCATCGTCGATGACGCGCGAGAGCTTCGTGCGGCGAGAGCGGCCGGCCGGGTATAGACCCCGGTACTTCGCAAGGCAACGCGGCAAACGTCAATCAACTCGAAGGTGTATTTGTGGCGGGCCTCGCCTCGATCACGACGAAAGCCTGCGCCAGTGGATAGTCGTCGGTGATCGTCAGGTGCACCACCGCCTCATGCCCTTGCGGCACGATGGCGGCCAGGCGCTGCGCCGCGCCTCCAGCGAAGGACATGGTCGGCGCACCGGACGGCAGGTTCACCACGCCGAGGTCCTTCAGGAACACCCCGCGGCTGAACCCTGTGCCGAGCGCCTTGGCGCAGGCCTCCTTGGCCGCGAACCGCTTGGCGTAGGAGGCCGCACGCTCCCGGCGGCGGTCGGACTTGCGCCGCTCGACGTCGGTGAAGACCCGTTCGACGAAGCGCTCGCCGAAGCGCTCCAGCGTCTTTTCGATGCGCCGGATGTCGCAGAGGTCCGAGCCGATGCCGAGGATCATGGGTTTGCGGCGACAGACGCCCGGCCCCGGTCCATCGCTGAGCGCATGCGCGCGATGGCGTCTTCCAGGCCGGTGAAGATCGCCTCGCCGATGAGGAAATGGCCGATGTTCAGCTCGACGACCTCGGGAAGCCTTGCGATCCGCTCGGCCGTCTCGAAATCGAGCCCATGCCCGGCATGAACTTCGAGGCCGATGGCGCCGCCGAGCTTCGCCCCAGCCTTCAACCGCTCGAATTCACGCTCCGCCTTGGCATGGTCGCCGGCCTCCACGGCCTCGCACCAGGAGCCGGTATGCAGCTCGACCACGGGCGCGCCGAGCTTCACGGCCATTTCGATGGGCCCGGCATCCGCCTCGATGAACAGCGAGACGCGGATCCCCGCCTCACGCAGCCGCGCGATGAAGGGAGCGAGGTGATTGTGCCCGCCGACGACGTCGAGCCCACCCTCCGTCGTGCGCTCCTCGCGCTTCTCCGGCACCAGGCAGACAGCGTGCGGCTTCACGCGCAGCGCGATCTCAAGCATCTCGGGCGTGGCGGCCATCTCGAAATTCAGCGGCCGTGTCAGCTCTCTCTTCAACCGCGCCATGTCCTCGTCGCGGATGTGGCGGCGATCCTCGCGAAGGTGAGCCGTGACGCCATCCGCCCCGGCCGCAACCGCCATCAGCGCGGCCCGGACGGGATCCGGCCGCGCGCCGCCCCGCGCGTTGCGGATGGTGGCGACGTGGTCGATGTTGACGCCCAGGCGCAGCTTGCGGGTCATGGTCAGGCCTTCAATCCGCGACTGCCCGGCTTGACGGCCGGGATCGCGGCCAGCTCGGGCGGCAACTGGTCTGCAGGATAGGACGGGATGTCGAGCGCCGCGAGGCTAACCAGCGGCACGCCGATCTCGGCCTTCCCGCCCGAACGGTCGATCAGGCAGGCCGCGCCCACGATGGCGCCGGGATGCTCCCCGATGGCCGCAAGGCATTCGCGGGACGAGAGCCCGGTGGTGACGATGTCCTCGACCATCAGCACCCGCGCGCCCTCCGGAATCTCGAAGCCGCGGCGCAAGCGGAAATGACCGTCCTCGCGCTCGACGAAAATGGCCTTGGCGCCGAGTTGCCGCGCCGTCTCATACCCCGGCACGATGCCGCCGATGGCCGGCGAGACCACGATGTCGATGGTCCCGAACCGGGCAGTCACCTTCTCGGCGAGCGCCCGGCACAGGCGCTCGGTCCGCACGGGATCCTGGAACACGAACATCTTCTGCAGGAACACCGGGCTGCGCAAACCGGAGGAGAGGATGAAATGCCCCTCCAGCAGCGCGCCCGCGGCGCGAAATTCGGCGAGGACGTCTTCAGTCGTGAAGGTTTTTCCGCTCATGCCGGGCTCTTCGCAGACTTGGAGGACTGACGCAATACCGTCCTGACCCGGCGCACAGGGACGATGCCGCCTTCGCGCGGGGAAGGATCTTCCCCTTCACCCGTTCACACGCGTCACCGAACTCACCACCGTGCGTGATTTCAGCTGGTTGATGATGCCGTTGAGGTGCTTCAGGCTCCACACTTCGAGGTCGATGACCACCTCCCGGAAGTCGGCCGACGCCTTGCCAGATACCGAGATGCTGTCGATGTTGCCGTCGTTGTCGCCGATGATCTGGGCGATCTGGGCCAGCGTGCCCGGCTCGTTGATGGCGACCACCGCGATCTGGGCCGGGAAGCGCTGGGGCTCGGTCTCGTCGATGTCCCAGCGCACGTCCAGCCAGCGGTCGGGCTGGTCATCGAACGCGGTGAGCGCCGGCGACTGGATCGGATAGATCGTGATCCCCTCCCCGGGCGTCAGGATGCCGACGATGCGATCGCCCGGCACCGCGCCGCCATTCGGGGCGAAATGCACGGGAAGATCTCCGTTCAAGCCCCTGATGGGAATCGACTTCTTGGCGTCGCGTCCCTTGGGCGCCTTCAGGCCAGGCACCTTGAAGACGAGGCCCTCGGCCTTTTTCATGCCGAACCAGCCGCCCTCGCTGCGGTCCGGCTCGACCCCGGCCACCCTCTCCTCCTTGTAGTCGGGATAGACCGCCTTCACGACGTCGCCGGAGAAGATCTCGCCTCGCCCGACCGCCGCCAGAACATCCTCCAGCGAGGAGCGGGCGAGCCGGGGCAGCGAGGCCTTCAGCTTCTCCTCGGAGTAGATCTTCTTGCCGCGCTCGAAGGCGCGCTCGATGATCTGGCGGCCGAGCCCAGCATATTGCTTGCGGACAGCGGCGCGCGTGGCGCGGCGGATGGCGGCCCTGGCCTTTCCGGTGACGACGATCGACTCCCATGCCGCGGGGGGCACCTGGCCGGCGGCGCGCGAGATCTCGACCTCGTCGCCATTGTGCAGTTCCGACAGCAGCGGGACGATGCGCCCGTTCACCTTGCAGCCGACCGCCGTGTTGCCGACGTCGGTATGCACGGCGTAAGCGAAGTCGATGGGCGTCGCCCCGCGCGGCAACGCGATCAGGCGGCCCTTCGGCGTGAAACAGAACACCTGGTCGTGGAAGAGTTCGAGCTTGGTATGTTCGAGGAACTCCTCCGGGCTATCGCCCTCGGCCAGCGTCTCCACCGTGCGGCGCAGCCATTCATAGGCGCGGCTCTCGCGCGCCAGGGCCGAGCGGTCACCGCCCTTGCCGTCCTTGTAGAGGGCATGCGCGGCGATGCCGAACTCGGCGATGCGATCCATGTCCTCCGTGCGGATCTGCAGCTCCACGCGCTGCCGGCCGGGACCGACGACCGTGGTGTGCAGGGAGCGGTAGTCGTTCTGCTTGGGGGTGGAGATGTAGTCCTTGAACCGGCCGGGCACGCTGGGCCAGGTCGTGTGCACGATGCCCAGGACCGCATAGCAATCCTGCAGCCGGTCGACGACGAGGCGGAAACCGAAGATGTCGGAGAGCTGCTCGAAGGAGACGCTCTTGCGCTCCATCTTCTTCCAGATCGAGTAGGCGCGCTTGCGCCGCCCCTTCACCATCGCCCTGACGCCCTGCGACGCGAGCTTGGCGGTGAGTTCCGACTCGATCTCCCTGATCATCTGGCCGCTCTTGCCGCTAATCTCGTCCAGCCGGGCGGTGATCATGGCGTGCGCCTCGGGCGAGAAGTGGCGGAAGGAGAGGTCCTCCAGCTCCTCGCGCATCTCCTGCATGCCCATCCGGCCCGCCAGCGGCGCATAGATGTCGAGCGTCTCCTCGGCGATGCGCGTGCGCTTTTCCGGGGGCACGAAATGCAGCGTGCGCATGTTGTGCAGCCGATCCGCCAGCTTCACGAGCAGCACCCGGACGTCATCGGCGATGGCCAGTAGGAGTTTGCGGAAATTCTCCGCCTGCGCCGCCTTCTTGGAGACGAGGTCGAGCTTCTTGATCTTGGTGAGACCCTCCACCAATTCCCCGATCTCATGGCCGAAGAGCGTGTCGATCTCCTCGCGCGTGGCCTCGGTGTCCTCGATGGTGTCGTGCAGCACCGCCGCCACGATGGTCGCGTCGTCCAGGCGCAGTTCGGTGAGGATGGCCGCGACTTCGAGCGGGTGCGACATGTAGGGGTCGCCCGAAGCCCGCTTCTGCGGGCCGTGCGCCTTCATGGCGTAGACGTAAGCGCGATTGAGGAGCGCCTCGTCGGCGTTCGGATTGTAACGCTTCACGCGCTCGACGAGTTCGTACTGCCGCATCATGCGGGCGGCGCCTTCCAGAAACGTCCGTGTTCGGGGATCGACCGGTCAGGACGAGTATTGGGGATGCCCAGCCCCTGCTGCAAGCCTTCCGGAGGTCGCGGGGAGCGCGACTTTGCCGTGCTCTGCACACGTCGCGCGCCTAAGTCGCGCAAAAAGCGCCCCACATGAAAATGCCCGGCTCTCGCCGGGCACTGGCAGGACGCATTTGGAGGCAGGCTTACTCGCCGTCGTCGTCGGACTCGGCGGGAGGAACCAGGCCTTCGAGGCCACGCAGAAGGTCTTCTTCCGTCATCCTGTCGAACTCCACCGCGGTGTCGTCGCCGCCGCCGGAGCTCGGCGCGCCGATCATCGGCACCGATTCGGGTTCGGGCTCGTCCACGTCCACGTGCTTCTGCAGCGAGTGGATCAGGTCTTCCTTCAGGTCTTCAGGCGAGATCGTGGTGTCGGCGATCTCGCGCAGCGCGACCACCGGGTTCTTGTCGCGGTCGCGATCGATGGTCAGGGGAGAGCCCGACGAGATCATCCGCGCGCGGTGGCTGGCCAGGAGGACCAACTCGAAGCGGTTGTCGACCTTGTCGATGCAATCTTCAACAGTAACGCGAGCCATGGTCGCTCCGAAATCGGCTGGGGAGGCAGCGCTTGCGCCCCAGGCACTCATGTGAGGAGTCGGCTCGTTACACCGGGAGCCTTCCCGATGCAAGCTGCGCATCCAATCGCGGGGGCTCGCGGAAGGGCGCTCCGGCTACGGTCAAGCAAAAGAACAATTGAGATTTATCAAGTCTATCTGATCTTTGTTCAGACTCTTGACATCACCGCGTTCTGTCGGTCAGATCGCGTCAACTTCCGGTTGAAAATCAGCGTTTTTGGAACTTTCGCGGTTTTTAACCAGTGCTTCTGCACAATGCCTTTGACCAGCAAGCGCCCTCGGTGGCCCCATTTCATGCCTCCCCCCAAGGGGCGTAGCCGGAACGGGCGCAATAGGAACACGTCATGCAGACCGTTGAACGCACCGCCCTGTTCATTGACGGAGCCAATCTCTACGCGACCGCGAAGGCTCTGGGTTTCGACATCGATTACAAGCGTCTCCTGAAGGAGTTCCAGACGCGGGGCTATCTCGTCCGCGCCTTCTATTACACGGCCCTGATCGAAGACCAGGAGTACTCCTCCATCCGTCCCCTGATCGACTGGCTCGATTACAACGGCTATCGCGTCGTCACGAAGCCCACCAAGGAATTCGTGGACTCGACCGGCCGCCGGAAGGTCAAGGGCAACATGGACATCGAGCTCGCCATCGATGCGCTGGAGCTCGCGCCCTTCATCAACCACATGGTGCTGTTCTCCGGAGATGGCGATTTCCGCTCTCTCGTGGAGGCCATGCAGCGCCGGGGCGTGCGCGTTTCGGTGGTGTCGACCATCTCGTCCCAGCCTCCGATGGTGGCGGATGAGCTTCGCCGCCAGGCCGACGAGTTCATCGACATTCTCCATCTCGCCGCCAAGATCGGCCGTGATCCCGCTGAGCGCGCCGAGCGCCCGCCCCGCAACTACGAGCGCCGGGTGCAGCAGGCTCCGGTGACCGTGGACGACGGAACCGACGACATTTAGCCGCCCAGGGTCGGCGCGGCGATGCTTCTCAGCCGGCTCCAAAATGCTATGGAGCGGCATGGCCGCAACCAGCAAGATTGATTCAGCAAAGCCCCCGCAGCCCGTCTCCGGGGGCTTTTCTGCGCCTGGGTCCACTTCCCGCGAGCCATCGCGCGACTGCCCGTTCTGCCCGCGGCTCGTCGCATTCCGGGAATTGGCGCGAAGCCGTGAACCCGGCTGGCACAATGCGCCAGTGCCCTCCTTCGGAACGAGCGATGCGAGGCTGCTGGTCGTGGGCCTCGCGCCGGGTCTGCGCGGCGCCAACCGCACCGGCCGGCCCTTCACGGGGGACTACGCGGGCGACCTGCTCTACGCCACGCTCAAGCAGTACGGATTCGCACAGGGCGAGTTTCTCGCGCGCCCCGATGACGGGCTCCAGCTCGTGGACTGCCTGCTGACCAACGCCGTGCGCTGCGTGCCGCCGGAGAACAAGCCGACGCCGGAAGAGATCACGACCTGCCGGCCCTTCCTGCAGGCGACGCTGGCGAGTCTTCCCAACCTGCGGGCCATCGTCGTTCTCGGCCGCATCGCGCACGAATCCATGCTGAGGTCACTCGGCGCGCGGCTCGCAGCCCACCCGTTCGGGCACGGCGTGCAGCATGTCGTCGGGGGCGTCTCGCTCTATGACAGCTATCACTGCTCGCGGTACAACACGAACACCGGGCGGCTCACCGCCGACATGTTCCAGACCGTTTTCGCGGCCGTGCGTGCGGAACTGGACCGCAGCGCGAGCTGAGCGAAATCAGCCCTGACGCTCACGCAGCCAGGCGACCACCGTCTCCGCGCTGCGGTCCGGCGGAAAGACGGGGTAGAAGACGTGCTCGATCACCCCGTCGCGCAGCACCAGGGTGAGGCGCTTCAGGAGCACCATGTCAGCCACCTTGAACGTCGGCAGGCGCAGGGCCTTGGTGAGCGCCATCTCGGCGTCCGACAGGACAGGGAACGGCAAGTGCAGCCGCTCGGCCATCTCGCGCTGGAATTCGGTGTCCTGCGTCGAGAGCCCGAACAGGTGGTCGACGCCCAGCGTCTTCAGCTCCTCGAAGTGATCGCGGAAGGCGCAGGACTGGGGCGTGCAGCCGCGCGCGCCGGGGATGGCGTCCCAACCGTCCGGCAGCGGCTCGCCGGGCACCCCGGTACGAGGGTAGGCATAGACGATCGTCAGACCCGGCAGGTGGGACAGCGTCACCCGTCCACCGGTGGTAGCCGGCAGCGAGAGGTTCGGCAGTTGCATGCGAGGCAGGTGCGCGGCCCCTCCGTCATCGAACGGCTCGGGAAGATCGGCAGGCAGGGTCGTATAGTGCGTGTTCATGGCTTGACCTCCGGCTGGCGGACGCCCAGCGGCGTGACCAGCGGCTGCTTGTCGGGCCCTGGCGGCCCGGCCGAGAACCGGCTGAAGACCATGTCGGGCGCGCTCGTGTTGTGGCGCGACAGCACCTGCCGCCCCGCCCAGAGCTCGCTGACCTTCCCGCCGGGAAAGCTCATGATCGGACTTTCACTCCAGCCCGACGCTGCGTGAGTGCGCCAGGCCACCCGCGCGACATCGGCGTTGAACTCGGTAGCGTACATGGATCTGAGGGACGCGAACGGCAACGTTGCAGGGACGGCCTTGTCATAAGTGACGTCCAGCACGACCCGATCCTGGTCGATCGCCTTGACTTCCACCTTTGCAGAGCCTCCGCGAGCAAAATCGAGGGTGAAACTGGAGCTTGCGGGATCAAAGCTGATCGCCTTGAGCGCGACGATCGGCCGCTCCTGGATTTCCACAGGCCCCACCAGGAAAGAGCTGCCATAGGCGGTCCAGCGCATGTTCGGCGGCGGCAACGGGCGAGCGCGCCAATACCCGTCCGGCGGATAGATGACGAGAACCTCCTCGGCCCGCTCCTGGAACCGCATCCAGAGCTGCACGACGTGCAGCCCGTGCTCCACCCGGTCTCCCACGCGGAAGGGGACGGTGGCCGGACGCCAGAACGAGGGATAGGTGTAGCCGGTCAGCCAGAACTCGGGCGTCTCGAAGAAGGTGACCCGCTTGGCCTTGTCGGCGAAGAACACGGGATCGTGCGACATGTCGCAGCTCGTGAAGTCCGGAGCCCACCGGTCCGCCACGATCGAGCCGATGAAGGCGGGATGCACCGCCTGGATGCGCAGGCTGCGCACCTCCGGCGAGGCGAACTCGAGCGCGACATTGTCCTTCTCCGCGCAGAGCACGGGTTCGCTGCGATTGCGCACATCGACGTCAAGTTCTTGCGCACCGGCGATGTCGGGCAGAGCAAGAAGCAGTCCCGCTGCCAAGGCCGCGCGGATCAGGGAACCCATGGTCGTCTCCGAGGGAATCAGGCGGCGCGCACCGTCCCCTGCGGGATGATGCCCGGATTTTCGAGCGCGAGCACCTCCGGGGGAGGCGCGATCTCCTCTGGGATGGCGCAGATGCCCCTTCGGGCGAGCCATGCGCCCAGTGCCGGAGCGGCGGTCAGCACCGCGAAGGGAACTGCGATCGGGAACCCGACGAGCAAGGGCGACGCCCAGGCCAAGGCCTCGGGAGCGTTGGCCCAGAGAGATCCGATCACCGCGAAGCCGAACAACGTCTGCGGCCAGAGCCCGGCCAGCGAGGTGCTCCAGGACAGGGCGTGCGCATCGCGCGCCTGCCCGCTCCAGGTCACCGAGCGCCCGAACAGCAGCCCCACCATGAACAAAGATGTTCGAAGGGTCGTCGCCGCGCCGACCAGGAACGAGAACGCGAGTTCGCACACTGCGCCCAGCGCGAAACGCGCGCCGCCGCCATACCGGGCGAGTCCGCCCTGCGTCAGCGCCACGTCGGCGAAGCCCGCCAGCTTGGGCGCGAGGAACATCAGGATGAAGACGAGATAGACGGAAATCGCCACCCCGGCCGGGAAGCCGGCCGCGAGGTCCGCCTGGTCCAAGGGCTTCAGCGCCGCCAGCGCGAACATGAGCGTCCAGGCGGGAATGCCGAGGAACATCAGGATCGCCCAGGTGAGTTGGAACCGGCTCATCTGCTTCAGGCCCGGCAGGCCGAGGAGCCGGAAATACTGCATGTTGCCCTGACACCAGCGCAGGTCCCGGCGTGTGAACTCGAGGACCGTCGGAGGATTTTCCTCCCAGCTGCCGGATTCCTGCGGCAGCACGCGCACCTCGAACCCCGCCCGGCGCATCAGCGCCGCCTCCACCTGGTCGTGCGACAGGATGTGGCCGCCGAGGGGCGGCCCGCCGGGCAGGAGAGGCAGGTCGCAGTGGTCGCGGAAGGGCGCGATGCGCACGAGCGCGTTGTGCCCCCAGAATGGACCGCAATCGCCCGCCCACCACGCACTGCCCATGGTGTAGGGCCGCATGCCATGCCGCATGCCGAACTGGAACAGCCGCGCGAAGGCGCTCCTGGAGGGAAGGCCGACGACGAGGCTCTGCAGGATGCCTATGCGCGGGAAAGCCGCCATGATGCGCACCATGCGGACGATGGTCGGCCCATCCATCAGGCTGTCGGCGTCGAGCGGAAGCATGAGCTCGAAGTCATGGCCCCAACGCCGGCAGAAATCGCGCAGATTGCCGGCCTTGAACCCTTCATTGTCCTGGCGCCTGCGGTAATGCAGGCGATGCGGCGCGTCGCTGCTCCCGCGCCAGCGCGCGAAGGCCTGCTCTTCGGCGGCGGCGACCGCGGGATCGTTGGTGTCGCTCAGCACGAAATAGGAGAAGGCCGTCCCCTGCCCTGTCGCGTCCACGCTGTCCTTGACGATGCCAAGGCGGGCGAAGGCGCGGTCGGGATCCTCGTTGCGCAGAGTCAGCAGCACGGCGGTGCTGACGGCGAGCGGCCCGTCGCCCTCGCCGGCGGACGCGAAAGGCGCGGTCGCCTGCATCGCGTCCTCGGACCCGTGCAGGAGCCACAGCCCGATCGCCGCGTTCCAGAAGCCGAGCACACTCCAGGGCGCGGCGAACAGGAAGCACACGAACATCGCCACATCGATCAGGGTCCAGCCGCCTTGCCCCAGGACATGGGCCATGGCGGCGGCCAGCGCCAGGAACGTTGCGACGTTCAACGACGCCACGAGCGCCCGGCGGCGGGCCAGGATGCGGGTGGGCTGCAAGCCTGCGGGAGTGAGCGCCATGAAGGGATGTACCGGAGACGGACAAGGGAAGAAGAATGGACCTGAGCAACCTACGGCTATCTGGACCGGGTGGACCTGAACCGGTCATGACCGGGCGCAGCGGAGCGGCTTTACGCGGACGGAAGGACGTGCACACTCTCCGATCACGGCCGAAGCCGCGGCGGAACCGGACCGAATAACGATGAACCGCCTCGTGGGCAATGACGGCGCCGATCCCGATTTGGTGAGCGGCGAGCATCCCGAGCAGTCCGAGCCGGCGGCCACCGCGCTCTGGTACGTGGCGCCCGGGCAGGCCGAACTCCGCAAGGCGACCCTCCCACTCCTCGCGGAGGCGAGCGGTGCGGCGCGGGTCCGCACGCTGTTCAGCGCCGTGAGCCGAGGGACGGAACGACTCGTCGCCGCAGGCATGGTGCCGCAGAGCGAGCACCAGAGCATGCGTGCGCCGCTGCAGGAGGGCGAGTTCCCCTTCCCCGTGAAGTACGGCTATTGCGCCGTGGGGAGGGTCGAGGACGGCCCACCTGACCTGAAGGGCCGGGTCGTCTTCGCCCTGCATCCGCATCAGGACCGGTTCGTGGCTTCGCACAGGATGTTGAATCCACTTCCCGAGGACCTGCCCGCGGCCCGGGCGGTGCTCGCGGCGAACATGGAGACGGCGCTCAACGCGATCTGGGATTCCGGCGCGACGGCTGCCGATCGCATCGTCGTGGTCGGGGCGGGCGTGGTCGGACTGCTGGTGGCCTATCTGGCCGCGCGCCTGCCCGGCGCTGAGGTGACTGTCGTGGACGTAAACCACCAGCGCGCGGCGCTCGCCGGGCGGTTCGGGGCGCGGTTCGCTTTCCCGGCCGATGCTCCGGTGGACGCCGACGTCGTGTTCCACGCCAGCGCAACGCCGGCCGGGCTCGCCACCGCCCTAGGCGCCGCCGGCATGGAGGCGACCGTCGTCGAGTTGAGCTGGTACGGCGACGCCGCTCCCCCCGCGCCGCTCGGCGGGGCGTTCCACAGCCGGCGCCTACGGCTGTTGTCGTCACAGGTCGGGCAGGTTTCGCCGCGGCATCGCCCGCGCTGGAGCTATCAGAGGCGCATGCAGGCGGCGCTGTCCCTGCTGCAGGACGAGCGCCTTGACGCGCTGATCACGGAAACCGTCGCCTTTTCGGATCTGCCGGCCGCGATACCCCGTATTCTATCGCGTGACGCGGCCGGTCTGGTAACTCTCGTGGCGTACTGACCGCCGCCAGCCTTATCCGTCCCGTCCGATGTCTCGCCAGGAGTTGCCCATGTATGCCGTCGAAGTGCGCGACCACATCATGATCGCGCATAGTTTCAAGGGCGAGCTGTTCGGCCCGGCGCAGCGCCTGCATGGGGCGACCTTCGTGGTCGACGTCGCCTTCTTCCGCGAGACGCTCACGGCCGACGAGGTCGTGGTCGACATCGGACGCGCGCACGATGCGCTCAAGGCGACGCTCGGTCCGCTGAACTACCGCAATCTCGACGAGATCCCCGAATTTGCCGGCCGGCAGACCACGACGGAGTTCCTGTCCCGCCACATCTTCGACCGCATGGCCGCTGCCTGCCGGGCTGGCGAACTGGGGCCGGGCTCGGAGGGCATCGTCAAGATCCGGGTCATGCTGCACGAGTCCCATGTCGCGCGGGCCTGGTTCGAGGGGCCGCTCGGTGCCTGAAGTCATCTTCGCCATCCCGGGCGACCTCGCGACCCCCACGGGCGGCTATGCCTATGACCGCCAGATCCTGGCGCACCTGCCGGCTCACGGTGTCACGGTGAGTCATCTCGCCCTGCCCGGCTCCTTCCCGCTGGCGAGCGTGCCTGATCTCGGCGAGACCGGTTATCTGCTGAAGCACACCCCGCCCGACGCCGTGGTGATGGTCGACGGCCTCGCCTTCGGCGCGATGACCGAGCTCGTGCTCAAAGACATCGACCGCACGTTCGTCGCCCTCGTGCACCATCCCCTTGCGCTGGAGACCGGCCTCACTGACCGGTTGCGCCGCGCGCTGGCCTACACAGAACGGACGGCGCTGGCGCGGGCGGCGCACGTGATCGTCACCAGCCCGATCACGGCGGCCACGCTCGTGGCGGACTACAGCGTCCCGCCGGAGAAGATCACCGTCGCCATCCCCGGCACGGAGCCCGCCAGCCGCGCCAAGGGCTCGGGCCGTGGAGCCCCGCACATGCTGTGCGTCGGCACGATCTCGCCCCGCAAGGCCTATACGGTCCTCGCCGAGGCGCTCGGCGGGCTCAAGGACTTCGCCTGGACGCTCGACATCGCGGGCGAAACCGATCGCGTCGAGGGCGAGTACGACCGGGTGCTGGAGGCCCTCTCCCGCTTCGGCATCGCCGACCGGGTGCGCTTCATCGGCGTGCTCGACAAGCCGGCGCTGGACGCCGCTTATGCCGGGGCCGACCTCTTCCTCATGCCGTCGCTGTACGAGGGCTACGGCATGGTGCTGGCCGAGGCCATGGCGCGCGGTCTGCCGATCGTCTGCACCACAGGCGGGGCAGCGGCCCAGACGGTTCCGGACGGGGCCGGCCTCAAGGTTCCCCCGGGAGACGCCGTCGCGCTGCGGGATGCGATCGCCCGCCTTATCCAGGATCCGGCGCTGCGCTCGCGCATCGCCGATGCGTCCTGGCAGGCGGGACAGTCCCTTCCGACCTGGGCAGACGCGGCGGGCGTGATCGCGGGCGCGATCCAGCGTGTCTCGGCCGGGCGAGCCATTTCGCCATGAGCGGGTTCAGCCCGGAATGGCTCGCTTTGCGGGAGCCGGCCGATCATGCCGCCCGCGATCCGCGGCTGGTGGCGGAAGTAGCGCGGCGCTTCGCCGGAAATACCTCGCTGGCGGTCGTCGATCTCGGCTGCGGCGCAGGGTCGAATCTGCGCGGGATGGCGGCGCATCTGCCCGACAAACAAGCGTGGACCCTTGTCGATCATGACGCAGGTCTCCTGGTCGCGGCGCGAGCGGCGCTTCGCGCCTGGGCCGACGAGGCCCGGGACGAAGGCGATGCGCTCGTCCTTGCCGCATCCGGCAAGCAGCTCAGCGTCACCTTCCGGCAGGCGGACCTTTCCGGCGACGTCGGCCCCGTGCTGACGCCCGAGCCCGGCCTCGTCACGGCCGCCGCACTTTTCGACCTGGTATCCGAGCGCTGGCTACGGCGTTTCACGGCCACGCTCGCGGAGCGAAGGCTGCCGCTCTACACGGTCCTCATCTATGACGGGCTGGAACGTTGGCAGCCGCCGCACCCCCTCGACGAGGCGATCCTGGCGGCTTTCCATGCGCATCAGGCGACCGACAAGGGCTTCGGGGTCGCTTCAGGGCCACATGCCTCGGGACAGCTCGCAGCCAGCTTCGCCAAGCTCGGCTACCGTGTGAGAAGCGGCGACAGCCCCTGGCGGCTGGGCCCGGACCAGCGCGCCCTGATCGGAGAGCTCGCGAACGGCATCGCCAGAGCCGCGGCCGAGACGGGTCGGATTCCGCCTGCGGACACGGCCGCATGGGCGCAGGCGCGCATGGACGCGACCGCCGAGATCGGTCATCGCGACATTTTCGCCGAGCCTGACTGAGCCCTCGGGAAACTAAGCCCTCAGGACGCAGCGTCAGCGGCTCGGCAACATCCGCGCGAGGACGCCATCACGCTTTATCACGGCGTGCACGAAGACGCCCGCGAGGTGCAGGATGATCAGGCCGCCCATGGTCAGCGCGCCAGTCTTGTGGATGGCGAACAAGGTCTCAGCCAACTTCTCGTTCTTGGCCAGCAAAGGCGGAAGCTCGAACAGCCAGAACACGAAGATGGGCGCTCCGTAGGCCGAGGTCGCGGCCCAGCCGCCGATCGGCACGGCGATCATCAGGACATAGAGCGCGACGTGGACGATGCGCGACAGCACGCGCTCGTGGGGGGCGAGCGTCGGATCCTCTTCCGGCGCGCCTTGTGCGATGCGATAGGCGAGCCTGATCACCGCCAGCAGCAGGATCACCGCTCCCAGCGAACGATGGATATCGTACATGGTGTTCTGAATCGGCCCCTCGGGCAGCTTGTCGAGCAGGATGCCGATGGTCAGGCCCGCCAGGATCGCAGCGGCCATCAGCCAGTGAAGGGCCTTGGCGATGGGGCTGTAACCTTCGACTGGCGCACCGGCGCTCATCGTCATGGCCATGCGTGGTCTCTCCGGCTCAGGATCCGGGCGGAGCGCCGGATCTCAGGTCGCAATCGAACAGGACGTCGCTGTCGGGCAGCGGGAAAATGCGAGTGGCCGGCCGCAGCGCTTGGTCCAGCGACGCGATCGGAGCGAGGTCCAGCCCGGTCTTTCCGGAGCCGAGAATGACCGGGGCCACCAGGATGTGCAGGCGGTCGAGGCATCCGGCTTCGATGAAAGTGGAGATGGTTCGGGCTCCCCCCTCCACGAGAATGCTGGAAAGGCCGGTCATGAACAAGCTGGCCACGATGTCACGGGGGGACACGATCCCGTCATTGTCCGGGAGCACCATTTCTTCCACGCCCGGCGGCAGGCTGCGGCCGGATGCCGACCTGGTCCGAACGACGATGCGGCGCGCGCCGTCGTCGTTCATGCACTGGAGACCAGCCGGCATGCGGCCAGACGGATCGATCACCACGCGGGCGGGATTTCGTCCAGCGGTTCGGCGGACAGTCAGGCGGGGATCGTCGGCGAGCACGGTCCCGACGCCCACGATCACCGCATCGACGGCGGCGCGGATACGGTGCACGTGGTCGAGAGCGCAGGAACCGTTGATCCACTGGGACTCCCCGGTCAGCGTCGCGATCCGGCCATCCAGCGACTGCCCCAGTTGCGCCACGACGAAGGAACGGCTGCGATCTCGCTCACGAAAAGGTGCAAAAAGCTCATCCAAATCGATCACTGCGCGCGCTTGCTTTCTGGTTCCGACCTATATGTATGCTATCGCTAACGCGTATGCATGGTTGCATGGCCCCCACCGACCTTGATCGCGACAAAGGCGACCCTATCCTTCTGTCAGAAAAATACTTAAAGCGCACGCAGCGCGAGGACGTGATGAAGACTGCTGGTGAGTGGGGTGGGATGTTCCTGAACTTCGATCAGGCTGCCGTGGAGCGGGCCATCGCCGAGTTCCGCGCCGGTCGCCCGGTGCTCATCCGGCACGAAGGCGTCGCCGCGCTGGCCATCGGCGTCGAAGCAGTCCTCGATGGCGCGTTCGATCCCGACGACATCGCCGATGGGTTCTCGCGGCTCGTTCTGCCGCCCGGGCGATTGCGCCGGCTCGGGCTCGACCGCCAGGTCGCTGGCGTCATCTCGCTCCCCAAGATCCTGCCCGCGCGCATCGAAGCGCTGGCCCTGAAGCTCGACGCGCGGGTTGACGCGCCGGTCGGCCCCGCGACGACGCTCGACCTGATCGCTCTCGAACTCGCCAGCGTCGCACTCGTCCTCCCGGCCGTCGTGGTGACCCCCGTTTCGGCCGAGATGGGCGAGAATCTCGCCTCGCGCGGCGTCATGTCCGTGACCGGCGACGCCATTCGGGACTACCGGCACAAGGCCGCGACGACCGTCCGGCTCGTGAGCCGCGCGCCCGTCCCTTTGGATGAGGCCGGCGACAGCGAATTCGTGGTGTTCCGCGGCGGCGAAGGCCTGCGCGACCAGGTGGCGATCATTGTCGGAACGCCCGATTTGTCGAAGCCCGTCACGGTGCGGCTGCACTCGGCCTGCCTCACGGGAGACCTGTTCGGCAGCCTGAAGTGCGACTGCGGCGACCAGCTGCGCGGCGCAGTCAAGTTCATGGCCGACCATGGCGGAGGCGTGCTGCTCTACCTCGACCAGGAGGGCCGCGGCAACGGCATCGCCAACAAGATCCGGGCCTATCGCCTTCAGGCCGATGGCTGGGACACTTATGACGCCGACGAGATCCTCGGCTTTGGCCTCGACCAGCGTCACTTCGATTACGCCGCCGAGATGCTGAAGCAGCTCGGCGTATCCCGCGTCTCGATCATGACCAACAATCCGCTGAAGATCGCGGCGCTGAAGCGAGCGGGGCTCGAGGTGGTGGAAGACGTGCGCGTCCATGGACGGCCGACCACCGAGAACGTACTCTACCTCGCATCGAAGCGGGACCGGGCGGGCCACTTCATCGATCTCGAGGATCTCGCCGCCCGCGTCCCACTGCAGGACTGACATCGAACCGACGCGGAAAGGCACGCGAACCCACGCGTCGCTCCCATGACCCTGCGATACCCCACTGTCGCCAAGCAGGACCGGCGCGAGCACTGGCCCATCGTGCCTGTTGTGCTGCTCTTCGCGGCCGCATGGCTGTTTCTGACCTGGCCATGGCTCAGCGGTCGCTACACCGTACCGTGGGACAGCAAGGCGCATTTCCAGGCGCAGCTGCAATTTCTCGCAGACAGTCTGCATCGCGGCGAGGCCCCGTTCTGGAACCCGTATGTCTTCGCCGGATCGCCGCAGATCGCCGATCCGCAATCGCTTATTTTTTCGCTTCCCCACCTTCTGCTGGCGGCGGTTGATCCCGCCCCGTCGTTCCAGGCGGCGGATGGGCTGGCCTTCGCCATGCTCTTCCTCGGCGGACTCGGGCTCATCCTGATTTTCCGGGATCACCGCTGGCGTCCCGCCGGCGCGCTGGTCGCGGCGCTGGTTTTCGCCTTCGGGGCTTCGGCGGCCTGGCGCATCCAGCACACCGGCCAGATCCTGAGCCTGTCCTACTTTCCCCTGGCGCTCTGGGCCCTGATGCGAGCCCTGGAGCGCGGCTCGGCGGCGTCGGGCTTCATCGCGGGTGTCTCAGCCGGCATGATGGTGCTCGGTCGGGACCAGATCGCGTGGCTGGGCGTCTACCTTCTGGCCGGCTTCGTGGTCTGGCACGCGGTGCGCGGGCCGTCTCTCTCGTCGGCTGTTCGCGGCGCGATCAGGCCGCTGCTGGCCGGAGTTGTCGGCGGGACGCTCGTGGCGGGACTTCCCCTGCTGATGACGCTGCTCCTGGCCGGAGACAGCAATCGCCCGGCCATCGATCTCGTGGGCGCGGGACGGGGCTCCCTGCACCCCGCCTCGTTCCTCACCGCATTCGTCGCGAACCTCTACGGCACGGACGGACCGCTGGCCGACTTCTGGGGCCAGCCCAGCTTTGCATGGGGCCCGACCGACCTCTACCTCGCCCGCAACATGAGCGACGTCTACATCGGCGCACTGCCTTTGCTCGCGATGCTTGGCATAGGGGTCGCGAGGGGCGCGTTCGGCCGGCGTGAGATCCGCTATTTCGTCGTCGCTTTCGTCGCCCTGACGATCTTCGCCCTCGGCTGGTACACGCCGGTCTTCGCCGTTCTTTTCGGGATCATGCCAGGCATCGATCTCTTCCGCCGGCCCGCGGACGCCACGTTCCTGATGGGAGCGATGGCCGCGGTCCTGGCCGGCTACGCCGTCCATCGCTTTCTCGAATCCGACGGCAGGCCCGCCGCGCGCCTGCTCTGGCCGGGGATCGCGCTGATGGGCCTGGGTTTGGCGGCTTGCCTGATCGTTGCGGTCGACAAGGGCCGGCTGGGACAGGCGGGGCCCTTCATCGCCGCCGCGGCCGGCCTGACTGCCATCTCAGCGGGCGCGCTGCTTGTCGCCAGGCGCATCGCCCCGGGCGCGCCGTTGCTGGCGGCCGCGCTGCTGGGCGTCGTGCTGAGCGCCGACCTCGCCTGGAGCAACGGCCCCAACGAATCGACGGCGCTTCCGCCCATGCAATACGATGTGCTGCGGCCGCAAAGTGCAGATCCTCTGATCGCTTTCCTGCGAGACCGCATCTCCGCGGACAAAGCCCAGGACCGGCGGGACCGCGTCGAACTCGTCGGTATCGACTTTCACTGGCCGAACGCCAGCATGGTGCACCGGCTGGACAATACGCTCGGATACAATCCGCTCCGGCTGAAGCTCTACGCCGAGGCGACGGGGGCGGAAGACCATGCGGCTTTGCCCGACCAGCGCGTCTTTACACCATTGATGCCAGGCTATCGCTCGCTGCTCTCCGACATGCTGGGCCTTCGCTACATCGCCACGCGTGGCGGGCTCGAGGCAGTCGGCAAGAACCGCCAGCCCGAGGAACTGCCTGAAGTGGGCAGGTTCGCCTCGGGCCGGGTGTTCGAGAACGCCGGTGCGATGCCTCGCGTGCTCTTCGCCACCCAGGCTCAGCAGGCCGATTTCGACGCCCTGCTGCGTACGGGCCGGTGGCCGGATTTCGATCCCCGTCGGACCGTCCTCCTGCCTGAAGCTTCGGCCGCGCCGTCTGCCGCCGCGCAGGGATCGGGTAAAGCCGCGCTGCGGAGCTACGGAAACACCGAGGTCATCGTCCACGCCAGGTCGGACGCCCCCGGCTGGGTGGTGCTCAACGACGTCTGGCATCCCTGGTGGTTCGCAGAGGTTGATGGCGCGCCTGCACCGCTGCTGCGGGCCAACGGCATCTTCCGCGCCGTCGCCGCGCCGGCCGGCGAGCACGACATTCGGTTCGTGTTCCGTCCCCTGGCCGGCACGTTGAACGAACTCGCCGCCCGCCTAGGCCGCCCGGCGCTGGTGCGCTAAGCAGCAGGACGGCTGCGAATGCAGGGAGGTCCTGCCGCGGCGGTCGAGAGACGCCTTCTGCCAAGAGGATCCCCCATGGCCTGGACCTTTCTTCTCATCGCCGGCCTCCTCGAAGTCGGCTGGGCGATCGGGCTGAAATACACGGAAGGCTTTACAAGGCTCGTCCCGAGCGTTCTCACGCTGGCCAGCATGGTGGCCAGCGTCGTGCTGCTGGGCCTGGCTCTGAAGACGCTGCCGGTGGGAACAGGCTACGCGGTTTGGACCGGCATCGGCACCGTCGGCACGGCCATCCTGGGCATCGCGCTGTTCGGCGAACCTGCGACCGCCGCCCGGATCGGCTCGATCCTGCTCATCGTGGCGGGCATCGCGGGCCTCAAGGCGGTCAGCTGAGGAATGGTTCCAAGAGGGCCTGATCCGAGAGGGACAGCTCCAATGAGCTGATGGAGCGTCAGCCCTTGTCGCGCATCAGGCGCGCCTTCTCGCGGCCCCAGTCGCGCTGCTTCTCGGTCTCGCGTTTGTCGTGCAGCTTCTTGCCGCGAGCCAACGCGATCTCCACCTTCGCTCGCCCGCGATCGTTGAAGTAGATCTTCAACGGCACGATGGTCATGCCCTCGCGCTGCACCGCGCCGATCAGCTTGTTCACCTGCTTGCGGTGGAGGAGCAGCTTGCGCGGCCGTTTCGTCTCGTGATTGAACTGGTTCGCCTGCAGGTATTCGGGGATGTAGGCGTTGACGAGATAGATCTCGCCATTCTTCTCACCCGCATAGCTTTCCGCGATCGTGGCGCGCCCGCCGCGCAGGGATTTCACCTCGGTGCCGGTCAGCGCGATGCCGGCCTCGAAGGTCTCGCCGATCTCGAAGTTGAAGCGCGCTTTCCGATTGTCCGCCGCGACCTTGTAGTTGGGGTCGGCCTTGCCCTTGATCGCCACTATTCCGTTCCAATCAGCATTCGTCAGGCGTTCAGGAGCCCGGCATGGATCATGGCTGAACGGATCGCCTTGCGGGTCGGTTCCGTCGCCGGGGTGAGCGGCAGGCGGACCTCGTCGCCCATGCGGCCCAGCGCCGCCAGCCCGGCCTTCGCGCCGGCGACGCCCGGCTCCAGGAAGATGGCCAGGTCCAGGGGCGCCAGACGGTCCTGCAGCGCGAGGGCGCTGGAGAAATCGCCCGCCAGCCCTGCGTTCATCCGGTCGGCAGAGAGGCGGGGCGCCACGTTGGAGACGACCGAAATCGTCCCCAGGGCCCCGACCGCCACCGACGGCAACGCGATGAGGTCATCGCCCGAGAGCTGAATGAAATCCGGCCCCAGCGCGATGCGCTGCTGCGAGATCCGGCCCACGCTGCCCGTGGCGTCCTTCACACCGGCGATGTTCTTCAGCTCGTAGAGCCGCTTCATGGTGTCGATCGACATGTCGATCACCGAGCGCGGCGGGATGTTGTAGATGATGATCGGAATGCCGATGGCGTCGTTGACGGCCTTGAAGTGCTGGTACAGCCCTTCCTGGCCGGGCTTGTTGTAGTAGGGCGTGACGACGAGCACGGCATCCGCGCCGGCCTTCTCCGCATGGCGGGCGAGGTCCACCGCCTCGGAGGTATTGTTGGAGCCGGCGCCGGCGATCACGGGCACGCGGCCCCTCGCCTCGCCGATGCACCACTCGACGACCTTGCGGTGCTCATCGTGGCTGAGGGTCGGGCTCTCGCCCGTGGTGCCAACCGGAACGAGCCCGCTGGTGCCGCTCTCGATCTGCCAGTCGACATGCGCGCGGAAAGCCGCCTCGTCGAGCGCGCCATTCTTGAACGGCGTGACCAGGGCCGTCATCGACCCCCTGAACGTGCGGCTCTTGCTCATGTCGTTTCCTTCGCCCTGCCTGGCGTCGTGCGATGCGCCTTGCGCCGGCTGCAACGGTCCGGCGACAGGACCGTACACATAGACGCTTGCCGCTCGCGGGAAAAGAGCGATAGCCGCCAAGCTTGCAGTGCGGCCCGACCTGAAGCAGGCTTGCCCCGTTGCGGCCATGGTCTGCCGCTACGGACGGTTCTTACGCCTGTGTTCCTGGGGGGCTGACAAATCCCGGAAACAGCTGGTTAACGCTTCGTCAACACCATGGGATCACGGTTCCAGTGCGACGAGTGCATCAAGCCGTGCCCGTGTCGCGGTCATGGACCGATGCTGCGACGAGCGATGGATGAGCGTGCCGGGTTGAGGCAAGGCGGCGCTCGCGTTTGCGGTGGTACCAAGCAAATGGACCAAAAATGGCCCGGTCACGCATTCAACTGCTGAGCGTCGCGCTGGCGGCGGGGGTTTCCCTGTCGGCCCTCGCGATCACGCACATCGCCGCGCAGGAGGGGCTGTCCCTGCGCGACGCCTCGGTCCGTGAGGTTGTAGCCGCCGTGATCCGCCATGGCGGATCGGTCTTCGACGGCATCACCAGCGACGGCGTCACCATCGAGGCCGGCCTCACCACCGCATCCATCGGACCCCTCGGAACGGCGCGCGACGCCGAAGCGCCCGCGCTGATCCCGGCAAGGATCGACCCCTCGGACCTAAGTGCGTCGGATGACGCTGGACCGGGCCCGGCGGTTCCCGAAATTTTTTCTCCCGACGCTTTCGCGCCGCCTACTCGCTTCATCGAGCAGCAGGGCCGTCGCCAGTCTCCCGAAACGCCCCTTCTGCGCAGTGTGATCGATCTCTATCGCAGGGGCGAGATCGGCGCGGCGGACCTCTCCGCCTCCGCAGTGCAGGATCCCGCCATGAAGGCGGTTCTGGAGTGGACCGCCATCCGCCTCCAGCCCCAGGCCGTCGGGTTCAAGCGCATCGTCGCCTTCATGTTGGCCAACCCCGATTGGCCGGGGCAGAAATCGCTGCGCAAACGCGCCGAGGAGGCGCTGGTCTCCGAGCGGCGCGATGGCAAGACCGTGCTCGCCTTCTTCGCCGACGCAAAGCCCGAAACCACGCTGGGCAAGTTCGCCTACGCCAAGGCGCTCGTAGCCGACAACCGGCGCGAGGAGGCCGCCTCTCTCGTCCGGGAATTCTGGCGGACTGACGACTTCAATGCCGAAATCGAGTCCAAGGTGCTGGAATCCTTCGCCGATGTGCTGAAGGCCAGCGACCACCGCTCCCGCGTGGAGCGAGCGCTCTTCAAGCAGGACTACGGCGACGCACAGCGTAACGCGGGCCGGCTGGGCGAGGACTACGGCAAGCTCGTCAAGGCGCGCATCGCGGTGGAGCGCAACGCCTCCAATGCTGGCGCGCTCCTCGACGGCGTCGCCAAGGAGTTGAAGTCCGACCCATCCTACCTGTTCGGCCGGGCCCAGTGGCTGCGCCGGCAGGACAAGGTCGTGGAAGCCGCAAAGCTGATCGCCGGCATGACGCGCGATCCCGCGATCCTGGCCAACCCGCAGGAGTGGTGGACCGAGCGCCGCGTTCTCACCCGCAAGCTGCTCGACATCGGCGAGCAGAGGCTCGCCTACGAGGTGGCGCGGGATTATCCGCAAGGCGACAGCGCTGTGATGATCGAAGCCGAGTTCCACGCCGGCTGGATTGCGCTGCGCTTCCTGTCGAATCCCGACGCCGCGAAGGCTCACTTCGCCGCGGCCGCCTCCGTGGCTTCGACGCCGATCTCCATCGCCCGCGCAGCCTACTGGCAGGGCCGCGCCGCCGAGGCGGCCAAGGAGGACGCGCAGCCCTTCTTTGCGAAGGCCGCCGAGCAGCCGACGACCTACTACGGCCAGCTCGCTCGCGTTCGCCTGGGGTTGACCGACCTGCCGGTCCGCCGCGCGTCCCTGGAAGCCGCACCACCGTTCGAGCGGCTCAGGGCGGCCAAGGCGATCCGCCTCCTGGCGGAGACGGAGGCCCGCGACCTGCTGTTCCCTCTCTACAAGGAGATGGCGCAATCGCTCACGAGCGAGACGGACCTCGACGCCCTCGCCGCCTTTGCGGCCAGCCAGGATGACGCCCGGGCGCTCCTGACCGTGGGCAAGACCGCCGTGCAGCGCGGCTTCCCTCTGGACAACCACGCCTTCCCGCTCATCGGCGTGCCCGTCTTCGAACTCCGGCAGCAGGGCGCCATCGAGCGGCCGCTGGTCTACGCCATCGCCCGGCAGGAGAGCGCTTTCGACCCCAAGGCGGTGTCGACCGCGGGCGCAAAGGGGCTAATGCAGCTGATGCCTGCCACCGCCAAGGCCACCGCGATGCGTGCGGGCGTGGGCTGGGATCCCGATCGCCTGACCGACGCCGCCTACAACGCCAGGCTCGGCGCCACGCACCTCGGCGACCTCGTCGACGACTGGAAGGGCTCCTACATCCTCACGATCGCGTCGTACAACGCCGGCCCCGGCAATGTGCGCAAGTGGATCGACGCCTATGGCGACCCCCGGTCCCCGGGCATCGATCCGGTGGATTGGGTCGAGCGCATTCCCTTCTACGAGACGCGCAACTACGTACAGCGCGTGCTCGAGAACCTGCAGGTCTATCGCAGCCGCCTCGGCGAACGCGCGACGCTGCTGATCGATGCGGACCTGAAGCGCGGCGCCCGGCAGTAGGGCGGACGCCGCTCCACCCCACGTCGCGGCGCGCCGTCAGCGCTGCCTGAGCCGCATCTATTCCTCCGGTGCGGGTCGCCCTCCTCGCTTTGCCCCTCGCCTGGGATGTCCTAGACATGACGGCAAGCCGGCGGGCGGACATCAGGAGGCTGGGATGGCGGATGGCGGGGCTGTGCGTACCGAGGGCGAGACGGGCTTCCGGAACGTCTATGTCAGCGCCACGGACGGCCTGCGCCTGCACGCGCGCGACTATGGCGACCGAGCCTCCGAGCGCCTGCCCGTCGTGTGTCTCGCCGGACTGACGCGCAACTCCATCGATTTTCATGAACTGGCGCTGGCGCTGTCCACCCATCGCCACCGCCCGCGCCGGGTCGTCGCCATGGACTATCGCGGCCGCGGGCTCTCGGACTGGGACGGCGACTGGAACAACTACGATGTCCGCATCGAGATCGCCGACGTTGCGGCGATGCTCGACGCCATGGGCGTTCCCGAGGCGGTGTTCGTCGGCACGTCACGCGGGGGCCTGTGCACCATGGCGCTCTCGGCGCTGCGGCCTTCCGCGATCCGCGGCGCGGTGCTGAACGACATCGGGCCCGTCATCGAGGCCAAGGGGCTGCTGCGCATTCGTTCCACCGTCGGCAAGCTGCCGCCTCCACACTCGCTGGCGGAGGCCGTGGACATGCTCAAGCACGTCTCGGCGGCGCGCTTCCCTGCCTTGTCCGAGGAGGATTGGCTGGCGCTGGCCGCCGGATCCTGGCGCGCGCCGGCCTCAGCCAAGCCCGGCGCTCCGCTGGAGCCGACCTTCGATCCCGCCCTGATGAAACCGCTCGCGAAGCTGGACCTGGAAGCGCCGCTGCCGCTGCTCTGGCCGCTCTTCAACGGGCTCGCCAACGTGGCGGTGCTGGCCATCCGGGGCGAGAATTCGGACTTGTTTTCCAGCGAAACGCTGGCGGCGATGGCGAAGGCGCATCCGCGGCTCGAGACCTTGGTGGTCCCCGGGCAAGGACACGCGCCGCTGCTGCGCGATGCGCCCACCATCGCCCGCATCGCCTCGTTCGTCGCGGCGGTCGAGGACAGCCCGCGCCCGTCTCCGCTGGAAACGCCCGCACCGGAAGTCACCGCCGGCTGAGCGGTTTCGCCGTACCGCGTGCAAGCCTGGACGAAAAAAGCCCCGGCTTTCGCCGGGGCTCTCAATGGTTGTCCGCTGGAGACGATCAGAAGTCGCGCTGTACGCGCAGCAGCATCTGGAGCGCATCGGACTGCGTGTCGACGGCCTTCACGCGGCCAAGGTAGTCAGCAGGCCGGGACTGCGCGTCGGTACGGATCCAGTTGGCGCTGGCCGAGATCATCAGGTTCGCCACGGGAGCCCAGTTCGCCTGGCCGCCGATCTGGAGGATGCCGAAATCGCGGGCCGTGAAAGCGGAGCCGGTCAGCAAACCGTTCGCATAGTCGATCTTCGTGTAGCCGGCGTAGATCGCAGTGTCGAAGTTCGGCAGCCAGAAGTGGTCATAGGCCGCGAGCAAATTGTAGCCGGTGGACAACTTGACCTTGCCGCTCGTCCCGACCGCGACGGCGTCGGAATAGCCGACGATCGACGCGGCGGCGCCGAAGCCGAGCGGCGTGTTGTTGGCGCCGATGTAGGACAGCGCGCCCTGAGCGTAGGCCGCCTGCAGGTAGAGCGCATCGCCGGCCCCGAGCGCCGGCACATTGAACTTCACGCCGCCCTGGACGCCCCAGCCATATTTGGTGTCGGTGGGATTTGCGGCGACGGTTCCGCTGGTGCGGACCTCATGCACGGCCGCCGGAGAGCTGGGCGGTTCCCCATCCGGACGAACCAGGATCATAGAGCAGCTGGCCCACCAGATCGGGCACGCGGTAGCTGCCCGCCGTCAGACCGCCGACCGATCCGGCCACGCCCACCGCGAGCGCATTCGGGGCGCCGATCGTCGGGGCTGTGAGGTTATTCCCGCGATCCTCGACGGCGACCGTCAGGAAGAAGCCGGGTCCGAGCGTCGCCGTGTAGGCGGCGCCGACGACGCTGTTGTCCGATCCCAGCCCCGTGATGTTCGAGAAGGCGTCGGCATAGAAGTCGAAGAAGGACTGGAACTTGCCGAACGACCACGGCCCGAACTGGATGTAGGCCTTGTCGACCTGCGCCGCGCCTGCGGAATCGACGCGCATGTCGGCGAAGGAGCGCAGCAGGCCGTACTCGGTCGTCGTGCGGGCGTCGAGCTTCAGTGACCCCACAGCAGTCTGGCCGCCGAACGAGACACCCCGACCAGTCGGAACTGCAGCGGTCGTTCCGTCGCCGTACCCGCCCACGCCAAGGCGGTAGAAGAAACCGTGTCCCTGAGGCGTGTAGGCGTAGTTGTAGCGGACGAAGCCGCCGATCTTAAGGCAGACATCGCTGCCGGGCACAACGAACCCGGTGAAGCTGCCGATCGAGCAGATGCGGACATAGTCCACCGGAGCCGCCTTCTTGGACGGAAGATCAGCGGCGTTGGCGGGCAAAGCGACGATGGTGAAAGCCGCAACCGTGCAAAACACCAAGTTTGAAATGCGCATGGGACACTCCAATAGTGACGAAACATCGGTCACAAAATTGACATATCGAAACTGCCTTGGCCGTGTGCATTGCAACGTAAGTCAGGCCGGCGGACGTCTGGAATGACGCATTGCGTCGGGGTGTTACCTGCAAACCACAAATTATGCGGTCAATTGCGGGGTGCTATGCTCGTTTTTTGACATGTCGCCGCAAAAAGCGGCGTTTGAGATCGGCTCCAAACCCTTCACGCTCTCGAATCAGGTTTTGGCGAAAATGAAAAAGCCCCGGTGCATACGCACCGGGGCTTCAGCTTGACGCTCTCCCTGAAGAGCGGATCGCAGTCTTAGAAGCTGCGCTGGACGCGGACGCGAGCGGCGAAGCCGTTGCTCGTGTCGTCGACGCCCTTGACCTTCGCGCCAGAGGCGGTCGTGACGTAATCGGTCGCCAGGGTCTTGGCGTCGATCTGGTAGTAGAGGCCAGTGACCGAGACCATCAGGTTCTTCACGACAGCCCAGTTGGCCTGAGCGCCGACCTGGAACAGGTCGAAGTCGCGCGCCCTGAGGCCCGTGCCCTGGAGCTGGTTCTGACCGGTCAGGTAGCCGGAAGCATAATCGACCTTGGTGTACGAAGCGAACACCGACGTGTCGAAGTTGGGGGTCCAGAAGTGGTCGATGCCGGCGAGGACGTTGTAAGCCTTCGTCAGCTTGACGCTTCCGTTCGGACCGACGGCGATGGCGTCGGACTGGCCGATGATCGTCTGGGTCGGGTTGTTGCTGGTCAAGCCGCCGAGGCCGACGTAGTTGAGCGCGCCTTCGCTGTAGGCGCCCTGCAGGTAAGCCGTGTCGCCAGCGCCGAGCATCGGCAGGTTGAACTTCAGGCCGCCCTGAACAGCCCAACCGACCTTCGAGTCACCCTGGCCATTAAGAGCGGTGATGCCGGTTCCGGCAGCGCCCGCAGCCACACCGGCCACGCTGTAGCGAACCTGATGGAGCGCAGCGGACAGCTGAGCAGAACCCCAGGTGTCCGTGTAGAGCAACTGGGCCACAGCGTCGGGCACGCGATAGCCGCCGACCGCAACGCCGCCGACGCTGCCCGCAACGGCATTTGCAGTCACGAGGTTCGGAGCGCCGACGACGGGAGCCGCGAACGCGCCCATGCCGCGATCTTCAAGAGCGATCGTCGCGAAGAAATTGGGCGAGATCGTAGCGGTATAGGCGACGCCGATGACCGAGGTGTCAGAACCGAAAGCGCCGACGTTGTTGTAGCCATCCGCGTAGAAGTCGAAGAAGGACTGGAACTTGCCGAACGACCACGGGCCGAACTGGATGTAGGCCTTGTCGATCGCGGCGCCGCCAGCGTTGTTGACGCGGATATCAGCGAAGGAGCGGAGCAGGCCGTACTCGGTAGTGGCGCGGGCGTCGAACTTCGCCGAAGCGGTTGCAGTCTGACCGCCGACGGAGATGTTGCGGCCAGTCCCGTAGACGTTTGCGCCGTCCTTGAAGCTCGAACCGTATCCAGCCGTGCCGTTGCTGTAGAAGCCGTGCGCGACGGAGTCATAGTTGTACTGGTAACGAACGAAGCCGCCGATCTTCAGGCAAACGTCGGTGCCGGGGATCACGAAGCCGGTGAAGGACGTGATCGTGCAGACCTTCACGTAGTCCACAGGAGCCGCCTTCTTGGACGGCAGGTCGGCGGCGAGGCCGACAGTCGCCGACGCGACGAGCGCTGCCGACGACAGGAAGAGGGAATGAATACGCATCAAATGCTCCTGAAAGGGGAGCCGTAGGGAAATGTGCCCCCCGACGGCGATGGCTGACGGGCTGACGATGCGCAGACAATTGCTTGAATTCAATTGCCGAACCCGGCAAGTGACGAAACACACACCTGTGATGGGAAAGGTGTGTTCCGAAAAGCACAAGTATTACTCGCTTAGGTTGCATGCCTAGTTGTACGATCTACTTTAGGTTGTATTTCACGCTTGGCGATTGCAACGCGCGTCCGACATGCACAGCGCCCCCGGGGCAGAAGAATCAAACTCTTTCCGCCCCTGCCGTCTTGCGCCTGCGCCAGCCGCCAGGGACTGCCGGCGAGCAAACCCCGCTCCGCTCTGCGCCCCCGGCGTGGCCTGCGTTCGCTTCCGGGACGGCGCGGTTTGCTCTACGACTCGCTCAGGTGAGCATCCGCCCGCCGGGGGTGGCGGGCCGTCCGATCCGGCCGCGCCGCCGCTGTCACGCATTCTCTGGGAGACATCAGCCGTCATGCCGCACGCCGCATCGCCAGAGGCCGTGAAGGCCGTCGTCATCCACGCCGCCCTCGACCTGCGGGTCGAGGAGGTCGCGCTCGCGTCCATGGGGGCCGGCGACGTGACGGTGCAGATCGAGCGCGGCGGCATCTGCGGCTCGGACCTGCATTATTTCCAGCACGGCGGCTTCGGCGTCGTTCGGGTGAAGCAGCCCATGGTGCTGGGACACGAGATCGCCGGGCGCGTGCTGGCGGTGGGCGAAGGGGTGAGCCGCGTGAAGCCGGGCGACATCGTCGCTGTCAACCCGAGCCTGCCCTGCGGCCACTGCCGGTTCTGCCAGAAGGGCCTGCAGCACGAGTGCCTGAACATGCTGTTCTACGGCTCGGCGATGCGCTTCCCCCACGTGCAGGGCGGCTTTCGCGAGCGGATCGTCTGCACGCAGGCGCAGGCCGTGCCGCTGCCGGCCGGCGTCGCGGCGGAGGTCGCCGCCTTCGCCGAGCCGCTCGCCGTGTGCCTGCATGCGCTTCGGCGGGCCGGGCCCGTCGCGGGGCGTCGCGTGCTGGTGACGGGTTGCGGCCCTATCGGCGCGCTCTGCATCATCGCCGCGCGCCACGCCGGCGCGTCCGAGATCGTGGCGACGGACGTCGCCGCGGCGCCCCTGGCGCTCGCGCTGCGCATCGGCGCGGACCGCGCGCTCGACGTCGGCGCGGATCCAGAGACGCTGAAGCCTTGGGAGGCGGACAAGGGCAGCTTCGACGCGGTGTTCGAGTGCTCGGGCAACGGCCGCGCCCTCGCGGCCGCCGTCGGCGCCGCCGCGCCCCGCGCCCGCATCGTGCAGGTCGGCCTGGGCGGCGACGCCAGCGTGCCGCTCAACGCGATCGTGGCCAAGGAGATCGAGCTCTGCGGCACCTTCCGCTTCAACGAAGAGTTCGATTGGGCGGTCGAACTGCTCGGCTCCGGACGGATCGACGTGTCGCCTCTGCTCAGCGCGGTGATGCCGTTCTCCGAAGCGCGAAGCGCCTTCGAGCTCGCGGGCGATCGCTCGCGCGCGGTGAAGGTGCAACTGGCGTTCGCCTGAGCGCCGGCGAGGCCCGAGCGGCCACAAGCGCTCAACTGGACTCAGCGCTCGACTGGACCTTGGGCTCAAGTGCACCGGGCGCTCAAGCGAACGTGAGGCGCGAGTGATTTGTGATTACCTCTCCGCTCTGGAAGGGTACTGAGTGGCGCATCGCAATGGGAGCCCCCTGATGAAAACAATGATCGCCTGCGCCGCTGTGGGCCTGGGAGCGCTCCTGTGCTCCCCAGCGCCGTCCCATGCGGCGTCCCGGGTCACAATCACCGGCGAGGTCGTCGACACCTGGTGCTCCGTCGCGGGCATCATGTTCGGCTATGGCACGGCCCATCACCAGTGCGCGGTCTGGTGCGCGATCGGCGGCATTCCCGTCAGCATCCATGGCGACGACGGCAAGACCTACATGGTGCTGCGCATCGAGGAGGACGACGTGACCGTCGCAAACCCTCGCATCGTCAGGATCCAGACGCACAAGGTGACGGTGGACGGCGACCTCGTGCAGCGCGACGGGGTGAACTACCTCATCGTCTCGAAAGTGGCCGACGACAAAGGCATCGTGAACCTCACCCAGGACGAATACGGCGTCCAGCCGTTCGGAGAGTGACCATGCGCGACCCCCTGCTCGCCTCCGCCTTCGCCATGATGCTCGCATCCCCCTGCCTCGCTGCGGACCCGTGGGGCCTCGCCAACGAGAAAGTCGCCACCTTCCCCGCCAAGGTCGTCGACCTGCTTTGCGCCGTGGGCGGCGTGTCCTGCCCTGCCGATTGCGGCGGGGGCAAGCGGCAACTCGGCCTCCTCACGGCGGAAGGAAAGCTCTACCCGGCCGTGAAAGGCTCGGTCGATTTCGCCGGCCCCGCCGCCGACCTGGCGCCCTTCTGCGGCAAGACGATCTTCGTGGACGGCCTGCTCGTCGAGAACCCCGCAATGACGATGTTCTTCGTCCAGAACCTGCGCGAGCGCGAGAACCAGCCCTGGAAACCCACCGAGGCGTTCCGCACCCAATGGTCGGCCCGCAACGGGGACCCAGACGACTGGGTCCGCAAGGATCCGCAGGCCAAGGCCATCATCGCGGCCGACGGCGTGTTCGGCATCAAGGGGCTGAAATCGAAGAGCCCGGACGTGACGAACCCGGAACTGAAGGCGCCGTGAGCGCAACTGACCTTCATGAGGGGGCGTCGCCTCGTCTCTCGCCATGACGAGTCATCGTCCTTGCGAGCGAAGCGAAGCAATCCAGACGGCGGGCGCTGGCCTCGCGGCCCAGCCCATAGCCCGGCCTCTGGGTCGCCGCGTCGCTGCGCTCCTCGCGATGACGGCCGGCGTGCATCTGGCCGCGTTGGGCCTCTCGCTCTCTGCGCTTTCACCCAGCGCCGTCCTGGCCCAGGCCGATCCCCTGGCGGGCCGCTTCGGCGGCGCGTTCACGTTGACCGCCCCGGACGGACGGCGGGTGAGCGACCGGGATCTTCTGGGGCGCTATGTCCTCATCACCTTCGGCTACACGCGCTGTCCCGATGTCTGCCCGACCGATCTCGCGGTCATGTCCCAGGCCCTCGACGCGCTGGGACCCGCGGCCGAGCGCATCCAGCCGGTATTCGTTACGGTGGATCCCGCCCGCGACACACCTGCCCTGATGGGCGAGTACGTGGCGAGCTTCCACCCTCGCCTGCTCGGCCTCAGCGGCTCGGAGGCCGATGTCGCAGCCGCGGCGAAGGCCTACAAGGTGCACCGCCGAAAGGTGCTGACGACCCCCGGCCAGACCGACGACTACCTCGTCGACCACTCTTCCCTCACCTATCTCATGGGTCCGGAGGGCGGCTTCCTCACCCTGTTCCCCACCAACACCCCGGCGAACAGGATGGCGGCTGCGCTGAAGACCTATGTGAGGTGAGGGCTGTCGCAAGCCCGGCGGGAGGCGGCCGGTTCAGCTCCCGCGTGTCCTGCGAACGATCTCGGGAAGGCCGGCGAGGTCGCGCACCTCACGGCCCCTCAGAACCCAGCCATATTCGAGAGGCTGCCTGCCGCGGTTGACCCAGACCACCTGGAACCCGTTGTCGGCCGCCGCCGCAGCGTCCCAGGGGTTTGAGGACTGGAACGAGATCGCTGCCGGCTCAACCCCGAGACGGCGCACCGTCATGGCGTAGACCGCGGGATCGGGCTTGTAGGTTCCCACCTCCTCGATCGACAGCACGAGGTCTATGAGCTCCGCGATCCCGGCAGAGTTCACGGCCTCCTCGAGCATCCCTGGCGAGCCGTTGGACAGGATGCAGGTCCGCACGCCCTGCTCTTTCAGCAGCGTCAGCATCTCCGTCACCTCCGGGAAGGCGTTGAGCGTGCGGTAGGCCGACATCAGCAGATCGCGAAGTCCGGGGTCTTCGACCCCGTGGCTGGCCAAGGCGAAGTCGAGCCCTTCCCGGGTCACCGTCCAGAAGTCTTCATGGCGGCGCATCAGCGAGCGTGTCCAGGAATACTCCAGCTGCTTCGCCCGCCAGAGCCGGGATATGGACTCCGCCTGCGGACCCAACGACGCGGCGTGCCGGGCGACCGCGCTGTGGACGTCGAACAGCGTGCCATACGCGTCGAACACGCACGCCTCCACGGGGGCGTCGCGGCCAGGGCGAGGCTGAAGGTCTGCCGGCATGTCGGTCCCTATCCTGGCTGAGGCTCTGCGCCGAAACGGCCGGCTTCCGTCGTCTCCTCCGGAACGGCCGCGCGGCGCGCTGCAGGCGGCTTGCGCCAGGGCGGGGCCTTGAACCACGTCACGACGAAGGCGGTTGCGACGAGGATTCCGAAACCGGCGAGATTGGCGAGCGCCGTGGTGAGGAAGCTCCGGCCGACAATGTCGAGCACGATCCCCATGAGTTGCGAGGCGAACAGCCCGGCGAGGAACACCGCCAGCGTCTGCTGCCCCACCCTGCGCAGGAGCTCGAAGACAGGGCCGCGGAGATTTGCGCCGGCGACCCCGGAGGCGATGAACGCGAGGTACGCGGTCGCCATGAAATGCGCGTAGCGCAGCGGCCCCATGTCCATCTTGTCGATCCACGGGCCGAGCGCATCGTGGATCTCTCCCAGCATGGGGAAGCGCCCGAAGCCCGCATGGCAACTGAACCCGTACTGGCACGAGACCGGAGCCGCCGCGGCGATGAACACGATGCAGGCGATCGCCAACCGGCGATCCCGGGGTGGCGGCGGCAGCCAGCCTCGCGCGAAAGCGAAACCCGTGAAGAACACGAGCTGCCACGCGAAGGGATCGAAGAACCAGGGTCGGCCGGACATCGGATCCGCCGTCAGGTTCAGGCCGAACTGGGCGACCCCCCAGGTCCCCAGCACCGCCGCCAGCGCCAGCCCCTTGTGGATGCGCGCGAGCCCCATGACCACGGGCGTCATGGCCAGGATCACGAGGTACATCGGCAGGATGTCGAAATAGTTCGGCACGTAGGCGAGCGTGACGAGGCCGAGCAGGTGATGCCGCGGCTCTTCGAAGAACGGCGCGAGCAGCAGCTCCTCGCGAATGTAGTGGTCCACGCCCAGCATCTCGTCGGCCGCGACCATGAGCGCCGTGACCGCGAGGAAGCTGCCGATATGCGCCCAGTAGACCTGCCAGACGCGATAGGCGATGCGCGCCGCGCCGATCCACCAGCCGCGCTCCACGAACACGCTGCCGAAGGCGAGCGCCGACGCCATGCCCGAGCAGAACACGAACATGTCGGCCGCGTCGCTGAACCCGAAGCGGGCGGGGATCCAGTCCGTCCAGCTGTTCCAGGGCACGTGCGCGACGAAGATGATGAACATCCCGAGGCCGCGGAACACGTCCAGCCGCGGATCGCGCGGCCGTCCGGCTCCCTTGCCCGGAGGGGCGATTTCAGATCCGCCCGACATAGGCCGAAGCGCCGATGCGGCAGGCGACCACCGTGAAGCGGTCGGCGGCCAGCGCCTCCCGCAGGGCCGCAGAAAGCGCGGTTGCGTCCTCCACCGCGACGCCCCTGCCCCCGAAGGCGCGGGCGATCTCGTCGAAGCGGGTCGCGCCCAGGGCGACGCCGGCTCGCGCCAGCCCCGCCTGCTGCTGCTTGAGATCGATCAGCGCGAGGCTTTCGTCCTGCAGCACGAGGACGACGACGGGGAGGCCCTGGTCGCGCAGCGTGCCGAGTTCGCCGAGGGTCATTTCCAGCCCGCCATCGCCGAGGACGGCGACCACGGGGCGCGAGGGCTGGGCCAGCTTGACGCCGATGGCGAGCGGGATGGCGCTGCCCATGGTGCACCAGCCGGTGGATTGCAGCACGGCCAGCGGCTGGTGCGCGCGCAGCATCTGGCTGAGCAGAATGCGGTGCGCCCCGCTGTCGATGGTGACCGCCGCGTCGTGCGGGAGAACCTGCTGCAGCGTGGCGAAGACGGCATGGGGCCCCCAAGAAGCAGACGCTGCGAAGACCTCGCGCAAGGCGCGGCGGGCCCCCTGCGGCTCGCCGTTGCGCCACCTCTTCCCTTCGGGAACTCCGGCAAAGACGGCCCGCAGCAGGTTCGCGACAGGCCCATCCAGCCTGCGACCGGCCACGTGCATGCCATGGTCGGCGGGAAGTGGCCCGAGCTCGACCACGCGGGAGGGATCCGGAAACGGATCGAGCCAACCTGCCCGCATCTCGATGGGATCGTAGCCGGCGAGCAGGACGAGGTCGGCCTGTCTCACGACGTCGAGCAGGATCCGGTCAGCGGCGGGGGAGAGGCCGGCCGCACCCAGCGAGGCCTCATGGTCCTCGTCCAGAACGCCCTTTGCCTTGTAGGTCGTGATGACCGGCACGCCGTGCCGGTCGGCGATCTCGGTCAGGGCCGCGGACGCGCCGCCACGCGCGGCGTCGAACCCCGCGACGATCAGCGGGCGCTCGGCCGCAGCGACCATTGTGCGCACGGCCGTGACTCCGCCGCTCAGCGGATCGATGTCCACGGGCAGCACGATCGGGGGCTCGGGCAGCGACCGTGCGGGCGCGGCGAGCGCGGCGGTCACCGGCGAAATGTCGAGATGGACCGGCCCGAAGGGCGCGGTCGTGGCGATGGCGAGCGCGCGCAGCACGGTCTCTGCCGCGCCCTCGGGCTCGATTTCGAAGCTCGCCTTCACGACGGCCCGCAGCATGGCCGCATGATCGATGATCTGATGAGTGTAGCGCGTCCGGATGGAGCGCTCGACCACGCCCGAGATCACGATCAACGGGATCCGCTCCTGCGCCGCATCGGCGATCCCGTTGATTCCGTTCGCGAGGCCGGGACCGAGCGTCGTCACCAGCAGGCCGGGCGCGCCCCCCACGGTGGCGTTCCCAGCCGCCATCATGGCGGCGGCGGTTTCGTTGCGCGCCAGCACGAAGCGGATGCCCGCCGCCTGCAGTCCGTCGACAAGCGTCACCACCTCGCCGCCCGGCATGCCGAACGCCCATTCGACGCCTGCGCGGCGGAGAACCTGCGCGACGACGTCTGCGACTCTGTCAGTCATTCCCGATTTCCATGCCTGTTGCATTGTCGCTCAACCGCTGCGCACGGCCTCGCCACGATACCCTCACCCACGGACACGTTTTGGTGAAGCTGCATCGACGACATGCCATCCTTCATGGCGGCTTGGCTAGGATGGCGCCAGCGCAGCGCGCTTCGCGCGCCAGGACTGGCATGGAGCGGTACATGAACCTCCGAAGTATCACAGGATGGCGGCTGGCCCTCACGCTCATGGCCGTCGTATGTGCCGCTTGGAGATCGGGGACCAGCCTGTCAGCCGAAACCGCCTGCGACGCCTCTACCCGGTGCATCGTGGCCAACGGCTACTATCTCGCACGAGCCCCGTCCCGGTGGGACGGCAAGACGCCCCTGCCCACGGCCGTGTTCTTCCACGGCTACCACGGATCCGCCGAGGGCGTGATGAGCGACGAGGGATTGGCGAAGTCGATGTCCGATCTCGGGGTCCTGCTCGTGGCCCCCAATGGGATCAACACGAACTGGAGCTTCCCCGGCAAGATCGAGTCCGGCCGGAACGATTTCGCTTTCGTTTCGGCGGTGCTGGACGACGTGGAAAAACGCTGGCCGATCGACCACGCCCGGCTCTTCGCGACGGGCTTTTCCGTGGGGGGATCGATGGCGTGGAATGTCGCGTGCCAGATGAAGGGGCGGTTCGCCGCCTATGCGCCCGTCGCGGGCGCATTCTGGGATCCGCTACCGACCGAATGTCCCGGAGCGCCATTCTCGCTGCGCCACGTCCACGGCCTCGCGGACGGAACGGTTCCGATGAAGGGGCGAATGCTCGGGGGAGGCCGATTCAGGCAGGGCGACGTGCTGGAAAGCATGCATCGCCTGCGAGGGTTCGACGGCTGTCCTGAGGAACCCTCGTCGCGGGAGACGAAGGGGAGCATGACCTGCTCAACGTGGTCGGCGAAAGCGTGCAGCTCCGGCCGGGAACTCGTGCTGTGCCTGCATCCCGGCGAGCACGAGATCGAGCCCAACTGGGTGGCCGACGGCTATCGATGGGTCGATGCGCTCGCGCGTGGCGGCGCAGCGCCAGCCGGCCACTGATGGGCTGGAGCGCCAGGCTTATTGTCGGGCGCGAGACCTAGCGATCGGTGCGGGGATCCCGCTTGGACTGAGCCGCGCGGGTGGCGGCCTGCGGGTTCTTCTCGACGCCGGCGCGGAGCACCTCGGTCGCGGTCTTGTCCTTGAGCTTGGGATCGTCAGGCCGCGGAGCGGTGTCCTCGTTGGCGGTCAGGCCCTGGTTCTGGGGCTTCACGCCGCCGTGCCGTGCCGCGGAATCGAACTCGGCGAGGCTTTCAGGCTGGGCGAGATCCTTTTGGGCGGGACCCTTGTCATCCTGCGTCTTGCGATCGCGATCCTGTCCGCTCATGGCCGTCATCCCTGTTCCCTGATCGAATGCGACGGCGGCGGAGCGCATTGCGCCCCGCCGCGACTGGATGCGCTTACTTCTTGTCGCGCATCGCGTCCTTTGCGCCGCCGAGGGCGTTCTGGGCCTTGCCCATGGCCTTGTCGGCCTTGCCTTCGGCCTGCAACTTCGTGTCGCCGGTCACCTTGCCTGCCGCGTCCTTGATCGCGCCCTTGGCCTGCTTGGCGGCGCCTGCGATACGGTCCTTGTCCATGTCGACCTCCTGTGTTCGAGATGGTCATTCAACCGTTGCCGCAGCAAATCGTTCCGGGCTGCAACTTTGCCGCACACTGGCGTTCGGCCCGGGGCGTCCGTCGCGTTCATTCGGCGCATGACATTTCTTTCACTTGTCTTGGAAGCGCCTTCAGGATCATCTCCCTCGCGTGATTGGCCCGCGCTCCCCGTCCCCTCCCCGAAAGCGACGGCTCAGCGCTCTGCTGGGCTGCGCGAGCGCGGCGCTTTTCCTGACCGGCTGCATTCGCGGAGAACCGATCGCTCCCGGGCTGGACGTGCCCGGCTCCTACCGCAACGCCAGGTCTGGCGAGGCCGCGCCACCCTCCCCCGTCTGGTGGCGCAGCTTCAAATCGGGCGAATTGACGCGCCTCGCCGAGCAGGCCGAAACCGGTAACCTCGACATCGCGGCCGCCGTCGCGCGCATCCAGCAGGCGGATGCGCAGGCCCGGATCGCCGGCTCGGCGCTCCTGCCGACGTTGGACGCAAATGTCGACGCGGCTCGCGCCCGCGCCGCCAACCTCTCCACCGCGAACCAGGGCAGGGTCGGCCCCGGGGCGGACCGCAACCGCTTCACGCTGGGGCTCCAGGCCGCCTACCAACTCGACTTCTGGGGCCGCAACGCCGCCCTCCTGCGGGCGGCCGAGAGCGGCGCCGAGGCGTCGCGCTACGATCGTGACACCGTGGCGCTCACCGCGCTGGCCACCACGGCGACCACGTACTTCCAGATCCTCGGCGCGCAGGAGCGCCGCCGCATCGCCGAACAGAACCTGCAGAGCGCCACGAGGGTGCTCAAGATCATCCAGGAACGCCTGGAGGCGGGCACCGCCACCGCTCTCGACCTCGCCCAGCAGGAGACGGTCGTCGCGAACCTCAGGGCGGTGATCCCGCCGCTCAACCAGCAGATCGGCGAGGACACGGCGACCCTTGGGGTGCTGCTCGGCCGCGCGCCGGAACGGCTGACGGTCCAGGGCGGCGGGCTCAACGCCGTCGCCATCCCCGCGATCAGGCCCGGCCTGCCCTCCAGCCTCCTGCGCCAGCGGCCAGACATCGCCTTCGCCGAAGCGCAGCTCGCCGCGGCGGGCGCGAATGTCGACGCCGCGCGCGCGGCGTTCTATCCGACCATCAACCTGACCGCCCAGGGCGGGTTCGAGAGCCTCGCCCTGAAGACGCTCTTCAATTCCAGCGGCGGGTTCTACACGATCGCGGCGGGGCTGACGCAGCCCATCTTCGAGGGCTTCCGCCTGGAAGCCGACCTCGAACAGCAGAAGGGCCGGCAGGCCGAACTGCTGCAGCTCTATCGGCGCGCGGTGATCAACGGCTTCGCAGACGTGGAGCGCGCCCTCGTGGCGACCCGGTATCTGGCGGAGCAGGAGCGGCTGCAGCGCGACAGCCTGGTGAGCTCGCAGCGCGCCTTCGACATCGCCGAGCAGCGCCTGCGCGAAGGCACTGTCGACCTCGTGACGGTGCTGACCACCCAACAGAGCCTCTTCACGGCCCAGGAGGCGCTGGCGCGCGTGCGCGAGGCGCGGCTACAGGCCGCGGTGGCGCTCTACCAGGCGCTGGGCGGCGGCTGGACGGCTCCGAACAAGCCAACGCCATGATGTTGCGCTAGATTACGACACTTGTCGGCCTGAGAGCCTTTGATGAAGCGAAACTGGCGCATTGCGCTCCCCCTGATCGCGTTGCTTGCGGCTGTGGCCGTGGTCGTGCCCGTGTTCATGGAAAGCCGGCAAGGCGACCAGCAGACGCAGCAGCGCCCGTCGCGCCGGCGCGGCGGCGGCTCGGGCGATCCCATCTCGATCCTCGCCGCTACGGCCAGGCTCGCGGATGTTCCCGTCTATATCGAAGGGGTCGGCACGGCGCGGCCCGCCAACACCGTGACCATCAAGCCCCAGGTCGACGGGCAACTCACGAAGATCCTGTTCGCCGAGGGCCAGGAGGTGCGCAAGGGCGACCTGCTGGCGACCATCGATCCCACCATCTACCAGGCCCAGCTGGAGCAGGCGCAGGCGAAGAAGGCGCAGGACGAGGCGCAGCTGGAGAATGCGCGGCGCGATCTCGAACGCTACACCCGGCTGGCGGAAACCAATTCAGTCACCAAGCAGCAGGCCGACACCCAGCGCGCCACCGTGGCGCAGCTCGCGGCGTTGCTGAAGGCCGACCAGGCCGCCATCGACAACGCCGAGGCGATGCTGGCCTACACGCGCATCGTCGCGCCCATCGATGGACGCACCGGCATCCGCACGGTCGACGAGGGCAACATCGTGCGCGCCTCCGACGCGGCGGGGCTCGTCGTCATCTCGCAGATCCAGCCCATCGCCGTGGTGTTCAGCGTACCCCAGCAGCAACTCGCCCACATCAACAAGGCGCGCGCGGCGGCCCCGCTGAGGGTCGACGCGATGGACCCCGACAATCGCGAGCCCATCGACACGGGCTCGCTGAACGTGGTCGACAACCAGGTCGACCAGACGACCGGCACCGTCCGGCTGAAGGCCGAGTTCCCCAACCGCGACCTCGCGCTCTGGCCGGGCGCCTTCGCCAATGTGCGGCTGCTGGTCGAGACCCTGAACCAGGTCGTCGTGGTGCCGACCGGCGCGGTGCAGCGCGGGCCGAAGGGCACGTTCGTCTATATCGTGACCGAGGACGAGCAGGTCACGGTGCGCCCCGTCGAAACTAACCAGCAGGACGATCGTCGTGCGGTGATCAAGTCCGGCCTGAAGCCCGGCGAGCGTGTGGCGGCGACGAGCTTCTCGCAGCTCGCGGAAGGAACCAAGATCACGGTCGCGGGCGAGCCGGCGGCCGAAACGGCGGAGGCGGCCCCCGCGATGCGCACGCCCGCAGGCCCTCCGGCCCAGGAGCAGACCCGCCCGGTTTCCGAACGCCCACCCCGCCCCGGAGCGCCGGCGAATGGTCGCGGGACGCCGCGCGCCGCGACCCCCGCTCCAAGCCAGTGACGCGGGGCGCCTGAATCCATGAGCGTTTCCTCGCCCTTCATTCGCCGGCCGATTGCGACATCGCTGCTCGGGGTCGCGGTGCTCATCGCCGGGCTGATGGGTTACGTCCGCCTGCCGGTCTCCGCCCTGCCCCAGGTGGACTTTCCGACGATCCAGGTCACCACCCAGCTTCCCGGGGCCAACCCGGACACGATGGCCGTGCTGGTGACCGCGCCGCTCGAGCGGCAGCTCGGCCAGATTCCATCGCTCACCGCGATGACGTCGTCGAGCGCGTTCGGGATGAGCAAGATCGCGCTGCAGTTCGATCTCGGCCGCGACATCGACTCGGCTGCCCAGGACGTACAGTCGGCGATCAACGCGGCGGGCTCCACCCTGCCCCGCAACCTGCCCTATCCGCCGACCTACCAGAAGGTGAACCCTGCGGACTCGCCGATCCTGACGCTCGCGCTGACCTCCGCCACCTACTCCCTGCGCCAGCTCAGCGACATCGCCGACACGCTGATGACACAGCGCCTGAGCGAGGTGACGGGCGTCGGCACCGTCACCGTCCAGGGCGGCGTGCGGCCGGCCGTACGCATTCAGGCGGACCTGTCGCGCCTGGCCCAGTACGGCATTTCGCTGGAGGACCTGCGGACAGCGGTCGTCGGCGCGAACGTCGCCGGGCCGAAAGGCTCGCTGGAGGGCGCGCAGCAGTCCTACACCATCGCCTCGAACGACCAGATCGGCGCTGCCGACGCGTATGAGGGCCTCGTCGTCGCCTACCGCAACGGCTCGCCCGTCCTGCTGAAGAACGTGGCCGACGTGGTGGACGGGCTGGAGAACACCCGCGTCTCCGGCTGGTATGAGGGCGCGCCCGCGGTGCTCATCGACATTCAGCGCCAGCCCGGCGCCAATGTCGTGGAGACAGTGAGGCTGATCAACGATCAGCTTCCGCGGCTCGAGCGCGTCATGCCCTCGGGCGTGTCGCTCACCGTGGTGCATGACCGCACGGGCACGATCCGGGCCAGCATCCGGGACGTGCAGTTCACACTGGCGCTGGCGGTCGGGCTCGTCATCCTGGTCGTGCTGCTGTTCCTGCGCACCGCGCGCGCCACCATCATCGCCGGCGTCGCGCTGCCCCTGTCGCTCATCGCGACCTTCGGGGCGATGTGGTTCGTCGGTTTCAGCCTCGACAACCTCTCGCTGATGGCGCTGACCATCGGCACGGGTTTCGTGGTCGACGACGCCATCGTGATGATCGAGAACATCGTCCGCCACATGGAGCGCGGGGAAAAGCCGTTCCAGGCGGCGCTCGCCGGCGCGCGGGAGATCGGCTTCACCGTCATTTCGCTCACGATGTCGCTGCTGGCCGTGTTCATCCCCCTGCTGTTCATGACGGGGATCGTGGGACGCATGTTCCGCGAATTCGCCCTCACGCTGAGCATCGCCGTGGTCGCGTCGATGGTCGTGTCGCTCACGCTCACTCCCATGATGTGCGCCTACATTCTGCGCCCGCACCGGGAGGGCGGCCGCAGCCGCCTCTCCCGGGCGCTCGAACGCATGATGGACGGCGTCGTCGCGGCCTATGGGCGGAGCCTCGATTGGGCCCTGCGCCACGGCAAGCTGATGCTGCTGGGGCTCGCCGGCACGGTCGCGGCGACCGCCTGGCTCTACGTGACGATGCCCAAGGGCTTCCTGCCGCCGCAGGACACGGGCCTGATCACCGGCTTCACCCGGGCCGAGCCGACCGTTTCGTTCGTGGAGATGCGCCGGCTCCAGGACGAGGTGGCCGAGATCATCCGGCGGGATCCCGACATTGCGGGGGTGGGCTCGGTCGCGGGCGTCAGCCCCGTCAACCTGACGCCCAACACCGGCCGGCTCACCATCGCACTGAAGCCCCGCAATCAGCGGCAGGCGAGCGCGCAGGAGATCATGGAGCGGCTGAAGCCCCGGCTCATTGGCCTGCCCGGCATCGTCGTCGACTTCCAGACGGTGCAGGACGTCCAGATCACGACCCGCACCAGCCGGGCACAGTACCAGTACAGCCTCACCGGACCCAACAGCGCCGAGGTCAGCGCCTGGGCCGACCGCCTCGCCAAGGCCCTGCAGTCCGATCCCGTGCTGCGCGAAGTCGCGTCGGAGGCGCAGGACGGCGGAGGACGGCTTTTCGTCAAGGTCGATCGCGAGAAGGCGGCGCGCCTCGGCGTGTCCATGCAGGCGGTCAACGACACGTTGAACAGCGCCTTCGGCCAGCGCCAAATTTCGACGATCTACGCCCAGGCGAACCAGTACCGCGTCATCCTGGAAGCCCAGCCGCGCTACCAGGAGGACAGCGCGTCGCTGCTGCAGCTCTACGTGCCTGGCGCGGCGAATGCGCAGGTGCCGCTGGGATCGATCGCGAGCGTGAGCCGCATCACAGCGCCCCTGGTGATCGGCCATGACGAGCAGTTTCCAGCCGTCACCGTCAGCTTCAACCTCGCGCCGGGCTCGTCCCTGAGCGAGGCCGTGAGCGCAATCGGCGCGGCGCAGCGGGCCATCGGCATGCCCGACAGCATCGTGGGGCGCTACTCGGGAGATGCGGCCGAGTTCGCCAGCTCGCTCGCGGGCCAGCCCTGGCTCATCCTGGCGGCGGTGGTGACCATCTACATCGTGCTGGGCGTGCTCTACGAGAGCGCTATCCACCCCATCACGATCCTGTCCACCCTGCCCTCGGCGGGTGTCGGCGCGCTGCTGGCGTTGCACTTCACCGGCCTCGACCTGTCGCTCATCGCGCTGATCGGCATCGTGCTTCTGATGGGCATCGTGAAGAAGAACGCGATCATGATGATCGACTTCGCGCTGGACGCCGAGCGAAGCGAGGGTCTCTCGCCGCGCGACGCGATCGTGCAGGCGAGCCTGCTGCGCTTCCGCCCGATCATGATGACGACGCTGGCCGCCCTGTTCGGCGCGCTGCCGCTGGCCCTGGAGCAAGGGGCAGGCTCCGAACTGCGCATTCCGCTGGGGGTCACGATCATCGGCGGGCTGTTGCTCAGCCAATTGCTGACCCTCTACACCACGCCCGTCATCTACCTCGCGCTCGACGGGCTCGTGCGCAAGAGGAAGCCTCTCCACGACGCCGCGGATCCCGCCGAACACGGGGATGCGCCGGAGCAGGAGCCCGAAGACGACACCGTGGTCGACTACCCCAAGCGGGCCGCGGAGTAGGCGATGAACGTCTCCGAGCCCTTCATCAAGCGGCCGATCGGGACGATCCTGATCGCGATCGGGCTGATGCTGCTGGGGCTCGTCGCCTACCGTTTCCTGCCGGTGGCCAGCCTGCCCTCCGTCGACCTTCCCGTGATCCGGGTCTCCTCCACCCGGCCCGGCGCGGACCCGGTGACCATGGCCACCACCGTGGCCGCTCCGCTTGAGCGCAGGCTGGGCAAGATCTCCGGCGTGGAGGAGATCGGCTCGACGAGTTCGTTCGGGCAGACCGTCATCACGCTTCACTTCGACTCCACGCGGGACATCGACGGCGCCGCGCGCGACGTGCAGGCGGCGTTGAACGCAGCCGCGCTGGACCTGCCCGGCGACATGCCGAACCTGCCGAGCTTCCGCAAGGCGAACCCGAACTCCTCCCCCATCCTGATCCTTGTCCTGACGTCCGACACGCTGGAGCCCAGCGCCCTCTACGACGCCGCGGACACCGTCATCGCGCAGCGCATCTCGCAGCTGCCGGGAGTGGGCGACGTCAGCCTGAGCGGTTCGGAACAGCCGGCGATCCGCATCCGGGTCGATCCGTCGCGTCTCGCGGCCATGGGCACGAGCCTGGAGGATATCCGCACCGCCATCACGAACACGAACACGCTGGGGCCCGTCGGATCCATCGACGGGGGCCTCGACGGGAGTTCGATCGCGACCAACGAGCAGGTCCGAAAAGTTCCGAATTATGGGCAGCTGGTGGTCAAGAGCGCCAACGGCAACAGCATCCGCCTCTCAGCGCTCGCAAGCATCGAGGAAGGCGTGCGCAACAGCCGAACGGCCGCCTGGTACAACGGCAAGCCCGCCGTGCTGCTGACCATCACCAAGCAGAACAACGCCAACGTCATCGACACCGTGACCCGCGTGCGCGAACTCCTGCCGGAGCTGAAGCGCTGGGTGCCGGCGGGCATCTCGGTCTCCGTCCTGACCGACAGCACGGTGCTGGTCAGAGCCAGCGTGGACGACATGCAGTGGACGCTGGCCGCCACCATCGGCCTCGTGATGCTGGTGGTGTTCCTGTTCCTGCGAAAGGCGGCGTCCACGATCGCCGCGGGCGTCACCGTCCCGCTGGCGCTCGCCGGCACCTTCGCCGCGATGTGGGCCGTCGGCTTTTCACTCGACAACCTTTCCCTGATGGCGCTCGCCGTCTCCGTCGGCTTCGTCGTCGACGACGCCATCGTCATGATCGAGAACGTCGACCGCAATCTCTCGGCCGGCATGCGGCCCATGCAGGCGGCGCTGGAGGGCGCTCGCCAGATCGGGTTCACCGTGATCGCGATCAGCTTCTCCCTGCTGGCCGCGTTCATCCCTCTGCTCCTGATGGGAGGCGTCGTGGGACGCTTCTTCCAGGAATTCGCCCTGACGCTCGCCTTTGCGATCCTCATCTCGACCGTGGTGTCGCTGACGCTCACGCCGACCGTCTGCGCGCATTGGCTTCGGCACGGCCACGACCAGCGGCGCACGAGGCTGGACCGCGCGGTGGAGGACGCGCTCGCCGCCGCGACCGGATTTTATGCCCGGACCCTGTCGGTCGTGCTGCGACACCGCCTTCTGACAATGCTGGTGATGCTCGGCACCATCGCGGCGACGGTCCAGCTCTATATCGTGACGCCGAAGGGCTTCATTCCGGAAGAGGACACCGGCCTGCTGCTCGGTTGGAGCGAGGGCTCCAACGACGCCTCGTTCGCCTCAATGGTGGTGCTGCAGCAGCGCGTCGCAGACATCGTCCAGGCCGACCCAGCCGTGGAAGGCGTCGGCTCGATCCTCGGGTCCGGAGGACCCTGGAACGGCAGCAACACCGGTCGCATGTACATCAGCTTGAAGCCGCTTTCACAGCGCAAGGTCAGTTCGGCCAAGGTGATAGAGCGCCTGCGCGAGCCGTTGAAGCAGGTCGCGGGGATCGGAACCGCGCTCTGGCTGAGCCAGGACGTGCGCGTCGGCGGCAGCAGTGGGCGGTCAGGCAACGAGGTCCAGCTGTGGAGCCCGGACTTCGAGGAACTGGTCGTGCAATCACGGCGCGTCACGGATGCCTTGAAAGCCGTTCCCGGGCTCGTCGACGTCTCGTCAAACCGGCAGCCCGGCGCGCTGCAGGCCAACGTCGCGATCGACCGCCAGGCCGCGTCCCGGCTCGGCGTCCGCATCCAGGACATCGACAACGCGCTGAACAACGCCTTCGCGCAGCGCCAGATCTCGACCTTGTATTTCCCGCGCAACCAGTACCGGGTCGTGCTCGAGGTCGAGCCTCAATACCGCCGGGACCCATCGGACATCACCACCTTGCACGTCCCCGGAGCCGGAGGCGTGCAGGTGCCGCTTTCGGCGCTCGCCACCGTCGACCGCGGGTTCGCGCCGCTCCAGGTCAACCACAAGGGCCCCTACCCGTCCGTCACCGTCAGCTTCGGCCTGAAGGAGGGCGTCAAGATGGACGACGCGCTTCAGGCGATCTGGAAAGCGGTGGGTGAGTTGCACCTGCCGGACACCGTGCGCGCCGATTTCGGCGGCGACGCCAGCACCTTCGCCAAGTCGGTGAACAGCCAGCCCCTCCTCATTCTGGCAGCGTTGGCCACCGTCTACATCGTGCTTGGCGTTCTCTACGAGAGTCTCGCGCACCCGCTCACGATCATCTCGACGATCCCGGCCGCCGGACTCGGGGCCCTGCTGGCGCTGCAGATCACCGGGAGCGAGTTGTCGCTGGTCGCCTTCATCGGCATCATCCTGCTGATCGGCATCGTCAAGAAGAACGGCATCATGCTGGTCGACTTTGCGCTGGAAGCCGAGCGAAAGCGGGGCTTGTCGCCCCAGAGCGCCATCTTCGAGGCCTGTATCGAGCGCTTCCGGCCGATCCTGATGACCACCATGGCGTCCCTGCTGGGCGCGCTGCCGCTGGTCATCGCCACCGGCTCGGGCTCGGAGCTGCGCCGTCCGCTCGGCATCACCATCGTCGGGGGGCTCATCGTCTCCCAGATCCTGACCCTGTACACGACGCCCGTGGTGTACCTCCTGCTCGACAGGCTGCACCAACGCCTGTCACGGCGGCGCGAGCGAAGCGAGGATTTGGTCGCGCCGGGGGCCGGACGCGCCGAACCGGAGCCCGCCGAGTAGGTGCAAGCCGCTCAACCGGCGTGGGGCGGCGCTGGCGGAGACGGCCAGCCGAAATGGGCGATCAGGCGATCGAGCTGGATCTGGTTGCCGCCATCCACCACGTTGCCATGATACAGTGCGACGCGCTGCGAACCGGGCCACAGCGCAATCGGCCGGTGCGGACCGATCAGCATGTAGGTCGACCCGCTCATCCGTCCCATGAAGTACAGCCAGAGATCGTCCGCCTTGGGGCAAAGAGCCTCGAAGGCCGCGCGATCAAGCACGCCGGCGCCCAGCGAACCCGGGGGGTAGAGCACCCCGCCGACACCGGTTGGAAACAGGCTGTCGGACGTCTCGGGGCCCGACACCTCGAAGCGCCACTGGGCATAGGGTAATGGAACGCCGTTGGGAGCGAAGGTCACTCGGTGAGCCCGGTGGCAGACGATCCGGTTGAAGTCCCCGGGCCAGGCCTTCACCAGCCGCGCCAGCCAGTCGGGGGGATAGAACACGTCGTCGTCCGCCGTGACAATGAAGGCGTCCGGAAATTCCTGCAGGGCCGGGATGATCTTCGTGAAAGGCCCGATATCGTCCGTCTCGCGGATTTCCAGTCCGTGGCTCTGCAACTGCCTCACCGCGTCGGGCAGGCCGGGGATCGCGTCGCGTCCCACCCAGAGCACGACTTTTTCCGGACGAACGCTCTGCGACAGCAGGCTGCGCAACGTGAAGGTCAGCGTCTTGAACCGCTTGGGGTAAGACGTGATGGAGACGACCAGCGGGCCGGGAAGCCCATGAGGCTCCTGCGCGGGCCGGATGACGAACCCGATGCGCGATCGCACAAGCGCGACACGGTTGCGGAATCGCATCGCGATCCGGCGCCAGAACGAGGGACGCCCGAGGCCGGGCGGAACCGACACGCCCGGACTGGCGGGCGGTTCTTCTGTGCCTTGCTCCCGTTGGAACGTCGGCTTCCAGCCCAATTGCTGCTCGCTCAGCGCCATGCGCTAACGTTTCGCCACCAGTCGGCGAAGCGCGTCGTAGAGGATGGGGGGCGTCACAGCACGAGCGGACGCGCCGAGGGCGGCGCGAACGGGCGATACGGGCTGGGGCGCGAAATAGGTGGTGTATCGCGCCGCTGTCAGTCCGTCCTCGCGGCCATTCGAGTAGTAGTAGGCCGCAAGCGATCGCCGCGGCCGGCCGTCCGGGGTGACCACCGGGTGAGGATGGCCATGCAAGCTCTTGTCGGAATGGCAGAAGAGCACGGAGCGGCCGAACTCGGGCACGACGTCGGTGACTTTGCAGTTCGCCTCCATGTCCCAGAATTCGAGGCAGCCCCCCCACTCACGCCGCCATCCCTTGTTCAGGTAGGTGATGAAAACGAGCCGATTGTCGAGCAGCGTCACCGGATGCTTCTCGAAGTCGAGGTGCATGTGGAACTTGCCACCCGGCTGGCTCTCATGCATGCCGCCGCCGCGCAGCATGGGATCGGGCAGAAGACCGGCGATCCCGCTGACCTCCTGCAGGAACTGCACGAAGGGGCGCGAGCTGAGGATGTTGAAATACGTCTGCGTGGCGGGTCCCAACGCGTCGGTCGGGCGCGAGCGCAGGGTCTTTTCGCGGTCCGTGTCGTATTTGTGCCAATCACTCGAGGCCCGGGCTTCGAATTCCCGAATGATCTGCTCCAGCAGGTCGGCCGAGAACAGGTTGTCGAACGCGATGTGAGGAAATGGGGGGGCCGCGGCGTAGCTGCCGTGAAATTGAGCGCCGTCGCTCAGCACGGCTCGGTCTACGAGGCCCGACATCGGGATCGTTTCCCCGCCAAGGACCACCGCAGCATCGGCGAGCTTGAAGGGAGCAGCAGTCGCGTTCATCAGTGCCTCATGCAATCTATGCGCGAATTTAAACTGTCGCACAGTCGAACCGAGTATCCAATCCCGGGTCCATGAAAGTTCGGTCAGCGACCGGTTTAGTTGCGGTTGTGGTTTCCAAGCACGCATCCGCGGCGAAGCTCCACCGTCACTTGGAACTTCGACTCAGGCGAGGCTGGAAGACGCCGGCCAAGGGCCATGGAGCCTCCTGAACGAGAGCGCCTGCATCCGTTCCCGCAGTTCTTGCCTGACGAGCCCTGAAGCCTGAGCGGCTCTGACGCCCGCTCGGGTCGGGGGACGAGTCGGCCGAGCCGGTCTATGACAATCCGTCGCCGAAGGCTGCTGCCCGGAGGGGAAGCCCGGATGTATGTTGGAAGAGGGACTCCTACGGGTGGACGCTCAGTTCTGGTTTTTCGCCGCCGCGGTCCCTGCGGCCATCCTCGTCGGGTTATCGAAAGGGGGGCTGCCGGTCGTCGGCATGCTCGCAGTGCCGTTTCTGTCACTCGTGGTGCACCCGCTGGAGGCCGCCGGCCTGCTCCTGCCGATCTATGTCCTCACCGACATGTTCGGCCTCTGGTTCTACCGGCGTGAATTCTCCCCCCGGAACCTCGCGATCCTGATCCCGTCAGCCTTCATGGGCATCGCTGTCGGCTGGGCGACCGCCTCCCTTTTGCCCGAGGCGGGGCTCACCCTCATGGTCGGCCTCATCGGGGTGGGCTTCTGCCTGAACAGCTGGTTGCGGCGCGCTGTGACGGAGAAGAAGCCGGCCGACGTCCCGCGCGGCGTGTTTTGGGGGGCGTTGACAGGGCTGACGAGCTTCGTGTCCCATTCCGGCGCTCCGCCCTATCAGGTCTACGTTCTGCCGCAAAAGCTCGAAAAGCTTGTTTATGCCGGCACTTCGACCATCGTGTTCGCCGCCGTGAACGCGGCCAAGCTGATCCCCTACTATGCGCTGGGCCAGCTCTCGTGGGGGTCCGTCCAGGCCACCGCGGCCGTCATGCCGGTCGGGGCCCTTGCGACCTTTGCCGGCTTCCGGCTGGTCAAGGTCATTCCCGAACGCCTGTTCTTCATCTTCGTGCAGCTCGCCCTGCTGCTCATCTCGGTGAAGCTGGTCTATGACGGCGTGCGGGGCCTCGTCGCCTGATCATTGCAGTGCGGCGGTCAGGCGGGCGAGGTTCTCGACGACGCGCCGGCGCAGCGGACGCTCCAGCCAATCCTGCAGGCCCACAGGGTCGGACAAATCGGCGTACCGCTCGACCACCGCACGAAGGGGCATGACCGCGTCCTCGCCATACAGGATGAGCGAGACCTCCATGTTCAGCGTGAACGAGCGGATATCCAGGTTGCTGGAGCCGATCACCGCGAGATCGTCGTCCACCACCATGGTCTTGGCGTGCAGGAGAACGGGCGCGCGGTAAAGCCTGATGTCGACGCCGGCCCGGAGCAGCTCCTCGTAGAACGATCTTTGGGCGCCCACCACCAGAGGCTGGTCGACGGCCGCCGAGTTGACCAGCGTCACGGCCACTCCGCGCTGGGCGGCGCTCGTCACGGCGAGCAGCAGCGACTCGTCGGGAACGAAATAGGGCGTCGCGATGAGCAGGTTCGAACGCGCGGCATGGATGAGCCCGGTGAACAGCCTCAGATTGTTCTCGTTGTCGAAGCCGGAACCGCTCGGCAGCACCTGCGCGAGCGCGCCGCCTCCGTCCGACGTTCCCTTGTCCACCTCGGGGTGCGCGGACTGGTCGAGCAGTTCGCCCGTTTCGGAAAACCAGTCGGTGACGAACACCGCCTCGAGCTCGAACACCACCGGTCCGGTCACGCGGACGCAGAGCTCTTCGTAGGAGAGCCCGTCCGTCCGATGGTAACCCTTGGTGATGAGGTTGAGCGAACCTGTGAAGGCGACGACGCTGTCGGCCACGAGGATCTTGCGGTGGTTGCGCAAGTCCGGCCGCAGGAACTCCTTGAAGTCGAACAGCGGCAGCATGTAGCGCCAGGCGACCCCCGCCGCGGTCAGCCTCCGTTCCAAAGCCTTGCGGCCCGGAAACTTGCGCGACCCCATCTGGTCGAGCAGGAGCCGGACCGTAACGCCACGACTGACCGCCGCCTCGAGCGCCGCAAGGAGAGGCTCGGTCGTCGCGTCCATCGCCAGGATGTAGAATTCCACGTGGACGTAGTGGCGAGCACGCTCCACCTCCGACACCATCGTGGCAATGATCCCGTCATAGCCGTGGAGAACGTCGATCTCGTTCCCCCGCATCGGCGACATACCGCCAAGCCGCTCGGCCAGTGCGGCGTGAGGCAGGAAACGGGGTAGGAGATCGCGCGGAGCCATCGTGCCCCAGTCCGGATCGCCGCCGCCGCGGGCGAGCGTGCCGGCGATCATGGAGGTCATCTGCCGCTGCAATTTGCGGCGGCGCGCAGGCAGCTTGGGGCTTCCCACCAGCAGGAACAGGATCAGCCCGAGGAAGGGGGCGGCGGTGATCAGCAGCAGCCAGGCCGTAGCCGAGGACGGCTTCCGGTTGATGGGCACGAACATGAAGGCAGCGATGACCAGCGCAATGTGGGCGGCGAGCGCCACCGTGCTCCAGAGACTTCCGGCATCCATGCCTGCTTCGCTCCGTCACGATCCTGATGGCCGGCACTTTGAGCGCCGGGCCTCGCAACCGCAACGGCAACGGCGGAGAATGAACAGTGCTGCAGCATAAAGGTCCAGCCTTCGCTTCCACGACGAAGTTGGTTTGACCATCGCCCAACGAACTCGCACGCTCTCGTCGGCAGAAGAGAGGCATCGGGAAGGAGCATCACATGGCCCAGCCTGTCGAACGCACCTCGCCTCACGTCGTGAAGGACCAGAGCGCCATTCTGGCGTTGCTCGCCGACCCCGCCACGCACCGTCTGTCAAGGGCTGCAACTCGGGACATCCGACGCATCGACACGCATGGCGCGGTGGTGTTCCTCGTCGGCCCTGACGCATACAAGATGAAGCGCGCCGTGCGCTTTCCCTTCATGGACCTCTCCACCCTTGAAAAGCGCCGTGCAGCTTGCGAGGCGGAAATTGCAGTGAACCGCCCGAACGCGCCGGACATCTATCTCGGCGTGGTCCCGGTGACACGCGAACCGGGCGGCCTGGCGCTCGGCGGCGCCGGCGAGGCCGTCGAATGGCTTGTCCATATGCGCCGCTTCGACGAGGGGGCCACGCTGGATCGCATCGCCGATGCGGGCGGGCTGACGCCAAGGCTGCTGGCCGACCTCGCCACCGTGATCCGGGAAAGCCACGCGCGCGCGCCGTTGCGGCGCGACGCCGATACGGCCGCGTCGCTGGGTTGTTATCTCGCGCAGAACGAGGAGGCGTTTCTGAGCACCCCCGCCATCTTTCCAGCGCGTGAAGTCGTTGCTCTGGCCGAGCGGTCACGCACAGCGCTGGAAACCTGCCGGGGGCTGCTGACATCGCGCGCAGCCGCTGGTCTCGTCCGGCGCTGCCATGGCGACCTGCACCTGCGCAACATCGCCCTGTTGGAGGGCCGCCCCGTTCTCTTCGACGGAATCGAATTCGACGAGGACATCGCCACTTGCGACGTCCTCTATGACCTCGCCTTCCTGCTGATGGACCTCTGGGAGCGTGGCCTGCGGCAGGAGGCGAACACGATCCTGAACCGCTGGCTGTGGCTGTCGGAGGAGGATGAGATCGCCGGGCTTCGCGCCCTCCCCCTGTTCCTCAGCATCCGGGCAGCGCTGCGAGCGAAGATCGCCGCCGCGGAGATTGAATTCGGTGACGGAGCGCACGCTGCTGCCCATGTCGGGGAGGCCCGGCGCTACTTCGCATTCGCGCGCGACGTCCTGAATACGAGTCCGCCGCGTCTCGTGGCCGTGGGCGGCCTCTCCGGCACCGGCAAGAGCACGCTGGCAGCGGGCCTGGCGCCTCTGTTCGGCAATCCGCCGGGCGCGGTGCACGTCCGCAGCGACATCGAGCGCAAGATACTGGCAGGGCGGCCTGAAGCCGAACGCCTCCCCGCCGGAAGCTATACGCAGGCGGCCTCGGACGAGGTCTATGACCAGATGCTGCGCAAGGCGGCTGGTGCGCTCGACGCCGGATCGAGCGTCGTGGTCGACGCGGTGTTCGCGCGCCCACGCGAAAGGGGAGCCGTCGAAGCTCTCGCACGGGAGCATGGCGCTGATTTCATCGGCCTCTGGCTGGAGGCCCCGCTGCATTCGCTAGAGCAGAGGGTCATGCTGCGCGAGAACGACGCCTCTGACGCCGATCTTTCGGTCGTGCGGAAGCAGTCCGGCTACGATGTCGGCGCGATCGTCTGGACCACCATCGACGCCTCGGCTGCGCCCGAGGCCGTTCTGCGTTCGGCCCTGGAACGGTGTCAGCCCCCGCCGCCTCTCCCGAGCCCTGCAGGCGGAGCCACGCGGCGAGGCTGAGGGGAATCAGCGGCCGAGCCACTCTTTCAGGCGGGCGCACACGGCCTCGGTCGAGAGCCCGTATCGATCGTGCAGCGTCGGCAGGGCGCCTGCGTCGAGAAAGGCGTCGGGCAGCGCGATCTGGCGGAAGACGGGCGTCACGCCGGCGCGCAGCAGGACGCCGGCCACCGCTTCGCCGAGCCCGCCCACGATGGTGTGGTTTTCAGCGACGACGACCAGCCGCCCGCCTTTGCCTGCTTCCTGCAGGATCGTGGTGGCGTCCAGCGGCTTGATCGTCGGCGAGTGCAGCACGGCCACGTCCACTCCATCCGCCTTCAGCGCGTCGGCCGCCTCGAGCGCCCGCATGGTCATGAACCCGCTCGAGATCACCAGTGCGTCTCGCCCGTCGCGGATGAGTTTCGCCTTGCCCACCTCGAACCGGTAGCCGTATTCGTCGAGGACGAGGGGGACGGCGCCGCGCAGCAGCCGCATGTAGACCGGTCCATGATGGGCGGCGATGGCGGGCACGATCTGTTCGATCTCGTGCGCGTCGCAAGGATCGAGGATCGTCATGTTGGGGAGCCCGCGAAAGATCGCAAGGTCCTCCGTGGCCTGGTGGCTGGGACCGTAGCCTGTGGTCAGGCCCGGCAGCGCGCAGGCGATCTTCACATTGAGGTTCTCTTCCGCGATCGCCATGCAGATGAAGTCATAGGCGCGTCGGGACGCGAAGACGGCGTAGGTCGTGGCGAACGGCATGAACCCCTCGCGCGCCAGCCCGGCCGCGCCGCCCATCAGCAATTGCTCGGCCATGCCCATCTGGTAGAAGCGGTCGGGAAAAGCCTGGGCGAAGACATGCAGGTCCGTGTACTTGCTGAGATCGGCCGTCAGGCCCACGATCTCCGGGCGGCTCCTGGCGAGTTCGACGAGCGCATGCCCGAACGGCGCTGCTTTCGTGCGTTGGCCGGGCGCGGCCAGCGACGCGATCATCGCCGAAGTCTTCAGCGCCCCGCCGGCGGGCGGCGGAGGACGCTGATACTTGTCGCGCCTCATGCCGGCCTCCCCGCATCCAGGATGTCCAGAGCCTTCGTCCATTCGTCCGGCTCCACCCGCAGGAAGTGGTTGCGCTCGCGTTCCTCGAGAAAGCCGACGCCCTTGGCCATCTTCGTGTCGCAGATCACGATGCGCGGCTTCGGCTCAGAGAGACGGCGGGCGGCGTCGAATGCGGCCACCAGGGCCGGAATGTCGTTGCCGTCGACCCGTTGTACATGCCACCCGAACGCCTCGAATTTCGGCCCCAGCGGCTCGAAGTTCGACACGAGCTTCGAGGGGCCGTCGGCCTGCATGTTGTTGACGTCGACGATGCCGATCAGGTTGTCGAGCCGGTGGTTCGAGGCGGACATGGCGGCCTCCCACACCGAGCCCTCGTCGAGTTCGCCATCGGAGAACAGCGTGTAGACGAAGCTGGCCGAGCGCTTGCGCTTCAGTCCCAGCGCCATCCCGACGGCCACCGCGAGCCCCTGCCCCAGCGAACCGCCGGTGATCTCCATGCCCGGCGTATAGGCCGCCATGCCGGACATGGGCAGGCGGCTGTCGTCGCCGCCGTAGCTCTCCAGCTCATCCTCCGGCAGCACGCCGGCTTCGATCAGTGCAGCGTAGAGCGCAATCGCATAGTGCCCGATCGAGAGCAGGAACCGGTCGCGCCCTTCCCACGCCGGATCGCCCGGACGATAGGCCAGCGCATGGAAATAGGAGACCGCGAGCACGTCCGCCACGCCGAGCGCTTGGGCGATGTAGCCCTGCCCCTGGACCTCGCCCATCCGCAGCGCGTTGCGCCGGATGCGGTAGGCGCGCTCCTCCAGGCTGACGTTGCCGCCCGGGCGCGGCGTGACCGAAGGATCGTCCATGAAGGGCCTCGCAACTGGTGTCGGCGTGATCAGTGGATCAGCATGCCGCCGTTCACGTCGATTGTCGCCCCCGTGACATAGGACGACAGGTCCGAAGCGAGGAACAGGTAGATCCCGGCCACGTCTTCGGTCCGTCCAAGCCGGCCAAGGGGAATGCCCTTGATGATGTCTGCCTTCATGGCGTCGGTCAGGTGGTCGCCGGTGATGTCCGTCTCCACCAGACCCGGCGCGACGCAATTGACGCGGATGTTGTCCGGCCCGAGTTCGCGGGCCATCGCCTTCGCCAGGCCGAGGACGCCAGCCTTCGCGGAGGCATAGTGGGGCCCGCCGAAGATGCCTCCACCGCGCTGGGCGGACACGGAGGACATGCAGGCGATCGAGCCTTTTCGGCGCGAGCGCATGTGCGGGATCACCGCTTGGCTGAGATGAAGGACGCCGACGAGATTGACATCCATGATCCGCTTCCAGCGCGCCGCATCGATGTCCATCACCTTCACTGGATCCGACACGCCCGCGTTGTTGACGAGGATGTCGATCTGCCCGAATGCGGCCAGCGCGGCTTCAGCCGCCCGGCCGCACGCGCCGCGATCCGCGACATCGCAGGACAGCCCGAGGTGACCCTCGCCCAGCGAGGCCGCAGCGGCCTTCGAGGCCTCCGCGTCGAGATCGAGGATGGCGACCCGTGCGCCATGGCTGGCGAACAGCTTGGCGGTGGCGAGGCCGATGCCACGCGCGCCCGCCGCGCCGGAAATCACGGCGGTCTTTCCATGCAGCAACATCGGCGTTCCCCACGTGTGTTTGTGGGGGAATTCTTGGCCCGCCCAACGGCCGGGGTCAAACTCGACGGGGCCACGTGGCGGCGGGACGCGCGAAGCGTCCCGCACTTTTCAAGCCAGGTTTCGCAAGTCAGGTTTGGCAAGTTCAGGTCCAGCTCGTCAGGTCCTGCCTGACATCGTCTCGTCGCGCCCCTGCCCGGACTGCTTGCCGGTCTCGGACGAACCGCCCTGCTGAGGGCCGCCCTGCTGGGAGCCGCCTTGCGACCCGCGCGACGCCGCCTGCTGCAGACTGGGCTGCTGTCCCACGCGGCCCTGCTGGCCGGAAGACATTGCGCCCTGTCCGCCGCCCGACTGCGCGCCCGAGCCCTTCTGGACCTGGATTCGACGGCTGCGCTGCTGTTGCTGGGACTTCGGAATGCTGACGGTCAGCACGCCGTTTTCGAAATCGGCCCGCACCTCGTCGGGGTTGACGGGATAAGGCAGGCGGAGCGAGCGCTGGAAGCTGCCATAGGAGCGCTCGAGGAAGTGATAGTTCTCCCGGTCGTCCTTGCGCTCGAACTTCTTCTCGCCGCGGATGGTCAGCACGTCGTCGTTCAGCGTGAGATCGACGTCCTCCTCCTTCACGCCGGGCAATTCGGCGCAGATGCGAACCTCGTTTTCGGTTTCGCTGACGTCCATGTTGGGCGAGAGCGCCACGCCTCCGCCCTGCCCCGCTTCCTGTGCGGAGCCAGTCCTGAACACGTCGTCGAAGAGCCGGTTCATCTCCCGGTGCAGGGACTGGAAGGGATCGATGAGACCGCCTTGCAAACCGCCGGAGCGATAGGGAGAGAGTGGATTTCGCGCCATGAAGACCTCCTGTCAGCATCGCGACCGGGGAAGCCCGGTCGTAAGGGGATGATGAGGTGGAAGCCGCAGATCGCGACGCAGAGACGGATCAGGGTCGACGCGCCGCGCATCGACGGGTGACGAACGACAACGTTCAGCCAGCAAAAGCGTTCCGCGGCTTCTGCCAGCGCCGCCCGTTCGCTGGCGAGCGAGGCTCAGGCTTGCGACGTCAGCGAGAACCGCAGGCCGAACCGCAGACTCACGCCGTAGGCTGCGGCGTTGACGGGGTGACGGGCATTTCCTGCGGCCCTCCCGGCGGGATGCCGATCGGCTCCGTGGCGGGACTCGGGATCTGGTCCGGCTGGATCGGCGGCACGCCCGGCGGGACCGTCGGCTGGGGGGATTCGGGCGGGGACAGCGGCCGTGCCGGAGCCGGGTTCGGCTCGGCGGGGCTGGGCTGGGGCGAGTTAGGGTCCGTCTGGGGTGCTGACATGGAGCCTCAATGGTGCAGGGCGCGCTGGAGCTGCGCCTTCGACATTTTCGAGCGCCCGGGGACGTCGCGTTGCCTCGCTTCGGCATAGAGCGCAGCCTTGCTCTCACCCGAAGAGCGCCCCGACGCCGTCTTGCGCTGAGTGGCCTTCGCCATCGTCCTGTCCTGCGCGCGCTTGCCCTCTTTCTCCGCCAGGGCCGTCTCGCCCTTGCGCTCCTTCGCCTTCGTCCTGCGTTCGTTGCTGCGGTTCTTTGCCGGGCTCTCCTGGTTGGATGCGCCGGCCTCGTGCAGTGCGATCGCGATGGCCTGCTTGGGATTTTTCACCTTGGGGCCCGTGCCCCGGATCTTCAGTTCGCCTTCCTTGAACTCGTGCATCACGCGTTCGACGGTTTCCTTCTGGGATTTCGTCTGCCTGCTGGGCATGGCAAAGCTCCGCTGTTGTCCGCGGATCTAACGCTCGACGGCGCACCCGGTTCGCCGCGAAGGATTTGGCGCGAATTATTTGGCGCGACGATTTCGCGGGGTCACGCGAGTTCGCGCACCCTGAGACAGGCCGCCTCATGCCCCTCGCCGACCACATCGAGCGGGGGAACCACCTCTCGGCACGCGGGAACGGCGAGCTGACAGCGCGGGGCGAAGGAACAGCCGGGCGGAAGCGCCGCCAGATCCGGCGGCGAGCCGGGGATTGTCTCGAGCCTGTCGCCCTTGCGCGCGCGCTCCACCCGGGAGGCGAGCAGCCCCCGCGTATAGGGATGCCGCGGCGAACGGATCACGTCTCGCACGCTGCCGCTTTCGACTACGCGGCCCGCATACATCACCGCCACGCGGTCGGCGATCTCGACGGCGACACCGATGTCGTGGGTCACGAAGATGATGGAGAGGCCGAGCTCCCTCTGCAGTTCGCGAAGGAGCAAAAGGATCTGGATCTGCACGGTGGCGTCGAGCGCCGTCGTGGGCTCGTCGGCCAGCAGCACGCGCGGGCCGCACGCCAGCGCCAGCGCAATCATGGCCCGCTGGCGCATGCCACCTGACATCTCCTGCGGATAGGCGTCCAGCCGCCGCTCCGGCGAGGGAATGCGCACGCGCTCGAACAGGGCGAGAGCCATCGCCCGGGCCTTCTCCTTCGGGACCTTCTTGTGCCGCACGATCACTTCGACGATCTGCTGGCCGACGGTGTAGACCGGGTCCAGGGCCAGCATCGGTTCCTGGAAGATCATGGCGACCGCTCCGCCGCGCAGATCCGCCAGTTCGTCCCGATCGAGCGCCAGCACGTCGCGCCCGGCCACCGAGATCCGCCCGGTCATGACCGAGCGCTTTTCTGGATGAAGCCGCAGCAACGATCGCAGGGTCACGCTCTTGCCAGAACCGGATTCGCCCAGCAGGGCGAGCACTTCTCCCTCCGGCACCCTCAACGAAACGCCGTCCACGGCGCGAACCGGCTTGCGTCCACCGGTGAAAGTGACGGTGAGATTCTCGATCTCCACGGCAGGTGACGACGATGCGAAGCGCGCGTCGTTCATGCCGCCGCCTCCGCCGAGGTCCCGGCACGGCTGTGGCCCGACCCCGGCTGCACCATGAGGCACGCGGCGGCGTGCGACGGCGCCATCGTCGCGAGCAGCGGATCCTTCGCGGAGCACACGCCCTCGGCGAAGGCGCAGCGCGTGTGGAATCGGCAGCCGCTCGGGGGATCGATGGGGTTCGGCGGATCGCCGGCCAGCGGCGCTTCCAATGTGCGCGCGTCCGGATCCATCTTCGGCATCGAGGCCAGCAGGGCCGCAGTGTAGGGGTGGGCCGGCGCCGCGAAGACGCGCTCCCCCTCCCCGATCTCGACCACCTTGCCGAGGTACATCACCATCACACGGTCGACGACGAAGCGCACCACGTTGAGGTCGTGCGAAATGAAGATGTAGGTCAGACCGAAATCGTCCTTCAGATCCTGCAGGAGGTTGAGCACCTGCGCCTCGACCGACTTGTCCAGCGCCGAGACCGCCTCGTCGAGGATCACCAGCCGCGGCTCCAGCGCCAGCGCGCGGGCGATGTTGACGCGCTGCCGCTGCCCGCCCGAAAGCTCGTGGGGATAGCGGCCCGCGAAGCGCGCCGGCTCCAGCCCCACCCGCGCCAGCAGATCGTGAGCCCGCCGCCGCGCCGTCTCCTCGCGCACCCCGTGCACGCGGGGGCCGAACGAGACGGAGTCCTCGATGGTGAGGCGCGGGTTGAGCGAAGCGTAGCTGTCCTGGAAGACCATCTGAACCTGCCGGCGATAGGCGGAGAGGTCGAGGTCCGCACCCACTTTCTCGCCGTCGAAGATGAGCTCGCCCTGGTCCTGCCGGATGAGCTGCATGAGAAGGCGCGCCGTGGTGGACTTGCCGCAGCCGCTCTCGCCGACCACGCCCAGCGTCTCACCCTTGCGCACGTCGAAGCTGACGCCGTCCACGGCGCGCACCACAGCGCCTTTTCCGAACAGTCCCTTGCCCTTCACAGGGAAGTGCTTGACCAGCCCGTTCAGGGTCAGGAGCGGCTGCGCCGGCCCGCCTCGGTCCCGCCCGTCCGGCCGCGCGCTGGCGCCCACGCTCACGACTTCACGTCCATGGCGCTGCGCAACCCGTCGGAGACCATGTTGAAGGCGACCGAAGTGACGAAGATCATGACGCCCGGCAGAGCCGCCACGAAAGGCTGCGTATAGATGGCCGTGCGCAGCGTGTTGAGCATCAGGCCCCATTCCGGCTCGGGCGGGCGTACGCCGAGCCCGAGGAAGGAGAGGCCCGAAGCCAGGATCATCGAGACCGAGACGAGGCTCGTGGCGTAGACGAAGATCGGTCCTACGACATTGCCGAGCACCTGCACGCGGATGATGGTGAGCGCCCCGGCCCCGGAAGCGCGGGCGGCCTCGATGTAGTCGAGCGAGCGCACCTGCGTGGTGACGCTCTCGGCCACGCGCGCGATGGGCGGCACGAAGACGAGCGTCAGAGAAACCAGCGCGTTGGTGAGCCCCGCTCCCAGCGCGCCGGACAACGCCACGGCGAGCAGCACCGAGGGGAAGGCGTAGAACACGTCGACGGTGCGCATGATCAGCGTGTTGACGAGGCCGCCCGCAAAGCCTGCCACGATGCCGAGCAGCCCGCCGATGGCCAGCGCGATGGGTACGGGCGTGACGCCCATCAGCAGCGAGAGCCGCGCGCCATGAATGAGGCGGGACAGCATGTCGCGCCCGAGTTCGTCGGCGCCGAGCGGGTAGCCCGGCGTGCCGATCGGCTTCAGGCGGCGCAGCATGGAGCCCTTGCTGGGATCGGCGGGGGCGATCCAGGGCGCGAAGATCGCCATGAGAACGATGGCGACGATGATGGCAAGCGCCGCCATGGCCACCGGGTCGCGCGAGAGGCGGCGCAACACGCCGCTCCAATAGCCCGGCGAGCGCTGGACGGAGGGGACGGCGATGGCGGCGGGGCCCGAGAGCGCGTTCATCTCAGGACCTCTGCACGCGCGGATCGATAGCCGACTGCACCACGTCGACCAGCAGGTTCAGGAACACGAAGAACAGAGCCAGCACGAGGATCGTGCCCTGCAGCAGAGGCAGGTCGCGCTGAAAGATCGCCGCATTGAGCAGGAAGCCCGTGCCGGGCCAGGCGAACACCGTCTCGATCAGGATCGAGCCGCCCAGGAGATAGCCCAGTTGCAGACCCATCACCGCAAAGGCGGTGGGCGCGGCGTTCTTCATGACGTGCCGGAACACCGCCCAGCGGGTGAGCCCTGCGGCCGACAACGCCACCACGAACTCCTGGCTGAGGATCTCGCCCACCAGCGCCTTCATGGTGCGCGCGATGATCCCCATCGGAATGACGGACATGGTGATGGCGGGCAGCACGAGGTAGCGAAGATACTCCCAGTCGAAGGACCGGCTGGCCGAGCCGCCCGGGCCGCCTCCCGTCGCGGGAAGCCAATTGAGCTGCACGGAGAACACGATCACCAGCACCATGCCCAGCCAGTAGTGAGGCACGCTGACGCCGAGCACCGAGACGACCGACGCCAGCCGGTCGGGCCATCCGCCCCGGAAATAACCGGCGACGATGCCGAGCGCGGTACCGAACACGAAGCCGATCAGCGTCGCGCCCAGCGCCAGGACGAGAGAGTTCTTGACCGCGTTCATCACCTCGGACGTCACCGGACGGCCCGTGGCGATAGAGGTGCCGAGGTCGCCCTGCACGACGCGGGCGATCCAGCGGCCATATTGCACGGGGAGCGGCTTGTCGAAGCCGTAGACCACGCGCATTTCCTGCTGCATCTCAGCGGAGGCGTCGACGGGGAGCACCGCGGTGAGCGGATCGCCTGGCGCAATGTGCACCAGCATGAAACAAACGAGGCTCACGCCCAGCGCTACCGGCAGGACGTAGAAGAAGCGTTTCAAAGTGTAGATCAGCATCGGAGCCCCTCGGGAGACGCGGCCGCCCTTTTGGAGCCGGGACACCCTGCGTCATGGCCGTGGATGCCCGGCACGAAGCCGGGCATCGAGAGAGGAGAGCCGGTCAGGCGACGACTGGTCACTTCATCGAGATCGACGAGAAGTTCTGGAACCAGTTCTGCGCTTGCACGAAGCCGGTCACCTTGGGGCTCATCGCCCGCGGGTTGACGTCGTGCGTGATCATCAGGAAAAGCGCTTCGTCGACGTACTTCTCGTGGATCTTCTGCAGGATCGCGGTCTGCTCGCGGGGATCGAACGTGGTGCGGACCTGGTCGAACAGCTTGTCCATCTCGGGGTCGCAATACGCGCCCCAGTTGGTGCCGGCCGGCGGCGCGAGGTTGCACTGCAGGTGGCGGATGAAGCCGGTGAAGGGGTCCTGAATGAAGTAGGAGTAGTTCATCGCGGTCCCGCCGCGCGAGCTCTCATGCTTGGCGCCGGCGCGCCAGATGTTGATGAGCGTGTTCCACTCCACCACCTCGAACTCGACCTGGATGCCGACTTCGGCGAGGTTCTGCTGCACGAATTCGTTCATGGGCAGCGGCTGCATCTGGCCGGAGCCGGAGGCGGAGATCAGGATCTTCGTCTTGAGCGGCTTGTCGGGACCATACCCGGCCTCGGCCAGCAGCTTCTTTGCCTCCGCGACATCATGCTTCAGCTTGAACTTGGGGTTGCCGAACCACTGGTGGCCGGGCGGGAAGAAGCCCTCGGCGGGGATCATCATGCCGCTGAGCAGCTCCCTGAGGCCCTCGCGATCCACCGCAAGGTTCGCCGCCTTGCGCACGCGCACGTCGTTCCAGGGCGAGCCGTCGGCGCGCGAGAGATGCCAGGTCCAGTTGTGCGGGTAGGAGTTGGTGACGATGCTGAAGCCGGCTCCCTTGAGCGAGGCGACGGCGTCCGGCGGCGGGGCCTCGATCCAGTCGACCTGGCCGGAGCGCAGCGCGGCGACGCGGGCGTTGGCCTCGGGCAGCGGCACGAGCACGAGCTTCTCGAGCTTGGGGATCCGGGTCTTGTCCCAATAGGCCGCGTTCGGCACGAGCTCGACGCGCTCGCGGGGGACGAAGTTGACGATCTTCCACGGGCCGGTGCCCGAGGGTGACTTGGCCACCGCATCCCAGCTCTTGCCCTGCTTCTCCCAGTTGGCGGGCGAGGACATCATGATCCAGGCCAGCTGGTAGGGCAGCGTCGCGTCGGGGGTCTTGGTGACGATCTCGACGGTCAGCGGATCGACGGCCTTGTAGCTGGCCACGGCGGGGATGCGCGAGCGGCCTTGCGCCGACTGGCGGGGATCGAACTGCGGCGATTCCTTCACCAGCAGCTTGTCGAGGTTCCAGACCACGGCGTCGGCCGTGAAGGCGCTGCCGTCATGGAAGGTGACGCCATCGCGCAGCTTGAACGTCCATTTCGTTCGGTCGTTGACGTCGACCATCCAGGAGGTCGCCAAGCCTGGCACGAGGTCGGAGGGCTTGGTGGCGCTGGTGAGGTCCCAGTTGACCAGGGCGTCATAGGCGGTGAAGCCGAGGAAGCGCTGCCCCTCGCCGCCATTGTCCGTCTGCCCGGTGGTGAGGGGGATGTCCGACGCCGTCATCCCGATGCGCAACGTGCCCTGGGCGAGAACAGGCCCGGACAACCCGGCGGCCAGGCTCAAGGCGGCCCAGGCGAAAATGGTCTTTGTCTTCATGAGACTGAGCTCCAACTCAACGATGGAGCGGATTTCGCAAGAACCGGGCCAGCCGGGACGCGCCTGATCTGCGCCAGGGCACGTCTCTTCTGCCTGTTTTAGCAGCAGTTCGAACGGAGCCGATGCAAGAGCCATGCGCCGGCTCAGCCGTTCAGCATGGTCCCGGCGATATGCCCGAGCCACACCGACAGGAGGCACAGGACCACGGACAGGAGCACGTTCGCTCCGGCCTCCATCGCATGTCCGGTTTCCAGCAGCGCCAGCGTCTGCAGGCTGAAGCTGGAGAAGGTCGTGAAGCCCCCGCAGAGGCCCACCATGATGAAGAGCCGGGCGTCCAGTTCCATCCCGAGCCGGCCGGTCGGACCGGTCACCGCATTGACGAGCCCTATCACGAAGGAGCCGAGCACGTTGACGAGGATCGTCCCCCACGGGAACTGCCCTGTCGTGTGGCTCGCGACGAGGCCGGAGAGCCAATGGCGCGAGACGCCCCCGAGCGCGCTTCCGATCGCCACCAGCAGATAGGCCTGCATCGCACCTGCTCTCCACGCCGCGCTCTCCGCGCCCGGAAGGCCGGAATCGCAGGCGGCCGCCAAGGCCACGGCGCAGTTGTAGCGTCGCTCGCGGTCAGGACGAAAGGGTTGGATGAGCCAGGCTCGATTCAGTGGTCCGGCTTCGTGTGCCCCACGCGCGCCGCCATCTCCGCGAAACTCATCTGGGATCCGGCTGCCGCCGCCTCCGCGGCGATGCGCAGGAAGCGGATGGGGAAGCAGATCGCATCCACATTGGCGCCGGAGAGCTCCCTCGGCCGCAGCGGATCGGTGCTGGCGTTCGCCTCAGCCCGGTTGAGAGCATGTTGAACCTCTTCCGGGGTGATGACGTCCTTCCGGATCAGCGTTTCGACCAGGGAGGACATCGCCAGCAGGAGTCCCTCGAGCTGGAGGTTCGCCGTATTCATGGTTCGCCACCTCTGTCACCGCACGGAATGGTGTGCGGCAACGTGGCTTTTGCGGGATCGTTCCAGGCCGAAGGGGCAGCGGCGCTCAGCGCCTGACGATGTTGTGCTCCGGCCCGAACGGGAAGCCCGTGATGTTCTCCGCGCCAATCTCGGTCATCACCAGGATGTCGTGCTCGCGATAACCGCCAGCGCCCGGCTGGCCCTCGGGGATCGAGAGCATCGGCTCCATCGACACCACCATCCCGGGCTGCAGCACGGTATCGATGTCCTCCCGCAGCTCGACCCCCGCCTCGCGGCCGTAGTAGTGGCTGAGAACGCCGAAAGAGTGCCCATACCCGAACGAGCGGTACCCGAGCAGGCCAAGGCTCTTGTAAATCTCGTTCAACTCCTTGGCGACGTCGCCGCAGCGCGCGCCCGGGCGCAGCAACTCCAATCCACGCCGGTGCACGTCGCAATTGATCTGCCAGATGCGAAGATGCGCGTCGCTGGCATGGTCGAGGAAGAGCGTGCGCTCCAGCGCGGTGTAGTAGCCGGCGATCATCGGGAAGCAGTTCAGGGACAGGATATCGCCCTTCTGCACCTTGCGTGAGGTGACCGGATTGTGCGCGCCGTCCGTATTGATGCCGGACTGGAACCACACCCACGTGTCCATCAGCTCCGCATGCGGGAACACGTCGGCGATGCGGCGCACCATGGCCTGCGTGCCGGCCAGCGCCACCTCGTGCTCCGGCACGCCTTCGGCGATGGCGGCGCGCACCGCCTCGCCGCCGAGATCGGCCGTCCGCGCGCCTTCCTTGATGATCGCGATCTCCTCGGGCGACTTCACCGTGCGCATCCACATCGTGGCCTGCCCGATGTCCACGAAGTCCACCCCCGGGAATGCGTCCCGTAGCTGGCGATGGAAGTCGAGGTTGACGTGGTCGAACTCGATCCCGACCCTTTTCACGCCCGGCATTTCGAGTTGGAGCGCGTGCCAGTAGTTGTCCCGCCGCCAGTCCGTGTAGGTGATGTTGTCGCCGAAGGTGCGGCGCCACGGCTGCCCCGCGTCGATGCCGGCGCTCACAGAAGCCGCCCGCGTCGGCGTGACGACGAAAGCGTATTTGCGTCCGAAAGAGCAGTACAGGAAGTCCGAGTAGTAGTTGATGTTGTGATACGAGGTCAGCAGCGCGGCATCGAGCTTCTGCTCCTGCAGGATTTTGCGAAGCCCGTCCTGCCGCCGCGTCATCTCCGCCGCGCTGAACGTCGGCACGGCCTTCTCGCCATTGTGCATCGCCTGCAGGCGCAGCAATTCGTTGCGGCCGAGGTCGGCGAGTCCGGGCACTTGCACCATCGTGTTGATCCTTCGCGCAGAACGAGAGTGGTTCAGAGGGGCGCGCGCTCTACGCCCGCCCAGGCCTGAGCCGATTGGAAAACTTCGCGTGAAGAAGGCCCGGTTTCCCGGCCGGAATGAAATTTATTGTCCTGATGGATTCATTTCAGCGCCCTATCGCGCGGCGAACCAGGGCAGGCACCGACTTCGCAAAAAACTGCGCTGCGCTGCCTCAGCAAATCTCCCGATGCGCAGGACCTTGGCTCCGCGTAGCATCTCCAAATTACATTCCAGGATTGTATTTTCCCCAGTTTTTCAACTTCGTGGTCTGCGGCGAGTGGATGCGGGAACGACGATGAGCGGACGAGCGGCGGCCAGCGCAGAAGTCGAGTTCTTTTGCCCAGCCGACGCGCTGAACGAACTGCGCAAGCGCACGAGCCGCGTGGCCCGGATCACGCCGCGTGGGGATCGGTTTCACCTGCGTTATCGGAGCGTCGATCTTGGCGGCGTGCACCTTTCACGCACCTGGGAACGCGAGTCCCTGTTCGAGATCGAGGGCGAAACCGTTCCGGTCGTCTTCTTCCCGCTGCAGGGCTCGACGCGCGTCACCGAGGGAGACGATGCGACGGAAAGGGCCGTTCACACCGGAGGCTGCTTCACGGTGGCGAGGCGGGCGGTCTTCGAGCCCCAGCCCGGCTACAGCGAACTGGTGGTCGTGCTCGATCCCGCGCTGCTGCGCCGCTGTCTCGACAGCCTCGGTGTGCGCGAGCCTCTCGACGATCTCCTCGCGCGCGCCGCCATGCGCACGGATCTGCCTGGATTGAACCGGTTGCGCGCCGTGGCGCTGGACGCCTTCGGCATCGCCTGCGAATCGCAGCCCTCGCGCTTCGCCGAACTCTATCGCCCCGTGGTCGTGGAAAGCATTGCTTTGCACGCGGCCTGCATCCTGGCCGAGACGAGCGCGAAGCATGACGCCGGCACGGCGAACCAACCGGACGCACCGCGGCACCGCGCCCTGGTCAGGGCCACGGATTACATCCTTGCGCGGCTGACGGATCCTCTCGCCGCGGAGGACATCGCCAACGAGTCCGGCGTGAGCATTAGGCGGCTGCAGGTCCTGTTCAAGGAGGCGCATGGCTGCGCGCCCCGCGACTTCATCCTGGCCCGCCGCCTCGACCGGGCGCGGGATCTCCTGACGCGGCGGCTCGTCGCGACCGTCACCGACGCGGCGCTGTGCAGCGGCCTGAACCATCTCGGGCGCTTCTCCAGCGCCTACTCCTCCCGCTTCGGCGAAACGCCATCCCAAACGCTGCGTGGCTCGGGCTGAAGCCGGCATTCCCGCTCAGCGCAGCCGCTCGATCGTCCAGCCGAGCTTCATGATTTCCGCTTCCGCCATCGGCGTCACGGTCCCGGTTAGCGCCAGTACGGGGGCCCCGCCGCCCGCCCCGCCGATGCCCTGCACCCTGTTGAACAAGGTCGCGACACGCTCCGTCCAGGCGAGTTCGTCCAGCGGGAACAAGGCGATCAGCCTGCCGTCCGAGAGGCGGTTCAGCGGGAACCCACCAACGCCCACGAAGGGGCCGATCCCGAGCGACTTCGCGTTGGACGCCAGGAGGATCGCCCGGCGGCGCTGGAAGTACGCCTCCTCGCGCGTCGACGCCTCGGCGGCCCGGGCGAGGAACAGCCCGGAATTGGCGGACTTCAGCTTGGCGAGAGCCTCTGACATCAGCAGCAGGTCCGTCGGCGTGTAGACCCGGTTGTCCACGAAACGGGCGATCGTGGCCCCCGGCACCTTGAGGCGCGCCAGCGTGCCCCTCACCTTGTCCACGATCTGCGAGGAGGTTTTCTCCGCAAGCGTGGAGCGGATCGTATCGGCGGTGGAGGCGGAGCTCACCACCACTCCGGCCCCGCCGGGAATCGCCATCATCAAGCCCTTCATCGACAGGCCCCCGAAGGCGGAGGCGGTGGCGATGTCCTGCAGCTTGGCGGAAAGCGGCGGGAAATCGGTGTAGGGGTCGACGCCGAGCTGGACCGCGAGCTGGCGTCTCGCCGAATCGACGCCGAGCACGCTGCCCGCGACGCTGTCGCGATTGGCGCTCTCGTTCGACATGGCCGAGCCGACCCGGTCGAACATGTTGGCGAGGCCGGAGGCCGAGCGCTTCAGCGTCGCTCCGGGTGCGGTGATCAGATCCGAACCGAATTTCAGCGGCGCAGCCGCCGCCTGCCCCAGCGACTTCACGAACACGTCGGATTCTGACATGGCCTGCAGCTTGCGCAGCGCCGCCATCTCGCGAATCCGCTCGCGCATCAGGCCCTCGCCGGCGATGTCGTAGGTCCCGAAGGCGGTCCTCATCTGGAACAGCCGCAGCAGGCCGTCGCTGCCGACCTCCGACTCCACCGTGTAGTTCGGACCGCGCGCCTGCGCGCCCAGCACCGACTCGGCGGACACCACCGGAGGATCTTCGAAGGCCATGGCGGGGCCTGCAGCGAGCAGGATTGGCAGGAGCAACCGGAGCACGTGACGCATTGCAACCCTCCCGAGAAAGCGTGAGCTGGACACGCATGATCTCAGTCGGACAGCTCACGACATTTGTCCAGCCTGTGAAGGGTGGGGATGACGCGTCACCCACAGCCGCGCTGCGCGATCCGCCCGGTGGGTGCGTGGTAGACAGGTGCATGGCAGACCGCGCCGATTCGGCGACAGATTCTGACACCCCGCTCCCGCAGCCTGCAGTTGCGAGACACCCGGAGCCGAGATCCCGGACGGACCAGACCACTCATGCGCTTCAGCTTTCTGCACGCCGCGGATCTTCACCTCGGCAGCCCCCTCAGCGGCCTCGCGACCAAGGACGAGGACATCGCCCGGCGCTTCGCGGCGGCGAGCCGGGAGGCGTTCACGGCGCTGGTGACCCAGGCGGTCGAGGCGGGCGTGGCCTTCGTGCTGATTGCAGGCGACATCTACGACGGGGACTGGAAGGACACCTCCATCGGGCTCTTCTTCAACCGCGAGGTCGCCCGGCTCGACCGCGCCGGCATCCCGGTCTTCCTGATCCGCGGCAACCACGACGCGGAGAGCGAGATCACCAAGGCGGTCAGCCTTCCCGCCAGCGTGTGGGAGTTCCCCACCCGGAAAGCCGACACGGCCCGCCTGGAGGAATGGAAAGTCGCCATCCACGGCCGTAGCTTCGCCGACCGGGTCGTCAGCGAGAACATCGCCCTCGCCTACCCCGCGCCGGTTCCGGGTTGGCTCAACATCGGAATGTTGCACACCTCCTGCGAGAGCCCGGGCGCGCACGCCGTCTATGCGCCCTGCTCCATCCAGGATCTCGTTTCCCGCGGCTACGACTACTGGGCCCTCGGCCACGTCCACGAGCGATCGGTGCTCCACGAGGACCCATGGGTCGTCTACCCAGGCAACCTGCAGGGCCGCAGCGTCCGTGAATGCGGACCAAAAGGAGCAGTCCTCGTCGATGTCGCCGACGGACGGATCGAGGGCGTCCGCCCCCTGGTGCTCGATCGGGCGCGTTGGCTGAACCTCGCCGTTCTCGTCGAGGGCGCGCGGGATGAAGCCGGCGTGCTGCAGGCGGTGAGCGACGCCGCCCGGCTCGCGCTTGAGGACACCGGCGACCGGCTCAGCGCGGTCCGCGTGACCTTGACCGGCGACACGCCGCTGCACGCGGCGCTGAAATCCTCGTCCGGCTACCTGCGTGACGAGATCCAGGCGCATCTGCACCGCCTGCACGAGGACGCCTGGCTCGAAACCCTGCGCATCGCCACGGGCGAGCCGCCGACGAGAGGCCCCGTGTCAGACGCGGAAACCCGCGTCGACGCCGCGTCGTTGCTCGCCGGCATGGAGCACGACACGGAGATACGCGCCAGGGCGGAAGCGCTTCTCGCGCTTGTGGCCGGCAAGATCCCGGGCGGCGTGGACAGCGCCGGGCTTCCCGACGTCGACACACTCCTGGCCGACGCCCGCGCCGCCGCGATCGGCCGGGCCATGCTGGCGGAGGGACGCTGAGCGATGCGCCTCCTCACCCTCGATCTCGAGCGCTACGGCCACTTCAGCGACAAGCGCCTGGTCTTCCGGCCGGACGCCTGCCTGCACATCGTCCACGGCCCCAACGAGGCGGGAAAAAGCTGCTCGCTCGCCGCAGTGACAGACCTCCTATTCGGCATCGAGCGCAGCACCCGCTACGACTGGCTGCACCCCGCCAAGGAGCTGCGGATCGCCGCCACGCTCCGGAGCCGGGACGGGGCGGAGCTGCGATTCCGCCGGCGCAAGAACAAGCCGGCCCTGACGGACCTCTCGGACGCCCCACTCCCGGACGAGGCGCTGCTTCCGGTCATCGGCGGGCTCTCCCGCGAGGTGTTCCGGCGCGCCTTCGGGCTGGATGCGGAAGCCCTGCGCAAAAGTGCGGACGACCTGAAGGAGTCCGGCGGCGAGCTCGGCGCCGCGCTTTTTTCGGCCGCCTCGGGCCTGCGTGGCGTCGGCGAGGTCAAGGCCGCGCTGGAACGCGAGGCGGATGCAATCTTCGCCGAGCGCAAGTCCAAGGACCGGACCTTCTACCAGGCGCTCGCCCGGCACGAGGCGGCCCGCAAGGCCCTGCGTGACAGCGAGACCCGCGCCGGGGACCTCAAGGCCCTGCGGGAGCAGAGCGCCGCTCATGAGCGCAGGCGCCAGGAGATCCGCGAGCGCCGCGCCGAGATCGCCAGCGAACGGGCCGGGCTCGCCCGGCTCAAGCGGACCACGCCGGTGATCCGCGGCATCGACGACGAAGAAACCATGCTCCGCACGCTCGGCGATTTGCCGGCGTCCCCGCACGGGCTTGGGGCAAAACTGCTCGCGGCCATCGCGCAGGCGTCCTCCGCCGAGCAGGCCCTTCGCGAGGCCGACGCCCGGCGCGACCGGTACACCGCCGACATGGAGGCCATGCCCATCGACGACGTCCTCATCGACGCCGCCGAGGACGTCGCGCGCCTGACGGCGGAGTCTGGGGCTTACCGCAAGGCGCGAGCCGATCTGCCCGGAGTCGACCGGGAACTGGAAGCGGCCGCAAGGGAGTTGGCCAACCTCGCCGCTCGCCTCGGCCTTCCCGCTGCAGACCTTCTCGCCCGACAGCCGGACGACGCCAGCCGGGCGCTCGTCTCCGAACTCTTGAGCCGCGGGCGGGCTCTCGAACTGAAGGCCGAGGCGGCGATCGCCGACCGCGAGGCTCAGCGCGGCGCGCTCGCCCGCAAGAAGCAGGAGCGTGGCCAGCGCAACCCGCTGCGCGATCCACGCCCCGTGCGTGAACGCCGCGCGGCGCTGGCCGGCCTCGTCCGGCTCGCCACACAGATGGCTGAGATCGCCCCCGCGATCGACAACGATGCGACGACCCTGGAGCGCGACGGCTTGCGGCTCGATCCGCCCGTGCGCGATCTCGCCCGGCTGGAGCAGGCCGGCCTCCCGGGCCGCGACGCCATCGAGGCGGCTGCGTCCGGCCTCGCGGCGGTCGACACGGCGATGCGGAACGCCCAGCAGGCGCTCGACATAGCCCAGGCCGAATGCGACACCCTTCAAGCGGTGCTGGACGAACTCGCCGCGGGGGGCGTCGTTCCGACCCCGGAGCTCATCGCGGCGGTGCGCGCAGAGCGCGACGCGCACTGGGCGTCGCTCACGCCCGCGCTGTTCCGGGACAGGACCGCCTTGTCCGGCGGGGCCCTGCAGAGCGCGGTGGCGGGCTTCGAGCGCGCCAAGCAGGAAGCCGACCGGCTCGCGGACGCCGCTGCCCATGACGCGCAACGCGTCGCGGCCCATGCCGACGCCACGCGCAGGCTGGGCCGCGCCTCGGCCGCGTCCAGCGCCTCCCGCGGGTTGCTCGACGAACTCGCGGCCCGGCGGGACAAGGCGCTCGCGGACTGGCGAGGCCGGTGGTCGGGCACAGGAATCGAGCCGGCTTCGCCTCACGCGATGACCGCCTGGCGGCTGCGTGTGGAGGCGATGCTGGAGCGGCTGGCCAAGCTGGACGAAAGGCGCGCCGATCTCGCCCGTCTGCACGATCGATTGGAGAACGCCCAGGTCTCCTTTGACGCGCTGGTCGCCGACCTCGGGCTGGCCCCCTCGCCGGGGCTGCCCATCCCTGCCCTTGCCGAACGCATCGACGCCGAGATCGACCGGCTTGCACGGGATTGGGACGAGGCGCGGGACTTCGACACCCTCCTCGCCGATCTGGAATCCCGCGTGGCTGCGTCCGAAGCCGCCGAGGCGGAAGCTGCGAATGCGCTCGGCGCGTGGCGCACCGCCTTCCGGGCGGCCCTGCCCCGCCTCGGCCTGCCCGCGGAGGCGACGCCCGCCGAAGCCGAGGCCGTGCTCGCCGCCTGGAAAGAAGTCCCGGACAAGGTCGCGCGGCACGATGCGCTGGTGCGCCGCATCGCTGGCATGAAGCGCGATTCCAGACTGTTCGAGGAGGCCGTGGCCGCGCTCGTCGGGGCAGTCGCGCCCGACCTCGCCGGCCAGGAGGCCGAGGCCGCGCTGCGGACCGTGATCCAGCGGCTCACTGCGGCGCGCGAGGCCAAGGCCCGCCGGGGCGAGGCCCAGGCCCGCCTCACCGAGGCCGCCGAAGCGGCGGACGCCGCCAGCGCTGTCGCGACGCGAGCCGCAGAACAGGTCGAAATCCTCGCCGCCGCGGCCGGCGCGCAGCGCGACGGGGAACTGGAAGCCCTGGCCGCCCGGTTGGCCGATCGAGACAGCCTGGTCGACGCGCTACGCGCCAGGCGCGAAGAACTCGCGAGGACGGCCGACGGCATCGACGAGGAAACCCTGCGCGCGGCGCTGGCGGACTGGGATCCGGACGCGGCAGCCTCCCGGCTGGCTGCCCTGGAGGACGAGGACCGCGAACTCGACCATGCCGGTGACGACGCCTCGGCCCTGATCAAGGGAGCGAAGGACACCCTCGTGGCGCTGGAGACCGCCGTGGGCGCGGAGATCGCGCTGCAGCAACGGCGCAACGCGGAGGCCGAGATGCTGGAGGCCGCGCGCGAATGGGCGGTCCTGAGTCTCGGCGCAGCGATGCTGGGGGCCGCCGTCGCACGCCGGCGGCTCGGCCGGCAGGAGCCGGTGATGGCCCGCGCCGGCGCGCTTTTCGCACTGCTCACCGGGAGATCGTTCCAGGGGCTGGGCCAGTCCTACGACGACGACGATGTTCCCCGGCTCATCGGCCATCGCGCCGACGGTGCGGAATGCGCTGTGCCCGCCATGAGCGAGGGCACGCGCGACCAGCTCTACCTCGCCTTGCGGCTGGCCTATGTCGAGGACTACGCCTGCCGGTCCGAACCGCCGCCCTTCATCGGCGACGACCTTTTCTCGACCTTCGACGACGCCCGCACGGCCAACGGCCTGCGGGCGCTGGCCGCCATCGGCGACACCGTGCAACCCATCCTGTTCACCCACCATGGCTTCGTCGTCGAGGCGGCGCGCCACGAACTGGGCGACCGGGTGGACGTCATCGAACTCGGGTGAGACCGTGCGCCCTCAGGCGCTGTTGCTCTCGTTCATCGCCAGCCTCGACGCCGCCACCTCCTCGATCCCCGCCCGAAGGCCGGGGTAGCGCGCGAGGAAGAGCAGGAAGTCCCGCCGCGTGAGCATCAGCAGCTCGCAGAAGTCGAGGGCCGTGACGTCAGCGCTGCGCCGTGCGCCGCTGAGCAGCGCCATCTCCCCGAAGAAGTCTCCTGGTCCAAGCTCGATCTCCATGCCGGACATGGTGACCTGGACGCGCCCCGCGGACACAAAGTAAGCCGCGTCCGGCCGGTCACCCTTGCGGATCAGCTTCTTTCCGGGATCGGCCGAACTCGGCCGGAAAAGGAGGAGCAGGTCCTCCCGCGCTTCCTCGCCGAGATCCGCGAAGACGGGAAAGCGGTCGATGAGGTTCTGGATCTTCAGGCTGCGCTCCGCCTCGCGCGCCTCCGTCCTTTTCTGGACCGCATCAAGCCGCTCCTGCAGCCGGGAGAGTTGCGCCTGCCCCACCCCGCGCAAAGCGGGAATGGCCCTGATCCGGGGCATGACCAGATCCAGCAAGGCGAACAGGATCGGGCTCAGCGTGATGGAGAGAATGGCCCCGGCAAGGATGACGTTGCGGCCCTCCTCCGGCAGAATCCCCATCATGATGCCGAGACCGGCGAGGATGAAGGAGAACTCGCCGATCTGAGCCAGCGACACGCCCACCCCGAGCGCGGTCGCCACGGGAAAGCCGAGCGCCATCACCAGGAAGACGGCGATGAGCGTCTTCCCGATCACGATCAGCGCGAGGACCGTCAGCACCGCCATCGGCCGCTCGACGATGACCATCGGGTCGAACAGCATTCCTACCGAGACGAAGAACAGCACGGCGAAGGCGTCCTGCATCGGCATGGACTGCGCCGCCGCGCGATGGCTGAAGTCCGACTCGCTCAACACCACGCCCGCGAAAAACGCGCCGAGCGCGAAGGACACTCCGAAGATCTGCGCCGAACCGTAGGCGATGCCGAGCGCGAGCGCGAGCACGGAGAGCGTAAACAGCTCACGCGAGCCGGTGCGAGCCACCTGCGTCAGCACCCAGGGCACGACGCGCGGCCCCAGGATCATCGCGAGCGCCACGAACGCAGCGACCTTGCCCAGCGTGACCGCGATCGAAAGGACCAGCCCGCCGGACGGAGCCGGCCCGTGCCCGACCGCATGGCCGCCCAGCATCTCCGCGAAGGCCGGGAGCAGCACCAGCGCCAGGACCATCGCCATGTCCTCGACGATGAGCCAGCCTACGGCGATGCGCCCGACGCTGGTCGTCAGCGCGTTTCGCTCCTCCAGCGCTTTCAGCAGCACCACCGTGCTCGCGACCGAGAGGCTGAGCCCGAAGATGACGCCTGCGCCGAGGCTCCATCCCCAGTGCATCGCGAGCCAGGCCCCCAGCGCCGTCGCGATGGCGATCTGAGCCAGCGCGCCAGGCACGGCGACGGCGCGCACGGCCATCAGATCGGCTGGCGAGAAGTGCAGCCCCACGCCGAACATCAGCAGGATGACTCCGACCTCGGCGAGTTGGCCGGCCATGCCGGAATCCGCCACGAGGCCAGGCGTGAACGGCCCCGCCAGGATTCCGGCCACGAGATAGCCCACCAGCGGCGGCAGGCGGAGCCGGTGCGCCAGGAACCCGAAGCAGAAGGCCAGGACGAAGCAGACCGCGATTGTCGCAATCAGCGTGACGCTGTGGTCCATCCCTGCTCTCCTGAAGTCCTCGACGAGGCGCGGGATGCAAGTGACACGCCGCCCGATGCAGCTTCTGATTGAGGGTTCGCGCAGCGCCGCGCAACCCTAAAGCGCGGGATCAGCGAGGGCGAAGGAAATCGGGCCGCCGTTGACGCCGGGCGAACACACCGCGTCGCGCGATGCCCTGGGGCAGCCTCATACCGCGACGATGGCCTTGATCACCCCGGCATCCGGCCGCGACCAGCCGGGGATCAGGGCGGGTGCGTCGCCGAGCGAGCCCGAATGGCTGGCGAGCGCCGCCATGGGGACCTTGCCGCTGCGCATGGCGTCCAGGACGGTCACGAAGTCCTCGCGCGTGGCGTTGCGGCTGCCGAGCAGCGTCGTCTCACGCTTGTGGAACTCGGGATCGTTGAAGGAAATGTCCGCACGCACGATGGACAGCAGCACGTAGCTGCCGCCGTGGCCGACGAGCCCGAATCCCTCCTGCATCGCGGCGGGACTGCCGGTCGCGTCGATCACCACGTCGAAGAACTCACCGTCAGTCGCGTCGGAGAGACGCTCCTTCAAGTCCGCCGAGGCCTCGAAAACCCGGTCGACGCCGAGATGCGTCTCGCTGAAGGCCAGCCGGCTCGCGACCCTGTCGATGACGCTGACCTCCGCGCCGCGCGCCTTGCAGAAGATCGCCGCCGAGATGCCGATCGGCCCGGCCCCGACCACCGCCACACGGCTTCCGGCCCCGGCTCCCGAGCGGCGAACGCCATGCGCGCCGATGGCGAGGAACTCCACCATGGACGCCTGGCTCGCGGTCAGCCCATCGGCGGGAACGACGTTGCGCTCTGGCACGGCGATGAACTCGCACGCCCCGCCTTCGCGATGCACGCCGAGCACCTCGAGCTTCCGGCAGCAATTCGTCTTGCCCATCCGGCAGGCCCTGCATTCGCCGCAGGAGAGATAGGGCTCGATGGCCACGACCTGCCCTGCCCGTAGCGCGCTGCCGCGCGGCGCCTCCACGACTTCTCCGCCGAGCTCGTGGCCGATCACTCGGGGGTAACTGAGGTAGGGCTGGTTGCCGTGGAAGATGTGGTAGTCCGTGCCGCAGATCCCGACGTTGCGGATCCTCACTAGGACCTCGCCCTCGCCGACCTTGGGTTCAGCGACGTCGATTAGTCGGAGCGTCCCCGGCTCCACGCAGCACAGCGCCTTCATGCCTCAGTCCTTCCGCTGGTTTGCGGTCTTGCGATTGCGGTCTTGCCGGGCCGCGGCCCAGTCATTCCGAGAGATAGGGCCGATATTGGTCGGGCAATTGCTCGAGCATGTGGAAGACGACGTCGAGGTGATAGCTGAGCCGCTCGACAGCGAGCCCGGCGTCACCCTGATCGAGGGCGTCGATCACCGCAAGGTGCTCCTCCATGACCACGGGGAGCCGCTCGGGCTTGCCGAAGAGCCGCACGAACCGCCCCAGCCGGGCCTTGGCGGCCAGAACCGTGTTCCAAACGCCCTCGCGCCCGGCGAAGCCGAAGAAGGCCTGGTGGAAGCGCTCATCCTCGACGAAGACATGGTCGATGTCGCCCGCGGCCAGCGCCTGCGCGTGGGAGGCCACGATGGCGCGGGCTTCCCGGCTCATGTCCGGCGTCCAGCGCGCGGCGGCCTCGGCGAGGACGGCGAGTTCGAGGTGCTTGCGCACGAAGTGGCAATCGCGGACCTCATTGAACCGGATCGGCGCGACAAAGCTGCCCTGCTGGGGATAGACGTCGATCAGGCCCTCCTCGGCCAGCCGGACGATGGCCGATCGAACGGGCGTGCGGGAGACGCCGAAGTGGCGGCACATCCGGTTCTCGCTGATCGAGGCGCCCGGCGGCAGGCTCACCGTCACGATCGCGGACTTCAGGGCATCGTAGACCTGGTCCGCCACCGGCCTTCTCCGGTCGACGGCGATGTCGATGGGAAGGGGGCTTTCGGGCTCCGTCTCGATGGTGGCGGCGAGTGCGGCCATGGGCTGCCTTCGGGGCTGAACTGCGCAGAAGCCGGTTGCGCCGGGAAACCTTGGATACTAGGGTCCAACCACTCCGCGCAAGCAAGAATGCAAGATGCATCGGCGGCGCGGATTCGGATGCTCCAGGAGAGGAAACCCCATGACATCGCTTCGCACGCTGGTCGCCGGAGTGGCCGCGGCCGTTCTGGTCACCGGGTCGGCCTATGCCGCCGGCACCAAGATCGCCCTCGTTCCCGGCGGTCCCCACCCCTATTTCGCCGCCTGGGAGAAGGCCGGCCAGGACGCCATGCGTGATTTCAAGCTCGGCGCGGCTGACTACAAGGTTCCGCAGAAATGGGAGCTGAGCCAGCAGAACGAGTTGCTCGAGAGCCTCGTCACCCAGGGCTACAACGCCTTCCTGATCTTCCCCGGCGATCCCGTCGGATCCGTCTCGACCGCGGGCGAACTCGCTGGAACCGGCGCTCCCGTGATCGCTCTGGCCGGCTGCCTGAAGGACCCCAACAAGGCCGCCTTCTGCTTCGGCACGGACACCGGCAACTCCGCCTATCTCGGCACCAAGGAGCTGATCAAGGCGATGGGCTCGGGCAAGAAGCGCATCGCGCATTTCACCGGCTTCCTCGTCGACCCCAACACGCAGCTGCGCATCGACGCCGTGGCCAGGGCGGCCAAGGAGGGCGGCGCGGAGGTCGTGCAGGTCATCGCCGACATCGACGCGCCCGAGCCTGCGGAAGAGAAGATCAACGCCTACCTCGCCGCCCATGCGAACGAGGTCGACGGCATCGTCACCACCGCCTGGGTGCCTGCCGTCGTGGCGTCCAACTCCCTGCGCAAGATCGGCGACAAGCGCATCAAGATGGTCGGCATCGACCATGACCAGGTGGTGCTCAAGGCCATCAAGGACGGCTTCGTCGACGGCACGATGCTGCAGAACCCGTATGGCCAAGGCTATATCGGCTCGTTCGCGGCAGACAAGCTCAAGAACGGCTGCACGGTGAAGGCCGATGCGCCCTTCAAGTCCAACGCGCTGACCAACAAGTTCATCGACTCCGGCACCGTCTTCGTCAACGCGGGCCAGGTCGACAACTACGTGTCCGCCATGGAAAGCATCACCAAGGATCTGATGGGCTCCTTCGAGAAGACCTACCTCACCTGCAAGTGAACCCAGCCTGTCATTGAACTCTGCCGGCCCGTTCCCGTGAACGGGCCGGTCACGACGTCGAGACGCCCTGGACGAGCCCACTCGCCAGGGCGTCGCTTCCCGTAGCTGCAGGGGCGCCGATGGCATCCGACAATGTTTCCATGGCCGCCCCGCCCTCGGCGGAGGTCCCCCCGGCTGGGCGCACGTCTCCGATGAAGTTCTATTTCACCAACGAGTTCGGTCTGTTCGTCCTCATCGTCCTCTTCGCGGTGCTGTTTGGGACGCTGACCGAGGGTTTCCTGTCCACCTTCAACCAGTTCACGCTCGGCCGCGTCGCGGCGATCAACGTGATGATCAGCTTCTCGATGATGGTGGTCATCGTCACCGGCGGGCTGAATCTCGCGGTCGGCGCCATCGGCGTCTGCGCGGCGATGTTCTGCGGCTGGCTGCTGGAGGGCGCGGGCCTGCCTTGGCCGCTCGCGATCGTGCTCGCGCTGGGGATGGGCGCCCTGCTGGGTTTCGTCAACGGCTTCGTGGTGGTCCGCACCGGGCTGCACAGCTTCATCATCACGCTCGCTAGCATGAGCATCTTCTTCGGCGTGATGATCTTCCTGACCCGCGCCCAGTCGTTCCGGGCGCTGCCACCCGTGTTCTCCGATTTCGGTCGCAGCCGCCTCTTCGGCGCAGTCTCGCCCCTGCTGATCGTGGCGGTCGTCGTGGCCATCGCGCTGGCCGCCTTCTACCGCACCACTGCGCTCGGCCGGGAGATGCTCGCCGCCGGCGCCAAGCCCGAGGCTGCCACGCTGTCCGGCGTGCGCGTCGACCGCATCTTCATCATCTGCCACATGCTCTCCGGCGGCCTTGCCGCGCTCACTGCGATGATGGTCGTCGCGCGCAACGGCGCGGCGATCCCTTCCATGGCGGGCCAGCTGGGCCAGGACTGGCTGTTGCCGGCCTTCCTCGGCCCAGTCCTGGGCGGCACGCTGCTGAGCGGCGGCCGCGTCTCCGTCATCGGCACCTTTCTCGGCGCGGTGCTCGTGACCATGCTCACCAACGGCCTGCTCCTGCTGCGGATCGGCGAGTTCTGGGTGCAGGCCTGCCTGGGGCTGCTGCTCCTCACAGCCGTGCTGCTGGACAAGGCCCGCCGCTCCTGGCTCGCCCACCGGAGGATCGCCTGATGGAGCGCATCGTCCGCACCGACTGGTTCGGCCCGCTCGTCATCGCGCTGGCCGCCATCGTGGTCATTTCGCTGTTCCAGCCGAGCTTCCTCTCACCCCTGAACATCCAGGTGCTGCTGCTCGCGATCTGCGTGAACATGCTCATCGCCTTCTCGCAGATGATCATCATCGCCATCGGCCAGATGAACCTCGCCGTCGGCGCGATCGGCGGCCTCGCCGCGATCAGTTTCGCCGGCATGATGGAGGTGTGGGGCCTGCCCGCCCCTCTCGCCGCGCTGGCCGCGGCGGGGATCGCCCTCGCCGCCGGGCTGGCCAATGGATGGATCATCGCCGCGACCGGGATCTCCGCCTTCGTCATCACACTGGCGAGCCTCTCGGTGTTCAAGGGGCTGAACCTCGCGATCACTAAGGCGCAGCCCTTCTATGGGGTGCCGGAGAGCGTGAAGGCGTTCGGCAACACGACCTTCCTCGGCCCCCTGCCCTGGTTCGTGATCCCCGCCGCCATCGTCTTCGCGCTCACCTGGTACCTGCTCAATCGCCTGCCGCTCGGCCGGCAGATCCTGGCCGTGGGCGGCAACTCCCACGCGGCCGAGCTCTCCGGCATCTCGCTCACGCGGACCGTGACGCTGGCGCACGCCATCTCCGGCCTGCTCGCCGGGCTGGCCGGCATCGCGCTGGTGGCGCGCCTTCAGCTGGGCCAGCCCACGATCGGCGACGACTGGCTGATCCTGTCCTTCGCCGCCCCTGTCCTCGGCGGAGCGGTTCTGTCCGGCGGCCATGTCAGCGCGGGCGGCACGCTTCTCGGCGTGGTGATCATCGCCATCATCACCCAGGCGCTGGTGCTGTTCCGGATCGATCCGTTCCTCGTGCAGGTGGTGCTGGGCGGGCTGATCCTCTGGGCCGTCGGCGTCAACCGCTGGCGCGAGGTCCGCCTGATGCGGACGTTGAAGAGGATCTGACGATGGCGCAGACCGTCTTCGAGGCCCGCGCCGTCAGCAAGTCCTTCCCCGGCGTGAAGGCGCTGGAGGGCGTCTCCCTCACCATGACGCAGGGCTCGATCCACGCCCTGCTCGGCGAGAACGGGGCGGGCAAGTCCACGCTGATCAAGATGATCACGGGCGTCCACCGGCCGGACGAGGGCGAGCTCATCCTGGACGGCCGCCCGGTGTCGCTCACCAGCCCCCGCCACGCCGCCGCCATCGGCATCGGCGTCGTGCACCAGGAGCGCAACCTCATCCCCCGCTTCTCGGTGGGCGAGAACATCATGCTGGAGGAGCTCGGCGGGCATCCGCTGCGCCCCATCGACTACGACCGGGTGAACGCCGAGGCGCGCAAGTGGCTGGGCGTGCTCGGGCTCGACATCGATCCCTCGATCCCGGTGTCGCAGCTCAGCGTCGCCAAGATGCAGCTCGTCGAGATCGCCAAGGCGCTGTCCCGCCGCTCTCGCATCCTGCTGCTCGACGAGCCTACGGCGTCCCTGACGCCGCACGAGACGGAGACGCTCTTCGCCCTGCTCCAGCGCCTGCGCGACGAAGGCACGAGCATGCTCTTCGTCTCCCACAAGCTGGAAGAGGTGCAGCAGATCTGCGACCGCGTCACGGTGCTGCGCGACGGCCGCAACGCCTGCGAGAGCCGCAGCATGGCGGGGCTGGGCCGGCAGGACCTCGTGCGCCTGATGATCGGCCGCAGCGAGCAGATCCCCGACTGGTCGGAGCGCGACCGCACGGGCGCCGCCCCGATGCTCGAACTCCGCAAAGTCGACACGCCTCTGGGCCACAAGGGCGTCGACCTCACCGTCCACAAGGGCGAGATCGTCGGGCTCTACGGGCTCGTCGGCGCGGGGCGGACGGAGCTCGCCAAGTCCGTCATCGGGCTCTTTCCCGCCACGGCGGGGCAGATCCTCGTCGACGGCAAGCCGGCCACGATCACGAATGTCGCCGACGCGATCCACCGCCACGGCATCGGCTATGTCAGCGAGGACCGCAAGGGCGAGGGCCTCATCCTGATGCACTCAGTGCTGGAAAACGCCGGCGTCGCTATCTGGCGCAGGCTCGCCCGCGGCCTCGGCTTCATCCTCGACCGCACCATCCGGCGCGCGGCGGACCCCTACATCCGCAAGCTCGAAGTGCGCACCCCCTCGCTCGACCAACTCGTCGGCAACCTCTCGGGCGGCAACCAGCAGAAGATCAGCGTCGCCAAGTGGCTGGCCGCAGGCGTGCGCATCCTCATCGTCGACGAGCCCTCGGTCGGCATCGACATCAAGACCAAGGCCTACCTGCACGAACTCCTGCGCGACCTCTCGGACGGCGGCACGGCCATCCTCCTCATCACCAGCGACATGCCGGAGATGATCACGGTCGCCGACCGCATCGTGGTGATGAACGACTACCGGATCGAAGGCGAAATCCGCAACACGCGGAACTACGACGCGATGAGCGAGGCCATCATGGCCCTGATCCATAGAGCCGAAGCAGCCTGACCACGCCGGCGCGCCAGGCGCGCCGCAGTCGCGGGACGGGATTCGGCGGACTTGTTGCCAACACCACCGATCCTGACGCACTCACCCCGTCTCCTGGGTCCCCTTCCCCTCCGCGGCTCAGCCGCTTCGGCCGGGATGACCAGCTTCATTCCACGTGGAAAACCTCTTCCATGGAGGCCCACCATTCACCTTCGTTGCGAGTGTCCAGCGGCTTCTGCATCGGCCCGCAGATGGCCCACCATTCCCGGGTCTTCGGGTCCTTGCCCAACAGCGCGGAGTCCGCGGCGAAGTCCGAGCCGTGGTACTCCCAGTAGGCGAACATCAGGTTCTCCGGCTCCTTCAAGAAGATGGAGTAGTTCCTGATGTTGCATTTGGCGATCATGGCCAGCACCTCTGGCCAGACCGCGGCGTGCAGCCGCTTGTATTCCACGATGTGCTCCGGCCTCAGACCGATCACGTGCCCCATGCGCTGCATCGGCAGCCCTCCCGTGTGCTGTTGTCGTTGTCGCGGTTTCAGCCGGCGTCCTGCGTCAGCCTGTACTCCCGCGTGAACTCGGGCACGCTGCGGGCCTTCACAGCGTCCCAATCCCACGAGATGCCGATGCCGGGCGCGCTGGGCGCGAGCGCCATGCCGTCCTTCACGCGCATGCCCTGGTAGGTCAGATCGTCGAGCTGAGGGATGTACTCGACGTACTTCCCGTTCTGCACGGCGCAGGCCAGGCTGACGTGCAATTCCATGAGAAAGTGCGGGCAGACGGGAATGTCGAAGGTCTCGGCCGCGTGCGCGACCTTGAGCCATGGAGTGATCCCGCCAATCCGCGCCACATCGACCTGCACGATCGAGCAGCCCCCGCGCGCCATGTACTCGCGGAACTGCCGGATGGAATAGACGGACTCGCCAATGGCGATCGGCGTTCCCGTCGAGCGCGCCAGCCTCACATGCCCCTCGATGTCGTCGGCCGGCATCGGCTCCTCGATCCAGGCGAGGTCGAGATCCCTGAACCGGTCCGCCCGGCGGATGGCCTCGTCCACGGAGAAGGCCTGGTTGGCGTCCGTCATGATCTCGAAGCCGTCACCCAGCGCGGCGCGCACGGCCGAGAGCCGCCGCACGTCCTCCGAGACATGCGGCCTGCCGATCTTGACCTTGGCGCCGCGAAAGCCCTTCTCACGCGCCTGCAGCGCGTCGTCGACCAGCGCCTGCTCGTCGATGTGCAGCCAGCCGCCCTCGGTCGTGTACAAGGGCCGCCGGTCGCTCGCGCCGCCGGCCGCAATCCAGAGCGGAAGGCCCCTTTTCCTGGCGCTGAGGTCCCACAGCGCCGTATCGACCGCCGCCATCGCCAGCGCGGTGATCGGGCCGATGGTCGTGGCGTGGGTGGCGAATTCCATCATGTGCCAGATCGCCTCGATGCACTCGGCGTCCTGCCCCAGGAGCCGCGGCACGAGGTGGTCGGCCAGGAGCCGCATCACGGAGGAGCCGCCCGTGCCGATGGTGTAGCTGTAGCCTGTGCCCGTCACACCGTCGGCGTCGGTGATGACGACGATGGGCGTCTCCTGGCTGACGAAGCTCTGGATGGCGTCGGTCCGCTTCACCTTCGGCGGCAAATCGACCATCCGAATTTCGACCGCCTCGATAACAGCCATGACATGCCTCCCCACGGAGATGTCGCCGGCCGGCGCTCTCCCTGACAGGACGGTACACGTTCGCGGCGCAGGGCTAAAGAGACGGGCCGGCATGTTCAGCGTGCACGGCGCGCTACGATCGAAGTCGAACGTGTCGGACACCAATGGCCGTCATCCTCAGGAAGCCCCGGATGTCATCCGGGGCTGTCTCGAAGGACGGCTACTGGTTGGAACAGCCCTGTTCGCTCCTCACCGTTTCCGTGCTTCGAGACGCGGACCGCTGGCGGTCCGCTCCTCAGCATGAGGGCAAGTGACAAGGCCCGGCGGCTGCTCCGATCGTTCAGGCGGCTGCATCTCATGCGACACCCTGTCGAGGGAACGAAGCCGTCCCTTCTTGCGTTTGGGTGTCGGGAGCATCCGCCCCGTTGCAGGGGGAGGTGAAAAAATGACAGGAGGGGATCGATGACGTCCCATTTCTCGCGCCGCACCTTCTTGAAAGGTGTCGGCGTCACCGCGGCGGCCACGACGGTCGGCTCGCTCGGTTTCGGGGCGTTGGAGGAGGCCGTCGCGGCCTCGGTCCGCCCCTTCAAGCTCGCCAACACCACCGAAACCCGCAACACCTGCCCCTACTGCTCGGTGGCGTGCGGCGTCATCATTTACGCCAAGGGCGACGTCCGGAAGGGCGAGCAGGCGGTCATCACCCACATCGAGGGCGACGCCGACCACCCCACCAACCTCGGCACCCTTTGCCCGAAAGGCGCGGCGCTGAAGGACTTCGTGCAGGCCCCCACGCGCCTCACCCAGCCGCGCTATCGCAAGCCCGGCTCCGACAAGTTCGAGCCGATCTCCTGGAACGACGCGCTGGACCGCATCGCCCGCCTGATGAAGGACGATCGAGACCGCAACTTCCAGGCTCGCAACGCCGACGGCGTCGCCATCAACCGCTGGACGACCACGGCCTTCCTCGCGGCCTCCGCGACAACCAACGAAACCGCGTACCTCACCTACAAGGTGGTCCGCTCAACCGGCATGGTGGGATTCGATAACCAAGCGCGTGTCTGACACGGCCCGACGGTGTCCAGTTTGGGCCCGACATTTGGCCGTGGAGCGATGACGAACTCCTGGACCGATATCCGCAACACGGATCTCGTGGTCATCATGGGCGGCAACGCCGCCGAAGCGCATCCGTGCGGCTTCAAATGGGTGACTGAGGCGAAGGCGCGCCGCGGCGCAAAGCTGATCGTGGTCGACCCGCGCTTCACGCGTTCGGCTTCGGTGGCGGACTTCTACGCGCCGATCCGGCAGGGCACCGACATCGCGTTCCTGCTCGGCGTCATCAACTACTGCATCCAGAACGACAAGGTGCAGTGGGCGTACACGAAGGCCTACACCAACGCGTCTTACATCGTCCGTGAGGGCTTCACCTACAAGGACGGGCTCTTCGTCGGCTACGACGCGGAGAAGCGGGACTATGACCGCAAGGAGTGGGAATACGAGATCGGCGAGGACGGCTTCGCCAAGGTGGACGACACGCTGCAGCATCCCCGCTGCGTGTGGAACCTGCTGAAGCAGCACGTCTCGCAATACACCCCGGAGTTCGTCGAGCGCATCTGCGGCACCCCGAAGGACAAGTTCCTGAAGGTCGCGCAGATGATGTCGGAGACGTCGTCGCCGACGAAGACGATGACGTCCATGTACGCGCTGGGCTGGACGCAGCACTCCAAGGGAGCGGAGAACATCCGCGCCATGGCGATGCTGCAGCTCATCCTGGGCAATATCGGCGTTCGCGGCGGCGGCATGAACGCCCTGCGCGGCCACTCCAACATCCAGGGCCTCACCGATATCGGGCTCATGTCGAACCTGATGCCGGGCTACCTCAACATCCCCTCCGAGAAGGAGAAAGACTTCACCACCTACATGGGCAGCCGCGGCTTCAAGCCGCTGCGGCCCGGGCAGACGAGCTACTGGCAGAACTACAAGAAGTTCTTCGTCAGCCTGCAGAAGGCGCTCTTCGGTGACGCCGCGCGGGCCGACAACGACTGGGCATACGAGTACCTGCCCAAGCTCGACGTCCCCGCCTACGACGTGCTGCGCGTCTTCGAGTTGATGCACGAGGGCGGAATAAACGGGTACTTCTGCCAGGGCTTCAACCCGCTGCTGGCCTTCCCCAACCGGGGCAAGATCACGCAGTCGCTGTCGAAGCTGAAGTTCCTCGTCACCATGGATCCCCTCGACACCGAGACGTCCCGGTTCTGGGAGAACCACGGCGTCTACAACGACGTGAAGCCGGCCGACATCCAGACGGAAGTCTTCCAGCTCCCGACGTCCTGCTTCGCGGAGGAGGACGGCTCGCTCACCAATTCCGGGCGCTGGCTGCAGTGGCACTGGGCCGCCGCCGCCCCTCCGGGCGAGGCCAAGCACGACACGTGGATCATGGCGCAGATCTACCGCCGGCTCCGGGCCCTGTACGAGAAGGAGGGCGGCGCGTTCCCAGACGCCATGCTCAACACCACGTGGGCCTATGCCAACCCGGATGAGCCAACCCCCGAGGAACTCGCCAAGGAAATCAACGGCTACGCGCTGGCCGACGTGCCCGACCCCGCGGACGCCAGCAAGACGCTTCTCACCAAGGGCAAGCTGCTGGTCAATTTCTCGGCTTTGCGGGATGACGGCACCACCTCGAGCGGCTGCTGGATCTACTCCGGCAACTTCAACGAGAACGGCAACAACATGGCCCGCCGGGACACCAGCGATCCGGACGGCACCGGCGCCTATCTCGGCTGGAGCTTCGCCTGGCCGCTGAACCGGCGCATCCTGTACAACCGCGCCTCGGCGGACGTGCAGGGCAATCCGTGGGATCCCTCGCGCAAGCTCATCGCGTGGGACGGCGCGAAATGGTCGGGCTACGACGTCCCGGACATCGCGCCCACCGCCAAGCCCGGCGATGTGATGCCCTTCATCATGAACCAGGAGGGCGTCTCCCGCCTGTTCGCGCGCGGGCTGATGCGGGAAGGCCCATTCCCCGTCCACTACGAGCCGTTCGAGAGCCCCGTCGCCAACCCCATCAACCCCGCGATCCGGGGCAATCCGGTGGCGCGCGTGTTCCAGAACGACGTCTCGCAGTTCGGCACCTCGGCGGAGTTCCCCTACGCGGCGACCTCCTACCGCCTCACCGAGCACTTCCACTACTGGACGAAGCACAACCCGGTGAATGCGGTGCTGCAGCCGGAGTTCTTCGTCGAGATCTCCGAGCAGCTCGCGACGGAGAAGGGCGTGAAGTCCGGCGGCTGGGTGCGAGTGTGGTCGAAGCGCGGCTCCATCTTCGCCAAAGCGCTGGTGACCAAGCGGATCAAGCCGCTCACCTGCGACGGCAAGACCGTCCACGTGGTCGGCATCCCCCTGCACTGGGGCTTCATGGGCGCGGCGAAGAAGGGCTTCGGCCCAAACTCGCTGTCGCCTTTCGTGGGCGACGCGAACATCGAGACGCCGGAATACAAGGCGTTCCTGGTGAACCTGGAGCCTAGCTCCGGGCCCGCGGTGTCGTGAGGGGAGAACCACAATGGACAGTCCCCGCACCGCCGTCTCCAACCCGCCCACCCGCAACGTGGTCTCCGACCTCAGCGAGAAGGACTGGATCAAGCGCTCCGCCACCTCCAGTGTGCCGGCGCCCCAGCGCCAGCTGACGCCGGTCGCCAAGCTGATCGACGTCAGTAAATGCATCGGCTGCAAAGCCTGCCAGTCGGCCTGCATCGAGTGGAACGACACGCATCCGGCCGTCGAGGAAAACGTGGGGGCCTACGAGAACCCCCACGGCCTCACGCCGGACATGTTCACGCTGATGCGGTTCACCGAGTTCGAGAACCCGGCGACGGGCAATCTCGAATGGCTGATCCGCAAGGACGGCTGCATGCACTGCGCCGAGCCCGGCTGCCTCGCGGCCTGCCCGGCCCCCGGCGCGATCGTGCAGTACTCGAACGGCATCGTGGACTTCAACCACGAGGCCTGCATCGGCTGCGGCTACTGCATCAAGGGATGCCCGTTCAACATCCCGCGGCTCTCGAAGACGGACAACACGGTCTACAAATGCACCCTTTGCTCGGACCGTGTCGCCGTCGGCCAGGGCCCAGCCTGCGCCAAGGCCTGTCCGACGCAGGCCATCGTGTTCGGCACCAAGGAGGACATGAAGAAGCACGCGGCGGACCGCATCGCGGACCTGAAGTCGCGGGGCTTCGAGAACGCCGGCCTCTACGACCCGCCGGGCGTCGGCGGCACGCACGTCATGTACGTGCTGCACCACAACGACCGGCCATCGCTCTATGCGAGCCTGCCCGACAATCCCCGCATCAGCCCGCTGGTGCAGGCCTGGAAGGGCGTCTCGAAATATGTCGGCTTCGCCGCCATCGGCTTCGTGGCCGTGGCGAGCGCGGTCCACGCCATCGTCTCCGGCGCGAACCGCGTCACCCCCGAGGACGAGGCCAAGGCCGAGGACCTGACGCGCAAGGCGGCGGCAAATGGCGCTCCGCGCGCGGAAGCGGGAGACATCCGATGAGCGCGCGCCAAAGTACCGAAACCCGGCACGACAGCGAAGGCCGGGACTCCGTCCCGGTCCCCCTCGCCCCCGAGGACGTGGTCCACCCAGGGCATCCGGTGACGGTGGGACGCTACAGCGGCGGAGCGCGGCTGAACCACTGGCTCACCGCGATCTGCCTCATCCTGCTGGCGATCTCGGGCCTCTCCCTGTTCCACCCTGCCCTCTTCCCGATGACGGCCCTTTTTGGCGGCGGGCAAAACACGCGCGCGATCCACCCCTGGATCGGCGTGGTGCTGTTCTTCAGCTTCTTCGGCCTGTTCATCCGGTTCTGGCGGGCCAACCTCTGGAACCGCGGCGACGCGCAGTGGGTGTCCCACTACAAGGACATCCTCAGCGGCCATGAAGAGCGCATCCCCGAAGTGCCTCGCTACAACGCCGGCCAGAAGTTCATCTTCTGGGCGATGTCGCTGCTCATCCTGGCGCTGATCGCAACGGGCGTGATCATCTGGGAGAACTACTTCGACTGGATGACCAGCATCCAGACCAAGCGCTACGCCGTGCTGATCCACTCCATGCTGGGCGTCGGGATCATCTCGATCTGGATCCTGCACGTCTACGCCTCGATCTGGATCCGCGGCACCATGCGGGCGATGACGCGCGGCACCGTGACGGGCGGCTGGGCGTGGCGGCATCACCGCCGCTGGCTGAAGGAGATCGTCCAGCAGCGTCGCATCACCGGCAAAGAGAGCACACCTGCAGAATAAGCTGGCATCGATGAGCGCGTCTCCCCCGCCTGACCCATCCGCCATCGGCCGCATCGCGCCAGCTCCTTTTGCGGTGCTGCCGGAACCAGGCGTGCTGTTCGATCGCCGGGCCGCGCGCTTCGAGACGCTGGCGGCGGACCACCCGCTCGGCCCATACCTGCTCTTCCTGGCAGGGCTAGCCCGGGCCCAGCACGCCGTGCTTGCAACGTTGACTCCACCAGAGCCTCCCGCTCCGGAACGTATCTCCCGCTCCCGCGAGGCGGCGATGCCGCCGCTTGACGCGGCGGAAATGGCGCGAGACCCCGCCACGCTGGACACGATCCGCCGGTTCTTCGATGAAGCCCGCACGATCGACATGCCGGCGGAAGCGAGCCTATCGCTGGCAAAGGCAGCCTCCCTGTCGGACGAGGATCTCGCCGAGAGTCTACGCGGGCTTTTCGCCGGCGAGCCCGGCCCATCCGGCCCCGGCATGCAGGCGTTCCTGGCGGGAGGCCTGCAGGTGGTCGCGGCGCGCGGCGCTTCCGTGCTCGACCCACGTAGTCTGGTGGATATCGGCCCCGGCCTCTGCCCCGCCTGCGGCGGCCGGCCGGTCGCGAGCGTCATCGCTTCATGGCAGGGCGCCGAGAGCTCCCGATACTGTGCCTGCTCCCTCTGCGCCACGCTGTGGAACGTCGTGCGCGTGAAGTGCAGCCATTGCGGCTCGACGGAAGGTATCGGCTATCGCCACCTGGAAGAAGCCGGCGAAGGCGTGAAGGCCGAGTGCTGCGAGACCTGCCACACCTACACCAAGGTGCTCTATGAGAGCGCCGACCCCCGCATCGAGCCCATCGCCGACGACGTCGCCAGCCTCGGCCTCGACATTGCGCTGAAGGACGAGCCCTTCCGCCGCGCCGCGTTCAACCCGTTCATGCTGCGCTGAACCTTCGTCGTCATCGCGAGCGAAGCGTGGCGACCCAGGGGGTGGGCGTAAGGCGAAAAGGCAGCCAACGCCCCGCCTCTGGGTCGGCGCGTCGCTGCGCTCCTCGCGATGACGGATGAGCGCCCCTAGCAAGCCTGCCGCTTCGACACCGATTTCATCGGATTGAGCCCCGTCGCCACCTCGGGCTGCGCCTGCGGCGACGCCGCGTGTGGCCCAGACGGAACCGTCCCGACATAGGAACCACCCGTGCCGCCGGTCCAGCCGGTCGAACCCGCGCTGCCCGGCGACGTGCCCGAGCCTTGCGCGCCGTGGTCGGGCGCGGTTGCCGGCTCCTTGGCCGGACCCTGGGACGGCTGCCCGGGCTGGCCCGGAGCCGCGGCGAGGTCGACGCAGCCACGCTGCGCGCCGGGCTGAGGTTGTTGCGCCAAAGCCGCGCCGCATGTCATCACGACAAACAGCGCCGAGGCCAACCAGATACGCTGCTGGATCATTGCGCTTCTCCCGCTCATCGAGTCTCTGGCAACCAGCGGAGGACGGCCCGGGTTCCGCGCGCACACGATGAACCCGGCATGAGGCGATCAGCGATACCCTGCCGCCTGCAGCTCGAAGAGTTCGGCGTATCGCCCGCCCCTGGCCAACAGTTCCGCATGCGAGCCCTCTTCTATGACGGCCCCCCCGCCAAGCACGATGACGCGGTCGGCCATCCGCACGGTGGAGAACCGGTGCGAAATGAGGAGGACGGTGCGGCCCCGGCTCAAATCGCGGAAGCGCTGGAACACCTCGTACTCCGCACGCGCGTCGAGCGCCGCCGTCGGCTCGTCCAGAATGAGAACCTCCGCATCCCGCATATAGGCCCGGGCGATGGCGATCTTCTGCCACTCCCCTCCGGAAAGGTCGGCGCCGTTGGCGAAGCGCTTGCCGAGCGGCTGGTCGTAGCCCTGCGGCAGGCGCGAGATGATCGCGTCCGCCAGGCTCCGCTCGGCCGCGCCTTTCACCTTCGGCTGGTCCGCGAGGTCGCCGATGCGCCCGACCCCGATGTTCTCGCCAGCGGTGAAATGGAAGCGCACGAAGTCCTGGAAGATCACGCCGATGTTGGCGCGCAGCGCATCGAGGTCGTAGGCGGCCAGCAGCCTGCCGTCGAGCAGGATACGCCCCTCGCTGGGGTCGTAGAGGCGGGCCAGCAGCTTCACGATGGTGGTCTTGCCCGCCCCGTTCTCACCCACCAGCGCCACCACGCGGCCGGGCTCCAGCCGGAGGTCGAGGTGGCGCACCGCCCATTTCTCGCTGTCGGGGTAGCGGAAGCCGACATCCTCGAACACAAAGCCCTCGCGAATGGGCGTGGGGAACGGCAGGCCCCTCTCAGGCGAGGTGATGGCCGGCCTGATCTCGAAAAACGAAAAGAGATCATCGAGGTAGAAGGCCTGCCCCGCGATCTGGGAGAAGCCGAGAAGCAGCCCTTCCAGAAGGGTCCGCAACCGCAGGAACGATCCCGCGAGGAAGGTGAGGTCGCCCAGGCTGAAGTGCCCGCCCACCGTCCGCCATATGATGACGGCATAAGCACCGTAATAGGCCAGGGACGCCGCCATGGCGAGCAGCCCGCCCCAGAAGGCCCGCTGGATGGCGAGCTTTCGGTTGTCCTCGTACATGCTGGCCGCGAAATTGCTGAAACGGTCCACGAGGAAGTTGTTGAGGCCGAAGAGCTTGACCTCCTTCACCGTCTCCACGCTCGACCCGAGATAACGGACATAATCGAGCTGCCGGCGTTCCGGCGTGCGGAAGTAGTTGAGACGATAGCCCTGCGCGTTGAAGTACAGTTCCCCGACGACCGCAGGAACAAGCGCCACCATCAGCAACAGGATCAACCAGGGCGCATAGACGATGAGGGCCGCGATCAGCGACGCTGCGGTGATCAACTCCTGCGCCTGTCCCATGAGCTGCGAGAGGAGCGTCGTCCGCCCGGTCACCTGCCGCCTTGCGCGGTCCAGGCGGTCCTGCTGGTCGGTGTTCTCGAACTGCTCGAGGTCCAGCGAAGCGGCGTGCCGCATCAGCTGGACGCTGGCGTGGTTGCTGTAGCGCTCAGCCAGAAGGCTGTCGACGAGCGAACCCGCCCGCGCCAGGCCGTCCGCCACGGCGGCGAGCACGAACTCCAGCGCCACAAGCCCGCCCAGCCGTTCGAGCCGCCCGCTCTCCCACCACGCGCCGAACGCATCGCCGGGGCTGGGCAGCCCCGCCTGCTTCACGACCTCGTCGATGATGAGCTTGCCGACATAAAGAGCCGCCAGCGGAAAAAGGGCCCGCGCCAGCCGCAGGCCCGCGCTCGCCAGCGTGAGTGCGGGGCTGGACGCATAGACGAGGCGGAACAGGGACGGAATGTGCCGGAGCGAGCCCAGCTTGGTGGAGGGTGCGGGACGGAAGCTGTCGTCTGAGGATTTCACACTCCCTATGTGGAGAGTCGCGCGGCTTTCGTCGAGTGGGCCGCGCCGTCGTCTGCCATGCATCGGTTGAGCTTGTTGCTCCCCTTCGGCATGCTGCCGGTTCCGATCCCTGGTTCGACGTCGTTTCCGCAAAACCCGGAGCACCCGACATGAGCGCCCCTGCTCCGCGTGCCGATCTCCTCCAGCGGTCCGACTACCGCTATTTCCGGTCCATCGCCACGCGCTGGATGGACAACGACGCCTACGGACACGTCAACAACGTGGTCTACTACTCCTTCTTCGACACGGCCGTGAACGCGCACCTCATCGAGGCCGGCTTGCTGGATGTCGTCCGCAGCCCCGTGATCGGGCTGGTGGTCGAGACGCAGTGCACCTTCAAGGCCTCCCTCGCCTTCCCTGCCCTGGTCACCGCCGGACTGCGAGTCGCGCACCTCGGCCGCAGCTCCGTGCGCTACGACATCGGCCTGTTCGAGGGTGACCGCGCCGAGCCGGCCGCGCAGGGCCGCTTCGTCCATGTCTATGTCGAACGCGCGACCCAGACCCCCGCACCTATTCCCGACGACATCCGGACCGCGCTGGCGGAGCTGCTGCCGCCGGCCGGCTGAGCGCGGCCGTTACTCTCACACGCCTTGTCTGATCGCGAGGCGGTTTGATGCACGTCCGCATGCATGGGCTGTTTCGCGCTGCAAAAAACGCCCTGGTTGCAGCGAGGGGTGGCGACAGGTGGCCGGCCGCGTTTGCCCCGGTGGCGAAGCTGTGGCATTCCAGTGAGAACAGCGGAAGATTGAGGGTCGGACAACGATGGCGGCAACAGCAAAAGCTGGACGATTGCCCGAACTCGATGGGCTTCGTGCGCTCGCCAGCCTGATGGTTGTTGTCTCACACATTCCGGAATTCGAGAAAAGTCTAGTGGTTCTGAGAACGGGCGGCCGATTCGGCGTCATGCTGTTCTTCGTGCTCTCCGGTTTTCTCATGGGAACCCTCTATCTGAGGGCTCCGTTCACCCGCGATGGCGTGGTCAAGTACGCCGTGGCGCGCGCCATCCGGATCGCGCCCATCTACCTGACCGTTGTCGTAGCCGCCTACCTCATCGCCATGGCGTGGCCGGGGTTCATCTACGCGCTGAACAACGGGAACATCGTCCGGCACATCTTCTTCTCCGGCAACGTCGCCATGTTCTGGTCGATCCCGCCGGAGGTGCAATTCTACGGCGTGTTCGTCGTGATCTGGTGGGCGGCGGCGGTGTACCGGACGCAGGACGTGCTCCTGCCCCTCGTCGCCGTGTTCGCCGTAGTCCTCACCTTCATGAGCTATTACGGGCACTTTCCCGGCACGTTTGTGGGCTCGCACATTCACTTCTTCGTCGGCGGGTTGATCGCCGCGCTGATCCGCCCGCGTTTCGTCGCCTTGATGCAGGGGCGGCAGTCTCTCCTGTTCGCGCAACTCTGCCTGCTCGTCCTCTTCGTGTGGACCTCGTTTTCGCCCTCGACGCCGTTCCGGGGTGAGGACAGCATCCGTTTCAACGGCGACGCACGCGCCATCATCCCCGTGCTGATGGTGCTCTTGATGTCGATGCCGACCCGCATCTCGACGCCGCTCTTCGCCAATCCCTGGATGCGGGCGATCGGCGCCTGGAGCTTCTCGCTTTACCTCGTGCACCTCGCGGTGCTGCAGGCCGCATCTTTCATCATCCCCGTTGCAGGGGTCCCCGCCTACATCGTCGTGGGCGTCGGCTCGGCGATCGCGCTCTCGGCGTTCACCTACCGCCTCATCGAACGTCCCAGCCAGAACCTGAAGCCAGCCATCCAAAACGGCATCATCCGTCTGCTGGACGCGCGCATCGTCGCGAACCGCAGGAGCACCACGGACGTGGCGCCCTAGCGCTACACGGAGCTCATAAACACAGTTGCGTATTCCAGGATACAACTGTTGCCAAGCTCCGGATGCACGCGTAAGAATCCTCGCAACGAGAGAATGCGGGGACGGCGACCAGGATGGGCAAAGCGGTCTTTCTCCACGGCCGAAGGGATGCCCGGGTCTCTCCCTTCAATCTCAGGGAGGGCGGGCCCGACGAGGTCCTGCTCGATGTCGGGGCCGTGGGCATCTGCGGTAGCGACATGCACTACTACAAGGATGGGGGCATCGGTTCGGCCGTCATCAAGAGCCCCTTCGTCCCCGGGCACGAGTTCGGCGGCTTCCTCTGCGAGGCCAGCGAGGAACTCGGCCTCGAGCGCGGCGCCTTGGTTGCGGTGGACCCCAACAAGGCGTGCCACAACTGCCCCTGGTGCCACGAAGGGCACTTCAACCTCTGCCCCAACGTCGAATTCATCGGCGCTCCGCCCTTCGACGGCGCGATGACGCAGCGCATCTGGGTGCCCCGCTCCCAGGTCGTGCCGCTTCCCGCCGGGTTCGACGCGCTCACGGCCGTGATGCTGGAGCCGCTCGGCGTCGCGGTCCACGCCGTCGATCTCGCCAAGCCGAAGCTTCTGGAGCGTGTCGCCCTGCTCGGAGCCGGCCCCATCGGCCTGCTCATCCTTCAGGTCCTGCACGCCGCCGGCGCGGGGGACGTGCTTGTCGTCGATCCCCTGCCCCACCGGCAGGACGCGGCGCGCAAGCTCGGTGCGGCCCAGGTCGGGGCGTCCGTCGAGGACATCGTCCAGTGGACATCTGGCGAGGGCTGCACACTCGTCGTCGAGGCCACCAATTCGCCGGACGGGTTCCGCGAGGCTGTCCGGGCCGCCCGGATCGGCGGCCGCGTCGTGCTGGTCGGCATCCCCGACGGCGACACCTACACGATGCCCGCCGCGGAGGCGCGCCGCAGGGCGCTGAAGATCAAGTTTGCGCGGCGCATGGGCGAGGTCTATCCCCGCGCCATCGCGCTCGTCGCGGCGGGAAAGGTCGACGTCGTGTCGATGGTCACCCATCGAATCGACCTCGAGGAGACCCCGGGCGCCTTCAGCGCCCTGGCCGACAACGCGCCTGGGTACATCAAGGCGCTGATCTACCCCAACGGGCAAAACTGAACCGAACTCCAGAAACGACAACGGGAGGACACCATGAGGAAACTGCTTCTGGCCACCATCAGCGCGCTCGCCATCTCGACGGGCGTAGCGATGACCGCGGCTCCTGCTCATGCGGAATGGGCCATCGACAAGGCCGCGGCCCCCTTCAAGGGCACTCAGCTCAATGTGATCTTCCTGGACCGCCCGGGCTATCGCGCCATCATCAAGCTTCTGCCGGAGTTCGAGAAGAAGACCGGCATCAAGGTGAACTACGAGATCGTGCCCTACGAGAACACCCGCGAGAAGCAGGTGCTCAACTTCAACTCGAAGGGCGACCTGACCATGGCGCTGGTCGACCTCGTCTGGATCGGCGAGTTCGCCGAGAACGGCTGGATCGTACCGGTCGACAAGTTCACCGGCGACGCGGCCATCACCGACCCGAACCTGAACATGAAGGGCTTCTTCCCGCTGCTGCTGGACGCCTTCGGCTCCTGGGGCGGCAAGGTCTACGGCCTGCCCTTCGACAACTATTCCGGCCTGCTCTTCTACAACCAGTGCATGCTGAAGGACGCCGGCTTCACCAAGCCCCCGGCGACCTGGGACGAGGTGATGAACGTGTACGCGCCCAAGCTCACCGACCCCGCGAAGAAGCAGTACGGCTTCGCGCTGCAGTCGCTGCGCGGCGAGACGCAGTCCGCCGACAGCTTCATGCGCGTGCTCTGGCCGTTCGGCGGCTCGTTGCTCGACAAGGACTTCAAGTCGAACCTGATGTCCAAGGAGAGCCAGACGGGCCTGAAGTTCCGCCAGGACCTGATGAAGTACATGCCGCCGGGCGTGGTGTCCTATGACCACTCCGAGGCCGTCAACGCGCTGGCCCAGGGCCAGGTGGCGATGATCACGGAATGGTCGGCCTTCTACGGCACGCTGACCGACCCCAAGACCTCCAAGCTCGGCGATTGCCTCGCCGTCGCTCCGGAACCGGCTGGGCCGGCCGGCCGCCTGCCCGCGCTCGGCGGCTTCTCGCTCGCCGTCGCCTCCCAGGCCACAGAGCCGCAGCAGAAGGCCTCGTGGATCTTCATGCAGTGGGCGACGTCGGAAGACATCGCGCGCGCCTATGTCGAGGCGGGCGGCGTCTCCGGACGGACCTCGATCTACGAACAGCCGGACATCAAGGCGAAGTACAAGTTCGTGGAGCCGATGGTCGCCTCCTGGCAGAAGGGCGTGCCGGAGTTCCGGCCGCGCTTCCCGGCCTGGCCCGCCATTTCCGAAGTCGTCGCGGAGTACGGTTCCAAGATGATGCTCGGCGAAGTGACGACGGAAGACGGCGCCAAGCAGATCGGCGCCAAGATGGAGGATATCCTCAAGAAGGAAGGCTACTACGACGGCAAGAAGGCGCTGCGCCAGTAAGCTTCACCGGGTGAACCGGATCGCGGCGGCGGGCGTCCCACCCACCGTCGCGGTTCCTTCTCTCGCGCGCTCCGGCCACAATGTGCCTCATCCTGAGGAGCGATCCGGCTCCGGGTCGCGTCTCGAAGGACGGCGAATGCCGGTGCGCAGGGTAGCGGCTCAGCGGCGCGGTGATCGAAGCCGTGCTTGGAGACGGCTGCTTCGCAGCCTCCTCAGCATGAGGACCATTGGGTCATGGGAAGGCCCGCCACGATGAAGGTCGCGGAAATCGACAGCCCCCTCTTCGGAGATGACCGATGACCACCAGCCTCTACCAGGCCGCGCTCGATGATCTCGGCCGCGTCTTCTCCCGCATCGACGAGGCCGCGGTCGCGCGCGCCGTCGAGGAGATCGCCGCGGCGAAGCGTATCGCGCTCTATGGCGTCGGCCGCGAGGGCCTGCAGATCAAGGGCTTCGCGATGCGGCTGTTCCACCTCGGCCGCAACGTCGCGATGGTGGGCGACATGACCACGCCGCCGATCGGCCAGGGCGACCTCCTGATCGTCTCCGCCGGGCCGGGTTCATTCTCCACCGTGGACGGCCTGATGGGCGTGGCGAAGCAGGCCGGCGCGCGCACCATGGTCGTCACCGCGCAGCCACAGGGCAAGGCGGCCAGGGCCGCAGACGTGGTGCTGCCGATCCCGGCCCAGACGATGGCCGACGACAGTGGGCCCGCCGTGTCCGTCTTGCCCATGGGCTCGCTCTTCGAGGGCGCTCAGTACATCCTGTTCGAAATCATGATCCTGCAGCTGCGCGATCGCCTCGGCGTCACGGCGGAAGCGATGCGCGCCAACCATACGAACCTGGAATGAGCGTTTCGGCAGCGAAACCAGCGAAACCGAAGCCGGGTGGCGCGCAGCGCCGGCATCATCCCGGCTATGGCCGCTGGACGCCGCTCTGGTTCCTTGCGCCGGCTGTCGCCGCGCTGTTCCTGATCGGCATCTACCCCACCATCTTCGCGCTGGTGACGTCGTTCCGGCGCTACAACATCACACGGCGGGCAGACGCGCTCGACGGCTATCCCTTCGTCGGTTTCGACAACTATCTCAGCGTGCTCGCCGACCGCAGCTTCTGGGACAGCCTGCTCCTGACCGGCCAGTTCTACCTCACCGTGGTGCCGATCCAGATCGTGCTCGGCGTCGGCATTGCGCTGATGCTGCACCGGCCGGGTCTCGGCTGGCTTCGCGCGGTCACCCGCGTCTCGCTGGTGGTGCCTCTGGCAACCACCTACGCCGTGGTGGGTCTCATCGGCCGCCTCATCTTCAACCGCGATTTCGGGGTGGCGAACCAGCTCCTGGGCTGGCTCGGCCTCAGCCTCTCGGACTGGCTGGGCAACCCCACGGGGGCCTTCATCGCCATCGTGGTGATGGACATCTGGCAATGGACGCCCTTCGTGGCGCTGATCTTCCTCGCCGGTCTCTCCATGGTGCCCGTCGACATCGAGGAGGCGGCTCGCCTGGAGACCAAGAGCCACTGGGCGCTGCTGCGCTACGTCCAACTACCCTATTTGCTGCCGGGCCTCACCGCCGTGCTGATCCTGCGCTCGGCCGACGTGCTGAAGCTCTTCGACATGGTGTTCGTGATGACGCGCGGCGGCCCCGGTTCCGCGACGGACCTCGTCTCCGTCTATGTCCAGCGCATCGGCTTCAAGGTGTTCGACCTCGGACTCGGATCGGCGCAGGCGATCCTGCTGCTGATCATGACCATCCTCCTGAGCCGCCTCTACATCCGGGTCTTCTACCGGGAGATCGAATGATGGCCAGCCGTCCCCTCGCGCGAGCGCTGCACGCCGCCGGCCTCCTGATCGTGCTGGCCCTGGCGCTATTCCCCTTCTACTGGATGATCTCGTCGAGTCTGAAGGAGCAGACCGACCTCCTCGCCTCGCCGCCGGTGTGGTGGTTCCGCCCGACGCTGGCCAATTACGAGGACATCTTCGCCGACACGCGCGTGACCACGGCGGTGCTGAACTCGCTGATCGTGGCAACGTCGACCACCGTGCTCGCGGTCCTGCTGGGCACGCCCGCCGCCTATGCGCTGGCGCGGTTCGAGTTTCGCGGCAAGGCCGACCTCTGGTTCTGGTTCATCTCCAACCGGATGATCAGCCCGATCGTGCTCGCGCTGCCTGTCTATTTGCTGGCCAAGCAGGTGGGGCTGCTGAACACGCACCTCGTGCTGGTCCTGATCTACCTCACCTTCACGCTGCCCATCGTGGTGTGGATCTGCACGGACCAGTTCCGCTCTATCCCCAGCGACCTCGAGCAATCGGCGCGGCTCGAAGGGGCGAACCAGTTCGACATCTTCTGGCGCATCTACCTGCCGCTCGGAGTTCCCGGCGTGGCGGTCTCGGCGATCTTCGCCTTCATCTTCTCCTGGAACGAGCTGCTTTATGCGCTTGTGCTGATCACCAGCCAGAACCTCAAGACAGCGCCCGTCGTGGCCACCAACTTCATGTCGGGTTACGAGCTGCCCTGGGGAAAGATCATGGCGACCGGCACCGTCATCGTGCTGCCGGTCACAGTGTTCGCCATGGTCGTCTCGCGCCACATGGTGCGCGGCCTCACCATGGGAGCGACGAAGTGAGCGCCGCCCGCAAGCCGATCCCGCTCGGCGTCAACCTCTCCTTCTGCGTCAAGCGGTGGGTGACGCCCGAGCTTTGGGCGCCCCTGGTGCGAAACCAACTGGGGCTCGACCGCGTCCAGTTCTCTTACGATCTCGTCGATCCCATGTGGCCTGACGACCTGCTGGCGGAACTCGCGGCTGGACTGCGGGCCCACTCAGCCGAAAACGGCGTCACCATCCACAGCGCGTTCATCGGGCTGGCGCACTACACCTACAACCAGCTCCTGCACCCCCACTCCGGCGTCCGCGACGCCGGCGAGCGCTGGCTGGTCCGAGCCTACCGTTTCGCAGGGATGGCCGGCATCGCGCGCGTCGGCGGCCCGCTCGGCGCGATCGCCTCGCGGCTCGACGGCGTGGAGGAGGACGCGCTTCCCGAGGCCGACTACGCAGACCTCGTCGCCCGCATGCTGCGGCTGGGGACCGCCGCGCGCGAGAGCGGGATCTTGGAGCTCTATGTCGAGCCGACCCCCATGCGGCGTGAATGGCCCTGGACCGTCGCGCAGGCCCGGACCCTGCTGCGCGATGTCGCCGGCTCCGCCGTGCCCTGGCAGCTCTGCATCGACTGGGGCCACGGCACCTTCGAGCCGCTCTACGGCAGCTATCGCGGCCGGATGGAGCCCTGGTACGAGACCCTGGGCGACGCCGTCGGCGCGATCCATATCCAGCAGACCGACTTCCGCTACGACCGCCACTGGGACTTCACCGAGGCCGGCGCGGTCGATCCCGCCGCCGCCGCCGCCCTGCAGCGCAGGACCGGGCTTGCGGACCGTCCCGTCTTCCTCGAAGTGTTCTACCCGTTCGAGCGCGACGACGCCTCCGTTCTGGATGCCGTGCGCCGCTCGATCGCCATCCTGAAGCCGGCCTTTTCCTGAGGGCGTGTTGGACGACATCGACGCAAAAGGATCCCCGGCCCCGGGCCAGGATCCCGACCTCTTGCAGGACACCACCGAGGCGCAGGTCCAGGCCCGCGTCGCCTGGTACTATTATGTCGGCGGCATGACCCAGCAGGACATCGCCGACCGCCTCGGCCTGACGCGTCTCAGGGTCAACCGCATCGTCGGCCAGGCCCGTGCGGACGGGACCGTGCGCATCGAGATCCGGATGCCGCTGGCGAGCTGCGTCGCGCTGGAGGAGCGCATGCGCGCCCGCTACGGCCTCGACCACGTCACCGTCGTGCCGTCCGTCGCGAACCCCGACATCCAGCAGCAGATGATCGGCGAGGCAGCCGGCGTGATGCTCGATCCCCTGCTGCGCGACGGGGTCGGCCTCGGCGTCGGCTGGGGCCGCACGCTGCGCGCCGCTGTCCGCCGGCTCACGCCGCATCGCTTCTCCAACAGCTGGGTGACCTCGCTGATGGGCGGGCTCACCCGGGGCTCCGGCATCAACACCTTCGAGGTCGCCACCGAGTTCGCCCGCGTCCTCGGCGCGGACTGCTACTACGTGGCCGCGCCCATCTATCCCCCCTCTGTCGAGAGCCGCGAGACGCTGCTCACCCATTACGGCCTCGCCGAGGTGATGCGCCGCGCCCGCGACGGCCAGATCGCGCTCGTCGCCGTGGGCGACCTCAGCTCGCGCTCCTTGCTCGCGTCCACCAATACGGTGTCGGAGAGCCTTGCCGAGCTCAAGGCGGCCGGCGCTGTCGGCGACATCCTCGGCTGCTTCCTCGACGAGTATGGCCGTCCCGTCGACCACCCCCTGAACCGCCGGGTGATGGCCTTGTCCCCAGCGGAGCTGAAGGCCTATCCGACGCCGATCCTCGCTTCCGGCGGCGAGCACAAGCGCGCCATCGTCCGCGCGGTGCTGAACGCCGGCTATGTACGCGGGCTGGTGACCGACGAAGCCGTGGCGGAGACACTGGTCTGATGTCCGCGCACCTCATCGCTGTCGACGTCGGCACGCTCTCGGCCAGGGCCGGGCTGTTCGACCGGCGCGGCGTCCTGGTCGCCGCCGCGAGCGCCCGCTTCGATCTCAGGAAACCCGCCGAGAACCACGCGGTCTACCGCATGGACGAGATCTGGCGTGCGGTGGGCGAAGCGGTCCGCGCCGTGCTGGCGGCCAACCCCGGCGAGGCGGCCAGCGTGCGGGGACTGGCCTTCGACGCGACATCTTCGCTCTATGTGGAAGCGCATGGCGAGCCGCCGCTCGACGGCGGGGCGGACGTGCTGTGCTGGATGGACCACCGCGGCGAAGCCGAGGCCGAGGAGATCGGCCGCACCGGCGATCGCTATCTCAGCTACATCGGCGGTTCCGTCTCGCCCGAGATGCACCTGCCCAAGCTGCTCTGGCTGAAGCGCAACCGGCCCGGCGCGTGGGCGCGCGTGACGGCTGTCCGCGACCTCTGTGACGAACTCGCCCGCCGCGCCACGGGGGTGGACCGCCACTCCGTCTGCGGGCTCTCCTGCAAGCTGCCCTACCTTCCCGCCGACCAGGATCCCTGGCGCAGGTCCTTGCTCGCGGACCTGGGCATCGCCGACCTGCTCTCGCTGGGCCGCCTGTCCGACACGCCCGGCCGGGTCGGCGCGCTGCACGGGATGGTGTCGGCGGCCGGCTCGGCGGATCTCGGCCTGCCCGCGGGAACGCCTGTCGCCGTAGGGCTCATCGATTCCGAGGCCGGTGCGCTCGGCGTCATCGGGCGCGGCTATCTCGCGGCCATGAACAACACCGTGGCGCTGATCGGCGGCACCTCGACCTCATACATGACCTGGGCGGCGGACGAGCGGCGCGTGCCGGGCGTCTGGGGGCCATTCAAGGACGCGGTGTTCCCCGGCTACTGGATGCACGAGGCGGGGCAGAGCCTGTCCGGCGCGGCGCTCGACGCCGTCCTGGCGACGCATCCCGGCAGCCCCGGCGCGCCCTCCGCCGAGCACCATGCGGAGACCGCGCGGGCCGTGCTGAGCTGCCTCGACGCCGAGGGCCCCGCCTTCGCCGCGCGCCGCCACGTCGTGCCGGACTGGCTCGGCAACCGCGCCCCGCTGGGCGATGGCGGCGTCCGGGCGCTGCTCACCGGCATCGGCGAGGACACCACCCGCCGCTCGTTCCTGGAGCAGTACTATGCCACCGCGCGGGGCCTTGTGCTGCAGAGCCGGCAGGTGATTCAACACCTGAACAACCACGGCTACGCCCTTGACCGCGCGGCCCTCGCGGGTGGACACCTCAAGAACCCTCTGCTGACGCGGCTCTACCGCGACGCGCTCGGCGTGAGGGCCGTGGTCTCCGATGCGCCCGAGCCCGTCCTCCTCGGCACGGCCATGGTGGCCGCCGTCACCGCCGGTCTCCACCCCGATCTCTTCGAGGCGCTCGACGCCATGGCTCCGGCGCAGCGCGAAATCCCGGCAGACCCCGCCTGGGCGCGAGCGCATGACGCCGCATACCAAATCTACCTCAAGCTCTTCGCCGTCCGGAACGAGACGGAGACCGCGGCCAGAGCCTGGCTCGCCTCCGTCTCCGCCAGCCCCCAGGGAACGCCCGAACCATGTCTTTCCTGACCCTCGACAAGGTGGTGAAGCGCTATGGCGCCGCCACCGTCATCAACGGCGTGAGCCTCGCGGCGGAGAGAGGCGAGTTCGTGGTGTTCGTCGGCCCTTCCGGCTGCGGCAAGTCCACGTTACTGCGCATGATCGCAGGGCTCGAGGAGGTCACCGAGGGCGACGTCTCCATCGACGGGCGAGTGGTCACGGGCGTCGAGCCCGCCGACCGCGAGGTCTCGATGGTGTTCCAGTCCTACGCGCTCTATCCGCACATGAGCGTGTACGACAACATCGCTTTCGGCCTGCAGATGGCCAAGATGCCCAAGGCCGAGATCAAGACGCGCGTCGACGAGGCCGCCCGCATCCTGCAGATCGGCCCGCTGCTGGAGCGCAAGCCGCGCCAGCTCTCCGGCGGCCAGCGCCAGCGCGTCGCCATCGGGCGAGCCATCGTGCGCCACCCCAAGATCTTCCTGTTCGACGAGCCGCTCTCCAACCTCGACGCCGAGCTGCGCACCCAGATGCGCGTGGAGATCGCCAAGCTCCACCGCGACCTCGGCGTCACCATGGTCTATGTCACGCACGACCAGATCGAGGCCATGACGCTGGCCGACCGCATCGTCGTGCTGCGCGCCGGGCTGGTGGAGCAGATCGGCTCGCCTACAGAACTCTACGACCTGCCCGCGAACACCTTCGTCGCGGGATTCATCGGCTCGCCGAAGATGAACTTCATCAAGGGCAGCGTGCAGGCCGTCGCCGACGGCGCCATCACCATCGCGAACCCCGCCTTCCACGGCGGCGCGCTGACGGTTCCCGCCGCGCCCGCCCGGCGGATCGAGACGGGGATGCCCATCACGGTGGGCCTCAGGCCGGAAAATCTCGAGCTCGGCGGTGCGCGCCCCCTGCTCGACCTGAAGGCCGAGGTCTCGGAAAACCTCGGCGGATCGACACAGGTCTACGCCGCCACGCCGGGAGGCGACATCGTCACCATCCTTGCGCCGGGACGCCCCGCCCTGGCGCGCGGCGACGCCCTGCCCATCGGCCTCGGCTCCGGCCGCATCTACCTGTTCGACGAGGCCGGCGCGGCGCTCTGACGAGCACGCAGCAGGCCGCTAAGACCGCTCCATCGCCCTCCGCAGGACCAGAGGCCACCATGGCGACCTTCCTCGGCATCGACGTCGGCACCTCCTCGATCAAGGCGATCGTGCTGGACGAGAACCAGAACCTGCTCGCAGAGGGCGGCGCGCCGCTGGCCGTCGACCGTCCCCACCCCTTGTGGTCCGAGCAGGACCCGCAGGCCTGGTGGGACGCCACCTGCAGGGCCGTGGCCCAGATCCGCGCGGCCCGGCCCGAGGCGCTGGCGGCGGTCGAGGGCATCGGCCTTTCCGGCCAGCAGCACGGCGCGACGCTGCTTGACGCCAAAGGCGAGGTGCTGCGTCCCTGCATCCTGTGGAACGACGGCCGCTCCGGCCAGGAGTGCCGGGACCTGCTGGAGATGGTGCCGGATTTCCAAAAGCGCTCCTCCAACACCACGATGCCTGGCTTCACTGCGCCCAAGCTGCTCTGGGTGGCGCGCCACGAGCCCGAGATCTTCGCCCGCGTCGCCAAGGTGCTGCTGCCCAAGGACTATGTCCGCTTCCGCATGTCCGGCGCGACGGTGTCCGAGATGTCGGATAGCGCCGGCACGCTCTGGCTCGACGTCGCCAACCGCCGCTGGGACGCCGTGCTGCTGGCGGCCTGCGGCATGACCGTCACGCAGATGCCCGACCTCGTGGAAGGCTCGCAGGTCTCCGCCATGCTCTCTCGCGACGTCGCCAGGGCGTGGGGGATCGGCGACCGCGACGTGCCCATCGCGGGCGGCGGCGGCGACAACGCCTGCTCGGCGGTGGGCATCGGCGCGACGCGCGCCGGCGACGGCTTTCTCTCCCTCGGCACCTCAGGCGTCGTCTTCGTCACGACCGAGCATCCGGTCGCGCTGCCGGAGCGCACGCTGCACGGGTTCTGCCACGCTCTGCCCGGCCGCTGGCACGGCATGGCGGTGACCCTCTCCGGCGCGCTCTCGCTCAGCTGGCTCGCCGGCATCGTGGGCGCGAGCGGGGACATCCCCGGCCTGCTTGCCCGAGCGGAAGCCTTGGCCGCCGATCCCGGCCGCGTGACCCACGCGCCCGTGTTCCTGCCTTACCTCACAGGCGAGCGGACGCCGCACAACGATCCCGCCGCGACCGCGCAGTTCGCCGGGCTGCGCGTGGAGCACGACGCTGCGGCGCTCGCCTTCGCCGTGCTGGAAGGCGTCGCCTTCGCCCTGTCGGATTGCCTCGACGTTCTGGTGGCGGCCGGCGCGGCCCCGAAATCCTGCATGTTCGTCGGCGGGGGCGCGCGCAGCGCCTTCTGGGCCCGCATCGTCGCCGACGCGACCGGACTGACGCTCGATATCCCCGCTGGCGCCGAGGTGGGCGCCGCCTTCGGCGCGGCCCGCCTCGGCATGCTGGCGAGCGGCCTGCCGGAGACCCAGGTCTGCACCCGCCCCCACATCCGCCAGCGGGTCGAGCCTGGCCTGTTCGACCCCACGCTCGTGGCGCAGCGCAAGCGCCGGACGCTGGGACTGTACCGGCCAGGCATGGACTGAGGCGTTTTCCCCTGTGCGTTCCCGCCGGGGCGGCTCCTACCGCTTCGGCGCCATTCGCGAGCCGCCCGCCGCCTGCTCGGTCGGGTTGATCTCGACGCGCGAGACATCGACGTGGTCCGGCAGCGCCAGGATGCTGGCGATCGTCCCCGCGACATCCTCGGGCGTCAGGTTCCGGAAGCCCTCGTACAGCGCGCGGCGACCCGCCTCGTCGAGCGCGTCACGGTAGAGCTCCGTCTCGACGCGGCCCGGCGCGACGTCGGTGACGCGAACGCCGGTTCCCAGCAGGTCGCAGCGCAGGCTGTCGCTGAAATGCGCCAGGCACGCCTTGGTCGCGGCGTAGAGCGCGAGGTCGGGATGCGGCGCGCGGGCGACAATCGAGGTGATAAACACCACGTGCCCCCGCCGCCGCTGCACCATGCCCGGCAGGACGAGGCGGGTGAGGTGCAGCGGTCCCGTCACATTGGTCGCGACGTGCGGCCCGATCGCCTCCGGCGGGATCTCGTGGAACGGCCCCTTGGTCGTGAGCAGGCCGGCATTGTTGACGAGCACGTCCACCGGCCGGCCCTGCAACGCCCGGTCGAGCGAGGCGGGGTCGGAGAGATCCGCGACGACAGGCTCGGCGGCCTTCTCGTCCGCCAGCCTGGCCAAAGCCTCGCGGTTGCGGGCGAGCGCGAGCACGGCATAGCCGTCGGCGGCGAGCCGGACCGCGATGGCGCGGCCGATGCCGCTGGACGCGCCCGTGACAAGCGCCGTCCTCTTCAACGCGGGAGACGTCTGTTCGCCCATTCGTGAAGCTCTCCGCCTGCATCAGCCATGCCGCCGCATCACTGCCCGAAACGGGATCCGCGCGCTAGGCTGATGATCCGTTGCCGCAGTGCTGCCCTGCGCAGCGAGGACGAGCGGCGTCGTCATGGGAGAACGCAGTGGCTCGGTATGAATTTTTCACCGTCGACGTGTTCACCAACCGCCGATTCGGCGGCAATCCCCTCGCTGTCTTTCCTTCAGCGTCGGGATTGGACGCGGCTGCGATGCAGGCGCTTTCGGCCGAGATGAACTACAGCGAAACCACTTTCGTCCTGCCTCCCCGCGATCCCCGCAACACCGCTCAGGTCCGGATCTTCAACCGGACGGCCGAGATGCCGTTCGCCGGCCATCCCAATGTGGGCACGGCCTATGTGCTCTCCCGTCTCGGGCAGAATCAGGGCTCGCTCCTGCGCTTCGAGGAACTGGCGGGCCTTGTGGAGGTAAGGCTGACGCAGCAGGCCGGGATCACCGTCGGAGCCGAAATCGACGCGCCGCAAGCTCTGCAGACCCTCGGCGCATTCGAGCCCGCCGACATCGCCGCCTGCCTGTCGCTTCGCCCGGCGGAGGTCGTGGCGACGCGCCATCCGCCGGTTCGAGCCAGCGTGGGTGTCGATTTCGTCCTCGTCGAAGTCGCGCCGGATGCGCTGTCAACCGCCTCTCCGGACCTGAATGCGTACCGACGTCTTGCAGAGTCACGGCCGGAGTTGCGGGGGCGGCTCTCGATCTTCCCCTACGCGCTCGCAGGCGGGGGCGTCCGCGCCCGCATGTTCGCCCCGCTCGCCGGCACGTGGGAAGATCCGGCCACCGGCAGCGCCAACGCCGCGCTGGCGGCGCTGAGGCTGTCCCTCTCCAGTGACGACGAGCTCTCCTACGACGCCGTACAAGGCGTCGAGATGGGCAGGGAAAGTCACCTCAGCCTGCGCGCCCGGCGGAGCGCCGACGGCGTCCGCGCCAGTGTCGGAGGCACGTGCGTGAACGTCTTCGAGGGCAGTATCGAGCTCTGACTCCCCGCCCCCGCCCCCGCGCCGTCGCCGATCAATCCGGCCAGTTGAGCAGCTTCTCGACTCCGCGGTTCCGGCCAGCTTCGCTGAAGCGGGCGGCGTTGGATGTCTTCAGCGTCGTCGTGAGCTGGCTGGCGACGACCTCAGCCTCGCCAGGGTGCAGGTTGCACGGGTCGAGGAAGAAGTGCCCCCGCTCCACCTCATGGTCACGCACGATCACCGGAGGGTCGCCGGCGCTCAGCGCGGCGGCGAGGCTGGCGGCCGTGAAGCCTGAGGCCGGCAGAACGTCCACCTGAAGCCTCTCCAGCGGGTTGTCGGTGGGGTCGGGAATGATGTGGGCGGAGATCCCCGCGATCCCGGAGAGCGCCGCCTGCCAGAGATGCAGGGCCGCCGTCTCGCGCTCGCGGATGCCGGCGTGGTCGCGCTTCTCCCAGGCGTCGAGCGCCGCCATGACTCCCGCGACGCTCTCCTTGCCCACCTTCATGCCGCGCCCGATGCCACGGTTCTGCAGGTAGGTGGCGCGCACCAGGTCCTTGCGCCCGGCCACGATGCCGGTCGTGGGGCCGCCGAGGAACTTGTGGCCGCTATAAACGACGAGGTCGGCTCCCTTCTCCAGAAAGCCACGGAGATCGTATTCCGAGGCGGCGTCGACGATGACCGGCACGTCCTTCGCGCGGCAGATGGCGCAGAATTCCTGCAGCGGGATCATGCCGTACTGCACGGAGTGATGCGTCACCACGTAGAGCGCGGCGGCCGTGCGCTCGTTGATCGCGCCGTCGAGGTGATAGCCCATGGACACGCTGACCGTGCCGACCGGGACGACCTTCCCGCCCGCGATGCGGATCGACTGGTCCACCGGCGCGCCGTAGCTCACCATGTGGCCGACCTGCAGAGGCACCTCGTTGCGCAACGGCGTGACGTCGGGCAGGCGTTCTACCGCCAGCAGGTCGTCGCGCGTGATGCAGCCGGCGACGGCCATCGCGATGCCGCTGGCGCAGCTCGCGGTGATGAACCCCGCCTCCCCGCCCGTGAGCCGCGCGACCGCCTTGCTCGCCGTACGCTGCAGTTGGTCGACTTCCACGAACTCCGGCGCGATGGCCGCCATGGCGGCGATGGCTTCGGGAACCATGATCGAGGCTCCCAGCGAGGTCATCGTGCCGGACACGTTGATGACGGGCCGCAGGCCGAGTTCCCGGCGGATGTCCCGCTTGGTTGGAGTACTTGCAGCCATTGGCAGGCTCCCTGGCAGTTCTGATGATGGTGCGAGCCGGCGACGCGCCGCCCCGGTGTCGTGAGTCAGACGTGCGAGATGTGGAAGATCGCCTCGATCTCCACGGTGATGCCGCCGGGCAGCGAGCCCATGCCCACCGCGGACCGCGCGTGGCGGCCGGCCTCGCCGAACGTTTCGACGAGGAGATCGGAGCACCCGTTGATGACTGCGGGGTGCTCGCCGAAATCCGGGACCGCGTTGACCATGCCGAGCAGCTTCACCACGCGGGTCACCTTGCCGAGGTCGCCCAGCGCCATATGCGCGACGGAGAGCAGGTTCAGTCCCGTGAGCCGGGCATGCTGGTAGGCTTCCTCCCGGGTCACGCCGGCCCCCACCTTGCCCTTGTGCAACGTGCCGTCCGCCTCGCGCGGACCTTGTCCGGAGAGATAGAGCATGGACCCGACCAGCACGAACGGCACGTAGTTCGCCATCGGCACGGCGGGAGTCATCAGTGAGAGGCCCATCTTGGACAGGCGGTCATAGGGGGTCATCGGTATCCTCCCTGGATGCCGGCGGCGTGCTGATCCAAACGCGCACGCGCCTGCCGGTTTGCTGCGATCAGAAGCGTCGTTCGAAGCGGGCGAGGAAGGACCGGAGCCGTTCATTGGCGATCCCGCCCGCAAAGAGCTCGGCCGGCGGACCTGCCGCCGCGACGAGCCCCTCGTCCATGAAGACCACCCGGCTGCTCACGTCGCGTGCGAAGGCGATTTCGTGAGTGACGACCAGCATGGTCATTCCCTCGCGCGCCAAGTGCAGCACGACCTCGAGCACCTCGCCCACGAGTTCGGGATCCAGCGCCGAGGTGATCTCGTCCAGCAGAAGAATCTTCGGATCCATGGCCACTGCGCGCGCGATTCCGACGCGCTGCTGCTGGCCCCCGGAGAGTTCAGACGGCAGCCGGTCCAGCTTGTCCGCGAGCCCCACGCGGCCGAGCCAATGGGCCGCGGTTGCACGGGCTTCGGGCTTGGGCTTGCCCCGCACCTTCACGAGGCCGAGCATCACGTTCTCCGCCGCCGTCAGGTGAGGGAAGAGGTTGAAGCTCTGGAAGACCATGCCGGTCTCCGCCCGCATGCGGGCCAGCTCCCGCTCCGAGCGCATCTTGCGGGCCGCGAGATCCTGGTAGCCGACTTCCTCGCCATCGATGTGGATCGAGCCGCCCTGGTAGGTTTCGAGGAAGTTGACGCAGCGCAGGAGGGTCGTCTTGCCGCTGCCTGAGGGCCCGATGATCGTCACCACCTCGCCCTTCTGGACGTCGAGATCCACCCCGCGCAGCACGCGGGTGGCGCCATAGGATTTCTCCAGCCCCCTGATGCGCAGCAGGGGCTCCCCTTGGGCGGGATCGTCCATCGGCGTCATCGGATCACTCGCGGATGTAGGAATAGCGTCTCTCCAGCACCCGGCTGAGGGCGGAGAGGCAATAGTTGATGACGAAGTAGATCACCGCGCCCAGCAGATAGAGCGGAAGCGGATCATAGGTCCGCCCGATCACCTGCTGAATGGCGTGCATCAGGTCCGTGACTCCGAGCAGCGAGACCAGCGCACTGCCCTTCACCGCATCGGTGACGCCGTTGATCCAGGGGGGCAGGAAGCGGCGCACCGCCTGCGGGGCGATGACATAGGCGAGCCGGCCGGGAAAGGTGAGCCCGATGGCCTTGGCGGCGTCCATCTGCCCGCGCGGGATCGAGCCGATCGCGCCGCGCACGTTCTCGATGACCTGGGCAGACTTGAACACCGTCAGCGCGAACACCGCCGCGGAGAAGGGCTGCAGGTTCAGCCCGGTGAGCGGCAGGCCGTAATAGATGAAGAAGATCAGGACGAGGATCGGGATGCCGCGGATGATGTCGCTGAAGGCCCTAACGATCCAGCGGACCGGGGCCGGGCCGTAGACGAGGCCGATCCCCATCACCCCGCCGATGACCAGCGCCAGAACCACCACGATCGCCGAGACGAGGACGGTCGTGAGCAGCCCCTGCATCAGGAAGGGGATGGCGTAGATGATCGCCGCGACCATCTCAGCGGCCCACCGCGAAGCGGCGCTCCAGGAGGCGCAGGCCAAGCAGGAGAGCGTAGCCGGTCACGAGATACATGGCGGTGACGACGAGGTACACCTCCGCGATGCGGAACGTGTTGAAGTTGATCCATTGCGCCCCGTAGGTCAGTTCCGGAACCGCGATGACCGAGGCGATGGAGGTGTCCTTGAACAGCGAGATGAAGGTGTTGGAGAGCGCCGGCAACGTGATGCGCAGCATGGTCGGCAGCCGCACGTAGAGCAACCGCTGCCACGAGGTCAGCCCGATCGCCTTGCCCGCGTCGAGCAAGCCGCGCGGCACCGCCTCCAGGCCGGAGCGGAAGACTTCGACGAGATAGGCTCCGGAATAGAGAGACAGCGTCACCACGAAGGACGTGGTCGCGCCATAGACGATGTCGACCACGGTCGGCAGCCCGTAGAACACGAGGTAGACGAGCAGGATCAGCGGCACGTTGCGGATGAACTCCACATACGCCCCGATGAGCGCGCGGGCGATGCGCCCGCCTGAGACGTGAATGACCGCCAGCACCAGCCCGATGACGATGCCGATCGCGATCGACACCACGGCGAGCTCGAGGCTCAGCACGAGCCCGCCCCAGAGCTTGTCGAAGTTTCGCCAGATCAGGTTGAAGTTGAGGTGATAACCCATGAACCGCGCCGGTGAGAACAGCCCTGGCGGAACCGCCGCGAAGTCTGGCGCATCCCCGGATTTGACCAGGGATGCGCCGGCCCGTCGTCTCAGATGCTGGGGAATCCAGGCGTGCGGCCCGGAGCGTCGAGGCCGAAATACTCCTTGAATGCGGCGTCGTAGAGCTCGTTCTGGTGGCCGTACATCGCCACGTTAAACGTGGTGTTGACGAAGTTCAGCCAGTCCTGGTCGCCTTGGCGCAGGGCGGCCGAGTAGAGCATCGAGAACCACTTCTTGCCGCTGTCGGCATAGCGGTTCGGGTTCTTGGCCACCATCCAGCGAACGGTGGACAGGTCTACGGCGGCGGCGTCGGCCCGCTTGGATTCCAGCGCCTGGACGACGTTGGCCTGGGTGTCGATCTGCAGCACCTGGGCCTGCGGCAACACCTCGTGCACCGAGCGTTCCGCGTCGACGTTCTGCAGGATGGAGACCTTGGTGTTGGCGCCGCCCGCGAGCAGCTGGTCGAAGCCCTTGTTGGCCGCGTCGGGCCGGGTGAGCAGCGCGATGCCCTCGACATAATAGGGCCGCGTGAAGTTGACGAGCTGCGCACGCTGCGGCGTCACCGTCATGAACTGGATGACGATGTCGACCTTGCCGGTCGTGATGTTGGGAATGCGCTGGGCAGGATCCTGCCGCACGAACTCCACCTTCTTCTCGTCGTCGAACAGCCCCTTGGCGAGGATCTTCGCCATGGTAATGTCCATGCCGACAAGTTCGCCCTTGTCGTTCTCGAAGTGCCACGGAGCATTGGTGCTGCCGGTGCCCACGATCAGCTTGCCCCGATCGAGAACCGTGCGCAGCATGCTGCCCGGCGCTGACTGCGCCGCGGCCTTTTCCGCGCTCAAGGTGGCGGCCGTCGCCAGACCGGCCACCGCCAGCCCGGCCGTACCGAGTTTCAGGAATCCCCTGCGTGCCTCTTCGTGTTCCACGACATCCTCCCCAGGTACCGCGCTATCCCGAGTGCGATCCGGGCGGGTACCACGCCAGATCGCCTCATGCCCGCGCCCGGCTTGTCCGGGACTATTTGTCCAATATACTGGACGACAATCTGATTGACTGGACTGACCGTAACAGAATGCCTTCGTCCGTAAAGGCCCGGGACACGGGAACGGACCGCCGGCCACGGTGAACAAAGCATGCCGGAAATTGTCAGTTCGAACGCCTCGCAAGCAGCAGCCCAGCGCCGCGACGGAGCGCCGAGGGAACGCGGCATCGACCGGGTCCTGCAGCTCCTCGCGCTCCTGCATCGGCATGGCAGGCCCATCCGCGTGGGAGAGCTGGCCCGCGTCCTGGAAGCGCCCCGCTCGTCGACCTACGAGATCGTACGCACGCTCACCGAAGCGGGGATGCTGGAAGCTGCGCCCGACGGGACGATCTTCTTCGGGCGCACCCTGTACTTCTACGGCGCCGACTACCTGCGCGAGCACGATGCGCTGAGGCGTGGCCGGGACGAAGTCGACCGGCTGGCCCGGGAGACGGGCGAGACCAGCCAGTACTGCCTGCTGAACAACGGGCAATACACGGTCGTTCACATGCGCGCAGGTTCTCGGCCCTTCCGCATCAGCTCGGACATCGGCACGCAGATTCCTGCGCCGTGGACCGCGTCCGGGCGTCTCCTGTTCTCGGACATCGCCGAGGACGAGATCCGCGCCATGCTGCGGCCCGAGGATTTCGCGCTGCCGAACGGCCAGACCGTCACGCTTGACGAGTTCCTCGCCTCGGTGAGGACCGCGCGCGAGCAGGGCTACTGCATCACCTCCGGCCTGGTGGACGCCTACACGCACTGCATCGCGGCGCCGGTGCGCGGCCACGACGGGCGCACGGCGGCGACCGTCTGCTTCGTCGTGCCGATCGACACGGCGCCCGGGCGGATCGAAGAGCTGCGCGACACGCTGATCGCCAGCGGGCGCTCGCTCTCGGTCTACCCAAGGCTCCAGGCCGGCCCGCCAGCCGTTTGAGCCGCTTTGAGGCGATGGGCCCCGGACCCGCCGCCTGGCCGCTATCCCCTCTCTTTTGCTCGACCTCGATCACCCGCGACACGCGGCGGGCTGTCGCGTCGTGATTCTTTTCGGAACGATCGGGCGTGCTGAGACTTCGTGTCGAGACGAACGCATTCGCTGACGGAACGGCGCAGTTCCGGCGGTGCAAAAAGACCTGGCGCCGGAGCCGCGTCGTCCACCCGACTTCCTCCAAGCCGTCCTCGCGCCCATCCGGAGACGCTCATGCATCAGCACGAACACGCGACCAATCCCTCGCCCGGCTCCAATCCTGCGGACGTCAACCGCCGCGAACTCCTTCTCGCCTCCGCGGCCTGCGCCGCGTTCACGGCTTCCGCGGCTCCTGGTTGGGCTCAGTCCTCAAGGCCGCAAGCGTCTCCGGGAGGCCTACTCGAGCCTCCTGTGCGAGCTTCGGTCACGCTGACGGTCAACGGCCAGCAGCACGTCCTGGAGATCGATACGCGGACCACGCTGCTCGACCTCCTGCGCGAGGATCTTCATCTCACGGGCACGAAGAAGGGCTGCGACCACGGCCAGTGCGGCGCCTGCACGGTGATCGTCGAAGGCAGGCGGATCAACGCCTGCCTCAGCCTCGCGCTGATGCACGAAGGCGACGCCGTCACCACGATCGAGGGGTTGGGATCCCCCGGAAACCTGCATCCGATGCAGGCCGCCTTTGTGAAGCATGACGGTTTTCAGTGCGGGTATTGCACCCCCGGCCAGATCTGCTCCTCCGTGGCCATGCTGCAGGAGATCGAGGCGGGCGTCCCAAGCCACGTCACGGTCGATCTCGAAGCACAGGCCGAGCTGACGAACGCCGAGCTCCGCGAGCGCATGAGCGGCAACATCTGCCGCTGCGGCGCCTATTCGAACATCGCCGAGGCTATCACCGAAGTCGCCGGGAGGAAGGCATGAAGCCCTTCACCTATGAGCGCGCCGCCACGCCTGCGGAAGCCGCCGCCGCGGCGTCCCGTACACCCGGCGCCAAGTTCATCGCGGGCGGCACCAACCTGCTCGACCTCATGAAGCTGCAGATCGAGACGCCCGCCCATCTCATCGACGTGAACGGCCTCGCGCTCGACAAGATCGAGCCGACGGCGGATGGAGGCCTGCGCATCGGCGCGCTCGTCCGCAACACCGATCTGGCGGCTGACACGAGGGTCCGGCGCGACTACGCCGTGCTGTCGCGGGCTTTGCTGGCGGGAGCGACGGGCCAACTGCGCAACAAGGCGACGACCGCCGGCAACCTGCTGCAGCGGACCCGGTGCCCCTATTTCTATGATACGGCCCAGCCCTGCAACAAACGCCAGCCCGGCAGCGGCTGCTCCGCCATCGGCGGCTACAGCCGCCAGCACGCGATCCTGGGGGCGAGCGACGCCTGCATCGCGACGCATCCCAGCGACATGGCCGTCGCCCTGCGCGCGCTCGATGCGGTCGTGGAGACGGTCAGGCCGGACGGATCGGCGCGAGCCATTCCGATCGCGGAGTTTCACAACTTGCCCGGCGACACCCCGCAGGTGGAGCACGCGCTCGAGGCCGGCGAGCTGATCACGGCGGTGACGCTGCCTCCGCCCGTCGGAGGGGCTCAGATGTACCGAAAGGTTCGCGACCGCGCGTCCTACGCCTTCGCCCTCGTGTCCGTGGCGGCCATCGTCCAGAAGGACGGCTCCGGACGCGTTGCGCTCGGCGGCGTCGCCCACAAGCCGTGGCGCGTCGAGGCTGCGGAGGCGGACCTGCCGAAAGGCGCAAAGGCCGCCGCGGCGCGGCTGCTCGACGGCGCCCGCACCACCCATGACAACGCGTTCAAGACGACGCTGGTCGAGCGCACGCTCGGCGCGGTCCTGGCCAAAGCAAGGGGCTGACCCATGAAGTTCGATACACCCGCCGGAACGAACGCGATCGACCAGCTCAAGATTGTCGGCCAGTCCGTCGATCGCGTCGACGGCCCTCTGAAGACGACCGGCCGCGCCCCCTACGCATACGAGCGGCACGACGTCGTGCCGAACCAGGCCTACGGCTACGTGGTCGGGTCCACGATCAGCAAGGGCCGCATCACGGCGATGGACGTCAGCCGCGCGGAGGCGGCCTCAGGCGTTCTCGCGGTCGTCACGGCGCAGAACACGGGTCCGCTCGACAAGGGCTCCTTGAACACCGCGACCCTGCTCGGCGGACCGGAGATCGAGCACTATCATCAAGCGATCGCCCTCGTGGTCGCCGAGACCTTCGAGGAGGCCCGCGCCGCGGCTGCCCTGATCAGCGTGGAGTATGCTCCCGCCGAAGGGTCCTTCGATCTCGACGCCAGCCGGGCGCATGCGACCAAGCCTGAAAAGCTGACGAGCGGCCCGCCGGATTCGGCCGTCGGGAACTTCGAAAACGCCTTCGCAGCGTCCGAGGTGCGTCTCGACGAGACCTACACCACGCCAGACGAGGCCCACGCCATGATGGAGCCCCACGCCTCCATCGCAGCCTGGACGGGCGACCAGCTGATGGTCTGGACATCGAGCCAGATGATCGCCTGGGGCCGCCGCGATCTCGCCAAGACCCTGCGGATTCCGCCAGAGAAGGTGCGTCTGAGTTCGCCTTTCATCGGCGGCGGCTTCGGCGGCAAGCTCTTCCTGCGAGCCGACGCCGTCCTTGCGGCGCTCGGCGCGCGCGCCGCCGGGCGGCCGGTGAAAGTGGCGCTCACTCGCCCCATGGTGTTCAACAACACCACGCACCGCCCGGCCACAATCCAGAGGATCCGCATCGGGGCCAGCCGGGACGGCGTCATCACCGCCATGGGCCATGAGAGCTGGTCGGGCGACCTCGCAGGCGGCAAGCCGGACGGGGCCGTGGACCAGACCCGGATGCTCTACGCCGGAAAGGACCGCATGACGGCGACCCGCCTCGCCGTCCTCGACCTCCCCGAGAGCAACGCGATGCGCGCGCCGGGCGAAGCGACCGGCATGATGGCGCTCGAAATCGCCATGGACGAGATGGCCGAAAAGCTCGGGCTGGACCCCGTGGAGTTCCGCATCCGCAACGACACGCAGGTGGTGCCGGACGATCCCGGCCACGCCTCGGGCACGGACCCGCAGAGCCATCCCCCCAGCGGCGGCGGCAATGCCGGGGCGCAGCGCCCGTTTTCCAAGCGGCAGCTCGTCCATTGCCTCCGCCTGGGCGCGGAGCGCTTCGGCTGGAGCCGTCGCAACACGAGCCCCGGCGGCATGCACGAGGACGGCTGGCTCATCGGCCATGGGATGGCGGCGGCGTTCCGCAACAACCAAGTGACGAAGTCCGCTGCCCGCGTTCGCCTGGACGCGCGCGGGACGATCATGGTCGACACCGACATGACCGACATCGGCACCGGCAGCTACACGATCATCGCCCAGACCGCGGCCGAGATGATGGGAGTTCCCATCGAGCGCGTCTCGGTCCGGCTCGGCGACTCCAGTTTCCCCGTCTCGTCCGGCTCGGGCGGACAATTCGGCGGTAACTGCTCGACCTCCGGCGTCTATGCCGCCTGCGTGAAGCTGCGGGAGGAGGTCGCCCGAAAGCTAGGCTTCAACGTTTCCGATCTCGACTTCGCCGACGGCGAGGTCCGCTCCGGCGGACGCAGCGTGAAGCTGGCCGATGCGGCCCGCGACGGCGACGTCGTGGCCGAGGACCTGATCGAGTTCGGCGAGCTCTCCAAGAAGTACCAGCAGTCGACCTTTGGCGCGCACTTCGTCGAGGTCGGGGTCGACGCCGCCACTGCAGAAGTGCGCGTGCGCCGGATGCTGGCCGTCTGCGCCTCGGGGAGGATCCTCAACCCCAAGACCGCTCGAAGCCAGGTGATCGGGGCGATGACGATGGGCGTCGGGGCCGCCTTGATCGAGGAGTTGGTCGTCGACAAGCGCGTCGGCTTCTTCGTCAACCACGACCTCGCGTCCTACGAGGTGCCGGTGCACGCCGACATCCCGCACCAGGAGGTGATCTTCCTCGACGAGACGGACCCGGTCTCCTCGCCCATGAAGGCCAAGGGCATCGCCGAGCTCGGCATTTGCGGTGTCGCCGCCGCCGTGGCGAACGCGGTCTACAACGCTACTGGCGTCCGCGTGCGGGACTACCCTGTGACCCTGGACAAGCTCATCGACCGGCTGCCCGACGCAGCCTGATGTGAAGGCAGCGGTCGTGGGCTCTGCGGGAGCGCTGGCGGACCCATCCGAGAAGGCGCCTCGCACCACAGGGGCGAGGATCAATCCCGACGGGCCATGACAGCCGCGCCCTCCAGTCCCGGATCGGCCGGCAAACCGCACCCAGGCGGGCCAAGGCCGGCTTCGACGCCGGCCTGGCTCAGGCCGGCGTCGCCGATCCATCGCCGAAGCTCGGCGCGGCGAGGCGGCGCGCATGGTCACGCATGTCGGTGGGCCAGTCGTCCGTCAGGGTGAAAAAGAGGGCTCCGTCGCCTCGGTACAGGGCCCGCGAGGCGTCCTCGTAACGCGGAGCGTTGCCCAGCACCGCCCCCATGAAGCGGTCCGCCGCTTCGCGGGCCCGACGAGGACCGCCCTGCTCGATGTCGGCCCGCCGCGCCGCGTCGACGAGCTTGCGCAACGTGACCGAAGCGCCGCCGGGCTGGCCCGCTAGCCATTCCCAGTGGCGCGGCAGGAGGGTGACCTCCCGGGACACGACGCCGAGCTTCGGGCGGCCGGCCCGCCTCCCCTCTGCTTCGTCCCCGCCGTCCGAGGCCGGCGTGGAGGCGGGCAGAGGCTCGCGAAGGTCGAGATCGATCTGGGCGCCCGTCTCGTCGTCGAAGACGAGCACGGCGCCGTCGGCCCCGCCTGGGCACGCCGCCCTGATGGCCCGGGCCACATCGCACCGGCTGCCCGTGGCGAGACGCCTGTCACCCGTAAACGCCGTGATGGTTCCGTTATCCTGCATGATCTCCTCCTGTCGGGGGAGTTTCTACCCGGGTGAAATGCGAGTGTCAATTATACCCGGACGAAATAACGCGCCGATCTGCAAGCCGCGATTCGTGTGATCGGTCACGAAAGCCTGCAATCCGCTCATCGTCGAGGCAGGCCTGGCCACGGTGCATTGCTTCGACCAAAGCGAAATCGTGCGAAACGAACTCGTGGCCAAAATCGAGGCTTTACGCGAGCCTGGGTGATGGACCTTCCTTTCGCAATGCCGCGTAATATTGGGCACGCAGGAACGTGCTGTCATCTGTGGGGAGCCTGTTGCCATGCCGAACGGTTCTTTGACGCTCCGCAGCATCACGGCGCGTCCGGTCGTGTTGAAGTTGAAGCGCCCGGTGGTCGCGCGCATCGCCACTCTTCACGAGTGGCCGGTCATCCTGATCGACCTCCTGACTGAAGAAGGCGTCGTCGGTCGAAGTTACCTCGAGCCGTACGTCATCAAGGCGATGCGCTACCTGGCGCCGGCGCTCGAGGATCTCGGCGGCTTGCTCAAGGGCCGGCAGGTCGCACCCGTCGAGTTGTTCGAGGCCGCACGAAAATCGCTTCACTTCGTCGGATACGAAGGCCTGTCGATGATCGCGGCATCCGGGCTCGACATGGCTTGCTGGGATGCGCTGGCCAAGGCCGCGGGACAGCCGCTCTGCGTGCTGCTGGGCGGGTCCGTCGGTCCCGTGAAGGCCTATAACAGCAACGGTCTGTGGCTGAGACAGCCCGAAGCGCTCGCAAGCGAAGCCCTCGAGCTGCGCGATGAGGGCGGCTTCACGGGACTGAAGCTCAGGCTTGGTCGGGATCGCCCCGCCGACGATCTTGCCGCCGTCCACGCCGTCCGGAGAGCCGTCGGGGAGGACATGCATCTCATGGTCGACTTCAATCAGGGACTCAACCTCGCCGAGGCGCTGCACCGCTGCCACATGATCGACGATCTCGGCCTCGCCTGGATTGAAGAGCCGATCCTCTATGACGACCTGGACGGCTGCGCTCGTCTGGCGGCCGACCTCAAGACTCCGCTCCAGATCGGCGAGAACTTCTATGGACCACGCGAAATGCACAAGGCGCTGCAGAAGAAGGCTTGTGACCTGGTCATGCCGGATTTCATGCGCATCGGCGGTGTAACTGGGTGGCAACGGGCGGCCGCCATGGCCGGCGCGGCGGGCATTCCCGTATCGACCCACTTGTATCCCGAGGTCGCGGCACACGTGATGCGGGTAACCGAGACGGCCCACTGGCTTGAGTGGCAGGATTGGGCGGATCCCGTTTTGCAGCAGCCTTATGTGATGAAGGGTGGCTTGCTCCACATTCCGGATTTGCCCGGCGTCGGTCTCGAATGGAACGAAGACGTAGTCGCTGCTCACCGCGTCTGACAGTCAGGGCCTTTGGTAGCCAGACGGACACCTCACACATCGGCGGATCTGCGCAAGCCAGGGAGGTTTACAGAACCCCTGCCAGACTGCAGCCGAACGAAACCGAGGGCCCTCCCAATCGGGCTCAAGGCGAGACCCAGCGCGACCGCGAGCGCGCCCAGAGATGTCGCCACCAGGATGGCATCGCGTACGGCGCGAACTGAGGAAGATTAACTCGAAATCACCGAGCACATTGGGCGACTCCCGTTTCGCAACGAGGTCGGTCGTCTGCAGGCCCTTCCCGCTCTACTTGCCGTAGTTCTTCGTCAGGTAGTCCTTGATCTGCTGCGCCTCAGCCTCGTCGATCTGGGCGCCGAAGACCTTGATCATCTTGGTGACCTCTGCGTCCCATCCCTTGGCGTCGAGGAACGGCGCGTTGGTGACGGGATAGTCGAGGCTGTGGCAGGCTGCGCAATTGTTCGCCACAGCCTCCATGCCGGGACCGGCCTTCAGTTTGATCGTGCTCTCGTCCGCCAGGGCGGCGCTGCTGGCGCAGGCGAGGATCAGAGCGAACAGAGTGCGCATCGTTCCCATCCCTAGACGACCGTTACGGCGACGGCGTTATAGGCATTGTTGTGGTACCCCGCCGGGTTGAACAGGGCCTTCGGCACCTGCGTCTGGCCGGATCTGTTGGAAGCGCGCGACAGGACGGTGAGAGGCCCCTGGCGGGCCGGCACAGTCGCCGTGAAGACGCGGAACGCGTAGCGGCCGAGGTCTTCGCCGAGGTCGGCAGGCTGCCACAATCGCCCGCCATCCGTGGAGATCTCGACGCTGGCGAGTCCGCGCCCGCCGTCCCAGGCGAGGCCCGTCACCGTCAAGGTTCCTGCCTGAACCTGCGCGCCGTTCGTGGGCGAGGTGATCAGGGAATTGACGACGATCTCGGTGATCGGCGTGTTGACGGCCGTCTCCTGGCTGGTGAACCGGTCGATCGAGGGGAACATGCCGAGGGGCACGCGGTAGGCGCCCTTCATCCAGAACCCGTCGAAGGGCTTATCGGCGAAGCGGATCCCGACGATGTGCTTCATCCAGTAGGTCGCCGTCCAGCCGGGCACGACCAGGCGCACCGGCGCGCCGTTGAGGTGGGGCAAGGGCGCCCCGTTCATCTCATAGGCAAGAAGCGTGTCGTCGTGCATCGCTTTCCAGATTGGCAGGCTCTTGACGAAGTCGGGCGTCTTGTCGAGCACGGGGCCGTCCGCGCCGTCCATGACGATCTCGATCGCCTTGTCGGGCACGCCCGCCTTGGCCAGCACGTCCTTCAGCCGCACGCCCTTCCACCGGGCGCAGCCCATGGCGCCGTAGCCCCATTCCACGCCCGGCACGTGCGGGTCCGAGAGGCCGCGGCGGTTCCCGGAGCACTGGCAGACCGCAGCGATCTCGACTGAAGGCATCTGCCGGAGGGTGGCGAGGTCGACTGAGAAGGGGTTCTGGCCGCCCTCGACCGTCAGCGACCACTTTGCAGGGTCGACCTGCGGAATATCCGCCAGGTGGTAGCGGACGAAGAAGTCTTCGTTGGCCGTGATAGGGCCGCTGAAGGAGGACACCGGCGTCTCGTAGTTCGGCGGGCGGTAGGAGAGCTTGATCAGGGGCCGCTTGCCGGGCAACGCCTCCAGTGTCGCGGCCTCCGCGACGCCCGCCGGTGTTCCCGGCGAGACGGGCGCGCCCGCGGCGAAGGCACGCGAGGCCACGAGCGTCGATGCCCCCGCAAGGACGGCGCGACGTGAGAACATCGGCGTTTCTCCCCGTGTCCGGCGAACGTGCGTCGCCTCTATTTTTACGTGTTGCAACGTGGAATCTGCTGCGCTTCAGCGCTCGTTGTCAATGAGAGGCGCATGCTGCACGCGCTGACCCTCGTGGGCCTGGAAGCCCGTCCTACCTGAGCGCCCGGGAACCGCTCAGGTCGCTGGGCCGGCAGTCGCTAACCCACGATGCCAGTAGCCTCGCACCAGCGCGGCGGGCATGCCAGTGGAGGGTAGATACAGGGGCCTGGTCTCCCTCGGAGGCCTCCATTCGATTTTCATCAGGCAAGCGAGACGGCCAGCGACAATGGCGTCGCCACGCCATCTCGCGGAGGCTGGACCTATCGCGTCGAAGCGACCGACTTGTCGTAGAAGGCCTTCATCTGGTCGGCGATGTACTCGGCGTTGTCCTCGACCGCGAAGTGCCCGGCGTTCAGCCTGTGCAACTCCGCGCTGGGGAGGTCGCGCAGGTAGGCCTCGCCGCCAGCCGGCGTAAAGAACACGTCGTCCTGTCCCCAGAAGATCAGCGTCTTCGGCTGGTTGTCTCGCAGGAACTTCTGCCAGACGGGGTAGAGCTCGACGTTCTTGCGGTAGTCGAAAAAGAGATCGAGGTTGAGCCGCACCGCGCCCGGCCGGAGCATCAGGCCGTAGTCGTTTTCCCAGTTGTCCGGGCTGATCAACTCGGGATGACCCGCACCGTGCAGATAGATGCCCTTGATGGCATCCCGCGAGAGAAAGGCCTCCAGCGGCTTCTCCGTCTCGGGCGAGCGGTTCTTCCACAGCGCACCGCGCAGGCCGTCCCAGACCTTCGTGAAGCCTTCCTCGTAGGCGTTGGTGTTCTGGACGATGAGCCAATCCAGCGCCTTGGGATTGCGGCCCACGATGCGGAAGCCCACGGGGCCGCCGTAGTCCTGGGCGTAGAGGCCGTAATGGTCGAAGCCCTTGGCGGCCAAGAACTTCTCCATGGTCAGCGAGAGCGCGTCGAAGGTGTAGGCGTAGTGGGCCGGGTCGGGGATGTCGCTGGACCCGAAGCCCTGGTAATCGGGTACGATGACATGGAAGCGGTCGGCCAGCAACCTGACCAGGTCTCGATACTGGTGCGAGGATGCTGGAAAGCCCGGCAGCAAGACGAGCTTGGGTGCATCAGGCTTGCCGGCCTCCCGGTAGGCGATGGAGAGCCCGTCGATCGACAGGCTGCCGTAGCGCACATGCGTGGGCGACACGGTCGTGGTGATGGGCTTTGCCGGCGTATCCGCGGAGGCGGGCCGAACCGGCGAGATGGCAGTGGTCGCCAGGGCGGCGCCCAGCAGGGCGGCCATGGTCCGGGTCGAGTGCTTCATGGTGGTGGTCCTTCTGTGAGTCCGATCGGATTGCAGGTGAACCTTCAGGCCGCCTGGGCGGCGACGAGAGGGAAGTCGATGTCGGTCTTGAAGGCCTCGTTGACGTAGTTGGTCCACGTGTTGAGGGCGACGTGCAGCACCACCTCGATGGCCTGCGCGTCCGAGTAGCCTGCGAGCTTCAGGGCCGCGAGATCGCCTTCCGAGACGTGGCCGCGCTCCAGGGCGACCTTGGCGGCAAAGCGCACCGCCGCGTCTGCCCTCGGGTCCGTCGAACCGCCGGCGCGGTTGGCCGCGATCTCTGCCTCGTCGAGATGCGCGAGGGTCTTGCCGATATGCGTGTGAGCGGAGAGGCAGTAGCTGCAGCCATTGATCTGCGCGACCGCAAGGGCGATCCGCTCGCGGGTGGCGGCGGGGAGAGATCCCTTGCCGAGAGCGGCGTTCAGGCCGAGGTAGCCCTCGAGCGCGGCGGGGCTCTGGGCGACAAGACGAAAAAGGTTCGGCACGGAGCCGAACTGCTTCTTCACGGCTTCGAGCAGCGGACGCGAGGCCTCGGGCGCCTGTTCGATCGTGGCGGGTGTCGGGATGCGGGACATGGGGCTGTTCCTTTTTTCGTGGCGAGCCCGTCGCTCGCCTCACGCTCAAGGTGACCCATGCAGACGATGACGATAATATCGGCTTTTTGCAGTTCATTATTCCAGGACTAGGAACAAAGCCGGAGAGCAGTCGACAGCACAACGGAAGGATGTAATTCTCACGCTTAGGCTTGGAGGGCTTAATCTTGGCGCTTGTTCCAGACGATGTCCCTCCGTCCGTCCAACTCCTGCAGATCGCGACATCGGCTTGGGTGGAGCGCGTCGTCTACGCGGCCGCCGAGCTGGGTATCCCTGACCATCTCGCTCAAGCGCCGAAGACGTCAGCCGAACTCGCGGCGGAGCTGACACTGCATCCCGACGCTCTGCACCGCCTGATGCGAACGCTCACCGGGCTGGGCATGTTGAAGCAGGACGGAACCGGCAGATTCGGACTGACGCCGGTTGGCGAAGCCTTGCAAACGGGCGCTCCGGGCTTCGCCCGCTCGACCGTCGTGCTGGCGGGGCGGAACGTGTTCAGAAGAGGCTTCGACGAGATCCTGCACGCGATCCGCACCGGCGAAACGGGCTTCGGCAAGGCCTTCGGCATGGCGCCGTTCGATTATCTCGCAACGCGCCCCGACGAGGCTTCGCTCTTCAGCGAAATGATGGTGAGCTTTCACGGCGAAGAGCCCCCAGCGGTGGCTGCAGCCTACGAGTTCTCGCGTTTCGGCACGATCGTTGACGTGGGGGGCGCCACGGGCAACCTGCTAGCAACGATCATAGCCGCTCACCCTGGGCCGCGTGGGGTGCTTTTCGATCGGTCCTACGTCGTCGCGGACGCGCCGGCGCTGCTTGCCTCCAAGGGCGTCTCCGACCGGATCGACATCCTGGCCGGAGACTTCTTCGACTCCGTCCCGGCTGGCGGCGACGCCTATGTGCTCTCCCATGTCATTCATGACTGGAACGAGGAACAGTGCCTGACCATTCTCGGCCATGTCCGTCAAGCGATGAAGCCGAGTGGTACGCTGCTCCTCGTCGAGATGGTCCTGCCGCAAGACGGCGCGCCGCACCCCGGCAAGATGCTCGACATGGTGATGCTCGTGATCGCCGGAGGCCGTGAACGCACGAGCGACGAATACGCGTCCCTGCTCGCCAAGGCGGGCTTCCGGCAGACCCGGGTGGTGCCCACGGGATCGGCCGTCGGTCTCGTCGAAGCCGTTCCAGTCTGACAGGGTCTGCGCGAGGCGGAGGCACTCCATCTTGAACGAAGCGCGCAAGCTTGCCGCCATTCTCGCCGCGGACGTCGTCGGCTTCAGCCGGCTGACCGGCGCGGACGAGGACCGCACCCTGGCCCGCCTGCGCGCGCTCCGCAGCGACCTGATCGATCCCACGATCGCTGTCCACAAGGGTCGCGTCGTCAAGCGCACGGGTGACGGGGCCATCGTCGAGTTCCGCAGCGTCGTAGACGCGGTCCGCTGCGCCATAGAGATCCAGAACGCGATGGTCGAGCGCAATGCCGGCGTGCCGGAGGACCGGCGCATCGAGTTTCGCATCGGCATTCATATCGGCGACGTCGTTGAGGAGAGCGACGGCGACCTGATGGGCGACGGGGTGAATATCGCCGCGCGGCTCGAGGGCGTGGCTGCACCCGGCGCCATCGCGCTTTCGGAAGACGCCTACCGGCAGGTCAAGGCGCGGCTGGACCTGCTTGTCAGCGATCTCGGGGAGAAGAAGCTCAAGAACATCGCCGACCCGGTGAAGGTCTACTCCGTGCAGGTCGGCGTGGCGGCATCCTCGCAGCCCGCACCCAGTTCTGCGCCTGCGGCGACCGCCCTGCCTGACCGCCCCTCCATCGCTGTGCTGCCGTTCCAGAATATGTCGGGCGACATCGAGCAAGAGTATTTCGCAGACGGCATGGTCGAGGACATCATCACCGCGCTGTCCCGGTTCAGCCAGCTCTTCGTGATCGCCCGGAATTCGAGCTTCATCTACAAAGGTCGCGCCGTCGACATCCGGCAGGTCGCGCTTGAACTTGGAGTACGCTACGTGCTGGAAGGCAGCGTCCGTAAGGCTGGGACGCGCACCGCATCACGGGCCAGCTGATCGATGCATCGGATGGGAGCCATCTCTGGGCCAACAAGTTCGACGGGGCGCTGGAGGACGTATTCGACTTACAAGATAAGATCACCGAAAGCGTCGTTGGCGCCATCGAGCCCACCATCCGCAAGGCGGAGATCGAGCGCGTCCGGCGCAAAGCCCCGGAGAACTGGAACGCCTACGACCACTACCTGCAGGCCTTGCCGCATGTCGTCTCGTTCAGACCGGACGAGAACCGCGGCGCCATCGATCTTCTCCTCAAGGCGCTTTCGTTCGACCCCACATTTGCGCCCGCCCTGGCGAATGCCGCGTGGTGCCTGGAGCAGCGGATCACCCGGGGCTGGGAGCCGTACGGGGAAGACGATCGCCCCCTCGCGACGTCGTTGGCCCGGCGCGCCATCGCGGCGGGAAACGCGGACGCCACCGCGCTCGTCATCGGCGGCTTCGTCCTGATCACGGTGGGGCGGGACTTCGAGCGCGGCCTCGACGCCGTCAGGCGCGCCCTCGACCTGAACCCCGGTTCGGGGCTCGTCGCTTTGCTCGCGAGTTACGCGATGCTGTTCGCGGACGAGCCCGACGAGTGCCTGGCCCAGGCCCAGCGCGCCACTGCGCTCAATCCGCTCGATCCCGGCTACTTCCTGCACCTGACGGCCACCGCCTTTGGCTTCTTCCTGAGCGGCCGGCCCGAGCAGGCCTACGAGTTCGCCCGCCGGGCGACGGGGCTCTATGGGGACTGGGACTCGACCTACTGGGTGCTCGTACCCGCCTGCATCCAATTGGGCCGATTCGAGGAAGCCCACGAGGCCGTCGAGAAGCTGCGCTCCCTCACTCCAGGGCTGACCGCATCGCGCCTGCGGCAGGAGCTTCCCTTCCGCAGCAAGGCCTCGTTGGAGGGCATTCTCGACGGGTTGAAGCGCGCTGGGCTGCCTGAATAGGAGCGGAAGAAGTTTGAAACACCCGAGCCCGGTCGACGGCGTCCGCGCAGAGATCGGGTGGAGCACGATCCGTTCTCGGCCCAGTGTCCCGCGGGAGGCGCGCATCGCGGGAGCAACCATGTCCAGAGCCTATTTCAGCGCAGTTCTTCCCCATCAGGCCGACGCGACCTGGGCCATTATCCGATCCTTCGATCATTATGCCTGGGCCGGTGTGAAGGCCTCGATCATCATCGAGGATGAGCGGTCCCCCAACGAAGTCGGAAGCGTGCGCAGCTTCATGGGTCCCGGCGGTCGGGTCCGTCAGGTGCTCATCGCGCACTCGGATGCGGACCGTTCCTACAGCTACGCCTTCGTCAGTGCGGCGCCGATGGAAATGCGAAACTACAGATCGACGATCAGGGTCGCACCCGTGACCAGGTCCGGCGACTGCTTCGTGGAATGGTGGGCCGAGTTCGACGACGAGGTCGGCGACGGCGAAGCCACGGCCCGCCGGCTCGAGCAGGAAGGCTTCGCCGTGTGGGTCGCCGCCCTGGCGTCCCACATGGATCAGGCTGCAACGTCGGACGCTGTCAGGGATCAGCCTTGGGACAGCTGACGTTTTTTTCGGAGGCTGTCCTTTGGCGGACGTTGGTCAACTCAGGGAACTGCGTCCCAGAGCGCCGAAACTGGGCCTCGTTATCGCACAGCGCCGCAGACACGGCGGCCGTTGACGTAGCGGCATCCTGCGGCTGCAGCCGGGCGCTTCGTCGTTGTCACCGCGCCGTTTGGCCCGGCGCATCCTGCACGGTAGACGCCTTTGGCGCAGACGACTGCCTCAGCCGGCGACGGTGCAGACAGGGTTGAAAGGCCGAAGACGAGGCCTCCGAGGAGAACAGGGGCGACGAGGGACAGGACGGTGCGGCGCATAGGAGATGACCTTCGTGCATGTGCAATGGGAGGCCAAACTAACAGCCCCGGGCAATGGCAACTTGACGCGATGGGCCGCCAGCTTGTCGCGTGGTGCATCCCTCGATGCTTCGTCTCTTGAGGAGTCCGGGAGCGCGTTCGTGGATGACGCGCAATCGACAGGCTCGCTCCGGAGCGGGGGTGAGCCGCTGCTGACGGCGGCGCGCCAACGTTGGGGTGTACCGCCGGACCAGCGTCTTTGCCTCGTGTGCCCCGCTCCTGAGCTTTACATGGGGCTCAGCGATCCTCTGCACCAACTTGTCGTGATGCGGCTTTTCCTGCCGGAGGAGAAGCCGGATGGCGGCGCAAGACGAGCGGCGTCCCCTGTGACTGCCCCTTGCCGGGCAGCGCCTGAGCCTTAAGTTCCGAGACGAACAGAAGGCCCATCGCTGCGAGCAGAAGCAGGCATCCGGCGATGGCGACGGGCGTCAGCGCCTCGCCGATGAGTAAGGCGGCCAGCAAGGCGGCGAAGACCGGCTCGATCATGGTCGCGGCGAACCCCACCGCCGGCCTCGGGCAGAGTTTCATTCCAGCTGTGAACGCCGCGTACGCTCCGCCCGTTGCGGCGACGCCGGTATAGAGCAGCAGCGCCAGATCTCGCGCGCTCAGCCAGGTGAGCGTGGTGACGACAGCGACCTCCCGCGACGCGATGTGCATGGCGGGAAGAAGGATAATCGACGCGGTCAGGAGACCCATGCCGGCGGCCTGCACGGGGTGCATGAGACCGGCCAATCGACGGAGCGCGGTCGCCATGCCGATGAAAGCCAGGGAGTTCACCGTCAGCAGGGCGGCCCCGAACCAGCCGAAGGCGTAGCCCTTGACGAGGAGATCCGGCGAGCCCGACAGGGAGAGCCCGACACCGAGCGCTCCGACGGTGACTGCGGCCGCGGTGCTGAGCGAACGGGCGTGAGGCTGGACCAGGGCGGCTGCCGCAGCAACCAGGATGGGCGGCAGGACAACGGTCACGGCCACCGTCACCGTGACGCCGACTTCCCGGAACCCTGTGAACAGAGTGACCTGGAACACTGCGCAACTCACCCCGAAGAGGAGAAGCGGCGCGACCGACGCTTTCCCGTACTGGCTTGACCACCCCGAGAGCCGCGCGATGGCGAGCAGGGCCAGCCCACCCAGGAGCGTGCGGGACCATCCCATCAGGGCCGGGTCGATGGCTGGCGCTGAAAGCAATCGCCCGGCGACACCCACCGTGCCCCAAAGCAAAGCTGCCGTGCAGACGAGCAGCAGGCCCCGCAGGGCGGCGGTCCCCTGCGCCGGTCCCGGCGCGGTAAGGCGCGCGCTCATGGCTGACCCGCCAGGGATCTGGCGCGCCCCGCTACGGGCGCGGTGGGTCGGCCCGCCATGAACACTGAACCTGCGCTGGCGACGACGACGCAAAGTACGCCAAGGATCTGCGCCGGGTTGGGCTGCTGCCGGAGGAGCATGTAGCCTATTGCGACACCGATTGCCGGCTCCAGGCTCATCAGGATGCCGAATGGGCGTGTTCCCATGCGCCGCAAGGCGATCATCTCGAGGGCGCATGGCAGGATCGGCGCAAGCAGGGCCAGCGCGGCTGCGCTCCCGACCTGCCACAGGTGGGGCCAGCTCTGCAGCTGGTAAAGCCCCAGGGGCAGCGCCGCCGCGGCAGCGACCAGCAGCGATATGGCCAAGCCCTGCAACCCGTCGAAGACCGCTCCGACCCGTTTTGTAAGGATGATGTACAGCGCCCAGCAGCAAGCCGCTCCCGCAGCGAACGCCAGGCCGGCCGGGTCGACGGCCCACCCTGCCGAATAAGGCAGCAACAGCAGGATGAGGCCTGCCGCAGCGAGCGCCGCAAAACCGAAATCCACAAGTCGGTGGGAGCCCAACGTGGCGACGGCCAGAGGGCCCGTGAAGGCGACGGTCGACGCCAGTCCGAGAGGAATGCGATGCACCGCCTCGAAGAAGCACACCGTCATCCCGGCGAGGGCGATGCCCAGCAGCAGAGCGGAGGTGACCGCGCCGGCCTTCTGCTTGAGCAATCGGGGCCGCGTGATCGCCAAAAGGAATGCGGCGCCCGCTGCGAGCCGGACCGTGGTGGTCGTCGTAGCGCCTATCTCCGCCAGCAAAGGCTTCGAGAGCGCAGCGGCAAGCTGGATCGACATCATCGATCCGATGGCCAGCACGGGAGCGAGCCCGGATTCCGCCCTCAAGGCGAAGGGGCGGCTCGTCATGCGACGCCCCGCAAAGCCGTGGTCCTTACATCCAGGACTTCCGATCCATGGGAGATTCCTAGCAGCGCCTCCGCGTCCCGGTCCGCGATAACGGAAACGGCGGTGCGGCTGCGCTCGGCGGTTTCGAGCAGTCGCAAGGTGCGCGCGTAAATGCTCTCACACGCACGCAGGACCGAATCCTGGCTGTAGCCGGGGCCCTCCTTGGCCACATCGATGAGACCGCCCGCATTTGCCACATAATCCGGCACATAGAGGATGCCGCGCCTGTGCAGCGCCACGCCAAGCTCCGCGGATTGCAGCTGGTTGTTGGCGGCGCCCGCGATGACCGCCGCTCGTATCTCGGGAACGGTTTCCACGGTGAAGACGTCGCCAAGGGCGTTTGGCGAAAGCACGTCCACGTCCTCGAACAGGATCCTGTCGACGGGAACGGGCGTAGCCGCGAACGCGTCGCGAGCCCTCGCCAACAGGTCCGGCCGGAGATCGCTGACCCGGAGAAGGGCCCCGGCTTCATGCAGATATCGGCACAGAGCAAACCCGACACAGCCGAGGCCCTGCACGGCCACCGAAAGGCCTTTCAGATCGGTCATGCCCCAGCGAAACCGCGCCGCAGCCGTGATCGCCATGAACACGCCGTAGGCAGTCGCCGGGCATGGATCGCCGTTGGCGTCCGGCAGCCCCCGGGCATAGCACGTCACCCGACGCAGGACGTCCATGTCACGGACGGTCGTGCCAACGTCGTCAGCAGTGAGATATCGGCCACCCATGCGCTGGATGGCGTTTCCCAGCGCGAGTAGCAGGGCTTCTGTCTTACAGCTGCGGGGATCGGCCAGGACGACGCACTTGCCCCCGCCGAAGGGTACGCCTGCAAAGGCGGCTTTGTACGACATGGCGCGGGACAATCGCAGCGCGTCCAGCAGGGCGTCTCGCGCGCTGCCATAAGGCTGAATACGGCAACCGCCGAAGGCCGGACCCAACGCGGTGCTGTGGATGGCGATTATGGCGCGAAGCGCCGCGCTGCGGGCCCGGACGAAAAGCACCTGCTCGTGTCCGGGAAACCTAATCCGCGGAGCCGGCGTCACCGTGAGGTCCGAGGGCTCCGCAGCAGTTCCGTCCTCCATGTCGTTTCCCAAGCTCGTTTTCTCGTTCTGCGTGTACGAGCGCCGCGGGGCAGAACGGCCCGATGGGCGCCGCTGGTGCGCCCTCGCCTTTGGCTAGCAAGCCCCCCGCAGGCCGGGACCTACGAGTGGGAGCGGACGTCGAAGCGCGTGTGGGCGGGGTGGCGGGCTTGAAGTGGCGGCCGAAAGCCGCGGCTACAACGCTAATCTTTAGTTCACTGGCATCACGCGGACGCTTGAAAGATCAACCAAGACGTGTTGCCGAGCGTGAAACTCACATTAAAATAGCGTTATGCGGAGAGAGGCGACTTTGCATTTGCAGGACAGAACGCCCGCGGCGTTCGTTACTGCATTCAACGTTTTTAAGTTGGAAATATCCGGAAAAGGCCAGGTGCGTCTGCCCGGCAAGAGGGCCCAGGCCCTCATCGCCTTCCTTATCCTGTCACCCGACATGGCCGCGACCCGGGACAAGCTCGCGGAAATCCTCTGGGGCAGCAGCGATTCCGAGCATTCCAGGAACAGCCTGCGCCAAACACTCGCGTTGCTGCGCCGCGCGCTCGCCCACGCAGGGCCCGAGCTTATCATCGCCGCTGGCGATACGATCGCCCTCAACATGGATCTCGTGGCGAGCGACGTGCATCGCTTCGAAAGGAGCCAATCGGCGGAGCCCATCGCGGAGGTCGAGGCGGCGGCTGCCCTCTACACCGGGCCTTTTCTCGATGGTTTCTACTCCGGAAGCCCGGCCTTCGACGATTGGGCAGCCTCCGAGCGGACACGGCTCGCCGAACTTGCGGTGGTCATCCTGGACCGGCTTGCGAGGCAGGCTCGTGGCGAAAGAGGGCTGGGCCACGCCCGTCGCGCGCTGGCGATCGACCCGATGCGCGAAGCCAGCTACCGCTTGATCATGGAACTTCTCGCGGCCAGCGGCCATCGCGACGGGGCCTTGAGAACGTATGAGACCTGCCGGCAGATGCTGAAGAAGGAATTCGGCATCGAGCCTTCCCAGGCTACGAGACAACTCAGGCAGACCATTCTGGAGTCGCAGGAGCCGGCGCCCGCCGCGCTGGTCGAGGCTACGCCGGTCGAACGTGCGTCGCCGGAGGCGAGGCCGTCGATTGCGGTACTGCGCTTTGTGAGCCTGACGGGGACGCCCCAGGAGGACTCCCTCGCTCGGGGCATTTTCTATGACCTCATCACGTCCCTCTCGCAGCACAAGGAGTATGTGGTGGTGCCGGGCGGCGTCCTGCCAGACAATGGCTCCGGGGCACTGGACCTCTCGATGCAAAGGTCGCCCGATGTCGGCCGGTTCACCGTCACCGGCGGCGTACAGCATGTCGCCGACCGGATGAGGGTGACCGTTCACCTCATGGAGTCCGCGACCGGGCACACGGTTTGGGGGCAACGTTTCGAAGGTGGCGCGAGCGAGCTTCTGGAATTCCAGGACCGCGTCACCGCCTCCGTTGCTCTCGCGGCCTGCCTCGAGCTTCAGCTGATCGGCTGGAGAGTTCGTGACAGGAGCCCGCCGGGCGGTCCCGAGGTGCGCCGCCTGGTGAACCAGGCCATGACGCACTACTACGCAATGACCCGCGACTCCCTTAGCGCAGCCCGATCCCTGGCGTTGGAGGCCCTGCATCTCGAGGCCCGCAATGCGAGGGCCATGCGCACTCTGGCGGTCTCGATCTGCGTCAGCTGGGCGTTTGGCGGGTTGGCCAAGACCGATGCGAGCGTCACGCGGGCGCTGGAGCTTGCGCATACGGCTGTCCTCATCGTGCCCGACGATGAGATTTCGCGCGTCGTGCTGTCTTATGCGCTCCTGTGCGCAGGCAGATACGAAGAGGCCTTCTCCGAACTGCAGCATGCGATCGAGCTCAATCCCGCCTACTCCAGCGCCTATGGAGATCTCGCGGAACACTACGCCCTTCAAGGGCGGACGGAGGAAGCCCTCGAAGCCGCGCGCAAGGCGATCGGCATGAGCTTCCACGATCCGATCGAGTTCTGGCGGCACCACAGCGTGGCCCTTGCCAAGTTTGCCGCAGGTAACGATTGGGGAGCGCTGGAGATGGCCCGGAAGGTCATGCGGTCGAAGCCGGGTTTCATCATCGGCGCGCTGCACTGGGCGGCGTCCGCCGCTGCAACCGACAACCTCGAGGAGGCGGAGCGCGCCGTCCGGCACTGTCTCTCACACCTCCCGGACCTGCGCCTCGGAAACGCCTCTCCGGGTCTCGCGCCGCGATATGTGAGCGATCATCACCACAAGCGGTTTCTGGAGATGCTCCGAAAAGCCGGGCTTCCCGAATGAGTGGCCGCGTGGCCGGCAGCAGGAGTGAGCGCCGGTACTGCGGTGTAAACCGGCCTTCCGAAATGCAATTCAGAGACCTTGCTGAAGCACCACTCGACCAGTCTCGCAATGTGGGTCGTTTCAAATTGCTGTCGCCGTCGCCCTGCCGCAACGATCGCATTCTGGACCAGACGCAAAACGGCAGGTCGGCATCGCGCCGTAAGCGGAAGCTCGTTGAAGTGCCGCGAACGGCGCCAAATTCAACGTGCAATGGCGGAGACGGAGTCCGCCTAACTGCCTTGAATATACTACTGCATTTCGGCTTTTTCATCTGTTCCCTAGTCTGTTCCCTAGGTAATGATTTAGATTGTCATAGATAAAAGTTCACCGGGTAAACTGGGTTGAGCCCTTCAGATGCTGTGGCGTATCCCGAAACACCCCTCCCGGCGACCGCATCCCGAGGGCTTCATCATCCCGGCCCAGCCGACGCTCGTAACGAAGCCGGTGACCGCTTCGGGCTGGCTGCACGAGATCAAGCACGACGGGTACCGAATGGTGGCCCGCCGCTTCCCTGACGGCCGGGTGGCGCTCTGGAGCCGCAATGGCATCGCCTGGACGGACCGCCCGCCGCTGATCCGCGCCGCCCTGCTGTCGCTGCCCGTCGAGAGCGTGACGCTAGACGGCGAGGCCATCGCACCGCACCCAGACGGAACGTCGAACTTCACGGCGCTGCGGACTCGCGGCGGCAACGCGCAAGCCGAGCTCATGGCGTTCGACATCCTGGAGTTGAAAGGCGAGGACCTGCGGCCCCTGCCGCTCTGGCACCGCCGCGAAGTGCTCCAGGGCGTCACGCTGTTCGGGCACGAGGGCCTGAGGCTGAGCGAGCCCATCGACGCGCCCGGCGATCTCGTATTCCGGGCAGCCTGCCAGCACGGGCTTGAGGGGATCGTTTCCAAGCGGCTGGACAGCGCCTATCGGTCCGGACGGGTGAAGTCATGGGTCAAGACGAAGTGCCCGAACTACGTACGGCCGTGGTGTTCCTCGCAACCGGCGCACATGGATGGACGGCTTCGTACAGGAGCGGACCAGGGTGAACCGATGCTGCGAAGCGCCGTTGAGATGCGTCCATGTCGGACAATCCTGAAGCACAGCAGAAAGCCCCGGCGCGTTTGCTCCTCCCGCGCTGGGGCTTTTTCGTGAGCAGCAACTCGGTGTTCGTGTTCTTCACGGCAGCTGTGGCCGCGCTGGCAATCAACGCTGTCTCAGGCCGAACGCCTGGCGACTCGTTCGGGCGGTGGTGGTCACAATTGGACGAAGTAGAAGCCGAGCGCACCTATGGTGACCAGGGCGGCACCAACTAGCTTGAAAATTTTGACGCTGGTTAGTCTCTTGCGACGTTCGGCCCGCCCCGTCGCCAATTCATCCGGACTCCTGGGTTGCCCAAACTGCATTGCAAAAATGCCAGTGCTTTGGGAATGACCAATCGCCAAGCCGTCCTCCAGTTCGACGGTATAGGAGATGAGCAAGACCACCACACCAGTTATGAGAAGCCCAAGGAACTCGAATACGACCACAAGCATCGCCAAGAACCCTAGAACAGCCAAGCCGCCGGCTAGGGCCGTCACGTGCACAAGAGGCTCCAAGAGACGCATTGGCAGCTCCTTGGCGGAGCATACCATGAAAAATACTTACCGGCCTCGACGCGGCCTAGGCAGCCTGGAGCTTGACGACATGCGTCGGCGGCTCCGGTGCAGCACTTGCGGCTGTAGGCCCGCGCCTGAGGCTGTGTCGCCGTGGTCGCAGGCGATGGCGAGCGGATATCAGGCGCACTATAAGACTTGATGGACCGTCGCACCGATGCCAACCACCTCGCAGCCTTGTTGGAGGCCAGCATAGGCCCGTCGCCACTGCTTGACACTCAACTATTGCACTGGGCCGGCATCAAGGCTCCTGGGGCTCCTACGGCTTCCATGAAAGCGGCCGGCGATTTCATCCTGGAGGTTAAGCCAGACGCGACATGGACGGTGCTCGGGGACATGGGCGAGTTCGTTGGAACGATCATGGCGGATGGGCTGCCGGCCGGGCATGGCGCGCGCGGGGCGACACCTGGGCTGGCGCTACTGGCGGCGCTGATGCGAGCGGTGTGAGCCTCCGGCGGCTTCCCCCTTGTCGTCAGGCGCAATCGGTCCAGGCGCAGTCCGTCAGGCCCCGCTCGCCGGTTCCGGTAAGACCGCCAGCCACACAGGCGCTAAGGGCGCTATAGCAAAAACCAAGCGGAACTAGTCGGCTGCCCAAGGCAGGGCCGGCGCACTCCCCTATGGAAATCTGATGTTTGACACCGTCGATTGCATCCCCTGGTGGGGGTGGCTGATAGCCATTCTCGCTGCGTCTTTCGCCGTGCTTTGCCTGGTGGCGATCAATGCCGCGGAGGAGGATTTGTCCAGCGACTAGCCCCTCTGACATTCCGGAACATGACCACCAATGTCAGTGTTACCGTTCGGGCCGTTGCCGGCGTGGCCCCGCGGGGACTACTCCTCGTGGCGCTCTCAGTCCGAAAGGGCTGGGGGGCACTGGCAGAAAGCGCTTAGCTTGAGCCATTCTGACCGTCGCCGAAATGCAGCCGCCGGCCTGACGCACCTCCGCGCCACGTTCGGAAACGGGTGTAAGATTGAGCGTCGCCATCGCCTCCCGCCTCCCACTGATGGCGATGGCTCGGCAGCACGGCCGCTGCCGGGCCTCATGTCAATGTCACCTCAGGAACTAACAGCCGCCGGAATGAAGAGGTAAACTTCCTCTGCTGACCGCCACTGAACTAGCCTAGCTATGGCTAAGCTGAATTCGCACATTGTCGTTGACACGTATTTAGCTTAAGCGGAATCTGCCGTCATCACCATGCGTACTTACCGTTACATTCAAATATTGAGAACCTCGCAAGAATCGGAGTTCGTCAGCTCGCTTTAGTACGTTGAACAACGGAAAGGGTGGAAGATGAAACACAAGCACATCGCAGGGTTGTTCATGGGCGTCCTCGTCGCCTCGCCGGCTGCCCTCGCCGAACAATCTTTCTTCGCCAAACCACTGGTAGAGAAGAAAGTCACAGAGTTGCCGCCGGGTGAGATATTCTGGCATATCCAAAATTTCGACACCAAGGAGCAGGCCCAGGCAGCCGCAGGAGCGTTCGGACTAGTTGCGGAGAGCGTGGGCAAGGTCTGGCTGTTCTCGCTCGGTGCGGAAGACGACGCTACTAAAGGGGGGAAGGTCGTCATCAAGATTGGCCCGATACCGAAGATCACCACGACTCAGTATCTTCTGCGCGTCAACGAGGCTGGCGGTCCTCCAGCCAGCGTCACCTCCGTGCACACCCATCCCGGCTCCGAAGCGTTCTACGTTCTGTCGGGCGAGTTGACCCAGAAAACCCCCCACGGTGTGGCACGGGTCTCAACGGGGGCAAGCATGGTGGGCCATGGCAGCGACACGCCGATGGAGGTGTCTAGTACTGGCCCAGTAGACCTGTACGAGTTCGCTCTGTTTGTGGTCGATGCAAACAGGCCGTTTTCGGCTCCCTCAAAGCTGCCGTGAACGAAGTCCGGGGTGGCGGTGCCTCACCAATTCCGCCACTTCCCACTTCCCCATGCCCACCGTCGCCGAAGTCCGACACCTCCGCATCGCGTGCGACGGGTGCAACTGCATCATGGCGGTGCCCTGCCAGCTTATGCCGTGCGCCGAGCGCCCTGGACTTGGCGGACGTGTCCGGAGGCTCCATTGCCGGAATGCGGCTGCATGGGCCTAGCCGAAATAAATTCCTGAACGTCCCGAGGTTGATCCATACTGTTTGATTGATTTTTTCGAATCTCGCCGAGTGGAGGTTATCATGCGCCTACTTACAGTGGCTGGCATGCTCATTCTCAGCAGCGGCGCTCTAGCAGCGGAGAAGGAAATTACTTTTTCTTTCCTCGACTTAAATATCGAGCAGCGGAATGACGTGCCCCACTTGGTCAGTGTCTCCCTATCCAAGGATGGACACCTCCAGTTGCGAGCGCAGGGCATGATTCCATTGAAAAGCGGCGGGTATAACGCCGTTGTCCGCCTCGCATTTGATGACGGTTCAATTACGACATTGCTCCATGTCGAACGAAACGAGCATGGATTCGTAGGGCAATACTCTATCTTCAGCGGCTCAGACGCCTATGCAGGGGCGCATGGCCGTGGGTCGTTAAGGACCTTGACCGGCTATGAGGCGGCCGCCAGCTCTCAGGGCGTCTACCAAGCACGGTTGCAGGTGACCGTGCCTGAGCTTGCGATCGCTATCGCCCAGTGACAAGTCGTCGAGCGGCGGTCGGCGGGTTTCATGCGATGTTCAAGGCATAGGGTGATTTTTAACCGGTGCCTGTTACGTTCGCTCTCAACCGGTTATGAACCCCAATTCTACGCCGGGACTACCAACGCCCCGTGCGCATGAGTACAGCGCCGGGGCTTATGCTATTCTGCCGCCACGCGGCGCGTCGCGTTCGGGCTCGCGGCACAAGAGAAAGCCCCCGGCGTGACCGAGGGCTTAGTTGCTGTTATCGTGTTGGCATTGTACCGCTCGGACGATTTACAGGCCGCCGCCGGAGCACGGACGAACTGCCCGGCGGCACACTTCGACTGGGCGCATTAGCCCCTCGCCACGAAACTGACCGCGATTACGATGCCAACAGTCCACGTTGCCACCAAAGCCGCGAGCACTACCCCGGCCAACATCTGCATTGTCCTTCACGGTCAGCACAGGCCCGCGGAGTATCCAGCGTGACGAAGGAGGTCGGTTTGGCTGCGCTGGACCAACCCGCAACGGCATGTGGGAAGCTGATGTTCCTGCGCGCGAAGATCAGTCCGATGCCGAACGCTGCGACCAAGTTGGTCGGGGTCCTTCCCGCGCTGCGCTGGCGAGATGGTCGGCCGACCAATCTGTCCAAACTTAGGGAACGGAGGGTGAGATGACGCGAGTTGTGCTGGTCGGTTTCGACCCGACCACAGTGGATTTCTCCAATCCCGCTCTGCCACCCGGCATGAGTGTCGAGAAGATAAATGCAGGTATCGCGGTGGCGTTGGAGCATATGAGAGAACGAGGATGGGATGCCGATGTCTGCCTCATCAGCCCCGACACGTCTGCTGGACCGACAATCGAGCGCCACTTAGCCAACGCGAACTATGCATGCGTCGTGATCGGTGCCGGTGTCCGTCTGCCTCCCCAAGGACTTGGTTTGTTCGAGGTGGTGGTCAACGCCGTACATCGGGCTGCCCCGACCGCTACTATCGCGTTCAACACCCGCCCCGACGATAGCGCTGAGGCTGCGGCTCGCTGGCTGCCGTCTGGCTGAGTAGCCGCTGAAAGGGGCCCGCGGGCGTGAGCTCCGGCTTGCCGAGAAGCCATGTTCCAGAAAACGCGTTCCAGTCCCATGCCGTACCAGAAGGAACATCCCGGCGGTTCTCCAGCTTGCGAGAACGTCGATAGAGAGACGTTCTGTCGACCTCCCAGACTTGCCCCACTGCTCCCCTCATGCGGGGCTTTTTCCTGCTGACGGGACAGGCGAGCAATACTTCCACCGACTCGCCGCCCATGGCCTAGCGGGCCGTTCGTGACCAGGGCCGACTCTTTGGCGAACGTCCGGTGGCACTGGGCGCTGCAATGCCAAAGAAAACAGCCGCTCAGGCCAGCCCCGACAATCGGGAAAGGTGATCAGTCACATTCCGTCACTGAATTAGCTTTCGGCCGGCTTCACTGGTAAAAAATTGTGAAAGTCGCTCGGTCGTTGGAGATTGCCATGCCAGGCTTTCCGTATGAGACCGTAGATGTCTTCACAGATCGCCCGTTCGGCGGAAATCCCCTGGCTGTCTTTACCGATGCGCGCGGGCTTTCCGACGCACAGATGCAGGCGCTCGCGGCGGAGATGAACTACACCGAGACAACGTTCGTCCTGCCTGCCGACGATCCGGCTAATGATGCCCGTGTGCGCATCTTCCATCGCACGGCTGAGATGCCCTTTGCCGGCCATCCCAATGTTGGCACGGCTTATGTGCTGGCGCGACATGGCCAGGACCGCGACGGTGTGCTGCGGTTCGAGCAGAAGGCTGGCCTCGTCGAGATCGCTGTGGAGCGCGATGCGATTGGAGCCGTGACAGGGGCGGTTATTGCGGCGCCGCAGGCCCTGTCCCTGGGAGTCGAGTTGCCGATCGACGAGATCGCCGCCTGCGTCGGGCTTTCAAGTGTCGATATCTCGACAGCCGCCCACAAGCCCGTGCAGGCTGCGGTCGGCGTCAAGTTCGTGCTGACGCAGGTCGGGCCGGAAGCTCTTGCCAGAGCGACGCCTGATGGCGCCACTTTTCGCAAGCTCGCGCGGATGCATAGTGAATTGGCCGGACGATTGTCGCTGTTCCTCTATGCGCGCGATGGTAACGCGATCCGAGCACGGATGTTCGCACCGCTCGCAGGCACCTCGGAAGACCCAGCGACGGGAGGCGCCGGCGCCACGCTAGGCGCTCTGCTGCTCTCGCTCGATGGTGGAGACGAGGCCGACTTCACCATTACACAGGGTGTCGAAATGGGACGGCCGAGCTTGCTCAAGGTGACGTCGTGGCGCGCCGAGGATGGCTGTCACTCGCGTGTTGGTGGCAGTTGCATCCCGATGTTCCGGGGCGAAGCGCTGCTTTAGACGACCGAGCGCGCGAGAAGCGTTTTTCCGTGACATAAACCGAACCCGGGCGCGCTACGCTCCTCGTCGGACAAGCCTGATCACAAAGAGCAGGATGATCGCGCCGATCGCGGCATTGACGATGGCCGCCAATATGCCCGAGCCGAGATGCACACCCAACGCCGGGAACAGCAATCCCGCGATTAATGCGCCAAGGATGCCCACGACGATATCGCCGATCAGCCCAAACCCGCCGCCCTTGACGACCTGCCCGGCGATCCAACCGGCGATAGCCCCGACGATGAGGAAGACAATCAGACTTTCAATGGACATCTGCCGCCCCGTACCTGTTCAGCTCCCGTCTAGATCATGCGCCGATACTTCCTTGGCGTCGAGAGCGGCGCGCCACACCGTTCCCAATGATGGCGCTAAGTCGGACGGGGCCGCTCGTGCAGAACGCGAAGGGGTCCACATTGCGCGAAGTCCGCTTTGGCGACGCCGCTCCGTCCGATCGTCGCGGGGTCGGCTGACCTCGGCTGCCCAAAATCCGGTTTGGCTCTGCAACGCTGTCCACGTGCACGCATTTGGTTGCAAAACTGACAGGTGCAGCCATGCCACGCTATTTCTTCAACATTCACGACGGGGTCATCCTGGACGACCCCGAGGGCTCCGTCCACGACGGGCCGGAATCTGCGCTCGAAGAGGCACGTGCAACGGCGCGAGAACTCCTCGCTGAGGGGATCCGCCGCAAGCACGACAGGCGGCATTGGCGGATCGAGGTGGAAGACGAGGACGGCGAACTCATCGGGACGGTGCCGTTGCGGGATACTGTCCACCCTGAGCCGAGAGCACATGAGGGCGGCCATGGTCGCGACGACGACACAGGTTCACCGTCTAACCAGTCCTGAATGGCCTTTGTCAGCCCGCCTTATCGTCTCGGTCGCCCTCGAAGGCGCACTCATCGATTTCTCGAAAACTACGGAGCAGCCCCAGGAGGGCGTCTGTGCTCCTGAGTGCCAGTTCGGGGTTGGGAACGTGATCTGGGGCATCGTCCGTCAATTCGTAGACGAGATAAAGGGGATCGTCAGAGCGCGCCGCAGGTCTGATAAAGCCCTGCTGGATCAGCGCGATCAGGCTCGGGGCTGCGGCCACCGCAAGCGGAACGCGCAGAACGCCTCCGTTAAGGTGAGCTTGTGTCAGAAGGGCGCTTTGGCCTGGGGTCAATGGGATCTTTCTCGCCAGGCGAGGCCCGACGATTACGGAATGGAATTGGGAGTGTTTGGATCGGCGCATCAGCCGGTGGAGCAGCGGGGCTAGGTTTGCGCAACCGCAGCGGTCAGGACGCCTTCCGCATCCACATTACACAATAGCACGGCTTGAGTATACGCGGGCATAAATCGGAAACACCGAACCCCCGCGGACACCGAGGTCTTTGTCCGCGGGAGGTCCCGTGGGAGGAACCACGTGCCACTCAGCCCGGCGCGGTTTGCGCCAAAAGGGCCGAGCGAGTGCAACTCAATGTGCATGCACAAGCTATGTTCCGGATTATGCCGATTTTGCGCTCACACCTGACTTGGGCGACATGCGCCCATGCCCACCGTGCAATTGCGGCTGTAGGCCCGCCGCAGAGGCCGGGACGCCGTAGAGTCAGGCGATGGCGTCGGGGTTTCACGTGGCCTTCAAGGCTTGAATGCCGGGTCGTTGGCCGCCAGAATTCTGCGTCAATGGAAATGGGAGGTCTGGATGTTCCTGCTCGGTATCGTCATCCTCGCCGCTGCCTTCGGCTCTCTCTGGATCGCAGTCCCCAGGAAGGGTGTGAGCCCCAAATTCATGGAGAACGATGTCATCGGCCTGCTCTATCCAATGGTCCCGATGGTGCTAGGTGCGGCAGGGCTGGCATTGTTGCTCCGTTAATAGACCGAGAGCCCATGCCCTTAATAATAGCCAGATGAGGATCTGAGTTGGGGCGCGTGCCCTGCACGCTAAGCAGCCCCGCTGATCGGCCATGAAAATTTCCAAAGGCTGCGAAATGCTGATACGTTAACAGGACGTTTACCGCGCGTGGGAGGGCTACGCGATGGGTAATCTGCTCCTCGAGGAGTTCCTGTGGTTGACGTGGCCGGCGGCCGCTCTCTTTGCGTGCGTGATGGTCTTTGTCTTGGCCGCTCTCGAGGTGGAATACTGCGACGAGCATAGTCTCAGTAGATGAGGCGATGCCAGCGAGGCCAACCGGGCCCGCGGCACTGCCCCTTTTCTCCGCCCTGGCCTGCGCGGCGGCAACGCGCAAGCCGTGCTTCATGGCGTTCGACATCATGGAACTGAGCGGCGAGGACTTGCGGCAGTTGCCGCTCTGGCACCGGCGGGAGGTGCTCCAGGGCGTGATGCTGTTCGGCAATGAAGGGCTGAGGTTGAGCGTGCCGATTGATGCACCTGGAGACGCTGTATTCCGCGCGGCGTGTCAACATGGGCTTGAGGGGATCGTCAGCAAGCGGCTGGATGGTGGGTGAAGGTAACCGCCCAAACTACAACTCTTTGCAGTCGTGCTTGTGCAGCTCAAAGGTACGGCGGTGTGACCCGCGAGGGACGTTCTAGCCAGCCGGGCGTGGGAAGGCCCTTGGAGCGTAAGAAATCGGGGTTGAAGAGTTTCGATTGGTAGCGTGTGCCGTAGTCGCACAAAATCGTCACGATCGTGTGGCCAGGCCCTATCTGCCTCGCCAAGCGGATGGCTCCGGCGACGTTAATGCCGGACGAGCCACCAAGGCACAGTCCCTCGTGCTCGAGGAGGTCGAAGACGGTCGCGACTGCCTCCTCGTCAGGGATCTGAAACGCAACGTCGACCGGCGCGTCCACGAGGTTGGCTGTAATCCGGCCCTGCCCTATGCCCTCAGTGATCGAGGAGCCCGAGGCCGCCAATTCGCCCGTCGTATAGTAACTGTATAGCGCCGCGCCCATGGGATCGGCGAGACCGATCTGAACCGAGGGCTTGCGCGCCTTCAGCGCCATGCCGACTCCTGCTAGCGTGCCGCCCGTGCCGACTGAGCAAATGAAGCCGTCGACCTCGCCGTCGGTCTGTTCGAAGATCTCAGGGCCTGTCGTCTCGATGTGCGCCTGTCGATTGGCGACGTTGTCGAACTGGTTGGCCCAGATTGCACCGTTCGGCTCTCTTTGCGCGAGTTGCTCGGCCAAGCGGCCAGAAAGCCTGACGTAGTTGTTGGGATTTGAGTAGGGCACCGCGGGCACCTCGACCAGCTCAGCCCCGGCCAGTCGCAGCATGTCTTTCTTTTCCTGCGACTGCGTGTCGGGGATGACGATGACGGTGCGGTAGCCCAAGGCGTTAGCGACGAGCGCCAATCCGATGCCAGTATTGCCGGCCGTGCCTTCCACGATGACCCCACCAGCCCGCAGCGTTCCGGCGCGCACGGCGTCTCGGATAATGGAGAGTGCCGCCCGATCCTTGACCGACTGGCCGGGGTTCATGAACTCGGCCTTACCCAAGATGCGGCAGCCGGTCAGTGTGGAGGCGCGCTTCAGCGCGATCAGCGGCGTATTGCCGATGGTCTCGACGATCCCGTTCCGAATCTTCAACTTGGACCCCCGCACGGCCGCTGGAATGAAGGCCGGCGGCCAACCCCATGCCGGTTCTGGACGCCGCTCCGAAGCTCCGCAACATGCGGAGCCGTCTGGGTGAAACCTTCGTCTATTGCGGCTGCGGTACGATACGGATGTACGGCATGGGCGCCTTCCACCCATCGGGATATTTCTGGCGAGCTTCGTCGTCCGAGACAGAGGCGAGGATGATCACGTCCTCTCCCTGTTTCCAGTCGACTGGCGTGGCTACCTTGTGGCGCGCCGTGAGCTGCATGGAATCGATGGCGCGCAAGATCTCGTCAAAGTTCCGGCCGGTGCTCATCGGATAAGCGAGGGCGAGCTTTACGCGCTTGTCAGGTCCGATGATGAACACGGTGCGCACAGTCGCATTGTCGGCTGCGGTTCGGCCCTCCGACGTAGTACCAGCGTCCGCGGGCAGCATGCCGTAGAGCTTCGAGACGGCAAGGTCCGCGTCTCCGATCATCGGGAAGTTAGGTGCCTTACCCTGCGTAACGGCGATGTCTTCAGACCATTTGGCGTGCTTCTCGACGGGATCGACGCTGAGCCCGATCACCTTTACCCCACGCTTGTCGAATTCAGACTTGAGATGCGCAACGCGGCCGAGTTCGGTGGTACAGACCGGGGTGAAATTTTTGGGGTGCGAAAAGAGCACCCCCCAACCGTCACCGAGCCACTCGTGGAAACGCAGCTTGCCGTCCGTCGTCTCAACTTCGAAGTCCGGAGCAATGGAATTGATCTGGAGCATGAGACTCTCCCGGGATTACGCACACTGCTCGGTGCGCTTGTTAACCTCAAGGTTACGGGGAGCTTCGTTCGTTGGCAAGGACATCAAATTGCGCCGCCGATACGTTCCGCTGAGCTCGCACGTTTGAGGATCGCCTGCCGCTGGGCGTCTACCGCCGAGCTTGGCAGGACGACGCGTCATCGCGCAGGCTGCTCGCACTGCACCGATGGGACCCGGCACTCCTCTAGAGTAGCGTGAGGTGCGACACGCATCACGTTCGGAGTTCACAACCATGGTCATCCCGCCGGTCTTCTCCAGCACTGAGGACATGGTCGACACGCTCGAACTCGTCCGCACCCGTCTGCAACCCCTGTTGTTGTGGCTCGACGAGTTGCTCGACGCCGAAGCAACGCACAAAGTGTCTGCGGGGCTGTTCATACTCCTGGCTCACACGGCTGCCAAACGGACCCGCCTGTCCCGAGAAGAGGCGCTCCAGTTCATGACGGAACTATTCGACAAATCGCGTGACGGGACTTTGGGCGACGCCATTCCGTTCGATTTCGATTGAGCGTGGTGGTCAGCCTTAAGCGTGGCCCCCGCCGCTTCCCGCCACCCTGGCGAACCGAGCCGATCCCGGCCGGCCGGCTGGTGGTGGACGCGAATGGCACCCGGCTCGCCTTCATCTACGGCGTCGACACTCGCGCGCAGACGACGATGAGCAGCACCATGAACTTCGAGCAGGCCGTGGGTGTCGCCGCCGCCGTCGTCGAGCTGCCGGCCGTCATCCGCGGCGAGCGCCCGGCGCCGGTCTCGATGCAGGCACCCTTCCGGGTGGACGAGCGTGATGGTTGTTTCAGGTGGTAGACGCAGCGGCATAGAGCGTCGCAACCATTTACTGCCAAGACCCTCGGGCGGGCGATCTCACGTGGGACGAGGCTCGCCGAATCGCCTTGAACGTTGCCAAGGTGCTGGGAGCCAATCCATGAGCATGCTCCCATGCCTGCGCCGCTGTTCGAGGTCCCCGTCCACAAGGACGACTATCCCGCGCCAGGGATCGGCGATCGCGAAGTGGGACCCCAGCTAGCATGCCTGCACGGCCAGTACCGCCGCCATGGCCGCGGGAGCGCCCCTTCAACTAGCGCCTCCTGAAGCTCCTCACCGCCGAGCTCGCCCCGCTCCATCAGCTCCCCTGCCAAGCTGGCGATCGCCGCCCTGTGCCGGCGCGCCAGGCGGGCGGTGATGCGACGGAGGTGTCGCTCCAGCACCGCAGCGTCACTGGAATCTGTGCAGCCAATCGCCTTGAGGAAATCTCGAAGGACTCTGCCGATCATCTCGCGGTCGCGACTGTCGCCACCGCAGTCTGATCCCAGCAACTCCTGCTCGGCGACAGCGCCGGCGGCGGCGGTGATCACTCGGCGGCGAATCACGCTGAAAGCTGAGTAGCGCGCCAGCAGACCGTCCACACTTACCCTGCACTGGCCGGCGGCGTGCCCGGATAGTGCGAAGGCGTCACCCTGCAATGACTCCGCCGGCGTGGGCCGGATGGTCACATGTTCCGGCCGGAGCCCCATGGCCTTGCCAATGACAGCATGCCCCGCCTCGTGCACGGCTACATGCCGGGGGTCACGAGAGTGGGGTTGCGTTTGTGGCGCAGCGGCATCGGTCTTCCTTCGAAAGATTAGGGCCGGCGAGGCACCACCACGCGCTCGCCGGCCCCTCAAGCGACAGCCCACTCTCATAAGCCGCCGCGATCCGCTCACGTCGATGCCTTTCCCAGGTGAGAAGCGTCGACGTATTTGATTGTCCGGCCCTGCCGCTGCGCACTAGCGATGTTGGGGCCGGATTCCAGACGCGCCCGCGCCACAGGCGCGCCGGTCACCATCCATGAGCCAAGGGCCCACTTCGGACAGCCAACCAGGTTTGCGGTGAGGCATTCGACGTGGAGGTGATCCGGCGCTTTGGAGTAGAGCCCCCAGTGGAAAGCGCGCGCTGGATATGGGGGCTGTAGGTCGTCCCGGCTGAAGCTATCGGCGTAACAGCTCGCGACGATCTCCGGCCCGCAATTCCACTGGTGTGAGCCGAGGCGGCTTCGCGCACCTTCCTTCGTTTCGTTCACGCCGCGCGCCTGCTTGAACTTGGCGAGGATTTCGGCGATCGCGTCAGTTTCGAAGTCCAGCTTCTTCGCCTCGGCGGCCATCTGGACGGCGTCGCCGAGATGCCAGGCGAACGGCGGCTCGAGGCCCAGGTCCCGGGCGTCGCGTGGACCTTCTTACAGGACCAAGCGATGGCCAGAGACGGACCGGCCACAGCACCCTCCAGCGAGCAACGCGTTTCGCCGGGGTACGCCTTAATCAGCTCGGCGATCACCAGCGCCTCCGAGGTGATGCCTCCGCCGGAGTTCAGCCGGACCACAGGGGTCGCGCCCTTCAAGTTGGCGATCTGTTCCTTGACCTCCGAGGCCGTGAAGTCCACGCCCGCGACGCCATAGAGCGGAAGATAGGCGGTGGCGGACATCTCACCGAGCCTTCAGCGCACGCGGAGCTGTAGATTGAGTCAGAGCAGCCTCAATCTCGGACTGCGGCGCAATCACGAGCACGACATCCGCCTTGGGCCGGCGAGGCAAAAGTGTGCGGCCGGGTCGCTCCAAGGCTCGGACGAGCAGCTCTTCCTCGACCTCCAGCAGGTCGAGTTCGGCTGCCAGAGTCTCGATCCGAACCCGGCGTTGAGCCGCCTGCCGTTCGGCCGGGTCTTCCGCGGGCTGCGCCAGTCCCTTGAGCGCTTCTCCGCTCAGAAGGCGGGACAGCACGCCTTCAACTTGGCGCGACACCTCGGACCTTTCTGCTGCCTTCTTCTCGGCCTCCTCGTGGTCACTTCGGAGCGTCGCCAACTCAGCATCGAGCGCCTCAATGCGATCCTGCCGCAAGGCAAGGTCGCCCTGAGCGGCTTCGATGGCCTTGACCAGATTCGCGGGTGTCGTCAGCATCACTGTTCTCCGTTCAGCAGCACCTCGGCGCTGCCGCTGAGGTTTGAAAAGATCTCTTCCAGGCGGCCTGCCTCGCTGATCTCCTGTGACATTGCCTGCAAGGCGGCCTCTGCGGCGACGCGCTTGCGTTCAAGCCCCCTCAACCGGGCGTCGCGTTCAGGGTTGAAACTGCGATCAAGTTTCAGCGCGTCCATTGCGTTGACGATCCGGTGATGGTCAGAATTGGCGTGCCCCCGACGTAGCTCTGTATTGATCTTGTGACCGCGGACGGCCCGTGCGGTGCGCGCCAGCGCGGCTACGCGGTTTTCGTCTACTGAGAATTTTTGCATTCGATACCTCCACCTAACGAATGGAGACTGCCGTGATGGCGGCTGCGCCGCAACGTGTTCTGCAATCTCTGCAAAATTAGGAAGTTAAATCGGTGTAGATCTGCCTTTGTCCGATCGGAGAAATCCCGAGCACGGCGAGACTGGCGAAGTAGGACTCTTTACTCCCCGCCAGCGGCGGGTCATTTGGTGCTGTCCACCCACGCCACTCCAGGGCGATCAGTTTCGCGGCTGCGTCATTGCTGAGTTGGCTATAGGCTGCGCGCCGCAGCGCCTTCAGTATTCCGCGGCGCTCGCGAACCGTGCCCACTGGTAGGGTTTCCGACGCCATCGCGAACAGCGCCGCGGCCGCGCGAGGGTGATCATCGGCGAGTTGCTCGGCGGCAGCGTAGAGTTCCGCGACAAAGCCAGAATCGCCGCTCACCAGTTCATCTCGTCGTCGAAGAAGCCGAGCTTGACGAGCAGGTCGCCCCGTCGCTGTAGCTTGCAGGCCATGATTACCGCGACTTCGAAGAACCACGTCATCTCTGCGGGAATGCTGACGCCTTCGCCTGTGATGGGATTTCCGGTGCCGCAGTGGGGCATCCCAGCGCGCATCATAGTCAGCAACAGCTCCGGCGAGTATCCCCACTCAACTGTCGCCGCGAACGACACTGGAGCCTCGAGTTCGAGATCGCCGAGCATCTCCGCATCGGTCCGCGCGAGGTTCTCCTCAAGCCAATCCACGAGGTTGCCCCCCAGCAGCGATGGGATTGCGTGGCGCACGGTCGATTCTACCCGCGCCGGGGCGTGATCGATCCTCAGCCGCCTGGCCTTGTGCTCGGCGACGAGTTGCATCCCCTTGGCGAGGTCCAGCTTGCTGTTCGCCAGCAGAGCCGGCTTGAGCCAACCCGTTTCGAGCAAATTGCGGACGTGGGTGTCAGAAACGCCGGCCGCCTTCGCAAGTCCGCGGCGTGAGACCCCCGGCTTAAGTGACTTGGCTATCATAGGATGTTTGCCTCTCTGCAAACGAATAATGAGAACGCCAACCTAATTTCGGAATTTGCACCTAGACACGGCCCGGGCTGCCGCGTCCCCCTCATTTCGGGGCTCAGGAAGGACCCGAGCTTTTTCGGCGGCGTGAATGTCCACCAGGGGGCTGGCTCGGCGTGATGATGGATGGTGACGCGTGTGACGGATGGTGACACGCTTTCCCATTGACCCCTTACGCGTGCGCCCGCGCATGAAGGGGAACATGAAAACGCGTCACGATGCGTCACACGCGTCACGCCTCCCCCCACTGTGCTGGTGCTTGCTTCAGGCGGATGCCGACGAACAAGCGGGCGTCACGGGTGCGGCTGCTCTGGACGCCACGCCCTTTCAGCTTCTCGGCGAATGCCTTGCGGCTGCCGGCCGGTTCACTCGCCGCCTTGGCGAACTCGCTCCACCGGAAGAACACGTCGGCCGAGCGCTCCGTCTTGTATGAGTTCCCGGGGTCGACGTCGCACTGCTCTTCGAGGAACTGACCGAGCATGTCCTGCGCTTCGAAATAGTCGGCGGTGGCCGCCTTCACGACGTCAGGGCGCACCAGACCGCGGGCCTGCCAATCCAGGCAGCCATTAATGGCCCACCGCAAGATTGCGGGCGCCTCCGCCAACAGTGTGCGCTCAAGTTCCCGATCCGGCGCGGGGGGCTTGAAATCGAAGGGCAGAAGGTTGAAGCGCCTGCGCGCAGCATCATCGACGGAGCGCAGTGTAGGCTTGTGGTTCCCGACGATCAGGAGCTTGAACGTCGGCGTGTACTCGAAGAAGTCTTGTCGCATGAAGCGAGCCGCGATGCGGTCGCCGCCGGTGAGGGCCTTCACGCGTGCCTCGGCCCAGGCGCGGCCTTCCTCGGTCTCGCTGGCCGTGACCAGGCGGGCACCGCGCAGCCGTGCCAGTTCGGTCGGGTGGTTGTTGTTGCCGCTCGCCGCAATGAACACGTCCATGCTGGCGGTGGTGGCGTAGTCGCCCAGCAAGCGCGACATCAGGTTGATGAATACGCTTTTCCCATTGCCGCCCGCGCCGTGGGCGTAGAACAAGCTGTGCTCCCGGGTATCCCCCGTCAGGGCATAGCCCGCCACCTGCGACAGGAAACGGGAGTAGCCCTCATCGCCCTGCGTCACTTCGCTGATGAACTGCAACCACCGCGGGCAAGCCGCGTCCGCAGCCGGTGTGAAACCGGTCGACAAGGTGATGTTGTCGTCAGGGTCAGCGGGTCCGAGTTCTCCGGTCCGCAGGTCGACGGTACCGCAGGGCGTTCCGAGCAACCACGGGTCGCTGTCCCAACCGTTCGAAGTCGTCGCAATCTTGCCGTCGCCGCGCGCGAACTGCTCAACGTGCTTCGCGAAATTCAGGCGCGCCGCCTCGCGGCATGCCTTCTCGTCGGCGCGGGTCGCCAAAGCGATGACGTGGTCCCGCACGCGCTGGAATGCGTGCTCTATCTCGTCGACTTGCCACCGCGTGCCCGTCCACCGAAACCAGCGGCCGCGGTGGTGGTCATACTTCAACCGGCCGGCAAAACACTCGGCAAAGCTGCGCGCAGCCGCGTCCTCGGAGAAGGCACCCCGGGCGGGCTTGGCCGCTCGGGGAGTGATGATGCTGAGGGCCTCCATCAGGCGGCCCTCCTTTCCTGAATGTCACGGAAGTCGCCGATGGCGGCCACGACGTGAGCCTTTACGCTACGCAGCGAGAACTCGATGTTCTTCAACGCTTCAGCGTTTTCGGTCTCGATGAGGTCGAGGACGTGCTCGGCGTGTACAACGAGATGCCGCAGATGGTCGTGCATGTCCTCCAGCGCCATGCCGTCAGCATGGGAGAACTCATGCAGAGCGGTCGGGGGGTGATCAGCCAAGGGCCACCTCGCGGGTCCGAACGCCGAGGCGGCGCAGTTCGTCCAGCGCGTCGTCAATGCTCCGGATGATCGCGACGGGATGGCCGAGATGGGCGAAGCGGATGTGCAGGTCGCGCTGGGCAAGCGAGAGGATGCCCCCCTTGGGACGCTTGCACTCCCACCAGGCGACGCGCCCGTCTGGCAGAACCAACGCGAGGTCTGGTGCGCCTGCCAACAGGCCGGTCCAGCGTGCCAAGGACGCTTGCCGCTTCGTCGTCCAGAGGCCGTTCGGGATGCTGAAAATGATGACGTCGGGCGCGACTGCGCGAACGGCCTGCACAACGCCGGCCTGAGCGGAGGCTTCGTCGTTCCGGCTCAAGGGCCACCGCCGATCAACGCGCGATGAGCTGCGTCCAGGCTCGCGTCGACGGCCAGTACGAGGCCGGACGGGTCGACAACGATGAAGCGGGGGAGTTGGATTTTCTGGGCGTTCGGGCTATTCTCGTGACCGGTGTTGCTGGCGAGCGAACCCGACTTTGAGAGAGCCCCGTGCCCTTGGCGCGGGGTTTTCTGCATCACGCAACCTCCACCGTCTTAGCGGTGGCCGCGCGGCAGAGCGCGATGTAGGCGTCTTCATCTTCGGGCAGGACGCGCACGGCGTTCCCGAACTTGGTGATGCGAAGTTTTCCGCGCCCAATTTCGTTGTAAAAGTGAGCGTGGCTAATGTTGTATTTGCGAAGGAAGTCGTTCTTCGTCAGCGCGTAACGCTGCGGCGCGAAGCCGTCTTTGGCGAGATCGTCCATGTTTGCCTCGTATGCTTGGAGTGCATCGACACAAACAGGCTAAGACGCTCCATTGGAACTTAAGCGGGGGTCGTTCCAAGTTTCTTCAGGCCGCGGTTGACGGCTTCGCGTGCGCCACGGTCAGTCATCGTCAGCCCCTCTTGCCGAACGATCTTGGTCTTGATCGCTGTATCGCTAATCTTGCGGGGCGTAGCGGCACGGGCGCTAAGAAACAGTCGTGCGAGAATAACGTCGCGGTCCGCTGTCGACTTCGCTTTTCCGCCAACGCGCCCGTCGTCTGCGCGATCTTGGCGATACATAATCTCGGCTTCGTGCTCCACGAGCTTCAGGGTTGCGAGCCAATGAGCCGCAACCAGCGCGAGGCGCACCGCTTCCTCTTTGGTGCAGTCTTCTCGCGTCAGGGCGGAAAGGGCCTCCGCCACTGCTGTTGCAAGCCCTTCGGAACAGTAAGTCAATGAAATCTCCGCCGCATCTTCCGGCGGATCAAAAGTCGTTTCGTCTGCTGGTTGAGGCGGAAGAAGTTTTGCAGTGCGCTTGGCCGAAAGCTGCATGTCCGCCAGCATGTCTGCGACCGATGGCGTAGCCATTCCGATTTGAAATCCGCCCTCGGGGCGAGGCGTCAACTTCATGGTACCGGGCTTCCGATGAAGCTGGACGAGCCCACGTGCGCTCTGCTTGATCTTCATGACCGGCCACCGTGGAGCGCCACGACGTTGTCTGTGGCATCTCCCTCGATGAAGGCGGCCCATGCAGCCATCAGCCCGCGCCGTCGCTCTAGAGCGTCGCCACGCCTGTAGGCGCGCTCCGTCTCGTCGCCGACTTGATGGGCGAGAGCAGCCTCGGCAACCTCTCGCGGAAAGCTCGTCGACTCGCCGGCCCAATCGCGGAAGCTGGAGCGAAATCCGTGAACCGTGGCGTCCGCGACCTTCATCCGGCGGAGCACCATGTCCAGCGCCATGACGGACAGGCCCGCGCCGGGCCTCATGCCGGGGAACACGGGTGCGGCGTCTGCGGCGTCGTCAGCCCTCAGCGTGGCGACGGCGCGTAGGATCGCGAGGGCGCGGTCAGGGAGGGGGACCCGGTGTTCGCGCTTTCCTTTCATCCGCGAGGCAGGCACGGTCCAAGTCTTCGCCGCTAAGTCGATTTCGGGCCAGCGAGCGCCGAGGACTTCGCCGGATCGCGCCGCGGTCAGGATGGTGAACTCCAGCGCTAACGCCGAGATGCCGCCTGTAGCCCGCAGGCGGAGCACGAAGGCAGGAACCTCGGGATAGGGCATCGCCGGATGGTGGCCGCGCGTCAACTTCTGACGGGCGGGGAGCAGTGAGGCGAGGTTGCCCTTCCATGCTGCGGGGTTTGGCCCAGGGTGGTGCTTCAGGGCGCGGGCAGCGTCCATCACCTTCTCGATGCGCCCCCGCAGACGTGATGCGGTTTCCGGCTTGCTGTTCCAAAGGGGCTGCACGACGGCGAGGACGTCTTCGGTGCCGATAGTATCGACCGGCTTACTCCGCAGCGGGGCGGCGTAGGTCGTGAGCGTCATGCGCCACTGGTCCGCGTGCTTATCGTTACGCCAGGACGGGGCCATGTTCGCGACGAGCCGGTCCGCAATCTCGCCGAACGTCGGCATGGTCTTCCGCTCGACGGTGCGCACTTCCAGAGGGTCGCCGCCCTCGGCGATCAACTCGCGGGCCTTCGCGGCTCGTGCCCTAGCGGAAGCGAGGGAGACAGCGGCGAGCGAACCCAACCCCATTTCGCGTTGCCGCCCTTCCTTCGTCCACATGAAGACCCATGACCGACCGCCGCCGCCGGTCACGTTCAGATAAAGACCTCCCCCATCGCTGTGACGGCCAGGCTTTGTGACGGTCTTCACGGTGCGGTCGGAGAGCTTGTTGAGCTTCATAGGGGCGCGCCTTCCCTAGTGTCACTCTCGTTCCCAGTTCCATTCCCTAGCTCAGACTAGGGATTGGAGTGGACATGGAACGACGAGTATGGACGGGATAACGCGATAATGTCGGGAATTCCCCTGCTTTTTCAAGCATATTATTGATGTCCGTAGACACGCATAGATGGGTAGCTGGCGGAGACGGAGGGATTCGAACCCTCGATAGGGCTTTACAACCCTATAACGGTTTAGCAAACCGCCGCCTTCAGCCTCTCGGCCACGTCTCCAGCGGGCACTTGCGTAGCCGCTTCGGAGCGTGGGGTCAATGCAAAGCGCAGGGGCCGCCCGCGGGCGAGAGCGGCATCCGCGCAGCGGGCCGGTTCGCGCGAAGCAGGGCGAGGCGCGGCAAGGCGCGGGCGCGGCGACGCGGAGCCGGGCCGGCCGCGGCGAAGCCCTCGATCAATGCACCGAGAGCCAGAGCCGGGCGCTGCGCTGGGCTGCGGCGATCTCGTCGGGCGTCATCTCGGCGGCGAGCTCGGCGCGCATCGGCACGGCTTCCCGGCAACCGCGCAGGGCCGCGATGTTGAGCCATTTGTGGGCCTCCACCCGGTCCACCGGCACCGAGCGGCCCACCGAGTACATGATGCCGAGATCCATGAAGGCCCGGCCGTCCATCGCCGAAGCCGCCATGGATGCGCTGTCGGATGTTCCCATTTCAAAACGCGCCATTGTCGCTCTCCCTGTCGAGCTGTTCCGGCCGGCGCATTCACTGCGTAAAGTGAGCGAGCGCCGTCTTCAATGACTTCGATTTGAAGAGAATTTCTTGAACGAGCCGTTGAGGTAGAGGATGAATCGAACGTCATCGCCGTGTTGAGAAACTGTTGATTTCATTCGCCGTTCACTCAGATTCTCCGAAAACGCGTTCGATGCCAGCGCTTCGGCCGGGACGTTCCACGTCGCCGTCGAGGTTCGTTTTCAGAGTGTCTTCACCATGGCGACGGATCTTCAAGTCGGTGGCGGATGAACGGCCCTGAATACCTGCGATTGTAAAAAATCGGTCGCCTTCATTTTGAGCCGAGGCGGCCATCGAACTCGAGGTTGCGCCATCACCTTTCTGCGGCACGTGGCCGGGCCGCCTGGCCATCGCCGAACGACGACCGGCGCCTTTTAAGCGCCGGCGTGTCGTCCACTGCCGGCCAACGCCTCCCCTGTCGGCCGCCCCCCTCCGGCCGAGCTTTCGCTCACGCCAGCCTTTCGGCTAGGGAAGCGCCATCCTATCTATGGGCTTCGGCGACGTCGCCGTGCCGCGATCCGGAGCGCCGATTGAACGAACTGCCCGCCTTCGTCCAGCCGGTGCTGGATTTCATCCGCGCGCACGAGGCCTGGGCAGTCCCCATCGTCTTCCTGCTGGCCTTTGGCGAGTCGCTGGCCTTCATTTCGCTGCTGCTCCCGGCGACGGTGATCCTGTGGGGCATCGGCGCGCTGGTGGGCGCCAGCGGCATTGCGTTCTTCCCGCTGTGGCTGGCGGCGCTCGTCGGCGCGGGCCTGGGAGACTGGCTGTCCTACTGGCTCGGCTATCACTACCACGCGCAGATCGCGCGCATGTGGCCGCTTTCCAAAAACCCGGACTTGCTGCCGCGCGGGCACGCCTTCTTCGAGAAATGGGGCTGGGCGGGGGTGTTCTTTGGCCGCTTCCTCGGCCCGTTGCGCGCCGCAGTGCCTCTTGTGGCGGGCACATGCCAGATGCCGCAGGTCCCGTTCCAGCTGGCGAACTGGCTCTCCGCCGCCGCATGGGCGACATGGACGCTCGGCGCCGGCGCATTCGGCGTCGAATGGCTGCAAAATGGTTCGCCATGACCGAAGGTGAAGCGTCCCTGCCCCCGCACGAGCGGTCTGGCCGCTTTCCCGCGGCGCTCGGCCTCGTCATGCTCGTCGTTCTCCCGCTCTCGGCGATCGGCGCGGCGGATCTCTTCACCTGGGTGCTGGAGACGCTGCCGGTGATGATCGGCTTGCCGCTGCTCGCGGCGACGTGGCGGTCCCACCCGCTTTCCCGGTTGCTCTACGGGCTGATCTTCGTGCACGGCCTCATCCTTATCGTGGGCGGGCACTACACGTATGCGCAGGTTCCGTTGGGCGAGTGGGCGCGCGGCTGGTTCGGCTGGGATCGCAACAACTACGACAAGCTCGGCCATTTCGCGCAGGGATTCGTGCCCGCGCTGCTCACGCGCGAGGTGCTGCTGCGCTGGTCGCCCTTCGCCGCTGCGCCGCGCAGCCGGCTGCTGCCCATCCTGTGCGTCAGCGTCCCGCTCGCCTTCAGCGCGCTCTACGAGATCATCGAGTGGCTGGTGGCGGTCGCCTCCGGCGAAGGCGCAGACGCGTTCCTCGGGACGCAGGGCTATGCCTGGGACACCCAGTCCGACATGGGCTTCGCGCTGGTCGGCGCAGTGGTGGCGTTGCTGTTGATGCCCCGAGCTCACGACCGGTCGATCGGTAGGCTGACGCGCTGAAGGCTCTCAGCTATCGGCAGGCCAGCGCTTCTCAAGCCTGATGGCCTTGGCCTGATGGTGGCAGAAACCCTGCTCGTCGCCTTCAAACCCGGCCCGGCGATAGAACCCCACGCCCTGCGCGTTACGGCTCTCGACCTCCAAGCCGCAGCGGTTCGCATCGGGAAAACCTGCTTGGACGCTGTGGAGCAAGGCTGTGCCGATACCGCGTCCCTGAGCCGCCGGAAGAACATAGAGCCTGTCCAGCCAGACCAAACCCTCGCCGCGGTCAGTCGCCGAAGCCGTTGCGACGATGGATCCTGACTGGTCCGCGGCCACGAGGAACAGGTGCGCCGGCTTCGTTAGCCCCTTCGCCAGGTTCTCCAGCGAGTGCCAGTCGTCGGTGATGCGGGTCACCTCGTCAGGGCCGTAGATCGCGTCGTAGGTGGCGTGCCATGTCGCCACCAGAAGATCCCGCACGGAGGCGAGGTCCAGCGCCGTTGCGGGCCTGATCACAGGCTGGATGCGCGCCACGCTCCGCTCCTGCCGTCAGATCCCTAGCTTCGCCTTGAGCATGTCGTTGACCGCCTGGGGTGCCGCCTTGCCGCCGGTCTGCTTCATCACCTGGCCCACGAACCAGCCGATCATGGTGGGCTTGGCCTTGGCCTGCTCCACCTTGTCCGGGTTGGCGGCGATGACGGCGTCGATGGCCGCCTCGATGGCCGAGGTGTCGGTCACCTGCTTCATGCCGCGGCTTTCGACCAGCGCACGCGGGTCGCCGCCCTCGCTCCAGACGATTTCGAACAAGTCCTTCGCGATCTTGCCCGATATCACCCCCTCGCCGATGAGGTCGACGATGCCGCCGAGCTGCGCCGCCGAGACGGGCGAGGTGGTGACGTCCTTGGCCTCCTTGTTCAGCCGGCCGAAGAGCTCGTTGATCACCCAGTTCGCCGCCGCCTTGCCGTCGCGCCCCTTGGCCACGGCCTCGAAGTAGTCGGCCTGGTCGCGCTCCATCGCCAGCACGGCCGCGTCGTACGGCGTCACGCCGTAATCGGAGACGAAGCGGGCCTTCTTGGCGTCCGGAAGCTCGGGCAGGTGCGCGGCGAGCGCGTCGACATAAGCCTGGTCGAACTCGAGCGGCAGCAGGTCAGGGTCGGGGAAGTAGCGGTAGTCGTGCGCTTCTTCCTTGGAGCGCATGGAGCGCGTCTCGCCCTTGCCGGGGTCGAACAGCCGCGTCTCCTGCACGATGGCGCCGCCATCCTCGATGATCGCGATCTGCCGGCGCGCCTCGGTCTCGATCGCCTGGCCGATGAACCGGATCGAGTTCACGTTCTTGATCTCGCAGCGCGTGCCCAGCGGCTCGCCCGGCTTGCGCACGGAGACGTTGACGTCGGCGCGCAGCGAGCCCTCCTCCATGTTGCCGTCGCAGGTGCCGAGATAGCGCAGGATCTGGCGCAGCTTGGTCACATAGGCGCGCGCCTCCTCCGAGGAGCGCAGGTCGGGCTTCGAGACGATCTCCATCAGCGCGACGCCGGAGCGATTGAGGTCGACGAAGCTCATCGTCGGGTGCTGGTCGTGCAGCGACTTGCCGGCATCCTGCTCCAGGTGCAGCCGCTCGATGCCGACGGTGATCTGCCCGCCGCTCTCGATGAGGTCGACCACGACCTCGCCCTCCCCCACGATCGGGCTCTTGTACTGGCTGATCTGGTAGCCCTGCGGCAGGTCCGGATAAAAGTAGTTCTTCCGGTCGAAGGTGGAGCGGTGGTTGATCTGCGCCTTCAGCCCCAGCCCGGTGCGGATCGCCTGCTTCACGCACTCCTCGTTGACCACCGGGAGCATGCCGGGCATGGCCGCGTCCACCAGCGAGACGTTGCTGTTGGGCTCGCTGCCGAACGCCGTCGACGCGCCGGAGAAGAGCTTCGACCTGGAGGTGACCTGGGCATGGATTTCCATGCCGATCACGACCTCCCAGTCGCCGGTGGCGCCCTTGATGAGCTTGGAGGGTTTCACGGGTGCGGTCATGGCGTGGCTTCCGGCTGTCTCTGCCCCGCTTTTCCGTCGGGAGGCGGCTGGGGTCAAGTGGCGGTCCGGCGCGGGGTTGGTTGGCCGTCATCCCCGGCGGCGTGCACGGCCTGGGTACGAAGGCTCAGCCCTCGTCCCGCTCCACCTGCCGCGCCCGCTTCACCGCAGAGAGCCTGTCGAGCAGCCCCTGCAGGATGTACGCCGCCGCCATCTTGTCCACGAGCTCCGCCCGCCGCGCGCGAGAGCGGTCGGACTCCAGCAGCGTGCGCGTGACGGCGGCGGTGGAGAGGCGTTCGTCCCAGTAGACGATGGGGAGCGCCGTGAGCTTGCCGAGGTTGCGCACGAACGCCTGCGTGCTCTGCGCGCGCGGCCCTTCCGAGCCGTCCATGTTGAGCGGCAGGCCGATCACCAGCGCCTCCACCCCGAATTTCGCGGCCAGCGCCAGCAGCGCCGCCGCATCGGCCTGGAACTTGGTGCGCCGGATGGTCTCCAGCGGCGAGGCGATGCGCCGCTCCACGTCCGACAGCGCGAGGCCGATGGTCTTCGTGCCGAGATCGATGCCGATCAACCGCGCCCCGCGCGGCAGGTCCGCCAGGCGGTCCAGCATGTCGGCGGTGGGCATTGCGGCGGGGAGATTGGCGGGTGTGCTCATGCCCCGGCGGTAGCACGAATGGGGCCGGCCCGCACAGGTCGTTTCCCCCTCGGTCGGCGTCTCCGGTCCCTGCTCTGTTCCCTCGCGCCGTCCCCTGCCCTATCTCCTGCATGCGCAGGCGACGCCGCACGACACACGGGGAGAGACGACCATGCAGATCACCTGGTACGGCCATTCGGCTTTCCGCCTCGATTTCGCGGACAAGCATGTCCTGATCGATCCCTTCTTCACCGGAAACCCCGCCTTCTCCGGCGACCGCGCGGACGCCATCTCCGGCGTCACGCACATCCTCGTCACGCACGGCCATAGCGACCACGTCGGCGACACGCTCGACATCGCCAAGCAGACCGGCGCTGCGGTCGTGAGCAATTTCGACCTGCTGATGTGGCTGGCCTCGCAGGGCCTGCAGAACTTCAACCCCATGAACACCGGCGGCACCATCGACGCCGGCGGCTTCCAGGTCTCTCTGGTGCGGGCGGATCATTCCGCCGGCATGGTGGAATCGGGCGTGGGGTTCCCGCTCGGCAGCGCCAACGGCATGGTCGTGCGCGCGCCGGGCGAGCCCACCGTGTACCACATGGGCGACACCGACATTTTCGGCGACATGGCCCTGATCAACGAGATCTACGCCCCGAAAGTCGGCATGGTCCCTATCGGCGACCGCTTCACCATGGGCGCGAAGACCGCCGCCATGGCCGTGAAGCGCTTCTTCGCCTTCGACACCGTCATCCCCTGCCACTACGGCTCCTTCGGCATCATCGATCCCACCGCCGACGCCTTCCGGGCGGAAATGGCGGGCAACAAGACGAAGGTGCTCGTGCCGGAAAAGGGTGTGGCGACCGCGATCTGACAGCGCGCAACCCGCACCATGCCGCCCAGACGCCATGTCACCGCCGAGGAGTTTGCGGGCGGAGAAGGAAGGGTAGCGCAGGTTGCGGCATCTTAACGTGTGTTCCTGAAAGTAGCGCTCGCACGCTTCGTGCCGCCCATCTTGCACCCGCGCTGAAGGACACTGGTCGCGCCATGATTGCAGAATCGATCTCGATGCCCGCTCGTCGGTCCACGGCGCGTGCATTGGCAGCAGCGGGTGCTTTCATGCTGCTGGCCTGCGCCAGCGCAGCCGCGCAGGAGTGCGGGGCCCTAGCGCCCGATCCCGACCAGTTCCGCCAGACCATGCACGACAGCGCGACACGCGAGGCCGAGCTGCGCGACAGGCTGCGCAAGCCCGTCCGAATCGACTACGCCATCGGCCTGCTGCGCGACTACACGGGCCTTGTCACCCGAGCCCTAACGGTGATCGACGAGATGGAGACGCGGGCCAACACCGCCCAGGAACGCCGCTGCCCCGGCTGGGAACAAGCCGGCACCATGGAAGCGACCGCTCTCGTCATCAAGGACCTGAAGGCCAAGTACAAGAAAACCCGAACCCGCGTGGAAAGCGACCTCGCGGGCTTTGAAGCGGCGATGCAGAAGGGACACAAGGGGATGGTGTCGGTGGGGTGGGAGTGAGGCCCCTCCCGCGACTTCCGGCCCAACTGTTGCAACCGCACAACGTCGTTTCGCGCGAACATCGGTTAAGCTTTGGGCAAGGCGCAACTTTGCGTGGGCGGGAAGACCAGGGGAACCCATGTCGCCAGTGAAGATCGTTCTTGCACTTCTGGCCGGGCTCGCCATCGCGTCGCCAGCCGCGGCGGCCGACCTTCCGGCGGCGCCCGCCGCGCCGCCCAAAGCGCCGGTTTTTACGCCGGGCTGGACCTTCCGCATCACGCCCTATGCCTGGGCCACGTCGCTCAACGGCAGCCAGACTATCCGGGGGCGGACTTTCGACGTGAACGCCAGCTTCATCGACATCATCGACAACACGATCGGCGACGGCGGCTCGCTGGTCGCGCTCATGCTCGACATGGAGGCCCGGAACGGACCGTTCGCCCTCCTGGCGGATTTCATCGGCGAGAAGATCACGGTCAACCGCTCCGGCCTGACGAGCCGCAGCGTCGCCCCCGAAGTGAGGGGAACCCTGGGCGCGGCGGCAAGCCTGCAGATCCAGATGGCGATCGTCGAAGGCGGCGCGGCTTATGAGGTCGGGCATCTCGGCCCGGTGGCCTTCGATGTGCTGGCCGGCGCACGCTACTGGTACCAGAAGTTGGATGTCAGCATCGACCTCGCCGGCACGGTCGATCTCGGCGACCTCAGGGTCGCGGGGACCCGCGGCATCGCGCGCTCCGGCTCGGTCGACTGGATCGACGGCTTCGCCGGCGCCCGCGCGCGCTTTGATCTCGCGCCCGGCCACCACGTCGAGCTGCGGGGCGATCTCGGCGGGGGCGGCAGCAAGTTCACCTGGAACGCCCTGGCCGCCTACGGCTACGACTTCACCACCAAGAACAACGTCACCTATACCGCCGTCATCGGGTACAAGGCCCTGTATGTCGACTACGTGCAGGGCGCGGGGCGCAACCGCTACGAATTTGACATGCTGCAGCACGGGCCGGTCCTTGGCCTGAGCATCCGGTTCTGAGGCGGGAGCAGGTCGGAACCGCCCGTCCGCGCGACTGGCGCCTGTGGGGATGGCGCGCCGGCCTCGCCGGCGCTCGTGACGCCATTGCCCCGCCGCTTCCCGCGATGCTATAGCGCCGCGTCCGGCTCGCCGCCGGTCATGCCCCGTTTCGGCGGCGTCACGTGCGAGGTCATCATGTCCGTCGATCAGGCCACCGTCCGGCGTATCGCGCATCTCGCGCGCATCGCCGTCACCGAGGAGGAGGTGCCGCACCTCCAGGGCGAGCTCAACGCCATGCTGGCCTTCGTCGAGCAGCTCGCCGAGGTCGATGTCGAGGGCGTCGAGCCGATGACCTCCGTGACTCCCATGGTCATGAAGAAGCGGCAGGACGAAGTGACGGACGGCGGCTACCCCGAAATCATCGTCGGCAACGCGCCGCTCACCGAGGACCATTTCTTCCTCGTGCCCAAGGTCGTCGAGTGATGAGCGATCCGATCACCATGACGCTGGCCGAGGCCCGCGACGCGCTGAAGGCGCGCGCCGTGTCCGCCACCGAGATGACTCAGGCCTTCCTCGACGCGATGGAGGCCGCGCGGTCCCTCAACGCCTATGTGCTGGAGACGCCGGAGCAGGCGCTCGCCATGGCCAAGGCCTCCGACGAGCGCCTCGCGCGTGGCGAAGGCGGCCCGCTGGAGGGCATCGCGCTCGGCGTGAAGGACCTCTACGCCACCAAGGGGGTGCGCACCACGGCGGGCTCCAAGATCCTCGGTAACTTCGTGCCGGCCTACGAATCCACCGTCACCTCCCAGCTCTGGCGCGACGGCGCGGTGATGCTGGGCAAGCTCAACAATGACGAGTTCGCCATGGGCTCGTCGAACGAGACCTCGGCGTTCGGGCCCGTGCAGTCGCCCTGGCGGCGGGAGGGCTCCAACGCCGCGCTGGTTCCGGGCGGCTCCTCCGGCGGCTCGGCCGCCGCGGTGGCGGCGCGGCTCTGCCTGGGCGCGACGGCGACGGACACCGGTGGCTCCATCCGCCAGCCCGCCGCCTTCACCGGCACGGTCGGGATCAAGCCCACCTATGGCCGCTGCTCGCGCTGGGGCATCGTCGCCTTCGCATCCTCGCTGGACCAGGCCGGCCCCATCGCCCGCACGGTGCGCGACAACGCCATCCTGCTGCGCTCCATGGCCGGCCACGACCCGAAGGACACGACCTCGGTCGACCTGCCGGTGCCGGACTACGAGGCTGCCATCGGCCGCTCCATCAAGGGCCTGCGCATCGGCATTCCCAAGGAATACCGGGTGGCGGGCATGCCGGCCGAGATCGAGGCGCTCTGGCAGCAGGGCATCGCCTGGCTGCGCGAGGCCGGCGCGGAGATCGTCGACGTCTCCCTTCCGCACACCAAGTACGCCCTGCCCGCCTACTACATCGTGGCGCCGGCGGAGGCCTCGTCCAACCTCGCCCGCTATGACGGCGTCCGCTACGGCCTGCGCGTGCCCGGTAAGGACATCTCGGACATGTACGAGAAGACGCGCGCGGACGGCTTCGGCAACGAGGTCCGCCGCCGCATCATGATCGGCACCTACGTCCTGTCCGCCGGCTACTACGACGCCTATTACGTCCGCGCGCAGAAGATCCGCACGCTGATCAAGCGGGACTTCGAGCAGGTCTACGCACAGGGCGTGCACGCCATCCTCACCCCCGCCACCCCGTCGGCCGCCTTCGGCGTCGGCGAGAAGGGCGGCGCGGACCCGGTGGAGATGTACCTCAACGACGTCTTCACGGTGACGGTGAACATGGCCGGCCTGCCCGGAATCGCAGTGCCCGCCGGGCTCTCCTCGGAAGGCCTGCCGCTCGGCCTGCAGCTCATCGGCCGCCCCTTCGACGAGGAGACGTTGTTCTCCGTGGCGGAGATCATCGAGCAGGCGGCCGGCCGCATGACGCTGCCCGAGCCCTGGTGGGGCTGATGCTGCCCATCAGCACGCTCATCCTGGCATCCGGGCTGAGCGTGCTGCGCGTGGTGTTCTATGCGGTCGCCGCACTCTTCCTGCTGCTGGTCGCGGTGCAAGCCTGGCGGCAGGACCCGGCCGCCAACCCCCTCGCCCATGGTGCAGCCGGCCTGGCCTTCGCCGCGGCAGGATGGCTCTGCGGACGTGTAGTCCGCCGCCTGCAGCCATAGCCAGTCATCGCGAGCACGCGGCGACCCCTAGTTCGGGAAGCCGCACTCGGTCGTCCTTGCCGGTCACCCCTCCGCCGCACCATTATTACCTCCGCCGAAAGCATCTAGAGGCCTCCCTATGCCCCCGCACTTCCTGGACGACCTCAGCCCCTATCGCTGGGTCATCGCGCTGGCGTTCCTCGATCCCGCGGTGATTCTCATCGGGCTCTGGATGGGCTGGCACGCCACCCAGGCCGGCAAGCTGGTCATCGCCGGGCTGGCCGCGGGGTTGGCGGGTGTCGTCCTCAGCTTCCTTCTGCGCTTTGTCGGGATCAGCTGGTTCGAGGGCGGGTTTTATTTCGGCGGGGCGCACGCCTTCTTCAGGGTCATCGCCGGCTTCTGCTGGGCCCTGCTGGGCTTCACCGCCCGCAGACTGCGCGCCCCAGCCCCGCGCTGAGTCGGGCCGAAGCGAAAACGCCTCCGCTTTGGGCGGAGGCGTCGGGTTTCCATTCGTGCGTTCCGGGCGCGCCGCAGAGGGGTCAGTTGCCCTCGCGCAGCAGCCGCGTGCGGCGCCGGCTGTAGGGGCTGCGGTACACTGTGTCGTCGCCGCCATAGCGATAGTCGGGGTAGTACACCGGCGGGGGGTTGGGCGCGTAATAGGGCTCGTCCGGCTCGTAGGCGGCCGGCGGCGCATAGTATCGCTCGGGCTGGGCGTCATACGGCTCGGGCGCATAGGACGGCTCGGGCTCGTAGGACGGGGCATAGCTTCCGCCGCCGCCGTAGCCGTAGTCCTGCCGCCGGTTCTGCGAGGCGATCGCCGCCCCCACGCCCAAAGCCGCGATGCCGCCGATTATGGCGAGGGCGGCCTTGCGCCCGCCCGACACCTTGACGATCGCGGCGTCGCCGCCGCCGGTCAGCGCCGGGAAAGATGCGGCTGCGGCAGGTTCGCCGGCCAGCGCGAGCGCGATCAGGGACAATCCGGTGATTCCCGCACGGCGCGCGAACGCATGGCGATGATTCGTGATGGTTGTGGTGAGCATGGTCGCCTCCGACGGGCAGCGCCGGACCGAATGTCGCAGCGTGGCCCGATCGTCGCGCCATCAGGATGAACCGCGGTTGAATGGATCATGTCGCTGATGTGACGGCGTGCGGGCGGCCGCCTCCCTCCCCGGCGACTACGTCCTCCAGCGGTCGGAATCGGCGCGACACGGTGTTATCATGTAACGGGAAAAGCCGTTTATGTTCAGTATTTTACAGGCGCAAATTGCCCCTCCTTGCAGCACGATTACCGCAATTTACTTCCAGTTTATTCAAAATTAGGGAATCATCTCATCACGACGGAGCTTCCGTCCTGCGTTTTCGCTGCCGACATCGGGCCGACGAACAACAGCGCCGCCCGGATCCATTTCAGAAATACAACCTACAGTACGTTGTAAACCATAGATCACTCTAAGATTGTGGGAACAGTAAGAGATGAACGTGCGTACCCTCCCTTCCCGAAAAGCTCTTTCCGTCATCTATTGCAGGAGATCGGACATGTCCGCGAGCGGCAAGCCAGCAACGATCACTCCGATCGTGTTCGGCCAGACCTCACCTACCCACAGCGGCGTCAAGGAGAAGGCGCCCCAGAGCCTCGATCCAGCGGTGAGGGAAGAGATATCCCGATATATCGCGCAAATGTCGGGCGAGATGGCTGTGATGGCTCGATCCGCCAAGCTTGACGTGCTCGCCTACTTCCTCGAGATGGCGAAGATCGAAGCCAATACAATCGGCCGCGCCGCCACGCGCGCCTAAGGTCAGCGGCGCGCGCCAGCGCGCGCCACTCAGCCCGGATCCGGAACGCGGAGCGACACCAGTTGCCCTCCGTGATGATCGAGCCTTCCTGCGAGATCGAGGTCGAGCAGCGCCATCTGCACGTCCCGGACGCTCAGCAGGGACTGGCGAACGAGTTCATCCACCGCGACCGGCGACGGACCGAGGAGGTTCTCGATCCGCATGGCCATCGTCTGATGGTCTTGTCCCGCGATAGCGATGGCGCCGGTCTCCGGTTCGGTTGACGCGTCCTCGTTGAAGCTGCGGGGAGCCGGCCGAGTTTCCTCCCCGAAGAGATCGAGTTCGTCCCACAGGGGTGGCTCGTCCTCGCCCTTGCCGTCGTCGCGCATGAAGCGGCCGGCCGGGTCCTGCGCGCCGACAAGCGGCGCGAGAACCTCGATCACGTCGTCCACCGACCGCACCAACGTCGCGCCCTCGCGAATGAGGTCGTTGGTGCCCTCGGCCCGGGGATCCAGCGGGGAACCCGGCACCGCGAACACCTCCCGGCCCTGCTCCAGGGCGAACCGTGCGGTGATGAGCGAGCCTGACTTCCTTGCTGCTTCCACCAACACGACGCCGAGCGAGAGACCGCTGACGATGCGGTTGCGGCGCGGGAAATCCCGACCGCGGGGCTCCCAGCCCATTGGCATCTCCGATACGACCGCCCCTTTCTCGAGAATGTCGGCCAACAGGGACTCATGTTCGGCCGGATAGAGGCGATCATGACCGCCAGCCAGGACGGCGACCGTGCCCGTCTCGAGCGACCCGAGGTGCGCCGCCGCGTCGATCCCCCGGGCGAGCCCCGAGACGACGCCGAATCCCGCACGGCCCAGCCCTTGCGCAAGCCGAAGCGTCATCTGGCGGCCTCCCGCCGAGGCGTTGCGGGATCCGATGAGGGCGGCCATCGGGCGGCTGAGGGCATCCCTGCGGCCACGGACCGCGATGATGGGGGGCGCGCTGTCGATCGCCGCCAGGGGTGCGGGATACTCGGCCTCGCCCGTCGCGACGAACCGCACCGACATCCGGTCCGCCGCCTCGAATTCCCGGGCGATCTGGTCCCGGCTCGGAATAGCCACCGCCTTGCCGCCCCGCTTCCGCGCAAGCTCGGGCAACCCATCCAGGGCGGCCGACGCGCCGCCGAAGTGATTGATGAGGGAGCGGAAGGTGCGCGGACCTATTCCCTCGGTCCGGATCAGCCGGACCCAGTCGAAGCGCTGCTGGTCGCTGAGTGTGAGGAGGCCGCTCGGGGCGGGAAATCGCGTCAAGCTGGCTCCATCGTCATCCCTTGGCGCCGATTCTTCCCTCGGTCCCGGCAAGGAGCCGGGCGATGTTGGCCCCGTGCTTCCACCAGAGGGCGGCGGCGAGAGCGGCGAAAACGAGGGCAGCCGAGGGCAGGCCCATCACGAACAGCGCGACCGGCGTGGCGAAGCTCGCGACGAGCGCAGACAGGGACGAGTAGCGCGAGAGCTTGGCCGTCGCGAGCCAGATGGCCGCGAAGACGAGGCCCGCAGGCCATGCCACTCCAAAGAGCGCCCCCAGGAAGGTCGCGACGCCCTTGCCGCCCTTGAAGCCGAGCCAGACCGGCGCGATGTGGCCCAGGAACGCGCCGACGGCCGCAGCCAGCGCCGCCTCCGGCCCGAAGCGCGCGGCGATGAGCACCGCGACGGTGCCCTTCAGGGCGTCGCCCAGCAGGGTGGCCGCAGCGAGGCCCTTGCGGCCAGTCCGCAGCACGTTCGTTGCGCCGATGTTGCCGGATCCGATGGTGCGGATGTCCTGCGTCCCGGCGAGCCGCGTCAGGATCAGCCCAAAAGGGATCGATCCCAGCGCATAGCCGAAGATGAGCGCGGCGAGGAGCGTGACCATGGAAAATCCTTGCTGGAGCGAGACTGTGGCCGCGATTCCCGCGCGTCAATCGGCGCGCCGACGTTTCAACTGACATGCGATTTAGGTCAAGACGCACGCCTGGATTGAACGCGGCTAGCGCGCCTCGTGGACGACTCGGCCCGCGACCACCGTCAGGTGAACCCGGCCCTGCAGCCGCGCGCCGTCGAAGGGCGTATTCTTCGAGAGGGAATGCAGGTCGGCGGGGTCGAGCACGAACGGCTCGTCGGGATCGAACAGGATCAGGTCCGCAGGCGCGCCCAGCTGCAGCCGCCCCTGTGGCAGTCCAAGGATCTCGGCCGGCCGCGTCGACATCGCCCGCAGCAACAGCGGCAGCTCGATCTCGCCGTTGTGCACCAGCCGAAGCCCGGCCGCGAGCATGGTCTCGATGCCGATGGCGCCGTCCGCCGCCTCCGCGAATGGCTGGCGCTTGGTGTCGACGTCCTGGGGGTTGTGGTCGGAAACGACGACGTCGATCAGGCCTTCCGCGAGCGCCTCGACCATCGCCATCCGGTCGTCCTCGTGCCGTAGCGGCGGCGAGAGCTTCAGGAACGTTCGGTAGGGCCCGATGTCGTTCTCGTTGAGGGTGAGCGAGTTGATCGACACTCCGCAGGACACGGCGAGACCGTCGGCCTTCGCGCGCGCCATGATCTGGATGCTGTCGCCGCAGGAGAGCATGGCCGCGTGGTAGCGCCCGCCCGTCAGCCGGACGAGCCGAAGGTCGCGCTCGAGCATGATGGTCTCGGCCTCGCGCGGGATCCCGTGCAGGCCGAGTCGGGTCGAAAGCTCGCCCTCGTTCATCACGCCGTCGCCCACGAGGTCGGGATCCTCGCAGTGATGCACGATCAGCGCTCCGACATCCCGGGCATAGGTGAGCGCGCGACGCATCACCTGCGCGTTCTCCACCGAGCGCGCGCCGTCGGTGAAGCACGCCGCGCCGGCTTCCGTCAGCAGGCCGAACTCCGTCATCTCATGGCCCTGGAGGCCCTTGGTGAGGGCGGCCGCGGGAACCATGCGCACCACGGCGGTGTCGCGGGCCCGGCGCACGAGGTAGTCGACGACCGCCGGATCGTCGATCGGCGGGTTCGTGTCCGGCATGCAGATCACGGTGGTGACCCCGCCGGCGGCGGCGGCCCGGCTGGCGGACGCCAGCGTCTCGCGATGCTCCGCGCCGGGCTCGCCGACGAAAGCCCGCATGTCGATGAGCCCCGGCGCGAGCACCCGGCCATCGGCCTCGATGATGCGGACACCGACCGGCGCATGGGCCGACAACCCTGGCCCGAGCGCGCGGATCACCCCGTCTGCGACGAGACAATCGCCTCGGGTCTCTCGGCCAGACGCGGGATCGACCAGCAGCGCATCCACAAAAAGGAGCGGAGGAGCCATGTCGCCGAGGGGGGAACTTTCACGCATTGGGAAGATGCCCCGCCAGCGCTTCCAGCACCGCCATGCGCACCGCCACGCCCATCTCGACCTGTTCCCGGATCAGCGACTGCGCGCCGTCGGCGATGTCGGAGGCGATCTCGACGCCCCGGTTCATGGGGCCGGGATGCATCACCAGCGCATCGGGCGCGGCGAGCGAAAGCTTCTCGGCGTCGAGTCCGAAGGTCCGGAAGTACTCCTTCACGGAGGGCACGAAGGAGCCGTTCATCCGCTCGCGCTGCAGGCGCAGCATCATCACGATGTCGGCCCCCGCGAGTCCCTTACGCATGTCGGTGAACACCTCAACGCCCATCCGCTCAATGCCGGGCGGCAGCAGCGTCGACGGCCCGATCACCCGCACCTCGGCGCCTAGCGCGTTGAGAAGGATGATGTTGGAGCGCGCCACCCGCGAATGCAGGATGTCGCCGCAGATCGCCACCACGAGGCCATGGATCCCGCCCTTGTTGCGGCGGATGGTGAGCGCGTCCAGCAGCGCCTGCGTGGGATGCTCATGCGCGCCGTCCCCGGCGTTCACCACCGAGCAGTCGCACTTGCGGGCGAGCAGATGCACCGCGCCGGCTGCGTGGTGACGCACCACGATGATGTCCGGCCGCATGGCGTTCAGCGTCATCGCCGTGTCGATGAGCGTCTCGCCCTTCTTGATCGAGGACGAAGCAACCGACATGTTCATGACGTCGGCGCCCAGACGCTTGCCGGCGAGTTCGAAGGAGGCCTGGGTCCGCGTCGAGGCCTCGAAGAACAGGTTGATCTGCGTGCGCCCCCGCAGCGTCGTCTTCTTCTTTTCGACCTGACGCGACACCTCCACGGCCTCGTCCGCCATGTCGAGCAGGGACAGGATGTCCCGCGCCGTCAGCCCTTCGATGCCGAGAAGGTGCCGGTGGGGAAATCCGAGAGTTTGAAGCGCGCCCATCGGAGCTTGGTTTAGGCGCGATTGACGCCCCCGACAAGGCGCGGGGGCGTGCTGACCACAGCGTTGCGAAGGGCCACGAAGCCCCTCGCGCCGTCAGGCAAGTCTCAGTGTTCGCTCCTCACCATCGCAGCGCTGCCCTGCGACAGCCGGTCCACATAGGCGATGCCGATGGCGGAGAGGATGAAGACGGTGTGGATGATCGTCTGCCACATGATGCCGGCTTCGGTATAGGCCGCCCCCGACGATCCGAGGTTCCCCGCCTCGATGAAGGTGCGCAGCAGGTGGATCGAGGAGATGCCGATGATCGCCATGGCGAGCTTGATCTTCAAGACGCTCGCATTCACGTGGCTGAGCCATTCAGGCTGGTCGGGATGTCCGGACAGTCTGAGGCGCGACACGAAGGTCTCGTACCCACCGACGATGACCATCACCAGCAGGTTCGAGATCATCACCACATCGATCAGGCCGAGCACGATGAGCATGATCTGTTGCTCGCTGAAGGTCGCCGCCTCGGTGATGAGGTGGATCAACTCCTTCATGAACTTGAACACATAGACTGACTGCGCGAGGATCAGGCCGAGATAAAGCGGCAGTTGCAGCCAGCGGGAGCCGAAGATCAGCGCCGGGAGCGGCTTGAGGCGGGGGGTCTCGGTCTTTTCCATTCAGTCGGTCCTTTGCGTCGCTCTTTCGGAGTTCGAGACATAGTGACGCTCTGGCGCCATGCCAGATGGCCGCTGTGAAACGGGCTGCCGCCTGTTCCGTGAACCACACGATTTGACACGGGGACCGGCCTGACCCACTTTCCCGCCGGCGTCGCGGAGAGCGACCGACCGCAGTCCCTCTCGCTCCCTGACCATGACCGGCCGGTTTCCGCCGAGGATCGTTTCCGAATGAAAGTCGTTGTCGTCGAGTCTCCGGCGAAAGCCAAGACCATCAATAAGTATCTCGGCCCGGGCTACGAGGTGATCGCCTCGTTCGGCCACATTCGCGATTTGCCGGCCAAGGACGGCTCGGTCGAGCCGGAGCAGGACTTCTCCATGATCTGGGAGGTCGAGCCCAAGGCCTCCAAGCACGTCTCCGAGATCGTCAACGCCGTGAAGGGCTCCGACGGCCTGATCCTCGCGACCGACCCGGACCGCGAGGGCGAGGCCATCTCCTGGCACATCGTCGAGGCGCTGCGCGCCCGGCGGGCGCTGAAGGACGTGCCGATCGAGCGCGTCACCTTCAACGCCATCACTAAGGACGCCGTGCTCGACGCCATGGCGCATCCCCGCCAGATCGACCAGGCGCTCGTCGACGCCTATCTCGCGCGGCGAGCGCTGGACTATCTCGTCGGCTTCCGGCTCTCGCCGGTGCTCTGGCGCAAGCTGCCGGGCGCCCGCTCCGCCGGCCGCGTGCAGTCCGTCGCTCTGCGCCTGGTTTGCGACCGCGAGCGCGAGATCGAGACGTTCGTGGCGAGGGAATACTGGTCGCTCGTCGCGACGCTGGCCACCCAGGCCGGCCCGACCTTCGACGCCCGACTGGTCGGCGCGGACGGCCGAAAGATCACGCGTCTCGACATCGGCAAAGGAGAAGAGGCCGAGCAGTTCAAGCGCGACCTCGAGACGGCACGCTTCACGGTGACCTCGGTCGAGGCCAAGCCCGCCAAGCGCCACCCTGCCCCGCCCTTCACCACCTCGACGCTGCAGCAGGAGGCGAGCCGCAAGCTCGGCCTCGCTCCCGCCCGCACCATGCAGATCGCCCAGCGCCTCTATGAGGGCATCGACATCGGCGGCGAGACGGTCGGTCTCATCACCTATATGCGGACCGACGGCATCGACATGGCCCCGGAGGCCATCGCCGGCGCAAGGCGCGTGATCGCCGCCGAATATGGCGACGCCTATGTGCCCGCCGCGCCGCGCCGCTACACGACCAAGCAGAAGAACGCGCAGGAAGCGCACGAGGCGGTGCGTCCCACCGACATGAGCCGCCTACCGAAAATGGTGGCCCGCGCCCTCGATGCCGAGCAGCTGCGGCTCTACGAGCTCATCTGGACGCGCACGGTGGCGAGCCAGATGGAATCCGCCGAGCTGGAGCGCACCACCGTTGACATCGCCGCGCTGGTCGGCCTCAAGACGGACAAGCCCCGCCACCTCGATCTGCGCGCCACCGGACAGGTCGTGAAGTTCGACGGTTTCCTGCGCCTCTACCAGGAAGGCAAGGACGACGACGGCGACGACGAGGAGAGCCGGCGCCTGCCCGCAATGGCCTCCGGCGAGCCGCTGGAAAAGAAGAAGATCGAGGCGACGCAGCACTTCACCGAGCCGCCGCCGCGCTATTCGGAAGCCTCCCTGGTGAAGCGCATGGAGGAGCTCGGCATCGGCCGGCCGTCCACCTACGCCTCCACCCTCGCCGTGCTGCGCGACCGCGAATATGTGCGCGTCGAGAAGAAGCGCCTGCACGCCGAGGACAAGGGCCTGCTGGTCACCGCGTTCCTCGAAAGCTTCTTCAGCCGCTACGTGGAGTTCGACTTCACCGCCGCGCTGGAGGGCGACCTCGACCGGATCTCCAACAGCGAGATCGACTGGAAGGAAGTGCTGCGCCGCTTCTGGAAGGACTTCTCGGCCGCGCTCGACGGCACCAAGGAGCTGCGCGTCAGCGAGGTGCTCGACGCGCTGAACGATATCATGAGCCCGCACGTCTTCCCGCCCAAGGCGGACGGTGGGGACCCGCGCGTCTGCCCGAACTGCGGTGCCGGCCAGCTGTCGCTCAAGCTCGGCAAGTTCGGCGCGTTCATCGGCTGCTCGAACTATCCGGAGTGCAAGTATACACGGCAGCTCTCGGCTCCCGGCAATGGCGAGGGCGAGGCGGCGAATGGCGAAGGCGGCCAGCCCGGCGTCCGCGTGCTGGGCCAGGACCCCGTCACCGGTCTCGACATCACGATGCGCGACGGCCGCTTCGGGACTTATGTGCAGCTCGGCGAGGGCGAGAAGCCCAAGCGCCAGACCATCCCGCGCGGCACGCCGCGCGAGGCCGTCACACTGGATCTCGCAGTGAAGCTGCTGTCGCTGCCGCGCGAGGTGGCGAAGCATCCGACATCGGGCGAGCCCATCCTCGCAAACATCGGCCGCTTCGGTCCCTATGTTCAGCACGGCAAGGTGTTTGCGAACATCGGAAAGGACGACGACGTCCTGGAGATCGGGCCCAACCGCGCCATCGACCTTATCGTCGCCAAGGAGAGCGGGGCGGGCCGCTTCGGCCGCCCGGCCACGCCCGGCCGGGTGATCGGCGACCATCCCGAGGGCGGACCCGTGACGGTGCGGGACGGCAAGTATGGGCCGTACGTCAACCACGGCTCGATCAACGCGACGCTGCCGAAGGGGACTGCGCCGGACGCGGTGACAATGGAGCAGGCGATCGAGTTGCTGAAGGCGCGCGAAGCCGCCGGCGGCGGGAAAAAGGCGCCGGCGCGCCGGGGAGCGAAGCCGGCGGCCAAGTCGACGAAGTCATCCTCCGGCGAAGCAAAGATGGCGCCTTCTAAGAAGCCGGCCAAGAAAGCTGCCGCGAAGAAACCGCCGGCGAAGAAAGCCGCCTCGTCTGCAGCCCGCAAGGCGGCCCAGTAGCCGGAGCGACGCTCGCGTCGACGGCCCACTCACCGCAGTGGGGTGCACGCGCTTTTCACAGCCCCGCTCGTCTGGATGGCGTTCTTGTAGAAGGTGCCGTGCAGGCCAGCCGTCTGCAGGTTGTCGGTCTCGGCCCGCAGCGCGAAGCTCGCCAGAAAGGCCGAATCGAGGCGGCATAGGTCGGACATACTCGCGGCGATGGCCTTGTCAGGACCTCCGCTCGTCCGATTGTCTCCCACGAGAATCGGCGACTGCCGAAAGACAGAGGCCTGGCTGACGACATTCTCGCGCACCAGGAGCGTGAGTGGCGTCACGCCGACCGTCCCGGCGTCTGCAAAGTAGAAGGCTTGCCAGCCTGCGTCCTTGGCCTGCGCTCTCGAAGAGATATCGATCCAGAGTTGGCCCACGAATGCGTTGCTCTTATCCATGACATAGGCGCGCGCCGTGATGCGAGCGTTCGAGACTGACATCGCTCCACCGCCGGCCAGAACGCTGAACGGGTCCTCCGTCGTCAGGAGCTTCCAATCCATCATCTCAGTCGGCACAAGCACCCGTATGTTGCTGTGCGCCGTCGACTCAATGGCGTCCACGATCCGGGCGTCGACGCCCATCTTCCCGAAATAGCGCCGCGCGCCGTCGTAACTTGAACGGGACGTCTGTTCTTCGTTGACGGGCACCAAGGTCCGCTTTTCGTCCTTGAGAGTCCGGATCACCTCTTTGCGGCCGTCGGGATATGTCCGGGTGAGGACGTCATAAACCTGGTGGATCATCGTCCGTGCGGCGAGGAGATAGCGGTGGACTCCGACTTGGCTGCGGGGCCAGACCGCCCGGTTCACGCCTGCGGCAAGCAGCTGGACGCATGCAGACGCGCAGTAGGATGGGCCGGGCATAGCCGTCACCGCGGACTTGCCGGCGCAGTTGCCGGGGTCGCTGAAACAATCGGCGGCGCGACCCGCGCCAACGATGATGTCCATGCGGCGCTTGCGGATGATGTCGCCCATGGCTTCGGCGCTCGTGACGTCGCCCCCTCCCGAACTCACCATGATCACCTTGACCTTGGGGTTTGCGGCAAGAGCTTTGCGCAGTATCGCCGGGCTCTCCTTGGTGATCCGGCCGGAGAGAGCGAGCCATTGGGGACAGGGTCCGAAACAGGACGCGTCCGGCAGCCGCTGCAGAGTGACAGTCATCGGCTCGTCGCCGGCTCGGACCGCTCCGGCAGTCAGCACGATCAAAATCAGAGAAGCGAACACTCTCAGCACGAGCGGCAAAAGGTGAGACACGCAACAAGTCCATGCGAAAACGGCAGGTGGAAATCGGCGAAAAAGTACCATATTGGAGACAGGATGACATCCCGGGGGCACTCGTCCTCGTGAAGCCGCCAGACTCGAACGACCTCGCGAAGCCTCAGTACGGCGTGGTCCCGAGTTCCCGCGAGGACGTTTCTTTGGCCCAATCTCCCCACGACATGCAGGGCGGCTCCGAGCTTCCCTCGCGTGACGCCATTCTCGAATTCATCCGCAAGTCGACCGGGACGGTAGGCAAGCGTGAGATCGCGCGCGAGTTCGGGCTCAAGGGCGGTGCGCGCATCGCGCTGAAGCGGCTGATCAGGGATCTGGAGGACGAGGGCGTCCTCGCCAAGCGCGGCAAGTCGCTCCAGCGCACGGGCGTGCTGCCGCCCGTCGTTCTCGGCGAGATCACCGGGCGCGACCGCGACGGCGAGCTCGTCGCCAAGCCGCTGGAGTGGAACGAGGAGGACTACGGTCCCGTCCCCCGCATCACTGTGCACGTGCCTCGCAAGCTGAAGCCCGGCATGTCGGCTCCCGGCGTCGGCGACCGCGTGCTGCTGCGCGTCGAGCAAGAATCCGGGCGCGGCGCGCGCGGCGGGGACCTCGCTGCGCCCCCGGCCTATTCGGGCCGCATCGTCAAGGTGCTGGACAAGTCCCGCTCGACGGTGCTCGGCGTTTACCGCGCCCTGCCGGGCGGCGGCGGGCGGCTCGCGCCTGTCGACAAGAAGGCGCTCGGCCGCGAGATCCCCATCCCCATCGGGGACGAGAACGGGGCCAAGGACGGGGATCTCGTCTCGGTCACGGTCTCCAAGCGGGGCCGCTTCGACATCACGCTCGGCAAGGTGTCGGAGAAGCTCGGCTCGCTGAAGAGCGAGAAGGCGATCAGTCTCGTCGCCATTCACACCCACGGCATTCCCGAAGCTTTCTCCCCCGCCGCCCTGGCGGAGGCCGAAGCGGCCAGGCCCGCGACGCTCACCGCCGAACGCGAGGACTGGCGCGACGTGCCGCTCGTCACGATCGATCCGCCGGATGCCAAGGACCACGACGATGCGGTCCACGCCCGCCTCGACGACGACCCCGCCAACGAGGGCGGCTTCGTCGTCACCGTCGCCATCGCCGACGTCGCCGCCTATGTGCGGCCCGGAACGGCGCTCGACCGCGAGGCGCAGGAGCGCGGCAACTCGGTTTACTTCCCGGACCGCGTCGTGCCGATGCTGCCGGAGCGCATCTCCAACGACCTGTGTTCGCTGCGTCCGGGCGAGGACCGCCCCGCCCTCGCCGTCCGCATGGTGCTGGCAGCGGACGGCCGCAAGCTGAAGCACGATTTCCACCGCATCCTCATGCGGTCGCAGGCCAAGCTGGCCTACGCCCAGGCGCAGGCAGCCATCGACGGCATGCCCGACGAGACGACCGGGCCCCTGTTGAAGGACGTGCTCGAGCCGCTCTGGGCGGCCTGGCGCTGCGCCCACAAGGCGCGGCAGGAGCGCGCGCCGCTGGATCTCGACCTGCCGGAGCGCAAGATCCTGCTGAAGAAGGACGGGACGGTCGACCGCGTCATCCTTCCCGAGCGGCTCGATGCGCACCGCCTGATCGAGGAGTTCATGATCCTCGCCAACGTCGCCGCCGCGGAGACGCTGGAGGCGAAGAAGACCGCCCTGCTCTACCGTGTGCACGACGAGCCCTCGCTGGAGAAGCTGCGGGCTCTCGGCGAGGTGCTGGCCTCCATCGGCATCAAGCTAACCGCCCAGGGCGCGCTTCGCCCAGATTTCTTCAACCGCATCCTCGCCCGCGTGAACGACAGCGAGCATCAGGCCCTCATCAACGAAGTGGTCTTGCGCACCCAGGCTCAGGCGGAATATGCGGCCGAGAACTACGGCCATTTCGGCCTCAACCTGCGCCGCTACGCGCATTTCACCTCGCCGATCCGCCGCTATGCCGATCTCATCGTCCACCGCGCCCTCATCCGTGCGCTCAAGCTCGGCAAGGACGGATTGCCGGACGACGTGATCTCCACCCTGCCGGAGATCGCCGCGCGCATCTCGGCCGCCGAGCGCCGCGCCATGGCCGCCGAGCGCGAGACGAACGACCGGCTCATCGCCCACCACCTCTGCGACCGCATCGGCGCGGAATTCGATGGCCGCATCACCGGCGTCACCCGCTCCGGCCTGTTCGTGCGCCTCGCCGAAACCGGAGCCGACGGCTTCATCCCCGCCGGCACGATCGGAGCCGACTATTACCGCTACGAGGAGCAGATGCATGCTCTCGTGGGAGAGCGCACCGGCGAAACGCACCGGCTCGGCGATCAAGTCAAGGTCAAGCTGGTTGAGGCCGCACCGCTGGCGGGCGCGCTCAGGTTCGAACTGCTCAGCGAGGGACGGATCACCTCCCCTCGCGCCCGGAAGGGGTTGAAGATGGTCTCCCGCAAGGGCGGCGCGGGAGCAATGGGCCGGGCCGCGCGTTCCGGCATGGGGGACGGACGCGAGGCCGAGCGCTCACGGTCGGGGAAGCCCAAGGGTCGGCGGTAGGAACCTAGAGGGACCGGACGGCGGCTCGGCCTCACACCGGGGCCGAATTTCCCGCAGTAATGGATGTCAGCCATGAACAGCACAGTGCAGAGGGCCCCGGCGGCCGAGCGCGAACATTTCGGCCGTGCGGAGCCCGTGGAGAAGCGCGCGCTCTGGCCCGCCATGCGCCGCGGCGCGCTGGGCCGCTGCCCCAACTGCGGCCAGGGACGCCTGTTCAGCAGCTTTCTGAAGGTGGCGGATCGCTGCGAATCCTGTGGCGCGGAGTACCACCACCACCGCGCTGACGACCTCCCGGCCTACATCGTCATCGTCATCGTCGGGCACATCGTGGTGGGCGGGCTTTTGTCGGTGGAAAGCCACTCCGAGTGGCCGATCTGGATCCACGCGGTCGTCTGGCCCTTGCTGACCGTCGCGCTCACCTTGCTGTTGCTGCCCCGTGTGAAGGGGGCCATTGTCGGCCTGCAATGGGCGCTCAGGATGCACGGTTTCGCCGAACATCCCGATGGGGACGACAATCCCGCGCTGCGCCCGCGGGCCGATCCGGGTCAAGGCGAATGAGCGACGCGAACCTGACCGACCGGCTCACCAATGCGGAACGCGAGCGCCGCTGGCCCAATGTTCGTCCCCGGGATGCGGCGACGCTGATCCTGATCGACCGCACGGCCAAGAAACCGAAGATCCTGATGGGCCGCCGGCACGCCGGGCACAAGTTCATGCCCGGGAAGTTCGTGTTCCCCGGCGGGCGTATCGAGCCCGGAGACCGGCGCATGGTCTGCGCCGGCGCGCTCCACCCGAAGACGGAAGAGCGTCTGCTCGCCCGCGTGCAGCGCCCCACCAGCCAGCGGGCGCGCGCCCTCGCGCTGGCCGCCATCCGCGAAACATTCGAGGAAACCGGCCTGCTGCTCGGATCCACCGAGTTCGGTGCTCCCGATGTCGCGCTGCCCGGTCCCTGGTCGGACTTCGCGCGGCTCGGGGTTTATCCCGACCTGGAGGCGCTCCACTTCGTGGCGCGCGCCATCACGCCGCCTCGCCGGCCCAAGCGCTTCGATACCCGCTTCTTCGCGGTCGACGCCAGCGCCATCGCTGCGCGTGTCGAGGGCGTGGTGACGCCCGACAGCGAGCTCGTCGAAATCTGCTGGGTGGAGTTGGACGAAGCCGCACGGCTGGACCTGCCGACCATCACCTCCGTCATCATCGACGAGCTGCGCGTGCGGATCGCCGGCGGCATGGCGCTGCATCTGCCCGTGCCGCTCTATGTCGAGCGCCAGGGCCGTTTCGAACGCCACGAGCTGTAGGCGGGCGTGGCGCTGGGGGGCCTCCGCTGTTCTTGACAAACCGATGGGTTCGTCTAGGTTCCGCGCTACGCAAGGCCGGTCCTCAGACCGGCCCGCTTGCTTTTGGATCAGATGCCGCCCGGCGGCACGACGCGAAGGACACCCGCCATGGCGAAGGCGACGACCATCAAGATCAAGCTCGTGTCGACCGCCGACACCGGCTATTTCTACGTCACCAAGAAGAACTCCCGGACGATGACGGACAAGCTCTCCAAGAAGAAGTACGACCCCGTCGCCAAGAAGCACGTCGACTTCAAGGAAGCCAAGATCAAGTGATCCGACGCCGCTTCGGCGGCTGACGGGTGAGCGCCCAGGTCTTCCCCGGGCGCGTCGGGTTGAAACGAGCCGCCTCCACAGGCGGCTTTTTCGTGTCTGCAATCGGCGGTCGCCGCGCTCGATCGACCTTCAAAACGCAGAAACCCCCGCGGGGTGGCGCGGGGGTTTCTGGTCTTGCTGAGGTAGAAAGGTGGCCGGCAGGGAATGGCCTGCGAGGAGGCCACTCCGGCCATCCCCATGCCGGCCTGACCCCACGGGACCCAGGAGATGCGGCGGACCTGAGCATCCGTAGGGAACTCTTTCGCGGCGCTGGCTGTCTTGCGACGTCCGTTCCGCGATGTGATGAGACCATAGCCCACGGATCCCGACATTCCAAGACAACGGTCTAATTTGTCTGAAATTCCATGGCATTAAGGTAAAGCTTAAAGCTGAATCGCTGCGAACGGCGTGCGAATCAGGCGGCCAGGACGTTGATGATGACGCGATTCCGTCCCGCCGTCTTGGCTTCGTACAGGGCTCCGTCGGCGCGCTTCAGCAGGCTCAGGACGCTGTCATCCGGGCCGGTGATGGCGGAGACGCCCGCCGACACCGTCACGGAGATGGCCCGCGCGCCCTGCTTGAGATCGAACGGCAAAGCCTCGACCCGGCTTCTGATGCGCTCCGCCACAACCCCTGCGGTGCCGATGGGCGTGTCCGGCATCAGGATCACGAACTCCTCGCCGCCGAGGCGCACAGCGACGTCCACGCTGCGAACGCTGCCGCGGATCCGCAGGGCGAACTCCCTCAGCACGTCGTCCCCGGCGTCGTGGCCATAGGAATCGTTGATGTGCTTGAACCGGTCGATGTCGAGCACCATGACGGAGAGCGGGCGGCCCCGGTTCAGCGCTTCGTCGAGCATGGGCCCGAAATGGCTGTCGAGGTAACGCCGGTTGTGCAGTCCCGTGAGCGGATCCACGATCGCGAGCTCGATCGAGGCGTGCACGGTGTCGCGCAGCCTGTCGGCGTAGCGCTTGCGCCGCACCTGCGTGCGGACGCGGGCGAGAAGCTCGTTCCGGTCGATGGGGCGCACGATGTAGTCGTTCACGCCGAGGTCCAGTCCTCGCAGGATCCGGCCGGTGTCCTCCGCCTCCGCGAGCATCAGCACGGCGAGGTGACGCGTCCGGTCGAGAGATCGCAATTGGCTGCACAGCCTCATGCCGTCGAAGTCGGCGAGATCGAGGCTGACGATCACCACGTCGGGAGACTCGTCGGTCGCCGTGAACAGCGCCTTCTGCGGATCGCGCTCCCGGATGACCTGATGGTGGGGCGAGAGCGTCTCGGTGATCCGTTCGGACGAACTCGCCCGGTCGTCGACCAGCAGCACACGTCCGCCAAGGCCGCTGTCGGCTGCGGCTTCCACCAGCGGATCGGCGAATCCGAGGTCGCGCGAGCTGATCGCGCGGCTGCGCAGCTCGTCCGTGACAGCCTTGAGCCGAACGAGGCTGCGGACCCGGGCGAGCAGCGCGATCACGTCCACGGGCTTGGTGAGGAAGTCGTCGGCGCCGGCCTCCAGCCCCTTCACGCGATCGCTGGGCTGGTCGAGCGCCGTGACCATGACCACAGGAATATGAGCGGTTTCCGGCGATGTCTTCAGGCGGCGGCAGACCTCGAAACCGTCCATCCCCGGCATCATGACGTCGGTGAGGACGATGTCGCACAGGCCCTGCTCGCAGATCATGAGCGCGTCTGGGCCGTTGGTGGCGGTCAGCACCTCGAAGTACTCGGCGCCGAGCTTCGCCTCCAGCAGCTTCACATTGGCCGGGAGGTCGTCAACGACCAGAACGCGCGCCGTCATCGCCGCCCCTTACGCGTCGCCGAGATAGGTGCGGACCGTCTCGAGGAATTTCGAAACGGAGATCGGCTTCGAAAGATAGGCCTCGCACCCCTTGCGGCGGATACGCTCCTCGTCGCCCTTCATGGCGAATGCGGTGATGGCGATGATGGGGATGGAGCGCAGGTCGTCGTCGCTCTTCATCCACTCCGTCACGTCTTCTCCGGATACTTCCGGGAGCTGGATGTCCATGAGGATGAGATCTGGGCTGTGCTCGCGCGCCAGCGCGATAGCCTCGACACCGCTCGCCGTCTTCAGCGTCGCATATCCATGCGCTTCGAGGAGATCGTTGAAGAGCTTCATATTGAGCTCGTTGTCCTCGACGATCAGCACCGTCTTCGCCATGGGCGTCCCGTCCTCTCGCCGGCCGAAGTCCGGCGCATCAGTCCCGAAGTGCGTCTTGCGTAAGGTTCCCCGCTTGGCTGTATAACAGCCGACACGTTGACGAATACCAAACTCCATTGATTCCCTCCGGAGATAATTCAGTGTCGCAACGGGAGCGCGGAACGGACGGAGCGGAGACCCTGGCGGTCGAAGCGCTGGGCTTCATCGCTTCGGACCACGAGCGGCTGGTCCGGTTCCTGGACCTGACCGGACTTTCGCCCGCGACGATCCGCAGCGCGGCAGGATCCCCGCAATTTCTCACAGCCGTGCTCGATCATCTCCTCGGGGACGAACGGCTGCTGATGGAGTTCGCCGCGCAGGCCGGTTGCGAGCCCGCCGGCCTGATGAAGGCCCGGGATCAGCTCGCGGGGCCGCTCGCGTTCGGCCTGCGGGACGGCTGACCATGGGCGGGCCGGCAGGCGGCGCGGCCGAGGCTTCCGCCTTCGCGATGTGCCGCGACTGCCTTACCGGCTGGCGATGGACGAGCCGTCCCGGCCGCTGCCCATCCTGCGGCTCTCCCCGAATCCTGGCCCACGCCGAACTCGACCGGCTGGACATCGCCCATATCGACTGCGACGCCTTCTACGCCTCCATCGAGAAGCGCGACGATCCCTCTCTCGCCGACAAGCCGGTGATCATCGGCGGCGGCAAGCGCGGCGTCGTCTCGACCTGCTGCTACATCGCCCGCATCTTCGGCGTCCGCTCGGCCATGCCGATGTTCAAGGCCCTTGCGGCCTGCCCGGACGCCGTGGTGATCAAGCCCAACATGGAGAAGTACGTGCGCGTCGGCCGCCAGGTCCGTGACATTATGCAGGAACTGACACCGGCCGTGCAGCCCGTCTCCATCGACGAGGCCTTCCTGGACCTCGCCGGCACCGAGCGGCTGCACGGTGCGCCGCCGGCCCTGACGCTCGGCCGGTTTGCGGCCCGGGTCGAGCGCGAGCTCGGGGTTTCCGTCTCGGTCGGGCTGTCCTACAATCGCTTCCTGGCCAAGATCGCCTCCGATCTCGACAAGCCTCGCGGGTTCGCGGTGATCGGGCGGGAGGAAGCAGTCCGTTTCCTCGCAAGCCGCCCGATCGGCATTTTTCCGGGGGTCGGCAAGGTTACGCAGGACCGCCTCGCGAAAGACGGCCTTGTCACCGTTGGCGACATTCAGAGGATCGAGGAGAGCCAGCTGGCCCGCCGCTATGGCGAGGAGGGCCTCAGGCTGGCGCGCCTCGCCCGCGGCGAGGATCGGCGAAGCGTCAGCCCCGAACGCGATACCAAGAGCATCTCCGCCGAGACGACGTTCGACGAAGACATCTCGGATCCCGACCGCCTCGTCCCGGTGCTGCTCCGGCTCTCCGAGAAGGTGGCGCTCAGGCTGCGCCGGGCAGAATTCGCCACCAAGGGCGTCACCCTCAAGCTGAAGACTTCCGATTTCAAGCTGCGGACCCGCGCGCGGGCCCTCCCCGCGACGCAACTGGCGAGCCGCATCTTCGAGGCAGGACGAGACCTGCTGCTCCGGGAAACCGACGGCGCGCGCTTCCGGCTCATCGGCATCGGCGCATCCGACATCGTCCCTGCGGCGAGTGCAGACGCGGGCGATCTCATCGACGGAAACCTGCAGCGCGACCGCAAGGTCGAGAGGGCCATCGACAGCCTGCGCGACAAGTTCGGGGGCGAGGCGGTCCTGCGCGGCCTCGCCTTCGACGACCTCGCCAGGCGCAAGAACCGCTGACCGGCCCGGCGCCGAGGACTTAGGCTCAGTTGTCGCAGGGCTTGCTGGGCAACAGGTCCAGGCGCGTGAGATCGCCCTTCAGGCCGAAATCGCCATAGTCGAGCTTGAGGTTGCGGGTGACGCCATTCTCCAGCAGCTCGAACGAGATGACGTACAGCGGCTGCTGTCCATCCGCCTGGCCTTCCTCGAAATAGCTGATCGTCACGGGCCAGCGCTGGAGCTTGTCCATTCCGGCGGCCTTGAGTGGCGCCTCGAGCGTGTCGTCCTTGTCGTGAGACGCCGCCTTTCCGATCACGGAGAACGTATCGTAGACCTTCCGGGCCTGTTCGGAGCCATCGAACACCTTCACCGAGAGCGTCGGGGCGCCGTCGCGGCCCGCCTGGATGAGCTGCTTGATTTGCGCAGTCGGGAACACGGCCGCAGGGGACAATTCGAGCTTGGCCGCCTTCGGCTTCAGGATCTCGACGGTCACCTTGCCATTGGATTTCTCGGCGTGCCCGTTCGTGACCTCGCCGGGCGCCTTGCCGATACGCGATTCGGTGTTGAAGCGCAGGCCGGAGCCATCCCCTTCCTCGAAGGTGGAGGAGCGCATGTCGGAGATGCGTGTGCCGATGTCGCCGCCCGAGAGCTCTGTCACCTGGCGGAAGTTCTGCGTATAGCCCTCGCAGGACGATCCCGTGAATTCGAAGACGATGCGTCCCCGCGCCGATTCCACGCCCTTGCCGCTGCTGTCGTCCAGCGTGAGCTCGTAGGTGGCGCGGTGAGCCGCCATGAAGACGGGCTGCGCCGCCGTGGACAGGGCGGTCGCGCCCAGCAAGGTCGCAGCGGAAGCCGAGAGAACGAGGGCGAAGCGGCGGGGAGTGGCGGGCAGGGGCATGAGCGTCTCCAGGTCTGCCGGGCGTCACCCGACGTGTGGTGAACGATAAGCGTCATCATCGGTGGCATCAATGCGGCGGGGAGAAGCGTGTACTCCCGCAGGGGCCGGCGGCCTTGCAGCAGCGCCTGCAATGCGCGACAAACGCGCCACCCGCGCGGCCTGTCCACCACGCGGATCGGGCAGCCGGACGCTGCCCGGCCGGCGAAACGCGGGCATTTCAACACAATCACGGCTGCAGGCCGGTATCCGGGAGGTCTTCATGAGCGTCGAAGCCAAGTTGCAGGATCTGGGGATCACGCTGCCGACCCCCGTCGCCCCCATTGCAAATTACGTACCCGCCGTGCGAAGCGGCCATTTGCTCGTCATCTCCGGCCAGCTCTGCCTTGGCCCGGACGGCAAGCTCGCCGCCGAGCACAAGGGCAAGCTCGGGGCGGATGTCAGCCCGGAAGCCGGCGTCGCCGCCGCGCGGCTGTGCGCGATCAACGTGCTGGCCCAGGCCAAGGCGGCGCTGGGCAGCCTCGAAACCATCACCCGTTGCGTGCGGCTCGGCGGCTTCATCAACGCCGTCCCGAGCTACGCCGCCCTCCCCGCCATCATGAACGGCGCATCCGACCTGATGGTTGCCGCGCTCGGCGACAAGGGCCGGCATGCGCGCACCACCGTCGGCGTGGCCGAACTGCCGATGGACGCCTCGGTCGAGGTCGAGGCCATCTTCGAGGTTCAGTGATGCCTTCGCCTGCCTGGCTCACGGCGCGGCCCATCGCGCATCGCGGCCTGCACAATCGGACGGATGTGCTCGAGAATACCATCTCCGCCGCCAGGGCGGCGATGGCGCACGGCTTCGGCATCGAGTGCGACGTCCAGCTCACCGCGGACGGCGAGGCGGTCGTGTTCCACGACTTCACGCTGGACCGCCTCACGACCGGACAGGGCGCGGTCGCCGACATGACCGCCGCGCAGCTCGCCGCTGTCCCATTCAAGGCGACCTCCGACCGCATCCCGACGCTTGGCGAGTTCCTGGGCGTGCTCGGCGGCCGAGTCCCGCTCATCTGCGAGATCAAGAGCGCCTTCACGGGCGATCTTCGCCTCGCCAGGCGCACGGCGGAGGTCGTCAAGGCCTACGACGGGCCGGTCGCCCTCAAATCGTTCGATCCCGCCATCGTGGAGGCGTTGCGCCACCTCACGCCGGAACACCCGCGCGGGATCGTCGGCGAGAACGCCTTCGACGATCCGGAATGGGCCGTAATCCCTGCCCCGCGGCGGCACGCGATGGCGAACCTCACGCACTACAACGAGACCCGGCCCGATTTCCTGTCCTGGCAGGTGCGGGATCTCGACGCCGCCGTTCCCTTCCTCTGCCGCCATGCCGTGGGCCTGCCCGTGATGACATGGACGGTGAGAACCCCGGAGCACCGCGCGCTTGCCGCCGCCGGGGCCGACCAGATGGTCTTCGAGGGCTTTGTTCCCTAGCGCGCCGCTTCCGGCGGCTTGCCAGCGGCTGAATGGCCGCTAGCTTACGCCCATCGGTCCTCATACCGTTGGTTTCATGTCATCGTCCTCGCCGCCGGACCTGCGCCTTCGCGTCGCCCCGTCCTTGAAGCTGATCGATCCCGTCGCGTGGGATGCGTGCGCCAATCCGGATGCCCACGCGCCGTTACAGGACATCTCCCGGCCACTCACGGAGGCCGTTGATTCGAGTTGTGAAGTGCATGATTCACAACTTGAGGATGATCGAAACAATCCCTTCATCACGCATGCTTTTCTGTCCTCCTGCGAAGAATCCGGCTCCGCAACGCGCCGCACGGGGTGGGCAGGCGCCCATCTCCTCGTGGAGGACGAGCGGGAGAACCTCCTCGCCTGCGCCCCGGTCTGGCTAAAGAGCCATTCGCAAGGCGAGTACGTCTTCGACCATGGGTGGGCGGACGCCTATGCCCGGGCGGGCGGGGAGTATTATCCCAAGCTGCAGGTCAGCGTGCCCTTCACCCCGGCCACAGGCCGCAGGCTCCTGGTTCGGCCGGGCGCGCGCGCCCAGCAATCGCGGCGGGCGCTGATTTCGGGCCTCAAAACTCTCCGCGAACAGACGGGAGCCTCATCGGTCCACGCGACCTTCGTCACGAAGCCCGAGTGGGAGGAACTCGGCGCAGCCGGGTTCCTGCAGCGCACCGACCAGCAGTTCCACTGGCTGAACGACGGCTATGGCAGCTATGACGACTTCCTCGGCGCGCTCGCCTCGCGCAAGCGCAAGGCGCTGAAGAAGGAGCGCCGGGAGGCGCTCTCGAACGGCATTACCATCGAGCACCTCACCGGCAAGGACATCACCGAGGCGCATTGGGACGCGTTCTTCGCGTTCTACATGGACACCGGCTCACGCAAATGGGGCCGCCCCTACCTGACGCGCACCTTTTTCTCGCTCGTCGGCGAGCGCATGGCGGACAGGATCCTGCTGGTGATGGCCAGGCGGGCGGGGCGCTACGTGGCCGGTGCGATCAACTTCATCGGCGCGAACGCGCTCTACGGCCGCAACTGGGGTTGCATCGAGGATCACCCCTACCTGCACTTCGAGGTCTGCTACCACCAGGCCATCGACTTCGCGATCGCACGCGGATTGTCCCGGGTCGAAGCCGGCGCGCAGGGGGAGCACAAGCTCGCCCGCGGCTATCGCCCGGTGACCACCTACTCCGCCCACGAGTTGGCCGACCCCTCCCTCCGCCGTGCTGTCGCCGCCTATCTCGAAAGGGAGCGCGATTATGTGGAGGCGGCGCAGGAGGAACTGATGGAGCACGCGCCTTTCAGGAAGGGATAGCGCGTGAGGTTCTATCCCCGCGACATTGCGCAAGCGGACGCAGTGACTTGACGCCCGCCGGCGGGCTTGCGACATCGGGCGACGCGACCCCGGAGCCCGTCATGTCGGAAGCCTACGACCCCTCCAACGTCTTCGGCAAGATCCTGCGGGGAGAACTCCCCTGCGAGAAGGTCTACGAGGACGACGTGGCGCTCGCCCTCATGGACATCATGCCCCGCGGCGACGGCCACGTGCTGGTGATCCCGAAGGTCCCCGCCCGCGGCCTGCTCGACATCGCTCCCGCCGATCTCTCCGCGCTCATCCAGCGGGTGCAGACGGTGGCGGCGGCGGTGAAGTCGGGCATGAAGGCCGACGGCCTCACCGTCCAGCAATTCAACGAGAGCGCCGGGGGACAGGTGGTGTTCCACCTGCACTTCCATGTCATTCCGCGCTGGGAAGGCGTCTCCCTGAAGCCGCATTCCGGGGCGATGGAGAAGCCCGAGGTGCTGAAGGCCCACGCCGACGCCATCCGCGCGGCCTTCCTCTAAGAGGTTGGCCGGAAAGTGGCCCGGCTGCACCCATGTTCCTCATCCTAAGGAAGCCGCGTAGCGGCTGTCTCGAAGGACGGCCAATGGTTCGGCGCGCAATGCTGGATCCCGACCGTTCGCCGTGCTTCGAGACGCCCCGGACCCAGTCCGGGGCTCCTCAGCATCAGGACCATTGTGTTCGCTGTCCGCAGACCGTCCGGCCTGGTTCCAGTCGTTAGCCCCCCGCCCACCACGCCGCCGAGACCAGGACGGCCTCGCCGCAGAGGACTCCGGCGATGAGCGAGCGGCGAAACAGGAAGAACCCGCCGAAACCCGCCGCCACGCCGCCGAACCGTCCCCAGATGGGGGCCGCGGCCAGAGCGCCGTTGGGCGACATCAGCAGCTTCGCCACCACGGCGGCGAGCAGAGCCATCGCCACCAGCCGCACCCATTCCAGCAAGGCGGAGTCGGCGGGAATGCTTCTGCCGATCAGCACGCCGGCGATGCGCCAGACCTCGCTCGGCAGGAAGCCGACCAGGATCAGGAGGACGTAGGGAGCCATCGCCCCCTCCAAGATCGCGCTCAACGGAAGCCTCCCGCCCGCATGCGGCCGGCCGCGAAGGCGATGGTTCCGGCGACCAGCCCGACCGTCAGCAGGTCGAAGCTGTCGCCCACGGCCAGGCGCACCAGCGGCTCCAGCGCGAAGCCGAGCGCGATCGCCATCCACTCCTCGAACCGCCGCGCGCCCGCCGAGACCGACACGGTGAAGAAGATCGGCGTCAGGAACAGCATGCCCGCCGCGAGCGGCAGCGGCAGCGCGCCCAGCAGGAAGTAGCCGACGCCCGTCCCAGTCGAGGCCAGCAGCAGGCAGGCCGTGCCAAATCCCAGGAAGAAGGCCATCCGGCGCTCGGCCGGCACCTTCGGCAACCTGCGCAGACTCTCTGTCCACACCGTCACGGCGGTGAAATGGGCGGCCAGGACCTGCAGCCCCAGGCTGGGCCTTCGCGCATCTCCGCCCTCCCCGCCCCTGAGCAGCGGCAACAGGGCGATCGTCATCGGGAAGAAGCGGATCGAGGAGAAGCAGACGGCCACGGCGATCGCGACAGGAGCCATGCCGGCCGCGATGCCGCCGTAGAAGATCGCCTGGGCGGGCCCGGCCCAGATCAGCATCGTCGAGAGCACCGCCGCGCCGACGGGATGTCCCACGTCGCGGGCGAGGCTGCCGATGCCGACAAGGCCCAGAGTGACCATCCATGCCGGAAAAGAAATGGCGTCGAACGCGCCGCGGCCGAACCAGCGCAGCGCAGACGCCTCGGGAGACAACGCCGAGCGTGTCACGCGCTCACGGAGCCGCGCGCTGGTTGTCCTTGCCGGTGATGATGCTCATCAGGGGCGTGGCCTTGATCTGGTCACGCATCACGAGCCAGCCCCACCACACGCCGACGCAGACCAGCGGCACGACGATCCACGCGATCAATTCCTCGAACCGCTCGCGCTTCCGCCGCCGCTGCCTGCGCTGTTCGAACCACGAAGCCACACCCAGCCCCTCACTCGTCTCGCCTCACGCGGCCACGCCGCCGGCGGCCGTCGCGGTCAGCTGCGGACCAATGGCACCTTCGGCACCGTGCGGACCGCGGGCTTGCCACCCGGCTTGCCGCCAGAGCCGCCGGCCGGGCCATCCCCACCGGGAGGCCCCTTCTTGCCCTTTGCGACCTTGCGCGTCGCCGCCCCCCTGCGGGCGGCGGCCCGGCGCTTTTCGCGCGCTTTCGTGGCTTCCGCAACATCCTTCTCGGGCTTGGGCATGACCCGCCCTTCCGGAAACTCGAAGCCGAGCTTCTTCTTGCCGTCCTGGTCCTCGACCACGACGCGCACCGCGCCGCCGTTCTTCAGCGGCCCGAACAGCACGTGGTCCGCCAGCGGCGTCTTGATCGTGCTCTGGATCAGACGCGCCATGGGCCTGGCGCCCATCGTCTCGTCGTAGCCATGCTCGACCAGCCACTCGCGCGCCTCGTCGGTCAGCTCGATCGTGACGTTGCGGTCGGCGAGCTGCGCCTCGAGCTGCATCACGAACTTGTCGACGACCTTGGAGACGACGTCCTTCGGCAACTGGCCGAACGAGATGACGGCGTCGAGGCGGTTGCGGAATTCCGGGGCGAAGAGGCGGTTGATCGCCTCGTTGTCCTCGGAATCGCGCTTGTTGCGCGTGAAGCCCATCACCGGACGGGCCAGCTCAGCCGCGCCCGCGTTGGTCGTCATGATCAGGATCACGTTGCGGAAGTCGACCTGCTTGCCGTTGTGGTCGGTCAGCTTCCCATGGTCCATGATCTGCAGGAGGATGTTGAAGAGGTCCGGATGGGCCTTCTCGATCTCGTCCAGCAGCAGCACGCTATGGGGATGCTGGTCGATGCTGTCGGTCAGCAGCCCGCCCTGGTCGAACCCGACATAGCCGGGAGGCGCGCCGATGAGCCGCGAGATCGTGTGCCGCTCCATGTACTCCGACATGTCGAAGCGGATCAACTCCACGCCGAGGCTGGACGCGAGCTGACGAGCCACCTCCGTCTTGCCCACGCCCGTAGGGCCGGCGAACAGGTAGTTGCCGATCGGCTTTTCGGGGTCGCGCAGGCCGGCGCGAGCCAGCTTGATCGCCGAGGTCAGGGCCGTGATGGCGGCGTCCTGGCCGTAGACGACGCGCTTCAGCGTCTCGTCCAGCGACCTCAGGACCTCTGCGTCGTCCTTCGACACCGTCTTGGGCGGGATCCGGGCCATCGTCGCGATGGCCGCCTCGATTTCCTTGATGCCGATCGTCTTCTTGCGGCGGCTCTCCGGCAGCAGCATCTGCGACGCGCCGGTCTCGTCGATCACGTCGATCGCCTTGTCCGGCAGCTTGCGGTCATGGATGTAGCGGGCCGACAGCTCCACCGCCGCCTTGATGGCGTCGTTGGTGTAGCGGATGTGGTGGAACTCCTCGAAATAGGGCTTCAGGCCCTTGAGGATCTCGATGGCGTCCGGCACCGACGGCTCGTTCACGTCGATCTTCTGGAAGCGGCGCACCAGCGCGCGGTCCTTCTCGAAGTACTGCCGGTACTCCTTGTAGGTGGTCGAGCCGATGCAGCGCAGGGTGCCCTGCGCGAGCGCCGGCTTCAGCAGGTTGGAGGCGTCCATCGCGCCGCCCGAGGTGGCGCCAGCGCCGATCACCGTGTGGATCTCGTCGATGAACATGATCGCCTTGGGGTGGCTCTCGATCTCCTTCATCACCTGCTTCAGGCGCTCTTCGAAGTCGCCGCGGTAGCGGGTGCCGGCCAGCAGCGTGCCCATGTCGAGCGCGAAGACCGTCGCGTCGGCGAGCACCTCGGGCACTTCCCCGGTCACGATCTTGCGGGCCAGGCCCTCGGCGATGGCGGTCTTGCCGACGCCGGGCTCGCCCACCAGGAGCGGGTTGTTCTTCTGCCGGCGGCACAGCACCTGGATCGTGCGCTGGACCTCGGGCTCGCGCCCGATCAGCGGATCGATGCGCCCCTCGCGGGCGCGCTTGTTGAGGTTGACGCAGTACGCATCGAGCGCCTCGCCCTTCTTCTTAGAGCCGGGCTCATCGGTGTTGGCTTGACGTTCCGTGCTCTCCTCCTCCGATCCGCGGGGTGAACGCGTCTCGGACATGCCCGCCCTCTTGGCGATGCCGTGCGAGATGTAGTTCACGGCGTCGTAACGCGTCATGTCCTGCTCTTGCAGGAAATAGGCCGCATGGCTCTCTCGCTCGGCGAAGATGGCGACCAGCACGTTGGCTCCGGTCACTTCCTCGCGGCCAGAAGACTGCACATGGATCACCGCACGCTGGATCACGCGCTGGAAGCCGGCGGTAGGCTTGCTGTCGTCGTTGCCCTCGGCCACCAGGTTGCCGAGTTCGGCGTCGACATACTCGGTCAGGTTCCGCCGCAGGCTGTCCACGTCGACATTGCAGGCCCGCATGACGGCGACCGCGTCCTGGTCGTCGATCAGGGCCAGCAGCAGATGCTCCAGCGTGGCGTACTCGTGGTGCCGCTCGTTGGCGAGCGCCAGCGCCTTGTGCAGAGCCTGTTCCAAATTCCGGGAGAAGGACGGCATACCGGGTCAGCCTTTCACTTCTTTTCCATGACGCATTGCAAAGGATGCTGGTGCTTGCGCGCGAAGTCCATCACCAGCGTCACTTTCGTCTCGGCGACCTCGTATGTGAACACGCCGCACTCGCCCACGCCATGCTGGTGAACGTGCAACATGATCCGGGTCGCTTCCTCGGCGTCCTTGTTGAAGAACCGCTGGAGCACGTGCACCACGAACTCCATCGGCGTGTAGTCGTCGTTGAGCAGGAGCACCCGGTACATGCTGGGGCGCTTGGTCCGCGTCCGCGTCTGCGTGATGACCGCGGTGCCAGACCCGTTGTCGCCGGGCCGCACGGGGCCGCGCCGACGCTCCGCCATGCGCAGATCGCGCGACGCGTGGCGGCCCTCGCCAAGGCCCTTGCGGGCGGCGCGGTGACGGGGCGGATGTGGCGTTCGAGACAGCGGCATTGCGGGAGCGGGATCCGATGAGCCGGGCGGGCGTCGAGAGAACGAGGAACGGCGCTCACCCGTTCCGGTAATGTATAGCCGGGCACCCGGCTTCGCCAGCCGCCTGTGACAAATCATTCCGTCAAATCCTGCCGAACCGCGAACGGCCCTTGAAAGCAGAAGGGGCCCGGTTGCCCGGACCCCTTTTGATAGCGATGCTCAGTGGCGGTTCTCAGGCGCGTTTGCGCCCGGTCCCCGTGAAACCGGCTTACTTGGCCGTGGCGGCAGCCTGGACCTTGGCGAACAGGCCCTCGTACGGCTTCACCGTCTCCTTGGCGAGGTTCGTGTAGAGCTCGCCCAGCTTGGAGGCGTAAGCGACGAAGCCCTCGTATGCGGTCTTGGCGTAGTCGGTCTGGATCTCGACGGCCTTGTCGAGGGTCTTGGCGCCGGCCAGCTTCTCGGCGACGGCCGAAGTCTGCTCGAAAGCCTTCTTGGAATAGTCGGCCACCTCGGTGGCGATCGCCTGGACGCTCTTGGAGGTCACGCCGAAGCTCTTGCTGACGACGTCCATGTTGTCCTTGGCGAGCTTCTGGAAGTCTTCGAACTGGTTAGCCATGAGATATCCCCTTTTCTGATCCGACTGAGCGGCGCTTGAAATCATCGGGCCGGCTGGTACTGGGACTGGCGTTTGAAACGCTCCAACCGAGCCCTTGACGCCTGATATATGTGCAATGCACCATGGCGTCAAGAAAAATGTTGCAGTGCACAAAACCTCAATTCAAGCCAAATTGGGAATGTTCGGGCAACGCCTCCTTAACCAGCTCGTAACCCCGTCTCGATACCATTCGAAGCTGTGCCGAAGATGCGACAGCCTGCGGGAACCGAGCCCGGGCGCAGCTCCGGCTCCGGCCCGTGGGGCCGCCTGGCAGTCGGGGAATGGTAGCATGATGTCTGGTCACCTGGCCCGCGGACGCGGTCGCGCGTTCGCCACCATGGTCGTTGTCGCGTCGGTCGCAGCCGGCCTCCTGGCGACTCCCGCCGAGGCGAAGCGCAGAAGGCCTTCGGGCGCGGGTGACTACAACCCCCTGCAGGCGGCGATGGTGGTCGACACCAAGACCGGCCGCGTCCTCTACGCGGAGAACGAGGACGCCATCCGCCATCCCGCGTCCGTGACCAAGGTCATGACGCTCTACCTCTTGTTCGAACAGCTGGAAAAGGGGCGGCTGCGCCTCGACAGCCCGCTCACGGTGACGGCGCGCGCCGCGCGTCAGGCGCCCTCGAAGCTGGGCCTCGCGCCGGGGCAGACCATCGAGGTCGAAGACGCCATCAAGGCGATCGTGACCAAGTCGGCCAACGACATCGCCGTGACCGTCGCCGAGAACATCGCGGACTCCGAGGAGGAGTTCGCGGGAATGATGACGCGCAAAGCGCGCCAGCTCGGCATGTCCCGGACGACGTATGTGAACGCCTCCGGCCTCCCCGATCCCCGGCAGGTGACCACCGCGCGCGATCTCGTCACCCTCGGCCGCGCCATCCAGGACCGCTTCCCGAAGTACTACCCCTACTTCGCCACCCACAGCTTCGCCTATCGCGGCGGCGTCTACGCCAACCACAACCGGCTGCTCGGCCGCGTCGAGGGCATGGACGGCATCAAGACCGGCTATACCCGCATGTCCGGGTTCAACCTGCTGAGCTCGGTCCACACCGACAACCGGGCCATCGTCGCCGTTGTGCTCGGCGGCCGTTCAGGTCCCGCTCGCGACCGTCTGATGGCGGAGCTGATCGACTCGAACATCGGCCGCGCCTATGCCGGCGCGCGCACGGCTCCGCCGGTCGGCGAAGGGTCCGCGCCCGTCGCGGTGGCGGCGGCGGAACCCGCGGCGGAGAAGCCGCGCGAGGCCAAGATCCAGAAGGTCGCCGTCACGACCGCCGACGAGGATTCCACCACGACCTCGGCCGTTCTCCCCCAGGCCAAGCCCGCGCCCAAGGTGATCGAGGTCGCGGCGGCGCGTCCCGTGGTGGCCTCGGTGGCCGGCGGAAGCACGACCACCCCCTCCTCCGGCATGCGCTGGGTGGTCGGCGCGCAGCCGACACGGACCGGCGGCGAGACAAAGGTGGCCAAGCTCGAGACCAAGGACCTCAAGTCCGACGCCAAGCCTGAGCCGAAGCTGGAAACGAAGCCCGAGGCCAAGGCCGAGATCCGCGCTGAGCCCCGCGCCGTGCCGAAGTCCGCGCTCACCGGCTGGGTCATCCAGCTCGGCGCGACGGACGACGAAGGCAAGGCCCGCGAGATACTGCAGAAGGCCAAGAGCAAGAGCCAGAAGGCCCTCGCAAAGGCGGACGCGTTCACTGAAAAGGTGAGCAAGGGCGGCGCAACGCTCTATCGCGCCCGCTTCTCCGGATTCGACGAAGGCAATGCGCAATCCGTCTGCAAGACCCTGAAGCGCGACGGCTTTTCCTGCTTCGCGGTCAAGGGCGGCTGAGCGGCGGCCAAGCCGCGGCGGTTGAGAAGGCCTGAGGGAATACAGGCCCGCTTGTCGGCGGGCCTGGTGTGAAGTGTCTCCGGAACGCGTGTGGAGTTTAGCGATGCCGGCTCAAGAGGACGTCCTTGGCCATGTTCACCCGGGTGGCGAGATACGTCGATCCCCCCTGGTCGGGATGCAGTTTCTTCATCAGCGCGCGGTGCGCGCCGCGGATCTCGTCTTCGCTCGCGCCCGACCGAAGTCCAAGAACCTCATAGGCCTCCTGCTGGGTCATCCCGCTCGCCCTGCGAGCCGGCCCGCTCTCGCCCGCCCCCGCATCGTCGTGTCTCTCTGCTGTTTCACGCCAGCTGGGAAACCGGCGGTCGAGATAAGCTTCCAGTAGCCGCAATCCATCGATGTCCGATGTCCTGCAGGTCGCCGCGAGAGACGCGATCTCGGCCTCGTCCATGGTGTCGAGCTCGCGCCCTTCGAACGGCCCCGCCAGAACCCGGCCTGTGAGCGCTCCACTATCGTGATCGAGAACCATCTCGAGGAGCGCGGAGCGCACCCTCGACTGCGCGCCCGGCTTCGTCTGCGTCCGGCTGGAGAAGCCCGGCACCCCGAAGCCCCTCATCCCCAACAGCCAGGCTCCCGCCCCGCCGAGCGCGATCGCCATGTCGATCCGCCCTCTGAGCAGGAGGAAGGCCGCCGCACCGAAGGCCGCCACGCCGCCGGCCTGGCGCGCGCGCTTGGCCAGGAGGGTGGGATTGGCTTTCGTGTAGCTCTGCGCCAGCCACCAGATCAGGCCGAGAGAGACGATCCCGAGGAGCAGGGTCACGTGGAGATCACCTCATCTGCCCGATCAATCGGCGCGCTTCGCCGCCCTGCCTGTCGGCGAGCGCCTCCAGCGCGGCGCGGCCGCCGGCTGCGTATGCGGCGGCCGAGCGGAGAAGATCGGCCAGCTGACCGGGCGCATTGACGTCGAACCGGGCATACGCGCCCCCGGTCAGGCGCGCGATTTCCCGAAAGGCCTTTTCCGCCACGGGATCCTGCCCCTCCTGGAACATGAAGGCGCGGACCCCCAGCAGGGATAGCTCGCCCGCGAGCGCGCAGAGTTCGTCGAGCTTCTCCTCCATCGCGTCGCCCACGAACACCAGCGCGCCGATGCGCGCCAGCTTGGCTTCGGCGCGGGCATGCTCCAGCACGCGCCTGATCTGGGTGTGTCCGCCCTGGCATGAGATCCGGTTCATCAGGCCGGTCAGCGCAGAGGCGTCCCCTACCCAGCGTGACGCGCGGCATTCGGCGAAGCCGCGGAAATAGACGAGTTGCACGTCGAGCCCGCCGATCGCGGCGGTGGCCCTGAACATTTCAGATTGCAGGCCGCAGGCCAGATCCCAGGTCGGCTGCCGGCTCATCGTGGCGTCGAGCGCAAAGGCGAGCCGCCCCTTCGCCGCCCCGGTCGGCTTGACGGTCTTGGCGTCGCTGAGGAACCTGTCGATCGCCGCTGTGTCCGCCGGACGCGCGACGGCGCCCTCCGCAGTCCTTGCCGCACTGTCGGCCAAGGTACCGGTGGATGCGCCCTTCTGGTTCCGCTTGTCCTGGTCACTCATTGGATTCGCCGTTTCGCCCCCTCAATGTGGCGGGGACGGCGGCGAATGCAACGGGTTCGTGTCAGCCAGCGCGGCGCTATGCTGCCCGTTGGCTCCCGGTCAGTGAAAGCGCATGCGCGCGGCGAGCGCGTCAGCCTGCTCCCAGGCCTCGACGAGCCACCGGGGAACGCCCTCGTCGCACAGGGTCCGACGAAGCTCCTCGAAGCGCTGCTCGCAGGCATGGTGCTCGAGCGCCTCGTCGAGCACGTCGCCCTGCGCACGGGTGCGAGCCGTGTCGAGGCGCTCCGTGGATGCGACGAGTTCCGCGAACGCGAACGCCGCCGGCGCGGTGCGGAACAGCGTTTCGCCCTCGTCGGCGATCCTGCCCGTCGCCAGGTCGGTCGCACGGACGGTGTAGCCATCGATGCTTTGCAACACCTCGAAGCGTCGTTTCGCGCCTTCGGAAGTGGCGATCAGTGCGGCCATGTCGTAGCTCTCCCTCCGGCGGATGAGACCTTGCGAAGGAGACCGAAGTTTCGCGCGTTCGTGGCGGCCGCGCGGCAATCGTGTGGCCATTGCGGACTGAAGGTTCAGGGCTTACGCGCGGCTGTCGGCATGCTTGATGGCGACAGCGTCTGCGGCCGCGGCCCGGTGACCCGCATCTCGACGTCGCTGTAGCGAAACAGCCCCGCCGGCGCTTGCGGAAGCGCGTTGTCCACCCGGTTCTGCTGCAGGGCGGCAGGATGGCCGATCAAGGTTGGGCAGTTCGCGGCGCGCATTTTAACGCCCGGCGCGATGTCGGTCACCTGGCAGGCGCCGTCTTGCGGATAGGCGGTTCCGGAGAGCGCAAAAAAGACGCCACCGGCCGCGACGTAGCAATGAAATCGAGACACTGAAACCAGCCCCCACCCGTACCAGGGGCAGTCAGCGCACCGAACAAGGAGATTCTGAGGCGGCGGACGTCTTTCGCGCGGAATGGTTTACAACAGTCCAAGGGTGCGGAGTTCGCGCCACATCTCTTCCGGCATGGCCGCGATCTCGCCCGTCCCTGCCGACACGTCGGCCGGCACAGAGCTGTCCGCGAGATAGCGCCACCCCTGGAACGGTCTGCACGGCCGAGGCAGCACCGGCACGACGATCGGCTCCAGGACGAGGTGGCATCGCGAGATGCCCTCTGCGTCCGTGAACGGACGGATGTCGACGAGGCGCTGGCGGCAGGCGATCTGGCCCTTGATGACCCAGAACAGCGAGCCGCCGTCCAGGATCTCGGCCATCCTCTTCGGAACCATGCGGGTGGTGTGGATCTGCTCTTCGGGCTTCCCCAGCCTGCGCCAGAGCGCCATCGATTCCGCGATCCAGCTTTCGAGATCCGCGATCCCGTCGCATCCGACGCAGAGCTTGAGCATGTGAAGGGGCATTCCCCTTCGTACTCCGTGCCGCCGCTCGTTCCAACCGGCTCCGGGCGGGGCATGTGGAAAACCCTCTGCGCGAAACGGCCCGCGAACGAACGTGCAGAGGCACGAACTCTCCTGAAATCGCGGAACGATCCGAGATTCCAGGAGAGCCAGTCCAGTATCCATCAATCGGGTTAGCGGTCGCCAACGTCCGTTACAACAGGGAGAGCTAGCCGATTGATGCTGCACATTTGCATCAAATGCGACTGAACGCACGACAGGACTGCCGTTAGCCTTACCTGTCAGGGATGTCGGGCCGCTGAGGGGAGAACTTCACGATTCAGGGTCGCCGACGACGACGACTTTCGCGCCTTCGGGCACCTGCTGGCCGGCCTCGACCGCGACCTCCGAGACGACGCCCGGGCGGGGTGCGACGAGCATATGCTCCATCTTCATGGCTTCCACCACCGCCAGCCGCTGCCCCTTTTCGACCTGCTCGCCCTCCACCACGAAGACAGCGACGACCTTGCCGTGCATCGGGGCCTTCACGACGCCGCTGGCGTCCTCTCCGGCATGGCTGCGGTCCAGATGATCCAACAGGCGCACCGAGGTCTGTCGGCCATTGATCAGGACCAGAACGCCCTCCGGGGTCGCCACGAGCTGCGGCGCATCCGCCGTCCCTGGGGCTTCCTGCAGCTCGGTCCAGACGACGCGAAGACCCTGCCCGTCGGCCTCCAGCGTCGCGTCGACCCGCTCGCCTTCCACCACCAGCGCGAGGCCGCTCCGCCGGGGTCCTGACATCTGGAAGCCGTCCGCCAACGCCCAGGGCGACGCCTCCGGTGCTCCGGACGCCACAGCCGCCTTCGACAGCCTCTCGGCTTCCCGTCGGACCAAGGCCATGGCGCCCACCGCGGCAGCGGCCCGATCCGGCGCGCGCGGGACGGCGCCGAGTTCGGCGAGATTGCGGTCGATGAACCGGGTATCGAAGACGCCATCGCGGAAGCCCTGCGCGTCCACGAGCGCATGCAGGAAGGCCGCATTGGTGCGAGGCCCCGCCACGATCGTCCGGCGCAACGCGTCGGAGAGCCTGTCGAGGGCCTCCGTCCTGTCCCGGCCATGGGCGATCACCTTTGCGATCATCGGGTCGTACCAGGGCGTCACCTCGTCTCCCTCGACGACCCCCGTGTCGATCCTCACGCCCTCGGCCTGCGGAAACCGCAGGGCGTGCAGTTTTCCCGTCGACGGCAGGAACCCTTTTTCAGGATCCTCGGCATAGAGCCGCGCCTCGACCGCATGCCCGTCGAACCGCAAATCGTCCTGGGTGAAAGGCAGCTTGCCGCCGGCGGCCACGTGGAACTGCAACTCCACCAGATCGAGGCCCGTGATGGCTTCCGTGACGGGATGCTCGACCTGGAGCCGCGTGTTCATCTCCATGAAGAAGAAGCCGCCCGGCGTCAGCCCGCTCGAGCCGTCGGCGATGAACTCCACCGTCCCGGCGCCCACATAGCCCACCGCGCGGGCCGCGTTCACCGCCGCTGTTCCCATCGCGGCCCGGACCTCGTCCGGCATGCCCGGCGCGGGAGCTTCCTCGATGACCTTCTGGTGGCGGCGCTGCAGCGAGCAGTCGCGCTCGAAGAGGTAGGTCACAGCGCCATGGCTGTCGGCGAAGACCTGGATTTCGACGTGCCGCGGCGAGCGGACGTACTTCTCCACGAGCACCCTCGGATCCCCGAAAGCGCTCGCCGCCTCACGCTGGCAGCTCGCCAACGCCTCCTCGAAATCGATCAGGCGGTCGACCCGGCGCATGCCCTTGCCGCCCCCGCCGGCCACGGCCTTGATCAGCACGGGAAAGCCGATGTTGGCGGCGCGCTCGCGCAGGAATGACGGCTCCTGCTTGTGCCCGTGATAGCCGGGCACCACGGGCACCCCTGCCCGCTCGACGAGCGACTTGGCGGCGTCCTTCAACCCCATCGCCCGGATTGCCTTGGCGGGAGGCCCCACGAAGACGATCCCCGCCTTGGCGCAGGCTTCGGCGAACTCTGCGTTCTCCGAGAGGAAGCCGTAGCCGGGATGGATGCACGCCGCCCCGGTCTGTCGCGCCGCCTCGATGATGCGGTCCCCCAAGAGATAGCTCTCGCGCGCCGGGGCAGGCCCGATCCGCACCGCTTCGTCGGCCATCCCGACGAACAGCGCTTCGCGGTCCGCATCCGAGTACACTGCGATGGTCCGCATGCCCAGCCGGCGCGCTGTGCGGATGACCCGGCAGGCGATCTCACCGCGGTTTGCGATCAGGACGGAAGGGAGCATGGGGCCTCGGGGCGAGGTCTTCGGGGAAGCGAAGGCGGAGAACTCAGTCGAAGATCACGTCGTCGTAGATGGCCGAGAGCGGCAAGGCCGCGCCCACCGCAGAGAACTCGATCGCGTCCTGCATCCGGTTCAGGACCCGAGGCGACTCGGTCCAGGCGCCGTCCACGCCGCGGCTCCAATGCTCGATGCGGCATTCGTCCTGGTACACGAGCGCGACGTGACGGAGGGAGGGGAAACCGTCTAGGTAAGTCTTAAGCTTGTAACCCCGGTCATCCAACATGGTCGAAGGTGAGAGCACCTCGACAATCACCACCGGGTCGTCAACCCAACGGCGGCGGCCATCAAGTGGGCCGCATCGCACGAGCACGTCCGGTTGCGCCATAAACTCGGCATCATCGCTCGATGCTACACCAGCCTCACGAAACGACTGACAGCCACGGTCGCGCACTTGACCACGAAGGGCCGCATCGATGTTCCCCGCGATCAGGTTGTGTCGCAACGTCGCCGGAGCCATGGCGACCGGCACGCCCGCCAGCAGCTCGAAGCGCTGTCGCGGATGAGCGTCGGCGTAAGCGAGATATTCGGTCACTCTCATGGACATGTGTTGAGCGGCGGCCTCGGTCATCTCGAAACATCCTATCAAGAAAAACGTGTGGACTGAAAATTCACATCCGGAACACGCCGAAGCGCGTCTCCTCAATCGGGGCGTTCAGGCAGGCGGAGAAGGCGAGGCCCAGCACGCGGCGGGTTTCGGACGGCAGGATGATGCCGTCGTCCCAGAGCCGTGCGGTCGCGTAGTAGGGATGTCCCTCGGCCTCGTACTGCGCGCGGATCGGGCCCTTGAACGCCTCCTCGTCGCTGGCGGACCAGGCCTTGCCATCCGCCTCGATGTTGTCGCGGCGCACGGTGGCCAGCACGCTCGCAGCCTGCTCGCCGCCCATCACGGAGATCCGTGCGTTGGGCCAGGTGAACAGGAACCGCGGCGAGTAGGCCCGCCCGCACATGCCGTAGTTCCCCGCCCCGAAGGAGCCGCCGACGATCACCGTGATCTTCGGAACCCGCGCGCAGGCCACCGCGGTCACAAGCTTCGCGCCGTCCTTGGCGATCCCCCCGGCCTCGTACTGCCGGCCCACCATGAATCCGGAGATGTTCTGCAGGAACAGCAGCGGGATCTTTCGCTGGCAGCACAGCTCGATGAAATGCGCCCCCTTGAGCGCCGATTCCGAGAACAGGATGCCATTGTTGGCGATGATCCCGACCGGCATGCCCCAGAGGCGCGCGAAGCCCGTGACCAGCGTAGTGCCGTAGAGCGCCTTGAACTCATCGAACACGGAGCCGTCGACGAGGCGGGCGATGACCTCCCGGATGTCGTACTGCTTCTTCAGGTCCGTCGGGACCAGCGTCTCGAGTTCCTCCGGGCGATACAGCGGCTCCTGGGGCTCCGAGAGCACGATGTCCGATGGTCGCCGCAGGTTCACGTTGGCGACGATGCGTCGGGCGATCGCCAATGCGTGCGCGTCATCCAGCGCATAATGGTCTGCGACGCCCGAAGTCCGGGCATGCACGTCCGCGCCGCCCAGATCCTCGGCGCTGACCACCTCGCCGGTGGCCGCCTTCACCAGCGGCGGACCCGCGAGAAAGATGGTGCCCTGCTTGCGCACGATCACCGTCTCGTCGGACATGGCGGGCACATAGGCCCCGCCCGCCGTGCACGACCCCATCACCACCGCGACCTGTGGGATCCCCAGCGAGGACAGGGTCGCCTGGTTGTAGAAGATACGCCCGAAATGCTCCCGGTCGGGAAACACATCGGTCTGGTGCGGAAGGTTGGCCCCGCCGGAATCCACGAGGTAGATGCAGGGCAGCCGGTTCTCCCGGGCGATCTCCTGCGCCCTGAGATGCTTCTTCACCGTCATGGGGTAGTAAGTGCCCCCCTTGATGGTGGAGTCGTTGCACACGACCATCACCTCGCGCCCTTCGACGCGGCCGACGCCGGCGATCATCCCCGCGCCGTGGATGGCGTCGTCATACATGCCGTCGGCGGCGAGCGCCCCGACTTCGAGAAAGGGCGAACCGGGATCGAGCAGCTGGGTCACGCGGTCCCTTGGCAGCAGCTTGCCGCGCGCCACGTGCCGCTCGCGCGCCCGGGCCGTTCCGCCCAGCGCCGCTTCGGCGCGCTTGCGACGGAGGTCGTCGGCGATACCGCGCCAGCGGGCGGCGTTGTCCTGGAGATCGGCCGAGCCGGGGTCGACGGAACTGGAGAGAACAGCCACTTTGCTACACCTTGCGCGCCGCCTTAGCCGTGCGGCCGATCCGTCGGGATGGACGAAAGCGGGTCCGCCTTCGATCAGGCCTTCTCCGGCCTCGGCTCGGGAGCCTCGACGGGACCGCCAGCCGCCTTCCAGGCCCCAAAGCCTCCCGCGACATGGGCGACCGGCTTCAGCCCCATCTCGCGCGCCGTGCGGGCAGCGAGCGCGGAGCGCCAGCCGCCGGCGCAGAAGAAGACGAACTTCTTGTCCTCGGCGAAAACGGCCTTGTGATAGGGGCTTTCCGGATCGATCCAGAATTCGAGCATGCCGCGCGGGCAGTGGAACGCGCCGGGCACCTTGCCCTCACGCTCCAGCTCCCGCGGATCGCGCAGGTCGACGAGCACGACATCGTCCCGTCCGGCCAGGGCCTTTGCGTCCTCGGCCGGAATGGTTTCGACCATCGCATTCGCTTCCGCGAGCAGCGCCTTGTAACCCTTGCTGATCGTCTGAACCATTCGCGTCTCCGATCCCTTCGCCGCCTTGCCCGCGGCATGCTAGCCCGGGGGCCTTGGCGCTGTCGAACCCGGTCCCACCCGCTCTTTCCTGCCCGCCCAGGAGCGCGCGAGCGCTCGCCTGCCTGCCAAGGAGCGCGCGAGCACTTGCCTGCCCGCCAAGGAGCGCGCGAGCGCTCGCCTGCCTGCCAAGGAGCGCGCGAGCGCTTGCCTGCCCGCCAAGGAGCGCGCGAGCGCTTGCCTGCCCGCCAAGGAGCGCGCGAGCGCTTGCCCGCCCGCTAAGACGTGCACGAGCGCTTGCCCGGCTCCCCCGCGAGCGGCATGGTGGCGCCATGCAGGATCTTACCTTTCTTGATTTCGTGGCGCTCGGATTTTTCGCGGCCGCATGGCTGGGATACGCGCTCGCGCTCGAGAAAGGCCCCCTCGCCCGCACGAGCCTGAATACGATCATGCACGGCTACCGGGACAAGTGGATGGGCCAGATGCTGAAGCGCGAGGTCCGCATCATCGACACCCAGATCATGGCGAGCCTCCAGAACGGCACGGCGTTCTTCGCCTCCACGTCCCTCCTCGCCGTCGGCGGAGCGCTGGCGCTGCTGCGCTCGGCGGAGGATGTCGTCCGGGTTTTCGGCGACATGCCGCTCGGGCTCGCCACCTCCCGCGGCATCTGGGAAATGAAGACGATGGGCCTCGCCGTGATCTTCGTCTACGCGTTCTTCAAGTTCGCGTGGTCGTACCGGCTGTTCAACTACGCCGCCATCCTGCTCGGGGGCACGCCCCCACACGAGCTCGCGGACACGGAGATCGCCCGCCGGCACGCGGCGAGCACGGCCGCCATGACCACGGCGGCGGGCCGCCACTTCAACCGCGGCCAGCGCGCGTTCTTCTTCGCCCTCGGCTATCTCGGCTGGTTCGTGTCGCCGCTGCTCTTCCTCCTGAGCACCGCCTTCGTGCTGGTGGTGATGGCGATGCGGCAATTCAGGTCCGACGGGCGGGCGGCCTTCGACGCGGTCGACCTCGGTCCTTGACGCCGGCGGACACGGGGCGCACACCCCGATTATGATCCGATTCCAGAGCGTCCCCGAAAAGCCGGCTTCGCCGACCAAAGTCGGCCCCGAGGCCATTGCGGCCACCATGCTCGCGCTCGCGAACGACCGCGGCGCGGCCAAGACGATCGACCCCTGCGACGTCGCCCGCGTGCTCGGCGGCAACCATCCCGATGGCTGGGGCCCGCTGATGATCCCGGTCCGGCGCGTCGCGGTGAGCCTCGCCCAGGAGGGCCGATTGGTCATTTACCGCAAGGGCAAGCCGGTCGCCCCCGACGACTTCAAGGGCGTCTACCGCATCGGGCTGCCGCGGCAGGACTGACGCCGTCCGTCCGGCTAAGGCCCCGGGAACAGCTCGCGGCTGTGCCCGATGATGCGCGCCGCAGCCAGCCCGATCCACTCCCGCACGGCGAAGTCCGTCCGGCGCAGCCCGTCGCTGGCTGAAAGGAAGGGCCGCCACGCATCCATCCATCCTCCCGTCCGGAAATCGACGGGATAGGCGATGACGTCGTACCCTTCGGCGCGGAACAACCCGACCGAGCGGGGCATGTGGAACGCCGAGGTGACCAGCAGGATGCGATCCCCTGGCTTCAAGCCGAGAATGGACTTGGTGAAGCGGGCGTTCTCGATCGTGTTGCGGGACTGGCGCTCGAAGCGCACACGATCGGGCGCGAGGCCGAATTCCTGGAGATGGGGCGCAACGACATCGGCCTCCGCGCCGCTGCCGTCCACCGGCGAGCCCGCGCCGCCGGTGAATACGACGGGCACGTTGGGGAACCTGCGAGCAAGGTCCCCCATGGCGATCATCCGCTCGGCGGAATCGTTGAGCGCCAGCACGTTGCGCTCCTCGCTGGGATGCACCTCGACCGCGCCGCCGAGCACCACGATGCCGGCAATGGGCCGGCCGTCGTCGCGCCACTGCGGAAACCTCTGTTCGAGCGTCAGCAGGAGCCAGTTCGAGAACGGCGACAAGCCGAAGACCACGAAGAGCAGCACGCCGAAGGCCAGGAGGCGCTTGCCCCAGCGGGCCCTGCCCTTCCACCAAACGAAGCCGCCCGCGGCCACGAAAGCCAGGACCACGTTCGAAGGCGTCGTGAAAAACCAGAGGATCTTGGACAGCGCGTAGTACATCGAGGCTCCGCTGCAGCGTGTGGGGCCGGGCGCAGCATGAAGCCGCGCCGCGCTGGCCCCGCCGGTCAGGCCTTCGACTTGAAGGCCTCGTAGCGCGCCTTCGTCTCGTCGTTCGGCGGGTAGAGGCCGGGCAGAGGAAGGCCTCGTTCGACCTCGGTCATGATCCAGGCCTCGAGCCGCTCCTGCTCCGGACCCTCCTTCAGCACGGCGTCCAGCGACGCGGCCGGGATGCACACGACCCCGTCGGCGTCGGCGACGATGACGTCGTCCGGGAACACGGCTACGCCGCCGCACGCGACGGGCTCCTGCCAGCCAACGAAGGTCAGGCCCGCGACAGAGGCCGGAGCCGCCGTCCCGCGGCACCACACCGGCAGTCCCGTGCCGAGCACGCCGGGGAGGTCGCGCACCACGCCGTCCGAGACCAGCGCAGAGACGCCCCGCTTGGCCATGCGGGAGGTCAGTATGTCGCCGAAGATCCCGGCGTCCGTCACGCCCATCGCGTCCGCGACGACGATGCAGCCGTCGGGCATCTCCTCGATGGCGGCGCGAGTGGAGCGGGGCGAGGACCACGATTCCGGCGTCGCCAGGTCCTCGCGCGCCGGCACGAAGCGCAGCGTGAAGGCGCGGCCCACGGCCCGCTTGCCGGCCGCCGTGGCGAGCGGCATCGGGCCCCGCATCCAGAGTCGGCGGAGGCCCTTTTTCAGCAGCACGGTGGTGATGGTCGCGGTCGAGATCTGCTGCAGAACCTGCAGTGTGGCCTTGTCCAGTGGCATGAAGATGCGTCCATTTTCGGTCAGCGCGAAGGCGCGCACAGTGTCACGCAGCGTTCGGCGGCGCAACGCGCGGCGGGGGCTGCGGAAGACCCCCGCTCAGTCCCAGTCGGGCGCGAATGCCGGGTTGACCACCCGCGCGTCGGGCCGCGCCATGCCGGAGATGCGCGCCATCTCGTCGTCGGACAGGTTGAAATCCCAGATTCCGAAGTTCTCGGCGATGCGGCCTGGATCCGACGACTTCGGGATCGCCACGACGCCTGGCTGCTGCACATGCCAGCGCAGCACGATCTGCGACGGCGCACGCCCATGGCGGCGCGCGATCTCGGTCACCACGGGGTCCTCCGTGTCGCGCCCCTTGCCCAGCGGCGTGTAGGAGGTGAACGCCATGCCGTGCCTGCGGCAGGCCGCGATGATTTTGGATTGGTCCAGCGTCGGATGGTACTCGCACTGGTTCGCCACCAGCGGCTCCGTGGCGAGCGCCACCGCCTTGTCGAGCAATGCAACCGGATGGTTCGACACGCCGATGTGACGGGCCAGTCCTCTCCGCTTCGCGTCGCACAGGCCCCTGATGGACGACTCCAGCGGCACGGAACGGTTGGGCCAATGGATCAGCAGCAGGTCCACCGCGTCGAGCCCGAGGCGTTTCAAGCTGGCTTCGGCGGAGCGCTGCAGGTTCCCCTCCGCGATGTCCTCGAACCAGACCTTCGTGGTCACGAACAGCTGGTTTCGCGGCACGCCCGCGGCGCGGATGCCCTCCCCCACCTCGCTCTCGTTGCCATACATCCGGGCCGTGTCGATGTGGCGGTAGCCCACCTGGATCGCCGTGCTCACGGCCTTCACGCACACGTCGCCTTCGGACCGGAAGGTGCCGAGGCCGAGGGCGGGGATGGCCGCGCCATGGGCGTGGACGACGATGGGGTCGGACATGTCAGCTCTCCAGTCAGGCGATCGGCAGGGGAAGCGCCGCGAGGGCGGCCGGTCTCGAACGCCAGCTGCCGTACCAGCGTTCCACATTCGGCCGGGTTTCGCGCTGTACGGGCATGTTGAGCCAGCGATGAACGGACGCGCCCACCACGCACTCCGCCATGCTGAATCCCTCCCCCGCCAACCAGTCGCGGCCAGCCAGATGCGCATCGAGGATCGCCAGCGCCGCCTCGGTCTTCGCCCGGCTGGCGTCGATCGCGGCCATGTCCCGCTTCTCCGGAGGGGTGCGCACGAGCCCGTGGAACGCGGGACCGAGAGACGGGTTCAGCATCGTCTGCTGCCAGTCCAGCCACTGGTCCGCCAGCGCGCGCTCCCGGGGCTCCTCCGCCCAGAGGCTCCCCTGCCCGTAGCGCGCCGCGACATAGCGCACAATGGCGTTGGACTCCCACATCACCAAGCCATCGTCCTGCAGCACGGGGACCAGCCCGTTGGGGTTCATCGACCGGTACTCGGGCGTCTCGACGATCCCGAAAGCCCCGCCGGCCTCCTTGCGTTCGTAGGCGAGGCCGAGTTCGCCGAGCGCGAAGACCGCCTTCTGCACGTTGACGGAGGTGATGCGGCCCCAGAGCGTGATCATAACCGTTCGTTCCTGTCCGGTTTCTGCGTCTTCGAATCTCATACCACGCCATTGAAAATCACGCCGAATTGACTCCTTTCCGGCATTGCCGTGATGATCGTCGTCCAGGCTGCGCCGTTTGAACGAAGACTCTTCGGGGAGAGAATGATGGCTTCGATGTCCATCCCGCAGCCATGGCTCGCGCCGTCCGACGGTCTCTCCCATGCCGCGGGCGAGCGCGAACCGCCGCTCTGGCGCGAGACCATTCCGCAGGTTCTGGCCCGCGCCGTCGCGGAGGGCGGCGACCGCGAGGCCGTCGTATTTCATCAAGCAGGCGTGCGGTGGAGCTGGGCCGAGTTCGGCCGCCATGTGGACGCGCTGGCCGCCGGCTTCGTCGCGCTCGGACTGCGCAAGGGCGACCGCGTCGGCATCTGGTCGCCGAACCGGCCGGAGTGGCTGCTGACCCAGTTCGCCACCGCCCGGCTCGGCCTCGTGCTGGTCTGCATCAACCCCGCCTACCGGCTCACCGAGCTGGAATACGCGCTGAACAAGGTGCAATGCCGCGCGCTGGTGACGGCGCAGCGCTTCAAGTCATCGGACTATCTCGGCATGCTGCGCACGCTGGCTCCCGAGATCGCGAACGCCGAACCGGGACGGCTCGTCTCCGACCGGCTGCCGCACCTGCAAATGGTGATCGCCATGGGCGCGGACCAGCAGCCCGGCATGCTGCGCTTCGACGACATCGCGGCGGGAGACGCGACGGCGCACCGGCCGGCGCTCGACGCCATGCTGGCGGCTCTCTCGCCCGACGACGCCATCAACGTGCAGTTCACCAGCGGCACCACGGGCAATCCCAAGGGCGCCACGCTGACCCACCTCAACATCGTCAACAACGGCCGTTTCGTTGTCGCCCGCATGGGCTTCACGCGCGAGGACCGCCTCGCCATTCCGGTGCCGCTCTACCACTGCTTCGGCATGTCGATGGGCTCCATGGGCTGCGTGACCCATGGCGCCACCATGGTGTTCCCATCGGAGGGCTTCGAGCCGCTCGCCACCTTGCAGGCGATCCAGGACGAGCGCTGCACCGCGGTCTACGGCGTGCCGACCATGTTCGCCGCACAGCTCGACCACCCCGACTTCGCCTCCTTCGACGTCTCGTCGCTGCGCACCGGCATCATGGCCGGCTCCCCCTGCCCGATCGAACTCATGAAACGCGTCGTCGGCGACATGGGCGCGCGCGAGGTCACCATCGCCTATGGCATGACCGAGACCAGCCCGGTCTCGTTTCAGAGCCATGTCGACGACCCGCAGGAGCGGCGCGTGACGACCGTTGGGCGCGTCCACCCCCACACCGAGGTCAAGGTCGTCAACCCCGAAACCGGCGCGACCGTCCCAGTGGGCGCCGTCGGCGAACTCTGCACGCGCGGTTACTCGGTGATGCTGGGCTACTGGGACGACCCCGCCCAGACCAGCGCCAGCATCGACGCCGAAGGCTTCATGCACACCGGCGACCTCGGCACCATCGATGAGGCGGGCTACGGCAACATCGTCGGCCGGGTGAAGGACATGATCATCCGCGGCGGCGAGAACGTCTATCCGCGCGAGATCGAGGAGTTCCTCTACCGCCACCCCGCCGTGCAGACCGTGCAGGTGTTCGGCGTGCCCGACCCCCGCTACGGCGAGGAGCTCTGCGCCTGGATCGTCCCCCGCCCCGGCTCAACCCCCACCGCCGAAGACATCCGCGCCTTCTGCCGCGACCAGATCGCCCACTTCAAGATCCCCCGCTACGTCGAGTTCGTCGAGGAGATCCCGCTGACGGTCACCGGCAAGGCGCAGAAATTCATCATGCGCGAGCGTATGATGGAGCGGCTGGGCTTGAGGGAGGAGAAGTCGGCGTAGGTATCCGCGATTGAAAGTCGGCCGATAGCGAACGCGACCTGCATATTGATGAGGTCCACTGTGTAAGGATGAGGAGAACAACCCCCTCACCCCGTCTTCGCGAACAACTCCCGCCCGATCAGCATCCGCCTGATCTCGCTCGTTCCCGCGCCGATTTCGTAGAGCTTGGCGTCGCGGAGCAGGCGGCCGGTGGGGTAGTCGTTGATGTAGCCGTTGCCGCCGAGGAGCTGGATGGCGTCGAGCGCCACCTGGGTGGCTTTCTCGGCGGCGTAGAGAATGGCGCCGGCGGCGTCTTCGCGGGTGGTTTCGCCGCGGTCGCAGGCCTTGGCGACGGCGTAGACATAGGCCTTGCAGGCGTTCATGCCGACATACATGTCGGCGAGCTTGCCCTGCACGAGCTGGAACTCGCCGATGGCCTGCCCGAACTGCTTGCGCTCGTGGACATAGGGCATCACCACGTCCATGGCGGCCTGCATGATGCCGAGAGGGCCGGCGGCCAGCACCACGCGCTCATAGTCGAGGCCCGACATCAGCACGTTCACGCCGCGGCCCACTTGGCCCAGCACGTTCTCCTCCGGCACCTCGCAATCCTCGAAGACGAGCTCGCATGTGTCGGAGCCGCGCATGCCGAGCTTGTCCAGCTTCTGCGCGGTGGAGAAGCCCTTCATGCCCTTCTCGATGAGGAACGCGCTGATGCCGCGCGCGCCGGCTTCCGGGTCCGTCTTGGCGTAGACGATCAGCGTCTCGGCGACAGGACCGTTGGTGATCCACATCTTGCTGCCGGTGAGGACGTAGCGGTCGCCCTTCTTCTCGGCCCGCGTGCGCATCGAGACGACGTCGGAGCCCGAGCCCGGCTCGGACATGGCGAGCGCGCCGACATGCTCGCCGGAGATGAGCTTGGGCAGGTAGCGACGCTTCTGGTCCTCGCTGCCGTTGCGGCGGAGCTGGTTCACGCAAAGGTTGGAGTGCGCGCCGTAGCTCAACCCCACCGAAGCCGAGGCGCGGGACACCTCCTCCACCGCGATGCAGTGTTCGAGATAGCCGAGGCCGGAGCCGCCGTACTCCTCCTCCACGGTGATGCCGTGCAGGCCGAGTTCGCCCATGCGCGGCCAGAGGTCGCGGGGAAACTGGTTGCTCCTGTCGATCTCGTCGGCGCGCGGGGCGATCTCAGCCTGGGCGAAGCCCTGCACCGTGTCCCGCAGCATGTCTGCGGTCTCGCCGAGAGCGAAATTGAAGGGACGATGAGCGTTCGCGAGCATGGCGGCGGCGTGTCCTGTTGCCCTATGGTGCCCGGCAGGATAGCGCAGTGGCGGCCGGGGGGAAGCATTCGCCTGCCCCGCGCCACAATGACGACGAAGCCGAAAAGGCAGGAGCCGGTGCATGCCGCAGGATTTGGGGGAACGGCCGAACACGGTGCCCTGGCCCCCGCTCATCTACAGCGCCGCCCTGCTCGTCGCCTGGGCGCTCGAGCGCTGGGATCCCTTCGTATGGTTCAACGACGTGCTGGCCCTGGTGCCGCACTGGGTGGGGCTGGCAGCCTTCAGCGCGGGCCTCGCGCTCGACCTCTGGGCCTTCTTCACCCTGCGCCGGAGCGCCACCACCGTGCTGCCCACGGCGAAGTCACGGGTGCTCGTCCGGACGGGCCCGTACCGCTTCTCGCGCAATCCCATCTACCTCGGCAACACGCTGGCCATGCTGGGGCTGGCGCTGGCCTTGCGCTGGGGCTGGCTGGTGCTGCTTGTCCCGGTCACGATGACGGCGGTCAACTGGCTGGCGATCTCCCGCGAGGAGCACCACCTCGACATCCGCTTCGGTGCGGAATGGCGCGCCTACGCCGCCAAGGTCCGGCGCTGGCTGTGAAGCAGAAACTGCCGCGTGCGAAAGGCCTGCGGGCGGCGGTCCCCGAGCCCGCATCCCCGCTGGGGGTCGCGGGCCGGTTGCTGCGCTGGTTCGGGCTCTGGCTCGTCGCCGCCTTTGTCATCCTGTGGCCCTGGAGCGGCCTCGTCTGGCTTTCGCTGGAACGCGCGGTGCTCATCGCCGCCGCCTGCACGCTGGCGATGGCGTTTGCGGGGTTGTGAGGGGGTGGCCTGTCGCGACCCGTCCCCAGCGCCCCCTCATCCGACCGGCCTTTGGCCGGCCACCTTCTCCCGCGAGGGGAGAAGGGACGCGCGGCGGCGCTCATGCCTGACTTCTACCACCCTGCAATGGGCGTAATCCCTTCTCCCCTTGAGGGAGAAGGCGCCCAAAGGGGCGGATGAGGGGGCGCCGGGGCGGCGCAGGTACCCCTCTCCTCACTTCGGCTCCAGGAACGCCTTCCACTGCCTCTCGTCGCCAGCGAAGACGTTGCGGTCGACATCGCCGCGGATCCCGGGCACGCGGCCGGTGGTGGTCCATTGCCAGAAGGTCCAGCGGCGGGCGGAGTAGCGCTCCTGCGGTTCGGCCGCAACGCTGCGGATCCAGAAGGGATAGTCGTCGAAATAGCCTTTCAGCACCTCCTCATGGAAGGTGATGTCCGTGTAGATGATCGGCCGCTTGCCGGTGTGGCGTTCGAGTTCGATCAGCATGGTCTGGATCATCGCAAGCGCCTGCTCCTGTGGCACCTTGCGCGGGCAGGTCTGGGAACTTCCGTTCCACTCCACGTCGAGCACCGGCGGCAGGGCGTCCTCGTCCTGCGGGATGTGCTGCACGAACCAGCGGGCCTGCTCCTCGGCCGGGCGGCACCAGTAGACGAAGTGATACGCCCCGCGCGGGATGTCCCACGCCTTGGCCGCCTCCCAGTTCTGCCGAAACAGGGCGTCGGCATGGTCGCCGCCCTCCGTGGCCTTGATGAAGACGAAGCGGGTGCCCGCGTCCTTGACCTCCGCCCAGTCGATCTCGCTCTGCCACTTCGAGAGGTCGATGCCGTGGACCGGGAAGGTCTGCGCCTTGGCGACGCCCGGATGCGGCTTGGCGTCCCCCTTCTTCGGGTAGTAGTTCGGCACCACCGTGCAGCTCGCGAGCAGCAGCAGGCCCGCCAGAAACGTGGCGACGCGCGGGATGCGGGCGAGGGGCGAGCGGGATGGTTCGTGCATGGGACCGGTTGTCAGCGGTGAGCGTAGCCATCCACCAATTCGACCAATCTCCTTAAGAAATCAGAAACCTCAGCGCAGCCCGAACCACAGCGTGGCGATGCCGAGGAAGGAGAAGAAGCCGACGACGTCCGTCACCGTCGTCACGAACACGCCCGACGAAACTGCGGGATCGGCGCCGTAACGGTCCAGCGCCAGCGGGATGAGGATGCCGCCGAGCGCGCCGGCGAACAGGTTGACGATCATCGCGGCGCCGATGACGAGGCCGAGATTGACGTCGTGGAACCAGAGGCTCGCGACCAGGCCCGTGATCAGCCCGAAGCCGACCCCGTTTATGAGCCCCACCAGCGTCTCGCGCAGGGTTACACGGAAGGCGTTGCCGGGGCCGAGCTCGCGCACGGCCAACGCCCTCACCGCAACCGTCATGGTCTGGGTCGCGGCATTGCCGCCCTGGCTCGCTACGATGGGCGCCAGCACCGCCAGCGCCACCATCTTCTCCAGCTGCCCCTCGAACAGGCCCAGCACGGAGGACGCCAGGAAGGCTGTCAGCAGGTTCACGAACAGCCAGACGAACCTGCTCCGCGTGATGGACCAGACGTCGTCGGACAGCTCTTCGTCGCCGCTGACGCCGCCCAGCGCCTTGATCTCGTCGTCGGCCTCCTCCTGCATGACGTCGACGATGTCGTCGATGGTCACGACGCCGACGAGGCGCTCCGCCTCGTCCACGACGGGAGCGGAGATGAGGTTGTAGCGCTCGAACAGGCGGGCGACGTCCTCCCCGTCGTCGAGCACGTTCACCCGGCGGCGGTCGGCCGCCATGATCTGGTCCACCGTGGCGTCCCGGCCGCTGCGCACGAGCCTGTCCAGGAACACGTGCCCGAGCAGCCTGTGGCCGGGATCGACCACGAACACCTCGAAGAAGCTGTCCGGCAGCTCGGCGTTGAGCCGGAGATGATCGAGCGTCTGTCCCGCCGTCCAGAAGGGCGGCACCGCGATCAGGTCGGTCTGCATCAGCCGGCCGGCTGAACCCTCTGGATAGTCGAGGCTTTTCTGAAGCGCGACGCGGTCCGTCGGCGGCAGCGCCTCCAGGATCTCGTCCTGGTCAGCCTTGTCGAGGTCCTCGAGGATGTAGACGGCGTCGTCGGATTCGAGATCGCGGACGCCCTCCACGACGGTTTCGGTCGGAAGCTCCTCCAGGAGCTCCTCGCGCACGGCGTCGTCGACCTCCGTCAGGGCCGCGAAGTCGAAGTCGTCGCCCAGCAGTGCGATGAGCTTCAGGCGGTCTTCCTGGTCCAACGCCTCCAGCAACGCGCCCTGGTCCGCCTCGTGCAGCTTTGAGACGAGGGCGCGTACCTGCGGGCTGTCGTCCCGGTGCACCGCGTCGGCGACTGCCCCGACGAACGCCTGCGCGACCTCTCCGTCTTCGTCCCGGAAGACGAGGAGGGGCTCGGCCGGCTTCGTGGCCTCGTCGGCGTCGAGCATGGCGGCGTTCCGGGTTTCGGAGAAAGCGGGTTCAGCGCCTTGTAGGCACGAGGTGGAGGCTTGGCAACGGAGGAAGAGACGGCTAGTCCGGTTGGGTTCGAGGTGCGTTCACAGGTCCGCCACCATGCCCGGTCATCATGGGCGGCATGGAAGGGAGACATTCATGAGTTCTGGCCGTCTCTCGCGGCGTGCAACGCTCGGAGCCCTCGTTACCCTCCCCTTTCTCGCAAGCAAGGCGAGAGCGGCGGCCTGCCCTGCCGATCCGCTCGGGACGGCCCGTACCCTCCCGGTGGGCACGAAGGGTGGTCTGTTCGTGGGGCTGAAGTCCTACCCGGCTGCGCTCCCCATCACGGAGGGCGAATTCGTCCTGACTTTCGACGACGGGCCCATGCCTGGCGTCACCGAACGCGTGCTGGACGCGCTCGCCTTTGAGAACGCCCGCGCGACGTTCTTCATGATCGGCCGCAACGTGAAGGCCAACCCTGCGCTCGCGCGTCGCGTGAAAGCGGCGGGACATACCGTCGCATGCCACAGCTGGTCCCACCCCTGGACCATGCGCCAGCGCAGCTTCGCCGCCAACAAGGACGAGGTCGAGCGCGGCATGAGGTCCATCGCCGACGCGCTCGGCGAGCCGGGAGCGCCCTTTTTCCGCTATCCCGGTTTTGCCGACACGGCGGAGTTGAACGCCTGGCTGGCGGAACAGGACATCGGCGTGTTCGGGTGCGATTTCTGGGCCTCGGACTGGGTGGTGATGACGCCTGGCCAGGAACTCACTCTCGTGACAGGACGCATGGAGAAGGCCCGTCGCGGGATCGTTCTGTTCCATGACACGCACGCGCAGACCGCGGCGATGATTCCGGACTTCCTGCGCACGCTGAAGCGCCAGCGGAAGACGGTCGCCCACATCGTCCCCGGCCCGGGCGGGCCTGTGACGCTCCCCGCCCCCGCTGGCTGGACGAAGTCGGTGTCGTGATGTCCGGAGTGGCTCTGCCAGTTCCGCGAAAAGGCAGGCCTGAAAACGAAGCGGCGACCGCGATCTTTCGATCGGGTCGCCGCTCGGAACCGAGGCTCAGCCTCAGGCTCGGTTTGGTGCGGTCGAGAGGACTCGAACCTCCACAACGGTTAAGTTACTAGCACCTCAAGCTAGCGCGTCTACCAATTCCGCCACGACCGCAAACCAGGTCGGTCGACAAGGCCGTCAGGCCGTCCGACCGAAGCGGGGACCGTGTAACAGATCGATTCCGCAACGACAAGGGAATGTGGCGAGCCGTATGCCTACTTTCCCGCAAGTGCTTGATTATCTTGGCTGCAAAGCCGGTGGACGCGAGGCTCAGGCGGCTTTCGGCGCGTCGACCCGGTCGCTGTCCGGGCGTTTCAGCAGCTCCTTCACCTCGACGGTGATGGATGTGCCGTTGACGACCACCATGCCGCGCGCGATGGGAAGGTCGTTGGCGAGAATTTCGACCTCGTCGCCTTCAGCCGAATCGAGCGCGATCACCGCGCCGCGGCCCATGCGCAGGAGCTGGTGAATGGGCATGCGCGAACGTCCGAGTACGATGGAGATGTCGACGCCGACATTGTTGAGACCAGCCGCCACGCGCACGCTCCTGAAGACCCTTCGCGCCACCGAAAAGGCGAGCGCCGACCCGACCGCTTCAGTCAGCACCAACAGGGTTAACGCACCGTGAAGACGCGGGACGCTCTTTCCCCCTCGCCGCCCGCACGAGACCTGCCCGCGGTGGAATGGGTCGTCGCCGAGGGGCTCACCGGCTACGCGGACGCCGTGGTGGAGATGGAGGCCCGCGTCGCTGGAATCGCCGAGGGCTCCGCCGCGGAACGGATTTGGCTCGTCGAGCACCCGCCCCTCTACACCGCCGGCACGTCGTCCGTGGACAGCGATCTTCTCGACGCCCGCTTCCCCGTGCATCGCAGCGGACGGGGCGGACAGTTCACCTATCACGGGCCGGGCCAGCGCGTGGCCTACGTCATGCTCGACCTGAAGCGCCGCGCCGCCATCCCTGGCCATCCCGACGTGCGGGCGTTCGTGTCCACGCTGGAAGCGTGGATCATCGGGACGCTCGCGAGCTTCAACGTGCGCGGCGAGCGCCGGGAGGACCGCGTCGGCGTCTGGGTCCGGCGTCCCGACAAGCCGCCCGGACCCGGCGGCTCGCCAGCCGAGGACAAGATCGCCGCCATCGGCATCAGGGTGCGGCGCTGGGTCAGCTACCACGGCGTCAGCCTGAACGTGGAGCCGGACCTTTCGCACTTCTCCGGCATCGTGCCTTGCGGCATCGCCACGCCCGCTTATGGCGTCACGAGCCTGGTCGACCTCGGCCTGCCCGTCGGCATGGCGGACGCCGACGTTGCGCTACGCACCGCCTTCGAAGAGGCGTTCGGGCCGACCGTGACGGCTGTTTGAGCGTCACATCGGGGCCTTGAACAGCGGCGTCCCCGGCCGGCGCGGGGCGGGCTCGCCGTGTTCGATTTCGTAGAGGTAGTCGGCTGGCAGCTCCCAGCTGCGGGCGGCCGCCAGCACGCTTTCGAGGTAACCAGGCTTGGGCTGCCCCCGCCTTGCGGTGCGGCCGATGTAGACCAGCGCCCGCTTGGCCCCGCCCGTGGCGACGATCGGCTGCGTGATCTTTGTGTAGAGCCCGGTGTGCAGGCTCTCATACCGGTCGAGCGCGGGAACGTCGGACAAAGCGAGGTCCCACAGCACGCCGAGGACGCTGCGGGCGGGGTCGCGCACGATGGACGCGTAGCCGTCCGCCGTGATCAGGAACCGGTGCCGGGGCAGCTTGCCCAGCCCCACCGCCTTCGAACGTGGGCAGCGGGCCGCCATGGCGTCCCGGTCCATGTTCGATCCGTATGCGAAGTAGAGAGGCATCGGGGCTCGCCTTGCAGCTCAGGCGAATTCCATGATCACCGCATCCACCGCCAGGCTGTCGCCCTCCTTGGCGAGGATCTTGGAGACGGTGGCGTCGCGCTCGGCCCGCAGCACGTTTTCCATCTTCATGGCCTCGACGATGCACAGCATCTCGCCGGCCTTGACCTCCTGCCCCTCTTTCACGGAGATCGCCTTGACCAGGCCCGGCATGGGGCACAGCAGCGCCTTGCCCGCGTCGGCGGCCGCCTTCTCCGGCATCAGCGCTTCGAGGGCGGCCTCCCGCCGGGTGAAGACGCGGGCCTTCGTGGCGACACCCGCATGGGCCAGCGCGACGCCGTTCGCCAGCGGCCTGACCTGAACGGCGATCAGCTCGCCGTCGATCGTGCCTTCCCACACCGGCTCGCCGGGGCGCCAGTCCGAACCGACATTGTGGCTGTGTCCGGGGCCGAAATGCACGACCGTCCCGAACACCTCCTCCTCCAGCGTGATCTCGAAGCGCTGGGGTCCCAGAACGACCACGCGCTCGGTGTCGAATGCGACGGGCTGGGCGGTGCGCAGCTGGCCGGAGATGCCGCGTTTGCGCCGGTTCAGCTTGGCGTCGATGAAGGCGGCGACGGCGGCAAGCCGGTGCGCCACCTCGCCCGCGGGCTCTGCCGGCTGGAAGCCGTCGGGAAACTCCTCGGCGATGAACCCCGTCGAGAGCCGGCCCGAGCGCCACCGCTCATGCGCCATCAGCGCCGACACGAACGGGATGTTGTGCCGAATGCCCTCGATGGCGAAGGCGTCGAGCGCCCGGGCCTGGGACTCGATGGCCTCGAGGCGCGTGGGCGCATGGGTGACGAGCTTGGCGATCATCGGGTCATAGTAGATCGAGATCTCGCCGCCCTCGTAGACGCCCGTGTCGTTGCGGACCGTGACGCCGTTCTGGACGCCTTCCGCGGGCGGACGGTAGGTCACGAGGCGTCCCGTGGACGGCAGGAAGCCGCGGGTCGGATCCTCGGCATAGACGCGGCTCTCCACGGCCCAGCCGGTGAGCTTCACATCGCTCTGCCGGATGGAAAGCACCTCGCCGGCTGCGACCCGGATCATCTGCTCCACGAGATCGATCCCCGTGACGAGCTCCGTCACCGGATGCTCCACCTGCAGCCGCGTGTTCATTTCCAGGAAATAGAAGGATTTGTCCTGGCCGGCGACGAACTCCACCGTGCCCGCGGAATCGTAGCCGACGGCCTTGGCCAGGGCGGCGGCCTGCTCGCCCATCTTGCGCCGGGTGGCCTCGTCCAGGAGAGGCGACGGGGCCTCTTCGATGACCTTCTGGTTGCGGCGCTGGATGGAGCATTCGCGCTCGCCGAGGTAGATCACGTTGCCATGCTTGTCGCCGAGCACCTGGATTTCGATGTGCCGGGGATCCACGATGAACTTCTCGATGAAGACGCGGTCGTCGCCGAAGGACGATGCAGCCTCGGATTTCGACCGTGCGAAGCCTTCCGCCACCTCGCCCGCCGAGTAGGCGATGCGCATGCCCTTGCCGCCGCCGCCGGCGGAGGCCTTGATCATCACGGGATAGCCGATCTCATCGGCGATCCTGACGGCCTGGACATCGTCCTCGATCACGCCGAGATGGCCGGGCACCGTGGACACACGCGCAGCGTTGGCCGCCTTCTTGGATTCGATTTTGTCGCCCATCGCCTCGATGGCGCCGGGGTTCGGGCCGATGAAGACGATGCCGGCCTTTGCCAGCGCGGCCGGAAACGCCGCCCGCTCCGAGAGGAAGCCGTAGCCGGGGTGCACGGCTTCCGCGCCGGTGTCCAGGCACGCCTGCACGATCTTGTCGATCAGGAGGTAGGACTGCGCCGCCTGGGGCGGGCCGATGTGCACGGCCTCGTCGGCCATTTCGACGTGCAGGGCGTCCTTGTCGGCGTCGGAATAGACCGCGACGGTCTTGATCCCCATGCGCCGCGCGGTCTTGATGACGCGGCAGGCGATCTCGCCGCGATTGGCAATGAGAATCTTGCTGAACATGCCCCGTCCCGGCCGAATGATTGTCGGTCGTTTCTAGGCTGAACCCGGAGAGGCGTCCACTGACCGAAGGGCGGAGACGAAGCTCAGGCCGCCGGGCGAACCTCGCGGCGATCGTCCGTGATGGACGACATGCCGTCAGCATCGGCGCTCTCCGCCAGCGCCATGGCGACGAGTTGCTCGTCCGCGTCCACCGCTTCGCGCAGGAGGGAGAGCAGCAGCGGCCCGACATTGGCCGCCGGTCCCGACCGCGGCAGTGCGATCGTCTCGCAGAGCCACGCGACGTCCGCCTCGGTGATGCGTCCCGTCGGGCGGCGCTCCCAGACGACATGCGCGGTGAGCGTCTCGATGAAGAACACGCTCCAGCTGGCGCAGGCGACGGGCGCCATGCGCTCCGCCCGGAACAGCGCGTCGGCTTCCGCCCGCGTGATGAAACCGCCCTCCTCCACCGCGCTCTGCAAATCCGTCACGTCCCCGACGGAGATGGACTGCTTTTCCACGATGCGGACGACGATGTTCTGGATGCGATTGATGTTCATCTTTCAATACTCGCCTTGAACCTGCATTGCAGGGCTTCTTATCGAACGTGTTAATCATTGATACAGGCCGATCGCCATCGCGTTAACTTTCATTCCTAACGGATGTTCAGGTTAAACGGAGATGATCTTGCTTGGTTACCTGAACTTGAATCGCCGGCCTGGGCGCCTCGTGAGCCGATCCGGACCAAGGGGTGTTCGACCATTGACGAATGCCGCAGCGGATGGTTTGTCGAACGCATCATCCCGCACGGGCTATCTGGAGTTCAGTTCGATGGCGCCATGTCAGCTCCGCTCGCCGTCTGCCTGACCCCGGACGCGCTGTATTTCCGGCCCGCGGTCTTCACGGCGGCGGGTCTTCTCGCGCAGTCAGACGCCGATGGCCTGGAGGTCATACTCCTGTGCGAGGAAAAGGACGTGGCGCCGGGCTTCGAGCGGCTCGATCCGGCGCTCCGCAAGCGCATCCGGCTGCAATTCGTCAACTGGGAGCAGCATGTGCGGGGCCTCCCGACGCGGGGCCATTTCACCTCAGCGGTCAACCGCCGGCTCGCGCTGCACCGGGTTCTGGACGAGCGCTATGCCCGCTTCGTGTCGATGGACGCCGATTTGCGGATTGGCCGACCCGGCCTCGCCGCCTTGGCGACGCTGGACCTCGGCGGCAAGCCGCTCGCCGCGGCGCTGGACATGATCTTCCTGAAAGATCTCGAGGACGGGCCGCTGACCCCGGAGTTCAAGGCCTACCGCGCCCGGTTGGGCCTTGGCCCGGCGACGCCGTATTTCAACAACGGGCTCACGCTCGTCGACAGGCACCTGTGGGAGAAGCTCGACGTGCCCGGCGCGGCGACCGCCTTCCTGGCGGCGCACCCCGAGCGCTGCTCGTTCCTGGAGCAGAGCGCGCTCAACGCCGTTGTCCACGGCGAGTTCGCGCCGCTGTCGCCGCGCTACAATTTCATGGGCGATTTCCAGCTGCTCGACCTGGAGGAGGAGGTGCGCCCGATCGTGCACCACTTCGTCAACCAGCCCAAGCCCTGGGAGCCGGGCTGGCGTGGCGACCACCGGGTGGCGCAGGCCTACAAGACATGGTTCCAGGGCTCGCCCTGGCCCGGCATGGCCGACGCCATCACGCCGGGCGGCACCATGCCCACCTTGGACGGTGACAGCAGCGCCTTCCGTTCACGGCTGCTCGCCTTCCTCAGGCGGCAGCGTTTCATCGACGGCTGGACAGTTTCGGCGGCCTAGCAAAGTGCGCTGCCGCGCGGACAGCCCTCTTGAATGGTGATATCAGATAAGCCATACTGATAGCATCGCAGTCGTTTCGCAGAATGCGCTGTCATGGCCGCCGTCACTATTCGCAATCTCTCCGAGGAGGCGCATCGCGCCCTGAAGGTCCGCGCAGCGCGGCACAATCGCAGTACGGAAGCCGAGATTCGCGCCATCTTGGAGGCTGCCGTGCGTCCGGAAGGGCGATTGCGGCTCGGCACCGCCATTTCGGAGATCAGCAGGAACATCGGCCTCACCAACGCCGATGTCGAAGCGCTCGAGCAAGCCCGCGACACGCGCCCCGCCGAGCCGATGCGCTGGGAATGATTATCCTCGACACCAATGTCGTCTCCGAGGCGATGAAGCCGGAACCGCATTCGCCGGTCCGTGACTGGCTGGACGCGCAGGTTTCGGAGTCGCTCTATCTCTCCAGCGTGACCATAGCCGAGCTGATGTTCGGCATCGGTGCGCTGCCCAAAGGCAAGCGCAGGGACAATCTGGCGGTCACGCTCGAAGCCGCCCTGGGGCTGTTCGACGGGAGGATCCTGCCTTTCGATATCGAGGCCGCGCGGCGGTATGCCGATCTCGCTGTCCAGGCGCGCTCGGCCGGGAAGGGTTTCCCCACGCCCGATGGGTACATCGCGGGGATCGCCGCCGCGCACGGGTTCGCGGTGGCGTCAAGGGACACCAGCGCATTCATGTCTGTCGGCCTGACCGTGATCGATCCTTGGGCCGGCGCCAGCTGATTCGGCCTCAGGCGGCGCCTGGGCCGCTCCCTTCCCGGCGCGAGCGAACCAGCCGCGCGCCAAAGCTCAGGCCACGGCGTCGAGCACCGGGTGAAGGCTGGCCGGTACCGGCCCTGCTTCCGCCCAGATGAAGGTCGTCAGCGCCCGCACGGCGGGGATCGTCCGGTCCATGCCCAGGATCTTTTCCTTGAGCCACAGCGCTTCCTCGGCGTCGATCAGTTCGCCCGTGGGTCCAGCCTTGGCGTCGAGAACCGCCTGCGCCGCGCTGTCCGCCAGCCATCCGCCCGAGGCGTCGACAAATCCGTCGCCGGAGATCACGCAGGTCAGAGCCCGCGAGAAGAAGCGTGCGATGCCGCCGGAAAGCGGCTGCCGTTCGTCGAGCCAGCGCTCGCGCCGCAAAGCTTCGGCGGCTTCAGGGGCTACGCGCCCGCCGCAGGAGAGCAGATGATTGCCGACGGCTCGTGCGAAGAGATCCGCGAAGGACGGGTGGTTGGCGCGGGCTGCGGTGCCTTCGGCGATGGCGAACAGGGCCTCCGCTTCACGCCTTGTGACATGCCCGAAGCCTTCGCCCGATGCGGCGTAGAGGATGCGGCGCAACGCCTCGACGTCGGTCGCCGAGACACCCGCCCCGGGAACACGGCTCGCGTCCACCAGCCTCGGGTCGCCCTCCACGATGGCGTCCTTCAGCAGGCCGAGCGCGAATTCCGTCAGGCTGTCCGGCACGCTGCGGGCCCAGGTCATGATGGCCAGCAGGGCCTCGAACTCCGTGCGCCTGGCGATGCACCGGTCGGCGTTGATGCGCGTCAGCAGCCACTCGGCGTTGGCGGGCGAGACGTACCCCTCCGGCTGCACCTGATCGACGAGGTAAATCTTCATCGCATCGACGAACAGCACAGGCCAGTCCGCGGGACCCTCGTCCCCATACGCTTGCAGGATGGTGAAAAGCTGCTCGACCTCGATGGGATCGACGGCGCCGTCGACAAAGATGGCGTTGCGGAGTTGGCTGATCCGCTCCGCGGTCAGGACGGAACCGCTGGCGGCGGCAGGGAAAAGGGCGGTCACAAAGCAGCTCCAGTATACAATCGCAGATTGCGTCCGAATCACCCTGCACTGGAGCCAGTGTGCAAATGGTGAACCGGACTGCTTTCGTCTTGGATCTGCTTGCGCAAAGTTAAGCTCATGCCGTCCTAAAGCGGCAGATTGTCGTGTTTCCTCCAGGGGTGCTCTTCCTTCTTCTCGGAGAGCATCGCGAGCGCCCGGGCGACCCGGCGACGCGTCCCATGGGGCATGATCACTTCGTCAATGTAGCCGCGCTCGGCCGCGACGAAGGGGGACAGGAAGCGCTGCTCGTATTCGGCGGTGCGGGCCGCGATCTTCTCCGGGTCGTTCATGTCGGCCCGGAAGATGATCTCGACGGCGCCCTTGGCGCCCATCACGGCGATCTGCGCCGTGGGCCAGGCATAATTGGCGTCGGCCCCGATGTGCTTGGAGGCCATCACGTCATAGGCCCCGCCGAAGGCCTTCCGGGTGATCACGGTGACGAGCGGCACCGTCGCCTGCGAATAGGCGAAGAGCAGCTTGGCGCCGTGCTTGATCAATCCGCCATATTCCTGCGCCGTCCCCGGCAAGAAGCCCGGCACGTCCACGAGCGTCACGATGGGAATGCTGAAAGCGTCGCAGAAACGGACGAAGCGCGCAGCCTTGCGGGAGGCATCGCTGTCGAGCACGCCGGCCAGCACCATGGGCTGGTTGGCGACGATGCCGATCGTGCGGCCCTCCATGCGCGCGAAGCCGGTGACGATGTTCTTGGCGTAGCTCTCCTGGATCTCGAAGAAATCCTGTTCGTCCACGATCTTGTGGATGAGCTCCTTCATGTCATAGGGCTTGTTCGGATTGTCCGGCACGAGCGTGTCGAGCGAGTTGTCGATGCGGTCGGCCGTGTCGAAGGTCGGCCATTCCGGTACGCCCTGCATGTTGTTGGCGGGCAGGAAATCGATCAGCCGGCGCAGCTGCAGCAGCGCCTCGACGTCATTGTCCCAAGCGCCGTCCGCGACGGAGCTCTTGCTCGTGTGCACCTTCGCGCCGCCGAGCTCTTCCGCAGTGACGGTCTCGTTGGTGACGGTCTTCACCACGTCCGGACCCGTCACGAACATGTAGCTCGTGTCGCGCACCATGAAGATGAAGTCCGTCATGGCGGGCGAATACACGTCACCTCCAGCGCACGGTCCCATGATGAGCGAGATCTGCGGAATCACGCCGGAGGCGACGACGTTGCGCCGGAAGACCTCGCCATAACCGCCCAGCGCCGCCACGCCCTCCTGGATGCGTGCGCCGCCGGCGTCGAAGAGGCCGATGATGGGCGCGCGCACCTTCAGCGCCATGTCCTGGATCTTGGTGATCTTGCCGGCGTGGGTCTCCGAAAGGGAGCCGCCGAACACCGTGAAATCCTTGGCGAAGACGAACACCGTTCGCCCGTTGATGGTGCCCCAGCCGGTCACGACGCCGTCGCCCGGGACCTTCGTCTTCTCCATCCCGAAGTCGTCGCAACGATGCTGGACGAACGTGTCGAACTCCTCGAAGGAGCCCCGGTCCATGAGCAGCTCGATCCGCTCGCGGGCGGTGAGCTTGCCGCGCGCGTGCTGCGCGTCGATGCGCTTCTGCCCGCCGCCCAGCCGGGCCTCGCCGCGCCGGTCGTCGAGTCTCTCGAGGATGTCCTTCATCGAACCGCCCTTTCGCCCGGCGCTTCGCGCCGCCCCTGCGCCTGCTTAGCACGCGTGCGCCGGGCCGTGCACTCAGACGGAAGGGGGATGACCCTCAGGCTTTCGCGATGGCCCGGCAAGCATGGAATGGCCCGTCCCGGAGCCGCACCTGCGGTCCCGGGACAAGGGCGCGCCGCGGCCGGGTCAGACCACCGTGATGGTCACGTCCACGTTGTTGCGCGTGGCATTCGAATACGGGCAGACGATGTGGGCGGCGTCGACGAGGCTCTGTGCCTGGGCATGTTCGATGCCGGGCAGCGAGACTTGCAGGTCGACTTTGATGGCGAAGCCGGTCGGGATGGGGCCGATGCCAACATCCGCCGAGACCTTGGCGTCGTCGGGGATCTTCACGCCCTGCTTGCCGGCGACGAACTTCACCGCGCCGAGGAAGCACGCGGAATAGCCGGCCGCGAACAGCTGCTCGGGATTGGTCGCCGCGCCGCCGCGGCCGCCCATCTCCTTGGGGACAGAAAGCTTCACGTCGATCACCCCGTCCGAGGAAACAGCGCGGCCGTCACGGCCTCCGGTCGCCGAGGCATGGGCGGTGTAGACGACTTTGGGCTGGTCCATGGGGGATCTCCTGTTGGGGCCGATCGCGGCACGCGACGGAGATAGGGCGAAGGCCACGGCCTCGCCAGCGCCCTGCGCGCAAAGGAGCCATACGGGTCGGAGGCTCAGTCCAGCAGCGAGATCAGCCGCACAGCCGCCTGCATGTCGCTCCAGCGCCGGGCGCGGCGTTCCCCGGCTTCCTCGTCCTGGCCCCAGACCTCCATCTGGAAGTCCTCGTCGACGTGAGCTGCGGCCCAGGCCTGCTCCGGCAGCAACCGGCCGTGAGCCACCGCCAGGGCCAGCAGGACGGAGCCCATCAGCGACGTCATGGTGGCCAGCGACGCCAGCGCCAGCGGATCGTCGAAGGAGTCGACGGCCCTGCGCACCGCCACCAGCGTCGGCTCCGGCTGGTCCGCGTAGATAATCCCTTCGCTCAGAATGAAACGCGCGCCCAGCGACTCCTGCGCCCAGGCGAGCACGGGATCCCAGAGCTGCGCCTGCCGGGCCACCAGCCGCTGCGGGTCGCCGGCGCGGTAGCACAGCAGGTCGGAGCCGGCATAGCGCGCCGTCTCCGTAGCCACCTCCGCCATGCGCCGCGAAACACCGTCCAGCGCGGTATTCACCAGCCGGGTCAACGGCATGGTCCCGGGATCGATGACGTCCCGCTGCGCCTGCCACTCCGCGGCGATGGCCTCGGCCAGGTCGCGCGAAGCCACGGCGAGCGGCGTCTTACCCGGCGTGTGGGCCGGCCGGCCGTCGAGCGCCAGCACGAAGCCGCCGTCGACAGGCTTGGCCGCGGCCTGCTCGTAAAACCGCTTCGGCGGCTCCGCCCGGGCTCCCGCCCGCGCAGCCTTCATGGGGTCGATGCGCTCGGAAGCGTCGGGGAACCAGTGGGGATCATTGGCGTCGCTCATGCCACCCATGTGGCGCGCCGAAGCCCCCTTGTCCACCGTCGGCGCGGCCCTGCAGGAGAGGTTCAGGGATTCAATTCGTCGAAATGATGGATGATCTGGCGAGCTCCTGCCCGCACGAGTTCCTCCGCAGAGTGGTATCCCCACGACACGCCGATGGCGCGTACCCCCGCATCGCAAGCCATCTTCATGTCATAGCTCGTGTCGCCGACGACGACCGTCTCTTCCGGAGCGGCGCCCGCCGCGGCCATCGCCTGCAGCACCATGCCGGGATGCGGCTTGGAAGGAGCGTCGTCCGCGGTCTGGATGGTGGAGAAGAGAGTCCCCCAGCCGAAGTGCCCGATCAGCCGGTCGACTCCCCGGCGCGTCTTGCCCGTGGCGATGCCGAGCCGCGTCCCTGGCCGGGACCCAAGGCGCGCCAGCGCATCCTTCGCTCCAGGAAAGAGCGGCTCGAGAAACCCGTCGCGCCCCACTTCAGCGTTGAAGTGGCGCTTGTAGCTCTCGACAAGACTTTCCACCGGAGCGCCGGGACCAGCCAGCGCCTGCATCATCGGAGAGAGCGAAATGCCGACGAGGCGAAGGATGGCGGCGCGCTCCGGCGGCTTCAGCCCGTGCTCGGTGAACGTGAGGACATGCACGCGATGCAGGAGATCCTGGCTGTCGACCAGGGTGCCGTCCACGTCGAAGATGATGAGGGACAGGGCGCGATCCTCTGGCTCCGGGCTTCTCCGATAGCGGCAGACGCCGCGGGGCTCAAGGCTTGTGAGCGCGGCCGGACCTGAGAGAAGAGAACAGGCCTGCTGTCGCGCGGTCCGTCAGTGAACCACCTTCGTGTTGGGGAGCTCGAGCGAAAGGCCGGAGCAGCGCAGCATCGCGGCGAGATCCGGCAGCACGATCACGCTGTCACCGCGCACGACAATGGCGAGCAGCATCGAGTCGCGCGCGCCCAGGTCGGGCGGCGGCCGCAGCATGTCGGCCGTGACGTCGACGATGTCGGAGACGGCGTCGACGAGAACGCCCGCGAGCTGATCCCCGAAATCGATGATGACCACTACGCTCGAGGCCGAGACGGAGGTGTGGCCGAGGCCGAGACGATGCCGCAGGTCATGCACGGCGATCACCGTGCCCCGAAGGTTCACCACGCCGAGAACGTGGGGCGGGGCGTTGGGGATAGGCGTCGTCGGCTGCCAGCCTTTAATCTCGCGCACCGTGGAGACATCGACTCCGAAGTGCCGGTCATCCACGCGAAAGCTCACGATCCGCTGGGGCAGGCTGGCGGAGAGGCCCGCTGCTGCAGGCTCCCGACGAAGGGCGGCGCTCATCTTGGACCTCTGCTACGTCCCGCGCCTGGATGATGCGGTGCAGAACGCTAGGAGGCACCGGGTGAACCGAGTCTGAAATATAACGGGAATCCGCTCGCACAGAGTGCGCCAGGCCGCCCTTTCATGCGCCAAGGTGAAGGTTCCGCCAAGGCGATGGCTCGAATGCCCGGAACAACATTCTACAGACGCCCCGCTACTCGGAAGGCGCATCCTCGATCGGATCGAAGCGCCTCGCGTCGAAGCCCAGCAAATTCCAGGATTGCTGCATGTGCGGCGGCAGCGGTGCGGTGACATCGACCGGCTGTCCCGAGCGGGGATGCGGCACCACGATGCGCCGCGCGAGAAGATGCAGCTTCTGCTGCACCCCGCCGGGCACCTCCCAGTTCTCGATGTCGAAGTACTTGGGATCCCCGACGATGGGGTGGCCGATATGGGCCGCATGGGCGCGCAGCTGGTGCGTGCGGCCGGTGACGGGCTTCATCGAGAGCCAGGCGAGCTTCTGCGCGGCCGTCTCGACCACGGCGTAGTAGGTGACGGCGTGGCTCGCCCCCTCGTCGCCGTGCTTGGCGACCTTCATGCGCTGGTCGCCCTTCTCATCCTCGTCCTTGGCGAGATAGGTCGACACCCGGCCCTGCTTCACCCGGGGAACGCCGGCCACGAGAGCCCAATAGACCTTGCGGGTATCACGCGAGCGGAAGCTCTTGGCGAGCGCCGCCGCGGAGAACCGCGTCTTGGCGATGACGAGGCAGCCAGACGTGTCCTTGTCCAACCGGTGGACGAGGCGGGGCTTCTGCCCGTCGCGGTCGACCAGCGCTTCGAGCATCTTGTCGACGTGGCGCGTGGTGCCGGAGCCGCCCTGGACGGCGAGTCCCATCGGCTTGTCCAGCACCATCATGTCCGCGTCTTCATAGAGCGTGATCGACTTGAGGAAGGCGCGAGTATCCTCGTCGGCCTTGGGCTGACGCACGGAGGGCTTCGGCTCGTCGATGCGCAGCGGCGGGATGCGCACCGCCTGGCCCTGCTCCAGCCGGTCCTTGGTTTCGACGCGCTTGCCGTCGACGCGCAGCTCGCCCTTCCGGACAATGCGCTGGATGTGGCTGAAGGACAGGCCGGGGAAGCGGGCTTCCATGAAGCGGTCGACCCGCATGCCGTTCTCGTCGGACGTGACCTCGACGGTCTGCACCGCAGTCGGCAGGGCGGCGGCGAGCTTCGCGGCGGCTTCGGACTTGCGGGTCTGCTCGCGGGCGAAGGCCTCGGCCTCGTCGTTTGCCTGCTGGCGCTGGGCGGAGGGGCGCAGATCCATGGCGGCGGAGCGGACGCCCGCCTTCTGACGATCGGCGGCGCTCTTCGAGCGCGGAGGACGGGGAACGCGAGGCGCGCGGGCGGGAACAGCATCGCGGCCGTCGCGCTCAGGACGCGCGTCGCGCTTGGGGGCGGCGGAACGGGTCGCGCCCTCCGGGCCGCCGCGAGCGGGACGACCGCCGGGCTTGCCCGCGCCAGACCTGCCGGTGGCAGGCCGCGACGCCCCGCCGGAGCGAGATGGGCCTCCGGAGCGGGAAGGTCCCCCGGAGCGGCCTGGGCCTCGTCCGCTCTTGCCGGGCGTCTTCATATGAGTGGTCCTCGTCTCGCCGGATCGCCGGCAGGGTCAGCCCTGTAAGGGAGCATCGCGGGTTCGTAGCATCGCCGAAGCGCGGTGCATACCCGCAGCCCCAAGCTCGTCATCGCGAGGAGCGCAGCGACGTGGCGACCCAGTAGCTGGGCATTGGTTGGAACGGTGGCCGACGCCCCGCCACTGGGTTGCTTCGCTTTGCTCGTAATGAAGGCCCCGGTTCTCAGCCCTTCTCGGCGCGCTCGTTGCGCAGCTTGGCCCACCATTCCAGCCGCTTGCGGATCTCCCGCTCGAAGCCGCGCTCCACGGGTTCGTAGAAGGTGCGGCGGCCGAGCTTCTCCGGGAAGTAGTCCTGCCCGGAGAAGGCGTCGGGCTCGTCGTGGTCGTAGCGATAGCCCGCGCCGTACTCCTCCTGCTTCATCAGCTTGGTCGGCGCGTTGAGGATGATCTTGGGCGGCGCCAGCGAGCCGCCCTCCTTGGCCGCCCGCATGGCGGCCTTGTAGGCGGTGTAGACGGCGTTCGATTTCGGCGCGGTGGCGAGATAGACCGCCGCCTGCGCCAGCGCGAGTTCACCCTCCGGCGAGCCGAGATAGTCGTAGGCGTCCTTGGCGGCGTTGCAGACGGCCAGCGCCTGGGGATCGGCGAGGCCGATGTCCTCCACCGCCATCCGTACCAGCCGCCGGCCGAGGTAAAGCGGGTCCTCACCGGCGTCGAGCATGCGGGCGAGATAGTAGAGCGTAGCGTCGGGATCGGAGCCACGCACGCTCTTGTGAAGGGCGCTGATGAGGTTGTAGTGCCCGTCCTGCGACTTGTCGTAGAGCGGCGCGCGGCGCTGCACGATATCGGCGAGCCCCGCCGGATCGAACGTCTCACCCGGCTTGGCGGCGCGCCAGATCTCCTCGGCGAGGGTCAGCGCCGCGCGGCCGTCGCCGTCCGACATGCCAACGAGCGCGGTGCGCGCCTCCGGCGTGAGCGGCAGCGGGCGGCCCTCCACCTCCTCCGCACGGACCAGCAGGCGCACGATGGCCGCCTCGTCCAGCGAGCGGAACGTCAGCACCCGGGCGCGGGACAGCAGAGCAGCGTTGAGCTCGAAGGACGGGTTTTCGGTGGTCGCCCCCACAAGGGTGATGGTGCCGTCCTCCATCACCGGGAGGAAGGCGTCCTGCTGGGAGCGGTTGAAGCGGTGGATCTCGTCGACGAAGAGCAGGGTCCCCTGCCCCGTCGTGCGCCGCATGCGGGCGGCCTCGAACACCTTCTTGAGGTCGGCGACGCCGGTGAAGATGGCCGAGATCGGCTCGAAGTGGAGCGTGGTCTCGTTGGCGAGGAGGCGCGCCACGGTGGTCTTGCCGGTGCCGGGAGGGCCCCAGAAGATGAGCGATCCCAGGGAATTGGAAGCCAGCAGACGCGTCAGCGCCCCGCCCTCGCCGACGAGGTGATCCTGCCCAACCACCTCGGACAGCCGCGTGGGACGCAGCCGGTCGGCCAGCGGCCGCGGCGCTTCTTTCTCCATCCCGGCCGCGCTGAACAGGTTGGCCATGCGCGGCTCCCTGTCAGCCGCCGACCACGGTGGTGACCACCTGGTCGCCCCGTCCGACCGTCAGCTTCCAGTAGTAGTCCCGGACCTTCTGAAGCTTCTCCAATTCCTTGGTGGAGTTCACGCTTTCGCCATCGACCGAGATGATCCGGTCGCCCTTCTGAAGCCCGAGCCGCTGGGCCGGCGAGTCCGCCGCAACGTCGGTGACCACGACGCCATCCGCCTGCGCGTCAACGGAGATCTCCTCCGCGAGCGCGGGAGACATGTTGCCGACCGTCAGTCCCGCCAAGGGCCAGCGTCCTTTCAGGGTGGCGATGTCGCGGGGCCGGGTCTCGGGCGCAGGCGCCAGCTTCACGGTGAGGACGAGCTTCTTGCCGGAGCGAAGGATGCCCAGGGCCGTGCTGCCGCCGATCGGCTTGGTCGCGAAGCGAAAGCCGAAGGCGTCGGGATCATCGACCTGCTGGCCATCGAGGGTCAAGATGACGTCGCCGTTCTTCAGGCCGGCCTCGCTGGCCGGTCCCTTTGGCACCACGGACGCCACCAAAGCTCCGACGGGCCGGTCGAGCCCCAGGCCTTCGATGAGATCCTGGGATATGAGCTGGAGGCGAGCGCCGAACCAGGGCCGCCTCACCGTCTTTCCACCCGCCCGGGCGGAGTTGACCACGACCTGAACCATGTTCGCCGGAATGGCGAAGCCGACGCCGTGGCTGCCGCCAGACTGCGAGAAGATCGCGGTGTTCACGCCGATCAGCCGGCCATGTATATCGATGAGCGCGCCACCCGAGTTGCCGGGATTGATGGCTGCGTCCGTCTGAATGAAGAACTGGTAGTCGGAGATGCCGACCTGCGTGCGCGCCAGCGCCGAGACGATGCCGGAAGTGACGGTCTGCCCGACCCCGAAGGGGTTGCCGACTGCGAGCACGAGGTCGCCGACCTCCAGCTTGTCGGAATCGTCGAACTCAAGCGCAGCGAGCTTTTCGTCCGCCTTGATCTTCAGGACGGCGAGGTCGGTCCGGGGGTCGCGAAGCACGATCTCGGCTTCGTATTCGCGCTTGTCGATGAGCGCCACCCGCACCTCCGTCATGCCCTCGATGACGTGGTGGTTCGTCACGATGAACCCTGAGGGATCGACGATCACGCCAGAGCCGAGAGAACGCTGCACGCGCTCCTGCGGCTGCCCGGCGTCACCTCCGCCAAAGAAACGCCGGAACACTGGATCGTCCAGAAGCGGGTTGCGCGCCACCTTCTGCACGCGGGTGGCGTAGACGTTGACCACCGCGGGCGAGACCTGGTGCACGAGCGGCGCGAAGGACATCTTCATCTGCGCCGCATTTTGGGGAACCTGAGGCGAAGCCGCCGTTTGCGCGAATACCGGCATAGTGGCCAGGAATGCGAGACAGGCCAGGACGATGCGCATCGAGTCTCTCCAGAAGTAATGCGCGATATAGCCCCGCAATGCGGGCGGCGGAAGGGCGGCGCGCTCCAGAACGGACCGTATCCACCATGGACCTCATGCTGAGGAAGCCCCGGTGGAACCGGGGCTGTCTCGAAGCACCGCAACGGGCTTGGAGACTGGCGCGCCATGACGTGAGCCGTGGTTCGAGACGCCCCGGACATGTCCGGGGCTCCTCACCATGAGGAGCATGGAAGCGCCTTGGTGCGGGCAAACGAAAAAGGGCGGCCCTGGGGACCGCCCTTCTCAAATCTTGCCGCGAACCGCTCAGGCCGCGTCGACGATCTCGTCCTTCATGGTGGGGCCGGAGTCCTGGCCGCGCGCATCCACATCGCGGTCGACGAACTCGATCACGGCCAACGGCGCGTTGTCGCCGTAGCGGAAGCCCGCCTTCAGCACCCGGGTGTAGCCGCCGTGACGCTCCTTGTAGCGGGGCGCGAGCACGTCGAAGAGCTTCTTGACGAGCAGCACGTCCTTGATCTGCGCGATGGCCTGGCGGCGGGCGTGCAGGTCGCCGCGCTTGCCGAGGGTCACCAGCTTCTCGACGACCGGACGCAGGTCCTTGGCCTTGGGCAGCGTGGTGATGATCTGCTCGTGCTTGATGAGGGCCTGGCACATGTTCGCGAACATGGCCTTGCGGTGCTCTGCAGTCCGGCCGAAACGACGGCCGCGATATCCGTGACGCATGGCGATCTCCTAAGAGTTATCGCCCCGCCGTGCCAAGGTACGGGGCGTTTTTGGGTGGTCGTGAGTTTGTCAGATCGTGAACTCGTGAGGTCGGAAGGCTAGAGGTCGTGAACGCGACGACTTCACGACTTCACGATCTCACGCGTTTATCAGTAGTGCTCCTCGAAACGCTTCGCGAGCTCTTCGATGTTCTCGGGCGGCCAACCGGCGATCTCCATGCCGAGGTGAAGGCCCATGCCCGCGAGCACTTCCTTGATCTCGTTGAGGGACTTGCGGCCGAAGTTCGGGGTGCGGAGCATCTCGGCTTCGGTCTTCTGGATGAGGTCGCCGATGTAGACGATGTTGTCGTTCTTCAGGCAGTTCGCCGAACGGACGGAGAGCTCCAGCTCGTCGACCTTCTTGAGCAGCGCCGGATTGAAGGCGAGCTCCGGCATCGCCGTCTTCTCTTCCTCGCGCCGGGGCTCCTCGAAGTTCACGAACACTTCGAGCTGGTCCTGCAGGATGCGCGCGGCGTAGGCCACGCTGTCTTCCGGCGAGACGCCGCCGTTCGTCTCGACGGTCATGATCAGCTTGTCGTAGTCGAGGATCTGGCCCTCGCGGGTGTTCTCGACGCGGTAGCTGACCTTCTTGACCGGCGAATAGAGGCTGTCGACCGGGATGAGGCCGATCGGCGCGTCCTCGGGACGGTTGCGGTCGGACGGGACGTAGCCCTTGCCCATCTTCACCGTGAACTCCATGCGGATCTCCGCGCCCTCGTCCAGGGTGCAGATGACCAGCTCGGGGTTCAGGATCTGGCAATCGCCAGGGGTCTGGATGTCGCCGGCGCGAACCTGGCCGGGGCCCTGCTTACGAAGCGTCATGCGCTTCACGCCGTCGGCCTGCATCTTGATCGAGATCGCCTTGATGTTCAGGACGATGTCCGTCACGTCCTCGCGCACGCCGGGGATCGACGAGAACTCGTGCAGCACGCCGTCGATCTGCACGGAGGTGATGGCCGCGCCCTGGAGCGAGGACAGCAGCACGCGCCGAAGCGCGTTGCCGAGCGTCACGCCGAAGCCGCGCTCGAGCGGCTCGGCCACGAGGGTCGCGACGCGCTTGCCGTCGTCGCCCGCGGTGACGTCGAGCTTGGTCGGCTTGATGAGGTCTTGCCAGTTCTTCTGGATCACAGGTTCAGTCCTTCATGAAAGAGCGCGGGGCATATCGGTCCGTCGACCCTGGCCCTGCGTCCACGATGGCAATCAGCAGAAACGCCCCCACGCCCGTCGGCGGGGGGACGCAGAACTTGAAACGGTGGGCTCAGACGCGGCGGCGCTTGCGCGGCCGGCAGCCATTGTGCGGAATCGGGGTCACGTCACGGATGGAGGTGACGGTGAAGCCCGAAGCCTGCAGCGCGCGCAGCGCGGACTCGCGGCCCGAGCCGGGGCCGGTGACCTCGACCTCGAGGGTGCGCATGCCGTGCTCGGAAGCCTTGCGGGCTGCGTCTTCGGCGGCGACCTGTGCGGCGTAGGGGGTCGACTTGCGCGAACCCTTGAAGCCCATCATGCCAGCCGAAGACCAGGAGATGGTGTTGCCCTGCGCGTCAGTGATCGTGATCATCGTGTTGTTGAACGAGGCGTTCACGTGGGCGACGCCCGACACGATGTTCTTGCGTTCGCGACGACGGACGCGCTGTGCTTCCTTGGCCATGTCTTTCAGATCCTTCTGGCGCGCCCGTCATGCCAGGCGCTGGGGATGGAGGTGGTCGGGAGGGCGGCGCCCTCCCCTGTTCTGGATCCCCGTACCGGCCCGCTGCGCGGGTCGCCGGGGGTGACCTGCCGCGCTGTGCGCGTCAGGTTACTTCTTCTTGCCGGCGATCGGCTTGCTCTTGCCCTTGCGGGTGCGCGCGTTGGTGTGCGTGCGCTGGCCGCGGACCGGCAGGTTGCGGCGATGGCGCAGGCCGCGGTAGCTGCCGAGGTCCATCAGGCGCTTGATGTTCATCGCCACTTCGCGGCGCAGATCGCCCTCAACGGTGTAGTCGCGGTCGATCATCTCGCGGATCTGCAGCACTTCGTTGTCGGTGAGCTGCGACACGCGGCGCTCGGCGGGGATGCCGATGGCGGTCGTGATCTCCCCGGCCTTCTTCGCGCCGATGCCGTGGATGTACTGAAGCGCGATGACGACGCGCTTGTTGGTCGGAATATTGACGCCTGCGATACGGGCCATTGCCATCTCCATGTGATCCGGGCCGAAGCCCGGGGCCATGCGCTCGAAGCGCCGGCGGGTGTCGTGACGCGCGTCCGGTGGAGGCCGGCCCCTGCGCGGGATGAAATCCAGTTCTAAGCGCAAACGCGCCCGCGGCCTTGGAAGGCCCGGACGCCAGCGATGAAACCGGATGCCGGGTGGTTAGGGGAATATGGCGGGGGTGTCAAGGCTGGTGCATGCCAAGCAATGCTTGCCGTTCCGACCCCACCTCCACGTATACTCGAGCTTTGCCCTAGGCGCTCACGATGACGGTCATTGCGGAACGTGTCCTCACCCTATTGCGGGAAGACGGCAGCAAGTTGCCGTTCAAAGCACGAATCTTCGCACCCAAAGAGGCTGACGGACCATGGTTCTGCATAGCCGAGATTGAATGGCCGCAAGGCACGAAGCGCATGCAGGCCTACGGAGTCGACTCGGTCCAGGCCATCATGATGGGACTACAGATCATCGGGATCTGGCTCTACACCAGCGAGGCGCACAAGCAGGGCCGGTTGTATTTCGAGAGTCCAGGCAGCGGTTACGGTTTTCCCGTTCCTGCAGGTCTCAGAGACGCTCTGATTGGAGACGACCGGCATCGGTGAGATGCTGATGAAACGCCTTGCGGCGGTATCGTCACGACCAAGTTTAGCCCGGTCCACCAGACTCTCAATGTGCCGGGCTCGGTCGTGGATGCCTTTGCCGGGCGCGGGGATGACGGCGTTGGGGACGATGAGCGGCCCCTAAACCAGCCAGCCGCTGCCCTACCCCCCGATCGCCCGCGCGATCGCGGCCGTCACCTCGTCGATCGGCTGCATGCCGTCGATGGTCTTCAGGCGGTCGGTCTTTTCGTAGTACGGGGCGACCACGGCGGTGTCGCGGTTGTAGGCCGCGAGGCGGGTCTTGAAGACTTCGGGGTCGTCGTCCTTCCGGACGGGCTGGCCGGCGGCCTTGGCCTCTTCGGCGCGCTTGACGATGCGATGGACGAGCGCGTCCTGGTCGACCACGAGCTCGACGACGGCGTCGAGCTCCATGTGCTTCTTCTTGAGCATGGCGTCCAGCGCTTCGGCCTGGGCCACGGTGCGGGGGAAACCGTCGAGGATGAAGCCGTTCTTGGCGTCCGGCTCCTCGATGCGATCGGCGACGATGCCGATGACGATGTCGTCGGAGACGAGCCCGCCCGATTCCATCACGGCCTTGGCCTGCAGGCCGACCGGCGTGCCCGCGGCGACCGCCGCGCGCAGCATGTCGCCGGTGGAGAGCTGCGGGATCCCGTGCTTTTCAACGAGCCGGACCGCCTGAGTGCCTTTTCCCGCCCCCGGCGGCCCCAGCAGAATCAATCTCACCGACGCTTCCCCCGCAGCTTCGACTTCTTCACAAGCCCCTCATACTGGTGGGCCAGGAGATGGCCGTGGACCTGGGCCACGGTATCCATCGTCACGCTGACCACGATGAGAAGCGACGTCCCTCCGAAATAGAACGGAAGCGCCGCCTGCGATATCAGCAGTTCGGGCAAGAGGCAGATGATGACGAGGTAGCCGGCGCCCAGCACCGTGATGCGGGTGAGCACCTTGTCGATGAACTCCGCGGTCCGCTCGCCGGGCCGGATGCCGGGGATGAAGCCGTTCTGCTTCTTCAGGTTGTCGGCCGTCTCCGTCGGGTTGAAGACGATAGCCGTGTAGAAGAAGGCGAAGAACACGATCAGCGCGGCATAGGCCAGCATGTAGAGCGGCCGGCCGTGGCCGAGATAGGCCGAGACGGTGCCCAGGATGCCGGTCGGGTCCACCTGCGCGGAGAAACCGGCGATGGTGGTGGGCAGCAGCAGCAGCGACGAGGCGAAGATCGGCGGGATGACGCCCGACGTGTTCAGCTTGAGCGGCAGGAACGAGGTCTGCCCCTCATAGACGCGGTTGCCCACCTGTCGCTTGGGATAGGTGATCAGGAGCCGGCGCTGCGCGCGCTCCATGAACACGATGAAGGCGATGACGGCGACGGCCATCACGAACACGCCCAGGATCAGCGGCGCGGAGATGGCGCCCTGGCGGGACAGCTCGAGCGTCCCGGCCAGCGCCGAGGGCAGCTCCGCCACGATGCCGGCGAAGATGATCAGCGAGGAGCCGTTGCCGATGCCGCGCGCGGTGATCTGCTCGCCGAGCCACATCAGGAACATCGTGCCGCCCACCAGCGTGATGGTGGTGGAGATGCGGAAGAACATCCCGGGGTCGCTGACGACGTTGGACGAGCTCTCGAGGCCCACGGAGATGCCGTAGGCCTGGAAGGTGGCGAGCACCACGGTGAGGTAGCGCGTGTACTGGTTGATGACCTTGCGGCCGCTTTCGCCTTCCTTCTTCAGCGCCTCCAGCGTGGGCACCACGGAGGTGAGCAGCTGGATGATGATGGAGGCCGAAATGTACGGCATGATGTTCAGCGCGAAGATCGCGAGGCGGCCCACGGCGCCGCCTGAGAACATGTTGAAGAGCCCCAGGACGCCCTGGTTCTGCTGCTTGAAGATGTCGGCCAGCGCGCCGATGTTGATGCCGGGCAGCGGGATGTAGGTGCCGAGGCGGTAGACGAGCAGCGCCCCGAGCGTGAACCAGATTCGCTTCTTGAGCTCCTCCGCCTTCGCCAGAGCTCCGAAATTCAGGTTAGCCGCAAGCTGCTCTGCCGCCGATGCCATACTGCGCTCCGCTTAGTCCCTTGGGGCCGCGCACGGGCGAGACGCGCCGTTGCGCTAGCCCAGCCGCCATCGGAGAAGCCGAGGCCGCCGGTATGAGTCCGCGCCGGAGGAGGATACCCTCCGACATGCAACGCCGGGCGAAGCGGATTGCTCCGCCGCCCGGCATGATAACGTCGAGACGTGACCTCGATATAAGGTCGCCGCGGCCGGACCGCCAGCCGATTACTCGGCCGACGCTTCCGCCTTCACCGGCGCGAGGACCTTGACGGACCCGCCGGCCTTCTCGATCGCCGCCTGGGCGGACTTGGACGCGCCGAAGACCTCGAAGGCGAGCTTCGCCTTCAGCTCGCCATTGCCGAGGATCTTCACGCCGTCGCGCGGCTTGGAGACCACGCCGGCGGCGATCAGGGCCTCGATCGTGACCGGCTGCGAAGCGTCGAGCTTCTGGGCGTCCACCGCCTCCTGGATCCGGCCGAGGTTGACCTCGTTCAGATCGTTGGAGAAGGGGTTCCAGAAGCCGCGCTTGGGCAGGCGCCGATAGAGCGGCATCTGGCCGCCTTCGAAGCCCTTCACGGCTACGCCGGTGCGGGCCTTCTGGCCCTTCACGCCGCGTCCGGCCGTCTTGCCCTTGCCCGAGCCGATGCCGCGGCCGACGCGCATGCGCGCCTTCTTGGCTCCGGCGTTGTCGCTGATGTCGTTGAGCTTCATCGCGAACCCTCCCTCACTTCGCGCCGGCGTCATCGACGACGCGAACGAGATGGTGGACCTTGGCGATCATGCCGCGGACGGAAGGGGTATCCTCCAGCGTCTTGCGGCGGTGCAGCTTGTTCAGGCCGAGCCCGATGAGGGTGCGGCGCTGACTGTCCTCGCGGCGGATCGGGCTGCCGATCTGCTCGACGGTGACGGTCTTTCCGGTGTTGCTTGCCATCGGTCCAACCCTCACGCTTCCGCAGACGCGGCGGCGTCCGCGTCACCACGGCGAGCCTGCAGCTGGGAAACCTTCAGGCCGCGACGGGCCGCGACCGAACGCGGGCTGTCTTCGTGCTTGAGGGCGTCGAAGGTGGCGCGAACCAGGTTGTACGGGTTCGAGGAGCCCAGCGACTTGGACACCACGTCGTGCATGCCCAGCGCCTCGAAGACGGCGCGCATCGGGCCGCCGGCGATGATGCCGGTGCCGGCCGGAGCCGAGCGCAGCACGACCTTGCCGGCGCCGTGACGGCCCTGCACGTCGTGGTGCAACGTACGGCCCTCGCGCAGCGGCACGCGGATCAGCGCGCGCTTGGCGGCTTCCGTGGCCTTGCGGATGGCTTCCGGCACTTCGCGCGCCTTGCCGTGGCCGAAGCCGACGCGACCCTTCTGGTCGCCGACGACGACGAGCGCAGCGAAGCCGAAGCGACGGCCGCCCTTCACGACTTTGGCGACGCGGTTGATGTGGACCAGACGGTCCACGAACTCGGAATCGCGCTCTTCGCGATCCCGGTTCGAACGTTCACGAGGCTCTCTCGCCATGGTGTCTCTCACTCATGCGCGGACAATCGTCTGGCGACCGCCGCTCGCTTGATCCCAGGGTTTTGGTGGGACCCGTTCGGGTCCAAAGCCGAAAGGCCGTCCGGAGACGGCCCGCCGGCTACTCCGCCCATTGCAGGCGGCGTCCAGCAGAAAGGCCCGCCCTCTCGGGCGGACCGCTCAGAAATTCAGTCCGCCTTCGCGGGCTGCATCGGCCAGCGCCTTGACGCGGCCGTGGTAGATGTACGCGCCACGATCGAACACGACGTCCTTGACGCCGGCCTCCACCGCCCGCTGGGCGATGAGCTTGCCGATCTCCGACGCGGCCTCGACAGTCGCACCCGTCTTGATCTGGGCGCGCAGGTCCTTCTCCAGCGTCGAAGCGGACGCCAGGGTCACGCCGTTCGCGTCGTCGATCACCTGTGCGTAGATCTGCTTGGAAGAGCGGAACACCGACAGGCGCGGACGCCCGTTGGCTGCCTTCTTGATCGACCGGCGCACGCGATGCAGGCGGCGCGCGGTGGCCTGAACGTTCTTTGCCATCACATGCCCCTTACTTCTTCTTGCCTTCCTTGCGGAAGATGAACTCGCCCGAATAACGGACGCCCTTGCCCTGGTAGGGCTCGGGACCGCGGAACTCACGGATCTCCGCAGCGGTCTGTCCGACCTTCTGCTTATCGATCCCCGTCACGACGATCTCCGTGGGCTTAGGCGTCACGATCGCGATGCCGGCCGGGATGTCGTAGTCGATGTCGTGGCTGTAGCCGAGCGAGAGCTTCAGCACCTTGCCGGCGACGGCGGCCTTGTAGCCGACGCCGGTGATGTCGAGCTTCTTCTCATAGCCCTTGGTCACACCCTCGACCAGGTTCGCGACCTGCGAGCGGGACATGCCCCACATCGCGCGGGCGCGCTTGCTGTCGTCGCGGGGAACGACCGAGATCTGGCCGTTGTCGAGCGACACGTTCACGTCGTCGGGCGCGAGGAAGGACAACTCGCCCTTCGCTCCCTTGACCTTCACGGTCCTGCCGTCCACGGCGGCCGTGACACCGGCCGGCACCGCAACGGGCTTCTTTCCAATACGAGACATTGGTCTCTCCCAGTCTGCGTTGCGTCTGCGATCAGAAGACCGTGCAGAGCACTTCGCCGCCGACGTTTTTCTCGCGAGCCTCGTGATCCGCCATCACGCCCTGCGGCGTGGACAGGATCGTGATGCCCAGCCCGTTGGCGACGCGCGGCATGGCCGTGACCGACGAGTACACCCGCCGGCCGGGCTTGGATACGCGAGAGATCTCGCGGATCACGGGCTCGCCGTCGAAGTACTTCAGCTCGATCTCGAACTCCGAGCGGCCGTTGCCGTACTCGGTCGTCGTGTAGCCGCGGATGTAGCCTTCGGACTGGAGCACGTCGAGGACGCGCGCCCGCAGCCGGGAGCCCGGGGTTGAGGTCTTCGTCTTGCGACGCATCTGCGCATTGCGGATGCGCGTCAGCATATCGCCGATCGGATCGTTCACTGCCATGGTCGTGCTCCTTACCAGCTCGACTTGGTGAGCCCGGGGATCACGCCCTGCGAGCCGAGCTCGCGCAGCGCAATGCGGGACATCTTGAGCTTGCGGTAATAGGCGCGCGGGCGCCCCGTGATCTCGCACCGGTTACGGACGCGGGTCGGGTTCGCATTGCGCGGCAATTCCGCGAGCTTGAGGCGCGCCGTGAAGCGCTCCTCCATGGACTTGGAATCGTCGTTAGCGACTGCAAGAAGGCGCGTGCGGCGGCCCGTGTACTGCTTCACGAGCTTGGCGCGGCGCTTGTTCTTCTCGATCGAGCTCTTCTTCGCCATTGGTCTCTCCTGGTGTCCGCGTTTAAGAGCTGGGCTCTTACTGCCGGAACGGGAAGTTGAACGCACGCAGAAGGGCGCGCGCTTCGTCGTCGGTCTTGGCGGTGGTGCAGACGATGATGTCCATGCCCCACACGGCCTCGGCCTTGTCGTAGTTGATCTCGGGGAAGATGATGTGCTCCTTGATGCCCATCGCGTAGTTCCCGCGGCCGTCGAACGACTTCGGGTTCAGGCCCCGGAAGTCCCTGACGCGCGGCAGCGCGATGTTCACCAGGCGATCCAGGAATTCGAACATCCTGGTCTTGCGCAGCGTCACCTTGCAGCCGATCGGCATGTTTTCGCGAACCTTGAAGGTCGCGATGGCGAGCCGGGCCTTGGTGATCACCGGCTTCTGGCCGGCGATGAGGGCGAGGTCGGCGGCGGCCGACTGCACCTTCTTGGTGTCCTGCGTGGCTTCGCCCACGCCCATGTTGAGCACGACCTTCTCGATGGTCGGCACTTCCATGATGTTCTTGTAGCCGAATTCTTCGACCATCTTCTGCTTGACGACGTCGTTGTAGACCGTCCTCAGGCGCGGCAGCTCGGCCGCAACGTTCACGTTAGCCATCGATCAGATCTCCCGAACGCTTGGCGACACGCACCTTGCGACCGTCTTCGAGCACCTTGAATCCGACGCGGGTGGGCTTGCCATCCTTCGGGTCGGCGATCGCGATGTTGGACAGGTGGATCGTCGCCTCTTTCGAGATGATCCCGCCTTCCTGCTGCGCGGTCTGCTTCTGGTGCTTCTTGACCAGGTTGATCCCACGCACGATTGCGCGGTCGTCCTTCGGCATCACCTGGACGACCTCGCCGGACTTGCCGGCGTCACGACCCGTGAGAACGACGACCTTGTCGCCCTTCTTGATTTTCGCGGCCATCAGAGCACCTCCGGCGCCAGCGAGATGATCTTCATGTGGTTCTTGGCGCGCAGTTCGCGCGGGACCGGCCCGAAGATGCGGGTGCCGATCGGCTCCTTCTGGTTGTTGATCAGCACGGCCGCATTGCGGTCGAAGCGGATCACAGAACCGTCGGGGCGCCGGATGTCCTTGGCCGTACGAACGACGATCGCCTTCATGACGTCGCCCTTCTTCACGCGGCCGCGCGGGATCGCCTCCTTGACGGAGACGACGATAACGTCACCGACCCCAGCGTACTTGCGCTTGGAGCCGCCGAGGACCTTGATGCACATCACGCGGCGCGCGCCCGAATTGTCGGCGACGTCGAGATTCGTCTGCATCTGGATCATGGTCGTGATCCTTTCTGTGTCTCAGACCGGTTTCCGGCACTTGAATGGCTGCCGGACTTCGCCTGACGGGGATCTGCGTCCCCCGTTTTGCATGACGCAACAAACGCAAGGGCCGCTTGCGCGGCCCCCACGATCCTTGCGGAGGAAGTCTTTACGCGGGTTGCGTCACTTCGACAACCACCCAATTCTTCAATTTCGAGATCGGCCGGCCTTCCTCGATCCGGACGGTGTCGCCGACCTTGTATTTGTTCGCCTCGTCATGGGCGTGATAGTTCTTCGTCCGCCGCACCGTCTTCTTGAGAAGCGGGTGCGTGAAGCGGCGCTCGACCTTCACGACGACAGTCTTGTCCTGCTTGTCGCTGACGACGACGCCCTGCAGAATGCGCTTCGGCATCGTTCTCTCCTCAGGCCTGGCCGGCGGCGGCGAGCTTGCCGCGAGCCGTGGTCTTGATGCGCGCGATGTCGCGCCGCACTTCCTTCACCCGCGCAACGTTCTCGAGCTGGCCGGTGGCCCGCTGGAAACGCAGGTTGAACTGTTCTTTCTTCAGCTTCACGAGCTCGTCGTTCAACTGGTCCGCCGACATCGCCTTGAGGTCGGAAAGCCTCTGCTTGGTCTTCATCTCTGGCCCTCCTTACTCGACGATGCGCTGCACGAAGCGCGTCTTGATCGGCAGCTTGGCCGCCGCCAGCGTCAGCGCCTCACGGGCGAGGTCGACGGGAATGCCGTCGATCTCGAACATGATGCGGCCGGGCTTGACCTTGCACGCCCAGAACTCCGGCGCGCCCTTGCCCTTGCCCATGCGGACTTCGGTGGGCTTGGACGAGACGGGCACGTCCGGGAACACGCGGATCCAGACGCGGCCGGCGCGCTTCATGTGACGCGTGAGCGCACGACGAGCCGCCTCGATCTGGCGGGCCGTGACACGGTCAGGCTCCATGGCCTTCAGGCCGTACTGGCCGAAATCCAGGTTCATTCCGCCCTTCGCAGCGCCGTTGATACGGCCCTTGAACTGCTTGCGGAACTTGGTCTTCTTGGGCTGAAGCATGGTTCAGTTTCCTTGCCGGCTCAGGCTCAAGCCGCGTGGTCGCGACGACCGCCGCCCGAGCGCGGGCCGCCGTCATCGGCCATGCGCTTGTCTTGCGCCATCGGATCGTGTTCGAGGATCTCGCCCTTGAAGATCCACACCTTGATGCCGCACGTGCCGTACGTCGTGAACGCCGTGCCGACCCCGTAGTCGACGTCGGCGCGCAGCGTGTGCAGCGGAACGCGGCCCTCGCGGTACCACTCCTGGCGCGCGATCTCGGCGCCGCCGAGACGGCCCGAACAGTTGATGCGGATGCCCTCGGCGCCCAGGCGCATCGCGGACTGCACGGCGCGCTTCATGGCGCGACGGAAAGCCACGCGGCGCTCGAGCTGCTGCGCGATGGACTCGGCGACCAGCGTGGCGTCGATCTCGGGCTTGCGGACCTCGACGATGTTGATCACGACCTCGGAGGTCGTCATCTTGCCAACGGCCTTGCGGATCTTCTCGATATCCGCGCCCTTCTTGCCGATCACCACGCCCGGACGAGCCGAGTACACGGTGACGCGGCACTTGCGGTGCGGACGCTCGATGACGATCTTGGAAACCGCCGCCTGCTTCAGCATCTTCATGAGAGCGGCGCGGATCTTGATGTCTTCGTGAAGCAGCTGGCCGTACTCGTTCTTGCCGGCGACCCAGCGGCTGTCCCACGTCCGGTTGATGCCGAGGCGCAGGCCGATCGGATTGACTTTCTGTCCCATCGTTCTCTCCTCAGGCCTTCGCTTCGACTTCGCGGACGATGATCGTCAGGTTCGAGAAAGGCTTCTCGACCCTGCCGGCCCGGCCGCGGGCCCGAGCGTGGAACCGCTTCATGACGAGCGCCTTGCCCACGAAGGCCTGCGACACGACGAGATCGTCGACGTCGAGGTCGTGGTTGTTCTCGGCGTTCGCAATGGCGCTTTCCAGGCACTTGCGGACGTCATGGGCGATGCGCTTCCTCGAGAACTCGAGGTCGGCGAGCGCCGTGGAAACCTTCTTGCCGCGGATCAGGCCGGCGACGAGGTTGAGCTTCTGCGGCGAGACGCGAAGCATGCGGGCGACCGCCTTGGCCTCGTTGTCCGGCAGAGCGCGGGGTGCGGATGGCTTACCCATGGCTCACTTCCTCTTCGCCTTCTTGTCCGCCGCATGCCCGTAGAATGTACGGGTGGGGGCGAACTCGCCGAACTTGTGGCCCACCATCTCCTCGGACACGCTGACCGGAATGTGCTTCTGGCCGTTGTAGACGCCGAAGGTGAGGCCCACGAACTGCGGCAGGATCGTGGAGCGACGGCTCCAGATCTTGATCACTTCGGAGCGGGTGGAGGCACGAGCGGCCTCCGCCTTCTTCAGGAGGTAGCCGTCGACAAACGGACCCTTCCAGATCGAGCGAGTCATCGCCGGTTCCCTTACTTCTTCTTGCGCGCGTGACGCGAGGTCACGATGAACGTGTCGGTGCGCTTGTTCGAACGGGTCTTCTTGCCCTTGGTCGGCTTGCCCCACGGAGTGACCGGGTGGCGGCCGCCCGAGGTGCGGCCTTCGCCGCCGCCGTGCGGATGGTCGATCGGGTTCATCGTGACGCCACGGTTGTGCGGACGACGGCCCAGCCAACGCTGGCGACCGGCCTTGCCGATCGAGGTGTTCATGTGGTCGGGGTTCGAGACCGCGCCCACCGTGGCGAAGCAGCCGCCATGGACCAGCCGCTGTTCGCCCGAGTTCAGGCGGACGATCACGTAGCCCTGGTCGCGGCCGACGATCTGCGCGTAGGTGCCGGCCGACCGTGCGATGGCGCCGCCCTTGCCGATCTTCATCTCCACATTGTGCACGATGGTGCCCACGGGGATGTTGCCGACCGGCATGGCGTTGCCGGGCTTGATGTCGGCCTGCTCGGCGGCCACGACCTGGTCGTTCACGGCCAGGCGCTGAGGCGCCAGGATGTAGGCGACGGTGTCGTCCGTGTAGCGGATCAGCGCGATGAAAGCGGTGCGGTTCGGATCATACTCGATCCGCTCCACCTTGCCGGCCATGCCGAGCTTCCCGCGACGCTTGAAGTCGACGATGCGGTAGCTCTGCTTGTGTCCGCCGCCACGAAAACGAACCGTGATCCGGCCGTTGTTGTTGCGGCCTCCGGCCGAGGACTTGCCTTCGGTGAGCGTCTTGACCGGCTTGCCCTTCCAGAGCTCGCTGCGGTCGACGATCACGAGCTGGCGAAGGCTCGGGGTGATCGGCTTGAAGGTCTTGAGCGCCATGGTTCCTGATCCTCAGCTCTCAGAGGCCGGTCGTGACGTCGATCGAGTGGCCCTCGGCGAGGGTCACCACGGCCTTCTTGACGTCGGACTGCTGGCCAATCGTTCCCTTGAAGCGCTTCACCTTGCCCTTGCGGATCAGGGTGTTGACGCTCTCGACCTTCACGTCGAAGAGCTTTTCCACGGCCGCCTTGATCTGCGGCTTGGTGGCGCTCTTGCGCACCTTGAAGACGACCTTGTTCTGTTCCGACTGGACCGTGGCCTTCTCGGTGATGACCGGGCTCACGATGACGTCGTAATGACGCGGATCGGTGCTCATTTGAAGCGCGCCTCCAGCGCATCCACGGCCGCCTTGGTCAGCACGAGCTTCTCGCGCCGCAGGATGTCGTAGACGTTGATGCCCTGGATGGGCAGGACATCGATGTTGGGGATGTTCCGCGCAGCGAGCGCGAAGTTGACGTTGACCTCGGCGCCGTCGACGATGAGCGCGTTGCCCAGGCCCAGCTTGCCGAAATTGTCCTTCAGGACCTTGGTCTTGGGGTCGGTCATCGACGCGTGGTCGACCACCAGGATCGCGCCGTCCTTGGCCTTGGCCGAGAGGGCGTGACGAAGCGCAAGGGCGCGCACCTTCTTGGGCAGGTCATGCTCGTGCGAGCGAACCACCGGGCCGAAGGCGCGTCCGCCGCCGCGGAACTGCGGCACGCGGGCAGAACCGTGGCGAGCGTTGCCGCTGCCCTTCTGCTTGTAGAGCTTCTTGCCGGTGCGCCAGATCTCGGCGCGACCCTTGGTCTTGTGCGTGCCGGCCTGGCGCTTGGCGAGCTGCCAGAGCACGTAGCGCTGGATGAGGTCCTGGCGCGGGTCGAGACCGAAGATCTCGTCCGAGAGCTCGACCGAGCCCGCAGCGCCGCCCTCGAATGTGGTGACGTCGAGTTTCATCACGCGTTCTCCTGACCTTCGGTCGCGGCCGCAGCCGGGGCCTCGGTCGCACCCGGCATGCGGAACGCGCCGGGCTTGGGGGCGTCCTTCGGCAGGGCGCGCTTGACGGCGTCACGCACGAAGATCCAGCCGCCCTTGACGCCGGGAACGGCGCCTTCGACGAGGATCAGTCCGCGCTCGGCGTCCGTCTGCACCACACGCAGGTTCTGCGTGGTGACGCGCTCGACGCCGAGATGGCCGGCCATCTTCTTGTTCTTGAAGGTCTTGCCCGGATCCTGGCGGCCGCCCGTCGAACCGAGCGAGCGGTGCGACACGGACACGCCGTGGGTGGCGCGAAGACCGCCGAAGTTCCAGCGCTTCATGCCGCCGGCGAAGCCCTTACCCGTGGTGATGCCCGTCACATCGACGAACTGCCCCACGACATAGTGGTCGGCCGTGATCTCGGCCCCGACGGGGATGAGAGCCTCGGGCTCAACGCGGAACTCGGCAAGCTTGCGCTTGGGCTCGACCTGGGCGACGGCGAAACGGCCGCGCTCCGCGTTCGAGACGTTCTTGACCTTGGCCTTGCCGACGCCGACCTGCAGCGCGGTGTAGCCATTGGTGTCCTCCGTCCGATGCGCGACCACCTGACAGTGGTCGAGCCGGAGGACTGTGACCGGCACATGTTCACCTGCATCCGTGAAGATGCGGGTCATGCCGAGTTTCTGGGCGATGACGCCTGACCGCATGGTGTGGGTCCCCGTGTCCCGCTGTCTCAGAGCTTGATTTCGACGTCGACGCCGGCCGCCAGGTCGAGCTTCATCAAAGCATCGACGGTCTGGGGGGTGGGGTCGAGGATGTCGAGAACGCGCTTGTGGGTGCGGATTTCGAACTGCTCGCGCGACTTCTTGTCGATGTGCGGAGAGCGGTTCACCGTGAATTTTTCGATACGCGTCGGCAGGGGAATGGGACCCCGAACCTGCGCACCGGTCCGCTTCGCCGTCGAGACGATCTCGCGGGTCGATGAATCGAGAATCCGATGATCGAACGCCTTGAGGCGAATGCGGATGTTCTGGCCGTTCATTGCAGTGTCCTCGGGGTTGTCCCGTCTGGAAGACGGTCACGCCCGGGGGAGATCCCCACGGGCGCGTGCCCTGTCCCTGTCGTTACGCGATGATGGTGGCGACGACGCCGGCGCCGACGGTGCGGCCGCCTTCACGGATGGCGAAGCGCAGCTTCTCCTCCATGGCGATCGGCGCGATCAGCTCCACTTCCATCGTCACGTTGTCGCCCGGCATCACCATCTCGGTGCCCTCGGGCAGCTTCACCATCCCGGTCACGTCCGTCGTGCGGAAGTAGAACTGCGGGCGGTAGTTGGTGAAGAACGGCGTGTGGCGGCCACCCTCTTCCTTGGTCAGGATGTAGGCTTCCGCCGTGAACTTCGTGTGCGGCTTCACCGAGCCGGGCTTGGCCAGCACCTGGCCGCGCTCCACGTCCTCGCGCTTCGTGCCGCGCAGCAGGCAGCCGACGTTGTCGCCCGCCTCGCCCTGGTCGAGCAGCTTGCGGAACATCTCCACGCCCGTGACGGTCGTCTTCACCGTCGGCTTCAGGCCGATGATCTCGATTTCCTCGCCGACCTTGACGATGCCGCGCTCGATGCGGCCCGTCACCACCGTGCCGCGGCCCGAGATCGAGAACACGTCCTCCACCGGCATCAGGAAGGGCTGGTCCTTCGGGCGGTCGGGCTGCGGGATGTAGCTGTCGACAGCCTCCATCAGCTTCAGGATCGCGTCATGGCCCACCGCCTTGTCGCCGTTGTCCAGCGCCACCTTGGCCGAGCCCTTGACGATCGGGATGTCGTCGCCGGGGAAGTCGTACTTCGACAGAAGCTCGCGCACCTCCATCTCGACCA